>Ga0307510_10000003_pt1 | contig 756654 bp, 658 predicted proteins | sample 12_EM_MG_FD_207224 | JGI IMG/M metagenome (GOLD analysis project Ga0307510, IMG submission 207224) | Populus trichocarpa ectomycorrhiza microbial communities from riparian zone in the Pacific Northwest, United States - 12_EM | ecosystem: Host-associated > Plants > Roots > Unclassified... | reverse complement strand
GGCCGTCCTGGCCGGATACGATTTTCACATGGGCTCTTTCTCCGTCATAGCGAGGGATGAGCAGACCGGCCGCTACACCGCTGTTGCTGATCCCCGCCGCTGCGCCGTTGCGGACGGTATCCGCTGAGCCCACGAGATTCGAGCCCTTTCAATTTGCTCAATCGGGACGCCGGCAACACTACCTTGTCACCCGCGGACCGGGCCGCCTTCCAGGTCGATTGGCTGCACATTCGGTTCACGGGGTGATCTCAGACGCGACTGACGCGGCGACGCACACGTCGAGAGTCGCAGAGTTGACGAACCGTAGCGCATTGACGCTGTTCTCAGCGCATGAACTGGCACGCATAACCCCGCGCGCCCGCCGCGTCGCACTCAGTGTAGCCAGACCCGCTGACACGTGGCGTATTCAAATAGCTGCGGCAGACGCACGTTAGTTTGCACGCATTCGCGACACTCGACTTCCCGCGGATTCTCAGCATTTCCTCTGTTGGTTCGGCACTGTTTTCTCTTCATATCTGTGTGTTTTTAACTAAAACAGGCCGTTGATTTCAGGCTCCATGCGCGTTGAATATCAAGGTCACCCGCGCTCCATGCACTCTACCTCTCAATCGTGCCTGATTCGGACTCGCTCTATCACCGCCTGTTTTCCCATCCGGGGATGGTGGAGGAACTCGTGCGCGAGTTCGTTCCGGAGGCGCTCGCTGCCGGCCTCGATTTCTCGGGATTGCAGCGCGTCAATCCCAAGTTTCACTTCCGCCGGCGTTCCGGCCGAAGGCGCGAGGGAGACGTGATCTGGCGACTGCCGACCTGTGAGGGCGCCGACATCTATCTTTACCTCCTGATGGAATTTCAGAGCAAGCGCGAATGGTGGATGGCCGTGCGCGCGCAGGTCTACCAGGGTCTCCTCTGGCAGCAGGTGATTGACGAAAAGAAACTCGAGGCGGGCGCACGGCTACCGCCGGTGCTGTTGCTGGTGCTATACAACGGCGTGCCGCGCTGGAACGCCCCGACCGAGACCGGTGAACTGATCGCGCTCTCTCCCGACTCGGCGCTGTGGCCTTGGCAGCCCCGAGCCCGCTACTATTTGCTCGACATAGGCGCCTTCCCCCGGGACGAATTGGCACGGCGCTCCAGCCTGGCAGCGCTGCTGTTTCGCCTCGAACAACGACGCTCGTCCGAAGAATTCAAGGAACTGGTGGGCGAAGTGATCGGCTGGTTTCGTCAGCATGAGAGCTTTCAGCGGCTGCGGGGGTTGTTCGCCGAGTTGGTTCGCGAGGCACTCGCGGAGCTTGGAGTGAAGGTACCGTTATCCGAGGATCTGTTGGAAATGAAGAGCAATCTGTCAACATGGGCTAAAACCTGGAAGCAGGAATGGCGTGACGAGGGCAAAGCTGAGGGCAGGGTTGAGGGACTCGCCAGAGGCAAGGCCGAAGGAAAAGCTGAAGGGAAAGCCGAGGGGAAAGCCGAAGGGTTGGCCGAAGCGCTTCTTTGCCTTCTGGTAGAGCGATTCGGCGCAGTGGCGCCGCCCTGGCGCAAGCGAATCCGCGGCGCCAATCTGGCAACCCTTGACCGTTGGTTCAAGCGTGCCATTGCCGCGCGTGATTTGTCCTCGGTATTCGAACCTCGACGTTGAGGCGGCCAGAGGCGTGCCACGGACGGTTCCGGTGTGCCGACCATAGCCGCCCTACAGGTGCCTCCGTGACTGCCTGCATCAGCTTTTAATGCTGGAGTAACCTGCATATAGGGCATCAAACACCGGGGTCATCGCCGTCAGGAGCGCGTCATCATCCTTCTGCAGCGCGCGCGCCCCCGTCATGATGGTGGTCAGACCTGGCCCCTCCGCGACTGGAATACCGCCGACATCGAGGTGATGAATCAGCGCACCCAATCGCACGAGTCCAACATCGCGCTCGAGGTCAAAACTCGCCACCAAAACCTCAAAAGTTACTTTGGATCCGACATGGGTGAATTCAGCGTCGTTGAAATCAAATCCGACCGCACGCTTCGGGCAGTCCTTTATGCGTTTCAACCACACAAACCGGGCGTCGGGATCGATAAACCGACGTATGAGCCACGCGGAGGCGACCCGATCGACCCACAGATGCTCGCGAGTGGCCCAAGTGCGCCCCGTGTAGTCTTTAACCTTGCGCCGGCTCAGACTGCGCTGAGCAGCGCTCGGCTCGTCGGGTGAAAAACACGCATTGATTGCAGCTTCGGCATCGGTGAGCGCTCCTTCCATCTGCTTGCGGGACTCGCCTTGGAAAAAGTCGCGCGTCACGATATCAGCGACTTCGCGGGTTGCTGTCGTCAACGCTTGGCGAGCCGCGAGCTCGTCCATTTTGACCAGCTTTCTTTTGAGGGTGTCCAGGGCCTGGATCACTTCCGAGTACTCACTGGTCCGGTCGAAAAGCGCGATCAGCGACTCCTGCTGAGCGGCCGAGGTCGGCTGGAACGACACAATGTGCCCGAGACCTCCAGCGGCTTTGATTTCCTCTGATTGCTCCTCGAAGACTTGGCGCGAGCGGTCTGACTGCGGCAACACGTACGCGCCGTCTCGCATCATTCCCGCGCCCGCCGCTTTCAGGGCGCGCCACATCCGCATCCTGACCGTGGCATTCCGGCCAGGAAGATTGGAGATCAGCAGCAGCCAGGTCGAGGCGGAGTCCATGGTTGTAGAGTATATTACACACTCGTTATACTCATAACCATCCGTGATTCACTCTTGAGGTGCTTGAAAATGCGGCCTTTTATGCTCCCTACCGCCCTTCTGATTGGATTCGCTCTTGCGATTCCGGCGCAGGGCGCCAGCTACGACTGGACCCCGGTCGATCAGGCGATCGGCCGAAAAGGGGCTGACCAACCCGGGGAGGTCCACAAATATTCGTTCCCGCGCTCGGACCTCCATATCACGGTAGACGGGACGCCGATCAAGCCCGCCCTGGCGTTGGGTGGCTGGATCGCGTTTCAACCGATGGGGACCGGTGCCATGTTCATGGGTGACCTGGTGCTGACAGATACTGAGATCAGCCCTGTCATGAAACGGCTCATTGCCGATGGAGTGGAGATCTCGGCGATTCACAATCATCTGTTGCGCACCTCGAGTCCGGTCTTCTACATGCATGTCGGTGGCTCCGGTGATCCGGTCAGGTTCGCCAAAGTGCTGAACGCTGCGCTCGCGTTGAGTCAAACGCCGATGACCGCCCCTGCGCCACCTGCGTCGCCGCCAGCAGTCGATCTCGACACCGCATCCATCGAGAAGATTCTGGGCGCCAAAGGCAAGGCCAACGGCGGCGTCTACCAGTTCAGCGTGCCACGAGCCGAAGCGATCACTGAGCGGGGAATGACTGTCGCGCCCGCGATGGGCACGGCAATGGCGATCAACTTTCAGCCCACCGGTAGCGGCAAGGCAGCCATTACAGGCGACCTCGTCCTGTTGGGAAGTGAAGTCAATCCCGTATTGAAGACGCTTCGCGACCATGGGATCGAAGTGACCGCGCTGCATAGCCACATGATTGATGACTCGCCGCACCTTTTCTTTATGCACTTCTGGGCCAATGACGATGCGCAGAAGCTGGCTCGGGGAATGCGCGCGGCTCTCGATCTAACCAACACCAAACACGACTCCTGACTCACCCACAGGCACCGCAGTGGGCCATTCGGAAGGTCACGGAGTTTCCTCGAGCGAGGCGACACGAGTCTGGATTCGTGTCGCCCTGTTGAGCTTTGGAGGACCGGCCGGGCAGATAGCAGTCATGCACCGCATCCTGGTTGAAGAAAAGCGTTGGATCGGCGAAACCCGGTTCCTGCACGCCCTCAACTATTGCATGTTGCTGCCGGGTCCGGAGGCGCATCAGCTCGCGATTTACATTGGTTGGCTTTTGCATCGGATCCGTGGGGGGATCATCGCCGGCACCCTGTTCGTCTTGCCGGGGGTGATCTGTCTTGGCGTGCTGAGCTGGGTGTATGCGACCTTTGGCAGCGTGGGCGCAGTACAGGGTTTCTTCTTCGGGCTGAAGGCGGCTGTCTTGGCCGTGGTACTCGAGGCCGTCATGCGGGTCGGACGCCGTGCACTTCAAAGCCGAACAATGCTGGTGATCGCCGCGCTCGCCTTCGTCGCCATCTGCTTTCTGGGCCTACCGTTTCCGCTTGTGATTGCAGGCGCGGCAGTGCTCGGATTTCTTGGGCATCGCGCCGGGCTCCAGGGTTTTGAGGGTCCCGTGCACAACGGTAAGAAGAGTCGGACCGACGACGCGCCCGCTGCAATCGATGCGGCGTTCGATCGCTCGATTCCTGACCACGTGAGACCGGTCTCTTCGCGTTTGCTGAGAGTCACAGTCATTGGGATGACGATCTGGCTCGCCCCAGTCGTGGCGCTGTTGGCGACACTGGGTCGGGAAAACGTATTCACTTCTATCACGCTGTTCAACAGCAAAATGGCCGTTGTGACGTTCGGTGGCGCCTATGCGGTACTGGCGTATATGGCCCAGCAAGCGGTTGAGCACTACCACTGGCTGATGCCGCAGGAGATGTTGGTGGGACTCGGATTCGCCGAAACCACGCCGGGACCGCTGATCAGCGTCGTTCAGTTCGTCGGCTTCATGGCAGCCTTTCGACACCCTGGAGCCCTCGCTCCAGCATTTGCCGGCACGCTCGGTGGGCTACTCGCTGCGTGGGCCACGTTTGTTCCCTCTTTTGTGTGGATCTTCATGGGTGCGCCCTACATCGAATCTGTCCGAAACAACGAGGCCCTGGGAGCGGCGCTCGCCGCAATCACAGCGGCCGTGGTCGGCGTCATTCTCAATCTTGCTATCTGGTTCGCCCTGCATACAATCTTTGGTCGCGTTGATGAGCGACACGCAGGTGGGTTGATTCTGCAGGTTCCCGATCTGAGGACTCTCAACGTTCCGGCGCTGCTTCTCTCGATTGCTGCGATGCTCGCGCTGTTTCGCCTCAAAATCGGAATGATCCCGACTCTGCTCGCAAGCTCGATCGCCGGAATTGCTGTGCACCTGGCTGGAATACTTTGATGCGCGCTGACTTTAAGGATCGCCCAAGAATTTCGTTGGCTTGCTGCACGTTAGGGGCAATGCTTCTCGGAGCTACTGGCGCTGGACGCGCCACGGAGAATCAACCTCCAACCCCTTTATCCTTGGAAGCAGAAATTCCCCTTGGAGATATCAAAGGACGAATTGATCACCTCGCTGTTGATGTCGCTCGACATCGACTTTATGTCGCTGAATTGGGTAACGATAGTGTCGGCGTGATTGACCTCGAAAGCCGCAAGTTGATTCTCACGCTCACCGGGCTTCGCGAGCCGCAGGGCATTGCTTACGTTTCCGCCACCGACACGATCTACGTCGCGAACGCCGGCGATGGCTCCGTGCGGGTGTTTCAGGGTCAAAATCTCACTCCAGCGGGTCAAATTGCCTTGGGCTCCGATGCTGACAACATTCGCGTCAGCCAAGATGGATCCCGCATCTTCGTCGGCTACGGAGACGGCGCGCTGGCGATCATCGACCCCAAAACACAAACCAAGGTCGGCGAGATTTCTTTGCAAGGGCATCCTGAAAGCTTCCGTCTCGAACCTAACGGATCGCGAATTTTTGTGAACGTACCGGATGCACACACGATTTCGGTGATCGACGGCAGCAACCAAAAGCCGATTGCCAATTGGTCCACCGGAGACCTGAAGGCCAACTTTCCTCTGGTACTGGATGGTTCCGGACACGCTCTTGCGGTATTTCGACACCCTGCACGAATCGGCGTTTTCGACGCTCAAAATGGGAGTTTGCTGAGCTCAGTCGATACGTGCGGTGATTCGGACGACGCCTTCATCGACGCGAAACGCTCTCGCCTTTACGTGATCTGCGGCGAAGGATTCGTGGACGCATATTCGCAAGACAAACAGCAGCTTCGCAAAGTTGGCCGCATAGCGACTGCAGGAGGAGCGAGAACGGGGCTATTCGTCACCGAGACAGATCGACTATACATCGCCACCCGCGCTGGCTTCGGTCGTCCTGCGGAAGTTTGGGTTCTCAAACCAGGCGGATGAACGGCGCCTTCCCGGTGTGGTCGGGTATTGGACGCCTCTGAATCGCTGCTCTTCCGACCAAGGGATGGCGCTATCATGCGCTCACATGCAGATCCTCAAAACGACGTGTTTGTTTGCCCTCACTGCAGTCGCTGAAATCATCGGCTGTTACCTGCCGTATCTGTGGCTGAGGAGGGAGGGCTCCCCGTGGCTGCTGCTGCCGGCCTTCGGGAGCCTGGCGCTGTTCGCCTGGTTATTGACGTTACACCCGACCGCCGCTGGGCGCGTGTATGCCGCTTATGGCGGTGTGTATATCTGCGTCGCAATCCTGTGGCTTTGGGCCATCGAGGGTCAAAGACCCTCACCGTGGGATCTGATAGGTGCCCTGGTCGCACTGGTGGGTATGGCCATCATCATGTTCGGCCCCCGCGCCACCTAGCGGGTCTCCCGCCAGGTCCGCCGCATGGCCCCCCACTTGGACCGCCAATCCAGCCGCGTGTCCGACAGCGAGTCCAACACATCCGCAAGCTGCTTCGAGTACACGACGCTCAACCCCGTCAAAACAACAGTCCCAACCAGCGTCACCCCAAAAACGAGGACCCGCTCAACCACCGGCCGGTCCGCCTCGGCAATCAGGTTCATCCCCAACAATCCCGAAGCGACGGTGCCGATCAGCCCGATGATCGTCACCACAGTGAGCCTCAGGACGGTGTTGGCCTGTCGACGCGCACTGTCGGAATCGAGGTACTGATTCATATCCGTCACCTCATTCCGCACCTCCTGGTAATGCTCGGCATTGCCCAATTCACCCGTCAACCGCTCATATACCGCATGAATGAGCGGCTGCTGCGAAACCTTGTGAAACCAGTAGCGATGCGTAAACCGCAGAAACACCTCCATCATCTGCCGGATCGTGCGCTTGAAACCCCGAACCGAACGAGGATCGCCCACCGTGAGGCGATTCATGGCCACCGCCAGCTCATCTGACATCGACAACAGCGCGGCGCGGTGAAAGTGCGCAATCAGAAAGAGCAGCTTGTATTGATGGCGGAACTGACCCAACAACCCCGAACAATCGTCGGAGTAATACGGGTCCGCATGCCTGCCCACAAACGAGAGTGTCTGCCCGGTCACGACAATCCGCGTGTCGCCGCGAAAATGCAGCCCCCCGCGGTCCCAGAAACGATCCTCACAGTACCGCTTCTCGAAATCCACCAGCGTGCCTTCCGAATACGGCAGGGTGTCCGGCTCCCCCGGACGAGTCACGAGCGCCAGCCTCATGAAATCGCCCCTGCTGAATCTGGCGGGATCATCCAGCGCGAGGTAAGCCATGAACGGCATCCGATAATGCTCCAACTGCCGGTATCGCAGCACAGCAGTCTGACCCGGATACTCGAGACCCAGCGGCTCCAGCAGGAACGCCCAGTGGTGAGCCACGGCGGAGCTGCGAAACTGACCCACGAACGCGAGATACTTCTCCCGATTCTCGTAGTCCGAAACGGCCAGCACCTCACCCGCACGCCCCAACCACTCCACCTTGTGTGGACAGCTGTCCGTCTCAGGCTCTGAAGTCCAGAACGCCGGATAAGCCCGACCGAACCGAAACAGAAGATCCTGCGCCTCCCGGATCGACACATCGTTCGTATGCATCTCGAATGCCACGACAGCGATGTCAGCGTCGAGAAAGAAATAGAGATTGATCTTCCCGACCTCGAGAACAATCGGCGTACCTGCCGCCGACAGAGTCACTCGCACCTGCGCCACATCATCGCGCTGAAAAGCGTTGATGCTCGGCTCGCCGCGGGCGCTTGCAATCTCCTGACCGGCGGCCGCTCCGTACAGGAACCGTTGGACATACGGCAGGAAGGTCACGAATTCCTTGTACCGTCGTTCCTGGTTCTGGAGCGGTTCGGAGCGGAAGTCCGAGACCACTCGTCGCCAGCGATTCCCCTCTCCTGCCGCCTCCAACTCACGCCAGTGCCGCTGGACCTGCTCTCCCGGCCGCAGCGGCAGGAGCTGGATCGGCCAAATCACGATCTGCCGGAAATGCCGGATGGCCGGGGCTTCGGTGTGCGGAAGGTTCATCCGCCCTATTTTGCTCCCCCTCGCGCCGCGCCGATAGATGCAGCGACGCGGTGTTGAATCCCGTTTTTACTCACGGCGCGCTAACCCCCGCCCACCGTAGGATCCTGGAGAGAACCCATGTTACCGACACCGCTCGTCTGGCTGCGTCGATTCTTCGACGTCACTTGTGCAATCCTCGGACTCACGCTGCTCGGCTTGCTCGGTCCGTGGATGCTCGTTCACGCGATCACGGATCTACTCGCCAGGGCTCGCTCAAATCTCTGCTCACGGGCGAGCCGGGACATTTTTGACGATTTTCTCATGAGGCCGCCGATAAGCTGATACCCAGCATGACCGTTCTCGCGCCATCACTGCCCGCAAGCCTCCTAGATCCCATGACCGTCCTTCCCTCGCGCTATCTTCGCGGGCTCGGTATCACGGTGCTGTGCACATTGATTGCCTATCCTGTGTACCCCAACTTCGATCCCGTCAACATCGTGATGGTGTACCTGTTGGGAACCACGGTGGCGGCCCTGCGCCTGGGGCGGGGACCCTCGGCATTGACGGCCATCGCCAACACCGTAGCATTCGACTTCTTCTTCGTTCCTCCCCGATACAGCTTCTACGTTGCCGAGACCCAATACGTGTTCACACTCGGCGTGATGTTGGGTGTAGCACTGGTGATAGCGAATCTGATGGTCAACGTCCGTCGCCAGACAATGACGGCCGCCGACCGCGAGCATCGGACCGCGATGTTGTATGAAGTGGGCAGAGAGCTCACCGCAGCCCCGGACGCGTTCGCCGTCTCCGAAGTAGCCTGCAGACACGTAGTGGCGGCAGCAGGTGGATCTGCGTTCCTGTTGGCCGCCGACGCCAAGGGTCGTATCAATCAGGAAGTTCCTGTGTCGCCCGACGTGCAACCGGAGCTCGCTCAATGGGTCGCCGACAAGGGGCGAAGTGCGGGACTCGGCACCGACCATGTGCCGAGCTCGTCCTGTTTCTACCTCCCGTTGACGTCGCGCGGTAGAGCATTGGGCGTGCTGGTGGCCCGTCCCGATGGACCCATGAATCCCGAGCAACGTCAGCACGTGGAAGCGTTGGTCGGTCAGGTATCCCTCGCACTCGAGCGTGTCCGGCTGGTTGACTCGGCGGCCCAGTCCCGAGCCGCCGCGGAGCGCGCCGCGCTGCGCAACACCTTGCTCGCCTCGATCTCACATGACCTGCGTGGACCGCTTGCGGCAATCGCGGGTGCGGGGGGTATCGTGGCCCAGTCTGACGGCGCGCTGGACCGACAGCGACGGGTGACTCTTGGCAGGCTGATCGAAGAGAAGGCGCGTGACATGACGGGCCTTTTGACCAACATCCTGGAGCTCATGAGACTCGAGACCAGTCCCGGCGCCGTCAACTCCGACTGGCATTCGTTCGAGGAATTGCTCGGCTCCGCGGTTCGCAACAATGAGCAGCGTCTGGCTGGATGGCAGCTGTCCAGCTCCATTCCCGCCGACCTGCCGCTCATCTACGTGGACGGCCAGCTCATTGTGCAACTTCTATCGAACCTCCTGGAAAACGCGACCAAACATACCCCGCCGGGGACGCACATCCTGGTAGCCATCAGCCGGGACGACGCTCGGCTCAACATCCTCGTTGCAGACAATGGTCCTGGCTTCGGCGGTCACGACCCCGAGCGCCTGTTTGAAAAGTTTGAGCGCGGGCACGGGGAAAGTCATGTCAGCGGTGTCGGGTTGGGACTGGCCATTTGCCGGGCGATCGTTCATCTGCACGGTGGCACGATCAAAGCATCCGACCGGCCCGGCGGAGGTGCCCGCTTCGAGATCGAGTTACCGGAGGGAAGCGTATGACCCGCGCTATGCACAAGATTCTGATCGTGGAAGACGATCCGGCGCTGCGGCGTGTGCTCAGCATGCTGTTCGAGACGAGCGGTTTCAGAGTAGTGATGGCCGATACGTGTGAGCTCGGTGTCCGGCAGGCGCAAACGCATCGCCCGGACGTCTGCGTTCTCGACCTGGGCCTGCCGGATGACGACGGCGTGAATTTTATCCACAAAGTGCGTGCCTGGTCTCCCGTTGGGATCATTGTGCTCAGCGCCCGCCATGCAGAGGCACAGCGTGTGGCCGCATTCGAGGCGGGCGCGGATGACTATGTCATAAAGCCCTTCAGCGGCCCTGAGTTGGTTGCCCGAGCAAAGGCGATCATGAGGCGTGTGGCCCGTAAAGAGCAGCCGCAAGCGGTCATACGCTTTGGAAATGCACGGGTTGATCTCGCGACGCGCAAGACAATCGGTCCCGCAGGTGAGGAGCTGCACCTCACGCCGCTGGAACATCGGATATTGGAGTGTCTCGCACGTCACTGCGACAGCGTGGTCACCCACACGCAGCTATTGAAGGAAGTCTGGGGCCCCCACCAGGCCGACATGCGCTCGTTGCGAGTCTACATCGCGAGCCTGCGCCGCAAGCTCGAAGTAGACCCGGCCCAACCGCAGCACCTCGTCACCGAATCCGGCATCGGTTATCGCCTGCTGACCGACAGCGGTGAACCGGAGCTGCGCTCCTGCGCCAGCGGGGCCTATTTTTAATGGCTTTGTGTCTGGCAGCGGACTCCGTGTTGGTTGACTCTGTGGCTATCAAAGCCGGAGATCAACCATGTCCTCTAAAATCATCATTCCGTTCGTTCTGACACTGGCGGCAACAGTCAGTCACGCGGGGGCGTGCGACAAGAGCCAGCCTGAATATCGCGACAGCGTCCGCCTCGTCGACTCGCTGCGGCCTGACAAGGCGGGCCAGATGCGCGTATTCGCTGCCGACGGCTCGGAATTCAACGCCGGGCAGGTGCAATGGATGAAAGCCCGACTGCGGGAGGTGGACAGCCTGTGTGCGCGCGGCACCCAGGCGGATGAAGTCCGTGCGGCCAAACTCCTGCAGGACGTCCGCGAGCTGCTCGACTCACACAAGCGCCGCACCTAGAACACAACTGCAATCCAACCGCAGACCGGCGCCCGCCTTTGGCGCCGGTTATCCGCATTTAATAACGTGTTGATAACGAGTTTGATCGTGTGCAGACATTTTTTAATGCCTTCGTGTCTATCGGCAATTTGCGCCGCCGCTACGATGGCGGGGATCTGAAGTCATCGACTGATGTACGGGGAGGTACCGAAAATGACTGCACGCGAATTATTGCAAATCTCACTGTTGACGATTGTTGGGGCAACGACTTCCGCCACCGCGGCGGAGTTGCCTACGGTATCACTCTCCGCCCCCGGGGCAATCGTCGGTGTCGTCACCAACGATGCAAAGAAACCGGTCGCACAGGCGACCGTCACTGCCATGACTGCCGACGGTCACGCGATTCGCGCCACAATGTCGGGAAGCGACGGTGTCTACTCATTCGCCGATCTACCGGCCGGCTCCTGGACCGTGACGGCCGGCTCGGTCAGTGGTGCGGTAACGGTGGCGAGTGGCAAGGCGGCGCGCCGGGATATCGTCATTCCGGGCGCAACAGGACAAGCGCCGTCCCTGGCGGCTGCGCAGCAACCTGCGACACCGGCGGCAAGCCCACAGACGGTGTCTGCTGCATTGACGGCTCCCGATGCGAGCGACGGCGTGGACAATGTCACCCCTTTCGCATTCGGTGACTTCACCTGGTTGAACGGCAACCCGCGCAACCACCAGCCTGTTTTCGACACGAAATTCTTCACGCCGGACATCCGTTTCGATGCCCATTACATGCAGGATTTCAACAAGCCGCAGGACCACACCATCGTGGGCGCAACCGAGTCGTTCCGCTCGGGCGAGTTCCAGGTGGAGCAGGTGAGCTTCGGTGGCGATTTCCACTATGACAATGTGCGCGCGCGATTCCTGTCGATGTTCGGCCTGTTTGCCACGACGACACCTCGCAACGATGCCAGCACTGCGGTCGGTCAGTGGGATCTGCGCAATGCCTATCGCTATCTGTCCGAAGCCAACGCGGGCTACCATTTCGATGTCAATCACGGCCTGAATGTCGATGCCGGTATCTTCGTTTCGTACATCGGCCTGTTCAGTTACTACAATTACGACAACTGGACGTACCAGCCTTCGTATGTATCATCCAACACACCCTGGTTCTTCAACGGCTTGCGCATACAGTGGTTCCCCACGAACAAGCTGAAGATCGAGCCCTGGATCATCAACGGTTGGCAGTCCTATGCACGCTTCAACGGTCACCCGGGACTGGGTGGCCAGATCGAGTACCGCCCGAACGAATCAGTGAAGCTCGTTTTCAACAACTACGGAATGGGTGAGGACAACCTGGGCCTGCCCAACACCAGCCGCATCCATACCGATGACAGCATCGAGGTCAAGTACTACGACAACAAGGAGAATGGCGCCGGGATCTCGAAGATGGCGTTCTCTTTCACCGCGGATGCGGGCTGTCAGTACGGCGGCGGAATTCACTGCACGCATGGGCCCAACAAGAGCGCCTTCGTAGGCTGGATGGCCTACAACCGGATCTGGTTCGACCGCGATCGGCTCGCCGTGACCGTGGGTGGCGGAGCTATGAACAACCCGGGGCGTTACCTGACTCTACTGCCGCCCATCAACGGCGCGGATGCGATCTCGGGCTCGCCGTACTTCACGGAGAACCCGGGCCAGAAAATATTTCAGTGGGATTCGACACTCAACCTGCAGTACATGCCGCGCGAGTGGATCACCTGGTGGGCGGAGCTGGGTTACAGACATTCGAGCGCGCCCTACTTCGCAGGTTCCGGTGGCGTGACCCCGCCGGGCGGAAACAACGGTTCGCCGGGGAACTTTGTCTGTCAGACGGGAGCGACTGCCGGCACCAACAATGCGCAACAGGCCGCCGCGGCCTGCGCGGACAACGGCGGTGTGTGGTACCCGGACCTGCGCAAGCAGGAGACCAAGTTGTCGGCAGGCATCCTCGTCAAGTTCTGAAATCTGAGAATCCCGGTGATGGGCGCACACACTCGACTCGACGAGAAATACTACGTCGGGCCGAGTGCTGCGTTGTTTCCACGAGCGTCCGGTCTGTGACTCGCGCGATGCATCGCATCCTGATCGTCGAGGACGATCCGGCTATTCGACGGGTTCTCAGCATGCTGTTCGAGACCAACGGTTTCAAGGTGGTGGCAGCCGATACCTGTGAGCAGGGCATCCGTCAGGCCCAGACTCACCGGCCCGATATCTGCATCCTGGATCTCGGCCTGCCCGACCGCGATGGCATCGAGTTCATAAGACAGGTTCGTGGCTGGTCACCTGTCGCGATACTCATCTTGAGCGCACGGGCGGCCGAGGAGCAGCGGGTCGCGGCATTCGAGGCGGGAGCGGACGACTACGTCATCAAGCCCTTCAGCAGCCCGGAGCTGCTCGCACGAGTGAAGGCGATCATGCGGCGCCTGACCCGCAACGAGCAGCCGCAATCCGTCCTGAGGCTCGGTACAGCCGTGGTCGATCTCGGCAACCGGGTGGCGCACGGTCCAGCCGGCGAGGAACTGCATCTGACACCCCTGGAGCATCGAATATTGGAATGCCTCGCGCGCAGCGCGGACAGTGTCGTCACCCATACTCAAGTGCTCAAGGAAGTCTGGGGCCCTCATCAGATTGACATCCGCTCACTGCGTGTCTACGTCGCGAGCCTCAGGCGCAAGTTGGAAGTGGACCCCGCGCGGCCCCGTTACATCACTACCGAGTCGGGAATCGGCTATCGCCTGGTCACCGAGTCATGACTGCTTCGCCCGATTCCACCAGCCACCCCCGAGAGCCTGGAACAACGCGATCGTGTCCGAGTAGCGCAACGCCTGAGCCTGGATACGGTTGATGACGGCTTGCTGATAGGCAACCTGTGAGCTGAGCAGTGTCAGGTAATTTACATAGCCGACATCCATCTGGCGGCGGGTCAGATCCAGGGTGACTTTGGCCGCACGTTCCGCCTCGGCATCGGCTGACAATGCGTCGGCATCCGCAAGCACAGCGTGCAGACAATCGGCGACGTTCTGATAGGCGGTGATCACGGCCGACTGATATTGAGCTGCGGCCTGCTCGACCGCCTGATTGGCCGCGCGTTTCTGATGAAGCAGCGTGCCGCCGTGGAAAATGGGTTGCGTGGCATCGCTCACGACATTCCAGAACGACCCGCCGGTGCGAAAAATCCAGGGCAACTGGTCCGCGTTGCCACCCACCGATCCCGTGATTGAGAAGTCAGGCAACATCGCGGCGACTGCCACACCCACTTGGGCATTCGCTGCGTGCAGTTGTGCTTGCGCAGCCCGGACATCCGGACGCTGCTCGATCAGCTTGGCCGGCACACTCATAGGCAGCTCCCCCGGAAGTGTCAGTGCCTCCAGAGTGAAGGTCTCGCCGATGTCCTGGTTGGGAAGATTACCGGCCAATGCCCGCAATTGATCGCGGGTCTGCTCAAATTGCTTCTGCAACGGCGGCAGGCTCGCTTTTGCCTGGGCCAGGGCCGCTTCCTGCGCGGCGACATCGATGCGCATGACGAGCCCGGTACGCAATTGATCCCGCAACACCTGCAACGACCGGGTCTCGCTGTCAATGATCTGCCGGGTCGCCTCGATCTGCCCGCGCAGCGACGCTTCCTGAATCGCCGCCGCGGCGACATTCGACGCCAACGTCAGGTAGGTGGCTTCCAGGGCGAAGAGTTGCGCCTCGGCTCGTGCCTGGAGCGATTCAACCTGGCGCCGGTTGGCGCCGAACACATCGGGGACGAATCCGACGGTCACTTCGGCAGTGTGGAAGTTGTAGAAGAGCGGCGCCGTGTGCGGAAAGTTGTCCGGGTCCTGCAGCGGCGGCAGCAGATTATCGCCGTTACCCTGAACACCCGGTGCCTGGTCATTCGTCAGATTACCCGAGATCTTGTGCCTTTCGAACTGGTAGGTTGTATCCACCTGCGGGTAGTAGTAGCCGCTCTGGGCGGATACCAGTTCGTGAGCCTGCGCGAGGGCCGCCTGGGCGGCCGCAACGTTCGGGTTTGCCCGCAGCGAGCGCTCAATCAGTGAATTCAACTCCGGCGAGTGAAATAGCTGCCACCATTCAAACGGCAGATCCCGGCCGGCGATCAGCTTCTGCGTCTCACCGGCAGGCACCGGCGCGGATGCCGTGGCCTCGGGCAACGGCTGTGGTGAATAGCCCACGCCGGCGGGCGCTGTTGGCCGGTGAAAGTTGGGGCCCACCGAGCAACTGGCGACCGCCAGTGCCGAACCTGCGATGACCATGGAACGCAGCATCACAGCGAAACACCTTCACGATTCCACCAGCCGCCACCCAGCGCCTGGAACAGTGCAACCGTGTCCCCGAACCTCGCGGCCTGCGCCTGGACACGCGTGAGGAGGGCCTGTTGCCAGGCGACCTCGGCGCTGCTGACAGCCAGATAGCTCACATAACCCGCCTCCTGCTGCCTGCGCGTCAGATCCACGATGACCTTCGCGGCATTTTCGGCTTCGATATCGGCGGCGAGCGCATCGGAATCACACAGAAGCGCGCGCAATGAATCAGCGACGTTTTGATAGGCCGACAGCACCGTGCTGGCGTACTGAGCGGCCGCCTGCTGCATAGCGCGATCGGCTGCGTGTTTTTGGTGCCAGAGCGTGCCGCCATGAAAGAGCGGCTGTGTGGCATTCGCGAAAATGTTCCAGAACGGTCCACCCGAGGCGAACATTTGGGAGAACGTAGTTGCGTTTCCTGCGTAAGTACCGGTGATCGAAAACTGCGGCAGCATCGCCGCCACGGCAACGCCGATCTGGGCGTTCGCCGAATGCAACTGAGCCACGGCGGCTCTCACATCCGGCCGTTGCTCGACGAGCTTCGCAGGCACACTGAGCGGAATATCGCTCGGCAGTTGCAGGTCATCGAGGTTGAATTGCGCCACTTCCGAGCTCGGCAAGCGGCCCACCAGAGCGCGCAGCAGGTCGCGAGTCTTCTCGAGCTGCTCGCGAAGTGGCGGCAGGGTCGTCTGAATCAACGCCAATGCCGCCACCTGTGCGTCTACATCGATCTGCATGGCGAAACCCGCTCGCAACTGTTGTCGCAATATTTCGAGCGAGCGTGTTTGCACCTGAATGATCTGCTCGGTGGCGCTGATCTGGGTGCGCAGGCTCGCCTCCTGTATCGCCGCCGCGACTACATTGGTCACGAGGGTGACATACGTCGCCTCCAGCGCGAACCTTTGTGCGTCCCGCTGGGCTTCCAGTGACTCCATCTGCCGCCGGTTGCCGCCGAAGACGTCCGGCACGAAGCTGACTGTCAACTCGGCGGTATGAAATGAGTAGAACAGCGGCTGGTTGTGCGGGAACGTAGTGAGATCCTCGACCTGCGGCAGCAGATTCAACCCGCTCTGCTGCACTCCGGGCGTTTCACTATTCATGAAGTTTCCCGCCACCTTGTGGCGCTCGAGCTGGTAGGTGGCATCGATCACGGGAAAAAAGAAACCGCGTTGCGCGTACACCAACTCCTGCGCCTGGGCGACAGCGGCCTGCGCCGCGGTGATATTCGAATTTTTTACTAACGCCTCGCTAACGAGCGAATCGAGCGCGGGCGACCGGAAGAGCTCCCACCATCGAAACGACAGTTCGCTGCCCGGGACCAGCCGCTGGGCCTCTCCACCATGGAGTGGCGTCGATCCGGTTGTCGCCGGCATCTCCTCGGGCGAGTAGGACGCATTTGCCGGGGGCGCCGGGCGATGGTAACTCGGTCCCACTGCGCATCCCCACAGCAGCGCCGCAATAACTACAGGAAGACAGATGCGGACGACGACGCAGAACATCAGGCAATGATGGTGCCGTCGCCCTCTCCATGGAACTGTCATTTGTCACACTGGCGTTGCCGCATTTCCCGGTCCATTGTTTGCGCACCCCATCGGTTGGAGCAGGATAATGACGAGTCAATGGCTTGCGCTGCGGCGTCTGCGCGGGCCGCGTGCGTTGGCAGTGCTGGCGGTTGTCTTGCTCGCAGGAACCGGAGCATGGCTGGGCGCACAAACTCGCGATCCACCGGCTCGCGATGCCAGCGCCGGCCGGATCATCGACTATAACAACATCGAGCTGTCCGAAACGCAGTTGCAGTTGATCCAGGTAGGACCGGCCGCCGAACGGGTTTTTCCCCTGCAGCGCGAGGCGGTGGGCAGTATCGACTTCAACGAAGATCTGTCCACGCAGGTGTTCACGCCATACCCGGGACGGATCGTCGAGCTGTTTGTCCGCCTCGGCGACGATGTCAAAAAGGGACAGATCCTGTTCACAATCGAGAGTCCGGACCTGATCCAGGCGGACTCGAGTCTGATTGCCGCGGCCGGCGTTCTGGACCTGACGACCCGCGCGCTGGAACGCGCGCGGGAGCTCTACAAAGTTCAGGGAATCGCCGAGAAGGATCTGCAGCAGGCCACTTCCGACCAACAGACCGCCGAGGGCGCATTGAAGGCCGCGCGCAACGCAGTGGCGGTGTTCGGCAAGAGTGCAGCCGAGATCGACCACATGGTCAGGACCCGTAACATTGACCCGTATCTGGTGGTGCCGAGCCCGATTTCAGGCCGCGTCACCGCCCGCAATGCCGCGCCGGGACTGTTTGTACAACCGGGCAACGCTCCGGCTCCCTACTCGGTCGCGGACATCTCGCGCGTGTGGATGAATGCCGCGGTCTCGGAAACCGACATGCCGGCAGTTCGCACCGGCCAGCGGATCGAAGTCTCGGTGCTGGCTTTCCCAGACCGGGTCTTCAAGGGACAGATATCCACGGTTGGAGCGACCGTGGACCCGCAGTTGCACAGAGGCCTGGTGCGCGCCGAAATCGACGATCCGCAACATGAGCTGTTGCCGGGAATGTTTGCTTCGTTCGTGATCCTGACAGGCGATCCGTTGACGGCCGTCGGAGTTCCGCAGGATGGAGTCGTGCGCGAGGGAGACGGCAGCATGACAGTCTGGACGACCGCAGACGGCCGTCATTTCCGCCGCCGCCTCGTGCGTATCGGCCTCGAGCACGATGGCTACCACCAGATTCTGCAAGGCGTGCGACCTGGCGAGCGCGTAGTCACCAAAGGCGCGATCTTCCTGGATAATCTGGTGGGCGGCGGGTTGTCATGATCCCGACTGACCGCGGATGATGAAAGGCCTGCTGGCGTTCGGGCTGACCCGCCGTGCCATTATTCTTCTGGGGTTGCTCGTGTTTACGGGAGGCGGCCTGTTCGCCTTCTCGATGCTCAACATCGAGGCCTACCCCAACCCTGCCCCGGTCATCATCGAGATCACCGCGCAGGCGCCGGGTCTGTCCGCGGAAGAGATGGAACGGTACTACACGGTGCCGATGGAAATCGGCGTGTATTCCACACCGGGTATCGCCAACGTCCGCTCGACCTCGTTCTACGGCCTGAGCTACCTGCGGGTCACGTTCAAATACGGTGTTGATTTCTACTTTGCCTACACGCAGCTCGCGCTGTCGCTGCAGCAGAATGTCAACCTTCCGGGTAATCAGCAGCCCCAGATTCAGCAATCCAGCCTCATCGGCGAGGTCTTCCGTTACCAGGTGACAGGTCCGAAGACCGTCGGCCTGACAAACCTGCGCACGGTCCAGGACTGGATCGTGCAACGGCGGCTGCTGACCATTCCCGGAGTCGTGCAGATCAACAGCTTCGGTGGCCCGACCAAGGAGTTTGAGGTCGAGGCGGATCTGCACAAGCTGCAGGCTTACAACCTGACGGTGCCGCAGGTCCTGTCCGCCCTGGCGAACGCCAACATCAACGTGGGAGGACGGGAAATTGCCGTTGGGCAGCAGTCCGTAAACATCCGCGGCATCGGCCTCGTGGATAGCGGTGGCTCGAACGATCTGACAAAGGGCTACAGCGTGTCCGACATTGAGAATGTCGTGCTGACGCAAACGAATGGCACGCCGGTGCTCGTTCGGGATGTGGCGCGATGCTACATCGGGCATGTGCCCCGGCTCGGAATAGTCGGTCGGGATCACGACGATGATACTGTGGAGGCGATCGTCGTGATGGGGCGTACATACCACACGAACGAGATTGTCCCGCGCATCGCTCATGAAGTCGAAGCGATGAATCACGACGGCAGCCTGCCTCCCGGCGTGAAAATCGTGCCGTTCTACGATCGGACCGGCCTCGTGCAGGTCACAACCCACACGGTGCTCCACAACCTGGTTTTCGGCTGCCTGCTCGTGTTTTTCATCCAATGGATGTTTCTGGGAGACCTGCGCAGCGCGGTCATCGTGGGCGTCAACATTCCGTTTGCCCTGTTCTTTGCAGTGATCCTGCTGGTGATTCAGGGCGAGGATGCCAATCTGCTCTCGGTGGGAGCGGTCGATTTCGGCATCATCGTGGATTCCGCGGTCATTGTGGTGGAGAACATCTTCCGCAACTTCCAGGCGAAGCTCGAGGATCGGCGCGCGTTGCTCGAGCATCTGGGAGAGGGACGGTTCGGACGCGATCCGTCGAATCCGAGCGGCGCGAAGATGGTTCCGGGCTGGACTGACAGGCTGCGGTTGATTCTTGCAAGCGTGCTCGAGGTCGACCGGGCGGTGTTCTTCTCTGCTGCGATCACCGTTGCTGCATTCGTTCCGTTGTTCACCATGCAAGGAGTCGAAGGACAGATCTTCGGGCCCATGGCGCGCACCTACGGATACGCGCTGGCCGGGGCTCTGATCGCAACATTTACAATAACGCCGGTACTGTCCTCATTCCTCGTGCCCGAGCACGTCAAGGAGACAGAGACGATCGCCGTCCGCTGGTTACGCAGGATCTACACACCGGCGTTGCGCTATGCGCTGAGCCATCAGAAGATTGTCGTCGGTGCCGGTGTTGCCTTCCTGTTGGTTTGCGGGTTCCTCATGAGCCGGGCAGGCAGCGAGTTCCTGCCGGCCCTCGAGGAGGGCAACTTCTGGATCCGCGCCTCATTGCCCCCGAGCATGACCTTGGATGGCGGCACGGAGGCGACCCGCATGGCGCGCGAGATCATGCTGAAGCATCCCGAGGTGCTCACGGTCGTTTCGCAGCACGGCCGGCCCGACAACGGCAGCGATCCCTCGCCCTTTGCGAATGTGGAGCTGTTTGCGCCTTTAAAACCGTTTGACCAATGGCCCCACGGTATGACCAAGGAAAAGCTGACTGAACAGCTGCAAGGAGAGCTCCAGAGCGCGCTGCCGGGTGTCGAGTTCAACTTCTCGCAGAACATACAGGACAACATCGAAGAGGCGATCTCGGGCGTCAAGGGCGCCAACTCGGTGAAGATCATTGGCCCGGACCTCAGGGAGCTCGAGCGGCTCGCGGCCCAAGTGCGCCAGCAGATGGCGGGCGTTCGGGGCGTCGCGGATCTGGGAATCTTCCACGTCGTGGGACAACCCAATCTCGACATTCGCATCGATCGGCAGAAAGCAGCCCGCTACGGTCTCAACACCGGCGATGTCAATGCAGTGATTCAGGCGGCACTCGGAGGCGCCGTGGCAACGCAGGTTCTCGAGGCAGATCGCTCGTTCAATGTCACGGTCCGCTTCTCGAAGCCGTACCGGGACAACTTCGATGCCATCCGCAATCTCAAAGTCGGTTACCAGAGCGCCTCCGGCGCCACCGCCTACATCCCGCTGAGTGAGCTGGCGACGATTCAATTAGACACGGGTGCTTCGTACATCTATCACGAAGTCACCAAGCGCAATATCGCAGTCAAGTTCAGCGTGCGGGGTCGCGACCTGGGCAGCACCGTGGCCGAGGCGCAGGAGCGGATCGCGCGCAACGTGAAGTTGCCCTTGGGCTATCGCATCGACTGGGCCGGCGAGTTCGAGGATCTGCAATTGGCGAAGCAGCGACTCGCTGTCGTCGTGCCCATTGCGTTGGCGATGATTCTCGTTCTGCTCTATGCGCTGTTCAATTCCCTTCGCTACAGCCTGCTTGCGCTCGCCGGTATTCCGTTCGCGGTTGCGGGCGGCGGGCTGGCGCTGTATCTCTCCGGTCAGCCGTTGAGTGTGTCCGCCGCGATCGGCTTTGTGTCGCTGTTGGGAGTCGCGGTCATGGACGGCATTCTCATGTTCACCTATTTCAACCACATACGCCTGCATGGCGTCCCGGCGCGCGAGGCCATGTTCCAGGCCTGCGAGCAGCGGATGCGGCCGATGCTGATGACCGCGCTTTCGGCCTGTATTGGCCTGCTGCCGGCGGCAATATCCACAGGAATCGGCAGCCAGGTTCAGCGCCCCCTGGCCACCGCGGTCGTTGGTGGCATGTTGCTGGGCCCGGTCATGCTGCTGCTGGTTGTTCCCGCATTGCGCCTGCTCCTCATGGGCAAACACGACGAACCGGTGCCCGAGGAGAGCACTTCATTATGAGTGAGACGCGCGCGCTTTTACTCGGGCTACTGCTGTGTTGTTTCTCATCCGCTTTTGCGGCCGACCGTGGCCTCCCGTCCAAGCAGCACGCTCCTCCGGGAGCGACAGGCGCTCGGTACGCTAGCCCGAATGCCGCAGCGTTGCGCCAGGCTATCGGATCCACTGCCAAATCAACGCCGCGAGCTCTCCCGTCAACTCGTGGTGTACCAGCGAGAAACACGGCGGCGGCCACATCAACCGCTCAGCATCGTGGCCCAGCTACATCTACGCGGCCCCCGGTCGTTATCCGACAGCTTCCGGGGGAAATCGGCGCAGCGCATCCAACTGCGCTTCGCACGTTGGGCGGCGCACCAACCGGTAAAAGCGCCATCAGGGCGGCAATCGATGGCAGTGTGTCCCGTGCTCGACCACGCTAAAGAATCAAGGGCTGATCAGCCGCCCGGATGTTGCCTTCATCACCGCCTGAGTGCGGGTCGCAACTCCGAGCTTGCCGCGCGCCTTGTCGATATGAAAGTCCACCGTTCGCTTGGTGAGCCCGAGAATCGTCGCAATCTCCGCGGAAGTCTTGCCGCGCGCCGCCCAGGTGAGCGTTTCCAACTCCCGTTCGCGCAAGGTGATCTGTTTGGGCCAGACAGCCTGACGCGCGATCCTGTTGAGTCGTGCCATGAGGCGGGCGGCAAGCACGTCGTAATCCACCGGTTTGGTCAGGTAATCGTCAGCCCCGAGCTGCCATCCCTTCAGCTCACTGTGATGATCGGCGAGTGCCGTCAGAAAAATGAAGGGCATGCCGCCAAAGCGCGGCTCAAGGGCCGTGATCCGTTCGAGCAGCTCGAATCCCGACATGCCCGGCAGACTGATATCCGACAACACCAGGTCCGGCGGAGTCCGCATGATCGCGGCGAGGCCCTCGCGCCCATCGTATGCGATCTGCACCTCAAATCCGCGCTCGACGAGCTCTTCACAGATCAGTGACGCAGTGTCGCGATCATCCTCCACAATCAGAATTTTTCCGGCGCGCGCGCTCATGATCTCCACGAGTCCAGGCGGATTGGCATGCTGTCACGCTAACACTCCCGGTATTAGGAAACCCTCAAATTTCGTTATCAGGGGGTGCCAGTCGCGGCCCGGTGCGGGACAATTCCGGGACGCTCCCCATTTCGGTGCATGAGTAAGTGCGGCTCCCCTACCTACGGTTCGCTGGCGCCTGGTCGATCCGGGCGCGGCTATTTGCGGTGTTCCTACTGCTGTTTCTGCTCGTCATGTTCCTGGGCGTGCAGAGCCTCAACAGCCTGAACTACTCAAACGAGGTTTCCAAACAGGTACGGGTACGTTGGCTACCGAGCACGCGCGCCCTCGGAGATCTCAACAACTACACAACGGACTTCCCGGCCGCAGTAGCGGCTGTGCTTCGCAGCCGCACTGAAGATGAGAAAGCAACACTGAGGCGGCAACTTTCCGCATTGGACCGAAACATTCTCGGCGCTGAGCAAGCCTACAGGCAGATCGTGCACGATCCTACCGAGGATGAAATGTATGGCCGGTTTGAGGCTGAATGGCGCTCCTACCGCGCCGTCGTGAGTCGCATCGAGTTGTTGCCGTTGGGTGGTGGTGACGAATCGGAGACGCGCTCGCTGGTCGGTTCGACCGAAGGACTCTATGAACGTGCCAGCGAGACTCTCGGTCAACTCACCGAACGCAACCTCGCGAGCGCCCGCGAAGCGAGCCAGAGCTCGGATCGTGCGTATGGACAGGCTCGTCGGCGGATCGTGCTGACGATCCTGTTTGCAGGTCTGTTCGCTGCGGGCGCCGCGTTGCATGTCACGCGCTCGGTCTCCGCCCCTCTGGTGGAGCTGGCCAGCCGCATGCACCGGCTCGCCGCGAACGATACCCACATTGAAGTGCTGGGGACGGCGAGGCGCGACGAAATCGGCGAGATGGCGCGAGCAGTGGTGGTGTTCAAGAACAATGCAATCGATCTGTCCGAAAACCGCCAAGCGCTCGCGCACCAGGCGAGCATGCTGCAGGAGAAGCTGTCCGAGGAGCAGCGTGTGACGCTGCTGCAACGAAACTTTGTTTCCATGGCCTCGCATGAGTTTCGGACCCCACTGGGCATCATCGATGGGCATGCCCAGCGGTTGATCACGATGCGCGACCGACTCACGCCCGAGGATCTTGCCGAGCGGGCACGCAAGATCCGCAGCGCCGCTCAGCGCATGACGCAGCTGATCGACAATCTCATCGGATCGGCTCGCCTCATCGACGGGAGCATCGAAGCCTACTATCGGCCGGTCGCGGTCGATGCCATGGCCGTGCTGCGCGAAGCATGTCACATGCAGCGCGAGCTCACCCCCAATGCCCAGATCCTGGAGTCGGCTAGCACGGCACCATTGCTCGTCCGGGGCGATGCGCACCTGCTATTGCAGCTCTTTGGAAATCTCCTCTCAAACGCCGTGAAATACTCGCCCTCGGGAGGTTTGATCTGCCTGCGCGCGCGTCCGGCAGGTGGCAACCTCGTTGTGGCCATCGAGGATTCGGGCATAGGAGTTCCCGAGAAGGATCAACTGAGGCTGTTCGAACGCTATTTCCGGGGAAGCAACACATCCGGCATTGCGGGAACCGGCGTGGGACTTTATCTCGTCTCGCGGATTGTGGAGCTGCACGGCGGTACCGTGAACGTGAGAACCCGGGAGGGCGCTGGATCGACATTCACCGTGCACCTGCCCGTAATTCGATCCGCCTCCCCGTCCGAGGAAATCCTCACACCCCAATTACGCATGGAGCACTAGGATCGCTGCTAATAGGCCACGGAGCCATACATGCCAGAAAGCGAAACGTCGGTCGTATTCAGGATCCTGGCCGTTCTTGCCAAAGTGCAGGACGCCGAGCACTCGCTCGTGCTCAATGAGATCGCAAATGCCGCGCATCTCGACACACTTCATGCACAGCGAGTAATGACAGTGCTGGAATCGGCTGGCGCTGTCCGTGCCGAAGCTCTGCCCACCCGTCCTGCCGGTTATTGTCTCACCCGATATGGCCGTGAGCGGCTGACTGGACCGGCTGCTCAGTAGACTTTTGTCAGATTCACGTCGCAGTCAGGCCGCTGAGCGACCGTGCCTGCAGCGCCAGCTCCAGACCCTGACCCCGCGCCCCGCTGAGCCGGTGCACTTCGGTGCACGTTGCATGATGTAGAATCGAGTTGCCGCCTGACCAAAATGTGGCGTGCCATGCATCCGGAGTCGCCATAAAACGCCGCATGTCCGTGAGTGAAGACCGTCCTGCGGGGACTGCGCCAGGCCCGGGCCTGTCGGGTACCAATCTCGAACGAGCCGGCGACCACAATCAGCGTGTGACCCTCCACGCGATCCGTGTCGGCGGCCCGATCACGCGCGCTGATCTGAGATCCACTACCGGGCTGACGGCTGCCGCCATCACGAACATCACCGAGCGACTGCTGAAACAGCGGCTGATTCTGAAAGCAGGACGCACCCGTGGCACACGCGGCCAGCCGGCGACCAAGCTGGTCATCAACCCGGATGGGTGTTTCTCCCTGGGCCTGAACGTGGATCGCGACCACATAACGCTCGTCCTCGTCGATTTCGCCGGTAAGGTTCGCGCGCGCTCCAGTCGTGAGGTGAAATTTGCCCTGCCTGAGGCCGTGCTGCATTTCTGCCGGCGTTCTGTGTCCAAATTGCTCGCCGAGGGTCAGATCAGCGCCAACAAAGTAGTCGGTCTCGGTGTTGCCTTTCCAGATGACATCCAGCGCGCAGCACTACCGGAGCAGCCGCCGGACTACGCCATGTGGGGTTCCGTAGCCGTGGACACCCTGCTATCCGATGCGCTATCGATGCCGGTGTTCGTCGAAAACGATGCCGCGGCCGCTGCTATCGGGGAAATGCATTTTGGACTCGGCCAGCAGTATCAGAGCTTCTTCTACATCCTGATCACTGCGGCGTTAGGCGGTGGCCTCGTCATCGACGGTCGTTACTTCCGAGGTGCTGCCGGTCGCAGCGGTGAGCTGGGATTGCTCCCGCGACGCGGCAAACGCGGGGTGGCGCGCAAGCTGGAGAACTTTGTTTCGCTATCGGCATTGAATGAGCACCTGGCAGCCAAGGGATACGAGGTGTCGTCGCCCCGGGGGCTCGTCCATCTGGAGCCGCCCGCACAGAAGATCATCGATACCTGGATCGACACGTCAGTGGATGCGCTCGAAGACACAGTGCTGGCTATCGAATGCCTGATCAATCCGGAAGCCGTCCTGATCGGTGGACGATTGCCACCCGCTCTCATTGATCGACTGGCCGATCGCTTGAATCAACGACTCAGGTCCAGTGAGGGTACGATTCCGTCCGTGGTGCCTGTTTCACGCGCAGCGCTGGCAGATGACGCGCCGGCGGTGGGCGCCGCCATCCTTCCGTTCAGCGATCGCTTTCTGCCCGGCCGGTTCACACTGATGAAAACTCGCGCGTAACGCCCGAGCTTCTGATCAACTCGCAGCGGCGCAATGTTGGGCGAGAAATTCGGCATGCGGTGTTGCTGTGCTGACGGCCTTCTCGATATCAGCCCGCATGAGCGCAAACCCGGCCCTGAGCTCATCCAGCGTGTAGAAATCGGCGCGCCGATCGTATCGGTCCGGCTGTATCTCAAAGCCCGCGTACATAGACAGCCAACTCGGGTGAAAGAACGTCTCCCACTCATAGTTCACGAGCCGTCCGCTATCCAGAAACAGATGGATCTTCCGGGCGAGATGCTCTGCAGGAGCGCGCTGACGGCACTCATCCCAGAACGGCTCGCCGCGGCGACCGTTGGCAAAGTAGTGAAGCACGAGGAAGTCCCGGATACGCTCATATTCGAGGCCGGTCTGTCGATTGAATTCGTCTGCCAGCGTGCGGTTACAATCCCGTTCCGGAAACAGCCCGAGTAACCTCTCGCCGGCTGTTTGAATCAACGTGATGCTCGTTGATTCCAACGGCTCCATGAACCCCGCCGCAAGCCCTGCGGCAATGCAGTTCTTCTCCCAGAATTTCTCCCGTCGGCCAGCATTGAAACGGATAAAGTTGGGATCGCCCAAAGGCTCCCCCTCCAACGAACTCTTCAGTGTCTGCACAGCCTCGTCATCTGAGATATGCGTACTGCTGTAGACATAGCCGTTGCCGATGCGATGCTGCAGCGGGATTCGCCACTGCCAACCGGCGGTACGGGCGGTACTCCGGGTGTAGGGAGTGAGTAACTGCGATCGTGCACATGGCATAGCGACAGCGCGATCACAAGGCAGCACGTCACCCCAATTGCAATAACGAACGCCCAGCGCCTGTCCAAGCAGTAACGCGCGGAACCCCGTGCAGTCTATGAACAGATCGCCGGCCAGTGTCTGCCCCGAATCCAACTGCAGGGATTCAATAAACCCGTCGCGGCCTCTCAGCCGCACATCCACAATCTTTGCATCGACCCTCCGCACCCCGAGGCTGCGCTGCGCGAATTCACTGAGGTACCGGGCGAACAGAACCGCATCGAAATGCACCGCCCACCGGTAGATCTCCATGTCTGCCTTGGGGTTGCCAGGTGCCGGTTGGAATCGGTTGGCCCGCGCCAGAGCTGTGCACAGGTTGTATGCCTCGAGCGGCGTCCGATCACCCGATTGGCGCAATCGAAGCCAGTATTGATGAAACGGCACACCCCGATCGGCCGCTCCATACATTCCAAACGGATGAAAGAAACGCTCTCCCGGGCGCGCCCAACCCTCAAATTCAATTCCCAGCTTGATGGTGCCCTGGGTTGCCCGCATCACATCATAGGAATCGACTCCGATTTCGCTGAAGTATTCGCGGATGGCCGGAACGGTAGCCTCTCCAACGCCCACCGTTGCGATTTCGGACGACTCGACGACGGTCACGACCACCGGTTGACGTTCAAAGTGGCGTCCCAACAGGGACGCCATCATCCAACCGGCGGTTCCCCCGCCGGCCACCACGATCCTGTGTACCCGATCAGAAACGGCCGCGAACTCCGATAGCGATGCGCTTTTCAAACTCGGTTGTATCAGCCACCTGACTCGGCCACACGAGATAATATCTCTCGTGCTGGTTGGTCAGATTCGACGCCTGCACGAAAGCTTCAATATGGGGGGTAAAGTCGTAGCTGGCGGAAGCGTCCAGGTAGAAGGTGGGCGCCTGATATTCCTCCAGCCCCGAAATCCCGCCGAAATTCTGGCTCACAGCCCGCTTGGAGCGATAGTTGCCGGCCAATCGCACCTGTAGCTGCCGGTTCTGGTACCACAGGATGGCGTTAGCCTGTTCGGCGGAGTTGTCCTGGAAAGGAATCTTGTGCCCCGCCAGATCCACGCCGGTATTACTCGGTGAATAGGTGAAATTGGCCTCAGCACCGAAATCACGCCAGAAGCCGGGGAGAAAGTCGAACGCCTGCTTGATACCAAACTCGGCACCCTTCAAGTTCGCGCCGGCTCCCTGGATCGGGCCCGTGATACTGACGCAGCGATTGCGGACCACGCCATCCTGATCCGGCAGATCGCACCGCTGGACGCTACCGTTATTGATGAAGCTCTTGACGTTGATGTAGAAGATGGCGAGATTGATCAACGTCGAGCGGCTCGCGTAGTACTCGAGGGAGGCGTCGTAATTCGAGGAGCGCCACGGGTCCAGGTTGGGATTACCGTTAGAGTTGCCACCCAGGACCCGGAAGGCCGTCGCACCCGGTGTCGAGGTATCGACACCGTAATTCAAGGACAGACCACCTCCCCATTGATCGAGATTCAGCAGCTCCATGTTCTTCGCATAAGCCAGCCGCAGCCTCAGCTCCTGCGTAAAGTCCAACGCGAGGTTTATGGCGGGTAAGACGTCCGTGAAAGATCGGTCCGTGGAGATGGTGCCATTATCCGCGGCAAGCACTCCGTAGGGCTCCGGTGAACCCACCGCATGTTGAGTCACGTGCAGATTGGTCCTGATGATCCTGGCCCCGAAGTTGCCGCTGTAAGGCACGAATGCGGTACCGGCGAAGTCGGCTTTCAGATAGCCCGAGGTCTGATCCACCTCGACCCGCCAGGTTCCACCCGGATCGATATTGCGTTGCTCGCCCGGATAGAGCGCTTCCTGGAACGCCTGCGGATTGTTCATGGCCGCCGGATCCAGATTGTAGAAAGTAACCCCGCCCAGGCTGTACTGCCGCATGTTGCTGCTGATCAATGCGGGCAACTGGCTGGGGTTCTGCGCCGAGAGAACACCGGCGCGGAAATAGCCCTGGGAGTTGCCGGCGGTACAGGCCCCTGCTACACCGCCGCCATCCAACACGACATCCGCTGCCTTCCAGCGGACGAAACAGCCGTTGGGGTCACTGGCCCCGTTTCCGGCGTACACAGGAGCAATCAGGTTGAAGTTGGTGTTGTCGGAGATACGCGTCCCTTCGCGAACGCCGAAATCGACTTTGAACCCGGACTCACCGAATTTGTAATGACCGTCGGCACGCGCTACGGTCATGCTGCTGTCGCGGTCGTAATCACCCTCCCCCGACACGGTCTTCAGCGCATAGTTGTTTTGATCCGCGAGAAAAGTCTGCAGGTTGGACGGTAGGGAAACCGCCAAATGGTCACCTCGCATATCGACGGTGACCGGCACCGTGTTGGGTGGAAAACCATTGGGATTGAACACCCGGTTGCCACCCAGATTGGCGGGATATATGAAGGTACCCGGCGGAGCCGCATTCGCCGGATCGTTTGGCCACTGCGTGCCATCGGCGTCGGCAAACTGCACATAGCTCTGCATGAGCAATTGGTGTGCACGCGCATAGATGCCCCGCACCTCACCCGTAAAGTTGCCGCCGTTGTCGTATTTCAACTGCAGATTGTAGTTCCGGGAGATCGAGTCGGTCTCATCGTTTTCGCTGTAGGTCTCGAAGTCGCCGAGCCACTTTTTGTACACCTGGGTCGTGTAGAAGGTCTGGTTCCAGCCCGCCTTGTCGTTATACGGCCCCGTGACCGTCATGCCGGTGTTGCTCGCGTTCACGGGAACAAAGGTCGCCCCCAGAAAGCTGCTGGAATTGAGCTGGTAGCCGCTCAGACGGTTCCATTGCTGCTGATCAGTAAAAAACCAGTCCGCCGTCACCGACAATCCGTGTCCCAGGTCGCCCTGCACCGATGAGCTCAGACCCAGGCGCTTGCGCTGCAGTTTGCGATCGAGAAAAGTGAAGTTCTCGCTTCCGTAGAAGGCGCCGTTCGACTGCCCGTCACCGTTGACATCAACGTTGCCTCCACCCAGCTGATGGATGTCGCCGGGTATCGGAGCGGCGCCGAACGCCCCCAGGAACCCGTCATTAGCGGTCGCACTGGAGGCATTTTCACCGAATATTTTGCCCCCGTACTGATCCATTCCATCCTGCGAATCATTCGTGGTGATATTGGAGTATGCCGCGGAGACGAGCACACCCCAGTCGCCGGCGTTGTAGCCTACGAGTCCATTGGTTTCCGGTTGCCATTTGTCAGATGTGAAGCCATGAGTGGTGTCCGCAGCGCCGACAGCAGTCCATCCCTGCCGCAGATCCAGGGGCCGTCGGGTCCTCAGGTTCACCGTACCGGTGATTCCGCTGTTCAGAACGTCTGCCGTTGCAGACTTGATGACGTCCGCACCCGCAAACAACTGCGCGGGGATATCCGAGAAGTTGGGTTGGACGGAAACGATTGAACCGGCCGTGAGGAATGCCTCACCGTTCAGAAATGTCCCGACCTCGGGCAGACCCCGAATGTTGATGGAGCTGCCCTCGCCACCCACGTGAGCCGTACCGTCAGAGCGGTTGATCTGCACACCGGTTATGCGCTGCAGCGAGTCCGAAATCGTGGTGTCAGGCAGTTTGCCGATGTCCTCCGCGGAAATGCTGTCCTGGATGGACGCCGCGTTGCGTTTGATCTCAACGGAAGCCTGCTCGGAGTAACGAACACCGCTGATGATCACTTCGGCGACATGATCGTCGCCGCCTGATGCCGTGTTGCCGGCCTGCGGCGGCCCGGCACCTGTGGATGATTCCTGGGCAAAGGCCGGTACGCTGGTAACCAATAACGACAGCACCCGCCCTGCCCGTCGGGCACGCTTTCTCGCCCTATGCGACATGTTAGCTCCCCCCAAATTTCCATGAGCTACGCAATAGTTTTGTCAGACAAATACCCTACGCCCGGTAAGTCAGCGCTGTCAATTAATATTGCTTTCAAATAGCATTAATCGGCAGGAGCCGAATTGGGGCCGGCAATTGGCAGGGGAGAACCGTCCATGGGCTGGAACAGTTGCAATAAATTCGGCTGTGATATCGATGCCGCGCGGGTCCGGCGCACAGCATGAGCCATGGTCGGCTCAGGAATGAAAGAGCTGGCTACCGATCTGCGGGACGTGTGGAAAGCCGAGCGCTGTCGATCTCAGGCACTCAACTTCTCGGCAATGACCTCGAGAGTCGGTCAAACCGAGCAGATGCGAAAGGCATCCGCCAGGGAAGTGAAGGGATCCGGGTGCGTCGGCACGAACTCGTGCGCAACAAAACCGCGGAAGCCGCTGTCTGCAATAGCGGCGGCGACCGCGGGGTAGTTCAGTTCCTGGGTGCCGTCAATCTCGTGCCGACCCGGAACGCCGCCTGTATGGAAATGTCCGATCCACTGGATGTGGTCACGGATCGTACGGATCACATCCCCTTCCATGATCTGCATGTGATAAATGTCATAGAGCAACTTGACCCGAGGCGAGCTCACTCTGCTGACCACCTCAACACCGAAGGCGGTATGGTCACCCTGGTATGCAGGATGATCGATGCGGCTGTTCAGCAACTCCACACAGATCGTGACGCCGGACTCTTCCGCCAGCCGGACGATCTTACTGAGACCGGCGACACAGGTATCAATGGCCGCACGCTCATCGCGTGCAGGATCGCGGTTTCCAAACATGGCGATCAGATTTGCAACACCCGCGCGCCCGGCAGCCGGCAACGCCTGCTCCAACTCATTCAACAGCAGCGCATGATTGTCGGGATTGTTGAAGCCGGTCTGAATGAATTTGTCTCTGCGGCTCGGATAACCCATGGATACGGTGAGCCCCGCGTCCCGGGCTGCTTGCCATTCGTCGTCGTACAATAGATCGATGCCGGCGAACCCCATTCGCTTGATACGACGGCACAGATCATCCAACGGTACAGTTCGATACGTCCAACGACAAACAGACTGTCTGAGCCGGCCGACGGGTTTGGATGTCGAAGTTACCAGGGCGCGGTCGCGAGCCCCTGCGGGCAACGCTGCGACCATCGAGCCGCCCGCGAGCGCCCCCAGCACGTTGCGTCGATCCCAATTCCGACCCTGCCCGCTCAAAACTCGACACCAGGCTCAACGGCCCAGGATTTGCCATTGCCGGCTTGCGCGAGCGGAATGCAAGCGTGAAACGATCCCGGGACGGCCACGTACTGCAGCACCTGTGTTGCTCCTACTCGTGAGGTGAAGAAGCCCAGCAGAGTCAACTCCTTCGTCATCAGGATAAACGGACGCTCCGGGTGATCATCCGCACCCCGCGGCCGACGACGCTCCTCAGCAACCGCGGCGTCGTGAAATTTCCTGACCAGCTCAACCTGCTGCGTGGGTTTCAGCGAGGCAAATCCCGACTGGCCCCCGGACCTGGCCGCAGCCTCGAATTCAGCGAGCCCTGCCAGGTAGCGATCCCTGTCTCTCTTGGCGTAAACATCCCCCAGCATGAGCTCGATGAAGCCGGGAACACCCACGTCCGAGGCACCGGGCGTGTCGGTGCGGGGGATGATGATGTCGGCAACTGTCGAAACGACCAGCTTCTGGGAGGCATCGAAAACGGAGGTGTGCGCCGGACCCGTTCGAGCAGCATCGGCGCAGTAGCCTTTCTCGATCCCGAGTATCGAATAGGCGGACACCGCGCCTCCCATCAGGAAGGCAACCTGCTTCAATGCTTCACGGCGGTTCATGACCATACTCTAGAGGTTCATTCGCTTGATCTCTTCCACCGCATGGTTAGCGGCTCTGGCCGTCAGCGCCATGTATGTCAGCGATGGGTTCTGACAAGCCGAGGAAACCATACAGGCTCCATCGGTCACATAAACATTCTTGCACGCATGCACCTGGTTCCAGCCGTTCAGTACGGATGTTTTCGAGTCGCGACCCATTCGCGCGGCACCCATTTCATGAATGGCAAGACCCACGCCGGGCACGCTGTCAGCAGAGCGCACGTCCCGGAAACCCGCGGCCGCGAGCATCTCCGCGGCATCATTGGCCATATCCTTTCGCATTCGGTACTCGTTGTCCCTCAGGACGGCATCGAACGCCAATACGGGAAGGCCAAACTTGTCCTTGCGGCTGTGATCGAGTGTCACGCGATTGTCGTGATGCGGCAGCATCTCACCAAAGCCACCCATCCCTATGTGCCACGGACCAGGTGTCGTGGCCTTGCGCTTCAGCTCAGCACCCAGAGCGTCGTCGCGCACGAGGTTGGGCCACTCCGAGCGCAGGGCGCGACCCTGGTAACCGAAACCCCGTAGATAGTCTCTTTTGTCCTTGCCGAGGTTGCGAAAGCGCGGGATATAGAAGCCGTTCGGCCGCCGGCCGCTGTAGTAATGGTCCTCGAATCCATCCACGCGGGCACTCGCGCCCGCTCCCAGATGATGATCCATGACGTTGCAACCCAACTCGCCGCTATCATTGCCGAAGCCATTCGGGAAGCGGCTGGAAGTCGAATTCAACAGAATAAAGGTAGATCCAAACGTGGAAGCACACAGGAAGATCACGCGCGCAAAATAGTCTGTTTGCACACCGGTTTGGGCATCGAGAACCCGGACTCCGCGAGCGCGCTCTTCGGTGCCGGCATGAATCAGCTCATACACGATAGAATTCGGACGCAACGTCATATTGCCGGTTTTCTCAGCTGCCGGCAGCGTGCTGGAGTTGCTGCTGAAATAGGCGCCAAACGGACAACCGCGGATACACATGTTGCGAAATTGACAGGTACCGCGCTGCGGACTGTGCCCGAGCGGCGCGGTGAGATGAGCGGCACGCCCGATGATCAACGCCCGACCGAACTTGTCGGCTACGGACTGTTTGAATTGCTTCTCCACACAGTTGAGCTCCATCGGCGGCAGGAACCTGCCGTCCGGTAGTTGCTGCAGACCCTCGGTACTGCCGCTGACTCCAATAAAGCTCTCCACATGGTCGTACCACGGCGCCAGATCGGCGTAGCGGATCGGCCAATCAACAGCCACGCCATCGTGTGCGTTCGCCTCGAAATCCATCTGGCTCCAGCGATAGCTTTGACGACCCCACGTAATGGAGCGGCCGCCAACATGGTAGCCGCGGACCCAGTCAAAACGTTGCTTCTCCGTGTAGGGATTGTCCAGTTCGTCCACAAACCAGTGCTTGGATTGCTGGGCATGCACATAGCCGGTGCGTGCCGCAACCGGCTGGTGTCGCAGATCTTCGGTGGTCGGGCGGCCGCCATAGGGCAACTCCCATGGATTGAGCAGGGCGGTTGGATATTCGCCGTGACGAACCATCCGTCCACGATCCAGGACCAGCGTCTTCAGACCGTGCTCGGTCAGCTCCTTCGCTGCCCAACCACCACTGATCCCGGTTCCGACCACAATCGCATCGTACGTATGATCCGCTGCCACAGAGCCTCACGCCATACCGATTGAACGCAGATAGTCGCAGTCAACTTTCGCAGCTTCAATCGGACTCATTCGCGCGAATGGGCCCTCCTGCTCCACGAAATAGTGCTGCAACCCCGCTTTGGCGCCACTCGCGAAGATAGGCCTGTAATCCACAGTACCGTGGCCGAGCTCCGCACCCTTCATCTCGGTTTCGCCGCCGGCGCGCGGCAGGAAGTCCTTGACGTGGATCATCGGAAATCGCTGCGGATAGTTGCGGAAATACTCAACAGGGTTGCGGCCTGCGAAGATCATCCAACCACAGTCGATCTGGAATTTCACGAGCCGGGGATCGGTCTGCTGCAACAGCAGGTCATATCCAATCACACCCCCGCCCTGATCGATAAACTCGAAGTTGTGATTATGATAGACGAACTGCAGACCCGCCCGCCGCGCCGCCGCGCCGATCCGATTCGACAGCTCCGCGGTTCGCTCGACCTCATCCGGGCTCATCCCCGTCTTCAATGCTTCCTTTGGCGCGCTCGGCCCGAGCGCCAGGGAACGCATCATGGAGCAGACCGCAAACTTCGCACCCAGCGCATGCGCAGCCTCGAATGCAGTCCCCAGGTTGGCGAGATCGAACTGCAGGTGCGCGCTCGGGCAGGTGAGACCTGCGTCATCCAACAATCCGCGCAATTGCTTGGCGGACAAGTTGCCGAATCCCGCGGACTCAACTTCCTGAAAACCTATCTGCCGCAGCCGTTTCAGTGAGCCTGCGGGGTCCGACCGCATGGCCTCGTTGATGGTGTAGAGCTGGATACCCGGACGATTGCCAGGCCGATCGGCCGCGCGGGTGGCGCGCAAGCCGTCAAAGGCAGCCGCCGCCATGGCCCCGAGTCCTGAATGGATCAGAAAATCTCTGCGGGATCTCACGAAGCCCCCTCTGACATCCTGTAAAGGATTACATCCCTATTCGAGGCTACACCATCTGCAAATGGTTGCGCAAATGGCCTCAAGTCTCACAGCGTGCCCCGAATGCCCAAGGTAATGGTACCCCCATCCGCTTCGGCGTAGGCCGGACGATTGGGGTACACCTGGTACTTGAATATGGTCTCCCGCAACAGGTTGGTGGCCGTCAGGAACAAGGAGAGATTCGGACGGATGGCAAAGCTCCCACTGAAATCCAGTTGGCCATACGCCTTGGTGGTTGTTGGCTGGCCGGCCTCGTTCGAATCGGCGATGGACGATAGATACTTGCCACGCCAGTTATAGGCCAGGCGCAGTTGCCACGGCCCTTCCTCGAAGTAGCCGCTGACATTGCCCGAGTCGCCGATCCCGGGAACGGCAAATCTGCCGGCGGTAGCCAGCAAAGCGGGATTGATGGAGGCACTGCTGCTGACATGGGTGTAGTTCACGGCTGTACCCAGCCCATCGAAGGGTTTGGGCAGGCGGGTGAACTGGTAGTTGACGGTAAACTCCTCGCCCGCGATGGTCGCCGTATTCAAGTTGACAGGTTCCGTCACCTGGAACGGGAAGCCCAACACCGAGTCAGTTGTGGTGATCTCGGTGTTGAAATTGCTGACTCTCTTGTAGAAACCGGCCACGGCAATGTAGCTGAGGGGGTCGAGATACCACTCGAGTCCCGAGTCGAAATTATTGGACGTGTACGGCTTCAGATCCACGTTGCCCCTGGTGAGGGTCTGGTTGTTGGGCCTGAAACCGTAGGTCGTCGCGGCGGACAGATTGGCCAGATCCGGCCGGCTTTCGGTCCTGGACAGCGCCAGCCGGAAAATGAGGTCATCGCGCACATTGAGCTTGAGATTGGCCGACGGCAGCCACTGACTGTAGCCGGCGGACTGCGAGATCGGGGAGAGCGCCCCATAAGTCGCAATGGCATTGCTGGTGTCATTTGGATTGACCGTAATGGCCAGCAGCGGGGTGGAATAGGCGCCCGAGACAGTAGTGGTATGGCTGTACCGCAGCCCAACATCGACAGACCACTGTCGGTTGAAAGCATGACCTTTGAAATCGGCCTTGGCATAGGCCGAGCGGGTCTTCTCCTGAACCCGGAAGTAACTCGTTAAATCCTCCTGCGGGGCGAACGTTCCGCCGTTAGCCGCCAGCAGGGCTGCGAAAGCCGCTGGATTGGGCAACTGATTGTAGGCCGCCGGCGTGGTCAGGTAATTGAGATAGGCGTATGGGTTGTAGGCAAGCCAGCGAGTCGGGGCGCCGGGCGATACTCCGTTCACCAGGGTGCCGGCGTTGAATACATGAACTCCAATGGCACTCGCAGGCACCGAAGCAACATAGCCGCAGTATTCCGTGCAGAGCAGGCTGTTCGGTGTCGTGACGTTATATTCCGTCTTGGTCCGGTCGGTGTACTGCACACCGAGATCGAGCTTGGAAAGCCCCTCGCCGTCGAAGCGTGTCGACAGATGCAGTCTGTTCTCCTGAATACGGTCCTGGACCAGGGGCGACTGCCCCCCTTGATTGCAGCAATGCACGCGCAGGTCCGACGTGTCCGTCGTCGACAGCAGGTTGCTCATGCTGGGCAAGCTGTCAGAACCGTTATTCGTCCACTGCGGATTGACGCCGTAGTTGCGCGTCCCAACCACCAGAAAATAGCCGCCCGCACCGGCCTTGTCCCAGGCACTCGACAGGGCACTGTCCCAATCGAGCCTGGTGGCATCAGTGAACGAATAAGCAACATTGAGCCCGCCCTGAACGTTGTACGCATTGCGCGGCTTGGACTGCATGATGTAGTCGTTGGCCAGGACACCGGTGTTATAGCGCGTGTAACTCAGTGCGGTCCCGTTGGGGTCAACTGCGAGCGATTGGATGTCCGAGTCGTTTCCATATGAACCGAAGCCGTTGTAGGCCGATTTCACGCGATAGTTCGAGAGCATTCCATCCAGAGACACCTTTAGCTCGTCCGCTGGTAACCAATCGATCGCAGCGCTCACACCCTGGCGAGTGCGTGTCTCGTGAACGACCGCCAACGCGAGCGTCTGAGGAATCGAGACGTTGGTATAGGCAGGATTGATCCGCGTTTCGTCGACATTGGTGTACCAGCCGCCGGTATCTACGGTCTGTATCTGATCGTCCCGCTTGTAATACATGCCTGACACCAGCCAACCGAAGGTGCCGCCCTCATCGGTGTAACCGAAGAGGACGGATGCCTTGGGCGTCGTCTTCCCCGAAACGGCGTGACTGATACTGTTGTTCACCGCGGCCACGCTACCCGCGGCGTGGAGGCCTTTGGAATCGAGAGGGCGCGCGGTAATGATGTTGACTGTGCCGCCAATACCGCCCTCCTCCAGGTCGGCGGAAGCTGTCTTGTGCACTTCGGCGGTACTGATCAGCTCCGATGGCAGCACGTCAAAATTGAAGGCACGATCACTGGCATCTGTCGCCAGGCTACGGCCGTTGAGGACCACGTTCACGAAGTCCGGACCAAAACCGCGAACTGTGATGCGGCTGGATTCGCCGCCGGATCGGTCGACCGCCACGCCCGGCACGCGCTGCAAAGCATCGGCAACGTTCTGATCAGGGAATTTGCCTGCCTCCTCGGCCGAAACGGCATCCACCACGCTGATGGAATTCTCCTTGATATCCTCGGCGCGGCGAATCGCGGCGCGTTGCCCCGTGACCACAACTTCCGCCAGGCCAACCTCCGATTGCATCGCCGGGCCGTCCGCCGCCCGCGTGACCCCGTAACTCATCACGGCGGCAACGCCTATCGCAACCAACAGCCCGCGCTCGGTTCGAACCGCAAGAATCGATCCAGGCATTCCCTGCCCCCCTCTTCCATACCAAATCGAGTCCCCTTACATCGATAGTATTAATATGATTTTTTGTGTAATGCAACATGTCTGACGGTGCGGGGTGCCTGTTCTTCAGAAATTAATGACAAACCGCGCAACATCCCGCACATCACGCTCGGTCAGTACAGAAGGATACAGGCGCGGCATCGCCGAAGCGCCCGACGGTGTTGCCGCCGACATCGGGTTCATCACCCATGCACCTATCTCCTCTACCGATCTGCGTTTGCCGATGCCAACGAGCGCAGGTCCGGACAGCCCCTCGCCGGCTGAGCCATGACATCCGGCACAGACCTTCGCAAAAACCGCTGCGCCCCTGCCTGCATCGCCAACCGCAGTGGTTACTTTGGATTGCGTTGCCGGTGCGTCCGCAGATGATAGCGGGCGCGGCCCCGATGGAATGTCGCCGCTCAGCCGAAAGATAACCACGTAGGGCAGACCCGTCTCACCCCAAATGAAGCGCGATACATTTCCCGATGTTGCAGCAACATATTGCCTCTCGCCCACCTGGTACGTGATGACACCACCGGCAATGGCCCCACCGAGGTTGTTCTTGAAGCGCACGGTGCCATCGTCGCTGTCCAGCGCGTACAGATTGCCGATCATATCGCCCACGAATATCAGCCCGCCCGCAGTCGCGGTGACACCGGATACAACGGGAGCCTCAGCATGGAAACGCCAGCGCGCGCGACCGTTGCTTCTGTCTACAGACGTGATCCAGCCACTCGGCGGCGGATCGTAAATGAACTGGAACGTGCCACCCATGAAGAACTGGCCGCGCTTGTACTCAGGCTTCGGGTCTTTCTTCACGAACGCGCACCAATCCACCGCACCCACGACAATTGCACCGTGTTGCAAATCGTAGGCCGGTCCGTTCCATTCGACACCGCCCGCCACACTGGGGCAACTTTTAACGCCCTGCTCGGTAACCGGCACGTCCTGATTGAGTACGGTTGTAACCGGTGTTTTGGAAAGCAGGCGATGTGAACGGCGGTCGACAATGTAAAGGTGGCCATCCTTCGACCCCAGCGCCACCGCAGGTCTGCCATCGGCGAGCTCGAATAACATCGGTGCAGCGCCCAGGTCCAGGTCCTTGTCGTCGTGGGCTCTGAGTTGGTACCACCATTTCAATGCGCCCGTGCGCGCGTCCAGCACAACCAGAGAGTTGGTAAAGAGATTGGCACCTGAGCGCGTTTGCGCGTCGAAATCCGCACCCGGATTTCCCACGGATACGAACAACTCACCTGTGTTGTGATCCAAAGTGTAAGACGACCACGTCCCACCACCGCCTGTCTGCGCCGTATCGCCCTTCCAGGTATCTCCGCCGAATTCTCCGCGTTGTGCCACAGTGTGAAATTGCCAGACCTGTCGTCCACTCGAAGCATCGAACGCAAACATCCGTCCTTTGACTCCTGAGTCACCACCGGCAATACCGATGAACACCAGGTCATTCCAGACGATCGGAGCCGCCGCGAACCATTCGCCGCTTTCCGGATCGCACGGCTTCACCCTCCACAGCTGCGCGCCAGTGGCGGCATCCAGAGCCAACAGGCGACAATCAGTGGTGCCGCGATAGATTCGACCATTTGCGAACGCCGGTCCGCGGTTCACCGGAAAGGGTTCCTTCTGCTCCGGGGCGTACACACTTTTCCAGACGACCGTACAGTCGGATGGATCCAGGGCCAGGGTCGCATTGGCAGTGGTCACATACAGCAATCCATTGGCTTGAACCAGACCGGACTGAAAAGCACCCGCTCCGCCGGCCCTCACTCGGCAGACTTCCTTTAAATGGCTGACGTTGCCCGTGTTGATTGAGTTGAGGTCGACGTAGCGCGTGCTGGCGTAGTTCAGGTTGTACATGGGCCACGAAATGTCCGCCGCCCGGATTACCGGGGCCGCGGCGGCCAAGGTACAACACCAGGCTTCTGCCCACCGGCTCGACCTCAAGTGCGTGGCTCCACGGTTTCCGCGGCGAGCTCGCCCGTGACGATCGATTCCACGAGCTTGAACTTCTGCAGCTTGCCGGTCTCGGTAGCGGCAAACTCATCGGTAAAACACCAGATCCGCGGTGTCTTGTAGGACGCGAGGTTAGCCCGACAGAAGTCGTGCAATTCGGCCACAGCCGGCCGGTCGTCGGGTGATTTGGGAATGACCACAGCCGCAACCTGTTCACCCCAGTAACGGTCAGGTATTCCCACCACCGCGGCATTTGCCACCTTGGGATGTTCCAGCAGCAGGTTCTCGATCTCACGCGGATAGATGGCCTCGCCACCGCGCTTGATGAGGTCCTTGATGCGACCGGTGATCTTCAGGAAGCCGCGCTCATCCATGGTGCCGAGGTCGCCGGAATGCAGCCAGCCATCAGGCTCGAGGGTCCTGGCAGTCTCGGCCGGCATGTTGAAGTAGCCGATCATGGTCTGATAACCGCGAACGTAGATCTCCCCTTGTACGCCCAGGGGAAGCACCTGACCGGAATGAGGATCGGCGATCTTCACCTCCACTCGGGGCATAGGCTGCCCAATCGTTTGTGCCTGGTCTTCGCGCGAATCATCACAGTGGACTGCACTGATCACACCCTGCATTTCTGTCTGTCCGTAGATGTTGCAAATGGTGCTGCCCAGCTCGGTGCGAGTTCGTTCTATCAGTGAAGCCTCGACCATCGCGGCACCCGACACGATGTTGGTGAGGCTGGAGAGCTCGTAGTCCGCCCGCCTGTCGCTGGCGAGTATGGCTTCAATCATGGTCGGCACCAGTAGCGAATAGGTGCCGTGTTCGCTCTGCACCAGGTCCATGAACAGCTCGCGATTCCATTCTGACGCCAGGACGTGGGTGGCACGGCGCATCACGGCTCCCACCCCCGCATGCCCGAGCGACCCGATATGAAACATGGGCATGGGATTGACGAATACGCCACCTACGGCAAGGCCGCCTCGCTCCTGCGTAAAGTGGGTGACATTCACAATGCCACGGTGATGAAACTCAACTCCCTTCTGGGCGCCGGTCGTCCCGGAGGTGAACATGATGATGCAGCGATCGGCAGGCGAAAGTTGCGGCAACCGCGGGCGCCCCGTAGCCCTGGCGAAAAATCCCTCGAATTCACAAATCCGGATGACCTCGCGAAGTGCAGGCAACCTGGCGCGCACGCCTTCGACCATGGCGAGCGAATTCGCTCCCCGGTAGTCGTCCATGGTGAACAATCCGGAGGCACCGGAATTCCCCAGCACATACTCCAGTTCCCGGCTCTTATAGGCCGGATTCACGGTAACCAACACAACGCCCGCCAGTGCCGACCCATAAAGCAGCAGCACCCACTCCGGGACGTTTGCCGACCAGACTGCGATTCGCTCGCCGGGCGAGAATGTCTGCAACAGCGCGGCGGCAACCTGTTCCGCGGACTGCAGCAGCTCAGCGTAGGTCCAGCGCCGCCGGCGCCCAGGATCAGCTACACCTTCGACCAGAGCACAGCGATTCGGACACTCCGCAGCCGCGGCTCGCAACGCATCGCCCAGAGTCAATTCAATCAATGGCCGCGACTCGTCGGCGGGCCAATATGACTCTGTCAGCCGAACGCGCCGATAACTCTCCGACTTTTTCACAGGCAAGCCCCCTCGCCTCTCTATCGCTAGCGTACTATACGCTAGCATTCGTACTAGAGGGTATCGTCGTGGACTTCGGCCTCTCGGACGAGCAGCAGCTCACCGTGGACAGCCTGCGCGCGTTCGCGGCCAGAGAGCTGCTGCCCAAGTACACCTATTGGGATCGGCATGCGCTGTTTCCCCGTGAACAGTGGCTCAAGATGGGCCAACTCGGCGTGCTCGGGTTGCGGGTGCGTCCTGAATGGGGCGGACAAGACAGCGATTGCGTCACCGCAGGCCTGGTCATGGAGGAAATTGCCCGCGGCGACTTCAATTGTGGCTATGGGATCCTGCTTTGCTGTTTTGCCGGCGACGTGCTGGAGCGGTTTGGCTCCGCAGGGCTGCAGCGAACCTGGCTCGGACCGATGGTCGCCGGAGAGAAGATCATCTGCACCGCCGTCACCGAGCCTCATTGCGGCTCGGATGCAGCCGCAATCCGGACGCGTGCAACCCGAACCTCCAACGGTTATGTGCTGAATGGCGAGAAGTCCGCCATCACCTTGTTGATGGTCGGCGATGCCGCGGTAGTATTTGCCAAGACCGATCCCGATGGGGGCGCGCGCGGCATCTCCTCGTTCCTGGTGCCTCTGGATTTGCCGGGCATACAGCGCCACCCCTACTCCGACATGGGTGCCCGGGGCATCGTCCGAGGCTCGTTGTTTCTGGACAATGTTGAGATCCCGGCGGACCACCTCATCGGAACCGAGGGCGGTGGTTTCGTCCAGGTCATGCAGGCATTCGACTACACCCGCGCCCTGATCGGCCTGATGTGCATTGGCGCGGCGCAGATCACGGTGGAAGAAACCATCCGTTACCTCAAGACCCGCAAGGCCTTCGGACAGCCCTTGTCGTCGTATCAGGGTGTGTCATTCCCTGTTGCGGAATGGACCGCGCGGCTGGAAATGGCACGGCTGTTGTGCATGCGAACCCTGTGGCTCAGAGATCGAGGGCTGCCGCACACCGCAGAGGCCGCCATGTGCAAGATGCAAGCGCCCGATATCGCCGCCGGTGCCATCCATGAGTGTTTGATTCTGCATGGCCAATATGGCTACACCCAGGACTTCCCGGTCGAGCAGCGTCTACGGGATGTTATCGGCCAACAGATCGCCGATGGGACGCCGCAGATCCAAAAGCTGATCGTGGCCCGCAGGCTATTCGGCCGCGACGGGTAGACACCTCCGCAGGTAATCGACGATGCCCTGAGTGAATGCATCGTTGCTGTCGCCAGCAACCATGTGTCCTGCGCCTGCAACATCCAGCACCTCAGCCTGCGGGAATGTTTGCAGAAAGTGTGCAACGTTGTCAGCGCTCAAAACATCACTCTGCACCCCTCGAACCAACAGAAGAGGCACATCTTGCTGGGACTTGAACACGTTTACGACGCTCCCGATGCGCGACAGATCCTCATCGGCGTCCGGTGGAAGAATGCGAGGGTCCCAATGCCACCGCAGCCTGCCGTCAGGCCCTTCCCGCAGGTTGCGCATCAAGCCGCGCGTGTTCTGCGGTCGCGGGCGATGCGGATTGTAGGCAGCGACAGCATCGACGACCGCCTCCAGGTTCGCAAACCCGTCCGGATTCCCCAACATGAAGTTACGAATACGTTCGATTCCGACCTTCTCGGGCGCCAACACGATATCAACCAACACCAGGGCGGCAGGCCGCACCCCCTCCCCAACTGCCTGCATGGCCGTCACACCGCCCATGGAGGCCCCGATCAGTGCAAACGGTCCACGTGTGTCCGCGAGGATTGCGCGCAGATCCTCGACTCGCAATGGATAAGAATAGATTCCATCCGCGGACCATCCACTCTCACCGTGACCACGCGCGTCGTAGCTGACTACGCGATACCCAGCGTCCACCAGCATCTCGAAGGTGCCGGACCACGAGTGACGGGTTTGACCTCCGCCGTGCATCAGCACAACCGTCGGACCTGCTCCAATTCCGCCAACGTCGGCAACAATCGAAACGCCATCCAATGAGATAAATCGACGTGTTCGAAAGTGCATCTACGGCGCTATGGTGAGGTGGAGGCCATCGAGAGCATCTGTCACGGCTACCTGGCAAGCAAGTCGCGACCCCGCCCTTGGGGCAGACGCCGACAACATCTCCCGTTCGTCGTCCAACATAGGCGGCAGTCTCCCCAGATCCTCATCCGCAACGTATACGTGGCAGGTACTACATGTGCACGTACCTCCGCAGATTGCCTCTATCTCGTCGATCCCGGCATCGCGGATTAGTTCCATCAGCGAACGTCCCACGGCACCTCGAATACGGCGCTCATCTCCTTCGCGAGTGGTGACGATGATGTCCGGCATTCAATTGATTTTCCGCTCGCCCGAGCCTATCGCGAGGTACACGATGGCGCCAAAGAATGACACGCCGGCAGTTACGTAGAACGGCACCGAGAAACTACCCGTCCGGTCCACGAGCCATCCGGTTACAAATACACCGAAGATTCCAGGCAGAGTGCCAATGGTGTTACTCAGCGCCCAAATCACATCCGCATAGCGCGGTGCGATATCAAAGGAATTGGGTGCGTACCCGGCAAAGCAAAGTGCGAACAGCCCCGCCGCGCAACACATGAGAATCACGGCCGGCGTTACGGATCCCGCCCAAGGCAGGGCAAACACACACACACCACCCAGAACCAGGCCCGCGGTCTGCATCAACTTACGCACGACCGTTGCACTGCGCCCTGCGCGCAAGAGGCCGTCAGCCACGTAACCGGCCACATTCCCCATCAGAAAGCTGGCCAGCCACGGTGCGGCTGAGAGCAGTCCTGCGTTGACAATCGACACCCCGAACGTGGTCTTCATATAGCTCGGCAGCCAGGCGCCGAGCACGTAGTACGACCAGTTAAAACACAGGTTGGTGATGACGATAGCCCACACGGCCGGCGTTGCCAGAATGAGCCGCCAGGGGATGGTCTTTCGCGCGTTGGCGGGTGGCTCGATGCCATAACCGCTCCGGACCTTGGAGAACCACACCACCGCCCAGATGAGCCCTAGAATGCCGAACGCATAGAACGGTACCGGCCATCCGTAAACGTGGACCAGCCAACCCGTCATCGGCAGAGCGAATACAGTCGACAACGATGCAGTGCTGACAATCAACGCAACCGCTCGCGAACGCTGGGCGGTGGGAACCCACCTTCCAATCATCGTCATCGCGGCGGGAAAAACCGCCGCCTCACCGGCTCCCAGCGCGATTCGCGCGCCCACGAGTGCCATGAGGGACGTCAGCGCGGCCGGGGGTGTAAGAACGGTGAAAAGCGACCACCAGATTACGGCGAGTCCCAACACGATCTTGCCGCCGAAGCGATTGGCCAAGGCTCCGGTCACGAGCATCAGCAACATGTAGCCGATATAGAACGATGAGAGGACGAGTCCTTTCTGAGTTTCACTCCAGCCGAGCTGCGCCTTCATTGCGATCGCACCGACCGAGATGTTTGTGCGATCAATGTAGGAGATGAAGACAGCCGCAATGAGCAGCAGAACCACAGTGTAGTAGGCCGGCCAGCGCTGCAGTGCTCCGCCGGTCACATCGCCATCAGCTCGTCCGGCAATCAGCCGGCCAGTCAGATTACTCATCTCACCTCCGGGCGGACTGAACCACTACATCCTTCGCGAACTGAGCTGCGATGGCACGCAACACGTCCTTCTTCACCTTGCCGGCCGCCGTCCGCGGCATTTCGTCCACGATTTCCAGGTGCTCCGGAAATTTCTGCCGGGCGATCCCCGCGCGCTCGAGGTGGCCCACCAGGTCCACGAGCGCCGGCCGGCTGTTGCCGGCAATCACAAAGGCACACACGGTCTCGCCGAGCCGGCAGTGGGGCATGGCTACAACGGCGATTTCGCGGATGCCCGGGTGATTGACCAGAATGTCCTCGATCTCCTTGGCCGAAATATTCTCACCGCCGCGGATGATCAGGTCCTTCTTACGACCCGTGATGACAATCGCCCCCTCAGCCGTCCGGCGCCCCAGGTCCCCGGTATGAAAGTACCCAGCCGCATCAAACGAAGCGCGCGTGGCTTCAGAATCAACATAGCCCACACACTGCGCAGGTCCGCGGGCAATGATCTCCCCTTCGGTACCTTCTTCGACTTCACGACCGTGCTCATCAACAAACTTCACGTCGAAATCGACAATCATGCCGTCGGTATCGGCCGCGGGCTCGGCATGGCGCGGATCCACACAACCGCGACCGATCATGGGAACCTCGGTAGCGCCATAAACGCGGAACGCGCGGCCTCTTTCAAACAGTGAGTTTGCTCGCCGGATCAGCGCTGGCGGAACCGATGCACCCCCACATGCAAACACTTTGAGTGAAGGTAGCCTGGTTCCCATTCTTACCGCCGCATCCAGCAACTCCTGCAGGAATGTGGTTGCGCTGACCGTCATGGTCAGTTTCATCCGGTCGATCAGGTCAACCGCCTCGTCCGGACTCCAGCGCTCCATCAGCACTGCCGGTGTGCCACGCGCAAAAGGCGCCTCCAGACCCCAGAGGTAACCGGTTATGTGGGTGACTGGAGAAGGCATCAGGATGCCCTCGCCCGCTTCAATGCCCCAAAACTCCATGCAGCCGCGCAACACCCGGCTGATCGTCTCATGTGTGTGCAGAACGCCCTTGGCGACACCGGTGGTGCCAGACGTATACAAAACAAACTTAACGGCATCTGGGCTCACGTCGGGCCACGCGAACCCGCGGGAGGTCGATCCCAATAGAGAGTGGTAAGCCAGCAAGCCCGGTGGTGCACCATTCGCCAGCGGCTTGACGACCACAACGTGTTGTAATGTAGGACACGCGGTGCGAATCCGTTGCGCCATCCCGAGGTGATCAAACCGACGGAACGTGTCCGGAACGAACAGGACCTTCGCACGGCAGTCCCGGACTATGGCGGTGGTTTCCGCTTCCCGGTAAATCGGCACAATCGGGTTGACGACCAGGCCCAGGAGCGAGGCGGCGAGATTGATGGCGCCGGCTTCGATCCAATTGGGGAGTTGGAAACTGATCACATCTCCGGGCCGCAGCCCGAGGGACCAGAGGCTGACAGCCACACGCTCGGCCTCCTGGAGGATTTCCTGAAACGTGACGGCACGGTACGGATCGGTGATACAGACTCGATCCGGATCGAGCGTCGCGCGCTCACGCGCATCCTGCGCAATCGTACGATTTCGCCAGATGCCGGCAGAGCGCAAGGCCCGAGCTTCATCCGGGTTGAGCCGGATATCCCAACCGCTTACATCGCGCACGCTATCCGCCTCTCGAATTCTCGATCCGCTCGGCGGCCGCCTCCAGTCGAGCTACAACCTGTTCCATCCGGTCACCCTCGGCAGGCGGCACTGCCACCATGCCCCGGTAGATGACGTTTGCAATGGTGTCGGCCACCTGATCGACGTTGAAATCGGCCTCGCCACGCAGAAAAGCCCACGTATGGTGCTCGATGCACCCGAAGATCATGTCGCGCAGCAGTGAGGCCCCGGCATCCGGGCGAAACTCCCCGGACTGGATCGCGGCGTCACACACTCTGCGCACTTCCGATGTGAATCGCCGGTTGAGCTCAAAGAGCCGCGTGGCGCGATAGCCCGCCGTGGGGCGCATTTCGATCAACACAAAGCGGCTCACTGCGGGCTGCGAATGCAACAGATGCAGCGTACGCCAGATCAGGTGGCGTAGTTGGTTCCAGGTACCGCGAATGGAGGCCACCCCGGAGTCCTCGGCCAGGATCCCTTCCAGCCAGCTCTCCGCCACCTTGAGCATCAATTCCTGCTTGGTCTTGAAGAATCGATACAAAGTGCCTTCGACGACGCCAGCCCGTGCGGCAATGGCCTGCATGGAGACGCCGTCGTAACCTTTCTCGGCTATCTCCGCACGGGCCGCGGCCACGATGTCGGCAATGCGGCGATCCGGTGAGAGCCGGAAGACCGAGCGGCGCTCTGAAACGTCGGTCACTTCTCAGCCTCCCTGGGCACAAATTCACCCAACATCAGGCGCAGGCCTGACACCTCTCCTACAAAAGCCTCCCGCGCTACGGAAAACCGCTCCATCACCGCTGCAGGTGGATCCGGCAGCTCACGTGGCGGACGGCCGTTCAGCCGTGCAATGTTGGCAATCGCCTGATCGAGACTGGCCACACCAAACACCAGGCAATAGAAACCCTCGCCATGACCGGCCAGGTGCCGCTCAAAGGTGCCTACCGCGCGGGTGGGACAAACGAGCTCGAGACCGCTGCGCCAGGAAATAAAAATGTATAAGCCTTCGCTGGCTTCCCCGATCTCATCCCAATCGTCCACGCCCAGCAATTCAGTGAAGCTCTGGCGCGCCTGTTCCTGACTCTCGCGGGTGCGATAGATCAGGATGATGTGATCGATTCGGCCCGCATTGCGGCGTGGCAGCAGATCGGAGACCACGGACATCAGGCGATCGCTCCATTACGTTGCAACGACTCGATTTCGTCCAAGGAAAATCCCCACTCCGCCAGCACATCTTTCGTATCTTCACCCAGCGCCGGCGGTCGCTTGCGGATGTTGGAAGGCGTCGCGCTGAAGCGCGGGGCGGGTGACGGATGCGTCACTCCGTCGAGCTCGACATAGGTCTTGCGCGCACGGTGATGAGGATGATTCACACATTCGTCCATATCCAGAACCGGTGCAAAACACGCATCGGAACCCTCGAGGATTACGCTCCACTCAGCGCGAGTACGACTTTTGAAAATCTCGGCGAGGCGGCCGCGGATGACCAGCCAGCCTTCGCGATCATCCTGCCTTGGCAGCTTCTCGTCAGCGATCCCGAGGCGATTTAACAGCGTCGTGAAAAACTTGCCTTCGACTGCCCCTACCGACACGAAGAGCCCGTCCCGGGTCTCATATACGTCGTAGAACGGAGCACCGCCGTCAGTCAGGTTGGAGCCGCGCTCGAGCGACCAGACGCCGGCCTGCCGGAAACCGTAATGCATGGTCATGAGATTCGCGACGCCGTCAGTAACCGCGGCATCGACAACCTGACCCACGCCCGTTGCCTGCGCCGAGATGTATGCCGCCAGCACGCCCATCGCGAGGTACAGGGATCCGCCACCAAAATCTCCAATCAGATTGAGCGGGATGACCGGAGGGCTCTGCGCACGACCGATGGCGTTGAGCGCGCCGCTCAAGGCGATGTAGTTGATGTCATGCGATGCCGAATGGCTCAACGGCCCCGTCTGTCCCCAGCCGGTCATGCGTCCGAACACCAACGCCGCATTGTGCTTCAGGCAGACTTCAGGCCCCAGACCCAAACGTTCCATCACTCCCGGACGAAATCCCTCAATCAGAATGTCGGCATCGGCGATCAACCGCAGCAGCGCTACGCGACCGTCGTTGGACTTCAAATCGAGCGCGACCGAGCGCTTGTTGCGATTCAGCAGGTCGAATTTTGGGGGGACCGGAATGCCGATGTCGGATGCTACGAGCCGGTCGATGCGCAGCACATCCGCGCCCATATCGGCCAACAGCATGCCGCAGAACGGGGCCGGCCCTATCCCGGCCATCTCGACAACCTTGACACCGTTCAACGCCCCCATCGTCAGCGGTGCCTTGCTTACGCGGCTCGGGCGCGCCGGGCGTCTATAGCTTCCAACATCGCTTCCACGCGACTGTTCACCAGTTCGTCCTTGTAGAAAGACTCATCAGTGACATCGCCTTCGAACGTAGATGTCTGGATGCCGAGTCGCTTGCTGGCGGCGTCTGCAATCAGGAACTGTGGGTTTGTGAAGGCTCGGCACGTCCGAGATGCATGCAGCACCATTCCGTCAACCTCATACTGCTCGCACAGCTTGAGAATCTGACCGATCAGAATGGGTGCGCTGTGGTTGTTGGGGCACACCAGGTAGTTCTGGGCCATGCCCAACACCGGGTCCTGCGGATCGATGAGTCCGGGCTCCTGCCAGAACGCCATGTGGGTGTAGCGCCCGGCGATCACTGCTGCATCGTACTGCGCAAACTTCTCCGCGAGCCAGCCCACTTTGTTCCAATTCATGATGCCATCGAAGAACAGCCGGTATTTCTCCTTGTGAATGGCGCCCTCACCCCGGGCCGCGCGTTGCTCCACTTCTGTCTTCACAGCCTGGAAGTAATCAACGATCTCGGGTCCCACCGGAAGATGATTGATGGGCGCAATGCTGGCCACCCAATCGAAGAAGCTGGCGGGCGCCGGCCGCCGGCTGCACAGCGCCATGCTTTCCAGGCGCAACTCCGAGGCACGCTTCACCTGCCCCATCAGCTCGCGCAGCCGGTCCCATGGATAAGGCTTGCCCGTCTGCTGCTCGATGAACTTCACCATGTCGTTCAACTGCCGCGCCACGTATGCGGAAGTCTCTTCCCACTCCTGACCTTTCAGGTAACCCGCATCGGGCTTCTGCGCCCAGATCCACGGCAGTGACACGTTGAATATCGGGACCTTCTTGCCGAACACGCGCGAAGTCATCTCGTCCCACTGTTGACCCGTGCTGCAATATGCGTACGCACTGATGATCATGTCAGGCGGCGGCAGCCGCGATGAGAGGTACTTGTCCTCCGCCATGCTGACAAACGGAGCGTCGGGCGGGACCGGGTTGCGCAGATTCGTGATTGCGCAACCCAGGTGGGTTCGCGCGTAAGAACACAACTCGCGCTGGTAACCCCGCTCCTCTGCGGCTTTCTGCGCAGTGACCTCCTGGTGACGTGCGGCCAACAACGCGGAATACGCTTCGCCATGGACCCAGCAGATGTCCGCGGCCTGCAGGAACGGATTGATTGCCGATCCCTCGTACCAACAGACGAGCTTCCCCTGCTCCCTGGCACGGAACACCATTTCCCAGTAGTCATTGACCAGCTTGCCTCCCAATTTGGTGGAGGCCAGCTTGTTCGCTTTCTTCTGTTGCGGGACCTGGGTCTGCATGGGCGTGTCCTCGTAATTTGTAACGTTCAGGCGGCGTAGCGCCGCTTGACGACCTCAACAAACGTCTCAACGCGGGTCTTCAAGCCTTCAAGGGCCATGGACTCGTGTTCCGTCTCGATCAACAGATGCGGCACGGCATGGCGCTCGAAGGCTTCCTTCACTTCAGGGTAGTAGTACATGTGCGGCTCACAGAACTTGGCCATGAGCACAATCACGCCTTGCGCGCGCTCGTTCTTCACTGCATTGATCAAAAAACCGTCCCAATCGACGTTGTTCTGCACCCGGGTTGGACACGGCACACGCGTGTTACGAGCCATGTACCATTCTGCGAGAGCATCGATGGGATCGCCGTCATCCTCCCGCACGTCGGTCGAGATATAACGGAACCCGTGATACAGATCGTCGCCGACGACGGTCGCGCCGCACGATTCGATCATGTCGAGGAGCTCAGGCTTCGGCGCCTGGCAGAAGTGGCCCGACAGATGCAGTCGCACATCCGCAGTGGCCGGCGTGGTTCGCGCTTCGAGCTGCTGGAGCAGGCGTCTCAACAAGGCGTTATGTTGCGCCTTGTCCATGATCATGCTGGACTTGACGATGCTCTGCATCTGGCGGCTGCTCAAACCGGCCTTGCCCTCTTTTCTCAGCTCATAGATACGGCGGATGAGCTGTCGGTTTTCGTTGAAGAGTTTGATGCTCGCACGCAGCGCGTCGTCATCGACCGGGTGCCCCGCCAATTCCTCCATCTCGCGCCTGAGTCCTGCGAAACTCTCCATCGCACGCCCATGGGTCCACGGATCGTTCATCGAAGAGATCAACTGGTAGAAAATCACGCGCGTTTGCGGCAACTGCATGCGGATTGCGTCTGCCGCACCGAGAAGTTGCACGCAGTGGTCGCCGAACAGGATTCCATCCAACAGGCTGAAATCACCTTTCGCGGCCTGGTCCACGAGACTGCGGGTAAAGCCGCAGTAGAACGGATAGATGAGCCCGTGGCCCACTGTGATGGCTTCCTCGGACTCCTGCAGGATGAGCGGCAGCGCGCCGGCCGCGTGCCCCAACTCGCCGGGGAAGTTCATGGGAAACGAGCCGATGACCTTGCGGCCCGTGGCCTGTTTCCACTCACTGGCATACCGCAGGGGGCGTGCGGCGCAAGCTGCCAGTTCCGCGAAGATGGTGTCCAAGGTCAGCCCCCAATACCTCTTTCAGTGCTCAGGAGCTTAATATAGTCTGACTCATTAATGCAAGGTACACTTGCGTACTGTTTTTCTTTAATTGCTAGTTATTTCTTATATTTCAGTACTTTAGTACACACTAATTCTGCTGAGTAACACTCATTTTAGCCGCCGTAGACCGAGTTCAACAGCGCCGTGTCGTAGTACTCTTCAAAGGATTTGACCTTGCCCGCGCTGAACCTGAACAGCTGAATGTAGCGACCGCTGTAGCGGATGTGCTTGTTGCCCCACGTCTTGCCCGCTTCCACATCGATCTCGCTGTGCGAGCGCGTGATGATGACGTCAGGATCTTCGCCGGGAATGAACTCATCCACGAACCACTGAAACTTCCCTTTCATCTCATCGAAGATGGGATCCCAGAAACCTTTGACGGCTTGCCACCCCTGGTGTGTAAAGACCTGGCAAACAGCCACATCGCCGGTGACAAACGGCGTGACGACCGCGGGATCGTCCTGTACCCACAGGGAGTAGAAGCGCTCTTTGTCTTTCAGGTAAAGGGAGAAGAACTCGATAATGGTGTCCATATTCCGCCGGGCGGTCGGATTTTGGCTCGCAGGCGGTACCAACAGCGTGACGCCTTTGACGACTGTTTCCATGAGAGCCTCTTACTGTTTCACGCGCGGAGTAACGTGCGACGGCAGACCGTCGAGAATGATCGTCTTGCCTTCGAGGAAAGGACGCAACCCATCCCAGCCCCCTTCCCGTCCGATTCCCGACTGCTTGAACCCGCCGAAGCCAATTGACATGTCACTGCGCCAGGCGTTGTGACCCACAGTACCGGAGCGGAGCCGGCGCGCCACAGCATAGGCCCTGTCAGGGTCATTCGTGAACACTGAATTATTGAGGCCATAGATCGTATCATTGGCCAATTCAACAGCGTGATCCTCGTCGCGCGCCGCAATGACACAGATCACGGGGCCAAACACCTCTTCGCGCGCAATCTCGGCATTGTTGTCGACGTTGGCGAAAACCGTCGGCTCGATGAAAAAGCCACGATCGAGGTGTGCAGGCCGCCGCCCACCCGCGGCGAGTCGCACTCCGTCGGCAACCGCACGGCCGATGAAATGCTCGACCCGCTCGCGTTGCCGCCCGGTTGCCAGTGGGCCGATGCCACTTTGCGGGTCGAACGGGTCTCCCACACGCACGGCCTTGAACGCCTCACTCAAGGCGTCGACCAACTCGTCGTGGCGGCTGCGGGTGACAATGATGCGAGACAACGCCGAACAGATCTGACCCGTCAAGGCACACGCCGGCCCTACAATAGCCTTGGCAGCCGCCTCGAGGTCGACATCATCGAGAACGACGCCAGCGGACTTGCCGCCGAGCTCGAGGGTGACGCGCGCAACGCGCTCAGCACAGATTGCCGCGATTCGTTTGCCCACAGCGGCGGAACCGGTGAAGGTGATTTTGTCGACGCCGGGATGTTTCACCAGCCGTTCCGAGCTGCCGCGATCCGCCGTGACTACATTCAGTACGCCAGGCGGAAGTCCGATTGATTCGGCAATCTCCGCCATGATGTAGCCGGCGCCGGGCGATTCAGGCGAGGACTTGAGCACCACTGTGCAACCGGCCAACATCGCTGGAGCAATCTTGTACGCCATGATGTTGATCGCAGCGTTCCACGGCACGATGGCGCCCACCACGCCCACGGGCTCCCGGACCAATAAAGCGACTTCGCCACCCCAGGTCGGACGATCAAAGCGCTCCTCAAACGGGAACGTCTCTGCCAACCCGGCGTAGTACTCATAGACACCGCCGATGGTGCCAACAAATGCCTTGGCGATCGAATGCAGAATGCCCATCTCGTTGGGCCAGATCTGCGCTACATCCTGGGCACGCTCGGTCAGCTTCCTGCCCATCGCGCTCAGGTAGGCCGCGCGCTCCGAGTGGCGCATGTGTGGCCAGGGTCCCTCATCAAACGCCAACCGGGCGGCTTGCACCGCCCGGTCGATATCCGCTTCCTGCGCATCCGCGACCCGCATGTACACCTGCTCGGTCGCCGGCGCCAACACCTCGATGACGGATCGACCCGAGGCCCCAACCCATTTGCCACCAATATACAAACTTTCCGGATGCTGAATGGGTGCCGACATCGTGGTGCCTCCTCGGTGCTGCTAGAACTTGATGCTGAAGGTCGCCCCGTAGGTAGCCGGAGGCTCGAATGCACCGTAGATCGGGAATCCCCACAATGCAATGCCCAGCGTATTGCTGCTCGCAATCAGCTTGTTGGTGATGTTTTTACCCCAGGCAGTCACCGACCAGTTGCCGCTGCTGCTGTCGTATCGCAGGAACGCGTTCAGCTTGCCGTACGGACCCATCCCGAGAATGGGATCGTTGAACTCGGAGAAGTAGATGCGCGAGGTGTATTGATAGTCGGTCCTGCCGGTCAGCGAGGCTCCGTCCGGCAGCGGCTGCACGTATTCGAGTCCTACAGCTCCCTGCCACCGTGGGGCGCCAGGCAGCATCTTCCCAGCCAGGTCATCACCGTCACCGGTCGGCCCGGGGTTGTTTGTAAGCGGGTTGATTGAATGGAAGTCGCTGAAGGTGGCTGCCAGATACGTTGCGTTGGCGTCGACATTGAAATGCTCGGTGACCCGCGCGCGCGCCGCAAGCTCGATGCCCTTGTTCTTGGCAGAAGCGGCATTCGTGGTCACGGTTGCAATACCAATGATCTTGTTGACCTGCAGGTTGCTGTAGTCGTAATAGAAGGCGGCGCCCGTCAGCTCGAGCTTGTGATCGAGCAGAGACGACTTGACGCCCGCTTCATAGGCCCAGATCTTCTCAGGATCGATCGGCGGGTTGTTCTGTCCAACATTGAATGTGCCGCTTTTGAAACCGCGCGTCGCCGACGCATATACCAGCGTTCCCTTGAACAGATCGTATTCGATTCCGAATTTCGGCGTGAACGATGGCCAGCGCTTGGATCCACTCAACGGTACCGTAGGGGCCAGCGGGCCCGTGAACTCTCCGGTTTCATCCCGCTTTTCACTGCTGTAGCGAACGCCCAAAGTTGCGCGCAGCTCCGGAAGAATCGCATACGTCGCCTGCGCAAACGCCGCGTAGGCATTGATGCTCATTGCGCCCGTTTGCACGTACACAACATCCGGACCGAACTGGATGAACGGGACATTGACATAGTTGCCGATGTCCTCGTGGTAGTAATACAAACCGCCGATGGCATCGAGCTTCGAGTCGTGCCAGCCGAGCTGAAACTCCTGGCTGACCTGGTTTGACCATTCGTTGTAGAAGGTATTGCCGAGCCCCGCCGAGGTATCTTCCGAGTCGCTGGCATTGTGCCGGGCATTCTTGCGCCAACCCGTAATCGATTCGAAGTGGATGTTGTCGGTCAATTCGATCCGCGCATCACCCGTAACAGCGTATGCCTCCCGCTTGTTGGTCTTGCCGGGCAGCGCCGTGGCGGCATCCTGGCTGTTGCTCACTTCGATTCCCGCCGGCACGTTGCCGTTCACGGGGTTCGCAGGCCCCTGCAACCCGGCGAGCGTGTTACCCGGATAGGCGCCAAACGAGCTGGTGAAATAATTGTTGTCGTTTTCGTGGAAATATTCGCCAATGAGCCGGATATCGATCTTGTCGTTCGGCAGGAACTGCAATGTGCCGCGGACGGACTGGATGTTGGCATCGTTGACAGGACGGTGCTGGGCCGCGTCATTGCCGTAGCCCGCATGATTGACCATGTTGAACGCAATGCGCCCGCGCACAGTCCCGTCCGACGTGATCGGCCCGCTCAATGCGCCCTGCTCCTGGTTCAGGTTGTAGTTACCTACAGTCGCATCCAGGTAGCCGGACGCCGCTTCGGTGGGCAGGCGCGTGATCATGTTGACCGCGCCGCCGGTCGCATTTCGTCCGTACAGAGTGCCCTGCGGGCCACGAACGACTTCCAGGCGATCGACGTCGTAGAACGAAGTGAGCTGAAATCCGGGGCGCCCGACATAGACGCCATCAACGTAGAAGGCCGAGCTCGGATCCGCGCCGGAGGCGAACGATGACAAGCCGATACCGCGGATGAACAAGCGATTGACACCGTTTTGCTCACCACTGCGAATTCCCGGCGAGACCATCGAAATGTCTTCCAGAGCCTTGACCTGCCGATCCTGCAGAGAAGCGGCATCCAACGCAGTCAAGGACAAAGGTGTTTCCAACGCGAGCTGGGCGCGCTTCTGCGCCGTAACGACTATTTCCTGCAGTCCACCAGAGTCGGCCGGCGCTTCCGCCGGGCCCTCCGCCGCATCCGCGGGCGCATCTGCATGTGAAAGACCGGGACTCAAAAAGAACACGAGCGGAACTGCGAGACTCAAAGAGCGCAGATTCAGCAGGTACTGCCGAATCGACGCTGCGCGTTGCGGTGCCATTACTAACCCCCTCAGGCTATGTCAACCGAACTCAACCGCTGATCGAAATCGCTGCCGTGCCTCTCCTGCGCTGACCTGACAACCAACACTCCCTCGGCATGTCCGTCATCCTGTTTTTTGCAGCCCTCGCCTGATGCGACACGGGCGGACATGGGATTGCTGCGACGGCGACTCGACATTACTACGCTACCATTCAGCATGCAAGCGTACTATTTAGTTGAGTGCCATCGCGTGGACAGCTCCGGAGTGCTGTTTTGGGGGCGCATGTTGCGGCTGTGGCGCGCGCGCAAACGGCTTCCATAAAGCCGGAATCGGTCGACTCCGTACGTTTACGTACGAGTTACCGGAGATCGAATTGGCAGGAAGCGCAGGCTACTCGCCGCGCAATTTGCGCGCCGGCTCCAGCAGGGACTCGAGGCTTGCCGCGGTTTTCTCGAGGCGCTGCACCAGCCCCGGCAGCTGCGCGGATGATTCGGGAGCGAGCGGCGCAGTAGCGGCGCTGGACATACCGCGGTAGATCACGGTCGCAATCCCATCCGCCACCTGATCCGCCGAGAAGTCACCTTCCCCGCGCAGGAATTTCCAGGTCGCGTGCTCGATGCAGCCGAAAATCATGTCCCGCAACAGCGAAACCGACACATCGCTGCGAAATTCGCCCGCCCCAATCGCATCTGCGCAGATCTGGGAGACTTCCGCGGTGAATCGGCGGTTCAGCTCAAAAGAACGGCTGGCGCGGTAGTTGGGATCGGGCCGCAATTCGAGGAGCATGAAACGACTCAACGCCGGCTGGCTGCGGATCGTCGACAGGGCACGCCAGATCAAATGGCGCAGCTTATTGGAGGTTCCATGAATGGAAGCGACGCCGGAATCAGTCGAGAGGACTTCCTCGAACCAGTCGTCCGCAACCTTGATCAGCAGGTCGCGCCGGTTTTCGAAGTAGCGATAGAGACTGCCTTCCACAATCCCGGCACGCTCAGCGATCTGCGACATGAGCGCGTTTTCGTAGCCCTTCTCGGCAATCACCGCACGCGCTGCGGCCATGATGTCGGAAATGCGCCGCTCCTGCGAAAGGCGCACAGAGGTCCTCCGCTGGGGCTTCACCGCCGGCATGCTTTTCTCGATTGCAACTTTGCCTACAGCTCGATCAGGTCTGAACTTTGACCAGAATGTCATCCCCGGCAATCCGCACCTCGAAGCGCTCGAGGGACAGATCCTCATCGTCTTCGCAGGCGCCGGTGCGCAGGTCGAAATTATACCCGTGCCACGGACAACTGACGGTGGAACCGTTCAGGTCGCCGTCGCAGATGGGCCCCCCGTTGTGCGGGCAGGCAGCGGGAATGGCCACGACCCCCTCCGCCAGCCGGAAGACCACGAGCTCCAGTTCGCCGACGGTCACCATCAGCCGCTCGCCTACACCCAGCGCGGCTGCCGAGCCCACGCGCTGGAATTCCGGGGGCCGGGGATTCGCGCTCATTGGACTTTGAACCTCACGGGCAATGTCTTCGGGCCGCGCGCGAAGTAGGTGTCGGTCCATTGGACCTCATCACTCACAGGTACGAGAGTTCCAAACCGTTGCAACAGAAGGTTGATCGCAGTCCGCGCTTCCATGCGTGAAAGGTACTGCCCCAGGCAGAAGTGCGGACCATAGCCGAACGACATGATCTCCTTCGGATTGCGATCCAGCTCGAGCTGGTCCGCATTCCGATACTTGCCCGGATCGCGGTTTGCAGAACCCAACAAGGGCATGACCAACGCGCCTTCAGGGATGCGCGTGCCGGCCAGAATGGTGTCCTGCGTGGTATGGCGGAACAGCATCTGCACCGGGCTGTCATAGCGCAGCACTTCCTCAATCAACGCACCGGTTTTGTTCGGATCGGCGCGAATAGCCTCCACTACCTCGGGATACCTGCGGAATTGAGAGCATGTGATCGCAAGAAGATTAGCCGTCGTTTCTACTCCGCCCAGCAACAACAGGATACCGAGGTTGAGGACCTCGATCCGGGTCAGCGTCTCCCCGTTGACCTCAGCGTGAATGAAACCGCTCAACAGGTCATCACCCGGCTGCGCCTTGCGCCGGTCATAGATTTCTTCAAAGTAGGCGCGGATGTCGCGCGAGCTGCGCTCGATCTGCGCCAGCCGCTCGGGCGGGAAGCTGGCCCGGCCACCGGCCGACAACAGGTCATCCACCCAGTGTTTGAATTCAACGCGACGCTCGACGTCGACGCCGAGCACCTCACTGATCACCGAAGCCGGGAACAGGGAGGAGAACTCGTGGACGTAGTCGAACTCTCCCTCCGTGCCATTGCGCGCGATGATGTCGTCGATCAATGTGTTGGCGATCCGCGTAACCTTGTCCTGCAGTGCGTTGACACGGCTAGGCACAAAGATTTTGCCGCTCAACTTGCGGATGGGCACATGACCAGGGGGATCCATGGAGATCATGGGCGGCCCTTCCGGAACGGGATCGTATTCGCCCAACAACGCAGGCCAGAACTTGGAGGATGAGTAGACCTTTGGGTCAGTCAGGCACCGGGTGACGTCCTCCCAACGCGCTACCGTGAATCCCTGCAGCGAGGGAATCCACGACACCGGCTCTTCGTTACGCAGTTGCGTGTAGTACGGGTACGGGTCGGCAGTGACTGCCGGATTCAGCGGATCATACGAGCTCATCGAGGCCCCCTGCTTCGTGTCCTGCACTGTCCAACTATTTCGTCGCGAGCTCCGCCTGAAGTTGCTGCCGGGGTTTCAGCGGCGCCGTGGTGACACCTGCACTCCCGGCATCGGCGGCGGGCGCCTTGCACGCGGCCGTGCCACAGGCCCTTGCATCTTCGACTGCGGCATCTACGTGCCTGTCGTCTTCATCGATGTTGACCGCAGCGAGCTTGTAGGCGGCGCGGATCTCGTCCATTGCAAACAGAGCGGCCCCGAGCGCGCCTGCGATCTGCGGATCCTCGGGCAGCGTCAGCTTCGTGTTCAAAGCTTTCTCGATGTGATGCACGGCCGCCACGTTCTTGGCAACGCCGCCGGTCATGACCACCGGCAGCCGTTTACCGACCCGGCCGACCAGACCCGCCGTGCGCGCAGCGATCGCTGCATGAACCGCACCGAGCACATCCGGCTTGGAATGGCCCTCGGCCAACAGCGAGATCACCTCGGTCTCTGCGAAGGTGGCGCACATGCTGGAGATTTTCAGTTCCTGGCGCGCACCCAGGGCGACGCCGCCCATTTTCTCCAGATCAACATCCACAGCGCGCGCGAGCACCTCGAGAAACTTGCCGGTGCCGGCAGCACAGCGATCGTTCATTGCGAAGGTCTCAACCAACCCGTTGGCGTCCACTGCAATGACCTTGCTGTCCTGGCCACCGATGTCAATCACCAGGCGCGCATTCGGTACCAGCGCAACGGCGCCGCGTGCGTGGCAGGTGATCTCCGTGTAGGACTTCTGCGAAATATCCAACATCCGGCGGCCGTAGCCGGTCGTCACACAAAACCCGATGTCGTCCTGGGTAATTCCCGCCTGCTTCAGGGCACCGGATATCGACGCCTGTACGCCTTCGCCGCTGACCGCACCCATGCTGGCAATGCAGGCCGCGACGAGCTTGCCGTCGCGATCGAGGATTGCGGTTTTCCCGGTCGTCGAGCCGAAATCGACGCCCATGGCATAGTCTTTCATGGTGACCTCACGCGGCCGCCTGCCGCTTACGTGAATCCATGGACTCAATCATCGCTTCGAGACGTGTATTCAACAGCTCGTCCTTGTAAAACGATTCGTCGACCACGTCGCCTTCGAAAATCATGGACTGACGGCCGTGCTTGCGGGCCGACTCCGCGATCTGGAACTGCGAGTTGGTCATTCCCCGGCAGGTGCGGGATGCGTGCAACACGACACCGTCCAGGTTGTACTTGTCGCACAGCCGATCGATCTCCCCGATCATGATGGGCGCGCCGTGATTATTCGGGCAGATCAGGTAATTCTGGGCCATCCCCGGGATCGGGTCGGCGAGGTCGATCAGTCCGGGCTCCTGCCAGAACGACATGTGAGTGTATCGGCCGGCCACTACGGCGGTGTCCGCGGCGGCGAACTTCTCGGCCAGCCAGCCGATCTTGTTCCAGTTCATCATGCCGTCGAAGAAAACCCGGTATTTCTCCTTCGGCACCGCGCCCTCACCGCGGGCGGCGCGCTGTTGAATCTCATCCTTGACGGCCTGGAAGTAGTCGACGATCCGCTGGGTGCCGGGCAGGAAGTTGACGTGTGCGATACTGACGATCCAGTCGAAATAACTCGCCGGCGAGGGCTTGACGGTGCAGACCTCCATCGCCTCGAGGCGCAACTCCGCGGCCTTCTTGATGTAGGCCATGATCTCGCTCAAGCGGTCCCATTCAAATTTTCGACCGGTATGCTCCTCGAGAAAGCCGGCGAGCGCGCGCAATTGCATGGCCACATATTTCGAGCGTTCTTCCCATTCCTTGCCGCGCAGGTACCCTGCATCCTGGCGCCCGCCCCACAACATCGGGATGGAGAGGTTGAAGATGGGGATCTTCTTGCCGAACAGCCGATAAATCTGTTCATCCCATTGTTGGCCCGAGCTGCAATAGGGATAAGCGTTGACCAGCATGTCCGGCGGCGGGAGCTTGCTCATCGTCAAAGCCCGCTCATCGGTAGGATCAACAGCGAGGCGCTCATGCGCCGCGCGCAGATCCATCAATGCAGAACCGATGTGGGTCCGCGCATAAGAACACAGCTCACGGACATAACCACGATCCTCACCTGCCTTCTGTGCCGGCAGCTCACCGTGCTTGGCGGCCAGGTAAGCAGACCAGGCCTCGCCATGGACCCAGCGCAGATCCATTGTGTGAAACATCGGTGGAATGTAGGTGCCGTTGTACCAGACGACCTTCCGGCCCTCCTCCTTGGCATTGAACAGGTCGGACCAGTAATCGTGCACGATCTGGCCGCCGAGCTTGGTGGAGGTGAGGCGGTTGGCTTTCTTGGCGGTGGTGGCTGTTTGCATGGCGATACCTTCAGGCAGCGGCGCGCCGCTTGATGATTTCCAGGAATGTCTCCACACGGGTCTTGAAGACCTCGAGTGGCATCGACTCGTGCTCGGTCTCGATGAGCAGATGCGCAATGCCGGCGCGATCGAACGCTTCCTTGAGCTCCGGGTAGTAATACATGTGCGGCTCGCAGAACTTCGCCATCAGGATGATGACCCCCTGCGCCTTGGCCTGGGTTGCGGCATTGACCAGAAACGTATCCCAGTCCGCATGGTTGTCGGCGCGTGTTGGACACGGGACGCGCCGATTGCGCAACAGATACCAGTCTGCGAGCGCATCCAGAGGATCACCGCTCTCGGAAATGTCGGTCGAGATATAACGGTACCCGTGGTACAGGTCGTCGTCGACCACGATGGCGCCGCAGGACTCGATCATGTCGAGCAGCGCCAACTTGGGCGGCTGACACATGTGCCCTGACAGGTAGACCGGCACCCCGTACGGCCGGGCCGGAGGTCCGGACTCGATCTGTTGCAACAGTTTCTCGAGCAGTGCCGTGTGGCGATCCTTGTCCATCACCATGCTCGACTTCACGATGTCCTGGACCTGCCGTGCCGATATCGCGACCTTACCGGCCCGGCGCAAGTCATAGACCCGGCGCATCAGGCGGCGATTGCGATTGAACACCGCGATGCTGCCGTGCAGCGACTCGTTGGTTATCGGATGGCCGATGAGCTCCTCGAGCTCTTCTTTCAGGCTCTGGAACGTCGCGCGGGCCTGGGCGCGCGCCCAGGGTGCATCCATTGACGAAATCAACTGGTTGAACAGGATGCGCGTGTTGGGGAGGTTGCAGCGAATGACATCGGCCGCACCCAGCAACTGTACGCAATGATCACCGAACAGGATGGCGTCGAGGAACTCGAATTCACCTTTGAGCGCCTGGTCGGTGATGCTGCGTGTGTAACCGCAGTAGAACGGAAACATGCTGCCCAGGCCAATCGAAATGGGGTCTTCGGATTCCTGGATCAGCACGGACATTGCGCCGGCCGCATGGGCCAGCTCACCCGGGAAGTGCATCGGGAAGTGGCCGATGACGCGCTGGCCATGTTCGGCCTTCCAGTGCCTCGCCACCTCCAGCGGGTGGGCGGCTGCCTGAGCCAATTCCGCGAGTTGCTGCTGCACGCCGGAAATCCCCTCTCACCCTACTTGCCACTATCTTAATGAACTCAACTCATTACGTCAAGGTGCACAATACGGCTTTATATCGATATTCTTCCATAGTTAATGAAGTTACTTCATTTGATCGCGGCACGCCCTCCGGGACGTTGCCAAGGCGTAGGCAGCAGCTTTCCGGCGACGATCCACTGCTCCAGCACCGGCTTCTGGATCTTCCCGGACGGAGTCAGCGGGTACTCCCTGACAAAGCACCACAGCTCCGGGACTTTCTGGGAGGCCAGCCGGCGCGAGCAGTAGTCGAACAGCTCACCGACCGACGGCGGATTGCCCGGATCGCGCGGCAGAATGACCGCCGCCACCACCTCGCCCCACTTCGCATCGGGCACGCCCAAAACACTGATCTGCGAGACCTCGGGATGGTCGAACAACACGTCCTCCATCTCCTTGGGGTACAGGTGCATGCCACCGCGGATGATCATCTCCTTGAGGCGACCTGTAATCTTCACGTACCCACGCCGATCCATGGTTCCCAGGTCACCCGTTCGCAGCCACCCATCGGCTCTCACGGTGTGACTGGACTCGGCGGCCAGGTCGAAATAACCCGACATGGTCTGGTATCCCTTCACCCAGATCTCGCCGACAGTCTCCAGGGGCAATGTGCGGCCGTCCTCGGGATCCACGATCTTGACTTCAACATGAGTCAACGGCCGCCCGACCGTCTCGGTCTGATCTTCAACCGAGTCACCGGGAGCGGTGAGCGTGATCGGACCGTTACTTTCAGTCTGGCCAAAAATGATGCACAGGTCGCACCTGAACGTTTCCTGTGTGCGGCGCACGAGCGCCGCCGGCACATTCGCAGCTCCGGTCAGGATCGTCTGCATGCTCGACACATCGCGACGAGGCCGGTCCGGATGATCGAGCAGTCCCAGGATCATGGTCGGCACAATCAGGGTTGCGTTGCCCTTTTCGCTTTCAAACAACTCCAGCATCAGGCCCGCATCGAAATGGTCCATGAGCACAAACGTGCCGCGAAGCGCGAGCACGCCCATCTCCGCGACTGCGGCGCCTGCAATGTGAAACATCGGCATCGCGTTGATATGGATCCCGCCGTCGGGAAATTGCATCCGCAAGGCGATATTGCGCGCCGTGTTGATTACTCCACGGTGATGCAACAACGCACCCTTTGGATTGCCGGTAGTACCCGAGGTGTACTGGATCTGTAGAGTCTGCGTCGGGTTGATGACTGGGAACTCGCACGCTGGGTCCCCCGAAGCCATGAAAGACTCGAATGCAGCCATGGAGATCGTTTCGCGCAAGTCCGGGAGGTCGCGTCCGCGCAGCTCAGCGATCACCTCGAGAAGATCGCGACCACGATAGGACTCGTCGTAGATAACCCCCGTCGCACGGGAGTTTTTCACTACATATTCCAACTCCCGGGCCGTGTAGGCAGGATTGACCGGCACCAGAATGAGCCCTGCCAGACTCAGGCCGTACTGCAATAGCACCCATTCGGGAGAGTTGGAAGCGTAGAGAACGATACGATCGCCCGTTTTGAACTTTGACAGCAAAGCCCGTCCGGTTCGTTCCGCATCCCTGAGCAGCTCCGCGTAGGTCCACCGGCGCCTTGCAGCGGGGTCTGCTATTCCCTCAACGAGAGCAACACGTCCAGGAACTTCCCTGGCCACCTGGCGTAAAAGATCATGCAGTGTCGTGTCGAGCAGTGGCGCCGACCGATCCGCCGGATAGTGGGATTCGGTCAGCGCATGGCTGGTCGCTGCCGCGTTCATTGCTCCCCCTTGCGCTCTTTGTGGCCTTCGCGCCTGAACATGGAGCGCCCGATAATGTGTTTCATGATCTCGATCGAGCCACCCGCGATCTTGATGATGCGGGCATCCGCGTACGCGCGTGCGATCGGGTACTCCCACATGTAGCCCCAGCCGCCAAATAACTGCAGGCACTCATCGACAATCTTACAGTGAGTGTTGGACAGCCACATTTTGGCCATGGCCGCATCCACCTCGTTGAGCTCGCCAGCCATGAACCTCTCGATGCACTCATCGGTGAAAACCCGACCGATCGTGGCTTCGGTCTTGAGCTCGGCCAACTTGAACTGCGTGTTTTGAAAATCCGCAATTGTTTTGCCGAACGCCTTGCGATGCGAGACATAGTCCACCGTCCATTCGACGACGGTTTCCGCGACGGTTGCCGAGCGGATGGCCTGGGCGAGACGTTCCTGCGCCAGCTTCTGCATCATCAGGTTGAAGCCCTGCCCCTCCGTGCCCAGCATGGAGGTGGCCGGTACACGCAGGTCTTCAAAGAACAGCTCGGAAGTGTCCTGAGCTTTCAGACCCAGTTTCTCCAGGTTCCGACCTCGTTTGAACCCCGGGAGGCTCGTGTCGACCAGAAACAGGGTAATGCCCTTTTGGGAATCGTGCGTCGCCGTCCTCGTAGCCAGTACCACCAGGTCGCACAACTGGCCGTTGGAAATGAAGACCTTCTGCCCGTTGATGACGTAGTGGTCACCGTCCAGCACAGCGCGCGTGCGGATGTTTTTCAGATCGGATCCAGCGTGGGGCTCCGTCATGCCGAGAGAGCCGATCGCCTCACCTCGAACCATCTTCGGCAGCCAGTAACGGCGCTGCGCCTCAGTACCGAACGAGTACACGTAAGTGGCCACCAGATCGCAGTGGATCATGAAGCCTGGCCCGGTGAAGCCGCTACGCGCCATCTCTTCAAACACAACGACATCGAACAGGTAGTCCAACCCCAACCCGCCATACTCTTCCGGGATGGTGCAACACAGCAGCCCCGACTCGCCCGCAGCGAGCCACAACTCGCGGGGCACGATGCCGTCGCGTTCCCACTGGTCGTGATAGGGCCGGATCTCGCGGTCGATGAACTTGCGTACGACTTCGCGGAACTCGTCGTGCTCGGGCTGAAACAGGCGGCGTCGAAACATGTTGATAGCGTGCTCTGGCGGGGGCCGACGCGGGTCGTACCCGGTTAATATGATTTCGGTTGGTCGAGGACCTTTTCCGCAATGAAACAGAGAATGAGCTGCTCCGTGATGGGGGCGATTCGCGTCACCGTCACCTCACGCAACAGACGCTCGACGTGATACTCCTTCGCGTAGCCAAAACCGCCAAAGGTGAGAACGGCCTGTAAGCAGGCTTCATAACCGGCCCGCGCGCCCAGGAATTTGCCGGCATTGGCCTCGGCACCGCACGGCTGTTTCTGGTCGTACAACCAGGCCGCTTTGCTCACCATCAGTTGGGCCGCCTCGAGCTGCATCCAGCGCTCGGCCAGCGGATGTTGAATTCCCTGGTTCATGCCGATCGGCCGGCCAAATACGACCCGCTCCCGGGCATAGGCCGACGCTCTACGCAGCGCGTCCTGTCCGATTGCGATCGCCTCTATGGCAACCAGTACCCGCTCCGGGTTGAGGCTGTGCAGGAGATAGCCGAATCCCTTGCCCTCTTCTCCAATGCGATCCTGCTCCGGTACGAACAGGTCATCTATGAAGATGGCGTTTGAGTCGACTGCCTTGCGTCCCATCTTCGGGATGCGCTTGACGTCGATTTTGCTGCGGTCGAGGTCGGTGTAAAAGAGGGAGATCCCATCGGTGGGCCGCTTGCAATCCTCCAGTCGTGTCGTGCGAGCCACCAACATGATCTTGCTGGCCACCTGCGCGGTCGACGTCCAGACCTTCTGGCCGCGGACTCGATAACCGCCGTCGACCCTCTCCGCGAATGTTTTGATGGCCGTGGTGTTGAGGCCGGCATCAGGTTCGGTGACACCGAAGCAGCACTGGTCGGTACCTGCAATCAATGGCGGAATCCACCGCTGCTTCTGTGCCTGTGAGCCGAACACGACGATCGGATGGGGGCCAAACAGGTTGATGTGCACCGTGGATGCCGCCGCCATCCCGCCACCATTGCTCGAGACTTCGTGCATCATGATCATGGCTTCGGTCACACCGAGGCCTGCGCCCCCGAGCTCTTCGGGCATGGTCAGGCCGAGCCAGCCGCCTTCCGCCATGGCCCGATGAAATTCCCTTGGAAATTCGCCGTCGTCATCACGCTCGAGCCAATACGAATCCGGGAAGCGGCTGACCACACTCGCAACACCCTTGCGGATGGCTTCGTGGTCCTCGTTGATTGCGAACTGCAAACCCGCCATTGATCCCCCTCAGCCGCGAGCCCAGCTCTGGGAAGCTGGCTTATCGTATGCATGCATACTACTTCATACGGGATCCCATGTGAAGACATCCCCGGAGCGCTGCAGCGGGTAGAAATCGGCTTCGAACAGGGGGAAGACCCGCTCGAGGACGGTTTCCGGGGTCCACCCGTCAGCCGTATGCGCCGTGCGGATGGGGCGCGGCTGTGAAAACAGGTAGATCTCGTTGTTGCGCACCCCGAATATCTGCCCCGTGACCTGCTTCGCGCCGTCCGCGCACAACGCGACCACGAAAGGAGCGATCTTCTCGGGCACCAGCTTCTTCAGCCCTTCCACGCGTTTCTTCTGCTCCGGTGTCTCATCCGGGATGGAGCTGACCATGCGGGTCCAGGCAAACGGCGCGATCGCATTGGAGCGAATCTCGAACTTCTGCATATCCAGCGCGATGGCCTTGGACAACCCGGCAATGCCCAGCTTGGCCGCGCAGTAGTTGGCTTGTCCGAAGTTGCCGACCAGACCGGATGTCGATGTCATGTGCACAAAGACGCCCGAGCGCTGTTCCTTGAAATGAGGCGCAGCGGCGCGACTTACATTGAAGCTTCCCTTCAAGTGCACCGCGATGACGGAATCAAACTCCTCTTCGCTCATCCGGTGGAAGATCGCGTCCCGCAGGTTGCCGGCATTGTTGACTACAATATCGATACGACCGAACGCCTCGCGTGCCGAGTCGATGATGGCTGCAGCAGCGTTGAAATCCGCTACACTGTGACGGTCAGCCAGCGCCTGTCCCCCGAACGCTCTGATCTCTCGAACGACCGCCTCAGCGGGCGCCTCGTCAGTGTCAGCTCCGGTCAGCGACGAGCCCAGATCGTTTACAACCACCGCGGCGCCCGCTCGGGCCAAGTCCAAGGCAATACCGCGGCCTACGCCACGGCCGGCGCCCGTTACCACGGCGACTTTGCCCGCCAACAGTTGCTTGCTCATAAACGCCGTCCTGTGTCTTCCCACTTTGCAGCCAGCGCGTCCCGGAATTGGGGCGCAGCGATATCAATCAGAGCCCGGGCACGGCCGTGTACCGAGAGTGCACGCAAGTCAGCCACGCCGAACTCAGTAACCACGTAGTCAGCCTCGTGGCGCCCAAGTGTTACGAGTTGGCCGACTTCTGACTGGGCGATGATTCGACTCACGCGCCCACTATCAGCCGTAGCCATCAGGGCGATGATCGATTTACCACCGGGCGCGAGTCGCGCGCCAGTCGCAAACACCGGTAATCCGCCGGCTCCGGCAATGACCCGACCCGAATTCCACTCGGCATTGACCTGCCCCGATAAATCGACCGATAGGGCCGAGTTGATGGCGCAGAAGCCCTGAATGATCGCGATCCGTCGGACATCGTGGGTTTCACGAACCGGACGGAAATAGAATGTGCTGTCCGCGTGCAGTCGGTCGTAGAAGGCACGGTCCCCGAGTGCGACGCCTGCTTCAATAGCCCGCTCACCCCGGATTGCGCCTGAATCGATGAGTTGAACAACCGACGCTGATACCATTCCCGAAAAGACATTCAGTCGCCGGTGGGCTGCGAGGGATTCGAGGATTGCCGTTTGCAGACGGCCGACTCCGAACTGCAGCGTGTCGCCGTCGGACACCAATCCCGCGACGTTGGCTGCCACCGCCCGCGTTGCGTCGTCAGGTTTCTCTGCCTGCACGCCAGGTATGTCGGCCTCGGCCTCAAATGCGAGGTGACAATCATCGGTATGGATCGAAAACGATCCATTCGTCCGCGGGAGAGCGGGATTGACGTGCAACACCCTCAGCCGGGATCTACTCCAGACAGAGGGCGTAAAATCGTAACTCGCGCCCAGACTGCAGAACCCCCGATTATCCGGCGGACTCACTTGCGCGATGGCCACATCCACGCTGACAGTCGTCTCGAGATCACGCACGATGCCCGGATAATCGAGCGGCACCAGATCCGCCCTGCCGGATGCCATCCCGCTGCGAACCACGGGTGACATGAAGTACGCCCGCTGACGGGAGGTTGGATGCAAGCTCAGGTAGTCGTTCGTATTGATGCCGGGAAAGTGAACGCCGACAAAGGTAACTCCGCCAGCAGCGCCCGGGTTACGTTGCAGAGCTAGAAAGAACGGCTGGCTCTCTCCGGAAACGCCGGGGACAAACACGGTCATGCCCGGTTGCAGCCGCTCAACGATCGCAGCCGCGGAGCTAAAGGTGAGATTTGCGCCCATTCACCGGGCCGGTCGCAACCCGAGGGTCGCGCTACCCTCGATCACGAGCGTGTCATCCGCGCCGATTGCAGCTGTGAGCGCCACTTGCACCGAATCGGCCGATCGCTGCTCCAGTCGCGCCGTACACCTGATCGATTGGCCCAGCGGAATGATGTTGCGGAAGCGGCTACGAAACACCCGCAATGGGTTTGCCGGAAACGCCTCTTCGAGCAGACGACCGAGGAACGCCATTCCCAACATACCGTGGACGATGACATCGTCAAAGCCGGCCTGACGAGCGAAATCCGGATCGAGATGCAGTGGGTTCAGATCACCTGACGCCTGCGCGTAACGTCGCAAATCGTCGCGTCCCAACGGGCCGTACAGGGCTTCCGCGACTGCAACACCCAGCGTCGCGGTTTCCAGTTGCGTATTCATGTTGTTACGGCGTTGCGGACCAGAATCCACTGTCGAGAGCGGCCCACGGATTGGCCACCGTTACGAAGAATGGTCGAGTCAACCACAACGAACTCTAAGGCGCCGTCCTTGCGATCGTAGATATCGGCGACGCGGCGTTCCACCGTCAGTTGATCGCCGGCCCGGATCTGCTCGTGGTATTCAAACTCCTGCTCCACATGCATTACGCGCCGCAGGTCGACACCCAGGGCACGAACTATTTCCCGCGAGCTGTTACCGGCTCCTTCGATCACTTTCATATAGGTCGACGGTGCGACACCTGACTCCACACTGTCATGCGAGGCACCGATGGCACCCACGAACTTTCGCAGCCGGTCCTGATCCACCGTCACGTCAAAACGCGGCAACGAAAAGCCGATGTGTTTTCGGTCAATGGGCATCGGCGTGGCCGTGTTGAGCCAGATAGGTGAAGGGGCCGCCCGCATGAGCGGGGAACAGCCCGGCGATCACGGCTGCCGAGTCGGCGATGCCGGTGTCGAGTCCGCCGTTACGCGCTCGAGCTTTTGCAGCCGCCATGGCGACAGCTAACAATCGCTCGTCCTCGGGCAGGTGTTCGCTATCGGCTTTGGCCGCAGCCAGTGCGCCGAGGAACGAAGCTCCGCGAGAGATTATCGGTGTGGCGCGAAGCCACCGTGCGATTTGCAGCCCGGCGTTCTGACCTTGCCCGTCGGCATCAGTGATGATCTCGATGGCACGGCCATAGGGCGTTGGCTCGGAGACCCAGATGGCCGGAAACACCGCGCCAGTGTCTTTCACCCCGGCCGCGGCGTCGTTGTCCCGAACCGGGCCCTGCAGCCACCGGACAGTTGAGCCCGCGTTCAACGCCGATGACGCGCCCGAATTGTCCGTCACAATGGTCACACAGCCCGCGGTGGCCATGTCAACGATCTCGACGCGCGACCGCTGTAGCACTGCACGTATGGATTCCGCGTTAGCACCCAACACCGCTGCGCGAGGAGGCTGATCAGCGCTCGGCGCTGGGACGAGCTTCGCTGCGCGTTGCCGATCCAGGAACAGGCAGCGAATCATATTTCCTGCGGTGGGATCGCGAATCAACCGAACAAAACAATCCATTTCCCAGTCGCCCGCACTGCTCATATCCTTCGACCAGCCACCCGCCACGCAGTCCAGGATTGCATCGTTGGCAGGATATTGCCGACGCTCGACTGCATCGATACCGAGCTCGTCGAAAACACTCTCCAGCTCGCCGTCCCGCGTGGGGACCGGGTCCCAGTGCTCGGTATCCCATGGCGCCACGGCAGGTCCCGTCGCGGCCCTTGCTAGCGCCCGCGCCTTCGCCTCGTCGATCAGGCGGTCGAGCGGCACCACTGCATCAATGATTCCCAACGTAAGCGCCTGTGCTGCCGGCAGCGGATTCCCCGTCAACATCAATTTCAAAGCGGTGGACTGCCCGACCAAGCGTGGCAGCCGCTGCGTACCACCGGCACCCGGCAGCAGACCCAGCTTGATTTCGGGCAACCCAACGTCAGTCTTCTCAGCCGCAACCCGCTCGTGACAGGCCAGCGCGACTTCCAGTCCACCCCCCAATGCCAGACCGTGAATCGCCGCAACGAACGGCTTGCCATTGGTTTCCAGGCGGCGAAACAACCGCCCCAGTCGACCGCAAAGCCGCTGCAGATCCTGCGGTGAGTCGGTGCGGGCCCGCTCAGTGAAGGTGCGAACCATCTCGAGGTCCGCACCGGCCAGAAACGCGGATTTGCCGGATCGGAGCACCACTGCCCGAATCCCCGGGTTGGCTTTAACCTCATCCAGCAGTTGTTCGAGCGAGTCCATCAGACCGGCCGAGAACACATTCATGGACCGGCCCGGCATGTCGATGGTGGCGACGAGCACGCCGGCGCCATCGAGCTGCGTGTGGATGTCGGAAGCCACCGGCTCAGAGATATTTTTTGAAGTCGGGTTTGCGCCGCTCGTTGAAGGCTTTGACGCCCTCTTTCGACTCCTCGCTCATGTAGAAATGCTTCACGGCCTGGACCCCGAGGAAGCTGATGCCGCGGATGTTTTCGCTATCGGCATTGAAGGAGCGCTTGGCGATGGCAATGGCGGTCGGACTCAACTGGTTGATTTCAGCGGCCCACGTTTCAACTTCCGCGTCGAGTTGATCCGGCGGCACTACCTTGTTGACCAGGCCCATTTCATACGCCTGCTGAGCCGTGTAACGGCGGCACAGAAACCAGATCTCGCGAGCGCGTTTCTCACCGACGTGACGCGCGAGCAGCGCGGTACCCCAACCCGGGTCGACCGAACCCACCTTCGGCCCGACTTGACCAAACACGGCCTTCTCAGATGCGATCGTCAGATCGCAAAGCGTCGCGAACACGTTCCCGCCGCCGATGGCGAAGCCCTGTACACGAGCGATAGAAACCTTGCGCAAATCGCGGATCGCGGTCTGCAACTCTTCAATCGGCATTCCGACGGTGCCGCGCGGTCCGTAAAGGCCGTCCTCAGACAGATGGGCCTTCTGGTCACCGCCCGTGCAGAAGGCCTTGTCGCCGGCACCCGCGAACACAACCGCGTTGACTGAACGCTCCTCGTTGGCTCGCTGGAATGCGCTGATCAGCTCTTCAACGGTTTGCAGCCGGAAGGCGTTCATCACTTCCGGCCGGTTGATGGTAATGCGGACCGCGTTCTCGCCTACTTCGTAGACGACGTCTCGGTAATCTGCCATGGAAACTCCGTATCTGTATTGTTGGTCAGCCGTGCATCGTCAGGCCGCCGGAAACGCTGATCGTCTGACCGGTCATGAAGGCCGCGTCGTCACTGGCCAGGAATGCGACGAGTCCGGGATAATCCGTGGGCTCGCCAATGCGACCCAGCGGTACACCTCGCACCATGGCATCGCGAATCTTCTGCCCCTGCTCACCGGTTCCCACAAATGCATCCATCGCAGGCGTGTTGGTAGGACCGGGACACAGGCAATTGAGCAATACGTTGTTGCGGGCCACCTCGCGTGCCAACGCCTTCGCGAACGCGATCGTGGCGCCTTTGCAGCCCGAATAAACAACTTCACCGGACGAGCCGACGCGACCTGCATCGGAGGCGATGAAGATCACCCGGCCCAGGTTGCGCTTGGCCATGAGAGAGACCACTGCATGAGTCACCTGCAGAGGCCCCATGTAGTTGATGGAGACCACCTTCTGCCAGAACTCCGGAGTGGTCTTGAGAAACGGCATCGGCGTATCCCAACCGGCGTTGTTGACCAGTGTGTGTACCGGTCCCACCTGCTGCTCGACGTTGGCAACCGCCGTCCTGACGGCTTCGAAGTTACTGATGTCGCAGACTTCGGCATGGGCCCGGCCACCGGCCTCTCGAATCGATTGTGCCGTGGCATCAGCGGCCTGGCCATTCAGGTCAAAGATGGCAACCGACATTCCCTCTTCACCGAGACGCGCCGCGATGGCCCGCCCGATCCCACTGCCGCCACCGGTCACAATCGCAACTTTGCCGCTCAGTCCGCGCACATTCGCCCCCTCGAGTCCTGCCGCTTTTCACAGCTAGCATAAGGTATGTATGCGTACTATATCAACCTCTAAAGCAGGCCGACGATGCTGACAGCCGCTACCCCGTTATACGGAACACCGCCCAGGTTGTGACTCAAGCCGAGGCGCGGGTGCGGCAATTGCCGGTCCCCTGCCCGCCCGAGGAACTGCAGGTAATGCTCATAGACCATCCGCAACCCTGAGGCGCCGACGGGATGTCCGCAGCACTTCAAGCCGCCATCAGTCTGGCACGGAATCGCGCCGTCCGCGTCATATCGGCCATCGAGTACATCGGCAACGCCGCGGCCCGGGTCGGAAAGACCCAGGTCCTCCATCGTGACGAGCTCGGTGATGGAGAAGCAATCGTGTACTTCGAGTTGAGTGAGCTCCCTGCGAGGATCGCGGATGCCCGCCTCGCGATACGCAGCGCTCGCAGCCATTTGGGTATTGGGAACACAGCTTCCATCCCACTGGGAGGTCCCGGATTCACGGCCGCTGCTCGCAGATAACTGCAGAGCCTTGATTGTTACCAGATCCCGCTTTCCCATTTCTCGCGCGATCTCAGGCGTGGTAACAATCGCACAAGCCGCGCCGTCACTCACACCGCAACAATCAAACACGCCCAAGGGCTCTGCGATGATCGGCGCGCGCAGAATCGCGTCCATCTCCACAGAGCGCCGCAGATGCGCCTTGGGATTGGCGGATCCATTTTTATGACTCTTCCAGGACACGTGCGCCATGGCCTGCTTGAGCTCGTCACGGCTGAAGCCGAATCGGGCCGCATATCCGGATGCCAGCTGCGCAAAGCCCGCGGGTGCCGAACAGTACGGAATCCACAGGTCGTTCAACGTCCCCTTGGTTGGAACGGGCAGTCCGCCAAAGCCGGTGTCCTTGAGCTTCTCGACACCAATCGCCAAAGCGACATCGACCGCGCCGGCCGCTACAGCATAAGCGGCCCCACGCAGTGCTTCAGTGCCGGTAGCACACATGTTTTCTACGCGCGTCACGGGAATTCCCTGCAGCCGCAGCGCTGTCGACAAGGGAATTGCCGAGTTGCCGACGTTGGCTGAGTCGAGCGCGCTGCCGAGCCACGCGGCGCCGATCCGGCTGCGCTCGATCCCCGCATCCTGAACGGCTTCGCTGAATGCCTCCAACATCAACTGTTCGCTGCCGGCGTCCCAGCGCTCACCGAAGCGCGAACAGCCCATACCGATGATGGCCACTTTGTCTTTGATTCCCGAAGCCACTCGACTCTCCTCTACAGTACGGCCGGTGCCGGCACCGCTTTCCAGAAATAGCGGCTGTAGTGACGGATCTCATCGTGCGCCTTCAGCCTGAAGGCAAACTCTACCGGGGCGCCGACTTGGATGCCGCCGGCCGGCACATTGACAATCTCCATCAACACCCGTGCGCCGGCATCAAACTGCACGAGCCCCACGTACAGAGGCGGCGCCGGATAATATTGCAACCAATCGGCGCTTACGGTCGCAATCCGCGCCGGCTCATCCGCAAGCGGGTACGGCGTTTGTTGAGCGGTCGACGCGCACGCGATGCAGGTTGGCAGTACCGGGAATTGCACCTGGCCGCACGCCGTACAACGCCCGCCGACGAATCCCAGCAACTGTTGAGATGAACGGTATTGTTGGGTCAAGGCGGCCTTGATCGACACTTCGGACCGCGGCCCCCAGTCGAGCTGCAGCTCTCCGCCGAACGACAGCATCTTCAGATACGAGGTCGATTCCTCGCGTCTCGCGACTGCCGTCGACAAAGCTTTCCGCCGCTGAGCTGACGACCCGCCTATCTGAAACACGAGCGCCTCACAGCCGAGCCCGAAGGCGGCGATCACGACGAAATCGCCGGACTTTCCGCATTCCAACGCGCTCGCGAGCAGGAGCAGTGAATGTGCGGCACCTGTGTCACCCACGCTGCCCTGCAGGTCAGGCAGAATCCGTTCCGCGCCGATACCGAGCGCTTTCGCAACCAGTTTGTCACTACCGGCAGGCGCGCCGGACAACCCCAACCAGGCCACACGGTCAGCACTGATCCCTGACTTCTCCAGCGAGGCTTTGATAGTGGGAGTCGCGAGCCGGTGCACGCCTTCATCGCGAATCCAGCGCTCCTCCCAGTAATAGTCGTATTTCTCACCGCTTTCGCGAAAGTGATCGATAAAGGGGACATCGATTGAATGACGACCGCAGTAGCGGACGGCCAGTTCCTCCTCACTGCCTCGACCGACCAACATCGCGGCCGCCGCGGCGCCATGAGTCATTTCCTGGGCACTGCCTGGCTTGGCACGGCGGCAGTCGGAGGCGATGACCAGCTTTTGCTGGCCGACGGCCGATTCGAGCGCGGAGGCCAGTGCACGCAGGCCGGCGCGAGTGGACCCTGTTGCGTCCTGACTGGTGACTGAATCATTCAGCCGCAACGCCCGGGCGACAATAGATGCGTTTTGCAGGTCGGCAAAAGGCGCGGTGGTGGAGGCCAGGACGACGTCGGAAATGTCAGAGTGCAGGCCCAGGGGGGCTGCCAGGCAATCGCGCGCCGCCTGCACGCCCATCGTGATCGCGTCCTCGTCCCAATTGCAGAACGCCCGTTCACCCTTTCCCAAGCCCTTCAAGCCGGGGAGCGCCCATGCATGCGCTTCAGCAATCGCCGCCCGCGCAATGCGCAGTCGCGGCACGAATATGCCGCAGCTCCTGATCCCAATCCCGGTGCTCTGGCTGCTCATGGCCCCCTCGCTGTAGAATGGTACTGTAGCATACGATATGCTTATCTTCTAATTGCCGCGCGAGCCGCATTCGGGGGGCGGAAAGGCATGCGTTCGTATCTCTTCGTACCGGCGGACAGCGAGCGCAAGCTCGCCAAAGGGGCGCAGTCGGCGACCGACGCGCTGATCTACGATCTGGAAGATTCGGTAGCGCCCGAGCAAAAGCCGGCCGGCCGGGCCACGCTGTCTGCCTGGATCCGAAGCCGGCCCACAGACGGCCGCACCTGGGTCCGGGTAAACGAGCCGGGCTCCGAGGACCTTCTCCATGACCTCGCCACGGTAGTACCGCTAAAACCTGCGGGTATCGTTCTTCCGAAGATCAAGGGCCCGCAAGATGTGTCTATGGTCAGCGAATATCTGACGATGGCTGAGGTAATCCACGCGATCAGGCCAGGGAGTGTCAGGATCATTGCCGTTTGCACGGAAACGCCGGAAGCCGTCCTGCGAATTACAGAGCTGGCCACAGCCGAGCTGCCCCGCCTCGCAGGCCTGATGTGGGGCGGCGAAGACCTGAGCAGTTGCCTGGGCGCACCCGACCCGCGTACTTCAGTTGGCACCTGGCGTCCGGTCTATGAGCACGCGCGTACACAATGTCTGCTCGCCGCACGACTACTCGACGTCTGGGCGATCGACACCGTTTTCGTCGACGTTCGCGATTCAGACGGTTGCAGGCAAAGCGCACTACTGGCGCGGCAAGACGGCTTCGACGGCAAGGTCGCCGTACATCCGGACCAGGTCGGCGTAATCAACACAGCGTTCACACCAACATCCGAAGAAATTGATCGGGCTCGGCGAGTCGTCAGTGCCTTCGAAGGAGGACGAGGAACGGTTGCATTCGAGGGAAAAATGCTCGATCTGCCTCATTTGAAGAATGCACGCCGACTGTTGAAGGCCGCTGATACGAGGCAGGGGCAATGAGCACGGAACAACCCATCTGGACACCGGATCCCGCCCACGTCGGGACCACGCTCATGCACCGATTCGCCCTGCGCGCGGGTGCGCTCACCGGCCGCAGATTCGATGACTATGAATCTCTCTGGCGCTGGTCCATTGAAGACCGTGAGTCATTCTGGTCACTCATCTGGGACTTTTGCGCGGTGCGCGGCACACGCGGCCGCCGGGTGTTGCTGGATGGAGATCGAATGCCGGGCGCCCGTTGGTTTCCGGATGCCCGACTCAACCTGGCCGAAAACCTGCTCGATAGGGGCCCCACTCCGGGCTCACCCGCTGTGATCTTCTGGGGCGAAGACAAGATTCGCCGCGAGATGTCACAAAACCAGCTACGCAACGCAGTCGCATCCGTCGCGGCCGCTTTGCGTGCTCACGGTATCAAAGCGGGTGACCGGGTAGCCGCGTTCATGCCGAACATGCCTGAAGCGCTGCTGGCCATGCTCGCGGCGGCGAGCATCGGCGCTGTGTTTACTTCGACCTCTCCGGACTTCGGCGTGCAGGGCGTGATTGATCGGTTCGGCCAGACAGAACCGCGGGTCCTGTTTGCCGTCGACGGGTACTGGTACAACGGCAAGGGCATCGATTGCAGAGCTAAACTTCGGGAAATCGTGGCGCGCTTGCCGAGTGTCGAAACGGTAATACTCACCCGCTATCTCGATCCGACCGTCGCCATCGGTGACCTGCCTCGCTGCACATCGCTCGAGGACTTCACTGCACCATTCGAGGCCGTCTCACACATCGAGTTCGCTCTCCTGCCCTTTGACCATCCGCTCTACATCCTGTACTCATCCGGGACCACAGGCATTCCCAAGGCGATCATCCACGGTACCGGTGGAACCCTGCTGCAACATCTCAAGGAGCAGCAGTTACATTGCGATGTTCGACCGGGCGATCGGTATTTCTACTTCACCACGCTCGGTTGGACGATGTGGAACATTCTCGTGTCGGTGCTCGCTTCAGGAGCGACCATCCTGATGTACGACGGCTCGCCGTTCGCTCGTGACGGCCGGATCCTGTTCGACTTCGCGGCAGCCGAAGGAATGACGCACTTCGGCACCTCTGCAAAATTCATCGACGCCGCGGCGAAGGCGGGTCTGCGACCCCGTGACACTCACGACCTCTCGAAGGTCCGCACGATGCTCTCGACTGGCAGCCCGCTCGTTCCGGAAAGTTATGATTATGTCTACGACGCGATCAAATCCGACCTGCACCTCGCCTCAATGTCCGGCGGCACCGACATCTGCTCCGCGTTCGTGATCGGCTCGCCCACTTTGCCGGTCTGGCGCGGGGAGATCCAGTGTCGCGGGCTCGGCATGGCCGTGGATGTATTTGACGAGGCCGGGCGCACGCTGCCCCGGGGCAAGGGCGAGTTAGTCTGCACCCAGGCATTTCCGTGCACTCCCCTGGGCTTCTGGAACGACCCGCAGGGAAGTCGGTTTCACAGTGCTTATTTTGAGCGGTTTGAAAATACCTGGTGTCATGGAGATTTCTGCGAAATGACCGCGCACGGCGGCATGATCATCCATGGACGCTCGGATGCGACCCTCAATCCCGGCGGGGTCCGGATTGGCACCGCCGAAATCTATCGCCAGGTGGAGCAGTTGCCGCAGATCGTTGAGAGCCTGGCCATCGGACAGCGCTGGCAGGCCGATGTCAGAGTCGTGTTGTTCGTCCGGCTGGCCGACGGCGCGGTGCTGGATTCGCAGCTGCAGGATCAGATCAAGAAGGTTATTCGCGACAACACGACCTCACGACACGTGCCCGCGCGGATCGTGGCGGTGACGGACATTCCCCGTACCAAGAGCGGCAAGCTGGTGGAGCTGGCGGTGCGGGATGTCGTGCATGGAGATCCGGTGCGCAACATCGAGGCACTCGCCAATCCCGAGGCGCTGGAGCAGTTTCGCAACCGGCCCGAGCTGCAGTCGTGATTCAAGCTTTGGGGCCCCTGAAGCTGGTGCCCTACGACCACGGTGTCGTCGAGGTCATCTTCTGCGACGATCAGCGCGGCAATCCCATCGACGCCGCCTTTTGCGATGCTATCGATAGGATCTCCGTGCACCTCGCCGCGATGTCAGGATTGCGTTCGGTGCTGTTTCGCGCCGAGGGGAGCTCATTCAGTGTAGGCGGTGACTTGAAAATGCTGGCCGCCGATCCTCAGGCAACGCCCGAGCTCGTCTTACAAATGACGAGAGTGTTGAATGGCGCAATCGTGCGCCTGCAGGGGCTCGACGCGCCTCTGGTCGCGGCCATCCAGGGGGCATGCGCCGGGGGAATGGTCGGATTTGTGGCCGGGTGCGACCTGGTCATCGCCTCGGATCGAGCCCGTTTCGTCTCGGCGTATGCCTCGATCGGTTATAGCTGTGACGCGGGAGTTTCAACAATGCTGCCGCGCAGACTGGGAATCGCGCGGGCACGGCGCTTTCTGCTCCTCAACGAATGCCTGGACGCCCCGGCTGCGCAAGCGGCCGGACTGGTTGATTTCGTCGTATGCAGCAACGATTTGCTTGCCAGAAGTAAGGCGATCGCCTCGCAGATCGCCGCCGGCCCCACCCGCGCCTTCGGCGAGACGCGGCGCCTGCTCAACTCGGCGCTCACCCAAACATTCACTCAACAACTGCAGAGCGAAGCATTGGCGCTTGCTCGGACTACGGCCACTGCGGACGCATGTGAAGGCGTCGCGGCCTTCTTGCAGAAGCGCCCGCCCGCCTTTCGCGGCATCTGACATTCAACGCGGCACGGGGTCCCTACTGGTTTCCGCGCCATGCCAACGTGCCGCCGTCGATGCGGTAGACACTGCCGGTCGTAAAAGATGCCTCGTCCGAGGCCAGGAAACATACTAGCTTGGCGACCTCGTCAGGTTGTCCCAGGCGTTTGATGAGATGCGCACCCGCCATTCGGGCTTCGGCTGCTTCGCGATCCTCTGCCGCACTCAAACTCTTCAGATACATTGGGGTGGCAAATGCGCCGGGCGCGTAGGCATTGCAGCGGATTCCATCCTTCGCCAGGTCCACCGCCATCACCTGCGTCAACAGGACCACTGCGCCCTTGCTCGCCGAGTAAGCGGGAATCCCGGGGTACGCGGCCGTACTCGCAACTGAAGCGGCGTTGACGATTGCCGGCGAGCGCTTGGATTTGCGCAGATGGGGCGCGGCAAATTTCGCAGCGAGCCACATGGCCTTCAGATTGATGTCCATGAGCGCATCCCACGTTTCCTCGGTCAGAGATTCGATGGTTTGCGGCTCGCCGGTCAAGCCATCCTCCGTCACACCGGCGTTGTTGACCAGTATGTCCAGGCCGCCGGCCTGACGCACTGTCTCGGAAATCATGTGCTGAATCTCGGCGGATTTTCGCAGGTTGGTGCGTATGAAAGCGGCCTTGCCGCCCGAGCTGCGGATTTTCTCGGCCACGGCGGCGCCGCGCTCTTCCTGTTGATCGACAACAGTGACCCAGGCTGCGCCCTGTCGGGCGACCTCGAGCGCAATGGCCTCACCCAGGCCTTGCGCCGCACCGGTCACTATAACGACACGCTGATCCAGTCGCCCCATGCACCCCCCAGTAACAGTCCGCTACCTCGCCTGTGTGCCGGTTGCTACCGACTCAGAGTCATCGCTGCCCGTTGCCCCACCCATGGCGGTCAGGAGATTCACCTTCATCCTCTCCAGTGTGCGCATCGTGATTTCAAAGTCAGCTTCCGACACACCCTGCAGCGTTGTCTCATTGACGCTCTTGTCGAGCTCCTTGTTCTGACTCACGAGCTTGCGGCCCTCTTTGGTCAGAAAGACGCGCTTCACTCGCCGATCAATCGGATCAGGACGTCGCTGGACCATCCCGGCTTCCTCCAGCCGGTCAATGAGTCCCCCGAGCGCCACCTTGCCGACATCCAGCTCGTCGGCAAGATTGGTCTGAGGCGAACCGTCATCGCGCGACAGAAACGCAAGCACCCACCATTGCGATCGTGACGTTCCCAGTCCACGCACGATGCGATCGAACATCACGCGCCGCAGTCGCGACACGTCGTGAATGAGAAACGCGAACCGCACTTCCCGGTCCAGGATCCGAGCCACAGGAGCCTCCCTATCGCATGCTTAACTATCAGCTAGTATACGATATTCCAAGCTATTTTCTCCCTTCCGACAACACCTTCGGAATGCTGGCACGGTGAAAGCCCTGAAATGGCGGATTTCGCTGTGACGGCTCGAGATTCCACGTGGCGCGCGCGTTGGGGGCGCCACCGTCAACGCGGATACAGGAACCAGTGATATACGCCGCCGCGGGCGACAGGAGGAACACAATGGCCGCAGACACTTCGGCTTCAGTGCCGAAGCGCTGCATGGGAACACGTTCGGTATATTCGAACAGCTTATGAACTATCTCCGGCGGGTAAGTATCGAAACCGCTCGAGGCGATTCCTCCAGGGGCCACGGTATTCACTCTGACGCCGGAGGTAGCCCACTCACAGGCCGCGGACTCGCTCAAGGTTAACATTCCACCGCGCGCTGCCCCCGAGTGGGCAAAGTCAGGCCAACCATTCCAGATGTCCGCAATCATGTTGACGATGGCACCACCGTGCTCATTCATCCAACGGTTGTAAACCTCCCGCATGAAGATGAAGCCGCCGGTCAGGTTGTTGCGCACGACTGATTCGAATCCTTTGGTCGTAATGGTCTTCATCGCTGTGCGGTACTGTCCGCCGGCATTGTTGACCAGGCCATGGATTGCGCCAAAGCGTGCCAGGACGGCGTCGATCGTGCCAATGACCATGGCCTCATCACGGATGTCGCAGGCATGGCTCATGACGTTGCCACCATCAGCCGTGATCTCGGCGGCGACATTCTCGAGTTTCTTGAAGTCTCGGCCGACGATGACGACGTTCGCGCCCAGTGCCGCCAACTCATGCGCCGTACAACGCCCTATGCCACTTCCTCCGCCGGTGACAATGATTGTCTGATCCTTGAACAGGTCAACTGCGAAAACCGAGCGATATCCCATGTTGAGCTCCCGATCAAACCTGTGCGATGGCCTCGACTCCCCGTCGCGCGTAGGCAATGGAGAGTGGGCGGCCCGCAGCCGTGCCACGCGCAGCAATGCTCGCGCTTCCGACGGCCGCTCTGAACATGGCAAATGCCATATGAAAGGTACTCAGAGGCTCAGTGGGACCCCGCAGGCGGTAGTACCACTGCAGATAGTCCTCCTCGGCAGGAATGCCGAGCGCCTGCCAATCGAGCCCGCGAATGCCGCCATTCTCTTCGGGCAACATCCGCCACGCCTGCAGATTGAATGCAACATCGGCGAGAGGGTGCCCGAGTGTCGACAGCTCCCAATCCAGCACGCCGATGACGCGCGGTTCCGTTGCATGAAACATCAGGTTCGGGACGCGAAAGTCACCATGACACAGTGTGGCGCTGTCACTGTGCGGGACCCGCTCGCGCAACCAGCCGAGCAACTCATCCAAATACGGATTGGCGGCCGTGCTGCGATACTGATCCCACAGTTGCGACCAACGACTGAGCTGTCGCTCGAAATAATTGCCGGGCCGGCCGTAATCCCCGAGTCCCGCCGCCTGCCAGTCAAAATTGTGCATGGCCGCCATGACGGCACACATCGACTCGTAACAGGCCGCACGGTCGGCCGGCCCGAGTCCTGGAAGGTCGTACGTCGAAAACACTCTGCCCCGCAGGCGTTCCATCAGATAGAACGGCGTTCCAACCACGGCCGAATCCGTATGAAACAGCAACGGCTTCGGCACCGGCACGTTGGAACCAGACAACGCGCTCATGACCCGAAATTCTCGATCGATGTGGTGGGCGGAACGGGCCAGCGCTCCATTAGGCTGCTTTCGCAGCACTACGGACCACTCGTCATACGAGACAAAGTACGTCGGGTTCGACATACCTCCAACCGTACGATCGATCGCCATCGAGCCTTTCAGCCCCGGGAAAGTCTTACGCAAGAATGCGTCCAGGCGCGCCGGCTCGAAATCAGGGCCTGCACCTCGGACGCGGTCTGTCACGAAGACCGCCCCGCGCCGCCGAAACCAAACAGATATTGCGCCACGCGCCGGATCTGAATCTCCTCCGATCCTTCCGTAATCCGGTAACGCCGGTGATGGCGATAGATGTGCTCGAAAGGCAGCGCGCGCGTATATCCCATGCCACCATGCACCTGCATGGCACGATCCGCCGCTTCACACACCAGACGGTTGGCGCGGAAATTACAAATGGAGACCCGATCGCTGATGCGCAGCGGGTCTTCCTGGTCCATCTGCCGGGCGACCTGGAATATGAAGTTGCGCACGAGCTCACATTCAGCGTGCAACTCCGCCAGTTGGAACTGCACAGCCTGTTGCTTGGCGAGGGTTGTACCGAACACCTTGCGCGAGTTGGCATATTTGACCGACTCGGCAATGCAGTACCGGGCAGCACCGGCGCTGGCTGCTGCCTGCCGGATGCGGTTTTCATGTACGAACCGCTGCGCGATCAGCAGACCCTTGCCTTCAGCGTGCAGGATCGCGCTGTTGGGGACCCACACCTCGTTGAACCCAACCTCTGGGTGATCGCTCGGCATGTTGAGCGTCCAGTGATTGTAAAGAATCTCCACGCCGCGAGCGGCCATCGGCACTATGAATGCGGTAATTCCCTCGGCGTCGCCCGGCTTACCCGAGGTGCGGGCAAACACGAGATCGGCGTACGCGCGATAAACCTGGCTGTTGAATCGCTTCTGGCCGTTGATGATCCAACCGTCGCCGTCACGACGTGCTGATGTTTCGAGCCAGGTGGCATCACTGCCATGACCAGGCTCAGTCAGACCAAACGCGAGATGCTTCTGGCGGCCGATGATGCCCTCGATGTACTCCTTCTGCTCGGGCGTACCGTAGGCGTTGAGTATCGGGACGAGTGGAAAGTTGCCGACGACAGAGGATTCGTCCTGCAGATCGTTGTGCAGCCCCAGGCCCTTCGCTGCAAGATGCTCGCGTATAGCGGCGATCGCCAGGTTGGAAGCCGCCTGGCCACCGCACTCCTTCGGCAACCCATACCGCAAGTGGCCCGCGCTGTCGGCCAGCTTCTCCATTTCTGCGATCAGCTGGTTCCATTCCTGGCGCGGCTGGCCGTCGTGCTCCCAGTCGGTGCGGGCGTATTCGCGCCGCTGATCGAAATATTGGAGGTTACGTTCCTCGAGCGGCTTGATTTCGCGCTCGATGAATTCATCCAGCTCCGCCAGCTTCGCGCGGATCTGGGCGGGTAATTCAACATCCACTTGCGTGTGTCCCCCTGATGTTCTGCCGTGATTCAGACATTCACTCGACCGTACGGATGCGTACTACTGAATCCGCCATCGGCAGCGATCAATTGCCCGTCTATGAATGCACTGTCGTCGCTCGCCAGGAAGGCTGCAACCGCGGCGATCTCTTCGGGCTTGCCCGCCCGCTTCAATGGGGTGATGTGACCAATTTTGTTTTCGACGCCGCGGGCGCGCGCCTGGTCGAACGTCGCGCGCGTCATATTCGTTTCCACCAGGCCCGAGAGGATCACATTGACGCGGACGTTGGTACCGGCAAGCACATTCGCCGCGCCCTGAGCGATGTAGTTGACCGATGCCTTGGCTGCACAATAAGCAAACGGGCCACCATTACCACGCAGCGAGCCCGCCGAGGACATGAGAATGATGGAACCACGGCCGCGTTGCGCCATATATCGGCCGGCATGCTTGACCGCCAAAAATGAGCTGAGAATGTTCCCCCGGAACACGCCTTCCCAGTCAGCAACACTCAGATCGAAAAACGCAGCCGTCTTCTCCGCGCTGCCTGCATTGGCGTAGAAAATCTCCAGGCCGCCCATTGTTTCAACACAACGCGCCACTGCGTTTGCAACGCTGTCATCTATTGTCACATCGGCGACAAAGCTGCGCGCCACGCCGCCCGCCTTTTCGATCAGTTCGACAGTCTCATCGAGAGTATCCTGCGTTCTCCCAACGACGAACACGTGTGCGCCTTCCGCGGCAAACCGCAGCGCGCCGGCGCGGCCGATCCCGCTGCCGCCGCCGGTCACGATGGCCCGTCTGCCTGCTAGTCTGTTCACTTCGGTCGCTCCGGCTTTTTTGGCAGGTCAGGCGGCCGAAATGCCGCCGTTCACACTGATGGCCTGCCCGGTGATGCGCGCCGCCTGGGGGCTGGCGAGAAACACAATGAGGTCAGCCATATCCTCCGGTACCACGACACCCAGATTGGCTGCACCGCGCGCTTTCTCAAACAGTTTGGTTGCAAACGGATCCTGCATCATCCGATCGTTGGTCAACGTGCCTTCAATCAGAGAGGGAGTCAATGCATTGACCCGGATGCCATCACGCTTGGCTTCTATCGCCAAGGTTCGCGAGAACATCACGATTCCCGCCATTGCCGCACCGATCACTGCCTCCCCGGGCGTCGCCAGTTTGCCGGCATCGGATGAGATGTTGAGAATCACGCCACCGCCTGCTGCCCGCATGGTGGGGAGCACTGCCCTGCTCATGAGCAGCGGACCCATGATCTGTGCGAGTAGCATCGGCTGGATGTCATCGATCGATGTGTTATGCAAGAGTGCGGGCGGGTAAGGTCCGACCGTCGAATTGAGCAGAACATCGATGCGGCCGAATCGCGCCTGAGTCGCTGTAACAATGCGCGTTGCTTCGGAAGCAACATGGGCGTCGCCCGCAATGAATACAACATCAACTGCCGGATGGTCAGCCTGCAGCGCGGCGCTCGCCTGTGCGCCGCGCGTGGCGTTGCGGCCCACTATCGCAATTTGCGGCACACCTGCGGCCGCAAATCGGCGGGCGGAAGCCAGTCCCACGCCGGATGTTCCGCCTGTAATCAGGACGGCGGAGTTCTCGAGTGCGCGAGCCGAAGCCATAAGATGCTACCCCTCGGCCGCGCGCAACCGCTACGGCCAGCTACCTATATAGTACACAAGCGTTCTATATGGCACAACACGAAATCTGAGAGCCCCCCCCAACCCCTCCCGAGGCACTGGACAGCACCTGGGCAAGGCGGCATAAAGACAGGCAGTTGCGTTTCTCGACAAGGCATTGGGAGCCGAGGGCTACTAAGTGCAAGAAGACTCACAGATGACTGAGTTCACGGAACTGAGCTTCGACGCAAAACTGCGCAAGGGCATTTCTGAAGGAGTCCTGACGACCCTCCAGTACATGGTCGAGGCGCGAGAGAAAGCGCGACCGCCGTCGCCGCCGGATCCGGATGACGCCTTGTTCGCCACCAAGTCTTGGCACGTCATGCTCCGATCCGACGAAGCCAACCTTTCTTACAGACGCAGCACACTGCGATACGACGACGCTGCCGCAGCCCACATCCTTTGCGTGCAGTGTAGTTTGCGGAATGAGGAGCAGGAAATTGAGAAATTCCTCGACTGGGTGTTGCCTCATGTGGACGAGCCGGACGGCAAGCTTCTCGGCTCCTACCGCTTGCATCCGGGCAAGTGGCCTACTCCGCTCCATATGTGGCGCGAGCCCGCCAGCCAAAGAGCCATCGAGGAGGCACAGAAGAAATTGCCGCGGCTTTCCAACATGCCGCACGATATCGACAAAATCGATCAAGCGGCACTGGCGCTCCTCCTCATCGGCCGACACGAGCACTACCGGACCTGGAAAGGCATCGATTGGTCGGTGATGGGGCGGCTGCACCAGCGCGGGCTGATCAGCAATCCGGTAGGTACCGCCAAGTCCGTTGGGTTTACCGCGGCGGGAATGCACGAGGCCGAGCGACTCTTCCGCACCCTGTTTGCACCTTAGTGCCGGTATTGGCCGATATATGCCGGTTCGTGATAGCTCGCCAATCGGGCGTCGAGCTCATGTGCCGGAAACCATCGGCCACGCAGCATGACACCCGCCCGCGCTGAGATAAGCGAGCGCTGCTCATTTTCGATAGTCGCAGGCGAAACTGATCCGCCGCCGCCGCAGTCGGACTCCGTGATACACCCGCCTTCACGTTGCTGTTGGAAGCGCTGTTTGGGCGGGTTTTGAGCTTTAGTGCATGCCTCCGCCGGGCATGTCGTCGCGGGCATGCTGTTCGTCCTTGTCAGCTTCGGCGATCATCACCTCGGTCGTGAGCAACAGGCCCGCGACGGAGGCGGCGTTCTGTAGTGCCAACCGCGTGACCTTGGTCGGATCGAGAATGCCCGCTTCGAGCATGTCTCCAAACTCACCCGTCGCCGCGTTATAACCGTAGGCGCCCTTCCCGGCCCTCACCTGGCTCAGGATGACCGCTGCATCTTCCCCTGCATTCTCAACGATGTTTCGCAGAGGCTCTTCGATCGCACGAGCGAGAATGCGGATACCAATCGTCTGATCCTCATTGTCACCCTCCAGTTTATCGAGCGCTTTGAGGGCACGGATCAGCGCCACCCCACCGCCTGGCACCACACCTTCCTCGATGGCCGCGCGGGTTGCGTGCAGTGCATCCTCCACGCGTGCCTTCTTCTCCTTCATCTCAATTTCCGTCGCCGCGCCAACCTTGATCAACGCAACGCCCCCCGAGAGCTTGGCAACACGCTCCTGGAGCTTCTCCTTGTCGTAGTCGCTGCTCGCGTCCTCGACCTGCCTGCGGATCGACTCGACACGCGACTTGATGTCGACGGCCTTGCCGGCGCCGTCGATGATGGTTGTGTTGTCTTTTGCGACTACGACCTTCTTCGCCTCGCCCAGATCCTCCAGGGTGACTTTCTCGAGCGACAGGCCGAGCTCATCGGAAATCACCTTGCCTCCGGTCAATGTCGCGATGTCCTCGAGCATCGCCTTGCGACGGTCGCCGAATCCTGGGCTTTTCACCGCCGCAACCTTCAGGATGCCGCGGATGTTGTTGACGACGAGAGTGGCGAGTGCCTCGCCCTCCACGTCCTCGCAGATGACGATCAGCGGCCGGCCCGCTTTCGCCACGGTCTCCAGCAGCGGGATCAGTTCGCGGATGTTCGAGATCTTCTTGTCGCACAGCAGGATCAGGGGCTTTTCGAACTCAGCCGTCTGGCTCTGTTGCTGGTTGATGAAGTAGGGGGAGAGGTAGCCGCGGTCGAACTGCATGCCGTCCACCAACTCCAGCTCATTGTCGAGTCCCTGCCCTTCCTCGACAGTGATAACACCTTCCTTACCGACCTTCTCCATCGCGGTGGCAATGGTCTCGCCAATTGACTCATCCGAATTCGCGGAGATCGTGCCCACCTGTGCGATGGCCTTGGAGTCCTTGCAAGGCTTCGACAGGCGTTTCAACTCGTCGGTAGTGACGCGGACAGCCTTGTCGATGCCGCGTTTGATATCCATGGGATTGCGGCCGGACGCAACGGCCTTCAGGCCCTCACGGATAATGGCCTGGGCAAGCACGGTCGCTGTCGTTGTACCGTCGCCGGCCTCGTCAGAGGTGCTGGAGGCAACTTCCTTCAGCATCTGCGCTCCCATATTTTCGAATCGATCCTCGAGCTCGATCTCCTTCGCAACCGAGACACCGTCTTTGGTGATGGTCGGCGCGCCGTAGCTCCGGTCGATGACCGCATTGCGGCCCTTCGGTCCCAGAGTCGCCTTCACCGCATTCGCGAGGACATTGACGCCCCTGAACATGCGCTCACGCGCATTGCTGCTGAACCGTACTTCTTTTGCTGCCATGATCCTGATCCTTCGAATAAATTACTGGGTCTCAAAGACGGCCATGACGTCGTTTTCGCGCATGACGAGGAGTTGTTCGCCGTCGAGCCGCACTTCAGTGCCGTCGTACTTGCCGAACAGAATTTCATCACCGACCTGCACGGCGCAGGGACGTACTTCGCCGTTGTCGAGAACCTTCCCCTTACCGATTGCGATGACCTTGCCCCGGATGGGTTTCTCCGCAGCCGATCCGGGCAGCACGATGCCACCGGGGGAGGTTCGATCCTCTTCCAGGCGCTTGACGATGAGGCGATCATGCAAAGGACGGATGTTCATGTTTCAAGATTCCTGTGAGCCGCTCGAACAGGTGATGCTATAGGGACATTGGGTTTGCCGTCTGTTCGGTAGAGCGCAAACGCCCATGGGGATTCGCGCCGACCCGGGACCCCCGGGAGCTGCGCCGGGCCTACCCGCTCGACGAAAACGCTACTCAGTTGCGAAGCTACTGGGTCGCTCTCAGCTATACTGCGTGATGAGCGAATATTGCCGTACGCGCGGCGGCAATCTTTTGCCGCTGGCCGGCAAGCAATTGCCGCTCTCGGGACAGCCTTACGATTTCCGTTCAGACAACGCACATGTCGATCAGGCCGACTTCCAACTTCCTGCTGCCGCTCTACGGTCCGCTCGCTGGCAACAGCCCGCCGGCTGCAAAGTCGGCAGCACTTGCCCGGGAAGTTGCCGGGAACGCCTCCAGGGAAGCGGTCATTCCAGCGATGGAGCCCGGCTCCCCCGCCTCGGATCGAGACGCTCCTGCAGCCGACTCAAACGGCGACCCGGGCGGAAATGTTGAAAGCGGCCTGGAACGGACCCTACGACAGGGTCGAGTAGCCGCCGGAAATTCAACGGGCGAGGAATCGAACTTTACGGGCGCTAGGTATGCCCCGGCGATTGGGCTCTACCGGCGCGTTAGTCAGTATGGTGATAGCGGGCCGTCGGTTTCGAGTCTCATGAAGAGTTGGAACGATATCGTGAGTCAGACGCAACTCGAGGATACCGACCTGGCGAGCCACGTGAAGGCCGTCGCGCAGAATGACTCGCTGGGGCTGCAGTCGGGCATTCTCCATCTGACCGCGTAGGCTGTCCTCAGGCACCTGCGATTGCGGCTGTCTCCCCCAAGCGCATACGCTGCTCTTCGTGGACTTCAGCCAGGGATAGTTGAGTTGTGACGGCAATCTGATCGAGGATAGAGTGCGCCGGGCTCGAAGGCATCCGCAGCCCGTGCACTAGCTCCCATGCGCGGATGCGGGCGCCGGGCAGGTTCAGCTCGGAAGTCTGTTCAGCAGCTTCGAGGCGTTTTCGCTCGACGCGGGCCTCCACAACGAGCTCGCGTCGCCTGCGGAAGTCTATGATCGTCTCGTTATCACCACGAAGGTATCTCGGACGTCTGTCCGGAATGAGCCTGCTCGAAGTCATATTGTCCTCAGAAGATTGTTGAGTCCGCACTCCCCCGCCACGATTTGACTGGAATTCCCTGTGTTAGTCGGTGCGGTAGCGTACCGATGGGGCCGGCACCGCGGATTCAGGCGGCAAAGCCCGGCACGCGCGCCGAGCCCCCCATCTCCTACCTCCGAGAGAGGTACAGGAGCGCATGACGCATCGATACTCTCAATTTCGCCGGATCTGGAGACGAAATGGAAAAAAGGGCGTTGATCGTTGGAGCGAGCGGCGTTGTCGGCCGGAATCTGGCCGAGCATCTGCTGCACAGAGGCTGGCAGGTCGCCGGCCTGTCACGGCATCCTGCCGGTGATATTCCAGGGCTGCAACCTGTCGCAGCCGACCTGTTGGATTCCGCGGCTCTCGGACGGGCATTGTCCGGATTGCGCCCCTCTCACGTCTACATCACAACCTGGATGCGACAAGAAAACGAAAAGCGGAACATCGAAGTCAACTCCACGTTGGTGCGCAACCTCCTGCATGCGGTTGCGCCAGCTCAGTCAGTACAGCACGTCGCGTTGGTGACTGGACTCAAGCACTACCTGGGACCGTTCGAGGCCTATGGCAAGGGCGCTCTGCCCGCGACACCGTTTCGAGAGGATCAGGCACGCCTGGATATCGAGAACTTCTACTACGCTCAGGAGGACGAGGTCTTCGCGGCGGCCGAGCGGGCCGGCTTTACCTGGAGTGTTCACCGTCCTCATACCATTGTTGGATTCGCGCTTGGCAATGCAATGAACATGGGATCCACACTCGCCGCCTATGCGAGCTTATGCAGGGAATACGGCCGCCCATTCCTATTCCCCGGCTCTGCGACACAGTGGAACAGTTTGACTGACATGACGGATGCTCGCCTGTTGGCTCAGCATCTGGAATGGGCGTCAATCACTGCGGCGGCACGGAATCAGGCATTCAACGTCGTCAACGGCGATGTATTCCGTTGGAACTGGATGTGGCCGAAGCTGGCCGAGTATTTCGGCCTGACACCGGCCCCGTATACCGAGCGAACGCCGCTGGAACAGCAATTGCGGGACGCGGCCCCACTGTGGTCCGAGCTGGCACGCAAATATCAGTTGATTGAACCCGACCTCGCCCGGTTGACCTCGGCCTGGCACACGGATGCCGACCTCGGCCGTCCGATCGAGGTCCTGACAGACATGACCAAGAGCCGAAAGCTCGGATTTTTGCAGTACCAATCAACGCTCGATAGTTTCACGGACCTCTTCGACCGCATGCGCGAGGCGCGACTCATTCAGTCCGGCTGAAAGCGGCGAACTGCGGTAAGGTGGCGCATGGGTTATCGCAAAACGGGCGTTTATCGTTCCCCCGAGCAGATCGAGGTCTTGACCTGTGACGTGTGCCAACGCGACATCGGGAATGAAGATGGGCGCCGACCCAAAGAACACTTTCAGCTCAGCCGCCACCCGAATCCGGGGGGTCTGAACGACCAGGAGCCGACGGCCGTCATCTGCTCATGCGAGTGCCTGCGTGCCTTTGCTGCGACAGCGGCAGGCCCCAGTCGCGCACCGGGCTAGTGCAAGCGAGCCCTCAAGAGCCGGTCCGCAATGGTAGACGGGCAGTAAAGGTCGTACCGCTCTCTTTCGTAGAGGTCACTGACAACGTCCCGCTGTGAGCACGGACGATCTGTGCGCAGATGCTCAAGCCGAGCCCCAACCCCTCGCGGTTGGATCCAATCGCACGCCGCCAGAACGGCTCGAAGATCTTGGCCTGAATAGCCTCCGGAATCGGCTCACCCTCGTTGAATACGCTCAGGACAAACTCATTGGCGTCGGTATGAGCGCTGACCTCGACCGGTCGAGCCGGATCTCCATGCGTCAACGCGTTGCCGACCAGGTTGGATGTCAGCTGTTGAATTCGACTGATATCGCAGCGGACTGCGCACCTCGCCCGGATGTCGACGACAAACGCACGGTCAGGGTGCCCATCCTGAAGCTCCCTGACCACTTCAATCAGCGCAGCGTTGACCTGTGCGCCTTCATCAATACTCACTCCAATGCCACCTCCCAGCTTCGCGCGCGCAAAGTCCAGGATGTCATCGATCAGTCGGGACATTCGCCGTGCGTTGGTCGAAATACGAGTCGCCAGTTCCTTCGTCGCGGGATCAACCGCCCGCGCTTCCAGAAGAGCGCTGGTCATGGTCACCGCCTGCAGCGGATTGCGCAGATCATGGCCGAGGATTGCAATGAATTGCTCGCGCAATTCATTGGCTGCCCGGGCATCACGCAATGCGCTTTCGCTCTGTTCGTGTTTCAACTCACTGTCGAGCTGCAAACCAATGAGACTCGCAAATCGCTGGAACATGCCAATGATCTTGGGGTCCATGACCTTGGCAGGACGCGGATCGATCGCGCAGAGATTGCCGAAATATCGACCGTCGCCCAACACGATGGGTACGGAAACGTAGCTCTCGATCTTGTAGATCCTGGGCGTGTGATGGTTGCGATAGCGTGGATCCTGGCTGGCGTGATCGATGACGACCGCCGAGCGCGAGCGCTTGGCTTCGATACACAACGTGGTTTCCAACTCCAGCTGGCCGCCCGGCCGCAGACCAAAATTGATCAGGTCATTGACCGCACAGAGCGTCCAGCTCTGGTCCGTGACGCGCGCCACCGCCGAGAAGCCCATGCCGGTGGTTTCACATAGAACCTCCAGGAGAATAGGCACCGCTGCCAGGTGCGCGACGGCGGATATATCCCGTGCGATCTCCTCCGGACTCTCGGATGGCACCTGCGTTTTTCGCGAATTCGGATCCACGCACGCATCTTAACGCGCCGGATGCCGCGGCGGTCAGATAAAGCGGAAGCCTGAGCGGTACGGATCGCTCGTACAACACAAGTTATAGACAGCTGCAGCGAGCGGTTGAACAGGGCGGAGGAAGTGTGCGGTAGCGAACGGTCTTCGTCCTGGGACTCCGGGCATATAGAAGCTGCCCACCGCGATGCCGAACCTTGGCCGGCGGCGCATTCATTTCCAATTGGGGAGTACATCATGAGCGCCGTCATCGCCGCCGTCTTTATCGATCACGAACAGGCGGTCGAAGTTCGCACACAGTTTGTCAAAGAAGGCTTTCCAACAGACCGTACTCACCTCACCTCGCGTGAAGAGCTCGGTCCGGCAGCGGTGCTGGCGAATGAATCGGTCTCGGCAAAACTCGTACAACACTTTCTGCAGGTGTTTTCCAAAGAACGGACCGCCCAGGAGCTCACCAGCGCCGTCGTAGCGGGACGAGCGGTGATTGTTGTGCAGCCGCGCGGCGCAGCCGAGATCAGTCGTACATTCGAGCTGTTCAGAAACTTCGGACCATGGAATCTTCGGCACCGTGATCTGGATAATCCATTCATGGGACACGCAGCCGCGGGCCGCCTTTAGCCTCCGAATTCCTGACACGTGTTATTGTCAATTTTAAGTCCGTCTCTCGAGGATGACACTCATGCTCGTACTGACTCGAAGGGTTGGCGAAACACTCCGGATCGGTGAGAACGTCCAGGTCACCGTGCTCGCGCATCGTGGCAACCAGGTGAAAATCGGCATCCATGCACCGAAGAATGTCGCTGTACATCGCGACGAGATCTTCGAGCGCATCCATCACAGACGCACCGAGACAGCTGTTCCAGCAACCGCAGAGGTCCCCTGACGACCGACCACAGTGCCTGCCGGATTGCAATGAGATCCAAAGCGGAGCACGCCTGTGGTCCACAACCTATTAATCATTCTTGCCGACCCCGCGGAAGGCATCGCCGTACGAAACTTGCTCGCCGTCATGCGCGACGGTCCTTTCCACATCGAATCGGTGGGTCGATGCGGCGACGCGTTGGACCGATTGAGCACCCAAGGAGGCAAAGACTTCGCAGCGATCATCGTCGATCTCTTTCTCCCCGATTGCCGGGGAATCGAGACCTTCGACAAGGTGTTTCACGCCTCGCCCAACATACCCATCCTGATCTTCAGCCGGGTGTGCGATGAGGAGACCGCGAGACTTGCTCTGCAGCGCGGAGCGCAGGACTATCTGTTGGCAGAGCGCCTCGACGACGATGTGCTGTCAAAGGCGCTCTCCAACACATTCGGACGCGCCACCTACGCCGCGGCGCTGTTGCTCGAAAGGGAGCGCGCCCAGGTCACACTGAACTCGATCGGGGACGCCGTCATCAGTACCGACCTCGCCGGCCACATCACCTATCTGAATCCGATGGCCTCGAGCATGACGGGCTGGTCGCTGCCGGACGCGTACGGTCGGCCGCTGCAGGAGGTGTTGAAAATCATCGACGGCGACAGCCGCGAGTTGGCGATGAATCCGCTCGCGATGGCGATTCACCACAACAAAGCGATGGGGCTCAGTTCGAACTGTGTTCTGATCCGGCGCGATGGTTACGAATCCGCCATTGAAGACACGGCGGCTCCCATTCATGACAGGCGCGGGCATGTAATTGGTGCCGTGATCGTATTTCACGACGTCAGTGCGGCGCGCGCAATGTCTATCAGGATGTCGTATCTGGCACAGCACGACTTTCTCACTGAATTGCCCAATCGCATGCTGTTGAACGACCGACTGAGGCAGGCGATCACTTTCGCACGCCGCCACGGTACGTCGCTGGCGGTGTTGTTCATAGATGTCGATCACTTCAAGCGAATCAACGATACCTTCGGTCATCCGATCGGCGACGAGTTGCTGAAGTCGATCGCACAACGCCTCACTGCCTGCGTGCGCAACTCAGACACGGTCAGTCGTCAAGGTGGCGATGAATTCCTGGTTCTGCTCTCGGAAGTCGCCCGCACGGATGATGCGGCCCTGAGCGCGCAAAAGATCCTGGAGGCTGTGAGCGCACCTCACCGTATCGCCCTACGCGATGTGCATGTCACGGTCAGCATCGGAATCGGCGTGTACCCGGAAGACGGTGCCGATGCGGAGACGCTGCTGAAGAACGCCGACGCGGCCCTGTTCCAAGCCAAGGCCCAGGGACGCAGCCAGCACCAGTTCTGCAAAACTCACAGAGCAGCCCGGCGGCGCACTCAACCGAGAAAACCCGTCAACCAGGAACAGCCAACTCTCGCGGCGCAGACACGGGAGGATGATGGACTTCGGAACGGGTAGTGAGGCGGCGGCTCAGACGAGCCAACTCGTGAGCAATCTCGTTCGGACGCAATACCCATACGGCGCATCCAGTTTCGATGGCACTGATGGGCATGCTGGGAAAGCGCGCAGACCCCGGGTATTGCGCGAATGTAACCCCGCCGGCCTCGTTGATGGCACGTACACCCAGAGCCCCGTCGGAGCCGCCCCCGGACAGAACAACGCCAATTGCGCGATTGCCACAATCTGCCGCCAGAGAGGTGAATAACACATCCCCCGGGTGTTGTATCGATTCCGTGGAAGGAATCACGCTGATGCGCCCATCGATGATTGTCAACTCTACGTTGGCGCGCATGACGTATATATGGCCCCGCTCCGGCATAACACCATCCTGCGCAACGGCCACTGGATGACTGACTCTCTTTGCCAGAACGTCGTTCAGCGGGAGGTAGCGACGGCCCGGGTCCAGATGTTGGACGATTATGAAAGCCTGGTCCGCTCTGGCCGGTAAGGCAGACAGCAACTCGACGACGGGCTCGAGGTCTCTGGCCGAGGAGGCTACGACTACGATGGGAAATGTCTCCATTGTTCATTTTAATGGACCGCACCGAACCCATCGGTGCGCTTGCGAACACAGCGACACTTTGCCTATGTACGCCTCCGCACCGACATGTGGGCAGATGTAACGTAACATCGCTGCCAGCCGGCCACATTCGGCAGAGTAAGGACGCACAACCTCAATATGAACAGATTCTTTGCAGCGAATCCCGGCCCGGCAGCCGGCGCCAGCGTTGCCTTTTTCGCACTCCTGGTCGTCGTTTCAGGAATTGCCTCGGCTCAGACGGCGCCCGGCACATTACCGGTACATGCTCAGGTCAGCCGCTCCGGCGGCAGCGGCTGGAACTGCCTCCCCGGTTACGATCGAGAAGCGCAGACGTGCATACCGATCGACGTTCCGCCGAATGCCTATCTCGACGCCTCCCGCAACCAATGGGAATGTAATCGTGGGTATGTCAAAGCCCAGAAGTCTTGCATTGCTGTCAAAGTTCCGGACAACGCCTATCCCGAAGACTACTCGTTCGGTAGCGGATGGCGATGCAATCGGGGTTATCGCCAGGACGGGCAGAGCTGCAGGCGGATTCAAGTGCCGCAAAACGCCTATGCGCTGGAGCTATCCGCCGGCCGTGGATGGGAGTGTAACCGTGGTTTTCGCCTTGCCGGCGAGACGTGCGTGCCAGTCAAAATCCCCTCCAATGGCTTTCTAGCCCGCTACGGGGATGACTGGCAATGTGAACGCGGTTTCACCAAACATGGTGAGTCATGCGTCCGGGTCGATGTGCCGAAGAATGCCTATCTGGATGCCACCGGGAATGACTGGCAATGCGAGCGCGGTTTCAGCCGCAAACAGTCCGCGTGTACCGCCTTGGCTGTGCCGGCTAATGCCTACATCGCCCGTTCGGGCAATGAGTGGAATTGTGCGGATGGTTTTCGGAAGCGCGATGAGAAATGCATTGCTCAGTGAATTACGCCTCGCGTAGTTGATTGTGAATCTGCGTTGCCGCGACCGCGGCTTCCGCGGCAGCGACCACAACCTGATTCAGTCCGCGTACCATGTCGCCGGCCGCGAAGATGCCGGGGATGGATGTTTGTTGGTGCGCGTCGACACGCAAAGCACCGTTCTCGTCCCGGGTTGCTCCAAGATCTGTCGCGAGCCGGCTCGCGGGCGTACAGCCCAAGGCAGAATAGAAAACATCGAAAAAACGCGCTCCCTCGCTCGTGCGCAGCACCAGACGATCACTTTCGATTTCCAGGTTCGTGAGGCTGGTGGCAATGAGCGCTACTCCCGCCGCCTTCAGTGTTGCATCGGCGGCCGGATCTCGTGCAGCGCCGACGTGGATCAAGGTGACGCGGTCAGAGTAAGTTCGCAAAAACTGCGCCTCCCGGTCACCGTGTGCGCCTGAGCCGAGCACGGCGATGCGTTTGCCGGTCGCCTCGTAAGCGTCGCAAATCGGACAGATTCGCAGCAGACTTCGCAGCACGGCCTCCTCTGCGCCGGCGAGGTTCGGCAGATGGTCCTGGACCCCACAAGCCAACAGCACACAGCGCCCAAACACGCTGTGCGATCCGAAATGAACGCGAAATCCCCGTCCTGAGCGCTCAATTTTATCGACGTGGCCGGGATGGATATCGGCACCATACCGAGCGGCTTGTTCCTGCAATTCTGCGAGGAGCATCGACCCGCTGATGCCGCGCGGAAACCCGGGGATATTGTGACTTTCGGGAATCCATCGCGCGCGTGAGGCGCCACCATCAACGACGACAACTTTGCGGTGAAACCTGCCGAGATAAGTGGCCGCAGTCAATCCAGCCGGACCGGCACCAATGATCACGACATCGACGCTGATCGTGGAGTTCAAGAGGCCCGGTACATATGTAACCGGCCGACGAATGCGCGCAGCGCTTCAATGTTGCTTCGGGCGGCCAGCTCGCAGAATTGCGCCCAGCGCGCCAGTGCATTCTCTTGCGCGGCATTCGTCTCATCCCAGATGCTCTGCAAGGCGTCACGGAACTCGACAACGGTGCGCAATCCCTCATATCGCTCGAGTACCTCTCTCACTTGAACCCGGCCCGCCTCAGTCAGGAGTTTCGGATGTCGCCGGATCAATAGCGAGGTCTGTCGGGTGAGCACCGCCGCGTCCTGGCGTCGCACCAGCGCACTCAGCGTGGGCTCGAGTACCTGCAGCCGATAGTCGCGCAGGACGTGCAGCCGGTTTGTAAAAAGCGTCATCGCCATGGCGGAGTCAATGGTCTCGCGATGGCTTGCCCGGGAGGGGAGCGAAGCCAGGTGATTCACGGACGCCAGTCCGAGACTTCGCAGGACGCATATGATTACCCATCCAATATCGACCTCCCAGCGTTGGACTGAGAAGCGGGGCGATGACGGAAACGCGTGGTGATTGTTGTGAAGCTCCTCCCCGGCAATCAGCAGGCCCCAGGGAACGATGTTCGTGGCAGCGACGGGAATCTCGAAGCTGCGGTAGCCCAACCGATGACCCAACCCGTTGATGATCCCCGCAGCCAACAAGGGCTGGGCGATCAATTGCACGCCGAGCATGCTGATGGCCGGAACTCCGAACAGGAGCAACTGGCAGACGATGAAAATCACGATCCCGAGACGGGGGTATCGGCTGTAGAGATTCCTTTCCACCCAGTCATCTGGCGTGCCGCGCCCATAATGCTCGAGCGTGTGTGGGTCGTATGCTGCCGCTGAATACAGCTCATAGCCCTCGGTGAGTACGCGTTTCAGCCCGAACAACACCGGACTATGTGGATCGCCGGGTTGATCGGTGAAAACGTGATGCCGCCGGTGCACGGCGACCCATTCCTTCGTTATGGTGCTCGAGCTGAACCACAGCCAGAACCGGAAGAAATGGCGCACGGCGGGATGTAAGCGCAGTCCGCCGTGCGATTGGTCCCGATGCAGATAAAGCGTCACGCCCAGGAGCATCAACTGCGTCAACGCAAAGGTCACCGTGATGTAACCCCACCAGGTGAGCTGAACGAAGCCGTACAGATTATGCATCGATAGCGGTGCTGCGCGAGGGTTTCAGCCCGATCAGGCCAAAGATGGTTTTCAAGGGTCGGGCCTCGCTGCCGGGGGACGACATAAAAGTACCATGCGCCATATCATTCAACTGTTCGATAGCGAACACATCGAGGCGCTCGAGGGTATGTGTGTCATCGAACGGACCCTATGCGCGGAACCGGCTAAATTGCGCGACGTGAACCAACAGGATATGCAATGCAAACGGTTTTAGGTACTTTTGGTGATCGTCGCACGGCGCAACGCGCGGTAGATGAACTGCTCGCCCGCGGCTTTACGCGCGCCAGCGTACATCTGCAAACGGGCGCGACCTCTGATCGCCCTGCAGGAGAAGCAGCGACGAGCAGAGGAATGATGGCGAGTGTAGGCGGCTTTTTCTCCAAGCTGTTTGAGTCGGACGCGAAGGATCATGCCGGCAACGACGTCGAAGCAGTCCGTCGCGGCAGCTCAGTTGTAGCTGTAGATACGAGCGATGACTCAGAGGTTCAGACGGCCGAGGCTGTCATGGGCCAACTCGGCACAATCAACGTCGATGAGCGCGCGGCGCCATGGAAAGGCGAGGGTTGGAGTGGATTTGATCCCAACAATCAACCTTCGGACCCCGCGAGCCGCAAGTCCTAGCAGCGTCAATTCATGTGCTGCTCATAGGTGAGCTCGGCCGCCGCGTAGCAATCGCAACTCGTCGCCTGCAACTCAGGTCCATTGACGATGGTGATGCTGCCACGATGATAACGAATCAGCTTTTGATTCTGAAGGTAAGTAGCAGCCTGCGTGATACCGACACGACGTACCCCGAGCATCATCGCCAGGTATTCGTGCGTCAGTTGAAATGTGTCTGAGCCAGCCCGATCGCGGGTCAGTAACAGCCAACGGGCCAGGCGCTGCTCGACGGTATGAAACCGTACGCAGACAATCATCTGGCCGAGCTGACTGAGCCGAACGTACAGATAGCGGTTCATCACTGCGCGAAATCCGGGATCCCGGGCGAGTCCCTTGACGAAACGAGCCGCCTCCAGGCGCAAGGCGGTACCGGAACCCTGCACCACCGTATGCAAGGGTGCAGTCTCGATACCGAAAAGGGAGGATGAGCCCACCATGCCCTCCGCTCCGATGAGCCCGACTTCGATACGGGTTTTATCATCCAGGCACGAGATCTGGGAAAGATAGGCGTCCATCGGGAAATACACGTATTGCTCGACTTTGCCCTGCTCGTATATAACCTGACCGAAAACGAGTTCGACTGTTTCACCGACAGATGCGACTCGCCGCAACGCGACATCGGAGAGTGCCGCCAGAATCTGGTTGCGTCGGGGCGAATGAGCACTGGCGTGCGGCCGGCTGCTGGATGCAGGGGGTGCTCGTTTTGATTTCATCCCCGAACATAGCGCCGCGGGGCACTGCTTTCAGTTCGTTTGCGCACCTAAGGAAGCGGTCGGTAGTAACCGATCCGTTTCCCTTTTGACCACCGAGTAACATTCGCAACAGCGCTGCTCGAGCGCCGGCCGGTCCAGCACGGTGATCTGGCCCCGATTATTGCGAATCAAGCCCAGTTTCTGCAGCTTTCCGGCCGCCTCCGTCACGCCCTCGCGGCGGACGCCCAGCATATTGGCTATCAATTCCTGGGTCATCGTCAACTGGTTCGACGGGAGCCGGTCGAGGGATAACAACAGCCAGCGGCACAACTGCTGGTCGATGGAGTGATGCCGGTTACACACAGCCGTCTGGGCCATCTGCGTGAGCAGCGCCTGCATGTAGCGCAACAACAGGACGCGGAATTCCACGCTTCGATTGAATTCTTCCTTGACTATCTGTCTGGTGATCCTGAAAGCCCGAATCGCGCTTTGAACGACCGCGCGACTCGGTGTGGATTCACCGCCCAGCAGCAACGACACGCCGACCATCCCTTCGTTGCCGACAACCGAGATTTCGGCGGAAGCGCCGTCTTCCATGACATAGAGCAAAGAAACGATGCCCTCGACGGGAAAGTAGACGTGCGAAAGCACGTCACCCGGCTCATAAAGCACGTGCCCCAGAGGTAGTTCGATCCAGTGCAGCTCAGGCTGCAGCCGTGCGAACCCGGCCGTCGAGAGAGCATTTAACAGCCCGTTCTGCCGTGGATCGATCTCGGTATCGAAAAACTCGGACTCAGACTCAAACACGAGGCATCCCCAAAACCAGCCACAGGCAGCCATTGGTGATTCGGCAGGGGAAATTATCAGCGAATTGGGTCTTCCGCCCTGGCCCATGATTGCAGGACGTTGGAGGCTCGTACCCAGCATCTGCCGCGGGCCAGTCTCTTTGTACGCTAGCGGACACACCCTGTAAATGGGGATCCCGGTAGACCACCCCTCGAGACCAAGGGGCACACACGCCCGGCCCGCCTGCGGCGGACATCACCCGACTTTCGACTGGAGTGACCAACGTAGCGTATACGGGAAGAAGTCGCCTCGATCCGCCGATATCGCCGTGAGTCCCATCACCCCACGGCGCTAACACTGCCTGTGTGTCTGTTCGCCACCGAACTCCAGGCACGCGCGACGTTCGCGCTCAACCCTGTAGATTCTCCAGAAGCGCTGCGATCTTCATCGTTGCAACGCTGCAGAAGGTGTCGGAGATCGCGTACGGCAAAACGATTCGATCGTTGTGGCGCATTCCTCCGCAGGTGTAGACCACGTTAGGTACGTAACCTTCCCGGTCTGATGGTTCCGGCCTGACCAACGGTTCGCTCGAACGAGCGAGCACCTTGCTGGGATCCGCCTTATCGAGCAACACCGCCCCGATCGAATACCGGCGCACGGGCCCCACTCCATGGGTGAACAACAGCCAGCCCTCATCGAGCTCGATCGGCGCTCCGCAATTGCCGATCTGCACAAACTCCCAGGGATAATGCGGTCGCAACAGCGGTTGACCACCATTCCACGTGAGCAGATCGTCCGAATAGATCAGATACAGATTTTCGTTGTCCTGGCGCGCAATCATGGCGTACTGGCCGTTGATTCGGCGCGGAAACAGGCCCATGCCCTTGTTGCGGGCTGCAGTACCTCGTAGCGCTGTCATTCGGAAGGTTTCGAAATTCCGGGTCTCAATCAACTCCGAGCGGATCGCTCGTCCCGTGTAGGCCGTGTAGGTCGCGTAGAATATCTTCTCGTCACCATCGGCAAATTCCAAAAAGCGCGCGTCCTCCACGCCATTGGACTGAGATGCCAACACCGGAAAAATCACACGCTCGCTCAAATCGCCGCCCGGCTTGAATGCGAGCTCGACACGATCTGCATCCGGCAGCGGCACAGGGCCCACTACGTCTGGAATATTGGCCAGGCGCGCAGGCGGATCGATGGTGACGTTGCCATCCGCCGTAACCAAACCCGTCCTGAACGTCAGCGAGGAAATATGGCCTTCGCCCACAGCCCGGAGGCTGAGAATGAAGCGCCGGCCTCCGGCGGGTGCGCCTGTTTGATCGGGGTGGCTGACAATGCTCGGATTGAACAATGCCGCCGCCTCGAATGAATACTCATGGAGAAAATAAGCTCCTATGAGCCGCCTTTGATCCGACGTAAAGGGCGCGTGCCCCTCGAAAGCCGCCTCCATCTCCATTGCCCGTGCCTCGAAAATCTCCAGCAGGTTGCGATGTCGCCCAAGGAAGCTCTCCAGGACGTCAGCCAACTGCGCAGCCACACTCGCGGAGTCCAGCGCCAGGACGCGTTCGACTATGTGATTCGCACGCGACTTGTCTGTCGGATTGAAATCGCGCGGCTCAGTGGCTGGCTTGAAAGGACGAACCACGACGCGCGCAGGGTCGGGACGCAGGTGCAAAGCCTGCCTGTTGAAAAACGTGCTTTTTGACAAGAATGACTTCCGGGTTGGCGATGGGTGTCAATGGACCTGCGCGGGAACAGGTCGAGAGCGCGGAGTCTTCGCAGCTGCGCCCGCAAATCGCGTAAGGCGGCGCGCCTCGACGAGCGCCAGCAAATATGACACAACGGATTCGCCGCCGTTGTTCTCGTTGGCCCGATCGGGATGCAAACCGTCGCGACAGCTGCCGGTTGGTGGGTCAATCAGCGCGACTGAAAGGTCGTTTGCGCCGAAAAACCACTCGAGCGCGCTGGCGGCGGCAGCGCGCCACTCGAGATCACCGTCAGCTCGCCAGGCAGCCAGAGCGGCTGCAACCGTGGCGGCCGCTTCGAGCGGCTGCTGGTCGAATGGTCGGGGCCGTTGACGCTTGGCACCGAAACTCTGCGAACCAACGGGACGGAAAAAGCCCGCTTCGCTCGTTTGCACAGTTGTGAGCCACCGAAGTGCGCGCAATCCAGCCGCGGTGTACGCCGGCGTGGAGGTGGATTCTCCGGTTACGATCAGGGCCTGCGGCAGCCGAGCGTTGTCATACGCAAGTTCATTCTCAAACCACACCCAGTCAGGGGTCTCGACAGCCGACAACATCGAGAGCAGCCTCCCGGCGAGCAGATGTTGAATCTCCACTACGCGAGCACTCCGAACCGCTGAGCTCCGAAAGGCCTCCAAGCCGAGGAGCGTGAAGGCCCAGGAGCGCGGCGACGTGAAGTCGCACACGCTTGGCAGGCCCTGCTCGAATAGTGCGGCAGACCATCGGCGCCGCGACGGGTTGGCATCACCACGGGAACATTCACCCAGAGCCCAAAGCGTGCGGCCATGGCTGTCTTCCGATCCCTTGTCCTCGAGCCACCGTCGATCAAAGCTCATGAAGTTACGAAACCGGCGAGTATCCGGATTCCAGGCATGTTGAACAAACGCCGCGAATCGGGCCGTGACCGTTTCAGACAGACGCTCCTCGCCCGGCGCATTCAAAGCGCACGCCAACAGGAGTGCGCGGGCATTATCGTCCACGCAGTATCCGTGCGATCGGTCGGGTACCGAATGGACCGCATGTTGGAACAGTCCCGTATCATCACACATTGACAGAAAATGCCCGAGATTGATCTGCGGCGCAGCCTGACCGTTGGCCCGGGGCACGCCTTCGCTGTGGAGTATCAACAGCCTGGCGCGACTGCCATGGGCAGCCCGCGCGAACGTTGCCAAATACCTTTCAGCACACCGCTGCCAGGTCATGGAGCGACTATGGGAATACGCTTCCCTGCGCAGCGCGTTACGCCGCACATCATCGGTCAACAATGATGCAATCGAGCTGCCGAGCGCCCGGGAATCCGCAAATGGAACCAAAATACCACGGCCATCCGCAAGCAGCTCGCGGGCGTGCCAATATGGGGTTGAGACCACAGCCTTACCAACACCAAAGCTGTATGCCAACGTACCCGATGTCATCTGGGATTCGTTGAGATAGGGAGTGACGTAAACGTCACACATCGATATGTAGTCCACGAGTGTGGCCTGGTCGACGAAGCGATCCAGAAACACCACGTGCTCGGCAACACCCAGCGCCTCGGCGCGCGCCTGCACGCGGGCTCGATAAGCCTCCCCTTCACGACGCACCAGGTTGGGATGGGTCGCCCCCAGCACCACATATACGGCATCCGAGCGACTTTCGAGAATCGCCGGCATGGCCTCGATCATGGTCTCGATGCCCTTGTTGGGCGAGAGCAGGCCAAATGTCAGGATGACCGCCTGGCCCTCGAAGCCATTACGCCGCTTCGCTGCATCGGGCTCGACATAGGCACAATCGGGAATGCCGTGCGGAATGACCTCTATCTTGTGTGGCGCGATTTCGTACACGGCATTGAGCAACTGCCGGCCTTTCTCCGCCATGACGATCATGGTTGCCGACAGATCGGCTATCCTTCTCAATACACGGCGTTGTGCTGGAGTGGGATCCGCCAGCACGGTGTGGAGCGTCGTCACGAGCGGGATGGTCAGATTTTCCAACAGACCCAGAATTTGTGCGCCCGCCTCGCCCCCGAATATTCCAAATTCATGCTGTAGACACACGACATCAAACTGCCCCGCGTTGAGGAACCGGGCGGCGTTTTGATATTGCCCGGGATCATCGTCGCGGACCTGAAAACGCACTGAGGCAGGATAGTCGTAGGAGCAATCGCCATCATTCATCGCCACGATGGCGGTGTCGGCGACCTCGTGCGATGCGGCTATCGCCTGTTGAAGATCGGTTGTGAATGTGGCAATCCCGCAGCGACGCGGCAGGGAATTTCCAATGAACGCGACTCGATAGGCAGCAGTCAAATGCGGCGCCTCCACGGTAGTTTCAGGAAGACAAAACGGGGCTCGACAGCACCCCACCGTCAACCCGGCGGCGCACAATCTGACGACCTACTGGACAATACGCCAATGCGCGTCAGCGCTCTGTGCGGTAGCACACTTAGGGCAACGCGTCCTCAGTGGCGCTGAGGCAGCCAGGATCGTCCACCATGAAAGGCGAATGTCACGCGGGACCAACATCAGCCTCGTGTGGGTCGAGCAAACGCGCGAGCGGCTGCACCGAGCCAGGGCGGCAGCGCCCTCCTGCCGGCCACGTTGCGGCAGTATGCGCCTCTTCAGAGCGGCTCACGTCCATTTCGCCCGGTGTTGTGAGTGTTAGGGCGGGTCGATGACCGTGTGTGCGCTGTAGAACAGACGCCAAGCAACGATTGACGTATCCCGTACGGTGTATTGAGGGATTTCCGCGTATGGGAACTGTGCTCGTTACAGTCAACATAAAATCTGAATTGGACGTGGTATTCGTGCGCCAGCGAGCGCGGCAGATCGCGGCGCTCATTCAATTCGATTCTTTGGATCAGACCCGCATCTCGACCTCCGTGTCGGAAATTGCACGCAACGCATTCCTGTACGCCAAAGGCGGACGAGCGCAATTCCTCCTTGCGGGCAGTGTCCCGGAGCGGCTGGTCATCCGCGTCAGCGACCGCGGTCCTGGCATCGCCGATCTGCGCGCCATCCTTGCGGGCCACTATCACTCGAAGACCGGAATGGGATTAGGGATAGCCGGCTCGAGAAAACTCATGGATACATTCGACGCGGAGTCGATCGAAGGAACGGGGACCACGGTTGAGATGAGCAAGACCCTGCCTGCCCACGTCCGGCATGCAACACCCGAGCTCGTTGCTCTGATTGGCACCGAGCTGGCCAAATTGCTGCCTGCAGGCCCGCTCGAGGAAATACGCCAGCAGAATATCGAGCTGTTGCGCACATTGGACGATCTGAAGGCCCGTCAACTGCAGATCGATCAGATGTATCGGGATCTCAGCACAGCGCACCGCCAGGTTGTGGACTCAAATTCTCAACTGGAGACTGAAGCCCGCGCGTTACAGCGGACAACGGCGGCAGAACGGGCGGCCCGGGCCGAGGCTGAAGCAGCCGTAGCCCTGCGGGAAGATCTGCTCGCGATCGTCTCCCACGATCTGCGCACACCGCTAGGCAGCATCATGGCGAGTGTAACGGCGCTTCATCATTACCTGCCCAAGGGTAGCGTGAATGAGGCGATGATCCGAAAATCGACCAACATCATCGCGCGCTCGGCCCAGCGGATGAACAGTCTCGTCGCCGATTTGCTGGATATGGCCGCTATCCGGACCTCCACACTCAGAATCGAGCCACGGCCGGTAGCAGTGCGAGAGCTGATCCAGGAAAGTCATGACGTCCTCGAACCACTCGCGGCCCAGACCGATGTCCGAATCACATCGGATGCGGCCAATGAGCTGTGGGTGTCGTGTGACAGGGAACGCGCGCTGCAGATTCTCTCCAACTTGTTGTCGAACGCCATCAAGTTCACCTCCGGCGGCGGAGTCATCTGCCTCGAAGCGGTGGACTGCGGTACCGAGGTGCTGTTCAGCGTTTCTGATACCGGATGCGGCATGCCGCCGCAGGACTTGCCTCATGTGTTTGATCGCTTCTGGCAGGCACAGCACGAGCACGGCGGAATCGGTCTCGGCCTGTCCATTGTCGCGGGCCTCGTGCAGGCACATGGCGGCCGTGTGTGGGCCGAGAGCGAATTGGGGGTAGGTTCGAAGTTCTATTTCACGCTGGTGCGGGCGCAGGCGCCGGTGTAAACAGTCCGAGCACCCGAGCAGTGCTAGTCAGCCTTCACCTTCAGATTGTCTACAACCTTACTCTCGCCCGCAATTGAGGCAGCGTGCCGGTGAATGGTCGACTTCTCATCCGCACTCTTCACAACACCGTTTAATGTCACTGTACCGTTCATCGAAACGATTTTAACGTTGTGACCGTAGGTTGATAGACCCTTCTCATCCATCACGCTGCGTCGGATCCGCGCTGTCAGATCAACATCCTGTTTACCGTTACCTTGGCTATCGGCGGATGCATCCCGGTTGCTCGCCTCGGCATTGGTGCGGGTATTGTCGGGTTGTTGGGTGTGATCGGATGGCGAAGCCTGGGCCAAAGCCAGTGACGTTGCCATGAAGGGCACCGCCAACATAAAGACGCGCAAACGCTGTTTCATAATGATCTGCTCCAAGGGTGATACGGGTGCACGCCTCCGCCCGAATCTCGTGATCGGCGGAGGCGCGCTCAATTAACTAGCGGGCGCTCGCAACTCGGGCGGCCGTCGGCTCGGCAGATTTGCTCTCGCCTGTTGAGGCAATATCCTCAGCGCCACTGGACTTGAGGAGCTCTTTTGCTCGGTCAATATGTGCACTGGTATCGCAGTGAACGGACAGTAGCGTGCCGCCATCCTTCACACGCCCTTCGTAGCGCTTTGCTTCGTACTCCGGGATACCCATGCCTACCAGGGCGCCTACGAGACCACCCACGGCACCGCCAACACCCAAGCCCGCCAGACCTGCCATGATGGGGCCGGCGGCAATCAACGGCCCGACACCCGGAATAGCAAGGGCACCGATGCCCGCCAGCACACCGAGGGTTCCGCCAACCACTCCACCGGTAGCCACTCCAGCGGTGGTACCTTCGGGCGCCTTGGTCTCCTTGGTATGTGCGAACTCCTTTGTGCTCGCGGTATCAGCTAACAACACCGAGATATCCGTGCTCTGAAAGCCGGCCGCGATGAGCGTATCGACTGCGCTTTCGGCGCGCTCGGGCGATGGGTATATACCAAAGACAGCAGTATTCTTTGCAGACATAAAAACTCCGGGAAAACTTTGTTGGGCCATGAGCACCGCGTGATCTCGCCGTGCCCCAGTGCGCCTACTAGGCGCCTTCCCGGTCACATCTGCTGTAGGAGAAGCGGGCGATCCGGCGCTCAATCCGGCTGCAAACACATCCGCTGCCTCGCCAGGCCGCGGTGTGACTTGATCGTGAGAACCGCCTCCAGGGCCGCGCGCCGCAATGGGAGCGTCAAAAACTGCTCAAATCCAGCCGAGAGCGCCGCCTGCCGGTCCACAGTGGCAATCTCTCTCGTGAGGCCGATGATCCGGGCTTCGTACAAACCGGCGTGCTGATGCAACACCGATGCAAGTCGATAACAGTCTATATCGAGCCCGTCCGCGTCCAGGAGCACGAAACCAGGCAGGAACTCGGTCGCAACCCTCAGCGCGACATCAGCGGAGTACGCACATTGTATTTCGAAGCCGCCGAACGTCCGAACGGATGTGACAATTTCAGCGCACTCCGACTGATCGGCACCCACAATCAGCACCCGCGATGAGTCAACTCCGCGGCGATGGTCGAACGCGAGGTCGGTACAGGGGGTGATTTGCACGCCAGCTCTCCTTCAGCCCGGCAACCTGCCCGGCCAAAAACACAGTACACCAGCGACAAAGGCATTGCAGTCCTATCACGCCTGGGTCTTCCGCGGGGGCCCCATGCACGATCGTACGGATTGCGAATATTAGTAGCAGCAGGCCTGGCCGCGCCTGTGAGGCGGCAGGCGCTAAACATCACACGGAGGTGATCATCTCGCGATAGAAACCCGCGCCGTCAACGTCAGCAAGACGAACCACTTTAGCGGAAGACAGATCAGCTTCACCCCGCAACCGCCGAATCGCCTCCCTGGTGCCCATGCGGTCCGCAAACGACCTCGTTCGGGTTTCGCGGTCCCATATCTCAAAACGATACACTGTCTCGTCAAGCATTCTCGAGCTCCCATGCGCCTTCGACCACTATACGCGCATCGAATGTGACAGGGCTCTCAGTCCGCGAAACATTCATTCCAGCAGGTGCCCATTTCAGGGGTATCGGAATGAAGATTGCTCTCTAAATCTGACATCGCGGTGTATATCGGGGGCCTCGGTCTTGCGTATTCTCGTAGCTGACGACGTGCGTGACGCCGCCGAAGCACTGTCGATCCTGCTGAAAATCGAAGGTCATGAGGTCTCGGTCGCCCTCGGAGGATCGGAAGCCATTGCCCTGGCGCAGTCCGTCCGTCCAGACGTGGCCGTGCTCGACATTGGAATGCCCACCGTCGATGGGTACGAGGTGGCAAGGGCTCTGCGGCGGGAAGAATGGGGAGAGGCCATTCACCTGATCGCCCTCACCGGCCGCGATGACAATGCAAGCAAAAAGAACGCGGCCGCGGCCGGATTTCAACGCTACGTGGTCAAACCCATCAATCCCATCCAGTTTCTCGAGCTCATTTCCGAACTCAACGTGGGCCTCAAACATCCGGATCCGTCTGGGCGTAGTTGAGGAAGTAACCCGTGAACAGGGTGAGCCCAAGATGGGCGAACGCCTCGGTTAGCTGGGTATCGCTCCAGCCAGCTCGTTGAGCGGCCTGCCAGGTGACATCGGTGACGCTGCCCGAATGCGTGGCCGCCTCGCTGACTACGCTCGTCAGCGCGTCGATCCTTTCGTCCCCTGTCGTTGTGCCTGCCCCCAGCGCTGCAACCTGTTGGTCGGTCAATCCGTTCATCCGGGCAAATCGACTGGCTATACCCATCATGTAGGTGTTGCCGACAGTGACCGCGGTAGCCAGATTCAATGCCCAACTCACTTTCGGTTCCAAGGCGCCGTGCGCGGCGATCACGGCGCGCAAGGAAGTGTACGCGGCTAGCACTGCTGGGGAATGCGCCATCTGGGCGTGCAGGTTCAGTGGACGTCCAGTAGGAGAAGACTGGGCAATCTGTTGCAGCAGGGGACGCGATCCAACGGGCGCGTCCTCGACTGTGTGGGCGGGAATCCGGTTCATGACATTAGCTCACTCGACTGATGGGTCTGTGGAGAACACGATAGGCTTCCGTAATCCATCTTTGAAGCCTATATTATTCGATAAGAACCATCGTCCATGGAGATAGATCATGCTCGACGGGATGACTTTGGACCAGCTCCGAACCTTCATCGCCGCAGCGGAGCACGGCAGCTTCTCCGCCGCTGGTCGCAACCTGGGGCGTGCGCAGTCCGTCGTCAGCCAGACGCTGGCCAATCTCGAAGGGCAGCTCGGCGTGAGCCTGTTCGATCGCAGCGCGCGCTATCCAACCCTCACAAAGGATGGGCGTGCGTTGTTGGAAAACGCACGCGCGGTGGCTGACCAGATAGATGGATTCAAGGCGCGCGCGAAAACCTTGCGCGAGGGGCTCGAACCGGAGCTCTCGCTCTGCATCGACGTGATGTATCCGATGAGTGAGTTGATCCAAGCGGTCGCCAGGTTCCGCGATACATTTCCGCACACACCACTGCGGCTGTCCGTGGAAGTGCTCGGCGCCGTAATCGAGCCCGTGTTGCAAGGGACTTGCCAGATCGGCATCGTCGGTTCACTGCCGGTGCTGCCCGAGACCGTGCGCAGCGAGTTCTTGCTCGACGTGCCGCTGGTGACAGTCGTCGCGCCAATGCATCCACTGGCCAAGTACCGAGGTGTTGTCCCCCAGTCCGAGCTGCAGCGGCACGTGCAACTCGTTCTAACCGACCGGTCAACATTGTCCGGCGGCCAGACTTACGGGGTGTTCTCGAAGAATACCTGGCGGCTCGCTGACATGGGAGCGCGACATGGCTTTCTGCGTGCCGGCTTCGGCTTTGGAAACATGCCTCAGTTCATGGTTGAAGACGACATTGCCAGCGGCAAACTGCGCGTGATTCGCATCCAACTACCGAGCAGCCTGAGACCGTTGATGTCGATGCGCGCCGTGTATCGCAACGATGCCCCGCCGGGACCTGCGGGGCGCTGGTTAATCGATCACCTCAGCAGCAGCAGTCGCGCGCGCAAGAAGAACTGACTCGGCGCCGGCAGTAATCACAGCTTCTGCCGGCACCGGATGCAAACCTACTGCATCGAAACACTCCGTGCCGCTGTCTTGATCAGATCCGCGACGGCTTCGGGCTGCGACACATAGACTGCATGGCTGCCTTTGACCTCAACCACTGTGGCTCCGGCTCGCTTGGACATGGCGCGCTGCGCGGGGGGTGGGATCATCCGATCATCGGTCGCGACCAGATACCAGCTCGGCTTGCTCTTCCACGAAGCTTCCGTAACTGCACCATTCAGGGCGGCCAGACCCCACGGCACCTGCGAGTTCGCCATGAACTCCGCCTTCTCAGGAGCCACGTCGGCCGCAAAGCTGGCAGCAAACCGGGTCTTGTCGAGCGCCAGGAACCCATCCTGCGGCGGAAGAATCGGCGGGACCGGCGCACCGGCCGGTGGATCCTTAATGAGAGAGGCAACCGATTCTCCACGGTCGGGGGCAAAAGCCGCGATATACACCAGCCCCGCGACTTTCGGGTCGTTGCCGGCTTCTGTGACAACTGCCCCACCATATGAGTGTCCCACGAGAACAACCGGGCCCTGCTGCTCGGCGATGACACGCCTGGTTACGGCCACGTCGTCGGCCAGCGAGGTCGTCGGATTCTGAACGATGCTGACGCGATGACCCGCCTTCTCGAGGATTCGATACACGTCTTCCCAGCCCGAACCGTCGACAAATCCGCCGTGAACCAGAACCACTGCTGCAGGCGTCTTGCTCGTACTATTTGACATGACAGTCTCCGATGCGTTGATGATTGTTGAGCCCATGGCTACTTTTTACGCCGCATTCGTATAAATTTTAAGTTCAGAGTTATCAACCAATAGTGATAATCTCTCAATAATGGAATTGACTACGAAACAGTTGCGCGCCTTCACGCTGGTGGCACAGCATCGGAACTTCACGCGGGCGGCCGAAGCACTGTTCATTACGCCATCCGGGTTGAGCGTTTTGATTCGAGAGTTGGAACAGCGTGTTGGCTTTCGGCTGTTCGATCGAACTACGCGCCGCGTAGAACTGACGCCGCACGGCAGCGAGCTACTGACCGTCATTCAGCGAAATCTCGCGGAGCTCGATGCCGCCATCGCGAACATCGGGCGCACTGCCAGACGAGGTCAGCAACTGATCTCGCTGGGTACAACACCGCTCGTTGCGGCCAATATCCTGGCGCCGGCGATGCGCGAGTTCCACAAGCAACGGCCCGATGTCAGGATTCAACTATATGACGCCGACTTACCGACTCTCATAAAGAGAGTTGAGGCCGGCCAGCTCGACATGAGCCTGGGTATATTCAAGGCCATGGCCGATGTACGGCGCGAGCCCTTCTTCCGCTTTTCCCTTATGGTTGCCCAAGCCGCGCACGACGGCGCACCTTCTCGTGTAACCACACGGTGGCCCGCGCTCGATGGGGAGACACTGATCGCAATCTCGCCAGAACACCCGCACCAGCAACTCATCGATAAACATCTCGCGCGAGCCGGTGTGAAAGTTCGGATCGGATCGACAGTCAACCTGCTCGACACCCAGCTAGCTCTGGTCGAAGCTGAACAGGGCATTGCCATCGTTCCGTCATTCGGTCTGCCGGCCTGCCGCAACCGAAAAATAGTCATGAGCCAACTGGTCAGTCCGGTCGTGCGTTTCGATTTTCACCTGATCAGCAGCCGGGCCAGACAGTTGCCGCCCGGGGCGAATGAGTTCACTTCGTTCCTCAAGAGTTACATTGCGACCTGGGCGGGACGCGCGGGTGTGCTTTGAGAGGAAATCCTGATTCCTGGCCGTGAGTGCGCCGTTAGGAAATGCTTCGTGTGCCATATCCTAACGCTCTGTCACGCTCATCCTGGCGCATGATCACTTCATCGGAGGTCAATCATGCACGTTCTACCTATCTACTGTGGACGAGCCGCATTTGCCGTCACGTTGGCTCTGAAGGCTCGCTCGGCGCCGGGGCCGGTGACATCGGAGATATCTACCAAGACGCGCTATCGACGCCGTGGTCAGGGTATCCGCGCTATTTGCACTGGATTATTCGGGAGAGCACGTTCATATGTTGAGTAATCCGCATCGCGTCGCCACCGGGGTTCCGCTACAGCAGCGAGTGATTGAAATCGTGGCAAAGAGTCTGGGATGGGCCGATTCAGGAAAAGTGGGCGCATCTGCCTCTCTTGCGCGGGATTTGCGGGCGGACGCGTTGGATAAGATTGAGATCATCCTGGCGCTCGAGGACAGCTTCAACATCCGCATTTCCGATCTGGATGCGGAGCGGATCGATACGGTGAGGGATGCGGTGGATTGTGTGTTTCACGCCTCGAACCGGGCCGGCCGTTAGCGAAAGCCGGCCCGGGTCGCGTGTCAAATGCGGCCGGGGTGTCGAGTGGTGACCTCTTGGACCAGCCACGCATTACCGTCGGGATCACTAAAGGCGAAGAACGACCCGTAGCTCGTGCGCTTCGGGTCGCGACCGGGAAGCCGTGCCTCCACTGGAAACGGCGCGCCGTGCCACATCCCACTCGCGTCGATGCCACGCCGGATGAGTTCGGCATGAGCCGCTTCGATGTCGGAGACTATCAGAGCCGCCACCGCCGAACCCGGCGCTGCCGCTGTTAGTCCGGTGCCGAAGTTCACTGAGCACCCCGAGCCGGGAGGCGTGAACTGGACGATGCGAACGCCCTTTGCAGGGGCGACGTCCTCGTCGAGCCTCCAACCCAGGAGTTGGTAAAACTGCTTGGCTCGCTCGACGTCGGACACGGGGATGACGTGGACCTCGAGGTTCATGGCTACGCTCGCCAGGCCGGCGCCGGACTTTTGTTGATTCATGTAATTCACCTTTCGCTGATCAAACTCAACTTGCCGTGGCTTGCGCGCGGGACTTCAGCCGGGCAGCTTGGCGCCGAGCACATCGATGCGTTCGATCGACGGTGCCTGTGCAAGCAGCTTGAGGGCGTTCGCGCCGAGTGCCTGCGCGATCGGTCCGTTGAGGTGAGCCTGGCGACCTGCTTCGTCCGCGAAGGCATCGAAAATGCCGAACGTGGTCGGGCCGAGCCGCAGTGCGAACCATACCGGGGTGGTGCTTTCCTGCTGCGCCATGTCGAGGCCGGCTTGTAGGAACTGCGCAAGCTCCTTCTCCTTACCGGGCTTGGCTTCGAGGCGCACAAACAATGCGTTCTTGATCATGGTTGACTCCAGGTTGTGAATCGTACCGAGCTCACTGGCTGCGCCTTCCGAACGAGACGCCATATGCGGCACTGCGCAGGCTCGGCAATGGATCGTCAGAGAGCTCGATACCGGCGGTGAGGTTTGTCGGCAGGAACAGCAGCTTCTTCTCCGCCTCCGAGCTGTTGGGCAACACGTTAGTGAGCCTCAGCACTCCGAGATCAACGACCTTGCGCTCATCAGGCCAGGGTTGGCTCGCATCCTTGGTCTGGTCGCCGGGCGCAGCCAATTGCGCCTTCAGGTGAAAAACGACCGGCTCGTGCGCGATCCGCTGCGTCAGTTCGTCGAACAGGTAATTGTTTGACTTCTTAGCCGCCTCCTCCGGCGTAATGTGCACGACCTTTTGCGGCACTACCAGGTAGCGCACCGCCTGCCTTTGGCCGCTCTTGCTGACGAAGATGAACGCGTCGATGCCGTGGTACTCCTCGTCGGCAAAGCTGTCCGGAATCGGGAGCGAACCGATCGCCTTCGGCGCGTTCGGATGGCCGCCGAAGAACTGCTCCAGTTTCGTGGGGTGCGGGGCAGTCGGTGGACTCGCGACGATGGCTTGCAGCAGATCACGAAAGTCCTCTCCGGTCCCTACCGGGAAGAACTTGAACGAGTTAGTCACCATGTCCGTATCGGCGCCGCCGGGCAGGTGGTACTTGATAGCGATGCCACGCGGCATCGCCGGCGAGCCGTCTGGCACGGTCGGCACCCCAGCGCCGTCAGAGAAACGCGCGGTCACCCGAATTGTGCTGCCGTTGAACAGCGTTGCGCTGCTGAGCCGACGCGCTTCGGGCGAGGCCTTGAAGGTGCCTTCGACCACAACGCCTTTGGCATGAAAGGCGCGAAATCCCGGATGCACGCCGTCCACCTTATTGGCCAGATCCACTAACTGAGTCGGGAGGGGCTCGTTGTCTGCGACGGCCGCTGCGGAGGCCACCAGCAAAGATCCGCACACTAAGGACCGCGCCAGGTAATTGATCATGCTTGCATCTATGTTGCGACGAATCGGGACGCGCAGAGTAGGCCTGAGGCAGCCGTCGCAGTATCGGCAAGATTGCCAACTTTGATATCATAATTGCCATGCGAATCCACATTCTTGCACTCAACGGTGTGTTCGATACCGGCTTCGCCGCGATACTCGACGCCTTCGGTACAGCCAACACATTGGCGGAGATGACCGGTATTTCCTCGCTGCGCTTCCAGGTCAAGGTGGTGGGGCTGGGCAAGAGCATTACGACGGCTCGCGGTCTGAGCATGCCGGTGATCGCGGCGGTGCGCGCGCAGACACCAGACGCGGTCGTGATGCCTGCCACCTTGCATATGAGCGCGGAGCCGCTGTTGCAGGCACTAGCCGGCAGTGAAGTGCGCGAAGCCGGCGTGGTGTTGCGAAAATGGTCCGGGCGCGGCGCGTTGATCGCGACCGCCTGCATCGGCACCTTTGTGTTAGCGGAGGCGGGTCTACTCGACGGCGAGGAAGCCACCACTACATGGTGGCTGTCGCCTCTGTTCCGGCAGCGCTATCCGCGAGTGCGTCTCGACGAATCGCGCATCCTCGTGCAATCCAACACTATGTTGACCGCCGGCGCGGCGCTGAGCCACCTCGACCTGGCGCTGGCCCTGATCCGGCGCGCCAGTCCGGAGTTGGCGAACCTGACCGCAAGATACCTGGTGGTGGACGTGCGCACGTCGCAATCGATCTACTCGATCCCGGACCACCTGGCCCATGCCGATCCATTGATACAACAATTCGAGCGCTGGGCACGCGGACGCCTCTCTGAAGGCTTCTCACTCGACCAGGCCGCACAGGCGCTGGCCACCAGCAAGCGCACTCTGGCGCGCCGGATGGAGAGCGTGTTGGGCAAGTCGCCCCTGGCCTTCTTCCAGGACCTGCGGATAGAGCGCGCGGTACACCTTCTCAGGACCACCCGCGCCAGCGTGGACCAGATCGCCGCCAAGGTCGGCTATGCCGAGGGCGTAACTCTGCGGACGTTGCTGCGCAGGAAGCTCGGCCGCAGCGTGCACGAAATCCGCGGTAGCCTGTAGTAACACCTATGGCCGACCTGGACAACATACTGATATTCGTCAAAGTGGCCCAGTTCGAGAGCATCAGCCGGGCAGCCCGCTCGTTGGGGATGCCGATCTCAACGGTGAGCCGGCGGCTGTCCGTGCTGGAATCAGAGCTCGGCGTGTCGCTACTGAGGCGCACCACGCGGCGGGTGACCCTGACGGCACAGGGACGTGATTACTTCAACCAGTGTCAGGAGCCGTTAACCCTTCTGCAAGAGGCCGAGCGAGTCCTGACTCAGGCGCAGAAGAAGCCCGAAGGGTTGTTGCGGATTTCCGTTCCCGTCATTCTCGGCCAGGAGCCGTTCCTGGAGTTTATCTCCCGCTTCCTCGCGGACCATGCACGGATCCGCATCGATCTCTTTATCACGAATCTTTTCCTCGATCTGGTTGCGGAAAACATTGATGTCGCGATTCGCTTCGGAGAGTTGGAGGATTCCAGCGTGGTGGCCACTCGCCTCGGCAAGAGCATTCGCTATGTCGTGGCAGCCCCGGAATACCTGAAGGGCCGGCAGCCTCCTGCCGAGCCGACGGACCTCAAACTGCACGACTGTGTGATGCTCAACGCCAGGAACAACGAAACCGACTGGGAGTTGGTCAACGGCCGAAAAAAGGTACGCGTCCCGGTCTCAGGCCCGCTATCGAGTCGCGATTTCAACTCGGTCAGCACCTTCGTCTACCGTGGCCACGGAATCGGGCTGCTGCCCTCGACATACTGTGATGAAGCCCTGGCTGATGGTCGGCTCGTACGCCTGTTACCCAAGTGGGCTTCCCCACAAGTCCCGGTCTTCGCCGTTTACCCGAGTCGCAAATTCCTGCCTGCAAGGTTGAGCGTCTTCCTGCAGGCGCTGTCGGCGTGGAAGAGCCCGCTGTGGATCCGCGAATAGAGCCGCCCTCACATGTAATCGGTCGAGCGCGAAACGGACTCCCATGCCTGGATCTCGTCGTGGAGCGCGGCGAGGCGCTCCTCGACCAACTTCAGCGCATCACTGCCGAGCAGCAGATGAGTCGGCGACACTTCTAACTCAACGAGCTCGAGCAGTACTCGGGCTGCCTTGGCCGGATCCCCGGCCTGCCGCCCGCTGTAGTCCAGGCGGCGCTTGCGCACCGGGTCAAAAACGGCGTCGTAATCGGAAATAGAACGCTCTGAGCGGACCATGGACCGGCCCGCCCATTCAGTGCGGAACGAGCCCGGCGCGATGGCGGTGACGTGGATTCCGAGGTCCTTCACCTCCTGCGCCAGTGCCTCGGAAATGCCTTCGAGAGCGAACTTGCTGCCGCTGTAGTAGGCAATGCCGGGCATGCTGATGTAACCGGCCATCGATGTGATATTGATGATGTGGCCGCTGCGCCGGCGACGCATCGCAGGCAGCACCGCCTTGATCATCGCTACCGCGCCGAAGACATTCACCTCAAACTGGTGGATCAGCTCCGCAAGAAGCGACTCTTCGAGGATGCCCTCATGACCATAACCCGCGTTGTTGATCAGGACATCGATCGGGCCCACGTGCTCCTCGATCTTGCGCACAGTCGGATCGATGGAATCGAAGTGCGAGACGTCGAGGATCACCGCGTGCGCGCGCTTGGCGTGCAGAGCTTCAAATGCAACTCGCTGGTCTTCACGCCGGACCGTGCCGACCACAGTGTGTCCGGCCTCCAACGCGGCTTCGGCAAAGGCACGGCCGAAACCTGCGCCGGCACCCGTAATCAGGAAACTCTTCTTTTCGGCGTTCTTCATGGCAAGCATTATGCGGAATGACCGGCTCCGCGCTTACGCCATTTTTGGAAAACAGATTCCAGCCTCTGCCTTCTAATCAAACCCATTGTATGGCTCGACAATGCGTTTCCGGTGTTACCGAGTTGGGAGTTAACATGTTCAGGCTTCTCGCCACCATCCTCGTCGCGATCTCGATATCAGCACCTGTCGTGGCGGGAATCACCCCGTTTCCAGCCAGCTTTCACACGCAAATGGTTGCGACGAACGGCACCAGCCTCTACGTCAGAGTCGGCGGCAAGGGTCCGGCCGTGGTGCTTTTGCATGGCTTCGGCGCTACGGGTGATATGTGGGCCCCCCTGGCAATTGTTCTGGCCAAGAACCATACCGTGATCATCCCCGACCTTCGCGGCATGGGTATGTCCGAGCACCCGGATACCGGCTACACCAAGAAGAACCAGGCGGTCGACATTGCCGGCATCATGGATGCACTCCACGTTCAAAAGGCAGACCTGGTTACACATGACATCGGCGATATGGTCGGCTACTCGTTGGCTGCTCAATATCCGGCGCGAGTCACGCGCTGGGTAGTGATCGATTCTCCGCTGCCCGGAATAGGCAATTGGGACACCATCACTCGTAACCCGATGCTGTGGCACTTCGATTTCCGGGGCCCTGACGAAGAGCGTCTGGTGCAGGGCCGGGAGCGCATCTACCTGGATCGCTTCTGGAACGAGTTGTCCGGAAACCCCAAGGCGATCGACGAGGATACGCGGCAGCACTATTCTGCCCTGTACTCACGGCCGCATGCGATGCACGATTCCTTCGAGCAGTTTGGAGCATTCAGGCAGGACGCCGCCGACAACAAGGCGCTGCTCGCCACGGGCGGCAAGATCACCATGCCGGTGTTTGCCGTCGGTGCGGAGAAGCTTTTCGGCACGGGTATGGCCGATGAGATGCGGTTCATCGCCAGCAACGTCACAGGCGGTATCGTACCCAACTCCGGACACTGGATCATGGATGAGAATCCACAGGCCACTGTCGAGTTGGTTACAGGTTTCCTGGCCAAGTAGCGTCTAACGCTAATCCAACTTCAGGAGTTGTGCGGCGGCCCCAGGTAGGGAAACTCGGCCAGTAGATCGCTGTGGGCGCCCACCTTGTCCCCGGTCACCCTTCCGTTTGTCAGTACGGCCAAGAAAGCATCAGCGGCATCGTCGGTGAGCGTCCGGCCATTGTCGGGAAATGACGCCGGGCGCGTGGGGTCATAAGACAGCACGTCTGGCAGCAGTGTTTCTGCTACCCGCCGTGCTTCCTCCGGCGTATATCCACCCGCATGTTCAAGCGCGTGCGCGAACACCCCGACGAAACGGGCATCTTCCGATGGCTCACCCGCAAGATAGGCATCCCTATCGTCGCCGCCGACAAGAAACACAGCTTGTGCGGGGAGCCCCCCACGGTCCGCCTGGACCCATACCCCGCCCTCAACCTTCAGTGTGCGGGCCCACAGGCCAATTCGTTTGCGTCCGAGGACAGAGTTTGGGACTTCCAACACGATGCTACACACGTCTTTGTCGGCAAAGAAGTCTTCACCGGTAAACTGCAAGTTATTCAAGGCGCCTTTCGTGTCAAAGAAGAAGGGATCGCTGCGCCAGCCCGCGAAGAAGCGATACCCGCCAGCGTCTGTCACGCGCACGTTCAGACCCGTCGAGACGGGTGCGGCTTCGACGATAACCTGACCGCCGTCATTCGTACCCACGGCCCGCCCACCCACGACGCATCGCAGTGTCGCGGTTTGCGACCCATCTTCTGAGGATGAAAAGCGTACCGTGTATGTTAGGTCGGCGACGGCATCGCCGTCCGTGTCAATCCGAAACTCGTACAACGCCTCGGGCGAAAACGGCTCAGTAGTGGTTGGGCCAGGCGGGTTTACGACGGCGGACGGATGCACGTTCATGATCAGGATCGACTTGTCTGCATCCCGCGGCTTGGGGAATGCATACAAGTCCGTGAGATCCAGACGGGCGTCACCCTTCGGAAAACCGAAGTCGGGGCCGGAGTAATGGTGCGACATGGATGCTCCTAGAGTTCGCCCGTAAGGAATTGCGCCCTTCCGTTGCCGAAGCTCCAGTCGGCGTCGGAGTTCGTAACTATTGAGACAACGATATCGTTCTGTTCGATATCGCAGGTCTTCAATTCCTCCACGAGCTGGATGTAGAGGTTTGTCTTCTGCTGCTCGGTTCGGGGCCGGCTGGTGATGCCAATGAAGACAACCTTCCGGGTGCGATCGATATTGAGCCCGGTATCCTGGATGATGAAGTTCGATTCGGTGTGCTCCTGATAGACCTGGTAACGGTCACGCAGGGGTACTCCAAAAGCCGAGAGCACGGCCCGATGGATTGCATCGAGAAGGTTCTTGACCTGCTCCTTGCTGCGGCCTTCGTAGGCGTCAACTCTGACAAATGGCATTTCAGGTTCCTCGTGCCGCAGGGTTGGCTGTTAATTCGCGGCTTGCGCTGCCTTTTCAATGAGCGCGGCCACTTCGCTTGCGTGCGACAGGAATACCGCATGGCTGCCCGGCAATTCGATGGTGTGTGATTGGGCGCGCTGAGCCATGAAACGTTGCAGATCGGGATTGATCATCCGGTCTTGCCTGGCGATCACAGCAAAGGTTGGCTTCGATTTCCAGGATGCGACCGTCGCCTTGGCGCCAAAGACAGCGGCGGAAGTCGGTACTTGAGAGATAGCCATGAAGTGCGCCTGCGGCATGGGGACATCCGGGGCGAGGTAAGGGGCTCTTGGACAGCGCGGACCGCGTACCCGTGGCGCTCCAGGATGTCTGCCACGGGTTTCCAACCGGAACCGTCGGAGAACGCACCGTGGACGAGGACGACCGTTTTCACGGCGGCGCTCGCCGCGCAGGTCATTGTGAGCGCGATGCTTGCAGCCAAGGCTAATACCAGAGACTTCACTTTCGAACTCCTGTTCAATGCTGAGGACAAATGGCGTGACGAGCGAAGGGTTCACAGCACCATCAGGCGCACGTCGATATTCCCGCGAGTGGCATTCGAATACGGACACACGATGTGAGCCTTCTCGACGAGCGCTTCAGCTTCACTCCGTGGCAGGCCCGGAAGAGATACGCGCAGCTCGGCTTCTATCCCGAAGCCGCTCGGAATGGCCCCGATTCCGATGGTGCTCTCAACCGAGGCGTCCGCGGGAATCGCAATTTTGTCGCGACGAGCGACAAATTTCATTGCAGACAGAAAGCACGCCGAGTAACCCGCGGCGAAGAGTTGCTCGGGATTGGTGCCTGTGCCGCCGGGTCCTCCCAACTCACGAGGCCTGGTGAGCTGGACGTCCAGAGCGCCGTCAGACGAAGCTGCATGGCCTTCATCCCGACCGCCGATGGCCTTGGCGCGGGCCTGATAGAGAACTTTTTCAATCGACATGATCGACTCCTGTTAGGTTCAAATTGGAACGCAATGTTGGTTGCAGGTCTGTTCTGAGTCTGCCGTTGAGTCTGACACTCGCCGCAACCGTCTCATTGAGGCGGCCGCAGGGATCCGCTGAACTCGCGTATCAACTCCGCAATTTCGTCCGCCTTCGTATCGAGCGCGAAGTGCCCGGCATCCAGTACGTGAACCTCCGCTTTGGCGACATCGCGCCGGTACGCGTCGGGCTCCGAAATATCGAACGACGGGTCATATCGGCCCCAGATCACCAGCAGGCGCGGTTGGGTCTTGCGCATCCACGCCTGCCAACTCGGATAGGCGATGACATTGGTTCGATAGTCATAGAAAAGATCGCTCTGGATGTCCGCTTGTCCGGGCTGACTCAGAAAAGCGAACTCGTCAGTCCAGAGGTCAGGATCGTAGCGCTCGGCGGCTGGATCACTACCAACGTGACGCGTCCGGGTCGTTGCCAGGGATAGGAGGTTCGTACGAAGCGCAGCTTCGTGGGCAGTCCGATCGGCCCAAAATTCCCGGCGCGTCTTCCAGATTTCCCCCAGGCCTTCGTTGTGCGCGACGGCGTTCTGCACAATCAGGGATTCGATCCGCTCAGGGTGGGCCAGCGCGAGTCGAAAACCAACCGGTCCGCCGTAATCCTGCATGTAAAGCGTGTAGCGCTGCAGACCCAGCGCCTGCGTGAAGTGATCCGTGATTGTCGCGATGTGATCGAAGGTGTATTGAAATGCCTTCGGGTTGGGCCAGTCACTGTGCCCGAATCCCGGATAGTCGGGTGCGATCAAGTGGAACCGGTCGCTCAAACGCGCGAATAGCGGCTCGAACATACGTGACGATGACGGCAGTCCGTGCAACAGCAGGAGCACGGGCGCATCGCGCGGGCCCGCCTCCCGGTAGAAAATAGTCAGACCATCGACTTTGATGGTGCGATAGAACACAGACTCTCGCATGACACGCTGCTCCAGGCTCGCCCCGGCAGACGAAGCCAAGGCGAGCAATACACCCAAAAAGACAACCCTGAGCGGCCGAATCCAGAAGCGCATGTCTCAGACATCCACTTCGAAGGTGATCTCCCTGACCACCGCCAGAGCGTTCAACGTGGCAATGCGAGTCGCGTTGCGCCCGTCATCAATGGTCAAGTCGCCCCCAACACGTCCGCGGAACTTGGGGACGCCTTCTTCTACCGGCAGCGTTCCGCTCAGCGTTATGCTGAGGCCCTGCAGCCGTTGTTCGGCGCCAGTGTTCTTTGTGTTGGAGGACATTGTCGATTCTCCGTTTAGATCGATTTTACCAACGACCCAACGGATTATTCGCTTGCGTGCCGGTCTTGATTAGATGGGAAGCTCTGGAATCTGATTCCCAAAAATGACAAAGTGCCCGCATGGGGCCGACAGCCCGCTGATTGATGCGCACCGAAGAGGATCGACGATCTAACTCACGGCCCGGCCCTCGTGCGCCCAGAAGCGTTCGCGCAGAACGCGCTTGAGAATCTTCCCGGCGCCGCTCTTGGGCAACTCTTCAGGCGCAAGCTCGATGCGGCGCGGAATCTTGTAGCCCGACAGAAACCTGCGGCAATGCGCGGTGAAGTCATCCACCGTGGCGGTCGCGCCGGGCCTCAACACCACGCAAGCCATCACCAACTCGCCCCATTGAGGATCCGGTATGCCAAACACCGCGGCTTCACGGACAGCCGGATGTTGATAGAGGACGGCTTCGACCTCACCGGAATACACATTCTCGCCGCCCGTGACAATCATGTCCTTCAAGCGATCCAGGATGTAAACAAAGCCCTCGGCATCCTGATAGCCCAGGTCGCCGGTACGAAACATTCCGTCCCGAAATGCCAGCTGGGTCTGCTCCGGGTTGTTCCAGTAACCGTGCATCACATTCGCGCCCCGCACGACCAGCTCACCCTTGCGGCCGATCGGGACCTCCTCTCCTGACTCATCCACGACACGCACATCGATTCCGGGGCACGATCGCCCACAGGACAGCAGCCTGCTCTCGGTGTGCTCGTGGTCCCGCAGACCCGTGAGGAATCCGGTTTCGCTCAGGCCGTAGACCTGAACCAGTTTCACATGCGGCAACGCCTGCCTGACACGGTGGATGAGCTCGGGCGCAATAGGTGATCCACCGTATCCCACCTGAACCAGGCTGCTCAGATCATAGTTGGCCAGGTGCTCGAATTGAACGAGTAGATTGAGCATCGTCGGCACCAGCACGGTGCGCGTGACTCGCTCCCGTTGGACTGTTTCACAGAACGCCTGCGGACTGAACCTCGGGATCGTCACCTGGCAGGTGCCGAAAGCGGGCGCAGCAAACATGAACGGAAAGTCGGCGATGTGGAACAGCGGCGCTGCATGCAGATACAGACCGCCCTCTTCGTACGGCCACCAGTAGTTGACATGGTCCACATTTGCAAGCAGAGCTGCATGTGTGACTGCAACGCCTTTGGGATGGCCGGTCGTGCCGCTAGTGTAAATCAGTGCGAGAACCGACTCCGGGTCGTAGATGGCTTCGGGATTGTCACCGCCCCTGACCTCGAACGGTTCCCGGTCGAGTACCCGCTCCCACTCGAGCCGCAGCGTCGGAGCCGACAATGACGAGTGCCGAATCAGGCCGCGTGGGATTGCGTCGGCAAGCACCCCATCGATCTCCGCTGTTGACAATCGAGTGTTGAGTGGAACGGCCGTTATCCCTAGCCACGCGCACGCATATATCAGCTCCAGGTATTCGGTTTCGTTGGGTAGCAGCAGTGCGAGCCGATCTCCTGCTCTGAAACCATTCTGCGTGAGTGCGGCTGCAATCCCTCCGACCCGCGCATGCAGCTCCTGGAAAGTCGGCCGCGAAGAGCCTGAAACGAGTGCCGTAGCGCCCGCATGGCATCGAACACCACGGCCGAGCGAATGGGTGTGAATCATCGGGCCTCAGCCATGCTCGGCTCGCAGCTGCAGCAAACCTACGATGACCTCGTTTTCTGCCGTCGCCAGCGTTGCCACAGACCGCCCTGCCGCTTCCTCGAGCGTACCGGCGGCCAATTTCTGCTTGAACTCCGGTGTCAGGCCGGGAGTGCCGAGTACCTTCCACAGAGGCTCCATCGCCGGCAGCAGGTGGTCGATGAAATGTTGGATCCCACCGGCGCCGCCGCCGAGGTGGAACTGCAGACTCGGACCCATGACGCCCCAGCGCAGTCCGGGACCCCAACTCACCGCAGCATCTGCGTCGGCCACACTGAGCACTCCCTGCTCGATCAGATATAACACTTCCCGATAAAGCGCCGCCTGCAGCCGGTTGGCAACGTGCCCGGGAACTTCCTTGCGCAGAAGAATGGCCCGCTTGCCGATCGACTCGTAGAACGCCATTGCCTTACTGATGGCCGCGGGCGATGTCTTCGCGCCACCGACGACTTCCACGAGCGGAATTACGTGTGGGGGATTGAAGGGATGACCAATGACACAGCGTTCCGGATGCTCGCACTTGGACTGAACGACACTCATGGTCAGCGTCGAGGAGCTCGATGCAATGAGTGAATCCGGCGGTGTCACGGCGTCCATGTCAGCATAGAGCTTGATCTTGAAATCCACCCGCTCCGGCCCGTTCTCCTGCACGAAGTCCGCCTGCGAGAGCGCCTTCTTCATATCGGGGGTGAACTGCAGTCGGTCACGCGAAGCCCCCGGGGACAGTCCAATGCTGTTCAGCACGGCCCAGGCATCGTCAACATATTTGCGTAAGGCGGCTTCTGCGCCCGGCGCCGGATCGGTCGCGATGACATCGAAGCCGCGCGCCAGATACAGCGCGGCCCAGCTGGCACCGATGGTTCCTGTGCCGACGATGGCAATGCGGCGAATGGGTTTGTCAAAGCTCATGTTCATTTCTCCGTCGAAGTAATGTCGGCATAGGCCACGCCGGCGAGATTGCCTTGCGCAAAGGCGAGGACTCGCTTCTGTGACCCATTCAGCGTAGCGCTGTACACCGACCCCGCCAGGTCAGTCACAAACATGCGATCGCCGGCAACATCCAACGCAATGCCGATACCTTCCATCAGATTGCTGAGCACGATGTTCTGGGTGAGCTTGCCGTCGAGCGACGTGCGGTTCACAGTGTTGCCGCGCGGCGGATCGCCGCGATCGGTCCAGTAGAGGTAGCGATTTTTCAGATCGAGCTCCAGATCGATCGGCTCCGGGAGTCCGTCAAACAGGACGGTGATGTCGCGCCGATTGGCGGCGTTTTGACCCGCAGGAATCTCGAGATTTGCGCGAAAAATGCGGCCGCGCTCACCGTTATCCGGGCCCTTCTGGGTCCAGTAGAGGTGTCCGCGATCCACATCGACCGTGATACCCACACACCATTTCTCTGCATCAGTGCCAGGGCGCGGATCGCCCTGACTCGTATCGACGAGCGTCTCGATGCGCGAGCCGTCGAGATTCGAGCCCATGACGCGCATGCCTTCACGATCCGACCAGTAGAGCTTGCCATTCTTACTGTCGAGATGGATCTGCTTCGGTGTATGTGTAGCGCCCTCGGGAATGATTGTGGTGCGGTTGCTACCGTCGAGATTGGCGCGCTCGATCTTTCCATCATTGCGGTTGGGAATGCCCATGTCCGTCCAGTAGAAATGCCCGTTCGCGAGATCCAACACGATACCGTCCGGCATGTGGCATCCCGTGACGAGGGTCCTGGAATCGGAGCCGTCCGGATTCAGCGAAAAGACCCGACCACCGCTCAAATCGAGTACGAACAAACGACCCGGGGTTTTACTCATCGCTGCTGCTCCTTCATCTTTCCAAGGGCACCGCTCGACAGCAGTGCACCGATATCGCCCGCGCTGAAGCCGAGCTCCTGCAGGACGGACTCGTTGTGCTCTCCAAGTTCAGGAGCACGCCTGGCCGGCACCTTCCTGACGCCATGGACTCGTATTGGACTGCTGATAGTGGATGTCAGTTTGCCGGGTGCACCTTCCAGGGGCACAACAATCTCATTGAGCGGAAGCTGTGGATCGTTGATCACTTCCTGTGGCCCCCGCACGACGCCGAAAGTCACATTGACACGTTGTAAAACCTGCTGCCAATACGACATCGGTTGTGCCGAAAAGATTTCGTCGAGAATCCCCGTGAGCTGCGGCATGTTCGCCACCAGGTTCGCCGGATCGGAGAACCGCGGGTCTGTCAGAAGATCCTTGCGACCCAACGCCTCCGCAACCAACGCAACCTTATCCGGTGTAACAAGAAGAACGAACCACATGTTATCGGCGGTGCGGTATACGTTCATCGCCGCATTGGCAGGATTCTTGCGATCGTGCAGCCCGTAGAACTTCGCGTCGCACAGTGCGGCCTGGATCGAAACGCTCGCCGCCCAGACACCCTCGGCCAGCAGCGATGTTGTCACGTACGCGCCTTTGCCCGTGCGCTCCCGACGGTAGAGTGCCGTGACGATCGCGGAATACAGGCCCACTGCTGTCGCATTGTCACCGCTACCGGCCACGGGCCAAGTGGGCGGCGCGCCGGCATCGCGCGTCATCGCGAGCAGTCCGCTGCGTGCCCAGTAGGAAGTAATGTCGAATCCCGGCAGTTCGGCGTCCGGACCCTTCTCGCCGAAACCCGTGAGATCCGCATAGATGAGCCGAGGATTGTTTTGCACAACATCGTCATATTCGAGCTTCAATCGTTTGCGTGCGGGATGCGGCGTGTTGACGATGAGCACGTCAGCCCATTTGACCAGCCGCTGCAGGACGGGTTGAGCGCTCGGAGACTTCAGGTCGAGTGTGATGCCGCGCTTGTTGCGGTTGGAAAGGTGCCAGGGATAAGGATCCTTCGCCTGGGGTTGCGGCGGAATCTGGTGCCCATGCCGCCAGAAGTCGCCCGACGGAGGCTCCACCTTGATGACATCAGCGCCAAAATCCGAAAGGATGACCGCGGCGCCGGGGCCCGCGATAAAACTCGCGAGGTCTACGACCTTGAGGCCCGAAAAGATATTGTCGTCTGCCATTGATGTTTCCTGCTGGGTATTTGCTCAGCGACCCTGAAACCGCGGGGCACGCTTTTCCAGGAAGGCGGCTGTCCCCTCGCGTTTGTCATCGGTGCCTGCGCAGATCGCAAACACCGAAGCTTCCAATACGAGCCCCGCCGCCAGACTCGTCTCCATTCCCTTGTTTACCGCTTCCAACGCAAAGCGCACGGCCAGCGGCGCATTCGCGAGGATTTGCTTCAGGATGGCTTCACAGCGTGGAATCAGTTCGCCGGGTGGCACCACCTCGTTGACCAACCCGATGCGGTAGGCCTCCTGAGCGCTGATCATTTCTCCGGACAGAATCAACTGCAGCGCTCGTCCTTTGCCAACGAGACGCGGCAGTCGCTGCGTTCCGCCGGCACCCGGTGGAATACCCAGCTTCACCTCCGGTTGGCCGAACTTGGCGTGTTCCGCAGCGACCCGGATCGTGCAAGCCATCGCGGTCTCACAACCGCCGCCGAGCGCGAAGCCGTTGACTGCCGCGATGACCGGCTTGCCGAGGTTTTCAATGAGGTCGAGCACCGCCTGCCCGCTGCGGCTGGATTTCTCGGCATCCACTGACGTCGCCTGCGCCAGCTCGCTGATGTCCTCTCCTGCAATGAAGGCCTTGTCGCCAGCGCCGGTCAGAATCACTCCAAGGACAACCGCGTTGTCGCGCGCCTGCTCGAAAGCCGTTTTCAAATCCGCCCAGGCGCCCTGGCTGAGCGCGTTGAGAACCTTCGGACGATTCAAGGTGACGTAGGCGATTGAACCTTTCGTCTCATACAAAACATGACTGAGTTGCGTCATGAGTGGCTCCTAGTGACGCTTTTGGAGGAATGCGGTGATGGCATTCCGGGCTTCGGCCGACCGGACTCTGACACTGAACTCCTCAGTCTCGACCTTCACCGCCGACTCGGTCTGTGCACGCGACCACTGTTTGAGAAGCCTCTTGCTGGCCTGTAGCGCATCGGTCGGCTTCTGCGCGAGCGCATGGGCCGTCTCCATTGCCGTCTCCAACAAATGCTCGCCAGCCACCACGCGGGTCACCAACCCAACCTCGGCGGCCCGGTGGGCGTCAAAAGGCATCCCGAGCAACAGCAGCTCAGCGGCGGCCAGATAGCCAGTCTGTGCAGGAATCAGGTAGCTCGTGCCCAACTCCGGGACCACGGCCAGATTGACGAACGGCAATTGGAACCGGGTGCCCTCGGCGGCATACACGAAGTCACAATGTGACAACATCGTCGTCCCCGACCCCACGGCTACGCCGTGCACCGCTGCGATCAGTGGTTTGGGGAAATGGATGAGCGCGCCGACGAAGCGTTCCTGCACACTCTGGCCAGGTTTGGGAGGATTCGTCATGAAATCCTCCAGGTCGTTTCCCGCGCTGAACGAGTCACCGGCGCCGTGCAGCAACACAACCCTGATCCCGTCGTCCGTTGCCGCAGCATCGACCAGTTCGGCCACTGTCGCGTACATGGCGGAAGTCAGCGCGTTCTTGCGGGCCGGGCGATTGAACTGCACCCGCAGGATGCTTCCAGATCGCTCGGTGATGATCTCAGTCGTCATTGCCTCTGCCCTCGGATCAGACAAAGGCGCTGATGCCGGTGACCGCCTTACCGACGATCAGATTCTGCATCTGATAGGTGCCTTCGTAGGAGTAGAACGCCTCGGCATCCGCGAAGAAGCGCGCAACCTGATAGTCGAGGGAGATGCCGTTGCCGCCCAACAGCTCGCGTGCCCATGCAACGGTTTCGCGCATTCGGGCGGTCGTAAACGCCTTGGATAGCGCCGCACGTGCGTCGTTCAGCTTACCTTCGGCATCCAACTGCGCCGTGCGAATGACCATGCACTGGCAGGCAGTCACATTGGCGAGCATCTTGGCGAGCAAGTCCTGCACGAGTTGGAAAGACGCAATCGGCTTTCCGAACTGCAGGCGCTGTTGGGTGTATTTGAGCGCGTTTTCGTAGGCTCCCATCTGGCAGCCGGTTGCTTCCCAGCCGACCAGAAACCTCGTCATGCGCAGCACTTTCGCCGTGTCGCGGAAGGAGCTGTCCTGCTGGAGCCGGTTCTCCTCAGGGATGCGGCAGTTGTTCAGGGTGATCAACCCGTTCTGCACGACCTTCAGTGCGATCTTGTTCTGGATCTTCTCCACGGAGAAACCGGGAGTTGATTTGTTCTCAACAATGAACCCTTTGACCTGGTTATCGGCGACATCACGCGCCCAGATGATCGAGACGTCACACCAGGGGGCATTGCCGATCCACTTCTTCTGGCCGTTGATGACCCAGGTATCACCATCACGCGTGGCCGTCGTCGTGAGTCCACCGCCTGTGCCGGAGCCGACCAGCGGCTCGGTCAAACCGAAACAGCCGATCTTCTCCATGCGCGCCATCGGCGGAAGCCATTTCTGCTTCTGCTCTTCCGAGCCACCCATGTAGATGGACCCCATCGCAAGTCCGCTGTGCACGCCGACGAAGGTCGCGATCGAGGCGTCAAAACGCGCCATCTCCATGGCGATCAATCCAAAGAGCAGGCCAGTACCACCCCGACAGCCGTAACCGTTGAGAGCCGCTCCCATGATGTTGAGCTTCTTGAGCTCGGGCAGCAGCTCAAAGGGAAATGCATCCCTCGCCCAGTAGTCGTTGATCACCGGCGCAACCTTGCTCTGCATGAACTCGCGCACCAGCTTCAGTGTTGCAAGCTCATCGGCGGGCAAAGTCTCAGCCAATTCGTAGAAATCGACATTCGGCTCAGGCAGGGCCTTCGGCTGCTTGGCGTCTTCTCTCATGTTGGGCACTCGGCAAAGTGAGTTAACAGTAGCGTGATACTGAGGCCGCACCTGCCTTGCGGCTTGGTCAGCTCTGCTGAATGGGTAGGATCCTGCCTACGAGTCCTCGACCGGGTTGCTCAAGACACCGAGACCCTCGATCTCCACTTCGAAGACATCCCCCGGACGCATGTAGACAGGTGGCTTGCGCGCTGCTCCAACACCGCCGGGTGTTCCGGTGATGATCACATCGCCGGGCTCCAGGCTCATCGCGACGCTGATCACTTCAATCAGTTGCGGAACCCCGAAGATGAGCTGACGGGTGTTCGCATCCTGCATGACTCGGCCATTCAGACGGCCCTGGATCCGCAAATCGCGGGCCCCCGCAGGCACCCCATCGGGCGTCACCAGCCAGGGGCCGAATGCCCCTGTGGCATCGAAGTTCTTGCCCATGGTCCATTGCGGCGTGCGCAGTTGAAAATCGCGAATGGTCGCGTCGTTGAACAGGGAGTAGCCCGCAACGTAATCCAGAGCCCTGTCGCGTTGGATCCGGCGTCCGCCGCGGCCGATTACCACAGCAAGCTCCGCCTCGTAGTCGAGTGCCGACGACTCGGGTGGCCGCCGGATGGCCTCGCCGTGAGCAATCAGACTCGTCGCGAAGCGCGCAAAGATTTCGGGATAGGCGGGCTTCTGGAGTCCGCTTTCCGCGATGTGATCATCATAGTTGACACCCACACACAGTATTTTGGGCGGCTTCGGTACCGGGGGCAGTATCCTGACTGCATCCAGATCGATTGCGTGGCCACCCAGAAGGCCTGCGCCTGTGCGCAGCAGATCCGCGCCTCGTGCAATGAGCTCGGGCAGAGTGCCTGGGAAGCCGCCGTCGCGCTGCGTGAGGCCGCGCCAGCCCGAGCCGTCGTCGGCCGCGATTCCAGCGACACCGTCCTTCTCGAAATTGACAATGCGCATCGAAGTCAACCTCCCGGGGAGAGGCGCGACAAAAACTCCAACTCCAGCTCGCCTTCATAGGTTTCGGCGCCGACCTTCAATGCTTCCCGCACACGTGCCTGCGTCACCTCGCTCGCGACACTCAGATCGGACTCATGGGCTTCCACCAGAAGCCCCTCTGCGATGGAACCCAATGCCCCCGTATCCACGGCCGCCTTTGCGTGAGCGATGGCATGGGCCGGAAATGAGGCGATGCGGTGTGCCAGCTTTTCGACAAAAGGCGTCAACTCGTTCGCCGGCAACGCTCGATTGATATAGCCGTAACGTTCTGCGAGCCCGGCCGAGAAATCATTGCAACCCAACAGCACTTCCAAGGCACGGCCCCGACCCATGAGCCGTGGCAATCGTTGCGTGGAGCCGCCACCCGGCACGAGCCCGATCGCCACTTCCGGTTGGCCGAAGATCGCTTTGCCGGCGGCAGCAAAACACATGTCCATGGCGAGCGCGATCTCACTCCCCCCGCCCCGGGCGCGCCCCTCGACTTTGGCAATGGTGACCTTGGGCATGTTCCTGAACTGCTCGCCGATCATCTGCGTAAGACGAAAGCTGCGCGTAGCGGACACCGTTTTGGAAGCGGCTCCTACCCGGCCCAAACCCGAGTGGGCTATGAAGAAATCGGGCAGCGCGCTCTGCAGGACCACCACCCGGACGCGCTCATCGGTCTCGAGTTGCCTGCCGAGGCGGTCGAATTCCTGTGACAGAGCTTCATCGAGGAGATTGATCGGCGGGTGATTGATGCTGACGAACGCGACGCCGGAATCAAACCCGAACTGGAAACAGTTGTAATCAGAATACGGCATCAGAATGCGGCTCCGTTGCGCTGACCGTCAGCCCGCCTTGGGACGACTCAGCTCCTCGAGCAGGAAAATAAAGGATTCGTACGGTCGCCCGGTGGCGTGCCGCAGGCCCATCTCACAGGTTCGGTTCGACGACAGATAGGCATCGGCGGGGTTAGCATCCAACACCGCTCGAACTTCCCGCGTCGCTGAAACGACCAGCTCGGGATGCAACAGTCCACGATCGCCCGCGGTGCCGCAGCAGGTTGTGCCCAACGGGATCTCGACATCATCAGCCAGCTGGCCCGCAATCTGTTTGAGGGCCGAAGCCAGCCCCAAGTGCGTCGTCGAGCACGTCGGATGCACGGCGACCCGCCGCAGCGTACGCGCGATTGTCAGTTTCGGCAGAAGATCACGACACCAGGCGATCGAGTCGATGATCTCCAGGCTCTCGTACTGCTTCTTTCGCTCCCCTTCCAGCTGTGACGCGACATCCTCTTTCAGACCGAGCGTGCACGAGGCGGCGTCGACGACGATAGGAAGCGCCCCACCGTCGCTCCAGCGCCACAGAGCATCGGCAACGGCCCGCGCCATGTACTGGTGTCCTTGGCCGTAGGCTTTCGATTTCCACGGCGTTGAGCAGCACAGGCCGGCGACATCCGGCGGAATCCATAGCGGCTTGCCAGCGCGCTTCGACAACGAGACAAAGGTTTCCGCCAGTGACGGAGAGGCAGGCTTGCCAGGATCGCGACCGAACATGCGGTTGATGCAGGCGCAGAAATAGACTGCTGCGGCACCGTCTCTGTCGGTTTCGGGAAGTGCCACAGCGGCCCGTGGCATTGGACCGGGCACTGCCGGTAACAGATCGGGGCTGACAACGCTGCGCGCGGCGCCGGCCAGAGCCGTGAGCGGCTTCACGCCAAACACCGACGAGAACGCATGCGCTGCCCCGAGGCTGACTCGCGACAAGGCCTCGACCGATTTCCAATGCCGTGCGAGACGCAATGCCGCCGCCTCGGCCGCCGGGCCGTTCTCGAGCGCTCGCAAATGTTTGATCAAGGCTCCGGTGTTGATCCCGATAGGACAGGGAATCGCGCACGTGCCGTCACCTGCGCAGGTCTCGATCCCGTCGTATTGATACTCCCGTTGCAATTGCGCGAGCATGTCGGAGCCATTCTCCTGGCGCGCCATCTCGCGCCGCAGAGCGATCCGTTGACGCGGCGTCATCGTGACATTGCGGCTCGGACAGACCGGCTCACAGAATCCGCATTCAATGCATTGTGATGAGCCCGTGACTCCTTCAATCTGCGGGAAGGACTTCAGATTCTCCAGGTGCAGGCTGGCATTACCCGTCAGAATCACGTCCGGTGCGAGAATCCCGTGCGGATCGGCAAGCTGTTTGATGCGCCACATCATGGCAGTCGCCTTCTCACCCCATTCGGCTGCCACAAACGGCGCCATGTTCCGGCCGGTTCCGTGCTCGGCCTTCAACGAACCATCATGTTTCTTGACGACGAGATCCACGAGCTCGGCAATGAACGCCGCGTACCGGGAGCGTCCATCGTCGGTACCGAGATCCGCGACGAGAGTGAAGTGAAGGTTGCCGTGAGCTGCGTGTCCCGCAACACCAGGAATGAACCCATGCTTGGCCAGCAGCTCCTGTACGTCGTGCGCACCTTGCGCCAGGCGCTCCGGCGGAAAACAAACATCCTCGGTGATGAGCGTCGAGCCTTCCGGGCGATTCTTGCCGATGAGACCCAGAAGTCCCTCCCGGACGTGCCAGGCAAGCTCAATGGCCTCAGCAACGCTCGTGAACTGCACAGGCTGGATCAGCCTGGCGGTACTCACCAGCGCGAGGACCTGGTGTTGTGTTGCTTCCAACGAACCCGCGTTCGCGGCGCCAATCTCCACCAGCAAGGCGGCCGCCTTGGGATCGAGGGATCTCCAATAGGAGGGCGTTTCCGCAAAGGCCTGGCCGGCCGCGGTTAGGGCCGGAGCGACCATCAACTCGACGGCGGAGGCGCCGAGACCGACCAGGCCTGGTACGAGTGCGATTGCTTCGTCGATGGTCGGGACTGGAATCCAGGCCACGCTCGTGAGGCGAGGTGCCGGAATGGTGTCGAGTACGGCTTCAGCAATGAATCCGAGTATGCCCTCCGAGCCGACGAGCAGACGTCGAAAAATCTCGAGCGGTGTTTGACCATCGAGCAGCGCACATAGCCGCAGCCCGTGCGTGTTCCTGATCGCGTACTTGCGACGCGTACGATCCGCCAGAATCGGATCTGCAAGAAGCTCTCGTCGCAACTCGAGCAAGCCTTCCGCAAGACGCGGCTCTGCCCGAGCAAACGCTGCCTCCGCATCGGGTCTCGACGTGTCGATCACAGCGCCGGATGGTGTTACGAACGTAAGCGCGGAGACAGTATGGTAGGCATCCTTCTGCACGGTACATCGCATGCCTCCGGAGTTGTTCGCGATCACGCCTCCGATCGTGCAAGCATGCGAGCTGGCGGGATCCGGTCCCAGCCGGCGCCCGTGCTTCGCCAACAGCGAGTTGATGTGGCCGAGTATCATCCCCGGGCGTGCTCGCACGCGCAGGCCCCCATCCTCCAGTTTGCCGCCATACCAGTGACGGCGCACATCGATCAGAACATCGTCGGATTGGGATTGACCGTTGAGACTCGTGCCCGCCGCCCGAAACGTCGCGTGTCGCCCGGTCTCACGGCAATAACTGAATATCTTTACGATGTCATCGGTTGTACGAGGCAACACAACAACGCGGGGGATGAGCCGATACGGGCTCGCATCAGAGGCGTAGCGTACGAGATCGATTGCCCGGTGCAGAACGTTCTGTTTTCCCAGGAGGGCGATGAGATCGGCCTTCAGGTCGGACGGGGATCCATTGACCATGGAGCCGGGTACCGCATCACTCTGCGGCACACTGTCGAACCGCCCTATGCGCGCGGGATTGGGGGCAAGCAGCTTTCTGACCAACGCAGCGCCTTCCTTCCGATTGTTGAAGTAAGACAACTTGCGCCCGCACCATTGCCACCTATATCCCCTGATTGGGGGATCAAACCGGCGGCTCGGCGCAAGGTAGCGTCTCATTGCTGCCGCTGCTTGCAACACCGGGAAGGGTAATCCTATGCCGCTGTATACCCTCACGACTCAGGTCGGGGTACTCGACGCTGAGGCCAGGTCAGATCTCGCTGCCCAACTGACACGGCTGCACTCGGAGTACGCCGGCGTGCCGGAGAACTGGGTACACGTCGTGTTTCAGGAGTATGCCGTTGGAAGTGGATTCACCGCCGGCAAACCAGCGGCCGCGGCCGCACTCACACTGCTCATTCGCACGGGACGTTCGGCCGATTACAAGCGCGAACTGCTGAAGCGTCTGTGGAGACTATTTCAAGCTGCGACAGGCGCACCCGACGACCAGATCGTCATTGGCATTCAAGAGGTGCCGGCCAGCCAGGCCATGGAGATGGGACAGGTCATGCCGGACGTTGCCGGTTGACCTCCAGGCAGACTGTCCGCAACTGAGCAGCACGACGTTGCGGCAATGGCAGGCGGTACGCCCGGGTCATTGGCGCAGGGCGCTTGGCGCTTGGCCGATCGTGCTCAATTAGTAGGATCCTGCGGTTCGACGGCGGCCGAACTCCTGTGTTTGAATAGGATTTGGCAGCGATTTGCCGCCCCGCGTCTGTCACGTAATGGGTATTCGAACACTCCGCTACCTTTGCGCGCTCCTGTGCTGCATGGGGCTGCCCTGTGCGCGTTCGACAGGCGCGGTGGGCCCGCCTGTAGTGAGCATTGCTCCCGATGTGGTCAGGCTACCGCTGGCGGATGCCAACGACATCCGTTTCTCTCACCTGCCGAGATCCAGAGGCCTCTCGCAGCGACGGGTCACGAGCATTCTGCAGGACGGACAGGGTTTCATGTGGTTTGGAACGCAGTATGGGCTGAACCGCTACGACGGCTATCGTTTCAAGGTTTTTAAACATGAGCCGGACGACCCCCGCAGTCTGTCGGGCGTCTCCGCCTATGCGTTGTTCCTGGATCACCTCGGCACCCTGTGGGTCGCTTCCGGTGCAATTCTCGACAAGTTCGATGCGCAAACGGAAACATTCACGCATTACAGGATCAGCTCCGACCCGGGCCCCGATGTTGCCAATACGATCCGCAACGTCAGCGAGGACTCCCGGGGCATATTGTGGCTGTCCACGGCACGGGGTCTGTACCGCTTCGATCCAACCACGGGCAAAGTTGTCCGTTCTCATCACACACCGGGCGACCCGTTGAGTTTGAGCAGCGACGATGTCAAATGGAGTGGCACTGATCGCGGCGGAACACTTTGGATCGCGAATGGTACAGGACTCGACGCCTATGATCCGGCGTCGGGTCACGTCACTTTGCACATCCCGCTGGGGGAGCCGCACGAATTGTCTTTCTACGAAGACAAAGCCGGATCGTTCTGGATCCTGTATGCCTCCGGCAACGGGTTGGCTCTGTTGGACCGACAGAAGCGCCGCCTGACCCGATATGCGTGGTCGCCGGCCGAGACGCCCTTTCTCACGCTGACCGGTGCCATCGGCATGTTGGAAGACCGGGCCGGCAACCTGTGGATCGGCACACTCTCGGATGGGATTTTGCGCTTCGAACGCGGCGCACGGCGATTTGTGCGATACCGCAATGACGCGGCGAATCCTGAGAGCCTGACGGAAAATCGCATTACCACTTTGTTCCAGGACCGGGAAGGCGACATCTGGGCAGGCCTCGGCGCCAGTGAACCTGCATTCATTCGTGCACATCCGGCCGCATTCCAGAGCCTGCCGTTCGATTCCGCCAACCGGGCCAACCTGGGCGAGACGCTGGTCAACACCATATATGAGGATCGCAGCGGCAGCCTGTGGACCGGGACGACTGGCGCGCTCAATCGTTACGACCCGCTCAGTCGCACGTATCAACATTACGACATCCCCGGAAATGGCATCGCGACCGATGTTTTATCCATCGTGGAGGATGATGAGGGCCAGCTGTGGGTCGGAACTTCAGGACAGGGGCTGTATCTGTTCGACAGGGATACGGGAGCCTTGCGCGCGTTCAGACATTCCGACACGGATGCGGCCAGCCTGAGCGACGATACGGTCACCGCCATGCTGAGCGTGGGTGATCATCTGCTGTGGGTCGCCACCGCTGACGGTCTGAACAGGTTTGATACGCGGACGGGGTCCTTCACGACCTTTCGCGTCGCAGTGCCAGGTACAGCAGCCAAATATCCCTCCATGGCGCGCGATTCCAGCGGCGCACTGTGGTTAGGAAGCTTCGGGTCGGGGCTGCTGCGCTTCGACCCGCAGACTGCACAGTTCCAGATCTTCGGTCACCGTCAACAGCACGGACACACCGTGAGCGACGACCATGTGAACGCAGTCTTCATCGACCGTAAGGGTCTGATCTGGATCGGCACCCACGATGGGCTCGATGTGTTGGACCCATCGAATGGGCAAACGCGCACATTTACCGAAAGAGACGGATTGCCGAGCAATTCGATCGCCTGCATCCTGCAGGATTCCGCAGGTCGGCTGTGGATGAGCACCACCAACGGGCTGTCGCGATACGATCCGGGTACCGGCGAGTTTCGCAACTTCTCGGCCGCTGACGGACTTCCAGGAACCGACCTGACCGGTTACAGCGCGTGTTATCAGACCCATAGCGGCGACATGTACTTCGGCGGATTCGCGGGAGCCGTGCGGTTCTCACCGCAGAGTCTCGAAGAGCAGACGTACGAGCCGCCCGTAGTTCTGACAGGTCTCGATCTCAACGGCACGACGGTTGGTTCGGGCCGCGTGCTCCAACCGGCGATCACGAACCTGCGCCGCCTCGATCTGCGGTACGATCAAAATAATCTGTCGTTTGAGTTTGCTGCGTTGAGTTATGCGAATTCCGGCAGCAACCGCTATCGATACATGCTGGACGGCCTCGAGCCAGCATGGCGCAACGTAGACGCCTCCCACCGTACTGCCAGCTATACAACCCTGCCGCCAGGCGCATACGTGTTCCGCGTTCAGGGGGCGACGAGCAGAGGTCCCTGGAGCCAGCCCGGTGCCGCGATTGCGATCACGATCGCGCGCCCGTGGTGGGCCACCTGGTGGTTTCGCGGCGCCGCCCTCATGCTGTCCGGACTTTTCATCGCAAGCAGTCACTTCTACCGCGTACGGGACATTCGTCGGCAATTTGAGGTCCGCCTGGAGGAGCGCGTCGCAGAACGCACGCGGATCGCGAGGGAGCTGCACGATTCGCTGCTGCAGGGATTTCAAGGCCTGCTGTATCGCCTGCAGGCCCTGCGCAACGGCGTCTCGCAGCATTCCCCGCAGTTGGTCGAAGCGTTGGATGCCGCTTTGGAAAAAGGTGACCAGACGATCATCCAGGCGCGCGAAGCCGTCCAGGACCTGCGGGCTTCGGGAATCGAAGCCGGTGATCTCGAAGCAGCCCTGACGGCACTCCGGGAAGAATTCTCTCAACCGGGCGCCCCTGAGCGGCCCGCCTACCGGGTCGTCGTCGAAGGCAAACCGCGGGCTCTATCGCCGCTGGTGCGTGACGATCTGTATCAAGTTGCACGGGAAGCATTCCGGAACGTTTGCCGACACGCCCAGGCGCGACAAATTGAAGCGGAAATCGATTACGGCGACACCGTCTTTACCCTTCGCATTCGTGATGACGGGATCGGTATCGAGCCGGCAGTTCTCGATCGAGGCAGGCGGTCAGGACATTTTGGTCTGCAGGGAATGCGCGAACGCAGTGAACGCGCCGGCGGCACGTTTAAAGTATGGAGTCAACGCGACACAGGTACCGAAGTCGAAGTTACGATACCCGCTGCGGTGGCGTATGGCTTTATCTGACAGACGAATTCGGATCCTGACCGTAGACGATCACCCTCTGCTGCGCGGCGGGATCGCTGCTCTGATAGACGGACAACCTGACATGGTACTGGTCGGAGAGGCCGCGGACGGTGTCCAGGCAATCGAATGCTACCGTGAGTGTCATCCGGACATCACCCTGATGGATCTGCAGATGCCCCAGCTGGGCGGCATAGACGCCATCATTGCGATTCGCGAGCAGTGGCCTGATGCCAAAATGATTGTGTTGACCACTTATGTGGGGGACGTTCTGGCGCAGCGTGCGTTGCGAGCCGGCGCCCGGGCATATGTCCTCAAGGTGTTGGTTCGCAAGGACCTGCTCGATACGATCAGAGCCGTGCATGCAGGATCGAGGCGCGTTCAGCCGGAGGTGGCCGCCGATATAGCGAACCACCTGAGCTGCGACGTCCTGTCGCAGCGCGAGATCGATGTGCTGGCTGCCATTGCCGCGGGACAGTCCAACAAAAGGGTGGCCGGCACTCTCGGCATCGCAGAGGAGACCGTCAAGATGCATGTCAAGACGATCCTGGCCAAACTGGGTGCCAACGATCGCACCCACGCAGTCACACTCGCGCTCAAGCGCGGAATCATCCACCTGTGAGCGCACCCCTATAAAGAGGGTACCGCGACCTCTCATTCCGAGTGTATAGCTGCTTCGACGCCTGCACTACCGTGGACAGGACGATGCAAAGACTATTCTCAACCTTTCCCAATTCCACCCCGGGAGCAGGGTTGCTCCTGCTGCGATTCTGCCTGGGTGTACAACTGATACTGGAAGGTCTGCGCCAGGTATTCGAACATCCCGCCTGGACCGCTCAGGGCATTGGCTACGCACAATTGCTCACCGCCGGCCTGCTCATACTCGGCTGGTTGACCCCTGTCGCGGGCCCCGCGGCAGCCGTGCTGGTCGTTGGGCTCGCAATGTCAGACAACCGCTGGGAATTGCACATCGCTCAAGCCGGTATTGCCTTGGGGTTGCTCGCGCTGGGACCGGGGGCATGGTCCATTGATGCGCGCTTGTACGGCCGCAAACGCATTGAAGTCTGACAGGCGTGGCTCGAGCCGGCTGAAATCTTCTCAGATTTCGACAAACTGCGCGCAGCTCCTACCAACGACGCGCGGCTCGTTGGAATAGCGTAGCGGGCATCTAGGGATGAGTGGCTGTCAAAACTGTGAGCGCCAATCCGTACGTGTGGGAGATCTCCGAGCAATGCGGAGATGCTATTTCGGAGCTTCAAAAGTTACGCCCCGTCCTCGCAGGCCGCCTCGCGGAACATGCGTTACAGACTGCGCGGCAACACCTCGGCCACGACTCGTGCGCGAACCAGCTGCCGGCAGTGCTGTTGGCCGAATCGCTCTATGAGCAGGGACGCCTCGAAGAGGCAGATAATCTGCTGCGCTTCCGGCTACCGGTAATCCGCTCATCAGGCTCTCTCGAATGTGCCGCTCGCGCCTATGCGGTATTGGCACGGATCTCGATGCACACCGGCCAGCGGGATTTCGCGCTGAGCTCGTTGCGGGATGCACGGGCTCTGGGTGAACGACGCTGTTGGCCGAGGTTGGTTGCCGTCAGCACGGCCGAATATTCGCAGATCCTGCTGGAGGACGGCGACCTCGCCGCTGCGGCAGACTCCATCAGGGAGTTTGCCGCGCGCATCGAGGAATCAACTGCAGCCGCGACGGTCGTGCGGCGCGCCATGCGCATGCAACTGGCACTGCTGGAATTTCGGCTCGCCATTTGCCGGGGTGCCGGTGATGCGGTAGCCCCGGCTCTCACCCAACTGTTTGCGGAGCATGCGCGTGGCACTTGCGAAGCACGCTGGACACTGCAGCTGCAATTGCAATTGGCGGCAGCCCACCTGCGCGGCGACCGGGAATTTCTTGCACGTGACCTCCTGACCAGGGCTCTCGAGGTGGGTGCGGGCAACGGGTTGTGCATGAGTTTCATCGATGCCGGCCCGTTGATCAGGGGGCTGATCGCCACGCTGTGCCGCGAGCCCGCGGAAGAGGATCCCGCAATCCTCGACCTGCTCCCCTACATTCGTAACCTCCTCCGGCATATAAACCGCACAGTGGCGGTGAGCAGCTCCAGGCGTTCCACGCAGGAAGTCAGCCAATCGCTGACACGCCGTGAAAGCGGCATTCTGCAGTTGATTGCGCATGGACTGTCAAACAAGCGCATCGCACAGCGCCTCGACATTACCCCGGAGACCGTCAAGTCACATGCGAAGAACATCTTCTTCAAGCTCGCGGCCCAAACACGCGCTCAGGCCGTGGCGCGCGCCGAGGCGCTCGGAATCATCTGACTCCCCAAATCGAAGTCGACGTTGGCCCGCCTGCGCCGCAAACGCCGCCAGGCAGCCGGTGTTTCTCCTGTCAGCTGTCGAAATTGCTTGCTGAGGTGCGCCTGATCGTGAAACCCACAGCGCAGAGCAATTTCACTCAGCGGCTGACGGCTGGTCAGCATCAGGCGCGCCGCCAGGTCCACCCGCTTGCGCACGATGTAGGCATGAGGCGGCTCTCCGCAGGCCAGCCTGAACGCCCGTGAGAAGTGCGCCACGCTCAGATCGACCACCTCGCTCAGATCGGCCACCCGAATCTGCTGATCGATGTGTTCGTCGACGTACAGCTCCACCCGCCGCATCTGCCAGGCCAGCAGCGCGCGGGAGGAATCCTGATGCTCGGTGCCTTCGAAGCGCATCTGCGCCTGCAGAAGCGAAGCGGCCCGGTGCATCGAGGATTTGGCCGCTTCCTGTGAGTGCTCGAGCTCGCGGCTGGCACTCTCCAGAAGGTCGACCACTCGCGCGCACACCGCACGTAGCCGCTCACCGCTGGCGGACACGAATTCGAACTGGGTTGTCGTTCCATCGTCCATATATAAACCGCCGCATTGCCTGCTTCCTCGGCTCAACGTACAGCGTGGCATGGCGCAGCAGAATCCCGATATGCAGTGCACCCTGTCTCACCATATTTGGGTAGTGACCCGGACGGCGGTACCGGGGATGGTTGTCAAATGAGCCCGAACCGGATCCGCGTTCTGGTGGTAGACGATCACCCTGTACTGCGCGAAGGGGTCGCCGTGCTCGTCTCCCAGCAACCGGAACTGTTGATGGTCGGCGAGGCTTCGACCGGCCGCGAGGCTCTCGAGCAGTTTCGCGCTACGCGGCCGGACGTCACGCTCATGGACATCAAGATGCCGGACATGAGCGGTATTGACGCCATGATCGCCATTCGCCAGGAGTACCCGGACGCGCGCATCATCGTGCTCACTACCTACGAAGGCGACGTGCTTGCGTGGCGGGCTGTGAAAGCGGGCGCACACGCCTACATGTTGAAAGGAAACGTACGCAAGGACCTCGCGGACACGATTCGCGCGGTCTACCACGGTGTGCACAGGATCGAACCGCCTATCGCTTACGCGGCGCTGACAGACCGGGAAATCGAGGTGCTGACTCTCATCGCCGCCGGCAATTCCAACCGTTCAATCGCAACGCGGCTCGAGATCAACGAAGGCACCGCCAAGACACATGTCAAGAACATCCTGGCGAAGCTCGGTACCAACGACCGAACTCACGCCGTCACCGTGGCGTTACGCCGCGGCATCATACAACTCTAAAACAGACAACTGTCATGCAACGACTGTTCTCAACATTTCCCGGTGCGTGGCCAGGCTTCGCCCTTCTGCTGCTACGCTGTGTCGCGGCCGCGGCGCTCTTCGCGTATGCAAAGATGGGCGCCTGGCTGTCACCCGAACCGGACTTGCTTCTCATACACGGCGCGACAATCATCACCGTAACGCTGTTGATCGGCGGCCTGTGGACGCCTGTGGCAGGAGCCGCCCAGGCGCTTTTGCTCATCTACAGCTACTTTCCCGACAGCGGCCTCACAGATCCGAGCCCCCTGTTGTGGGCGGCTGTCGGTCTGTGCGTCGCCCTGTTGGGACCGGGTGCCTGCTCGGTGGACTCACGCTTGTTCGGCCGCAAGCGGATTGAAGTGCGGCGGCGCTGTCATTGACCTCCAGCGGCCGGCGCGGGCTGGTTGGCTGCATGGATCACGTAAGCGCGGATCGCGGTGGCTTTTGACTGGTCGAGCACCTAGGCGAACGATGCCATGCCGGCATCCTGCAATATTCCATTGAGGACGATCTGGTACCAGACATCGTTCGTGAGGAAGCTCGAATGCCGCAGATCCGGCGTGATGCCGTCGGCACGCGTCATTGCGTGCAGCTCGATTCGGGGCGTTACGCGCAGGATGTCCGGCGGTACATGTTGAATATCTGCGCTGCGACCCGCGAAGCGCGGTGTTAGAATCCGAGTATGAGGCCTGTCACGCGCAGTTACCGGATTCGTGCCTATCCGAATGGCGCGCAGCGCCGACTTCTCGAGCGCTGGTTCGGGGCCAGTCGGTGGCTGTGGAACACGACACTCGCGATTCGCTCGGAGGCGTATCGCGTCTGGGGATTGAACCTGACCGGCAATGATCTCTCGCGCTGGCTGACGCAGTGGAAGCGTACAGCAGGACACGAGTGGCTCGCCGCCGTGCCCGCAACGTGTCTGACGCAGTGTTTGCGCGATCAGGATGCGGCGTTTCGAAACTTCTTTGCCCGCGGGGCGAAGTATCCGAAATTCAAGCGCAGGAGTGCGGCTGCGAGCCTGCGGTTTCAGGGCGCGGGAGCAAGCTGGGCGCGAGGGGTGATGAGTCTGCCGAAGTTGGGATCGCTCAAACTGGCCGAACCGCTTCCCAAGGTCGAGCGACCGGGCACGGTGACCCTCTCGCGCGATGCCGCGGGGCACTTCCACGTCAGCCTCTGCGCACAGGTGGAGACGTCCTTGCTGCCCATCACGCATCGGGTAGTGGGCGTGGATGTAGGACTGACGCATTTGGCGACTCTCTCCACGGGAGAGAAGATCCCCAATCCGAAACGCTATCACGCGCGACTGAAATACCTGCGTCAGCAGCAGCGGTGTCTTGCACGGCGGCAGAAGGGCAGCCGACGCCGTGAGAAGCAGCGGCTGCGCGTGGCACGGGCGCATGCGCGGGTGAGACAACAGCGCCAGTATGCCCTGCACGCACTCACGACCCGGCTGGTGCGCGAGTTTGATCTGATTTTTATAGAGGACCTGAACGTGAAGGGAATGGCGCGCGGGCTGCACGCCCGCGCGATCCACGACGTTGCGTTCGGTGAGGTGCGCCGCCAGCTCACGTATAAGTGCAGTTGGTACGGCAAGATCCTGGAGACGGTGGATCGCTGGTATCCCTCGAGCAAGAGGTGCTCGGAATGTCGGTACACCCTCGATGAGTTGCGGCTCGATGAGCGAGAGTGGACGTGCCCGAAATGCGAGACCTACCACGACCGTGACATTAATGCCGCACGGAATTTGCTGGCGGAGGGTCTTCGCCGGCTGGCCGGTTGTGACAACCGGGACCTGCGCGTGGATGCGAGAGATGCATGCCCAGAAGAAGATCTTCTGGTGCAGGTGCTCGCAGAGGAAGCGCGAAGCGGGCAACGGAATCGAGCCTGTCTAGAACAGGCGAGGTTCGGTTAGCAGCGCAGTCTAGACAACAGCCGTTTACTCCGAGTCTGCCCATATCCTGATCCGCATGCCAGGCGTGCGCTGTCGACCGCCGCAGCGGTGCCCTCGGCGGCCAGGGCGACTCCACCGCCGCTGCCGAACAACACTGTCAAACTACAAGCCACAAACGCCTCGACTGAGGACAGTTTCTGCCACGGGTACTGCATGACTTCAACCTTGTGCGAAATGATGCGCCAGCCGGACGCCGGCGCAGGGGGTGTTCGGTGAGATCCGCCTGTCACCTGTCGAGATTCACACGCCCCAGATCTATCAACTCGTGCGCGCGACCATCCAGCACCGCCTTCATCATGAAGAGCCCGAAGTGCTTCGCCTCATCGACGGTCGTAGTCGGCGGCATGATGAGCTCCTGGCGCACACTCATGACCTCGACCAGCGCAGGGCCGGGGTGAGCGAGTGCCTCCGCGACTGCGGCGCGCAGTTGTTGGGGCGACTCCACGCGGACTGCCTTGACACCCGCCGCCTGGGCCATGGCCGCGAAGTTTGGATTGTGGAGCTCGCAGCCGGTGTCGAGGAAGCCGTTGGCTTTCATCTCCAGCTCCACAAATCCCAGCGTGCCATTGTTGAGAAGGATGATCTTGACCGGCAGCTTCATCTGCATGAGGGTGAGGAAATCGCCCATCATCATGGAAAAGCCGCCGTCACCGGAGAATGAGATCACCTGCCGGTCCGGAAAGGCGGACTGGGCGCCGATGGCATGCAACATGGCGTTGGCCATGGAGCCGTGACTGAAGGAACCCACGATGCGCCGCCGTCCATTCACCTTCAAGTAGCGTGCGGTCCATGCTATCGGCGTCCCCACATCGCAGGTGAAAATCGCATCTTCGGCTGCAAGCTCGCTCACCACCCTGGTGACGTACTGTGGATGCACGAGCCGAGTGTTGGGATCGACCTCGGCAAGAGAATCCAGATCCTTACGCGCATGCGCGTAATTCGCCAGAGCAGCATCCAGGTGCTCTGTTTCCTCATTGACCTCGACCTTTGGAAGCACAGCCTCCAGGGTCTCCTTCACATCGCCGAGCAATCCCAGCGTGAGCGGGCAACGATTGCCGAGCGCCTCGGGCCGCAGGTCGATCTGCGCGATTCGGGCTCCCTCAGGGAAGAATTGGCGGTACGGAAAATCCGCGCCCAGAATCAACAGGGTGTCGCAATCCTTCATGGCGTGGTAGCCCGAGGCGAATCCGACCAGGCCCGTCATTCCAACATCGTAGGGATTGTCGTATTCGATGAACTCCTTGCCGCGCAGAGAATGCACGATGGGAGCCTTCAGCTTTTGCGCCAGCGCGAGCACCTCGCTGTGAGCCCCGGCACAGCCGGCGCCGCAGAAGAATGTGACATTCGAGCCCTCGTTGAGCAGCGTTGCGAGTCGATCTATCTCGGCCGTATTCGGCCGGACGACGGGCTTGGAAGGAATGAGCCAGGCCGGCACGGCGCTGCCGACCGGTTTGAGAGCAACGTCGCCGGGGAGCACAACGACTGCGACCCCGCGCCGTCCAACGGCCACCCGCATGGCCCGGGTTAGAATCTGCGGCAGTTGGCCTGGATTCGACACCAGCTCGACGTAGTGACTGCACTCCTTGAACAGACTCTCCGGGTGGGTCGCCTGAAAGTAGTCGATACCGATTTCGGTGCTGGGAATGTGGGCCGCGATTGCAAGCACCGGCACGCCGCTGCGCTGCGCATCGAACAGACCGTTGATCAGATGCAGATTGCCGGGGCCGCAACTACCGGCGCACACCGCCAGTTGGCCCGTAAGATGCGCCTCAGCGGCGGCCGCAAACGCGGCACCCTCCTCGTGGCGCATATGCACCCACTCGATTTTGCCGCTCTTGCGCAGAGAATCGGTAAACCCATTCAGTGAGTCCCCGACGACACCGTAAACACGCTTGACGCCCGCCTGTGCGAGTGCCGCCACGAGGTAGTCCGCACCTGTGCCGCTCATTTTGTGAAGTCCGCTACGATCTCGAGATCCGAGACCGAGTACGACAGTCCGTACCGATATCCCGCGCCCACTTTGAGCGGCCCCAGCGCGTGCAGCTCTTCGCCGGAAACCTTCGGAAACGCAAGCTGGCCCTCGCCGCGCCACAACTCAACCAACTTCAGGTCGTCAGTGATCGAAACCGTCAGCTCGTTGACCGCCGGCCGGTCTTGCTGTCCTTTGACGAGACGTGGGAAATAGCGAGTGAGGGCCGTTGGCCGATTGAAGACCGTGAAGGGGTCTGCTACGGGCTCACGCAGCGTCACGCGCGCATCCGCGAGCCGCTGCCCATGTGCTGACACGCTTGCTCCAAAGCGCGCACCGGGCTTTACAGGCGAGGCAGCCGCACTCGGGGCCGCATAGGTGCGTGTCTGGAAAATGCTACCGAGCTTTTTCGGAAATCCTTGTGCCCAACCGCGCGCCAATGCAGCGTCGTTATCGACATAGATGAACGGACAGAAGGTGACCGCCCGCTTGCCGAGTTGGGCGTCAATCAGAACGAAGGCCTCACGGTATTGATAGCGCGCAGGATCGAGGTATTCGTCATTGGAAGCGGTGAACTGCCAGTCAATGAACAAGGCAAAGGCATGGCCGTTGCTCTGCGGATCGGCCGACAACCCCTGCGGCAACATGGAAGCGGTCACCGCCGGATCGGCCCAGAACTCCACTGCGACAACGTCGCCCGAGTAATGCCACGGCGGCGGCGGATCTATGGAAGCGTGCCCCTGAGGAGAACGAGGAACCATGAACCCTTTCAACATCGGAATACTCCTTGCCGCAGGCGCGGCCCATCGGCGGGGGTATCCCGTTCTACGACGCCGCGCCCCCATGCCCCATCCCCCAATCGGGGGAATCCGTCTCCGGGCGCAGCTGGCGCACACTGGAGGCGATATGCGATCCCGCTTCCTCTTAGCAGCTGTGTTGACCTTCGGAATGAGCGCGTGCGATGGATCGCCGTCGCGCAACATCCTCGGGTCCTACTTTCCGTCCTGGATGGTGTGTGCCCTGGTGGGGATCGCGGCGGCAGTGGTCGCGCGCTCCATCCTGAAAGCCACCGGCCTGCTCACGGAGATACCTGCGCCACTTGCCGTGATGCTGGCCATTACCTGTGCCGTGACATTCGGACTGTGGCTCGTGTGGCTCGCATGAACACCCCAGCCAACCACGGAGCCACTCTACGTGGCAAAATCATTGCGGCTGTGTGCATTTGCGCCGCCCTCGTGTTGTGTTTCATCGTGTTGGTTGTCATAGACCGGCGGCCCCGCACTCACGATGGACGTGTTTTCGCGTACAGCGCGGCCATGGCCTCTGAGATCAACGGCAGGATCGTTCGCATCCTGGTGCGAAACGACGAGCGGGTGGCCAAAGGCGCCGCCCTGCTCCAGATAGATCCGGTCCCCTTCGAGATGCAGCTGCGGCAGGCCCGCGCGCAGGCGGCCGCCCTCAAAGCCCAGATCGCACTGACGGGCCGGCAGGTAACCTCGCAGGGTTCCGGAGCACAAGCGGCGGAGAACCAGGTACTCAAAGCGCGGGAAGTGCTGAAGAATGCCCAGGACACCCGCAAGCGCCTCGAGCCGCTGGTGGGTCCGGGCTACGTGACACAACAGCAACTCGATGATGCCCGCACCAACGAGGCTTCCGCGCTGGCCTCCCTCAATGCGTTGATCAAAAACGCGGCCCAGGCACACGAGGCTGTCGGCGACACAGAAAGTCTGCAGGCGCAACTGGCCGGCGCAGAAGCTTCCGAGGCACTCGCCGCTCGCAACCTGGATCTGACCACGCTGCGCGCGCCATTCGACGGCATCGTAGTTGGGTTGGGTATTGCGGAAGGAACGTTTGCACTGTCGGGCCGGCCGCTGTTCAGTTTGATAAAGGCGGATGCGTGGTATGCGATCGCGGACTTTCGCGAGACAGAGCTTCCACAAATCCACGTGGGTGACCGGGCAACTGTCTGGACCATGGCCGCGAGCGACCGTCCGTTTTACGGCCGGGTCGAAAGTCTCGGTGCGGGCGTGGAGTCTACGGATCAAGAAGGTCCAGGACTGCCGAAAGTGGGGCGAGACCTGAACTGGGTTGTGGTGGCGCAGCGTTTCCCGGTGTGGGTGCGTCTCGACAATCCTCCAACAGATGCCATGCACGTAGGCATGACGGCGTCGGTCAAAGTGCATGCGCAGCGCCCTGATTGAGCTACTCGCTCATGAGCTCGCTCCGACCGAGGGCCGTGCGCAAGCCGTGCTGCGGATTGCCACTGCATGTACAATCACTGTCGCCATTGCGATGGTGTTCCAGATCCCGGAACCCACTTACATGGCATACGTCGTGTTCCTCATCAGCAAGGATGAGACCTCGGCCACCCTGACTACGGGTGTTGGGGCGATGCTGGCAGTCACGCTCGCCACCGTGTTGAACCTGGGTCTCTTGCTCGTCGACACCGCCGAACCGGCGCTTCGACTGCCGGCAATGGCACTCGCGACGTTCGTTGGGATGTACAGCGTACGGACCTTCGCGCTGGGGCCCATTTCATACCTGGCTGGATTTCTCGTGGTTCTCGTGCAAACGCTCATCGATGACATTCCGAGCCCGGAAAAGCTCACGCGGCTCGCCTTGTGGGAGTGGGTCGTGGTCATGGTCCCCATCACCACCGTTGCGACGTTGAGTCTGGCGTTCGCACCTGCCTCGAGGGTGCTCCTCGGGCGCACCTGGCGCCGGATACTCAACGAGCTCGAATCTGGCCTGCGATCCCAGATCTCCAGGGCGGATCTGGCCCGGTGGCGGGAGGCAGCCGTGCCCCTGCTGTCGAAGTTGAACGAGGCCGCGGCCCGCGGCGAATCAAACCTGCCGGTCTCACCGTCAGGTGTCGAGCGACTCCTCGAAGTATTGACGATTCTCGAAGTGCTGCCGGACAAGCGCCCCGGTGACGCGGACGCGAAGTTACCCGCTGAGATCGCCCTCCAGCGTGCCCTCGCGCGTATGTACGAGGCGGTCACTCAACCCGCAGCCCCTCGCGCGCAACCGCAACCTCCAAAACACAAACAGCTGTTCGTACCCGATGCGTTCAGCAATCCTGCGCACTGGCAATTTGCGCTGAAGACGACCATTGCGGTCATGGTCGTGTACATCACGTACACGCTGCTCAACTATCCCACCATGCGCACTTCGGTCGTCACCTGCTTCTTCGTAGCACTCGGTAGCCTGGGGGAGACGGTGCACAAACTGACACTGCGTGTCTCAGGCGCAATCGTCGGCGGACTGGTAGCCGGCATCTGCATTGTCTGGGTGCTCCCGCACATGACGGATATCGGGCAGCTCTGCGCATTGGTCGCCGTGGTAGCCGCTGGCGCAGGCTGGATCGCGACCAGCAGCGAACGGCTTTCCTACGCGGGTATGCAGATCGCATTTGCGTTCTTTCTGGGTGTCCTCCAGGGTTATGCACCCGCCACGGATCTGTCACTGCTGCGCGATCGAGTCGCGGGCATCGTGCTGGGCAATGTCGTGATCATGCTCGTCTTCAGCACGCTCTGGCCGGAGTCCTCTCGAACTCGACTGCGTACGGCACTCGCCGAAGCATTGCGCGCCATCACCGACCTGCTCGCAGCACCCGAGAAAGGCGCTGAATCCCGTGTCCGCGCGACACAGGCCCTGGTGCAGTCCCAGCACTACTCGGAGCTCGGCGCGTTCGAGCTGCAAATGTTGCCCGCGCAGGCGAGTCGGGATGCGTCTGTGATGGAGAGCGTACGACGGGTGGCTGGCGCTGCATTCGTGGCTACGAGCGATGCGTTCACGAGCCTCCCCTCTATCCGTGAATCCCAGATTTCGAGTGCTCGCTCGGCTGCCGAGCAGCTGAGCTCGGAGATTGACCATGTCCCAGCCACGACGCGCTGATGCCTTGCGGGGCGTGCTCTGCGCCGTAACCGCAGCTCTGTCGAGCGCCCAGGTGGCCGCACAAGCGCCGGAGAGTCCGGATAAAGCGTGGCCGATTCCACAAACCGCGGCTCGGGGGGTGCAGGAGCATGTCGAGGTGCGCGGGCTCGAGCCCAGGAAGCGCTATGGTCTCGTCGAGCTGATTGACCTGGCTCAGCGCAACAATCCCCAAACCCGTGCGGCATGGGAAGCAGCCCGCGCGGCCGCGGCGGCCGAAGGTCTGGTGGAGAGCGCCTATTTGCCGCAGATATCGCTCGAGGCACTGGGCGGATTGGAGCATACGCCGCTGCCGGCTCCGAAGAACCTCGTACCGGAAGGGTTTTTCGTGTCGAACACGCGCGAAATCATTCCCTCCGTGGCACTGAAATGGCTGCTGTTTGATTTCGGGCAGCGCAAGGCGAAACTCGAGGCCGCGCGTGCGGACTCGTTTGTTGCGAATGTCTCCTTCACCGGAGTACATCAGAGTTTGATCTTTCAGGTCTCGCAAGCCTACTTTGATCTCGGCGCCGCGCGTGGCCGCCTGCGCGCGGCACAGACGGCCCTGAAAACTGCGTTGACGACCCAGGATGCCGCTACCGCCAAACGCAATAACGGGTTGGCAACCATCGTGTCAGTTGCCCAGGCCGAACGCCAGACGGCCCAGGCGCGGTATGGTGTGACAGCCGCGGAAGGTGCGGAACGCAACACGTATGCGAGCCTGATTGCCTCGCTGGGCATTCCTGCCGACAGCACACTCGACGTGCTCGACAGTGATGAGTTGCCTTTGCCCAATCAACCGATTTCGAATGTATCGGCAGCCATCCGCGACGCATTGGCGAATCGCCCTGATGTGATTGCAGCGCTCGGCAAGGTGGATGCGGCGCGGGCATCACTCGATGCCGAACAGCGCTCGCGTTATCCCGTCATCGACGTTTCGGCGCATGGCTTCCAGAACGCAGGCTGGGTGAGCTCCGACGGCAGGCCTTACTCGAGGGTAGACCGGCCTGGTGGCAACATTCTGTTCTCCTTCAGCGTGCCGCTGTTCGATGGCGGCCTGCGCTCCAGCCGGATCTCAGTGGCCCGCTCCCAGGTCCGTGAAGCCGAGCACAAGCTGGATCAAACCCGTGACACAGCCGCCCAACAGGTCGTAAAGGCGTACAACGGGTTGGTTACGAGTCTCGCTGAATACGAAGCCGCAACCGAGCTGAGCCGCGCCGCGCACACCGCCTACGACGCCGCCTTGCGTTCCTATCGCCAGGGAGTCGGAACTTACACCGATGTTGCAACTGAAGAGAATGCGGTAGCGCAAGCAGACATGCAGGTCGAGGACGCACGCTCCAGTGCACACACGGCAGCCGCAGCACTGGCGTTCGCGATGGGGACACCCGAATCCGCGCAGAGCCCGATGCCGTAGCCTCGGAGGATTCACTCCATCGGCATCATCATGTTGTGATTCAGGTTGGCCATGATGATCATGGAGCCGAACACGATCAGCGCGACCGCGAATGTGCCGAACGCCAGTGCCAGAAAATTGTTCGTCTGGTCCGCTGCGCTGGAAATGTTCAGGAAGAACACCAGGTGCACGCCCATCTGTGCGATGGCCAGCACACCCAGCAGCAGGGGCACGCCCGGCGTGAACACGAGATCGGTCGAGGCCGCCCAGAAGGAGGCCAACGTCAGGACCAATGCATACCCCAACCCTATCAGGTAGGTTCGGTGGGTGCCGTGCGTCTGGGCGCTGACACCCGGGGTGTCGCCCTGCGCCGATTGCTGCAATTGTGGCTCCATCAGCGTGCTCCCAGGTAAACAATCGTGAACACCCCGACCCACACGATGTCGAGGGCGTGCCAGAACAGACCGAAACAGAAAAACCGGCGGGCGACCATGGGACGAAATCCAAGCGTGGCCACCTGTATCAACATCATGACCATCCAGCACAGACCGATCGTGACGTGCAGCCCGTGAGTGCCAACGAGCGTAAAGAAGGCCGACAGAAAGGCGCTGTGCGAAGGGCCCGCGCCGCGAGCGACCATATCCCGAAACTCCCCGAGCTCCAGGGCAAGAAATGCTGCGCCCAACAGGAAGGTCAACGCCATCCAGAAGTACATCGTCGCAGCCTGGGCACGTTGTACAGCCAACGTCCCGAAGCCACACGTCACACTGGAGGCGAGCAGACACAAGGTCTCAATGAAGACGTGCTTGCGATCGAAGAGATCCGTGGCCGAGGGGCCGCCGGCGGTCTCGCCAGATAAAACAGAATACGCGGCAAACAGCGCCGCAAAGATCAGGATGTCGGACAGCAGGAACAGCCAGAAGCCGAATCCGGCCACCACACGGGTTGATGCGGGGCCCCGTAGCGACAGCGGGATTTCCGCCGAGCCGGCCAGAGCGTGTTCAGCGGCACTCATGCTGGGCGCACCTGCGCGGAATAGGCGCGGTCGGCCGCCGCCACTTCCTGCGCCGACACATGCACCTCGCCATCAGTGCGCCATGCCTGAATCAGCGCCGCCACGAGCAGGCCGATCAGACCAACAATCGCCAGCCACCAGATCCGCCAGATGAGCGCGAAGCCGAGAAAGAAAGAGAAGAACGCCATGAAGAAACCCACAGGTGTATTGCGCGGAATATGCAAAGCCGCGTAGTTGCGCTCACCCAGCAGGCGTTGCATTTCCTCGGGATCGCGCTTGGCCGCCCAGTAAGCATCCGTACGCGCGACCTGCGGCAGCAAGGCGAAATTCCACGCCGGTGGCGGCGACGGGGTGGACCATTCCAGTGTGCGCCCGTTCCACGGATCCCCGGTCAGGTCGCGATGTTTGTCCCGGGCACGAATACTGACAACCAGCTGCACCACTGTCAGGGCGATCCCGCAGAAGATCAACAGCGCACCGGCGAGCGCCACCTGGTTCAGGGGCTGCCACTGCGGGTCCGTATAATGTTGCATCCGGCGCGTCGCTCCCATCAGGCCCAGTGCGTACAACGGCATGAATGCCAGGTAAAAGCCGATGCACCAGCACCAGAAGACTGCCTTCCCCAGGGTCTCGTTCAGCTTGAAGCCGAAGGCCTTCGGAAACCAATAGTTATATCCAGCCATCACTCCGAAAACGACGCCGCCGATGGCCACGTTATGGAAGTGCGCGATGAGGAACAGGCTGTTGTGCAAGACGAAGTCCGCCGGCGGAATCGCCATCATGACACCCGTCATGCCGCCGATTACGAAAGTCACCATGAAACCCAGTGTCCAGTAGATCGGCACAGTGAAGCGGATCTTGCCGCCGTAGAGGGTAAACAACCAGTTGAAGACCTTCACTCCGGTCGGGACCGCAATGACCATGGTCGCGATTCCGAAGAAACCATTGACATCCGCGCCCGCCCCCATGGTGAAGAAATGATGCAGCCAGACGAAGAACGACAGTACGCAGATCGACATCGTCGCCATGACCATGGAGCGGTAGCCAAACAGGGGCTTGCCGGAGAACGTCGCGACGACTTCCGAAAACACCCCGAATGCGGGCAGGATCAGGATGTAAACTTCCGGATGTCCCCAGATCCAGATCAGGTTCACGTACATCATCGGGTTGCCGCCCAGCTCGTTGGTGAAGAAGTGAAAGTCGCAGTAGCGGTCCAGCAGCAACATGGCAAACGTCGCGGTCAATACCGGGAATGCCGCCACAATCAGCATGTTGGAGGCCAGCGCGGTCCAGCAGAAGACCGGCATGCGGCTGTAGCCCATTCCAGGGGCTCGCAACTTGAGAATGGTTGTAGTCAGATTGATGCCCGATAACAGCGTCCCCATGCCCGCGATCTGCAAGGACCACAGGTAGTAATCCACACCCACACCCGGAGAATAAGCGAGCTCGCTCAGAGGCGGGTACGCAAGCCAACCGGTTCGAGCAAACTCGCCGACGACCAGTGACAGGTTCACCAGCAGTACGCCGGACGCCGAGAGCCAGAAGCTCACGGAATTCAATACGGGGAAGGCAACGTCGCGCACACCCAACTGCAGCGGCACTGCGAAATTCATGAGTCCGATCACGAACGGCATGGCCACGAAAAAGATCATGATGGTGCCGTGAGCAGAGAAGATCTGGTTGTAGTGCTCCGGCGGCAAATACCCCAGGGCGCCGTTGGCAGCGAGCGCCTGTTGGGTACGCATCATCAGCGCATCCGCGAAACCGCGTACCAGCATCACGAGCGCGAGGATCATGTACATGACGCCGATGCGCTTGTGGTCGACGGTTGTAATCCATTCACGCCACAGATACGCCCACCAGCCTTTGAGGGTCACGATCAACAGGATGGCAGCGAGAGTCGCGCCGATGGTTGCGGCGGTGATCATGATGATCGGCTGATCAAACGGGATCGCCGCCCAGGTGAGTCTTCCGAACATTCCAGTTACTCCTGAGCTGCCGCGTGCGTCATGCCCACGTGAGCGGATACGATCGAATCGAAGAGGCCCGTTGTGACCTCACCATAGGTCCTTACGGCGTGATCCGTGGCGGGACGCGCGAGCTGCTCAAATGTGGGGCGATCGAGAACTCCACCGGCGGAGTGCGTCGTATCCACCCACGATTGAAACTCCGTGGCGGCGACCGCGACGACTTCGAAACGCATGTCTGAAAAACCCTCACCGCTGAACTGCGCAGACAGTCCGGAGTAGCTGCCCGGGTGGTCGGCCAGAAGATTCAGTTGGGTCGTCATGCCGGGCATGGTGTAGATCTGCGTGCCCAGTTGCGGAATGAAGAAACTGTTCATGACACTGGTGGAGGTGAGTCGGAAATGGATGGGGACGCCCGCCGGGACGGTCAGGCGATCGACGCTGGCAATGCCCTGTTTGGGGTAGATGAAGATCCAACGCCAATCCACCGATACGACTTGAACCTCCAGGGGAGCCGCCGACCCGAGCCGCGCGGGAGGATCGAGGTCGTGCGAGCTGATCCAGGCCATGCCGCCCAGGAACAGGATGATCAGCGCGGGAATTGACCACGTGATCATCTCGATGCGACCTGAATACTCCCAGTCGGGCCGGTAGCGGGCCCGTGAATTGCCCGAGCGGAACCACCAGGCAAAAGCGAAAATGAGCACGATGACCGGCACGATCACCGCCAACATGACTGCCGTGGCATCCAGGAGTATCAGTCGTTCCGCTTTCCCGACCGGTCCCTGCGGGTTGAGAGGGCCCTCGCTGCAGGAGGCCAGCGTCAGACAAATGGGCGCGAGCGCCCAGGCGCGACCCGGCAGCCGTCCGAGTTTGATTGAGGTCATGAGACGACCTTGGCGCAGGAGCGCCGCTGCCCCAATCCCCTGGATGGGGGACTTCAGAGCAGGATGATTCCCCGCTTCAGCCCCAATGTGACCGCATGGGTACGGTCGTTGGCGTGCAGCTTGGCCAGGATGTTCTTGACATGCGTCTTGGCGGTCTCTTCGTTGATGGACAGCCGATACGCGATCTGCTTGTTGGACTGGCCGTTGGCAATCTGTCCCAGTACTTCGACCTCGCGATCGGTCAGCGCTGTGTCGCTGACATGAGTTGCGATGGAGTAGGCAACCTCAGGCTGGACACACTTCGCGCCACCGTGCACCAGGCGGATCGTGTCGAGGAGCTCGCCGCGCACCAGACCCTTGAGAAGGTAGGCCTGTGCCCCGGCCTTCAAGGCCCGCTGCGCCATGGCATCGCCGCCGAACATACTCAACACGATGATCCTGGCCCAGGGCCATTCAGTGCGGATTGCACCTATGGCATCCACTCCGTTCATCTCCCGCATCTGCAGGTCCATCAGCGTGATGTCCGGCAACGTGGCCCGGAATTGACTGATTGCTTCGATTCCGGAGCTTGCCTCAGCCACGATTTTCATATCGCGCTCCATACCTATGAGCGCGGCGATACCGTCCAACAGCAAGGGGTGATCATCAACACACAGTATGCGTATGCAGGACTCGTGCGACATGGATCAGTTCTCCCGAGCGATCCGCCAGCGCAGCATTCCAGGCCGGCGTACATAGGCAAACCTGGCATCAATCCTCAGCTCGATCTCAGTTCCGGCGTTGCGCTGACTCCACACCTCCAACTCGCCGCCGAACTCCAGTGCTCTCTCGCGCATGCCGGGCAGACCCCAATGTCCTTTGCGATAACCGTCTTCGAGGACCTCCGGATCGAGCCCAATGCCATCGTCACGCACACGCACGGTGAAGCGTCTGTCGGTAAAGCCAATCTCAACCTCCACCAGAGCGGCCCGTGCATGTTGAAAGGAATTCCGGACAGCCTCCCGAGCGATGCGATACGCCTCATCGCGCACCATCGGTTGCAGAACGTTCGCCCGCCCCTGTACCAGAACGCGAAAATCCGGTGCCGCACAGCGAGGATCGAATTTCTCGAACTCGCTACCCAGGTCGGCAATAGCCTTCGGCAGATCAGTGCCGACCGGCCCCGCCACCCGCAGCTCACCCACCACCTTGCGACTCTCATTGATGGCCGCCACAGCCCGGTCGATTGCGACATCCAGGTGCCCTGCCGCCTCCTCGGGCCGGTTCGGCAGGAGCCCGCGAACGGATTCGAGTCTGAACAGGGTTCCCTGCAAGCCCTGCAACAGCGAGTCGTGCAATTCCCGGGCAATGCGCGTACGTTCCCGGATGCGATCTGCGCGGCGTTGTTCCAGACCCTGCCGCAGCTGTTGGTCCAGGTGCCGCACGCGCAGCACATGGGCGGCGACGAGGCCGCTGAACGAAACAATGATGCAGAGATACTCGAGCACAGGGAGTAACCTGCCGCCTGGTCAAATTAGCAAGGCGGAACATTACGAAAAACAGCGTCTCGTTTCGTGATGTTCCAGTGTTCCTACGGTAATGTTCCGGTATTCAGCCCCCATTCGGGGGATATGACCCGACCCTGCAGTCTCTATAGTTCCGATGCTACCGCCGCAGGGGGCCAGCATGGACCGCAGCTGCGAACTCATCGAATTGACCGTGGCGCTGGTCGCCAGCTTCGTCTCCCACAATGCGGTCACCGCCGCAGAGCTGCCGGCACTCCTCGAGAGCACCCACGCCACCCTGAAGGAGCTGGCCGGGAAGCAGGCCTCCTCCCACAATCCAAGGGTGCCGGCCGTCCCCATCGATGAGTCGATTACTAACGAATACATCGTGTGTCTCGATGACGGGCGGCGGCTGAAGACTTTGAGGCGCCACCTCATGCGGAAGTACTCTCTCACGCCCGAGCAATACCGGGAACGCTGGGGCCTTCCCGATGATTACCCAATGGTTGCGCCGGGTTATTCCGACCTGCGCTCCTCCCTGGCAATGCGCTTTGCAAAGAAATCCCGTAGCGGATGACTTTCCGCAAACGTGCTCAACAGTCGGCCGCTGGCACGAGCGCTCAGCTCGCGGGAGCTCGCCGCGTCCGCTTCGCGACCCAACATCTGATGCGCTTTGGCGGCTGTAGCATGCGCTCGCCACGTCGCCAGATGGGTCTCATACTCGCTCGCGATCGCCAGCGCACGTTCGATTGACTCCAGCGCAGCGAGGGGATTCCCCTGCATGATGGCGACTTGCGCGAGCGCGTTCCAGGCAAGTGTCTGGAACGTTCTCTCCCTCGTTTGCAGAGTCAGTTTCAGCAGCAGTCGCGCATGCTCATCGGCTCGGGCAACCTCCCCGGCCGCGAGCCACAAATGGACCGTTTCGTACTCGGCGATCAGACGCCAGTACCAGTCGAGTGAAACGGGCGCCTCGGCGGTGAGTCGCTCCCGTTCCGCGAACAACTCCCGCGCCCGGACAAAATTCCTCGCCCCCACCTCGGCCGCCGCCCGCACCACCAGATAGATCCGGTATTCATGCGGATCGAGCGCCGGTGCCGACGGCACCGCCGATGCCTCATTGGCCGCAGCGGCAAGGCAATCGTCGTGCGCCCCCTCAAAGTCACCTACGTAGGTTCGAAACCACCCACGTACGAGCTGTAGCACCCGCGAGGAGTAGTCGTTGCCATTGCTTCTCATGCCGGGAATACTGGCCTCCAACTCCTTGAACGCAGGCCCCAGCTCGCCGAGAAAAAACAGTGTCCACGGGGCAACGAGACAGGCGGTGTAGTACATACGCGCCGCGTTCATTCCCGGCCGGATGGTCTCGGTTTTGATCAGCGTGGGGAAATCATCGCGTACGGCGCGATGAGCCTCGCGATAACGGCTTGCCACCGCATCGAGCTGACTGTGCTCAACCAATGCCCAGGCAGCGTCCAGGTTGTCGGGTCCACACTTCAACACCTGGAGAGCCGCGGTACACCGGTCCGCGTACTCGTCATTCCAACCGTCGAGAAACAACAAGCCCAGGTAGGCACTGAGCTCTGTCCTGGCTCGCATCATCGGATTTTCCTGGGACTCACTCGTCTGCAGGGCCTCCTGCAAGAGTGCCCGGGACCGAGCGTTGTCGCGCCAACCTGTGTCGTATGTCATGCCAATGAGCGCACGCGCGAGCACGTCGACGAGTCCTCGGGTCCGTGCGATAGCTGCGAGCTCTTCGAAGGCGGCCACGGCCCGTGGATCCCGGATGGCGGTATAGATCCCTGCCCTTCCCTCCAACATCTCCAGCTCAACGGCCGCTCGCTCGGACTGCGGCAGATGTGCGGCGAGCTCACCACCGAGCTCGAAGAGCTGCAACCCTTCCCGGTAGCCGAACCTCGTTCGTATCAGGACCAGTGCTTCGCGCAGATAGCCGACCGCTTTGGCCCACTCCCCGCATCCGGCCAGGTGCTCGAGCAGTTGCAGGGCGACAGCTTGTCGCCCTGCATCGGGAAATAGTTGTTCCAGAGCTACGTAGATAACTCGATGGGCGGCTGCCAGGCGGATCGGTCCCTGACGTTCGTACAGCGCTCTGCGATACAGCACGTGTTTGAAGGCGTATTCGCGAACGACAGTACCGTCCGGGTACCTATGTAGATCCGAACGAGCAATGCACTTGTCATTTCTGACGAGCCGTTCGCAGACCTCTTCAAATTCGATGGCGGTCATCCCACAGACCGGGGCGGCCGTCGCGGCGTCGAATGTCATACCAACGACACTGGCACCGGCGAGTGCGCTCAACTCCCGCTCATCCAACTGAAGGATGCGTGACTCCAGAACCTCAGACAGGTCCGAGGAGATTGCCACGTCGAGCTTTTCGACCGGTACGTGAAGCTCGAATCCATCGCCACCGGGGGCGATGAGGCCTCGCTCGATGAAATTCTCGAGTGTGGCAATCATGAGCAGCGGATTGCCCCCGGTCTGCTCGGTCAGCAACTGAGCCAGTGGCTGTGCCCCGTTGCCGGTGACCATGCTCGCCACGAATTCGGTGATCGCGGTCGGCAACAGGGGTGGCAGGTTCACGCGAATGCCGATCTTATGAGCCAACAACTCGCGGCTGAGCGCCTGCACGGGATGATTGCCGGCCGCGGCGTCTCCCAGACGGTAGGTCGCCATGATCAGGACCCGCGCACGGCTGCCGCGGCGAGCGAAAGCCGACAGGATGTCTACGGTGGAGTGATCCGACCAATGCAGATCCTCCAGAATGAGAACCAACGTACAGCGTTCCGTCAGCTCATCGAGCAGTTGGCAGAACTCCCGTACCATGCGATCGCGACTGGATGCGGCAATCTGCCTCTGCAGGAGGGCCCGTGTGTGTCCGGACAACAACCCGGGTAGCTGCAGCGCCCAGGTGGGAGCAATCTCCTGCAGTGCCCGCACCACAGCTTCCCCATCGCGTTGGCGAGTCAGTCCGCCCAGCGCCTCGAGCACCGGGTAGTAGGGCTCTATGCCCCCGTAACCCTCGATACACCGCCCGATCGCGATGGATGTCGTGTCACTGACGCAAACTTCCTCGAGAAACCTCTCGACCAACTCCGTCTTGCCGATGCCGGGCTCGCCGGTTACGAAGACGAGCTGGGGCACATGGGTCCGTGCCAACCGGAGCGCTTCACGCAGTTCGGACAAGGGACGGGCCCGGTCCACGAACTTACCGAAACGCATGCGTTGACGTTTGCCGAGCACCTCGTCGAAGCGCACGGGCGCAATGAACTTATAGCCTCGCTTGCGCAGAGTGAGGATGTACCGGGGCTCCTCCGCCGTGTCACCCAAGGCTTTACGAACCGCCAGAACCTGGCTTTTGAGAACTTCTTGCTGCACTTCGGCGTCGTGCCAGACCGCTTCGAGCAGCTCGTCGTGGGTAATCAGACGGCCGGGGTTGTCAACCAGGTACTGCAGGACGCCGAATGCCTTCGGCTTCAGCTCGATGCGGTGCTCGTTGCCGGCGCCGTCCAGTCGCAACAGACATTGATTGATGGGATCGAGCCTGAATGGAGGAAAGTCTTTCACGTTCACAATGTACGGCCGCGGTCGCCGTAGTATATTGAACAGGCTCACCCTCTATCTGGAAGAATCCACCCACGCCCGCGCCGCCCGTATCAGGGGCCGGTGACCATTCGGTACGCGGCCGGGGTGGTCCGCAGATACTTTTGAAATGCCCGCGTCATGTGGCTCTGATCGGCAAAACCGCTGCTCGCCGCGACTTCCTTGATTGACAGTGATGTCTTGGCCAGAAGTCGCTGGGCTCGCTCGAGCCGCCGCTGAATGACGTATACGTGAGGCGCACAACCGAACCGTCGCTTGAACTGACGTAGAAAGTGGGTGACGCTGATCCGAGCGACGTTGGCGAGATCGATGAGGCGCAACTGTTGGTCGATATTCTCATCGATGTATCGTGATACGAGTTTCGCCTGCAATGCCGACAGGCCCGCGCCACCCAGGGGCTTCTCGCGAAACGTAACGAGCGCATGGTGACGCAGGATCTGGACACACACCTGCGTGGCGAGCGCGTCAACGAACAACTGCCCTCCGAGGTTGTTCGTTTGGACCTCCAGGGCCATGGCGGCAATACCAGCCCGCAACACCTCGTCATCCGCCTTCAGCACGTCCTTTAGTCGGACATCGGCGATATCGCGGTCGAACACGTCCGCTGAAACTCGAGCCAGGACTTGCTGGCTCAGATAGAGGTGGGTCACTTCTATGTCAGCAGTCCAGTGCCAATACGAGGGCTCGACGCGCGTCAGAAGTGACAGGTTGCCCGGAGTCAGCAATTCCCGCGACCAGGGGCCATCAACACGACGATCCATTGACGTGGGGCCCCGTTTGTACAGAACCAGACCATAGTCCTGCAAAGGAGGAATAAATACCTCCGATGGCCGATACTCATAACTGCGCAAGACAACATCGCTGAAACGCGATGTGTCGCTGGCCAGCAGAATCTTGCCGGGCACCCAACGTGGCAGATCTTCCGGACGGATGGGCTCCATGATCGCGTTAACCTCCCATACCCGGATGCAAAGCACGATACGGCATCGAGTCCGGCCAAAAAATTGTACGCCGGAATTGAGAATATGGCATCCAGTCCCCCGTAGAGGGGATAGAGTGCCGCATCACGCGCGCAGCAGTGTCTGCGCGTCGCGCCGTAGTTCGCGCTTTGTCGAGCCCGCGCTCATCGGAACCCCGCGGCAGAATGCGTTGAAATGGTGCCAGCGGAAGCGCCGCTCATGCAGGCGTGATTCTGAGGCGAACCGTTGTTGCCCCCGGGGCGCTGACTCCTCCGGAACCGATGTCAGTTTGGGCCTTGTTGATGAGGAAGGCTCCGAGCTATTGGCAATGGTCGAGGCCGATGTCGACCAGCGCATCGCCGCCTATCGAGCCGCGAAACGCAAGCGTCCCGACCGCGTCGGTTTAGTAACAACGGTGCTCCGCTCTACTTCTTGCTTTCGGGTCCGCGCTTGGCGAGCCAATCCTCACGCCCTTGACGTCTGACCTTTTCCAGATCCTCTGGCGGTTGTTGCTGCCGCGATTTGAGCCAAGACTCACGCCCGACTCTGCGAATCTCCTGCGGATCACGAGAGGAATTGGGGCCCGCATTTTGACCGACCGAGTCAGCGGATGAGGTACCGCCGTCGGCGTCCTCGAGACGACGCTTCGGCAGCGGCGGCGCTGGATAGCGCCCCATCTTTGAGTTCCAGTATGCCCAGGAGCGAGGGTCAACTATGCCGGGAGGCGCCCGATCGAGTGCCTCCCGAAAATCCTCATCCGACACATGCTGCCGAATGACCTTCATATCCTCATGCCTGGCGTACGCCATCGCGTAAGCCATAAATCGTATGGGATCCGCGAGAGCTTGCGCGGGCGGCTCAAACCATATGATCCGGGGCGCGACTGACAGTGTTTGCGGTGTGGCGGGAATAGGTTTCATAGCTCTGGGCCGCGGTTCCTATCAATGTTCCGATTTGAATCCTCGAGGCTGGGCAGGTGGTCGAGATCCACGTGGCGCGCCGCTGTGACGAGACGTAACTTCGTATCATCAGAAAGTTGGCGCAGATTTCCGTCATCGAAATAAGAAAGCGCCTTCAAGGTAATTTGCGCGTTGAAGGTTAGGCCGTAAATTGCTTGGGCTGCAGACAACGCGAGCGGCAAATCAACCTTACCCTGCGTGATCAGTGCATCGATATCGATGTAGTCCTTCGCCTCGGCTCGCATTTGGACGACAGAAGCCTTGGTGCCAGCGAGATCCAGGAGGGAGGCGACCGCCAACCCGTTATCCTTTGCCACCAGTGGCGTGGAGAGTCGTGGCAGACTCGGTAGGCCAAAAAAAGAAACCTTCACAGGCCCACCGCGATCCACGATCGCGCTCAGCGTGTTCTTCTCCCGTTGAATGATGTTGGCCCCCTGCAGGAAAGGAATTTCCTGCTCGATCTTCGTGACATCGAGTGCCCGATTGCCGAAGAAATCGAAATCAACGGAGTGCCGGTGCCCGAGATGCAGCGCCAGGGCGGTTCCACCGTAAAGAACGAATTCCTTCGGAGTTTCCGACAACTCCTTCCAGAGTTTCAGCTGCGCTGGCGGCAGAATCTCGAGACGAGGAACGAAAGGCTTCATGGGAGGCGGTGAGCCAAAAAGTAGCCTTGAAATCCAGCGTTGGTGTCAGCGACGATGCGCACGACAAACACGCCGCTCGGCGCGTGCCGAACCGATTTCCGCCCGGATTGCTTCTGCAGACGGCGCAGTTTGGTCCGGCGGTAAGTACTTCAATTTATCAGCCAGGGTCTGAACGGCTTCAGCGTTCATAGGTGCTCCAAAGCTATGCGGCAGTGTGGCCCGGCTGACCGGATTGAGCAAGGACGGGAAGTTGCCAGTGCAACTCACAAATACCCCAAGTATCAATACCTTGGAGGCTGACTGAACGTCGCCGGCCGACTGCGGAAACGATCTCCGAATACTCCCAGGGACTAGCAAAGTTCTTATTGTAATTCAATAGCGAAGATCCATTTTATCAATTGATTCGAGGCTTGACCGGACCCGATGACACGCTGTTGTGCTGCAGGCCCGCAAGAGCCACTCCCGTATACTGGGCGGCAGACGAAAAATCAAAATCTTGGCATTGCGCCCGTTCTGAAAAGCGGGTCCCGATGAACCGTGCGGCAGCGGATACGGCTTTGGACTTCGACACGCGCGCGGTCCATCGAAGCCACACGCTTCAACCGCACCTGCCAGGGACCGACGCATGACGGGCCTTTCTCGCCCGCCATCTTCGTGCCACGGCGGCGGTTGCCGGCAAAGGAGAGGAACGCACGCCGACCTCCCATTCAAGCAGTGGGATGAACTCATTCAGTTGTTGGAGTCGCCGTGTCCAACATACCAGCAAAGAGACACATGTGAGGACGCCTCAGTTATCTGCGACGGCCACTCGCACCAACGTGACGTCGACTGTAGCGCATTGTTCGATATTTCCGAAAAGTCGCTTCGGATAATGCCTAGTGATTGCGCAATGACTCCCCCAGGATACTCCCACAAATGAGGCGGGTTGACGCAGGCGCTGGCGGCAGAATTCGGGAACTCGGGTATTCGCGTGAACGCGGTACTGCCAGGCGCGGTGGATACTGACATGTATCGGACCATGAACAACACGCAGGAATCGAAGGCATGGATCAGCGGTCTGCATGCTTTGAAGCGCGTCGCGACACCCGAAGAGCTGGCGAAGTCAGTGTTGTATCTGGCGTCGGATGAATCATCGTTCGTTACCGGGACCGCAGCACTCGTTGACGGTGGCGCATCAATCACCCGAACTTGAACGGAACATCGGCCAGCAGCGATTGAATTCCATCTGCAATACGCTGCACTTGGGGTTCGACCAGGATCTGCGCATGGTTGCACGGAAGGCTCAGAACCTCGAGATTGGTGCAGTGCTGTCCCCAGCCGTAGGTGCCGGCTGGGTTGAGATAGCCGCGAAGATTTCGCTCGCCACGAAACAAAAACACTCTGCCGGCATACTGAGGCGGCTGCCAACATTGCGCCTGATGGATGAGCAGCTCCATGCCGGGCACATCCATCAAAGCTTCAGCCTCGCTCAGCTGCGACGGTTCCTCGCTCACCAGGTGCAGACGCCGCGCCAATTGTTCGGCGAGCCAGATGCGTCGATCCGTCCACGAAAAGCGCCTCAATTCAGAAATGCGATGGCGCAACTTTTCAATGCCGCGCCTGGGCAGTCGAGGCACGGCGGCATCCAGCAACAGAACCAGGGGGACAACACATCCGGCACGCCGGAGTTGATCGGCCATCTCCAGCGCTATTGCACCCCCCAGCGAATACCCGGCCAATATCAGTGAGCCCCGACACGCTGCCACAACTTCCGCTACGTAGGCCGAACAACGCTCGCGCAGGGAGGCATAGCTTTCCTTCGAGTCAGGCGTTGATTGCAGACCATACAGCGTTATCGAGGAGTCCAGGTGCCGCATCAAACGACCATAGGGAGCAAGGTGGCCCCCCACGGGATGGGCAAGAACGATGGATTCGCGCGATGCCCCTTGTCGCAACAACAAGAGATGACGCGGGCGCGCGGCACCTGCCGACAGCCGGTCCAGGCGCTGGGCGAGTCGGCGCGGTGTCGAATGCAGAAACAACTCGCCACTGGTGAGCGCCAGTCCCTGCTCTTGCGACAGCAGCGCTACGACCCTCAGTACTCCGAGCGAGTCGCCGCCGGCGTCAAAAAAATCCGTATCGCGGGCGACCGGTCGGCCCAATGCCCGACTGAAAAGACCTATCAAGGCAGCCTCGATCGTCGACACCGTCTCGGCCGAGGCCACCGCCAGCCCCGCTGGCGCCACCTCCAGTGCTGCGCTCGACAATTGGCGCCGATCCACTTTGCCGTTAGGCGTGAGCGGCAGGGCCGGAAGCTGGACAAAGTGATACGGCAACATGTAATCGGGTAACGTTTGTCGCAAAAGCGCCCGAAGCTCGCTGCCTGGAGCGAGCCTTTGAGCTCCGGCGAGTACCAGATAGGCAATCAGACGCGCGTCATCCTGGTCGGCGGGCTTGTGCAGAACCGCCGCCGCTCGAATCACGCCAGGCAGGCCGAGCAACGCCGCTTCGACCTCTCCAGCCTCGATACGATGCCCGCGGACCTTCAACTGGCCGTCGGTTCGACCCAGCAAATTCAAAGTCCCATCCGGCAGCCAACGCGCCAGGTCACCCGTCCGGTACATCCGGAAGTTGCCGCCCCGAAACGGATCGGGCAGAAAGCGCTGGGCGGTGAGATCCGGGCGATTCAGGTAACCTCGAGATACACCCTCCCCGCCGATGAACAGCTCGCCGGTAACTCCCACCGGCAGCGGCTTCAACCATTCATCGAGTACGTGCAACTCTGTGTTGGCGATAGGTTGCCCAACGCGAACCATGCCGACAGGTTTGGGCAGCCGCCATGCAGATGACCAGATTGTGGTCTCCGTTGGACCGTAGAGGTTCCAGGCCTCGCCGCACTGTGACGCCAGGAGCTCAGCCAGATCCGCAGGCAGTGCTTCGCCGCCCACCAGTGCTTTGAAGCCTTCTCCGCCAGACCAGCCAGACGCCAACAGCGTTCTCCATATCGAGGTCGTCCCTTGCAGAACCGTGACCCGACCACGAACGAGCGCCTGTTGCAACAAACTAACGTCGGCGACTTCCTCGCGTCCCGCCAGGCAAATGCGCGCTCCACAAAACAACGGCAACCAGATCTCGAGACCCGCGATGTCAAAAGACATTGAAGTCACCGCCAACAGGCTGTCGCTCGCGCTCATACCGGGACTGAGCGCCATACTCGTGAGAAAGTTGATTAGCTGTCGGTGCTCGACCTCGACGCCCTTGGGGGTTCCGGTTGATCCGGACGTGTACAACACATAGGCGAGAGAGCTCGCGTCAGCCGGCAACCAGCCTGCCGCAGCTGGGCCGACCGGAGCATCATCGTCAACGCAGATGACCTGCGCAGTATGCGGCGGCAATTCCGGTAACAGCGCGCGTCGGGTGACAATGGCGCAAACCTCCGCGTCCCTCAGCATGAATGTCAACCGGTCGCGCGGGAATGTTGGATCGAGCGGCACGTAGCCACCGCCTGCGTCCAGTATTGCCAACATGCACTCCGGCAGAGTCGAGTGGCGATCGAGGTAGAGGCCGACGCGCGCATTGCGCCCTACTCCGATATACCTCAGGCGCGCTGCGAGTCGCTCCGCCCGCTCGAAAAGATCCGCGTATGTCAGCCGCAAATCGCCGGCCTCGAAAGCGATAGCCATCGGCGTACGACCTGCTTGGGCTCTGAGCAATGTCGTCAGCGATTGGTCACGCACATAGTCGCTACCCGTTGCATTCCAACCTGCGATACGGGTCCGGTCCGCCACCGAGAGCCATTCGAGCTCGGAGAGTTTGATATCGGGCGAGCGGCACAACTGGGCCACGCAGCCTTCGAGCGCGTCAGCCATCCGCTCGAGGTCTTCGAGATCAAATGAGGCTACAGCACCGACCACCACGACACAGAGGCTGTCGCCCCGTTCCTCAACATTCACACGCAGATCCCTGGGCGTCTGAGTGGTGTCGAGTGCCAGTTCAACCAAAGGGGTAGTACCCAACGTCGGCGGTCCGCTTCGGGAGAGGTGCCCGAAGAAGATGGGGAAACCAGCGACACGGCGCCGCCCCTCTCCGAGCGCAGCGACGAGCCGCTCGAAGGGTATGCGATGCGACAATGCATCGCCGAGCAGTGCTCGATTACTGCGCGCGAGATCCAGCAGCGTCATCTCATGGGAAACGTTCGCGCGAAGTGCCACGGGCGAGGTAAACAGACCGATCTGATCCTCCTCGACCTCCTCGCCGCGACCCTCAAAGTCCAACGCAATGACCTGATCGCTTGCGCCACTCCACCGCCACAACAGCGCTTGGAAGCACGCCAATGAGAGCATCGCAAGACTCATGCGTTGAGAGCGGCCGAGTTGCCTGAGCGCTCCGCTCATCCCGGTCGCAAGGGGCCGACGGAGTTGTCTCGCCTGGTTGCTGTTGACGGACGCCGGCCGCCAGGACAGGGACAAGCGATCCGGCACGTCCGCCAGCTTCACCTGCCAGTAACTCTCGCGGGCGCGCAGAGTGCCTGGGTCGAGGTCTGCGCGCTGACGTTGTGCTAATTCGATGAATGAGGAGTGCAGCGGCGGCAGACCGACGAGGGCCGCTCTGCCGGCCTCCAGGTTCATGAAAATGACCTGTAACTCACGCCAGAAGATCTCCTCCGACGCACCGTCAAAGGCGATATGGTGGACGCAAACCCACAGCTCACTCTCGCCCGGCCGATCAGCATCCGGTTGCACCGTGATCCGGATAGGAAGCTCGTGCCTGAGATCAAAAGGGACCGCCCGCGCCCTGGCCCTGGCATCGGGCAGCAGAGCTGTACCCAACGGATCGGCACGACGAATCAGGAACTCCTTCGCGGGTCGCAGATCCAGCACGGGATCCGCGTCAGCGGCACCCATGAACCGGCAGCGCAAAGCCTCGTGACGCGCGCCGAGGGCGCGCAACGCGAGCTCGAGCCGATCGATGTCCAGAGGACCCACCGCACGGTAAGCGCGAAACACGACCGAAGATGCATCCGTGGGATCGAGTTGCTGAGCTCGCCAGAAAATCGTCTGCCAAGGCGAGCAAGCGGGTAATGAGGACGTTGCAAACAACGTCCTCAACGGCTTCGGTACACTGGCAGTGCTCTGTTGAGCAACGAGACTCAGAACGTCGACGACGTCTCCGCGTTTGCTGACTTCGCCAATCGGTAGATCGAGGCCCAGACGACTCTTGAGTCGCGCCACCAACCGTACGAGGCGTAACGAATTGGCGCCGAGTGCATACAGATTGTCAGCGCGTGAAACAGGGTGACCCAACAGTTCGCTCATCAATGCCAGCACGGCTGCATCGCCTGAATGACCGGCCACGGTTGGCCGCACCGGAATCGCCAACGACGGTGCGATTGCAGGCAGCGACCTCACATCCAGTTTGCCGTTCGCCTTCAACGGCAACGCCGCAATCTCTGAGAAGCCGCTTAACCGCATGTAAGCGGGCAGGCAGGTTGCAACATGTCGTCCCAACTGCGCAAAAAGGTCGACTGGCGGCGGTGAGGAGCGCGGCACTACGTATGCGAACAATTGCATGTCCCCCGAAGGTGCCCGCTGCGGCACCACCACCGCCTGTCGAACAGCAGGATGCTCGGTCAGTACGGCAGCAATCTCGCCAGGCTCGATGCGGTGGCCGTTGATCTTCAACTGATCGTCAAACCGGCCGAGAAACTCGAGCACCCCCTCGCTGCGCCAGCGCACACGATCCCCGGTACGGTAGCAGAGTGCTCCGGGCTCAGCGGCCACAGGATCGGTTGAAAATCTTCCCGGAGTTGAGTTGTCCTCGCCTACATACCCGAGCGCGACGCCATCACCACCGACGACCAGCTCACCAGGAACTCCTATCGGAGCCTCTTTGCCGTCGCGGTCGAGCACCCGCACCGATGTGTTGGCGATGGGGCACCCAATCGGCACTGACCGGCCGTTCTCGAGATCAGCGGGTTCTATCCGATGGCAGCAAGTAAATGTGGTGTTCTCGGTAGGGCCATATCCGTTGATCAACCGAGAGCGCGGTAGATGTTCGATTGCCCGCCGCACGTGTACCGGGGAAAGCGCCTCGCCTCCCACCAGAATCTGCCCGAGACCCGCCAGGCAGCCTGGTTTCTCCTCAATGATCGCGTTGAAGAGAGATGCCGTAAACCAAGCCGACGTGACGCCTTCCTGGGCTATTAAAGCTTCGAGCAATTCCGGGCTGGGCACACCGGCTTTCACGAGAATACAACGTCCGCCATTCAGCAACGGTGCCCACAATTCGAGTGTCGACGCATCAAACGATGTGGGCGCGAGCTGCAACCATACTTCGTTTGACCCGAGGCTGATGAAATCCTGGCCTCGCACCAGGCGGACGATTCCCCGATGCGCCACCCTCACGCCCTTCGGAATTCCGGTGGAGCCCGAGGTGAACATCACGTAAGCCGGGTCCTCGGCACTGACTGACGATCGCGGCGGAGGCGCTGCCGCCAACTGCTGGTCTTCATTCACGGCAGCCCAGGTGATTGCATCGCCGAGCGGAGCACTCCCCGTGCACAATCCAACCCGGGCGCCGAGCGATCCCAACAGGCGCTCACGTCGCGCAACCGGAAAGTCCGGATCGATCGGCACATAGGCAGCACCAATCTTGAGCGCACCCAGTGCGCAGACGACGAAATCCACCCCACGCGGTATCAGCAGCGGCAGATACGCACCGGAAGCCACCCCCAACCGATGCAGTGTCCACGCTACTGCGTTGGCCCGCTGATCGAGCTCCTGATAGGTCAATCGAAGTGAGTCGGCAACCAGCGCCGTAGCCTCGGGCTGTGCCCTGGCAAGCTCTTCGAAGAGGTCCGTGACCGTCCGTCCCTTTGGAAACGGCTGCGGATTGATCCCCCATTTCGCGATAGCGTCCCGCTCGACGGGGCTCAACACTGACAGCTCCGAGAGTCTGGTCTCGGGCGCCTCCATGCCAGCCCTCATGAGCGTCGTGCAGTGATCGAGAAACCGCTCTGCCATCAGCGGATCCAGAACACCTCGCTGGAATTCCAGTGCTACCGCGGCGCCCTCATCGAGCAGTGAGAACAGAAAGGGTTGCGGTGAATCGGCCACATCCGGGGAGGGTTGCGATGTTCGCACACGCGAATGGAACTCCCGAAAGCAGCGCATCAGCTCAACGACAGTCTGGCGATAGGTACTGGCAGGAACCACACGCAGACTCACGACCAGCGTGCGATTCGGGTTCTCCTCAACATCGTCGGGCGGCAAGACGCCCTGCGGCACGTGTGCAGCGATGATCTGCTCATCGGCCTGCGTGTAGATTCTCAACACGGCGAGGTATGCCGCCAGAAACAAGTGGAAAGGCGTGCTCCGCCACTCGACCGCCGTCGCGAGAAGCTGCGCCGCGAGCGCCGGCGGCAATGAGCGACTGATTCGCAGCCAATCGTGCTCTTCCCCTGCAGGACAAGGTTCCAGGGGCGCGGGGAGGTGCGGCACCTCGAGATCGCAACGTTCGTCGTTCCAGAAACACTCCGCCAGACTGCGCTGGGTCGCGAGCACGGATTCAACTGAGCGAGTCCCAGGATTCTGGGAGACTGCTTTCAACAACGTGATCAATCGATCGAGGTGACCGCGAAGCGCGGCATCGTCGTAAAGCTCTCGGTTACCATTCAAATCGATGCGAAGATCGGTGCGTGCACGATCATCAACTACACCGATGACGAGGTCGGCAGTGGGCCCGTTTGACAGGTTGTGAGTAGACGCGGGGTACCCGCCGAAGTGGCTACCTTGGTCGAACGGCATAAAGTTGACGACCAGGCTGTACACGTCGGGTTCGGGTGGCGAGAGTCGCAAGTCCTGACGCAACAGTTGCGAAGGATAACGTTGATGAGGCATCACTTCGCGCATGGCGCTGCCCGAGCGCCGCAAGCATTCCTCTACGCTGATCTGTGGTGGCAGACTCATTCGCAAAGGCACGACATTCGACAACATGGAGGGCGTGCGACGAGCCAGGTCACCTACCCTTGCACCGACTGCAAAGCCGAGCAGGATGTCATCGTCGGCCGATTCGCCGCGCAGCAGGAGCGCAGCCGCGGACGTGATCGCCTGCACGAGACTGGCGCCCGACCGGCGCGCACGCAGGTCGGCCGTCATGGCGGACGGCAAATACACGCTTACACGACGAAACTCGCGCGAGGTGACTGCCGGCTTTCGCGACAGGCTGACACGGGCCGGCAGACTCTCGAGGAGCCTTGCAAAGTAACGCTTGTGTGCCGCGTAATCAGTGGAGCACGTGTAGTCATGCTCTTCTTCAAATAACTGGCGCAGGGACCCGGACTCACCGGGGGGTACCTCCTGCTCTGCTGCCAGAGCCGAATACACTTGCCCCAGCCGGCGCCAGATGGCGTTGCGTGAATACCCGTCCATCACGAGGTGATGAACCTGGAAACTCCAGATAAAGCGCTGCGCTCCCAGCCTGAGAAGAGTCCAGTGAAAGGTTTTGAAAGCTACGGTGACATCCAGGGGACGGCGGTGTTGCGCGTTCATCCACGCGAGCGCCGCCCTGTGGGGGTCACTCTCTTCTGACAGATCAACAACGGGCAGCGACCAGTCTCCAGGCGGGACGATCCACTGCAGGGGCTGCTCAAACGAGCCGCCGAAGCGCAGCCGCAATGCCTCGGTTTCCGCAATCACCCGCCGGGAGGCGCGCTCGAATGCGGCAACATTCAATTCGCCCCTGATATCAGAATACTGGCCCGTAACACAGGCGTTGCTCGTGGGGTTCAACAGTGCAGCCGCCCACAGGCCTTTCTGAGGCGTCGCGAGCTCGAAGGGCCTGGAATTCATTTCCAGGCCGGAAATATGTGAACTGATCAAGGTCCGAGCCCCCCTCGTACCGTCAGATCGCCGCGTTATCGCCGCGGCCCGCTCGCTGTTGTAATCGCGATTTCGGACCTGGACCTAAGCGTACAGTAGTTTGATCAACAACCCAACGGGCTCACCGCGATCGGCGCGCCACGTTGGCTGCGAGCTCAGGCAGCTTCGATAAGAACAGCTTCAGGGTTGCCGATGGATTGGACTTGCGATAGCCAACCGCGAGATCGATCGTCGGTACCTCGCCCTGCAGCGGCCGGCTGACGACCGACCAGGGAAGAAAGTTCTGCGCGTAGGCCGGCAACAGTGCCACACCGCGGGTCGATGCCACGAGTGACATCGCCATCGCCAGATTATCCACTTCGTGGGCTGGAGCGATCTCGAGGCCGGAATTTCTCAGATACTCCTCGATGACGCGACGCAGGACCGGTGCCGTGTTGGATACGTTGATGAAGACTTCGCCCACGATGTCCGCGATGGCGATACGTTCGCGGGCGGCAAAACGATGATCGCTCGGCATCACCAGGATCAACGGCTCGCGGGCCACTGTCACAAAGGTCAAACCAGCCACATCCGGTTCGGGCCGCAGGAAGGCCAGATCCAACTTGCCGCGCATCAGGGCATTGGCAAGATCCGGCGAGTACTGGCTCGAAACGCTCACCTCGATGTTGGGAAGCTCGTCTCGAAGCACGTGCATGGCAGCGGGCAGCCACTCCATCTCCTGCCCCGTCAGGAAGCCCAACGCAAACGTGTGTTTCGCCGGCTGCGCCGCCCGGAGTGCGGCTTCGCGAGCGGCATCGACCTGTGAAAGCGCCAGGCGCGCATGGTCGAGAAATGCACGACCTGCGGCAGTCAACTCCACACCCCGCGCTCCCCGGCTGAGCAAGGCAGTTCCCACTTCGTCTTCCAGGTCACGAATCTGGCGGCTCAGGGAGGGCTGCGACGTATGCAGCCGCTGCCCTGCGGCCTCCGTGAGGCTACCGGCTTCAGCAACGGCCACAAAGTATCGCAGATGGCGCAGCTCCAAAATATCCTCCCATGCCTACCAGGCATGCCCCCAGCTTATAAAGTCTTTTTCATACCCAGCGCAAGTGCTTATCTTGCATCTACCGGGCGGATCCGCCCATACGCATCAAGGCATAGCAAGTCATGTCCGATCTCAACGGAAAAACAGCCCTCGTCACCGGGGCCTCCCGTGGCATCGGACGCGCAGGCGCCCGTGCACTGGCGCGGGCCGGAGCCCAGGTGTTGGTTCACTACGCCTCGAGCCCTCAGGAAGCCAACGCGCTGGTGAGCGAGATTCGCGCAGCCGGGGGAAAGGCCGAGAGCATCGGTGCCGATCTGCGCCGGCCGGACGGGGCTCACGCGTTGGCCAGGCAGGCACGCGAGATCATCGGCGGCCGCCTCGACATTCTCGTGGCGAATGCCGGCATTGCGAAGTCGGCATCCATTGAGGAAACGCAGCTCGAGGATTTTGACAACCTGTTTGCTGTCAACGTCCGGGCGCCGTTTTTTCTCGTTCAACAGTTGCTGCCGGCGCTCTGCAATGGCAGCAACATTATCTTTACCTCCTCGCTCGCTGCCCGCGCCTCCGTAGGGATCCTGCCCGCTTACGCGGCAACCAAAGGCGCCATCGACACGCTCGTGAAGCATCTTGCGGTCGCGTTCGGTCCCCGTGGCATCCGGGTGAATGCAATTGCCCCCGGGGTTGTGCAGACGGACATGTCCAGTTTCACCAAGTCCGATGCCGGACGGGAGTACACCCTGGGGATTCAGGCACTCAAACGGCTGGCCGAACCGGAGGACATTGCAGCCGCGTTGACCTTTCTGGCATCCGATGAAGCGCGCTGGGTCAACGGGCACATTTTGAACGTGGACGGTGGCTCGAAGCTTTGAGCGCGGCGGTTTTGAGAATTTGTCGCACCTTCGTCGCCTTTTCCGATGAAGGTGCTCATGACTCAATATCTCCCCTCCCTGCATTTGTCGGCCACCGACTCCGTCGTGGCCGACAACGCCCGTCCGTCAGATCAACGCTCGTACCGGTTGACGTCAATCGACATCGTGCGCGGTCTGGTAATCGTTATCATGGCTCTCGATCACGTACGCGACCACACGATGATCGCCTCCGTGCAGGATCCAACAATGGATCCTTCAGTCAGCCCCCTGCTTTTTGTGACGCGCTGGATTACTCATTTTTGTGCCCCGACGTTCGTGTTCCTCGCGGGCGTCAGCGCCGGCCTGATGGGTCAGCGCAAGAGCTCAGGGGAGCTTGCGCGTTTCCTGGCGCTGCGCGGGATCTGGCTGCTCCTGATCGAAGTCCTCGTCATCTCGACTGCTTTCTCATTCGCGCCCCTGGGCGTCGCCGAGCTCGGTGGTCGTACATTTGTTGCCCTGCAGGTCATCTGGGCCATCGGCGCCAGTATGATTGTGTTGGGAGGAATGCAGTACCTGGGCCGGGGAACGTGTCTCGCCGTCGGCCTGGCCATCGTATTCGGTCACAATCTGCTGGACTCGGTGTGGCCAGCAGCAAGCACGACAGGTGTCACCGGCCCCCTGTGGGTCGTACTCCATGCGCGCCAGGTGTACGAGCTGGGGCCGTTCTGGGTCTATTTTTCCTACCCGCTGCTGCCGTGGACCGGCATCATGTTGGTTGGATATGCTGCGGCGGGCCTTTTTCAAACGCCGGCGAATCTACGGGACAGTCGATTGATCCGGATCGGCGCCGGACTGGTGATCGGCTTCGTACTACTGCGGGCTCTCGACTACTACGGCGATCCACACGCATGGCACTTTGATCGCCAGAATCTATCGGCTTCAGTCATGTCATTCCTGGCCACAACGAAGTACCCGCCCAGTCTGTTGTATACCCTGATGACGTTGGGACCTGCGGCGATCGTTTGTGGGTTTGCCGAGCGTCTGCCGGGGAAGATCAAGGATGTTCTCCTGACTTACGGCCGGGCGCCCTTCGCCTTCTACATCGTCCATTTCTATTTGATTCATGCGCTCAGTGTGTTACTCGGTGTGACCGAGGGTTTCCAGGCAGAGCAATTTCTCACTCCTTATCGTTTTTTCCCCAAGGGTTATGGTGTCGGACTCGGGGGCGTCTATCTGATATGGATTTCGGTTGTCGTCCTTCTCTATCCGCTGTGTCGATACGTCACCGCGGTGAAGGCGCGGCGCAGAGACTGGTGGCTCAGCTTCCTTTGACCATCACGACGTCCGACAGCGATAGGCGACTCCGAAGCGGGACTCACCTCGCGGGGTGTCGAGCAGGACGGTGTCAGCACCGATTGCGACAGCTCGATTGCGAATCCTCTCCAGGTCTTCGCCCGGTAACGAATAGGGAGGCACACTTTGAACCGCACCGATGTGCTTGCAACGCTCCACGTCGGCAGCGTTGCGGGTGACACGCACGCCATTTCTAACCGACCCGCTGCTCGCGCAGCCGCACAAAGCGATCGCAACGACTATCGAGACGACACAGCGCATAGCATCCCGGTCCTGTGAAAGACGAGGTCTACAACGCTACGCGAGAGCAAAACGCCCTTGTGTGACTGCCCTCACGCCAACCTTCCGAGGTCCCTCAGCGGCCGCTCAATCTGAGAAAGCGACCGCAAGTCGGTTGTACGAGTTTCCATAAGCGCTGCCCTTTTACGGTGGCCCACCGTCGTGCGGATGGGCCCTCGAGGGGGGAAATCGGGCCTTTTCCCAGAGGTGGGGTGTTTCTACGCTGGCGCTGCGAAAGTCGTGCCACGAGCTCCAGGCATTGCCTGTAGGATGGCGAATAGTGGGGACTTGGCACAATCGCGGCCCGCGTGCGTACCCCTGCGCCATCGCTGGAGATCAATATGTCTACATTTACTGTGATTCCGCACAGACGCCCCTCGAATCTGCGCGGCACCGACGAATCACTCATGGATTATCAACGTCGGCGGGAGCTCGAAGCGGAAGCGCGTTTGGAACACCGACGCCTCGAGATTGCTGAACAGACCCTGGAGCAGAACCTCGCTGGGGCCCGGATCAGAGCATGGGAGAAAGTGCACGCGCTGCGGCTGCCTTCGGACCCCGAGCATCCCATCCTCGACCAGATCGCGCTCGCGACCCAACTGTCGCTGGCGGATATACACAAAGAGCAACGCATTCGTTGCAATGCACAGGCAACCTGACCCTCTCCAGCGCTGGCCTGCTGCCTCTACCGTTGCCTTGGCCGAGCACCGTCCCGGACTTTCATGAGCGAATACGAATTCACGGTTTCACTGCGTATCCGCCATCCTCGAATCGAGCCCTCCAGAATCACGGAAATGCTCGGTTTACGCCCCGAGCACAGTTGGAAAGCCGGGGATCCGCATCCGCGCCGCAGCCCCGAGGGAACGGGCACCGAGGGCGAATATCGGGACAGCTATTGGACGGCCCCACTCATGGAGCAACCGCAACTCTCAACGACCGGAGTTTCGGTTGAAAGTGTGCTCGTTCAAACGATCGATCAGTTGCGACGCTCGCAGAGCTTTCTCGAGCAGTTGATTGCCGAAGGCGGCACCTTGCAACTGTCTGTCAGTCTCTTCAGCCGCGAAAACTTCCGCCTGGAACTGTCTCCGGAAACGATGGCGCTGATGGGTCGCTTGGGAATTGCGGTTGTTCTGGACGTTCAACCGCATGCGCATTCAATGCAATAGCCACTGGCGCACGACGCGCTTGCCCACCAGGTTCACAGCGAAGGAAAGTGCAATTAGCCGCAGGTCGAACGCGAGACTCTGGCGGCGCAGGTAGAGACGCTCGAGCCGGCGACTGTAGCGAGCGCTTCTTCCCGCGAGAAGCTGTGAAAGCCCGGTGACTCCCGGCCTCGCCGCGAACCGCCAGTCGTGACTGCCATCGGACCAGCCCAGACGCCGCACGTCTTCAGCAGTGAGTGGCCGCGGACCGATCACACTCATATCTCCCCGGCAGACATTGATGAACTGCGGCAATTCATCCAGCCCAGTCTGACGCAGCCAACGGCCCACGCGCGTGACCTGCTGCTCGCGCATGGTCCTGAACTTGAAGACCGTGAACGGCCGACGTCGGTGGCCGACGCGCGTCTGCAAAAACAGGGGCGATCCGCCGTCCTCGAACCATGTCGCCAGCGCTATCACCCCTGCGAGCGGCGCGAATACCAGACATGCCGTCGCTGCCGCTATCAAGTCAACGGTCCGCTTGCCTGAATAAGGCCGCATCAATCGTCCTCGGTGCTTGCCGATCTGCGCCGAGGAGATTGTAAGTCGATTGGGGCGCCGTCCTGATGCAATTCGGGCAGATTGTGGCAGGACCTCAGAGCGAGTTGAGAAAAGTGACCAACTGCTGTTTCTCGGTCGCGCTGAGGAATCTGAACTCGAGACTCACCATTTCCGCCTCGCCGCGATGTCGTTCAATCGCATCGGTCAGAGTGAGTGACCTCAGGTCATGCATGTATCGCGGGCGCATCCGCAAACCCCACAGAGCCGCGGTGCGCAGTTTATTCGCCGTGTCCTGTGGCCCCGCCTGGACGATGCCATCGCCGGTTCCGATGTCATGCATCAGGAAATCGCTGTACGGATGAATGATCTTGTTGCCGAGCGCCTCCGGAACAGCAAATGTCCCGCCGTCGATGAGGGTCCCGGCGGCAGCGGTGACGATCTTGTCTACATGACACACACCACAGCCAACGGCATTAAAGATGTGCTCTCCGGCAACTGCGGCAGGGCTCGCTGCCAGCTTCGCGTCGCGAGGCGGTGCCTTGGTGCCCCGGAGGAATTGAGTGAAGTGATCGATGTCTTCCAGCCCGAGTGCATCCGGCACGTCTTCCGGATCCTGCGTCACCTTGCCGATGGGGGTCGTGTCCTTGGGACGCAATCGGCTCGTGATTCCCATTTCGTTCAAGTAGGCATCGGCGACAAAGGACAGCAGGCTGCTGTGTTGATCCTTCCAACCGAAGCGCCCGATCCGGGTGACGCCCGGGGCTTCAAACATAGGCACTTCAATCGGCTCGCCGTGAATCAAACCCCGCGAGCGACGCGGCTGCTCAGCGGCAATGGCCATCAGCGTAGAGTCGTCAATCGCCTCTACAAACCCATCTCCCAGAGTATTGAGGGCCGCGCGTAATGCGCGGACGTTCTCTGTGTTCGGGATGTGTTCCTGCGCCTCCGGTACGACGGCCCGATCGTTGACTATGGATCGCCCGGCGATGCTCGCCGCGCCATCGTCGATCGGTATCGTAGGATTCACGAAAGTCCCGCTCGCATCCCGATGGCCGACGCGCAACTCGGTGAACTGACTGGCGCCGCCGCTGACCGGATTCTGATGACACTCAGCGCAGGCTCGGGCATTGAAGGTCGGGCCGAGTCCGGTAGTCACATCTTTCTGAGTCTCATACACCTGTTGGTCGCGGACGTACGTGTCACCCGGTGGTTCGACGATACCGTTACTCGAGCTTTTCGAGCCTGGATTCGCGATCAGAGTCGGGGTATCGAAGCCCGTGGGCGCTTCCGTTGGCGCAGAAACCGCAGCGTGCGCGGTGTATCCGGTTTGCATGGCGATCCAGACAAAGAGGGCCACGGGCGATCTGCTCTTCATGACGGTTGACTCCCTGAGGGCACAGTGGGGCACCCTGACTCTTGGGGAGACTGCGGGCGATGCGCCATTATTCGCGCCGCCGCTGTCGATCGGTGTTCCCGGAAACGGACCGGTACGCTACGCTTGGCCCTATGAATCGACTGAATTTCGAGCTGCAAGCCACCGCATCGGGTTCCCAGGCACGGGCCGCACGCTTTACAACTGCGCACAACGAGGTTCTAACACCGACTTTCATGCCGGTCGGAACCCATGCGGCGGTCCGATCGCAGCGCCGTGAAGACCTGCTCGACAGCGGCGTGCAGGTGCTGCTCGCCAATACCTATCACCTGATGTTGCGACCCGGTGTCGATCTCTTTGCGAAGTTCGGCGGGATCCACGGCTTCATGAATTGGCCCCGATCGGTATTGACCGATTCCGGCGGCTTTCAGATATTTTCCTTACCCGGCAGCCGCACGATGCAGGAGGACTACGCCGAATTTCGCAGTTATGTTGATAACACACTGTTGCAGTTGAGTCCGGAGCGCAGCATCGAGGCACAGAAAATAATCGGCTCCGATATCATGATGGTGCTCGATCAGTGTGTGCCGGCGACCGTGGAGCACGCGGTCGCTCAGAAGGCGATGGAACTGACTCATCGGTGGGCTCGCCGCAGCCTGGCGGCGCGCGGGGACTCTGCACAGGCGATGTTCGGCATCGTTCAAGGCGCCAGTTACCTCGATCTGCGTGTCGAAAGTGCACGCGTAATTACTGACATGCCTTTCGACGGGTACGCTATCGGCGGTCTTGCAGTCGGTGAAAGCAGCGCGCAGCGTGAGGAATGTACGGCCACCGTCACCGAGTTACTCCCGGAGGATCGGCCGCGATATCTGATGGGCGTCGGAACCCCACTGGATCTGCTCGAGGCCGTGCATCGCGGCGTCGACATGTTTGACTGTATTTTGCCAACCTCGCTTGCGCAGCAAGGCCTCGCGTTCACCAGCCAGGGTAGACGTGATTTGCGGCGTGCCGCTTATCGCGGCCAGGAAGGACCGATCGACCCCAACTGCGACTGCTACACCTGCAGAACCCACTCCATTGCGTATCTCTTTCATCTGCTGCGTGTACATGAGAGCCAGCTCTGGCAACTGCTGGCGCTGCACAACATCCACTTCTACATGCAGCTGACTCGCGCCATGCGCGAGCACATCCTGGCAGGCACCTGGCTCCCCTTTTATAACTCACAACGCGCTGTTCTGGACGCGCGCGATAGCTACGGCAAAGCGATTACGCATGTCACCAAGGCCACGCGGCGCAAACTCAAGCTGACCCGCGGGCGATATGAAGTCATCGTTCGGGACGGGGTGGGATTCATTCGGGACACGACTTCCGGTGAGGTGATGCATTCGATCAACAATCCGCTCGCGGAAGCGCGTTCTTTGTATGTAGAGCAATCGCGGCTGGTCGAACGCTTGCAAACACCCGCGCAGGAGCCGCTCGTGGTCTGGGATGTCGGCTTGGGCGCGGCGGCCAACGCCATGGCAGCTATCCAGGCGGTCGAAGACTCACCTCAGACGCAGCGCTCCATGACGCTCGTGAGCTTCGAGAATGATCTGGATTCACTCGAGCTCGCGCTGGCGAATATCGGCTGGTTCACTCACCTGCACCACGCCGCGCCGCAGGAGCTACTGACGGGTGGCCGCTGGCGCAACCGCAGCGGGACAATCGAATGGTTGTTGCAATTGGGTGACTTCGCGGCCCGGAAGTTTGCCGCGCCCGCACCCGATATCATTTTCTTCGATCCGTTCTCCTTCAAGAGCGACAGCTCATTGTGGACTTTGGCGGCGTTTCGCGAGCTGGCCGCGGTGTGCGGCCCGAAGCCGGTGGAGCTCTTCACCTATACCAACTCAACCAGCGTCCGCGCGGCTATGTTGGCAGCCGGCTTTCATATCGCCAGGGGACGCGGCACCGGACCTAAATCAGAAACCACCATCGGCCTGTCGCCGGCCGCGGCAGCCGCGCAGCACCCACACGAGTTGCTCGGAGCAGAATGGTTGGCCAAATGGCGTCGTAGCGGCGCTCAGGCGCCTCACGGCAGCGTCCCCGGCGACACCACCTGGCACGAAGCGGTGAGCGGACATCCGCAGTTCTCAAAGGAGGCGTTCACTCGGGGGTGAACAGAAATCGCAGGCCTCGGTTGTAGTATTCGGGCAGTACGCCCGCATGGCGTTCGCCTTCGATGACACGGCCGTCCCAATGCAACCCGTTGTAGTTGCGCGATGCCAGGGTCCGTGCAAAGTTGAGCCCGGGTGTCATGAGTTGCTCCGCGCCCCCGGCCGCCATGAACAGCCGCGCAGGTAACTCCTTATGGTTTTCGAAGTACCGCTGTTCCTGCTTAACCACATAGTCGTTATCCCACGGGATCGCCGGACTGCCGACCAGATATCCCCAAAACAGCGTGGGTTCGTCAAACATCGCATACAGCGTAAACAACCCGCCCAGCGAATGGCCTCCGAGAATGCGCCGGGTTGGATCCACCCGGTAGTTCGTTTCAATCAGAGGAATCACCTCGGTCTTGATGAACTTCAGAAACTTCGCGCCGTCACCTGAACCTTTCTGCGGTCCCGGGCTCGGCGTGTAGTCCATCGCACGCAGCGCTTCGTAGTCGGGCTTGTCCCCGGAGTAGGTAATGCCCACCACAATGATGTCGGGCATCCATTTGTCATAGACGAGGCCGCCAATGACGGCATCCAGCAATTTGAAGTGCCACTGGCCGTCGAGCAGGTAGAGCACCGGGTACTTCTTGTTTTTGTCCTTGTCGTAGTCGGCGGGTTTGCGGATATACAGGTCGTACTTGCGCCCTGTCGACCTGGACTCGATGGTGCGAACTTCGGAATTGGGAAGCGTGACGGGCGGGTACACCGTGGCGGCGGCGCACAGGTTGGCCGCCAACAAAAGTAACGGGATCAGCAGGTAAGCACTTCGCGTCTGCGATTTCACTTTGATCTCCCGGTGAGCTCGGCTCATGCGGGAGAATTATCGCAAAGGCGGCGTTCTTAAGGTAGCGCTAACAAGGCCAAGTGCCGTCGCATTGCGGTGAGACGAGGACTACCACTCCCGAACGCTCCCGTCGGGCCCACGCCAGACCGGATTGCGCCACTCATGAGGCGTCCGCGCGGCTTCGCGCACGCGCGCTTCATCAATCTCGATGCCGAGTCCCGCACCCTCGAGTGCCTCCACCATCCCGTCCTGTATCCGGAAGACCGCGGGATTTTTGAGATAGGTCAGCAGATCGTGCTCCCCGGTGTTGTAGTGAATCCCCAGGGATATCTCCTGAATCACGAAGTTGGGAGCTCCCAATGCCAACTGCATACAGGCCGCGAGGGCAATCGGGCCGAGCGGACAGTGCGGCGCGACGGCGACATCGTAGGTCTCCGCGGCTGCCGCGATGCGCCGGCATTCGGACAGGCCGCCGGCATGCGCGAGATCCGGCTGAATGATGTCCACGGCGGCGGATTCGAAGAACGGCTTGAAGTCCCATCGGCTGTAAAGACGCTCGCCGAGCGCAATCGGCAGGCACGTGAGCCGCGACAACTGCCGGATCGCTTCAGGATGTTCGGACAGAAGGGGTTCTTCGATGAACATAGGCGTCAGAGGCTCGAGCGCGCGCGCGAGCTGCTTCGCCATCGGCTTGTGAACCCGACCATGAAAATCAACAGCCACATCCAGCCCGAGGTTGCGAACACTCTCAACCCGTCGTACAACGGCCTCCAACTCCGCGCGACTGTCCAGCCACCCGAGCGATCCCGTGCCATTCATTTTTACGGCACGGAATCCTTGAGCAATCCGACCCTGTGCCGCCTCGACCACTTCGCTCGGCGAGTCGCCTCCGATCCAGGCATATACGGGAACACGCTCACGTACCCGTCCGCCCAGCAACTGCCACACGGGCACACCCAATGTCTTGCCTTTGAGATCCCACAATGCCTGGTCCAACCCGGACAAGGCCGACATCAACACGGGACCACCCCGGTAGAAACCCAGGCGGTAAGCCGTCTGCCAGATATCTTCGATCTGAGCCGGATCCGCGCCGACGAAGCGATCCCGCAAGGAGGCAAATGCGCCCTCCACCGCCTCGGCATGCCCTTCCAGACTGCCCTCACCCCAACCGACCGCGCCCTCGTGCGTTTCCACACGCACGAACAACCAGCGGGGAGGCACCCGAAATGTTTCGATTTTAGCTATTTGACTCACGACAGCAGAGCTCGAATATCGACCTGCAGGAGATGGTCTGCAAGCGCCGCGATGGACTGCGCGCCGCCGCCGAAGGCCCACAATTGATCCTGCTCGCGCAGGCTGCGGGGACCGCGCTCGGCATCCAACACAGGGCTGTGAAATTCCAGCTCACCAAAGCCCAGGCCGTCCCATGCCTGAAACACTTGATCGTCGCGCGGCACGCCGTAGGGGTGATCCCCATACCGAGCCGACACATCGACCGGAAACTGACGCACGATCAGGCACCATTGTTGGGACGACAGACGTTGCAATATCGCCGCGCGGCCCGTGAGCGCTGCGGCAGAGATGCCCATTTTGGCGTTGCCGCTGCCACCGATGCGCCAGATCACACTGTTGGATGTTGTGAACCAGGGGCCCGGCACTCCGTAGGCAAGAGGTTGCGCCCGGTGGCCCGGACGCAACGGCACGATCACAATCGAACCTATCGGCATCTGCAACAGGTGCCACAGATCAATCTCGCCGCTGCGCGTTTCGTCCTGGATTGTCAGCTCGTGGGTGGCCTCGACGCCAACATACTGCAGCTCACGCATCCAAGGCTCGGCGAGCGATAGCGGCGATGGTGTCATGCGGATATTGCGCTTCACGCGGAAAGCGAGGGACTGGTCACTGCCCCGCACCTCGAGTCGTCCCTTCCCGGCCAACGCGACGACGTCCGGTTCCGAGTCGACAAATTCGTAGTGACCCGGCTCCGTAGCGGCCGGAACTGTGTAGTTTGTGAGCTGTTGCCAGTCCGGCTCACCCAGCCAGTGATAGCGCAACTCAGGAGCAAACCAGAGGCGGTCACCGCCGATCCCGCCTGTCAGTTGGCCAGGATTGCCGGTCACACGGCCCAGATCCGGATGCGTCCAGAGCAGGTTCGGAGCCTCCCTGGAAAAGGCGAGCGCCACGATGCGCCCCGCGGCCAGGGTGACCGCGACCGCTCCCGGTCCCGGCAGCTCCCGGATCGGAACCGCGGCTTTGCGCAGGTCGCTGACAGTCTGCAAATACATAGTCGGGGTTGCAATCGTGTACGTTACCGGTGCAAATTAGATGCCACATCCGCACAGCCCGTCAAGTTGCAAGCGCACCCGTGCCGTGAACTTGATACGATTGCGTGCGATGTCCGCGCCGAAGTCCCCGAAACTCAAACAAAAACTGCCGGGCGCTCAGACGCGCCGCGCGCGGGCCGCGACGGCTGACCCGAAGTCGGCCGGAATCAAGGAGATTGCCGAAGCCGTCGGCGTCTCCATCGGAACCGTGGACCGGGCTCTGCACTCCCGCCCCGGAATCAGCGAAGCGACCCGCGCGCGGATCATGAAAGCCGCGGCCGCCCTGGGTTATCGACCCAATCTGGCCGCCCGACATTTGAAGCTCGGCCGCCAACGCCAGATCTCGGTCCATCTGCCGCAGGAAATTGCCTCCTATTTCGACGCAATGCGCCAGGGTATCCAGCAGGCCGCCGCCCAACTGCAACCGCCGCTCCAAGTTGAGTTCCACTCCTTCCCGCGGATGGGCCAGGGCGAAATCGAGTCCCTCCAGGCCGTACTCGACCAGTCCTGCGACGGCATCATTATCGCGCCGGGCGCGCCCACCCGGATTGCTCCGTTGATCCGCCAGGCCACCCAACGCGGTATTCCCGTTGTATGTGTCGCGACCGACGCGCCAGACAGTGACAGGCTGGCCGTTGTATCCAGCGATCCCTTCACGAGCGGTGCCATCGTTGCGGAACTGCTGAGCCGGATGGACAAAGGGAGCCACCAGGCAGCCATCATCACCGGCGACCTGGCGACCGTGGATCACTCCGAGAAAGTGCGTGGCTTTCGCAGCATGATGGCCGATCTCGGCAGCGCTTTGACCCTGGCCGAAGTAGCCGAAGCACACGACGATCCCCGCGAGGCCTACCGTCAGACCTGCGACCTCCTGGCACGCCGTCCGAAGCTTTCCAGCATCTACGTGAGTACCTCGAACTCCCTGCCCGTCATCGAGGCCCTGGAGGAACGGGGGCGAACCCGTGAGGTCAGCGTGATTGTCACCGACCTGTTCCCGGAGCTCGTCCCGCTCATGCGCGCCGGAAAGGTATTCGCCACACTCTACCAACGCCCCCTGACCCAGGGACGCCTGGCGTTCGAGGCCATGCACCGGTTCATTGTCGAAGGCATTCGCCCGAAGCCGGTACAGAAACTGCCCCCCTACATTGTCCTGCGCAGCAATCTCGAGCTGTTCATCGAAAACTCCCCCGAATTCGACCCGGCCGCAAAAAAAGATTGACGCCGCGGAGCGCGCTGTGGTCAATTTGCGCGAACGGTAACGTACACGGTCGCATGATTTGATGATTCTCGCCGCCAGCCCCAGGAGTCACGCGTGACCGCTCGGTTGCGCGACAAGGTCGCAATCGTTACGGGCTCGGCACGCGGTATTGGTGCCGCGATAGTCGCGCTGTTTGCCTCCGAAGGGGCCCAGGTCGTGGGTTTTGACCGGCAGCCGGTCCGCGCAGCCGTCGACGGAGTCCCCGCTGGGGACGTCACCGCTGCCGCGGCTCCAGTGTTAAATCTAACCGCGGACGTTACGCGCCCCGAGCAGGTGGCCGAGGCTGTCGCAACCACCCTGACACGCTTCGGACGCATCGACGTCCTCGTCAACAACGCAGGCGTAAATGTCTTTTCCACTCCGTTGGAGCTGACAGACGCTGACTGGGATCGTTGTCTCGATGTCGATCTCAAGGCGTCCTGGATCGTCGCAAAGGCCGTTCTGCCCCGGATGCTCGCGCGCGGATCCGGGAATATCGTCAACATCGCGTCCGTCCACGGCCATCGGATTACCCCCGGCAGCTTCCCCTACCCCGTTGCAAAACATGGCCTGATGGGGCTCACACGCGCCCTCGCGATCGAATACGCGGCGCGCGGGATTCGAGTCAATTCCATCTCGCCGGGCTTCATTCTGACACCGCAGGCCGAAGAGTGGCTCGCGGCCCAACCGGACCCGGCGCGGGAGCGCGAACGTCAGGAAGCCCTCCTGCCCTGCAAGCGCCTCGGAACCCCCGAGGAAGTGGCCTATACGGCGCTGTTCCTCGCCAGTGACGAAGCACGGTTCATCAATGGCGCAGACATCCTGATCGATGGTGGACGCACGCAGCTCTACCACGAATGAGCTACAACAAACCCTATGTCTGGGGTATTTCCTCGGTCGCAGCGCTGGGCGGGCTGTTGTTCGGCTACGACTGGGTGGTGATCGGCGGCGCGAAGCCGTTCTATGAAGCCTACTTCGGCCTGACTTCGCCGCAATTGATCGGCTGGGCCAACAGTTGCGCCCTGGTGGGTTGTCTGTTGGGATCCATCGTCTGCAGCACGCTGAGCGAGCGCCTGGGGCGGCGCAAGCTGCTCGTTGTCGCGGCCTTCCTGTTTGCCGTCTCCTCGATCTGCACCGGGTTGGCTAACGCATTTTCGACGTTCGTGATCTGGCGCATCATCGGGGGCATCGCGATCGGCATTGCCTCCAACGTGTCACCTACCTATATCGCGGAGATCAGTCCTGCGCCGTGGCGCGGGCGGCTGGTCGCGTTGAATCAGCTCACCGTCGTCGTCGGCATCCTCGCGGCGCAGATCGTCAACTGGTTGATTGCCGAGCCGGTTGCCAACAGTGTGACGATCGAGATGCTGCGTGACTCCTGGAATGGTCAGTGGGGTTGGCGCTGGATGTTCATGGCAGTCACCCTCCCCTCGGCGGTGTTTCTGGCGAGTGCGTTCGCGGTCCCGGAGAGTCCCCGGTGGCTGGCAAAACGGGGCCTCGATGCCGCGGCCCACCGGATCCTGGCGCGGATCGGGGGCGAAGACTATGCCACTCGGGAGCTGGGAGAAATCCGCGCCACCGTGAGCGCAGAAGGGCAGCAACCGGCTTGGGCAGGGTTTCGCAGACCCGGAGTGCCCGGTGTGCTGATGACCGGAATCTGCCTGGCCGTGTTGCAGCAATGGAGCGGCATCAACATCCTCTTCAACTACGCCGAGGAGCTCTACCGGAAAGCCGGCTACGGCATCAATGGAACCCTCATCAACATCATCATCACGGGAACCGTGAACCTGGTGTGCACCGTCGCCGCAATGGGTTGGGTGGATCGTTTTGGCCGGCGCACTCTGCTGTCATGGGGCTGCGCAGGCATCGCCCTGGCGCATGCACTTCTCGGACTCGCCTATGCGAGCGGTCTCGGCGGTACCTTCGTTCTGGGACTCACTCTGGGCGCGATCGCGTGCTACGCAATGTCACTGGCGCCGGTCACCTGGGTAGTGATCTCCGAGATCTTCCCCAACAGCATTCGGGGTCCGGCTGTATCCATCGCAGTTTCCGCCTTGTGGACCGCGTGCTTCATTCTAACCTTCACGTTCCCCATGCTGACTCAACGGTTGGACACCGCGGGAACCTTCTGGCTCTACAGCGCAATCTGCGTTGCCGGTTTGTTTTTCATCATCCTACGTGTCCCGGAAACCAAGGGTAAGACGCTGGAGGAGATCGAGCACGAGCTCATCGCTGGATGACATACCGTCCGCCCCGGACCGTGTGGAATCGCTTCGTATAGCCATCGGATGTGCGAATGACGCAATCACCCCCATTGCGGGCAGTAATGACAGCCGACTTCAGCCGGTGATCCGCCCAGTCCATATCGACCACGAATCCGCCCCGCGCAACCAACCCTTTGACCGACCCTGCCTGCCATGCATCCGGCAGCGCAGGCAACAGATAGATCTCTGAATTCTGACTCTGCAGCAGCAACTCGATGACACCTGCCGTGCTGGCAAAATTGCCATCGATCTGAAACGGGGGATGACCATCGAACAGGTTGGGGTAGGCGCCACCCCCGTTTCCGTCATAACGGATACCCTCTTCCCTCGTCAGGCGCAGCAGATTCCGAAACAGCGTGTAAGCATGATTGCCATCCAACAGCCGCGCCCACAGATTCACTCTCCAGGCGAGACTCCATCCGGTGGCATGATCGCCGCGCAGCTCGAGTGTCCGTCTTGCCGCGGCCGCGAGATCGGGTGTCGAGAGTGGTGATATCTCATTGGCGGGATACAGCGCGTAAAGCTGTGACGTATGCCGATGATGAGGATCCACATCATCGAAATCGCGGTACCACTCCTGTAGTTGTCCCTTACTGCCAACCTGGAAAGGCAGCAGCTTCGCGGTGGCCTCTGTCAACTCCTGTCGCAGACGCTCATCGGTGTTCAGCACCCGACTGGCAGCAATCACGTTGGCGAACAGGTCCCTGACAATCTCCATGTCCATGGTGGACGCCACCGTAACCGCCCCCTCTTTTCTCTGGCCGTCCTGTTGGTAGTAGAAGGTATTCTCGGGTGAGGTCGACGGCATCGTCACCAGGTGACCTCGACCATCCGTCTGCAACCAATCGAGGGTGAATTGCGCCGCGCCCTTCATCAGGGGCCACGCATCCTCGAGAAACCGGCGATCGCCGGTGAACAGGTAGTGGTCCCAGAGATTGCGGCACAGCCAGTTGCCGCCCATGTACCAATTGGCCCATTTCGGGTCGCCCTTGCCGAAATCACCCACGGGCGTGCTACTGGCCCAGATGTCGGAATTGTGATGCAACACCCAACCGCGCGCATGATAGTAATCGGCAGCGGTCCGCGCGCCGGTGACGGCAACGTGGTGGATCAGATCGTCGAGGGGTGCGAACATCTCGGACAGATTGGCCGTCTCTACCGGCCAATAATTCATCTCCAGGTTGATGTTGGTGGTGTAATTGCTGCTCCAGGGAGCGCGCACATCCTTGTTCCAGATGCCCTGTAGATTGGGGGGCGCACCTGCCGTGCGGGACGATGACATCAACAGATAACGACCGAACTGGAAATACAACGCTTCCAGGCCTGAGTCGGTGGCCCCGCGGCCGTAGGCGTCCAGACGCTCATTTGTGGCGAGTCGGCTCTTGTCATCTTCCGCAGGGTTGAGAGACAGGGAGACACGATCGAAATAACGGTGAAAATCCGCCAGGTGTGCCTGGAGCAATTGCGCGTAGGTCTGCCGCGAGGCTTTGGCGAGGCGCTCCAGGTTGGCTACGTGCTCGTCCTTGCCCTCACTGTACGGACAGCGGTCAAAGCCGTTGAAGCTCGTGGTGGCCGAGAGCAGAAGGACGACTTCAGTGGCGTTGTTGATAGTGATCTGCGTATCGCTGACGCTTACCGTCCCGCCCTTCACCAACGGCTCGACACCCAGCTCGAAGCGCATGCCCTTACAGGTGTCATCCGGGTCATAGACCACGGGTTCGTTATTTACATTGAAATAGTCCGGGTCGACCTGGGTCGGCGCACGGCCTCGCAGACTCAGCGTGTTGCCCATAGCTACTGCACTTGCGCGTAGCTGGCTGCGCACGGCGACGGTCAGTGAAATCTTTCGAGGGGCATCTGCGGAGAGCCGCACGACAATCACATCCGCCGGTGCCGAGGCAAACACTTCGCGCTTGTAGCGAACTGCGCCGATGCTGAAGGTGGTGCTCGCGACGCCGCTGCGCAAATCCAGGTCGCGACTGTAGTCCACGCTGTTGCCCGGGCCCGTGTCCTGCCGAATCACCAGGTCGCCCAGGGGCAGATAGCTCTGGGTGTAGGGACCTTGCATGCGCCTGACCAGATCGGCGGCCCGACCGTACTCGCCCCGTCTGAGCGCCGCACGCGCGGGCCCGAGGAATTCATGAGCCTTGGGGTTGATGCGGTCGACGACAGGCCCCCCGCTCCACAAGGTGGCTTCGTTGAGTTGGATCAGGTCCTCATGGAGGCCGCCGAAGATCATGGCCCCCAGCCTGCCGTTGCCGATGGGCACTGCCTCCGTCCACCCGGCAGCGGGCTCGCGATAGTGCAGTGTCAGGGCCGGTTGGGCGGCAGCGAGCGCGGGGGAGAGAGCAAGGAGGAAGATGGCGCCCAAATCAGCACGACCGTGGGGGTCAGCGGCACGTGACCGAAATGGGCGCCACCTGTTGCGATAGAGAGGGATCAGTGCCACCCCTCGTCCGGGCATGGCGCCGCTATTACGATCCGATCGAGGTCCGGTGCATATTGCGACGGGTTGTTGAACTCGAGGGTGTTCTCTCCAGCATGCAACCGGACCGCAACGACCGTGCTGGCGAACGCATCGAAGGTACTCCCATCGAGAGGCAGCTCAGTCGCCGCCGCTCCGTTGACGCTCAGAAAGAAGGAGCGCGGCCCGCTCGTCAGATAGTCGACTTCCAACTGATAGGTTCCGTCCCGCGGCACGGAGACGTTGGTAAAAGTCACTGTACCGCTGCCGTTGCCGAGGTTGCCGGCCTTCGAGGCTCCCGAGCAGAGCTTGCAATAGGCCGGGCTGGCGGAGCCTCCCAGGACTGCGTTTTCAGCTTCGTAGGCGGTCGCAGCCGGGAGTGTGGCCGAGCCGTCCCCGCTGATTACGATGCGATCGAGATCCGGTGGATAGCTGGTGGGATTGCCGAACCGGATGGTGTTGGTACCCGCTCGAAGTGCAACCGGAACGGTACTGCTCGTCGGCAGGTTGAAACTGCCGCCACCCACGTTGAGTGTCATCCACGGGCCATCGTTGACACTGTAGGAAGCCGCACGCAGCGAGAGGGTCATGTAGTCGACGGTCATCTTGTAGACACCCGCACGCGCCACGGTAACCGAGTCGAACGTGAGTGTGTTGTTCTGCCCCAATCCGAGATTGCCGACCTTGGAGCCTCCGGAGCACGCCGGACAGGCAAACACAGTTGCGGAACCCTGGCGGGTCGCGACTTCGGCTTCATAACTCGTCGCAGACTCTGTCGGAGCCTTCCCACTGCCGATGACCTTGAAGAGTCGGGTCCCGTGCGCCGGCACGATCGCCTGCAGACCCGGTCCCTGCGCTCGCAGCTCCTGACCGTTCCAGACATCGTGAATCTGACGAGCGGTGATGAAACCAAGATCCCGCCAGCGAACATTGACGGGCGCCGGGATCGCATCCATGTTGAACAGAGCCACGTACACGGTGCCGTTGTCCAGCTTCATCATCCACACCGGCGTATCGTCGCCCCTGATCTGGATTGCAGGGTGTCCTGATCTGTCGAGCGCGAGCACCTCGTCGTTGGAGAGCATCCGCTTCCCAGCCGCATCGAGTGTGGTGAGATCTCCGCCCAGATACAGCGGCGCGTTGGCCATCGCCCACATCGTAAGCGCCGCCTGCTGCTCGGTTTCGTTCAGACCCGAATACACACTGGTACCTATATCCAGTGAGTCCAGATCATTCCAACCCACGGTCGGACCCGCCGCGTTTTCCCAACCGACGACATCGTAGAAGCGCTCGGTGATCCTCGGCCAATCAGTCAGGGTGGCGCAGCGACCCTCGCACTCGACGTCTTCATCGATTCTGCGTGCGTTGGCAAACTGCTGCCAGGTGCTGAGGTAATCCTTGTCAACTGCCCACGAAACCGTCAGCCATATGGGGCGTCCGCTGTGTGCAATGGCGGTCGACCATGCCTGCACATCGGGTTGATTGTTAATGGCAAGATCATCGTCGTATGAACCGGGCGTGACTCCATCCAGCTTGATGAGGTCCACTCCCCAGGAGGCGAACAGGGCGACCACGGAGTCCATGTACGCCTGCGCACCGGGCTTGGTGAAGTCGATCTTGTTGTGATACGGCGGAAACTGGCCCGAGCTGAATGCGTTACCCGGCGTATGGGGTACGACCAGGATGTCCTGGATGTGATAAGGCGTACCCAGGATCGGCGAGTTGGCATCCACGGCCGGCTGTTCCACACCCGGAATCCAATAGATTCCCATCTTCTGACCGTTGGCATGCACGTGCGCCGCGAGCGCGGCGATATCGGGAAAGATCGCCTGATTGGGTATCGGCCGCCCGTAGGCGTCGAAGCTGCCCATCCAGCCCGAGTCGAGATTGATGTAATTGAAGCCGTGTTGCTGCAAACCCGACGCGGCGAGCGCATCGGACTGTGCCACCATGTTGGCCTGTGTCAGGAAATTACCCGACAGGGTCTGCTCGCTGAAGCTGCTCCAGCCGAGGTAAGGATGCTCCCCGACACTGTTCACCTGCGCTGAGGCCGGCAGGCAGTATGCGAGCACCGCCGCAATTGCAAACGACCGAAATGTTGCCGCTGTCATCTCATCTCCTCCCTGTTGTGAACGACTAGTTAGCTACACGATCCAACACCATGGCGGCGGCCTGGAAGTCACCTTTGAGCGTCAATTGGACCCCGTCGCTCATCCAGTGAGCCCCACTGGCCTCAACCGGCGTGCCCTCGTCCGGTTTTCCAGCCAACATGCGCAATCGATACCGCGCCTGCGGGTCCAGACCCTGCAGCTGCAGGCGCGGATACGGATAGAGCAGACTGCTCGAGTGCAGGAATGCAAACACTACGGCCTGCCCGCCAGCGGCGGAAACAGACTCCGTCACTGAGTACGAGCTGCCGTCACGCGGTGCGATCAGGCGGTACAGCTGGCCCTGCTGTACCGTCATGCGGATGTCTTTGTAGTCGGCAACGAGTCGCCTGGCGGTGGCGAAGTCCTGGTCGTTCCAGTGATTGAGGTCGGCGCCGATGCCCAGTGATCCTTGCATGGACGACAGAAATCGATATTCGAGCGAGGTGCTGCGCTGGTTAGCCCAACTGGGCGAGTCAGTCACCCACGCCATCATGACTCCAGGGGTATACGCATAGGTGAACCCGTCCTGGATGCTCAAGCGGTCGAACGGGTCGGTGTTGTCAGAGGGCCAGACCTCATCGGTCAAGCGCATGATCCCAAGATCCACCCGCCCTCCGCCGCCGGAGCACGACTCGATCTCCAGCTTCGGATGCTTCTCGCGTAAATGCTGCAGGATCCAGTACAGATTCTGCACGTACGTGACGTAGACCTTCTGTTGGTCCTCGGGCTTCTGCTGCGGCCAGCCCGGCTCGCTCCAGTTGCGGTTGTAGTCCCACTTCAGGAATGCGATATCGTTATGGGTCAGCAGGTCATCCAGCACGCGAAACAGGTGATCGCGCACGTCACGGCGCGCGAGGTTGAGCACTAACTGGTTGCGCCCCTCAGTGCGGGGCCGGCCGGGAAAGTTCAACACCCAATCCGGATGCTGCCGATACAGATCGCTGTCGGGATTCACCATTTCCGGCTCGACCCACAGGCCGAAGTCCATGCCGAGCGCATGGACCCGCTCAATGAGCGGTTGCAAACCGTGCGGGAATTTCCGCGGGTTGACGACCCAATCACCGAGTCCCGCGTGATCACCATTGCGCGCGCCAAACCAGCCGTCGTCCATGACGAAGCGCTCGACCCCGATCCGCGCCGCCATTTCAGCCAGCTTCACCTGCCCGGCCTCGTCGACGTTGAATTGAGTTGCTTCCCAGGAGTTGTACAGGACCGGGCGCGCCCGGGGATGGGGCGACTGGGGCAATACGTGTGTGAGCTCGAAGCGATGTAGCAGTCGCGACACCTCTCCCAAACCACCCGACGTATAGCCGGCAAAGAATACCGGAGTGTCGAGCGACTCGCCGGGAGCGAGCCGATAAGAGAAATCAAAGGGATTGTAACCACCGGTCACGCGGACCCGACGCCTGAGGTCCGGCTCCACGGTGATGCGCCACGAGCCGCTCCAGGCCAGGGCGCCAAACCAGACAGGGCCGGCATTCTCGGTCGTGCCGGCCGGCGTTAGCGCAAACCAGGGATTGTTCTGCTGCGCCGTCGAGCCGCGGCGACTCTCGAGAATGGTCTGACTGGGCACCACGGGTCGGTGATCCAGTTGCCACTCAGCCGCCCATCGCCCCGAGAGCGAATGCAACACGTAGTCACTTCCCGCCGGCAGATTCCATGTCGCCGCTGCGGCCTGCTGCACGGACAGCGGCTTGCCGGTGTGGTTCTCGATATGGGCCGAACGAGCCAGGATTCCCGAATCCGGGTCCATGTCGTAACGCAACTCCACCCGCACGTCCCGCGAGATGTCCTTGAGCAGCACTGCAACATGCGAACCGTTGATGGTGTGCGAAAGATAGTGCAGCACCAGATCGCGGTTGCCGTCCGGGAAGCTCACCTTCAGCGCAGGTTCAGTGTAAAAGGCAGAGCCCCAGGCGGGATACTCCTGCGGCGTCGAGCCCGAGGATGGATCGAACGAGGAAGAGCCTGAATCGGGTTTTGGAGCAGGTACAACGTCATCCGCGGCGCGCCCCGCGCCCCAATAAAGGGACTGGAGCTCGCCGCGTTCATTCACGCCGAAGGCATACGTAACCTTCGGCGAGCTGAGCGTGAAGACGTGCGTATCGGAGTCATAGCGGACGGCACCCACAGCCTGGGTCGAGGCAAGAACCGCCCATAGCGCCCGATACTGATGTCTCATAGAAGATTAGAAGCTCACTCTGACACCGGCAGAATAACGCCGCCCGAACTCATTGAGCGAATCGAACTCGTTCACATAGCGATCATAGGTCTGCTGGACCGCATTGGTTATGTTCGCAGCCGCAAGAGTCACGAGCACGTTATCCGTGACCTTGTAGCTCGCTTGAGCGTCGAGCTGTCCATAACCCTTGGTGTAGGTGATGGGTGCTGTCCCGGACAGGAATGTGTCGCGGTAGTTGTAGGCGAAGCGCACACCCACCGGGCCCTTTTCGTAGAAGAGGATGAAGTTCTGCGAGTTGCCCAGGCCCGTGAGCGCGAAGGTGCTGGTTGTGTTCGCGGCGTTCAACTGCGCGTCGCTGTGCATGAAGGTCGCGTTCGCGTTGAAGCCCAGCCCATCGAACGGTGACGGCAGCCAGGTGAAGGTGTGCTGCAGCGCCAGCTCGAGGCCTTCCGCATACGCCGACTGCGAGTTGGTGGGGGCGTTGAACTGGAAGTTGACCGTGCCATCGGGGTACAACGCGATGTTCTGGGAGTTGACGATGTGCTGCGGCAGGTTGGAGTACGCATTGGACACGAAGTCCTTGATATTCTTGCGGAATCCCCCGATCGACGCATAGCTCGACCGGCTGAAGTACCACTCCAGGGACAGGTCATAGTTGTCGGACTTGTAGGGTTTCAGGTCCGGATTGCCGCCGCTCGCCTGCATCTCGCCCGGTCGCAGCACGTTGTAGTTGATAACGGGCCGCAGATCATACATGTCCGGGCGTGTCAGCGACCGCGATACGGCCGCACGCGCAATAATCTGGTCAGTGATATTCAGCTTGAAGTTCGCGCTGGGCAGGAAATTGTTATAGCTGTGCGAGGCGGAGACATACAGCAGCTCGCCGGCATTGGCGTACACGGGGTTGAATTCGGAAGGGTCGCCCTGGATCGGCAGAAGATCCGTGAGCTCCTGCGTGTAGCCGTGCGAAGTCTCCTTCGTGTGCACATATCGGCCACCGACATTGGCCGACCAAGGCAGCCCGGCCACTGTGCCGCCTAGATCGAACTGCACGTAAAACGACTCGATCTTTTCAGTGACGGCGTAGGAGGAGCTGCCGTCGGTAGGCGCGAAGCCGTTGGCACCGCCGGTAGTCAGCGCAGCATTCGTGGTACCCGGTGCGAGGCCCTTGGCTGCGTCTTCTGCAGCCATTGCCGCCGGGGTCAGCAGATAGTCCATGTAGGTGCCCGGATCGTATGTCAGCCATTGACCGGGCAGGCTCGAGCCATAGCCGCCGAATGTGCTGGGCCCGTTAAACGTACTGAACAGGTTCGTCGGGGCCGGAGTGTTATAGCCGCAGTAGGCGCATTGTGCGCTGCCGTGCGTGGTCAGGGTATCGGCTTTGAGGATACGGTTCTGATAGTACAGTCCGGAGCGTACGTCCTGCAGAACGGAGGTGTGAGCGTTCCACTGCAGATCGAGATGACCCTCGTTGATCTGGTCCGAGTTGTCGAGCGCCTGCTGCTGGATGAAATGGGTCTGCAGGAGACTCGGGTCCGTGTACGTGGCCGCCGGGATGCCCTGGCTGGGAATACCCAGGGAAGTGAGACTCGGAATACCAACCCCGCCGTTGCCGTTGTAGGTCACACTGGTTGGGAAGCCGGCCACGGTGAAATACCGCGGCTCGGTGCCACCCGACACCGTGTTCTTGGCGACGTTCAGATCGAGGTTGACCACGAACTGATTGTCAGTGCTGTTCCACTTTGCGTTGTAACCCACCTGCTTCAGAAGCGTGGGCGATAACAGGCTGGTGTTCTGATGCTCGCGGATGTAGTCCGTGTGCAACTGGTCATTGGTCGTGAAGCTGGTGAGCACCCCATTTTTGTCGAACGCGCCGCTGGTGACGGTGGTCGGGCCGAAATACCAGCCGATTTCGCTGCTCTCCGAATGGATCTCGTACTTGTCGTACAGGCCATCGAGGGTCATGGTCAACTGGTCATTCGGCTTCCATTGCAGGACGCCGTGACCGCCGATACGCCGGTAGAACGCATCCAGGGCAATAACGTCGACCTGCTGGGGCATAAAGCCGGTGGGATCGCCGGGAAGCAGCGGGAAATCGGTCTGGAACCAGTTTCCGGTGAACGCACGGTTGGTGGGTGCGCTGCGTTCCTGCAATGAAAGTGAGCCCAGCGCGCCGAATGTGCCGTCGGCGAACGTGTCGCTCAACAGCAGGAAGCCTTGCGGCTCGGCATGTGAGCCGGAAATGTCGTCCTTCTCACCCTTGACGCTCGCAATGGCCGTGAAGTGCTTCAGGTCCAGCGGACGCGCAGTGTGAAGGTTCATCAGGCCGCCGATGCCGCCGTCGTTCTGAGAAGCCGCCGAGGTCTTGAACACATCGGCGCCATTGATCAGGTCCGCCGGCAAGGTATCGAAGTCGAACGAGCGATGCCCCGTCTGAGTTGGTAGCTGTCGACCATCGACGAGGACCGTGTTGAACGTTGGCCCAAAGCCGCGGATGGTGACCGTCTGACCCTCGCCGACCTGGTTGCGGTCGATGGCCACGCCGGTGATTCTCTGTAGCGATTCGGCAACGTTGGCATCCGGGAATTTGCCGATGTCCTCCGCGGATATGGAATCGACGACAACATCGGCGTCGCGCTTGATGTCCATGGCGCGCTCGAGACTGGCACGAATGCCGGTGACGACGACTTCCTGAACGTCTGATGCCTGGCCGTCGGCCACGGTGTTCGGCCTTGCCGAAGTGGCTTGGCCATGAGCGATAGAGGCGAAGGCCCCGAGCGCCAGCGCTGTCATCCCGCCTGTGCGGAGACTGTTGGCGTACTGCTGCGATATTTTCACGTCTTCCCCCTCAAGAAAACAGCTAACGGCTTGTCCGACGTTGATACGTGTACGTTAACGCTGCAGATTAAATGCCACTTTCGCTCGGGTCGTCAAGACGTGCGACGACTTTAATACGATTTATATGATTTAGCAGCCCTTCGGCCGCTCAGGCACCGGGTCTGCCACCGCGGCATTCGAGGGCAATTCGGTAACGTACACGAACTACGCCCGTCAGGCGTCGCCGGCGACCGGACTCGCAGCGGCGTATTTCCGGGCCACCCACCAGCCGAGCAACGCCACCGCGACGCCTGCCAGCAGATCGACGAAATAGTGAAATCGCAGGTAAACAGTGGACATCCAGAGAACTACACACGGAACCAACACCCACCAGAATCGCTGCCGATAGTGTTGCCAGTCGAACAGCAACAAATACAAACTGGCCGCAACGTGCACGCTGGGGAACACGTCGACCGCGTTGCTGCCTCGATCCACGGCGCCCATCAGGGAGTCGACCAGCCACGGCCCGTGCAGGGCTGTGTGAAATACCAAGGCATGATGTGGACCCCCGGCTGGAAAGAAAATGTAGCCGGTGAATGCGACGCCATACATGGTGAACAGCCCGACAATGCACTTCCGAAACACGGCCAGGTCCCGGAAACTGTAATAGGCCGGCCCCGCGAGCAGGTAGTAGAAGAAGAACAGATAGCCGGCCATGGCTACGTCCTCCAACCGGGGATACAGCCAAGGCTCCAATGACACGGCAGGCGTCTCCCCCAGGAGCTCACGGTCCCAGCGCAGCAGCAGGCTGTCGGCGGTCGGATTTCCGAGCACTGGAACGCCCACACCGATGGCGTAAAAGGCGGCGCCCATCACGACGAAAGAAGAGAAAAGGCGAACCCGCCAGCGCCGCGGCGTCGGCTTGCGCTCTGTCCAGGCGGCCAGCGCCAGGATGGCTGCCAGACCTGCAAAGAAAACGAACGACGAGCCGCGAGCCGCCGGATTCGCGAACAGCCGAACGCCGGCCATCAAAAGAAAGAGGCCGAACACCCATTCATGCGGCAGGATGTCAGTGCCCCGCTTCTCAACTCTCATCTACTGCCGGGTTCCCATTCGTCGAAGCACTCCCTGCGCAAGTACCAGGCCCGCCAGCACGCTGGCGCGCCCGCACTTTGCAGTGTAAAGTGGAAAGGTGGCAACCCGTGGCATACCTGAGATCGCGCAAGACCTCTCAACCCAGGGGTTCGCGTTGGCGGTGGCAGCCTCGGCCACGTGGGCCATCGGTCTGGCCGCCATCCTGTGCGACTTTTTTCAGTGTTCCGAGCCGCTCATCATTGCAGCTCGCACCCTGTTCGTCGCAGCGACCTGTGCCGCGATCGGCCTTGCGCTCACGCCCAAGGATAGAGCATTTGCCGCTGCGCATCCGGCGCAAATGCGGCGGCTGGGCCGCCTGGTTTCGCGCTGGACCTATATTCTGCTCTACGCTCTGGCCCTGGTCCGATTAGGGCTGTACCTGTGCGAAGCCCGGGCGCCGGTGAGCTCACTGGATGACTTCCAGTTTTATATTGTCGCGTGTGTCGTACCGCTGTGGGTGATTCGCACCGGGGTGCTGGCTCGCCCGCTTTCCTAGGGCAAGACAGGTTATCCTTACAGCGATTATTCGAACAACGGGGGGGTCGCTGGGATGCTCGCATCGCGCCCGGCCACGCGCGGGTTGGTGTTGATTGCAATTGCGCTCGCGGTGTTGGCGGGACTGGCGCGCATTGCGCTGCACAGTTACGAAGTCGTCGCTGACGATTTCGATCAATCGCCGGCCCTGCCGCTGTTGCAACATCCCGAGCAGGTTGGAATCGAGCATCTCGAGTCGGTCACTTTTCCCGGGGATAACGCCACGCACCTGGCGGCCTGGTATGTCGCTGCAAAAAATCGCGGCGCCGTGATCCTGGTGCATGGCACGAACACCGATCGGTCGTCGATGGTTGCGGAGATGAGAATTCTCAGCGCCGCCGGCTTTGGCGTGCTCGCCTTCGATTGGCCGGGCCACGGTGTCAGCGACGGCAGCGTACGTTGGCGCGCTCCCGAACGGCACGCACTCGAAGCTGCCATTGATTGGCTGGCGGCGCGCCAGGATGTGGACCCGCAGCGACTGGGTGGCCTGGGCTTTTCCATGGGCGCTTACCTGATGGCCCAGGTTGCGGCCACCGATCGGCGGCTGCGCGCCATCATGTTGCTCGCTGTACCGAGCGACTATACGGAGCTCACGCACTGGCAACATCGGAAGTGGGGTATTTTCAGCGAGCTGCCGGCCACTGTGGCCTTGCATTCCTACGGATATCCCAACGAGGATCAGCGCCCGATTGATGTCATCGCACAGATCTCGCCCCGGGCGTTGGAACTGGTCCGCGGCACCAACGATCAGGTGGTTCCCGACTACATGATCCGCGCCCTGTATGCCGCCGCGCGACCTCCCAAGTCATTGTGGATCATCCCCGGCGCCAACCACGGTGGCTACGCGGAAGTCGCCCCGGTTGAATATTCCGCACGGCTCGTGAAGTTCTTCAGCGAGAATCTGCTCGTCGATCCGCCGGCGCGTTGATCACCAACACGGATAACCCCACGGTCAACCAGCCGAGTTGTATGTGCCGACGGACGTTGCCCGTCTCGATCCATAGGATCTGGAAGGTGACCAGTGCCAGCCACAGAACGTAGACCGCGGCATGGAAGTGCAGAATGAAGGGCGGCGCCGGCGTCTCACCCAGATAGCGCGTAAAATCCAGGCCAAACCCGCCGAGCATTGCCACCCAGACCAGGGCAATCCAGACTCCATAGATCTTGCGATCGCTCGCGGCCGACCAGGGTGTCAGCCACGACGTGCTGACCCGCGACGGCTCGATGGCGGACATGAGACACCCCACCCGGGAACCGATGTTTATTAGTTGTTGGTGTAATTTACACCGAATCGCGGCAGAGTGTCTGCGGGAGGAAGCTTTATGAAAGGTTGCTTCTGGTTTCTGCTGTCGATCTATCTGATTGCGCCGACCCTGGGTCATGCGCAGACGCTGCCACCCGCCCAGCGCGTGCCGCAGCTACCCTACAAAGTCGTACCTGACTTTTTTACCTACCCACCGGAATGGATTCCCGGCGAGGCATCCGGCGTTGCCCTGAACTCCAAGGGTCACATCTTCCTGTTTCAACGCGCGAAGCCGATGCTGTCGGAATTCGATGCATCCGGCCACTACCTGCGGAGCCTGGGTGAGGGACTCTTCGATCACCCCCATGGCCTGCGGATCGATACGGATGACAATATCTGGACCACCGACGACACCAATCACACTGTTCTGAAACTGAGCCCGGCGGGACGCCTGCTGTTGGTACTGGGGCGCCGCAACAACGGGGGCGAAGCCAACTGGTTGTTCAACAAACCGGCGGATGTCGCTGTCGGTCCGCATGGGGATATCTACGTCGCCGACGGCTACGGCAATTCACGCATCGTGAAATTTGACTCCCACGGAAATTTCCTCACAGCATGGGGCTCGTACGGCTCCGACCCAGGGCAATTTATGCTCCCCCATTCAGTCGTGATTGATGCGGCAGGACGCGTGTACGTAGGCGACCGGGAAAATGCACGGATCCAGATTTTCGATCCGCAGGGCAAGTTCATCACCCAGTGGACCGGCATCGGGTATCCCTACGGGCTGGCCATCACACCCGATCAGCACGTATGGATGATCGATGGCGGGTTTGACCGGGTCGTAGAGTTCGATCAGCAGGGAAAAGTGCTCGGAGCACTCGGCTCCCCCGGCCATGACCCTGGACAATTCGCCTGGGGCCATTTCCTGGCCATCGGGGCCGACAAGAAGCTCTTTGTGGCGGATGTCCTGAACTGGCGATTCCAGGCATTTACGCCGACCGCAGCCAGCGGCAAGCTCTCCGACTACGTGCCCACAGAGCGCAAGTTCTTCGGTTTCAAACCCAGCGACGGCTATATCTATCGGTCGCCGGGTTGGCCGGTGAAATGATTCCAGGCCTTGCGCGAACGAGTGCTCATGTCGTGAATGGTGCACTCCGGCAGGACCCGAATTTCCTTTACGAGCATGTAATCTCACCTGCCCGTTGTCGCCCGCAGTGCCGTGATGCCAGAAGCGCCTATGGACTACCGCCGCGCGCCCCGTGTGCCGTGCGACCTGCGTGTGCTGGTAATGATCCATCCATCTATCTTTGGTCCAGGGGTGCTGCTGAATGTCAGTAGCAGCGGCGCCCTGCTGCAAACGCCGCTGGACCTGAATCCTGCGTCACAGATCGAGATCGAGGTAGAGGGTCCCGGCGTGAGCCGCGCATCCATCATGGCCTCGATCACGCGCCGCGAGCTGAATCAGTATGGAGTGGCGTTCCGCGGTACCAACAATCCCGCCATCGCCAGTATCATGCGACGGGCGGCAAGTGACGAAAGTCATTTTCGGGATACGCAGCAACTGTCGTGAGCGACCCCACAGGGTGGCAGCGATCTGTTGGCCGACACCCCTCCTTCCCGCTACCCCAGCGCCGCGCTGAAATCTCCCGCTGAAACATTTTGAGCCTGTTTTTTCAGGCACTTCATGCATTCGGAACGCGCCGGCGGCGGACGCTGGCACGGCACTCGCAATACCAGCCTGCGAGCGCAAGCTCACCACTTCAAACCAAGTCAACAACCTTACACACTTTTGGAGCACATCATGAAGATCGAGAACCTGAGCAAGGACCTGGACACAGCGGCCATGACGGAAGTGACAGGCGGTACCGCCCTCACGGGTCAGGTCGTTCCGACCAACGTGCAGAGCAATGCGTTGGAGCAGGCGTTCAACATCAAGGCGAACGGCCCTGTGGCGATTGCCAACGATGCGGATCAGTCGAACGAGTCCGACCAGGACACATTCTCCCCGGTCGGTTCGATCCTGGCGATTCCGACTCTTCGCGGCCTGATCGGTTAATTGTCTCGTCCGGTATGGGTGGGAGCCGCAACGGCCCCCACCCTACTTCAGCTCTGATGCCACGCGCGTCTCGAGTCGCACTCGCGCCGCCTGTGCCAGGTGACGGCACGCCGTCGAGTCGATGAGGGCGTCCGCCTTACCGCCGTGATCACGCCTCTCCAGCCTCTTCCACAAGTCTGACTCCTCCGGGTGCGGCGTCACCAGAATATCGCATGGCAGGGATTCCAACGTACGGAAGCTCCCTTCGAAGTCTGTCAGCACGTTGGGGTACGTGTTGTTATGTGTGAATCGGAAGTTGTCGGCTGATATCGGCCTCAGGCTGTCCGCATACACCATGTTGAGGCAACGTCCGTTCTCGCATGCTTTCCATGTCCACGTTGTGCCCCCGGGGGTGTGGCCGGGTGTCAGGTGCGCAGTGAGGTCAATGGAGCCCACCTGCAGGTGCTCACCGTCCCTGACGAGCCTGACTGATGCAACGGGTTGTATGTTCCGAAGACTGCCGTATTGAGGATCGTCCGGCCCCGAGTGACCCTCTCTGAGTACCCGGGCACTCAATGGGCTCGCGGCCACTGTTGCCCCACTCAGGCGCTGCAGACCGGCAATGCCGCCGGCATGATCAGAATGTACATGTGAGTTCAGAATCAGCTTGACGTCCTGAATGCGGAAGCCGAGCTGCCGGATGCTGGCTGCGACCTTCGGCGCGGATTCCTGCAGATCGCCATCGATGAGGACGTGACCCTGATCGGAGGTGATGAGAATCGAGCTCAGTCCGTGAACGCCGACGTAGTAGGTATTCCCGTACACCCGGAAGGGCTTCTGGGTCGTGTTCCATTCTGCACAGTGCATGCACATTACGAGCAGGTAGGCGCTGAGCACGGCGATACTCCTTTTTTAGCGGGGCCCGCAGTCTGCTCCTGAATCATGGCAGGTCGAGGATGGATTGTGGCGAATTCGGGCAAGCCCTCCCCTGTGCCTCGAATCCATTCGCGCAGCAATCGTCTCCAGTGACGAATCCAACACTCCGTTCACGAAGCAGTCGTTGCGGCCCCGGGTGCCCCTGGAAACACAATGTCCCATGAGATTGATCGGCCAGATCTGTGCGTCCGCCCTGCTCGCTGCGTGTGCCGCGTCGGCACAGGCCGATGATCATTGGACAATCGAGGCGGGGGCTCACCAGGTCGACCCCAGGTCAGACACTGGAAGCCTCGCTGGTGGCGCTCTGATTACTGATGTGGGCAGCTCGTTGCGACCGAGCGCTATGCTGGAATACCTGGTTACGCCGAGCATTGGCATCGAGCTCCTGGCAGCGTGGCCTTTCCGGCACGAGGTCAAACTAAACGGCCAGGAAGCCGCTCAAACGAAGCAACTGCCACCTACCTTGTCAGTTCAGTATCACTTCCTACCGCAAGCGGCTGTGTCGCCATTCGTCGGCGCCGGCATCAACTTCACACGGTTCTTCGACATTGAGGAGCGCGGCCCGCTGCGCGGGACGGATCTCGACCTCGGGGACTCGTGGGGCTTTGCTGTTCATGCGGGTGTGGACTTTCGAGTCAGCGACCGATGGTTGGCCGGGGTCGATTTCCGTTGGATCGACATTGACACCACCGCACGAGTCAACGGAGCGGAAGTTGGCACGGTGCACATAGATCCCCTGGTGTACGGAGCGTATGTTGGCTATCGATTCTGAGGACCGCGAGCCCTGCATTGCATGGCTGCCGATCGCCTGCATGGCAGGGATGCCCTGCCATTCGGAGTGGTCCGAACAGTGCGCTGCTATGGATTGATGTTGGTGGGAATGGAGGCCGGACCGACTCTCATTCAGCAACTCCCTGTTACGCGTGTAGCGTCGACTACCCTGGTCAGCATGATGATCGCGGGCATGCTGCTGGGAATGGTCGCTGCTTCTCAGGCGACTTTCCGCTTCCGGGGTCGCCCACCCTTGCGGCCGTTCTCTCGAGCGCTCTGTCGTTTCGCCACCGAGGTTGACTGACCGCCGCGGCTCGCGAATACGGCCGCGATCACTCCCGAAGGCAACATTGCCGGCAGCAGCGCAACAATCAAGCCGTGCACGCTGATGTGGATGTCGCGCTGCTCAATCTCGATCGCCGATCCGTCCGGCCAGACTTCGAGCTTCTTGAGGTCCTTGGCGGAGGACTCCTGAAGGGCGCCGATCCACTGGCGTGGAATGAGGAAGCCCGTATTGCGAGTAGTCACGATCTCAATCGCATCCCACTCGGGTACATAGCGCACCGCCTGAGCTCGAAATTCCGCCTCGGCCTCCGCCTGGCCAGCAGCGAGAGCCTGTGCGTACTGCGCATCGGTTACCTGGTGTTTGCTCATGCTTGCAACCTCACGTCTGTCGCCGTTCCGTCGTGAAAACTCAATCGTGTGCTGTCAGATGCCGGGACGTAGCTAGACTCGGCAATTTGTTTTGCGCTCGCCTTGCGTTCGGCGAGTAGCTCGATATTTCCGGCGGCCGACACTCTGGCCCTCGAATATTCGGCTCATCCGGCATAATAACCTATCGGCTTGGGTTATTGAAGGGGGATGAGGACATCAATTTGAGCCCGCCCCTGGCGGCCACGCGGCAGTGTGTCGCTGTCGATTTGAGGGGATATATGGCAATTCGACGAAAGCGACGGCCAGCCATACTGGAATTGAGAAGAGCAACCACGGCAGATTTTGTTGGACCACACCGGGTATAAAATGTAGCAGCACGCTGATACACACAGCTCCGAGTTGTACACCCATCAGGGTTCGTGCGAATCGGGTGGCTACCTTGCCTCTGCGGCTCTGCCATGCGGAAGCGAGTAATAAGAAAGCGAATGGATTAAAGACGAGCAGGTTCGCATTGCTCCACGCGGCATAATGTGTTGTGAGTGTCCAAAGCGCGAGCAGAACGGTTCCCACCAACCCTGCCGACACCAGATAGGCGATCGCGAGTGAGGCAAAGAGAGTCGGAAATCGGCGCCTCGAAGTGATCATTCCCACCGCGAGCGCCAGGCCCACACCACCCGCCTGCAACGCGAAATTCGGTGGTGAATCACCCGGCGGTTCCAGGCGATTGGGTGAGATTTCGCGCTCACTGGCCACCATCGGCTCGACACCTCCGTGGCCGTCCGGAATCAGGACGGTGCGGATCTCGCGCGCAAGCACCATCGGCAGAAAGCTTTCTTCCCATTCGTTCAGACGGCGGTCTGTGGATGGGCCCATCCCGAGGTCCATTGGCAACATCATCAACGGCTGAGCCGCCATCAGGCGATCAATCTGCTGACGGTAGGTCAGCGGTGCAGATCGTTTAGCTAACGCCGGCTCGAGCACACCGCCCAGCAACAAATTCAATGCATCGCGGATTCGTGTTGAACAGTTGCTGGTCAGGTAGTCGTACTCGTACTCCAGGTTCTCAGGTTGCAGATTCCAGAGCAGGAAAGCACGCAGCTTTGCCGCCTGTTCCGCGGACAATGCGAGTCGCTGCTCGAGAACCGATCGACCCGCATCGATGTATTCCTGCTGATTGATGTCGCTGTATTCGGCATCAATCATGTAGCGCATGTGGCCGCGCGCAAAGTTCCACAGGAAAGCGCGGTCTTCGAAGTCGAAGACACCGTAGTTGAAGTCTGCAGACTCGCCCGATACGCGGTCCCGAATCCGGATGGCGTTGTGACCGAATCGCTCCCAGTAAATTGCCCCAGGACCGTAGGTAACGAGGGAGACCTCCAGGTCTTCGGCCGGAGCGGTGAGCACGCCGGCGCGCGCAAACGCGGCGCCCAGCCCGAGCAGCACGAATAAACAGATTTCCCCAATTCGCACAGAGTATTCCCTGAGATCGCCGCGGCAAGGTTCGAGTGCGAATTATAGATGTGCCGCCGCTCGGGGAGCTCAGATCCGGCGATGTAGCACAGCGTTCGGTCCAATATCGGCCACCCTGGGCGTCCCCGCCTGCCGCATGATGGCTTGCAGCTCGCGTGCGTAGATGTCGATTACTGCTTCGACGCCTTCCTGACCAAACGCGGCCAGGCCCCAGCCTTGTGGCCGGCCAATTCCCACAGCCGTCGCACCGAGCGCCAGTGCCTTGAAAATGTCGGTTCCGCGACGAATTCCGCCATCCACGAATACAGGCACTTTGCGCTTTACCGCAGCGACAACCTCCGGAACGCAATCGATCGTCGCACGCAACGTCTCCTCGTTGCGGCCCCCATGGTTGGAAATGATGATACCGTCGATACCCTGTTGTAAGGCGAGTGCAGCGTCCTCTCCCGTCACAATCCCCTTGACGATGAGCTTGCCTCGAACTCGATCCCGCAATCGGCGCAGCCATTGAAGATCCATGTTGGGTGGCGACAGCTCGCGTACACGCGCGACGTCGAGCCCGGAGAACAGCGGCGCCCTCAACCACATGTCATGTCTATTGTCTTTGTGACAGGTGGCGCACGGCCGCGGATCGGCGCGGGACGCTCGCTTGAGGGTCTCCGAATTGCGGACTTCATGGGTGACCGTAGTGTCAACGGAAAGAACGATCGCATCAGCCCCCGCCTTCTCCGCGCGAGTCACCATTCCTTCAGTCACTGCCCAATCGTCGGTCGGGTATAGCTGTTGCCAAACAGGCGCGGTGCGCTCGGTGAGCACGCGTTCGAGTGAAACTGACGAGCCGCTGGAGAGCATCATTTGGACAGACCGCTTGGCGGCCGCACGAGCGACCGCCGCTTCGCCGTCTGGATGAAAGGCACCCATGCTCGAAACCGCGGACAGATAGACCGGCAGCGGCCACCGGGCGCCGAACAGGCTCAGACCCGTATTGAGTCCTGTTAGCTCGGCAAACCGTCGTGCTCGGATCTCATAGTCTTTGAAAGCCTCTTCATTGCGCCTCAGCGTCAGGTCGTCATCGATGCCCGTAGCCAGATATCCAAAATGCGCCGGAGGCAACGCCTGCCGGGCGAGAGGCTCGAAATCACGCACATTGAGCACATCGGAGGCGCCGAGTGCCTTTGCCGCCGGGGCGTCTGCCGCGGCGCCAGCGGTTGGCTGCGTGCTGTCCGACTCATTCAACCAGGCAAGAAATGGCAGTGCCGTGGCTGCTGCCATCAGATTCCTGCGCGACACTCTGAAATGACGATTGGGCACAGACCCCTCCCCCTTTGCGACGCCCATTCACTATAACTCCGCCCATGCGACGAAAGTCGGGATCTGGGAGGCAGGTCACACCCCTGCGGGCTGCGTTGGCCGCTATATCCTCTATATGACTGCGGCACCAGCTGTCCAAACCCCACTCGACCCTCAGCGCATTCTGGAGGCGGCGCAGGCCCTGCGCATGGCCGACGCCGGACCGAACTCACCCGCGGGGCTGATCAGCGTCCTGTGTGACGACAACGTGAGTGGCGACGAGTTGGCCGCGAGGATCGAAGCCCAGCCGGTCCTGTGCGCCCGTGTGCTGCACGTCGCAAATTCACCTTATTACGGGCAAGCCAAAACAGTTGCGAACGTTCCGCGCGCCCTGCTGCTACTCGGCGTCAATGCCCTGCGGGGGATTGCCGCGGCAGCCTGCGTTGATCAGGTCATGCCGCAACGCATCGAATGTTTGCCCGACATCCCAGCGATCCTGCGGCACAGCCTGGCGACGGCCATCGGCGGTGAAATGTTGGCAACCATGACTCACCCGCTTCTGGCGCGGGACGCATTCCTGGCGGGGCTGCTTCACAACCTGGGAATCGGACTGCAAGCGAGTCTGGACCCAACCGGGACAACCGCCATCATCGCCGCAAGACAGACCCGCCCGGCGGAGTCTATCCGCGGCCTCGAGGCCCAGTATTCGAAATTCCCGCACGAAGAATGCGCCGCCGTTCTGTTCGAAGCCTGGACACTGCCCGATTGTTTCATTGAGTCCGCTCGCAACCACCATCAACCCGGCGCGGCGCGCCCTCCGCACGGCGTGTTGGCAAGCCTCGTGTGGGCGAGCGCCAATCTCGCCCTGAGTTGCGGCAACACCTACTCTCTCGAACCGGCCGCGCCCGCAACGGACTACGCCTGGTTGAGCGAGATGGGCTTGTACGAGCGGCACATTGCGACCGTGAAAGAGGAGTTGCCGCAGCGGCTGGCGCTGCTGAGCGGCGCCTTCCGCTGACCCTCTGCGCCCCCGGGTTTTCAGAACCGGTACGTCAACTCCAGTCCGAACGTCCGGGGCTCGCCCACCAGCGCATAGTCGAATCCTTCTCCGCCCTGCGACGGGTCACGCTGGGCCAGTCCGTAAGCCAGGTACTCGCGGTTGGTCAGGTTCTTGATCCAGGCCGCCACCCCAAACCCGGGCTTGGAGTCGCTCGTAAAGGTGATCCTGCCATTGGCAATCGCATAGAAGCCCTGTGAGATCCGCTCCGTATTCGGCGCATCGAAGTACTGTTTGCCGTAAAGATTGCCATCGAGCAGCAACCGCAGCTCTCCGGCCGCCAGGCGTGCAAAGCGCCACTCGACAGCGGCATTCGCATCGTAGTCCGGCGCCTGGATGAGCCGATTGCCCGCAAGATCGACACCGTGCAAGGTGAGATCGACATACCTGGTGTGCAGCAACCCGAGGCCTGCGCGCAACTGCAGGTCGCTGGTCACCTGCGCGCGCGCTTCAAACTCCGCGCCATCGATGCGGGACTTCGGCGCGTTGACTGTATGGAAGCCGGTGCCGGCACCGCCCGGCAGCGCAAAGGCATCCAGGAACTGCTGATTGCGATAATCATAGTGGAAGGCGGCGACATTGAACTCGGCACGCCGGTTCCACCATTGCGACTTCATGCCCACCTCATAGGCATTCAACTTCTCAGGCGCGGCAAAATTCAGCTCCGCCGGCGCATTGAAAGCCTGCCCGTTGAAAGCGGCGCCCCGATATCCCTGGCTGAAGCTGCCATAGACCAGCATATCATCCGCGGGCTTCCAGTCCGCCCCGGCCTTGAAGCTGACGTTGTTGTTGTTCTCTCCCAAGGTCGGATTGACGCCGGCCTGAGGGGTGTACGCAGACGAATATTGGTTATAGGAGGCAACTGTCGAATACGGAATTGTTTGCGTCCACAGCGTCGTACCCCCGTCGGGCGCGAACCCCGTCGACGGGCCCGTGAGTCCGCCTTCCAACGCGTAGAAATTATCGATCGAAATGTCATCGTGCGTGAATCTCACGCCCGCGCGCAGAGTGACCGTCGGAGCGACATCGAAATGTGCGTTGAGAAAGGCTGCCTTGCTCGTCTTGATCTGGTCAAAGCTGTTGTATTCATCAAATCCGTAGAGCGTCGAACCGTCGGGGGTTACGAAGGAGCCGGGATATCCGTCGAAGAAGTGAAACTGCACAGAGGCATGGACGCTCTCCCGGCCGTAATACAGGCCGGCGAGCCAGCCCAATGCGCCGGAGTCGCGCGACGCCAGGCGGATCTCCTCGGAGAACGAATTCACGGTCGAGATGTAAGTATTCGGATCATCGAGGCGCGCCTCGATCGGCAGACCGCCGTCGTCACTCTTCTCATACCAGCGCCCGAAATCGAAGCCGGTAATGGATGTCAGCGTCGCGTGCTCCGCAAAAGCCCACTCGAGCTTCAAGGAAGCGCTGTCGTTGCGAATATCCTTGTGGACGGCGTACTTGGCGCCATTGTCGAACCAGCTGATGTTGCCGGTGTACCCGGTGACTGTCGGGTCATTGTTGAGGGCGTGTGCACCGTAAGGTGTGCCGCCCGACCGACTCACAGCAAGCTTCAATGTGGCTGTCAGGTCCTCCATGGGCTTCGCCAGGAAGGTCAGTCGCCCGGCGTAGGTGTCAATTCCGTTCAGACGCTCCACCCCCGGAACGACACTATTGACCCAGCCATCCCTGGTTTCGTACATCACCGCCGCGCGTACGCCGAGGACATCATCAATGATCGGCGTTCCGGCCGCAGCGCGCACGGAGTAATCGTGGAAATTCCCCAATCCCGCGGTGACATAGCCAGCAGTATCCGTGAGGCTCGGATTGGCCGAATAAAAGCTGACGGCCCCGCCGGTCGCGTTCTTGCCATACAAGGTTCCCTGCGGGCCGCGCAGGACCTCCACACGGTCGAGATCGAAGGTCTGCAGCGCCTGAACTGCACCGACGGGTTTGTAGACCTCGTCGACATACATTGCGATCGGACTACTTTGATTTTGACTGAAGTCCTGAGTCGTCACACCACGCAGGGTGAAGGTTGGTTGGGCCTCCGGTCCGTATGGGGAATTGAGCAGCATGTTAGGCACACTGCTGGTGACGTCACCCGCCTGGCGCACGCCCCGATTGGCAAGATCATCGGCGGAGATGGCCGTGATGGCGATCGGAACATCATTCAGGCGCTCCGACTGGCGCTGTGCCGTAACCACGATTTCGGTCAGTTCATCGTCCGCTCGCGCTGGGTCGGCAAAAGGCGCCAGCGCGACCGTCGCAACGACCAACCAACGACCCCTAACCTCGTTTTTTCTGATCATAGTAAGTCTACCCCTGTAATTACTTGGTGCCTTCCGCGAGCAGATAGGCATGGATGTCTGATACATCCTGGTCAGTGAGCACGTCATCGAAGCGACCCATCCCGAGCGAGCTCAGGCGGCCGCGCAGCACGATGTCAGCGAACATGGAGTGAATACCGGCCGGAAGCCGCCTCAGGTCGGGCAATACGCCCGCACCAAACACATGGCAGCGGCTGCAGTAGCTCACATACAACTTGCTGCCGCGCTCGATCTCATCCGCCGATGCATGCTGAACCGGCGGGGAACCGACAAGGAGATCCTTGCGGACCTCCGGAAGTGGCACAGCGCCACCGCCCAGTCGAAAGGCAACAATACGGCCGGTATTCTGATATCGGCTGCCGGCGGAGCCCGGTGGGAATGGCAGACCGATCGCTCCTCCACCGTAACCTTCCATGACGACCACGTATTGAGTGCCATCCACCTCGTACGTCGTAGGCGCCGCCATGATCCCAACTCCAGTCTGGAGTGTGTGCAGTGCTCTGCCGCTGTCGGCTGCATAGGCAACAAATGAGCCATCCGCACGTCCCTGAAACACGAGATTTCCCGCGGTGGACAGCACCCCGCCGTCATACACGAAGTAGTCCGTAGAGGTTTCTTTCTCCCATACGGTGCGCCCGGCAATGGGATCCCAGGCACGCAGCACACCGCGGATTACGCGCCGCGGACCTTTGTATTCAGGAAGGGGGCCAAACCAGGGTGCCCAGTCCGCAGCCCGGTAATCCTTGTCCGGAAAGATCAGACCCACTCCGAAGGTGCTGTCCACAAACCTGACAGGACTGTGCCGGAGGTCCGTCCAGATCATGGGAGCGTCCAGGACTGGAATGTAGACCAGCCCCGTCGCTGTGCTGAAAGACATCGGCGTCCACGCATGACCTCCGCCGGAAGATGGATAAATGAGCTGCGGCTCATGCGTATAGTCGGAGTGCTGCGTCAGCTTCGGCCGGCCCTTGGCATCCAGGCCACTGGCCCAGTTGATGTACGTGAAGGGCTTGCCGGACAACAACTCGCCGGTGGCGCGATCCCACACGTAGAAGAATCCGTTCTTCGAGGCCTGCATGAGGACCTGGCGACTACGCCCCTGCCACTTCAATTCAGCCTGAATGAAGGGTGAGGTCGCATCCTGGTCCCAACTATCGGCCGGCGTGGTCTGAAACCACCAGGCCAACTTGCCCGTACGCGCGTTGAGCGCAATGACACAGGCGGTGTAGAGATTATCGAGCGTCTTGCCGCTGGGATTACGTCCCTCGGGTTGATAAGGCGCAGCGTTGCCCGTCCCGATATAGATGAGATCCAACTTGGGATCGTACGAGGTTCCCGCCCACACTGCGCCCCCACTGGGCGTGGCCTTCGGATCCCACGTCCGCAGGGCCCGCTGCATTTCAACCGACGGGTTACTTTCATCGCGCGTCGGAACAACGTAAAAGCGCCATCGCAGCCGGCCAGTTGCGATCTCGTAAGCAGTTACATAGCCCCGAACGCCGCGCGGCCCGAGATCAGTGCCACTATTACCGATGAGCACCAAGTCACCGGCCAGTTGCGGCGCGCCGGTCGAAGAACGCGCTTCACCGGCCGCGAAAGTATTAGCACTCCAGATGACCTTGCCCGTGGCCGCCTCGAGAGCGAAGAGTCGCCCATCGTTGGAGGCCACAAAGACGCGACCGTCGCGGACAACAACACCCCGGTTGATTACATCACAGCAGGTGTAGCGACCTGTCTGTCCGTCGTTGTGCGGGTCGAAGGTCCACAGTTGCTCGCCGCTCGCGGCGTTCAATGCGTATACCACGCCCCAGTTGCCAGACGTGTAGAGCGTCTTTCCAACAACCACCGGCGTGGCCTCGAGGGCGCGCGTGGTCCCGGTCCGATATTCCCACGCGAAGCCGAGTTGCGTGACATTGTGGTCGTCGATTTGTCGCAGCGAGGAGTAATACGCGCCGTTGTCCCCGCCAGCGCTATCCGCCGCCGCAACGGGTGCGGCTGCGAGCGCCAGGGCGAGGCCTGCACCGAATTTGAGCACACCGGACGGCTGCGCCATGGCAACGAGGGTCCTCGAGGAGGGGCTGGTGTCGAGAATAGCCTATCGCGGCTTGCGAACAAAGTTCGCTGGCGAACAAAGTTCGGTAAACCTATACTGTCGGTGTTGGCAGGCAGCAACAACCCGGGTGCGTTCGTGACAGCAAACGACCTTTTCTCGAGCACCTTCGCCGCACGCCCCTACTGGCGGGACGATGTTGATCTGAGTTTCAGCAGTCCGCCTGGACGGCTTCCAGCGTCCGCAGACGTAGTCGTCATCGGCGGCGGATACACAGGATTGTCAGCCGCCACGGTGATTGCGGCCGCCGGCCGCAGTACGGCCGTCATCGAGGCCCGATCACTCGGTTCCGGTTGCTCCGGACTGAACGGGGGCCAGGTTTCAACGAGCATCAAGCCATCCCTTGCCGGCCTGAGCGCTCGATTTGGCGACGCGCGGGCCGTGGCGATCCACCGGGAAGGCATCGAGGCGTTGCGCAGGCTCCGGGAGCTCATCGCGCAGCACGGATTGAATTGCGACTGGCAGCCCGCGGGGCGCTTCGTTGGCGCACACTCGCCCCGGCACTTCGATCAGTTGGTCAAACGAAGCGCGACCCAGCAGGAGCGGCTGGGAATCCCCTCGCACCCCATTGAGCGCAAGGATCAGCATCGGGAGATCGGCTCAGATGCCTATCACGGAGGACTGGTCTACCCGGAGCACGCCGCCGTACATCCCGCCAAACTGCTGCGCGAGCTGTATCGGCTGGCGCATGAGGCCGGTGCGGACTATTTTGAAAACTGTCCCGCGATTGCGGTGCAGCGAGAGGGCCGGCTGCTGCAGGTCCAGACACCCCAGGGCACCATCGTCGCACGCAATGTCATCATTGCCACCAACGGATATACGGGGCCGTTCTCGCCCTGGCACCGGCGTCGAATCATTCCGATAGGCAGCCAGATCGTCGCAACGGAACCGCTGGCACCCGAGTTGATGCAGCGGTTGCTGCCGACCGGCCGGGTGATTACGGATACGAGGCGGGTCATTGTCTACTATCGGCCATCCCCGGATCGAACGCGCATCCTGTTTGGTGGCCGGGCAACCCTATCTGACAGCCCGCCCGCAACCTTCGCTCCCAAGCTGGTTCATTGGTTGCGAGGGATTTTCCCGGAGCTGGCCCCAGTGCGAATCTCACATGCCTGGTCAGGGACCGTCGCTTTCACGTTCGACGAGTTACCTCATTTCGGACGAGCGGACGGAGTGCACTACTGCATGGGGTACTGCGGGTCCGGTGTTTCCTTGTCGACGTACTTTGGTTGGAAAATCGGTCTGCAGGTGCTCGGCCGGGACGAAGGCCAATCCCCTCTGGACGGCGTAGCCTTCCCTACCCGGCCGTTCTACACCGGGTACCCCTGGTTCCTGACGCCCTCAATCCTGACCTATCGACTACTCGATGCGTTGCGAATCTGACCGGCCGACATGATCGGGACAATCAGCATGGCCGCGGCCACACAGGCGGCCATCAACTGCAGGGCTGTGTGGTAGTTGCCGGATTGGTCGTGCAGCGCGCCAACCCCTATCGGAGCGGCGAACAGGGTCGCCAGGAAGGTGAAATACCAGACGCCGAATGCATCAGCGAAGGAGCGGGCCGTACCGAGCTTGCGGATGTGAGAGACGATGCAGGTGTCGAACCCGCCCACTGACACGCCAAAGGCGGTGGCAGAAACCAACAACGAGGTCGTGCCGGAGCTCGAGTCGAATGTCAGGAATCCTATGACGCTCCCCAACATCAATCCCAGCTCGCACAACATGGTGAGTCGAAACGGCACGCGATCACACAGATAGCCGAACACCAGCGCGCCTGCCAGCGCAGCCCCCGCAGTCAGGCTCAATGCCAACCCTGCCACGGAATGAGCAATGGGTTGCTCATTGATGAGCGCGAACTCATGCGTCAGGAGGCCGCCATAGGCAACACCGCCCAACACGGTGACCGCCACCGCCATCCAGAAGACGGCAGTCCGCAAAAGTGGGAGTCCTGCCTCGTTCGATTCAACCTCTGCGGGCAGCGAGTCGTCGGGGACACCGCCATCGAGCATCAACCCGAGGGCCTCAGGACCTCGCACCCGACCCCACGCGATGAGAAGCGGCATGCTCACAATCATGATGAGGGCGCCCAGCAGGAAGGACGTATTGCGCCAACCGACCTGGTCGATACAGAACTGGGCGACGGGCGCCAGCACCAGTCCGCCGAAGTGCCATCCGGAGTAACACACCGCGAGCGCCATGCCGAAGCGCCGGCGGAACCAGACCGCGGCCTGCAGGTTCACCCCGGCGGCCATCATGATCTTGCCCAGTCCCATGACCGCCCTGATGACGAACATGGCGGTCAGCGAGTGGCTGAGGCCGACCAGGATCATGCACACGCCCTCGACGAGCACACCCGCGCTGACGAGCCGGAATGCACCCACGCGCTTGATGAAATAACTTCCGGCCAGTGTCAGGGGCGCTGCCAGCCAGAAAATCGACACCAGGCCGCCGGTCGCCGCCCGGCTCCAGCCAAACTCCGCAGTCAACGGCGGAATAAACAGGGTGAACGCATAGAGGCCGCCGCCATAGACCATCATGCCTACGACAAACAAAGCCGCAACGACACGCCAACCGTAGTAAATCGGTGCGCGCACAGCTACTTCGGCGGCGGAGCCACGATGCACACGACGCGGGCGACCTGACTGCTCGAAGGGTTCTCATAGCGGTGCGGCAACCGCGGATCGAAATTGAAAGAGTCCCCGGCGCGCAGCCGATGCGACTCGCCCCCGTCCACCGAGATTTCCAGGGCACCGGAGACAACAATGATGACTTCTTCATCGGCGTCGAGCGAGTGAGGCTCAGCCCCGGAGCGCCCGCCCGGCTCGAGGTCGGCCCAGATCACCGTGACGCGATGCGCGTCGCGCGCGGAAACCAGTGAGCAGACCATGCCCTCGCCTCCAAACGGAATCGTTTGCCGCTCATTGCTTCTGACGACGCGTGGCAGGGAGCTTCGAAACAGGGACGAAATCGACAATGACAAGGCGTCCCGCAGTCGCATCAGGGTCGCGACGGACGGAATCGCCTTGTCACGCTCAATCTCACTCAAAAAGCCTTTGGTGATGCCCGCCCGGTCGGCAACCTCCTGCAAAGTCAGATTGAGCAGCCGGCGCTGCTCGCGCAACATGGCGCCAACCAGGGCGGCAGGACTGGAATCCTGCACAACAGGGGGCGCACGGTGACGTTTCTGCGGGGCGGCGCTGCGCCTGCCGCGGCGGCTCGCCCTGGACACGGAAGAGGTGGATTTCTTTCTGGCCATCATCCCAATTCTACCCGCCTCGCGACTCAATGAGCCAACCAGACGGATTTCACGTACGAGTACTTGTCCAGTGCATGCAGTGACTTGTCGCGACCAAACCCGGATTGTTTTACACCCCCGAAGGCCACGGACATGCGCCCGACGTCAAAGCAGTTGACCCACACGACACCGGCGCGAACCGCCTTCGCGACCCGAAAGGCCGTCTTTACGTTGTTCGTCCAGATTCCAGCGGCCAGACCGTAAAACGTGTCGTTCGCGACGGCCACGGCCTCCTCGACGCCCGACACGGTGATGACTGACAGGACGGGTCCGAAGATCTCCTCGCGAGCGATTCTCATGGTGTTTCGAACACCATCAAATACGGTGGGCTCAACAAAGTAGCCGCCGGTCTCGGTCAACACCCGGGTGCCGCCGAAAATCAGCTCGGCACCCTCTTCCTGCCCGCGCTGCACATAGCCGAGAACCCTGTCCATTTGTTGCTCGGTCACAATCGCACCCAACCGCGAGTCCGGATCGAAAGGGTCAGCCGGAACGAGCGCGCGCGCCCGCTGCAGGATCCTGCTCAGCAACTCTTCCTTCACGGCTTCATCCACTACCAGGCGCGAGCCTGCGTTGCAGATCTGCCCGGAGTTGTCGAAGATGCCCTCGCAGATTCCGCGGGCGGCTGCATCCAGATCGGTGCAATCCCCCAACACCACCTGTGGCGACTTGCCTCCGAGCTCGAGGCTCACCTGCTTGATGTTGGAAAGGCCCGCGTACTGCAAAAACAGCCGACCCACCTCGGTGGACCCGGTAAACCCGATGCAATCAACATCCATATGCAGACCTAAGGCCTTGCCGGCCGCGGCGCCGAGCCCTGGAACCACATTGAGAATTCCCGGTGGAATCCCCGCTTCCAGGGCCAGCTCACCCAGGCGCAGAGCCGAGAAAGGGGATTGTTCGGCCGGCTTCAGGATGACTGCATTGCCGGCGGCCAACGCGGGTCCGAGCTTCCAGGCAGCCATGAGAAGCGGGTAGTTCCACGGCACGATCGCGCCCACCACGCCAACGGGCTCGCGAATCATCAACGCCGTGAAGTCCGACTCGGTGGTGGCCACTTCCCCATACACCTTGTCGATCGCTTCGGCATACCAGCTCAGGCAGCTGGCCACCGCAGGCACGTCGCCGGTGAGACTGCTTTGGATGGGTTTACCCACGTTGAGCGTCTCGAGGAGCGCCAGCTCCTCCTCGTTCGCGGCAACCAGCTCGGCCAACCGCAGCAGCGCCTTGCGGCGCACCGCAGGCGAGCTGGCCCATGAAGTCGTCTCGAATGCGCGGCGCGCGCTGCGAACCGCCAGATCAACGTCCGGACTGGAACAGGCGGCCACTTTGGCTATGACCTGGCCCGTACCCGGGAATCGGCAATCAAAGCTCGCACCCGCTTGCGCGGGGACTTTTCGACCCGCAATGACCGCGTGTTGTGGCAGGGAAATCGAGGACGAGCGCAGTTTCCAATCGGCCGCTGTCAGATCGCTCATCAAAAACCCCCGGGACTTCCCCTGTTCGGACAGTATCCTATTGGCGAACTTTGTTCGCTGTCAACGTTGCCGGCGCGCTCAGGGGTATCACCGGACGATACCGCCCGGTGACCGGGGCGCGACTCGTTTGAAGCTCAGGGCGGCGACGGCTGCAGATGGGCAGACTTGCCCCATCTACCGGAGGTGGGGTATGTCAATAGCCTTTATATGTAGTGTGGTCGCGCTCTTCGGCGTGTTGCTCTTCTGGGAGTCCGCACCCGAAACACAACGAGTAGCGCTGCATCCGGCCGGCCTGCTCCGCTGGATAATCAGCGGCAACTGGTTGGCCAAGGTCGGCGCGCTCATTGTCAGCATTGGCGCCGGCGCGCTGTTGCGCTATCTCATGCTGACACTGACATTTCCGCCGGCCGGGAAACTGGTGGCGGGCGTTGTCTTGTCCGCCGGACTGGCAATCACCTCCGCAGTGCTCACGGCGTACGCAGGCCGTCGAGCAATCTCACTGGCTTTGGCCGGTGCAGCCCTTGCCGTTGCTTATCTGACTGCCTATAGCGCCTACGGCTTGTTTCACTACGTCGCCGATGTTCAGGCGCTCGGGCTGCTCTTTATAGTGGCGTGCACTGCGACGGTTGTTGCCGTGACACGGCGCGCGCTCTCGATCGCGGTACTCGGTATGGTCGGTGCCTACATTGCGCCGGCGTTTGCACTCCAAGATACCGGCCCGTTCCCGGTGTACGGTTACTATGTTGCCGCGAGTGTGGTAACGCTCGTGATGGTTTGGCAGCGTGGCTGGCGTCCACTCATCCATCTCAGCTTCCTGTTCACGCTCGCCGGTGCGTTGTTTTTCGGCTGGACGCAGAAATTCTACGTGCCGCAGTACTACCCGCAGATGCTGCCGATGCTGCTCGCGCTGGTAGCAATCCACCTGGCGATGCCATTGCTCGAAACTGACAGCAACACGCTGGGCACGTGGGCACGGCGCTTCGATCAAGCCTATTTTCTGCTCCTCCCGATCGTTGCTGTTGTCCTCGGCCTGATGCTCGCCCCACGAGTCGAGCAGGAGGGCGCGCGTGCTCTTGCGGCGCTGGCCGGGCTTTGGGTAGTAGCCGCCGGTGCACAACATCTGCGCTTTGCCGCGGGAGGTGTCCGTTATCTTTCGATCGCGGCCATCTTCCTCGTGATGTCGTGTCTGCTCGCCATGCCCAATGCGCCGACTCTCCTCATCACCTCTACCGCGATGTGTCTTGCTGTTGCGGTGAGTCGCCAGTTGCGGCTTTCCGAGAGCGCAGAGTACCTCCTGGGTGCTGTGGCGCTCGTTATGGGCGCGTGCTACGTATTCCAGGGGCTCTTTGAGTCGACTCGTGGCCTGCCACTTCTGAACGGGCCATTCCTGCAACACCTGGTGCTCAGCGCCGCCCTGATCGCTGCCGGCTGGTCACTCGAGCGGCGCCAACGCATCGCCTTGGGACCGATATTCCTCGTGTCAGGAGCAACGTGGTTGATGACGTCGGTAGGTCGCGAGCTGATGCGAATCGACTACGTCTACCTGAGCCAGATCAGCTATCTCGCAGCCATCGTCGCCACGGCGATCTATGTCGGGGTCGTCCGATTGCGCTCTTTGCGACCGAGCCGCGCCGTCCTGACGCTCCTCGGCGTGCTGCTGTTGGCCGCCGGATCCTGGAGCGCAACTGACTTTTCTCCCACGTACCTCATCCCGCTCATGTTCACGGGCCAGATCCTTTACTCGCTGCTCGCCCTTCAGTGCGATGAGCCGGACGGAACCGTCGCGCGCGGCCTGTTGCCGCTGTTGTTGCTTCCCTGGGCCATCGCGTTCAACAAGAACATGGACGCCGTCTGCGCCCTGTTGGTGGCCAGCGCGCTGGTTGGGTCGTTACAGTCCCAATGGTTGGTGCGTAAGGCGCATGTGTCGTTGAACTTCCTATCTCTCATCGGCTTCGTGATCGTCAGCGGCTTGTTGCTCTATGAGAGCCTGCTGCACATCGAGCGCCAGCCGTGGGCAGTCGCGTTCGAGCTGATTGCGCTCGTTTACGTGCTGCAGGTGACGCGGTTGGTATCGCTGCGCGAATTCCCGGATGTCTGGATGTATGAATATGCGGCTGTCGTTTCGATAGCGAGTGTGAGCGCCGCGATGCTGTTGCGCCTGATGGGACCGCCCGGCACGCTCACCCTCTTTGACCTCAATCAGATGTTGCTGCCGGCCGCCGTTTCACTGCTCTGGGCGGGAATTGGCGCCCTGCTGAGTTGGCTCTCAATGCGTAAACAATCACGCACGTTGTGGTCGCTGGGCGCGTTCCTGCTGGCGGCCGCCGCGGTCAAACTCATCCTGTTCGATTTCGGCTCGCTGGGGCAGATCGGCAACATCCTGGCTACGATGGCTGTGGGCGGGGTGTTCCTCCTGGTCGCATGGGTCGCGCCCTTCCCTCCCCGGGCAGATGCTTCAGCCTCGATACATCACGGGCCGGAGGCGCCCCAAAGAAACGTGAGTACTCACGAGTGAACTGCGACGCGCTTTCATATCCGACATCGAACGCGACCTGCGAAACCGGAAGACTGCTATGAACCAACCGTTTGCGCGCCTCGAGCAATCGCAACTGCTTCTGGAACTGCAGCGGGCTCAGGCCGGTGATGCGCTTGAACTGGCGATGAAAAGTCGTCACTCCCATCCCGTACTTCGCGGCCATCGTTTCGATCGACATTGCCTTCGCGTAGTTCGTGCGCAGCCAGCAGATGGCTCGACTGATGGCCGCGCCCCCTGTCCGGCCGTGGGCTTCGCACACTTGCCGCAGGCGCCACCCCTGCGGGCCAATGAGTACGCGATAAAGGATCTCGCGTTCATACACAGGCGCAAGTGCGGCGATGTGCTGTGGTGTTTTGATCAAACGCAGCAGCCGAACCCACGCATCGACGAACTCGGGTGTCGCGGGTGCCGCGGCGAGCCCACCTCGAGGCGGCGGATCACCCGGATGTTGGTTCACCAGATCCAGCAACGCCGCCTCGTTCAAGGCGAGCCCAACCGACAGGTAAGGCGAGCCGGTGAATACTCGCCCGGTCGCCGGGACATCTGTTGGAATCACGAAATAGGATGGCCCGCGCAGATCGAGGGTCTGCTCTCCAATGCAGAGCGTTTTCCGCCCCTGGACTGTGAAACCGATCATCGGCACATACACAGCCGCGAGCTGATGGGCGGGCACTTCGCCCTTGACGATCACGACGCCCGGCACCTCGCAATGAGTGGGCTCCGTCGTGGCACTGCGAGTGAGGTCGACGATCTCGTTCAGCAGGGTATCCATAGGCAGTTTCAGGCAATGGATTGGCAGGATCGTGTCTGGGCGGGGTCCGCATCAAAGTGCAGACTTTGCGCCCATGAATACCGCAAAGATAGCAATTATCACCGGCGCGAGTAACGGCATCGGCCGTCGCGCCGCCCTGGAACTGGCCCGGCGCGGCATCGGCGTCGTGCTGACGTATCACTCCAATGAACGCAACGCCCTGGAGGTGGTTCGCGAGATCGGGCAAGGGGCTGTTGCCCTGAAATTGGACCTGAGCCGAAAGTCAGGCTTCGAAGCCTTCGCGCAGGCGGTGGCAACGAATCTCGAAACAGTATGGCAGCGGAAAACCTTCGACTACCTCGTCAACAATGGCGGAGTCGGCGGCGGAATGATGTTCGACGATATAACCGACGATTACTTCAACCGGGTCCTCAACACGAACTTCGTTGGCCCGTTCTTCCTGACACAACGACTGCTTCCCTTCATGGAGAACGGCGGCGCCATCGTGAACACATCGAGCAGCGCGAGCCGAGGTTCCTCACCTGGATATTCAGCCTACGGAGCCTCGAAGGCGGCGCTCACGTCCTGGACTCGCTACCTGGCCAAAGAACTGGCTCCGCGCAGGATTCGTGTGAACGCGGTGTCTCCTGGCCCGGTCCTGACGAATCTCGGTGGCGGCGCATTCGCGCAACACCCCGAGTACATACAGCCGCTCGCCGAGCAGACCGCGCTCGGGCGGATCGGCCAACCCGAGGACATCGCAACCGTCATCGCAGGATTACTGTCAAACGACTTCGCCTGGGTCACCGCGCAGGACATCGAGGTGTCGGGGGGATTCATGCTCTGACCGGGTGTTATACTCCTGCCGCTTGAGTAAACACGACGAACGCATGAGGAGCTGGCGATCGCGGTCCCCTGCCGCGACGCGCCTCATGAGCGAGCAGCTCACCGCAGAGCTCATTCCCGTCATCGAGGCGGCCGGTTTCGGGAAAGTCGATGTTGAGCTCGGCGTGGCGAGCTCGCCGGTCGCGGGAGGCGATCTGCAGTTCGAGCGGACCCGCGACGATCACATTGACGTGATCCATGTCTTCTTCGACAAATACGCCCGGCCGCGTTTCCAGGTGAACGTCCTCCGCAATGCCCGGTCGGAGCCGCACGAGCTGCTGAGCCAGGCTTTCCTGGTCAAGCGTTCAAACGAGTTCTACCACGTGTGGGGCAAGCCGTGGTGGCTCCCGACCCGGTTCTGGACCGAAGGGCGGTCGAAAAAGACAGTCCGCAGAGTGGTTGGGTGCCTGGGACAGGGCATTCGATTCCTGGAAACGGGTGAGCGCGGTCCGAACATCAACAAGCCCTCCGGAGCGGTGCTGAGAATCCGCCAGCCAGCGACCACCGGAAGTGGACATTCCGTGGGTCACTCCCTCGCGCTGTTGGCACTGCAATCCGCGGATCCGGACAGTGCTTTATCTGCCCTGGGCATCGTTCGCAGCGGCGAAAAGGTCAGCAATGGCAGCGCTCCCCTGACGGGATATGCCATGCCCGACCAGTGGTATGTCATCGTTGCCGAAGGGTGCGATAACCCGCTTCTGGAAGCGACGGTGTTGCAACGAGTTTCAGCGCAGTATCGCCTCATCGCCTGCTCCATCGAAGAACACGTCATGTTCAGTTCCGCGCAGGAGTGGCGGTCAGGCAAACAGGTCTGGCGGGCGGAGCATGTGGGGGAAGACGACACCACCAACCTGAAGACCTCTGGAACGCTGCCGCCGTCGTTCGAAGCCGCAAGGCAGGAGGCCGAGGGAGGGACAGACGCCGAGGTGGACTACTTCTTTGAAGTACCCCTCGTGGTCGCCAAGGCGCTCATGGGCTTCAAGCACGATGAAGAGTTGCCTGGAGTCGACTTCGAGCAGTTCGATCTACTGGCTCGAAGTTAACCAGTGCGACTAAAGGCTCAACACATGGGGCGATCAGGACATGAAAACTGCCGCAATGCTGGGAGTAGCCGCCCTGATGGCCGCGGGACTGGCGCACGGCACCATCAGAATGCCGCAGGGACTGCTGGAGCGAATTTCGGCGATGGCACTCACGCCAGCGGCATTGGCAACGGCGGCGTTACGGACCAGGCGGTCGGCTCCTTTAAAGGCATCGCGGATGGCGGCTATTGGGAAGTGACTCCAGTGCCGCTGCCGGCCGGACTGCCGCTGTTGCTGACCGGCCTGAGCGCATTCGGATTGTTCGGCTCCTCAAAGAGGAGGTCCGTCGGTGCTGACCTGTAGGGTACCGCTGTTGATGGCGGTCGTGAGCTGTTGAAGCGCCCGATCCTTCTGCTCCGCGTCCAGTAGAACCAGACTCTGTTGAAAGTTGAATCGCTGCTCGTTGCCCCAGGTACCCGCGGCGAGCATCGCATCGATCTGCTCTTCGGCCTCCCGGCGCTTCGCTACGGTTTCCGGCGAGGCTGGTGCCGGACTGGCTGCGGCCTTGCTTCCCGGTGCGGCCGCAGCATGGGGCTGGGCCGCCAGAGCTGCATCCATCTCCTGTCGTATGAGAGCGCGCAGCGCCGACGAATCGACGTCTGCGCGCCCTTCCACCAAGCTTCGATCGCGAATCACCAGTGCCGGTATCGAGTTGAGGGTTGCAGAAGCCGTCCCAGTTGCGGGCGCAACAGTGTAACCACACCACGTGCCCGAGCCGAACGCCACCACCAAAGCACCCATTGCGATGAGCTTGTTCATTGCGCCACCCACCCTTACAGGTTGTACGAGTAGTTGCCGACCGTGATGTACGTGCACTTGCCCGAGCTGTCGGCGGCAAAGTAGATGTAGCTCGTCGTGTTCACCGCGGCAACGGCCTGGCGAGCCTGCTGGTCAGCAGTGGTCGAATAGCAGGTCAGAACGACGTTCGCAGCGCTCCGCGCAGCGCAATAGATATAGATGGAGCTCTTGATGTCGGAAGAAGACGTGCAGCCGATGTATTGCACGGTATCGGTGGTGTAGTAGCGCGCAGACTGCAACGATCCATAGGCCGAGCCGCTGATGCCCGCCTTGTAGATGGTGACGAAGCTGTTCGTATGGTTAGCGGCAAAGGCCGCTGATTGCAGCGCAACCGCCGCCACTGTGCAGATGATGACCGGAAGCTTCTTCATGATTCATTTCCTCTCTGATTGATTGGTTGGTGTTGTACGGGTTCGTTCCCGTGGCATTAACATGCTTGGAAACCCGCTCAATCATCAGTGCCTAAAGTCATGAAGTCCCGGCGCCCGAAGGCGCCGAGCAGGCCCGAACCGAACAAGGGTCCTGAGAGACCAGAGCGCCGTTGGAGATGGCGGGACCTTCCAGGTTCTTCGCGTCCGAGGTCCTTGGTCCGAAGCGTTAGGGCAGGTTCTCGCCGATCATTTCAAACACATCACCCGCCTTGCCGTGCAGAACGGCTTTCACCGAATACAGGGCCATGCCGTAGGCGGGGCCGATCGCAGTGAACGGCGGCATGACCAACTCCATCGGCGCTACCTTGACGTTCAACAGTGCCGGCCCCGGTTGCGCCAGCCACTCCTGGACGGCGGCCTCCAGGCCGGCAGGATCCGTGACCGTGCGACCCCACATCCCGACCGCCTGCGCCACAGCGCCGAAGTCCGGGTTCTTGAGTTGGGTAAACGTGGGCTCGATGCCTTCGCTCTTTTGCTCGAGCTCGACAAAACCCAGCTTACCGTTGTCATACACGGCGATCTTGATGGGCAGATTTTCCTGCATGATGGTCAGCAACTCGCCCATGAGCATCGCGAAGCCGCCGTCGCCGGCCAGGGCAACCACCTGCCGAAGCGGCTGTGCCTTCTGCAGACCGATGGCCGTGGAGATTCCCGTTGCCATGGTTCCGTGCAAAAGGCTGCCGAACATGCGCCTGCGGCCATTGGCCCTGATCATTCTCAACGTCCACACGATCGGGGTGCCGTCATCGCCCACGAACAGTGCATCGTCCTGCGCGTAGCGATCCACGAGGGACGTCAGGTATTGACCTGGGATCTTGTTGCCTCGATGCGAGGCTGCAGCACGGCTCGCCTGCGACTCCAGATCACGCTGGTGGCGCTCTACACAGCGATCGTGGAATTCAGAGCGCTCTCGCTGCGCAATGCGCGGCAACAACGCCTGCAAGCTGTCCTTGATGTTGCCGACGACGCCCAGTGTCACCGGGTGCCGCCGCCCGATGTGCAACGAATCGGCGTCGATCTGGATGATGGTCGCGTTCTTCGGATAGAACTGCGCCCACGCGAAGTCCGTGCCGAGCAACAGAAGCGTGTCGCAGTCGAGGATGGCGCGATATCCCGCCTCCATCCCGATGACCCCGGTCATGCCGACAATATGCGGGTTGTCGTAAGCCAGTTGGTCCTTCGATCGCGACGTATGTGCGACGGGTGCCTGCAGGAGCCCCGCCAACTGTGCAACTTCATCGTGTGCCCCGGTACATCCGGCACCGGCATAAATCGTGATGTTATTACCGGCAGCGAGCAGCCCGGCGATCCGATCCAGGTCGGCATCACTCGGCCGGATCACCGGTTGATTGACATGCAGGGAGAATGGCAACTCATCAGCAACCGGAGAATCTGCTATGTCGACCGGCAGGATCAGCACCGCCACTCCCCGCCGAGTGATGGCGGCCTGACAGGCCAACACCGTGAGACGGCGCGCATGCTCAGGCGTATTGATCATCTTGCAGAAAACGCTGCAGCCTCGATACACCGCTTCGAAGTCGACCTCCTGGATGAATTCGGATCCCAGCTCCTTGCGCATGACCTGGCTGGCAATCAGTATGAGCGGCGCGCGATTGCGATTGGCCTCATAGACGCCGTTGATGAAATGCAGGCTGCCCGGCCCGCAACTGCCCGCGATGGCCGTGAGACGGTTCATCAGCAATGCTTCGCCCTGGGCAGCGAAGGCACCCGCCTCCTCGTGACGCATCTGAACAAACTCGATCTCGCTCGCGGCGATGCCCGAGGCGAACGTGTTCAAAGTGTCGCCGACGATGCCATAACAATGTTTGACACCCGCGGCAACCAGCGTTTCGACGATCATCTGTGCTACTTTCATGCGGTTGTTTATGACTCGAGTGGGCGGTCGGTGAACTCCCCTGTACGGGGGACGATCCCCCCTTTTGGGGGATGGGCCGTACACCACATTGGCTTACAGTCAACTGCGCAGCAGCGGCTGCGACCCGGAGTAACCGATGAACCCCGCTGCGGTGCGGCTGATCGCCTGTTCACAATGTGATCTCCTGCAGAAGCGGCTGTTGGCGGGCCCCTCGGTTGGAACGCGCTGCGCGCGCTGCCAGGCCGTCATCGAGCCACCCGCGCACGAGTCCTTCGACCGGCCCCTGGCGTTGGTGATTGCGGCTGCGGAGACGTTTGTGCTGGCCAACGTGTTCCCTCTGGTGTCGATGGACCTCAACGGGGAGACTCTGTCGACAACCCTGCCGCAGGCGGTCTGGGCACTCTATCAACACGATATGGCATCGCTCGCCGCGCTCGTATTTTTCACAACGCTGCTCGCGCCAGCCATTCAGCTCACAATCAGTCTCGTACTGATCATCGGCGTCAGATCCGGCAGGCGTACGGAACCCTCTCTTTTCAGGATCCACCAGTGGTTCCGATCCTGGGGCATGCTGGATGTGCTGATGCTCGGGATCCTGGTGGCCCTGGTGAAGCTGGCGGCGCTGGCACGGATCGTACCCGGGGTGGCGCTGTTTTCTTTTGGCGCGCTGCTGGTGTTGCTGAGTTTGTTGAACACCTCTTTCACAACGACTGAGATGTGGCGGCGATGAAGCAGCTGCATTCAGCCGCGCAGGCGGGGTTCTTACTGTGCCTGAGTTGTGGACAGCTCGCGCGATCCAGCGGGTCCCTAATACAGCACTGCCCTCGTTGCGGAGAGCGGATATCCCTGCGCAAACCACAAAGCATCACCCGTACGACTGCGTACCTGATCGCGGCCGCCATTCTGTATGTGCCGGCGAACCTGCTGCCGATCATGCACACCAGCACCTTGGTCGGTGGAGAGGACGACACCATCCTGAGCGGCGTCATCGTGTTGGTGCAGACAGGCTCGTGGCCGCTTGCACTGCTGGTTTTCTTCGCGAGCATCATGGTTCCGATGCTCAAGCTGATTGCACTGGCGCTGCTCGTGATTTCGATCCGGCAACGCTGGAAGTCGCCGCCAGTCGGACGCTTGCGGCTCTATCGCCTGGTGGAATTCGTCGGTCGATGGTCTCTGTTGGATATATATGTGCTGACGTTGTTGGTTGCGCTCGTGCAACTGCAGGCACTGGCAACTGTCGAGCCGCGGCCCGGTGCGGTTGCCTTCGGCGCTGTGGTGGTGCTCACATTGCTGTCCGCGCGCAGCTTCGATCCGCGCCTGCTGTTTGATCAGCCCGGTGAAATCCCATGAGTGATCGTGAAGCCGAAGTGCCGCACGCCCAGCCCGGACATGCTCACCGGCCGCCTTTCGCACTCGTCTGGGTGATTCCGATCGTTGCGGCGGTGCTGGGCGGGTGGATTGCGGTGCATAGCTGGCTCTCCAAGGGACCGACCGTCACCATCAGTTTTCGTAACGCCGAAGGCATCGACCCCGGCAAGACGATCATCCGATATAAGAATGTCAACGTGGGCACCGTCACCCATGTCAGTTTTGCACGCGATGGCAGTGTGCTCGTGAGTGCGAGTCTCTCGCATGACGCGGGGGAGTTTGTGCGTGAAGACTCGCAGTTCTGGGTAGTGAGTCCGCGCGTGTCAGCCGCGGGCATCAGTGGACTCAGCACCCTCTTCTCGGGGGCCTATGTTGCCTTCAGTGCGGGCCGTTCGGAACGCGCCGGGCACGAGTTCAAGGGCCTGGAGGTGCCGCCTCCGGACACCGAGGGACGCGCCGGGAGAGAATTCATTCTGCACACGAGCGATGCCGGATCCCTGCAAGTCGGATCGCCTGTACTGTTCCATCGGGTCAGGGCCGGTGAGGTAACCGCGCTGCAGATCGATCCGGACGGCTCCGGGATGACCCTCAAGGTGTTTGTCGATTCGGCTTACGAACAATTTGTCACGGCTGCGGTCCGGTTCTGGCACGCGAGCGGCGTCGATCTGACACTCGATGCGGAGGGCCTGAAAGTGGAGACGCAATCGGCCGTTGCAGTCATCGAGGGAGGCCTCGCCTTCGAGGCACCGCCGAACAGTGCCGGGGCGGCACCTGCACCGCCGGACACCGAGTTCGCGCTGTTCAAGGATCGTTCGAGCGCGATGAGTCATCCCTACACCCAGATCCAATCGTTCCGCATGTATTTCACCGAGTCGCTGCGCGGCCTGTCGCCCGGCGCGCCCGTGGATCTGCACGGCATTCTGATTGGTGAGGTCAGCGGTTTTGGATTCGAATACGACGAGTCCGCCGGCATCTTTCGCTTTCCGGTCGACGTGGACATCTACACCGACATGCTCGAGGAGCACTACATCGCGGGCGCGCACCGGCCTAAAGCCATGACACAGGCGGATCAACACGAGATCGTCGACAGGTTGGTGGCGGCCGGAATGCGGGCTCGACTGAAGACCGGGAACCTGGTCACCGGGCAACTCTATGTCGACCTGGATTTCGTACGCAACGCCACCCCCGCACGGATCAACTGGAACGCGGCGCGTCCCGAGATGCCCAGCGCAGGTGGGGGACTGAGCGCGCTGGCTGACAAGCTGGGGGACATTGCCACGAAGCTCGACAAGATGCCGCTGGAAAAAATCAGCGGCGAGTTGTTGAAGACGCTGCAGTCGCTCCAGACCGCCCTGAACGGCACCTCCACGCTGATGGGTCATCTGAACCAGGATGTCGCGCCCGAAGCCGCCGCCGCGCTCAGCAGTACGCGAGAGGCAATGAAGTCACTCGGCTCGACATTGTCCGAAGCCTCGCCCCTGCAAAGTGACCTGCGCGACACGCTCAGACAGTTATCACGCTCGGCCCGTACGCTCGCGGATCTGTCGGACTACCTCGAGCAGCACCCTGAATCGTTGCTCCGCGGCAAGCCCAAGGACTCGCAATGACGAGAAAATGGCTCGGATACGGATTTGTCGTTGCTCTCAGCGCGTGTGCTTCGGCGCCGACGCACTACCACAGCCTGGCGCAGTTGCGACAGCAGTCAGACACATCTGCGACCCAGTGTACGACTGCGGCGGGAGAAGTCGGGCTCAAAACCAACACCATCCTGCTGGCACACCTGCGTGTGCCGGTTGAGGCCGATCGAATGCAACTGACGGCGCATCAGTCCCCTACCCGTCTCATCGTCTACGAACGCGAACGCTGGGCCACCCCTCTGTCGGATCAAATCTCAGCGGTGCTCATCGGCAACCTGCACGCTCTGCTACCCGGTCTCACGATTACCGATGACCCGATGTTGGCCGGGAAGGGCACGCCAGCGAAACTACAGATCGATTTCGAGGAGTTCGACGCGCGGCTGGGTGAGGAAGCTTTCTTCCGGGCGCGCTGGCAGCTCGAGGGGATGACCGGGGTGTGCAGCTTTCGGCAGCCCCTGCGCAGCGCAGATGTCGATGAGTTGGTGTTGGCGTGGAGCCACGGTCTCAGCGAGATGAGCGCGTCGCTGGCTCACAAGACAATCTCGAACAGCGTGGCCCCGTAAGCTTTCTACATCCCGTCGAGGTCGGCTGCGGCGCGGGCGTGCCAGCTTTGGGCGGATTGGCGGCGGGACCAGTCGAGGGATTGGGTGAGGCAGGTGCGGGCGGCGTCGCGATTCGGATGTCTCGACTGCAGCAGCAGCTGGGCTTTCACCCGCAGCAGCTCCGGCATGTAGCAAAAGTCACCGTTTGACTCGACATGGCGTATGGCGATATCGATGACTTCGAGCCCTGCATCGGTTCGGCCCAGGTCGGACAGGCCCTGGGCCAGTGCCAGGCGCAGCGACGTGCTCACCAGTTCGTAGCGGGCCGCCTGCAGCCGCTCGAGCGAGCTGTCCAACATAGCAACTCCCAGCGCAGGGTTGCCGCGGCGGACGGCCAGCTCTCCTTTCAAACCCTGACCGACCGCGAGATAGGGACCGAATGAATGAGTCTGTGCGCGGGACAGGAACCAGTCGATATGGATTTCCGCGGCGTCCAGATCGCCTACCCACAGATAGACGGCGGCAGCCCAATGAAGTGACAGGGTGAGAGTGGCTGGATGGTCGAGACGCTCGGCACTTTCGATGGTGTTGCGGATGAGCGCGAGGGACTCGTGGGTATGACCCTGAAGCCACAGTGTCCGGCCGAGCGCCATGCTCGCCCAGATGTAGTAGTCGAATCCGAGCAGCAGAATTCGATTGCGATAGGAGATGGGTTCGTGGCGCAACGAAGCCTCGAGCTCGGTGCGCGCGGCGTCGAGCTCTCCCATGACATGAAGAGAGATTCCGGTGAGACAGTGCGCGACTGCGCGAGCGTCCGGGTCACCTGCTGTCGCCGCAACGGCAGCGTTTCGTTGTGCATATTGCAGCGACTCTCTGAACTCGCCGCGCCGGAAGTGGAACATATGCAGCGGGCCGAACAGCAAAATCTGGTTTGCAATCTCCCCTCTCTGCTCGGCGATTGCGAGGCTTCGCGCGAAGGCCTCCTTGGCGGCATCACCGTGGTCACGCGTGAAGATCGTGGACATCGCCAAGCCCGCCTGCAAGCGCATTTCCTCCAGCCCGCCACGTTTCGACCCGGTGAGTGATGCAAGCGCAACCCCAGACCAACGGTGACACTCCGTCAGGAGAGACATGCCCAGAAAGACGGGCACGGCGGCGGCGGCCAGGTCAACACCGATCTCGATGTCGCCGCGCCCGCCAAAGCACCATTCGAGGGCGGCACGCACGTTGCCCAGGGCCGCGATGTTGGATGCGCGCTGCGACGAGTGCGGCATACTCTCCCAGGAAGCACCGATCTGTCCCAACAGGCGAGTGAAATAAAGGGCGTGTCGGGTAGCCGGCTCCCAGCGCTCGGCCTCCTCCTGAATAGCTTGAAGCGCGTACGCACGGGTCGTATCCAGCAGACGGTAGCGCATCATCGCCCCGAGCGGACTGACCGACACCAGGGACTTGTCGATCAGACTTTCAATCGCCGAGTACACCTTGTCTTCAGTGACCCGGGAGCCGGTCGCAATCTGCAAAGCCGCCTCGAAATTGAAATAACCCACAAACACCGACAACCTTCTGAGCACCAGCCGCTCCTGCTCCGACAGGAGCTCATAACTCCAGTCGAGCATTGCCTGCAGGGTTCGCTGGCGCGGCGGTGCCGTGCGTTTGCCCGGCCACGACAGACTCAAATGCGCATCGAGCAACGCGACCGTCTTCTTGAGACCGTAGGTTTGAACTCGGCCCGCAGCCAGCTCAATGGCGAGCGCCACCCCATCGAGCTTGCGGCAGATATCGCCAACCAGGGGAGCCTCAGTGTCATCGAGCGGAACACGCACGCCACTCGCACGCGCTCGCTCGAGAAAAAGTTGCGCCGCCGGAAACGCCGCCGCCGCTTCGAGTGTCATGGTTGGATCTTCCGGCGGGCAGGCCAGTGCCGGCAACACGAACACCTGCTCACCGTCGGCCCGCAATGCCTCCCGGCTGGTCGCCAACAGGTGTACCTGTGGGCAGGCATCAAACAAACGGGATGTTAGTGTCGCGACACCGTCGATGAGGTGCTCACAGGTGTCGAGGATGATGATGATGCGTTGGTCGCAAAGTTGCGCAATGAGCGCCGACTCGGCACCTTCATTCCGGACCGCCAGGCCGAGCATGGCCGCTACTGTGACCGCGACCAGGGTGCCGTCTTTAATTGCACCCAAATCAACCAGCAGCACAGCACGATCAAACTCTTCCGCGAGATCGTGCCCGAGCGCGACAGCGACCGTTGTCTTGCCGATCCCACCTGAGCCCACGATGGTGACGAACCGCCTTTCCAGCAGCAGGGACCTCACCTGCTCCAGGTCTTCGTTCCGGCCCACCATTCGTAAGAGCCGTCCCGGCAAAGCGAAACGTGGCAGCACCGGGGGCCCGATCGAACGGGCGGGCTCGTGATCGCCTGATCGGACGACCGGTGCCACAAAACAGTAACCACGACCCGCTACCGTGGTTATGTATCTCGCCCCGTCGGTACCGTCCCCCAACGCCTTGCGCAGATTGGCAACGTGGAACCGCAAGCTACCCTCGTCCACCACAACGTCCGGCCAGACCTGCGCTATCAGCTCGCGCTTGCCAAAGACCTCGTTCGGACGCCGCAACAAGGCAATCAGCAGATCGAGGCTGCGGCCACCCAGCTCGACAACCACACCTTCACGACGCAGCGAACGCGCACCGGGAATGAGCGTAAAAGCCCCAAAAGAGAGCGTTTCGGGTGAGTGGGTGGCGGGATTCACGGCTCACATCTTTTAACAAGGGATAACGGGCGTTTCCACACCCGATCGGGTGACCATGGCGGTCTGCCCTTTCAGGATGATGACCGTATGGAAAAAGTGCTCTACACCGCAAGGGTTCATACCGTGGGAGGCCGGGACGGCGTTTCGCGCAGCACCGACGGGCGCCTGGATGTGCAGCTTTCTCCACCCGGCAGTGCGGGAAGTGGCACCAACCCCGAACAGCTATTCGCGGCGGGATGGTCCGCCTGCTTCCTGGGTGCCCTGCGAATCGCCGCCGGTCAGGTAAAGATACAACTACCTGCATCGACCGCCATTGATGCGGAGGTGGATCTGACGGAGGCCGGCGGCATACCTGGTTTGGCGGTACGTCTCAGGGTTTCTATTCCGGGTATCGAGCGCGAGGTTGCGCAGGAACTCATCCGTGCCGCACACGCGACGTGCCCCTACTCGCGAGCCACTCGCGGCAACATTCCGGTTGACATCATTTGATGGAGAAGCGTCATGCAAGTCGTTTGCGCCGATTCCGACACACTCTCGACCCGCTACAGCTCCCTGACCAACCGCGAGCGGCAAGTCATGTCAGCCGTCGTTTCAGGCAACCTGAATAAACAGATTGCGTATCAACTCGGGATCTCGGAGATCACCGTGAAAGTGCACCGGGGTCAGGTCATGCGCAAGATGCAGGCGGGCTCGCTGGCGGAGCTCGTCACAATGGCCCTGCGCCTCGCCAACTAGTCGCGATCCTCAACGCGGCCGGCGGTCTGTCCGCCGAAGGCATACTTCACGCCGATCCAGGCGCCAATCGGCGTGCCGGGTCCGCGGAATTGCTCATTCACGGAATCGATCCCGACCGCCGGTCCGAAGGTTTTACCGGGCCCGGTGAAGAAGTTCTCACCGACCACCCCGAAGTTGGAGTAGCGCCGATCCAGGACATTGTTCACTCTCGCAAAGACTTCAAAGCTCTTCGTGATGAGGAAACGCCCATCGAGATTCACGACCGTATATCCGGGTAGCTGCCCGTTGATATCCTGGTTGTCCTCATCACCCCGGGCATAGGAACCCGCGCTGGTCAGCAGATTCGCACCGACAAACAGTCGCGAAGTCACCGCCCAATCCGCACGGATCTTCAATACGTGGCGCGGATTGGCTGGGATCCGATCTCCAGGGGATACCTGGATGACGCCGGCCTCATCGGCGCTGGAGTTGGAAGGACTGCTCTCGGAGAATGAGGACTGGAACGTGGCGTCCAGGAACGTGTAGCGAACCGTCAGTGTCACCGGGTTCAAGTTCGTCTCGAGTCCGAGCTCAACGCCCTGCCGGCGCGTGTTGCCCACGTTCGCGAAATACCCCGCATTCGTGGCACCGGCCCCCGAGCTGATGAACTCGATGTCATTCTCCAGCCGGGTGCGGTAGATCGAGGCACTCCACCGCGTCAACTTCCCGAGAGTGCCGCGGGCACCCACTTCGACGGTTTTCGAGACGACCTCATGCAGCGGAGGATCTGCCAGAAAGTCATTTGGCAGCTTGCAAGGTGCATCGGGATCAGCACAGGTCAACTCGATCGCTGTCGGCGCACGCATCCCTTCGTTGTAGCTCGCATAGGCGGTCAAGTTGGGAGTGGGATTGAAGTTGACGCCGACTGCGGGATTGAAGCGGGAGAAGGAATTATCGCCATTCAACGCCGGTGCCTCTCCCGTACGGTCTGCAATGCGAACCTGCGCGTAGTTGTAGCGCCCTGAAGCCGTCAGAGTCCACAGCGAGGTCAGGTTGAAGGTATCTGCGATATATGCGCCATAGTAGTGCGTACGAGTATCCGCATCGGTTTGCAGCGTGTAGTCATCGATACCGATTGTGTTGCGGTCAGCTGTGAACTCGGCATCCTGAGAGGTTTGAGTGAATCGGGCGCTGGCGGTGTCGCCCGTCGCGCCCAGTGTCAATTGATTTTTGCGGCCCATCGGGTGATTGGTCAGCACGAGCTGCAGACCGCCGCCGTAGCTTTTCTGATTGATCTCGGACGCATCGTTCGTGGCCTGAATCCCATCATCGTCAAAATCGTCGTTGACGTTGCTGCTGACACTTCCGTTCTGATAGTGCCGGTAGTAGAAGTTGCCGCCGAGCAGTACGTTGTCCGACAGGAAATGACTTCCCTTGGCGGTCACGAACGCGAGCTTGTTGTGATTCTGGTCCGGAAATGTATAGGCCTGGCGGATGTCATCCAGGAATGAAAGTGGCAGGGTCTGCGTTCCCTGCAGGGTGTTGTCGGCACCGGTAAAGCTCAGATCCAGGTCGCTCTTCTCGGTTTGATAGCCGACCTTGCCGAAGTACTGGCGCACTTTGCTCGGGTTGTGTTGCGCCCAGCCGTCGTCGTCGAAAATGTTGCCGGTCAGAAAGTAGTCCAGCGGGCCACTCGAGCCACCCCACTCGACCTCGGCATTGCGGCGGCCGAATGAGCCGCCGGAGAGTTGGATGTCACCTCCGGGATACTCGGCACCGCTCTTCGTATAAACAGAGACCGCGCCACCGAGTGTATTCAGACCGAATGCCGGATTGGATCCGGGGATCAGCTGAATGCTGGCAATCGCTGATTGCGGAATGAGGTCCCAGTTGACGACATCGCCGAAGGGCTCATTGACCCGCACGCCATCCTGGAAGATCGAAACACCCTGGGGTGTGCCGAGCAGCGGAGACGCACTGAAGCCGCGGAAGTTGATGTCAGGCTGAAACGGATTGCCCTGCGCCGCGTTGGTCGCAATCCCGTTGGGATTCTGTTCCAGGTAGTCGGTGATGTTCGTTTGGCCCTGGCCGGCGAGATCCTTGCTCGTATAGACCTGAACGTTTGCAGGGACATCCCGCGTGGGCGTACCGAGGCCTGGCAGGGGTGTCGTACCGATGATATCGACGGTAGGCAGCTCGAGCGCCTCCGCGGGATTTTCTTTCGGCTTCGCATCATCATCCGCAAACGATGCGGCACTGGCCAATAGACACACACAGCCGAGAAGCGCAATTCGCACCGGTTACCCCCTACCACGGGAATTTCTCCCGGGCGGAATTCTCTCCCGATGCGGTCGGGATTTTCTCCCGATCTCCAATATCGGGTAGGCTACGCACCGAGGGACTATTGTGAACAGCACCGCAACCAGGGTTGAGATGATGCGCAGGGAGATTCCGGGAGCGGACGGTCGGGAAGCGGTTATGTTTTTGATAACGCTGCCGCCCGGGGCCGCTGCACCCGTGCATGCCCATCCAGGAATCGGCGTGGGCTACGTGCTCGAAGGCAGTTACGAGTCGCAGTATGAGGGCGAAGCGCTCCAGCGTTTCGAGGCCGGAGATGCGATCTACGATCTCGCACAGACACCTCACCTGATCGCCCGCAACGCCAGCGATACCCTGCCCCTTCGATTCATCATGACGTTCATTGTCGCCAAGGGCGATCCGACGATCCTGCCTAAATAAAAAACGGCGGAATCCTCGCGGACTCCGCCGTTCCTGCTCGAGCACTATTCCGCCGGACCAAGGCTACGCGCCCCGGGTGATCCGTACGGCAACTGCGTCGAAGCGTCCATCCGTTGGACCCGGTCGCGCGCGTGGCCCCTCATTTCAAAAAAGACAAGGGCCTGCGCGCATCCCTCTATGGCCTCCTGGCCAGCACGAGGTATCGCTTAACGATGAACCTCGCCACCAACCAGCGCGCCCAGAAGCGCGACCGAACCAACGTTTCTATGTGCCACTTGGATCACCTCCTTCAGTTGCCGTGGGCTCGAGCGTTGGCGCGTGCCGCCCACCATAGCCGCGCGCCCTGAAACCGAGACTGACCGAAATTGCGGCGTCTGTGAAGACTTCAAGCCCTCCGGAGGCGCCCAAGTGTGACGAGCTTCATTCAGGAGTCGATCGCCAGCACCTCATGCAGCAGGATGCTCGGCACTTCGACGGTCAATTCCCGCTCGCTCAGGGTCGTCTTCAGGTCAGACCCGGTCGCCAGCGAGCGTACGCCTTTCACGACGACATCCGGCGGAAGGGTCAATTTGACCCGGTACGGGCCCGTTTGAATCAATTCCCGGAAGGGTGCCCGCAACAGCATCGGATTCGTGAGATTGACCAGATGGACGGTGATGAAGTCAGGTTGCCGCCAGCAGGCAATGTCCAGGACCCCTGGACCTTCAACGTGGATAAAGGACTGTTCATCGGCCGCCCATTCCACTGCATTTCGCAGGATCAGCCGTTGATCCGGATTCATCACCTGCCAGAAGCAGCGGTCGATATCCATCGGCAGATAGACCACACGGCCGCGCCCGACTTCGCGGCAATACGCCATCGAGGTCCGCGTGGTTGTGTCGCGTGGATAAACGCTCTCCATGGGCAGATCCGGGTACGACGGAATCAACATGAGCGGCGAATCCGGCACGCCGTCATGGGGTTTCACGGCCACGTAGCCGGTTGCACCGATGATTCGTGGAGTGTCCTCCAGGCCGCGGGTCAAAGCATGGCCCGACCTGGTTGCCAGGTATGAATTGCGCACGTTCCTGTCGGTGTGACCGGCATACGAACAACCAAACAGCTCGCTCAGTCCGAAGTCGGGCCGTTGCATGCCCCACTCGTCGTACAGCGATGTCTCATGAGTCGCAACAACCCGCCCACCCGAGTGGACATACTCTGTGAGTTGACGGCACTGTGCCTCGGAGAGCGCGGCGATGTTTGGAAGTATCAACACACGGAACCGTGCGAGAGAGCCGGCGTCGAGATAGTGATCGTCGACTATTTCGAACGGGATGCGGGACTCGAGCAGCGCGTGATAGTAACCAAACTGCGCCGCATCCAGCTCGCCGCCGGGCTGTTTTCTGTCATAGAACGCCGTAGTTTGATTTGAGACCACGATCGCTACCCGCGCGAGATTATCCCCTGGAGTCAGATACCGTTGATGGGTTGCATGCCATTGATAAACCTCCGCAACAACCGGCATCCAACGCGTGTCGAAAGGCTTGGCATTGAACTTACACAGCCAGGGCCGAAAACCCTGGGACAGGCCCTCGGCCAGCCACAGGCGAATCTCTGCCGGGCTTTGCACTGAATCCTTCCAGCGGAAGCTCTCCTCGAGGCCGATGCTGAAAATGTTGGCCACGGGTTTCCTGCCCATGAAGGCCCGATGCACTTTGGCATTGCGCCCGTTGATCCAGGCCGGTGTGTTTCCCGCCCGCCCCTGACGATCCACTGTCATGAAGGCAATGGCCGCCAGTCGCTTCGGATCGAAGTCGAGTCGCGGCTGCGGCCGCGAGCTCGAGCCGGGCATGTAGAAGCCCTGCGGCTGCACCTTGCGAATGGTCGCGGTCCACAGGTCGATGAGACTGTACAGGTGCTCGTTTTCCCACACCATGTAGGCACGCCGCCCCGGGTCGGCCGGGTCCATGGTTTCGGGTATGGCGAAGCCGGTCGCCTCGCGGAACAGCCGCTGACAGCTCGCACAGTGACAAACAGTATGTCCATCCCAGCGATTGCCGAAAATCGCATCGACCTGGTACCGCTCGACGATCTCGCGGATGACGCGCGGCATGAACTCAAAGTTGTACGGCCCATGTGCGCAGGTCACATACCGGGTTGGGTCGGCCCAGTGTCGCATCGGACTTCCATCGGCCAGCCGGGCAGCCCACTGCGGATGAGCGGCGAAGGCTTCCTCGTTGATCGAATGCGGATCGACACGGCCGATGACGGCCATCCCCAGCTTGCGGCAGCCGCGAACCATCTCACCGAAACTGTCGCCGGTCCCCAGGTAGGAGCTGCGGTGGTGGAACGGGACATCGGTGGGATAAAAGGCGATGGCACCGCCGGCGCTCAAACACGCGCCTTGCGCTCGGATCTCCTGGAAATACCGGAACCACAGCTCGGGATCGTAGTTTCCGGGGTCATCCTCGGTGAAGGCGACCTGGATCCAGCGGTGGGAGCGGATCTGCCAGGCGTTGTCCGTTGGCTGCGCTCCCGTCCGGGTCTTCGCGGTTGCGGGCACCAGCGCCGATGTGGCGGCGATTGCTCCCAACTGCAGCAGGCTGCGGCGACTGATCGTAGACATGGGTGGGCCCCTTCCTGGTATTCGCGCTCACCGTACCGCTTCAACGCCAGTACAGTGCGCAACGGGAGTGTCGATCTGTGTCTTTTGTTACCGGTACCATTTTGCCATTGTCACCGCTTCCTGACAGGAGATTGCCCGTGGCTCGACCCTTTCACCTCGTTGATGTGTTCGGCACCCACCCGTTCACCGGGAATCCGCTTCCGGTCATCGCCGATTCGGACGGGCTCTCCACCGAGGACATGCAGAGCATCACTCGTTGGTTCAACCATTCCGAAACGACGTTCCTCGTGCCTGCGACAGATCCGAAGGCCGACTATCGTGTTCGGATCTTCACCATTTCACATGAGCTACCGTTTGCTGGTCATCCGACGTTGGGCAGCGCACATGCGTGGTTGGAGGGCGGCGGGAAGCCGAAGCGCGATGGTGTCATCGTGCAGGAGTGCGGTGCCGGGTTGGTGACCGTGCGCCGTGACCGGGACCGCCTCGCTTTCGCCGCGCCTCCGCTCATTCGCGGCGGTCGGCCGACGGAGCCGGAAGTCGCCAAGGTCGCCGAGATCCTGCAGATCGACCGCACAGCGATTGTCGATGCAACCTGGGCCGACAACGGCCCCGGCTGGATAGCCGTGCTCCTCGAGTCAGCCGACGCCGTGCTGGCGGTCGAGCCGATCCGTCACTATCCGGGCCAAATCGACATCGGAATCGTCGGTCCCCACGCACCGGGCGCCGAGACTGCTTTCGAGTTGCGAGCCATCTTCTACGGTCCGCAGGGAACGTTGATTGAGGATCCCGTTACGGGAAGCCTCAATGCATCCGTTGGCCAGTGGCTCTTCGCCACCGGACGTGCGACCAATCCCTACATCGCCGCTCAAGGTACCCGCCTCGGCCGAACCGGCCGCGTGTTTGTCAAACAGGACCCCGAAGGCCAGGTCTGGGTTGGCGGCGCCACTCGCACCCTCTTCTCCGGTCAAACCGCGTTCTGACGAGAAACCATCATGACAAGGGACTGAGCGCCTCATTGAGAGTCTGCGCCGTGAGAATGCGCCCAGCTACGGCATCGAGCTGGGTCCATGGGGCCCGATTGAGATTGAGCTCAACCCAGAAGGGGACGTCTTTGAAACGTTGGGCCAATTGCTTGAGGATGATAGCCACGTAGGCTGCATCTCGCGCCTCCATTTTAACGATCTTAATGTAGCGATCGGGATCCTTGAAGTATTCACGAAGCTCATCTCGAGTCATAGCGACCTCGGGCATGGTGGGAAAAATCCTCCGAAGCGAAGTCCGGATCAGATCCAAGTATAACCTCGAAGCTTCCTCTGCAACACCGGCACTGGCCACAACTGCCGTGGAGGTTATTCGTGCCGACACCGCGGCGTCAGCATCATTGCGATGCTCGATTGCCGACAACACTGCGAGCTCAACATTTCTTTCGGCCTCCTGCAGTTCAGTGACCGTTGGCATGTTGGACGGGCTCACGACCCAAGGGGTACAACAGTTGCCGGGCCCCAACTCGATGGATTTCTCCGCCCAACGAGCCACCGATTCTTCGAGTGTGATAACGAGCAGACAAACAGGACATCGGTGTCGTGCCCGCAGGTTGGCGACATATGCAGGCCAGGAATACCGCTTTTCCTCGTTGCGCGACAGTTGCACCTCAACAACGACACCGAGTACTTTATTCGGCCCCTGCGCCAGAATCAACACCAGGTCAGCCCGATACTCAGCGGGCTGAAGATCATTCAAGTCCGCGGACTCGACGCACACCTGGTCATAATCCGGCACATCAACATCGAGCTCCCGCAGAAGATCCGGCGCCGCGTTAGAGCGATTGCGAAAAAGCAGGACAATCAACTCGTGAAGGTAGGAAACCATCCCAACAGCGTAGGCATCCCTGCCAGTCGTGCATAGCTGGAATAATTGGCGTAGACGACACAATTCAGGCGTCCTTCTCAGCGTCTTACAAACCGCGCGAGAATCACCGGTGCTTTGTCACGCCGGTTGACGACGGGTATAACGGACCGCTAGCGGAATAGCGAAGGAGGACCCGGAGGATTAAAGTCGGTCAAACACAGTCATTGCCTGTTGCACGGCGGGCCGTTGTGCGATTCGATCGCGCCAGGCGGCGAGGCGCGGCAGTTTCTCCCAGGGCAGGGATTTGCTGACGGCGGTTGTTATGGTGAAGCCGGCGATGTCTGCCATGGAGAAAGTGTCTGCACCCATGTACCCGGCGTCGGTCAGGAAGCGCTCGGAACCTAGTAGCGCATCCACAGAGCGTTGGGTAAGCGCGTCAACGGCAGCGTCGAGGTTACCTTGCGTGCGCAGATTGAAGGCGAAGCCATTCGCCGCTATGACATCGCTGGTGAAATGGAAGAAAGCTTCCAGCGCCTTGATGCGACTCATCGAACCCGGCGGCGGTAGCAGGCGACCCGGCGCCTGTTCGCTCGCGTAGAACAATATAGCGCTCGATTGAGTGATCACGATGTCAGAGTCGACAACCAGCACAGGCACCTTCCCCGCCGGGTTGAGGGCCAGATGGGCGGCATTGCGATGCTCGCCACTGCGCAAGTCCATCTGTCGGACCTGGTAAGTCAGCCCCGCCTCACTCAACCCAACGGCCGCGCGCAGACAGTTACCTGTTTTGGCTCCATACAATTCCAGCACAGCTCTCTCCAGAGACCGGGTGATAGCCCAAAGGCTCGTTTGAATTGCCGCGTCATGTGTGCCTGGTCTGCGAACCCTGAGTCGAACGCGGCGTCAGCGAGGGAAGCGTGGGTGCGCAAGGTAGCACGCACCTGATCGAGTCGGCGCATGGTGAGGTAGCGATAGGGACTCGTGCCGAAATGGCGACGAAACGCACGCGCCATCGAGTAACGATCCAGGCCGGTTACTCGTTCGAGCTGCGCGGAGGTCACGGTTTGTTGAAAATACGCCTCGAGGTAGTCCCGAGCCCGTGCCACGTGGGGATAATGTTTATCAGCCCCCGCAACAACACGGGCCGACGGATCCATCTCCAACAGCGCATCCGAAATCGTGGCAATCACCTGATCCCGCTCCAACTCTTCGAGCGGACGTGTCATATCAGAGAACGCCGGCAGCAGCGCTTCGTATAAACGTTGATCGCGGCTCAACACGTTGCGAACGAACGGCAAGCTTCGCGCCCTGCCCTCCAGCGCATCGCGCACGAGCGCGGGCTGCAGGTAAATCATGCGATAGCGGAAACCCGGTTCGGCACCGGCGCGGCCGTCATGAACCTCATCGGGATGAATCACGATGACATTGCCGCGCACGCTGTTGGCGCGGGCACCGCGATACACGAACGACTGAACGCCACTCAGGGTGTAACCAATGGCGTAGCAGTCATGGCGATGCGGGTCATACGCGTGACCCGTAAAAAATGCATCGAAGCGCTCGAGCCCGGGTTGCGTCGGCGCGCGCGAGATCCGGTCCCGCAGGGGCCTGCACGATCGTTCAATACGCTTCGGACGGGGCACGGCTAGTGTGTCTTGCGATACCGAGGGTAGCGGCTACATATCCAGCATAACCGGACGAGCGGATGTTCGACACCAAAATAGCGATCGTCGTGCGTGAAGACCTGCAGGTTTGGCAGAAACTGAACGTGACCGCCTTCATGATGAGCGGCATCGTGGGCGGTACACCCGGCCTGATCGGCGAGGCGTATCGGGACCGCCCGGGGAATACCTACCACGCATTGTCCATACAGCCGGTGATCGTACTTGCGGCCGACGCTGAGACAATGGCGAACATCCATCGGCGGGCGTTGGAGCGCGGAGTACGTCACGCGCTTTACATCGAGGAGATGTTCTCAACCGGCCATGATGCGGCAAACCGCGCCACCGTGGCCGAGTGCGATCCTGACACGGCAAAGGTGGTAGGCGTGGCCCTGCGCGCCGACAAAAAGAGTGTCGACAAAATCACCAAGGGCGCCCGCATGCACCCTTGAGGAATTACGCGGTCTTCAACTGAACCGGTAGCGAGCGAATCCGGTTGCCCGTGATCGCGAAAATGGCATTGGTCAGCGCGGGAATCACCGGTGGCAATGCCGGCTCGCCGAGCCCCGTGGGCGGCTTCTCGGATTTGACCCAGGCAATCTCGATCTGTGGAGTGGTCCCGATCCTCGCCAGTGGAAAGTCGTGCAGATTGCTGTTCTGAACGACACCCTCCACAACCTTGATCTCCTGGCCAGCCAACGCCTGCGCCAACCCGTCGATGATGGCACCTTTGACCTGATTCTCCGCGCCCATGGGATTGACGATCTGACTCCCCACATCACCGGCAACCCAGACACGGTGAACCGCGATGTTGCCGTCAGTCACACTCGCCTCGACCACCTCGGCGAAATATCCCTGGTGGCAGAAATAGAAGCCGAAACCCTTCGCCCGATTGGATTGCTGTGGTTTGCGAGCCCAGTCGGATGTCTGCAGAACCTTCTCTATGACATCCCGCGCCCGCCCCGTATCAAACGGCGGACCCCGCCCGTCACGCGGTTTAATTTCCCGCCGCTCTCCATCCAACATACTCAACATCAGCCTGGGCAGGTCAGTGCCCGCCGCCACAGCGACTTCATCCAGAAACGACTGCGAGACAAAACACAGCGCATTGGAGCCCGGCGCCCGCAACGGCCCCGTCCGGAGCACCGTCGGAATCATCGAACGGCCGTAGCGCAGATGCGCGACCAACCCGGCTGGAATCATCGAAACGCCCATGTCGGCGGCGCGCGCCGGCTTGCCATCGGTGCTGAAAGTCACGAAGTGATCGGTAAAGACACGGAGTTTGCCGTCGGCGTCGAGACCGGCTTCAAAGTCGTGCCAACCGCCTGGCCGATAGTAGTCGCGCCGCATGTCATCTTCGCGTGACCACAGCAGCTTGATCGGCGTACCCGGGATAGCCTTGGCGACAGCGGCTGCCTGCACCATGAAATCATTCATCAACCGACGCCCAAACCCGCCTCCCATGCGGGTCAGATGCAACGTGACGTTGCCGGGATCGACCCCGAGCGCCTTCTGAATCATGTTGAGCCCGCCACCCGGAGCCTGAGTAGGAGCCCAGACCTCCAGCTTGTCATCCTTGTACAGCGCGGTGCAGTTCTGCGGCTCCATGGGCGCGTGTGCAATGAATGGATATTGATAGCGGGCTTTGACGCGCCGAACCGCACTCGTCATTTGAGCCGAAGGATCCCCGTCACGACGCAACTCTTCGCCGGCGCCTGCGCCGAACGCCGCCTCGGCCTTCGACTGATAGGTTTCACTGCTGTGACCCTGCGCAGCTGGCAGGTCCCATTTGACCTGAAGCTGCTTGCGAGCCTGGTTGGCAAGCCACCAGTTGGTAGCCACCACCGCCACACCATCAGCCAGTCCCTGATCGGCATCGCCATTGCCTGTCAGGGGAATCACGTGTTTGACGCCGGGCGCGTTCCTGGCCGCTTCAATGTCTGCGCTGAGCAGGCGGCCGCCGGGAACGGGAGCCACCTCATACACTGCGTACAGCATGCCCGGCAGTCGGGTATCGATTCCGAAGATAGGCTTGCCTTTGACAATCTTCGGGCTATCGATTCCCACGACCGACTGGCCGATGATCGTAAATTGCTGTGGATCCTTCAGGCGCAGCGTATTCACCTCCGGCACAGGCAATCCAGCCGCCCTGGAGGCAACCTCCCCGTACCCCAGGGACCGCCCCGACCCCTCATGGAAAATCCGCCCCCTGGAAGTGGTTACTTCCTCAGTACTGACATTCCATTGCGTCGCGGCCGCCTGAACCAACATGGCGCGCGCCGCGGCCCCGGCCTGGCGCATCGGCAGCCAGTTGGTGGGCGTGGCCGTGCTGCCGCCGGCGACCTGGGGCCCATACCGCTTCGCATCCGCATCGGCCTGCTCGATCCGCACCTGGCTCCAGGCGCAATCCAACTCCTCGGCGATCATCATGGGCAGCGACGTCTTGATGCCCTGACCGATCTCCGGATTCTTCGAGACAATCGTGACGATCCCATCGGGCGCGATCGACACAAAAGCCGACAGGGTTGCCGGAACCGCCGCTGCTTCACGCGCCCAAACCGGCAGCGGAATGATCGCTTCGAGCGCCAGACCACCACCGGCAACGAAGGCCGTCTTCAGCAGAGTTCGCCTGTTGATTGCTTCAGACAACATGATTTGGGTCCTCATGCATACCGGCGGCGATCTGGATGGCCGTTTGAATCCGGTTGTAACAGGCACAGCGACAGATGTTTCCCGCCATCGCCGTGTTGATCTGCTCCACCGACGGACGCGGTGTGTGGGCCAGCAATGCCGCTGCGGACATGATCTGGCCTGCCTGGCAGTAACCACATTGCATGACGTCCACCTTCAGCCACGCATCCTGCAACTTCGCGCCCACGGCCGTTTCGCCGATGTGCTCGATGGTCGTAATTTTCGCATCACGCACGGCACCCACTGGCGTCTGGCAGGAGCGTTGAGCGTTACCGTTCACGTGAACTGTACAAGCACCACACAAGCCTGCGCCGCAGGCGAACTTCGTCCCGACCATTCCGAGCTCATCACGGAGCACCCACAGAAGAGGCATCTCAGGCGTTGCCTCGACCTGATGCACCTGTCCATTAATGTGCAGCTTGTATTTCATTGCCGTCCTCCGCTTCGGAACTCGGCGAACCAGTATCCCGCCACGAGTGTCTTCAGATCGTTGATGTCCGCATTCCTGACACGGTCTATGAAGACCTGTGCAGGTAATACGACCGTGAGAATATCTTCGTGTTCATCGCCCATGCCATGAACACCACCCGCATGGCTGGTATCGACCGTACCGAACACCAGAACAATCCGTTCCGAAGTGCCGCCCGAGCTGACGAATGCACCACGATGGATCACGACAGGATCGAGCAGCTCGAGGCCTGCCTCTTCCTGCATCTCGCGCGCCGCCGCGGCAATCGCGGACTCGCCCTCATCAATGGCACCGGCGACGAGATTGTCACGGTAGGGGTAGTCGCCGGCCACCAAGGCACCAGGGCGAAACTCATTGCAGAGTACAACTTCATCGCGCTTGGGATCGTAGCCCAGGACAGCGACTGCATCGCCCCGCTCCATGACCTCACGTGTGATCAGGTCCGTGCCGCCCTCGTGCTTTTCAACCTCGAAGTCGTAGCGAAACACACTGAGAAACCCCTCGTACAGGGGCACGCGTTTGAGAATTTCAGCAGTCAGCTTTTTGCGGGTCATTGCACCGGGCTCGGAAAAATGAGGCTGAAGGTCGTGCCCTCGAGGCACGCGCGCCCGCCGCACCGGCCGGCGAATTCTCTTGCAAACTCCCAGTCGAAGCTGCGCGGGCTGGTGAGGTCAATCTGCGCCTCGTGTGTTGCAATCGTGATCGCGCCGCTGCCTTCAAAGGCTTCGCTCGCGTTGATCACCCAAGTCAGCAGGACGGCCTCCAACTCACCCGGGTCACAATTTACAGCGCCCGCCCTGTCGTCCAGGTTGAGCTGAAGCGCGATGCGCTCGCCGCAGATGCGTCGGAACAGGTCCTGCAGAGAAAGGACCAGGGAATTCAACTCGACTGAAGTCGATCCATCCGCTGGGCGCCGCGCGAGACGTTGCAGGATTCGAGTCAGCTCGCCGCCGCGCTGGGCCGATCGCAGGGCGGCGGCAATAAATCGCGGTGCCCGCTCGAGGTGATCCATTTCAATGAGCTTCTCAATCGTGGTCAGCGAGCCGACGATCGTTTGCAGGACGTTGTTCAGATCGTGAGCAATGCCACCGGCAAGATGGCCCAACGCCCGCGAATTCACGCTGCGAGCCGCGAGGTCATTCAGGGCGCGTCGCAGCTCGGTTTCAATCTCTGAAGGGTCACCCATTTGCCTGGAATTCTAGCAAGGCTCTAGCTGAGCCAAAGCGTTTTCGGGCCGCCGAATGGCCCAGTCTGGGCTCGTGCTATAGCGGTTCTCGGCTCGTCCGGGAACGCAGTGCTCACGCTGCGCATTATTGTGCCTGGAACAAATAAAATGGGGGGTGCGGTGGCCGGCACCAGTGAGGATCTCAAATCACCTGATGCGTTTCTGGATGGTGCGAGCGAGATGGCGCGTCTCATCCACGCCCTGGATTGGAGCCAGAGCCTGGGTCCCATCGCGAGTTGGCCTGCGAGTCTCAAAACAACAGTCGGCCTGATGTTGCGATCCCCCGTCCCTCTCGTTCTGCTTTGGGGCCCGGACGGCATCATGCTCTACAACGACGCCTACGGTGGGTTCGCCGGCAACCGTCATCCGGGACTGCTGGGACAGCAGGTTCTCGCCGGATGGCCCGAAGCCGCAGACCTGAACACCCGGGTGATGGCCGTGTGCATGGCCGGGGGTACCCTGCAGTTCAAGGATGAACGGCTCGTGTTGAACCGCCGCGGCACGCCGGAAGAAGGCTGGATGGATCTCTTCTATTCAGCGGTCATTGATGAGAGCGGTCGACCCGGGGGCGTGATAGCGGTGGTCGTCGAGACGACCGAGCGCGTACTGGCGAGGCGCTCAGCCGTCGCCCAGGTCGAGCGCCTGGCGCAGATGTTCGAGAACGCGCCCAGTTTCATGGCACTGTTGGACGGACCCGACCATGTTTTCAGATTCACCAACGCGGCGTATCAACAACTGATCGCTCAGCGCACGGTGATCGGCAAACCCATCCGGGAGGCCCTGCCGGAAATCGCCGGCCAGGGACTGTATGAGCTGCTCGACGAGGTGTACCGCACCGGGCAGAGCTTTCGCGGTCATGCGCGACCGGTTACGTTGCAATGGACTGCCAACGCCCCGCCGCAAGAGCGGCTGTTGGATTTCATTTACCAGCCGGTCCGCAACTCGGCGGGCACCATCACCGGGATTTTCGTTGAAGGCATCGACGTCACTGAGAGCGCGCACGCGGTGGCGGCTCTGGAGCAGAATGCCGCACGCCTGCGATTCCTGGACAAACTCAGCGCGGCCATCGCATCCAGCCAGGACGCCGATGCAATTCTCGCCATTACAACCAGGCTCGTAGGCGAATACCTGCACGTGTCCATCTGTGCGTACGCTGACATGGATGTTGATCAGGACGGTTTCACCATTCGCGGTGACTGGTCCGCCCCTGGCTCCCCGTCCATTGTCGGCCACTACAGCCTGGCGAGCTTCGGCCACAGAGCAGTCTCCGAGCTGTCGGCCGGGCGGCCACTCATCGTCAATGACAATCTGACCGAGCTGGCGCCGAGCGAGGCTGCGACATTTCAGAGTATTGGGGTTGGCGCGACCATCTGCATGCCGTTGGTCAAGGAGGGACGGCTGACCGCGTTGATGGCCGTTCATCACAAAACAGCTCATGTCTGGACCGACCACGAGCTCGCACTGATCCGCGAAGTCACCGAGCGCTCCTGGGCCCACATCGAGCGCGTGCGGGACGAAGTGGCGCGGCGCGAAAGCGCGGAGCGTTTGCGTCTCGCCGCCCATGCGGCACAGATCGGCACGTTCGATTTCAACCCCATCACCGGCGAGTTGGTCTGGGATGACCGGTGCAAGGAATTGTTCGGTTTACCGCCGGCGACACACATCACATACGATGTGTTTCTGGCCGGTCTGCACTCCGATGACCGGGACACAGCCGACGCAGCCGTAAAGAACGCCCTGGATTCGGCGATCAGGGCACCGTACGACATCGAATACCGCACCATCGGCATGCAGGACGGCGTAGAGCGCTGGATTGCCGCTACCGGCCACGTGTTCTTCAAAGATGAAGGCGCGGTCCGCTTCGTCGGCACCGTGTTGGATGTCTCCGCTCAGAAGCAAGCGGCCGCTGCCCTCGAAAACATCAACGCGACGCTCGAGAAACGCGTCGAGGAGCGCACCAGCCAATTGCGGCGGACCGAAGAAGCCCTGCGCCAGTCCCAGAAGATGGAAGCCGTCGGTCAGCTCACAGGGGGCATTGCCCACGACTTCAACAATCTGCTGCAGGGAATAACCGGTGCGTTGGAACGGGCGCAGCGTCGAATCGAAACCGGGCGCACGCCCGAGGCGGAGCGCTACATCAAGATGGCCGTCGACTCCGCGAGCCGCGCTGCCGCCCTCACCCACCGCTTGCTCGCGTTCTCCCGCCGTCAAACGCTGGATCCGCGCCCCACCGAAATCAATCGTTTGATTGCGGGAATGGAGGATCTGATCCGCAGGACCATGGGACCCGATGTGACTGTCGAGGTCGTGGGTGCCGGCGGTTTGTGGGCCGTCCACGTCGACAGCTCGCAAGTCGAGAACTCGCTGCTGAACCTGTGCATCAATGCGCGGGATGCGATGCCCGACGGCGGCAAGCTGACCATCGAAACCGCCAACAAGTGGCTCGATGACCGAAGCGCGCGCGACCGCGACCTGCCTCCAGGTCAGTACGTTTCCCTGTGTGTCACCGACACGGGCACCGGCATGACGCCGGATGTCATCGCACGTGCCTTCGACCCTTTCTTTACAACGAAACCGCTGGGACGCGGCACCGGCCTCGGCCTGTCCATGATCTATGGATTCGTGCGCCAGTCCGGTGGCCAGGTACGGATCTACTCTGAGGCGGGCAAGGGCACCACCATGTGTCTGTACTTCCCGCGCTACCTGGGCGAGATCGAGGCGGACGAGCAGAAACCGAGCGACCTCGTCGAGCGCGGCTTCGGCGAAACCGTTCTGGTCGTGGACGATGAGGAAGACATTCGCCTGCTCATCTGCGAGGTGCTATCCGAAAATTACTACAGCATCCTGGAAGCCAGTGACGGCGCTGCGGCCTTGAAGATCCTCGCCAGCCGCAAGCCGGTCCATCTTTTGATAACCGATGTCGGCCTGCCGGGCGGCATGAACGGCCGGCAACTCGCCGAGGCGGCCCGCCTCGCGCGCCGGGATCTCAAGGTTCTGTTCATCACCGGTTACGCGGAAAACGCGGCGCTCGGCAGCGGGCACCTGGAGCCCGGCATGGAAGTCCTGGCCAAGCCGTTTGCCATGTCAACTCTGGCCAACAAGGTGCGCGGCATGTTGGAGGACTGAAGATTTCAGGGCAGCGCATACGCAACATAGGCGGCCCCTTTGGGGCCCTTGGGATTGCGCGAGTTGTTGGTGGCAATGACCACGTACTGCCTGCCACCCGCAACGTAAGTTGCCGGTGTGGCACAGCCGGAGTAGGGAAGATCCGCGTGCCACACCAACTCCCCGGTTGCCGCATCAAACGCCCGCAACTGGTGATCAAACACGGTAGCGCCGATGAATATCAACCCGGTGGCTGTCACGATGGGACCACCGTAATTCTCGCTGCCGGTGTCATGCTGCCCCAGCTCCGGATACTCGCCGAGTGGTTTGCGCCACAGGTACTTGCCGGTGTTGAGGTCGATGGCATTGAGCGTGCCCCAGGGAGGAGCCACGGCCGGATAGCCTTGGCTGTCCAGGAACTTGCTGTAGCCGGAAAAGCGATAGCGCTGCGGGCTTCCTTCGGAAAAGAGCGAATCGCTCCTGGGCGCGTCCTCGTGACCGGTCTCCAGATATTCAACGAGCGCCTGCAGCGTGTGTGATTGGATGTTACCGAACGCGGGCATGCGTCCGCGGCCTGAACGGATCACATCCGTGATCTGCGCGGCATTCAAACGGTCACCTATGCCGATGAGCGAGGGAAAAGCCGGAGGCGAGCCTTTCTTGTCGGCTCCGTGGCAGACTGCACATTGCGACTGATAAATGGAGGCGGACAGGCCACCGCCTGCAACACTCTCCACCAGGCCACCCGTCCAGGCGATGTCATTGGAATTGATGTAAAGAATGCCTGCTCGCGGATCAACCGCCATTCCGCCCCACTCGGCTCCGCCGTCGAAGCCGGGAAAGATGACGGTCTGTTGGCCGACACTGAACGGGAAAAACTGACCCTCGCTGCGGAAGGCTTTGAATCGCTCCTGCGCCCAGGCGTGTGCCTCCGGGGTTCGTTGAGTCAACAGGTCCGGTGTCAGGCGCTGGCGCGCGAATGGCTCAGGTGCCGTCGGCCGCGGCTGCGTGGCCGCGGCGACTTCGCCGGGCACGGAGCTGGCGGGTACATTCACCTCTTCAATGGGAAACAGGGGGCGGCCGGTGGCCCGCTCAAAAACATACAGGTAACCCTGTTTGGTTGACTGCACGAGCGCATCCACCTGCTTACCGTGACTGCGCACGGTGAGAAGCGATGGCGGCGCCGGAAAGTCCCGGTCCCAGATATCGTGATGCACACCCTGGAAGTGCCAAATGCGCTTGCCCGTGGCCGCGTTGAGCGCCAGCAGCGAGTTGGCAAACAGGTTATTTCCTACGCGCTGACTGCCGTAGAAGTCCGGGGCGGCGGATCCGGTTGGCACATAGACGATCCCCCTACGGATGTCCAACGTCATACCGGGCCAGTTATTGGCTGCACCCGCGTCGTCCCGCGCGTTCTGGGGCCACGTCTCGGCCCCGAATTCACCGATTTTGGGAATCGTATGAAATGTCCACCGGAGGGCGCCGGTGTGTACGTCATACGCTCTGATGTCGCCCGGCGGAGCAGGGAGCGTCTCCGACGTACGGAATCCTACGATGATGAGGTCTTTGTAAATAACTCCCGGCGACGTCAGAGCGACATAGTGCTGTTGGTAGTCACCGCGCAGTCCCTTGCGAAGATCGATCACGCCGCCCTCCCCGAAGCTCGAAACCGGCCGACCGGTCGCGGGATCCAGGGCATACAGGTAGTTCATGACTCCCGCGAACAGGCGCTTGTGCCCACCCTGAGCCAGATAGGTGAGCCCCCTGCTCGGGCCGGTAAAATGCGCCCCGGGAGCGAATTCCACCCCGCGCACCCCTGCGTCGAACTTCCATCTCAACTCACCCGTCGCTGCATTCAGCGCCACGACCTGCAGCCCCGGCGTGAGTCCATACAGGGTGCCGTCAATCACCAGGGGATTTGTCTGCGAGTCCCCGCTCGGGTCCATGTCGAAGCGCCAGGCCAACTGCAGCTTGCCGACATTCGACTTGTTGATCTGCGTCAGGTCGGAGTAGCGATCCTGGCTCGGATGGGCGCCGTAATACGCCCAGTTGGTATCAACGGCCGCCGTCGCGAGATGGGCGCTCAGCAGCGCCGCGGCGGCGCAACCCAGGTATATTTTCATCAGAACAGGCGGCTGCCATTGGGCACTGGGTGATCGGGTTTAAACAATACCACCGCGCCTGCGGTATCGGCAAAACCGAGCGTCAACACCTCGGACATGAACTTGCCGATCTGCCGCGGCGGGAAATTCACCACGGCCGCCACCTGCCGGCCGATCAGGCCATCCGGCGTGTAGTGCTCGGTGATCTGCGCGCTGCTGCGCTTGCGGCCAATGACCGGCCCGAAGTCGATCAGGAGCCTGAAGGCGGGCTTGCGGGCTTCCGGGAATGGCTCCGCAGTGACAATGGTGCCCACGCGGATATCAACCGCCAGAAAGGCATCGAACGTGATCGGCGGGCCGGCGGGTGCGGTGAGGTCGTGGTCAGCGTGCATGGCATTCCTGTGTGCGTCGCGAGCTAGACGCTAGGTTACCCAATTCTCGCCGAAACCCCTCACGCCAGGAGCGATTTAGCGGAGCCCACCCGAGCAGGCGCTTTGCCTTCTCATTCGATGAGCCGCGGATGCTCGTCATCATGGAGACACCGGACTCTCCGATCAGAAAGCGGGCAATCCAGCTCGGCACGCGCCGTGGCGCTTTGGCTCCCAGGATGACTGCTAACTCCGGCAGCCACACCCGAACTGCCGCCGGCTCGTCATCCACGATGTTATACAGACCGCTCGGGCGTTCCTCGACCGCCTGCGCGGTCGCAGTCGCGACATCCGCGACATGGATGAACGACCACACCCCTCCACCATCACCCACGACCGGCAGCCTGCGTCGCCTCACCATTTCAACGATATCGCCACCTGAGCTCATCTGCGTACCAGGCCCGTACAAGGCGCCATAGCGAAGAACGACCGCGTGCATGTCGGTGACAGCAAGCACCGTTTGTTCCAACTTACGAATGGCCGCCAGCGTCCGGCTCATGGCCGCAGGCGGTGTTGCATCGAGCGGGTCCGTTTCAGTTTTGATCGGATCGCCGTCGCGAGCATTCGGCCAGCCGGTGAAGCTTTGGACGACGAGGTGCCGCGTACCCGAGTGCCTGGCGGCGGCGATGAGATAGTCGGTTCCCCGGGTTCGTAACTCGTTGGTCTGCTCAAATTCCGTGTCGAAGTGTTTGAGGTTCTGCGCGCCGGCCAGGGCCGTCATCTGGTGCACGATTGCATCCGGCTTCACCTTGCGGACCGCGCTCAGTACCTCGGCCTGATCCAGGCCGTTCATGCCGACCGGCTGCGCGCCCATGGAGGTGATAACGGCGGCTTTGCTCAGGTTACGGGTGCTACCAAACACCTCGTGACCCCGACGCAGCAATTCAGGGATGAGCGCGGCCCCGATCGCTCCAGTCGCACCCGCTACGAACACTCTCACGGCACAAACGCCCGATACACAGTTGTGATCAGTTCGTCGACTATAGTCGGCGGCAGTTCGCGCCGTTGCAGATGCGGCTTCACGGCGGCGATCGGCGCTTCCGCAAGCACGAACGTCGCACGACGGAGCGCTGCCGCGTCAGTACGCCCAAATGCGTCCCGAGCAAACTGCTGGAGGCAGGATTCAAACCTCCGGGCCTGATCACGCACACCCTTGCCGAGCTGTTCGGGCCATGCACCTGAAACGAAGTCGTGACGGCTGTACAACATCAACAGTCGCGCCTCATCGAGGTGTGCGCGCGACCAGACCGCCGCATGCAACGCCGCGGCGAGCCCCTGTTGCGCGTCGATAGCTTCGATAAAGCCCACCTGATAGTCCAGGATCGTCTGCAACCACAGCTCGCCCATGAGGATGTCGCGCGAGGTGAACCGATGATAGAAGGATCCCTTCGGAGATCCAACATGCTCCAGCACCGCATCGACGGTGACCGCAGCGGGACCGCTCGCGCCGGCGAGGGCACGCGCGGCTGCGAGAAAATCAACACGGTCAAAAGCAGGCTTTCCCATGGTTCTAGACTACGCGGTCTAGACTTTCGGGTCAACAACGCCTATGGTGAGCCGAGACGCTATGAGGAGTCGCCATGGAAATGAAGAATCTCCAGGAGGCTGCGGCTGCCGTGGTCGCCCGGGTCCCCTATTGCTGGCTGGTCACTCAATCGGGCGCGCGACCCATGGGCCGCATCCTGGCGGGCGATGACTGGACGGTGCATTTTGTTGTCGACCTGCGATCGGACAAGGTCGCGGAAATCCAGCGGTGTCCCGCGGTGCAACTCATCTTTCAGGATGCTGCGCAGGATGCGTTTGTGGCCCTGGCAGGCACTGCTCGACTACGCAGCGACAACGCGCTATGGAAGGATGCCTACCAAGCCTACTTTCCGACCGAGCGCGACCGGGCGAATGCAACATTCGTTGCGGTGAATGTTGATCTCATGCGGTTGTGGATTCGCGGCGTGACGCCCGAGCCCTTCGGGTTGCACCCGATCGTGCTGGAGCGCGATCGGGCCAACCAGTGGCACTTGCAGGAACGGTGTCAGTGACTCGACAGGGTCGTCACGATTTCCTTGCAGATTGCATGGACCTGTTTATCGGTCATCGGTGAGAACACGCCCTGCCAGGCACTCGACTTGGTGTCGTAGTGGCGCTCGCCCCAGACGTGACCGTTCTCGAGGTCTTTGAAGGTGACCTGCGCGTTGACGAACGCGTTGCCGGTCATGACTCCGAGGCCGATGCGTGCTCCTGTGGAGATGTAGCGGAAGTCGATAATATCAACTGCCAACAGCGTTCCCGGTTTGCCGGTTGCCTTGGCATCTGCGTCCACCGAGGTGACGGTCGCTCCCACGGCCTGGGCTTCCTCCTCCATGGCTTCCTTCCAGACGCCCTTGAACGGCTCCCAGTCCTTCGAGCTCGTCGCATCCGGTTCGCCTTTGATGCTCAGAACAATGGCTTTGGTGGCATTGGCGCCCACCTTGATGGGTGCCTCGTCCCCGCTCTTTTTAACCGTCGCTGCGCAGCCACCCAGCAATGCCGTTGCCGCAAGCACGGTAAACACCCTGCAACTCAGTCGCATCCTCCCACCTCATTTGCAGTTTTATTGGCGCGGCGGAGGGTACCATGACCTCATGAAGGTCTTGCTGCGGTGGCCAGCGTCGCCGATAACGCCGCCCGCAGCTCCCCTTCACTGAAGGGCTTTAACAGGCACGCCACCGCCCCCTGCTCCCTGAGGACAGCTCCCAGGTTGGTATTCGTCTGCGCGGTTATGAAGATGACCGGTGTCGTACAACCGCGCCTCAACAACTCCCGATGCAGCTCCGGACCCGACATGCCGGGCATGGCGATGTCGAGGATCAGGCAGCGGGTGGTTGCGAGCGCATCGGATGCCAGCAGCTCCTCGGCCGAGGCGAACGACCTCACGGTGAATCCCAGCTCACCCAGCAGGTCCGGCAATGACTCACGCACGGACTCGTCGTCATCGACAACCGTTACCAGACACTCTGTCTCGGCTGCACCCTGCATCGGCGTCCCGTTTCGACTATCCACAGGACAGGATGCGCCAGTCAGCGCGGGAGCGCGCTAATACCTTGGTGTCTATCGGTGCCGGAACCGATTAAAGTTGGGGCCCCGACAAAGACCGGAAAACGTCCATGAAAAAGACAGCACCGATCGCTTTTGCGGGTTGTGAGTTGGCCGAATCGCGTCACGTCTGTGCGTTCTTCAACAGCGACGAGGAGGCCTACCAGGTTCTCCTGCCCTTCATTGCCGACGGATTCCGGTGTAATCACAAGGCGGTCCACATAGTGAACCCCGGCGAGGACCTCGCGCACCGCAAGCGCCTCGCTGCGGCTGGGATCGATGTGGACGAGGCGGAGCAGGTCGGGCAGTTCGACCTGAAGATCAATACCGACGCCTACCTCCAGGAAGGCAGGTTCGATCCCGACCGGATGCTGAACGTCTTCGAGCACGTCGCCACCCAGCCGAGCCCCTACGCCCTGAGCCGGATCGTCTGCTCCATGGACTGGGCCGCCGGCGATGCCCCCTGCATCGACCGCCTCATCGAGTTCGAATCCCGGGTCAACGACCTGTGGCGACGGACCGAGGACGCGGTCATCTGCGTCTATAACCTGGGTAAGTTCAGCGGCGACACCGTCATCGACATCATGCGGACACACCCCATGGTCATCATCGGCGGAATCCTTCAACAGAACCCGTTCTACGTACCCCCCGAGCAGTTCCTCCAGGAACTGCGTGAGCGTCGGCCGCCGCCACTGTCGTAGCCATGGAGCTGCCCGCCGAAGAAGTGACACAGCTCCAGCGCTGTATCAATGATCTGATCGGCGTGCTCGCGTTTCCCGCAATGTGGAGCGGGCGCCCCCCGGCCCAAATGGCCAGCTCGTTTCTCGATGGCCTGATGCGCGTGCTGCCACTGAACGTGGCCTATCTTCGACTCTCCGCAGACGCCGGCGGTCCGCTGGATTGCGTGCGCGTGGCTCCGGATTCGCAGGCAGACCCGGCGTGGTTCACGGCTCTCGACGACGACCCCTCCCTGTGGCCGAAGAATTACGGGCCGATTGCCATCGAGAGTCTTCGCCTCGGGCTGCCCCCCGGTCGAGGCGTGGTTGTGGTCGGATCGAGGCGCCCGGGATTCCCCTTCCTGACCGAGAAGTTGCTGTTGAACGTGGCGGGCAATCAACTTCTCATAGGGTTGCAGGAAGCGCAGTTGCGGGTTGAGCAAAAACGCGCGGCGCAGGATCTCGACAACCGTGTCGCGCAACGCACGGCGGAGCTGGCCGCAGTCCAACGCGAGCTCAGTCAGATTATCCGGGCAACGAGCCTGGGCGTCCTGACGGCCTCCATCGCGCATGAAGTGAATCAGCCGTTGTCGGGAATCATGACCAATGCCGGCGCGTGTCTGAGGATGCTGAGCGCGGAACCTCCCAACATCGAGGGGGCATTGGAAACAGTGCGGCGGACGCTACGCGATGGCAAGCGGGCCTCGGATGTCATCATGCGCCTGCGGACCCTGTATTCAGGCAAAGAGGTGCAATTCGAGGTCATGGATCTCAATGAAGCCGCCCGGGATGTGATCTCCCTGTCGGCCGGCGAGCTGCAGCGCAATCGCGTGGTCCTGCGCCAGGATCTCGCGGAGCAGCTGCCGCCGGTGTTGGGCGATCGGATCCAACTCCAACAGGTGATACTGAACCTGATGACAAACGCGTCGGACGCGATGCGCAGCGTCGAGGAACGGCCCCGTGAGTTGTTGATCCGTACTGAAGCGGTAGAAAATGGTGCAGTGTGCCTCAGTGTCTGCGATTGCGGAGTCGGATTCACTCACCAGGACGTGGACAAGTTATTCGCGCCTTTTTACACGACCAAGGGCGACGGCATGGGGATCGGCCTGTCAGTGAGCCGCTCCATCATCGAAGCGCACCAGGGGCATCTTTGGGCAACGCCGAATGACGGTCCGGGTGCGACCTTCGCCTTCTCACTGCGGCCCCTCTCTGCGGGCGCGACGCCATCGGTGGGGTGATTCGCCCGACACGCGCGTGAACCAACGTGTCAGATGAGATTGATCACACATGCCACAGGAGACCGCTATCGTGCTGAGCGGCTCCGAGGTATTCACCATGAGCTGCTGCGCCATCTCGATGCGGCGAAACATGACATACAGATGCACAGACGTGCCGAGCGAGCGCTTGAAGGCCCGGTGAAAGTGACTCGCCGACTGGCCTGCAATGGCCGCAATCGTCTCGACCGTGATCGGTTGCGATAGATTTTCGTGGATGAAGTGGAGCACCCGCTTCACCTGCCACGCCGCAAGTCCCCCGCGAATGGGGCTGGCCGGCTGTGCAGCCGGAACGCGGACGACCGACCGACCGCCCTCACCCTCGACGGTGAGCTCAACGAACTCGGCCGAGGACTCCAGTGAGATCTGAATGCGTCCCGCGGGACGCGTGTAGTTGCACACGTCCAGCAGATTCGTAACAGCCTGTTTCAGCCTGAGCGGTTCGGGTAGGGTGTTCATGGATGCCTGCCTTCGTTGCGTGCGAGCAAAGATGCATCACTGACGGCAATCGCGCGATCACACTTTGGTGTCGCTCCCGGTTTGTATACTTAGATGCAATCGCACTCGAGGATAGCCCAAGTGAAACTTTTCAGAGTCGCTCCAGCGCTGATCGCCCTGCTAACGGCGTCACTGGCGCCTGCCGCTGCTGCAATCAAACAGGAGACCCACGTGAGCCACCAGACCCTGTACCGCACCGTCAACATCCAGGGCGTGTCCATCTTCTATCGCGAGGCGGGTCCGAAGGATGCGCCAACCCTGCTGTTGCTGCATGGATTGCCCTCGTCTTCGCGGATGTTTGAGCCGCTCTTCGCCCGGCTGTCCGACCGCTATCATCTGATCGCGCCCGACTATCCCGGATTTGGCCACAGCGATTGGCCCAATCCGGCGCAATTCGAATATACCTTCGACCACATCGCCGCGATCATGACCGCGTTTACGGAAAAATTGGCGCTCACCCGCTACTCGCTCTACATGCAGGACTACGGCGGCCCGGTGGGTTTCCGCATGATTTTGGCGCATCCGGAGCGGGTTGACCGGCTGATTGTGCAGAACGCCGTGTCCCACAATGAGGGGCTGGGTGCGCTGTGGAACACGCGGCGAGCCTTCTGGGCTGACCGGGCGCAATACGAACCCGCTCTGCGCAAGAACCTGCTGTCATTGGAAACCACACGCGGGCGTCACCTCGGCAGCGACCCCAACGTGGAGCTGTACGACCCTGACCTGTGGACTGACGAATTCGCGTTCCTCAGCCAACCGGGACAGGCGGACATCCAGACGAACCTGTTCTACGACTACCGCACCAACGTGCAGTCCTACCCCACCTGGCAGGAATGGTTGCGCAAGCACCAGCCGAAACTGTTGGTTATCTGGGGTCGCTACGACCCGTCCTTCGATATTTCAGAGCCCGAGGCCTACCGCCGGGATGTGCCGAGCGCTGAGGTGCATGTCCTCGATGGCGGCCATTTCGTGCTCGATACCCAGGCTCAGGCGGCCGCGGCCCTGATCAGGCGGTTCCTGTGAGCGGAAGTTTCGCGGCCATCACGACCAGGTCCGCGAGGGATCGGGCCTGCATCTTGCGCATCACCCGGCCGCGGTGCGCCTTGACGGTGATTTCGCTGATGCCGAGCGCCGATCCAACCTGTTTGTTCAACAGGCCTTTGATGACCAGACACATGACTTCCCGCTCGCGCACGCTCAACGACTCGTAAAGCTGCCGGAGCGTATCGAGCTCGACCGCTTCGGACAGTGCCGCGCTGCTTCTTTTCAGTGCATCGTCGACGGCACTGAGCAGGATGTCGTGATCAAAAGGCTTGGTGAAGAATTCGAGCGCACCCGCCTTCATCGCCCGTACGGTGGTCCGGATATCGCCGCGCCCGGTAATGAAGATGATGGGCATCGTGGCCGCACGACCGCAAGCCGCCATCCGCGATTGCAGGTCGATTCCATTGAGATCCGGGAGATTGACATCGAGGACCAGGCAACTGGGAGCGAGCGGACGCTCGCAAGCCAGGAACTCGGTGGCGGTGGAGAATATCTCGACGCGCTGCCCGGCGCTGCGGAGCAGCAGCTCCAGCGATTCGCGCACGGACACATCATCATCGATGACGAATACCATTGAGCTCACCACCTTTTGACTAGCACGATAGATAAAAGCATCCGCTACTGTCAAATGAAGATTTCTCAGGCAGTGGGGAAATGTCTCCCTGACTAGACAAAAGGTGTACAGTGGCTTCATGGCAACGACCGGTGGCAACAGCCAGCAGCAGATCCTGGATCAGCTGCTGGAGCGCAAATCCGGGGCAACCCTGGAAGAGCTGACCAAGGCGGTCGGCCTGAGCCGGACCGCGGTGAATCAGCAGCTCGCGTCCCTGGAAGCAGATGGCTTCGTGTCCAAGACGACTCCGCGCAAGACCGGCGGACGGCCGCAACACGTGTATGTGCTGACCGAAGCCGGCGCGAATCGTTTCCCCAAGCAGTATTCGTGGTTTTCCAAAATGCTGATTGAGACGCTGCGGCAGCAGGTAGGCGCCGAGCAGGTGTCGCAGTATATGTACGACCTGGGGGTCAAGCTGTCAGCCGCCCTCATCCCCCGACTCGTGGGAAAAAACCGCACCGAGCGGATCGATGAGATCGTCAGGATCATGAACGAGACCGGGTTCGTGGCCCGGACGTTTACGGCCATGTCGGGCGACAAACTGCCGCGGGTCGAGTGTAAGAACTGTGTGTACCACGACCTCTCCAAGGACTACCCGGAGGTCTGTCGCTTCGACATCGGATTTCTCTCCGGGCTCATGGGCGCGGAAATAGAGCACCAGTCCTGCATGCAGCGGGGCGGTGAGTCATGCCGGTTCCGATTCATTCCACCCGCCTGACAGGCAAGCAACATGGCCATCGACTTCACACTGACCCCGGCCCAACAGCGATTACAACGCAACGCCCGGGAGTTCGCCGTCGAGATTCTGCAGCCCCTCGTCAAAAGCGCCGATGCCGAGCCTGACACACAGAAGGCCTTTCAGTCCCTGAAAGGCGCCTACGTGGAATGTCACAAGTTGGGATTCGCGATGGGCTTCCTGCCGAAGCAATACGGCGGCGGCGGCGTGAGCAACCTCGACCTGCAGATTGTTGCCGAGGAGATCACGGCGGTTGATCCTGGTTTTGCGACCGTGTTGCTCGTGAACGGGCTGGCGCTCATGCCCATCGCCTGGTTCGGCTCCGAGGCGCAGAAGCGCCGCTGGCTCGGGGAAGCAACCAGCGACCCGCGCGGTGAATATCTCGCCGGCTGGACTGTCAGCGAAGCGGCCGGAAGCCCTGGCGGCACCGCCAACTTCGACCATCCGGGAGCCCACCCCACGGGAATCGGACTCGTGGCCAGACACGACAAGGGGCGCGGCGAGTACGTACTCAACGGCACCAAATTCTGGCCCTGCAACGCCGGAGGCTGGGATCTGAAGGGTGCCAACGTCAATGTCTGTATCGTCCGCACGGACCCGCAACTGGGCGGCCGCGAGGGGCTCAGTGCGATGGTGGTCCCACGTGGGACCGCCGGCGTGACCTATGAGCAGCCGATTTCCAAGCTCGGCCATCGGCTGTGCCAGAACAACTCGATCGTGTTTAAAGAGTGCCGGGTGCCGGAAGAGAACGCCTTCGCGGTGGGCGACGGCGACCTCGTGATCAGCAAGGCGTTCACCTGGTCCGGTCCGGTCGCCGCCATCGCCGCGGTCGGTGTTGCCCGCTCGGCGTATGAGTACGTACTGAAGTGGGCCAAAACCTACACGGCCGGTGGCAACGCGCCCATCCTCCACCATCAGGCCGTGGGCTACCTGCTCGCCGATGTTGCGATGAAGATCGAGGCCTGCCGCGCCTTTTCCTGGAAGGCGGCGCACTACCTGGATCAGTTTGACTCCGAAGGGCACGCTGTGGGTGCGATGGCCAAGGTGTTTTGCGGCGAGACATTGTTTCAGGCGGTGTTCCGCACCATGCAGGCGATGGGCGTCAACTCTCTCGACCGAACCCATCCAATCGAGAAGTTCCTGCGTGAGGCGGCCGTTTTCCCGCTCTACGACGCGGGCAACATCGGCATGCAGATGCGCAAGATCTGGGGCGTCATGTTGGACGATGATTTCGATCCGCGGGCCATCGCCGACACGCGCGCCATGCCCTTCAAGAAATCGATGGAAGGTGTTGGCACGCTCGTGGACCCCAACACCCCGCCCACCCGCCGACGAGCTCAGCGATAGAGCTTGCTGATGTAGTAGCCCAACCGGTTCTCCGCATCACCGGGCTGGTGGAAGCCAAAATCACGGAACGCTTTCAGCCGGGCCTGTGTTGTCGGCCGCCTGACCGAATCAATGCACGCGGCCCACCCTGCCGCCATTTCAACATCCGGCGGCAGGCTGGCGGCATTCACCAGCCGCTTCGTGTTGGAGATCGACCACTTGTCGAACGAGGCGATGCGCGTTGCGAGCGCCTCGACAAATCCATCCAGCTCAGCATCGGGCAACGATCGGTTCACATAGCCCCAGGCATCAGCCTGATCGCCCGTGATGTCATCCGAGCCCATGAGCACTTCCATGGCGCGGTTCCTGCCGATCAGACGCGGCAGGCGCGCCATTGGGCCACCGCCGGCGACCATGCCGACACCGACTTCCCACTGGGACAGAAGCGTCTTCTCGCGGCTGGCAAACGTCATATCGCAGGCAAGAGAGAGCTCGCTCCCGTTGCCCGTCGCGCGGCCACGGATTTTGGCGATTGACACGACCGGGGCATGCGTAATGCGCACGAGTATGTCCGGCCACGCGTCGAGCCCGGTAGGTCCTTGCGGCAGACTGGTCAACGACTCCAGCTTGACGTCGAAGTCGCTGTGGTTGAGAAAGAACCCGTCGACGGCGCTGTCGAAGACCACGACTCTGACCTGCTCATCCTGTTCAATCGCGGTCATGATCTGACTGAATTCAACCACGAATTCAGGCCCCATGAGATTCAACGGCGGACGGTCGAAGGTGACCCGCCAATAGGCCGGGGAGACCCGGCTGAGTCGGATCTGCTGACTGGTCGGTTTGATCATCGCATTCATCGCACTGCCTCCGTTCGGCAACTGGCATCGGGTGAGCGCAGTGTCAGCCCGCGCGATCGCGGTCACTATTGCACGTTGGTATCTAGACACTTTGGTATCGGGTGCGAACCAATACCTTGGTGCAATCGAGCCGCGTGGCCACCCTATGATTTCCTGTGCTCCAGTCGAGTCAACCCGAGGAGAGCTTCCATGTCGAAGAAGGTCGTATCGTTGGATCTCGCCGATGCCCGCCGCATCATCGCCGCCGGCGAGCGCAAGGCAGCCGAGCTGCGTATCCCGTATAACATCGCCGTCGTCGATTCCGGCGGAGGTTTGATCGCTCACGTGCGCATGGACGGCGCGTGGCTGGGGAGCGTGGATATCGCAATCAACAAAGCCTGGACCGCGCGGGCCTTTGATACTTCGACTGAAGACCTGGCGAGCCTGGCCCAAAGTGGCCAGCAGGGCTTTGGACTCAATACCACCAACGACTCGCGAGTCGTCATCTTCGGTGGCGGCATTCCCATCGAGGTCGAGGGAGTTGTCGTGGGCGCCGTTGGCGCCAGCGGCGGCCTGATCGCCGACGATGTCGCCGTTGCCCGCGCGGCCGTTACGGGACTCGCGAGCTGAGCCCGCCTTCATCGGCCCATGCGCGCCATCTGGTGAGGTGGGTACCGCTCCCCTTGAACCGTCGTGTGTGCGAGGACTTCGTTGATCTGGCGCAGGTCTTCGGGGCTCAACTCGACAGAGTCGGCGCCGACGTTCTCGCGCAGGCGCGCCACCTTGGTGGTCCCTGGAATCGGTACGATCCAGGGCTTCCGGGCCAGCAACCAGGCCAGCGCGATCTGGGCTGAGGATACGTTCTTCGCCGTTGCAATCGTGGCGAGGCGTTCCACCAGTGTTTGATTTGCCCGGCGCGCCTCGGCGGAAAATCGGGGGAACGTATTGCGGATATCGCCCTTTGCGAAGGCGGTCGTCTCATCCATCTTGCCGGTGAGGAAGCCGCGTCCCAGGGGACTGAAGGGCACAAAGCCGATTCCCAACTCCTCGCAGACGGGCAGTATTTCGGCCTCGGGTTCCCGCCACCACATGGAGTATTCACTCTGCAGGGCGGTCACCGGTTGCACGGCATGAGCGCGCCGGATCGTCTGTACACCCGCCTCCGACAGTCCGAAGTGTTTGACTTTCCCGGCCTGAATCAGGTCCCTGACCGCGCCGGCCACGTCCTCCACCGGCACGTTCGGGTCGACCCGGTGCTGATAAAACAAGTCGATGCGCTCGATGTTGAGACGTTTGAGTGACGCCTCGGCGACCTCGCGAATGTGTTCCGGGCGGCTGTCCATCCCGGCCGAGGGCACTCCATTCTTGAAGCCGAACTTGCTCGCGATGACAACCTGGTCACGCACAGGCCCCAGCGCCTTGCCAACGACTTCCTCGTTCGTGAACGGACCGTAAGCTTCCGCAGTATCGAAAAATGTAACGCCCAGATCATAGGCCGCTCGTATGACAGCAATGCCGCTCTGTTCGTCCACCCCGGGGCCGTAGGCAAAGTTGAGGCCCATGCAACCCATGCCGAGGGCTGACACTTCGAGACCGGACTTGCCGAGTTCGCGATGTTTCATAATGGTGCGCCAGTGAGTTACGTCGGCAGCGGCTTACCAGCGTGCTCGCTGACCATGTACTCGGCGTACCAGCGCGGCCATTGCTCGTCGTGCTTGCCGGTGCGCTTCTCGTGTTCACCGTGAGCCGTTTCAGCGCGCAGCAGGGCCGCTTCGAGCTCACTCGCCGAGCCGAATGTCGTGTCGCTCGAGTCCACGCGACCGGGTAGTCGCGCGGTAACTTCCTGCAACACCCACGTGTTGCCGTCAGGATCGTTGAATGACGCAAATGAGGAATAGCTTTGCCGTTGCGGATGGGGGCCCGGGGCGTTGGGCTTTCCCAGAGCCACGCGATGCGATATCTCGCTGACTGGCGCATCTCGCGCAACCAGCTCCTCGCGCGCCTTCACAATGTCGGAAACGACGAGATATCCACGGGCGGATCCGGGCGTTCCCGTGGTCACCCCAACACCAAAGTGGATCGAACAAGCCGAGCCGGGCGGCGTGAACTGCACGACCCGAAACGCATCACCGGCTGCGAAGTCGGCATCGAGGCGCCATCCGAGAGTGACGTAAAACTGTTTGGCTCGATCCACATCGGTTACCGGAATGACGATCACCTCGACTCTCATATCGCTCATAGCGAGCTCCTCATTGCGTTCTGTAGCGGGAAGTAATGGGCCCGACGCCAGGCCGCCGGCGTCATGCCGTTGTGCTCCCGGAATCGGTTGGATAGATGAGATTGATCGCCGAACCCGCAGTTGAGGGCAATCTCACTCAGTGACAGCTCGCTTTTCGCGAGCAGTTGCGAAGCTAGTTGAATCCGCCGTCGCAACACGTAGGCGTGCGGGCTCAGCCCGACCGTCCGCTTGAAGGTGCGTGAAAAGTGAGAAGGAGTCCGGTTCACGAGCGCAGACAGCTCGCTCACCTTGATCGGCTCGGTGATGTTACGATCGATGTAGTCTTGTACCCGGCGTACTTGCCACGCCAGCATCGATAGTGAGCTCAAGGTGGACTCCCGGGGATTCAGGTAGGGAGTTCGTACGAAGCCGTGCCCTCGATCAATAATACCTTGGTGTAGTGGCCGACAACCGCGCGGGCATGGCAATTTCCATCACCAGAACAATGGGGAGAGGCGGTCATGAAGGTGAAGAGCCTGCTGATAGGCTTGGGTGTTGCGGCTGTGGCCACCGGGGTGGCGATTTCCGCACAGGATCGATACACGCTCAAAGTGCCCGGTGGACTCGCGTTTGCGGACTTCCGCGGCTACGAGACGTGGCAGGTCATTTCGATCAGTCACAACGGGCCGATGCTGGCCGTCATCACGGGCAATCCGGCCATGATTGCGGCTTACAAAGCCGGCATTCCGGAGAACGGCAAGCCGTTTCCGGATGGCGCCAGGATGGCCAAGATCCACTGGGCGGCCAGGAAGAACGAGACCGCCCCCGGTACGCCGCTGGTGGCCGGTGCGCTCCATGACGTCGACTTCATGGTGAAGGACAGCAAGAAGTACGCTGACAGCGGAGGTTGGGGTTACGGTGCATTTGAATATGAGGCCGCAACCGAATCCTACCGGCCCGGCAACACCACGGACTCCCCGCCGCAGGGCAATGACGCCAAGTGCGGTGCTGCCTGCCACACCGTGGTGAAAAACAGGGATTACGTTTTCACCGAGTTTCCAAAGAGATAGCACTCAATAGCCGACGGCGCGCCCGTTTTCATTGCGAAAGTCACTCGCGCCTAGTCGCTCTCCAGTGGAGAGATCGATGGCGATGCACTCAGCGTCGCCGTCGACATCGGGTGGCGTAACCTTGTTACCCGCCGCTTGCAGCAAGCGGATGGTGTCAGGCGAGAACAGCCCTTTCTCGAGCTCAACCCGGTCGGGCAGCCACTGCTGATGGATGCGAGGCGCATTCACCGCCTCCTGGATGTCGAGCCCGTAGTCACGCACTCCAATCAGGATATTGGCCACTGAAGTGATGATCGTAGGACCACCCTCCGCACCCAGCACCAACCACAGCTTGCCCTCCTTCAACACGATGGTGGGAGTCATGGCGGACAGGGGTCGCTTGTTCGGGCCAACGGCGTTGGCAGCGCCCTGGATCAGGCCGTAGATGTTAGGCACACCCGGCTTCGCGGCGAAATCGTCCATCTCGTTATTCAACAGGAAGCCGAGGGAGCCGATCGTGACCCGGGAACCGTAGTCATCATTCAACGTAGTGGTAACAGCGACAGCGTTACTGTCTGCGTCGACGACGGAGTAATGGGTTGTATGGTGAGGCTCAGGAGGCGCGCCCAGGATGGGATGTTCACGCGCGTAGCGATCCAACTCAGGATACTTCGAGGGCCGCTCCAGCTTCAAACTGACAGTGGGATGCTCAGCTTCAATGGACTTGCTCCAGGCCAGCGCGTAGTCCTTGTCCATGAGTTGGGCCACCGGCACCGCGGTGACATCCGGGTCGCCCATGAACTGAGCCCGATCGAAGAACGCCCGCCGATAGCTCTCCGCAATCAGATGCACAGACCTGGCCGACCCCAACCCCGCCTGCGCCAGATCAAAGCGCTCCAGGATATTGAGTGACTCAATGAGCGCCGCTCCTCCCGACGACGGCAGCGGCGCGCTGATGATTTCGACTCCACGGTAGGTACCGCGCACCGGAGTGCGTTCCTTCACGGCATAGTTGGCAAGATCCTCAGTGGTGATCAACCCACCGCCGCGGCGAATGAAGTCAGCAATCTCCTGCGCCATCCTGCCGCGGTAGAATTCATCGGGAGCTGCGGCAATCCGCTCCAACGTCCGGGCGAGCTCGGGTTGTTTGAGCACATCGCCCGGGTGCCACGCATGGCCATTGTTCTGGAAGATCCGCCGCGAGTCGGGAAACCGCGCCAGGTCCTTCTCAGCATTCAGCGACTGAGCTGCGCCCCAACTCAACGCAAAGCCATCGTGTGCGAGCCGGATGGCCGGTGCCAGCACCTGTGGCAAATCCAGCTTGCCGAAGTGCTGCTCAGCGTAGACCAACCCCTTCACGGATCCGGGAACACCCACGGCTTTGTAGCCGAGCACACTCAGATTCGGGATCACATTGCCCTGGGCATCCTGGTACATCGTCTCGGTGGCCCGAGCGGGCGCGGTTTCGCGAAAGTCCACGAAATGCAGCTCCCCGCTCTTCAGGCGAATCAGCATGAAGCCGCCACCGCCGATGTTACCGGCGTTCGGGTGCACAACCGCGAGCGCAAAACCGGTGGCGACCGCGGCATCCACCGCATTGCCACCGTCCTTCATCACTTGTGCGCCCGCCTGAGAGGCCAGCCCATTCTGGCTGACCACCATCGCATGGGGAGCATGTTCAGGATGCGAGCTGCCGCCCGCGAAGCAGTGGTTCGCGAGCGCAGCCAGTGTAAGGATGCAGATTCTCAGGCGCATCCAGCCACTATAGTGGATTCAGTGCCGATCCTTGAAGCTGCCCTTCACGAAGGAGTCGCCTTTGCACAGCCACTCGCCGTTCACGCGAGTCCAGAGAAATAGAATCGCGAACGTGAACGGTTCGGTCTTGCCGTCCGTGGGATACACGTGAAAGTCGGCCCAATCCCAGCCGGCATCGCCCTTGACGAAGCTGCGAATGGACTCGACTTTGACCTTGTTGTTCCTGACGACTTCCTGATACAGAGGTCGTATCGCATCCCGGCCGATGAACACGCCCTCGCCCTCTCCCACCGAGACCACATCGGCGGTGTAGAACTTCGTCACAATGGTTTCCGCATCGTGCGCGGCAAACGCCTTTTCCTTGAGATCGTATTTCGCCCGAATGGCTTGTTTGAATGCCGCGAGCTCCGCATCCGGTGGCGCGGCCACCGCGAGGCCACTCATCAGAAGCATCAACAGTGCAACGAATCTCATACAACCTCCAACGCTTCTTTGCCCGCCCGCTCGCCCTCTTCCGCCGCGGTCTCCCACATCTGGGCACCACTCAACTCGGAATGCCCGAATGACAGCCGCTCGTAGCGCTTTCGCAGCACATCCTTCGGAGCCGGCTTGCCGTCCTTACCGAAGAAGAAACCCGGCGGATCGACAATGTAGGCATGACCCCACCGGTTGGTGATGAGGCCCGCGATATCGCGGTTGGCATCAAAGCCGGCATCACCGAACATCCGGGTGAATTGCTCGCGCACGGCAGTCTCGATTGCCGCGTAGCTCATACCGAACATCGTCATGCGCGCAGCGGTGCACTGCTGCGGATACGGCACGCCCGGTAGCGGGAATGGGTTGTACATTGTCAACACAGTAGGCTTGGAAGGATCTAGGGGTTGTGTCACCTGGCCGGGGATCTCGAGGTTGCGCCGCAGACTGGTCCACCAACCAAAGCCCTCGAACCAACGGGCCGAAGCGATGCCGAGTTTATCCAGGAACTTCCAGTTCCTCACCGCCACATTGACCGTCAACATGGGCGCGTGATGGAAATGATTCATGGCCTCACGATATTCGGGAGAGATATCGCGGCAGATGTGTCGGTTCACGTGCTGCTGTCCACAAAGCACCGCGGCCTTGGCGCGCACCCGAAATAACTTACCCTCCCTGGCGTAAGTCACGATCACGCCTTTGGATCCTTCGTGCTGCACGGCAACCACTGTCGAGGACAACCGCATACGGACAGGTTCGCCAGGCTTGTCGAGCTGATCCCAGCGTACGGCGCCATTGAGAATATCCGCCATCCGATACTGGCCCTTGAGCGCCGCGGGCATGATCTTCTTCAGGAAATGGCGGGCCGTACCCGCATGACCGCCAGGGAAGCTGGCCAGGTAGATCTCATCCGTCGGATCCATGCCGCCGTTCTGGTAGCGGTAGTAGCCGTTCACACCGGGCTGCAGGAAGTTATATGCCGAGTAGGCCGAGATGACATCGGCACCCAGACCGCAACCCATGGCGCAGGTCACTGGATTGAGATACTTCAAGACCTCGGCCAGGTTCGCCCTTTCAATGCCCACGACATCAGTCAGGAACTGCTCGTAGGTCATGGAATCGAGCCAGGGACCCCAATCCTCGCGCCGCGGCGGCGTCCGATACAGCTCCATGTCCACGAGCGCCTTGCGGGCGGATTCCGCAATCGGCGCGTGTTTGAAACCATCCCGCCAGGGATTCCTGATCCACCCTTTCCCCTCGTAGAAGAAGCCAGTGTCCGATCTCTCCCACGCAACATGCATCGGCGACCACGCATCCTCCGGAATCAGGATGTCGTTAGTCAGACCTGTCGGGTTCTGGTAAACAAATTCATCGGGAAATCCCAGGTCGGTCGCGAAATGCGACCACATGCCGGCACTCTTTGCCTTGTTGAAGGGCACGACAATGCCCGTGGCCCCCTGCGGCGCGGTCAGATGAAAACCGTCCACCTGGAATTCATTCTGCTTGGCCTCACCACCGAAAATCGGATGCTGATCCAACATCAGCACCTTGCCGTCAGGCCGTCCCTTCCTGAAGGCCCAACAGGCGGACAGTCCCGCAATGCCGCAACCGACAATCACCGCATCCAGCACTTCCCCGGTGTCGGTTGCGGATCGCAGGGCCTTGTCCCATTGCTGATTGCGAATGCCGCCGTGCGCGGCGTTGACCACTTCGTGTGTGTTGCCATTCGAGTTGGCGTAATCGCCGATCCCGCCCGGCCCGGTCCACTCGGGGCCGAGGCCCGTCATCTTCGCAGCGGAAGTTTGCGCGCGGACTTCGGTCGGCGCGCCCATACCCAGCAGGGCCGCGCCGCTTCCCAACAGCGTACCGCCGACAAAATCCCGTCGGGTAATGTCGTTCATGGCGACTCTCGTTTTTGGTCACTTGACCAATAAACTAGCCGCGCGACCGGCCGGCAGTCAAGTCAATTCAGTTTTTCGGGCGGTTATCCAACACGCGGCGGGCTTTGCCGGCCGAGCGCTCCAGGGCGCCGGGATCGCGCACGTGGACGACGACACTGACGCCGACGTTGTTTTTGATCAGGCCACCCAACTGTACACCGGCCTGATGACGGGAATTTGCATCGGCCGTGGGCGTGCATTCCACATGGACTGTCAGTGAATCCAGATGCCCCTCGCGTGTCAGCTCGAGCAGGTAGTGCAGCGTGAGCCCGGCGCAACGCAGCAACAACTCTTCGATCTGCGAAGGGAAGACGTTCACGCCGCGAATGATCAGCATGTCATCGCTGCGGCCGGTAATCTTCGCCATCCGTCGCATTGAGCGCGCGGTCGGCGGCAACAACCGGGTGAGATCGCGGGTACGATAGCGAATCACCGGCAACGCCTCCTTGGTCAAGGAGGTGAACACCAACTCACCCTCTGTGCCGTCAGGAACCGGCTCACCGGTGTTGGGATCGATGACTTCCGGATAGAAATGATCCTCCCAGATACAGGGTCCATCCTTGGTCTCCGCACATTCGCTGGCAACACCCGGTCCCATGACTTCCGACAAGCCGTAGATATCGACGGCATCTATGTCGAACCGCTGCTCAATCTCGGCACGTAAGGCTTGCGTCCAGGGCTCCGCCCCGTGAATTCCGACCCGCAACGAGCTCTGCCGCGGATCCATGCCCTGGCGGACAAACTCGTCCGCGATGTTGAGCATGTAGGACGGCGTCACCATGATGATGTCAGGCCGGAAGTCCCGAATGAGTTGCACCTGTTTCTCGGTTTGCCCGCCCGACATCGGAATGACGGTGCACCCTAGTCTTTCTGCGCCGTAGTGTGCACCCAACCCGCCCGTGAACAGTCCGTAGCCGTACGCCACGTGCACCTTGTCACCGGGCCGCCCGCCGGCCGCTCGAATCGAACGCGCAACGAGGTCCGCCCAATTGGAGATATCGTTCGTCGTGTAACCAACAACCGTTGGTTTTCCAGTCGTTCCGCTGGAGGCGTGCAACCGGGCAATCTTCGACAATGGAACCGCGAAAAGTCCGTATGGGTAGTTATCCCTGAAGTCATGTTTCTTCAGAAACGGAAATTTGCGCAAATCCTCGAGGGACTTCAGATCGTCCGGATGAACGCCGTGCGCGCTGAAGCTGCGTCGATAGTGCTCGACGTTGTCGTAGGCGTGACGCAACGACCATTTGAGCCGCTCCAGTTGGACGGCGCGCAACTCATCCTGACTGGCTCGTTCGAGGCTCATGGCGCACCCGCAATCAACCGGCGTCGCTCTTCCTTCACAGCCACGAGCGGCTTATGTCGGTAGGCGGCCACTTCCGCGGCCGTAAACTTCGCGACCGGCCGTGACGCCGGCACCGCGCTCAGGTGATCCACCATCCAATTCAGCACTTCCGCCAAATCCGCGTCAGAGAGTTTGGATTGCGCCGAACCGGGAACCTGGATGAGAAAGCGGCGCCCGGCGGGCTTGCTGGCAAGTGGAACCAGCGTATCGCGAACCGAAGGCACGCGCCCGGGCTCTCCGCCTCCATCGGGAGTATGGCAACCCATGCAGTGGAGCATGTAATTGACATGTGGCTCATAAGCGCCCGCAGCGCCAGCGTAAAGCAGCGCGGCGGCGAGGCCGCTACTTCGCAACAGCGACGATGCGAGCCGTCGAGCAGTGATAGGGAACGTTGGCCTTGCCATTTCCAGAGCACCAATTGTAATCGTTGGACTGGAACGGTATGTACAACGGTGTGTCGCGCTCATTTCGATTACACATGCATCGGCCGCACGTCGACTTGCCGCAGCAGTCGTTGTACGAGATGACATAGTCCTTTCCATCGAGCGGGTTGTGACAAGTTCCTACCCATGTGACCGCGGACATCTGGGTGCCGGGAGGACAGGTGTCCTGCGTTCCTCCGCAGCAGCCACAAAGATACCCGTCAATGGCGCAGTGGCGCCAGTAGTCGCAACTGGTTGGATCATCTACCTTCTTGGCCTTCGGGTCCGCAGTGGCACCGCGAGCCACCGGCAACAACGGCGTTGCGGCAGCGCCGACCAGCAGTGCCCCGAGAAAACCCACCATGCTCCGACGGGAAGTGCGCTTGGCAAGGGAACGGGCCGAGCCTTCCACCATTCGATCGAGCCACCTCATGGGCTCACCAACACAGTAGGTGTGGTACCGATATCGGTCACCGAACGCAGGAATTTCCCGCTGGTCGCGTCGTAGATGTCGAGCACGTTGCTGTCAATGAAGATTGAGAACATGAGTGGGTGCGCATCGCGGCTCACCTGGATGGAGCCTGAGTCGTGTTGCATGGAAATTTTCTGGATCCGGGCGCGTTTCGCCAGATCGTAGACCCAGACTTCCCGGCCGGGGTCCTTGTGAGTATCCAGCTCGCCCTGGTGCATGATGGAGTACAGCCGATTCAGGCCGGTGTGCACGGCCAATTGTTGTAACCCGCCCGGCCGCCACTTCGCGGCCTTTTCATCGGCACTCAACAGCGACCACGTCGGCTGCAGCTTCGAGCCCGCCTCGACCGGGTAAATCATCCCACTGAAGGAAACGAAGTACCACGTATCCCCCACACGCACGCCCTTCTCAGTTACCGGGTCGTGCTCGACATCAAACACCGGATCGGCGGTCCGCTCGCTGGACTTCACTTTACCCGTGTCATCAATGACGGTGTTCAACAGGGCGCCGTCCGCGCAAATACTGAAAAAAGTGCGGTTTCCGGTGGGATAGATCAGTGCGCACCCCGAGCTCTCGATCTCACCCACGAACTTGCGTGTTTGAGTGTCGACGACCGTGATGCTCTGTCCGGGGTTGAAGTTGTAGACCAGCAGGAACCGACCGTCATCCGTCAGCTGCGCGTTCGCCATCATGGGCAGGTTGGACGAGCGCTTGGGCGGAATCTGGATTTCACTGATGAACGACAGGTGCGCTGGATCGTAAAGCGAGATGACATCGGTCCGCTCGCCGCGCGTACCACGCGAAAAATAGGTCTCCGGAGAGTAGATGACGCGGCCGTCCAACGACGGTACGACGCGCATCGATCCGAAGCCTGTATCCAACTCACCGACAAAACGGCCCGCGTCGCCATCAACCAGCAGCGCCTTGCCGCTCACCATGTGAGGAAACACAAAGTCGTTGACCCATATGTAATGGGGCGGTGTCGGTTGCGGCAACGTCACCACTTTTGGCGCGTCAGCGGCCGAGGCGGACGCCGCAGACAGGCAAGCGAGCAGGAGCATCCCCACTTTTGACATTGAGCTAGCGCTTCTTTTGGTCGGTTGACCAATACGCTACAATCCGCCCCGAATGCAAGTCAAGACAAAGCGAGCCGCGACCGGCAGGCGCGCCGGCAACGACACCGCCGCGCGAATAGTCCTCGCCGCCCGCGACCTCCTCATGACGGAAGGGTACGCGCAGTTCTCCATGCGCAATGTCGCCGCCCGCGCAGGGCTGCACCTGGCCAACGTCCAGTACTACTACAAGACCCGCGAGGACCTGGTTGAGGCACTGCTGGATGATACCGGCGAGCGCTACCGCAGCTCCTACGAAGAGCTGCGAGCGAAGGCACCCACAGACCGTGAAGCGCGCTTCAAGGCCGTAGTCGAATTCAACCTCAAGGACATCGCGACCTCCGAGACGCGCCGTTACTTCATTCAGCTATGGGCCCTGTTGACGGAAATTGACGGTCGGGCCGGCCACTTGATGAATGATTTGTACGCAATCGACATCCAGCAGTTGAGTGACTGCATCGCCGACCTGGTTCCGGATACCGATGCGGCCGAGGTCCGCCGGCGGGCGAGCATCCTGGCCGCCATGATCGAAGGCATGGTGGTTGTCCGGGGCGCCCACAGCCGCAACCCCGCGGAGCTGAAGAAGCTCATGGCTCGCGCTCAAGGCATGGCAATGCAAATCGCGCTTGGCCTCGTCCCGGATGTGAATTAGGCTGCCCTCATGCACGCGCTCACCCACATCGAAGCGACGGCTCTCCCCTACTTACCCGATCCACGCTCGGTCCAGTCGGGGGATACAGTTGACGAGGCCACTCACGTCGTCAGCGAGAACATTCATCCGCATCGACTGCGGACTGTGAATACAGGCGGCCGCAGCCTGATGTGCCTGACATCAGCCCTGGATCTCGGCGATTGCGCCCTGGGTTATGTGCAGTACGGCTTCGAAGTTGAGATTGATTCCGGTGTCATTGCCGAATACCAGTTGGTGAAGTCCACCCTGGCCGGCCAGGGGCGCGTGATCTGCGGACCCGAGTCCGTGGTGACCTCGCCGCGTTCGATCGTGATGACCTCCCTGACCGAGGTGTCGCGCGTCATCATGTCGGCGGAATGCAAGCACCTGACCGCCCGCGTTTGCCGCAAAGCAGTAGAGCAGCGGATCACGGAAAAGCTGGGGCACCGCCTGAGCGCGGCAGTGAAATTCGACATGGAAATCCCGTCGGATTCGGATTTCGGACGGGCGTGGCATCAGCTCCTGGCGCACATCTGCAACTTGTCGGCCACCGCGCCCAAGGCCCTGGCGGCCGAGGAAGTTCGCAAGCAGTATTCGCGCACCCTGATTGAGCTGCTGGTGCACGCGGCGCCGCACAACTACTCGGAAGAGCTGGAGCGGGGTGCCACGCAACAGGCTATTCCGTGGTACGTACGGCGTGCCCGCGCCTACATGCACGATCATCTGTCGGATCTGCGCTCTGTCGCAGAGATCGCCAGCGCCGTGGGCATCACGCCGCGCAGCCTGCAGAACGGCTTCCGCCGGGTCTTCAACATGACGCCGGCCGAATACCTGCGGGATATCCGCATCCAGGCACTGCACGAATCGCTGTTGCGAGCCGATCCCGGCCGCAGCGTGACCGAGCTCATGCAGGATGTAGGCATCCTCAATTTTGGGCGGTATGCCCAGTACTATCGGCGCAAGATGGGCGTAGCCCCATCCGAAACGCTCCGGGGCGCCGTCTAACGTAGCGTTGCGCACCGGCAACAATCGGCCGGTCGCCCCCAATTCTTTCCGATTCCGTATCGCGCCTTCGCATTGCGGGCGACTAAGCTCCATAGAGCTTCCACGTGGAGTGCCATCGCGATGCCTCGAATAACAATGAAGGCGCTGGCGGGGTTGTCCGCAAGCGTCTGCCTGGGGGTAGTACCGAGCGTCTGGTCGCAGGAGAACAGCGACAGTGACAAGCTCGCGGAAATTGTCGTCACCGCGCAAAAGCGCGAGCAGAACCTGCAGGATGTGGGCACGTCGGTCACCGCCTTCGATGCCAACACTCTGCAACAACTCGGGTTGAAGGACGTGACCAGTGTGACATCGCAGGTTCCCGGCCTGCAATTCAACCAGTACGGTTCGACGGTTACGATCTACAACCTTCGCGGTGTGTCGCAGAACGACTTCAGCGACCACCAGGAGGCGCCTGTTGCCGTCTACAGCGACGACGCCTACATCGCCTCAACGGGCGCGTTGGCTGGAACTTTGTTTGACACGCAGCGGGTCGAAGTACTGCGCGGTCCACAAGGCACGCTCTTCGGACGCAACGCCACCGGCGGCCTGATCCAGTACTTCAGCAATCAGCCGACCGACCATCTCGACGGCTATCTGGATGTCACCGGCGGCAACTTCAGCCGCATCGACACTGAAGGCGCCATCGGCGGCCCCCTGACCGACACCCTCGCCGCTCGTGCGGCCTTCGCGACCAACTATCACGAGGGCTACATCACCAACCAGCTGGGCGGCCGCATCAACAACCAGCGGCAGTTCGCAGGCCGCGTGCAATTCACCTGGAAATTCGCCGACAACGGCGAAGTACGCCTGAAGTTGCACGGGGTCAACAACGACTCGGAAGTCGCGGGCAACTATTCCTGGGCGGCCTCAGTACCCGATGACACGGGACGCGGCGTCTTCGTCCCCGGAGGCTCCGACTTCTTCGGCTATACCAATCCGACCACCAACCCTTTCAATCAGTCGGAGGACCGGCGCGGCATCTTCAACCGCACGGTGTATGGCGCAACGGTCCATGCCCTCTACAAAACCGACTGGTTTACGGTGACCTCGGTCACCGACTACATGCATGTGCAGAAGCGTTACGGCGAAGACTCCGACATATCGCCGAACCCCATCTTCAACTACGACGTGTTGTATCACTTCCACCAGTTGTCGCAGGAGCTGCGTCTGAACGGCGAAGGTGAACAGTACCGGTGGGTGGGCGGCTTCTACTACCTGCACTATGACAGCCGTGATATCGGCACCACCTCGCTCATCGAGCCGATTGGCCTGGGTCGCGCTGATTTCAGCCTGAGCACGAACTCCCCCTCGGTATTCGCCCAGGGAGAGTATGACCTGCTGCCGCAACTGACCTTCATTGCGGGTGCCCGTTATACCTACGACGACAAGGCCTTCAACTATTACTACTATTGCGAGGCCTGCGACCAGAATCTGCACTACGTGTCCCCCGACTACCCGGACGCCAGCAAGAAATTCAACATCGTCACTGGGAAAGTGGAGCTGGACTACAAGCCCGCCAAGGACCTGATGGTGTATGCGAGCTGGAACCGGGGCGCCAAGGGTGGTGGCTGGTCGGCGCCCACCTCGGGCCCCGTCGATCCGGAAACCCTGCCCTACACAATGGAGCGCCTCACCAACATCGAGGCCGGCTTCAAATCCACCTTCTGGGATGGCCGCGCGCGCCTGAACGGCTCGGTATTCCACTACGACTACAAGAACTACCAGGGCTTCTTCCTGGATGTGGCCACCCAGGTGGTGCAAAACATCGATGCCAAGGTTAAAGGCGGCGAGCTGGAATTCGCCGTGGTTCCACTGCACGGCCTGAACATCCAGCTCGGCGTGTCACACCTGGAGTCCATGGCACCGCACGTTCCGACACCCTCGGGCGAATTCGTCCCGGCGGAAATGCCGCAGGCTCCGCATTGGACCCTCAACGCCCTCGCCCGCTATGAATGGCCGATGTTCGGTGGTGTAGCTTCGGTCGAAGGCGATGCCAAGTGGAACAGCCGGCAATACCTCGAGCTGATCAACGCACCGGTGGACCTGCAACCCTCCTACGCTGTAATCAACGCGCGTGTTGGATTCGGCAGCCTCGATGATCGGTGGCAGGTCAATGCGTTCGTCAAGAACGCGGCTGACAAGTGGTACCGGCTCTACAACCTGGATCTCTCGGGCTTCATCGGTAGCAATCAGGGAGTCTACGCTCCACCGCGCGAATACGGGCTGGAGCTGCGATATCACTTCGGAGGATGACATCATGACGGGCTTCTCGTTAACGATCGGCGGCAAGGCCGCAGCGACGGGCAAAACATTCAACGTACTGAATCCCGTCGACGAGAGTGTGGTGGCGGCCTGCCCGGAAGGCACGCCGGCGCTGGTGGACGAAGCCGTTGCCAGCGCCCGCAAAGCGTTCAAGGGCTGGGCGGCACTCCCCGATGCCGAGCGCGTCGGCAAGTTGATGGCGATCGCCGATCTCATTGAGAAGCATCATCCGGAGCTGTCCGAGCTCATCACCCGTGAGCAGGGCAAGACTCAGAGCGGTCCCGGCGCCAACCTGGAAGTGGGCGGAGCGGTTGCCTGGACACGCGCCACGGCCAGCCTGTCGCTGCCGGAACAAACCATCCAGGATGATGCGAAAGCCAAGATTGTAATGCGGCGCAAGCCGGTGGGTGTCGTTGCTTCCATCACGCCTTGGAACTGGCCGATGATGATCGCCGTTTGGCACATCATGCCGGCGTTGCGGGTCGGATGCACAGTTGTCATCAAACCTTCTCCGTTCACTCCGCTGTCGACCCTTCGCATGGTCGAGCTCATGAACCAGGTATTGCCCCCAGGTGTGATCAACTCAGTGACAGGGGGTGCGGAAGTCGGCACCCGGTTGGTCAATCATCCCGATGTGAACAAGGTGGTATTCACGGGCTCCATTGCGACGGGCAAGAAAGTGATGGAGGGAGCGGCTCACACGCTCAAGCGCGTTACCCTCGAGCTGGGTGGCAATGATGCCGGCATCATCCTCCCGGGCACCAAAATCGATCCGCTGCTCGAGAACCTCTTTTGGGGCTGCTTCATCAACGCGGGTCAGACCTGTGCCGCGCTGAAGCGGATGTACGTACACGAAGACCAGTACGACGAGGTTGTGCAGAAGTTCTCCGCCTATGTCGCGAAGATCCCGGTCGGGAACGGGCTCGACCCCCAAAACCTGATCGGCCCGGTGGCCAACCGGATGCAGTTCGATAAGGTCGCGGACCTGGTCGAGGACGCCCGCCACAGCGGAGCGAAGATTGTCGTCGGCGGCAATCCGGAAGAAAAGCCGGGATACTTCTATCCGTTGACGGTGATTTCCGAGGCAACGGATGCCATGCGGGTGGTCAAGGAAGAACAGTTCGGCCCCGTCATCCCGATTGTGAAGTACAAGACTGTTGAGGAGGCGATTGCGCGGGCCAACTCACTCGAGGTCGGGCTCGGCGGGTCGGTCTGGGGAAATGATCCGCAGGAAGCAGCCGGGTATGCCAGCCAGCTCGAGTGCGGCACGGCCTGGGTGAATCAGCATGGGACCCTGCATCCCATGGCGCCCTTCGGAGGCGTAAAGTGCTCCGGCATCGGCGTGGAATTCAATGTGGATGGATTGAAGGAATACACCACAGTGCAAGTCGTAAACGTAGCGCTCTAGAACCGCATGACCACCGTCGACCGGCGTGGTCTGATAGCCGCCATCCTGGTTGGCGTCATCGGACCGGAAGTGTTCATTGTCCAACCCGGGTTTGTGCAGGGGTTGGTCGAGCACCTGGGCTTTGATGATCAGAGTGCCGGCTATGCGGCCTCCATCGAGGTGTGGGGGATCACGGCCACCACCGTGTTGATGACATTCTTTGCGCACCATTTCAACTGGCGCAAGGTCATCACAATCTCCCTGGTCCTCGTGGCCCTCAGCAACCTCGCCTGCATTGCGGTTCACGACAAGACGCTGTTCGTCGTTCTGCGGTTCTTTGCCGGGCTGGGCTGCGGCAGCCTGATTTCGTTGAGCTTCACGACCGTGGGACTCACCAGCAATCCCGACCGGAACTTCGGTTATCTGATCATGTGGGTGCTGCTCTACGGTGCGGTTGTGTTGTTCGCCATGCCGGCGGCTTTCTCTCTCAGTGGAATGACTGGTCCGCTGTTGTTCTTCGCGCTGTTTCCCCTGGTTGCTTTGCCGTTCGTCAGGGCATTTCCAGTGAGCGGCGAAACGGTGGCCGCGGTCGAAGCTGACGCGATCAATCTCTCTGCGGTGCTGAAGGGCTCCGCACTGGCAGCCATGTTCGCCTATTTCGTCGCGCAAGGTGTTGCCTGGGCGTACCTTTTCCTGATCGGCACCGCGGGCGGATTGTCTGAGCAGAAGGTGGCGAATGCGCTCACGTTGTCGCAATTCGCGGGTGTTGCGGGTGCGCTGTTGCCAGCGATGTTGGGCTCTCGGTTCGGACGCTGGCGGCCCCTGTCAATCGGCATCGCCGGGGGAGCCGTGGCCCTGGTATTCCTGATCGGTCACTTTGAGTACCTGCCCTTCACGATCTGGGTCTGTGTCTATAACTTCTTCTGGAACATGACCCACCCGTACCTGCTCGGCTCCATGGCGAGCTTTGATCGGCGCGGACGGGTGGTCGTGTATGCAGTGGCGCTCCAGATGTTGGGACTCGCCATCGGGCCTGCCCTGGCCGCCAGCGTAATTTCGCCGGACCACTATGACCGCGTGAACTGGCTGGCTATCGGCTTCTTCATGGTCAGTTGGATTTGCATTCTGCCGCCCGTGCTCGCGCAACAGCGCAGCACCCAGGGCGCCAAACTCGGATGGAGAACCTCATGATTGGAGATCTCAAGGGCAAGGTCGCGATCGTCACCGGCGCCGGACAAGGCATTGGCGAAGGCATTGCGCGGTGCTTTGCCAAAGCCGGCGCGAAGGTCCTGATTGCCACGCGGACCGCCAAAAACGGCCAGGCCGTTGCGGATTCGATCAACAAAGACGGTGGCGTAGCCAGCCTGTTGCAGGTTGATGTCGGCCAGCACGAACAGGTCAAACGCGCTGTGGAGCACGCCGTATCGACCTACGGCAGGCTCGATATTGTGGTGCATAACGCCGCTGTGTATCCGGTGTTGCCGATCGAAGAGTTGAGCGACGCCGACCTCGACATGACGCTGTCGGTGAATCTCAAGGCCGGCTTCTGGCTCATCCAGGCCGCCCTGCCTCACCTGCGCAAGCAGGGAGGCGGCCGCTTCCTCTTCACCTCCTCCGTTACCGGCCCCAATGTCGCCATGCCAGGGACCGCACACTACGCGGCATCCAAAAGCGGCATGAATGGCCTGATCCGCACGGCAGCCCTGGAGTTTGCCCGCGACAACATCACCGTAAATGGCGTTGAGCCGGGCTACATCCGCACACCCGCGATGGAGGCTTTGGGCAGCGAGGCAGAGATCGCCGAGATGGCCAAGTGCATTCCACTGGGCAAGCTCGGCAGTCCCATCGACATCGCCAACACGATGCTGTTTCTGGCCTCGGACGAGGCCGCCTACATCACCGGCCAGACAATTGTCGTCGATGGGGGTTCGACGCTCCCCGAGAGCCCGGTTGTGCTGGACGCCTACTACAACTCAAAGAAATGAGCGCGCAATCCCTTCTCGAGCGCCGCTTTAACGTTCTGGGGCGCCACTCCCCCCTCTTCTACGAGAAGCCTTTGCAGCTCGTTCGGGGCGAGGGAGTGTGGGTTTACGATGCCGACGGCAAGCGCTACCTGGACGCCTATAACAATGTCCCACATGTTGGGCATTGCCATCCGCGCGTAGTCGAAGCACTGCGCCGCCAGGCTGGCATCCTCAACAGTCATACGCGCTATCTGGATGAAACGGTCGTCAACTACGCTGAAGACCTGCTAGCGACGTTTCACCCCAGCCTGGCGCGAGTGTTCCTGACGTGCACCGGTAGTGAGTCGAACGAGTTGGCGTTGCGGATCGCTCGCGAGACGACCGGGCACATGGGTGTCATCTCTACTGATTTCGCCTACCACGGCAACACTGCCGCGGTCTCGCAGATCAGCTCCGTGTTCACCCCAGCATCGAAGCGCGGCCCTTACGTCCGCTATGTCCCGGTGATTGACCCTTATCGTCAACGCAACGGCCGCAGTGACGAGCAGCTCGCAGACTTCTATGTCGAGCAGTTGCAGCACGCGATCGACGATCTCGAGCGCAACGGTGTGAAACTCGCGGCCGTGTTGTTCTGCACGGCCTTCTCGAGCGAGGGGCTACCTGACATCCCGAAGACCTACTTCCCCAAGGTCGCCGCTGCTGTGCATGCGGCGGGCGGTCTGGTGATCGCAGACGAGGTGCAGGCGGGATTTGGTCGCTTTGGCTCCCACATGTGGGGCCACGACCGTCACGGAATGGTTCCGGACATCGTCACGATGGGCAAACCCATGGGAAATGGTCATCCGTTGGCCGGCGTCGTGACGACCGCAGCGCTCATGGAAGACTTCACGAGCCAGAACATGTACTTCAACACCTTCGGCGGGAACGAAGTGTCCGCAGCCGTTGGACATGCGATGTTGAATGTCCTGCGCGATGAGAAGCTGCTGGAAAATGCGCTGACTGTCGGAGAGTACGTGCTGACCGGGATGCGCCGGTTGCAGCAGAAGTATCCGATCATTGGCGATGTTCGCGGCCAGGGTATGTTTTTCGCGGTGGAAATTGTCTCCAAGGGGCAACCGGATGCAGCGACGACCAAGAAGATCGTGAATACTATGCGCGAGCGCGGTGTCCTGATCAGCCGGATCGGTCCGCATGACAACATTCTCAAGATACGCCCACCCATGGTGTTCACTCGAGAGAACGCCGACGTGCTGCTGTCCACGCTGGACAGTGTGTTGAGCTGATGGACGCGCTGTTGCAAAGACTGATTGCGCTCGTTGAGTCCCGCTGGCCCCTGCAGTGCGCCTCAATTCACCCGATCAAGGTTCGCGAGAACGCCGTCTATGCGGTTCACCTGCGTGACGGTAGCAAGGTGGTTCTTCGTGTCCATCGCTGCGGATACCACAGCGACGAGGCACTTCAGTCCGAGCGGACGTGGATGCAAGCGTTGGAGGATCATGGCATCGAGGTGCCACGGCATGTTTTGTCCAACACCGGCAGGTCGTTCGAGCGGTCTCACATCGAGGGCTTTGAGGGTGAGCGCCAGGTTGACGTGTTTCACTGGATTGCGGGGCAACAACTAGGGTCGGTTGAGCACGGCGTGGCCGCTGTGGGCGTTGCCGATGCCTATCACGAGGTTGGCAGGTTGGCCGCCCGCTTGCACAACCAATCCTCTGTATGGAACGCACCGTCCAGCTTTCTACGGCATGCGTGGGACGCCGAAGGGCTGGTTGGCGAGCGGCCATTCTGGGGCCGGTTCTGGGATCTCGCGGCGCTGACCGATCCGCAGCGAAAGTTTTTCGTGGCGCTACGAGAGTCGCTCCGGCGCGACTTGAATGCGTTTGGCACCGGGCCTGACCGGTACGGACTCATTCATGCCGACCTCGTGCCGGAAAACATCCTGGTGGATGGGGACTCCCTGCAGGTCATCGATTTCGATGATGCCGGCTACGGCTGGCACCTGTTTGAGATTGCCACGTCGCTGTACTTCATTCGCCGTGACTCGATTTACGAGCAGGCGCGCGACGCGGTCATTGAGGGCTATCGCCAGCATAGAACGCTCGCTGACGACCACCTGGCGCTGCTGCCGATGTTTCTCGCCGCCCGCGGCACGACTTATCTCGGCTGGGTGCACACGCGCGCAGGCGAACCCGCGGCCGCGGAAATGATACCGGCGTTGATTGAGCTCGCGACAGCCGCCGCCGAGGATTATCTCAACGGCCGCTAGTAGACAATACTGCCAACGGATGTGCCGCCGCAGACAAACAACGTTTGTCCCGTGATAAACCCCGCTTGCGGGTCCACGAAGAACAGGATGGCGCGCGCCACATCCTCAGGCAGCCCCAAACGCTTTACAGGGATCGATTGCACGATTGCCGGGAGACGCGGGCTGTCTTTCGGAATGATCTCGTGGAACACCTCCGTGGCCTCTATGGGCCCCGGGGCGATGACATTAGCCGTGATCCCATCCGGACCCAGCTCGAGGGCCCAGGTACGCGCCAAACCCAACATGGCGGCCTTGGTAGCGGAATACACGGTGCGTTGGGCCAGCCCGAGCACGGCCCTGGATGAGACGAGTACGATGCGCCCGAAGCGGCGCTCTCTCATGGCAGGCAGCGCCGCCTGTACCAGTGCGATCGGTGCAGCGATGTGCAGATTGGCCAGCGCCTGATAGTCGTCTTCGGTGACTTTCTCCAGCGGCTGCTGCCTCACCGCCCCCGCGTTGTGAATGATGGTGGTTATCGGGTACCGCTCGGCGAGGTCGTGTGCCATTGCCGCCGTGGCGCGTATGTCCGACAGGTCAATCTGGACCTGCTGCAGGTTGGGTGAAGGGGTCGCCGCCGGCTTTCGATCCAGAGAGATGACCCGGTGCCCGGCAGCCAACAGCTTCTCACAGGTCGCTGCCCCGATTCCCGAGCTGCCGCCCGTAAGCAGGGTGAATGAATCACTCATCGGGCCACCAGCACTGCGTAACCCTCTTGAAGCCGCATGCTGACCTCCACGTCAGCAGGCGCCGCCGGCACCGACTTCTCAATATGTGCCAACGCAACCGGCCCGCACTGCAAGTGCACGAGCCCGACTCGCAACGGCAATTGACCCTCGAACTGCCCGAGATGACTGTGGAACAGCGTCGTCTCGGAAATCAGGCGCCCCGCTCCTCGCTGTTCGTTCCATTCCAACTCGACCGAGAGGCAGCGATGACACGCATCACGTGGCGGGTATTGGACAGCGCCGCACTGTCTGCACTGCTGCAACTCAAACCGCCCCGCCGCGGCGGCCTGGGTCATGCGCAAGGCGGCGCGACTATGTAGCTGCAAGGATGGTCGCTCCACAACACAGACCTCGATCGTAGTTGATCATGCCGAACCCACTCACCAGCGCGAGCTTCGCATCTGCGACAGGCTGACCCAACGCGGCCCCGGTCAACTGCCTGGCCGCATCCGTCAGACCCAGAAACCCACCTGCAGCTCCGGCCTGCCCGCAAGACAACTGGCCGCCTGAGGTGTTGTGCGGGAAGGTCCCGTCATTGGTGAAGGTATGGTCGCGGACAAACTGGGGCCCCTCGCCCTTGGCGCAGAACCCCAGGTCTTCCATCTGCAGCACGCTGATGACGGGATAGTCGTCATAGGTCTGCAGCAGATCGATTTGCTCATGTCTGACCCCGGCACGCGCAAACAGCTCATCCCGATCCAACACCCAACCACCGCGCATCTGGATGAGGTCGTCAGGGAAGGCGTTGTGGCGTTCGCACGTCGATAGCACCGCTACGGCCCTGAGGCCGAGACTGCGGGCGCGTTGTTCCGACATGACGAGGAAACCCTCAGCTCCCGCGCAAGGCATCACGCAATCGAACAGATGGATCGGATCTGCGATCGGGCGAGCGTTGAGATACTGGTCCAAGGTCAGTGGCTTGCGAAACAGCGCCGCCGGAAAGCTCAACGCATTCTCACGTTGGGCAACGCAGAGCTTGCCAAAATCCTCTCTCCTGGCGCCGTACTCCCGCATGTAGTACGAAGTCAGCAACGCGAAGCTGGCGTTAGGGCCACCGGCTCCGTAGGGCCACACCGCGTCCTGGGTGAACCGACTGAAATTCCCTAGAGTCGATCCGAACACGTCAGGTGAGTTTGTGTCGGCACCGACGCAGGCAACCACTTCCGCGTCTCCCGCCTCAACCGCTCTCACTGCGCGCCGCAACGCGACTATTCCGGCCGCTCCCCCCATTGGAATGTGATCCAGCCAGCGCAGCGACAAACCCAGATGCTGAGTCAGACCGACGGCGGTGTCAGGTGCGAGCGTGAAGCTCGAGAAGCACAGGCCATCGAGGGCCGCCTTCTCCAGATGGGCTGCCCGGAGCATCTCGGAGAGGGCTCGCGCGGCAAACCAATGAGCTGTGTTCTCGCTGAACCGCGTATAGGCGATGGTGACGGGTGCCGTGATGACGGCTTTCATGGGGCGCGCTTTTTCATGGACCGCAGGTCCAGCGTGCTGCTGAGGGCAACACGCTCACGCGCCAGCTCGCCCAGCCGGGCGCGCTGGATCTTCTCTGTCGCGGTGAGTGGCAAGCGGTCACAGAACGCAATGTAGCCGGGCGCTTTGAAGTAAGCGAGCCTCTGTAGACAGAGCTCAACGAGCTCCCGTGCCAACCCTGGCTGATCGTCTACTGCCCCGCGCGGCACCACGCACGCCATCACCTCATCGCCGCGTACCTCATCCGGCACGGCCGCGACACCTACGCTGGCGATGCGGGGGTGTTGCAGGAGCACACCTTCGACTTCGACAGCGGAGATATTCTCGCCACTTCGGCGGATGACGTTTTTCTTTCGATCTACGAAATGGAAATCACCGTCCCCGTCGACGAAGACAATGTCCCCGGTGTGAAAGTAACCGCCCTGCCAGGCCTGGGCCGTAGCCTCGGGATCCTTCAGATACTCGCGGAAGAATCCACGCCTGGGCTCATCACCCGCCGCGCGAACCCACAGTTCGCCGTGCTCCCCTGGAGCCGCGTCGTTCCCCTCAGCGGCAACAACACGACATTGCACCTTGGAAGACGGCCGCCCGAAGCAGGCGGTGCCAATCTTGCGCGGCTCGCGGCTGGCAATGATGGCCGCTGCGCAGCCGGTTTCCGTCATGGCCCAAGCCTCGACCAACGGGAAACCGAATCGCTGTTCGAACGCGGCATGCAGCCGAGGGCTCACACCGGCGCCGAAGCCAAATCGGATCTTGTGTTCCTTGTCGGTGGCCGACGGCTCACTGCCCAACAACATCGCCGGCATCACTCCGAGGTAGTGAAGCACAGTCGCCTTCGATCGGCGGACACTGTCCCACCAGGTACGCGGATGAAACCGATCCAGTGGGATGATGCATCCGCCCGTCAACAACATGGCCATGGTGGAACAAGCCATGGCGTTCATGTGTGTCATCGGCAGCGGCGTCAGTAGCCGCTCAGCCCCCTCCTCCAACGCACACAGCCCGCCGATCCCGGCGTACCAGTTCCCGGCCGCCAGGAAGTACTCGTTAGTGAGCACGCACCCCTTAGGCCGCCCCGTCGTACCCGAGGTGTACAAAAGCGCGCACTCGGAATCCGTTTGCGCGCTCTGGTCGGCACCCGTAGTCGGCCCACGAACACCCTTGGTGCCAACCACTGCGGCGAAGACATCGTCTGTGCCAACGGTCAGTTGGGTGCCAATCCTCTCGGCGGCACGCCGGACCTCCTCCACACGTATCGGAGGCGCAATCGCGGCCACCATTTCGGAGTGTCCGATGACGTACTCCAACTCTGCTTCACGCCAGTCGGTATTCAACGGCACCGCCGACACACCCAGCGAATTCAATGCCAGCCAATGGAAAAACATGGCTGGCCGATTCTCCAGCATCAACCCTACACGGTGCCCCGTGCTCAGCCCAGCCGCTGCGTATCGCTCAGCCAAGGCAGCGATCTGCCTCGCGGCCTCCGCGTACGTATAGCTCCGTGCCTCAATACCGTAATGCTGGGCCGTCTCCGGCAGGGTCGACAGAAATTCCCGATCCCCATGGCGCGCCAGCGTCCGCTGGAATCCTTCGTAGACCGTGCCGCTGACCATGGTTAGAGCAGCAGTTGTATGGATGGGAGGGCAGCTTCCCGATTCAGCAGCTCGATCCTTTTCATCTGGATCTTCCACCCGGACGCCTGGCTGCGCAGATGATGGAAAGCCACGCCGGCCAACATGATCTGCTGATCGAGTTGTGCTTCGACATACAGGAACGGAGTCCGCAAAACGCACTGCTGCTCCCCGGATTCAACCACAGCAGGCTGCTGCAACACGTGCTGGCAGAAACTCGGCTGCTGCTGTGAGAACGCATTCGGATGCCGCAGCCGCTCAATACGGACCTTCAACAGCAACTTGTCTTCGTAGAAAAGCGAAGTATGCGTTTCGCCAATCGGCTGATCCCGCGTCAGCGGCATCCAATACAGCGCATCGTCAGTGAACAGCTCATACCACTCATCGAAGCGCTTCTCATCGATCAATCGCGCTTCGTGATACACGAAATCGATGGCTGACGTCACGTTGGCAGACCTTTTGACCGTGTCATCAGATCCACCCACGCGCGATACTGCCCGCGCATGGGCGCCTCGTTCGTGGCGCCATACACTCCAGCGATTGATTCAGCCTCGCTCGCCGAGTAGTTGCGATGCAGGCTCACCCAATCAGAGCTCTGCGAGCTCAACCCCTCCTGGATCGCACGGTAACAATGCAAGTCATCGTGCCCGACCATCGACGTAGGGGCGTTGATGAGCCGTGAGTACGTTGCCGTACGCGCCAGCATCTCCTCAGGCGCACCCACCAGTCGAAAGGTCCAACTCTCGATGACCGTCTTGTCCACGGCCAGCGGACGCGCCACGCGGATAGTCTGAATCGCGCCTTTGATAGTCAGGCTCGGGTAGTAAACCGTGTTGTGCCGGGCTTCCGCCAGGATGGCCTTCGCCCGCTCCTCCCCATACGCGGCGAACATCCGCCGCTCATACTCACCCACACTCGAGTACTTGGAGTGAATCGAGAAGTTCACGCCCGTGTAGCTGTGCCCGTTGGGATAGACCTTGACGCCCATCTTCTCGAAGAACTCATAGTCATTCACAAAGGGCGTGAATTGCTCGATGACCATGGGCTTGGGTGCACCCTCGGCAGGCGCCGCGGCGTCCCACAGTCGCTTGGCAGTGCCGGCCGACGACTCATGCGCCACCATGGGATGCATCGCGTCATTCAGATTTTCGACGTACATTTTCCAGTTGCAGTCATGGAGGTACCGCAACGGTGCACTCGCAACCTCCAGCCGCCCTTCCGGAGATCGATCCACCATATTGTCGATGGAGCTCAGTGAGTCGCCGAAAAACTCCTGGAATCCAATGCCCGCCGCGGCGAGGCGGACGAACACAAACCCACGGTAGTTGTGTGAGCTCAGCTCGCCGATTCCGTGCAGAGCCTCGGCCTGGGCCGCTGCATCGTAACCGCCCTTGAGGGGGACCGAGCGCAACGTGCCATCCAGGCGATAAATCCAACCATGATAGGGGCAGCGCAGCAGACCGCCCTGACACTTGCCCTGCTGGGCGCTGACCAACCTGGTGCCCTTGTGGGCGCAACGGTTGGGTAACACCCGGACCTTGGAGTCATTCCCACGAACCAGGATGACGGGTTCGTGGCCGATCTGGGCGCTGTAGAAATCGCCGGCGCTGGGCACCTGGCTGTCGTGGCCGACATAGATCCAGGCATTGCGCCACAGGTGCCGCATCTCCAGCTCGAAAACGGCCGGATCGACGTACACGTCCCGGTGGATACGGTCCGGACGTACCAGCTCGCGCACGGAAGCAGGATCGGCGTAACGATTCATTTGCGGGACCCCTATGCCATAATAGTATCCCCATCACGTGATTTTGCAAGTAATTATGGCCCGAGCCGATGCGAAGCGCCGCGGCGATCCGGCGCACCCGGAGTTCAAGATCGCGGACTGGCCCTTCTATCTCATCGCCCGGACCGCGCGGCGCTATGAGATGGATATGGAGGAGGCGCTGCGCCGGATCGACATGGATGTGCCGAGCTGGCGCGCCATCATGTTGGTGCACGAGCAGAACCCCAGCAGCGTGAGTGAGATTGCCGAGCGGGCCGTCACCCGGCTATCGACCATGACGCGCGTCATACAGCGGCTGGAAAAGCGCGGCTTGGTGAAGTTGGCTACCCGCACGGCCGATGCGCGGGTGACGGAAGTGTTCATCACGCCGCAGGGTGAGGAAATCGTTGAGCAGGTGCGTGCGGTGGCCAGCCGAATCTATCAGGCCGTCTTCAAGGACATGAGCGCGGCTGAAATTGAAACCTTGAACGGCCTGCTGCTGAGGGTGTTCAACAGCTTGTGATCAACCGGACGAACACCCGCCGGATCGCTATCGCGTTGGCGCTCGGCGGAGCCCTGCTCGTCAGTTACCCGGCCGTCTCCGGTGGCCTGTTCTGGGATCTCGGCGCAGCCTGCGGCTACGTGTGCCTGATTCTGTTTGTTTGCCTCTACGTCTTCCCCGTTCGAGGTGACGGCCTCCCCCACGCCCGCCTCCTGGGCCTGTCGCAGCACAAAACAATCGGTTGGTGCGTACTAGGCGCCGCCGCCGCCCACGTTGCCGTCGTGCTCCTAGCGGAGCCGCTCAGCACAAGGTACCTGCTGCCCTCCGCCCCGCTCTTCATGTGGTTCGGGTTCATTGCTTTTCTGGCGGTAGTAGCGCTGGTGATTACCGGACTCTCAGCCCGATCACTGATGCGGCGCTCACCTTCCACGTCCCGTGCGACGCTCCACGTCGTGCTCGCGGCGCTTCTGATGCTCACGGTTTGCGGACATGTCATTGGCAGCTCGCAATTACTGAGTGGAGCCATCAAGACTCTCGTTGTCTCGCTCTTGCTTTGTATACCACTCGGTTGGTATGCCTTCCGCCGAAGGCCCGGACGGGTCACCGCACGGCGTGCGAGTCACGTGGCTGCGGTGGGGCTCATCGCACTGCTTCCTGCGACAACCGCGAAGCAATTTCTGCTGGAGCCGGTGGCACGGCCGGCGGCGATAGCGCTGAACTTCCCTCACGACCTTCACACGTCAGTGAGCTGCGTAATGTGCCATCACAACTACGTGGACCACACCGGCACTACCGCCTGCATCGAATGCCATCGAAGCTCACGAACGGATCTCGTGCGCTCGAGCGAGGCAACCTTCCATACCTTCTGCCGAGACTGTCATACGCAACTCGCGTTGGACAGCCACAAGCACGGGCCAACGAGAAGCTGCGCAGCCTGTCATCAAGGGATACGGTCCAGCAACCTCTGAGCTTGCTGGATCACCGCCTCCTGGTGCGCCAGCAACCCCTGCCCGCCCATGTTCTGAAACACCGGCAGGAAAGGATCGGCGCATTCGGTTCGCACACCAGTCATCTCCTCGATGACGGCCAATCCGCAATTGGGCACGTAGGCAGTGGAGTATCCACCCTCGTGCAACATAACCACCCGCCCGCTGCAGATCTCATCTGCAAGATCCAGCGTCATCCGGGCCATCGCCCGATACGTCTCACTCGTGCACAGCATCCGCCCCAGCGGATCCATCGCACTTCCATCGAACCCGCTGGACACAATGATGAGATCGGGCCGGAACCGCCGCACAGCCGGCATGACCACTTTGGACCACGCTTCGAGATAAGCACCGTGGCCCGAACCGGGCGGCAAAGGAATGTTGATGTTGGCACCCACGCCGGTACCCCGCCCGTTCTCAGTCACGTGACCCGAATCCGGCGGATAGTAGTTGTCCTGGTGCACCGAAACAGTCAGCACCGACGGATCCTCCAGGAACGCATGTTCCTGACTGTTACCGTGGTGCACATCCCAGTCGACGATGGCCACCCGCTTGCACCCATGCACCAACTTGGCACGCTGGGTCACCAGCACGTTGTTGGCAAACACACAGAACCCCCGGGCCCGGTCCTTCTCCGCATGATGTCCCGGCGGCCTGACCAGGCAGTAGACATTCCTGACCTGCCCTTTCATCACCGCGTCCAGGCCTTCCAGCGCTCCACCCGCTGACAACAAGGCTATTTCGTAACTGCCAGTCCCGATGGGTGTGAACTCTCCGGCGTCTCCACCAACGCCCGCGGACAACTCCCGCACACGCTTTACGTAGTCAGCAGTGTGGTAATTGGTGATCTCCTTCAGAGTCGCCTGCCGCGGCTTGACCCGCACGAGCTGCTCGAGAATGCCGGACACTTCCAGCAGGCCGAGGAAGCGCCGCTTGGTTTGCGGATTCTCCGGGTGCTGATCCGGCTGCAGCGTCAACCCATACGGCAACGGCCCGGCACTCGCCCCGGTGTGATGCCAGAAATAATGTTCGTGACAGACGAGTCCTGTGGAATGCACTGTTGGCCCCAATTAATGACGGTAGGTCAGCTCGACACCGTAGGTGCGTGGCTGTCCCGGAACGAACTCGAATCCCTGTGCGCCCACTGCACCGAAGGCGAGCGGGATGATCGGATAGCGCCAGCGTCGCAGGTCATAGTCCTTGTTGGTCAGGTTCTTGCCCCAGGCAAACACGCCCCAGGCCCGATCAGGGCTTTCCCAACCCAGGCGTGCACCCACCAGCGTGTAGCCTCCAATCTTCAGCGGCCAGCTCACAGCGCCGTTGTTGAGCAGCCGCACACCATCCTGGTTGACCGCATCGGAATACTCGAAGCCGCGTGAGCTGGTGTCAGCGTGGAGCACGACGTTTCCAAAAGTGAACGGCACCCGATAGTCGGCTGTAGTGCCGATATTCCAACGGGGTGTGAATTGCAGCCGGTTGCCGGAACAATCCTGGTGCAGTCCGAGCGCGTCGCAGTCCGGAAACTCGAGGTACTTGGCATCGAGCAGACCGCCGCTGATACCCAGCGTCAGGTGCTCGACCGGAGCCACTTCCAATTCGAGCTCGACACCCCGGATCCGTGACTTGCCCGCGTTGTTCGTCGTGAACCCCAGCCCCACGAGCTGGCTCACCTGCATATCCTTGTACTCGGTATCGAATATCGCGCCATTCAGGCGTAACCGCCGATGCAATGCCTCCGTTTTGGCACCCAACTCGTAGGTAACCGCAGTCTCGGGTTTGAAGCTGAAGGAGGCCTGGTCGCTGAAGTCGATGATGTCGGTCTGGAACCCGCCGCTCTTGAAGCCCCTGCGGACCGTGCCGTAGGTCAGCAGGTCGTCCGCCGGTTTCCAGGTCAGTGTCACATCGCCCGACACCTGCTCGTCGCTGCGACGCACACCGTTGAACTCGACAAAATCCGACTGGAAGCCCAGCGGCACATTGACCGACTGCACGAAATTGGAGTCCTTGCGATCCAGCGTGTAGCGCAAGCCGACGCCGAGCGTCCAGGTCGGCAGGAAGTGGTAGTTCAGGTTGCCGAAGCCTGCATAGGAGCGCGTGCCCACCTTGCCCACATCCAGGATGCCGAGATTCTCGGCCGGATACGGCACAACGGCCGTGTGACGGTTGGCCCTGACATTCTCATCCAGGTAGTAGAGGCCGACCACGTAGTCGTAGCTTTCAGCCTGCTTCGAGGTCAGCCGGAACTCCTGGGAGAACATGGCTGACTTGTCGATGAAGTGCGAGTGCGTCAGGGTGATCGGGCCTGCATCGTCGTCATTGTCGAGGTTGAAGTTGTTGATGCGGTCGGCCGTGATAGAGGTAAACAGCAGTCCGCTCGGCAACGTCCAGTTGATGGCCAACGAGCCGCCGCCGACATCGATCTTCTCGAAATTGGCGTCGTTCTGGTTCGTGGTAAACCGGTCGGGAAAGTACCAGTTCGGAATCGCGATATTCAGCACCGGCTCCATGGACAGGCCGAACGCCGTGCGATGGTCCTGGTGCATGATGTCACCCGACAGGACGATTTCCAGGTTGTCCAGCGGCGTGAAATAGAGCCCGATGCGACCACCCTGGCGGTTCTCGTTGAGCAGGTCGCGACCGTCGGCGATGTTGTGAACATAACCGTCGTTGCGCTGCTCGAATGCACTGATTTTGCCCGTCAGCACCCCGGGAATCAGGGGGCCGGAGATACCGACCTCCGCATCCTTACGCGAGTAGTTGCCGAAGTTGAGATCAACATTGACGCCGAGCTCGTTCGTGGGTCGTTTGGTGGTGATGTTCACCGCGCCGGCAATCGTATTGCGACCATAGAGTGAACCCTGCGGACCGCGCAGCACCTCCACCTGGTCGATGTCGGCGAGCGAGGCGTTGAAGCCCACAGGGCGGCCGACAAACACGCCGTCCACATAGATCCCGAGGCCGCTTTCCTGGCCGGCGTTGCGGCTCTGATCCACGATTCCGCGCAACCCCCACGAAGACAATGCATTGATTCCGACGGGGTCCCAGTCGAAATTGGGGACATGCTCCACCAACTCGCCCATATTGCTGGCACCCAACTCTTTGAGCTTGGAATCGCTCAGTGTGGTGATGGCAATTGGAACATCCTGGGCATTTTCCGCGCGTTTGCGCGCTGTCACGACGACTTCCTCAAGCCCGCTTTCCTGGGCATAGGCCCAGTCAGCCGTGACGGCACCGCAAGACAACACTATTCCTAGGGTAAGGGAACCCCTGAGCATGACACCCCCGCCATCTTCTATTTGTAGCGACCTGACCTGCGAAGCTATTCCCACGGGAGCAGATGGGGTATCGTTCAAATGAACGGTGTCATGACTCGGAGCCGATGTGACCGCCGCCGACCTGAGCGCGCTGCTGCTCGATCTTTACCGCTACTCGCGCGAAATGACGCTGGGAGATTTCCAGGGTCAGGCGCTCGAGCGCCTGCGCCAGAACCTGCATTTCGACTGTGCGTGGTGGGGCGTCGCCCATTCCAATCACGACATTCACGGCTCCTTCCCCTACAACCTGCCCGACCAGTATCCCAACTTCTATCTCGCGCACGTCAGCGATACGGATGCTCTGGCCGAAGCGGCCCTGGCAACTCCGGGGCAGACGGTGCGTTTCGGGCCTGAGGACTTTGCCGCCTCACCGGGCCTCAACCTTCTGACGGAGCACTTCGGCATCCGCCAGGCGTTGTGTTGTGTCCTGAGCACGCCCATTCTGAACCTGAGCATGTTCATCTCGCTGTATCGCCAACGCGCGCAGCCGCAGTATCGGGTGGAGGAGCAGATGTTCTGCCAGTGGGTTGCACCCCATCTGTGGGCCATCTGGACGGCGAACTGGATTTCCCAGATGGAGCACATTCAGGCCAACAATGCCGCGAGTCGAGTGGCCCATGGGATTTGCGATCACCGCGGCGTCCTGCACAACGCCGAGCCGCGATTTGTCGAGCTGCTGCGCACCGAATGGCCGCAGTGGAGTGGACCTACTTTACCCCCGGCGCTGCAGCAGAACCGCTTTCCCGGCGCTGAGTATCATGGCCAGGCCATTTCGCTGCGTTTGTTCAACGCCTGCGGGTTCATGCTCATGGAAGCGCGGCTCAACTCTGTACTGGATGCCCTCTCGCCGCGCGAAAAGATGATTGCCGAGGCTTTCGGCGAAGGCCGATCGTACAAACAGATCGCGGGGCAGCTGGGACTGTCGCCGGCGACTGTGCGTCATCACCTGCGCAACATCTACACGAAGACAAACGTATCTAACAAGAGCGCTCTGGCAGGGCTCCTGAAGTAACGCTCATTCGTAGTAGACGTGTGCGGGCTCGTCCCGCACATCGCTGAGATCAGGTGCCGGGACACTATCTCCCGGTTGCAGATGCCGGTATCGACCTGAGTGAAACAGCAAGGGCAGGTGCGGCCGCACGCCCGTATGCATATGGATAACCTGACCCAACACCATCCAGTGGTCGCCAACCTCATGGATCTTCCAGGGTTCACACTCAATGGAGGCCAGACTGCCCTCCAGTCGGGGTGCGTGACTGGAGGGAACCAGGCGGAACGGCGGTGGCTGCGGCTCCTTCCAGCCGCCGGCAAAGAAGGTGGACAATGCCTGTTGGTCGTGCCGCAGGATGTTGATTGTAAACGCAGATAGATGGGCCAGGTGCTGCGCCAGGTTCGAGCGCTTGCTCGGACAGAACATGACCAGCATGGGATCGAGCGAGACCGAAGAGACCGCATTGGCCGTCATGGCCAGCACCTCCTGGTCCGCCTTCGCCACAATGACTGCCACGCCGGTCGCAAACAACCCGACGGTATTGCGAAACTGGCGTGCGTCCAGTGTGCTCACGAACCCTCTTTGACGAAGGCGCGCACCTGTTCAGCATACTGTTGTATCTGGCTGGAATGCCCGGTAACCAGGGCGCCCGCCATGCGCACCGGATCGCCGAAAAAAAAGCGCTCATACAGAACCTGGCGGCCGGCAAACGCCGAGATGGAGGCATCCCAGGCGAGCCGGAACAGCGGAATCCGCTCATGTGCTTCCGCACGGGCTGACTGGTAATACTTCCTGATGTCCTCCACCAGCGGACCGTTGAGATCCGCTTCGGTCGGCATGGCCACCAGTCCACTGGCGCCAATCTGCTGGATGATTTCCACCATGCGTGGATACAGCCGGGGAAACAGATTCCGCGCGGCGTCCAGGGGATTCCAGGCCGGCCGCATGACACCCCATTCATCCAGTTGCGCATCGGCTTCGGCCGCACGCAGGAAGGCTTTCATGGTTTCCAGGTTGACCCAGATCTCGGCCAGCTTTTCATGAATGTGCTGAAAGCCTTCCGCGCCGATGGAGTTCACCATCAGGTAGGCCAGACCCAACATGAACTCACACTTGGCAATGTTCTTGACCACCACCTGATGAGTCATATGCACAACCGCCCCGGTGCGGGCATACGCCTCGTTACATCGCTTGATGTCGCGATACAGGACCACTTTCTCCCAGGGGACAAACACATCGTCAAAGACAACGACGGCATCCATCTCCTCGAATCGGGATCCCAGGGGGTGATCGAAATGCGACCGGCCGTAGTCGACGCTCTCGCGACAGATGAAGCGCAACCCTTCGGTGTCATTCGGAATCGAGAATCCGAATGCGTAGGGTGCGTCTTCTTCGGGATTTTTCAGCAGCGTCGACGGGAACACCATGATCTCGTCGGAGATCGGCAATGTTGCCAACATTCGGCAACCGCGGATGACGATGCCGGCGTCTGTTTCTTCCTTAACCCTCGCGGCCAGGAAGGGATCGGCCTGCTTTGCGGAGCTCACGGCGCGATTGGCCTGAGGGGGAATCAGTGTGTGAGTCAGGCACAGATCGTTTTCGCGCAGATATTCGTAGTAGCGGATGGCGTTGTCGCCGAATCGGGGATCCGCTTCGGCCAGGAACGGGGCGCCGGCTGCGTAGCCCGTCATCGCTCGATTGATGTAGTCAGGCACGCGACCCATCATGCCGTGGGTATAGTCTTCCCAGACCTTCATGGCGCGACTGATGCTGACCAACTCCTCCTGGGTCCTGGGCATCATGAACGAACGTGCAACCTTGTGACCGCTCGTGGGTGAGTCATATAGGCTCACTTCGGGGTTCTTCCACTGGAGGTCGTAGAGTTTAGCCAGTGTCTGCACGCCGCCCCGCAGTGCGGGATGCGTAGTGACGTCTTCAATCAACTCGCCGCGGTACCAGATTGCCGGCGGCCGCTCACGCAACCGTTGCAGAACCTGCTCGCCCCGTCGTGCTCCCGAACCTGCGCTCATCTCGCTTCCCCCATGTTTACCTTGGATTCCTCGGACTCAGCCGGCAACTTCGCCAGAACGAGATCCAGCGTTTCGTACAATCGGGTGCTGAATTCGACGCCCAGCCATTTTTCGATCCTGCGGTAAGTCGCATCAATCTCGGGGGCCATCTCGGCCGCCAGCTTTCGCGACTTCGCCGTCAGCGAGACGAGCACTCTGCGTTGATCGTGCTCGACGCGCCGCCGGGTGATGTAGCCCGCCTGCTCCATCCGCTCCAGAACGCCCGCCATGCTCGGGCTGGAAATGGTGCACAGCTCCCCGATCTGCCGCGGCTCCAGGGCCGGAACCTCCAGCAGCACACGCACGATTCGCCACTGCGGCTCGGTAATGCCGTGCGCGTTCAGGATCGGACGAAAGTACGAAATGACGCGCTCGCGGGCCTGCATGAGCAGCAGAGGGATATTGCGATGGTGGAGCCTGCGGGATTTCTCTGCCATGGTTGACATACTCACATATTAGTAATCAAATTGCTAATGTATTAGTGAATGGCGGTTCCTATGGAAGTAGCACCTTATCGGCTCTCGGGGCATGTGTATGGCACGCTCATGAATCATCGCAGCGCGCTGCAGCTCCTCGGCGCGGCTGCCAACGCGGCGCCCTACAAAGCAGCTCCTGTGGCACCTGTGCTCTATGTCAAGCCGCGCAACACGCTGACCGGGCCTGTCGTAGTTCCCGCCGACGTCGAGGAGCTGGAGATTGGGGCCTGTTTGGGAGTGGTTATAGGCCGCACCGCCTGCGCGCTGGCTGCGGACACCGCATTGGATTTTGTCGCCGGTTATCTGATCGTGAATGATGTCAGCGTCCCCCACTCTGTTTACTACCGACCTTCCATCCGCTTTAAGGCTCGCGATGGTTTCTGTCCAACGGGGCCTGTCGTGCCGCGCGCGGCGGTTCCCAATCCAGATGGCTTGCAGATAAGAGTGTTTGTGGACGGTGAGCTGCGTCAATCGGCCAGCACGTCCGAGTTGGTGCGGCCTGTTGCGCGACTGCTGGCGGACGTTACTGACTTCATGACTTTGTCGCCGGGCGATGTGTTGGCAGTGGGAGCGGCGGCGCCTGCACCGCGGGCGCGCGCTGGGCAGAAGGTGGCCATTGAGATTGATGGCGTAGGACGCCTGGAGACTTCATTCACATGAAGCAAGCTCGTGTCGCTTTTTCTGGCGCCATCCATACGGCTGAATCGGACGGACGCGGAGGCTTGCGGCTCGCGGATGGCCGGCACGTATCCGAGGCAGAAGTTGTCTGGCTGTCGCCGTTTGAGCCGGGAACCATCGTCGCCCTTGGCCTGAACTACGCAGATCACGCCAAAGAGCTTTCTTTTGGCTCCCAGGAAGAGCCGCTCGTGTTTCTGAAGGGACCCGGCAGCGTCATTGGGCATCGCGGCGTTACCCGCCGGCCGGCCGGCGTGAAGTTCATGCACTACGAGTGCGAGTTGGCTGTGGTCATTGGTCGGTCCGCGCGCAACGTCAGTCGCGCGGACGCCTTACAACATGTGGCCGGATATTGTGTTGCCAACGACTACGCCATCCGTGACTACCTGGAGAACTGGTACCGCCCCAACCTTCGGGTCAAGAGCCGCGACGGCGGCACGGTGCTGGGGCCGTGGCTCGTTGACGCATCAGATGTGCCCAACCCGGGTAATTTGGATCTGCGTACCTACGTCAACGGCAAGCTGGTTCAACAAGGCAACACACGCGACCTGATTACCGATATACCCGGGCTCATTGAATACCTGAGCTCATTCATGACGCTCTCGGCTGGCGACGTCATCCTGACCGGCACACCTGAAGGCGTGGTCAACGTCAATGAAGGTGATGAGGTCATCTGCGAAATCGAGGGCCTTGGACGGTTGCAAAACACTCTGGTGTCAGACGCCGTCTTCGGAAGAGGAATCTAAAGATGAAGATCGACCACCTTGTTAACGGCAAGACCTTGCCAGGCAAAACGTATTTCGAAGACATCAACCCCGCAACCCAGGAAGTGCTCGCGGAAGTCGCCGCTGGCGGCGAGTCGGAGATCAACGCCGCGGTGGCCGCGGCAAAGGCAGCTTTTCCGGCATGGGCGTCACGACCGGCCACCGAACGGGCTGCGTTGCTGCGCAAGCTGGGCGACCTCATTGCCAAGCACGTTCCGGAAATCTCCAGGACAGAGTCTACGGATACCGGCCAGCCCATTGCTCAAACCGGCAAGCAGTTGGTACCCCGCTCCGCCGACAACTTCTACTACTTCGCCGAGATGTGCGTCCGGGTGGACGGGCACACGTACCCTACCCCAACTCACCTCAACTACACGCTGTTCCATCCAGTCGGTGTTTGTGGCCTGATCTCGCCTTGGAACGTGCCGTTCATGACGGCGACCTGGAAAACGGCTCCTGCTCTCGCGTTCGGGAACACCGCCGTGCTGAAGATGAGTGAATTATCTCCGCTATCGGCAGCGCGCCTCGGTGAGTTGGCCCTGGAAGCAGGAATACCTCCTGGAGTGTTGAATATCGTCCATGGCTACGGCAAGGATGCCGGAGAGGCGCTCTGCCGGCACCCCGATGTCCGGGCCATTTCCTTCACGGGTTCGACCGCAACCGGTGACCGCATCGTGCGCGCGGCCGGGCTCAAGAAGTTCAGTATGGAGTTGGGCGGCAAGAGCCCGTTTGTGATCTTCGCTGACGCCGACCAGGCCCGCGCCCTGGACGCCGCGATCTTCATGATCTTCTCCAACAACGGCGAGCGCTGCACAGCCGGTTCCCGGATTCTGGTACAGCGCTCGATTTACGCTGACTTTGTCAGCCGCTTCGTGGAACGGGCCAGGCGGATCAGTGTGGGCGACCCGTTGCTGGAGTCCACCACCGTGGGCCCGATGATCAGCAAGACTCACCTGGAAAAAGTCCGTGGCTATATAGATCGGGGTCCCAAAGAGGGAGCCACATTGGTGTGTGGTGGTGTTGATCGGCCCTCCTACGCTGCGGACCTCCCACAGGCGATGCGCAACGGCAACTTTGTCTGGCCGACCGTGTTTGCGGATGTTGATAATCGGATGAAGATTGCGCAGGACGAGATTTTCGGGCCCGTGGCCTGCCTGATTCCGTTCGAGGATGAAGCGGACGCCATTGCCAAGGCCAATGACATTCAGTATGGCCTGAGCAGCTATGTCTGGAGCGAGAACCTGGGCCGCGCTCACCGGGTCGCTGCAGCGATCGAAGCGGGTATGTGTTTCGTCAACAGCCAGAATGTGCGCGACCTGCGTCAGCCGTTCGGTGGCACCAAAGCTTCGGGTGTCGGCCGTGAGGGCGGCATGTGGAGTTACGAAGTTTTCCTCGAGCCGAAGAATGTGTGCGTGAGCCTGGGGTCACATCACATTCCGCACTGGGGTACCTGAATGAGCCTGTACCAGTTGCAGAAATTCCTGTTCGATATCAACCGGGATCCCGCGGTGCAGAGTGAGTATCGTGCTGCACCTGCGATCCTGGTCCAACGCTACGACCTGACTGCGCAGGAGCGCGATGCGGTCGTCGCAGGCGATATCGGGCTCATCTACGTGTTGGGTGCCAACGGTCAGCTCTTGATGCATTTCGCAGCCTTTCTCGGCATGCCGTGGCCCGCCTATATCCAGTCCATGCGGGACGGCATCACTAAACACGGTCCGGTACGTGCCGGCATTTACACAATGACGACCGCTGTGGATGAGCGGGTGGCGGGAGTATGAGCCTCGTTTTTGCAGGCATTTGCAGCCACGCTCCCGGGATTACCGGGCGCGCGGAGATGGCCGCCGCGCAGCTGCGCGAGCCCCTCTATGCAGCATTCGGCAAAATGCAGCAGCAACTGGCGGCGGCGCGTCCGGATGCGCTGATCATCATCGCCGCTGAGCACTTCGCCAACTTCTTCATGAACAACATGCCGAGCTTTGCCATCGGCATGTCGGATCAGTACGAGGGACCCATTGAAGACCCGAGCTGGCTGAAGATTGCGCGCACTTCGATTCCGGGCAATGCCCAGCTTTCCCGGCTCCTGATCCAGCAGATCATGCAGACGGTGGATGTGGCCTACGCCGAGGAATGGAAGTTCGATCACGGCATCATGGTGCCCCTGCACTTCCTGACCCCTCAGTTCGATATCCCCGTCGTACCCGTCAACATCAACTGCCAGGGCCCGCCACTGGCTCCGTTGCATCGGGCCTGGGCATTCGGTGAGGCGATCCGCCGCGCCGCTGACAGCGTTCCACAACGCATAGCACTCGTCGGTACCGGCGGAATTTCCCACTGGCCGGCGACCCCCGACTCGGGGCGCATCAACGAAGCCTGGGATCGGGATTTCCTGTCCCGGTGGTCACGGAATGATCGCGAAGCCCTGTTGGATTATTCGGATACCGATACCTATCGGGACGCAGGCCAGGGGGGCTTCGAGATCCGGACCTTCATCAGCGTGGCCGCTGCCGCACGCGGACAGGGGCATCTGCAACACTACGCGCCAATTCCCATTTTCGCTGTCGGTTGTACTGTCGCATCCATGGATATCGCCGCCTGAGGGTCCTCCCATGCCGCACCTCGTCGTTCTCTATACCCACAACCTCGAGACTCAGACCGACATGAACGCTCTGTGTCGGAAGCTGGCCAATGCCATGCCCACAGTGATGGACGAGAACTCCAGACAGGTGCTGCCCACCGGCGGTATCCGCGTACTGGCCTACCCTGCCGCGCATTTCGCCGTAGCGGACGGCCAGCGGGACTACGGCTTTGTTTACCTCAATCTCCGCATGGGTCGGGGCCGATCGGAAGCCTCCAAAAAGAAGGCGGGCGAAACTCTGCGCGCCGTAGTGCAGGAGCACTTCGCAGAGCTGTTGGCCAATCGATACATTGGAGTGACCTTTCAGATTGATGAGGGTCAGGAAGTATTCGATGCCAAGCTGAGCTCCATCCATCCCCTTTTCGCCCGGAGCTGAGCATGCTCACTGACGATGTCATACGACAACTCGCCCGACAACTGTATGAGGCGCGGAAGAATCGGATGCAACTGCGGCACTTCTCCAAGCAACATCCGCAGATGACGATCGAGGATGGTTACCGCATCCAACGTGAATGGGTGAAGCTCGAGCTCGCCGATGGCCATACCATCAAGGGCCGCAAGATCGGACTCACCTCCCGGGCCATGCAGCAGGCTTCGCAGATCAACGAGCCGGACTATGCGCCGTTGATGGATGACATGTTCTTTGAGACCGGCGCGGAGATTCCCATTGACCGGTTCATTGCCCCGCGCGTCGAGGTGGAGCTGGCTTTTGTACTGGACGCGCCGCTGCGGGGGCCAGGGGTAACATTGCCGCAGGTATTGGCTGCCACGGCGTATGTGATACCGGCGCTCGAGATCATCGATGCCCGCATCGAGCAGTTCGACCGCGAAACCAAGGCGCCGCGCAAAGTATTCGACACCATTGCCGACTTCGCAGCCAATGCCGGAATCGTGACGGGCGGCCGACCCGTACGCCCCGACGCCCTGGATCTGCGGTGGGTAGGCGCAATGTTGTACAAGAACGCGGTCATCGAGGAGACGGGACTCGCGGCAGGCGTACTAAACCACCCTGCAACAGGTGTCGCCTGGCTGGCTAACAAAATCGCCCCCTACGATGAACAGTTGAACCCCGGCGACCTGGTCCTGGGCGGCTCCTTCACCCGCCCCACCCTGGCTACACGCGGCGATGTGATCCACGCCGACTACGGCCCACTAGGCAACGTCACCTTCCGGTTTACCTGACGCTGCTCACCGACGGCATCTTAGCCGTCCGATCCGCCGGCAACTTCAGGCGTCCCTGACGGCACGCCTAACTCACTCTAGTCGCCAGCTCGCAGGGGCTGATGTTTGTTTGATTTTTTGCTCCTTCGCACCACAAATGCGGCATCACATCTGAATATTTTGATGTGATAATGGGTCCATGGAATCGAATCCGACACGTCGCTTTGTGCGTCGCGCCCCTTGCAAAAGCAACCCCGCGCGTCGAGTCGACATTCGAATAACCGATATGAGAGCCGCTGATGCAGCATGGTGGGACCGGAAGTTGGGTCCGTATCATCGGCTGGACCGAACGCGGGCGGACCGGCGATGGGTTTGGTCAGCACTCCTGCCCTTCTGCCGTGTGATTCAACAGAGAAAACAACGCACCTGCCGGGCGCTCGTCATCTGGGCTCGTGACGGAAGACGATTTGTCCGGGTGGGTATGTCCATCGTGATTGAAGACTACCCGCACGTGGATGTAACCGATCGAAGTCATAGCAATTTTGTATGGTTTATCAGCGCGGCAGACAGTGACGTGTTGAAGTATCGCCACGGCGTGTCTGATCCGCCGAGTCTCGGGCGAGTTCTGATCGACTGTGCGCTCGTCTCGAGTGAAGACGCCGGCTTCGAAGGCCGCATCAGCCTACATGCGTCTCTCGACGGAGGACAGCGACTATTGGATTTTTATCTAAAGAGGGGTTTGATCAGGCTTGCTGAGACCGCACAGTTGCCGGTCTCCGTGCGGCGCAGGAATGACGGGCGCTTCTTCTACGCAAACCCGAGCGTGGCGAACAGTCTCGCAAGAGACTTGGACCCGGACCGCTAGGAATCGAGGTTTTTCCACTATGAGTTTTTTTAGACATTTGGACACCAAAGGCCCCGCCGAGATGGGCGCGGTTCTGGAAGCGATTGTGCGCCTGAGTACCTTGAGCGAGGAGCGCATTCTCGAGCTGGTTTCAGAGGGGGGGTTGGAGGACGCGTTTCCCTTCGAGCCGAATACTGAGGAACTCCCTGCCGATTCGGTTGCTGAGGAGGATCTCCAGGAAGCCTCTGTCAAGTCTTTGAATCGGGTGGGCCGTGAAGAACTGATTCAGGCCTGCCTTCCCAACGAGGGATCTCGACGTAGAATCGAGCGTTTGGCTGCCGAGTTGGCCAGGCAGGAGGAGATCCTGCGCGCTGCCGATCTCAGAGATTAGTTTCCGACGAGGGTACCTTGCAAATTGAGCGGGCACCGCTCGGAACTCGAGGTGTTAGGTACGATGTAATCCACGCCGGCTACGGCCCACTAGGCAACGTCACCTGCCGGTTCGTTTGACCGCTTCAATGTCCGTATCCTAACGACTCCACCCTCTTAACCACGCCATCCTCAAACCAAATCCGCTGCATCAACTTTGAAGAGCCAAAGTTATACGTCCACACTTCAACCGCCCCGTCGTCAGTGCTGGGCGGAGCGACCTCACCGACAGCCGGGGCGAGTGCACCCGAGCGGCGGACCACCTCCGTCGGCGGCCCGCACGCCGAGGCCACTTCGGCTTTGGCGACGCCTTCGTTGATGATCCTTCCTCCGCACACCATGGACTGTGCGGCTCCCAATTGCGGAACCAGCGTAATCAGTACGAATGGCACACATCTATTCATCCGTTGCTGCCCTCATAGCTGCGAATGGATCAGCCCTGCACCAGTAACACTCCTCCGCCGCTGGTTGTGTTTCATATTGAGTGCGAGTCGAGCTAACTTCCGCGGCATCCGTGAGCCTGAGCTTTGCATCCTGTAGCATAGTACGCTACAATCCAAACCAAATGTTAAAAGGACTTACAAGCTTCGTTCTGGCCATCGTCCCGACGTTGGCTGCCGCGCAATCGGTCGTATGTGCCGGCAAGATCATCAACGCGGGAATCAGTCAGACTGAAGTCGGCGCCAAATGCGGCACTCCGGCCCAGGTCGACCATCGCACGAGATCTGTCGGGACGGCAGTGGCGGATGGCACTCACCCGACTTACATAGCCGGTTCCAGCGAGGACGTTCAGATTGACATCTGGACCTACAACTTTGGTCCCAACAAACTGATGCAGCGCATCTGGTTCGAGGACGGCATCGTGACACGCGTGGAGTCGCTCGGATACGGCTTCTGATCCTTCGGCCTAGAGGCCCAGGTAAACCACGCCTTCCTTCATGACGAATCCAACGGACTTCATGCGGCTGATGTCCTGAAGCGGATCACCGTCCACTGCAACTACATCAGCGAGCTTGCCGGCGGTGATGCTTCCCAGCTCTTTCTCCTGGCGCAATAGCTGAGCCGCGTTCACGGTGGCCGCTTGCAAAACAAACATGGGCGGCATGCCAGCCTGGACCATCAACTCAAACTCATGCGCATTGTTGCCGTGCGGATAGACACCCGCATCAGTCCCAAACGCAATCTTCACATGGTTCTTATAGGCGCGGCCGGCCGTCTCCAATATTTGTGACCCGATCGCCGCGGCCTTCGCAGCCACCTGCGGAGGATAGAAGCCAGGGACCTTCGACTGTTGGGCCACGTAATCCCCCGCAGTAATGGTGGGCACGTACCAGGTGCCATGCTCAACCATGAGCTTCATGTCCTCAGCATTGAGGAACGTACCGTGTTCGATGGAATCGACACCGCCAATGACAGCGCGTCGGATCGCCTCAGCCCCATGAGCATGTGCGCCCACGATGAATCCGTAGTCGTGCGCCGTTGATACGATGGCGCGAATCTCTTCCAAGGTCAGTTGGGCATTGTCGCCATTGCCGCCCTCATCCATGACACCGCCCGAGGGCATGATCTTGATGACATCGTCCCGGTCCTTGTAGTGTTGACGTACGGCCTTGATCGCCTCATCCGGGCTGTTGATGATGCCCTGAAGGGGACCCGGGTCCCCTGCGAGGTCGGATCGGTAGCCGTTGGTGAAATCTGCATGTCCGCCCGTGGAGCCGATCGGCCGCCCGGCCGTATAAATCCGCGGCCCCGGAATCACCCCGGCGTTGATTGCATCCCGAAGCGCCACGGATTCATTTTCGAGGTCGCCGAGGTTGCGGACGGTCGTAAACCCTGCCAGCAGCGTCTTTCGCGCGTACACCGTGGATCGCACCGCGTAGTCCGCGATGTTCCAGTGAAACTGATTGACGTAGTGAGCTTTATCAAACTCGAGAGTCAGATGAGTGTGAGTGTCAATCAGCCCGGGCAGGCAGGTCTTGCCGCTGAGATCGATTGATCGGGCACCGGCAGGGGCCTGCGTGCCTGCCGTGACTTCCCGGATACGCTTGCCGTCGATAACCACCGTCGTCGCGCCCAAAAGCTTCCCGGCGACGGTGTCCACAAGATGACCACAGTGCAACACGGTCAATGCCGACTCCGGCTCCGCTGCCGAAACCGATGCCGTTGCGGCGAGAGAGGCCGCCAATAGATACCTGAGTTTCATTTCTTGGCCTGTCGGAGGGTGATCTCATCCGCCACTATAAACGCATGGACAGCTTTGACATCATCTAGCGAAAGAGCGTCCTTGAAGGACGGCATGCCGGCATACGAAAGCGCCCCCTCGTAAACGATCGACTCAAACGCCGCATGCGTCGCGGCGGGCAGATTCCACAGATCCGGATAGGCATTCGGAATTCCCCGGAAACCGTGACAGCCCGCGCAACGGCCGATGAGTGACTCGCCTTTTTTGATGATAGCCGGGTCCTGAGTGAGCGCGGCCGGGGTCGGCTGCCACTCGCGCTTCACAACCGGCGGCAGCGGCACCGGCCCGCCTCCCAACTTGAACACCAGCAGACGCTCGGAATTCTGATACTTCAGAGCCGCCGACCCGGTGGGATAGCCGATCTGGCTGAACGCGCCCCCGAATCCCGCCAACACGGCAACGTATTGGGTGCCATCCAGCTCATAGGAAATGGGCGCAGCGACGATGCCGGTTCCCGTCGGCACGCTCGCGAGCTCGCGCCCGTCCTTGGCGCCATAGGCCTGGAACCGACCATCAGCCGAGCCTTGGAAAACAATGCCACCGGCCGTAGACAACACGCCCCCACTCCAGTACGGCTTGGGCGGGCTCTGCCAGACCAACTGTTGCTTTACGGGATCCCAGGCTTTCAATACCGCCTGGAACGGCGGATCTCCCGGCCCCGGATTGGGCGGCGCCCAGGGAATGCCATGATCGCCTGCCGGACGGCTCCATCCGACGTTGTCACCTTCATTGTTGGCGCCCACCCGGAACTTCACCTGCTCTCCCGGCACCATGGCGAAATTCATTCCGGCATCCAATGCGGGTATGAAGACCAGCTGCGCGGCCGGGCTGTACGACATGGGCATCCAGTTGTGACCACCGGCCTGCGACGGCCAGATCTCCTGGGCACCCTGCGAGAAATTCGCTTCGGGAGTCAGGGTCGGACGACCCGACTTCAGATCGACGCCCTTTGCCCAGGTGACTTTGGTGTAGGCTCGCGCACCCAACAGCTGGCCGCTCTGTCGGTCGAGCACGTAGAAGAAACCATTCTTGGGCGCCTGCATCAGCACCGGCCGGGGGCGGCCACCCACCGACAGATCCGCCAGAATCATGTTCTGAGTCGCGGTGTAATCCCAACTATCGGCCGGAGTCGTCTGGTAGTACCAACGCATCCGACCAGTCTTTGCGTCCAACGCAACAATCGACGAGAGGTACAGGTTGTCGCCACCACCTGGACTACGCGTCCACACAGGGTGAGGCATTCCGTTACCGGTGCCCACGTAGAGCAACCCGAGCTTAGGGTCATACACCATGGAATCCCAGGCGGTGCCACCGCCACCCAGATCCCAACGGGAATCCTTGCTCCAGGTCTTGCGAGCCAGGGTCACATCCGGGCTCTCGTCCGGACCTTTTGCCGGATCGCCCGGTACCGTGAAGAATCGCCAGGACAACTTACCGGTAGCCGCGTCATACGCGCTGACATAGCCACGTGCACCCATCTCGGCGCCGGAATTACCGATGACAATGTTGTCACCGGCAACGCGCGGTGCACCGGTGCTGACATAGTTCATCGTCACCCGATCGGTGAAGGTGTCGACCTTCCACTGCTGCGCGCCCGTTTTCTTATCCAGCGCAATCAGGTAGCCATCGAGGGTGGCAACGAAGATCCGGCCGCCGGACAGAGCTACACCTCGGTTGACCGCATCACAGCAGGCCCGTCGCACCCACTGTCCCTGTACCTGCGGATCGAACTTCCAAAGCAACTTGCCGTTGTGGGCATCGACCGCGTACACCACGCTCCAGGGACCCGAGAAATACAGGACGCCGCCTGACATCAGGGGAGTCGCCTCATTCCCCCGATGCGTGCGCCCTCTGACCACAAAGCCTTCAAACTGGAAAGCCAGGCCCAAAGTGCGTACGTTTTCGGTTGTGATCTGAGTCAGTGGTGAGAAGCGGGACTCATCCGAAGTCCGGCCGTACAACGGCCACTCGGACGAGTCATCCGCGGCGGATGCAACCGTACTCGCCAGGCACAACAGCAGAAGACCCTTTTTCAACATAGACAGCTCGCTCTCAGAACGTCGTCCGCACATTGAAACCAATGGTACGCGGTCTGATGGTGGTGGCGCTGGATACACCGGAGGCGCGGCCGAAGTCGAGATAGGGTGCCGCATCGGTCAGGTTGTCCAGGTACAGGCGGTATTCGGTATTGTTATTCGTAAAGTTGAAACCGGCGTTGACCACGTGATACGCGGCCTGGACCTGGGTCGCGTCCGGGATGGCGCCAATGCTGCCATCGGGATAGGAAATGGTCTGCTCGGTCTCGAAGGCGCGCAGGTTGGAGCCATGGAACTGGTAGTCGACCCGGAAAGTGCCGGCCCAATCGGCGAGGTTCAGGAACCGGTACTCACCGTGGGCGCTGGCGGACCAGCGCGGTGTATCGAGCACCTGTTGACCTACCTGCGCCGAGACGCCGGGCGCTGTCTCGGTAATGCGTGAATCGATGTACGACGCATTGCCACCGAGCGTGAGTCCTCCGACAATCGGCGATTCAACCGACAGCTCCGCGCCCTTGATCGTGGCCGCTCCGACGTTGCCCACGAACTGGAAGCCACAGGAATTGAGGTTCACCTGCTGCTGGATCTTCTTCCAGTCGGTGTAATAGATCGCGGCATCGATCAAAGTATGGCGGGGACCCACTTCGTTCTTGCTGCCGAGCTCATAAGTCCACAGGCTGTCGGGCTGGAAGCTGTCAGGCGCCCGGCTGATACCCAGGCGCTGAAAATCCGGCGCGCACAGCGGGCTGTCCGTATTGAAACGGTTCGGACCACCCTGGCGGAATCCCTTGGTCGCGCTTCCGTACAGCAACATGTTGTCCATGGCGCGATAGCTGACACTGTACTTGGGAGTCACACCCACGTCAGTGCTCTTCTTCCCGTCAACCGAGCTGAAACCGCCATTGAAGACACCGTCGAAGATGCCATCGACCTTCTGATTAATATCAAACCAGCGCAGCCCGACACTCAGATCCAGGCTACTCAGAACCGAGTAGGTGACATCCGCAAATGCGGCCTTCTGTATGGTGTGGGTCAACTGATCGCCGTAGTAGGTCAGATCCGTACCTGTACCGAAGAAGTCTCCCGCTCCAATCGTATTGACGGTCTGGTACAGCTCATCGCGCTGATGGGAGTAGTACAGTCCCACGGTCCACTTCAGGCGAGCGTGCGGATCAGACGATGCGAGCCGCAACTCCTGGGTAATTGTACGTGACGAGGTATCGGAGACGTTGTAGGAGTTGTCATCCAGCAAAGGCGGCACCAGGCCCGCTATAAACAACGAATAGTCGCGGTCCCAATCCACCTTACGATTCACCCAACCGGACAGTGACGTCAGCGTCACCGCATCCCACGCCTGCGTCACATTCAGGCTGTAGACATCCAGGTCATCGTGGCTGGGCTCGTTGAAACGCACGGAATTCTGGAATTCCGGCAGATTGGTGAAGAAATCATCCGGATTGGCTTTGTTCATCCGCTGAATGGTGGCCACGGGCAACACCGTCAGCGAATCCGTCGGCGTCCATTTCAGGGATGCCCGTGCAGTGACAGTCCGGCGGCTGTTCCAGTCATCACTGCCGAAAGTACTCGGAGACGCAAAGGTCGTCGGCGCAAACGGCTCACCCGCCGGATTGGCGCTGTGACTCCAGACCTGCACCTGGCCACCAGGCACATTGTCGATGTAGCCGGCATCGTATCGATATGCGCCGCCCACCCGGATCGCGAGTTGGTTGTTGATCAAAGGGATATTCAGGAAGGACTCGCCGTTGTAGGAAATTCCCCCATGCGCCACGGAGGCCACGCCACCCTCGGCCGTGATGCTGAATTTGTCGAGTGCCGGCTCGCGTGTGACATATTTGATGGCGCCGCCCATCGCGCTGCCGCCATAGAGCGTGCCCTGTGGGCCTTTCAACACTTCGACACGCTCGAGATCGACCAGAGTGGGATCTGTAGCGCCACTGAAGCTGGTCCCGATCGTGATGAGTGAGATGTCGTTGAGATAGATGCCTACCGTGGGACTCGAGGCAGCCGTGCTGATGCCGCGGATCGAGTAGCGGCTCTGGCCGGGCTCACTGCTGGAAAAGGACACGCCTGGAATGGACAGCAGCAGGTCGTGGAAGTCACCCGCGCCCGCACGATCCATATCCTCCGCGGAAACGGCCGAAACGGAGATCGGGATGTCCTGGATGCGCTCCGCACGTTTCTGTGCGGTAACGACAATCTCGGCTACTGTGTCAGCTTCGGTTGCGCTCTGCGCGGCCGCCGCCGTGGACAAGCAGGTTGCAACGACACCGGCACCGACGGGCGCCAGCCACCTCCCAACGATTCGATTGGTCATTTTTTCTCCGGGGGCAATGCGCCAGAAGCCGCGGTAGCGCAACCGATGTCCTGGTCCGCGGTACCGCCTGAAACACCGATCGCGCCAACGACTCGGCCGTTGATTCGGATCGGCAATCCCCCTGGGTCATCGGTCAGTTGCAGAAGTAGAAACAAATCACGGGTGGGCGGGTCCTGCCCCATCGTTGCCAACGCCTGGGTGGGCGCGCCGGTACGCACTGCCGATTTGGCTTTCAAGGCTGCGACATCAGCCGTCACAGGAGCCGCGGCGTCTTGCCGCCGTAACAGGATCAAAGCGCCGCTCACATCGACCACCGCAATGGTGAATGCCGGCCAGCCCTTGCTCCTGGACTCACTCAGGCAGCGCTGCGCCATGGATTCAGCCAGCGCTTGCGACAGTGGCCCGGAGACAGCCGCCTCCGACTCTGCGGCGCGCATAGCGCCTGTTGGCAGGAAAATACTGGTCAGCGCTACAACAAAGGCTGCAGACGCGAAGAATCGAACCCCCGACATGCCCCATCTCCCCCGGCTCGTGATTGTCCGTGTGGGGAAATACTAGGAGGTGCGCTCACTGCAGCGCTTTCGCGATCGTCACTAAAATTCAGCTTGCGCGATATTGGGACGGGGGTGCCCCGAAGTGGCGCGCGAAGGCAGTACTGAACGCGCTGGCGGAGCCGAAGCCCGCCGAGAAGGCGATATCCGTGAGAGAAAGCTGCGGGTCCGCGAGAAGTTGCTGTGCCTTCTGCAGCCGCAAAACCCGGCAAAAGTCGTAGACCGTGGTGCCGTACAACAGATGAAAGCCCGTGCACAGCTTGTTGCGGTTGATGCCGAACTGGCGCGCGATCTGGTGGATGGTGGGGGGTTCGGTGAAGCAGGTTTGCAGGAAATCGCGCACTCCGCTCAGCAACCGGCGGTCGCGCTCGGTGACGCGCAGGATCCGCGGCTGGCCGCCCTCGTCCGCCTGGAAGCGATCGAGAATGAGTGAAAAAAGGCCCATGATGCGGCTTTCAATGTGCATGCGGGGCATGGACTCGACGCGGGCACAGTCAATTACTGCAGCCGCTGTGCTCAACTCTCCATCCATGGGAGACGCCACGGTGAGCCGCGGCGTCGAGCGCTTGCGGCATATAAATGCCCGCAGGGTCGGTGAGACCGCCGTGGACTCCTCTTCCAGATAGTCCCAAAGTTGACTCCGGCGCATGGAAATAGTCAGGGACCTGGCTTCGTGCCCGGCGAGAATCCGCTCGACCTTGTGCACGCCATCATCGTGCATCAGCAGCGCGGTTGCAGCGCCTCGCAGACTGATCTCGTGACGCCTCTCGAATGTCATACAGCGATGCCCGGAGAGCTGGACATGCACTTTCAACAGATCCTGCCCATCGATAGTGCCCACCAACTCCTGGCCGCACGGCTGGTCCATGATGATGGCCTGAATGCCATCGTTCAATGCGAAATCGCAGGTAGGTGCTGACACTCAATTAATGTCAGCGCAAATCCAGGCACTGTCAAGCACGGCAACGTTGCACGTGTGCAACAAGGGAAACCCTGAACGACACTGCGATCGCTCGGCGCGCGCCGTCTTGTCACGGTGCCTTGCAAATTGAGCGGGCGCCGCTCGGAAATCGAGGTCGCAAAAGGCGCCGACGAGCGCGTCCGTTTCGGCTAACCACCACCGATCGGGACGCGCAGGACGCTCGGATGGGCGGCATCGTGAAACAGCTGCACGGTGACCGGGCGCGAGTCATCAGCCGACTCATTGGCAACTGCCTTCCCGGAGTTGTGGTTCTTCTGCGCGTAAATGGAATTGACCGGCGCAAAAACCAGCCGCAGCCGGCTACCGCGTGCCACGCGGCGCGAAACAAACGTGAAGCCATCGAACTGGTATTTCAAAGGCTCGCGAGTGTTGATCAGCACAGGCCGGCGCGGACCCTCCCGATAACGCGCACGCTGGATGTCGCGCGTCAGCAGAACCGCGCTGCCATCGGCCCGGATCTCATAGATCGCAACGGAGAAATCTGTATCGGGCCGATCGAGGGCGATCCAGGCCGCGAGGCTGAAGAACCCACTGACCTCGGTATCCTGCGCAAACGGCTCGCTGTGATACACCAGCAGCTTGCCCTTGTTGGCCAGCGTGAGGCTCTGATCTATCAGGCTCGAAGGATCGAGTTTTTCCTCGAGGGCCGCGATGGCTGTGTCGCGCGGATCGTAGACGTAGCTGTCAGCGCGACCGTCCCGCAGCGACTCGCTCAACGACCCGGACCGGAACACATCAGTCGCATTCCCGTCGGAATCCAGATACAGACTGCGCTGCTCCTTCGTAACGGCATCCAATGATTGCGCGTACTGCCACTGCTCAGCGCCCATCACGTAGTAAGCAACATGTTGCTTCAGGAAGTCGGGTTTCGGTCCACCGCTCATCGTCCAGGCATACCAGTCGACATGCAGTTTGGCGATGTCGAGCAGACTGGCCGGTCCAAATGTCAGTCCGCCCACCTGGGCGTTGGCAGCATGCGTGCCCGCGTGGTCCCACGGCCCGATAACCAGGTAGTGCCGTTCACGAGCCTCGGCAGAGGCATATTTCATGAACTGACGGTAATGCTGGATCGCGCCGGGCTGATCGTCATCATAGGAGCCGGTGATGGTCAGAATCGGGAGCGATAACTTTGCGTATTGTTCCGCCGTCGGGTTGTATCGATCCCAATAGGCATCCACATCCGGATGGGCCAACCACTCGTGTAACACAGGCCAAACGTGGCCTGACATTTTATCGAGCTCGGCATACGGCCTGCCCGACTCAAACCATTCCCGGAAATTTGACGCCCACAACGCGCCATCGCCCACCACGTTTCCCTGCAAAGTATGACCGCCGACGAGGGTCAACCACTCCACCAGGAAAGGATAGAAATTGCCGCCTCGCATCGGGAAATCAACGCCGGCATACGGCGAGGCCGTGGGCACAATGGTGCTCAGGTGAGGAGGAAACTCCTTGGCCGTCGCCCACTGGTCATAGCCCGTATATGAGCCACCCGACATCGCAACCTTCCCGTTGCAGTACGGCTGCCGTGCAAGCCATTCAGTAACGTCATACCCATCCCGCGCTTCCTGTATGAACGGCCTGAATTGCCCTTCAGAGTCGCCGCGGCCCCTGGAATCAACCACCAGATAGGTGAGCCCATGGCTCGCGTAATACGTGCCACGGTCGTGATAAGACTGGGTCGTATAGGGTGTGAGCGTGAAGATACAGGGAGTCGGTCCTTTCGTATCACGCGCTGAAGGTGAATACAGGGAGGCGTGTAATTTCACACCATCGCGCAGCGGAACCTGGACGTCCCACCGATATCTGGGCGCCGCCCCAACAAACACCGGCAGTGCCAACAGCGTCACGAGCAGGCGATGCATCATCGAATGGCAGTCCCCGGCAATGCCCCCTGGACAACGGCACCCTTGTCGATCACAGGCACACCGTTCACCAACACGTAGCGCATGCCGGCACTGTGTTCGTTGGGATGCTCATAGGTCGCCCGGTCAGTCACCGTCGCCGGATCAAACACCACGATGTCGGCATCCGCCCCTGCCTGGATGCGCCCTTTGCGCCGGGCCGCTTCGGTCGCCTTCTCCAGGCGCTGGGCCGGCATCAGGCTCATCTTCCGGATGGCATCCATCAAACTCACCGTGCGCAGGTTTCGCACATAGCGCGCCAGAATCTGGCAGTAAGTCCCGGCATTGCGCGGATGCCCCAGCTCGCCATCGCTCGCGATCGATGCCAGCGGACTAGCAATCACGCCGTCAACGACCTCCTGGCGATTGAGGAAGATGACGACCTCCTGAGATTTCGGCGAGGCATGCAGTTCGTCAAACCGGGACTTTGTCAGGCGCTCGCCGGTGTCCGGCAGCATCAAGGCGTCATAGCTGACACCAAATTTCTCCTGCCAACCGGGGTCAAACAACGCCGAATTGATCGATGTCATGCCAGCCAGATAGGGATAGGCCTCCGTAGTCACGTCGAGCCCGCGCGCCTTCGCGCCGGCGACCAGGCGCAGGCACTCGGGCGCATCGGTCATACAACTCGAGTTGATGTGCACAACCTGCAGCGAAGCGCCGGTTACCGCAGCCGCGCCGATGACTTCCTCAACAGATTCGATGCTGGACCCCGGCTCTTTCCTGCCGGCGCTGCGTACATGCGTAAACACTGGGACGTGCCGACTCGCGGCCACGCGAAAGATATGGATGACTTCCTCGCGCGTGGCACCCGGCACGTACTGAATACCCATTCCAATCCCAATCGCGCCGGCGTCGATCTGCTCACGCAGTTGCGACTCCATTTGCTCGAGCTGTGCCGGTGTTGCAGGGTCGTTGGATGCGTGGCCGCTCGCTGGAATCAGTTCAGTCGGTCCCAGGGGCTGACCTAACGCCGCCGCACGCGCAGCGCAATGGCTCGCGGCGGTCCCGAAGTTGATAATCGAGTGGCCCGTTTTGCGAGTCAGAAACGCCTTTACATCGGGCGAGCCGATTTCCATCTCGAGGGCGCTCGTGACACCGTCAAACGCCTTCAGCACTCCCGATGCTTCATCCTGTCCGTGCTGATGCAGGTCGATAAAGCCCGGTGCAACAACGAGCCCGTGGGCATCGATCGTGCGCGTCCCGGTGAGCGGCTCAGTCGAAACACGCGTGATGCGGCCGCCGACGACTCCTACATTGGAGACCTGGTCGAGGCCGGTTTCCGGATCGAGCACCCGCCCGCCGCGAATCACCAGATCGTAATTCGCTGCCCAGGTACAAGCCGGCGCGCACGCCGCCAAAACCAGGGCGCCCCATTTTTGTTTTATAAAGCCCATATGGAGAATAGTGCTCCATAGGGAGACAGAAAGTCAAAGCTGGGTTGCCAGGTTCATCAGGGTTTCGGAGAGATTGGTGTCTTCGCTGGAGCAGACAGCCAGTATCAACGCGCTCTCGCAGTCCTTGGCGATGTAGGCGTGCCCCATGCTGCTGTCGATGTAGACCCCCTGCCCGGTCTGCAGCGTCAAAGGTGTGTAGAACTGCGAGTGCACTTCGATGCAACCCTCCAGCACATACACGAACTCCTCCCCCCGATGACTGATCAGCTCGCCGAACTCTTCGATGCTGTGAGCCCGGATGCGGCCGAGAATCGGCACCATGCGCTTGTCACGCAGGTCGGCGCATAGATAGTCGTAGTCGTAGTGAGGTGTTTCGACCCGCACCGTACTGGCGGGATCGGTGGCGCTGCGACGGGCTGTAACCGCGGCTGCTGACGGCGGCTCGCCACTACCCTGCGCGAGAAACTCCGTCATCGTGAGGCCGAGCCGCGTGGTCAACTGCTGGAGTTTGTCGTAGGTCAGGGAGAGCCGGTCCTGCTCTACCTTGGCCAGAGTCGACAGCGGAATGCCCACTGTTTCGCTCATCTGGCGAAGGGTCCAGTCACGCCGCTGGCGCTCGGCCCGAATCAACTTCCCCAGGGTCATACCCGACTATAGGTCACACCCGGCGTGCCTGGCCATCCCGCGAGGCCGACTCATCCCATTTGAGACGGTTTTGACATTTACAGGACATTTTGTCTATTGTCGGGCTAATAACAACCACTGGGGGCTAAAACCACCATGCAACACCTGCGGCGTTACGCGGCCTTCGGGGTCGCGAGCATGCTCACCTTGACCGGCAAATCGGCGGCAGCGGCGGACTCACTGGCGCTTGAAGAAATCACCGTCACCGCGCAGAAGCGCACCGAGAATCTGCAGGATGTTCCGGCCACGGTCAGTGTTATCGGCAGCGACGCCCTCAATGAACTGCATGCGACCCAACTAACCGATATCGGCGCGTACATACCGGGCCTGCAGGTCGACAGCTACGGCACTCCTGGCCAGACCATCCTGTCGATCCGTGGCATCTCGCCGATCAGCGCCAATGCCACGGTGGGCTCGTATATCGATGACACCCCGATCGGCTCAACCGGCTTCCACGATCGCGGCGGCAGCTATGCGTTGGATCTTCTGCCCTATGACGTCCGACAGATCGAAGTCCTGTCAGGACCTCAGGGCACCCTCTACGGCGCCAACGCGCTGGGCGGTCTCATCAAGTACGACCTCACGACACCCAGCCTCACCTCCAGTGAGTTCCGGGTCGGTGGCACGGTGTTTGGAGTTGATCACAGCTCGGGCGTGGGCAGCGGATTCCGGGGCTATGCCAACACCCCGCTGATTCCCGGCACACTCGGCCTCATTGCCAGCGTGGGCCAGGAGCGCACACCCGGCTACATCGACAACTCGGCAACGGGCCGCAAGGACCAGAACTCGGATCTGGAACGCAGCGCCCGGCTGGGATTGTTGTGGCAGATCACCGATGCGGCCTCCCTGAAGGTCAACGGCTTGTACGCCAACACCGAGTCGGATGGTGTTGCCACTGTAGCGCTCGATCCGGTGACCCTGAAGCCTGTGACGGGCGATCTGACTGACAACAATCTGCGCCCGAACGTCTACGACAACACGCTGTGGTATTTCGCGGCCACCCTGAACTGGAAACTGCCGTTCGCGGATTTCGTCTCGGCCACGAGTTGGTCGAAGAAGTCCGACCGGTTCGTCCAGGACGCCACTCTCACCTATCAGTCCCTCCTGCCGGTGCTGGGCGGACCTGCGGATGGGATCGTGGACTTCCCACTGTTCATCTCGGCCAAGCGCTTCAGCCAGGAGTTCCGCCTGTCCTCCGCCTCGCACGAGACGATCGAGTGGCTCGCCGGCCTGTACTACGACTATGAGAAAGGGACCAACACGCAGTTCCTGCGGACGTTCGACGCCAACAGCCAGAGCCTCGCGAGTCTCGGGATCGACCCCTTGTTTGCCGCCGCGCTGCCCACGATCTACCGCGAATACTCAGCGTTTGCGAATGCCACCTGGCATGCGACCGGCCGGCTGGATTTCGGCGGTGGCGTGCGCTATGCGCGCAACGTGCAGGGTTTCAGCCAGATCATCGAACCGGGCTCGCCCATCCTGCCGGCCTCGGACGTGCCTGGAAAGTCCGCCGAAGGGGTCACGACCTGGCTGGGGCGGGCGAACTTCAAGTTTACCGACGATGTGATGGGCTACGGGCTGGTCTCCACCGGCTACCAGGCGGGCGGACCTAACACCTCGCTGCCCGGCGTGCCGCCCGCAGTGACTTCCTCGAGGCTCACGAACTATGAGGTCGGCCTGAAATCGACCCTCCTCGGCGGTCGCGCGGTCCTCAACCTCTCGGCCTTCGACCTGGAATGGAAAAAGATCCAGGTGCCCGGCTCGCTGCCGAGCGGCATCAGCTATATCGCCAACGGTGGGGGTGCTCGAAGCCGCGGCGTGCAGCTCGAATCCACCATCAAGCTGGCCCAGGGACTGGAGATGCGCGCCAATGGTTCCTACACCGATGCGAAGCTCACCGATGATGCACCGACGGCCTACGGCTTCAAGGGCGATCGGTTGCCGCTCGTGCCGCAGGTGGCAGCGTCGCTGCGCCTGGACTATGAGCACCCGGCGATTGCCGATTGGAATTTCCATGCCGGCGCCGGCCTGCGCTACTCCGGGCGACGCTATAGTGTTGGGCTGACCGCGTTGGACGGTATTCCAACCGCTGCCTACAGCGCCCTGGATGCCAACACCGACATCAGCAACAGCAATTGGACCTTCAGGCTGTTTGCCAAGAATCTCACGGACAAGCGTGCCTACCTGACGGCCTTCAGCTTCGCCGACATCAGCGGCGCGGTCGCGCAGAATGAAGGCATCGTGCTGCAACCGCGGACCATCGGCCTGGCAGTGGACTATAAGTTCTGAGTGAGCGAGGATGCGGGCCCCATTTATTGAGGCTCGCATCCTGATGCATAAGAAACTCAACCTGGTTGCCGGCGGGGTCGCCCTGATTCTCGCCGCCGCGGCAGGGGCCGCCGAAGCGCCTGCGCCGTCCACTCCTATCGTACTCAAAGCGGCCCACCTGTTTGATTCAGTGTCGGGCAAGTTGGTCGATCACGGCGTGGTCGTCGTGGTGGGCAAGAAGATTCAATCAGTCGGCTCAGATTCGAAGATTCCCGAGGGCGCGCAGGTCATCGACCTGGGAGATGCCACTCTGGTGCCGGGATTTATTGACGCCCACGTGCATTTGAGCGGGGTCTCGAGCAACAACTGGTACGAAGACTGGTACAACGGGGTCATGCGGTTCCCGGCGGAGCAGGCTCTGTACGGGGCGAATTATGCCAAGGCGACCCTGGAGGCAGGTGTCACCACTGTCCGTGACCTGGGATCCACGGACTACATTGCGCTCGGCATGCGTAACGCGATCAACGCGGGCGTGATCCCGGGCCCCCGCATGCTGGTGTCCAACTATGCGGTTGGCTCCACGGGCGGCCACGCTGACCAGGATCCGGTACCGCCACAGAAGATCGCCGTAGCGGGGACGATTCAAGGCGTGTGCAACGGTCCGGAACAATGCCGCGAGGCAGTGCGCTACCAGATCAAATACGGCGCGAATGTCATCAAATTCATGCCGTCCGGTGGCGTGTTGTCTCTGTCCGACCCGGTGGACAACGTGCAGCTCACCCAGGACGAAATGAATGCCATCGTTGGCGAAGCGCATGCATGGGGCCGCAAGGTAGCGGCGCACTGCCATGGCGATCGCGCGGCCAAAATGGCTATCGCCGCGGGCGTCGATTCAATCGAGCACGGCAGCTTCCTGCAGCCGGACACGCTGACGGAAATGAAGAAGAAGCACGTGTTCCTCGTGCCGACTCTGTTCGCAGGCTACTGGACCGGCCAGCACCTCGACACCTTCCCGCCGAGCATCGCCCAGAAGGCCAAGGCCGCCTCGGCAGCGGTGCAGCAGATGTTCAGGAATGCGGTCAAGATCGGCACTCCCGTTGCCATGGGCACCGATGCCGGCGTTGAGCCGCACGGCCTGAATGCGAAGGAATTCTCGCTGATGGCCAGTTACGGCATGCCGCCGGAGCAGGTTCTGATGGCCGGCACTGCCAACGGCGCTGAATTGTTGGGCGTTGCGGACCAGACAGGCACATTGACTGCCGGCAAGTCAGCCGACATCGTCGCCGTGCCCGGCAATCCGCTCACCAACATCGCGGCCACGGAGCACCCGGTGCTGGTGATGAAGGAAGGCACGCTCTACGTGCAGCCCACGCACTAACTGAGCTTGCGCCACCGGCTCTTCACGAAGTAAGCCGCCAGCGCGACCACGACTGATATGGCACTGGCCCGGAATTCCAGCGCATGTTCCGGAGTCAGTGCCATCGCGATGAGCACCAACGCCATCCCACCGATCGCGACATAGCTCAGCCAGGGAAACAGCCACATCGGCAGCGCCGGTGCCGGCTTGCCCGCACGCTCACGCGCCCGGCGGGTACGCACCTGCGAGAGGCCGATCGTGAGGTAGATGAACGCGATAATGGCGCCCGAGGCATTCACAAAAAAGGCGAATACCTTGCTGTAGGAAATGATCGCGGTGATGACGCCCACCATTCCCAACACGCTGGCCAGCCACACCGCGCGCGCAGGGACATGCCGCTTGTTGGTATGAACGAGCCAGCGCGGCGCATCTCCACGACTCGCGAGGACGAAGAGCACCCGGGAAGCGATATAGAACGATGAGTTGAGACACGACAACACCGCGATCAGGATCACCGCGGCCATGATGTCGCTCGCATAGGGAACATGGACCTGATCCAACGCCGCGGTAAACGGCGACTGGCCCGGTACAACCTTGATCCAGGGCAGCGCGCACAGAATCACAAAGACCGAGCCGATGTAGAAAATGACGATGCGACCGATGATGCTGGAAGTCATTTTCGCCACCGCCCGCGCCGGCTCGGGCGACTCCGCAGCCGCAATCGTGACGACTTCCGCGCCCATCATGGACCAGATTACGGTGGTGACAGCAGCGAGCACGGAGAACGGTCCTTTCGGTGCAAATCCACCGAAGGCCACGAGGTTGGAAAACGTCGGCCCGGTGGGCGATCTGAACCCGAGCACATGCGCGCCGACCACGATGACGAAGGTGATGATGGCCGCGACTTTGATCGAGGAGAACCAGAACTCAAACTCGCCGTAGGCGCGGGCGGACATGAGATTCACGCCGGTCATCAGCGCCATCAGGACAGCCCCGATCAGCCACGTATCGTAAGGCAACCAACGCTGGATGATGGCCGCACCGGCGATGGCCTCCACGGGGATCACCACGATCCAGAAATACCAATAGAGCCAGCCGACGGTAAAGCCGGCCCAATCTCCCAGGCCCATACGGGTGAATTCAGTGAACGAGCGCACCTGCGGCATCTCCACCGCCATCTCGCCCAGCATGCGCATGACCAATAAGACCAGAGTACCGGTCAGGAGGTAGCTGAAGATGACCGCGGGGCCGACGGCGGCAATGGCCACACTGCTGCCGACGAACAATCCGGCCCCAATGATGCCCCCGATGGTGATCATTGAGATGTGGCGGGGCTTCAGCGAGCGGCTGAGAGTCGGCTCGGCCGGGTCCGCCGGCTCAGCCGGCGCGTCGGTCTGGGTCAGAATCTGCGGTGAGGACATATTGTATTTCTTCAGCCCAGGGTGTGCCTGTACGATAGAACGAAACGTACCACAGGACCCCTGCCCTGATGCCAAAAGCTAATCTGCGCCTACGGATTGTGCTCACCGGACTGAGTGTCGCGACCCCTTTGACAGCCCTGGCCGCCACCGCCTCGCAAGAGGTCAATGAGGCCTATGGGCCGGCGTACAAGCTCTATGTCGATTTGCATCAACACCCCGAGCTGTCGGGGAGCGAAACGCAGACGGCAGCAAAGCTGGCCGCGGCGCTAAAGGCGCAGGGATATACAGTCACCGAGCACGTTGGCGGCACCGGAGTCGTTGCCATCCTCAAGAACGGCGCAGGTCCCACCATCATGTTGCGCACCGAGCTCGATGCGCTGCCGGTCGAGGAAAAGACAGGGCTTCCCTACGCAAGCAAAGTCCACTCGAAGGATCCCAACGGACGCGATGTGAGTGTCGGGCACATGTGCGGCCACGATGTCCACATGAGCGCTCTGGTGGCGACCGGCGCGATCATGGCCCATAGCAAGGACTCCTGGCACGGCACTCTCATGTTGATTGGCCAACCGGCGGAGGAGACCATCGCCGGCGCCAAGGCGATGATCAAGGACGGCCTGTTCACGAGGTTCCCACGCCCGGATGCGGCGCTTGCCCTCCATGTCGGTAACGACTTGCCGGCCGGACAGATCGGCATCGTCGCCGGCAGCTACAGCACCAATGCAGACTCCATCCGCATTACGATCTACGGCAAGGGTGGCCACGGCTCGGCGCCTCACACCGCTGTCGATCCGATCGTAACAGCGGCGCGGACTATCCTGGCATTGCAGACGATTCCCTCACGCGAGGTCAAACCCGGAGAGTTGGCCGTCGTCACCGTGGGGTATATCAACGCGGGAACGAAAAACAACATCATTCCGGATCAGGCGGAAATGGGACTCACCGTCCGCACCTTCAAACCGGATGTCCGCAAACAAGTGTTGGAGGCGATTACTCGCATCACCAACGCGGAAGCCCAGGCGGCAAACGTGCCCCGGCCCCCGTCGATTGACCGCTATGAGATGACCGACGCCGTTTTCAACGACCAGGCGCTCATTGACAAGCTGAAACCGGTGCTGGAACAGACCATTGGGAAAGACAACGTGGTGACGGAGGAGCCCATCACGGCCTCCGAGGATTTCTCGGCTTACCTGGCCGAGAAAATCCCAGGCCTGTTCCTGAGCCTGGGCGGAGCGGACCCGGAGAAGCTGGCGCAGGCCCGAGCATCGGGTACGCATCTGCCCTCGAATCATTCCTCGCTGTTCGCGCCGGATGTTGACCCGGCATTGCACACCGCCATCACCACGGAAGTGGCGATGCTGCGTGCAATGCTGAAGTAAGCGGGGCTACCCGAAGACCCGCTCGCGCTGATTTTCCTCTTCGTGCAGCACCCGGGAGGGTTTCAGCAGATCGCTGCGGCTCACGATGCCAACCACGCGGCGCGAAGTTGGATTGTCCACAACGGGCAGCCGTTCCAGGCCTTCCGCGGCGAACCGCCCCGACACGGCCCTGCAGGTATCGCCGGGTAGTACAAACGCGTCGGTGGCGTTTCCGTCGAGCAACTCCAACAGGGATTTGCTGAGATCCTCATCCTTCAAGAGATTGAGGACCGAGCGATCGACCATGCCCACCAGCTTGCCATCGAGCACGACCGGGTAGGCACGAAACTTCTGCTCTATTCCAAAGTGAGCGTGCAGCACGGCAACGAGGGGCTCCTTCGCGTCGACGGTTGTGACTTCGCGAGTCATGACCTCGTCCACGAAATAGCGCTCCAGCGGATCCACCCCGTATTCGCGAAACACGTGACGCCCACGGCGGGCAATTTTCTCGGTCAGTATGGATCTGGGCATGACGATAACCGTAAATCCGTACGCCACCACACAACCGAGTATGGTTGGCAGGAATGCATTCGCGTCGTGAGTGAGACCGAAGGCGAAAACAACGGCCGTGAGCGGCGCGCGCATGGTGCCGCCGAGAATCGCAGCCATACATACCAGTGCCCACAGTTGAGGGCTGCCACCAGGCAACCACACGCCGAGCACCGAACCGAGTCCGGCGCCGATCATCAGCAACGGAGCGAGCACACCGCCTGAGGTACCAGAGCCCAGGGCGATCGCCCAGATGAGCATTTTGACAATCACCAGGCTGAGCGCCACCGACAGCACCAGGTGGTTCTGCAACAGGTCACCGATCACATCGTACCCAACACCGAGCGCCCGGGGCTGAAAGTAACCGCCTATGCCGACAACCAGGCCACCCAATGCCGGCCACCACATCCAATGCATCCGCAGGCGGGAAAAGAAATCCTCCACGAAATAGAGCATGCGGGTCATCGCAGCGGAGACAGCGCCGCACGCAAGTCCCGCCACCACGCAGGACAGCATCGCAATGGCTCCAGGTTCCGGGGTCTGAAGCGGGAACAACGGGCCGGAGCCGGCCCACAACGGACGCAGGAATCCGGCGACGGCGCAGCTCAATCCCACCGGCAGCAGGCTGCGCGGCCGCAGCTCAAACAACAGAAGCTCAACCGCAAGCAGCACCGCGGCCAACGGTGTTCCGAACACCGCCGTCATTCCGGCGCACGCGCCGGCAACGAGCAGCGCCTTGCGCTCGGCGGCCGTCAAATGAAAAGCCTGCGCCAACAGCGACGCAACCGCGCCGCCGGTCATGATGATAGGCCCTTCCGCTCCGAATGGGCCGCCGCTGCCGATCACGATGCCGGATGAGAGCGGCTTGAGAATGGCCACCTTGGGGGACATGCGGCTTTTGCCGAACAGGATGGCCTCGATGGCCTCCGGAATGCCGTGGCCGCGGATTTTCTCGCTGCCATAGCGCGCCATGAGACCCACGATGAGTCCGCCGATCGCCGGCACAAAAATCGCCAACCAACCGAGGCGATTGTCCGCGGGAGAGGTCGCGGCGACGGAAACGCTCTGGAAATAGAAAAGATTTGTGAAGAAGCGGATGGCCGCCAGCAGGAGCATGGCGCTCAGCGTGCTCAATCCCCCGATGGCAATCGCAAATCCCGACAACAGCAGCAGGCGATTGTTGGCAGCGAAGTCGCCGCCACGACGCACGCCCTCTTCCGAGCTCAACTCACTGGTCATCACGGCAGGCTCCGCTGAATCAATAGCGGATGGTAGCGCCCGTACGGGGATTGGTAAATTCCAGGCCACCGTCACGGTTAACCGCAATCTGCAGCGGGTGGCGGTCATCCTGTCGTCCCGACAGGTTGGCGATGTTGGCCTGCGACACATTGACGCCGGGATGCTGTTCGGAAAAGTGGATCTGCCAGATGCCCTTGATTCGGGGTGAGGCCTGCGCCGTCTGGATGCTTTGAGCGGCCGCGCCCTTCGCAGCGCCATTGTTGAAGACAACTACCCGGGGCTTCACAGTATTCAGCAGCGTCGGGCTGTTGGCATTCTCGGTACCGTGATTGTCCGCAAACATCAGGTCCACGGGGCCGATGAGGTCACGCGGGCAGGCAAGGTGATTTTCTACGTTCCAGGTGGTATCACCCAGCGAGAGCACCCGGGTGCGTCCCCATGTAATCAACACGCCCAGCGAGCGTGGATTCTCTTCGCCGCCGAGGTTGTCATTGGTGGTCGCGCTGGCGCAGTTCGCGCCCGGCTCGCCCTTTTCCAGAGGGGTTTTGAGCACCTCACCATCACTGTCGACAGCGGTAATCTTCATTGCATCGATTGACAGCGTGTCACCGGGCTTCAGCACCCGATGTGGCCGCTTGCCGATCGCTTCCAGGTACTTGGGATAAAGTGTGGCAGGCGCCATGGCGAGGAACCTGGGGTTGGCGTTCGGTGCCAGCTCTTCACGGTTGGGACCGTGGTCGAGCACAGTTCCGACCGGAACCAACGACATCAACTCCACGGCCCCTCCGACGTGATCGACGTGGTAGTGGGTCACTAACAGATAGTCGATGCCTTTCAGCCCTGCCGCCTGCACTGCAGCGGCGATCCGCTCCGCGCTACTGGGAGTCGGCGGCAAAGTCTCACCAGGCTCAGGCTTGACTCCGCCCATTCCAGCGGGCCAGCCCGTGTCAATCAACAGCGAATGGCCCTGAGGAGTCACATACAACGTAGCAAAGCCGCCCTCCACGTCAATCGCCGTAATTTTCAGATCATCGCGGGCGTTGGCAACCCCACCCGCCATGAACATAAATACAAACGCGCTGCTGATTCTCATCGCCTGGTGCCGCCCTCGGGAAGTGCAAACGAGTACAAAGTATTCCCGGCCGAAATCGCCACGAACTGCGCGCCATCGACGCTGTAGCTCATGGGAGATGCCAGGATCGGTCGGTTGGATTGGAAGTGCCACAAAGGCTGTCCGGTTTGCGCATCCAGCCCGAGCAGATTGCCCTCGGCGGTGGCCGCGAAAACAACTTCACCGCGGGTAGCCAACACGCCGGCAGGCAGTGTCAGACGCGTCACGGGGAATGTCCAAAGCTTGCGCCCCGTCAGGACATCGAGCGCCATGACGCCGTGCTCCGGTTCATGTGCAGGCGGACGAAATTTGCTGAAATTCGCACCGGTAAACGCCTGGCCGCTCTTATATTCGACCGGCTGATAGGTGGCGGTCGACTCGGCATCCAGGTAGTTGAGGAACAACACACGCCGCTTCGGATCGTAGGACGGCGCCTGGAAGTTGGTCCCGCCCACACCCGGCGCAATGCTGTGTCCCTGTGGGCTGGAGATTGACGCGGGATCCACGATGGGACGGCCGTTCGCGTCGAATCCCTTATTCCAGGTCTGCCGCACAAACGGCACTGCCGAGATGAACTTGCCCGTGGCGCGATCGAGCGTATAGAAGAATCCGTTGCGATCGGCGTGCATCAGGACCTTGCGCGTCTGCCCCGCAACAGGAATCTCCCCGAGAATCATGTCTTCGTTGGAATCCCAGTCGTGGGTGTCGTGCGGTGAGAACTGGTAGTACCAGACGAGCTTGCCGGTGTCTGGATTCAATGCCAGCACAGAGGAGGTGTAAAGATTGTCACCTGTGCGCTTCTCAGGGTCGAAGTCGGGGCCCGGATTACCGACAGCCCAATACAACAGGTTGAGTTGGGCATCGTAGCTGCCGGTGAGCCAGGTCCCGCCGCTGCCGGTCTTCCAGGAATCACCCGACCAGCTCTCGTGCCCAGGCTCACCGGGCCCTGGGATCGTATAGAAGCGCCACAACTGGTGCCCATCACGGACATCATAGGCATCCAGGAACCCACGGATTCCCATCTCACCGCCGGAAATACCCACGATGACCTTATTACCCAGCGTCAGAGGCGCGCCGGTCATCGTATATCCTTCCATGGTGTTGGCGATCTGCTTCTCCCACAGTACCCGGCCACTGCGCGCGTCCAAAGCGATCAGTTGATTGTCGAGCGTGGCGACAAACACCCGCTGATCCAGCACCGCCACACCGCGATTGAAAGGATTGATCTGGAAAGGGTTGACCACCTGCTGTTGGCGATGGAACCGCCAGATGAGCAGACCGCTTCCTGCGTCGAAGGCGTACACATCTCCCGGCGCTCCCGCCAGATACATGACGCCGTCCACGACTATCGGTGTCGCCTCGAGCGGCACGTCACCGGGCAGCGGGGCCGCCCAGCGCGCCTGCAGGGTCGCTACATTGCTGCGATTGATCTGATCGAGCTCACTGAAGTGCTCGGAACGATAGCTCCCCCAGTAGGTGAGCCAGTTCTGCGGCTCCTTGTCGGCCGCCTTCAGACGGGCGAACGTGACACCCGTTGCCGGAGCATCGATCGGCGTAGGCGCGCGTTGCTTCTGCTGCGCAAGAAAAGCCAACAGGTCGCCCAATTGATCCGCTGAGAACCGTTGGGCCAGATCTGTTGGGCCCAACGCGCGTGCGCTGTTGGTGAAGGTCCGAATGCGCTGCCGGTCGAGCAGGCGATAGCCGCCGTCGAGGGTCTGCAGGACAATCGAAAGACTGTCTTCGTTTTTGAGGAGCCCGTGCACCTGCGTCCCGTCCCGCAGAGTGATATCCACGTAGCGTGTGTTCGGCCCCATGAACATGCGACGGAAGTCAGGTGCGTGCTCCATTCCCAGCTTGATGCGCGCAGGTGCCTGCTTGCCGATCTCCGACAGGTCAGCGGCCAACAACGATCCCCGGCCGTTGATCTCGTGGCAGGCGGTGCATTGTCCTGTGCCGAAGAACAACCGCTCGCCGCGACCGGCGTTTGCATTGGCGGGGATTGCTCCAGCACCCGACTCGGACTGGGAGAGGCTCTTGACGTAAGTGACCAGCTGCCAGAGCTGATCGGCACTGAATGACGAGAACGACGGCATCTGGGTGCCGGGTACACCCTTCTGGATGGTCTGGAAGATCTCGAAGTCATCCGCACCGTGTTTGAAGCGGCCTGAGTCGAGCGCCGGCGCCCGCTCCGTGCCCATCCCTGCTCCGCCGTGACAAGGCGTGCAGGTTGAATCAAACACGTGCCTGCCGGCGGCAGCGGCCGCGGCGTTGCCCGCAAACGGATTTTTGGCCGAATCGGCACCCTGGGACCAGGCAACCGGGGCAACCAACAACATCAAAAGCAGATAGGGTCTCATTGAGTCGCTCTATTCAATGCGGCGGGTGCAAGTGTGTACGCATACAACGTATCGCCAGCTGCAATCACCACCCACTGCCGCTCGTCCTGCAAGTAGGTGATGGGGCCGTTGGATTCCGGGGCGCCGGCGCGGAAATGCCACAGGATCTGGCCGGCATCGGCGCTGAAGGCAATCAGGTTGCCCTGGTCATCACCGGTGAACACGAGGTTGCCGGCCGTACTGAGCAGACCCGGACCCAGCGTCGCCGGCGCGCCGTTCAAACTGGGATACTCGTGCTGCCAGCGGACCTGGCCGGTGTTGATATCGAGGGCTTTCAGGACTCGCGTGGTCGTACCGAGCAGGTTCACGGTTCCGCCGTACCCGGAGGGTTTGGGGTGGGTGTCCAGGAGATAGTAGATGCCGAAGCCTTCAACCGAGTTCACATAGAACAGCCCCGTGGCGGGGCTGTAGCTCGGTGACATCCAGTTGGTGGCACTGATGATGCTCATGCTACCAGCCACCGTGGGCTGGATGGCCGGATCGGGAATCGGCTGGCCGAGTTTATCGGTCCCCTTGGCCCAATTGAGCTTCACGTAGGGAGTACTAACCACTTTCCGGCCGTTGGTTCGGTCCAACACGACGAACCAGCCATTGCGCGAGGCCTGCGCGAGCAGCTTGCGCGGTTTGCCAGCCACATTGGCGTCGACGAGCACCGGTGATTCGGTGTTATCCCAGTCGTGGGTGTCATGAGGTGATACCTGGAAATGCCAGGCCAGCTTGCCGGTCTCAACATTGAGCGCGACGATGCTCGTGGTGTAGAGGTTCGCACCCGTGCGCCCCTGCCCTGCAAACACGGGGTTGGTGTTGCCGGTCCCCCAGTAAAGGAGGTTGAGCTCGGGATCGAATGTTCCGGGGAGCCAGGTGCCGCCGCCGCCATGCATGGCCGCATCCACGGACGGCCAGGTCTCGATACCGGGCTCGCCTGCGCCGGGTGTGGTCCACCACTTCCACTGGACTTCGCCGGTTTCCGGGTCGAGTGAAACGAGGAAACCGCGAATATCCATCGCGTCGCCACCCACACCCACCAACACGTGGTTCTTGACCACCAGTGGAGCTGTGGTGGTGAAGTATTGCAGGCGTGCATCCGCAATCTGCTTGCGCCAGTGCTCCTTGCCGGTGTTGGAGTCGACGCAGATGACCCAGTCATCCGGGCCGAGGAAGTACAACCAGTTTTTGTACATACCGAGGCCGCGGTTGCCCACGAGATGGCCACCGTTGTCGACCCATGAATACGTCCAGAGCCGGGTACCCGTTCGGGCATCAAGGGCATATACGTTGTTGGGGATCGTAAAGTACAGCGTCCCGTTAACGAGCAATGGGGTCGCTTTGATGATCGGGACAGGAGCGCCCCGCTGCGCGCCTACTTCTGTGATCCGATAGCTCCATTGGAGCTGCAGAGATTCTACGTTGGACGTGTCTATCTGCTTCAGGGTGCTGAAGCGCTTGCCTGTGTAGTCGCCGTTGAACGTTGGCCATGACGTTGTGGGAGGATTGCCCAGGGTGGCCACGTCGAGCTCGTTCGCGTGTGCCGTCGCGCTGCAGCAAGTCAGTAAGAGAGCAGCCAGTCGCTTCATTTGAGCGACTCCAGGTACGCCGTGACGTTGATCATGTCGGGGTCTTTTAGATTCCCTATCATCGCGACATGAGGTGCCAAGGGGTCGTGCAATTCGACTGTGACATCGGCGTTGCGTTCCACAACGACGAGTTGACCTGATTTGTCCACCAATGAGATACGGAAGTCGTCGATCTGTTGGAGATGGCCTTCCCAGGTGTGTTGCGAGCTGCGCACGGTTGCCGTGAGCGCGCGGGCGGGAGTCCGCGGCGGCATGATCCAGTAGCGCTGCAAGTCGGCGGGGCGCCACTTGGCTCCCAGGCCCTTCAGGTCGCCGGTTACTGAGTGGCAGCTCAGGCAGTGGGATGCGACGTAACTCGCGCCTTTCCTGGGGTTGCCGAGCACGATGTTCTTGATCTCGTAAGTACCGCGGTTGGCCACGTCCTCCACCTGTTGGTGAAGGAACTCGGCAATGTCTTTGCGTTGTTCATCCGACAGCGTCGCGAACGACGGCATGCCCTTTTCGGGCCGGCCGGCCTTGAGGAATTCCGCGACGGTCGAGCCATGAGCGTCCTTCAACACCAGCTCGGAGTAGATGAGGCTCGGCCCTTCGGCACCGCGCGCCTGAGGGCCGTGGCAGAAGGCACAGTTAGCAGCGAATATCGGCGCGCCCCGCTTCGCCGCCGCCGGATCAGGCGGAGGGCCCAGCCCCAGAAACTCGCGCACGGCCTCAGCACCTCGCGGGGGACCCGCAGGCGCCTGTGCCAACAGGGCTGTTGGCATGCATGTCAACGCTATTGCGACGACGAAAGCACGCATGACCTTATTTCGCCGTCCACCCACCGTCGATGACAATATCGGTGCCTGTGATGAAGCCTGCGGCTTCGGAGCACAGGTAGCAGGCCAGGCTCGCTATCTCCTCCACCTTTCCCCAACGCCCCACCGGCAGATTGGCCAGGAAGGTTCGATTGGCATCCGGGTTGTTCATGACCACCGCATTCAACTCCGTGCCACAAGGACCCGGGCTGATTCCGTTCACCGTAATGCCATCCGCCGCCACTTCCAGTGCCAGCGCCCGCGTGAACCCCAGCAGTGCCGACTTGGCTGACGAGTATGCCGTCCGCTCCGGTAACGAAACATGGCTCAACATGGAAGTCATGTTGATGACCCGTCCGTACCCGCGGCCGCGCATCTGCCCCAGAAAAGCCCGCGTGACCAGAAATGTACTGATGAGGCTGGAGTCAATCACGCTGCGAAACTCAGCCAACGTAAAGTCAGTGAGCTTCTTCCGGATATTCGTCCCGGCATTGTTGATGACAATATCAACAGGCCCCATCTTCTTCGTGACGGCATCAGCCATCGCGATCACGTCCTGCTCATTGGTCACATCGGCGATAAAAGACTCCGCCTTGCCACCCGCGCCGACTATGGCCGCCCTCACGCTGTCCAGGCGAGCAATATCGCGTGCCACCAACGCGATGGACGCCCCGGAAGCCGCCAACGCCTTGGCCATGGATTCGCCCAGGCCACGGCTGCCGCCGGTAATCACGGCTGTGTGTCCGGTCAGATCGATTTTCATGTTCGTTCCTCGAGAAAGACCCAACAAGCGGCCGCCAGCAACGCGGCGCCCACCATGAGATAAATGAGCAGATTCCAGTTATCCGCCGTGTGCGCGAGCAGCTTGCCACCCAGCACGGGCGCCACAAACCCCGCAAAGTTACCAAACATGTTCATGGCGCCCGACAGGGTCGCGGTATTGCGCCGCCCGATCTCGACACAGGCGTTCCAGGAGATCGGCATGGTCAGGTCGCTGCAGAAACTGGCGAGCCCCATGGTCAGCATGGCTGCGGGCGTGCTGTCGATGCGCGTCACCAAGAACAACAGCACGGCCGACATTACGAAACCAAACACCGCGATATTGCGCCGGCGGATACGAGCGGCGGCATACCCCGCCACCAACGATCCGACGCCACCCAACAGCAGCGGCAAGGTCGATAGCGTCGCGGCCTCCGTGGCCGACACGTGCCGGCCTTCCCGCAGGTAGGTCGGTAGCCAGGTCACATAGAAATACCAGACAAAAGAAAAGCAGAAGTATTGCAGCAGCAGGAGCAGCACGGGGCGTTTGAGCAGCGCGTGATACCACTGCGCATCGCCTTCCTGGGTCGTCAGGACTCGCGACTCCTGCAGCAGCTCCAACTCCTGCGCATTGACTGCCGGATGCTGTGCCGGGTCATCGCGAAACCAGCGGTAAAACGCAGCCGCCCAGACGAAGCCGAGCACGGCCAACACGACAAACGCCCACCGCCATCCCTGCCACTGCACGAGCGCCAGAACCAACAGCGGCGTGAAGGCACCCGCCCAACGGGAACAAGCCCACATCAGCGCCTGGGCGCGCAAGCGCGAACGCAGCGGCAGCCAGGTACTCAACATCCGGGTCAGATTGGGAAAGCAGCCCGCTTCGCCGGCCCCGAACAGGAATCGGGCGAGCCACATGGACGCAAAATTCCAGGCGGCTCCGGTCAGTGCGGTAAACACAGACCACACAACCACGATGCGCGTCAGGGTGGCGCGGACTCCCAACCGGTCACCGAGCAGTCCGTTCGGAATTTCAAACAGCGCATACGCGAGCCCGAAGGCGCCAAACACGTGGCCGATCTGATCCTTGTCCAGGCCGAGGTCTGTCTGGATGCTGGGCGCGGCCTGCGAGATGGCCACACGCTGCATGTAGGCCAGCGCGGCAAGGCTGATCGCGAAGGCAGTGACACGGTAACGCGCCGAAGTTGCGGTCACGCGGAACGCCCCTCGAGCACCGGGACTCCTTTTTCTTGGCAGTTCAAAGTGTATACTATATTCACTTTGAGCGATGTGAAACTCACACGTCCGACTCCCACGACCCTGAAATCACACATCTTCCAGGGCCTCCGGGACGCGATCGTGTCCGGCCGTTACCGCCCTGGTGACCGGCTCAACGAAAGCAAGATTGCCCGCGAGTTCGGCATCAGCCGCATCCCGGTCCGCGAAGCGCTGATGCAACTCCAGGAGCACGGCCTGGTCATGAATCTCGAACGGCGCGGGATGTTCGTGACCCGCTTGAGTGAGGAGGACGTGCAGCGGATCAACAGCCTGCGCGTGGTGCTCGAGGCCGAGGCGCTCAAGCTGTGTCGGCTGCGAATCAGCAAGCCGGACGCGGCGCGCCTGACCAACATCATGGAGCGGATGGAGGCGTGGACCGAGCGAACGGAGATGGACGCCGCCGCGCTCGACCTGGAATTCCACCGCACGCTGTGGGAGGCGGCCGGCAATCCCTACCTGACCAGGACGCTCGACTCGCTCGTCACCTCGTTGTTTGCTCATAAGGCGCTGGAGTATGTCAGTGCCGACTTGAAGCGTTGGAGCCTGCATCATCACCGTGCCCTCCTCGACATCGCCCTGGGGCAATCCAACACCGAACCGGAAGCGGCGATCGTTTTCCACATGCGGACGGCCTATAACGAGCCCGAGCGCTTCTCGAGCTACGGAGTGATCCGGCAACGGCCACCGGCAGACTGATTTTTGTCAGTCCCCAGGTGAAAGACCGTGCTCGAATGCAGTGTCTGGCCCGGTCGCAACAGGGTTGAGGGGAAACGCGGCTCGTTCGGGCTGTTGGGATAATGTTCCGTCTCCAGGGCCAGGCCATCTCCCTGGCGCATCGTAGTGCCGTTCGCGCTGACCAGACTGCCGTTCAGGTGATTCGCGGAGTACACCTGGACACCCGGCTCCGTGGTGCGCACTTCCAACAGTCGACCGCTGGCCGGATCGTACATGCGCACAGCCAACGGTAGCGCATCACCAGCCGGCTTACGCAGCACGAAGTTGTGGTCATATCCCTTGGCATACAGCATTTGAGTCTCGCTGGAGCGGATGTGCGCGCCGATTGGCGTGAGCTTGCGGAAATCGACAGCGGTTCCCGCAACGGGTGCGAGCTCCCCGGTCGGAATCTGATCCTCATCGGTGAGCGTGTATTGGTCTGCAATCACCTGGAGCTGCTGGCTGTAAACATCGCCGGAGCCGTTGCCGGCCAGGTTGAAGTAGACGTGGTTGGTGGGATTGACGACGGTCGGCGCATCAGTAGTCGCCGCATAGTCGAGCCGCAGATCATTCGACTCGTTGATGGTGTAAGTCACGTGAATGTGCAACTCTCCAGGGAAGCCCTGCTCACCATTCGGGCTGACGTGCGACAACGTCACGCCCGCTCGATCAGCTTCGTGGACGAGCTGTGCTTCCCATACGAGCGCACCCCAGAACGGGCGCCCCGAGTGCAGAGTGACTCCCTTGGGATTGGCTACCAGATCATAATGATGACCATCGATCGTAAAACCGCCCTTGAGGCGGTTGGCGTATCGGCCGATGAGACTGTTGAGACCGCCGTTGGCCTCATACATGCGCAGATCGCTGAGGCCGAACACGACGTTCTTGAGCTTGCCCTGACGATCGGGTGCGTTGAGCTCGGAGATGATTCCACCGTAGTCGAGTATCTTTGCGCTCATGCCATGGCTGTTGCTCAGCGTATAGACGTGAACCGCCTTGCCCTCCGCGGTCACGCCATAGTCGCTGACACTCACCTGGGGAGCGGCCACCGCACTGGTCGCCGCCGCCATCGCAAGGACTGAAGGAGTTAAAACGTGCACGATCGATTACGCTCCGCTGGATTACGCTCAACAGGCCCGAAGGCCATCATCGTGATGGGTGTCTCCGGCAGCGGCAAGTCCACATTGGGCGCTGCGCTGGCCCGTGAGCTCGAATGTGAATTCCTGGAAGGCGACCAGTTCCACTCCCCTGAAGCCGTCGCCCGCATGGCTCGCGGAATTGCGCTGACGGATGAGGACCGCTGGCCCTGGCTCGATCGCCTGGGACAGGCGGTCGGCGCCAAGGTGGCCTCGGAGGGAATCGTAGTCGCCGCCTGCTCCGCATTGCGCCGTGTTTACCGCGAGCGCCTGAGAAAGGCGATCGGGGCCCCCGTGAGCTTTGTTCTCATGGACGCCGATCGCGATGAGCTGATGCGCAGGATGACCGGGCGCACCGGCCATTACATGCCGCCCAGCCTGCTCGACAGCCAGATCAATACACTGGAGCGCCCCGACCCGGATGAGGGAATCCTCGCGCTCGACTCGCGCCAACCCGTCACATCACTGTGTGCGCGGACCCTCACATGGCTCCAGGGAGGTTGACTGAATACAGCGCATGATGGGTAAGAACAAACAGCGTCTGCCCGCTCACTAACAACTGCAGAGGCCGACCGCCCGGCATGTCGATGACGCCCAACCGCTGCTTGTCGGGGCCATAGACAAACACCTGGCCGTTGGCGACGTAGACACGGCCGGCCGAATCGGTCGCCACACTCTCGCCTCCGCGTTCGACAAACATCTGCAGGTTTGTCAGCTCGCCTTTGGGTCCGACTGTAGCGCTGTAAGTCTTTGCATCCCCGGCGCTACTGACATACACGCGCGCACCCGCCCTGGCGGTGAGGAATCCATAGGTGTCGAGCGAATGCGAGAAGCGCCAGCCGCGATTGTCCGGTGGCCCCTGGTGAAAGACCCTGTAGGCTGGCAGAACGATGCTGCCATCAGGGGATGCATATTGCTTCGCCGGCGCGTTCGCCACGTCGCTCGTGAACAACTCGCCGATCGTTGCGAAATGATCGCTGGCAGGATCGTACTGATCCTTGAACTCACCATTGACCCACCAGTTGGCCGGCAAAACAACCGCGGCGTCCGGATGCGTGCCGGCAGGCTCCGCCTCGATCCTGGTGAGCACGCCGTCGAGCCCATCCGGCTTCAGACTGTAAACGCTGCCCTGGAGACCCGCGGATGACAGCACCAGCAGGTGGTCCGATTTATCTACTGCCAGGCTCACCGGATCGAGGGGGTGACTGCTGACAATGCCCAGCCCCTTGTCCTGCGTCCAGGCATAGATGCGATTCATGTTGCGATCGACAAAATAGAGCGTGCCGTGGGAGTCGATCGCGGCGCCGCCCAGAGCCTCGAAGCCGCCGACCACCTCCTTAGCCTGGGTACCCGCAGCAACAGCAGGTGGATTGCCAGTCAAATCCAGCCGTGCGAATTCGTGTTCGCGAACGTCCAACTGGTGCGACATGTCCTGTATGGCATTGTCGTAGGAGAACTTGGTCAACCGCAAAAAGGTGGCGCAGTCACCGCCATCACAGGTGGCGAAGCCGCTTTCTGCGTTGACGTGGACGTTGCGGAAATGGATGTCATGTGACCGATAGACTCGGGCGGCCGACGGAGCCGGACCCAGCGTGCGGGTCACACGGTAGCCGTGATAGTTCGCAACCAGGATGTCGTGGGAGTCGCGGATTTCGAGCGAAACCGCGTTGCGGCTCTCGCCATATTCTTCCTCGGTCTGAGGCGCGAGCAGCTCCCAGTTGGATACCCTGTTGAGGACCATCTCGTTACGAACGTGATGCTCTACCGAAATCTCATACACGTGGCCTGGAGTGTCGGTGTCGGACACATACAAACCAGCGCTGGCGTACGTGTTGGGACTCCAAATACCGTTGAAGGTTCCCCCACCACCGTGAGTCACCCAGAGGCTCGGGTATTGTCCGTCCCAACGCCGCGCCGGATCGGCATCAGCGCTGTGATTGTCGTTGTAGGGATTGAACCGCTGGCCGTTGGCGAGCATGGTTCCATGGCCGCCATCAAACTTCACGTCATCCACCAGAGAGTTCTCGCCGGCACTCCACAGCAACGCCGTTGCTCGCGGATTGATACCTCCAGTGAACAAGCCCACGCCGGAGACGATGGCATCGCCGCCATCCGCTGACTTGAGCAGCGCCTTCGGTTCACCGACTCCCGCATACGCCGGGGTGTTATCAGCCAAGGCAAGCTGCGTCAGGCTCGGTTGCAGACCGATGAGCACCGAGTCCTTCTTGAGCTGGATGGTGTCCGTTACCCGGTAGACGCCTAACGGCAGATAGACAACGCGGTGTGTATCAATCGCCTTCTGCAGCGCTGCCGTGTCGTCTGTCTTTCCGTCACCCACTACTCCGGCATCGCGCGCATTGCTCCATTGCTCGACTGGCGGCAGTGCGCGAATCGCCGGAGCTTTCTGCGCCGGCACAGAGCCGAGTCCCGCCATATCGTTGTGAGTATCAAAGTGACCGAGCTGACCCGGGGCCGGCACCACGAGCCCATGACTGAAGTCACTGACCCGGTAGGCGGAAGCCCTGCCATTCACCGTCTTGCCGCTGTCGCGGAACTTCGCGAACACGGGGGTGTTTTTGGCCAGCGCGTTTTGAAAACCGATCTGGGTGTAGACGTTGGTTTCGTTGGAAATGACGATGCCGGCCTCGCGAACGTTCTCGAAGCGAACGTCCTTGCCCCAGAACCAGTCGCTGTAGCCGCGATCAATATCGATCCCCACGGGGACATTGCGTATCGCGACATTCACCAGTGTCAGTTGCGCCTCGTGCTCACGGATGGCGGCACTTCTTTGACCATCGAAGGTCGAGTCAACGACCGTGAACTGCCACGCGGGCGATGGCTTCTCGGTCACGATTCCATAGCGGCCGCCGTGGAAGTGCAGGTTGTGAACGACGTTGCCGGCCTGGTAGATACCGGCGAACCCGGAGCCCAGGTTGAAATCCATGTTGCTGAGGAAGGCATGCTGCGCGGTCCTGAAACGGATTCCAGTGGCCGCCGGGTTACCCGCGCCGATCTCGAAATCAACATTGCTCATCGCCGAGTAGAAGGTGCCGGGATTGGCGTCCCAGATCTTCGGGTCGAAAGGAACAATAGTCGGCGGCGGAAACGGCACGCGCGGAATCTGGGTGTGCTCCACCTGAGCCAGCACATTCAGTCCCCGCCGGGCACCTACAAACGCCACCATGCTCGCCAGGCCTTTGTCGAAACCCGCGGTGTTGTTTCCCAGAACGAGCACCGGACGGGTCTTGCCCACGCCGTAAACACGGACGCCAGGCCAAACCAGGATGCTGCGTGTAATGCGATATCGCCCGGAGGGCAGGAATACGACGCCGCCGGGGCTTTGCTCGGTGGATTTGTCTATGGCCTGCTGGATTGCGTCGGAGTCGTCTGCTTTGCCGTCGGCCCTGGCTTTTACCGTGACAGCACGCGCGTCTGCCGGCGCCGATTCAAAGGCGGAAGTTGAAGCAAAGGCAGACGTGGCTACCATCGTCAGCGCGACGATGGAGGAGAGGAGAATGCGCATGGTTAGCTATGGGTCGCTGATGTTGATTGGGCCGCTGACGCGGCCGGCGGTTGAGTGGCGGCGGCCGGAGGCTGGGCGCCCGGTGGGCCCTGCGGCCGCGGCGGGGGACGGTAGTCCACCAACTCCTCCACGGGGTGCCGGCCTGCCCACGCAATCGCGCGCAACAGCATGTTCTGAATCTGCGGCTCCGAGAAATTGGCGTATTTGTGTCCCTGCATCCAGACGAACGCCCGTGCCGGCTGACCGCCGGCCAGTGAGTGCTCGTAGGTCCAGATTTGCGGCACGACCTCGCCCTTGTGGGTGCCGGCGCTCGGCGTTCCATCAATCACGGTTGTGGCCAACACGTGAATCTTCGGGTTGGCAGCCCATGTCATGTTGAAGAAAGCTTCGTCACGCAAGGTGACACCGGCGATGTCCTTCATCAGCGGACTGCTCGAATCGACCACCGTATAGGGCACGCTCGCTTCGAGCGTGTAGTTCACTTCACCATGCTTCTTGGCGCCGCCCACCAAGGTGGCGAAGTAAGCGGGGTCTGGACCGCACAGGGCGTCATGAATGCTGACGATGCCCCCGCCCCGTTTAATGAATGCTTCCAGTGCCTTCCGATCCTCATCGGACAGGTAACCGGCATCTCCTTTATAGATGACCAACACCGCGACCTTGCTCAGCTCCTCCGCCAGGGGCGCGTGAAGCGAGCCGGTCACGACGGCGCCATGTTCGGTGAGGAACTTGCTCCAGTCGGCGAGGAATTGCGGGTAGTCGTGGAGGCCGGGACCATGGGTCTTCAGCCCGGCGCGCAGGTAAACCTGAATCCCGTTGGGATTCTGGCCGGGGATACGGGGAGGTCCATCAGGTGGTGCCGCCGCCTGGCCGCTGGCAAGCCCCCACATGAGCAGGGATAGCGCGGCGGTGGACACATACGAAAGACGGTTTCTTCGCGTCGAATTGCCCACTGCTTCCCCCATTACAGCCTGCCGCCTGAGCATAACTGTATACAGTATTCATGTTCAAGGGAGCGCTACCATTCTCGAGCTTGGGGTACCCGGCGGCCCTTTGGTCCGTGTCAAGCGGCCGGAGCCTGGGCCGATAATCCTTTCGGAAGCAATCAAGGATGGACTCGTTCGGTGCGTGTCAACCTGACTCCAGCGGACCGGGAGAGGATCGTCGTTGGGCAGCCGCTGCCCTTTTCCATCTTCAGCGCGGAAGGCAGCCTGCTGTTGGCCGCCGGTCGGGTGGTCGAGAGCGGCCGCGCGCGCGATGTTCTGCTGAACAACGGCTCATGCCGCGATCCTGACAAGAAGGCCTGGGCGACCAACGCCGCGGATGACGACTCCACGCAGCGGCTTCGAACCAGCCCACTCATCGCTTTCCAGAGCGACTATCGTCGTTCCAATCCGGCACGCGGATTTCCGATGTCCATGGCGCGGAATGACACATCGGAAGCGTTTCGCACTTTCGTTGCCGGCGTGCACGGGCAAATTCTGATCGTGGACGCGCCACGGCGCCCGGACGGCGCGTTGGTTGCCGTCATGCCTCGGCAGGCATGGTTGTGCCGGACCTTTCAAGGTACGTCCGCTTTCCGCTTCCTGGGCACTGCGCTGAAAGTGGCTTTTGAGCCTTTTCCACATGTGTACCTGGAAGTTCCGCAGAACGTAGAGCAACGGAAAATACGCAACAAGACGCGAGCCACTGTGCTCATGTCGGCTGTCATCGAGACGCCGGCGTCGACACAGTGCGTTGTTGTTGATCTCAGCGTCGGTGGGGGACGCATTGCCACCTCTGACGACGTGGTGCTCGATCGGGATCAGTCCATCAAGATCGAGCTCACACTGGAGATGATGGGCTCGCAATACAACCTGTCATTGCGAGCCACGGTGGCACGCAACTTTGGCGCCAGCAACCCCGAGCATCCGCGGGTGGCCTTTTACGGCATCAGCTTCGAGTCCCTGTCGGAGCTGGATGCTTGTGTGTTGAACGGGTTTGTGAACAGCGAGCTGGCGTTGGAGTTGAACAGCCTCTGGCAGGTTTTGTCGCTGTCGTCGCCGGACGCGCGGGATTGACCGGAACGCGTGGCAAGCCCCGTCCTTCGGGCGCGGGATGTGAAAGGATGAGCATCTGCGCCGTGCGCCAAAAATCGGCGCGGTTGCGCGGGTTCAGGCTCGTTGGCGCGGCGCCTGGTCAGCGAATTCCGCGAGCTCGTGATTGAAGCGCTCGGGTGCTTCCCGGAATGGCATGTGGCCGCAGTTGGGATAGATCGATAACTTGCCGCGCAGCCGCCGGGCGATGTTTTCCGCGGCGAGCGGCGACGTCAGCGAGTCGCTGTCACCGTGTGTGACGAGTGTCGGCAGCGCCAATTCGTCGAAATAGCTGCCGTAGTCGATGTGCCAGGAGCTTGCGCCTTGGCGGGCCACCAGTGGCACTGCCATGGCCACTTCGAGGAACGGCTGTTCCTCGTCCGGACTCAAAGGCTCTCGCATGCAAGCGCGAACGAATCGCGCCGTGGCGGATGTTGACTCCGCCTGCGACGCAGAGGTTATCTCCGCGCCGCTGCTCTCGCGTTTGATTGCGGCGCCCGGCGGTTGCAACACGCGGGCTGCGATCACATTGAGGCCCGAGACTGAATCAGCGCCCCTGACATATACGTAGTGCACAGCAACTCGCCCGCCGAGCGACCAGCCTGCGAGGACCGGCTGCTCCATTCCAACTGCCTGCAGGACGCAATCCAGGTCGGCAGCCCAGAGGTTTCCGTCCGCATAAGCCGCGGGATGATCAGGCTTGCCTGATTCTCCATGACCACGCAAGTCGTAGGCGATGACGCGGCATCGGTCCGCCAACTCACCATTTACCTGGCGTTCGAATGCAGCACGCGAAAAAAGCCACCCGTGTATCAACACCACGGCCGGCCCCTGCGGGTTACCCCACTCGCTGAAAGCGATCTGCGTGCCGTCGATGCTCGATGTGCGCCCGGTTCTCAACATGCACGGCAGCATATTCGATAGCGCCCGGGTGCGCTGAACATCGCCATTGGCAACCGGCTGGACATTGGCTATAGTCCGGATGTAAACCTTTACATCAGAAGCGCTCGGGCCAGGGGGTGACTCATGCACAGACGCCAATTTCTTCTCTCCGCCGCCGCAGCAGGGCTCGCAGCCTCTGCATTGCGCATCAGTACCGCGCAGGCGGGGCCGACCGTTAAAAAGATTGGCGTGCAGTTCTTCTCTGTGCCGAAGCTCCTGGAAAAGGATTTCGACGGCACCCTGGGCATGCTGAAGACCCTCGGCTATTCCGAGGTCGAGTTCTATGGTCCCTACGAGTTCAGCGCCCCCGATGCGGTCGCCTCCTGGGCCAAAGTGACTCCGCAGCTCGGGTTTTCAGGCAGCGGATTTTACGGGCTCGACGCGAAGAAGACGCGTGCGCTGTTGAACAAACATGGGTTGACGGCACCGTCGATGCATACCGACCTGACCACGTTGCAGACGAGGATGGGACCGCTCAGCGATGCTGCGCATGTCATTGGCGCGACGTATGTGGTTTTGCCGGCTATTCCCGAGGAAAAGCGCAAGACCCTCGACGACTACAAGCACATGGTCGATGCGTTCAACTCCATCGGCGAGCAGGCCGAGCGCCATGGGGTCAAGTTTGGGTACCACAACCATGGTTATGGCTGGAAGGAAATGCAGGGCCAGGTGCCGCTGCAATTGCTGCTCAAAGGCACGGACCCGAAGCGGGTGTTCCTCGAGATGGATATCTACTGGACCACCGCGGGCGGCGCCGACCCGGTCAAACTCCTGAAGGAGCACGCGGACCGGTACAAGATGCTCCACATGAAGGACATGAAGGAGCACAAGCAGTTCAGGGGCGACGGCGGCGATCCGGGCCAGTGGATGGAGTTGTTTCCGTACATGACCACCGTCGGCGACGGCGTGATCGATATCAAGGCGATCGTGGCACAGGCACAGGCTTCGGGTGTGGAGCACCTCTTTGTCGAACAGGACATGGTGGCCAACCCCGAGGCGGCGCTGAAGCGAAGCGCGGACTACCTGCTGAAGCTTTAAAGCATGGCAGTGCCGTCGGGCACTTCCATTGCCTCTGATACGTTAAAATAGATCAAACTGGCACTTTGATCTATTTTAATGCATATGGCTCAGCATCAGCTCGAAGTATTGGCGCGGCAACTCAAGCGTGCGCGCGAGGGGAAGGGACTGAGCCAGCGCACTCTCGCCGATCGCGTTGGAATACCCCAAGGACATCTATCCCGAATAGAAAACGGCACAGTCGACCTTCAAACCTCCACCTTGATTCAAATTGCTCGGGCGTTGGACCTCGAGCTGACACTGATCCCGAGGCAGTCCTTGCCGGCAGTCGAAGCCCTCACCACCCGCTCATCTGCAACACCCGGTCCAGCCTATACATTGGATGACGATGAGAGCCGTGTTGACTGATGTCGTCGTAGCTCGCAACGCCATCGACAAGCATCTCAACACCGTATCGCTCTGGCGAACTTCAGGAGCACCCAGTCGTCGAGAGTGAAATCGCCTGCGGATTGCAGGCCCGCCTTTTCGTAAGCCAAACGCAGTGCCGGCGCCTGCGGGCGCGTGAAGCCGCTGATGAGCAGCACGCCGCCGGGCAGTAATGCTCGGCAGAGTGCCGGCGCCAGGGCATGGAGCGGTGCTTCGAGGATATTCGCCACCACGAAGTCGAACCGGGCACCCCAATGATCGGGCGCCTCGGCGCCGAGGTAAATGTTAGCACCAGCGGCATCTAACTCGGCATGCGCCTTGGCGCAGGCAACGGCAGTCGGGTCGATGTCAGTCCCGACGATGAAGGTGGCGCCGCGGGCACGGGCGATGCGAGCAAGGATGCCCGTGCCGGTCCCAACATCCAGCACCGCCAACCCCGGCCGCTGCCGACACAGCAAGTCGACTGCCCCAGCGCACAGCCGCGTGGTCGGGTGCGACCCGTCACCAAACACAGCACGACGCTGCGGCGTCACGACCGGCCCGCTTGGCTCATACCGCAGGCCGGCCCCCGCAGGCCGCGGCGGCGAATCCAACGCTGCGGGTGGCCAGGAGACAAATTGTGCCAGCACGAGGCAGCCCTCCTCCCCCGGCGGTGGCCGCGTGCCGTGGGGGTACACCATAACCCGCGGGGCGATGTTGAAAGCGGGCCGCATACGCCCGCCTAGGCAAACACCTGGCGCAAATGCTCGAGGGCACACTCAACCGCCCGGGTAGCGCGGAGGCCGCCGGGGCGGATGGCGTAGATGCGGTCGCCGAAGAAGCCGACCGGGCGCCAGTCGGGGAGCACGGGAACCAGCGCTGTGGAATCAGCGCTGAAGTCGGGCAGCAGGCCGACGCCCAGGCCGCCTTCGATGGCGACGCGCAACACTTCGCTGTTGTTGGCCTTGAACGGCCCGCCGACCGGCACGCTGATGCGCTCGCCGCGTTTGCGGGAGCCAGCTTTCTCGAACGACCAACTCTGCGCCGAGCCATCCCGCAAATACAGCAGGCAATCGTGCCGTGCCAAGTCAGTCGGGTGCTCCGGAGTACCGCGTCGCTGCAGGTACTCAGGACTCGCCATCAGCAATGACCGCGACTCGCACAGAACACGCGCGATGTACGTGTCAGGAATCGTCCGCGCATGGCGCACAGCCAAGTCAAAACCCTCCTGCGCAACATTCACGAACCGATCGCTCAGATCCAACTCCAGCCGAATCTCCGGGTACTGCCGAACGAAGTCCGGCACCGACGGCGCAATCCGCTGCCGCCCCAGCGCAACAGGCGCCGTTATCCGCACCAACCCCCTCGGCTTCCCCGCCAGATCTTTCGCCTGCTCGAGGCTCTGCTCAATGCGGGCAAAGGACGCCTGCGTATCTTCCACTAACTGCAGAGCGGCCGCGGTCAGCGTGACCGACCGCGTAGTGCGCCGCACCAGCGACATGCCAACCACCCGCTCCAGGTCCCGGAGCCTCGTGCTCACGGAAGCCTTTGAAATCCCGAGCCGGCGTGCCGCCTGGGTCAAGTTTCGGGTTTGCGCGATAACCGTCAGCAGATGCATGTCTGCGAGCACGCTTGCAACGCCGGTAACGCTCATTGAGGTGTCCTGGTAGCCGGTGGAACATTGTTCAGTTTACTGAACATTGAGATCACAGGTTCGGCCTTCTCGGGCCCGGCAGGCCGGGCCTAGACTGGCTCATGAGCACCCCTACGCACTACCAGTCGAAAGCCACCATCTCCCACTGGATTGGCGGTAAGCCAGTGGAAGCTGTCAGCGCCCGCACGCAGGACGTCTTCAACCCAGCCACCGGCGAAGTCGCCCGGCAGGTCACCCTCGGCGCAGCTGCGGAAGTCGACCAAGCGGTCAAAAGCGCAGCTGCTGCGTTTCAATCCTGGGCGGACACCCCACCCATCCGCCGCGCCCGCATCCTCAACCGCTTCCTGGCGCTCCTCAACGAACACCGCGACGAGCTCGCCAACATCATCACCAGCGAACACGGCAAGGTATTCAGCGACGCGCAGGGCGAAGTCATGCGCGGAATCGATGTAGTTGAGTTTGCGTGCGGCATCCCCGAGCTGTTGAAGAGCGACTTTACCGACCAGGTCTCTACCGGCATAGACAATTGGACCCTGCGCCAGCCCCTGGGCGTGGTTGCCGGGATCACTCCATTCAACTTCCCCTGCATGGTGCCCTGCTGGATGTTTCCGGTCGCCCTGGCCGCCGGCAACACCTTCATCCTGAAGCCCAGCGAGCGCGATCCCTCCGCTTCGATTTTCATGGCCGACCTTTTGAAGCAAGCCGGTCTTCCCGACGGTGTATTCAACGTCGTGCAGGGTGGGAAAGATGCGGTCGATGCCCTGTTGGAACACCCTGACGTGCAGGCATTGAGCTTCGTAGGATCCACTCCAATCGCCCGCTACATCTATCAACGCGGCGCCCAACTCGGCAAACGCATCCAGGCACTCGGTGGAGCGAAGAACCACCTCGTAGTGATGCCCGATGCGGATATCGAACAAGCAGTCGACGGGCTCATCGGCGCGGCGTACGGGTCAGCCGGCGAACGCTGCATGGCAATCAGTGTTGCCGTCCTCGTGGGTGCCGTGGCCGACAAAGTCGTCCCGATGCTCCGCAAACGCGCAGCAGAGCTCAACATCGGCGACGGACTCGAGCCCACAGTCGAAATGGGCCCGGTCGTCACGCGCCAGGCGCTGGAGCGAATCGAAGGCTACATCGACGTCGGCGTGAAAGAAGGCGCCGAGCTGGTGTTGGATGGCCGCGGTCACAAGGTCCCGAAACGGGAAAAAGGCTTCTTCACCGGCGCAACCCTGTTCGATCGGGTCCGCCCGGACATGCGCATCTACAAAGAAGAGATCTTTGGCCCAGTGTTGTGCTGTGTAAGGGTCGAGGACTTCGCGGAAGCCGTGAAGTTGATCAACGCCCACGAGTTTGGCAACGGCGTCTCCTGCTACACCCGCGACGGCCACATTGCCCGCGAGTTCGGCCGCCGGATCCAGGTGGGCATGGTAGGAATCAACGTACCGATTCCCGTGCCGATGGCCTGGCACGGGTTCGGCGGATGGAAGAACAGCTTGTTCGGCGATATGCATGCCTACGGGACCGAAGGCGTGCGTTTCTACACCAAGCAGAAATCGATCATGCAACGCTGGCCGGAGAGCACCCCCAAAGGCGCCGAGTTCGCGATGCCGACGGCCAAGTAGACATCATTCAGGGCGACTTCTCGTAAAGCCAGTTCCAGTGACCCGGCAGTCGTACCGCTTCGGTTCCCTGCCCGGCGCCGGAATCTGTCGCTCGCTCGCAAGCGCCCGGCGGTCGCCAGGAGGCGCACGGCCAGCACCGCGAAAGCCGCTTAGGGAACCATACGGGGGGCCGCTAGTACGCTCGGGCGTGCCCTAGTTTTGTGACCGGAAGCGGTACAAGGTACATACCATGCGTGGTACCGCTTGCGGCACCCTACAACTATCGCTTGTGGTCGATGGATCGCAGACGCTGTAAGCCGCGGTGCGCTCTCGTCCACTTGCGCCACAGCGATGTTGGCTTCCATTAAAGTGGGAGGTGCCGCCACCGAAATGGAAATGGCAGAGCACTTGGAACGTCAGCTCGCCAACATATCTCGCGCAACCGCACAACGCATGCAGATCGTGCAGCATGCCCCGGAAGTCACAAATGCGGAGGTGGTGAGATGAATTCGCCTTTCGCCTCCTGCCGTCAACGAGTTGCGTGTCTGCCAGCGCCCTTCTCAACCTTTGCGACGTCTCGCCATTCCACTTGGCGCCGAGCGCATCTCAGGGAGTAGCGCGATGACCGTGAAATTGTCCCGCGACTACTCGGCGCTTGCGCACGTGGGCGTGCCAATGGCTATTGCCATGTTGCTGAAATACACCAGCAACAGTGACAAAGTTATGTGCGACCTGGCTATCGCCATTCCAACGACCACCGCCTTAGTGCGCGGCAGCAACCCGCGCCTCATCTCCCATGCCGAGCGAGGTACGAGCCAGCGCCGCATTGCGCCGACTGACGCACCAGATGCGCGAGCTGGAACGAGTACTGGCGGCAGCCCTCTATACCGTCCCCGCTCACGAGCTATCGCAGCCGCCCCCAGCGACGCTATGGCCGCAACCGGACCTCCCAGCACATGCCAGCACGTTGGAGTACAGGCGCCATGAACGACACAGCCAATCACCGCGACTTTCTTCGCAACGCCGTGGGCAGAAAGAGTACTTGGACATTTGCTTGCGTTGAGAATCCTGTCAGCGGCGCGTCGAGTGGCTGTGGCGTGAAATCAATTGTGACGACCGGGTTCCTCCGGCCACGATTCAGCGCAGCTTTAGTGCGCAAGGACATGCAGACAGAATCGGCGGCTGGTTTCACTCAGGCTCTCCCCCTTGCGCGGTTGACGGATCGTCGGTTACGAATTTGATTACACCGCCCATGCTACTCGCGCCGTACAGCGTTCCTTGTGGTCCTCGCAGCACCTCGATTCGCGCGAGATCGCCTGGATCGATATCAGGCACGATCTCCCCCCGACCTGCTGTTGACCCAGCAGCATGGAAACAGTCGAACCACGACTACTTTGGCGGAGGCCATCGGATCCGAATGCGGATTTGCGGCGGTTTTCGCTGGCAGTTGATGGATATGTCTCGGGGAATCAGCCGGTGCATTACGGACACTATAAGTTTGATCAGCAACATGTCGATCTCTCGCGTTATTTCTCCTATAAGGAGGACGGATGGACTTCCCAAACTCGTACTCACGAGCGCGTGAGAATGCACCGTCCCATAGACACGACCGCTCGCACAGACTGCCGCACCACCGGCACATTAGTTCCTACGACGCCGCACCCTCATTATGAATTGGAACACGACCCGCACCACGATTCGGATGCGCGGGGGATTACTTCTCGCCGGTCTTTCTACGCGCGGTCGGAAGCGAGGCAGCAGTTTGATGAGGAACTGGATCCAATATGGAAACATTTAGGAACTCCGATTAGTTGGTCCTGTGGGTATGACGGGGAGGCATCAGAACTCCGTCACCCAAATCCACAATATTTTGTTCGGACACAAGTCGGAGCGATGTTTAGACACGCAATGACGCACATTGCGTTAGCCAGGACGGGAATACCGAGGCCTGGAACAGTTGTAGAGAAGTCCGTCAGCAGATTCTTGTCAGGGTTATTTAGCGATTCTGTATTTAGAATGGTGACGGGCACTGGAACATCCTGCAGTCGATCTTCGCGTTTCTGTGCTGTAACCAGTACCTCGTCAAGTTCCGGTCCTCCGCGATGTATCGTTATCCGCCATGATAACAGGCTGAATATTAGCTTGCTTGAAATCGTACGGCACCGACAGATGCGATTGCCGACCGAATTCGTTCAGTGTCTGTGTGCGCGTACCGGGAGCAGTATCAATCTGCACATTCGGCGGGCCTTCATCGGTTCACCACAGCCACGCACGGCTCTTAACCAACTCCTCGACAACCCCGCGCTGAAGTGTGCACCGGTAGGTAACACGGTCGATGTCGGTCGCTCATTCGGTGACTATGTGCTCGGCGAGGACGACACGGACTAACAACGGAAGGAAACATGTCAACCAAAGTAGTTGTAAACGTACCGAGCGCTTACCAGGGCCTCATGCCGCCGCCACTCGACACGCCTTGCCTACCGCGTGGTTCGCAGCCGCTCGGCAACTCGGCCTCGCCGACAGCTTCCCAGCGCCTGCGTCGTGAAGTCCTGAGGGAGAACGAAAATGAGAAATGTATACGTTGGTCGAGCGCCGCTGAAAAACCTCGAATGCCGCGGTTACATTTGATACTCGGCGGAGGATGACACCCGCGACGATGGAGGAAAGGGCGCAAACTATCGAAGGATGATCGGAGATCGGGTGTATCCTACCCACGAGATGTTGGTGAAAGCTGGAAAGCTCACCGGGGGGCGGCAAATTCGGATACGACGCGATCTACGGCGATCACCCGACCGAGACTCACAAAGGTCGCCCGATTAGGGTCAACAATCGATGGAAGATAAACAAGCCGGAAGCGGCGATTGTCACGCGCTCATATACGCTCTACGTTGACGGTATTTCGCGCGCCGAGTTGGCATGGATGTATATCGAGGAAGGCATTCCGTCACCGGGCGGAAAGAAGTGGAGCGCGAGCACGTTTGATTCCAGCCGGGTACTCGGCGAAGCAACCGGCAGCGGTCGCAAAACAAGTAGCGGAAATCAAACGGCGCATCGCCGACATTCACGCACTCGGCCAGCCTGAGGCCGCGGCACCACTTGTCGCTGCAATAGAGCGTCAGCTAGAGGAGTTGCAGACGCCCGCCACCGCACGCACCGACCGCCAGCTCCTCACCGCACGCGAGTTGCCGCGCGTTTTAGAGAAGTATGTTCAGCAAATGGAACAGGGCTTCCGGGCGCTGAGCGGCCCCGAGGCCGTCGCCAAGGCTCGGGCGGCAATGACGAGCCTGCTCGTAGGCGGCACGATCAAGCTGGGCCCGAATGCCGATAATGCGAATTGGGTGGGCACAATGCGCCTCAAGCACCTTGGCGACTTTGCGCTCGAGCTATCCGGGCGGCGGCGGAAACTCGGGTTTTCGTCCGAGATTCACCAACAGCCGAACAGCCTCACTATATCTAAGAAGGCGACTTCTCGACCACCACCTCGCTGATCTGCAGGACAGGTGTCAGATCCGTGTAGTTGGGAATGTCGCCCAGGATTTCTGCGGCGTGCGGGCCGAAACCCTTCTGGAACGTCTCGGGGCTGTCGCAGAAGATGTGGCACATGCCGATGTACGTCGGCGGCGATCCCGGTTCACCCCCGGCCACACCCTTGTCGACCGTGTAGTACTTGCAATACGCGCCCATGCGCGCCTTCACCAGCGGCATGTGCTTGTCGCGGTAGTACGCGTGATCGAAACGGGCGCCGGGCTTGTTCGGGTACATCACACTGACTTTGATCATGAGCGGTCGGTCTCCTGTGGCACGACAAATCAGGATAAAGTGCAGCCCCGTTCTCAGCAACCGGCTTGCGGCAGATGGCTCGAAAAAGCACCCTTGCGTCGATCAAATGGCTACGCGCCTCGCGGCAGCGCGATGCGGGCCTGGTATTGCGGGACACAGAGCTGAGCCCGGGCGTGGCGGTCTACCACTACCTGGAGTATCCCCACGCGCTGGCCATCTTCTCCGAGAACCGCCTGCGCCTCGCGAATCCCGCTGGTTGGACCGACCCCTATGAGCTCGGCCGCTTGGCTCGCATACCGGCGGGCAACAGCGTCTACGCGCTCTGCTTCAACCGCAGCCGCTACGATGAGCCTGCCTGGCGCATGGTCGGATTCGGGCGCACGAATGCGCTCGTGAGAATCCGCTGCCGGATGCGAAATCTGCTGGCAGCAGCCGTGACCCTGGCCGGGCAGCGCGAGGGCCAGTTTCATATCGGCAAAGTCCGGTATGACCAGCGTGAGCCGGCCGTGAAGGACGACCTCAAGTCGGCCGCCGGCCTGTTATTGCACAAGAGCCCTGCCCTGCGGTTTGAGCGCGAAGTCCGCGCTCTCTGGTTTGACAGTGAGCCGCAGAACAAAGGGTTGTTCCTGCCGATCGAAGCGCAGGAGACCGTCACCCAGGTGATGTGCAGCCCACACGCACACCCCGATGTGAAGGCGCGAATTCAACAGGAGTTCGAGAAGTTCGGTGTTAGTGTAGTCGACGCGGCAGTCTAGCCGCGTCCGAACACGGGCACGGCGGCGCCAGTGATGGCGCGAGCGCCATCCGAAGCCAGGAACACCACCACATCGGCAATTGCCTCCGCCGAAACCCACTTGGAGGTGTCAGCCTTCGGCATCTCTTTGCGATTTTGTGGAGTATCGATGGTACCCGGCAACACGGCATTCACAGTGACGCCGCGATCCTTGAGCTCTTCCGACAAACTTTCCGTCAGCCGCAGCACACCGGATTTCGACGCCGCATAGGCGCCCATCCCGGCCGCAGCTTTCGCCGCAGCGCCGGCACCGATGTTGATGATTCGTCCCGCACTCGACTTCAGAATGCTCGGCAGTGCTGCCTTGGAAGCAGTTACGGCCGTCTTCAGGTTGATGTCGTACATCTGATCCCAACCCGAAATATCGCCATCGGCCAGTGTTTGCCAGCGGAAACCGCCGGCGACATTAACCAGCACGTCGATGCTCCCGAACTTCGATACGATGGTTTGCATTGCCCGCTCGGCGTGCGGGAATTGCGTCAGGTCGATTCCACCGACCGCCAGAAATGCGTCAGTGACCGTTTCGGGAACGGCGCCGTGGTCGATCACCGCCACGCGAGCGCCCGCTGCGGCAAACGCGGAGGCCACTGCCCGGCCCAGGTTACCCCGGCCGCCTGTAACGACGACAACACGATCTTTCATAGGCGACCGAGACTACCCGAAGTCGACATTCCCGAGAATACCCTTCGGGTCGCAGAGTCGCTTCAGCTTCCCGGCGAACGCACGCTCTTCGGGGCTGGTATAGCGCTCGTAATACGCCAGGTTATACGGCCCAACACCATGCTCCGCACTGAATGACCCACCGAATCGCTTCACGACAGTGTCATACACCAGGTCGCGCAAAGCTTCGACCGTAGACGAATCGTAAGCTGGGCCGGCATCAGGCGGCCAGACGATGTTGAAGTGGTCTCCCCCATCGCCACCATGCCCGAAATCGCACACGCGCAAGAACGGATAGGCCGCGTGAACCGCCCGCAGCAGCTCGGCACGCAACGCCGGGAGTTGAGTCCGGGGAACAGACACATCAAACGCAATGATCCGCCCCAACGACTTCACCCCATCACTGATGGAATGTCGGATCGCCCAGAGATCCTCCGACCGCCCCAGCAAACCATCGGCAATCAGCGGATCCTCCGCGTCCATGTACGTACCGAGCCGGTCGGCCAGGAAGTCGTTCAAATCGATCCGGTCCGGTCCGAGCACCGAAGCAAGCTCGACCAACACCGTGTAAGGGGGTATTGCACCGCCCGCAAACGGATTGCGAATACGGGGATTGTGCAACAGTGCAGCCGCCACGGCATTCGCGGACATTCCTTCGAATGCCGCCAGGAACTCCCCTGCCTCGGCTTCCAGGCGATTCAACAGCAAAGGGATCGCTGCCTGCCGTGCAGGAACGAGCAGTGCTGTCGCCGTTTGCACCGGCACGCGCGCAACTTCCAGCTGTGCCGCTGTGATGATACCGAAGGTGCCGCCGGTACCGACCAACAGTTGCTTCAGATCGATCCCTGAATTGTCCTTGCGCAAGGCCTTCATGTCAGTCAACACGGTGGCATCTGCATCCGCCAGCACCACTTCGAGACCGAGCAGGTTTTTCTGCACATCCCCGTAACGCAGCAGGCGGGAGCCTCCGGTGTTGCTGGCGATCATCCCGCCGATGGACGGATCAGCGCCCAGATCAATCGGAAAGAAGAGTTGGTGCGTAGCGAGCTCGCGGTTCAGCGCGCTCAAACGAGTGCCAGCCTGCACACGCGCCGTGCGGTCACCGACATTGATTGCCTCGATGGCTCGCAGCCGTTCGAGGCTCAGGATCAGTTGATCGCCGGAAGAATCCGGTGTGGCAGCCGCTACCAGACCCGTATTGGCGCCCTGCGGAATGATCCGCACGCCATTCGCGTAGCAGTAGCGGACCACGGCTCGTAGCTCACCGGTATTGGCCGGTCGTGCGACCGCAAGCGCACGTCCTGTGCCGTACCGATAGCCACGCTCGTATCTTTCGAGTCCATCCGACGGCGCAAGCACGCCGTCGGCACCAATCAACCCTTGCAGATCGCTGACGGCGCTCACACCGCCCCGGCGGCGGCGGTCATCTTGAAAATGCCCTGCGCATTGCTGCTGTCGAAAGCCAGGTCGAGCCGTTGGTGTCCCGTAGCCGGATCGGACACGAAGTCGCGCTGAATGAACTCGTAGAACGAGCCTGGCACCTGGTGCTGCAGCACCGAGCCATCCTCGCGCAAGAACTCACGCGCCACCGTGTCAGCGCGAAACGCCGTCTGGCGAACGCGACCGGACTTTGAGGATTCGATGGTGGGTTTGAGGGCCCGGCCCGTCTTGCGCTGTTCCTCCACCAGGGCATCGATCGAAGCGACCCGATCGGTTGCGTGATTGAAGGCGTTACCTTCCGTGGAAATCCAGGCCATCTCGGCTGACTCGGCCAACAGGGCCTGATAGTCGGTCCACGACGGCGTCGCATGCTGGCGGCGGAAGCAACCCAACAGGCTGCGGATCAGGTGACTGGCAGTCGCCGTATCCAACCACTTCTGCTTCTGCAGTAACTGCAGATCCAGCAGGTCCTCTCGGGTCAGAGGATCGACTGAGGATGCGGTCACGCGGCGAACCGCAGCGACGAATGCCGGCGAGAAACGCTCAGGGTGCAACTCGCTGACAAAGAACTGTGGCAACACTTCCGGATGATCTTCGTGGGTGTAGGCGCGGCCGGTCATACCCAGACGATCCAACGGATACACGTCGTTCATGCGATAGCCCAGGGGCAACAATACCCTCGTGATCGCAACTTCACCTGCCGGCAGACTTCCCATTCCCTCCAGCGCAACCGTCCGCAAAGCCCCGTGGTCAAACACCACTTCTCGGCCCTGCGCCAGGCAATCAGTTACGTAGGCCCGGCCAGTGGGCACCCGGTCCAACAGATCGCCGAACAAGGCGACGTTCAATGCCAAAGAAATGAGCGCGCGGGAGGCCTTACCCGGCTCGCTTCCAGCCAGCACGCGAGGCAAATGCAGGGCGCGCAGGGAGGTTTCGAGCGTGGCGGGGGCGACGATCGATTGCAGCAGGTGGGTCAATTGATTGTGCAGGGTCTTCGGCATGATTTTACATATTATCCAGGGCAAAAAGGCGAAGCGCGGCATTCTTGGGGCCGCGCTTGCTCGTCTCAAGGGCCGAGGTCACAGCCCCGAGGCATTATTCATGGGCCACGTTAACGGGCCCTTAAAAGACCGTCACGCTGCCCGCGGGTACTTCGCGTAGCGCTGCACCATCTTCTCCAGCGGCAGCGGGTGGATCTTGCTGGCATTGCCAGCCGACCAGAACTGCTGGAAGCGGTCCTTACAGATGCCCCGCGCGGCCACGGTGGCCTCCTTGAACAGCTTGCGCGGATCAAATTCCGCACGATCCAGCGACATCAGGCGGCGCATGGCGCCGGTCATGGCGATGCGGATATCGGTGTCGATATTCACCTTGCGGACCCCGTTGCGAATGCCTTCCTGGATCTCTTCCACCGGCACGCCGTAAGTCTCTTTCAATTCCCCGCCGTGCTCCCGAATCGTCGCCAGCCACTCCTGCGGGACCGATGAGGAGCCGTGCATCACCAGGTGGGTATTCGGTACCGCCTGATGAATTGCCTTGATGCGATCGATGGCGAGCACTTCGCGCGTCGGCTTGCGTGAGAACTTGTAAGCGCCGTGTGAAGTGCCAATGGCGATGGCCAGAGCGTCCACACCCGTCCGGTTCACAAAATCCACACACTGCGCGGGATCGGTGAGCAACTGGTCATGCGACAATTTCCCCGCAGCGCCCGAACCGTCCTCCTCGCCTGCCATTCCCGATTCGAGGGAGCCCAGGCAACCCAACTCGCCTTCCACCGACACGCCCACCGCGTGCGCGATTTCAACGACCCTGGCCGTGATGTCGACGTTGTATTCATACGTGGCAGGCGTCTTCATGTCCTCTTTCAAGGAGCCATCCATCATCACGCTGGTGAAGCCGGAGCGGATGGAAGCCTGGCAGACGGCCAGGCTCGCACCGTGGTCCTGGTGCATGACCACCGGGATGTGCGGCCAGGTTTCAACAGCCGCTTCGGTGATGTGCCTGAGAAAGGCCTCGCCTGCGTATTTGCGGGCACCAGCCGAGGCCTGCAGGATCACCGGGCTGTCGGTTTCGTCGGCGGCCTGCATGATCGCCTGCACCTGCTCCATATTGTTTATGTTGAAAGCAGGCACACCGTAGTGATGCTCGGCCGCGTGATCGAGCAACTGACGCAAAGAGATCATGGCCATCGATTTACCCCCTTACTTAGATGGGGTACATCGTCGGCCGCGCCGGACGCCAGCGTCCAGTTAGTAATTCTTTCTGCAGCCATAACCTATGGCTTATAGCTCAGATCTTCTGCAGCCCGTATTTCCTTATCCGCCCCAGGAGGTCGCGGTTCGTCGGCAGGGTGGCGGCCAGGCTGGCGCCGTGCCGCGCGGTCTCTGCCATCTTCTCGCGTGCCCGGGTCCGATCCGTCTCGTTCAGCAACCAGGGCATCGGCTGCGGCTCAAAACCCATGCCATACAACACGTATTGGAAGCTGGCCGCGGAAAACACTTCCTCCCGATGGGAGAAATCTTCGTGCCAGGGGGAATGCTGCTGCCAGTAATCCGGCAGTGCCTGCCGGTTGTCGACCCAGAACGGCTCGGGGCGCTTGCTCAGGGCGTAATGCAGCTTCAGGAATTCAACGATGCGTTGCCAGCGATGCTGGAACATCTCGTTGAAGATACGCGCGGCCTGCGGCAGGCCGCTGCGAAAACCCGGCAGCAACTCGGCAATCGACTTCGCCGACAGCTCGATCATGACAATCGCGGAAGCCTCGAGCGGCTCCAGGAACCCGGCGGACAGGCCCACGGCAACACAATTGCCGACCCAGAATTCGCGCCGGTAGCCCGAGTTGATGTTGATGCTGCGGTAGCTGAGATCTTTCGCGCCCAGATAGGCCCGTAACTCGCCAGCCGCAGTCTCCTCCGTCGTATGATTGCTCGAATAGACGTATCCAACACCGCGCCGACTCGTCAGTCCGATATCCCAGATCCAACCCGCCGCCTGCGCGGTGGACAAAGTCACGGAGGCAATCGGAGCATCCTCCGTTGCATACGGCACCTGCACCGCCAACGCCTTGTCGATGAACAGCGTGTCCTTGCAGGATATGAACGGCACACCGCAATGCTTGCCGATCAGCAACGCGGCAAAGCCGCTGCAGTCGATAAACAGGTCCCCTGCCAGCGGCGTCCCGGATTTGGTGAGCAACTGCGCAATGCCGCCGGCATCGTCCGCGACAACCTCCACGATCTCATCGAGGACGTGCGTGACACCCAGCTTCTCGATGCAATGCTTCTGCAGAAATGGCACGAACTTGCCGGCATCCAGATGGTAGGCATAGTTCGCCAGCCCTGCGAACTCAGGTGTTGTGATCTGCTTGGGTGCCAGCGAGTGATCGCACAAGCGTGTCTGGAAGCACAGGCTGTCGGCGAAGGTCGCGGTGCGTGGGGCTTCCAGCCAGTACGGGGCGAGATTGCGCTCGATGTAGTCAATTGGAAGCGTAAACGGATGATAGTAGGCATCCGTGCCCGAGCCGTTCACCCAGCCGATAAACTTCGAGCCTTGCTTGAACGAGGCCTCACACTCGCGCAGAAAATCAGTTTCGGTGACACCGATCTGTTTCAAAGTGGAGCGGATCGTGGGCCAGGTTCCCTCGCCCACTCCGATCGGAGGCTGCAGGCGCGATTCGATCAGGGTGACGGATACGCCATCCGGCCCCCGGTTCGGAAAGCGTGCGGCCAGCACGCCGGCGGTGATCCAACCGGCGGTGCCACCGCCAACAACCACTATCCGGCGGACGGAGTCAGCGGGCAACACCACTGATCAACCGGTTCTTGCGCGCAACGAGACCTGACACGTGCGCGAGCGAGGCCATCTGGAAGTACATCCACTCGAGGTACTTGCGGTCGCGCAGATCCACCAACTGCTGCGCGGTCAGCTTCTGGAGGGCGGCCGCTGCGATCCAGTACAGGCCCTGCAGCTTCTTCTCGGAACGGTCCACGAACTCAACTTTGATCTGCACGGACTCGAGCAGTCCGAGCTCGGCCAACTTGCCGGTGAAGTTGAAGGCTTCCGTGGAGCCGGTCACCAGCGCCTGCATCATCGAGGCCCGGTCCTCGAGGAATTTCGTCGCCTTGCCGTCGTCGGCGAACAGCCGCTCGCCGTCGCTGCTGCCAATCTGCGGGCTGTCCATGTCGATGGCCAGGTCGAGCGAGGCCTGGGCACCGGCCGTCTGGGGCCGCTGTACGAGTGAAAACGGCTGGCGCTGGATCTGCAGCGGCACGTAGTCAACTTCCCACCGGCCGTTGGCGTAAAAGAGATTCTCCCCGACCTCAAAGCCCAGCAGGGCCACCGGCTCGAAGCGGCCCGACTCCTGGCTCTTCAGAAAGAAGACCGGGAAATGAGCCAGCAGGCGTGGCAACTCGTAGGGGATCACGCTCACCGCATTCATCCCGGCAGTCTGGCTGGTGGGATGGGGGGAGACGCGCAGGTTCAGGTGATCCTGGCTGTTGAGAACAATCAATTGGGTCATGTGGGTCCTTGCCGCTTTCGCACCATTATAGCCTCCGGACAGGGGTACACTACTTTGATGAACGCCGAGGAATGGCGGGACGTTGATCCCGAGCTGTTCGAGAAAACCATCCGGCCGCGTGGGCGCCCCGCGATTCTTCGCGGGTTGGTACAGAGCTGGCCGGCAGCGCAGGCGGGACGTACGTCCCCCGAGGCTCTCACCGGGTATCTGCGAACCTTCTACGCCGGTCAGCCGGCGCCGCTCTTCGAGGGTGCGCCCGAGATCAATGGCCGGTTCTTTTACAACGCGACGCTGGACGGCTTCAATTTCCAATCGCGCCGCGCGCCGCTCACGGACCTGTTTGATCGGCTCCTGGCTGGAGTGGGCAATCCGTCGGCTCCGGCCCTGTACGCCGGCTCGGTCTCGTTGCCCATCTATTTCCCGGGGTTCTCGACCGCGAACCATCTGCGCACGTTGATTACTGTTACGTCGGTGCTCGAATCCATCTGGATCGGCAACCGCACCTGTATTGCAGCGCATTTCGACAATACGGAAAACATTGCCTGTGTCGTGGCGGGCACGCGTCGCTTCACCATGTTCCCACCCGATCAGATCGGCAACCTGTATGTGGGCCCGCTCGACCTGACACCCGCGGGTCAGCCGGTCAGCCTGGTGGATATCCGCAACCCGGACCTGGAGCGATTTCCGCGCTTCGCCGCCGCGCTCGAGGTCGCTGAAGTGGCGGAGCTCGGTCCGGGTGATGCCGTGTATGTCCCGGCACTCTGGTGGCATCACGTGGAAGCGCTCGATGACTTCAATGTGCTCGTCAACTACTGGTGGCGTGAAGTTCCGGAATTCTTCGACTCGCCGTCCGCGAGCCTGTTGCATTGTCTGTTGACAATCAAGAGCCTGCCGCCCGGGGAGCGGGCACGCTGGAAGGCTGTGTTTGACTATCTGATATTTCAGACAGCGGCGCCGGCGCTGGAACATCTGCCGCCGCAGGTGCGTGGGCTGTTTGGGGAGCTCACGGAACCCAACGCGGATCGCATCCGTGCGATGTTGATCAAGAGTCTGTCCCGCCGCTAGGGGTACCGCGGCGGACCCGCTCGCTGCCCAAAGATGCAGCTCACGAGCCCACCGCGGGTGGGGGACCTAAAGCGCCATCCGGACGCCTAACTGGTAGCGGGCAAATCCTTCCGATGCCGAGTAGAACTGCTCGGTGTAGCGACCGTACTGCAACAGGTTGGAACCCGTCAGGTTGATCGCATCGAAGAACACGGACACGTGCCTGTTGATGTCGTAGCTCGCGCTCATGTCCAACTGGCCATACGCCTTCGTGTAGACCGGCTCGTTGTTCTGGTCCGTCTGGTTCAACGCCGAGAGGAAGTCGCCGCGATGGCTCCAGGCCACGCGCGCCTGGAAGCCCCACTTCTCGAAGAAACCCACGACGTTGTAGGACTTGCTCAGGCCCGGCAGCGCGAATTGCGTGCCGATGACGAGCGGATTCCACTGCGCGCCACCCTGCGGCAGCGAGTAGTTCGCCTGCACACCGAAGCCGGTGTCCCAGAACAGATGCTGCACCGAGAATTCCCAGCCATGGATCTGGGTCCGGTTGGCGTTGGAGGGCTTGGTGATGTCCCAGTTCACCAGCGGATCGCCCGGCTGGCCGGTAAAGGTCAATTGTCCGGGATTATCCGTCAACATCTGCGCAAAGATGTTCTGCGCACTGAGCGCCTGACCGGCCGCGGCCAGCTCCTGCGCGGCCTTTTGCTCCAAAGCACCTGCGTTCGGATCGGTAATTCCGAACAGCGGGCCCTGGCTCGTGGTCTGCGTCAGGAAGTTGGTCACCTTCTTGGTGAACCAGTTGACCGCCAGGTAGCTGCCCTTGGCGTAATACCACTCGGCCGCGAGATCGAAGTTGTTCGACTCATACGGCAGCAACCCCGGATTGCCGGCGGTGGCGGTGCGTGAGCCGGGTTTCGGCGTGGAGGTCACTGACGTGGTTCCAATCATGGAGTTCAGATCGGAACGTGCGATGGTCTTGCTGTAGGACGCCCGCAGCAACACATCGGGTCGCACCTGCAGGCTGGTATCCAGGCTCGGCAGGAACTCATCGTACGCAGCATGTACGTTGCTGTAGGTCGGGTTGTTCGCGTAGTTCGTGAAGAACTCCGTCGGATTCGCCCAGGTAACGGAGGTCGGGACCTTCTGCAGGCTCGCCGCCACGATGTCGCTCCTCTCGAAACGCACGCCGGCAAGGGCCCTGAAACGCATTCCATCAAAGTCCGTATCGAAGTCCATTTGCGCATATGGCGCCGGCGTGACCTCGCGAATGTGGTCATCGTTGACGGGCGTCGTGCTCTGCGCAAACGTGTATGGCGGGAAGTTGCCGTCGGTCGGCAAACCGCCCGGCTGCGTGTAGCGAATCGCATCCTGCAGGCTGTAACTGTAGAAATACGGTACCGAGATACCGCAACTGCCGCCTGAGATCCCCTTCAGGATCGTGCAGCTCGACACCTTGTTGAACATACTCGCCGGCAGGATCGCATTGTTGACGTAGGCGCCGTTGTAATAACCCCAGGCGAAATTACCGCTGTTGAAGGCAATCGCATCCGTGGTCATGCGCTTGAAGTCGATGCCGAGCTTGATACTCTTCAGGCCGCTGTCCCCGGAGGTGTTCTTGAAGACCGCTTCGAGGCGGGCTTCATCGATTACGTTGCGATACTTGTTGTTGTTCGACTGCCCGAACAACGGCGTGATGGTGGCCGTCGTGAGATTACTGGTGTTCAGCCCATCCTTGTAGGTCCAGCCCGTGGTCGGAATCGTGGTGTTGCCGAGACTGAAGATCTTGTTGATCGCCTCGGCCGGGTTCTGACCCACGATGCCGAAGTTGTTGTTACCGAAGGCACCACCGCCCGAATCCGCCGACGAATGATGCGCATCGAACACAATGTTGATGTTGTCAGTGGCGTCCCACCGCACATTGAAGCCGGCGGAGCCGTTCTGGTTGATGAACTGGTCCGAGGCCGTGAAATACGACAGGTCGCTGCCGGTATCCACCAGGTCGGTCACAGTACCGTGGGAATTGATGGTGGCGCTCGTCGGATTGCCCGCGTAGTCGAACCACGCACCAAAGGTATGGCGGTCGATGTTGTCGCGGTAGAACGAGTAGGTGTAGTCGGCAGTCGCAACCAGCGAATCAAATGGCTTGAACTGCAACACCGCCTGGCCATTGACGCGCGTGCGATCGTGATCGGCTACGCCCCAGCCTTCATTGCGCGGCGCCCAGTTGTGCCCGTCCGGGTTGGTGTTGGAGCTCGTTACGCGCGGATCGCCGGCGGTGAACTGGTCCTGCAGCCAGCCGTCGATGTTGGCGAGCTCCTCGCGGCTATGGCGCTTCGAGTAGGAGCCGTTGACGAGCACACCGATGTGGTCATCCAGAAAGGTATCGCTGAACAACCCGGAGAATTCCGGGGTAGTCTTGCCCTTCACCTCGGCCGAGGTGTCATAGTTGGCCTTGGCGGAAAAAGAGGCCTTCATCCCGCTGTAGTCGAACGGCCGGGCCGTCGCGATGTTGATGGTTGAGCCGATACCGCCGCTGGCGATGTCCGCGCGGCCCGTCTTGTAGACGGTCACGCCGGAAATCCCGTCGGCGGACAGATTCTCGAAATCGAACGAGCGGGTGGCACCACTCTGGCCGGCAATGATGCTGCCGGGCATGGAGCGGCCGTTCAGGGTCACCATGTTGAAATCGGGACCAAAGCCGCGCACCGTGACCTTCGAACCTTCGTTGTTCATTCGATCGATGGTGACGCCCGGCACGCGCTGCACCGCTTCCGCGAGGTTGGTGTCCGGAAACTTGCCGATGTCCTCGGACGTAATGGCATCGACGACGCCGGCGGTTTCGCGCTTGATGGCCTCGGAGGTAACCAATGACTGACGCAGTCCGGTTACGATGATTTCCTCGACATTGTCATTGGCCGGCTCGGCGGCCGGCTCGGCACCCAACGCGGCGCCGGAGCAACACATGGCGATGACGACAGCCAGTGGCTTTTTCCGCAGTTGCGCCAGCGCCAACCCCGGATTCCGTGACGCACGCGCACGCTTGGACTTCTTCACGAGTAACCCCCCTCTCTCTCACTGATTCGCGAAACTTGTTAGTTCTGCTGCGCTGAGAGCCCCCTCTCTGCGAGCGGTTTCTGAAACCGGTTGCAGGACGCAATATGCAACCACTCGCCCGTAAATACAAGTGCCCTTGACTTCGGCGCCCGTCCGCCAGAGCATGTTCTGAAACCGGTTGCACCGGACCGGGGCGCAAGACCCCGGCGGCGCTGTTGTGGCCGGTGGAGGGGGTCGGATGAACCATTTTCTAGGCGATGTTGCGCACAGCAAACACGAGCCGCAGGCCGAACAAGTGCCCAAAGGGGCACTGACACCGCTGTCAGGAGCCCGGCTCCTGGGTGTGGCCTGTACGGTGGCGTTAGGTGGGTTCCTCGTGGGATTCGATGCCACTGTCATATCGGGAGCGGTCCCCTTCATCCGCGGTTACTTCAACCTGGAAGGCTCTTCCGGGGGTCTGCAGTTGGGTTGGGCAGTCAGCAGTCTCGGATGGGGGGCGATGGCCGGAAATCTGGCGGCCGGCTTCCTGAACGACCGGTTCGGACGTCGCACCGTGTTACTTCTGGCAGCCGCGCTGTTCCTGGCCTCCTCGCTGACGGCGGCCTTTGCTACGACTTTCGCCATGTTTGTCGCAGCGCGCATCTGCGGCGGACTGGGCGTCGGGACTGCGATTCTGACCGCTCCCATGTATATCGCTGAAATCGCGCCCGCCCGCCTGCGGGGCCGCCTGGTATCCCTCAACCAGCTGATGATTGTCATCGGCATTTCCGTGTCCTTCTTTTCCAACTACTTCCTGTTGTCCCTGGGCAATGACAGCTGGCGCTGGATGCTGGGCGTGCAAGCCATCCCGGCCACTCTCTTCTTCCTGCTCCTGATGCGGGTACCGGAGAGTCCGCGCTGGCTGGCGACGGCACCCCGTGTTGATTTCCGCGAGCTGCTGGCGAGGCGCCTGCGTTGGGTGCTGCTGTTCGGTTTCGGGATCGCGTTCTTTCAACAGGCGACCGGCATCAACGCCATCTTCTATTACCTGCCGACCATCTTCGCGCAGGCCGGCGGGGGCCTCTCGACCGCCTTCGGTCAATCCGTGTTTGTCGGCCTGGTCAATCTCGGTATGACATTCGTAGCCATCTGGCTGGTCGACCGCCTGGGGCGCAGGCCCCTGCTGCTGGTCGGCCTCAGCGGCATGTCAGTGGCCCTTCTCACCATCAGTTGGGCATTCAATAGCGGTGCGCCCCCGATCGTGATCCTGGTCGCCATTGCCGCTTATGTGGCTTCGTTCGCGATCTCACTGGGCCCGGTCATGTGGGTGATGTTGTCCGAAATCTTCCCCACCGAGCAGCGCGCCGCCGCGATCGGCGTCGTCGGGTTCTGGAACTCTTTGGTGAGCGCCAGCATCACACTGCTGTTTCCCAAGGAACTCTCGAGCTGGGGGCCTGCTGGGACGTTTCTCGCGTATGGTCTGACGGCCGTCGCGGGGTTGTTGTTTATAGCGGCGTTTGCCCCGGAGACGAAGGGTAAGACGCTGGAAGAACTGGCGCAGATCCTGACGCCGGCGGTAGAGAGGAATCGATGAGTGTGAAATCCGGTTCGGTACGGACCCGGGGCAAGAGCGGCCCGGCACCCCGTAAATCCGCGACCTTGAGAATGGTGGCCCGCGAGGCCGGTGTCTCCGCGAGCACCGTTTCGCGGATCATCAACGGCACGGTGAACGTGAGCGACGGCCTCAAGCACGCCGTCGATGCCGCCATTGCGAAGTTTGATTTCCGGCCGAACGCGGCCGCCCGCGGTCTCGCGCTCGGCAAGACATTGACCATCGGTGTCGTCGCGCAGGCGATTGACAGCCCGTTCTACGGTGAAGGACTTCGAGGGATCGAGGCTTGTCTGCGCCATCGCGGCTACGCCCCGCTCTTCATGAGCGGCAATTGGGCGGACGAGGATGAAGACCGCTGCATGCAGGAATTCATTGGTCGCGGGGTGGACGGGATCATTGTTTTCGCGGGTCGGCTGGGAGACGCCAAGCTGCGTAGCTACGCGAAGGACGTACCCATTGTCGTTACGGGTCGGAAGCTGCGCGCACAGGGATTGTTCAGCCTGCAGATCGACGATCAACATGGCGCTGCGCTCGCGGTACGCCACCTGGTGGGAATCGGACATCGCCGGATCGCATTCATTACGGGCTCCGACAATCATCCTGACGCGCTCGAGCGCCTGGAAGGTTACAAGGCGGCGCTGCAGGAAGCGGGTATCAGCTTCGATCCGCGCTTGATTGCCACAGGAGACTGGCACGAAGACGGCGGCGTGCGCGCAACCCGGTCGCTCCTCGACTCGGGAGTGAAATTCTCCGCCATCTTCTGTGTGAATGACCAGACCGCCTATGGCGCCTGCCTGGCCCTGTTCCGTACGGGGCTCGCGGTACCGCGCGATGTGTCGGTCGTCGGCTTCGACGACCTGCCCTCGTCAGCCTATCGACTGCCGCCCTTGACCAGTGTGCGCCAATCCATCGGCGAGCTGGGGGAGCAATCCGCCGAGGCCATCCTCCAACTGATTGCGGGGCAACGACCCAAAATAACACCGCGACCTGTCGAGTTGGTGGTGCGCGAATCCACGAGCCCCGTTGCCAAGAGCTGAAGTATGACCGATCTCCAATCTCTGCAAGCGCTGCGCGCGCGGTTTCCGGTGACGTTTGCCTGGGGTGTTGCCAGCAGCGCGTTTCAGATCGAAGGCGCCGCCAACGCGGATGGCAGAGGACCCTCAATCTGGGATGAATTCTGTCGCCGCCCTGGCGCCATTGCCGACGGCACCGATGGGACGGTCGCGTGCGATCACTACCACCGACTGGAATCGGACCTCGACCTGATTGCAGCCCTTGGCATCCGCGCCTACCGGTTTTCAATTGCGTGGCCGCGGATCCAACCCACCGGCTCCGCCGCCCTCAATCCCGCCGGGCTCGACTTCTACAACCGGCTGGTGGATGGCCTGTTGGAACGGGACATCGAGCCCTATCTCACGCTGTATCACTGGGACCTGCCGGCAGCTCTCCAACATGCCCACAACGGCTGGGCCGATCGGAGCACTGCCTTGCGCTTTGCGGACTACGCGGGTGCGGTTGCCGCGCGCCTCGGTGATCGTGTGACGTCATTCACGACGCACAATGAGCCGTGGGTGACGGCAACGTTGGGACACGAGATGGGCATTTTTGCCCCCGGCGTCAGAGACCGGCGCATTGCCACTCAGGCATCCCATCACTGCCTGTTGAGTCACGGGCTGGCGGCGCAGGCCATTCGCAGCGCGCACAGCGGGCTGGAAGTGGGCATCGTCTTGAATCTGTCACCGGTGTTTGCTGCATCGGACTCGCCTGAAGACCAGTTGCAGGCGCGGCGCGACGATGGATTGCTGCTGCGCTGGTACATGGATGCCCTGCTGGAGGGCAGTTATCCGGCGGATATCATCGACTTCCTCGGGACAGATGCGCCCGTGCAGCATCCCGAGGATGCACAGTTGATTTCGCAGCCGTTGGATTTCCTCGGAATCAACTACTACTACCCCATCACCGCGGTCGCCGGCCAACCGTTCAATCCAACGCGCCCGGGAGTACCCGTCACTGATATGGGTTGGGAAGTCGCGCCGGAGCGATTGACGGATCTGCTGTTGCGCCTCAATCGGGATTACGAGCTGCCGCCGTTGATGATTACTGAGAATGGGGCCGCCTTCCGGGATCGTGTCGTGGATGGCGGCATCCAGGACGAAGACCGGCGCGCCTACATCGAAACCCATGTCAGGGCGATTGCCTCGGCAATTGAGCAAGGCGTCGATGTGCAGGGTTACTTTGTGTGGTCGCTGCTCGACAACTTCGAGTGGGCGTCGGGATACAGCAAGCGGTTCGGCATTTATTATGTCGACTATGCGACGCAGGCGCGGATCCTGAAGCGCAGTGGGCAGTGGTACCGGAGCTTTGTGACCACCGGCTGACGGACTCTACTTGCAAATGATTCTCATTAACGATAGTGTACCCGCATCGTGTCTCCTCTCGTTGATGAGTGGCTTCATACCGACCCTCGCAGGATCCTTCCCGGGCTGAGCCTGCTTGCCCATGATGGTGACAGCCAGGCACAACTGTTGCTCGGCCAGCTCCTGATCAACGGTGTTGGTGCCACACGCGACCCTGAGCGCGCGCTCTATTGGTTCATGGAAGCAGCACGCGCGCGCCATCCGCTCGCCATCAACATGGTCGGACGGTGCCACGAACACGGGCTCGGGACACCGGTCAATTACGAGGAAGCTGCCGAGTGGTATCACCGGGCGGCTACGTATGATTGCGACTGGGCCATCTATAACTACGCCCATTTGCTGGCGAGCGGGCGCGGTGTGCCCAAAGATCGAGCCGCGGCATTTACCTGGTTTCGGCTTGCCGCCGCCCGCGGGCATGCGCGCGCCATGCATTTCCTCGGTCAGTATTACGAGTACGGGTGGGAGACTCCCGTCGATCGAGCGACCGCGTTCGAGTGGTACCGACGGTCTGCCGAGGGTGGCGATTTTCGCGGGCAGAGCAGTCATGCATCAGTCCTTGCCGAGCAAGGGAATTTAACCGAGGCCGTTTACTGGCTGCGGCTTGCGATCAAGACGGCGACGCCGGAATACCTGGGACACTTGCAGCAGGCACTCGGTCAGTCGCAACATGTTGAGCTGCGGGCGCTGACGCAGGAGATCAGCGACGTCAGCGGGGTGCATGCATGAGCGACCAAGGCAAGCTTCGCGTCAACGAGACGGTTACCGTATCGACGCTTTGGGACTCACCGCGCAAGGCGAAGGCTTGCTACGTGCTGGCTCATGGCGCCGGAGCTGGTATGTCACACGCCTTCATGCAATCCGTGGCGACCGCACTGGCTGAACGGCAAATCGCGACGCTGAGATTTCAGTTTCCGTACATGGAAAAGGGATCGAAGCGCACCGATCCACCCAAGCTCTGCCACGCGACCATTCGCGCTGCCGTGAGCCTCGCGCGCGAGAAAACCGACGTACCGCTCATCGCAGGTGGCCGATCTTTCGGCGGCCGTATGGCCTCTCAGGCGCAGGCCGAGGAGCCTCTGACGGGCGTCGTGGGCCTGGCATTCCTGGGATTTCCGCTGCATCCGCCCAAGGCACCTTCGGACGAGCGCGGCGAGCACCTGGATGATGTGAAAATCCCCATGCTGTTTCTGGAGGGGACGCGCGACGAGCTGGCGGATCTGGCGCTCCTGAAGGCGCTCGTGAAGCGCTTGGGCAAGCGCGCGACGCTGAAGCTTTACGAGGATGGCGATCACTCGTTTCACGTGCGCGCGCGCTCCGGCCATACGGATGCCGAGGTCTTCGAGGAGATGATGAATGACCTGGCCGCCTGGGCCGACAATATTTCCGTGAGCTGATCCCCTAACAGCCTGCTGCCCCCGCCTCTTCATCCCGCTGATCGCTCGGCAAGCACACCGACGGATCGAGCGTTCCGAACAAGCTGACGTTCGGATCCAACGCGCCCCAGTCGAGCCCGACGACAGTCTGTACGACAGTCTGGTTCTGGATCGTATGCACCAGTGACTCTGCCTGGGATGTGTACAGCGAATCGCTGAGACCCTGGAATTCGCCGTAACCGGCGTCCAGCGCGAGCGTATTCGGCGCGTTGAACAAGCTCAACGTGGTCAAGACACCTGTTGAAGGCAATGTCGCGGGCGCACGTGTCGGGTCGCTCGAGCTGACTGTCTGCGGAACGAATATTCGCAGTGTGTTGCCTGGATCCAGTTGCAACGACAGCGGCGCGATCAACGTGCCGATGTGTCCGGTGGAAGGATCCGATGCGCCGGCGCGCAGCTCCGCCGAGTGGGCGGTGATGTGTCCGAGCCCCGGCAACCCGAGGATATTGCGGCCCGCAGACAGCAACAGCGTGTTGCTTGCGCTCACGGACAGTAGGTTCAAGTCTCCGTTAGGCGCCATGAGCTCAATATTGCCGTTGACGCCACCATTCGCCTGCACACTCACGCTGGCCAGTCCATTTTGCGCATCGATGTAGATACCACCGGCGGTTGACGTAGCGTTCAGGGTGTTGGCAGTGATGTCGAGGCGCTGAGCCGGGGTCGATGCGGCACCGATCGACTTCGCCAGCAGATCCACATCGTGAGCCGACAACACCGTGTTGTCGACTCCATCGTCCGCAATCGCCCCCGCAGCGGCGGTCAGGATCGCATAGTTAGCAGCGGACACGGCAGCCACTGTGATATTGCCGGTTGCAGTGGACACATTCAGATCGGTGCCGGCCTGCACATTCGCGAGGGTCAAACCATTCTGCTCATTGATGTAGACGCCGCCGCGGCTGGCTGTTGCATTGAGCGTATCTATGTTTGTCGATAGAGGCGCCACGTTCGTTCCGATCGATGCGCCCGCAGCAGTCAACGCGCCGGCCGTTATGCTGCCGCCTGAACCCATGACGATCGCGCCGCCGCTCGACGGTGTCCCGGCCGTGAGCGTGACTGCGCCACTGCCAGCCGCGACGGCGCCATCCAGCGTGATCGAATTGTTGGGGCCCCCCGCCACCAGTGTCACACCGCTCCCACTGGCTCCGGTTACAGTCAGAGAGCCGTTAGCGGTCTGAACATTGACCTCACCGCCTTTTGCACTGGCATTGAGGGTCAGCGTTCCTGCCTGGTCAACGAATGTGCCGCCGTTGGAGCTGGTCGTGTTCAACGCCGCCACTGAGGTATTCAATGCATTTGCTGCTGTTCCGATCGACGATGCGGTTAGTGTCAGCGAGGGCGCAGTGATAGGCCCGCCGCCCGCGCCCTGAGTGATTGCACCAGTGGTAGCTAGCGTTACGCCGGTATCGCTGCTCGCGGAATCGACAATCAGCGCTCCGCCAGCCTGAACATCCAGTACCCCTCCTGTGGCAGTACCGCTCAACGAAAGGCCATTGGTTCCCTTGATGTAGATCGCACCGCTGGTGCTCGTAGCGTTCAAAGACGTCGCAGTAATGCCGAGACGAGTCCCACTGCTGCCGATCGAAGTGCCCGTCAAACTGACGTTGCTGGAAGTAAGGCTGCCAGGACCGCCGATCGCGCCGGTGGCCGCCACAGTAATGCCGCCATTCGTCGCCACACTGCTATTGAGGATGACATCGCCACCATTACCGCTCGTCGTCAACAACACACTGCCTGCGCGTCCCTGCAGGCCACTACCTGGGCCGTCGCTGACTGTCAGGACCCCATTTGCGCTGAAAGTCAGGCCATCGCCCGTGGCCGAAGCAATGGTGAGGCCACCATTCAGCGCCTGGACGTCGACCGGACCCCCATTCGCCGTCGCAGTCAGCGCGAGCGCGTCCGCATCGTCAATGAAGACTCCACCACCGGTGGTGGCAGCGTCGAGAGAATCCAACGCCGTGTTGAGTCTCGCCCCACTCGCTCCAATGGATGCGCCCCTCAGGACTGCGCTGGAACCGGAAACCAGGCTTCCCTGCCCCGCGGTGATTGCACCCGTGGCTGTCAATTTGGCCTGGCCGGCGCCGGCACTCACGGCGCCTTCCACGTCGAGATTGCCGCCCGCAGTCAGATTGACTCCGTTGCCGCTTGCGGCAAGAACGGTCAGCGCGCCATTGCTGGTTGATACCTGCACGGCACCGCCGGTTGCAGCGGCGGTTAGAGTGAGCGCGCCTGCATTCTGCGCATAGATATCGCCACTACCGCTCGTCGCATTGAGCGATGCAATCGTTGTGTTCAGCGCAGCGGCGGAAGTCCCGATGGAACCTCCGACAGCGGTCAATGTGTTGGCGGTGATGTGTCCGCCATTGGACCTGATGGCGCCCGAGCCGGCCGACACCAGGACATTGCCGCTCGTGGTCACACTGCTGTTGAGATTGATCTGGCTGTTGACCCCCGAAGTCATCAGCCCGATGTCACCCGTTCTACCATTGACTGCCCCCGTCAGAGTTAGGAGGCTGCCATCTCCATTCGCCGCGAGAGTGACGCCCGTGCCAGTAACTGAGGCGACTGCCAGCGTGCCATTCGTCGTCAGGACATCTACCGGTCCGCCCGCGGCGGAGGCCGTCAAAGTGAGCCCATCGGCTTCGGTCACGTAGATCCCGTTGCTCGTGCCGGTTGCCGTTGCATTCAGCGACGCCACGGTCGTGCTGAGACGACTGGTCGCTGAGCCGATGCCGAGTCCGTTCGCTGTCAGACTGCTGGCGACGACGCCGTTGCCTGTGCCAGCCACAATTGCCCCGGAACTGGCCGCCAGCGTAACCGCACCTCCAGAGCTGGTCACAACACCATTGATGTCAATATCACTGTTGGTACCCGAGGTCGTGAGGCTAACGGCCTGACCGCCGCCGTTCACCGGCCCGCTGACAGTCAGATTGCTCGCATTGCCGGCCGTGGAAAGGGTCACTCCGAGACCGTTGGCCTGCACCACCGTCATCGCACCATTGGCGGTCTGAACGTCCAACATACCACCTGTCGCGTTGGCGGTCAGCGTGACGGCGTCTGCTTCCCGAATGTGAATTCCACCCGCGGTCGCGGTGGCGTTCAGAGTATCTGCCTGAGTGTAGATAGCATTGAGCGCGCCGAGCGAGGTCCCCGACAGAGTGATCTCGCTGGCGATCAACTGCGGCGGGCTGGTGGTTCCATTGCCGTTCAAGGCGCCGGTAGCCAGAATCGTCAAACCGCCCCCGACGTCGGAGATGTTACCGAGGGTCATGGAGCCGGTTTGATTTACCGTCAGGTTCTGATCGTGCCCGATGGTGGCATCCAGGCGGGAGACACTCGTCTCCAGCGTAGTCGCTCCTCCCGCCGATCCGGATAAGAAGTTGAGTGTCGCGGCGTCGATCGTCAAATCCCGCGGCGACAGGTCCGTATCAACAATGTCGGTTGCGCCATGTACGAGCAAGCTATGCGCCGGCGCATCGGTGAATCCGCCGCTGGCGGGCAGTGTCAGCACTCCAGCTGCCCCTGACCCCATGCCCCCGGCGCTCAGGCCGACCTGGGTGGTATTCCCGGCACCGATGCTGATAGCGCCAGCCCCGAGTCCGGCCACGTTCAGATCTCCGGGTGCCTGTAGCAGCACCACACCGGCGCGGGTGCCCGACCCGCTCCCAAGCGAAATCCCGCCGGTCCCGATGATCGGAGAACCCGAGATACTGAGATTGATCTGGCCGGTATTGCTCTTCGCGGTCGCAACCAGGCCGTCGTTCGTGAAGACCTCGATGGGTACGCCAGCGAGTGTGGCGAAGTCAGTGACCGATCCAATATTGACCGCAGCCTGTAGATTGACACCGAGGAGGCCGGTAATGAGCGTGCTGCTGCTCCCGTCGTCGATGATCGAGCCCGTCTTGGAGGTCAATGCCACGGAGCCCGGTGTTGCGATCGCACCGACCGTCAGATCTCCTGTCAGAGTGGATATATTGATATCGCCGAAGCTACCGCTGGCGAGAGCGCTCGTAACCGTCAGGGCACCCGTGTTCTGGACATTGATGCCGCTGTTGCCGGTCACAGCTGACAAGGAATCGACTGAGGTCGTGATTGCCTGCCCGGAACCGATGGCTCCCAGCGCGCTCAGCTTCAGAGCGTTGCCGGTCACGGAGGTGCTCGTGTCGCCTATGATCGAACCGTTGTTCGATGTCAGGGAGACATTTCCCGATGCGTCCACGACCTCGACGGTCAGGTCACCTGCGCTGGCAATCTCGATGTCGCCGCTCTGGGCCCTGGCACCGGACACAGTCGTGGCGTTGACAGCGCCAATATAGATTCCACCGCTACTGGCTGTCGCGTTGATGGAACCGACACTCGTGCCGATCTGGCCACTGCTTCCCGCAGCACCGATGCTCGTGCCGGTTGCATGGAGCGTCGTACCCTGGATGTAGGAAGCGCCGCTGTTGAGAATTGCACCGGCCGCATCCAATGTCACGCTATCCGGTGCGATGACGGTTTGAATCGAGATATTCCCGGCAGTCGTGGCAATGGACACATCACTGCCCGCCCCGGAGAGCATGACGCTGCTCAATGTCAGGTCGCCTTGATTCGCCAGGTACAGGCTGCCCCCACCGGTGGCGGTGAGCGAAGTGACGGCCGCAGCCAGCGGTGTGGCCTGGCTGCCAATGGTTGTTCCCGCCGTCAATGTCAAAGCGTTCGTGGAAATCAACGGGTGCAGGCCCGTATCAACAATCGAACCCGTGGTCGCAGTCAGGTTGATACTCGTCGGCGCACTGACAATATCGGCTGATATCGCGCCGCTGTCCGCGACTACAGAAATGCTGCCTGCGTTCGCTTGCACGCTGTCGAGTGTCACCGGTCCCTGCGAATGCACGAACACGCCGTTCGCCAGGGCGCTGGCGGTCAACGTACCGCCGACAATGTTAATTTCACCGCCCGCCACACCGACCCCCCTGGAGTTGCCGGTGGCTGTCAGGCTGACTGTGGGCGCGGAGATGAGATTCGAGCCATTCCAGGTCGCAATATCAGCCCCGGTCAGCTCCACCGTGCCCCCGCTGTGAGCGTCAATGGCAGCAACACTCAACTCGCTGTCGGTCGAAATGTTGACATCGTCACCGGGCCCGTTGGTGCTGGCATTGGTGACGATCAGATCTCCCCGGCCGACGATTTGAATATCACCGTTTGTGGTACCGGCGGTGACCTGCATGATCGACGAGCCGCCGGGGACGCTCACTCCAAGAGGATTCCCCTGCTGCCCGATGCCTGTTCCAGCGGTCAGAAACAGATTGGTGGTGCTGATTCTCGTGCTCGAATTCCCATCATCCCGGATCGCACCCGCGGCATTCAGAGTGACGCTCTGTGCCGAGCCGACAGCGCCGGCAACGATGTCGCCGGACGCGGTTGCGATGTTGACTGGGCCGGCTGCCCCGATGGAGCTGAGCAGCACCGTACCGAGGGAGCGCACATAGACAGCACCGGAATCTGATGCCGCACTGAGACTGCCGCCGGCGATGCCGATTTGCTGGTTGGGACCGGCACCCCCCATGTCATGCAGGGTGTGCAGGCTCGTGGTCGGCGTATTGATGTAGGTCGACGGGTTACCGTCATCCACTATGTAGTCGGAGGCCAGAGTGACCGTGCCGAGGGTCGCAGCACTGATGGAGGTCACTTCGAAGACATCCCCCGGTGCGTTGTTGGTGATGTCGATCTTGCCGCCGCTCCCGGAAGTCTTCAAATTCAGCAGATCGATCAGGCCGCCGGAGGCTGACAGGTAGATGTCCCCCGTATCGGTCAAAGCCGTGATCGAGCCCACCCGGGTGGTGATCCGGTTGCCGTTGCTGCCGATGCCGATGCCGCTGGATGCCTGGAGCTCCAGTGTGGGCCCCGAGAGCAGTCCGGGACTGACCGGGTTGTTGGAAATCGCTCCTGATGAATCGAGCTCGATCGCACCGGAGGCCGTGATATCGCTCACCGCGATGTTGGCAGCCGTGACCTGGACCGACCCTGCCTGGATGCCGCTCAGAACCGCGGTGCCGGCAACGGAAATGTTCACGGAGCCGCTGCCGGCGGCAATGGAGGAGGCGGGGCTCATCGAAAAGTTGCCTGGGCCCGCGCTGCCATCCGAGGAAATCGTGAATTGCGCGGCGCTGAGGGGTCCGTTCGCGGAGATATCACTGCGGGCGGTAATCACGATGGCACCGTTTGTTGTGATGCCGGCCAACTCCATCGTCCCCTTGCTCTGCAGTGTGAGCGAAGACGACGAGCCTGAGAAGATATTCGCGGTTTGCCTGAGGTCGGTGGTCGCCTGCAGCACCACGGCACCGGAGCTCAGAAGATTCTGAACAGTGGACGCCCCGATCGTCGCGTCGGCGGGCGGACTATCTCCAAATGCAATGGTCTGTTGGCTCGGAAACGGGTCATCGTTGGAAGTGTCTATAGTGATCGTGTCGGGATCGAGAAGGATGGTGCCGGCGACGCCATGGGCGGAAGTCAGATCCGCTGCACCGCTGAATGCGAGCGACTCCTTTCCCGATACCTCGACGTACCCGCCGTCGCCGGAGACTGACCCGCCGCGCGCCGTAATGTTTCCGCCGAAGCGGGTGTAGTCATCCGACCACACGACAACGTGACCACCGTTGCCGGTGGCGCCGGCATCTGCGCTGATGGTCGCCGAGGAGCCGACAAACGTCTCCTGGGCGTTGAGGACATCAGGATTGGCGCCGTGGTAGTCACCGCCGATGAGTGCGGTGCCGCCGCCCTTCGCGCCCGAGACATTGACCACGGCCGCATCAAAGAGTCCGACATCTTTGCCGAGCACAGAGACCGACCCACCCGTACTGCGATCGTCGCCGGCGGAAGCATCGAGCATTCCGCTCGACACAACCTCGCCGCCAGGACCCAGAAGCTCGATGGTTCCGCCCGAATTGTCTATCCGGTTCGCGCGCACGACGCCGGTGTTGTTGACCAGTCGCGAAAACACATCGTTGACCGCGCTCGCGGTCAACAACACATGGCCACCATTGGCCTGAATGGTGCCGCTGTTCTCAACGGCCGAAGCCGCCCCACTGCCATTCGAAACCAGCTCCGAATCCACTTCCAGCCGCAGTAATCCGTCGCCCGCCAGATCCAGGGTCGCCTTGCGTCCGGCGGCCAGATTCACCGTACCGTAGTCAGCGACGATGCTGCCGGAATTGCTGACCTGACCACCCAGCAAAGTAACCGACCCTCCGTGACCGGCCGTGATGGTGCCTTCGTTGATGACGGCGCCGGGGTTGCCGACGGATGAGAAACGATACCGGCCACTGCTGGCGTCAAAATCGATGGCGTCGAGTGAGCTCACCACCAGCGAATTCACATTCAACTGCGCGGTGCGGCCGATCAGAAAGCCGTTGGGATTGACGAGGACGACCTGGCCGTTTCCCTGGATGTGGCCGAAGATCTGGCTGGGGCTCTGGTCCAGGATGCGATTGAAGGCCACCGAGCTGGCGGTGGGTTGCACGAACTGCACGCTCTCACTGGAGCCGACATTGAATGAGCTCCAGTTGAGCTGCAATTGATTGGAGGATTGATTGACGAGCGTGGTATTGGCATTGGGCGTGGAGATGCTGCCCTGCCCGCTCACCACGACCCCGCCCTTCGGCCCCGCCACGGCCTGGCAAACCGCGCCGAAGCTCAGAGAGACAGCCAGCAATGTCGTCCGTGTGTGCATGATCAAAGCCCTGATTAGAGAATGAGCCCGAGGCGGAAGTAGTACTGGACCCGGCGGTGATTGCTGGGGTCGCGGTCAGTGAGCGGCGTTGCGGCGTCCAGCCGTGCGAACAGCCGGCCGGGAAGACTGAATTGAGCCGCCCCGCCGGCGCCGGCGAGGTGGACGATCCCGTCCTGGGATGACGCCAGGGGTGGATTGAGCCGGCCGTTGGCATAGTCCACAAACAGGGACAACTGCAGAATCTGCCCCCACGTGTTGTTGCCGAACGCGTGCCGACCCGCAAATCCGGGCGGTCCGCTCGACAACTCCAGGGATGCGACGCCGCCCTTCTCCGCCAGCGCCTCTGCTACCGGATAGGCGCGTACACTGTCCGGACCGCCCATGGAAAACTGCTCGAGGGAGACCAGCGGATCCTTCGTGTATTGCGAATCAACACGCAGGACCAGTGAGGTGTACTGGGTGATGCGCTGCAGGCGCTGCAACTGCAGATTCACCTTGTTGAATTCACCGGAGGCCCCGAGGCGGCTGGTCTTCAGTCCGCTGGCCGGCTCATTCGGGTCATAACCACCCAGCGCCCCGAGAATGTTGTTGAAGCCATGCGTGTACGAAAGCGAGATTCGATTGACGCCGCGGAAGCGGGTGTCGATGCGCTCCCATTGCGCATCGATACGGGCGGTAGTCAGGTTGTCGTCGTAGATGACAGTGGGAGGCGCTTCGAAGGTTGCCGCTTTCACGTTGAAGGCGACGCCGATGCTCGCGGAGCCGAGCCTGGTGCGCGAGAAGTCGTGCCTGTAGCCCAGCTCATCAACGCGAGTCTTGCCCTCGCTGTCGGCGGAACTGACCGAAGCTGCCGCGGCACCCACGTTGTACTGGTTTGTGAGGTGGACCACCCGCAACGAGTCATTGGGACTGAAGAGCGGGATCTCGTAGTCGAGGCCGCCATAGACACCGTGGGCAGCCCCATCGAACGTGTTGGCATACAGGCCGGTCAGCTTCAGGCGATCAGCCCAATGCAGGGGATCGTTGATGGTGAGGGTGACCTGCTCCCGGTACTCACCTGCGTATTGTGTTCCGTAGTTGTCGATGACGTTTTCGAGGTGGAATCGATCTTCGCTCTGCACGCGCAGTGTCAGGTTGGTGGTGCCGACGTCATGTCCGGCTCCCAGGACGCCGAATGCCGTGACTCCTGGATAATTCGTCAAGGTCAGGAGCGCTGACTCGATGGTGTCCTTGTCCAGGGGCTTGCCGACCAGCGGCGCGAACGGCCGTGTCAGGGTTTTCGCGGGATATTTTTTGTTGCCCTCGACCGTGACACCGGCCAGCTTGCCTTCGAGCACCTGTACCACGACTTCGCCATGGGTGATCTTCTGCGCGGGTACGAAGGCTTGGGCGAGGATGTAGCCGTGGTCGCGGTAGAAAACCGCCACCTTGTCGGCGACTTGTTGCAACTGGTTGATGGAGTAGCCCTGTGCGGGCTGAGTGGTCCTGGCCGCGTCCAGGATCTTCTGGGCAGCTGCCACAGTCAGCTTGCGTTTGGGGCGATCAACCGCGCCTTGCAGCTTGAAGGACTTCACAACAATGCGCGGTCCCTCGTCGATCCCGAGGGGACGGTCGTAGACGCGAGGGACCTCGAGCAGGTCACCCTGACGGGATGGTGCCGGAACCGCAGGTTCAACGCGTGGAAGCGCACCGCCGGGCGTGGCCCCCGGGGGTATCTGAGCAGCCAACGGCAGCGCCCAACAGCCGATCACGGCCACTATCGAAATTCGCACTAGTCCCCCTGTCATTGCAACTCGCGAACGATCCGGAATCCCGTGGTCACGTCCCGCGTGTCGGGCGCGAGGCCCTCACGCATCGAAAGCCGCAAGCGAGCCGAGCCATCCGTGTAGGAACCGCCACGAGCGACACGCATGGCGGGTTTTGCTGACTTCAGTGTGGTGCCGTCGCTCGGAGCACCGGCATAAGTCTGTGACCAGGGGTCTGCCACCCATTCACGCACGTTGCCGACGGTGTGAACGAGTCGGAACGCATTGGCGTTGAATTTCTGGCTGCGGCGCGCCGCAGCGGTCTGCTTTTTCAGCATTGAAAAGTTGGCGTCCGTGGGTGACAACGTGGTGCCGCTGGGGTACAGGCCGGTGTTGCCCGCGCGGGCGGCGTATTCCCACTGCGCTTCGGTTGGCAGGTTGTAATGGTGGTGCGTGGTCGCAGACAGCCACTCCACATAAGAGTTGGCATCGTCCCAACTGACGTTGACGACGGGGTAATCATCGCCCGGCCAGGGCTGGGTCGAGCAAGGACGATGGGTCGCGTCGCAGTACTGCTTAAACTCGCCTTGTGAGACTTCGTAGATAGAGATCGCGAATGGCTCGGCAATGGTGACGTGGTGGACCGGTTGTTCTTCGGGCGCTTCCGTGCTGCCCATGTCGAACGCGCCGGCGGGCACGAGCGCCAGCATCGGGCCGTCACCGTCCTGGCATACGGGGCGGCGGGAGTGGATCAGGTCTCGGCGGCAGTTGTCGGTAGTGTTGGAAGCGACGAGCGGCGAGATGGGTGATTCGGTGGCAGTAATCTCGTTCTTGGATGCAACGGGTACCGGGGATTTACCTTCGGGCTCAGATACGGCTGTAGCACTCGGGGGTGGGGCCATCGCGGGACGCGTGACTTTCGGCTCGATGGGGAGAGCGGGAGTGACACTTTCCGGCTCATGAGTGGGCGCAGCGGCGGAGATGTGCAAGGCCGAGTCCGGCGAATTCAGGTCCAAGCCGACTGTCACCGCCAGGGCGGCTAGTGGACTGTTGTCCACTGTCAGTGCTGTTGGCGACAGCGCCTGCTGCTCCTTCAGCCGGCGCCGCAGCTCATCCACGAACCGCTGAAATCCTGCCTCCCGCGCCAGAGGCGCAATCTGCTCGCCTCCGAGCTCCATGAGCGTCGCGTTGAGCCCGGTCACTCGACCGTCGCTCCAATCGGCGGCGTCCATGAATCCTTCAACCGCGCTTCTCGCGGCCCCGGAAGGTACCGATGTAGTGCTCGTGTTGGGCTCAGCGCCGGCGTGGCCGCGTTGGAACCAGATCCACGCTGCACCTGCCAGTAAAGCGACAATGACGCCGGCGATACAAACAGCCAGCACGGGGCTGTTCTTCCTCGGCGCTGCCCTGGGTTCATCCGCTGGCAAAGCAATGTGAGGCTTCCCTGGCCGGGTTATCGCATCCCGTTGCATCTGCCGGTGCGACACGCGCGGCTGCGTAATCTCCATCGCGGGTGCAGAGGTACCGCTGGCGAGCGAATCCAACAGCGGCCCACGCAACGCCCGATAAGCTGCAAGATCGAGGCGACCCTCGTAGTGCTCGTGAGCCAGCTCGCGCAGCCGGTCCGCGATATCCGTGCTCACGGGATCTCCCGGGCTACACGCAGTCCTGTGATCGCATCCCCTGCATCACCGTGGGCGCGCTTGAAGTCAGGGGTACAGGAAGACAGGCTGTCGCTGTACGAGCCGCCGCGGGCCGATGCGCTTGCTCCGGAGACAACCCACTCCTGGACATTGCCCAGCGAGTTGTACAACCCCCAACTACTTGCACTTCCCGACAGAACAGGTTCGGGCGCGTCGCCGCGCATCTTCTTGCCGGCGATTTCAACCAGGCAGTTCACCGAGCTCAGATCAGGGTTCCCGCCCTGAGCAGTGACGGCGTAAGTCCACTCGCCGTCAGTGGGTATGCGGTACTGAGCACCGGTCACCTTTGTCAACCAGGCGACATAGGCGCGGGCATCCTCGAGCGAAATGTTGGTAGCGGGATACTCGCCCTGCCCTTCGGTTGGCTTGCAATGGCTGGTGCGGGTGCAGAAGGCGGAGTAGTCCGCGTTGCTGATTTCGGTGCGACCCAGAGCAAAGGGCTTGGTGACGGCCCCGCCTGCCGGAATGACAACCAGGTCAGGACCGCGACCACCGCCGTCGAAGGTGTCATAGCAAACCGCCTGCTTGCGCCTGCCATAGCCGGCGAGCCGATCGGAACAGGCGATCTCAGGTGTCAGCCGCGGCGCGGACTGTTCTGCAACCTGCGCGGATCCCGCTTGTTCCGTGGTCGCCTGGGTGGATCGCGACGCAGTCGCTTTGGGCCCGGTCGAGCGAGCAGCCACGGTGGCGGTGCCACTGGCGCCTTCACTTGCCGTGCCGCCAGGGCTGCTCGGGCCACCAGCTGCAGGGTTGGATACCGTGTCGGTAGTTGCGGCGGGTACAGGAGCTCCGGCGCTCGCTGCACCATTCGCTGCCGCGGCGACCTGGGAACCGAATATCTGCTGGCCGAGGGCCGTGAGTCGCCTGGATTCGGCAGGATCGCTCGTGGCGTGAATTCGGGCGAAGAACTCGTTGGCCAGCCGCTGATTGACGGCCGCTGACTCGCGGGTGTCCTGGCGACCCAGGCGTTCCAACTCGTTATGGGTCGCCGTGCCATCAATGGCGGTCGCGGACTTCAGAGTCTCTTCGATTGATTGGTACCGCCCATAGCGCTCAGCCGCGGGCGCTATATCCTGCAACGAAGATGCGACTTCCCTCGCCCGCGTCGTGAGACTGACAGCATTGGCGAATCGACCATCTCGCGCTGCATTTGACGCCAGACGCAGGTAAGCACTCCCGATCGCCTCGGGTGCCTGCAACACCAGATATCCATCGTCGGCGGGAAGATTCGCGCGCAACTCACGGAACGAAGTGAGCGCTTCGTTGACCTCGTTCGCCCGCGCCTGCACGAGCAACTTCGTCTTCAACGCCTCCACTTGCGCGAGTCGGTTCTTCTCCTGCGTCGCCGTTTCTTGAGCTGCGCGAGCATCCGCCAGCAGCTTCGCCTCGCCATCAACCAACTGCGGCGCGTACGCGCGCGCCTGGTCGAGCATGCGACCGGCCTCGGTCAAACGCTGGGACTCGCGGAGTGCCCGCGCTTGGCCAACATATCCTTGTGCAGCCGAGGTCTTGATCTTTACGACATACGGATCATTGGCCGAAACGTAAGCCGCCAACTGCCGCAATTCGCGCTCAAACTTCCCGCTCCAGAGCGCATCGGACTTCTGATCCTGCAGTAATGCATCGATACGCGTCTTGATCTGCGCAACAGCCGCTTGCTCCGCCTCAAACGCCCCGCGCGCAGAAGCCAGCTTCTGACGCTGTTGGTCGACGAACGACGGCGGCAACAGGTCGGCATAATGGGCGAGTAGCTCGATCGCCTGTGCATGCTGGCCCGAACCCGCCAACTGGGCTGCTTGCGAGCTGACCCCACGTTGGGCGAGCTGTTGCACACTGACGAGTACGGGACTATCGGGCGCAATGCTGCGCAACTCATCCAATTCGGCACGCTTACCGTCGATGTCAGCAAACGCGGCCTGGGAACCGACCAACGATGCCAGGGAGATTTCCAATGCCTGGCGACGTGCAACCTGCTGCTGCGCGCCGACTGCGCGCTGAACCTGGTCACGCAAGTCAGTCAGCGTGCTGTCCTTCGAGTCATATGAGAGCCCTGCAACGACGAGCGCCTGTGCCAGGGTGGCGTTTCCGGCACGCAGAGCGCGGCCGGTCTGCTCAGCAAAGGCGCCGGGCAGACGGGGGTCATGGAGCAACCGGTTCTGGTCGTCGATTTTCCGGATAGCGGCAAGGGTCGTGCCGACGTTCTGCGCGCCCTGCTGATCGATCAGCAGCCCCCGCTTCAGATCGTCGTCGAAGCGATCGCTCAGACGCTTCACCTCGTCGTTCTCGCGTGCCACGAGCCGGTCGGTCAGGTCGCGTACTGCCAATGAGTCGGGAAGGAATGCCTGAAGCTCGCCGAGGAGCGCGTGTGCGCCGGGGTAATCCGGGTTCGGTCGTGTGGGCTCCGTTGCTGCATTGATGCGCCCTTCAAACGCCTTGATCAGCCCGGCCCGGGCGCGCTCGTTGAGCAGAATGGTTGCGCGTTGCTCGGGAGTCAGATCCCGCAACTGCTGAACCAGGGCGTCCAGCCGTGCGGAGTCCGCAGTCGCCAGACCATCGATGACCGCGCGTTCACGGCGCTTCGCCAGGTAGGTCGGAACCAGGAAGCTGGCGGCCACCACACCCACAATAACAACGGCCGCAATACCAATTCCCATCGTGGGACGGCCCTTGCGTGGAATCAACTCATTGAGAAACTGCTGCGCCGAAGCGGTGCGCTTCTCGCGGTTGAACTCCAGACCGTGCTGAATGGCGCGCCACTGCTGGCGTTTCAGGCCGCGCGGACGCTTGGCCACCATTGCCTTGTTGCGCGCCTCGACTGCCGACACCCTGTTGAAGGGATGCTTCCCGGTAACCAGCTCATACGCAACACAAGCAATTGCATACACATCATCGCGAGGATCCGGCTCGAGCCCCTCTATCATTTCGCAACTGGCGTAAGTCGGAGTCAGTGCGCCCAAAGTGGCCGGATCGAACAAGGTCACGGAACCCGAGACGCTCGCATCGCGTTTGGCCGCCCGAGCGATGCCGAAGTCGAACACCTTTACGCCGTTTTCCTTGGTGAGGAAGGCGTTTGCGGGTTTGAAGTCGGAGTGGACTACGCCATGCTCGTGCGCGTAGGCCATGGCGCGACACATGTCGCGCGTCAGGCGCAGAGCTTCGTCTATGCCAACACCGGTACCTTCGCTGTCGCGGATGATCCGGTCGATGGACTTGCCTTCCAGCAGTTCCATGACCATGAAGACGTTGCCGCCATCGCGGTCGAAGTCGTAGACGGTGACGACGTTTGCGTGCGCGAGCTGTTGAGCTTTTCGGCTCTCGCGCTGCAGTGCTTTCAGAGATTCCGGGTGACGGCGGAACTCGTCATTCAACAGTTTGAGGGCAACCCAGGGATTGCGGTCCTGCGCCTCATCCTTGCGGAGGTCGCGGGCCTTGTAGACGATTCCCATGCCCCCGCGACCGAGCTCCTCTTCGAGCACGAAGCGTTCTTTGACCACGCTGCCGGGCCCCAGCCGCGCCGCATCGGCCACGGAACGTCCGAGATCGGTCCAACCCGATCCGGTGTGCCGCGACCCCGTTGGAGCACCGGTGCCTGTTGGCGCAGTGACGGCGGAGGTGGACCCACCCGCCCGGGGCGGCCGAAACTGCGTCTTTTCGCCATCGACACCAGGCGGTGGATCAACTGCAGCCGCGGCGGGGCGCGGAGCGCGAAACTGCGTCCTGTCCTCTGCGCCGGCAGCGGCGGGTGCTGCCTGTACCTCCACACGCGGCTGACTCTTCTGAAACGCCCGTATCGAATTGTTCAAAGCGAGATACGTCTCGCCCGTAATCCGCCCGCTGCGATACAGCGCTTCTATCAACGCCCCATGCGCAGGCGCCAACTCCGGCCGGCGCGTCAAAATCAGATTGAGCTCGCGCTCGAGGCCAACGAGCGGCAGCTTGCCTGCCACATGCGCATCGAGCGCTTGCCGGAACTCGTTCATTGGCCTACAAACTGCACGACGATAACCGACACGTTGTCACTGCAAGTGCCGCTCAACGCCTGTTTCATCAGAGCCTTGCAGGCGCCTTCGGGGTCGTTACCGGTCAGGTGGTGAGCCATATCCGCATCCGACAGCTCCCGATACAAACCGTCGCTGCACAACAGATACCGGTCGTGGTTGCGCAACTCTCGCAACTCGATGTCGAGAAACAACTCCTGCGAGCCGCCCACCGCGCGCGTAATCACATTGGACTCCACCGAGTCCTCGGCTCCCCCATCCCGCAACTCCTGCGCCTCGCTGTGATCGCGTGTGATCTGCTCAATTGAGCCTTCACGGCTGCGGTAGACCCGGCTGTCACCCGCCCAGATGCTCAGGCAGTGCCTCTCGAGGGCCAGCAGAGCCACAATCGTGCTGCCGCTCATTCCGGCCTGATTGTTGAGGGAGTCCTCATACAGCCGCCTGTTGACTTCGCGCAGCCGGTTCTCAACCTCATCCACCTGGGCGCTCGGCGCTGCATGGCGGCTCAGATTCTTCAGTGCAGCCACGATCATGTTGCTCGCAACATCACCGGCGTTGTGTCCGCCCATGCCATCGGCCACGACCCACAATCCGGTGTCAGGTTTGTCGAGCAGCGCGTCCTCGTTCTGGCCACGCACATTGCCCTTGGAGGTCGCAGACGCGGAACGCCACGCAAAGCCGGCCCTCGGCGCTTTCATCGAGGCCCCCGCGAACGCAGCCCACGCAAATGCTCGCTGTAGGCCACAGCGAAGTCGTCGCCGAACAGTGTCTCGAAATGGGCTCCCGGATCGGGAGTGAGCTGCGCGAGCCTCTGTGGATTGAGCTTCGTCACCATGGATTTGAAGGCATCGCGAATCGCAGCCTGCATCGCCTGCTGATGCAACATCACTTCCGATGGCGCCGAGACCTCTTCGCTGACGAGCGCGGGCTCATCGTCGATGATCTGAACGACAATCTCGTAGTCACCGATATACAGGTGATCCCCATCGGCCAATGCCTGCGGCTGCTCCCGTGACATGGCCTGGGCCGGCGAGTTGATAAACGTTCCATTGGAGCTGGTGTCTTCCAGATAGAACGTGCCGTTGGCCGCGCTCACACGGGCGTGTCGGCTCGACACAAAGTTCTGGGCATCCGGAAGCACCCAGTCATTTCCGGAAAGACGACCGATGGAGCCACCGCGCTCATCGAATACTTTGTAGGCGGCGGCGCCGAGCTCCCCACCTTGCTGACTGACGATGCTGAGCGCGAGCAACATCAGATTCCCTCACCCGTGAGCAGAGCCACGGACGCACGTGGATCCGGTAAGCCGTGTGTGCACAGCCAACTCGCCGTCATGGCGTTCGACCCCTGTGTCCACCATAGGGCCAGCGGTTGCATGGCGCGGCAGCCCGCCGGAATCCCGGCCGTAGCGGCGCTGTTAAATTCGAGACGTTCGCGAAGCAGAGCCACCTGCTCGTCAAACGTGTCAAAGTCGAGCGCCGGCGCCTCGATAGCCTCGAGCACGAGCGATTCGGCCGCCTCAAACAAGCACGGACTGCCGCAGGCAATCGCCAGGGGACAGTCATCCGACTGCAGTTGAGCAATGACGGTCAGCGGAAAATAGCGCCCGACGCGATCGACACTGGGCACGAGAATCCCGGCATAGGTGCCATTGCCGCAGACCCCTGACGACAAGGCAAAACGCCAGACGGGTCCCGTCAGGTAACTATCCAGCCATGCGCTTTGCAGGCGCTCGCGAATCTCGTGCAGCCATTGCTGGAGCCAGGCGTCCCAGATATCGACGAAATCCTGCGGTACCCGCCGCTGCAGGAAGTCCCCGCGACACGGCAGCTTCCCGTAGAAACCGACTTCTGTGAGAGCTCGGGTCACTGCGTGATCCCGCAGCGGAAGCCCGCAAGCTCATCGCGCACGAATGGATTGCGGCTGGAGGCCGCATCGAGCAGCAGGCGGATCGAGTGATCCCGGGCGACGAACGTAACACCCAGCCGGGTGTCCGAGTCTCGCGTCACCTGTGCCGCATCGAGAGCGCGAAACCAGGCCCAGGGGCCCTGTCTGTGCAGGTTCGGCCCACTGCCGCTGCGCTCTTCAAATGAGACGGACGTCGCCCCTACGCCACTGCCACCGGGCCAGACCAGCGCCTTGCTTTGTTGAGGACCGTGTCGATATTCCAGCGGCTGTCCGTCGATCTCGAGGGCAAACCGGGTCGTCCCGACGTCCAGCGTATCCGGTGTCAGGTTGAACCGTGCTTCGGGCACCTGGGAGCCGGACTTGAAATACACATCGCGAATGCGCTGTGCCTGCTGAAACTGTTGCAACATCGCGGCCGCGCCACCGATACCCGCAGCCCCTTCCCGCCAGCGCCACGGTGTCCGGGATACATCGACGAGCGCGGCGAGATTGTCGCGAAAGAAGGTATCGAACACGCCGCCGTACCCGAACACGTGGCCAAAGTCAGCCAGCGGCAGGTCATTGTTGCTTCCACGGGCAAACGGATAGCGTCCTTCGATGAGCTCGCGGCACTCCTTGCCGACCTGCTCGTCGTAGCGCCGCGAAAGCTCGTCGCGCGCCTGGCCGACAGCCAGGGACTCGCTGCGCATGCCTATCTGCGCCACCATCGCACCTACGGGTGTGGGCAGCAGTTTGGCCTGTTGCTGCAGGCTCTGGAGCGCTTGCGCCTGCCCCGACTTTGACAGCGAATCGAGTGCGCTCGCGTTGCCCAGGCCGCCACCCATGGCTTGCAGTTGCTTTTGCGTCTGACCCAATGAGGCGAGGACGGCATCGATCGGCGCCGCACCGGGTGGTCCTGACATCAGAGTCCGTAGCGATTCAAAATGCTTTGCAACAGCAGCGCCCGGCTCAGCCGCGCCCGGAGGAGGCGCACCGAGGGTGTTGGCCAACTGGGAAGCGGCAGCCGCCAGCGGATTGGGGGCCGCAGGTGGCTGTCGCAAGTCAGTATTCGCCGCTACGGCTGCCAGGTAGCCCTTCAAGGGCGACGCCGGGCTCGACAAAATACCCAACAGCTCGGGCAGCGAGCGATTTCCCGAGCGGATCTTCACATCCTGCAGAACACCCTCCCACACCCGGATATAGTCCTGTTCGTACAGGTTGAGCATCTCGTGGGTGAGCGTCCCGCTGTTGCGCAGGTCCAGCAGATTGCCGCCGAACACCCAGTCATCCGCGGCAAACTGCCGCATCAGATCGTACTTGCCGGTCGTGTTGACCTCTTTGAAGACCTCGCGGGTGTAGAGGGCCGGCACCGGGTCCGCAAGCGGCACACCGCTCTGCCTTACCAACACCTGGTCGGCACCCGGACCGGCGGCCAGATCCAGCCGCAGTGCCCGCTTGTCATCCCGGGCGTGCAACAGTTTCAGCCGGCTGTACATCAACACCGGCAGGGACGCCGTGCGCAAGGCGTAGCGAGCCTGATTGACCAGGTCATTGTTGACAGACACCGAGCTCAGGCTGTCCCGACCGATCAACAACTCGCCGAAGTGCCGGCCCACCCGCTCGCGCCTGTCCGGATCGTTCGGATACAGGCGCCGCAGCTCTATTTCCGCCAGGAACCGGAGGTGGTCGGCATCGCGATGCGCGGCATCGCCGAGCATCAGGTAACCCTTGAGGTACTCATACAGGCGGTCGGGCGTCGCGACGTTCGCGCTCACCTGTTCGGCGAAACGCGCCGCAATCACGGGCAGCAGCGTTCCATTTAACTCCCGCAGATACGCATCATGGGCCGCCTCACCGAGCGAGCCTCCTCGGTACAGACCCATCCGCATGCTCCAGGGAATGTCGCCACGATATTGGTTGGCCACATCGGATATGGATCGCAACGAATCCAGATCCGCCGCGCGGAGCGCTTTCACCGCGGTCCCTACTTCGTTGATGTAGGCGGCGTTGGCGCGGTAGCTCATTGCCAGTCCCAGTACTCCCACGACCATCAGCAACGCGCAGGCGATGTAAGCTGAGCTCTGCGCAACGTACTTCAACAGTTGCAGGCGGCGATTGACGCCCGCGAGACCGGATTCGCGGAAAATCACGTTCTTCAACAGGCGCTCGATGAAGAACGCCTTGCCTCGACCCGCAGCCACAGGCGCCGTCGAGCCCGTCACGCCGAACGCACGTGCAATGGCACCAATCACGCGATCCACAGGCGTGCCTTCCTGCGTGCCGCTGGTGAAATACACGCCACGCAGAAGTGTCCGGCGATCGAAGTCGCTGTTGATAAAGACCCGTTTCAACAGATCGTTCAGGAGTGGCCCGAAGGCGGCCATCTGCTCCGGGAACGCGAGGATGCTCACGCGGCGACGGCCATCGCGCTCGCGCTCCATTCGTCCGAGCACGTGCTGCTGGAGCCGCCCGAGCAGCCCCGAGAGCTCCTTCTCAAACTGCTCGGGAGCGTGCCCGCTCTCAGTCACTTCAACAGGGAAAGTAGTCCCCCAGACCTGCGCCCGCTGATCCTGGCCCAGGTCATCGAAGAACTCGGTGAAGCCTGCGACGAGATCACACTTGGTCACGAGGAAATACACCGGGATGTCGATCCGCAGCGTGCGCCCGATCTCATCCAGTCGCGCCCGAATGGCTGCGACGTGCCGCTCGCGCTCCGGGTCGGTTGATGTCAACAGATCCGAGGCGCTCATCGCGACAATCACCCCGTTGAGGGGCTGACGGCCGCGAAACTTGCGCAACAGTTGCAGGAACGAAATCCAACCCGCCGAATCCGCAGCGGCATTGGAGTCCTGGGTGGTGTAGCGACCGGCCGTGTCGAGCAGGATGGCCTTGTCCGTGAACCACCAGTCGCAGTTGCGGGTGCCTCCTACACCGCGCAGCGCGTCTTTGCCGAACTGCTGTGCCAGCGGGAAGTTGAGACCGGAGTTCGCCAGTACGGTCGTTTTTCCCGAGCCCGGCGGGCCGATGATGACGTACCAGGGAAGCTCGTAGAGATTTGCACCGCCTTTGCGGCGCGACTTTTTGAGGGCAGCGACTGCGTCTTCGAAGCGTTTGCGAAGTTGGGTGGCATCCCCTCCGGATTCCTGCTTGACAGTCTGCGGGGCGGCGACCACCTCGGCAGCGATCTTGTTGCTCGCACGCGAGCTGCGCAATTGCCCGAGCAGCAGTACGACAACCCAGATGAGCAGCAGGACCACTATGGCGACCAGGCGCGCGACAACCGTTTCCAACGGCTTGTGGTCGGCAAATGCACAGTAAGGACCGGCAAACCACAGCAGCAACGCCAGCAACAGCAGGCCGATGAATGCCAGGAACACACGGCTTTTGAGAATTGACAGCATGTCAGCCGGCCCTGCGATGAACGATTTCCACACGGCGGTTGCGCGCGCGGTTGGCCGGCACATCGGCGGGTTGATAGCGCGGCTCCAGGGAGCCCTTTCCCGCGGCTTCGACGCGCGAAGTGTCCTTCACGACGCTGCGAATCAGATCGGCCACCTGGAGCGCGCGGGCGCGCGACAACTCATAGTTGTCCTTGAAGCGCAGCGAACGCAGAGGCTGGTCGTCGGTGTGACCGATCACGAGGACTCTGCCTGGCACGCTGTTCAACGCACGGCCCACTTCCCGCACCAATCCTTCATAACCGGAGTTGATGTTGGCGCTGCCCGAGGCAAACAGGTCCGTGGCCGTGAGCGTAATCAGCGTGCGATCGCCCGATTCCTCGACGGAGACTCGGCCGCTGGCAATTTGCGGAGCCAGCAACTCGCGCAGCCCGCTGGTCGGTACTCCAGGTGCCGCGGGGGCGACCGGGTCCAGGGATTCGAGGCCGATTCGTGCGAGCGCTGCGCTTACCGGCTCGGCGGCGGTGCCGAGCTGCGAGTCGAAATAGAGGTAGCACCCGACCAACGCAACGGCGCAGGCGGCCGCGACCACCCACAGGGGGACGAATCGAAGCACCGCGTTGCGCAGATCCTCGACTCCCTTCCAACGCGGTGAGAGGTCGGGTTCCTCCAGGCCGCGCAGATCGTCAATGGTCCTGAACAGCGTTTCGCGGATCTCAGTGAGTCGGCCCGCGCCCCGGTCATCCAGGCGGAAGCGGCCCTCGAAGCCCATTGCCAGACAGGCGTACAGCAGCTCCAACAGACACAGGTAGCGGCGGGGGTCCGCGCAGACCCGGTCTACAATCTGGAAGAATTTCTCGCCGCCTGAGGCTTCGCGATGGAATGTAACGAGCAGCGATTGGTTGGACCAGTCGCTTTGCGCACCCCAGGGTGTGCTGAGCACCGCCTCGTCCAGCACCGTACACATGGCATAACGGGCAGCGAGCACATCTTCCGCCGGAACAGCCGAAGCTCGCGCACGCTCTTCGAAAGAGCGGATGCCATTGATGGCCTGCCGACGCAGGCTATCAACATCAGCATTCGCGATCTGCCCGCGCATTCGGCCTGCAAGAACCAACAGCGGCACCGCTGCGTGCAGTAGCGGGTTGGGACCCGTGGTGAGACGATCACCCAGCACCGCCGCTGGCACAGCCCCGACCGGAGCCGAATAGCTTGCCGGCTGCCGCGCATATTCCGGCGCCATGGGCTGGCCAGACTGCGGCGCATATTCCTGCGCGATGGGTTGACCCGCCATCGGTGCAACCGCCGGCGCAGGGGCGCTCGGCGTCGGTTCAGCGGAGCCACTGCCGCCCGGGCCAGCCGAAGCAGGTGCAGGCCGCCGCCCTACCCCGGGCCGTGGCCGCAAGATCGTCACATCGCGCGGAGCCAGGTCATCCGGCTGATTGGAGCTGTCCTGGCTCATGTGCGAATCGCCCACAATTCCATGGTCAGATTCGGGAAGTCCCCCGACTGGTGAATGGCAATCCCGCCCGATCCCTTCAGCACCCTCCACAACTCATGCGTGCGATCCAACTCGAAGTACGCAAATCCCGCGTGATACGGAATCTGTCGTGGCGCCACGGCCATGGGTTGCAGCCCGATACCCGGCAACTGCAGATTCACGAGATCGCGAATCTTCTCCACCGACCCGATCTTCACTTGCGCGGGGAACCTGCGCCGCAAATCCTCGGACGACACATCCGCCCGCGCGGCCAACACGAACGCGGCCGTATCAAACAGGCCCTGGTCGGCGACACTCCCCACACTGATGCCGAACTTCTTGTGTGCCAGAGGAATGGGAATAGCGTTCTGCTCCATCACCACGCTGAGGCAACCCCGGAGCGAATTGATCACGGGCTCAAAGCTGGCCCGCAGCGAGTCATGGCGATAGACGGGAAACTGAGGAGGTCGGCGTGAGGCCGCCGTCAAAGTCGACAGCTCGCCGGTGATCTCCAACGTCAACCGATACAGGTCCTCGGGATGCAAACCCGGGCTCGAAGCCAGGTGCATGACCACCGGCTCATAGCGGTTGATGATCTGCAGCATCAGGAAGTCGGCGATCTCGGACGCGCCGCCGCGTCCGGATGCAACAGCCCGGGCCGCAAGCGCTTCGGCGCGTTGATGCAGGAGTCCCTGCAGCTCCATGAGGAAAGTGGCTAGTCGCCCTGCGGTGCCACTCTTCAGCACGGTTGGGATGAAGCGATCGTCGAGCACAACCTGACCATCCGCACGGCACTCGACGACGTGTGCCAGGGGAATCCGCGCGAAATCGTCAGACGGCTCGCTCTGAGCTATCAGAAGCGTATTGAGAGCAGCCACTTCGAGGTCCGTGGTGACAGCAGACTCCGTGGTGATGTCACGCACCTCGCGATCACGTGTGCGGTAGCGGGTAAGCTCGCTGCCATTGCCCGCGCGCCGCGACTGCAGCGCCCCGGACTTACGCAGCGGCAAAGCCAGATGGATCACCTGATCCCGGATCTGAGTGCCGATCTCCACCGGAGCGGGCAAAGGCTCGTTATCCGGCATGGTGAACGGCGTGCCATCCGGAAACACCCCGCGTGCACGACGCAACCCGAGCTTCCCGATGGCCAGCAGGTCCCGCTCGATTTCCAGCTCGGTGAAACCCCAGGAATGGGTGCGCAAGGCCGCCGCCCGCCCCTCGATCCAGGTTTCCAGGTGCCGTTCCTGCTGTTGGAAGTGCTGCGGGCGCAGGAACAGGCCCTCGGACCAGATGATGCGATTGTTTTCTGACATGTCAGTCTTTGACCGCCAGCGTCACTGCATCCCTACCGATCGTCAGCGTGACACCGTGCTTGGCGATCAGATCGGTGAGCTTCTTTTCGGGTGGACGCGAGATTGCGCGCCAGTGTGATGAGCGAATGTCGCGGTACGCGGCAATCACTGCGATGAAACGCGCCTCCGCGTTGACAGGAAGATCCAGCGTGCGCTTTTCGCCGGGCGCGAGAACATATTCCTCGCGTGATATGAAGCTCGCGCCGAGGATCTCCTTCTCCTTGTCATACAGCGGGAAGAAATCCGCGGCGGCAAATTCACCGTCATTGCGCAATTGAAACACCCGCACCACGATGGGTGAGGGTCGACCCGCGGCATCGGGATTTACATCGGCGCTGACAATCAGATCGGTGTGCGTCGCAACCGGCTTCGGCGGTTTCGAAGCGCAAGCCGACAGCAACACGAGGCAACTGATGAGGAATGGACGAATCACGATCCACTCCCGCTGCGCCCGCGCTTCAGGACACTGAGCTGTTGCTCGTAGGCGCGGGCAAATTCCTCGCCAAACAGGCGCCGAAAGGTTTCGTCGCGATCCTTGGTCATTTCCTCGTAGCGCTCGACATAGCGCTCCCAATGTGTCGACTTGCCGCCGAACAGACCGCCACGCTTTCCCTGCCGCTCGAACGCCTCTTGCAATTGAGTCGGATCAAACCGACTCAACAGGTTGTCGAAACCGGCACGTACTCCGGCAAGCATGGCGAGTTGGTGGAAGCGGACGTCATTGAGTGCGTCGTCAAAGGCTTCCTGCGGCCCGAGGTAAGCTGTATTGCGGCGACCCAGGAGATTACCGAGCGCGTCTTCGGCATTCGCCGCGAATTTCAGCGGGTTGTTTTCGGACACCTTCACCTGGGTGACGGGCATCCGGAATTCCGTTTTGATTTCCGAGCGGGCGCGCAGGACCTCGATCAGGCCCTGAACGACACTGCGCAGGATGCTTCCCAACTGAGCGGATGTTTCCGGCGGCACACGCGCGGGATCGACGCCAGAGGCTCGAAGGAAGGCTTCCCAATCAAACAGACTGCGAACGGTTGCCTGCGCAGGAGCGGACGCGGCGGCAGCGGCGCGCGGCGGTGGTGTCGCTGCTGGCTGCAGTTTTGAACGGTCAAACGAAGTCCGGTCCCAATTCTCAGGGATGGTGTTAGGGGCGGCCGGTGGCGCGAAGTGATCGGACAACGACGATGAGTGATTCCAGGCCGCCTCGGCCGGCCGTCGGGCCGGCGCAGAAGCAACAGGCGCCCCTGCGAGCTTGCGCAACGGATCAAGGTCCTCCATGGAATCGGGAATCAGCGGCGGCGGCGCGGGCGGTGGAGTGCGGGCCACTGGCGCGGCGGGACGCGCCGGCTCAGCGGCCAACGGCGCTGCGGTGGAAGCAGTTACCGCCACCTCATACTCATCGATGAAAACCTTGTCGCCGGTCTTCAACGGATACGGTTCATTGCGCGGGAGCACCCGGTCGGGATCGTTGATGGCGATTCCGTTGGTGCCCACACCCTCCACGAAAAACACGCCGTTGATGAAGCGTACGGTGGCGTGGTGACGATGAACACCAACACCCGGCAGTACCATCTCGTTTTCGGCGGAGCGGCCGATGCGGCCGCCGTCCACCGTGAAGACCTTACGGCGGCCCGCACCGAGGACCGAAGCATTCGCACTGATGACTTCGAAGGTCAGATACATGAGTGTCAGCCTCCTATCATCACGGTTGGGCAGCCCATGACGATGGAACCGCCATGGGCGGTGCTGTCGCCCAGGCGCGCGGCCGGCTTGTTCTGGATCAACACCGTGGCCGAGCCCATGATGATGGCGTCGGGGGGACCCACACACAGGCATTGCCCGCCGACGGTTGCGGCAGGCAGGTTGCCAATGAGCACGGTCGGCGCCCCGGGTGGCAACACAGGCCCACCCACGTGAGGGATAGGCACCACACCGGGTGTCAACATCGGACACACATGCATGTCACTAACGCGCGCCGCCGGTTTCATGATGGCGCCACCGCAGAAGGTATAGCCTGCGTGCCGCCCACCTGAGACCCCGCAGCATGTGCCGCCTGCGGAGCCGCGGGCCGGGTGGCGGAGACGCCTCCGAATATTTTCAGCGCCCTCGCAATGAACGCACTGATCAACTCGGCGTAATCAGCCTCCTGACAAGCGGCCAACCGCAAGGCCGCCACCGCCGCCTCAGCGGGCAAATGATCCGGCGGCGGTATCGGGTCATACCCCCGCGGCAGCAGGCTTCCCCCGCTCCACCCCGCGCTGGCCGCAATCCACACTCCAGGCGTACCGAACTGCCCCAGCTCCGCGAACTCCATCGCCGCGCGGCAGTTATCCTCAGTAGGATCCGCCAACCACTGCTGCGCCAACGCGAGCCCCGCGCGATCCACATCGCTGGTTTCAGGCTTCGTCGCCAACAGCGACTTGAAACACTCGCACGCCCACGCCACCACGTACCGCTTGGGCAACGTCCGTGCGACAACAGCCAGCGCCTCAGCCGGCCGGCCTCGGGCTAACAGTTGATCAATGCGCTCACGATCGAATACGGTCACCATGATTCATTCATCCGATCTTGGTGAGACTGCCTTTCAACGAGGCAATGCCGCCGGATGACAAATCCAACGTGCCACTGCCCTGCACGGCAGTCTTGGTTCCCTTCACATCCAACTGGGTACCCGACACCGCGACCTGCGTAGCGTCCAAAGACGCTTTCGCAGTCCCGGACACCTGCACATCCTTGCCCGAAATCTGCACCGTGCCGTCCTGCTTCAATACGATCTGTGCCATCCCGCACTTCAGGACGATCTGCTCACCCGCACTCAGCGTCAGCTTCCTGGCCACGTCCAATGAGTCATTCGCCTGTGCTGACACCGCGCGGTCTTTCGTGACAGTCCGTGTTTCCTTGCCGGACACGGTGACCGTCAGGTCATTTCCCACAGTGAGCTTGTCGTCGTGCTGAACATTGGCCGTCTGGTCGTTCTCCACCACCACCTGCAGATCCTTCTCTGCATGGAGGTAGATGGCCTCAGCGCCCTTCTTGTCCTCGAAGCTCAGCTCATTGAAATTGTCGGCGCTGCCATCGAGGCTGCTGCGGCTCTTGAGCCCACTGCGAGTGCCGTTGGCGGGAAGCTCATACGGCGGCATCGCCTCCGCATTGAACACACTCCCGATGATGAGCGGCCGATCCGGATCGCCCTCCAGAAACGACACAACCACTTCCTGGCCGACCCGGGGAACCTGTTGAACGCCCCAGTTCCTGCCAGCCCAGGTGGAGGCCACACGCACCCAGCACGAGCTGGCATCATCCGACTTGCCCAGCCGGTCCCAATGGAACTGCACCTTCACGCGACCATACTTGTCGCTCCAGATCTCTTTTCCCGCAGGCCCCACTACCCGGGCAGTCTGCGAGCCTTGAATGAGCGGCCGCGGCGTAACCCGGTCCGGTCGGTACGGCGCATCGGCCGGGATTGATTCGAGGGCAGTGCGAATCTGCGGTTGCTGCTTCAGAGCGGTCTCGGTCTGCGCCGAGTCGGCAGTGACCTCGACGCAGGCGCTGACAATCAGGTACTTGGTGTTGTAGTCCTTGCGCGGATGGCCTTTCAACTTGAACAACCGCCCCGCCGCCAACCCCGCGGCATCGCCGGCGCTGCGGGCGATGCTCTGCGACGACTGGAGCCGCTCCGCGCGCAGCTTCGCCAGGCCCGCAACCCCCGCCGCCGTCAGCTCCCGCGCCCCCGCGGGATACTCAAAAATCTCATACTTGGAGGAGTCACTGCGCCTGGCCACCGATGAGACGCCGCGCGCGGCCGCGGTCGGCGTTTCGAAGTTGTATTCCAGCGAAGCGAATGAGCCCGCCTGGAACGACTGAAAGACAGCCCACTCATCGAGGTGATCCCGCTCGCGCTGAGCTGGCGGGATCGACGTCGGATAAAACGGCACCTCGTCGTAACCGCTCACGGCAGTGAGCTTGCCGACATCGTCCGTCAGAACCAGGGTGTGCTTGCCCGCGGCATGCTCAAAGTAGTAGTAGATCCCCTCGTGCTCGAGCAGCCGGCTGAGGAAATCAAAGTCGCTTTCGCGATACTGAACGCGATACTCCCAGGGCGGGTAGGTGGCGCTCAGCGCCTGGCGCTGCTCAATACTGCCCGCTTGTTTGCAGACCTCAGTAAAAATGTCAGGTGTGGACTTCTTCTGGAACACCCGACAGTCCGCGCGTCGCGACAGCAACCAGAACGCCGGTCGCAACACTGCGCGATACTCATGAAACCGGACACCGTAGCCCACTTGAGCGAATTCGGTGACTACACCGCTGATGTACCGCTTCGCGCCGCCACTGAGACTCAGGGTGACAGTCAGCGGCTGTCCGAGAACGCCATCGATGCTCGGGTCGGTTCCGAACAGGCTCAGCTCGTATTCGAACGGCCGGCTGATCTGCTCGCGCCCGGTGAGACGCGTCAGCGTACAGCCCTGCAACGCCGCGGGACCATCCAACTGCACCGCTCGGGCGCGCTGGTTACTGTTGCTCATACATGCTCACAACGGCGTCAACTTCAAAGCGGCCTCGTCCTTCTTTGAATAGAAGTACAGACCGTCCGAGTCCCGGCCCTCGGCCAGGATGACCGGGACCGCTCCCTCGAACTTCTGATTCGCGATGGCGGTCGCGGCCACCTCGTTGATACCGTGCTCCTTCACATAGGCAGCCCAGCGCGGATCGCTCTTGCCGATACGCAACCCCGCATCGCCGGCGCGGCGCAGCAGCTTGCCGAACTCGTAGTAATCGAATTCCACTACTTTGCCGCGCGCCATGACGTTCAGGGACCGCCGACATTGTCGAGCGCGGATTCGTTACCCGCGCCGAACAGGAATCTGGCGAGGATCTGCATGACGTCCTTGCGCTTCCGGTCGCGGTAACCGCTGTCCTTCAGGTACTTGCAGTATTCCTTGAAGGTCGCCGTATCCGCAGCCGCGACGTCACCCACCTGGAAGCTCAGATCGACGGTGGTGGGCTGCGCCTGGTAGCCGAAGTGCTCGAGACCCAACAGTTCCCGGACCAACACGCGCGGATAATTCCGGTCCCACAGCAGGTACTGCCTGGTCTGAAAGAAGGCGCGCCAGGCCGGGATCGCCGCGTTGATGTGCTGCTGCTTCGGGTCCGCGCCATGGCCGCTCGGCATGATGGATTTGACGAACGCCAGATCGCCATCCACGGGCGTGAATACAAACTGCTTGTGGTTGTGGATGCCTCCCATGATGAAGGCATCATTCAACATCGGGCTCCACTTGTTGTTGTCGAGAATGCCCCCCGAGGGCTCCTCGTCCCGCGCCGCCGTGGCGCTGGATCCGGCCCGGGTCAGATTCCCGGCCACTACGATTCCCGAGCTGGAGCTGCGTGCCGCAGAGCTGGAACTGGCGGCCGACGCAGAGGCCGACTCGCCATCGGAGACACCGAAGTTGGCAACCAGCGCGGCATCAGAGCGCAGCTTGGTGTCACCCAGAAGGAGCGGCACGGTCGCGCTTTTCACGTGCTCGTACGCCCGGCCCGCCGCATCGGCAAACTTGTCCGGGTTCATGGGCTCATTGCCGTCTACATAGAAGCGGAACCAGCCGTTCTCCGCCACATAGTCGGCGCGCAGCTCCCTGAGTTTCTCCGCTACCTGGGCGGCCGTCATTGGGTTGGGCATGATCTTGCGGACCTCATCCAAATTGATAATTGAGCTCGCCGCCCGCCACTTCGATCGAGATCTGCGTCGTTGGATTCGCCTGGGACAGGCGCTGCAGGAACTCGCGGCTGATCTGTGGGAGCACCGTGTTGGTTAGAATCGCATCGATCATGCGGCCGCCGCTTTCCGGCTCCGTGCAGCGGGAAGCGATCAGCTTCACGACCGCATCGTCATAGCGCAGCGTCACGCCGTGATTGCGGCTGATGCGAGCGACAACGCGATCCATCTGTAGTCGAATGATCCGGCCCAACATGGAGTCGCTGAGCGGGTAGTACGGAATCACGACCATCCGTCCCAGCAGCGCCGCCGGAAATGTCTTCAACAGCGGCGCGCGCAGGGCTTTCGCGATGCCCTCGGCATCGGGCAGCAGGTCCGGGTCCTTGCACATACCCATGATCAGGTCGGTGCCGACATTCGTCGTCAGAATGATCAGGGTGTTGCGGAAGTCGATGAGGCGCCCCTCGGCATCCTCCATCACACCCTTGTCGAACACCTGGAAGAAGATCTCATGCACGTCGGCGTGCGCCTTCTCGACCTCATCGAGAAGCACCACACTGTAGGGCTTGCGGCGAACAGCCTCGGTCAGTACGCCACCCTCGCCATATCCGACATAGCCCGGGGGCGAACCCTTGAGCGTCGAGACCGAGTGCGCTTCCTGGAACTCGCTCATGTTGATGGTGATGAGGTTCTGCTCACCGCCATAGAGCGCCTCAGCGAGCGTGAGCGCCGTTTCTGTCTTGCCGACACCGGATGGCCCGGCCAGCATGAACACGCCGATCGGCTTGTTGGGATTCTCGAGGCCGGCGCGCGCGGTCTGCAGGCGCTTGGCAACCGCTTCCAGCGCATGGTCCTGGCCGATCACCCGCTGCCCGAGGGCCGAAGCCAGCGACAGCACCGTGGCGATCTCATCCTTCACCATGCGGCCGACAGGAATTCCCGTCCAATCAGCAACCACGGACGCGACTGCCTGTTCGTCAACACCGGGCAGCACGAGCGGCGACTCACCCTGCGTCAACTCCAACTCCGCCTGGAGCTCCCGCAGCCTCTCCAGCGCAACTACGCGGTCCGCACCGGCAACAGTGCCGTCGCGCAGTTTAGTGCGCAGGCTCAGCACCTCATCTACCAAGGACTTTTCCAGCCGCCAGGCCGTCTCGAGCACCTCGAACCGCACCGTCTCCGACTCGAGCAGAGCGCGGGCCGCCGACTCCCGCTCGCTCACGTCCAGGCCAATTGAGGCCTCGCGGGCAATGATCTCGAGCTCCACCCGCAGCGCTTCGACGCGCCGCTGACAGTCTTCCACCTGGGCCGGAGTCGCGTGGTGACTCACGGCCACCCGCGCACAGGAGGTATCCAACAGGCTGACGGCCTTGTCGGGGAGCTGTCTGTCAGGAATATAGCGATGCGACAGCTTGACGGCGGCTTCCAGAGCCTCATCGAGTATCTGCACCCGATGATGCTTCTCCATGGTCGAGACGATGCCGCGCATCATGAGGAGCGCCTTCTCCTCATCCGGCTCATCCACTTTGACAGTCTGGAAGCGCCGTGTGAGAGCGGGGTCTTTCTCGATGTATTTCTTGTACTCGGCCCAGGTGGTCGCGCCGATAGTCCGCAGCGTGCCGCGAGCCAACGCCGGTTTCAGCAGGTTGGCCGCGTCGCCGGTTCCCGCGGCGCCACCCGCCCCCACCAGCGTGTGCACCTCGTCAATAAACAACACAATCGGTTTGGTAGAGGCCTGGACTTCGTCAATGACCTGGCGCAGGCGTTGTTCAAACTCGCCTTTCATACTGGCGCCGGCCTGCAGCAACCCCACATCGAGCGCTCGCAGCGAGACCTCCGCCAGCGATGGCGGTACGTCGCCGGCCGCAATGCGCCGTGCAAAACCTTCGACTACGGCGGTCTTACCTACTCCCGCCTCACCGGTCAGAATCGGATTGTTCTGCCGACGCCGCATCAGGATGTCGACAATCTGCCGGATCTCCTCGTCGCGGCCGACCACCGGGTCGATCTTTCCCTGGCGTGCCTGCTCCGTCAGATCCACGGTGAAACGTTTGAGAGCCTCCTGCTTACCGAGTTGTGCGGGAGGCATGGCACCACTTGCCTCACCTGGCGGGGCGGCCACCTGGGAACCATCGCTGGCCCCGAGCGCCCCCTCGGGCGAGCCCTGGACCACCTGCGTGAAATCCTCCGCCAGCGAGTCGGGCTTGATCTTGTCAAACTCGCGCGAGATCCCACCGAGCACATTCTTCAGGGCCGGCGTCTTCAATATCGCGAGCACCAGGTAACCGGTGCGAACCTGCGAATCGCCGAATTTCAGTGTCGACCACACCCAGGCGCGTTCCGTCGCGTCCTCTATGTGAGCCGACAGATCGGAGATGGAAGTTGCACCGCGCGGCAGCCGATCCAACGCCTCCGTGAAATTCTGGGCGAGCCGTGCGCCATCCAGATTGAACGCGCGCACGATGCAGGCCAGATCGGAGTTGGGCTGCTGCAGCACCTGGTGCAGCCAATGAACCAACTCCACGTAGGGGTTGCCCCGCAGCTTGCAGAAGACGGTCGCGCCTTCAATGGACTTGTAGGCCAGGCTGTTCAGCTTGCCGAACAAGGCCACCCGATTGATATCACCCATTGCGACAGGCTCCCTGAATGACTACATCCTGGGCGCCGGCGCGCGCGGCACCGAGCCAGCTCGTCCAGCCCAACGGAGTGTCTTCGCAACCGAGACGCAACCCGGGCATCTCGACATCCCGCAGCAGCAACCGCAGTTGCCAGTCCCATTCATCGTTGGTGTACAGACGCACGAGCGCCTGAAGCTCAATGAGCCCCCCCTCGCCAGGAAGGAAATGATTGAATTCGGTGCGCGGCAGCGGACCCAGCACAATCTCGAACCGGTGCTGGCATTGCCAGGTCGAGCCGCCGAGGGTCGTGCTGCGACCGAGTTGCTGCTCGCCCAGGTGGCAATGCAGGTCGGGTGGAATATCCAGCCACGCGCCCGAGAACGGCCGCACTTCGACCGGCGTCGCAAAGTAGTCACCGATCAGCGCTTCCAGCCCATCCGCGGAGCGTGCCTGGGAGGCAAACCGGCCTACGCGACCCAACTTCGCCAGCTCGGGCAACTCATCCACAGCCGTTGTGTCGAGACCCAGCAACGCGCCCACGTACAGGCGAAAGTGGTCGCTCGCGGGGCGATCGAAGCTGGAGGCCGGATCGCTGTTGGCCCAGGCGCGAAAAAACAGAGAAATCAGCCGATGATGAAACAGGTTCAGAAAGTCGACGACCGTCCCGTCGTCCTTCTGCCGCCGCCGTTCGAAAGCGAGCTCCGTAAAATGCAAGGGCAACGCACCGTTGGGGCCCAACAGCCCGAACCCATACTGTTCCAGCGCGATCTGCCCATCGTCATCTGTTGTAACAGCCGCCAGATCACTGGCCGCAAACGACAGATGCGGCGCCTGGCCGAGACGGACAGCATCATCAGCGGCTTTGCGCGACTCGCCGAACCTCGGATGAGAGGCAAACTGCCGCTCCAGGAGGCGCAGCGCCGCAAACAGGCTGTAGCTGTGCGCGCGAGCTGTCAGATGATCTGACGACATCCGACCCTCACTGGCCAGGTCTTCACCGCGCCGCGCACGGAAGACTCCAGCCGAAGCTGTGTGAACGAATTCAAAGACACATAGCGGGCGAAGAAGCAATCCAACACGCTGCCGAGCGCCAGGATGCCGGCACCCTCAAAGGCGCTTTCATCCACGGTCAGTGTGATTTCCAGACCGCGTCCGTAGCTGATGGGGCCCAGCATGGGAATACGCCGTACCACCGGCTGATAGCTGACATTGCGAACGCCTTCGATCTGCCGCATCTCGCCCGCGTCATTGGAGTCCGCATACAGAGAAAGCAACTCACGCAGCATCCCGCCACCCTCATCGGGCGCGCGATCCACCAACGACAGATAGTTGAGTGACAGATGGCTGATGAGCTTCCAGGCGGTCTCGCCGAATGCCGGCGACGCCCTCGGGTAGCTGGGCCCGGAAACAGTTCGGACCGACTCGATGGGACCGCCCCCGTCAACAGTGAAGTCGGTCCGCCCCTGGCCACTCGCCATCTGTACGGGGAGATCTCGATTCGTACACAGCGCCTGCGCGTCGAGCTGCCGGATCTGTGCGGTCACGGGCCGCTGCGTGGCATCCACCAGGGAGATGAAACACTCGCTGCCAACATAGCCCGAGCGCCCCCCGTTCTCCTGTTGCCGTGCCGATAACATCCGGGGCCGCCGCTGCAGCGTGTAGTAAACATCGCTGCTCGCGCCATGGGTGACAGAATAGAAAGGCAGGACCCGGGCGAGCGACTCACCTCCGGCACCGATACCCTGCAGCGCCGTCAGGCTGTGGATCTCGAAATCCATGGGGCGATTGCGATCCGCCACCAGGTGAAACTCGGTATCGGTCGGGCTGACATGCACACGATCCACGGTCTGTGGGAACAGGTTCACAGCCGGTGTACAGAACAGACGGAAGTGCGCGGCGTCGACCGCGTTCTCGAGACCGCTCTGCGTTCGATCCATCGCGAAAAACAGCTCCAGCTCATCACCTTCGCAGGCGCGGACGGCCGTCTTCAGGCCCTGCACGCTGAAGAACAACAATCTGTCCGGCAGTGCGAAGTACTCCTGCAGTAACCGATAGCCCTGGAAACCCTTGCGGGTGACAGGCAACAGCGCCTCCCGATCGTCCAGGCCGGCTTGCGACACGCTCTGTGCCGGGATGAAATGCACTGCTGATCCAGGGCGCGTGCTGCGGACATACAACCCGATACAGTCGGCCGTCACCTGCTCGAGTATCCGATGGGCGATATCGGGCGTTGCCTTCACGAACAGCGACAGCGAATCCAACGGAAGTGCCTTCATGGCGACACCCGCCGCAGTCTTCAGGCGCAGGCGGATGGCGGCCCGCGCTTTTCCGTCAGTCGCGATGCCCTGTGTTGAGAGCGCTCCCGACCCGGACAGGTATTTCGCTTCGGCAACCGTCAGCGGCCACAGCGTGACATCGTGAGCGGTACGAAACTCGCAGGAAGTGCGCTCTCCCTTGACGAGAGGGGCACGCAAGCTCGTACCCCGCTGGACGAGATGTCCGTTGAGGACACCCCCTTCTTTCATGTCGGGGGCGAGCTCGACAATCGCACAGGCCGGCGTCGGGCACAGGAAATGGGGATACACCATTTCCATCAGGTGTTGAGTGAAGTCGGGATGGCGGGCGTCGAGCTTCAGTTGCACGCGCGCCGTCAGAAACGCGAATCCCTCGAGAAGGCGCTCCACGTAAGGGTCCGTGCACTCCAGCCCCTCCATTCCGAGTCGAGCCGCAATGCGGGGATAGGCTTGGGCAAACTCCGCCCCCATTTCCCGGACGAATTGCAGCTCGCGGTTGTAGTAGTCGAGGATCCTGGGGTCCATCGCTAGCTCACCCCGTCGGCGAGACTGACGTTCCCGGAGTCGACGTCGATACTCGTACGCAACACGAGCTGTTGGGGTGCTACCTGCCCCCACAGTTGCGCGTCGATCCGAAAGGCCAATACGTGTGTTTCGTTGCCCTCTTCGCCCATCTCCGGGGTCACGCGAACTTCCGAGAGACGTGGCTCGAAGCGTTGGATAGCCAACTCGATGGCAGCGGCAATCCGCAGCGGATCCGCGGCACGCGCCGCACGTCCGGCGAGGGATGGCATGCCGAAATTGACCACCGAGGATTGAATCTGCGGATAAGAATCGAGATCCTCGATGGCATCCAGATTGGCGCAGTTGAGGAGCGCGGACAGATCACGGCAAACGTAGTCGCGCAGGCGCCGCATCGAGATGGTTCTGCGCTCAGCCGACTCGGAACCGGTGTTCACGACGTTGCGCGCGACCACAGTGCCCAGGTTCTGGAGCGCAGTGCCTTGCACCGGCAGGGCCTTCAGCTGAGACAGCGGAACCATGCCGCCCGGGGCGAACAGGGTCAGCCGCAGGAAAGCGGGGTCCGATGCAGCAGAGGCGTTCTCGTCGAGGCGCAGACCCTGCGATGCCAACGCTGCGCTCAGCTCGCGCTCCGCAATGCCGAGCCGCCGCAACGCATCCCGCGGAAACTCAAACTCATAACAGGTCAGCAACCGCTCATCGTCAATCAACCGATCGAGCAGCGCGGGCTGGAGTCGTTCGCGCAGGCTGAGTTGGGCCATGATTCACCCGCCTCAGGTTGCCGCGGCGTGCAGCGCGAGCTCACGCACATCGAGCAGGCCGATTTCCTGGCTATCGCTCGATAGAATCCGTTGTCCGAAGCCGAAGTATTGTGAATCTCCCAGCGGTTGCCACTGGGTCTTGCGTGCCAGGCGGATAGTGTCGTCCCTGTCGAGCTCGGAACCGGGATAACGCACCGGGATGAGACCCATCGCCTCCCCGCCGTTGGCCCAGGTGAGTTGCGCCGGAATCCACACGAGGTCGCGAATGTCCGCAGGCGCTTCAATGACGATACGTTGGATACGTTCGAACGGCGCCCAGTAGTACGCGCCGTTCAGAAAGACCTCGAGCACCGGGCCGAGCCGTGAATCCGCATCGGCCAACCACTCGAACGGGGCGCCATTCAAACTCCCGGCGATTGCCTCGGCGCGGCCGAGCGCATCGGCACGCAAGGCCGCCGCCTGGGCGCCGCTGAGCGTCATGGCCTGCAGAAGCGCGGCAATCCAGGGCAACGGCTCACCCAACACGAGCGGCGAGCGCGCACCGGCAAATACCTGTGCGCGAAGCCGCTCGCATTGAATAGCCGCACTGTATGCATGCAACATTGGCAGCGCACCCGCATCCAACTCGGCGGCAACTCCGAGCTGGGTGAGCGCGCGCTCCCATTCGCCCGACACCATCAGCAACTGCGCGAGGAAGACGCGCAGCTTGCCGTCCGCAGGCTGCCGCCGCACATCGCTTTGCAGCTGTGCGAGGCATCCCGCGAGATCGCCGGCGGCAAATAGTGCTCGGGCTGACATCAGACCTTGGCGTTGGCAGCGATATCCCAGGCGAAGGCCTGCGGCGTGCCCTTGCCACCCTTCTCATTCTGGGTGGTGTACTCGACTTTCACCTTGGCGAAATTGAGCGACACGTTCTCAATGAGCCGATCGTCGCCGCTGCCTCCGCCGGTCGAGTAGGAAACCACCAGGGCCTTTTCAAACTCGACATGCAGGTACTCGAGGGGATTCTCGCCGGCCTTGCGCACGATGATCTTGCCCTTGGCGAAGTGCTTGCCGTTCGCGCAGAACAACATGATGTTCGGCGAAGCGGCATCGACGTACTTGGTGACTGTGATGTCGGTGAACGAAGCCTTGCCCGCGCCGCCGCCACTGCCGCCGTGGAAAGTGCCGCTGTTCGACAGGCCCCACTGCCAGCCCAGCAGGTCGATCTTGTCCTTGTAGGTCTTGTCGACGGACTCGCCCTTGACGCCGTCGAGATCCAGAAACATGTCCACTGCCATGATGGCTATCCTTTCGTGATGAGATGAAATGAGTAGATGAGTTGGGTGCCGGGTCAGCCGGCCTTCGCCGACGGCAGACGCGACACCAGGCTCAGGGAGACATTCACGCCCTCGAGCTGGTAGTGCGGCCGCAGGTGGAACTTCGCGGAGTAGTAACCGGGGTTGCCCTCGATCTCTTCCACCTTGACTTCGGCGCCGGCCAGGGGCTTCTGCGCCTTCAAGGTCTCGCCGGCGTTTTCCGGGTTGCCGAGCACATAGCCCATGATCCAGTCGGACAGGAAACGCTCCATGTCGGCCCGCTCCTTGAAGGAGCCGACCTTGTCGCGCACCATGCATTTGAGGAAGTGAGCAAACCGGCAACTGGCAAACAGGTACGGCAGGCGCGCGGCAATGCGCGCATTCGCCGTGGCATCCGGATCGGCGTATTCCATCGGCTTTTGCAGCGACTGCGCGCCGATGAAGGCCGCGGTGTCGGTGTTCTTGCGATGAATGAGCGGCATGAACCCGCAGCCGGCCAACTCGGCCTCGCGCCGATCGCTGATCGCGATTTCGGTCGGGCACTTCATGTCCACGCCGCCGTCATCGCTGGGAAAGGTGTGTACCGGCAGGCCTTCAACCGCACCCCCGGACTCGACTCCGCGAATGGAAGAACACCAGCCGTAGTTCTTGAACGAGCGGTTGATGTTGACGGCCATGGCATAGCCGGCATTCGCCCAGGCGTAGCGGCTATGATCGCCGGCACCAGTCTCTTCCTCGAACTCAAACTCCTCCACGGGGTTGCTCTTCGCACCGTAGGGCAGCCGGGCGAGGAAGCGCGGCATGGCGAGGCCAACGTACTTGGCGTCATCCGACTCGCGCAGCGAGCGCCAGGCGGCGTAATCAGGCGCAGCAAAGATCTTGGCAAGGTCGCGGGGATTGGCGAGCTCCTGCCACGAATCCATTCCCATCAGCGACGGGCTGCCACCCGCGATGAACGGAGCGTGCGCGGCGGCGGCAATCTGTGCCATCTGGCCGAGCAACTCGACATCGCCCGGCGTGTGATCGAAGTAGTAGTCGCCTACGAGCGCGCCGTAGGGCTCACCCCCCAACTGGCCATACTCCTGCTCATACATTTTCTTGAAGAGCGGGCTCTGGTCCCAGGACGCGCCCTTGTACTTCTTGAGCGTCTTGCCCAGGTCCTTCTTGGAGATGTTCAGCACCCGGATCTTCAGCATCTCGTCGGTCTCGGTATTGCTGACGAGGTAGTGCAGTCCACGCCAGGCGCTCTCAACCTGTTGGAAGCGTTCGTTGTGGAGGATGAGGTTCACCTGGTCGGTGAGCTGCTTGTCGATTTCCGCGATGATGGCCTTGATGGTGCCGACCACATCGTCGGAGACCACGGCGGTTTCGCGCAGCGCCTGCTCGGCGAGCGTGCGCACTGCCCGCTCCACTTCGACCCGGGCGCCGTCGGTCTTGGGTTTGAACTGCTTCTGCAGCAGGCTCGCAAACTGGTCGGCATCGCCGGCAACGCCCTCTGCGGCAACTTGTTGAGCTTCAGCCATTGGAGTCCCCCTTCGTGGCGGCCAGCGTCTTCAGCAGCGCCGGATCGTTCAGTACCTTGGCAATCAGGTCCTCGGCCCCTGCCTTGCCATCCATGTAGGTGATGAGGTTGGAAAGCTGCGAGCGCGCTTCGAGCAGCTTGCTGAGCGCATCGACCTTGCGGGCCACCGCCGCCGGTGAAAAGTCGTCCATGCTCTCGAAAGTGATGTCCACCTGCATGTTGCCTTCGCCGGTGAGCGTGTTCGGCACGCTGATGGCAACCCGCGGCTTCATGGACTTCATGCGCTCGTCGAAGTTGTCGACATCGATGTTGACGAACTTGCGGTCGTCCACACCGGGCAACGGCTCCCTGGCGTCCCCGGTCAGATCCGCCATCACTCCCATGACAAAGGGAATCTGGATCTTTTTCTGGGCGCCGTAGACCTCGACGTCATATTCGATCTGCACACGCGGCGCGCGGTTGCGCGCAATGAATTTCTGACTGCTGGGCTTTGCCACGGGAAATCTCCGGTTGAATCAGTCGCGCACGCCACTGGCGGCCTTCGCGGGCTCCAGTGCCTCCGGCGCCAGCTCCGCGAGCACTTCGAGAAAATCCTTGGAAACGAGCCGCTTGGCGCGCTCGACGAGCAACGGGATCGGGCTCGACGGCTCGTTGTTGCGAAAGAAGGCGGCCACCGCATCGAGAGCCCGCGCGGCATCCTGACGGCTGCGGATGTTGTCTACCGACACAACCGCGCTCGTTGGCGCCGCCTCAGTAGCGGGTGCCGCCGTGTTGGTGACCACACGTGTGGCGATCTGGTCCGTCAACAGCTTCGCGGTCCTCGCGAGCGGTGTAGACAGATTCTCGAAATTCGGGGTGGCTTCCGAACCACCCTGGGAACGCATGGCTTCCTCGATGGACCGCAGGCTCCCGAGCGCCTGGTCGAGTTGCGCTGTCAGTGACTGCAGGTCCTCGACGGGACTCGCGGCCAGCAGGGCATCGAACTGGGACTGGTCCATTGTCGCCGCCTCGCCTTCCGCGGGCGCCAGTTGCCCGGTGGCGAGCTCGATGTCACGAATGCACAAAGGTCCCAACTGCGGATGCGTCAGAATCCGGGCGCGCCGCACCCCATCCACAATGGCCATCCGATCGGCAAAGCCGTTGAGCGCATTCCGGCGCAGGATCGCATCATCATCCACACGCGGAAACACTTCCGCGGCCCACAACTCGAGCCACCGCGCCGCCACCGTCAAAGTGACCACGAGCGCGGCGAGTCCCTCGGTGCGCACCAGGGCAGCGGCGAGATGGGCCAGCAGCCGGAAATCCTTGCTCCTGCCCAGGGCTTCAACCGACCGGTCGCGGATGTCGCGCCACTCGGTTTCCGCAGCCAGCGGCGCGCTCTGTCCGAACAGCCGATAGGCATCGAACGAGGCCAGCAGTTGCGTGTCCTCGAGGTCCTCTCCGCAGGGATGCTCGGCCGAGATGGCCTGGAGGAAGTCTGCGTCCGCGATCTGCATGCCGTGGGGTGGAAGTGTTGATTCGACTTCCAACAGCGTAACAACCCCACTGGGCTGCACCAGCTATACGGAAGTATGTGCAGCCGGCCCGCCCCGCGACTTGCATCACACTTTAGTCCCGATTCAACCAAACATACGGCGTCTATCTGTACTTCAGTATGGGTTGTCTGACACGAGCCGCGGGCGTTAGGGTAAACACCGTGGAATTCCAGCAATCACTCGAAGCGGAACAGGCGCGGTTCATTCATCGGAGTGTGCCGCTCGCCGTTATTGGTGGCCTGCTGGCCGTATGTTTGACGATCGTAGTGTTTCGCGGCGTCGTCCCCGAGTACCTGCTGGACTCCTGGCTCGCGGCGTTTGTGCTCCTGACCGTGCTGCGCGCGCCGGGTTGGATTCGCTTTCGCAGGGTGAAATTCGGCCCGGAAACCTCCCGGCGCTGGCTGCGCGAAGCCGCGGCCGCATCGCTGGCTTCCGGAATCCTCTGGGGCGCCGGTGCGTTGTTTCTGTATCCCCAGGGTCAGCTTCTCTATCAGTACACATTCGCGGTCACACTGATTTTCATGTCGGTGGCCTGTCTCTTCAGTTATGGACCCCACTTTCTGACATTTGCGGCGTTCTTCATCCCCGCCATCGTTCCCGGGATCGTAGGAATGGCCGCGCAGGGAGGCACGCCACAATATGCAGTGGCGGTCGGTCTCTTCATGATCGGGATGGTGCTGCTGTGGTCCCGACATTCGCTCAACACCCTGTTCACGCGGTCCATGTACCTGCGCTTTGAGAACCTGGAGCTCATCGAGCAGCTCACGGTGCAGAAGAACACTGCGGAGTCAGCCAAGGAAACCGCGGAGACCGCGCGGGAAGCCGCCGAAGCCGCGAACATGGCCAAGACCCGCTTCCTGGCCGCAGCCAGTCACGACCTGCGGCAACCCATTCATGCCCTGAACCTCTACCTGGGTGCCTTCACGCAGATCCGCCTCACGCACGAGTCCGCCTCGATTCTCGGCAAGGTGCGTCAGTGCGCGCTGATCATGGATGACATGTTCCGGACGCTGCTGGATGTCTCCAAGCTGGATGCGGGCGCGGTCCAGCCGCGTATTTCTGTGTTTCCGCTCGGCCCGATCCTCACTCGCATCAAGCTCGAATTCGAGCCCGAGGCGCGTGCCAAGGCGCTCGAGCTGCGGGTGTTGCGTTGTTCCGCTTTCGCGAAAAGCGATTCAGGCATGGTCGAGCGCGTGCTGCGCAACCTCGTTTCCAACGCCGTGCGCTACACCGACCGCGGCCGGGTCGTCGTCGGTTGCCGGCGGCACAACGGCAGCCTGCGCATCTGTGTGTATGACACCGGGATCGGCATAGCGCCGCCCGAGCAGTCGCTCGTGTTCGAAGAGTTCTATCAGGCCGGCAACCGGGTCCGCGAGCGCTCCCGGGGGCTGGGGCTCGGATTGGCGATTGTCGAGCGGCTCGCGCGCCTGCTCGGCGCACAACTGACACTCCAGTCAAGTCTCGGGCACGGCAGCCTGTTCGCCATCGATCTGCAGGCGGCGCAGCCGGTGGAGCTGCCGCCTTTGCGCCTCAATCCGAACGTCGCGCGCAATCGTGACCTGACGGGTCGCCTGATCGTGGTCGTGGATGACGAGGAACTGATACTCGATGCGGCACAGACCCTGTTGAAACAATGGAACTGCACGGTCGTCGCCGCCACTTCCGGGCGCGAGGCCCTGCGTCAGCTTGCCAGCTTCACGCGCCCGCCCGATGTGCTTTTATGCGATTTCCGCCTCGGGAACGGTGAGAACGGCGTCAGTGTGGCGGAAGCCGTCCGCAATGAATTCAACACCGATATCCCGGCTCTGCTCATTACCGGCGATACCAACCCGGAGCAGATCCGTGCCATTGCGGCAAGCGGGCTCGCCGTATTACACAAGCCCCTGCGCGAGGATGAGTTGAATGAGGCGATCTGCGCGCTATGCGCGCCGGTCCTGGCTGCCGCGCACGACTAGCAGCCCTGGATCGACAGCCGCCGCGCGGCCTGCATGGCCTGCGTCCGGTTCGCCACTCCCAGTACTCGAAACAGCGAGGAAACATGCATCTTGACGGTGATTTCCGCGACTCCCAGGCGCAAGCCGATTTCCTTGTTCGACAGGTGCAGGAGCCCCAGAATTTCCAGTTGCCGCGGCGTCAGGTGCGTGACGGTGTTGGGTTCCAGCACGCCGTTTGAGGTCGGCATGATCCACTGGGGGCCGTTGAAATCGCTGGCGAGGACCCGTTGAATCGCTTCCGCCATCACATCTGTACTGACCGCCTTGGAAATGAACAACCGGGCGCCCGCCCGCAGCGCCGCCGTGGCATCCAGCCGCTCTTCCGAGGCGGAGACGGCGATCACATCCACCGCGGGAAATCGGGTCATGAGCGCCCCGATGGCTTCCGTTCCACTCATCCCCGGCAGGTTGAAATCGAGCAGCACCAGTCGCAGGCCGGGAAGCTGCGGCTCCATGCGCAGCCCTTCCTCCGCGCAACTCGCCGACTGCACGGTGCTTTCACCGAGGATCGCCCGCAAAAGCTGGACGAGCGCGTCCCTGTAAAGGGGATGGTCGTCGATAATGAGCGCGCTGCTGGGCATCGTTAGCAGAGCATTGTCGCAAAATGTGCGGCCTGTAGTATACAGATGATGATCGCGAGTCAATCTGACTCGATCACAGAGCGGACACGGCACGCATGAACACACAGCACGCCCAGGAGCAGCTGCGCATCGAGCAGATCCGCTCCGTGTTTCGCACCGGCGCCCCGGGCGTGCTCACCACACTGATCTCGGTATTCGTGTTGACGCTGGGGCTGGTGCGCATCGACGCAGCAACCGGTCCGAGAGCCTTGATCTTCCTGACCGTGATGTTTGTCCAATCGACCTCGCGCCTGTTGCTCTATCGCATTTACCTGCGCGCGACGCCCGAGCGGCAGCGGGATTGGCGTCCCTGGGCGCGATGGTTCACGTTCGGGTGTTTCGTCGGCGGCACCACGATCGGCAGCGGCGCGATATGGATGGTGGCGGCTCAGCACTCCGAGCTGCAACTCATTGCGTTGCTGCTGATTTTCGCGGTGACGGGCGGTGCGGTGAGCGCCTTCAGCCAGTACCTGCCGGCGTTCATGATGTTTTTCATCGGCGTGGGCACCCTTCCCGGTATCTGGCTCTTTGCGCAGGCAGATGGCCTGCACATCACCATCGGTTTCATATTCGTGTTGTGGTTCCTGGCGGTGAGCGAGCAGGCGCGCAGAAACAGCAACCAGTTCGCCGAATCGATCCGGCTCCGGCAGGAGAACGTGGAGCTCGTCGCAGACCTGCGTCGTGAGAAGACGTTCGCGGAGGAAGCGAATGTGGCCAAGTCGCGATTTCTGGCCTCCGCCAGTCACGACCTGCGGCAGCCCGTGCATGCATTGAGTGTGTTCGTCGGTGCGCTCCGCTCGCATCAGATGGACGCGCAGGCGCGCGGACTGCTCGATCACATCGAAGGCTCGGTGCGTGCCCTGAGCGGCCTGTTTGGGGGTCTGCTCGACATATCGCGGTTGGACGCGGGTGTGGTGGAGGTCCATCGAACCTCATTCGCGATTTACCCGATCATCGAACGCGTCTGTCGCGACTTTGAATCACAGGCGCGGGAGAAAGGAGTGATCCTACACGGACACCCAACTCAGGCCCTCGTCAACAGCGACCCGATGCTCTGCGAGCGAATCCTGCGCAACATCGTTGCCAACGCTGTCACCTACACTGACAAGGGCCGGGTTCTCGTCGGCTGCCGGCGGGGCGCACGACTGCGCCTGCAGGTATGGGACACCGGGCGCGGAATTGCGCCCAGCGAGCAACAGCTCGTGTTCCAGGAGTTCTATCAGATCGGCAACCCGGAACGGGACCGCACGCGCGGGGTCGGGCTGGGATTGGCCATTGTAAAGCGGCTCACCACCCTGCTCGATCATCCGCTCGGACTGCTCTCGTGGCCCGGCAAAGGAACCTGCTTCACGCTCGAGATTCCTTATGGCACCGGTTCCGCCAGTGCGCCGGATGCGAAGTTGACTCCCCTGGCCGCGGATTCGCACGGCTCGGGTTTCATCCTGGTGGTGGACGATGAAGGCGCCATCCAGATCGCCATGCGCAGCCTGCTCGAGAGCTGGGGGTATTCAGTGCTGACCGCGGGCAGTTACGTGGAAATGCTCGAGCGGATCGCCGACCGGACCGAGATGCCGAATCTCATCATTTGCGACTACCGTCTGCGGGACAACGAGATTGGCAGCACGGTGATTGAGCGGCTCCGGGAAGAATACAACGAAGCGATCCCGGGCATGCTCATCACCGGTGACACGGCCCCCGATCGGATCAAGGAGGCGCAGGCAAGCGGCTACCTGCTGCTCCACAAGCCGGTCTCCAACGCAGCGCTGCGCGCGGCCATCGCCCGGCTCGCTAGCGGGGTCGCGTCAGCCAGCTCTCCACGAGCCGCACCCACATCGATGCTCCAAGCGGAATGAGCTCGTCGTTGAAGTCGTAACTCGGGTTGTGGAGCATGCACGGGCCGCCGCCATGGCCGCCGTCGCGATGCGTCCCGTCACCATTGCCGATGACGAAATAACACCCGGGTTTCTCCAGCAGGTAGTAGGAGAAATCCTCCGCGCCCATTGTGGGCTCGAATACCTTCACGTTCTGCGCACCCACCATCTGAGTCAACAGGTCGCGCACAAACCCCGCTTCCGCGGCGTGGTTGATGGTCGGCGGGTAGTTGCGTTTAAAAGAGAAATCGCAGCTGGCGTCGAATGCCGAGCAGATGGCATGTGCAACGTCGCACATCCGGCGCTCGATCATGTCGAGCACGTCCAGTGTGAAAGTTCGTACCGTGCCCTGCAGCTCACACGAGTCGGGAATGACGTTGGTGGCCTCGCCCGCCTTCACCATCGTCACGGAAATCACGGCCGCATCGATCGGCCGCTTGTTGCGGGTGATGATGGTTTGAAAGGCCTGAACCATCTGACACGCCACCGGAACCGGATCGATGCCGTTGTGAGGCATTGCCGCGTGCGCGCCTTTGCCCTTGATGGTGATCTTGAATTCGTTGCTGGAGGCGAAGGCGGGGCCTGCGTTGACGGCGAACTGCCCTGCTTCCAACCCGGGCCAGTTGTGGATGCCGAACACCGCATCCATGGGGAACAGATCGAACAACCCGTCCTTGATCATCTCACGCGCGCCGCCGCCACCTTCTTCCGCTGGTTGGAATATCAGGTACACGGTGCCGTCGAAGTGTCTGTGCTGCGACAGATACTGTGCAGCAGATAACAACATCGTCGTATGGCCGTCATGGCCACATGCATGCATTTTTCCTTTCGTGACGCTTGCATGCCCGAACGTGTTGAACTCCGTAACGGGCAATCCGTCCATGTCCGCCCGCAGCCCCACGGCCCGGTTGCTTTCCCCGTTGCGGATGATTCCTACGACCCCTGTCTTTCCCAAACCGCGGTGAATGGGAATGCCCCAATCCGTCAGCATCTGGGCCACGAGATCGGACGTGCGCTGTTCCTCAAAGCAAAGCTCTGGATGGGCGTGGATATCACGCCGTACGGCGGCGAACGCATCCGCTTGCGCAACAATGGGCTCGAGCAAGGTCGTGGGCAGGGCCATGGGTTCTCCGCGAAAAGGGCTCGACCGGTATGATGAGGCCATCTGCACGGAGAGTCACATGATCTATACCTTAGGAGACCGAAAACTGGAGACCGTGGGCGCGGATTATTATGTCGCCCCGAGTGCCCAGGTCATCGGCTCCGTCATTCTGGGGCGCGGCGCCACGGTCTGGTTCAACTGCGTTTTGCGCGCGGATTCGGACCGAATCATCGTTGGCGATGGGACCAACATCCAGGATGGAACCATCATCCATGTGGATCCGGGCAGTCCGACGCACCTCGGCAACAACGTCACGATCGGCCACGGCGCGCTCGTGCATTCCTGCTTCATTGACGACGGCAGCCTGATCGCGAATCGCGCCATGATCCTGGACCGCGTCCGCATCGGCCGCAATTGCCTGATCGCCGCAGGCGCCCTCATCCCGCCCGACAAGGAAATCCCCGACGGCTCAGTCGTAATGGGCGCCCCCGGCAAGGTCGTCCGCCAGGTGACAGATCGCGACCTGGCGATGATGCGCCACGCATCCGAGCACTACATCGAACGCGGCCGCGAATACCGGCAACTATTGAAAGTCGCCCAACCCGATTACTGATTATTTCTGGAAGAAGCTCAGCGGGATTGCGTCGGCCATGGCTTTGTAGCCGGCGGCCGACGGGTGCAGGTGGTCGCCGCTGTCGTATTCGGCATGCATGTGGTCTGGATGCGCGGGGTCTGCGATTGTTTTGTCGAAGTCGACGAACGCATCGAAGTGACCCGATGCGCGAATCCAGTCGTTTACCTGTGTCCGGTCGGATTCGTTGGTGGCATCGGGGTGATAGAAACCGGAGCCCACGAAAGGAGTGATCGTGGCGCCCATGACCTTGATGCCATGAGCGTGAGCACGCAGGATGATCTGTTGGTAGGCACCAATCAGTGAGTGAACCAACTGCGCGTGCTGTGCATCTGTGGCTGTTTGAGTGCGTGTCAGGTTTCCGATGTCGTTGATTCCCTCGAGCACCATCAGGTAACGGACCCTGTTTTGCGACAAAACGTCGCGATAGAGTCGAGCGAGAGCGTTGGGTCCCGTGCCATCGAGCAGCAGGCGGTTTCCGCCGATGCCCTCGTTCAAAACACCCAGCGCGCGCTTAGGCGCCGCGTGTTGGAGCCGAACGGCGAGAACATCGGGCCAACGATCGTTGCCATTGGTCGTGGCACCATGGCCGTCGGTGATTGAATCACCCAAGGTAACAACAGCCGCGGCATCTGAGCTGACACTCACGTCGACGCCGGACAGAAAATACCAGTGTTCAATGGACTGGGTGTCGGCCGGCATTTCGGCCGCTGACGCCGCTGCCCCGGCACCCAGGTAAGAGGTGGCGCGGGAGCCCGGGTGACCGGTTTGCCGCTCAGGCGCTGCTTCCAATTGCATCGTGACCGCCAGGTCAGACAAGGGCGCGGCCTTGTAGTTGATCGGGTCGGAGGTGTACTCAGCGCCGGCCGGGATGAACACATCGGCCCGGTGGTCGAATGTAACAGCAACGTCGGTTGCGGCGTCGATGCGGCTCGCAGCGGGTGACGGGGCGTGAGCTACGTGCAGAGCGATGAGATGCAGCGGAGCCGTGCCGAAGGCATTTGAGACGCGCACTCGGATCTGGGGGCCGCCAGCAGAGAGGTGGACGATCTGGCGGAGCGTTCCGCCGCGGATCAGGTCGCTGGGGGCGGCGCTGTTCTGCTCGGCACTCATTTGCGCCGAGGCCCAGGAGCCTACCCACTGCTCGGTGTTATGAGGAGCAGCCACGACGGAGCTGGCCACGGCAATCAAGAGCAGACCGGCACTGAGGTTTTTCATGGCGCGGTACGTTAGCGCTACCAACCAGCCGTGTAAACGCGGCCCACCCCTTTCCACATTTCGAATAACGAAATATAATTCGCCAATGAATAACGAGAAGAATGGCACCCGCCGTCGGGAAGCCATGGGGGGACTCGCCAAGGGTCTGGCGGTCATCCGTGTCTTCAAGCGCGACCGCGCTTCCCTGAGCCTCAGTGAAATCGCCCGCAGTGCCGGCATGCCCGCGGCGACGGCGCGCCGCTGTCTACTCACCCTGGAAGAGCTCGGCTACGTCACCCGCAGTGGCCGTGACTTCGTGTTACGCCCCAAAGTGCTGGAGTTGGGAGCCGCCTATCTCGACTCCATGGACATCGAACATCTGACCAAAACCCACCTGGAGGAATTGGCCCGCAACACGTCTGATTCCGCGGCGCTGTGCGTGTTGGATGGGACTGAGATCGTCTATGTCGCACGCACGTCCGTCCGCACGGTTTTGCGTCTCGAGGCACATGTAGGCAGTCGCTTCCCCGCGCATGCCACTTCAACCGGGCGAGTGTTACTGGCCGGTGTTTCGCCAGAGCGCCTGGAACAGTTCTTCCAGAGCGCAAAGCTGGAGCCCCTCACCGACCAGACCGTGACCAGTCCGGTGAGGCTGCGGCAGCTCATAGACGAGTGCCGCAAGAACGGTTACTCGGCCATTGAGGACGAGCTGGCGTACGGCGTGGTGGCCCTCGCGGTGCCGGTGTTTGATCAGCGGGGACGGGTCGTTGCTGCCCTCAACAGCTCCAGCCATTCGAAGAAAATATCGAAGGCCAAGCTGGTGCGGGAACGGCTGGAGATGCTCCAGGGGTTGAGCCAGCAGATCTCCGCCGACCTGCGCGGCCTCCCCGGCTTATCTCTCAGCGCAACTGTCTGATTACCGATAGCGGTACAGGCGAACCCGCTGGATCTGGAACTCGCCCGGCGCCAGCCTGATGTGGCGCCCCTGGTGAGTTTGATCGCCGTTCAACAACCTTCCCGGCACCCATGCGCCAGCGCTGTTGAAAGTACCCTCCCAGGCGCTGTCGATGCCTGCCAACGGCGGGCCTTCCCCCAGCGGCGCGAAGTTCACAATCAGGCCCTGCCCCGCGATCAGATAGTCTTCAGGTCCGACCTGGATGATGATGCCGCCATGGTTGACCGGCGTTTGATTGGCCACCGGCGTCCACATGTCAATGAAAGACACCGTGAATCGATAGTTGCCGATGTCCTGCGCCACAGGCGTCGAGATGATTGTCCCATCTTCCAGCACCCGCGGGCGAAAGCCCGACATTTTGCCGAGCCCCTGCGCGGCCAGTATGGCCGGGCTCAATTGTTGCAACACCGAGTAGGCGTCCACGAGAGGATTGGGCTGTTTGGTATCGACCGACTCAATAGAGAAAGGTCCGAACCCGATCGCATCGAGCTTGCCGAAAGCATAGAACGCGTTTGCGGGAACCTCGCTCCTGTCCGCGCGATTCGCTTCGGGAATGAACAGCGGATTGTCAGCGCGGTGGTAGCGTGTAGCGAGATCGGTGAAGTTGGAGAAATAGATATCGGGCGCCAGGAAATCGAGTCCTGGCGCACCTGACTTCCAGATGTCGATCAGATGAGGCAGCGGCCCGCCGCTGGGATACTCGCCAGGCGCCCTGTTGGGCGCGTTGAGTGCGACGTTGACGTACATGGGAATCGGGTACACCGCTTTACCCGCTTCAACGAGCGATTGCACGTACCGGGCATAGTGCCAGGCCGTGAAGATCTCCGCGGTCGCATCGCTCTCACCCAACACGTGGTTCCAGTCACCACTGGTTTTCTGGCCCAACTCCGGGGGGACCGACTCATGGAAGGCTGCATTCGCAGCGGTGCCATAGTCACGAGCAACCGGCAACATCCCGATCTCGTTCTGTACCTGGATCATCACCACCGTTTCATTGCGGCCGTCCACTTTGGCGAGATGTGCAAGCAGAGCACAAAAAGCCCGCTTGTCCGCGTCCCGTGTGGACGTGGCGAAGGCTGAGAGAATGTCGAGACCCTGGCCATTCGGAAGCTGCGCGCGGGGAAACCGCGACTGATCACGCTTCACCCAGGCAGGGACGTACGTGGACATGCTGTTCTTCCAGGCGCCAAACCAAAGAACGACGAGCTTGAGTTGGTTGGCACGGGCGGCCTCGATCTGCGAGTCGACTGAGCTCCAGTCGAAATGTCCTTCCGTTGGTTCAATGAGCTCCCAGGACACTGGCGTCAGCACCGTGTTGAGATGCATCTGGTGCAGGCGCGGCCAATGAGGTGCCATGTACGCGGCACTGGAACTGCTCGAGTTTCCCAACTCACCACCGATGATCAACATCGGCTGGCCATTCACAATGAGGCGCTTGGCCGTTCCCTGTGCTTCCAGGTGCGGCACCGCCTCCGCGGACATTGCACCCAGCGCAATGACGAGGCTGACAAAATAGATCGCGACCTTCGGCACGGGCGCCCCCTTGCTGCGCCTTATGGTAGCGCTATCTTAGCATGGCGCGGCGAGCTACTCCTGCTTCGAGCGGTCGTAGGCCCCGAGGCCGGGTTTGTAGCTCTTCTCATCAATGAACTGGCGGATGCCTTCCTTGCGGCCCTCCGCGTCGTAGGAGTTGGCCGCCTCCTGCGCCCGGATCAGGTAGTCCTCGGCATTGTCATAAGTCATCTCACCAACACGGCGGATGGCATCCTTGGCCGCCTTGAGGGCGACCGGATTTTTCTGCAACAAAGCCTGCGCAACCGCCGTCACCCGATTCCGCAACTGCGCGGCCGGCACGGCCTCGTTGACCAGCCCCCAGACAGCCGCCGTGCGGCCGTCGATATTCTCGCCCATGAGCGTGTGATACATCGCTCTGCGAAACGACAGCAGCTCCCTCGCGACCTTGGCCGCGCCGCCGCCCGGCAGAATCCCCCAGTTGATTTCCGACAACCCGAATTGCGCCTCCTCGGCACAAAACGCCAGGTCACAACCGAACAAAGGACCGTAGCCCCCGCCGAAGCACCAGCCATTCACCATGGCGATGGTCGGTTTCTGAAACCAACGCAATCGCCGCCACCAGGTGTAAGCCTCGCGCTGCGCCTGGCGGGTTCCCGCCAGACCCTGGGCTTCCGTCTCACGAAAATATTCCTTCAGATCCATGCCGGCGGACCAGGCCGTCCCCTCGCCCGTCAACACGAGCACACCGACGTCAGGGTTGAACTCGAGCTGATCGAGCACACGCAACATCTGCCGATTCAGCTTGGGATTCATGCAATTGCGCTTCTCGGGCCGGTTGAACCTGACCCACGCAATGCGCTCGGTCACCTCGAGGGCCACCGTCTGCGTCTCACTGGATTTATCGTCGCTCATTGCTATACGATATAGCTATTCGATGATGGAGCGCAAGCGAGCTCGTGACTGTGTTACCAGTCGACCCGTTGAGAGACCTGCCTGGTTACGCATTGCGGCGCGCGTCATCCGCCGCGATGCAGAAGCTTGCGCGCGAGCTGGCGCCGCTGGATCTGCGCCCGTCGGACGCCAGCGTGCTGGTAGTCATTGAAGCCAACCCCAACGTCACACAAAGCGAGATCGGAAGGATGCTCGAGATCGCCGGTGCCAACATGGCACCCCTCGTCAGTCGCCTGGAGAAACGCGAGCTCGTGGAGCGACAGCCGGTGGACGGGCGCTCTCATGGGCTGGAGTTGACCGCTGCCGGCCGGGCGCTCTGTGTTCGCGCCAGGAAAGTAATGAAATCCCACGAAGCGGATCTGATGGCGAAGATCCCACCAGCTCAACGCGCCGCGTTCATATCCATGTTGCAAGCGCTTTGGGATTCCGACCGGTAGCCGCGTCATGTTGCGCAGGCAGTGGAGACCGGGGAGCCCGGAGAAATCTGGGTCCGGGGTTGGAGTGTCACTCCAGGCTATTGGGAGCGGCCGGACCTGAATGCCCAGGCCTTCGTGGACGGCTGGTTTCGGACAGGCGATATCGCTGTACGCGATGATTCGGGCGTTTACACGCTCATCGATCGCATCAAGGACATGTACATCTCCGGGGGAGAGAACGTGTATCCGGCGGAGATAGAAGCCGTCATCGTTGAACTGGCCGGTGTCAGCGACGTTGCCGTCTTCGGAGTGCCACACGAGACGTGGGGAGAAACAGGGGCGGCGTTGGTCGTGATTGAGCGCAACGCGCAGCTCGATGCAGCGGCGATATGTTGAGGTCGTTGCCAGCCTTCCCCGCACAGCGTCAGGGAAAATACAGAAGCACCTGTTGCGCGCTTCTTACCGCCCGTGACGGACGACCAACGTAGCCTTCCCCAATAGATGTTCCTGCAGCGAGTACACGACCATCGCCCCACTCGGGTCCGGTGGTACTGACAGCTTCGGAACCTTCAGGGCGTAAATTGTAAACACGTAGCGATGCGGCTTGTCGCCCTTGTCAGGGCATGGACCGTGGTACGCATCAGTACCCAGGTCCGTGCGACCCTGGTGAGCGGCTGCCGGAAGCGTCTTGCTGTTAACGATGCCAGCGCCCGTGGGCAGCTCGGTCGCGTTGGCCGGGAGGTCATATACGACCCAGTGCCACCAACCAGACGGCGTGTTGTGTTCGTCCATGTCGAACAGCGTAACGACAAAACTCTGCGTGCCCTTGGGAGCGCCGCTCCAGCGCAACGGCGGGGACTGATTTCCGCCCGTACAACCGAAGTCATTGAGTGTGTATTTGTCCGGAAACTGCACTGCGCCGATCGCCGGATCGCCGCTCTGGAGCGTGAATGGAGACTCGGTGGCGGAACTGACATTGACCAGAGTCAGTGCGGTCACGAGACCCAGACAGATTTTCTCGAGCATAGTCGCCGTCCTAATGCGGTTGGTACGCGGCCCAGGCCTGATCGACGAGATACGAATGAATCGCCTCGGCGTCGGCCCTGGAGAGTACATCATCCCATCGACCCATGCCCTTGGCGCGATAGGCGCCATTGAGCACAATCTCGTAAAACAACTGGTGTGTTGGCGCTGACAGCCGCCGCAGGTCCGGCAGCAGGCCGACGCCAAACACGTGGCAGCGAGCGCAGAACCGGTTGTATAACACTTCGCCGGCAGCGACGGTCTGTGGGGTACCTTCGCGCGCCGGAGGCTGTGGAAATGGCTCATCCGCACGTAGCGGAGGCTTCGGGACCTCGGCGCCATTGAGCTTGAATGAAACGATGCGCCCGGCATTGCCGTATTTCTGCGCGGCACTACCAGCAGGAAATGGCATGAACAGCGTGCCGCCACCGTAGCCCGCCATCACCGCGACATACTGCCCACCGTGAGCGGTGTACGTCATGGGGGCAGCCATGATGGACGTACCAACGTCGATACTCTGCAGCAACTTTCCGTTGTCAGCCGCGTAGACGTTCAATTTGCCGGCTGCATCGCCACGGATGACGAGATTGCCCGCAGTTGAGAGGACTCCGCCGTCCCACAGACTGCCGGGCTGCTCCCAGACGATGCGGCCGGTCTTGGGCTCAACTGCGCGTAACACGCCGCGCGATTGGAGGGGGTGCGCCACGCCTTTGTTGATCTCGCTCATGGGTGGCAACGGCCCAAAGAGGCTCGCGAGTCCCTGCGGATCGTAGTCCTCGGGCATGATGCCCACGAGATTGAAGTTGCCCTCGACGAGTCCGGCACGCCGGCCTTCGGTGTTGATGTAGACCATCGCGGCATCGATGACTGGGATGTACAACAGGCCGGTCGCCCGGCTGTAGGACATCGGCTGCCAACTGTGAGCGCCGGTCATTGCGGGGAAGATCAGTTTGGGGTTCTGCGTGTAGTCGGCGAAGGGGTTGCGGACCGGTCGGCCGGTTTTGGGGTCGAGGCCCCTGGTCCAATTTACGAAGGCAAAGGGTTTTGCGGATACCAACTCGCCGGTGGAACGATCCAACACATAGACGTAGCCGTCTTTCGCCGCCTGGAGCAGTACCTTTCGATTGTCGAGTGTGGTGAGGACAGTCTTCTGGGTGGCGTCGTAGTCCCACCCGTCCCCAGGGACTTCCTGGAAATGCCAGGCCAGCGCGCCTGATTCCGCGTGGACCGCCAACAATGACACTGCGTATAGCTGGTCACCGTGGGGGTCGTCTTTGCCGATGGTGTAGGGAGAGGGGTTGGCCGTGCCGAAATAAATGAGCTTCAGCTCGGGGTCGTAGGACAGACCATCCCAGACCGACGCGCCACCGCCCGTGGACCAGTCATAGTGTGGGTCCCATGTGTCCAGGGCCTTCGTGAGGTGAGGTTGATCCTGGGGACCCTTGGCAGGGTCACTGGGCACAGTAAAAAAGCGCCAGCGGAATTTCCCGGCGTCCAGATCAAAAGCCGAGATATATCCTCGCGCACCTTTGAAGTCGGCCCCTCCATTACCGACAATAATTTCATCCCCAGCGATCAACGGTGCACCTGACGCGAAATAGTGAAAGTCGGCGGGGCCCCGGCCGGTCAGGGTGTCGGTTTTCCAGACGAGGTGACCGGTGGCGGCATCGATTGCATGCAAGTAGCCGTCGAGGGAAATGACGAATACCCTTCCCTTCCAGACCGCCACGCCACGGTTGACCACATCACAGCAAGCATACCGACCCCACTGAGCGTCGACGCCTGGGTCGTACGTCCACAGCTCGCGACCGGTGGCGGCATCCAGTGCGTAAACACGACCCCAGTTGCCTGATGTGTACATCGTGCCATCAATAACAACAGGCGTTGCTTCCAACCCCCGCTTGGTGTTCAACGCATAGTCCCACGCAAAACCCAGCTTCTGCGCGTTCGTGGCGTTGATCTGTGTCAAGCTCGAATAATAAGCGCCAGAGCCATCACCCCCAGGGGTGAACCACTCGCCTGGCTGGTCTGCCGCGTGTGCCAACCGGTTGGCGTCAACCACGCCAAAGCCCAGGGCCGGTGCCGCTGGCGCGGACACTGTGGTCGGCTTACAGCCGGCGACCAACAGTGCACCGGCTGCCAAAGCCAATACAAACCTCACTGGAACGTCGACCGGAACTCGATTCCGATCGTGATGGGCTGGTTGGTCACGATGCGGGGCCGGCCGGGCAGCTCCACGGCAATGGACCTGTTGTCAGCGAGGTTCGCGTGCTCATTGGTCAGGTTCTTGCCCACGAGCGCCACCTCGTTACGCCCAAACGTCAACGCACACCTCGCATCCAAAATCGCATACGGCGAGCGTGTCCGCGGATCAAACGGATCGTTGTTGGCGCTCTTGCTCTCGCCCACATAGGAATAGCTGACGTTATTCACCAGGCTGAAGGTCGAAGTGAGGGGAACCGTGTAGGTCGCGGAAGTGTTCGCCGTCCAATCCGGAACCTGGTACACCCGATCGCCCGGCTGCAACGGTGACTCCTCCCCACCTGCCCCGGCCTTGGTGATAACCGCGTGCTGGTATCCCAGCCCAGCCGAAACATCCAACCCATGCAACGGCCGTGCATGCACTTCAAGCTCCGTGCCCTCGCTCTTCGCCGCACCCGCATTGGTGCGGAACTGGAATCCGCATCCCAGCAGAATCTGCTGCTGAATATCCTTCCAATCGATATAGAACACGTCCGCATTCACAGTGAGCCGATTGTCCAACCACGCCGTCTTGGTGCCGAGCTCGTAATTCCACAGGCTATCAGACTGATACTTGTGGGTTTGTTGCGTCGTCAATCCCAACGCAGCCAACTGCGCCGGGCAACCCAGAGCCTCCGCCGCGGGCACGGTGGGCACCAACCCACCCGGCCGGAACCCCTTCGCCGCCGTCGCATAAACCATCGCATCGCCCGTGAGCTGATAGTCAGCCTGGAACTTCGGGTTGACGCCGACCTCCGTCAAGGTGCTCGGCGAGTCGACGACAACAGCCCCCACCGCCGCACCCTGCTCGGTACCGCTCGCAGTGGACTTGATCTCATACCAACGAGCCCCCGCCGTCAGCTTGAGCGGCTTGGCTACCTGGTAAGACACTTCGCCGAACACCGCGGGCTCGCGAATGCTGCTCGGATAGTTTTGATAGAAGAACAGATCTCCCGGGTACCCGGACACATCAGTGAGGCCCGGAACGATTGTCTGCGGATAGTAGCCTGGCGTCGATTGCCCATTGGTTTGCGAGAAGTAGGTGCCGGCGACAAACTGCACCGGCCCACTCAACTGCGAGGCGAAGCGGATCTCCTGCACGAAGCGGTGCAGCGGCTTGATTTCCGTGATTTGCGAAAACACCGGCGGCAGTCCCGCGGGCGTATAGAAGAACAGAGAGACGACGTCCGACTCATCCTCACGCTCGACGACTCGACGATCGAAATAGGAGGTAGAGGACACGAGCTCGCCGAACGGCAGGCTGTAATGAATGCCGAGCGAGTACAGAGTCCAACGATCGCTGCCCCCTTCCGGATCGTTGAACGTACGTGTCTGGGTAAAGTTAGTCGGACGCAGATCGTCCGGCGTGGCGTCGGCGAACGGAAATCCGTTGTACGTGGTTTCCTGATGCAGGATGCGTGGGGTAATGGTCAGCGAATCAGTGACCTTCCACAGCAATGACGCCGACCCGCCCTGCACGACAGAGCGCCCGACATCATCGACCGTAGCGAAACTCCCCTCCGTGACCGGGAACCGCCGTTTGAAGAAGCCCGCTTCGCGATCGAAAAATCCCACGACCCGCAGCGCCAGGGTGTCCTGGATCAAAGGGAAGTTGACGACACCGTCTGCGACATAATTCGGCGCGACGGTGTGTTGAGTGGAGGAGACCCCGCCATGAACCGTGGCGGAAAAATTGTTGGTGTCCGGCTGATTGGTGAGCAGGCGGACGGTGCCGCCCATCGAGCGCGCACCATATAAAGTGCCTTGCGGCCCGCGTAGCACTTCAATGTGGTTGATGTCGACGATCCGGGGGTCCAGCGAATCCGGCAGCGGCGTCTCATCGAGATAGAACCCGGTGGTGTTGTCACCGCTCACACCACGAATCGAAATCGTGCGGGAATTCGCCGCCCCGTCACCCGAAGCACCGAATCCCAGATTGGGTACCGAGGTGGCGTAGTCCATGAAATTCTCGACCGCACGGTCCTTCAGCTCCTGGGTACCGAAGGTGGTGATGGACAGAGGCACCGTCTGGAGACTCTCAGACCTCTTTTGCGCCGTCACAACGATCTCGGCCAGTTGATCGCCCTCGGCGGGCGCCTGTGCCTCAGCCAACACGGCCGGAATCCAGGTGATCAACGGAACCGCCACGAGCCAGCGGCCGGCGCTCTTTTTCATCTGTACATCTCGCAGGTCGGCGTATGGTCGCCGTTGAGGTTTAAGGTACCCGGTGATACAACCGGGTCGTTATCCCGATTGCGCAAATATGCGCGTGGGTTTTATGCAACAGTTTATAGGTGAGCTGCCCTGGATCTCCGGCGGCCAGTTCACCGACGTCGATGCGCAGGCTGCCCATTTGCATGGCTACGACCAGCAATATCAGCAGCTCAGCGAGGGGCCTTTTGAAGGCCGCTTCCGCTCGTTCAGCTTCGAGGGCGATCTCGGTATTCACCTGGAAGGGGCCAATCGCGCACTTGCACAGGCGGCGTCTACCCCGACCGGACGGTTGTCCGTGTGCCTGCTCACCGCGGCTTCAGAGGAATGCACTCTGAATGCCGGCCACTTCGGTCTCACCCAGGTTGCGATGTGCCCGGAAGGCCTGGTCCTCGAAGGCAAAACGGCCGAGGGCGTCAACCTCTGCTGCATGGATGTCTCGGCCGACCTGCTGCCCGCCCAGGGACGCGGCTTGAACGCGGTGCGGGTGATTGACGATCCTGTCAGGTCACACCAGTTGCGCGACCTGGTTCATTCCGGGCTCAGCGCCCTGACCTCACTGGATACGATTGCGCACTACCCGGCCGCCGTGAAGGAATTCAAGTCGGCGTTGGGTGACCTGTTGTGGCAGATCGGAATCCAACAGCCCGAGAAGGACGTGAAACGGGCGAACGGCCACACCAGCGATCGCACGATGCAGATTTTCCGGCGCGCCCGCGATTACATTCACGATGGCGTGGCGGATGGAATTTCCATCGTCGCGCTGTGCGAAGCGATTGGAGTGAGTCGCAGGGCGTTGGAGTTGGTCTTCAGGTCCGTGCTCGGCACAGGGCCGGGTCACTACGTGCGCACGTTGCAGCTCAACGAAGTACGGCGTGATCTGCTGTCCAACCCGGAGAGCGAAGTTTCGATCGGCGCCATTGCCGCCCAACACGGCATCTGGCACTGGAGCCGGTTCTCGCGGGACTATCGCTCGATGTTTGGAGAGTTACCGTCGCAGACGCGAACGCGATTGCGCCCCGCCGGGCGCCCAGCTCAGGCGGTGACTGCCACCGCCTGAGCCGTTACCAACGCCCGCGCGTTAGTTTGCAGCCACCTTTGCAGATGGGTGCTTCTCCTCCCTGATCCAGGAGTTGGTGCGCGAATCCAGCAGATCCAACGGCAAGACACCGCCGTTCAACATCTCGTCGTGGAACGCCTTCACGTCGAACCTCGCCCCCAACTCTTTATTCGCCCGCTCACGTAGCTCGCGAAACTTGAGCTGCCCCAGCTTGTAGGCGAGGGCCTGTGCCGGCCACGCAATGTAGCGGTCTGTTTCAGACTGAATAGTAGGCTCATCCACTGCGTCAGTCTTGCGGAAGAAGTCGACAACCTGGTCACGCGTCCACCCCTTGGAGTGGATACCGGTATCGACGACCAGGCGGACGGCGCGAAACAACTCGCTGGACAGACGGCCGTAATCGCTGACCGGGTCCGTGTAAAAGCCGACTTCCTTGCCCAGTTGCTCGGCGTACAACGCCCAACCCTCCACATAACCTGAGTTGCCGCCGTGCTTGCGGAACTGCGGCAGGTTGGGCAGCGTCTGCGCTACGGACAACTGCATGTGATGACCGGGAACCCCCTCGTGATAAGCGGTCGCCTCATCATCAATGAGTGAGCGGTGCTCGACGTTGGCAACGGCAACTACAACACGTCCCGGCCGTTTGCCGTCAGGCGTACCTGTCTGGTAGTGAGTGGCGTTGCCGGGCTCGAAATCCGGCATCGGCTCGACTGTCACGGGCGCCGTGGGCACGAAACCGAACAGATCGGGCAGCTTCGGCTGCATTTGCTCTATGTATTTGCGGAAATCGCCCACGATGACATCCGCCGAGGCCGGCCGATACTGCGGATTGGTCTTGATCGAGGCACGGAAGGATTCGAGGTCGGAGAATCCCGCCTTGTGGGCGATGGCCAGCATCTCCGCCTGGATACGATCGATCTCATGCAAGCCGATCTGGTGGATCTGGTCCGGCGTGAGCTTGCTCAAAGTGGTCCGACTGCGGATGTCATTCAGGTAACGCTTCTCACCGCCGGACAGGGAGGTCACGGCGAGCGTCGTGCGACCAAACGGGGCGTACTGCTGAGAGATGAAGCTGGCAAATGACAGGTAGGCCGGCAGTACTTCGTTGACTACGGTCTCCGTGATGACCCGGGTGAGCCGGACCCGGTCTTCCGGTGAGATGCTGGCCGGATACTTCTTGGTGGGCAGAAGGAAGGGATCCGCTGCGATCACGCCGAGGCACTGTCCCGGCACTTTCTCCAACAGGAAGCGCACCGGCATCAGCCCATCGGTCTTACCGGCTCTCAAGAGTTCTTCAGTTTGCGAGAAGGTCCGCGGAATCTGGTGCAGTCGGGCGATGTAGTCGTCGTACTGCTTCAGCGTGTCGAAGGGGGCTGCCAGCGCCAGGTCGGCCAGATGGGTGTGCGGCCCGCTCATCTGGTTGACGGGCATCTCATATTCCTTGAAATCGTAGTCGGCGATGCGCTGCTCCAGCATTCGGGCCATCACCTGGTGCGAGAGTGCGTCCTGCTCCGGGAAGCCGGAGGTGGAAATAGCATTTAACCGCTTCAGAAAGGACTGGTCGCGGTCGTGTTGTGCATCGACGGCAGCCAGGGAAACGTCGTCCAACTGGTCGTTGTAGCGATAATCACCGAAGGCGGTGGCGCGCTCCGGATGTGCTTTCAGGTCGGATTCGTACTGTTCGTCAAAGAGCGCGTTCTGGTTGGCCAGGCGATCGGCGACCGAGTTGGCCGCCAGGGCCCCTGCGCACAACGACCAGGCCAGAAGTCCCATCAGGATGTGTTGGTTTCGCATTATGAAATCTTGAGATTTTGTTCGTGACGGATCGCGACATGGTATCGCGACTGCGCCCCCCGCGCTCGCTTCGGACCGTTCCTGGGTTGGCCCTAGCGCATCTGCACCGTGGACAGCGCCCACTCTTCTGCCAACGCCCGCGCCACACTGGGGCGCTCGCGCATCCGAGCCATGAATGCAGTAATCGGAGTGAACGGTGTGAGGTCGATCGTCGTCGCCCTCGACCAATTCAACACTGTGAACAGGTACGCGTCGGCGATGGTGAAGTCGCTCAGCAGGTAATTGCGTCCAACGAGCTTGTCAGCCACCCAGTTCAGGCGTGATTCTGCCTTGGCAAGCGCGTAGGCCTTCACGCTGTCGGGCGCCTTTGAATCCAACAGGGGAACGTACAGGCCCTTGTGCAGTTCGGTGCCGATGAAGCACAGGTATTGTCGCAGTTGGGCGCGAGCGAATACGCCGCCCCCTTCAGCGTGACCCTGCTTCTCCGCAACATACTGGAGTATTGCCGCATTCTCAGTCAGCACTTCGGCCTCGTCGGTGATGAGAACCGGGACCAGACCAAGTGGATTGATTGCGCGAAAATCAGCTCCGTCTTCTGTCAGCTTCGTCTTCGTATTCACTTGCACATACTGCGCATCCACACCGAATTCGTAGAGCGAAATCCGCGTTGCCATTGAGCACGCCAGCGGGGAGAAATAGAGTTTCATGTTGTCAGCACCTCCAGTTGCAGGCCGCGAACTGTGACGCCTCTGCATCTCGTGCGTCCAACGAATAGGTTTGCTAGCCTATATGCGTGAAACGCATACTTCGACCACGGCTGGATTCCCGGGATCTGCATCTCGTTCTCACCCTGGCGTCGGCGGGAAGCACGTCCAAAGCGGCCTCTAGCCTGCATCTCACCCAATCGGCGGTGAGCCGGGCGCTGCTGCAGGTGGAAGACAAAATGGGGATGCGCCTCTTCGACCGGACGGCACACGGATTGGCGCCTACAGCAGCGGGACAACGCCTGTTGGACGGTGCGGGGCCGGTGCTCGCACAGTTACTTGCGCTCGAGACCAGCTTGGAGGTTCCGGAGCAGCCGCCAGCGAAACTGCGGGTGGTGTGTGAATGCTATACGGCATACCGATGGCTGCCGTCGGCAATCATGAAGATGCGTTCCAGCATGCCGACAGTGGAGCTGGCGATGGTTGTCGAGCACACCGGCAACCCAGTTCCTGCGCTGCTGTCCGGCGATATTGATGTAGCGCTGCTGACCACGGCGCCCGTGCGCGGAGGGCTGCGAGCGCAGCCGTTGTTCACGGATGAGATCGTATTTGTCATGTCGGGCACGCATCCGCTCGCGTCTCGTGCCTCGATTCAGCCCGATGATCTGGCGAAATACCCGATGCTCGGCGGCGCCACACCGCCAGCGGAAAGGCGCTGGTTTTTGTCCAAGGTGTTTGGGCGGAAGGTGCCTCCACTGCAGAGACTGCAGTTTCCGCTGACGGAGGCTGTGATGGACGCCGCGCGGGCGGGCATGGGCATCGCCGCCATGTCCGAATGGATTGCCGGCCCCTACCTCGGAGGCGACCTGCTCATCAAGCGGCTGGCATCGGGTCCATTGATGCGCCCGTGGCGGATCGCATTTCGCCGCGAAACCGAGCCATTGGCGGTCCGCATTGCCTCGGCGCTGGCGGATTGCACCCCGAGAATCTACGTGTAGATTGGTCGTACTGGGCCAGCGTTTTTTGACTCTAGTGGACCTAAACCGCGCGCGAGCCGCGCACTAGGGTGACGCCATGAATACCACCACTTCGATCCGCACTTCGACCGGCGGCCCGAATCTGGCCGGGCTGGGGCTGGTACTCGCCGGGGGTCTGCTGGGCGGAGCCCTCGATCTGGCTTTTGCCTTCCTGTACTACGGGCCTTCAGGCGCGACGCCCGTACGCATCCTCCAATTCATCGCCAGTGGCGTACTCGGCCAAGGGTCCTTCCAGATGGGTCTGGAAAGTGCGGCCCTTGGCGCCTTTTTTCACTTCTTCATCAGCCTGTGCGCGGCGGCGATCTATTACGCGGCGAGCCTGCGATTTGCCTTCCTCACACGCAGGGTACTCATCTCCGCCATCGTGTTCGGGATTCTGGTCTTCCTCACCATGCGGCTCGCGGTGCTGCCGCTGTCAGCCGTGAAATCCGGCCCTATGAAGATCAGCAGCATCATCGGCGAGTTGTGCTCGCACATGTTCCTGTTTGCCATCCCCATCGCCTACGCAGCCTCCCGCGCCGCCGCCCGCCGCACCCGTTGACCCCTCCCGCGTCACCGACTCCTGTCGGTGGCGCGATTTTTCACCTGACGCGCAAAGTTGCGGTTTCGAGGATCGAAACCGCCATGACCGGCCGCCATCGTGAAAACGCTCAATTGAAGGCGACTGACGATCTGCTGGGTCGCATCGTCTCAATCCTGGATGGCGCGCGCGGCCAGGTGGTGCGGGCGGTGAATCACTCCATGATCTCAGCCTATTGGCATATCGGCCGTGAGATGGTTGAAGCGCTTCAACGGGGCAGTGAGAGAGCGGCCTACGGCAAAGCATTGATCGAGCGTCTGGCTTCGGAGCTGACCGCCCGATATGGCAAGGGATTTTCGGCGACCAATCTCGGTTATTTCCGCCAATTCTACCTGGCGTACCGCGACCGAATTCCCCACCCACCGGGTGGGGAATTGCCCTCGGGATTCAATCCAAACCTGACCTGGTCCCACTACCGGGCATTGATGCGCTTGACGGATCCTGACGCCCGCGGCTTTTATGAACGTGAAGCGGTGCGTGCCAATTGGTCGCGCCGCGATTTGGATCGGCAGATCGGCAGCCTCTTTTACCAGCGATTGCTTACCAGAACCGATAAGACAGGCATGCCCCAAACCCACGGAGAACCTACCGACAGACTACGGCCAGTCGATGTGCTCAAAGACCCTTATGTACTCGAATTCCTCGATCTGCCGGCATCGCCAAAGCTGCACGAGAGCAAACTGGAAGACGCCATTATCACGCGCCTTCAGCATTTTCTGCTCGAATTGGGTCGCGGCTTCTCATTCGTAGCACGGCAGCATCGCATTCGATTCGCCGACAAGGATTTCTACGTTGATCTCGTCTTCTACAACTTCCTGCTCAGGTGCATTGTGTTGGTGGACCTGAAGATAGGAGAGCTCACCCATCAGGATATCGGCCAAATGGACGGGTATGTCCGGCTATATGAAGACCGACACCGGCGGGAAGGCGATAACCCGACAATCGGCTTGATCCTGTGCTCCGAAAAGAACGAAGCGGTGGCGCGTTATTCGGTCCTGCACGAAAGCCAGCAACTGTTCGCATCGCGTTATCGCTTCACCTTGCCGAGCGAGGAGGACCTGCAGAAGGAGCTGCTGCGTGAGCGAGCACTCATTGAAAACCGGCTGGGCCCACAACCCTGAACGCGGCAGCGGCGAACCACTAGAATGGTCGCCGTATGACAACATTCTGGTCCAAGCTCATCCCCGTTTTGGGGGCGCTCGTTTTGGCAGCCGCCATTGTGCTGCCCATGAATCCCGTGATGGCGGCGATATGTTTGCTCACACTCATGGGCGTCGTCATCTGTGCCGTGCACCACGCCGAGGTGGTGGCACATCGGGTCGGGGAGCCGTTTGGCACACTGGTGCTGGCCCTTGCGGTCACCATCATCGAAGTGGCGCTCATTGTGTCGATCATGCTGTCCGGCGGGCCGGAGACTGCCGTGGTGCCGCGGGACACGGTGTTCTCCGCGATCATGATCATCTGCAATGGCCTCATTGGACTGTGCCTCCTCATCGGCGGCATCCGCTACCGCGAGCAGTCTTTCAACATCGGTGGCGCCAACGCGGCGCTCGCGACGTTGATCGCGCTGACGACCCTGTCACTGGTGCTGCCCGCATTCACCACCAGCTCCGCCGGCCTCACCTACTCACCCTCGCAGCTCGGATTCGCGGCGATCGCCTCGCTGGTCCTGTGGGGCACGTTTGTATTTGTGCAAACCATCCGCCACCGCGACTATTTCCTGCCGGTTGCCAACCGCGCCGATGAGAACATCCACGCAACACCCCCGTCCAACCGCGAAGCCTGGGTCAGCTTCGGCTTTCTGCTCCTCGGGCTCGCGGTCGTAGTCGGGCTCGCAAAAACGCTCTCGCCGAGCATCGAGGCCGCGGTCGTGCGAGTCGGAGCGCCGCAAGCCACCATCGGAGTGCTGATCGCGGTGTTGGTGCTGCTGCCCGAGACCACGGCCGCCATCCGCGCCGCCATGGCCAATCGCCTGCAGACCAGCCTGAACCTGGCACTCGGTTCGGCGCTCGCCAGCATCGGACTGACGATCCCGGCGGTTGCGCTCACCTCCCGGATCCTGGGAACACCGCTGCAGTTGGGACTACAGGCTAAAGACCTGGTGCTCCTGACACTCACGTTTCTCGTCACCTCCATAACGCTCATGACCGGTCGCACGTCAGTGATGCAAGGGGCGATTCACATTGTTATCTTTGCCGCTTTCCTGTTCCTGACGCTCATTCCTTGATGTGACGACCTTCCAGCTCAACTACATCGGGCCGATGTCGGATCGACCCCGGTACTACGCGAACGACGGTTCGCGTGATTTGCTGACATTGGATCCCCGCGTCGTTGAAATCGAGGACGGCCGATCGAGGCCGCAGCCGCCCGCTCTCGAGCAGGAGGGCTTTGCGCTGATCGCCAACGAGAGTGCGGTCAGAGACTTCGGCAACGACGCTGAAATCAACCGCGTGTACGGGCGAGAATCCGAGCAGTTGCTGCAGGAGCTGACCGGCGCTGACGAGGTCGTGCTGTGCTCGAAGCCGGTGCGCCGAACAACCGAAACCTCCCGGCTCACGGCAACAGAGGCGATGTACAACGCCCGCCCTGCCAACTTCGTCCACGTTGACATCAGCAACGCGACTGCCGCGGCAATTGCGGAACATCTGCAGCCCAAAACACCCATCAAACGATTCGCCCACTACAACTTGTGGCGAGCGTATTCAGCGCCGCCCCAGGATATGCCGTTGGCACTATGCGATTTCCGCAGCGTGTCTGCGTCAGATCTGGTGGAGGCGGATGCCATGATGGACATCCCGGGGAAGAAGGAATCGTCGTATGAGGGACTCGTAGTCCGCTACAACGCCCGCCATCGCTGGTCTTATTTTTCAGGCATGAATCGCGATGAGCTGCTCGTCTTCAAGACCGAGGTACCCCACGCGGCATTCAACAACACAGCCTCTCCGTCAGGCCTGCCGCCACGCGCCAGCATAGAGATGCGGGCAATCGCGTACTGGTACTGAGACTAACGGCTACATCGACAGCGACGATTTGGGCGGACCCTCTGGTTCCGGTTGCTCAATCAGCTCGGTGACGCTCGTGCCATCGAGCACTACCCGTGAATCGTAGATGACGACCCGGTTACGGCCGGTCCGCTTGGCCTGATACAACGCGGCGTCCGCATGTGCCAACAACTGTCGCAGCTCGTTACCCGATGTGACCGTGGAAGCGATGCCAAAGCTTGCGGACACCTTGGATTCGAGCCCACCGGAGCTGGCCACGATTTCCGCAATCGCAGCGCGCAGCAGCTCGGCCCGCTGCCGGGCCTGCTCCACGCCGACGCCGGGCAGCAGGATGCTGAATTCCTCACCGCCAAAGCGCCCGAACGGATCTTCCACGTTCAGGTGCTGGCGACAATTGGCAACCGTCTGTTGCAACACGTAGTCGCCCATGGCGTGCCCATGCCGGTCGTTGACGGATTTGAAATGGTCCAGGTCAAACAGGATCGTGCTGATCTCCTGCCCGGTCCTGCGGCTGTCTTCGAGCGCGTCCTCGGCCTGCCCGATGAAGTGCGGCCGGTTGCTGATGCCGGTGAGACCGTCCAGGCGCGAGACGCTCATGAAATGCAATTGTGAGCGCTTAACCTTGTAGGCCCACAGTCCGACAAAGGCGAGCACCGAGATCAGCAGCGTGATGTACAGGCGGCTGTTCTCGACCGCCTTGGCCCCCAGCTCCTTCTGGAGTTGCAGGACGTGCTTCTGCTCATTTAAAGCCGCTACTTGCAGCTTGTCGGCGATGTTCTCGTGGACCACCTTCTCATAGGCCAACTGCCGGGCACTCACCTCATCCAGGCTGCCCTTGTCGGCTTCGATGTATTGCTCGTGCAGGGCCAGCGCCCGCTTGAAATCGCCCTGTTGCTTGGCGATGTCATAAAGGACTCCCAGCGCCCGAGCCGTGTTCGCCGGGTAGTGGCTGTTCGCGGCGTGCGTGAGTGAGTCGTTGGCGTACTTCGACGCCATCGCTGCGAGACCCTTGCGGCGATATGCGTCCGCCAACAGGGTATCGAACACGGCGATCAAACGCGTGTTCTGGGTCCGGGTGACCTCGTCGTAATGATCCTTCAGGAGGGTGATAGCGTCATCGAGCCGGTTCTGGCTGATGTAGAGCATCGCAATGTGCGTATTGATCTCATTCGAGTAGCCGTACTCGCCCCGCTTCTCGCAGGCGGCGAGAACCGACTGGACTTCCGCATCCAAGCCCTGCAGCCGGCCACTTTCGAACAAGGCAGCCAGTTTCTGCTGGCCGCCCCGGCACATGCCCCGGTCCGCCCAGTTTTCGTCCATCAGGGCCTGCGAATACCGCAGGCTGAGATCCGTCTGACCGACCGCGCGGTACAACTGCGCGGCGTTCATCATGGCCTGCTCGCGAGCGCCCTTGTCGACCACCCGCGGCAACAGTTGAACCAGCCGATCCAGCTCGGCGTACGCCGAGTCGTAGTCCCGTGTGAGCTCCTGCACGTTCATGAGGGTGGAACGCGCACGAAACTGCAACGTGACGTCATGGGACTGGGCGATGAGCTGCTTCAGCATCACCATCCCGGTCTCGTTGTTACCTTCGATGACCGCATTCCAGGCTGTCAGGTAGCTCAGATATTCCTTCTGAGCCACCGACAGCTCGGCCGAGCGCGCCGCGAGGGTATCGAGGATGCTCATGAACTCCGCGTGATTGGAGCTCTTGATGCCGTCGGCCTTCTGCAGGAGCCGCCCGGGGTCATTCTGCGCCCCGAACGTCACGCAAGCCTCGATCAACAGGAGGCTCGCCGCGATAACGCTCGGCAGGAAGCGCCGAGGGTTATTCCTCGTCTTCATCATCCTCGGACTCTTCCTCGTCCTCGTGCTCATCCTCTTCCTCTTCTTCCGGCTCTTCCTGTTCTTCCTCCGGATGATTGACCATGCAGCAGATGTTGTGCGTGGCACCGAGCAGGGATTCGAGCACACCCTGATCGCTTCCCAGCATCGCTGCACGCACGTCGGGCGCAAAGCCGGCCTGGATCAGGGCCGCTTCCCGGGCCTCATCCGTGGCGTGACGCCATTGCGCATCGCGTCCCCATGACTCGATTACATCAATTAAGTTCGACATCGATTGCGTTCCTGTTTATCCGCTTGAGGTTGGGCCCAGCGGCCACGAGTGGCGCCAGGCGGACCGTACTAACTTACCGGATTTAGTCTCGGTGTTGTGTGACAACCCGAGGCTGATGGTGAGGCCCCGGGCGTCCGTGTTGTCGGCTGCATGTTGAGTCCAAACCTCGTCAACTGCAAATGTAGCAAACGCATAATCGATCAACGCGCGCAGGCCCTCCTTGCCGAACCCCCTGCCGCGCGCGCCGCCGCCGAGCATCATGCCGGCCTGTACCCGGCGGTGCCGGGCATCGAAGTCCTGAAAAGCGCCAATACCGATTGATTGGTGGGTCGCTTTCTCGACGATGACCAGCAACACGAGCTCGATCGGTCGCTTCCCGAGCGACTCCAGCACCTTGCGAAAACCGCGTTGCGCCCGTTCCTGTGACAGGGGCGGCCCCACGAAACGCATGGTTTCCGGATCACCATACAGCCAACAGTACAACGCCTCGTCGCCTGGCACCACCGGCCGCATGAGCAGATGTTCGGTCTGCAGCACGCCTCAGGCAGTCTCCCGCGAATCGAGTGCCGCCAACCATTGCCTCACAGTTGGATCGGCCTGCAACCGCGACGCCGGCGGAATCACCAGGGTCATATGCATATCGACATTGGCCGCCGGCAGATCTCGCAATGATAGCCGCTCGATGTGCGGCTGATGCATGGGAAGCGTCACAGCCTTATAAAGAATTGCCTCGTGGTCCAGGTCATAATCCCGTGCCAACACATCGACCAGAACCTGCCGATAGGCCGCGCCGGTTGAAAATCGGGCCAGCGATTGGTCGCCGGCCACGCCGACCTGCCACAGGACCAGGTAGGCGGAGGTATCGATCCGGCGCCGGTACAGCATGTACTGGCTCGTCTCATAGTGCTGGCAGCCGAATTTGCCGGGATCAATGCCGAGATCGGCGTACAGGCAGTCTTCCGCGGAGACGCCCGGCTCCATATGGGCGGGGTAGCCCTCACGGCGCGCAATCTCGATGGCCTTGTGAGTCGGCAAAGCAAACACGCCGGGATGGCCGTAGAAGGCACCGCAGACCTGCTTGCCCGCACGCACCTCGTTCAGCATGGCATCGACCATTTCCTGATAGGTCTCACTGCGGGGCTTGCCTTCGCGGTACAAGGACTGAAGGCTGCGCACATCGGGATTCATTTTGGCCAGCCACATCTCGATGATGCCGTCCGACAGGCCCGTAAAAACAACATCGGCGTCGGCGATGTAGCTGCGCGCCAATGGGGTGATGTGGGAACCGAGCGTCATGCCGATTCCCACACACACCAGGCTTCCAGATTGATGCATGCTCGACCTTGGTCCAGGGCCTCAGTGGAGGCCCTAGTCTAGTCGAGCTTGGCGCTCAAGGTCACGAAGGCCATGCGGGGTGCAATCGGATAGGCCTGGTACCCGCCCGAGTTGCTGGTCACAACGGCCGTCGACCACCCGCGGATACCGGTCAGGTTGGTCACATTGGCGCTCAGCTTTATGCTGTCAACGTGGCCGAGGCCGAGCGGTTTGACGAACAGGTAGCTCGCCGCGACGCCCGTGAGGAACGTGCCCCCGACCGACAGATCGTTGAGGTACGTAACGGGCCGGCGCCCCACGTAATCACCGTTGACCTGCGCCTCAAACGCGCCCCACTGAGTGCTCAGAATCGTCTTGTACAGCCACTTCGGCGTGAGCGGCACCTGCTTGTCGGCGATCCGTACCGGGGTTACCGAATTGTCGGCATTAGTCACCGAGTAGTCGGAGTCGTACGTCGACGAATTGTAGGAAACGCCGTTGTAGAACTGCAGATGCTCGCCGAAATGCAGCGTAGCGGCCAGGTCCGCGCCATTGGTCGTGACGCCGCCCACGTTCACGAGCTGCGCGGGGTTCGGATTGATGAAGTTATAGCTGGCGACGTTCAGGAGGCGATTCGAGAAGTTGACGTGATAGGAGCTGAGCTGGCCGTCGACCCCGGTGAGCCAACCCCAGTCGAGGGTGCGGCTGCTGCGCAGACCCAGATCGTAGGTCAGTGATGTCTCAGGGCGCGCAGTGTGGCGGAAGTTGTCGAACGCGCCCTGGCTTCCCAGGCTCCAGGGGGAGGCACCGTAGAAGTTGCTTCCCGCGCCATAGGGAAGGAACTGGCGCAGGTTCTTCTGGAAGTTGAAGAACACGTGCTCATTGCTCGTCAGATCCCAGATCGCACCCAATTGGGGCAGGAACCAGTTGTTGGATACGATGGTGCCCACCGGATAGTTCACCGGCACAGTGGTCGACGGCAGGTTCTTCTGCTGCACCGGCAACGTATTGCCCGCCGTCTGCAAGCTCGCCTTCCAGCCGGCCTGCAACGACAGGCTGGGCAGAACCTGCCAGGCATCCTGCAGGTGCAACTGCCAGTCCTTGGTTACGAACCGGAAGTCGTACTGGGTAAAGGCCGGATTGATCGGAATGTTGTACGGGGTCAGATCGTTGTTGGCGCCCGAGAACGGATACCAACGCCGGCCCTGCGCCGAATCGTTGTGCTCGTACCACCAACCCGCTTCAATCTGGTGATCCCCCAGGTGCCAATTGGCAGTGGAGCGCTCACCCACGCGGTGAATTTCATACTCCGTGGTACGCACCTCGTAGCCGGTACCGCCGAAGGTGTTCACCAGGTTCTGGCCGGGGAAGTAAATGGAAAACAGGCCGGGCAGGCCCGCCTGGTTCACCGGTCCTGCCACGATGCCGCGGCCGGAATCGTTGTGATAGTAGACCTGGTTGGACCAGGTCAGGGCATCACTGAGGTGCCAGTCGTAGTTGAGATAGGTCAACACGTCGGCGCGCTGCGCGGCGCTGAAGTAGTTGGAGAAGTTGTTCCCAAAGGCAGCCGGCGGTGCACCGTTGGTCAGATACGCGAGTCCCTTTGCCAGGTCCGGATACAGGAACGGCCGGGTGTAAGGAATGAAGCCCTGCGCGGCAGTCGTCTGCTGATTGCCGAAGCCCGTGGCGTCCTCGTTGGGCTCGACCTTGTACTGCCAGTCGGCGAAGAAAGTCAGCTTGCCGATCGCATCGTCGTGGACAAACTTCAGGTTGACCTGATCGCCCCGCTGGTGGCCGTCAAAGTCCCAGGCACGTGCATCGTGATGCAGGTAGGAGATGTAAGCTGAATTGCCACCGAGAAACTCGCCGGAATCAAACCGCACGAATGTGCGGTTGGTGCCATAGCTGCCGCCGGTTTCGCGCAGGTCCGCGCCGAAGCTCTCGAGCGGATCGCTGGAAAAGGTCTCGATGACACCGCCCAGGTTGCTGGTTGAGGCCACACCGAGCGCGCCTGCGCCCGAGGCCAACTCGACCCGACTGACGTTCTCGCTGGTTACGGCACGCGAGACGCTCAGACCGTTGTAGTTTCCGTACTGCTGGTCACCCAGCGGCACGCCATCCATGGTGTAACCGAGCTGCTGTGTGGTGAATCCATGGATCACCAGCGACTCGTTCTGCTCGTTGTTGCCCCAGGGGTCGGCGGTTTCATAGACGACGCCCGGCAGGGTCTCGATCGCCTTCAGCGGGCTGATGCCCGGCAATACTTTTTGCGCTTCCACCGCTGCGAGAGCCACTGAGGAGCGGGTTGCGCGGTTGGCGGTAACGATGATCGCCTGCAGATCATCCTCGGCGGGCTGGGCGGCGGAGTCCTCTTCGGCCAGCACGGTTGAGCTCAACACTGTCAGCGAAAGGGCACAAAGCGTAGTACGAGTACGAAAAAACACAGTTTTCATCCGGGTCCTTGCAAAGGGCCCGGATGTTGCGCTGTGCAGACTGCAGTATTGTTACACCGGGACGTTAGTCCCTGTTGCGCATGTTGAATGTGACCCGGAAGGGATAGCAGGAGCTGACTGCCTGGCCATCTTCGAGCGTCGCCCGGTAGCGTCCCGAGCCGGCCTTGGCGAGCCGCAGAGCGCCCTGATCCAGATCCGCGTTGCCCGAGCCCTGCGCGAGTGTTGGAACACCGGTCAGTCTGCCGCGCTCATCCGTGCAGACTCTGACGGTGACGCTGCCGGTAATCCCGCCGCGGATCGCCGCGGGCGGATAGAAATCATCCGAGTTGGGAAAGCCTCGTCCCGGGCCACCCACCACCCTGTTGACTGGGGACGATTGCGGCACTGTCGTTGTGAGCGATGGAGTTGGTGTTGGCTCCACGGTAGCCACGGCCTGCGGCGCGTCGTTATCGACATCAAACTTCGGCACATCCGCATCGCGAGGCACGAGGGGAATCTGCCGGAACGTGGGATCGGCCGGCAGCGGCGGTGGCCGGTCGATTACCCTGGGTGTAGGCTGCACCACTTTGACCGGCTCTACGATCGTCACCATCACTTTGTGTACGAGCCCGGTTGCAAAACCGTAGATGATCAACGCGTGTAGCCCGATGATGCCGAAGACCGCAACCGTGCGCCGCGAGAGGAATGAATAGTCGGGTCCCCGGTAGTGGCTCGTCGCAGCCGTCGCGCCGCTGGCGCTCGCCGTCGCCACCTTGGGTTCCAGGTACTCGTGGGCAATTACGCGGGTGGCCCACGCGCAGCCGACTCCGAATCGAAGGCGCGCCAGACCGCTCTTGCGCTCCTCGAAGTCCGCCAACCACTCCTCCTCGAGCCGCTCCGCCAGCGAGGCTGGCGCCCGGCGAGCGGCGTGTTGGACCAATGACCGTGCATATCCATCTACGAAGTTGTTATTCATGTCGTCAGGACCCCCCGGCCGAAGCTTGCGAAGACCTCACTTGCACGCGCAAGTCCACTCGGTGTGAGCCGATAAAGCCGCCGCCGCGGGCGCCCGACGCTCGCAGGATCGACCGCTTCCCACCGGCTCACAAACCACCCAGCAGATTCGAGTCGCAGGAGAATGGGATACAAGGTCCCGGAAGCCAGCCCGCTGCGCTTTTGCACATCGGAACCCGACAGCTCGTCGGTGGGGTTCTCCAGGAAGGCTTCCAGCGTGCGCAAGGTCTGGAGCGACATCCGCACGGAACGATCTTGCTTACCCATGCTCGTAACTCTACATAGGGTGACTCTCCGAACGCAAGTTTTTTGCAGCCAGCACCTGGCCCAGCGCCTCGTGCAGCGTTGCGTGGTAGGAACCATCCACCACGCCCGCTGTTTTCAATTTTCCATAAACCCGCTCATTGGCCTCACACAAGAGCACCCGCACTCCCCGCTTGCGCAGCTTCCCAACCACCTCTTCCAGCGTCTCAATCCCGGTGATATCCATGAAGGGCACGCGGTCGAGCCGGACAATGAGCGTCGCCGGAGGCGGCCGCATCTCGAGCAACGCACGCCGGAAGTTCTCCACCGCGCCAAAGAACATGGGACCGGCAATCTCGAACACCATCACATTCGCCGGCAGCTCATTCACTCCAACCTGCAGCAGCTCGGCTTGGAGCGCCTGCGCACCCACCGGCTGAGTCTCTGTCGTTGCCGACATGCGGCGCAGAAACTGCAGGACCGCGAGGATCACACCCACATTGACCGCCACGACCAGGTCCGCAAATACAGTCAACAGGAAGGTGATCACCAGGATGGCCCGGTCCGCCCTGGGAGCGCGCTTCAGCAGCAGCACAAAGCGCCTGCTTTCACTCATGTTCCAGGCAACGACAAACAGGATCGCGGCAAGCGCGGCCAGGGGGATACTGGCCGCGAGTGGCGCAAGCAACACCAACACGGCGACCAACGTGAGCGCGTGGGTGATGCCGGCCAGCGGACTGGTCCCGCCGTTGCGGATGTTGGTTGCCGTGCGCGCAATGGCGCCGGTGGCCGCGAATCCTCCCAACATCGGCGCCAGGATGTTGGCAATGCCCTGGCCGATCAGCTCCTGGTTGGAATCATGGCGGGTCCCGGCCATGCCATCCGCCACCACGGCCGACAGGAGCGACTCGATCGCTCCCAGCAGCGCGATGGTGAAGGCCGGGCCGATGAGGGTAATGATGTGGGAGGGGGATAGATCGGGAAGCGCGAATCGCGGCAACCCTTCCGGAATGCCGCCAAATGCGCTGCCCAGGGTTGCCACACCCGGCAGGTGCAGGACCGCCTGCAACAGCGTTGCCACCGTCATGGCGATGAGTGGTCCGGGCACACGCGCCAGCACCTTCAGCCGCGGTGCATAGATCACCAACAACAGGCTGAGGAAGGCCAGCGCCGCCGTGGGCAGATGCAGGTGCGGCAGCGCCTGGATCAGATGCCACAGTCGCTCGTGGAAATGTTCGCCGCTCACCGCTGGCAGCCCCAGGAAATCGCGCCACTGCCCAACGAATATGATCACACCGATGCCGGCGGTGAATCCCACAATCACCGGGGCCGGAATGAACTGGATGACCGCCCCCATCCGGGCGAGACCCATCAGTACGAGCATGATGCCCGCCATCAGGGTGGCGGTTGCCAGGCCCGCAATGCCATACGTCGCGGTGATCCCGGCGAGAATGGCGACGAACGCGCCGGTGGGACCTGCAATCTGGACCCTGCTGCCGCCGAAGACGGAGACACACGCCCCGCCGATAATGGCCGTGTACAGCCCCTGCTCCGGCCGCGCGCCGGATGCGATCGCAAAGGCCATGGCCAAAGGCAGGGCCACAACGCCGACAATTACGCCGGCGATGATGTTGGGCAGCCATTGATTGGCCGCAAACAATCCCGCCCGGCGGGCCTCGACCAGTGCAATCATCGGTGGGATGCTGCCGCACTGGCCGGCGCCCGGCACTGCGGAATCCACCTATTGACTCTTCCCGGCCATTCGCACGGCAACGCCGCCACTCGCGTCAAATCGACTCTTCTTTAGATTCAACCCCACATTTCGTCCGTTCCCTGGCGTTGACGCCACCTCCGTCACTGCCTAGTTTTCGCGCCTGAGAATCATTCTTACTCTCATTTCGGAAAAGAGGTTGCCGCTTGGACTTCGACGCTTCAAACCTGGACGCCAAGGACTCGCAAACAGTCGTTGTAACGGGTCAGCACACGACTCTCGACACACTGCCGCAGAAGATCCTCGATACGCCCCAATCCATCAACGTCGTGACTTCCGAGCTGCTCGAACAACAAGCCGGCAGCTCACTCGCCGATGCATTGAAGAACGTTCCCGGAATTACGTTGAATGCGGGAGAAGGCGGAACTCACGGCGACCTGGTGAACCTGCGCGGCTTCTCCGCCGGCGATGATTACTTCATGGACGGCCTGCGTGACACCGGTTTGTACGATCGCGACTCCTTCGACTATGAGAATGTCGAGGTCTACAAGGGCCCCGCCTCTACCCTCTTCGGCCGCGGGTCCACCGGTGGCGTCATCAACCAGGTGTTGAAGGCGCCCCAGCTCAATTCGTTCGCCACGTTTTCCGCCACCGGCGGCACCAACTCCGAAGCCCGCGCCACGGCGGATGTGAACTTCCCCTTCATGGATCACGCCGCCGCGCGCATCAACGTCATGGGTCAGCGGAACCTGACCGAAGGCCGTCCTTTCACGAAGACCCAACGCTGGGGTCTCGCGCCCGCCGTTGCCTTCGGCATCGACACGAACACGACCGGCTCCCTCGAGTTCCTGCATCAACAGGAAGACAACGTTCCGGACTACGGCATCCCCTTCCTGTTTGACAAACCGGCTCCCGTTGCCCGCAGCACCTTCTATGGACTACCCGGCGACGACGCCTTCAAGACGAAGGTGGACGTCCTCACCGGGCGCATCCAACATACGTTTGACTCGGTGTGGAGCGTGAGCGATACGGCCCGCTACGGTCACTACTACTTCCTGTCCCGCCAAACCGCGGCGATCTATGGGAGTGGCACTTGCTTCCCCTCGGCGGTCACGCCCGGCTACTTCACCGGTGCGCCGGTCTGCGGCCCCGCGGGGACGCCGGGCCAGACTCCGGTAGCCACCAATAATCCGTTCTTCCCGACCCTGGGCACACCGATCAACTCGGTGTTTGTGCTGCGTGACCGTCCCAGCGGCAACGGCACCATTGAGACGGCGATGAACGACCTCGACGCCACCGCTCACTTCGACTCGGGGCCGCTGCAGCACACGCTGGTATTCGGCTTTGAATACGACAACGAGAGCGCCGATCTGGTGCGGTTCGTCAACCAGGACACTGTCATTACGCCGCAACCGATCCTGAACCCGGATCCCTTCGAAGCGTTTCCCGGTCCCCAGACCACCGTCAACCAGACTCCCAAAACCTCCACGGATACCAAAGGTCTCTATCTGACCGACAGTATCAACCTGGGACCGCAGTGGCAGTTGACCGGGGCGATCCGCTGGGATGACTTCCACGCGAGCTTCAGGCAACCCTTCGGTAAGACACCGACCCATTTCGACCATACCGACATCATCTGGAGCCCGCGCGGCGCGCTGGTTTACAAGCCAACCGACTACTCCAGTGTTTATTTTTCCTACGGGACATCATTCAACCCGTCCGCGGAGAACCTGGCACTGTCGGCGAGCAATTCGGCCCTGCCTCCGGAGAAAGACCGCACGTACGAAGTCGGTGCGAAGGCGCAGGTGCTGGACAACATGCTGTCACTGACTGCCGCGCTGTTTGATACCGAGATGACCAACGCGCGCATCACCGATCCGCTGCAGCCTGCTCTGCAAACCCTGGCGGGCACGGAAAAGGTGAAAGGCGCCGAGCTGGGCGTGCAGGGACACATCACGCACAACCTCGAGATCGTTGGCGGCTATACCTACCTCAATCCCAAGGCCATCGGTCTCGTTGGCGCGGGCATCCAGGGCCCCATCCCGAACACGGCGCACAACCAGGCCAACCTGTGGGCCAACTATGACTTCAACTTCGGATTGAAGCTGGGCGCGGGCATCAACTACATCGGCACGCGCTTCGCGGGATCGGATGCGCTGCTGGTACCGGGCACCGTCAGCACACCGACAGTCCCGGGCTACACGACGCTGGATGGCATGATCGGGTATCGGCTCAACAGCCTGGTCACGTTGCAGTTGAACGGCTTCAACCTGACCGACAAGTTCTATTTCATCAACTCGTACTTTACGCGTCCCAATGAGAATCACACGGTTCCGGGGCCGGGGCGAACCTTCCTGCTGACCGCCAGACTCTCACTCTAGTGGCTGCGATCACCGTCACTTCGCTGGTGGCTGGGATGAGCCCGCAGCGAATTCGGGAAGTCTTCACGCAGGATCTCGGTCGCGCGGCTGGGTGGGTACGGCTCACCGCGTTGGACGGGTTGGCCGAGGGGCAGCTGTGCTACGGCCGCATGCTGTTGGATGGCAACGGCGTGCCCAAGGACGTCGATGCGGCGTTCAAATGGTTCCAACGTGCTGCCGATCAGGGGCACATCGATGCCATCAACATGGTGGGGCGATGTTGCGATATGGGTTGGGGTACCCCCGAGAATCCCACCGCCGCGGCAGGGCATTTTCGGCGTGCCGCGGACTCGGGGCATGCCTGGGCGCAGTACAACCTGGGGCACTTATATCTCGATGGCCGGGGCGTAGAGCGCGATCGCGGCCTTGCCTACTCGTACTACCTTCGCGCTGCCGAGCAGGGTCATCCCCGGGCGATGAGCCTGGTGGGGCGGTGTTATGAGGAAGGCTGGGGACGGCCGCGCGATCCGGTGGCCGCTGCACAGTGGTACGAGCGATCAGCCCAGGGTGGCTATTTCCGCGGTCAGTACAACTGGGCGACCCACCTGCTGGAGGTGGGCCGCGTGACCGAGGCGGCACATTGGCTCGAGCGGGCCGCTGAAAACGGCACGCCCGCTGTCAGGAGCGCAGTTCTGCGCACAGTCGCAAGCCACGCCGGCCACCCCGCAATGGCTGCACTGTTGCAAACCATGCGCCCTTACGGCAGCGGACTCGCCGCGTACTTCGCGAAGTAGCTGCTCGACTTCCACTGCGGTTTGGCCGGCTCGTCCGCAACGCGAACCGCCAACTGATACACCAGCCTGGTGTAGGCATCAGCGGCTGCCAGATCGACCGGCTGATCGAGGTCATCTGCCTGAGCGTGATACCGCTGCGAGAACCATTGCTTGCGCGTCGCCTCTTCCGGCGTATGCGCAGCAGGTGACATCTGCAACATGATCGCCGGCGTACCCTTCCTCACAAAGTTGTACTGGTCAGACCGTACAAACACCAGGTGATCCGGCTCCGGATCCGGGACCAGCTTCACGCCCATTTGGGCGGCAACCGCCCGAACGTCATCCCCCAGCGAGCTGTCATCCGCCCCGAACCCAACCACGTCATGCAACGGATACAGCGGTAGGAACATGTCGGTGTTGATATCCGCAATCAGATGTCCGGCGTGGCTGCTCGGATGGGCGGCAAAGTACCGTGAGCCCAGCAAGCCCTTCTCCTCCGCGCAGACGGCGAGGAAGAGGATGGAGCGATGGGGTTTGACGTTGGAGGTATGGAACATGTGCGCGGCCTCCAGCAGGGTGGCTATCCCTGAGGCGTCGTCCATCGCACCGTGGAAAATACCGTTGCCGTGATCCGGCTTGCCGGTACCGAGATGATCCAGATGCGCCGACAAAACCACCGCCTCGGGCGCCAGCGCCGGATCGCTGCCCGGCAGCTCACCGACGACATTGACCGAATTCAGAGGCTCAACAACGGCTGCCACGTGCGCATCGATCGTCGGCACCAACTTGAGGTGTGGCAAGGGCTTGTGCACATCAGCCAGCGCCACCAGCTCCGCGAACGTCTTGCCGGAGCCGGCGAACAACAGTTGCGCCTTCGTTTCATCAAAGTAGGCGCCGAACATCTCGCCCGAGTAGCGCCGCAGGGCTTTCTCCTGCAGGACCATCCCCGGTTGGGTTCCCGCCGCCTTCTGCCGAGCCCAGGGTACTTCACGGTTCTTCGGCGTTCCGATCTGAATCACACCCGCGGCACCGGCGCCTTCCAGGTAGTGAGGCAGAACCTCCGCAATCGCGTGCGCACGATGAGCCCCCGCAATCGACTCCGGCCCACCCACAATAAACACCACGATGGCGCCGCGAACATCGAGTCCCGCGAAATCGTCATACCCTTCCTCGGGAAGGTGAATGCCGTATCCGGCAAATACGAGCGGCGCCTTGGTCTCCTTCCGCTGCAGAATGCCCGGAGACAGAACCAGGGATTCACTGACATCCACGGCCGCAGCACTTCCCGCGGTCAACATCACCTTGGAGCCGGCCGTTTGAATGGTCTGCACCTCAAAGCCGACATTCTGGAAATAGCCGTCGGTCCCCGCCGGCTTCAAACCTTCCCGCTTGAACACGTCGGCCACGTAGTCGGCTGCCTTGCGATAGCCTGGGCTGCCCGTCAGCCGCCCCTGATAGTCATCGGAGGCCAGCGTTTTGATGTGCGCCCACCACGGGCTGTTTTCTTTATCGAGCGCCGCCGCGTGGGCCATCACGCAAACCCAGAAGGACAGCAGCAATGCCAGTACCCGGTGCAGTGATCTCATGAACCCCTATTCCTTGTTATCTGACCGTAGTCCCAAGTGTAGCCGGTCCGGGCTAGAATCGAGCGATGCCAGACTTTAGCCCCCCCGATCCTGGACGAGCCCATTGAGCTCCGTTGCGCGTTTTGAGCTGGTGCTGCTGCTGTTGACCGCGGTGATCATTCTCGAGCTGATCGCCAGGCGGTTTCGCATGCCGCCCGCCGCTGCCTTCATTCTGGGCGGGATTGCGCTCGCCTTGAGCCCGCGCATCCCGGACGTCGAGATGGATCCGGACCTCGTGCTGGTGCTGTTCCTGCCGCCCCTGTTGTTATCCGGGGCGTACTTCACCGTCTGGCGCGACTTTCGCGCCAACCTGCGCATCATCATGCAGCTCGCCATCGGCGCGGTCGTCTTCACAACCGCGGCCGTGGGATTCGTGGTTCATTGGATGGTGCCCAGCCTGCCCTGGTCTGCTTGCTTTGCGCTGGGCGCGATTGTGTCACCTCCGGATGCCGTTGCCGCGAAGGCGGTTTTGCAACGGATCGCGCTACCGCAGCGGGTCACTGTTCTGCTGGAAGGCGAGAGCCTGGTCAATGATGCGACCGGCCTGGTGCTCTTCCGATTCGCCGTAGCGGCGGCGCTCACAGGCACTTTCAGCGTCGGCAGTGCGATCGGCACCTTCGGGGCGCTCGCCATTGGGGGGGTGGCCGTTGGAATCGCATTCGGGCTGCTCGTCACCCGATGGCTCACGCGGATGCACGATCCAACACTATCGGTCCTGACCAGCTTCCTGGTGGCCTGGGTTTCCTACATTGTGGGCGAGCACCTGCACGTTTCAGGTGTGCTCAGCACAGTGGCCTGCGGCCTGGTCATGGGTTGGAGGCAACACACCGTGTTGTCAGCCGCGACCCGCACTCAGGCGGGGGCGGTCTGGGAAGTCGTGACCTTCATATTGGAGTCGTTGATCTTCGTGCTGATCGGCCTGTCCCTGCGCGGTGTCCTGTCCCGCCTGGGCGGTAACCTGCACGCCCTCGACAGTCTGATTCCCGCCGGTCTCGCCGCCATTGGCACGGTCATCGTGGCCCGATTCATCTGGATCGGTTTGGGAATGTATATACCCCGCCTATTCAGAGCGGAGCGGCGTATCGATCCCCCGCCCTTCGCCATTTACGTGATCATGTGTTGGGCCGGGATGCGCGGCGTGGTCAGCCTGGCCGCGGCGCTGTCGCTGCCCGAGAACTTCGCCGGTCGCGATTTCATACTCGCAACGACGTTCGCCGTCATCCTGGTGACGGTTTTGGTGCAAGGCTCCACCCTGGGTCCGTTGATCCGCTGGATGCGCCCGGACGGGTTCAAAATTCTCAACGGCAGCACGTTGCACGAAGATGAAGCACGCGCCCGGGTGGCACAGGCACAGCTCACCGAGGTGGAGAAGCATTCACTGCAGCCGGACAACACACACAAACATCCGCGGCTGGTGGAGCAGTTCACCTACCGGGTACGGGCCACTACGCGGTTCAGCGAATCGAAAGGCTCGCTGATCCAACACAAGCGCGAGCATTTCACCGTCGTGCTGGCAGCGGTCTCCGCCGGCCGGGCGGAGATCCTGCGGTTACACAGCACGGGCTCGATCCACGACTCGGTGCTCCAGACACTGGAGCGGGATCTCGATATGGAAGAAATGACCGCGCGGCGCTATCTGGGTGAGTCGGGCTAACGCTTTGGCGCGACCAGGGCAAAGTACGCGCCCTGCGGATCAGTACACTGGATGATGTACATCGGCCCCGGCACCTCATGCGGGCCGTTGATGACCTTTCCGCCTGCCGCTTTCACCCGATCCGCCGCAGCATCAATCCCCGGCACGTTGAAGTAGTAACCCCAATACGGACGGGGAATCGCCGGTGGCTTGGTCATCATGCCGCCCACTGGATCTGCGCCACTGGCAAACAATTGATACACGCCGCCCTGCTCACCCATGTCGTGAGCCATCGCCTTGGTCCAGCCAAACATCTTTGCGTAGAACGCGAACGCCGACTGCCATTCGCCCGCATACAACTCGTGCCAGCCAATGGTTCCCGGAGTGCCAAACGGCAGCGGGGGTGGTACATCGGGGGACAACCCGCGCGCGATGAGAAATCCGGCTCCCTGCGGATCGGAGACGACGGCGAAGCGAATGATGCCCGCGACCGTAATCGGGCCTTTGTGGACGGTGCCACCCTCGCGCTTCAGCTCATCAGCGGCAGCGTCAACGTCGTCCACCGCGACGTACCCCATCCAGGCGGGCCCGACGCCCTGCTTGGCCGAGTCCGCGGGAATCGGCATCAGCCCCGCGACGCCCTGCCCGTTGACCGTGAAAATGCTGTATTCCTTGTCCTCGGCGTCGGCCTTCTGAATGCTCCATCCCACTACGTGTCCATAGAATCGGGCCGCCGACTGGGTATCGGTGGTCATGATGTCGTACCAGAAAAACTGTCCGTGCATCGTAAGGAGCTCCGGTGAGATGAATGGAATCGACTGCCTTGCCCTCCAAGGACGCATGAGCGGGGCCCGGCCAGACAGCTCGGCAGCAAAATTTCTTGCATCCGGACCTCATGCTAAGCTCGGCCCCGGGATCCTCGAATAATAATCGCGCAACGCAGCAAGGAAGGCGCCATGACCTTCACGCCGGTCCTCGTCCCCCGCAGCCCTTTTCCGGAACCCGCCGTCATTCCAGCCGACGAGCTGGAACAACGCCCGCACGATGTCTTTCGACAGCATCGGCCTCTGGCACCTCTGATCAGGCGCGAGGACGGTGTCTACATCGCGATCCGTGCGCGGGATGTTGAGACTCTTGCGACGGACCCGCGCACCCGGCAGTTGGAGACGGAGCTCGTGTTTGCCCGCGGGGTCACCGACGGACCGCTGTACGATTTTTTCAACAACTCGATGTTACTGAGCAATGGCCCGCTGCATCGTCGGCGGCGTGCGCCGTTTGCGCGGGTTTTTGCGCTCGAGTTGATTACGGAGATGCGGCCGAGAATCCGCGCCATCGCGGACGAGTTGATCGACCGCCACTACGCCCGCGGCGAGATGGATTTCATCGCCGACTTCGCCGCCCCCATCCCGGCCCGGGTCATCAGTGAGATCCTGGGGCTGCCGGCAGCCGACATCCCCGAATTTACGCATCACGTCTATAACCTGGCACGCTCCCTCAGCTCCGCGTTCTCGCGTGACGATGTGCCCGCGCTGCAGATCTCCGCACAGGAGCTCAGCAACTACGTCCGCAAGCTATTGGACGAGCGGCGAGTCAACCCGCGCGTCGACTTTCTCACGGCGTGCATAGGTGCCGTCAATGCCGCAAATGAGCTGTCTCCTGTCGAGACGATCATGCAGATCATTACGCTCATTCTCGGCGGCAGCGACACTACGCGCGGCGCCGGGGCCATACAAACATCCCTGCTGCTGCAACACCGCGAGCAGTGGGAAGCCGCCTGCCAGGATCCGGCGCTGATTGCCGGCGCGGTGTTGGAAAGCATGCGTTACGAGCCGGCCGTGGGCTCGTTTGCCCGCTTCACCCTGGAGGAAGTCGAGATCGATGGGTGGATCGTGCCGCGCAACCGGGTGCTGTCACTTTCGACCCTGGCGGCCATGCGCGACCCCCAGTTGTATGCTGATCCGGACCGGTTTGATATCACCCGCGACGATCATCCGCGCAGGCACCTGATTTTCGGCGCGGGATCGCATCGGTGCCTGGGCGAAGCACTGGCGAAAGCTGAGTTGGAAGAACAGCTCACCGCCCTGACGCAACGACTACCGCAACTGCAACTCGTGGGTGATCCTCCGGTCATCCGCGGTAACGGAGGAATTCGCTCCGTCAGGAATATGCGGGTTCGCTGGGCCGCGGACGGACCTTGATCGGTGCGGTCTCGGGCAACTGAAACAAGGCGATGAGCCCGATGATGACGCCAACGAACATGTACCAGGCCGGCGCCAGTGGATTGCCCGTCGCGCGGATCAGCCAGGCAACCAGGAATTGCGCGGAACCCCCGAACACGGAAATAGCGAGCGCATAGATCAAGGCGATGCCACCGGACCGGACCCGCTGCGGCAGGGACTCGGTGATGGTCACGATGATCGTGGCGGATGACAAGGTCGATATCGAGGCCAACACCGCGCAGGCGGTGTAGAGCGCTGCTCCGGTCCGCAACTGGTCCAACATCCAGAAAGTGGGGAATACCAGGACCGCGAGAAACAGCCAGGGAATGATCATGATCGGCTTGCGACCGAACCGGTCGGACAACCAGCCGCCGAGGGAATCACAGAACACGCCGCTGAGTCCGATCACCGCGGTGGCACCGAACGCAATCTTCGCCGGCATTCCCAGGTTCACATTGGCGTAGGTAGTCATGTATCCGAGCAGATAGTTGGTCGTTGTGGCTGTGCTCAGCAATATGAGTCCCAATACGACGATGCGCGAATAGCCGGTGGGCGGCGGACCATCGACCTCCGGAACTGATGGTCTCAGGGTCTCGTCCATCCGTCGCCGCATCGCGAGCCCGAAGGGCACGATGGAGGCCCCCAGCAACAGGGCTACTCGCCAACCCCATGCATCCAATGCGGCGGTATCCAACACGCTGGCAAGCCCTACCCCGACGAGCCCCGCGACGAAGACTGCAAAGTCGGCGCTCGTAGCCTGGAGACTGACGTACAAACCCCTGCGCAGCGGCGGAGCTGCTTCCATCAGGTAGGCCGTGCTCGGGCCCACTTCTCCCCCGAGCGCAAACCCCTGCACCAGACGCAGAACAATCGCGAGTGCCGGCGCAAGGATGCCAATCGAGGAGTACGGGGGAATGAGCGGCAGACCGATGACGCCCACGCCGATCAGGAAGAACGACAGAAGCATGGCCGGCTTGCGACCGACGCGATCGCCGAGTCGACCGATCACCAGCGCGCCCAGCGGCCGCGATAGAAATCCGACCCCGAACGTCGCCAGCGAGGCCAGCAGGCTCGTACCCGGCGTGTCCGAAGGAAAGAAGGCGCGTCCTATCTGGGAAGCAAAGAACGCATAGGTCACGAAGTCATAGTATTCGAGCCCGTTGCCCGCAACGACCGCCAGAACCTGCTTGAGCGGCGGGTGGGGGGGGCTCGAATCATTTGGCATTCAGAACTTCACGTGACCATAGAGTCCGAAGGTCCGCGGCTGGTTGGTGATATACCCCACGCGAGCGCTGCGGCCTCGCTCGTAGTCTAATGCGAGCCGGGCCGTCTCGTCCCACAGATTATTGATATAGAAAGCGGCCTCCCAGCGGGTGGTCCGCAGCCCAAAGCGCACGTTGCCCAGGGAGTAGCTGGGCAACTCCGCGTTGAAATTGATCTGGCTGGTCGTCAGCGGTCCCCCGTAGGGAATCAACCGGGCGGCATTCGGCGAGGTCCCGCCGATGGATCCGAATCCATCCTCTTCATTCTCGAACTGTGAGAACGACGACCCGATGTACTGAATCGTGGCCATGGCGAAGAAATCCTGGTCCGATGGCAGGGGCAGCGTGTAGCCGAGACTGCCGACCGCCTGGAATTCGGGGGCGGTGGGCAGCCGGTTGCCCGACTGCAAGCCGCCAACCACGACCGAGGTTCCATCCGGGAGTGTCGATACAACGGATGATTTCAACTTGGCATTGACGTAGGTTGCCGAGACACCGAAATCCCAGTTGGAGGTGGGTCGGGCAAACAACTCCGCCTCAATACCCTCACTGCGCGCCTTGGGCACGTTGAAGACGATGCGCGAGGAGCAGGTGCCGGCCGTGGTCGTGGCCTGGAGGTCCTTGATGTCGTCATAGAACGCCGAGACGTTCAAAGTCAGGCGCTGCTCGAGGAAGCGCATCTTCGCGCCTACCTCGTAGTTCCAGTTGTGCTCGTCCTTCCAGTTCTTCTGGTTGCCGAAAACCGCGATGTCCTGCGGCGAGCACAGCGGTATGTTGATCGGGTCATTGATGCCACCCAGGCGAAAGCCACGGGCCGCCTGGACATTGAACTGCATGTCCTCATTGACCTTGTAACTCACGATGCCGCGTGGGGAGACGCCGTTGGATGAGGTAGAGCCGGGTATGCCACCGGGGGGCGTCGGGCTCGCAAACACGCCGCCGAAGTTCAATATGCGGTCTTCCGAGAAACTGTAATAGCGCAGGCCGCCGGTCACCGACAGCGCTTCAGTGATCTTGTAGGTCGCCTCGCCGAAGGCGGCATATTGCTTCAGCGTATAGGTCAAATCCGAATAGAACGGCGTGTTGGCGGGCGCGTTATTGGCCGCGCTGTCGGTCCCTATCAGGGTTTGAGTGAGCGCATCATAGCCCGGAGTCGGCAGATCCTGGCCGTAGCGACGACCCACGTGTTGAAAGAAACCGCCGACCAGCCACAACAAGGGGGAATCCGCGGTGGCGGAAGCGAACCGCAGCTCTTCGCTCAGTACATTCAGGTGGGTTCGATCGAACAGCGGTGAGTTGAGTCGCACCTGAGCGCCGTCGCCACCCAGGTCGTACGTGACGCTGCCCGTCAGTTGCGTGGCATCGCGAAGGACCTGGACCCGGCGATGGGTGTAGGAAGTAATCGACGTGGCGGTAATCGGCCCCATCGTGTAATCCACTTTCAGGTCGGCGAGCGCGAAGTCATCGTGGAGGCCTTCGTCTTGCTGCGTAAATTGCTGGCGGTCACCGATGCTCACCGCGGGTTGCGTCGTCGTGTAGGGGTTCGCGAGGATGTTGTAAAGATCGACCCGCGGATAGCCGTTCGTGACCAGGCTTTGGAACACCAGGCGCGGCGTAACGTAGAGCTCGTCAATGGGGTGAAACAGCAACGCAATGCGGCCGCCGGTGCGGATTCCGTCGTTGACGTCTTTCCGGATGCTGCCATCCGGTTGAATCGCATCGATAAAGCCCGGCAGATGATGGTAGTAGCCCGCAAACCGGACTGCGGCAACCTCACCCACCGGCAGATTCACCGCCGCTCTGACAGACCCGCCGATATCGCCGTGCTGGACGTCTTCAAAGGACGCATCGGCGTCGCCTTCAAACTTCGCGAGCTGCGGCTGCCGGGTGATATAACGAACCGTACCGGCCTCGGAGCCGGCTCCAAACAGAGTGCCCTGCGGGCCGCGCAGCACCTCGAATCGATCCAGGTCAAACAACTCGAGATCGGGTGTAAACAGGGCCACCGATATCGGGGACTCATCCAGGTACACACCCACCTGCTCCTTCACGCCCGGTTGATCGCGAATGACCTGCCCGGCACTGATGCCGCGAATGGCCATCTGGCTTTGGCCGGGACCGAGGTCGGCGATGGTGAGGCCGGCGATGTTGCGCGCGAGATCGACGACATTGCCGGAGCCGGAATTGCGGATCTGCTCCGCGGAGGTGGAGGCAACAGAGAACGGGACGTCCTGCAGATTGGCAACGCGCTTCTGCGCCGTTACCAGGACCTCCTCCAGGGTATCGCTGTTTTGTTGCCCAAAACTAACAGCGGTAACGGTGAGCGCGGCAACCGCGCACGCAACTGCAGCAATCCTCTTCGCATGCATAGCCCCTCCCCTGCCGCGCCGCGTCAGCGCAGCTGCATTTTTGTGAGGGGAGCTTGACCCCGCCGGGGCGCCGAGTCAATACAGACCGTTAGGATCCGGTGTCAGTGTTGGTTTTTGGGCACGCAGGCGGCGGTTCATGGGCTCCGAATACACCCGGGCAACCACCTCGCCCAGCAACGCAGCGATCGCAATAGTGGCTATGAACAACAGCGCCACGGGCGACCTGAACAGTCCGAACAGCGCAAACACAACGAACATGTGAGTCAGATAGACTTCATAGCTGTGCCGGCCCAGGCGTGTCAGCGGTGTCAGCACCCATGGGGCAGTCCAGCGGCTTTGCGCGGCCGCGACAATCACTAGACACGTTCCAATCGCCACCACCGTCATATCCAGACCGCTGGTCTCGAGCCCCCAGGCTGCGGCGAGATTCGACAACCCCAGACTAAAGGTCAGGAGTGCCGCACCGACGCCGCCCGCCCACCGCACGGCTCCATGCGACAGTGAGCGCCCCGATAGCAGGATCGCGGTGAAGCAGCCGAAGGCAATGGCATCCATGCCACCCAGGTAGGAGTACTCGTGCCAGACATCATTGCCGGCTGAGAAGACCGTGCGGGCGAATGGACCTAACACAATAAACATACTCAACACGCCGATCAGTACCCGCGTGGGCAACCGGCACGCCAGTGGGAAGAACAGATAAAACATCTCCTCCACTGACAGAGACCACAGTATGTCCCAATTCCCGGGAAGGTAACCGCGCGTTGCCTCCAGCCAGTTGACGTGGAATGTCAACGCCGCCAACACAGCCCGCCCGAGGCCGCCGGTTGCCTCGGACACGACAAAGTCTTTCAACCCGACCGCGTGCAGCAGGCTGAGAACCAGCAACAGTGCAATCAACAATGGCGCGATCCGCGCACAGCGCATCCTGTAGAACGCGAGGCTGTCGACCTGCGACAGCGATCCCCAGCGCCGGAGGGAGGTCGAAGTGATGAGGAATCCCGAGACCGCGAAGAAAATCTGCACGCCCCGCTGCCCGCTCCAGAACAATGTGTCAACGAGTTGGTGGGGCAGCCCGGCTGTATAGGGAATTTTGGCCAGGAACAATCGCATGTTCACGTGGTTCAACAGCACGGTCAGGATCGCGAGACCCCGCAGCAGGTCGACCCCGTCGAGGCGATTCCGAATAGACAAGAATCTGGCGCCTGTGTTATTAGTAGCGGATGGCATTCTCATTCAGCAGCTACCGCTTTGCATACTATTTTAGAAACCCTGTCCAGGGCGGTAGACGGGCTGCGTTCGACTGATAACTGAACGACGCACATCCGAAAAAAACCGCCGGCACTGGCGGTTTTTTTTCGCCAGTCGCCCGGCACCACCGGAAGAAGCAAGGTGAATATACAAACCGACGACCTGCGCATTCGCGAGATCAGAGAGCTCATCACTCCCGAGGAGCTCACGCGTGAGCATGCCCACACGGAGCGGTCCAGCGAAACGGTGACCCGGTCGCGCAAGCGGCTGCACGAGATCCTTCATGGCAAGGACGATCGGCTCGCGGTCGTCATCGGGCCTTGCTCGATTCACGATGTGAATTCCGCCATGGAGTACGCGCGGCGGCTCGTGCAGCAGCGCGAGCGGCTGAGCGACACGCTGGAAATTGTCATGCGCGTTTATTTTGAGAAGCCGCGGACCACGGTGGGCTGGAAAGGATTGATCAACGACCCCGACCTGGACGGCAGCTTCAACATCAACCGGGGATTGCAGGTTGCGCGTCGGCTGCTGCTCGATGTCAATCAACTCGGACTGCCGGCGGGCTGTGAGTTCCTCGACATGATCACGCCGCAGTACATTGCGGATGTCGTGGCGTGGGGCGCGATCGGCGCGCGGACCACTGAAAGCCAGGTGCATCGCGAGCTGACGTCGGGGTTGTCCTGCCCGGTCGGCTTCAAGAACGGAACTGACGGCAACGTGAAGATTGCCGTGGATGCCGTGCAGGCTGCTTCTCATCCACACCATTTCCTGGCCGTTACCAAGCAGGGCCGCTCGGCCATTGCGACCACGACCGGCAACTCCGACTGTCACGTGATTCTGCGCGGCGGACGGGCGCCGAACTATGATGCCGGGAGCATCGATGCAACGTGGAAGGTGATCTCAGAGGCCGGTGTTTCCACCTGCATCATGATTGATGCGAGCCATGGCAACAGCAGCAAGCGGCCGGAAAATCAGCCGCTGGTGATTGAGTCGATTGCCCAGCAGATGGAGGCGGGCGATCGCCGCATCGGCGGCGTGATGTTGGAAAGCCATCTCGTGGCAGGCCGCCAGGACCTGGTGCCGGGCAAGCCGCTGGTGTATGGACAAAGCATCACTGACGGGTGTATCGATTGGGATACGTCAGTGAGGTCGCTGGAGCGACTAGCCACCGCCGTGGAGCGCAGGCGCCGCGCCAGCAAGCAGTGAGACGACTGACGATTGTAGGTTGGGTGTTATACCTACTTTCGTGGGTCACACCCAGCCTCGACGGTCGTCAATTCGGGGCCACGGCGTTTGTTGACTCTGTCAGGTTGGCCTGGCACTTCTTCGGTATGGGCAGCATTCTGCCCGGCCTGGGCGTGACACTGGGCTGGCTGGCCAACTTCTCGATTTTTCCGCGCCTACCCTGCTGGCTGCGCGTCATTGCGAGCATCGCGCCGTGGCTGGCATTCGCCGTCGTGCTGACCAACCTGCCAGCACGAGCGGCGTTGTTCCTCTACTTCTATCCCTGGGCGCTGGGCATAGCGCTCATTCACGCAGCCAGGTGCTCATCGAGGAAGGCAGCGAGCTGAGCCTTGCTCAGCGCCCCAACCTTGGTGGCCACCGGCTTGCCGCCCTTGAACAGCATCAGCGTGGGGATGCTGCGGATGTGGTACTCGCTGGGCGCCTTTGGATTGTCATCCACATTCAGCTTCGCCAGGTTCAGGCGCCCCGCGTAAGCGGCCGCCGACTCCTCCAGCATGGGAGCAATCATCTTGCAGGGCCCACACCACTCCGCCCAGTAATCGACCAGGACCGGCACATCAGAGCCCAGAACCTCTTTCTCAAAGGTCGCATCAGTAACTTGCGTGACCATGGATTTCCTCGCGTTTCGAACGTGAGAGTGAGCTTATTGTTCATATTCACGGCCGTAAATAGGCTAATATGAAATGACTATTCATATCCATGAACAATCACCATGGACAAGCTGCAAGCCATGCAGGTATTCGTTCGGGTCGTGGAAACCGGAGGGTTCACCCGGGCCGCGGATAGCCTGGGCGTACCCAAGGCCACCGCGACCACCCTGATCCAGAAGCTGGAAGCCACCCTGGGTGTCCGCCTGCTCAACCGCACAACCCGCCGCATCAGCGTGACGCCGGACGGCGCTGCCTACTACGACCGCTGTATCGCGATCCTGAGCCTGGTCCGCGACACCGAGGAATCACTCGGTAAACAACACGCGACTCCACGTGGCCGTCTGCGGGTTGATGTTCCAACACTGATGGCAAGATCCGTGTTCGTCCCCGCCCTGCCTCAGTTCTTCGCTCGCTATCCGGACATCGAGCTCGCGCTGGCGAGCAGCGAGCGCCGGGCCGATCTCATTGAGGAAGGGATCGATTGCGCCGTGTGGAGCGGCGAGATCGAAGAAACCAACTACGTCGCACGGCGGGTGGGCTTTCTATATTTCGCCACCTGTGCCGCGCCGGCGTATCTGCAGAAGTACGGCACGCCCCAACATCCCAACGATCTCGTGAACCACAAGTGCATCAATCATTTCTCCCCGCGTACCGGCAGAGTCGCCGACTGGGTATTTTCCAAGGCAACGGTGCGGGTGCAGACTTCGCTACGCGGGTACGTAGCGTTGGAGGATGAGAACAGTTATGTCGCGGCCGCGGAGGCCGGGCTGGGGATCGCGCAGATCCCGGCTTTCGTTCTCAAGGACTCAATGGAGCGCGGCACGCTCGACCTCGTGTTGGGTGACTGGTTTCCCGAGCCCTCGCCGCTGTATGTCGTGTACCCCCAGCACCGCCACCTGTCGGGCCGCATCCGCGTATTCGTCGACTGGGTAGCTGAGATGCTGGGGGACCACGATGGGATTCAGCTGCGCTCCACGTTGAGCCGCAAAGCGGGCTAACGCTTCGGCAAATGGGCAATACACTCGACTTCAACGCGTGCGTTGTAAGCGAGTCCGCTGGCAGCAAACGCGCTACGGGCCGGGAAGTTCGTCTTGAAGTAGCCGCGATACACGTCGTTGAACGCCGGCCACTCCTTGATGTCCGCCAGAAACACCGTGCACTTCACGAGCTGTTCCATGGAGCCGCCCCGCTTTTCGACGGTGGCCTTGATGCTGTCCATCACGCGGTGCGTCTCAGGCCCGATTCCCCCCGGAACCAGGTTCACCGTTCCCGGCTCGACACCCACCTGGCCGGACAGAAACAACATGTCACCTACTCGCACGGCCTCGGAGAACGGCAGCGCCGGACCGGAGGTCACCGGGCGCGCGAAATATTCGATGTCAGCGGCAGACGCGGTGCTCACGGCAGCCAGTGCGGCAAATGCGATGTTTCCGATTCTATTCACGTTCGATGCTCCCTGATTTGGCAGGCCCCCAGTATAGGGCGCATCGACCGTAACAGGTGTTAAGAGGCCCGGCCTTGCAACACCGATTTCAGCACCACCGCGTGATTGATCAGCGGATCGTGCGCGGCATACAAAAGGGTGACCCGTTTTGTCTTGCCGAGTTGGCGCAACGGGGCCAGGGCGGGATTGCGCGCCAGCTCCGCTTTATACTTGCGTTTGAATTCCGCAAAGCGCTGCGGATCGTGTGCAAACCAACGGCGCAGCGGCACACTCGGCGCGACGTCCTTCATCCAGCCATCGAGCGCCGCGTCGGCCTTCTTCAAGCCTCGCGGCCACAGGCGATCGATGAGAATCCGTTGACCATCCCGGGAGCTCGCCTCTTCGTAGACTCGTTTGATCTGAAAACTCATGACAACGCCCGTCGAAACGTAAGGTTGATTCGCTGGTGCCCCAGGACCGGATGCTCACCGTCCTTCAGCGGTCGTACGCCATGGAACCAGAGGCGTGACACGCCACCCCACACCACGGCATCTCCATGGGCGAGTGGAATGGCACGGGTCGGATCTTCCCGACGCGGGCCGCCGAACAAGAACACCGCCTGCAGCCCGAGGGACACTGACACAACCGGGGCTCGCAAATCTTGTTCATCTCTATCCTGATGCAATGACAGGCGCGTGCCGGGCTCATAGCGGTTGATCAGGCACGCATCCGGCTGGAAATCGGTAAAGCCGCCGCGAGCCGCTGCGCGCGCGGCCAGTGCCAACAACGCCGGCGGCATGGCCGGCCACCGCTCGTGGGTCGTTGGATCGATGGGGTCATATCGATAGCCACTGCGGTCCGTGACCCAGCCGACAGCGCCGCAGTTGGTCATTGCCACCGACATGCGAAACCCGCCGGGCGTGGTCATGTGCCGAAACGGCGCTTGCCGCGTAACCTGCCCGATCGCCTCGAGCACCTGAGCCGACTCCGGCAGGGCAAATCCGCGCAACAGCGTGGCACCCGGTCCGAGCGACTCCTCCTGCGGGCCGGCCACCGGCGCCGATTCGAACAAGTCGAGAGTCATAGGAGCAGGAGATTACTCCACAATGCAGCTCTTAACGACTGTTCTCCCGGCGACCTTCCATGATCCTCCGCACTACCAACGCGGAGGAATAACATGCCGAATGGGTTCTGGCTGACAGTGCTCATCGTCCTTTCTGCCCTGCTCGTTCTGTCCGGAATCCGCGCCCGGCGGATCCGCAGCGTCGGTTTGCGCATTGCGGCCATGGTCCTGCTGGCCATTTCGTCGATCTCAGCCGTGTCCGCCAGTGTCGTGGCCATCGCCGGCATCATCAAGGCGAACAGCCGGACCGCGCCCATCCCCACCGTACACATCATCGGCAACCGCGAACAGATCGAGCGCGGCGCGCAGATCGCGGACAGCTTCTGTGGCGCGTGCCATTCGAAGTCCGGTCCGCTCACGGGCGGCGTCGACATCGGCAAGGATCTCACCGTCCCGGTCGGCTCCTTCGTGTCCTCGAACCTGACACCGACGGGCCTGCTGTCGCACTGGACCGATGGCGAGATCTTTCGCGCCATCCGCAACGGTGTCGATGCCGAAGGCAACTGGTTGACCATCATGAGCTATACGAATGTCAGCCATCTGAGCGATACGGACATCGAAGCCCTCATCGCCTACCTGCGCTCCCGGGAGCCCGCCGGCGCGCCCACCGCCAATCCACCCGACCATTTCAACCTGTTGGGTTTGATGATGTTGGGTGCCGGCATGCTGCCGAGCGGCGCGCCGGTTTTCACCGGCACGATCGAAGCACCGCCGCAGAGCGCCACAGTCGAATACGGCTCCTACATCCTGTCGTTCCAGGACTGCCGCGCGTGTCACGGCGAAAAACTGACCGGCGGGGTGCCGGGCCAGATCGCGCCCATCGGCCCGGGACTGCAGAAGGTCAGGACCTGGGGCGCGCAGCAATTCATCGCGACCCTGCGCACCGGCAAGGACCCCAGCGGCCGGCAACTCAGTGAGGTCATGCCCTGGCGGACCGTCGGCCGCATGAACGACCAGGATCTGACCGCCATTTACGAATACCTCGCGCACTCATTCAATTGAAGGAGCTCACATGAGCACGTCATTCAGTTATTTCCGTGACGGACAGCCGTCGCAGCCGCCTACGTTCTCCATCGCCGAGCTCGACCGGGATCCCCACTCGTTGTTTCGCAGAATGCGGCTGATGACGCCGTTTCTACGCCGCGATGACGGGAGTCATATTGCAATTCGATCCGGCGATGTCGAACGTCTCTACAGCGATACCCGCACGCGCCAGATGGAGACGGAGCGATTGCGCGCCCAGGGCATTCATCAGGGTTATCTGTACGACATCTTCCGTCACACGATGTTGTACGCCAACGGCACCACTCACCGGCAGCGACGCGCACCTTTGTCGCGCGCCTTTGCCTTCCGCCTCATCGCCGAATTGCGCCCCACAATCCGTGCACGGGCCCACAAGCTGCTGGACGCTGTCGAAGAGCGCGGCGAGATGGACTTCATTGATGAGTTTGCCTCCCCGGTACCCGCGCACATCATCAGCGAGATACTCGGACTCCACGAGAACGATATCCCGGAGTTCACCCGCTGGGTTTACAGCATCTCAAAGGCCGTCAGCTTCTCCTTCACCCGGGAAGAGATTCCGCAGATGGAGCAAGCCGCTCACAAGCTGACCGAGTATGTCGAGGCACTCCTGGCCGATCGCCGCGCCACCCCCCGCCTGGACTTCCTGAGCTCGTACGTGCTCGGCGTGGACGAAGCGGCCAAGCTGTCGCCGATTGAAGTGCTATCGCAGATAGTCACCATCATCATTGCCGGCAGCGACACGACCCGCGCGGCGCTCGCAATCATGGTCCATCTGCTACTGCAGCATCGAGAACAGTGGGAAGCCGTCTGCAGCGGCGACATGGGCCTCATCGCGGGTGCCGTATCCGAGTCCCTGCGCTACGAGCCCTCGGTGGGATCAACACCGCGATTCACATTGGCCGATATCGAAATAGCCGGCTATCTCGTACCGGCAGGCAGCGTGCTGTCGCTCTCGACACTGTCGGCAATGCGTGATCCGGCGCTCTATACGGAGCCGGATCGTTTCAACATCCGGCGTGCTGATCATCCGCGCCGACACCTCGTGTTCGGAGGCGGCTCGCACCGCTGCCTGGGCGAAGTACTGGCCCGGGCCGAGTTGGAAGAAGCGCTCGCGGCGTTGGTCGAGCGGTTACCGACATTGCACATGGCCGGCGAGGCGCTGAAGATCTTTGGCCACGCCGGCATCCGCCGCATCTCCGGCATGCACGTGGCCTGGAATCGCCGCTGAGGTCGAAAGTCCGCCGGCATTGCCTGCGAGGACGACGTTCGCAACGTCGCCCTCGCGGCCGGCTGGCAGTTGCTCAGCTGCGATGCCGGTTTACCTGTGCCAGCGCACCGCTGGTGGCCTCGTCAACACAGGCGTGATAATCCGCCAACATCCGCAAATCGCGTGAGTTGGGAATTCCGCACACGATATCGGCGGCCCACTTGATCCGCCGCAGCAGCACTTGCTGGCCGCGCGCCGTATTCAAATCCAGGTCCTGCACATTCACGGCCAGCGTGCGCGCCTCGAAATCATCGATATGCGCCTGCGCGCTGTTGGCAGACAGTCCGGCGGCAGCCAGCGCCAGCACCACCACGAGTTGGGTTGCAGTCTTCATGAGAAACATCTCCGGTTCAGTGCGATGCCGGCGGCATCGCGAAGCATGCAATGATCCGCAGACCCGGCCGCAATGTCCGTTAAGAGCCGCTAAGCGCCGTGCGTCGTGTAAGACAGACAGAAATTATCGCACCCCCCGACAGCACGCCGTTCCTACCCCTCTTAAGAGTAGTCATGGCATAGAGGTGATGCCGCTATACTCCAAAAGATGGACGCCGCAACCGGCACTGAGACCAACGCCAGGGCCGCCCACATTCTCGTAGTCGACGATGATCCCGCCACCCGGCGCATGGTCACCCGCTACTTCGAAGAGCACGATTTTCCCGCCAGCTCGGCGGCCGGGCGCCAGGATCTGACCCGCCAACTGGAGTTGGGTGAGCCGAGCCTGATTCTGCTGGATCTGCGCCTCGGGCAGGAAGACGGGCTCGATCTGCTGCGCGAGATCCGCTCCAGCTCCGATGTGCCCGTGATCATCACAACAGGCCATCGTCTCGATGAGATCGACCGGGTCGTCGGCCTCGAGCTCGGGGCCGATGATTACGTCACCAAACCGTTTGGTTTGCGGGAGCTGCTGGCGCGCGTGCGCGCGGTGTTACGCAGACACGAACTGGGCCGCCTCGCGCGAGCGCGCGAGCCGCAGCGCGGCGGCTACAAGTTCGGCGGCTGGCGCCTGGAGCGCGAAGCACGCCGGTTACTGGCGCCCGATGCGAGCCCGGTGACCCTGACCAAGGGCGAGTATGCATTGTTGGTCGCCTTCCTGGAGGCCCCGCAGCGTACCCTCACCCGCGAGCAACTGTTGCAGGCGACACGAGTTCACGAAGATATCTTTGATCGAAGTATCGACGTCCAGGTGCTGCGGCTGCGGCGCAAGCTCGAAACCGATTCCAGCGCGCCGCGCGTCATCCAGACGGAGCGCGGTGTTGGCTATCAGTTCGCCATTCCTGTTGAGTCCTATTAGTCGTACTAATTGAGCCGCCCGTGAGCTGTTCCCGTCTATTGTGGACGTACGTCGCGTCCGCTGCATTGCTGCTGCCCGGATATCTTGCGCCGGAGCGCGGCGCCACGCATGAAATCAACTCACCCGCGCCGGTCGTGGACGAGCCGATTACACCTGTCCCGCCCGCTCCGGCCTTTGATCCGAAGAAGCTGGCCCTGGGAGAGCAACTCTTCAGGGACGTGCGTCTGTCGCACCAGGGGACCCATGGCTGTGCAACCTGCCACGATCCCAATTCCAACGGCTCCACCCGGCATACCGCCGCCATCATCCGCTCGCAGGTCGGCCGCAACCTCGATGTTCCCACCATCTTCAACGCGGCTCTGAGCTTCCGATTGAGTTGGGAGGGAAAATATCACTCGTTGGAGGAACAGGCGGCCGCCTCGATGGTCTCACACACGACGATGGACAGCAGCGTGGAGGAATCGGTAGACCGGCTCAGTCGCGATCCCGTGGAAATGCAGGCGTTCAGAGAGGCTTACGGACATGCGCCGGACGCGGAAAGCCTGCTGAATGCCATAGCCACCTACGAACGCTCGTTGGTTACACCCGGCAGCCGCTTCGACCGTTGGCTCGCCGGCGATGCCAGCGCGCTCACGCCGCAGGAGCTCAGCGGCTACCGGCTGTTCAAATCACTCGGCTGTGTATCCTGTCATCAGGGTGTCAACGTGGGCGGCAACCTGTTCCAGCGACACGGTGTATTTCGCCCGCTGGGGCGGCCGGAGCCGGTGATGTTGCGCGTTCCCAGCCTGCGGAACGTCGCTGAAACAGCTCCGTACTTCCATGACGGCAGCGCCCCAACACTCGAAGACGCGGTGCGCAAGATGGGCGCCGCCCAACTCAACTTCAATCTCACCGATGAGCAGATCTCCACCATCGTGGCGTTCCTGCACACCTTGACCGGTCATTACCAGGGTCGTGCCGTCGGAGAGCTGAATTGAGGCCGAGCGGTTTCATTGCTACCGCGGTCAGCCTGTTGTTGTTGCTGACGTGGCTGCTCCTGCGCGGCATGAATACCGGGACGACGACAGTCGACGATGGTCTGCGTGCCCTGGATGACTTTGCGATCGCGGAGTCGGCGTTGCACCGGGATGTGTTGAGCGCTCGCGTGGGCATGCTCCGCAACTACGATCCGCTGGTCAGGGAGGTGGAAACACTGCACACCTCCATCGCCCGCCTGAAGGAATCCGCGCCGGAGGATCGCGAGCTCACAGCGAGCGTGCACAGCCTGGACCAGCTGGTTTCCAGCCAGGAACGCCTGACCGAGCAGTTCAAGACCAATAACGCCCTGTTGCAGAACTCGCTCGCGTACTTCGAGCTGTTCAGCGCCCGGTTGGCGGCCCAGGAGCCCGGCAGCGCGTTGGTCCGACAGGTCAGCGATCTGTCCACCGCCCTGTTGCACCTCACCCTGGATACGTCACCGACCGCGGCCGCGGACGTGGACGAACGGCTGGCGAAATTCCCGGAATCCGGACTGTCCGAGACCCAGGCATCGGTCGTCACTTCTTTATTAGCGCACGCGCGGATGCTGCGCCAACTGCTTCCGGAGACCGACCAGACGGTACGCGTGCTGTTCGCCCTGCCCGACGAGCACGATCAGGCTGTGATCCGCGAGCTGTTGAAGGCGCAGAAGAGCTACGCCAAGAACCGCGCCGAGCTGTACCGGTTCACATTGTATGCAGTCTCATTGATGTTGGTGGGGCTCCTGATCCGCTTAGGTGTGCGGCTGCAGTCCCGCGCGCTCATTCTGAGCCGCCGGGCGGCAATCGAGCACATCATTGCAGGCCTCTCCACCCGCTTCATCAATTCACGCCCCCACGAAATCGCCGCTCACGTCGAGCAGGCGTTGGCCGAGCTCGCGCACTGGAACTACGCTGATCGCGCGTACTTCGTCGTCGCGGGCACGTCGCCGAGAGTCTACAAGTGGAGCCGCGAAAGCGTGAGCTTCGACCCGGGCTGGCCCGCAGCAGCGCCTGAAGTCGCCGCCCGTTTCGAGCGCCTGGAGGACAGCGCAATCCAGGTCTATGACGTGCGCAAAGCCCCATTGACGCCCGCCATCAGCCAGCTTCGCACAGCCAACATCCACAGTTGGCTGTGCATACCTGCAATGGGCGAGCAGCGCGCTCGCGCCGTGTTGGGATTTGACACTGTGGGCCGGGAACCGCAGGAGCGCTGGTGTGAGTTCGGCATGCTGCGCATGGCATTCGATGCAATTGCCAACGCCCTGGACCGCGAAGCACTGGAGCGCGATCGGGAGCGCTTGCAGGAGAACCTGCAGCACGCCCGGCGCATGGAGACCATCGGGGCGTTCGCGAGCGGCATTGCCCATAATTTCAACAATATTATTGGGGCAATACTCGGATACGCAGAGACAGCACAGGCCTACGTTCGCCCCGGCAGCCGCCCTGTCGAGAGCCTCGTAGAGATCCGGCGCGCCGGTGAACGCGCTCGCGACCTCGTGCATCAGATTCTGACATTCGGACGCCGCAGCGATGCGCGCCGCAGCCGCGTCTGCATCAACTCGCTGGTCAAGGAAGCGAAGTCGCTGCTCGATGTCTCACTGAGCCCGTACGTGAATGTGGTCGTTCGCACTACAACGGAAAGCACCATCGTCATGGGCGAGCACACCCTGTTACAACAGGTAATCCTCAACGTCTGCAACAATGCCGCCCAGGCCATCGATGCACCCGGCCCGATTGAAATCGACGTGGACGTGCAGAACATCAGTGCGACGCTGCCACTGGAGCATGGTGAGCTCGCTCCCGGTAACCACGTAGTCATTTCCGTTATCGACTCAGGTCGCGGTATGGATGAAATGACACGAGAAAGAATGTTCGAGCCGTTCTTTTCCACCCGTGTCGGCGGCAATGGCCTCGGGCTCGCCACTGTGCGTGAAATTGTTCTGCAACACGGCGGCGGCCTGAAGGTGCGCAGCACGCCCGGCGCCGGCACTCAATTCGACATCTGGCTGCCCTGCGCCCCCGTCATCGAGACGACTCCCGCCGAGGACTCGTACGACATTTCGGGTCGCGGCACCGGCGAGACGGTCCTGGTGCTCGAGAACGACCGCGATCGGCTGTTACGTCACGAAGAAATCCTGGCCGCGCTGGGTTACGAGCCCGTTGGATTCACCAACTTGATGGATGCCATCAATGCATGCCGCAGCACACCGACGCGCTTTGACGCAGCGGTGCTGTGTTGCCAGCACCTGCATGGCGGGTCAGCTTTGATCAAAGATGCAAACGAACTGCGCGCCGCGGCGCCGCGTCTACCGCTCATACTCGCAACTATTTCCGCGCGGGAAATCGCCGCCCCCGCGTTGGCGGGCGCCGGGATTGCCGGCATCATCCGCCATCCCTTAACCTCGGCTGAACTGGCCGGCGCCCTGTCGACCTGTTTGTTACCGAAGTAACCAACCTGTCGGAAATGAAATCGCGGCGTAGCTCGGACACCGCATTCTGGTCACCTGCGATGCAAGGTGGCCAGCATGAATTCAACAGCTAACTCGACCAAGGTCGGCGCGCTCGGCGATCTGATCGGCTCCGTGGGTGCCAGCGTACACCTGCCCGGCCCGGATGATTACCTGCCGGGGCGCGAGTCTCACGCGCGCCAGGCAGCTTATGTCGTGAACTGCCGGACCGTAGATGAAGTGCGCCTCGTGGTGAGCGCGGCGCGCGCGCGCAATCTGCCCCTCTCGGTGCGGGGCGGCGGACAGGACTGGGTGGGCCAGCCCATGCGCCAGGAACGGCTGGTGGTTGACTTGTCCGCCATGCGGCGAGTCTTTATCGATCCGCTCGCCCAGGTCGCCACGATCGATGGCGGCGCCACATCGACCGATGTGATCCGCGCGGCCCAGGCACACGGGCTCGTCGCGGTCACCGGCAACTTCGGCTCCGTCGGAATGGCGGGATTTACCTTGAGTGGCGGCTATGGGTCGCTCACGCCGAAATTCGGGCTGGCTCTGGACAACCTGTTGTCGGCCGATGTCGTGTTGGAAGACGGTAGTCTCGTCACGGCGGACAGCACCACGAACGGCGAGCTGTTCTGGGCCCTGCGCGGCGGCGGCGGCAATTTCGGAATCGTGGTCCGCATGCGCATCCGCCTGCACCGCCTGGGCGCGGTGTTGGGCGGCATGATCGTATTTCCGCGGCATGATTCATACGCCGTGCTGGCAAGCTTTGCCGACTACATCGCGAACGCACCGGATGACCTGTCGGTCGTGGCGGGCCTGTTTCCTGTGCGCGGACCGGAACTGACCACGACGTTGGTCCCCACATGGTGCGGCGACCCGGCCCGGGGCGCGAAGGTCATGGCCGAACTTCGGTCGCTGGGCAGACCTTTGCATACCCGAGTCGGGTCGCTGAGCTACGCGGACATGATTGCCACCCAGGACCTCTGCATCCAAAGCAACCGCAGGTATGCAATCGAGACCCAGTGGCTCTCCACGCTGAAGCGGGATGCCATTGCAACGCTCGTGTCGGCAGGGAGCCCGCGCTCATCACCGACGTCCTCCATCATGCTGCATCACTTTCACGGTGTCAGCACGCGGGTGGCCAGCTCGGCGACCGCGTTTGGACTGCGGCGCCGGCATTTCATGGTCGAAATCGTGGCGTCCTGGAATGTTGATGCGGACGATCAGGCGCCCATCCACCGCCACTGGGCTCGCGGTCTTGCCCGCTCGCTCGAGCGCGATTCCATTCCGGGCGGCTACGTGCGCCCACTCGCGCCCAATGCCTATGAGCAGATCGACTCTGCCTACGGCTGCAACGCGCTACGGCTGCGGCGGCTCAAGAAGCGCTTTGATCCTGACGGCGTATTTTCCTCCGCCATGACTTTTCCGGGTTGAATCATGACACTCAATGTTGCCTTCGGACCCTTCGTACTCAATCCAACTCAACGGGTGCTGTTGCGCGGCGATCGGCCGGTGCGACTCGGCAGCCGTGCGCGCGAGATCCTCATATGCCTGGTGGAGCGTGCCGGCACGGTCGTCAGCAAGAATGATCTGATCCGGCGCGTCTGGCCGGAGACCGTTGTCGAGGAAGGCACGCTGCGGGTTCATATCGCCTCGCTGCGCAAGATACTCGGGGAGGACCGCGACCGCGTCCGCTATGTCGAGAATGTCACCGGACACGGTTATCGCTTTGTTGCGACGATCACTCGCCCCGGCAACATACCCAGCCCGCCGCCCGCCACCGAACACGCCAACCCCGCTCCGACGACCCGCCTGATCGGTCGCAAGGACGTGGTGTCCACGATTGCCGATCAACTTCGAGAGCGGCGCCTGATGACCATCGTGGGCCCGGGAGGCATGGGCAAGACCACTGTGGCCTGCGCCACTGCCGATTTCACACGCAACGCCTACCCGAACGGCGTGTGTTTCGTTGACCTGGGCTCCGTACCCTCGCCGCGGCTCATTTTCGGGCGACTCGCCGCTGCCCTGGGATTGACGACCGTCGCTTCGGACCCGCTGCCGTATATCATGCAATTCCTGCAGTCGCACCGGATGTTGATCGTGCTCGACAACTGTGAGCACGTCATCGATGCGGCCGCCCTCCTCGCCGAAAAGCTGCTGGGTGGATCGTCGGCCGTACGCATACTGGCCACGAGCCGGGAGCCTCTGCGCGTGAAAGATGAATCGGTGCTCAGGCTGGACCCCCTCGAGCTGCCGCTGTCGAGCGCACAGACCACCGCCGCCGATGCGCTGCGCTATCCGGCCGTACAACTGTTCGCCGAACGGGCCGCCGCCTGTTTGCATCACTTTCAGCTCACCGATGCCGACATTCCGACTGTCGTCGAGATCTGCCGCAAGCTGGACGGGCTGCCGCTCGCGATCGAGTTGGCCGCCGCCCGGGTGGATGTGTTCGGGATCCGCGGCCTCGATGCCTGTTTGAACGATCGGCTGGGCTTTCTCACCCGGAGCCCGCGCACCGCGATTCCGCGCCATCGCACCTTGCGCGCCACGCTCGATTGGAGCTACGAGCTGCTCCCGGAAGTGGAACAGACTGCACTGCGCCGGCTGAGCGTGTTTGCGGGACGATTCGATGACTCCTCCGCCGCCGCGATCATCTGCGATACGGATACCGACCCAACCGGCGTTCTCAACATTCTCACCGACCTCGCGGCCAAGTCCCTCATCACCGTCAAGTCTGCCGGCGACCAGGTGTGGTACCAACTGCTCAACACCTCGCGGGCGTACGCCGCGGAAAAGCTCGAGGCCGGCACTGAAGCCTGCCGGATCAAGCAACGCCACGCGCGCCTGTGCTGCTCCTGGGGCGAAGCCGAGAACGAGTGGGAACCCGGCTCGGTGGATAAACACGATTGTGACAGTCGGCGCATTGATGATGTACGGGCCGCGCTCAACTGGTGTTTCTCCACCGAGGGCGATACCACCCTGGGCGTGGAGCTCACCGCGAAGTCGGCTCACTACTGGTTTCAGTTGTCGTTCCTGAACGAGTACCGCACCTACCTGGAACGAGCGCTGGAAGTGTTGCCGAATGCACCGGTCCCCGAAGCCATCGAGCTGCGAATTCATGCAGCCCTCGGCGATGCGCTCGTCTACACGCGGGGAGCCGGCAAGGCAGTCACGGCAGCCTTCAACAAGACGTTGGCCATTGCCACCCGCCTGGGCACCGACTCCTTCCGGCGCCGGGCCCTGTGGGGCCTGTGGGTCGATCGCATCATCGCCTCCGACTACCAGTCCTCCGCCAAGCTCGCCCGTCAGTTCCAAAGCATCAGTGTGGATTCGGAGGATCCGGCAATCGGGCTCACGTGTGATCGCATGTTGGCATTGGCGCTGCACCTGACCGGCGATCACGACGCGGCCCGGCACCACGTCGACAACCAGTTGCGAGCTATCGGACAGCCGATTACGGCCCTGAGCGATCGAGCCTCCCAGTTCGACCATCGCGTGACCGCGCATGCGGTATTGGGACGGATCCTGTGGATCCAGGGCTTCGCGGACCAGGGACTGCGCGAAGCCGCCCAGTCGGTGGAGTTGGCGGAATCGACCGGACACACACTCTCTCAATGTTATGCGCTCACGCAGGCGGCAGGAGTCGCCCTCTGGGCCGGCAACATGCAGGCGGCAACGCAGTGGTCAGCCATGCTGCAGGAAAGCGCCGCGCGTCATTCGCTCAACTACTGGCAGTCATGGGCGCAATGTCTGCAAGTCGGCATCCGCTTGCGCTCCGGCGATCGACTCGCTCTGGCACGCCTGCGAGCGCTGCTGGACGATCCGTTGTGCAGCCCACTGCACCTGGAAATGCTGGCCACGGTTGCAGAAGAGCTCGCAACGGATCTGGTTTTCGCACGCGCCGAGGACAACCGTGCGGGTTGGGGCACCGCGGAAATTCTGCGCGTCAGAGCGCACCGGCTCGCGGCGGAAAGTCCCAACAATACCGCTCGCGTCCAACACCTGCTGCAACGATCCCTCGCCATCTCGCGCCGCCAGGGAGCCCTGGCGTGGGAGCTGCGGGCCTCGATGTCGCTGGCCTGCCTGTGGCAGAGCCAGGGTCGGGTCTCGCAGGCCGGGCGACTGCTGCGGACCGCGATGGCGCAGTTTACCGAGGGCCTCGAAACGCGCGACTTCTTCAAGGCCCGCGCGCTGTTGGAACAGATCCAGGACCAGTCCGACGCAGACCCGGCCGTCAGGCCGTTCAGCCACTCGAAGCAACTCATGGGGCCCGGCCGCAACGTGCCGGTGACCCGCATGGATTTCATCATGCCACTTATGACCAACTAAAATGGAAAACCAGCGACCTTTGCAAGATGGCGTCAGCCTCGACTCCGTGAGTGTCACGGAGTTCAAGAAGCGCGCCGCGAGCGTGATCAATAATGTGCTGGGCGGCAAACCGATCGCCCTGTTGCGCAACAACAAGCCGGAGACGGTGCTGATTACCCTGGAGGACTATTTCGACCTGGTGGAAACCTGGCGGGAGCGGGGTCTGAAGTGACCCCGCCACTTTCCCGATCGATCGGGGCCATCAAGCCGCAAACAGAGGATGCACCGGCTCGTGCCCGAGACGCTGCGCGCCGGCGGTCAGGTAGTGCCGCGAGTTGACACTGACATGTTGAGTTGCCGCATTGATATCGCGCAGGCGCCGTTGCAACGGCGAGGTGTCGTACACGGCGCCGGCGCCTCCGAGCCGGTAGCAGGTTGCGATGACCTCGCCGCAGACTTCGTTGATCCAGGTTGCCGACTGATGGCGCCGCGTGGTTCGGTCGAGATCCTCGACGCAGCCCGCGATGCAATCCTGCCAGTCAACATCGCACTGCTCCTGCATCAGCGTGCGGGCCGCGCGCAGCCCCGCTTCCGCGCGCCCGAGCTCGAATTGCACGGTCGGCGCATCCTCGAGAGCAATGCGCCCATACATCGGGCGCTTGCCCGTTTCAGTGAGATCGACGAGATCCTGGACAGCCCCCTCGGCGAGCCCCACCGCGAACGCCGAGTGCAACGTGACGAAGAAGAACGGCGCGCCTGCAAACAGCGGCCCACTCATATTCGGGTGTCCGGTGAACAGGTCGATCACATTCGAGTCCGGTACCCACATGTCAGTGAGGGCGATGTGATGACTGCCGGTCCCGCGCAGCCCGTTGGCGAACCACGTATCCTCGATCTGCCAGTCCTTGGCTGGCAACACTACGATCCGCAGCGGCGGCACGCCGTCCTTCGCACCCTGCGCCGGCACGCCACCCTGGGTGGCAACACAGAAGCCATACATCCAATCTGCGTGATCACAACCACTTGCGAACGGCCAACGCCCGGTGACCCGATAACCGCCCTCAAAGATCTCGGCCTGGCCACCAGGAGCCACCGAGCCTGCGACCCTGACATCCGGACCGTCCCGATAGATGTGATCAAACATCGGCCGCGGCAGGCGTCCCAGCAACAAGGACGCGAAGCTGCCGATCATGACAACCCAACCCACCGAGCCGTCGATTTTCGCCAGCTCGGCCACCACCGCACAGGACTCACGCAGCGGCAATTCCAGGCCGCCGTGGCTGTGGGGCGCATTCATCCGAAAAACTCCCAACCGCTGCAGCTCATCCAGGATGTCGGTGGGCACACGCCGCGCCGCCTCGATCTCCCGGGCCCGTGCATCCAGCCGCGGCCGCATCTCCCGAATCGCATAAATCATGGTTTCGAAAGTTCTGTTCACTCCAGACTCTCCTTTGGTTATGACTGTGACAGCGTAGGACGCGACAGTCGCAACGGTCGTTAAGTCTTGTGTGACGGGATGTCGCCGGACACATTATGTTTTCGATGTAGTGGGGGCAGCGCTGCTCACTGACGGAGAAAACAAAATGAAGAAGCTTTCTGGATTGATGTTTACCCTGGCCGCGGCGACGCTGGCCCACGAGGCCGGCGCGGCGGACCTGAAGGTCTGCCAGTCGGGATGCCCATTTCCGACCATTCAAAGTGCGATCAACAGCTCACACCCCGCGGATGTCATCCACATCGCGGCGGGAACGTACTTCGAGAACCTGCTGGTTCCGAACCAGCGCCTCACTTTCGTGGGCGCAGGCGAGGACCTCACGGTCATCGACGGCCGCCAGCGCGGCACGGTGGTCACGCTCGGCGCTTTCGGCGATTCAACGACAGCCCAGACGGTGTCCATCGTTGGAGTCACGATCACTCACGGGAGCGCCCAGTTCGGCGGCGGCATTCGGGTCAACAATGCAGCGCTCGACCTGCAGAACAGCATCGTGTCATCCAATTCGGCCACGCAGAGCGGTGGTGGCATCGACCTCGGCGCATTCACGGTTCCAGCCAAAATCACCAGCACCATGGTGATACACAACCGCTCCGGCGGGGCCGGCGGTGGAATTGCCGTGGAAGCCGAGTGCGTGGCGCAGATCTCGAACTCGAGCATCACGCGCAACACGGCGGCCACCAGCGGCGGCGGCCTGTTTGCCGAAGGCGCCTCCCAGTCGACGATCCAGGGCACGACGGTCTCGGACAACACCTCGCAGGGCAATGGCGGGGGCATTTTCCTGGACAGCGGCGAGCCCGAGCCGCGCATGACCCTGGCGACCAGCTCCCTGGTCGGCAACCGGGCCGCGGTCAATGGCGGCGGCATCTTCGATGCGGGCAACCTGACCCTCGGCACTTCCGTAGTAACAGGAAACAACCTCCCGACTGACATTACCCGCTAGCACCCCCCATACGGGAGAGGGCCGGCACGGCCCTCGCCCCTCGGTGTCCTGTTATGATCCTGCCGTTCCGGCAGGATCGACGCGTCCGGGTACATTTCTTGCCGCCGCGTCGCCAATAACAACTCACTGTTCTTCAAATAAGTACTGATGCAACTACGCCCGCCCGTTCTTTCCGCAGCGTTCGGCCCGCTGCTCGCGCTCTCAGCCTGCAGTCACAAGCAGGAGGCGCCGCCCCCGCCCCCGCCTGCAGCGGTCAAGGTCGTCACACTGCAGACTCAGCCAGTGAGCCTGACGACGGAGCTGCCGGGCCGCACCGTTGCCTTCCGGGTCGCGGAAATCCGTCCGCAGGTGAGCGGGGTCATTCAAAAGCGGATGTTCGTTGAGGGCAGCGACGTCAAGGCCGGCCAACAGCTGTATCAGATCGACCCTGCGCCCTACCAGGCGGCCTATGAGAGCGCCGCGGCCCTGGCCGCCTCCGCCAAGAGCCAGGCCGAGCGCTTCAAGCCGCTGGCGGAAGTGAATGCAGTCAGTAAACAGGACTACGACAACGCCGTCGCCACAGCAGCGCAGAACAAAGCCTCAGCAGACACCGCACATATCAACCTGATCTACACCAGGCTGTTGTCGCCCATCTCGGGCCGAATCGGACGATCGTCGGTCACCGAAGGAGCGCTGGTCACCGCCAACCAGACGACCGCTCTCGCTACGGTGCAACAACTCGACCCGATCTATGTGGACGTCACTCAGCCGAGCGCCGTGCTCCTGCGTCTCAAACGCGAGCTGGCCGCCGGCCAACTGGTGGCAGCGAGCAGCACCGAAGCCGAAGTGAAACTGACGCTGGAAGACGGTAGCAACTACGGTCCGCGCGGCAGGCTGCAGTTCACGGAAGTATCGGTGGATGAGACCACCGGATCGGTCACGCTGCGTGCCTTGTTTCCCAATCCGGACAAGTTGTTGCTGCCCGGTATGTTCGTGCACGAACAGCTCCAGGAAGGCCGGCGCAACGATGCCCTCCTCGTCCCGCAACTGGCCATTACGCACAACCAGAAAGGCGAGCCGACCGCGCTGGTAGTGGGAGCGGACGACAAAGTCGAGCTGCGCAGCCTGACGACCGAGCGGGCCATTGGCGACAAGTGGCTGGTCACCGCGGGCCTGAAAGCGGGCGAACGCGTCATCGTCGAAGGTATCCAGTTCGCCAAGCCGGGGGCCTCAGTCAAACCCGAGGAGGTCTCCGCCGCCCCTGCCCCGGCCGGGCAATCCAACACCTCACCGCAATCCGGCTCATAGGCGGCAGTCCCCGTGTCCAACTTTTTCATCGACAGGCCGATTTTCGCCTGGGTGATCGCCATCGTGATCATGCTGGCCGGCGCGCTCGCGCTGGTCACTCTGCCCATTGCCCAGTATCCCAGTATCGCGCCGCCTGCGATCTCGATCTCCGTGGTCTATCCCGGCGCATCGGCCGAGACGGTGCAGAACACCGTGGCCCAGGTCATCGAGCAGCAGATGAGCGGCCTGGATCACCTGCTGTACTTCACTTCCGAGAGTGACAAAGACGGCACGATGACCATCACCCTGTACTTCGAGCAGGGAACCAACCCTGACATCTCGCAGGTGCAGGTCCAGAACAAACTCCAGCTCGCCACGCCTCTGCTGCCCACAGAAGTGCAGTTGCAGGGTCTGCGCGTGGCCAAGGCAACCAAGAACTTCCTCGTCGTCGTGGGATTCGTGTCGACCGACGGCAGCATGTCGCCCGCTGACATCAGCGACTACATCGCCTCGCACGTGCAGGATCCCATCAGCCGCACACGCGGCGTCGGCGACTACCAGCTGTTCGGTGCGCAGTACGCCATGCGCATATGGCTGGACCCCGCGAAGCTCACAAACTACGGCCTCACTCCCGATGACATTACCGCGGCCCTGCAGGCACAAAACGTCCAGGTGGCCTCGGGTGAAATCGGTGGCCTGCCCGCGGTCAAGGGACAGCGCCTGAATGCCACGATCATCGGCCCCCAGCGCCTGCAGAACGCCGATCAGTTCCGCAGGATTCTGCTCAAAGTCAACACGAACGGCTCGCAGGTGCTGCTGGGCGACGTTGCGAAAATTGAGCTGGGCGGCGAAAACTATTCGGTCAATACCAAGTACAACGGCCAGCCCGCCGCGGGTCTTGCGGTCAAGCTGGCGCCCGGCGCCAACGCTTTGGATACCGCCAAGGCGGTCAACGAGACCGTCGAGACCCTGAAGCCCTTCTTCCCGCCCGGCCTGCAGGCCGTATTGCCGTTCGACACGACACCGTTCGTCCGCATCTCCATCCAGGAGGTGGTCAAGACGCTGTTCGAGGCGATCGTCCTCGTGTTCCTGGTCATGTACCTGTTCCTGCAGAACTTCCGCGCCACGTTGATTCCGACGATCGCGGTCCCGGTCGTCCTGCTGGGCACCTTCGGAATCCTGGCGGTCGCAGGCTTCTCCATCAACACACTCACCATGTTCGGCATGGTGCTGGCCATCGGCCTGCTGGTCGACGATGCGATCGTGGTTGTCGAGAACGTCGAGCGCGTCATGGAGGAGGACAAATTGTCGCCGCGCGATGCCGCTCGCAAGTCGATGGAGCAGATCACCGGCGCCCTGGTGGGTATTGCGCTGGTGCTGTCTGCTGTGTTTTTGCCGATGGCGTTCTTCAGCGGCTCCACGGGCGTGATCTATCGCCAGTTTTCCATCACGATCGTGTCGGCGATGACTTTGTCGGTATTGGTGGCGCTGGTACTGACGCCGGCCCTGTGCGCCACATTGTTGAAGCCGCCCAGGGAAGGCGCCGATAAGCATCATGGCGGTTTCTTCGGCTGGTTCAACCGAGGCTTCAATCGCGCCAATCACGACTACGCCAACGCCGTTCAGCACATGACAAAGAAGACCGGCCGCTGGCTGATCGTCTACGTCGTGATCGTCGTGCTGATGGGCGTCCTGTTCCTGCGGATTCCCAAGTCCTTCCTGCCCGATGAGGACCAGGGTGTCCTGTTTGCCCAGGTCACCACGCCCCCGGGGACGCCGGTGGAAGTCACCGAGCAGGTGTTGGATCAGCTCCGGGACCACTTCCTGAAAGACGAGACCAGCGCGGTCCGGTCCGTGTTCACCATCAGCGGCTTCAGCTTCGGCGGCCGTGGCCAGGGCTCCGGACTCGCGTTCATCAGCCTCAAAGGCTGGGGCAGCGAGCGCGGCAAGGGCGATTACACCGTGCAGTCGATCGCGGCCCGGGCCAACAAATACTTCGCGCGCATCCGCCAGGCGCAGGTGGCGGTGTTTGCGCCGCCCGCGGTGTTCGAGCTGGGTAATGCCACAGGCTTTGACTTCGAGCTCATTGACCGGGCCAATGTCGGACACGAGACCCTGATGAAGGCGCGCGGCCAACTGATGGGGCTGGCCTCGAAAGATCCCAACATCGGCATGATCCGGCCGAACGGCCTGGACGACGAAGCCCAGTACCAGTTGGATATCGACTGGGAAAAAGCCAGCGCGCTGGGCATTTCCATTGCCTCGATCAGCAATACACTGGCCGCCGGTTGGGGCTCCACCTACGTAAACCAGTTCATTGACCGGGGACGCGTGAAGAAGGTTTTCGTCCAGGGCGAGCCCAGCTCGCGCATGCTGCCGCAGGATCTGGACAAGTGGTACGTCCGCAATGCCACCGGACAGATGATCCCGTTCTCAGCCTTCTCTACCGCCCACTGGGCGTACGGATCGCCGAAGTTGGAGCGCTACAACGGCAACTCCTCCCTGGAATTCCTGGGAGCGCCGGCTCCCGGCAAGAGCAGCGGCGATGCCTTGAAGGCCATGGAAAGCCTCGTATCCAAACTGCCCAAGGGCATCGGCTACGACTGGACGGGGCTGTCTTATGAAGAGCGGCTGTCGGGCTCACAGGCTCCGGCGCTGTATGCAATCTCCATCACCATCGTGTTTCTGTGCCTGGCAGCGCTGTATGAGAGTTGGTCGATTCCCGTGGCGGTGCTGTTGGTCGTGCCGCTCGGCATCATTGGTACGGTTCTGGCCACGACCTTCCGTGGTTTGAGCAATGACGTGTTCTTCCAGGTCGGCCTGTTGACCACGGTCGGTCTCGCATCCAAGAACGCGATCCTGATCGTCGAGTTCGCCAAAGAGAATCACGACTCCGGGATGAATCTGATCGAATCGGCGGTCACCGCGGCCAGACAACGTCTGCGCCCCATCCTCATGACCTCACTTGCATTCATACTGGGCGTCATGCCTTTGGCAATTGCCACTGGCGCTGGTGCCGGCGGTCGGACTGCTATCGGTACAGGTGTGATCGGCGGCATGGTGACCGCGACGATTCTGGCGATCTTCCTGGTACCGGTGTTCTTCGTGGTGGTGTTGTCGCTCTTTAAGCCGAAAACGCAGCAGCCCAAACGGCCGGTTGCCGAGGGGCTGCCGCCATGAAGCTGCAGTTGGGTGTCGTGGCTGCGGTAGCCGCGCTGACAGCGTGCACCATGGAGCCGCACTACGAGCGGCCCGCCGCTCCTGTGCCAGTAACGTGGACGGACGAGGATCAACCCTCCAACAACACAACACCTGCGGCGCAAATGGGTTGGCGGCAATTCTTCCCCGACAGGAACATGCAGCGCCTGATCGAGCTGGCGCTCGCCAACAACCGCGACCTGCGGGTGGCCGCGCTCAACGTGCAGGCGACCCAGGCGCAGTATCGGATTCAACGCTCGGATCTTTTCCCGACGATCGCTGCGACGGGACTGGAGCAAATTGAGAAGTACCCCTCGGGCGTCACCGCGGCATCCGGGGCCTCGGGCGGGAGTGCCGGCGCTGTGACCAGCACCGGGGGCCAGACCATCCGCTTCTTCGAAGCCGGCGTGGGATTCACGTCCTACGAGATCGACCTCTTCGGCCGGATCCGCAGTCTCAACCACGAAGCCTTTGAAAAGTACCTGAGCTCCGAAGAGTCCCGCCGTAGCACGCAGCTCAGCCTGATCGCCCAGGTGGTGAGCGCCTACCTGACCGTGCTCGCCGACGAGACGATTCTCAAGGTCACTCGGGATACTTTGAAAAGTCAGCAGGAATCATACGACCTGACCAAGCGCAGCCTCGATGCAGGAACGACGACTGCATTGGCGTTCCGTCAGGCTGCCACTACTGTTGATACCGCAAATGCGAACCTCGCCCAATACGCGCGCCAGGCGGCTCAGGATCGCAATGCGCTGGGACTCCTGCTCGGAGGTCCCATTCCGGACGACATTGCATTTGATGTTGACCTGGGTAGCGTGAATCTATCCGCGGACCTGCCCTCCGGAGTGCCGTCGGAAGTTCTGACGAGCAGACCTGATGTGCTCGCAGCGGAGCACACCTTGATCGCCGCCAATGCCGATATCGGTGCTGCGCGTGCTGCTTTCTTTCCGAGCATTACGCTCACCGGTCAATTCGGCAGCGCCAGCACCCAGTTGTCGGGCCTGTTCAAATCCGGCTCGGCCGCCTGGAGCTTCGCACCGCAAATCACCCTCCCCATCTTCACGGGGGGCAAGAATAAGGCGAGCCTGGATCTGAGCAAGATCGAAAAGGACATCAACATCGCGCAGTACGAGAAGACCCTGCAGACCGCGTTCCGGGAGGTCGACGATGCCCTGTCGGCCCGCCAGACATTGGATCAGCAGCTCGTGGCCCAGCGGGCCCTCCTCGAAGATACCTCACAGTCCTACGATCTCGCCAACCTGCGCTTCAAAAACGGGGTGGACAGCTTTCTGCCGGTGTTGGATGCTCAGCGGGCGTTGTATTCTGCTCAGCAGAGTGTCATCAGCCTGGAGCTCACCCGGCTCCAGAATATGGCAACTCTCTACAAAGCATTGGGTGGCGGAATGCGGGAGTAGACCCGCGGGCCGCCCCAGGGGGCGAAGTCGTGGTCACACTGGCCGTCGAGAAGAGCTCTGTCCCAACGCCTGAACGAGGCAGCGTGGCGCTACGCGACCTCGGACTGCGCATCGTTGCCGCAGTGTTGCAAATTTCCGCAACAGCGGCCGTCCTGCAGGTTCTACCGCCGGCCACCGCCGGCGTTTATTTCAAAGGATTTGTCATCGCTTACGGCCTGGCAGCACTGCTGCGGGGCAAGTACGACCTGTTTGTAGCGCAGCATTTCATCGGTCCCCACGATCCAACGCGCTCGCCCCGGGAGCTGGTGCGCGGGTTGGGTATCCGGATACTCATCCGCAGTGGCATCGCCTGCGCCATCCTGTTAGTCGTCACGGCCGATATGGATGTGATGGATGTGTACCTTCGGCCCTACTTGCAGACCTACCTGCCCTTCGTGCTGGCCGTTCCGTTCGCCACGCTCGCGTTATACCTCGCGAATGTTCTGCGCGCGGTGAACCACACGCTCGCAAGCACTCTGGTGTCCACTTACAGTATCAATATCATGATACTGGCCGTTGCCTATGGCGCGGCCGGGCCGGAGGACACACTCCTGTCGCTGCTGTCATGGGCCTTTTTCGCAGGCACGGTGCTCGCCGCCGGCATGGGCGTGTTGATTACTCGCCACGTCTTCCCACCCGATGCGCAGTCGGCTGCGATTAACTGGCCGGAGGTCTACACAGCCTCGGCCCGCAACGGCCTCACTGGAATCGCGCTGGCATGCCTGCAATGGGGTCCGTTGTGCCTGCTCGCCCTGATAGGCAGTCCGATCCAGATTGCACACTATGCGGTCGTGACGCGCACGGCCAACGTGATCGACTTCCTCATTCCGGCGGCCGTACTGGTACCGCAGGGCATGCTGCCGCATTCGCGGTTGTCCCGGGATCTCGTTGTGTCCCTGACAACAACCACCTGTTGCGTCGGCATCGTGGCTGTTGCAACACCGTGGATCGTGGATCTCTATGGAGACAGCTACGCCGGACTCACCGAGCTGTTTGGTTTGCTGTTTGCCACTCAATGGTTGAACGGCGCAGGACGACCCGCCATCCGCCACCTGGCAGCTCACTGGAACCTCGCGCTGATCCGCCGGATCTTGTTTGTCAGCATGACGGTTGCGCTCCTGGCAAGCTGCGTCGGGATTCCGACCTATGGAGCGCTGGGTGCTGCCATCAGCGTGTGCCTCGGGGCGTTGCTCATGAATGGGCAGGCCGTTCAAGCGGCTTTTACGCGAGCATACGAAGTGAGGCCTCACGATCCCAGAACCGCTGGCCCGCAGCGCCGATGAATGCTTTGTCCAAACCCGTGACGCCCGCATCTGCCTGAACGCCTGCCTTGTCCAACAGCGGCTTCGCGGCGGGATTGCTGCCGATTGCCTTCAGGTGGCCAAACGCATCCATGACGAACTGGACCGCGGCGGCCTCTTTCAACAACGTCGCGCAGCCCTCTTCCGACAGGATCACGGCAATCGCGTCCACGGTCTGAGACGGCGTGCCGAGCAATTGCCCGTCTGCTTTCAACTCCTTGCCGTCCGCCAGCGTAGCTCCGCCGATCTTCGGTGCAATCAGGACAACATGGCCACCAGCGGATTCGACCGCGCTCGTCACCTTCTTGATCAACCCTCCATCCGAACCGTCGGCAAATAGAACACCGACCGCCCGACCCTGCAGGGTCGGCTTCATGTTCTTCTGGATCGACAGTGCATCGCTGGGATCCAGGTCGATGGGCTGACGAGCAGCCTTGGCCTTCCTGGGCAAGTCGATGGCCAATCCATCAGCCACCCGTTGCGCCAGCTCTTCATCCACATTGCGCAGATTGGCGACCATGCGCGCCGGCACTTGCTCCAGCGCCACCTTCGACAGCTCGAACACGAACGCGGACGCGCAATGTGCCTGCTCGTTGGGAGTCAGAGAACGCCAGAACATACGCGCCTGGCTGTAATGGTCGGCAAACAGCTCCGCGCGCACGCGCAGCTTGTCTCCCTCCTCTTGCCTCTCTGCACGTCCCGGATGGGTTGTAAATCCTGTCATGGGGCACTCTCGTGGCCCACCGGGCTCGCCGTGAGCCGCCAGACTGTTGGGCTCGTAATTAGCCCTGCCCACCGGCACGTTCATCTGCATCTGCCCATCCCGCTGGAAATTCATCACTGGACACTTCGGGGCGTTGATCGGCAATTGATGGAAGTTGGCGGTTCCCAGGCGTGACTTCTGCGTGTCCAGATAGCTGAACAGCCGCCCTTGCAGTAACGGATCGTTGCTGAAGTCGATACCGGGAACGACATTGGCCGGACAATAGGCAACCTGCTCGGTCTCCGCGAAGAAGTTGCCGGGATTGCGGTCGAGCACCAGGCGGCCGATCCTGCGTACGGGCAACACCTCCTCCGGAATGATCTTGGTGGCATCCAGCACGTCGTACGGCAACCGGTCGGCAAACTTCTGATCGAAGCTCTGGATACCCAGCTCCCACTCTGGAAAGTCGCCACGATCAATGGCCTGCCACAGATCGCGGCGATGATAGTCGTTGTCGGCGGCTTGCAGCTTCAGCGCCTCATCCCAGAGCGTGGATTGCACGCCGAGCTTCGGCTTCCAATGAAACTTCACGAACGTGGCCTTGCCGCGAGCGTTCACCAGTTTGAAGGTATGAATCCCGAATCCCTCCATGGTGCGCAGTGCGCGGGGCAAGGTGCGATCCGACATCGCCCACATCAGCATGTGCGTGGTCTCGGGCATGAGCGATGCCCAATCCCAGAAGGTGTCGTGCGCGCTGCCCGCCTGCGGGAAAGCCCGATCCGACTCCATCTTCACCGCGTGGACCAGGTCGGGGAACTTGATTGCATCCTGGATGAAGAACACCGGGATGTTGTTTCCCACGAGATCCCAATTACCTTCCGCGGTGTAGAACTTGACCGCAAAGCCGCGCACATCGCGCGGGGTATCCACGGAACCGGCGCCACCAGCCACGGTGGAAAAGCGAACGAACACCGGCGTCTTGCGCCCCTTGCGTTGGAACAGATTGGCCTTCGTCAGATCTTCGAGGGATTCGTAACTTTCAAAATATCCATGGGCGGCGCTGCCGCGCGCATGCACGATCCGCTCCGGGATACGCTCGTGGTCGAAGTGGAAGATCTTCTCGCGCAGGACGAAGTCTTCGAGAAGCGTGGGCCCGCGCTCGCCGGAGCGCAGACTATTCTGGTTATCGGCGACGCGGATGCCCTGGTTGGTTGTCAGGTGGTGCTCGGCACTACCGTGCGGCCCGTCTTTCGGCACCTGCTGGTGGGTCTCACCGCCCTTGCCTGGCTTCGTATCAAACTCGAGCTCCGAGCTGCCTTTCCGGGCCATGTTCGTCCCCTCAACCGTAGTGTGGGGACCGATACAGCAATGCGTGTTCCCATCAGCCGCAGACTGTAGCTTTGTCCTCACGGTAGACGGCTCGATCAAAGCGGATGAGCGGCATGCCCTTGGGTACGCGCGCCGCACTGGCGGTGGGGGCGCCGCCGATCTGCAATCCCGCCATGTCCGCGCGTGTCAGCTCGATCTTCTGTTGGTATGGCAGATTGGCCCGTGGCAGCGAGCCCAGACGAATGAGTGAGCCAATTCTGGCGGCGCCGCGCGAGGCTATGCCGAAGGAGAACAATCCCGCGGCCTGCGCATCCAGTCGCTCATGGGCGTCATCGAATATTTTGATGAGTTGAAAACCGCCCACCGCCGAGGGGACCGGTTGCATGCCGACGCTGATCTTGAAGCGGGCCAGCCCGAGCGTGACATCCACGCCATACAGGTTGGGATCATCGCCACTGCTCAGGTAGGCGGCGCCCAGCGAGCGGCCCACCTCGATCATCTCGTGGATGCCCCGGACCGACAGCTCTTTTGCTGCGCGTGAGCCGGCTTCGTACGCAGCCGCGCGTAGTCGCAAGGTCCGCTCGACCTCATCGACACTGAGAAGGGCTCCGCCAATCAGCCGCTCGCTTTCATCAAACATGAACATTCGCAACACACCGCAGACGATGGTTGCATCAGGTTGCGCCGGCAGCGGCAGGTTCAACTTCGCGCCCAGACCCGCGACGGGCGGCCACGAGGGAATGGCGCCGCATTTCGACATGACTTCCGGCACATACAACTGTGTGTGCCAGGCGTGATAGTCAATCAAAGTCAGTGGCGCGGTTTCAACACGCACAGCCGCACTGGCCCGCAGCTTGCGTCGCATCTGGCTGCGCAGATCGCTTCCCGGCAGACCTTCTATCCAGTCGGCACCCGAGGCCGGACAGGCCATGACCCACCGGATCCATTCGGGCACCAGGTGAAAGTCCTGCAACTCCGCGATCTCGAGATCCGATGGCTCGCGGATGGCGACTCCGTCAAAACCGCGGGCTTCCAGCTCAGGCTCGAGCTCACGCCGGAAATAGGAAGCGGCGACCACGGCAAACTGCACCGGTCGACGCTCGTTCGGCAAGTCTCTGAAATGTAAACGCGTGTGGCCTACCCGCCGCGGGCCCGGCACGAGCTCGTCGAGGATCGTCAGGCGAGTTGACAGAATACTGGCCAGCGCGGTTCTCATGTTCTTCTTATTCTTATTACCAGACAGGTCAATTTAGCATGCTAACGACCCGTTCTGAAGCGGGTCCACAGGCGGGTTCGCAAGCGGACATATTCCTCGCTTTTCGGCCGCTCCGGGATGAGCCGCGCGGCCAGATCGCCGGCCGGAAAAATCGCTGCGTTTTTCAGCTCCGGTGCCACCGCGTCCTGCGATTTCTCGTTGCCATTGGGAAAGTGAATGGCATTACTGTTGGCAGCCGCCACCGTCGGATCCATCAGGAAGTTGATAAACAGGTGGGCGTTGGTTGGATGAGGGGCGTCGGTGGGAATGGCCATCACATCAAACCACATGACGGCGCCCTCTCGCGGGATGCTGTAGCGGATATCCTTGCCATTGCGTGCAATTCGCACGCGCTCCTGTGCCTGCATGGCGTCTCCATTACTGGCGATGATGACGCACAGGTCTCCCGTTGCCAGATCATCGACGAGCGAGCCGCTGCTGATCTTGCGGATGTAGGGGCGAACAGCCATCAAGGCGTTCTGCGCCCGGTCCAGTTTGCCCGGGTCCTCACTGTTGGGCGCCTCGCCGAGCCACGCAAGCACGCTCGGCACGATGACATTCGGGGACTCATACAGGCCGATACCACAGTCGGCGAGTCGAGCAGCCACCTTGGGATCAAACAACATCGACCAACTGTCCACCGGCGCCTGCGCGAGGCGCGCATGGACCTTAGCCTCATCGTAGGCGATCCCGGTGATGCCCCACGCGTAAACGACCGCATGGGCATTGCCGGGATCATGAGCGGCCAGCCTTTGCAGGATCCTGGGATCCAGGTTGGTCAGATTCGGCAATTGGGCTGGATCGAGCCTGCGGAATACGCCGGCTTTCATCATGCTTTCGAGATACGCACCGGAGGGAAATACGACGTCGTAGCCCGAGCGGCCCGCCAGCATCCGGGCTTCCAACGTGTTGTTCGAGTCAAAGGTGTTGTAGTGAACCTGGATGCCATACCGGGCGGTGAACTGCCTGAGCACCTCCGGTTTGACGTAGTCATACCAGTTGTAGATGTTGACACTCTGCTCGTCGCCGGCACGGTGTCCGCAGCCGCCGACCAGCAGGCAAAGAAGTGTGATGTAAATAGACCGTCGCATGAGCGGTCACTATACTCGCAGTCCGATGCAACCTGCCCAACCGCACTCCCTCCTGGTCCCCCTCCTCCTGGGCGCTCTGGTCATCTGGCGTTTCTATTCGCGTATCCGCCGAATGGTCACGCGTCAGAAACTATCGAAGGTGCGACCCTGGATCACGGTGTGCGTGTTTCCCATTCTGGTGATCGTGTTCGCAGTCATCTCGATTGCACACCCGTTGCCCCTGGTTGCGCTGGCGGGCGGAATCGCCTTCGGCATCGGACTCGGTGTCTACGGCTTGCGGCTCACCAAGTTTGAAACGACTCCGGAAGGTATGTTCTACACACCGAGTGCACACCTGGGCATCGCACTGTCCGTATTGCTCATCGGCCGGATCGGATATCGGTTCTTACAGATGTCGTCATCTGATACGTGGCCACCACCCCAACCGATGGTCAGCCCCGGCAATCCCGGATCGTGGCTGACTCTGCTGATATTCGGCACGCTCGCCGGCTACTACGTGACGTACGCCATCGGGCTCATCCGCTGGGCTCGCGGCTCCCGCGCCTGACACATTTTGTCGAATCTGCACCCTGTTGATGCACCGCGGAGCTGCATTTTGCTGCTCTGCGGCAAGTAGGATTTCACAGTTTTAGTATTGCTGCACCCCTGCTGGGCGCTCATCGACGGTCCGTTGGCGCGTTGTCGTGTGAAGATGCGCGCGTATGAATACTCAACAGCCGGCCGGCAGCCCGCATGGGGACCTGGCTGCCATAACGTGGCCGCTGATGCTCACCATGACGCTGATGCTGTTGCTCGGCATGGCGAGCATCTCGACGCTCTCGTCGCTGCGCGCCTATGTGAATGGCGAGGGGCGCTGGTCGAAGGCTGAGAGCCAGGCGATTGCGGATCTGCGCCGCTATAGTGTCAGCGGCGACGAAGCCGACTACGAGAAGTTCCGCCAGCAGCTGTCCGTTCCTTTGGGTGACCGTGCAGCGCGGCTCGCGTTGCTGAGCTCGAATCCCGATTCCGAAATCGCGCGCCTCGGATTGTTAGCCGGCCGTAACGATCCGGCCGATATTCCCAGCATGATCCTGCTGTTTCGATTATTCAGCGGCAGCTCGATCATGGCCCCGTCGGTGCGCGCCTGGACCAACGGTGATGCGCTGATCATGCAGGTCAGCGACGTCGGCAAACGCATTCACGACGAGATCGCTTCCGGTCATCCGGATGCAGCCTACATTGATTCGTTGATCGGGGCTGCCGAACGCCTGCACATCCGTCTGGGGCCGCTCGAAGAGGCGTTCTCCACCGCGCTCGGCGCCGCATCGCGCCGGGTAACACACTTGTTGCTGGCCGTACTGGCTGTCTGCGGCATCTCCCTGGTGTGTCTCGGAATCGCAATCGTTCGCGGCGTGTTGAAACGCAATGCGCGCATGGCGGCCGCTCTGCGAGTGAGCCAGGAGCTCGTCTATATGGAGCAGGAGCGCTCCCACGTCACGCTCGGCTCGATTGCGGATGCCGTCATCTCGGCGGACCGGGACCGCCGCATCACCTATATGAACGGCGCCGCGGAGCGACTGACATTGTGGTCGCAGACAGAAGCAGTGGGTCGGCCACTGACTGACGTACTGAGCATGGACGCGGAGTCGCGTGACCGCAGCGTGTTCAGCAAGTTGGAAAGCATCCTGGCGGGAAACGACCTCTCCGGCCCGGCGGCGGGCGTTGTCCTGAAAAGAAGAGACGACGCCGAGGTGGTCATCCACGAGCGGGCCGCACCCATTCGGGATCGTGATGGCCATGCGATCGGAATCGTGCTCGTGTTGCGTGATATCACCCACGAAAGAGCGTTGGCTGCGCGTCTCGAGCATCAGGCAACACACGATCCCTTGACCGGCCTCACCAATCGTCGCGAGTTTGAGGCCCGGGTAACAGCGGCCATTGAGGATCACCGCGCGCGAGGCACGCAGTACGCGCTGTTGTACCTGGATCTCGATCAGTTCAAAGTGATCAACGACACCTGCGGACACGCAGCGGGTGACGGTTTGATTCGTAAGATTGCGTGGCTGATCAATGACCAGCTCCGCGGCACCGACGTGCTCGCCCGGCTCGGCGGCGACGAGTTCGGCGCCCTGCTGCGCGACATCCGGGGCGATGACGCGGTCGCGCTGGCCGATGGGATCCGTCGCAGGATCGCCGAGCATCGCTATGACTGGGAAGGCCGGATCTTCGCAGTCAACTCCAGTGTCGGCGTCATCGTGATCGATGACACACTGGCAACCGTCAGCGACGCGTTGAGCGCCGCCGACCAGGCCTGTTATCTCGCCAAGGACAACGGCCGCAATCGGGTCCAACTCTATCGACCGGATGACCAACAGGTGAAGTCTCGCCACGGCGAGATGCGGTGGGTGGAGCGGCTCAACGTCGCGTTGGACAGCGGCAGCTTCGTGCTCGTGGCACAGGAGATTCGAGCGATCGCCCCGGCGTCGCAGATAGGCACCCGCCACTCGCCGCCTCTGCGCTTCGAGATGTTGATGCGCATGGTCGCGCCCGACGGCGCCTGGGTCCCGCCCATGGCCTTCATCCCAGCGGCAGAACGCTACGGCCTGATGCCGAGAGTGGATCGTTGGGTCATCGCGCAGGCGTGTCGCGAGCTGGCCGCGTTGCGTTCCACCGGTCGCCGGCTACCCGTCTGTATGATCAACCTGTCAGGCGCCTCCGTCAGCGACCCGAGTCTCGCTGACTACATCAGCAGTTGCCTGCGTCAGTACGGGCTGCCCGGACCGCAGATCGGGTTCGAGCTGACCGAGACCGCCGCCATAGGCAATCTGGCCAGCGCCTCGCAGCTGATGACCCGTCTGCGCGGCCTCGGTTCACCCATTGCGCTCGATGACTTCGGCAGCGGCATGTCTTCGTTCTCGTATCTCAAGGCGCTGCCCATCGACTTCCTGAAGATCGACGGCGCCTTCGTTCGCGACATCGTCACGGACCCCGTGGACCGCGCCGTCGTCGAAGCGATCCAACGGATCGGGCACGTCATGGGCATTCAAACAATCGCGGAGAGCGTCGAAAACGAAGAGGCGCTGCAGGCGCTCACATCAATCGGCGTGGACTACGCGCAGGGAGTGCATGTCGCCCGCGCCGCGTTGCTCAGTGACATTCCGCATGACATCACGGAGATGCGTAGCGTTCCGCTACGGGCGTAAAGCCGTACGTGCCAATCACGTGCTGCGCCTCCGGGCTCATGACAAACAGCGCGAAACGCAGTCCTGCCTCACCATGAGTCAGCACTGACAGGCCGTAGTCGGCGTGTACTGCAATCTCCGGAGGAAGCTCCACGCTGGTGTATTTTGGATCGGGCGTGGTCTGGCGCGAGCTGCAATATCCGAGCGAGATATCGATCTTGTGCTGCTCGAAAGCCTGCGCCATGGCGTCTTTCTCCCCGATCTTCCCGCCCACCAGTTGCTGAGCCTTGTGCTCCAGCATCTTCTGTGCGCCCGGATGAACTTTCTCCGCCCTGGCAAACAACTCCCACGCGTAGTCGCCCCCCGGATCCGCCTTCGGAGTGGACGTGCCGAGGCCCACTTTCGGGTCCAGCAACCGCTGCAGAACGTTCTGCGTAGTCAGCCCATACCCCGGCAATGCCTTGGCGCACAGCCTGTTTCTGGCCATGACCACCGGCGGCGTAGCCAGGCCCTTGTCAGCCAGCGTTTGCGGATGCGCCATGTTGGCTGAGGCGAACACATCCGCGTGCTCGCCCTTCTCGATGCGCTCGCGCATCAATCCTGCCGGCCCATACTCGGCCTGGACCTGCTCGCCGGTCTTCTCTTCGTACAGCTTGATCACCGCGTTCATGACGCCAGTGAGGCTGCCGGCAGCGAATACTTTGACAGGCTCCGCTGCAAACGCACTGCTCGTGAACAAACCGAGTACCAGCAGAAACATACGCATTCTCAAAACTCCACCTGCAGTGCCGCATGGACCATGCGCGGCGCACCCAATGTACCCTGCCCGTTGCCGGCGGCCGTGTAGCCATTCTGGCCCGGTGGCGTAATGTTGGCCCAGTATTGCTCGCCGGTGACGTTGTCAATCGCGAGGTTCCAACTTGCGAGCACTCCCCACAGGTGACTCACATAGCGCACGCCAAGATCCGTAGTCGTGTAGCCATCGACGCGATAGCTGTCAGCATTGTCACCGGGACGGCTCGTAACATGAGCCACGTGAACATTGACAGCTAGATCCGGCAGCGCCGGAATCCGGTAGTCCAGCAGCACGCTGCCGACAAACCTGGACAGACCGATGATCTGTTTACCGTCAAAAGCCGCGTTACCCGTGTGACTCAGGCGCGGGTTGAGGTACATGAGACCGCTGAAGATCGTTAGGTATTGCGCAACCGTGCCGTTCGCCGCAACTTCGAAGCCATCATTCTGCTGTTCACCCACCAGACCGAACACGTTGTTCTGCAGGAGCGCGTACGGCCGCCGGATCCGGAAGACATCGGCAGTGAGGTTCACGCGATCCAGGGCCACTTTGTAGCCGACCTCCTCCTGCCTGGCCCGATACGGAGCGAGCGCAGTGCCGGCATTGACGGATCCCGCCGGTGCAATTTCGCCCTGCTGCAGGTTATCCGCATATGAGGCATACGCCGTCATGTTACCGGCGGGCTTGTACGAAAGTGTTCCGTTATAACTCATGCCGGTGTAGTCGTAGCGACCCGAAGCCTTCCCCGTCTTATCGATGGCGTGGGATTTGATCCAGCTCTCGCTGGCAATGAGACCCAGCGACCAACGCTCGGCAAACCCGATGGTGTCACCGACCGTCACGGACTGCTGTTGCGTAATGAGTGACTTGAACCGTGACTTGAAATCCGGGAACACGGGCTCCGGAAAAATCACCGGGGCGGACAGACTGGCCGTGCCCAACGTGATGGCGCCCACCTTGTTCGGAGTGTAGCGGGACCAGTTGAATCCGGTGTTGGAGAGCAGCAGGTCGTGAGTCACCGGCCCCGTTTTCGCACGGCCATTCAAGGCCAGTGTATTGCTGATGATCCGGTCGAGGCTGAATGTGGTCGTCGCGGCCGTGGTTCGATAATCCCCCGCATTGTCCGTGAGCAGGTTGGTCGGCACCGTGGAGGCGCGATCACTGTCCTGCCGCAGGATACCGCCGGTGAGGTGCCAATCGGAGTTGATTGCATAAATCAACCGGCCGCTGAATGTTCTGGTCACATTGTCATCGCCGCCGTACGGCTGACCGTAACCCACCGTCGTAGGATCGGGCGCCTCGGGAAACCGCACGTTGTTCCCCAGAGAGAAGGTCCCGGGAAATCCCATATCAACATAGTGATAACGGCTGGCATTCAACTCCAGCTTCAGGTAGTCCGTGGGCCTGACATCCAGCGCCAGGCTCAACAGCGTGCGCTCGAGCCGGCTCAGATCCACATAGCTCTCGCCGCGATCGCTCAGCAGGTTGACCCGATAACCGAAGACCTTTTTGTCCCCCAGCGTGTCCCCAACATCCAGGCTCGCGAGCTTGGACTCCTGCGTTGCATAGCTCACACTGACGCTTCTGTAGGGTGTGAGGGTTGGACGCTTCAGCACGTAGTTGAAGGTACCGGCCGGGTTTGCCGGTCCAAACAAGGCGCCGGCCAGCCCGTCCAACACTTCGATACGATCGAATTGCTCGATCGGATAGTCGGTCGTTGCGGCGATATTCATGCCGTCGATGTGCGTGTTCTGAACTACACCAGCCTGCAAACCGCGCGTCTGCGGGCGGATGTTCTCGCCTTGCACGGAAGGCATATATCGAAACACCTCGCGCACGCTTTTTAGCTGCTGATTCACGCTCAAATTGACGGGCACCACGTCGATTGAATACGGCGTGTCCACCAGCGAACGGTCCGCCAACGGACCCAACTGAACATCATCGCTTCGATACAGCGGCGATCGATCACCGAGGATCGTCACCTTCTCCATCGGCTGTTGCGGCTCTTCTGCATACGGGATGTCGGGCAGCATGGTCTCTCGTTATATTCCAATGAATATTACGAAGGTTAACTAAATAACCGTTACAGCAGCAACAAACCTTTCTCAGAGCTTTCATTTCAGGCAGAATCCCCCGATCTCCCAAGCGCTCAGAGCAATGAATTTACATAAACCCCCCACGGTCTTCCGACCGGAGATCGAGGGCCTGCGCGCCATTGCCGCCATCCTGGTCGCTGTCTTCCACATCTGGCTGGGCCGTGTTTCCGGCGGCGTTGACGTGTTTTTCGTCGTTTCCAGCTTCCTCATCACCACCGGATTGCTGGGACACATCGACCGCTGGCAGCGCGTGGATTTCGCACTGTTTTGGGGCCGTTTGCTGAAACGGCTCGTCCCGGTCGCCTATGTCGTGTTGTGCGTGGTGGTGGTGGTAGGCATCGTGATGATGCCGAAGTCCCGCTGGAAGGACACGATCGAGCAGGTTGCAGCGTCCGCCCTCTATCTCGAGAACTGGGCCTTGGCCTTTCGCTCGGTCGATTACCTGGCCCAGCATGAGGCCGTGAGCCCGGTCCAACACTACTGGGCCCTGTCGGTCCAGGGACAGTTCTACCTCCTGTGGCCGATGCTGGTGGCCGGCGCGGCGCTCGTCGCCCGCCGTGCCGGAGTAGCGTTCCGCTCGGTGTTGGTTGCGGCGTTGGGGGTGATCTTTGCCCTGTCCCTGGCCTTCTCGATTTACTTCACGGCGAAGAATCAACCGTTCGCCTACTTCCATACGGCCGCGCGCGCCTGGGAATTCAGCATGGGCGCGCTGCTCGCGGTGGCGATTCCCTACCTGAAGCCTTCCAGGCAACTGCGGGTGGCGCTCGGCTGGACCGGCGTGGTGGCCATCATCAGTTGTGGCATCGTGTTGCAGGTGTCACGGGTTTTCCCGGGCTACGCCGCGTTGTGGCCGACCCTGGCCGCGGTTTTCATCATCACAGCGGGAACCTCGGGATCCCGTTTTGGAGCGGATCGGTTGTTGGCATCGCGCCCGATGGTGTACCTGGGCGGAATCTCGTACGGCATCTACCTGTGGCATTTCCCGATCCTCGCGTTCGCGCGGCAGTTCGCGCAGCCCTACGATCTTCCGCGGAGCGCGGGCGTGGCTATTCTCGCGCTGTCGATCGGCCTCGCCGCTCTCACCACTCATTACATCGAGAGTCGGATCCGCGAGCCGCGCGGCCAGACAGCCGCGCGCGGCCGCCCGTTCGTGTTTGGGCTCGCCTGCCTGGCGCCGGTCGTCATAGCGCTCGGCATCTGGAGCGCGTGGTACATGGCGGTCAAACATCCCAAACCGACTGTCGCGGCGGTTAAAAAGTCGGACCATCCCGGCGCACTGGCCCGGATTTCGGGTTTCCAGTACAGCGGGGCGCGGGATGTGGATGTTGTTCCGGGACCGCTGCAGGTTGCGGAAGATCGGGAGTCGCTGGATCAACCGGGTTGTGTCAGCGAACCTGAGGCCACGGAGCCGGGCGTTTGCCGGATTGCAGGTAGCGCAACAGGCAGTGGCAAGCGACTGACCATTGCTGTGGTCGGTGGCTCGCATTCATCCCAGTGGCTCCCGGCGCTGAAGCTGATTGCCGAGCCCTCGGGGTGGGATGTCCTTTCGTTTACGAAGAGCAATTGTCCGTTCTACGTCGGCGCCAGCGGCGTCAGCGAGAAGGAGGTTGGCTCCTGCCAGCGCTGGAATCAGAACGTGATGCAGGCGCTTTTGAAACTGCGCCCCGATGCGGTGTTCATGACTTCCACGCGCTATAACGATGATGCCGACGATGAGTTTGTGCCGGATGGCTACATCAATGCATGGCATCAGCTCGCCGCCGCGCACATCAAGGTGATTGCGCTCAGGGACAATCCGGACTTTGAATTCGATGTGTCCGCCTGCGTGGAATTGCACGGCGCCGACTCGCCGTTGTGCGCCTTGCCGCGCCACCGGATGTTGGAAATTCCGAGCCCCACCGAGTTGATTCCCAACCCACCGGCGACCGTTCGGTTCATCGACCTGAGCGACTATTTCTGCGATGGCCAGGTCTGCCCGCCGGTCATCGGCAACGTGTTGGTCTACCGGCACATGAATCACATCACGGCGACCTATGTCAGGACGCTGGCGCCGATGTTGCAGAGTGAGCTGCAGAGGGCTCTCGAGAGCGACACGGGGACCTGAACGAGGCGGTTGCGCTGCCCTCGCACCGCAGACAGAATACCGCCCCCTGATGTGACGGCGGCGCCCCCATTGCAGACTGCAACGATTCGACTGATTGGCATCGATGTGGATGGCACGCTGGTGGGTACGGGTGGACTCATCCACCCCCGGGTCTGGGAGGCTGTCACACACGCTCGTGAGCGCGGAATTCACCTCGCACTGTGTTCTGGACGCCCCGCTTTCGGCCTGGCGTTGGAATACGCTCGCCGCCTGGAACCGAGCGGCTGGCACATCTTCCAAAACGGGGCCAGCATCCTCAATCTCGCCACCGGCCACTCGCGCTCCGTTGCGCTCCCGGTGCACTGGGTAAAAACACTGATCGAGCAGGCACGCCGCACCGGCGAAGTACTCGAGCTTTACAGTGATACAGGGTACGCGGTGGAAAGCACCTTGCCGTGGGCAAAGGAGCACGCGGAGCTGCTCGGTCTCGAGTATCAGCCACGCCCACTCGAATCACTCACTCAACCCGTCGTCCGCGCCCAATGGCTGCTGTCACCTGAGCGCGCCGCTGAATTCACGGCCGCCCCGCATCCCGGGCTCGAGGTCGCGCAGTCCACCTCGCCCCTCATGGTCGACACGCAATTTGTTGGATTGACTCACGAGGGAGTTACCAAGGGGACCGCGATGCGCAGCATCGCCGATGAGTACGGCGTGCCGTTGCAGAATGTCATGTATGTGGGTGACGCCGGCAACGACCTGTCAGCACTGCGAATCGTCGGCTGTCCCGTTGCGATGGGCAACGCCGACCCGGCTGTCAAAGCCGCGGCAAAGCACACCGTGGACCTCGTGGACCGCGGTGGCCTTGCGCAGGCGCTCGAGATGGCAATCGCGAGTCAGTGAACCGCCACTGTTGATTTCAGCTTGATATCAGCGCTGGAGGCGCCGAGCTGCAGCTCGTAGCTTCCCTTGTTGACAGCGTACCGCTTGTGCTCGACATCGTAGTGCGTGAAGTCCTTGTCCGGGACCAGCGTGAACGTCGCGTGGCGGGTCTCGCCCGGCTGTAGCGACAAACGCTGGAACCCACGCAGTGACTTCCCAGCGCGCCTGACAGGAGGCGCAACCTCCCGCACATAGAGCTGAACAACTTCATCACCCGCCAGCTTGCCAACGTTCTTGACGTCAACCTCGACCTGGATGCGATCAGAGTCGCCCACTTTAGCCTGGTCGACTTTCAGGCCGGAATACTCAAAGCGGGTGTACGACAGGCCATACCCGAACGGGAACAGCGGCTCACCTTCGAAGTAACGATAGGTGCGGCCTTTCATGTTGTAGTCATCAAAGGGCGGCAGCTTCTCGTCTGCCTTGTAGAATGTCACCGGCAGTCGCCCACCCGGGTTGGTCGCACCGAACAACGCAGCGGCAACAGCATCGCCTCCCCGTTGCCCCGGATACCATGCCAGCAGAATCCCTGGAATGTGCTGCTTCGCCCAGTCAACCGCCAGGGCCGATCCGGTCATGAGGACCAACACAACCGGCTTGCCCGTCGCTTGCACCGCCTCCAGAAGCTTCTGCTGCGAGCCCGGGAGCCGCAGATCGCTGCGATCACCGCCCGCGAAGCCTGGGTAGCTGACCTGCATCTGCTCACCTTCCACGTCTCCTGAGAGGCCGCCAACGAACACCACGGCGTCAGCCGATTTCGCGGCATCCAACGCCGTAGTAAACGGATCCTTGGCTCCCGGGAGCTGCCAGGCGAGACGCACCTCGGCGTCGCGAATATCCTCGAAATATTCGAGCTCGATGTCGTAGGCCTTGCCGGCCTCGAGGTCGATGGCCACGCTCTGGCTCTGCATGCGCGGATTCAGGTGCCAGTTGTCGATCAACAGTTTGCCATTCACATACAACCGGAAACCGTCGTCGGCGCCGACGGTCAGCTCGTAGCGACCCGACACCGGAGGCAGCAGTTGGCCGCTCCAGCGGATGCAGAAATTGTCGTTGGGAAGCGCCTTGTCGGCAGCCAACTGGCCCTGTGCGACCAGGTCGTCAGTGGGCGACCCGCGATCCCAACGGAACGCGACGCGAGCGTCGGTGCGAGTCAGTGACGGTTGGCCTTCAAACTCGCGGCCTTTGAAATACTCGCCTTTCAATCCATGATCAGACGACGTGGCCGACGGACGCAAGTACTGCGACTCGATCACCGGCGCCGCCCGTGGTTCTTCGCGGCCTTCCACCAGATCAGCGCCGCGCGCGTACACAACCTTCGTGTTCGGCCCTACCGCATTACGAATACCCTGCAGGACTGTGACCGGCGCCGCAGGCGTTCCAAAGTAATTGCCGAGCAGCGCGACTGTGTCATCGGCAGTCGGGCCAATCACGGCGAGCGTTTTCAGGCTCCTGGACAGTGGCAACACACCGTCGTTCTTCAACAGCACCATGGAGGACTCTGCGGCATGCAATGCCAGCTCGTCGTGACCGGGTGATTGATTGGCGCTGTACGGGATCTGCGCCCATTTGACCTGGGCTGGTGGATCAAACATGCCGAGCTGCATGCGCGCGAGCATGAGCCGGCGGACCGCTGTGTCGATCTGCGCTTCGGTCACGAGACCTTGCTTTACGGCACCCTCCAGGGCCGCGTAGGCATGGCCGCAGTCCAGGTCCATGCCGGCGCGCAGGGCCATGGCGGCGCCCTCTTCGGCAGACTTCGCGGACTTGTGTTGTTTGTAGATGTCGTCGACCGAGTCGCAATCCGAAACAATGTATCCCTTGAAGCCCCATTCCTGCCGCAGGATGTCATGGAGGAGCCGCGGGCTCGCCGAGGCAGAAACGCCGTTGACGCGGTTGTATGCACCCATGACCGACGACACATGGCCCTCCTGTACCAGGGCGCGGAATGCAGGGAGGTAGGTTTCGTACAGGTCCTCCTCGGTCGGATGCACATCGAAGTGATGCCGCTCCGGCTCGGGACCACTATGGACTGCATAGTGTTTGGCTGTTGCCCCGGCCTTGACGTATTTCGGGTCGTCGCCCTGCATGCCGGTGACGAAGGCCACGCCCATACGGCCGGTCAGATAGGGGTCCTCACCGTATGTTTCCTGCCCACGGCCCCAGCGAGGGTCGCGGAAGATGTTGATGTTGGGGGACCAGAAATTGAGACCCTGGTAGCGGGCATGCTGGCCGCGACGCTCGGCTTCCTGATGCTTTGCTCGCGCCTCGTCGCTGATCGCGGTGGAGACTTCGTGCATCAGGGAGGGGTCGAAGGTAGCGGCGAGCCCAATGGCCTGCGGGAACACCGTTGCCAGGCCGCCTCGGGCGACGCCGTGGAGGGCTTCATTCCACCATTCGTATGCTGGGACGTTGAGGCGAGGGATGGCCGCCGCGTCGTTCTGCATCTGGGAGATCTTCTCTTCCAGGGTCATGCGGCTGACCAGGTCCGCTGCGCGGTCCTGGAAGCTGCGGCTGGTGTCCAGGTAGACAGGTGGTTTGTCAGCCCCCGCGGCCGGTAAGGCGAGCAGACCGATAACGACGCCGCAGATAATCGATCGAAGCATCCTGCAATCCCCCTCTTTTGCCTGGGGACTATGGTAGCGCTACCACTCCTCGCCCGTCACCTAGTGCTTGAACCTGCTCGGCTTCTTCTTCGGCGGGGGATTCTTCGCGGCCTCCTTGGCCAATGCCGCGGTCACGGCTTTTTGCGCCCAGCGCACGAGCTCGTCTTCGTCCTCGAGGACCTCGGCCGGCACGGTGTAGTAAGTCATCTGCACCTTGACGCCCGGACGTGGCTGGAAGCCCTCACTGCCGCGCGCCTCGTATTCCGGCCGAGTCGAATCGTCGGTCTTGAAATACAACCGGTCTTTGTACAGCAACCCGAAGAACGTTCCGCGGCTGTACAACCCCAACCCGCCGAACATGCGTCGCGCTTCAACGCCCCCCAGGCCCTTGAGCTGACCAAGGAGATAATCCAAGTACTGCTTACTAACAGCCATTACCGTGTCGACCGGGGCTCAACCCACAGCGCCCACGCTCGCCCCCGGAGCTCGCCATCTGCACCATACAACGCCGTCCCGGCCTCATGCTTCTGCCCACTTGTACGAATCCCCCACCCAACCACGACACACCGTTCGCCAATTCTAACAGGTTGATCCAACTCTGCAGTGAATTGCGCGAGCAACATCATCCGATCATCAGGCGTGACGGCAGCGTATCCGGGACAATCCAGCGCGGCCCACATGTACTCCGGTCTCACCGTCCCATCACCGCTGTCGAGCGATGCGTCCGGCGTCCACGGCGAAGCAACCATATCGGATCCCGCTACGATTCCTGCGTATATGCACAGACCATCGCCCGGATGGCGCTTGGTGCCACAAACAAAACACGTCGGAAATGGATGCTTGGTAAACCCCATGTAATTGCGCGAAGCTTCGATCGCCTTCTCATACGGAACAGGCGGAGGCAGATTCACATCGAGGGTCGCCGGCGCGCAGCCAGCCAGCAGCAGCCCACCCTCTCGCACCTCGACTCCGCCATCAGGCGTCGCAACAACACCCAGCTCGGTGTCCAGCGGTGGAGGCGCTTTGAGTCGCACCGACAACGGTTGCATCTCGGGAGACTGAGACGTAAACGCCGGCCGCGGCACTTGCGCCGCGACCATTCCCGAGAAATAACCGCCATTGGCGGTCGTGGGCGGCCCACAGAACCGCTTCGCGATGACCAGGCTTTGCACCCTCGAACCTCATCGTCATGCGCGCTCCCATAGCGAGCGCGCTTCTGCAGCGATGATATCGGGATATTCCTCGGGGAAGAACAGCTTGGCCTCCGGGATCCGCCGAATCCCGGTGAATCGCGGGAAAAGGCCGGCCAGGTAATCCGGGCTGTGCGTCGAGAAAATCTTGTCGCTCATTCCCCAGACGACGCGCGTGGGCTGCGTGCATTTCTTCAACAGTGGCGCAATCCCCGCCAGCGGGTTCGGCGACAACCCGAGGGTATATTGGTTCACCAGCGCCTTGCGCTCGGCAGAGGCAACGAGCGGCGCCAGATACTGCTCGAGTGCGACATCCGTCAGGTGAGCCGGATTGCTGTAGCACATCCCGCCCAGCCCATACGCCGAGCGCGCCACGTCCTTGTGATTCAACCAGGGCTCGAGCCACAGGTCCGGGTAAACACCCGCCTGCGCCATGTCCAGGATCGGCTGCAGGGCCGCCGGCGGACTATCAGGTTCGACGTCACAGTTGGTGAGCAATAAAGTCCGCACCTTCTGCGGGTATCGGGTCACAAACAATTGCGCGATCGCTCCGCCACTGTCGTTGGCAATCACATCGACATTGTCGACCGACAGTTTGTCGAGAAACGCCGCCAGCATGTTGGCCTGTGCCGCGGGTGTTACGGCCTGCCCTGCAGCCACTTCTGTGCGCCCCAATCCCATGGAGTCCGGAGCAATACAGCGCCTGTCAGCGGACAGCCGCTCGATCGCTCCCCGCCACTGAAAGCTGCTCAACGGAAAGCCATGCAGAAACAACACCGCCGGCCCCGTACCCCGGTCAATATAGGCAATCCGGCCGAACGCCGTCTGCGCAAACTTGCGCTCCTTGTCGTAGCGCCTCGCCGCCTCGGCGTCTGCCTCCGTCGTGTGTGGATCGGCGGTCAGTCCCTTGCTGCGGGCAATGCGAGCCAACAGGGGTCCCGAAACCAGCCCACCCGCCGTCCCCGCCAGAAATGTTCTACGGTTCATGATCCCATCCCTTTTGAGAATTGTTGCGGCGTGCGCCCATACGCCCGCCTGAAGGAAGCTGTGAAATGACTGTGGCTGGAAAATCCCAGATCCATGCTGAGCGCGCTGATATCGGCACCCGGAAGCAATTCCAACGCGCGTGCCAGCCGCAACCGCAGTTGGTATCGATACAGCGGGATCCCTTCGACCTGCTTGAACAGCTGCGTGAGATAAACAGGCGACACGCCTACTTGCGCCGCGACATCACTCAACGTCCAGCGGCGCGTCAAATCCGAAGCCAACACCAGCTTCGCCCGCTCCACTAACTTCCGTTTACCCCACGTCCCGCGCGGCGCCCCCTCGCCCAAGGCACTGCGCGCCAGGGCGAGCGCCATGGACTCGGCTTCCAGCTCTCCGATGAGCTGATTCACCAACCGGTGCCGCAATTGCACCAGCAGTGTCTGAGCCTCCGTGGTAATCCGCCGTCGCAGCTCATTCGGCTTCTGCGGCGCCAGTTCCGCGCGAACCGGCTCAGAAACCACCATCGATAAACAAGCGTCCCCGCCCGCAACCGGGTGGCTGATCTGATAGCACTCCCCACGGTTGAAGAACAACACCTGATTCGCTTCAGCAACCGCTTCACTACGCCCGACGTGGCGCACATACACGCCCCGATACGGAAACACCATGTGCGTAGCAGACGCACACTCCTCCGGGCTCCGATGCCTACAAGACCCCCGGCACGCCACATCCAGCAGCGTAACCGCCTTCGTCACGAGGAGTGTTCGAACAGATAACTCGTCCATGCCCCCAGAGTAGAAAACCCGGGGTCACGCCAGCAATGACCTCAGAGGTCATGGACCTGACTATCCGAAAGTCGCGGTCTACAACAGATGCGGCTGGTGCTTCTCGAGCCATCGCAAAGCGACGGCATTGAGGGCCTCAGCGCAGGCAACGCACTCGGCCAGGGCGGAATCAGGCGGCTTCGAGCAGTCGCTGTACAGTCTGCGGATCCGGCGTGATCTGCTCCAGGCTAACGCCGAGCAAGTTCCTCAAGGTCATGCTCGCCACCGATCAGAAATATCTTCGGTTTGCGTAGCACATCCGTGATAAACGAGGATTTTTGCTGGAGCCTGGATTTCCATTCGCGCACTGAGAAAACTTTCGGATTGATCTCACGGCCCAACTGTTGTTGCGCCGGATAGAGTGCTTCAACGAGCACACCAAATTCTACCGACCCGATGACGAGTAAATCAACATCACTACCGGCAGATTCAGCTCCGCGCGCCACGGATCCGAAGATAAAAGCAACATCTATCTCATCGGTCAGAGACGTGAGCGTCTCAACAACGGTGTCTGCGAGCCCGGAAGTCTTTCGGAGTATTCCTGACAACTCGGCAAAAATAGGTGAGGCACGATTCGCGCGGTACAACATTAGATTCCCACGCTTCTCCTGCGTGAGGAGTCCGACGTCGGCTAGAAGCCTCAGCTCTCGCGTCAGAGTGCCTTGTGTCAAACCCGTACGTCGTGCGATCTCACGCCCATGCAGTGATTCATCAGGCTGGAGCACCAGTAGACCCAGCACCCGACGGCGATACCCAGGAAACAAAACGGATGCCAGAGATCGATGCATAATTAGCATCGATTGTCGCCTTTTTGGCATCACCCCGCAAGGGGCTTACGTCGCGTCGTGGAAGATCACGCCGAGGGTGTGGCGGTGGCCGCTGCGGAGGCGGCTTACGCCGTGGCGCATGTTTACGCGGTACATGCCGCGCACGCCTTTTACCGGGCGGTGGTGGACGGCGAAGATGACTGCGTCGCCTTGGCGCAGGGGAACGACTTCGGCGCGGGACTGCATGCGGGGGCGTTGTTCGGTGAGGACGAATTCGCCGCCGGTGAAGTCTTCACCGGGCTGCGAGAGCAGCACGGCTACCTGCAGGGGGAAGACATGCTCGCCATAGAGGTCCTGATGCAAGCAGTTGTAATCACCCGCCGCGTACTGAAGCAACAACGGAGTGGGCCGCGTCTGGCCGGCCTTGGCACAGCGCTTCAGGTACTCCGAGTGTTGAGTTGGATACTGGACATCGATATTCAGCAGCTCATTCCAGCGGTTTGCGATGGGTGCGAGCCGTGGATAGAAATCGGCACGCAGTTGCGCAACCACGTCGGGTAGCGGGTACGAGAAGTATTTGTACTCGCCGCGTCCGAAGCCGTGCCGGCTCATGACGACACGGCTGCGGAACATGCCTTCCTGAGAGTACAGCGCCGCCAGAGACCGGCATTGAGCCGGCTCCAGCACACGCTCCACGACAGCACTGCCCTGACCGCTGAGGTCAGCGCTCACCGCATCCCAGTCGATGCCGTCACAGCGTGCGAGGTGAGCCCCACGGCCCACTTCGCCCACCTGCACTCCGCCAGCTACCAACTGTCGGTCGCTCATCGCGCACCCTCTCTAGCCAACAACGCCCGCTTACGCTCAATACCCCACCGATACCCCGACAACCCCCCATCGCTTCGCACGACCCGATGACAAGGGATCGCAATCGCGATCGGGTTGGCAGCACAAGCAGCGGCGACAGCGCGCACTGACTTCGGTGACCCGATCCGGTTGGCGATGTCGAGATAACTGGCCGTCGCACCCGCGGGAATCTCCCGCAAAGCCCGCCACACCTTGCGTTGAAAGTCCGTGCCCCGGGCATCCAAAGGCACATCGAAGCTGCCCCGAGGCGCATCAACAAACGCGACGACCTTCTTGTGCACAGCGGTGACCGCAGTCTCCACCAGGTCCGCATCGGGAAAACGCTCCTGCAGGTCCTGCTTCAGGACCGCAGGAGACGCCCCGAGGAGAACCGCACAAACACCCTTCGTGCTGGAAGCAACGAGGACCGACCCCAGCGAGCAGTCACTGACGGAATATTCGACTGTAGAGTTCATGGCACGTCCTCAGCATGGTTAATGCGTGCCATTGTCGTGACCAGGCAGCCCCAGCGCATTCCGATTCTTGCGCACCGACAGCCTGCGCCAACTCAAACCAATGTGGCGATGAACACGGCCAGTATGGCCAGCGGACACACGTATCGCAGCAGCCACACAATCGCGATGCGGGCGATGGGCGTAGTCTCGGCAAGCTCATCGCGCTCGAACGCCGCGCTGACACGCCACCCCACCAGGATGCTCGTCAGCAACGCCCCCACCGGCATCATGATGTTGGACGACACGTAATCCAACAGGTCGAACACCGTCTTGTGCGCGAACACAGGAATGAAGCTCAGCGGAAACCACCCAGCCCATAGATTGAACGACAGCACCGAGCCAATACCCAGCACCCACGAGCTGATGCCAATCGTCCAGACTGCCGCGGCGCGCGACAGCCCAAAACGCGACATCACCCACGCCGCCACCGGCTCCAGCAGCGCAATGGAAGGCGTAGTGGCCGCCAGCACCAGCAGCAGAAAGAACAAACTACCCACGAGCCGCCCGCCCGGCATTTCGGTGAACACACGCGGCAGCACATCGAATACCAACGCCGGCCCCTGCGCCGGATTCATCCCATACCCAAACACCAACGGAAAGATCATCATCGTGGCCAGCAGCGACACTGCCAGGATCGAGGCTGTAATCACCAGCGAAGTGCGCACCAGGGAGGTTCCCCGCTCGATGTAGGCGCCAAAGGCAATCATCATGGCCTGGCCCACGCCGGTGGCATAGAAAGCCTGGCCGATGGCGGACAGCACCACCTGCGCATTGACCGCCGAGAAGTCAGGTTTGAAGGCGAAGGTCAATCCGCGGCGCACATCCCCGGTGGACAGTGCATACCCCACCAGGATCAGCAACAACACCAACAAGGCCGGTGCCCGGATTTTATTGGCAGGTTCGATGCCACCCTGCAGCCCGCGCGCTGAGATCACAACCACGAGGGCGACAAACACCGCGTGCCAGCACTCCACCTCGAGCGGCCGAGCCTGAAATTCAGTCCACAGGCCAGCCACATGCTGAGGTCCCGCATCCGCCAGCAGGCCGATCGCGCACTTCCACGCGTAGGCCAACACCCAGCCGGCAATGACCGTGTAGTACGAGAAGATCAGGTACGCCGCCAGCGTTCCCAGGATCCCGATAGCATTCCAGCGTCGATTGCCAGCCACCGCGCCAGCGGCGTCCGGCGGGCTCAGCCGCGACGTTCTACCGAGCGCAAACTCCGCAGCGAGCAGCGGCGTCGCCACCAACACGCACGCCAGGATGAAAATGAGAATGAAGGCGCTGCCACCACCCGTTCCGGCCAGATAGGGGAAGCGCCAGATGCTTCCCAATCCGACGGAGGCGCCGGCCGTGCACAAGTACACCGAAAGGTTCGACGACCAGGCAGCCGCCGGCCGGCCCGCAGAGGATGCCATTCAGTTAAAGACCCCCAGCTCGTTTTATCGGAAAAGTGGCTCGCGACCCTTTTTCGGACGCGCAGCTTTAGCGCCGGCCCCGGAGACCGCGCATTGAGTGAGGCTACCGTAATTTGCCGGCTCCTGGCTGGGCCTTTGGCTGCGGCGCGGCACCCCGTGTAACGAAGCCAGCCCCCATCCGGGCGATTTCAGCGAGGCGCTCTGTCTGTCACATTCCGTAACCAGAATTGATGGACAGCCAAAAAGGGGCACACCATGGCAGCAGACGGCTCCGCGAAACCGGTAAGTGTCGACAGCTACGAACGCCACCTCGTCACCGATACCATTGTGGATCCCAGCGCGGCAGCCCCGCGCGATCGCTTCGAAGCCTTTGCTCGCGCAGTGCGCGACATCCTGTCGCAGCGATGGATCGACACCGAGGGCACCTACGCCCGCGCGAACCCGAAGCGCATCTACTACCTCTCCATGGAATTCCTGATCGGCCGAACGTTGGCGAACAACGTTACGAACCTGTTCCTGGACGAATCCGTCCGAAAGCTGGTCGAGGAGCACGGCCTCGACTGGCCCACCCTGCTCGACGAAGAGCCCGACGCCGGCCTTGGCAACGGCGGCTTAGGCCGCCTGGCGGCCTGCTTCCTGGACTCCATGGCCACCCTGCAACTCCCCGCCATGGGATACGGTCTCCGCTACGAATACGGCATGTTCCGCCAGGTGTTCCGCGACGGCTGGCAGCAGGAACAGCCCGACAACTGGCTGCAGTACCGCGATCCCTGGGAAGTCGCACGACCCCAGGAACAGGTCGAAGTGAAGCTCAACGCCTCGTACGAGGTTCGTGAGGGCGGCTTGCGCGCCATCGTGGGCAAGCCTTCAACGCTCATCGGAATTCCCTACGACCGTCCGGTTGTCGGCTACGGTGGCAAGACCATCAACACGCTGCGTCTGTGGGCTGCGAGCGCCACGGACTATTTCGACTTCCAGGTGTTCAGCCACGGCGAGTTTGTGGGCGCGGTTGCTGAAACACTGGAAGCAATGTCGCTCACGCGCGTGCTCTACCCCGACGACTCCACCAGCATGGGCCAGGGTCTGCGCTTCGTGCAGGAGTACTTCCTGGTTGCCTGCTCGCTGGCCGACCTGATTCGTCGCTTCCGGCGCCTCGGCGGCCAATGGAGCCAGTTGCCTGACAAAGTCGCCATCCAGATGAACGACACGCACCCCTCACTCAGCGTGCCGGAGCTGATGCGCATCCTGTTGGATGAGGCGCATCTGGGGTGGGATGAGGCCTGGGACCTGACGCGGCGGACGCTGGCCTACACCAACCACACCCTGTTGCCCGAAGCCCTGGAGAAGTGGCCGCTGGCGTGGTTTGAGGCTCTCCTGCCCCGGCACCTGGAAATCATCTACGAAATCAACCGCCGGCTGCTCGATGAAGTGCGTGCCCGCTATCCCGGCGATGACGGCCGCGTGCAGCGAATCAGCCTGATCGAAGGCGACGGCAACAAGAAAATCCGCATGGCCAACATCGCCATCGTCGGCTCGCACAGCACCAACGGTGTTGCCGCAATTCACTCCGAGCTGCTGCGCACGACCACGGTCAAAGACCTGGCCGAGCTGTTTCCAGAGCGCTTCAGCAACAAGACCAACGGCGTCACGCCACGTCGCTGGCTGCTAATCGCCAACCCGCCCGTGGCTGGTTGGATCCACGCGTCAATCGGTGACGGCTGGGTAACCGACCTGTCCGAGCTCCGTCGCCTGAAGCCGCTGGCCGACAACCCAGGCGTGCGCAATGCCTATCGGGCCGCCAAGAGCGAAGCCAAGGTACGCTTCGCCGCCTGGCTGAAGAAAACCCAGGGTATCACCATCGCCGCGGATTCCATGTTTGACTGCCAGGTCAAGCGCATCCACGAGTACAAGCGCCAGTTGCTGAATGCACTGCGAATCGTGGTCCTCTACAACCGCCTGCGCGCCAACCCGAACGCCACGTCCGCTCCGCGAACCTTTATTTTTGCGGGCAAGGCGGCTCCTGCCTACCTGCTTGCGAAGCTGATCATCAAGTTCATCCACGACCTGGCCGACACCGTCGACAATGACCCGGTGGTCGGCGGACGAATGAAGGTGTTGTTCCTACCCGAATATGACGTCTCGCTGGCGGAGATCCTGATCCCCGCCGCGGATGTTTCCAACCAGATCTCGACCGCAGGCTATGAAGCGAGCGGCACGAGCAACATGAAGTTCATGATGAACGGGGCGCTGACACTCGGTACGCGGGACGGCGCGACCATCGAAATGGCGGAGGAAGCCGGCGAGGAGAACTTCTTCCTCTTTGGTCTGACCGCGGCAGAAGTCGCCAACAGCCGCGGCTGGTACAACCCGTACTGGCATTTCGAAAACGAGGCCGAGACGCGCGCCGCCCTGGAGCTGATCAGCTCAGGGCACTTCAACCGCTCCAACCCGGGTCTCTATGCGCCGATCGTCGACACAATGCTGAAGAACGGCGATCACTACATGCACCTGGCGGACCTGACGTCCTACCTGGTCGCGGATGAGCGTGTCCGCCAGTTGTACGCGAACCCGGATGAGTGGGCGCGCAAGGCGATCCTGAACATTGCCGGCTCGGGCAAGTTCTCGAGCGACCGTACGATCGCAGAGTACGCGCGCGGGATCTGGAACACGCAGCCCTGCCCCGTCAATGAGTAATCAAGTCGCGAACAGCTGCGCCTCGATGTCCTTGAATGCTTTGAATTCCAGAGCATTCCCGGACGGGTCCAGGAAGAACAGGGTGGCCTGCTCGCCAGGCTCACCCGTGAAGCGAATATAGGGCTCGATAACAAACTGCACGCCGTGTTGTTTGAGGCGCGCGGCGAGCGTCTGCCAGTTTTCCATTTCCAACACAACACCGAAATGCGGAACCGGTACGCCGTGCCCGTCCACCGGGTTGTAGTGCGAAGAGATGCGCCCTTCGGACCCGAGCGCCGGGTTCAGATGGCACACGAATTGATGCCCAAACAGGTTGAAGTCCACCCACTGGGGCGCGCTGCGCCCCTCGGTACACCCGAGCACGCCCGTGTAGAAACGGCGCGCCTCTGCGATGTCACGCACCTGCACAGCAATGTGAAAAGGTGTCAGTTTCATTTGGTCAACCGCGCAGGAGATAACATCTCGGCACTGAGCCCCGCAGCGGCAACGTGCTGAGGAAAGGGTAAACCGCTCGCGAGCGCGGCACAAGCCTCGCCCATCGCCGCGGAAGTTTGAATCCCATAGCCCCCCTGGGCTGCCACCCAGAAGAAGCCGGGAACGACTGGATCAAATCCGCCCACCAGCGCTCCATCGGACACGAACGAGCGCAATCCCGCCCAGACACGTGACGGCCGGTTGACGGTCAACGTGGTGATGGACTCGATCCGGTCGATCGCCAGGGCAACATCCAACTCCTCCGCTTGCACATCGTGCGGAGCAACCGGGTCTGCATTGGCAGGCGAGCCGAGCAACATGCCGGCCTCCGGCTTGAAGTACCAATCCTCTTCGGCACCCATCACTGCCGGCCACGAGGCGGTGGCGACATCGGCAGGCGGCGCGAAGATGAACGCGGACCGGCGGCGCGGCTCGAGCCCAATCGGCGTCACACCAGCCATCCGTGCGACAACATCCGCCCAGGCCCCGGCCGCATTGAGTACTACAGGAGCGGCAAACACTCTGTCACCCGCGTACACGTGCCAACCGGCGCCATCCCGTTCGAATCGCGTCACTTCGCAATCACAATGCACGACACTGCCGCGCCGACGCAGCTCCCGCAGGTAGCCCTGGTGAAGCGCATTCACATCGATATCGCAGGCGTGCGGCTCATACACGGAGCCGAGTATTTGATCCGCGCGGAAGACCGGCACCAGGTCGATGGTTTGCGACGGACTCAGTCGCCGGGTGAGCGTGGCGGAGGAACTGATCTCCTGCCAGTATTCTTCCAGCTGCGGTTCCTGGGTCTTGGTGGCGACCACCAGGGTCCCACGCCGCGATAACAGCGGATGCTCGACGAATCCGGCCGGAGGGTTTGCAAAGAATGGCCGGCTGGCACGAGTGAGGGCACGCACCTGTTCGGGACCGTAAGTCTCCATGAACAGAGCCGCCGAGCGGCCTGTGGAGTGGTATCCGGGGTGCGGCTCCCGTTCCAACACCACGACGCGCGCATGCCGGGCCAGAAAGTAAGCCACGGAGGCCCCGGCGACACCTGCCCCGATGACTATGAAATCAGCATTTTCCACGGGGCGCAGTATGCCATACCGCGACCGGCCGGAAGCCGACGGCTATCGGAGGGCGTGGCGCGCGGATGCTACTTCGAGACTTCCTTCCGAAGATCGGCCACATTGGCCGCCGTCAGGTTGGAAGGCTCCGCTCCAAAGCGAGCCGTGACATAGTTGGCCACAGCCGCAATCTCCGTATCGGAATATGCATCGCCAAAGTCGGGCATATACAGGCCGCCATGCACATTGTTTTGCGAGGAGCCCGCGACCACGATCTGCACCACGTTGGTGGCGGACGGATCGTTGACCGCCCGGGAGCCGGTCAGATCCGCATAGGAAAGAATCGGGCTGTTGCCACTCCATCCATGACAGCTTGCGCAGGCGCCCTCATAGACCTCTTTGCCGCGCGGATCGATTGAAGCCGTCACACCCATGTTATGGTCAGGGGGTGCTGCCGCATTCTTTACAACCGGTTGATCCTTTGAAACAGTGGGCGGCACACTGGCTACGTAAGCTGCCAGGGCGTTGACATCGGACTGCGTCAGATACCTCAGGCTGTACTCGACAGCCTCGCCCATCGGCCCATCGGCCGTGCCGCGGCCAGCCGCGTGACCTGTCGAGATGTACTTCGCAATCTCCGCAGGACTCCACTCGCCGATGCCGGACTGCTTGTCACTGGAGATGTTGTAGGCCACCCAGCCCGCTTGCTTTGCGCCGGCGAACTTCTTGCGGTTGTCGAGGGAGAACGCAGCGTTGCGCGGCGTATGGCATTCGCCGCAGTGAGCCATTGCCTCCGCAAGATAGGCACCGCGGTTCCACTCAGCACTGCGCTCAGTGTTGGGCTCGAAGCGTTTGTCAGGGTTGAAGAACGCAGACCAGAAACCCATCAGCCAACGCTGATTGAACGGAAATGACAGCGTGTTTACCGGCCGCGGAGCATCCACCGGCGCCAGGCTGAACAGATACGCTTTGATCGCGAGCGCATCGGCGTCGGTCATGTACGTGTACGACGCATACGGCATTGCGGGATAAAACCGCGTGCCGTCCCGCCCAATTCCTTGATGGATGGCCCGAATAAATTCCGCGTCGCTGTAGTCGCCGATACCGGTCTTCTTGTCCGGCGTGATGTTGGTGGAATACAGAGTGCCGAACGGCAGAACAAAGGGTCGGCCGCCGGCGAAGGGCTGGCCGCCCTCAGTCGAGTGGCAAGCCTGGCAGTCGGCCGCGCGCGCCAGGTACTCGCCGCGCTGGATGAGACTGGCGTTCGCCAGCTCCTCCGGGACACCATCCCCAGCGGGGACACCCGCGGCGCTCGATCCAGGGGCTCCCCGCTTGCCGTTGGCGAAATCCATCGGCCCGGGCCCCAACACGAGCCATGCCCCGAAAGCCGCAGCGCACAGCGCAACGACTATTACGCCGATGAGGAGAGATCGAGTCGCCGAGCCCCGTTGGGTCCGTCGGGCCCAGCGGTTCCACCGGGATCGCGGGTTTACCCGGGTTGTCTGCGTCCGATTGACTGATACCACCATGTGCTCTCCGAGATCAGGCCGTCTTCTTGCCCGTAATAGCATCTTTCTTGCCTGCCAGCACCTCACGGTCGATGGGGAGCCGGCGCAGAGGAATACCCGTCGCGGCAAAGATGGCATTGCGCACGGCCGGGGGACCTGCGGTAGTGCCGGTCTCCCCAATCCCACCCGGCGTCTCGGTGCTCGGAATCAAATGCACTTCGATCGCGGGCGCCTGGTCCATCCGCAGCATGCGGTAATCATGGAAGTTGCTCTGCTGCACGCGCCCCTTTTCCAGGGTGATTTCGCCGTATAACGCGGCAGTGAGGCCGAATATGAGACCGCCCTGGATCTGGGCAATCACCGTGTCGGGATTCACCACAATCCCCGTATCCACCGCGCTGACGATGCGATGGATGCGAACTTCGCCCGCTTTGTCGACCTCAACTTCGGCGACCGTGGCAATGTAGCTGCCGAAGGCAGCCTGCGCGCAGATACCGCGACCCACTCGCCCACCGTTTCGGGCCGTCAAAGGCTGACCCCATCCGGACTTGCTTGCAACGAGGTCAATTGCGGCTCGCATGCGTGGATTTTTTTCCACCAGGCCGCGACGGAATTCAATCGGGTCCTTGCCCACCTTCCTGGCCAGCTCGTCAATGAAGCCCTCGATCGCGAAGACGTTGTTGTTCGGGCCGACGCCGCGCCAGAACCCGGTCGGCACGCCGGGCGGCTCCTGCCGAACGTACTCGATCCGCATATCGGAGAATTCGTAAGGCAGGTCGATAGCAGCGTCCACCGCGTCGATATCGACTCCTTTCTGGAACGCCGGAGCCAGCCAGCGGGCGATGATTGCGGAGCCGACTATCCGATGCCGCCAGCCAACGATCTTGCCGCCGGATATCGAGGCGGCCATCCGGTCCTGGTATACCGGCCGATAGACGTCGTGTTGAATGTCCTCTTCCCGAGTCCACACCACTTTTACCGGTCCCTCGACCTTCTGCGCGATGCGGACCGCGATCTCGACGTAGTCGACCTCGAGTCGACGGCCGAAGCCGCCACCGATGAGATAGTTGTGTACGGTCACTTTCTCCAACGGCAGTCCGGTGACCTTGGCGGCGACTGCTTGCGCCCGTGCCAGCACTTGGGAGCCTACCCAGACTTCGCAACTGTCCGGCTTCACGTGCACGGTGGCGTTCAAAGGCTCCATGGTGGCGTGCGCCAGGAAGGGCAACTCGAAGTCAGCCTCGATCCGCTCACCCTGTGACAGGGCTTTGTTGACGTCACCCGCCGCCTTGGCGGTGACACCCTCGCCTTGCCCGGCCTCACGCAGTTGCTTCCACACTTCGTGGGTGTCGACTGCGGCATGGGGGCCGGACTTCCAGACGATGTTGAGAGCGGCGAGCCCTTGTTTGGCAGCCCACATGTGATCGCCAACGACGGCGACCACATCATCCAGCACCACAACCTGGCGGACTCCCGGGAGGGTCTTGGCTTTCGCGTCGTCGACACGATCGACCTTGCCGCCAAATTCCGGGCACAGTGCCAGGGTGGCGAATTTGACTCCCGCTGGCAGAACGTCGATGCCGTACTGAAGCTTGCCGTTGACCTTGTCAGGCGTGTCATAGCGTTTCAGGGGCTGGCCGACCAACTTGAAGGTGTTGATTGCCTTCAGGGGTGGGTCTTTCGGCGGAGTCACACCAGTGGTGTGATCGATCAGCGCACCGTAGCCGAGCTTTTTGCCGCTGGCATCGTGAAGAACCTGGCCGTGCTCGGTGCGGCACGAAGCTGGATCCGCATTCCACATTTTGGCAGCAGCCTGGACCAACACCGCGCGGGCGCTGGCGCCGGCTTTGCGCATGGGCATCCAGAATGCGCGCATGGAGGTGGAGCCTCCCGTCGCCTGCAAACCGAAGACGGGATTGGCGTACAACTTGTCATTGGGCGGCGCGGTTTCCAGCACCACCTGGTCGGCAGCGACGTCCAGCTCTTCAGCCAGCACCATTGCCAAACCGGTGTAGATGCCCTGCCCCATTTCAACCTGGGGCATCACCAACGTAACCAAGCCCTGCCGGTCGATGCGGATGAAGGCGTTGGGTTCAAACCGCTGCGGCGCAGGCGTGGCGCCACGCCCGAACGGCAAATGGAAGCCCAACACAAAGGCGCCGCCCACTGCGGCGGCGGCCTTGAGCACCGATCGGCGCCCAGGGTTCGCAGGGCCGCCTGCAGACGCACGCTCGCCCGCAACAGCAGCCGCACCAGTGGCAAGGCCCCCGGCGGAGGCACGCGCGCCTGTCACAGCGGCCGCACCAGTTGCCGGTCCGCGTGCGGTAGGCGCAGCCACCCCCGGGTTTGCCGCCTGGGTTTCCAACATTGCGCCGGCCGCGGGTAATTCATCTGGCTGTACGCTCATGACTTCGACCCCGCCGCCTGTTTGATGGCACTGCGGATTCGCACATACGTGCCGCACCGGCAGATATTCCCGGACATGGCCGCGTTGATATCCGCGTCATTGGGCTGAGGCGTGGAAGCCAACAGCGCCGCGGCAGACATGATCTGCCCCGACTGGCAATACCCACACTGAATCACTTCGAGGTCGAGCCACGCCTTCTGAACCTTGGCGCCCTCAGGTGTAGCGCCAACGCCCTCAATCGTGGTGATGGGCCGCTCTCCCACCGCACCGATGGGCAAAATGCACGAGCGCGTCGGCTTCCCATCCAGGTGAACCGTGCAGGCACCGCACTGGCCGATGCCACACCCGAACTTGGTGCCCGTCAGCCCGACAATGTCGCGTAGCACCCAAAGGAGCGGCATGTCCTCCGGTGCGTCGACGCTTTTTTCTTCGCCATTGATGTGGAGGGTAATCATTCAGTAACCGTATCCCCGACGGGAACAAATTACTTGAACGTTACTGCTCTCCTGTCACGACAGACGGACACCGAGCCCTCGTTTTAGGACCCGCCGCGCCGCGGTCCCAACATGGGCCCGACGGTCCACGCGAGCGCTCAGCCCCGCATGCGCGTGCCAGTCGGGTCGAATGCCGGCGCCGCCAGCCGCTCAGCCTTGCGACGCTCACCCATCAGCTCGATTTCAAAGCCGCTGTTGGCAGTCGCTATATCCGTTGGAACATAACCTAACGCAAGCGACCGTTGGACGCGATGACCATACGCACCAGAGGTCACCCATCCAACAACCTGCCCATCATGCCATATCGGCTCATCGCCCAGGCAATCGGCATCGGCCGATTCGACCGCAAACGAGACCAGCCGCAGGGCACCACCCTTTTCCTTTTCTTCCAGGGCAGCCTGCCGACCAATGAAGTCGCCCTTCTTCAGGTCGACGAACCGGCCGAGACCGGCCTCATAAGGTCCGTAGATGGGCCGATACTCGCGCGCCCAGGTGCCGAAGCTCTTCTCCACGCGCATGGAGTGCAACGCCCGGCCCCCGAATGACTTCAACCCGTACTGCCGGCCGGCTGACTTCAGCAGATCAAACAGTGCACGCTGATAGTCCGTGGTCACCCAGATCTCGTAACCCAGATCGCCGGTGAACGATACGCGGCCGAGCAATGCCGGGATCATTCCAACATCCATCTGACGGAAGGACATGAACGAGAACGTCGCGAGATCATCCCGAACCAGGCTCTGCAACAGCGCTCGTGAATTCGGACCCGCAACGGACAACCCGACGTACTCCATCGCCACCGAACGCAGCGACACACCCGACTGGGCGGAATGCCCGGATTGGGCAGAATGCCGCTCGAACCAGCGCTGGTAGAAGCTCTCCGCCGCATAGGTACCGATCAGGAAGAAGCGCTGCTCAGACGGACGGCAGATTGTGAAATCGCCGATCAACTTGCCGCGCTCATTCAACATCGGCGTCAGAACGATGCGACCGACGCTCGGCACATGGTTGGCCATCACATGCGACAACCACTGCGCCGCGCCCGGCCCTGTCACTTCGAACTTGCCGTAGTTCGAGATCTCCAACAGGCCGACGCTCTCGCGGACCGCCTGGACCTCCGCGCCCACATGCTTGTCAGCGTTGGAACGGCGGAAGGTAACCTCTTCCGTAGCCTCCGCGGCGCTTGGCGCGAACCACAACGGATGCTCGAGGCCGCAATAGTCACCAAACACCGCATGCTCAGCCTGCAAGCGATCGTAAATCGGTGTGGTACGCAAAGGCCGCGCCGCCGTCAGCTCTTCATTCGGGAATCGAATCCGGAACCGACGGGAGTAATTCTCCCGCACCTTGGCGTTGGTGTAAGCCAGCGTGGCCCAATCACCGTAGCGCGACACATCCATCGCCCAGATATCCGCACCCGGATCGCCATCCACCATCCAATGCGACAGCGCCAGACCAACGCCACCACCCTGGCTGAACCCGGCCATCACGCCGCAAGCCACCCAGAAGTTCTTCAGACCGTTGACGGGTCCCACGAGCGGATTGCCGTCAGGCGCAAACGTGAACGGCCCGTTCACCACCTTCGCAATGCCCGACTCGCCGAGAATCGGGAAGTGTTGGAACGCGACATCCAGGCTCGGCGCGATGCGCTCCAGATCGTTCGGCAGCAGGTTCTGACCGAAGTCCCAAGGTGTTTCTGTCGGCGACCACGGCACGCCTGCGCGCTCGTAGGTGCCGATCAGCATCCCACCACGCTCCTCACGCATGTAGATCTCGCCCTCGAAGTCGATGCAATGCAGTTGCTCCTTCATTCCAGGAGGTGGTGTCAGCATCGGCATCTTTTCGGTGATGAGGTACTGGTGCTCCATGGCCAGGATGGGCAGCTCGAGGCCCACCATGCGCCCGACTTCGCGCGCCCACAGACCGCCCGCATTAACAACATGCTCGGCGTGAACGTTTCCGTGGTCGGTGATGACATCCCAGGAGCCATCCGAGCGCGGCTGCAGATCGACAACCCGTGTATGGCGCACGATTTCCGCACCACCAATCTGTGCGGATTTGGCGTAGGCGTGAGTCACGCCGTACGGGTCAACATGCCCCTCGATGGGATCGTACATCGCGCCGACAAAGTGCTTCTCATCCATCAGCGGGAACAACTTCTTCGCTTCGCTGACCGAGATGAGCTCCAGGTCCATGCCGAGGTAACGGCCGCGGGCCTTGGCCATCCGCAGCCAATCCATCCGCTCCCGGGTGCCGGCGAGCATGATGCCGCCCGTAATGTGCAGCCCACACGACTGGCCCGAGATCTGCTCGAGCTCCTTGTAGAGATTGATGGTGTACTGCTGCAGCTTCGCGACGTTCGGATCGCCGTTCACGGTGTGCATGCCGCCGGCCGCGTGCCATGTCGAGCCCGAGGTCAGCTCATCGCGCTCAATCAACAGAACGTCTTTCCAACCTGCCTTGGTCAGGTGAAACAGAACACTGGCGCCCACCACGCCTCCGCCGATCACCACGACCTTAGCAGCACTCTTCATTTAGTTACTCGTTTGAAACAGCCAGATGGACCGACGATTCAGTCGCACCCTTGGGATTCGTGCCGAAACGCCCGATCAGCCAGGAGCGGAACAGCGCAATCGCGGTGTCGCCAAGGGCTTCGGGATGTGTAATCAGGTAATAACCGTAGCCATCGTCCAGCGAGGCGTCGAACGGCCTGACGAGGCGGCCCTGCCGCAGGTCCTCGGCAAACAGCAGAGGATCGCACAGAGCAACACCCTGTCCACTCAACGCATACTGGACAGCGAGCACGGCGGTATCAAAGACCAGACCGCGCTCAAATTTGACATTGGCGATGCCGTTCTGGCGGACAAACTGTGACCACAGGTGATGCCGCGGCAGATCGGCGATCCGCACGTGCACAATTTCATTCGCTTCGATGAAGGCCGCGAGATCCTTCCCCGCATTCTGCGCCGCTATGTTGGGATGGCACAGGAGCGTAGGCCGTGCCGGCCACAACAGGTCGGCCACCAGATCCGTCACCGTGGGCTTCGAGTAAACAACCGCGACATCGACATCGCCCAATGGCGGCCCCACGCCGTAGGGACTGATGAGGTCAATGTCGACTTCAGTGCTCGCACCGCGAAAGTCCCGGAGGATCGGAACCGCAAGTTGCACCGCAAAGCTGGGTGGCATCTGCACACGCAACGTGCGTTGAACTGGAGTGCCGTCGTTACGGATGTCATCGAGGGCGTATTCCAGCCGATCGAATGACTTCACCACCGCGGGCAACAGGTGTTGACCGGCCTTGGTGAGCGACAGGGCATGCGGCTTGCGATCGAACAGTTGGACGCCGACCAGGCGCTCGAGGGCGATGACGTGGCGCGACAACGCACTTTGTGAAATCAGCAGCGCATTCGCCGCGGCAGTGAAACTACCGTGCTTTGCAACACCCTCGAAAGCGCGCAACGCGTTGAGGGGCAACCAGCGCCGATCGATGCTCTTTTTACTCATAAGTCCGCCGTCCCGATTCTAACGTGACCAAGACCCGCGCAGCGGCTGCAAACCGATGCCTTTTTTCGATGCCCATAGCCAATTTCTCGGCTTTGTACACCCTGCCCGATATGAAAGTCTCCCGCCATGGCTGAGCACAAAATTGCCTCTATTCAGATTACCCAGCATCGCCTGGACCTTCATCCCCCGTTCAATGCGAGCTGGGATACCAAGCCGCGCGTCCACTTCGACGCCACCCTGGTACGCGTGACCACCGATACCGGGTTGGTGGGCTTCGGCTCCGGCGACCTCATGGTCGGTTTCGCGGGCCACGAGAATCTGTTCATTGGGCAGGATCCGCTGGCCATTGAGCGCCACTACCGCGTTCTGTCCAATATCGACTTCCATTATGGCCGCTGCTGGCCCCTGGACCTCGCCCTGTGGGACCTCGCCGGCAAGATCACCGGCCAGCCTGTCTGGAAGCTGCTGGGCGGCCTGTCCAATCGGGTCCGGGCTTACGCCTCCTCCGGAACGCTCCGCGACCCCGGCGCCACCGCGGATGCAGCCGAGCGTTATCTTGCACAGGGCTTTCCTGCTCTGAAGCTGCGCTTTCATCGGGGCGATTGGCGCGACGACGTCAAAGCTCTCGAAGCGGTGCGCGCGCGTGTTGGGAACCGTCTGGAGCTGATGGTCGACTGCAACCAGGGCTGGCGCATGTCCTGGGACACCGAAGCGCCCTGGGCCCTGAAAGATGCGATCGCGGTGGCCCGGGAGCTGGAGCGACTCAACGTTTACTGGATGGAGGAGCCGCTGCATCGGGCTGATTACGATGGCATGCGTACCTTACGAGAGTCTGTGGACGTTCGGATTGCTGGTGGCGAGATGACCCGGCAGGCGCATGAGCTGCGCGAGTTGGTCAGCCGAGGATGCCTGGACGTGCTGCAGCCGGATGCGGCGCTCGTTGGCGGTATCACCGGGCTGCGGCGGGCTGCCATCATGGCGCAGGATCACAACATCGTGTTCACGCCTCACACCTGGACTAACGGCATGGGCGTGATGGCCAACACTCAGTTGGTTGCAGGTCTGGGCCAGTCGCCGTTCATCGAGTTCCCCTATGATCCGCCGGAGTGGAGCCTCGATCGCCGTGATTACATCATGGCCGCGCCGCTGACAGTCGACAGCGAAGGTTGGCTCAATTTGAGCAACGCCCCGGGCATGGGCTACGAGGTGGACGAAGCCCGGCTGGCGGCAACGCGTATCGGTTGACGGCGCTGCGAGCCGCCGCGCGAGCCGAATGGTCAATGGCAGGGCGGCGGCTCAGCGAACCTTCACGGCGTGTCGAGGAACCCGTTGATCACCTTGGCGACGGCCTCGGGCTCTTCCCAGAATGGGTTGTGGCCGAGGCCCTCAAACACTTTCACCTTGGCTGCCGGCAGCGCATCGCGCAGCGACTGCCGCACGTCCTCCTCCATGATCGGATCCTTGCTGCCCCAGATCAGCAGCGTCGGCGCTTTCAGCTTCGGCAACAGGCTCTGAATATCCGCCGTGTTAGCCCCTTGCTCCAACACGGCAAGCCACACTCCCAGAGGGATGTTGGCCGCGTCGCGGCGCTGGCGGCGAATAAACTCCTCATTCACGGGTGTAGGAGAAGCCCACCACTCGACCATGAACGGCGAGTCCGGATCAATCGGCTCCTGCAGCTTGCGAATCTCCGAGGCGAAATCGTACGCAGGCTTCTTGGGCAGCGTGCCCGGCTTTGGCCCGCCGGTGGATGAAATCAGGATCACCTTGCGCACCCGATCCGGCCACTGCTCCGCCAACACCTGGGTGATCATGCTGCCGAGCGAATGCCCGACAATGTCTGCTTTCTGGATGTGCAGCGAATCCAGCAGCAACTTGATGTCGTACGCGAAGTCGATACGCGCGTAGCAACACTCCGGCTTGTCCGACTGCCCATGCCCGCGGATGTCGACCACAATCAGGCGGTAATGCTTGTTGAGATACGGAATCAACGGCACCCAGTCGCGCGCGTTGTCCGTATAGCCGTGAATCAAAACAACAGGCGGACCCTTCGGGTCCCCCATATCGATGTAGGCCAGGCGCTCGCCGTCGGGCAGCAACACTTTCTGCTTGCGACCGTCAAAGTCATCGAGGTTGATCAGCAACGGCGGGGCCTTGGCAGGCGGCGTCGCCGCGGCAAACGCGCCTGTGCACATCAGGGCCAACACGGCAGCCAACCACGCCTTCTTCAAGATAGAGCCTCTTTCAGCGGCCCGAGCCACGGCTCGAAGTGCCGCCATTGATCCAATCCCTCCTTGAAAATGGGCCGGCGCACCTGCTCCGAGCTCGCCGTCCGCACGTTACGCTCAGTCTTCCAGAACTCGAGGCAAGCCGCCTCGAACGGCAGGCCACAGAATTCCAACAGCCGACGCACACTCCCCTCCAGGTCGTCGACCACAGCCTCGTGCTGCATACGCAGCACCTTCCCCGGCAGCGCCTCATCCCAATGTTGCATCAGCTCAACATACGTCCGGTAGTAATGGCCGATATCTTCCAGGCTGTAGGTAAACTCCTGCCCGTTGGCGAACAGCTGCTTGAAGTTGCTGAAGCAACAGGCCAGCGGCTCGCGCCGCGCATCGATGATCTTCGCGTTGGGCAGGATCAGGTGAATGAGGCCGATGTGGCGGAAATTGTTCGGCATCTTGTCAATGAAGAACGGCCGGCCGCCGCTGCGGTAGATGCGCGTCTCGGCCATGAACTGCTCGCCGAACTGACGGCACTGCTCGTTGGTCAGCGTAGCCAACACATCCGGATAGTCGGTTGACTCCCTGCCGCTCAGCACATGAACCAGGCGCGGGATCTCAGCCAGCTCCTTGGTGCCCTCCACGGCTGAATGCGACGCCAGGATCTGCTCCAGCAGAGTCGACCCGGCTCGCGGCAAGCCCACGATGAAAATCGGATCGGGTGCCGGACAGCCCCAACCCGCCCGGGTGGCGAACAGCTCGCGCGTACAAACTTCAGTTTGCCGGCGCGCATTGCGTTCAAACGACGCGCGCTCGTAACGCGCCTCCGCCTTCTTCAGTACGTTGCCGCGCGAGTAGAAGTGAAACGACTGTTCGTACTCCCCCCGGTCTTCCAGCGCTTTGCCGAGCGCGAAATCGAGGTGATAACGATCGACGAGCGGTGTCCCCGGGTCTGCTTCAGCCCGGCGCATCGCGGCGATTTCCTCATCCCCAAAGCGATAAGTCTTGAGGTTCGCAAGACTCCAGTAGGCATCCCCGAACGACGGTCGCACCTCGGCAGCGCGTCGATACGACTCGATGGCCTCCGTCTGACGACCGACCGTTTTCAACGCGTGTGCAATCGCCAGATGCAACGTCGGATTGGAGGGAGTCTCGTCGCGCAACGCAAAGAACTTCTGCAGCGCCTCGTCGTGGCGCCCTAACCCGACCAACGCATTGCCCTCGAGGGCACGGAACACGGGATTGCGCGGCTCGATTTCCAACAGCTTGCGGATCTGCTCGAGCGCCTCGACGTGCTTGTGACGGTCAGCCAATACTTCCGCATAGTTGTGGCGCGCCGCGTGATAGTCGGGTGACAGCTCCAACACGCTCTGCAGCAGGAATTCGGCGTCATCCAACACGCCCATGTGCATTCCGATACGAGCGAGCAGTCGCATTCCTTCGATGTGTTGCGGGTTGTCCAATAGAAACGGCCGGATCACCTGCTCGGCCGCCTGCGCAGAGCCTTCCGCGAACAGACTGTTCGCAGTGACGACCGCGACGGGCAGACCATCGAGCGTGGCAGCTACATTGGCAGCGTTGTTGGCTTCAGCAGTGCGTCCGGAGGCACGATACAAGGCCACCAGCGCTTTCCAGCTCGCCGGCAGCGAGGAGTTGAGGTTCACCGCGGTCTGATAGGCCGTGATGGCCGCATTGTTATCACCCAGCCCGCGATAACAGTGGCCGCGCTCCTGGTACAGCCGGCCGTAGTCCGGATGCAGCTTCTCGAAATTGGCGAGGGTGCTCAGGGCGTCCTGGATCCGCCCCATGTAGCGCTGATTGACCGCGACCAGGTACAGAACGTCGCGGTTCTCCGGAACCTGTTTCAACAGGGAGTCGGCGAGCGCCAGTGCTTGCGCAAACTGGCGCTTCGCCATCAGCCCTTTGGCACGTTCAATCTCGTCAGCAATCACTTCACTGGAACTTATACCCCACCTTGAGCGAGATTGTACGCGGCCGGATGACCGTGTCTTCACGAATGCGCTGCGCAAAGGTCGCAAAGGTGATGGCGCGGGCATCCGTCAGGTTCTCGGCGTACAGCTGCACGGACCAGGCATCCTTGTTGACGCCCACAGAGGCGTCATAGCTGGTGTAGGCCGGCAGATCGTAGGCAATGGACGAATTGTCGGTCGGATCGGTCTGCAGCTTGTCCGTCGTCGAGAACATGTGGCCGCGGTGGATCGCGGTGCCCTGCACGAATGCCCCGTAGTCCATGACCGGGAATTCGTAACGTACCTGCGCGTTGCCCTGGAATGGCGGGGACTGTGCCAGAGGGCTGCCCTTTTCGCCGTACGGGTTGTGCAGGCCGATGGCCTCGAAGTCGATGGGCAGGCCGTCCTTGCCGAACAGCGTCGGCGTGTTGACCAGTTCGCTATGATTCCACGCCCCACTGAGCGTGACCGTCAGGCCGCGAACCACCACAGCCGTGATCTCGGTTTCAAAACCCCGCACCCGGTAGTCCGGACCGTTGGTGGTGAAGGTCAGGTTGCCCAGCACGCCAGGATCAAACAGGCCGATCTGCGCGTTTTTCCAGTCCTCGCGGTAGAACGTACCGTTGAACCGCAGGCGATGATCGAGCCACTCTGTCTTGAAGCCGACTTCGTTGTTGGTCAGATTGTCGGGCGCGAAGCCGATCGGCGTCAGGAAAACACCCCTCAGGGGCGACTGCTTCGCGCTCACGAATCCGGACGCGCGGTTGAATCCGCCCGGACGGAAACCCTGCGACCAGGTGTAGTACACCATGGCGTCCTTCGTGATCTTCCAGGTCAGATTGCCGCGGCTGCGGAAGCCGGAATAGGTCTTCTTCAAGCCGACGGCCGAATCCGAGTACCGCTCGTTGCCCGCCGGAACAACCAGAGTGTCCAGGTTGAGGCCACTGTCGCAGACGGTCGGATCAGCGCCCGGGCTGAACGCATACAGTCCGCCTGGACGGCAACCGTAACTTCCGCCCTTCGCACCTTTTTCGTAGGTGTCCATGCTGTAGTAGCGGGTACCACCGGTGATTGTCAGGTTCTTCAGAATGTCGAAGTCGACCGAGAGGAATCCGGCGGACTGCTTGTAGCCGCGCTGCACGTCGTCGTAGAAGCCAACCAGCGGGTCCTTCACGCTGTGATCGTTCACGCCGGAGGCAGCCGGCGGAACGAGCGGGATGAAGCCGGCGTCCGAGGCGCGGTAGTACCAGTCGGAGGTGTCCTGGATCTTGAAGTCCTCCCAGAACGCGCCGCCGATGGCCCGCAAGCGCCAGTCATCGGGAGTGCTGAGCCGGAACTCGTGGCTCTGATGAGTGTTGCGCTCCTTCACCTTGAAGGTGGAAACGGGTGACAAACACTCGCCGTTCGGAGTCCCTCTGGCAATCGCCTGTTGGGTGCCGGGAATGATGCACGTGTAGTAGTCGCCGTACGCGCCGCGCATGTAGTTGGTGTAATCGGCGGTCTCGTCGACTTTGCGGACGAGGTAGCCACCGGTGTATACAGCCTTCAACGGTCCGACCTTGCCGTTGACCGTCCAGGCCGTGTTCTCAAACTTGTCTTTGTCGTATTGCGGCGTGAACAGGTTGACTGACAGGTCGGGCAGCTGCTGCCCGTCGGAACCCTTGGGCATCTCCGCAAACACACCGTCCGCTTCCATGTTCTGCCAGGACTGCGTGACCAACACGTTCCAGTCGTCATTGATCTGATATAAGCCGGACAGACGGAAACCCTTGTAGGTGACCGGGTTGATGTCCTTGGCGGCGATCTGCGAATTGCTGGCGACCGCATTGAGCGCCGGGACCACGCCGCCGAAGTAGTAGTTGATGCCGATATCGGTCGCATGGCGGGTGAAGGTGCCCGGCACGTTGTCGATGTAGCCGCCGCGCGATTCACTGTAGATGACGCCGCGAACAGCGAGCTTGTCCTCGATCAGCGGTACGTTGAGCATGGCATCCAGGCTGCTGCTGTTGTCGCCGTGCGCCGTGGTGCCGTAACTGCCGTTGAACGCCGCCTCTGTTTTATTTAATTTCGGCTTGTTCGTGATGTAACGCACGACACCCGCCTGGGCGCCGGCGCCGAACAGAGTACCCTGTGGGCCTTCCAACACCTCGACGCGCTCCAGGTCGGCGGCGTAGATGTCGAGGTTACGGCCGGGCAATTGTGCCGATTGATCGTCGAGGTACACCGCGACGTTCGGGAAGCTTCCGGTCGCACCCGAGGACTGCTCACCGTCCTGCGTGGTCCCCAGACCGCGCATGTAGATCTGACCGCGACCCGGGCCCTGGTTGGCTACGGTCACGCTGGGCAGATACTTCACGTAATCGTCGAATGTCGTGACGTTCAGCTTGCTCAGCGTTTCCGCTGTCAGCGTCGTCATCGTGATTGGGACGTCCTGAGCACTCTGCTCGCGGCGCTGTGCGGTAACGACAACCTCGCCGATGGTCAGGCCGCTGTCCGGTTCCGCTGCCGGTGTCGATTCTGCTGCCGGCGTAGCCGCAGGTGCGGCGGCACTGGCGGCAGCGGCGTGGGCGCTCAGGATGGCTGCGACTGCGCAGTACACTTTACGGTTTGCTTTCAAGCTGCTCTCCCCACCCGATATTTGAATAGTTAAAATCGCCCGTCGGAAGAGCCACCGGAGCCCTATCGTCCATGATTGGCCGCTGTTGCTGCACGTCGTCGCGCACATACAACACGGCTCTCGGCGAGCGGCACCCCCAACTCAAACTTTCACTTCGGCCCATCCCTTTCAAGCGGATTTTTTGGATTGGCCCATCGAATTTAATCATGGCCAGATCCTGACACCCGCCAGCGCGAATCCGTTGGCTGATGGCAACACACGGCGGCCTGTCGCGAAATGAACAGCGGCGACATATCGTATGTATGGAGGCGCCTATAGACGCCTATAGACTACTGTGGCCACGCCGAGGCCGTAAGAACCGTCTGACAAGCGACCGGGGCCAGTTCCGATAACGTCAAATCGGCCTGCAGGCCAATATCTGCCCGCACAACGCCAACGCATTGAGCGTGGGCGGCGGGAGAGAAACCAAATGCTTCACTACGCAGTCGTCTTTTTCATCATTGCCATCGTGGCCGCGATTCTGGGCTTCGGCGGTATCGCCGCGGGCGCCGCCGGCATCGCAAAAGTGCTGTTCTTTGTGTTCCTGATTCTGGCAGTCCTGACCTTCCTGCGTCGCGCTTAGCGACGAGTCTCCTGGGGCGGCGGTCCTTTCGGGGACCTGCCGCCCCGGGGCATGCATAATCGGGGGATGAACATGTCCCCCGCTGGTGATTTTTTCGCCGGAGCCTTCGTGCTCGCCCTGCTGGTGGGCACCGGCCTGCGTCTGTGGCTCACTTCCCGCCAGCTTGCCGCTGTCAGGAGCCACCGGGACCAGGTCCCGGTCGCGTTTGCCGACCGCGTTTCCCTGGCTGACCACCAGAAGGCCGCCGACTACACCATTGCGACCGTGCGGTTCGGTCGCAAATCCGTCGTTATAGACGCCCTTGTTACGCTCGCACTCACGGTAGGTGGCGTCATCGGCGTAATCGATCTGCTGTGGCAACACAGCCTGGGCACGACCCTCTGGAGCGGAGCCCTCGTCATTGCGTCCGTGGTCATTCTGACAGGCATCATCGACCTGCCCTTCTCCTTGTGGCGAACCTTCAGGATCGAGGCACGGTTCGGCTTCAACCGCATGACCCCGGCCCTGTTTGCGGCCGACCTGGCCAAGAGCTGCCTGTTGGGGCTGTTGATCGGCGGCCCGGTGCTGCTCGCAGCGCTGGCACTGATGGATCGCGCGGGTCCCTACTGGTGGTTGTATGCGTGGGTCGGCTGGATGGCCTTGATGTTGCTCATGACCTGGGCGTGGCCGGCTTTCATTGCGCCGTGGTTCAACAAATTCACGCCCCTTGCGGATGCGGAGTTGAAAGCGCGGATCGAGGCCCTGTTGCGGCGCTGCGGCTTCGAATCCGAAGGCGTATTCGTAGTTGACGGCTCACGTCGCTCGGCACACGGAAACGCTTATTTTACCGGCATGGGTCGCCACAAGCGGATCGTGTTTTTCGACACCTTGCTGGCCCGCCTCAGCCACTCGGAAGTGGAAGCTGTGTTGGCTCACGAGCTGGGACATTTCAAGCTGCAACACGTCCGCAAGCGACTGTTGGTGACCATGGCCGGCTCGCTGGGCGCGCTGGCACTGCTGGGCTGGCTGACTGCACAAACACCGTTCTACACGGCCTTTGGTGTACAGATTCCCTCATCACACGCGGCGTTGTTGTTGTTCATGTTTGTCATGCCGGCGTTCGGTTTCTTCGCGACTCCGCTCGGAGCGCTGTGGTCGCGCCGTCATGAGTTCGAAGCGGATGCATTCGCGGCCCGGCACGCGAGTGCCGGCGATCTCGCGACCGCGCTCGTCAAGCTGTATCGCGACAACGCGACAACGCTGACTCCGGACTCACTCTACTCGGCGTTCTATTACTCGCACCCGCCGGCAACCGAGCGCATCGCGCAGTTACGGCGGAATGAAGTAGAGATCAATCGTCTTCCCAACTCGCTCGACGGGCCGGTACGGGTCTAGCCAGGTATACCCGAGGGGCTCGTGTTCCCGGGTAAGCGCAGTAATCGCAACCCACCCAGTGGCGGGTTGGCGGGGCGTCAGGCGGTTGAAGGGTGGCAGCCCCTCGCGGGCAAGGTCAGCCGTCCCCTGATAGGCGAGGCTGATAGCAGGCACTTTGAGCTCGGCCAGCCGGACTTCCAGTCGCTTCAGGTCCTGTCCCCAGTCGAGGTCCGAGTCCACCAGCACATGCTGCGGATTACTCACCAACTCATTGAAATACGGAAAGTAATCGGGATAGGCCGTACCGAGGGTGCTGACCTGCCAGACAACCAGGAGCGCAGCGACCGCCGTCCCCATTCGTGGCCACGCGCGCCAGGCACAGACCAGCGCATAGGTCGCTCCCAGCGCCAGGAAGGGGTACAGGATCAACACGTGCCGGATGCCGATATTGATGCGGCTGAACCCACTCGCGAACACGAGGAGCGTGACAAACAACACGACGGGCGCCATGCGCCACGTACTAGCCTGACGCAGGCCATCCCGCGCCAACAGGCCCAGCCCCACCACGCCTGACAGCAACAGCGGCAAGGGTGTTTTGACCGCCAACGCCACCAGATAGAAATACCACCAGCCGCCGGCCTTGATATTGCCCAGCAGGAACGACACGTGGCCGGTGTCGTTGTGAGCCTTCAGGGCCATCACCCCTTCAGCGTAATTCCACCACGCCGCGGGCAGCTGCAGTTGCTTGATCAGACTGCTGGGGCCGCCGCCGTCGGGATACAGATAAGCCATGACCCAGTTGAAACGAGGTGGCATTGGGATCACGTGCAGTCCGCTCAACCCATACACAAAAGTGATGGGTACCAAAGTGGCCAGGGCCATCAATCCGAGCCCCACCCAGCGCCTCTGCACACTGACGGCAGCCGGAGCGACTGACAGAAAGGCGCGCAACAGCAGCAGCACCAACATCCCGAGCCCGATAAACGGAATGGCGGACAGCTTGGTGCAGAACGCCACACCCGCTGCCAGGCCGAACAGGATGGCGTCCCGCCGCCATCCCCTGACCAGCCACATTTGTAACAGGAAGAGCGCCAGCAGCGTCGTCGCGGTGCCTGGGATATCGAGCGCTGCGAGGGCCGAGTGCCCGATGATGGGCGGTACGCACATCAGGAGAAGCACTGCCAGCAGTGCCGCTCCTTCCGACTCCATCACGCGCCGCGCCCAAAGCCACATGGCGAACAGCAGGATCGGCAGAAACGGCAGCGCGCCGAGGCGCGCCAGCATCAGGGTGCGATCGTAGTGCCCGCCGTCATAGAGGATATCGATCCCCTCCTGCGTTCCATCAGGAGGGGGAGTGCCGAAGGAGTGGGAACCGGCGAGGCGCGGCCCTAGAGCAATCAGCGCGCGCGCCAGCGGCGGATGCTCAGTGTCGAATTCGTACTTGCCCCGGTCCAGGAGCTCCATGCCCGCGGCCAGGTGCTCGGGTTCGTCCCAGGTATGGCCAAACACCCGCCACGTGCTGGCGGCGAGCAAACAGGCAACGAGAATGAGGAGTATGAGTCCGGAGCGGATCAAGCGCCGAACGGATGACGCAAAACAATCGTCTGGTCACGGTCCGGGCCGGTGGAAATCATTCCAATCGGCACGTCCACGAGCTGCGCCAGCCGCTCGAGGTATTTGCGCGCATTGACAGGCAACGCATCGTAGTCAGTGATCCCCACCGTGGACTCCTTCCAGCCGGGTACTTCTTCATACACCGGCTCGACGCCGGCATAACCGTCGATGGACAGCGGCGGCTCCGCAACGACCTCGCCGTCGATTCGGTAACCAACAGCAACGCGAATGGTATCGAGCCCGTCGAGCACATCCAGCTTGGTAATGCAGAGGCTCGAGACGCTCGAATGTACGATCGCGCGCCGCAGGGCCACTGAATCAAACCAGCCGCAACGCCGCCGACGCCCGGTCACGGAGCCGAATTCATGACCTACCCGCGACAAATGCTCGCCGTATTCATCAAACAGCTCGGTCGGGAAAGGACCGGCGCCGACGCGTGTCGTGTAGGCCTTCACAATTCCGATGACTTCATCGAAGGCTCGCGGGCCGAGACCGGTGCCCGTCCCCGCGTAACCGGCTGTGGTGTTTGACGACGTCACGTACGGGTACGTACCGAGATCGATGTCCAACATCGCTCCCTGAGCGCCTTCAAACATGACATTGGCGCCGTCGCGACGCAGTGAATGCAGTGCCAGGGTGACATCCGTGACCAACGGAGCAATCTTGTCCGCCAGCGCCAATTGTTGATCCAGCGTCTTCTGGAAATCGACGGACGGAAGTCGGAAATAGTGCTGCAGCACGAAGTTGTGGAAATCGAGCACTTCGCCCAGGCGCGCGGCAAAACGATCCCGTTGGAACAGGTCGGCGACGCGTACGGCCCGGCGTGCGACCTTGTCTTCGTAGGCGGGGCCGATCCCCCGACCCGTGGTGCCGATCGCGTTCGGCCCCCGCGCGATCTCGCGAGCCTTGTCGAGCTCAATGTGCGACGGGAGGATGAGCGGGCAGTTGGGTGAGAGCCGCAGGCGCTCGAAGACCGGGACACCCTGCTCCATCAGCATGGCGCTTTCTTTCATCAGCGCATCGAGCGACAGCACGACGCCGTTGCCGATGTAGCACTTCACCTGCTCGCGCAGAATGCCAGAGGGGATGAGCGACAGGATGGTCTTCTTGCCGCCGATCACCAACGTATGGCCGGCGTTGTGGCCACCCTGGAAGCGCGCCACGGCGGCGGCGCGCTCGGTCAGGAGATCGACAACCTTCCCCTTGCCTTCATCGCCCCACTGCGTGCCGATGATGACGACGAACTTGCCCAACTCCGACCCCTTACTTTGCTAGCGCACCAAAAACAGAAGAATCACGCCGACCAGCATGCTGCCCAGCCCCGCGATGCGCAACTCTCGATCCGTCACGTCCAGGAGCTTGGCGAAGGCCCGCTTGACCCCACGGGGGTGCAGAAACGGGGCAATGCCCTCGAACACGAAGAATAGCGCCAGGGCCGCGAGCAGGTCGGAAAAATTCAAAGACACGGGAGTGTTCGGACCCTCAGCGCTTGCCTTGGCCGGGATCTTTCAAGTACTTGAAGAACTCGCCGTCGGGCGAGATGACGAGCAGGTCGCCGTCCTTGCCCAGCGAGCGCTCGTAGGCCTGCAGGCTGCGGTAGAAGGCATAGAACTCCGGGTCCTTGGCATACGCCTTGGAATAGATCTGCGTCGCGGCCGCATCGCCTTCGCCCCGCACCCGCAGTGCGTCGCGCTCGGCATCAGCAAGGATCTCGGTCCGGGACCGCTCGGCTGCAGCTCGAATCCGTACGCTGGCGCTTTGTCCTTCCGCACGCAGCTTGCTCGCGATCTTCACGAAGTTCTGCTTCATGCTCTCGTAAACACGCGTAGCGACGTCATCCGGCAGATCGATTCGCTGAACTCGCACGTCAACGAGGTCAACTCCGAGGCTGGACACGTTGCGGGTGGCCTGGCCGATCATTTCCTCGGTGACCGCCGCGCGGTCCGCCGACACGATTTGCTCGAGCGTGCGCTGAGCCACGACGCTCTTGATGCCGTCCTTGACGATCTCGGCAATGCGCTCGCCGGCAAAGTCCTCACGACCGCCCGTCGACTGGAAGTACCGCGAGGCGTTGTTGACCTTCCATTTCACGTAGAAGTCGACAATCAAGCCACGATTGTCGTTGGTGAGGAAAGTCTCACCCGTGTACGACAGCGACAGCACCCGCCGATCAAACTTCACTACCTGGTCCCAGGGCCACTTCCAGTGCAGCCCCGGATCATCGTAGATGCCCACGATCGCACCGAACTCGGTGCGGATGGCCACCTCGGCCTGGTTGATGGTGAACGGAGCAGTCAGCGCGATGAGCAGCGCTACTATGAGGATCACAATGGGGGCAATACGGGCGGGCATCATCGATCTCCCCGTCCGCGTGCCTCAACAGTCACCGAATCCGGCTCCTGTTGCTTCGGTGCCGAGTTGGCACCACTCTCATCCCGCCCTGTGATCACCGCCGTCTGGGCGGTGTCGTCGCGTGAATTCGCTCTTTCCAACAGCTTGTCGAGCGGCAGATACAGCATGTTGCCGCCCGAGCCGTTACCCGTCTTCGTGTCGATGAGCACCTTGTGCGCCCGTGCCAACACGTTCTCGATGGTATCCATGTACAACCGCTTGCGAGTCACATCCGGCGACTGCGAGTACGCTGACTCGAGCTCGAGGAAGCGCGCGGTCTGGCCATCGGCAAGCGCGGTTACTTGCGCCTTGTACGCTTCAGCATCCTGCTGCATGCGGGCTCCTGCGCCCTGCGCCACAGGAATGATGCTGTTGGCGTACGCCTGTGATTCTTTGACAAAACGCTCCTGGTCCGCAAGTGCTTTGTTGGCATCTCGCTGCGACGGGATAACTGCTTCGGGGACCTGCACATCGGTGAGGTTCACCGTGGTGATGGTGATGCCGGTGTTATACGCATCGAGCGTACGCTGGATCAGCTCCTTGGCGCGCCGCGTGATTTCCGGACGGGTCTTGCCGACGAGCACATTGTCGAGCTCGCTGCGGCCCACCACCTCGCGGATGGCCATTTCACTGACTTCGCTCAGCGTGGCCTCGGGGTCCTTCACCTGGAACAGCACTTTCTTCGGGTCGCTGAGCTGGTACTGCACGGCGAAGCGCAGCTCCACCAGGTTCACATCGGAGGTCAGGACGCGCGACTTGTATTCGCTCGACTGGATGCTGGCGACATTGACCTTGATGAGCTGCTCAATGGGCCAGGGCCAGCGCCAGCCCGCACCCTGGTTGCGGATGTCCACCAGCTTGCCGAAGCGCAGGATGACGCCCTGCTCGGCCGCCTTGATCTGGAATATGCCGGAGGCCAGCCAGAGCGCCAGCGCCACCACACCCACGAGAATGAACACCGAACGGCCTTCGCCACCGCGGCCGCCGCCGGGTCTGAACAGCGACTCCAGGCGCCGCTGCCAGCTTTTTACCCGCTCATCCAGGTCCGGACCATTGCCCTGACCGCCGGGCCGACGGCCCCAAGGATTGTTCTGACCGGGTTGATTCCACGCCATTTAAAGAAAATCGCTCATGAGGCGTGCTTCGGCCCCGAAACGGGCGTCGATTGTAGGTACGACGTCTGCGTATCACAAGGCACAATCGGTGATTGGTTCATGGTCAAAAGTCGCCGGCGGCGTTTTTGACGGGCGGCGGCGCCTGGAATGCGAGGTCTTCCGGCAGCGGCGTCCCGGGTACATCCAGAATTTGTACTCCTGGCGTCCGGGCCAGCGACATGAGCTCTACGTCCGGCAGCTCTACGTCGAGCTCGATGGAGCCGTCATCCGCGGTGTGCTCATCGCGGACCGCCTTGGCATCATAGAGCCGCGAGCGCACCGCGCCGCCGGTAGCCTGAATCCGGATCCGGGCCTTGCGGGCAAACCGGGTGAGCCGCTCCGCGACGACGTCCGCCAGCAGGTCCAGGCCCTGGCGCTTCTCGGCCGAAATCCACACCGCCGTCGCCTGGCCGTCGGCATTACGGTCGATCCGCGGCTGCATCTCCAGGCGATCGATCTTGTTGTAGACCAGTACCTGGGGAATGTTCTCGGCGCCGATCTCCGCCAGCACGGCGTCCACCTGGGAAATGTGCTCATCACGGCGCGCATCGCTCGCATCGATGACATGCAGCAGCAATGTCGCCTCGCGTGCTTCCGTGAGTGTTGATTGAAACGCCGCAACCAACTCGTGCGGCAGCTCGCGGATGAATCCAACAGTGTCAGCCGCAACGACCAAGGTACCCCCCGGCAGTGTTATGCGCCGTACAGTTGGATCGAGGGTGGCAAACAACTGGTCGGCAACATACGCATCCGCGCCAGTCCACGCACGAAACAGGGTCGACTTGCCGGCGTTGGTATAACCCACGAGCGCCAGCGACGGCACCGGGATCTCGGCCCGGGCCTGCCGGCCGGTCTCGCGCTGTTGAGTGATCTTCCCGAGACGTTTGCTCAGGATCTTCACGCGCTGGCCGATCAGCCGGCGGTCGGTCTCGAGCTGGGTCTCACCCGGGCCGCGCATGCCGATACCGCCCGACTGCCGCTCGAGGTGGGTCCAGCCGCGCACCAGGCGCGTGCTGATGTGCTTCAACTGCGCGAGCTCAACCTGCAGTTTGCCTTCGAAGCTGCGGGCGCGTTGCGCGAAGATGTCGAGAATCAGGCCGCTGCGATCGAGCACGCGCCGCCCCGTCAATTTCTCGAGGTTGCGTTCCTGACTCGGTGTCAGTGCGTGATCGACGAGTACAACTTCGGCCTCGTTGGCAACAGCAACGTCGCGCAACTCCTCGGCCTTGCCGCTACCCATGAAGTAGCGGGGATCGGGGCGGTCACGGCGGCCTGTTACGGTTGCAACGGGAATGGCGCCCGCGGAAGTCGCGAGCTGCCTGAATTCCTGGAGGTCCTCGGAGTCGACCGGTGTTCCCAACCCGAGACGCACGAGCACAGCGCGCTCACCCGTTTGGGGGCGCTCGAAGCTCTTCACGAGCGGGCGGCCAGACTGAGAATGAAGCTCATTCGGCGGGGGTCGTCTCCGGCACGGCACCACCCTCCTCGGCCAGCCGCACATTGCGAGCCGGCACGACCGTGGAAATGGCGTGCTTGTAAACCATCTGACTGACGCTGTTCTTCAACAGAACGACGAACTGATCGAACGAGTCGATCTGACCCTGCAACTTGATACCGTTGACGAGGTAGATCGAGACGGGGACCCTCTCTTTTCGTAATGCATTCAAAAAGGGGTCTTGCAACGATTGGCCTTTGGCCATCGGTTTCTCCTTGTTTTCCACACACAGCTTCTAATTGTTCGAAAAAGAATCGCAAGCGAACTTCCCTGTCCCGCGATTCAGCAAACTCCGTGCCCTCGCGGTCAGCGAGGACCGTGCGCTCATCTTAACATGCGGTTTCCTTCAAAGCCCAAGCTCTCGAAGCTTCTGACTTAAGTCGCGATTCCACGACGTCTGTAACATAGATATGTCCGGGTCGAGCCACTCGAGCGACTGCTCAGAACGCATCCACGTGAGCTGGCGTTTGGCGAGCTGGCGCGTTGCGATAATGCCGCGGCGCGTAGCCTCCTCCAGATCATATTCACCGGCAAGGTGAGCCCATAGCTGTCGGTAACCGACGGCACGCATGGAGGAATGTCGTGCCTCCAGGTCGCCGCGCGCGCGCAACGACCGCACCTCATCCAGGAACCCTGCTGTCAGCATCGCGTGAAACCGGGCCTCCAGGCGCTGGTGCAACACGGCCCGGTCGGGCGCCAGCGCCCACGCCTGCACCGGATAACCTTTCAGCGGGCTGACAGTGTCACGCTGTAACTCCGAGATTGGACGGCCGGTCATGTAACAAACTTCGAGTGCTCTCTGAATTCTCTGGGGATCCGCACAGCTGATGCGTTCCGCCGCCACTGGGTCCAGGTGTGCCAGCTCCGCGTGGAGGGACGGCCAACCCTCACGGGCCGCGCGCTCATCGATCTGGCGCCGCACTTCCGGCGAAGCTTCCGGCAGTTGCGCCAATCCCTGCATTAGTGCCCGCAAATAGAGCATGGTTCCACCGACGAGCAGCGGCACCTTGCCGCGCGCGTGGATCGCCTCGATCGCGGCGGTGGCATCCGCGACGAAACGGCCAGCCGAGTAATTGTCACCAGGCTCACAAATATCAATGAGATGGTGCGGCAACCTGCGCCGCAGGTCGCGACTCGGCTTGGCACTGCCAATGTCCAGCCCCCGGTAGACCAGAGCTGAGTCCACGCTGACGATCTCGACGGGCGCGGTTTCCGCCAGCCGCTCGGCCCAGCCGCTTTTGCCGGCGCCGGTGGGCCCGGTAAGCACAAAAACCGGCAATTTCTCCTCACGGGACACCGGGAAGATCAACGCCCCCGCAGGAATAGCTGGTCGAGCTCGGGTAATGACAATCGAGTCCAAGTCGGTCTACCGTGGTTGCACTGGTTCGCCCTGTCTGTAGATTCCATCTGTCGCAACAGTGAATTCATCTCAGGGATCGTCAGCCGGCGGTGCGCATGAATCGCAGTCCGGCACGCCAACGTGCCCAGGAACTTGTCCGCCGCCCCATCAAGATGGTGCCCATGCACGTCAGTTTCCATATCCCTGATGACCGAAGCCACGATCCCTCCAATGTTCTCCCCCGTCAGGAGCGCGGGTACGCGCCGTAACGCGAGGCGCGTCGAGCCCAGGGCGTCCAGCTCAAAACCGGCTTTTTCCCAGTCTTCCTTGCTCTCCAGGATGGCCTCCAGCTCATGGGGTTTGAGCTCCACCACAATAGGCTCCAGCAATTGCTGGGACGCCGGCGCGGACGCCGCGTGGGCAGCTTTGAACTGCTCATAGAGCACACGCTCATGACCCGCATGCATGTCGACGAGAACCAACCCATCACGGGTTTGCGACAGAATGTAGATCCCATGGAGTTGGGCCAACGCAACTCCGAGCGGCTGCTCACCGGTCGGCTGCGCCGACGGCATCGCCGCCTGCCTGGTCGGTTGCAGGGCCGGGGCTGGACCTTCGGCCCGCCTGGAAAGGTCCTCGAAAGCCTCTTCAACCCTCCAGGGATCCCGTGCGGGTTGATAGAAAGGCAGTGGCGCGGCATAGGGGACGCTGTCGGCCTGATTTGTATGATTTATGAATTGCGCCACGGCCGCGGGCGCCGCCGCGACTTCCGGCCTGGTATTCGCCAACACCCGCTCGATCGCCCGAAACACAAACTCGTGGATCTGGCGGCTGTCTCTGAACCGCACTTCCAGCTTCTGTGGATGGGCGTTCACATCGACCAGCTTCGGGTCGATTGTCAGATACAGGACATAGGCGGGGTGCCGGCCGCCGTACAGGACATCGCGGTACGCAACCCGGACGGCGTTCATCAACAACTTGTCGCGCACCGCGCGTCCGTTGACGAACCAGTACTGTTGATCGGGCTGCCCGCGCGAGGCCGTCGGAAGCCCAACCCAACCGGCGATCTCGACGGGGCCGGCGTGATGTTCGATCGGGACGGAGCGCACGAGGAAATCCTTGCCGAGAATCTGTCCCAGCCGTCCTTCCTCCACGCCCGCCTTTGCCGCGTGCACATCCAGCAACACACGGTCACCACTTCTCAGGCGGAAACCTACATCGAAACGTGACAGCGCGATGCGCTCGACGAGGCGAGCGATGTGTCCCAGCTCGGTTGCGTCGCTGCGCACGAACTTGCGCCGCGCGGGCACATTGAAAAATAGATCGCGTACTTCGATGGTCGTACCCGCCGGGTGTGCGCACGGGCGTACTTCGGAGACGGCTCCGCCATCTACCTGGATCTCTGAGGCGTGGGGCGCACCTGTTGGATGGGACGCCACGCGCAGGCGCGAAACGGAGCCGATCGACGGCATCGCTTCGCCGCGGAAGCCCAGAGTTGTGATGGACTCCAGGTCGTCCAACGATGCGATTTTGCTGGTCGCATGGCGGGAGATCGCGATGGGCAGCTCCGCTGCGGGAATCCCACCGCCGTCGTCGCGCACGCGGATCAAACCAACGCCACCGCGCTCGATATCGATTTCGACGCGGTGTGCGCCGGCGTCCAGGCTGTTTTCAACGAGCTCTTTGACGACGGAGGCGGCACGCTCGATGACCTCGCCTGCGGCGATCTGGTCTACGAGCTCACTAGGAAGGACACGTATAGGCATAGACCCGGAAGTCTAGCGTGTCCGGGACGCCGGCGAAGCTGTGCGGTAGCTAGTGGGAGTCGGCGGAGGCGGTGGCGGCGCTGGCCATTGTCGCGCGGCGCGCGGATGCGAAGCGGGTGCCGGCGGGTGGGTTTTGCTCAAAGTAGTTACGTACGCCTGAGAAAATGGCGTCCGCCAATTGACCCTGATAGCGCGAACTCTTCAGGTGCAGCTCCTCGCTGCGGTTGGAGATGTACGCCGTCTCCACGAGCATCGACGGAATGTCGGGCGACTTCAGCACCACAAATCCCGCCTGTTGAACCTGTGACTTGCGCACCTGGCCGACATTGTCGAGCTGATTGAGCACTCGCTGCGCAGCCGTCATGCTGGCGCTGATATTCGCCGACTGGGACAAATCGAGTAATACCGAGGCCAGCGTGTTGTCCTTGTCGTCCAACGACACCCCGCCCATGAGGTCTGCCGCATTCTCGCGTTCAGCCAGCCAGCGCGCCGACTCGTTCGTGGCGCCTCGTTCCGACAATACGTACACCGAAGCGCCCGTCACTTCGTGATTGGCGATGGAGTCGGCGTGCACCGAAATGAACATGTCGGCCTTGGCGACGCGCGCGCGCCGGATTCGATCCCGCAACACCAGGAACTCATCCCGGTTGCGTGTCAGCACCGCCTTCATTCCCGGCTCACTGTTGATCCTCTCAGCGAGCGCCCGCGCAATCGGCAGCACGACATCTTTCTCATGGGTGCCGCCAGGCCCGGTTGCACCGGGATCCTGTCCCCCATGACCCGCATCGACCGCGACGATGACATCCCGATCGGAATCGATCGGCGCGTGCGGCGCGCGGGCCACTCGGGGAGTTGTGTCAGCCTCTGGAGCTGCGTCCCCGAAACTGATGATGAGCTGATGTCGTCCGGTGCGCGTCTCGGGCATCCACGTGCTGCGAGCCTCGGCCGGTGCTTTCAGTTGTACGACGATGCGCAGCGTCCCGCCCGGCTGATGACCGGTTCGGATGTCAGACACCACTCCCTCCCCTTCGGGTAGCCGTAACCCACGCACGGCGCTGGTACGCGCGAGGTCGATGACGACCCGGCGCGGTTTATCCAGAGTGAACATCTTCTGGGTGGTTGTGCCCGCCACATCCAGTGTCAACTGGGCGGACGTCCCCGTCGCGGTCAGGCGAGCCTCACGCAGCTCGGCGCTGGCAGCCATCGCAGTGCTGGCACCCGCCAGCAGCGCGGCAATGACTCCGACTTGAAACGCCTTCGTTATCATGGGGTTCTAGAAATCAGTTGCGGAGTAATCTACGTTCCGGACGCACTGTTTTCAACTGGCGACAGCCATGATTTACCCAACGCAGAAGTCCCCGTCACGTTGATCTCGTGTCCACTCGTCCCGCCGGACAGCGTCACAGAGAGATCCGGGAACGGCAACCGACCGGTTCCCCGATCCGGCCATTCAATCAGCCATATGTAACCCGGGCGCGCGAATTCCCGCAGGCCCAGCGGCTCGATCTCCTCGGGATCGAGGAGTCGATACAGGTCGAGATGTATGACCGAAACAGTGGGTGTTTCATACACTTCGACCAAAGTGTACGTGGGACTCTTGACCGGGCCGGTCACGCCGCAGCCGTGCAGAAACCCACGTGCGAACGTGGTTTTCCCCGCTCCCAGGTCGCCGTTCAGGTAAATGACAGCGAACGGGTTCCCCGGCGGCCGTGCCGCCGCGAGACGTGCTCCGAAGGCTTCAGTTTCATCGGCGGTCGTTGCGAGCCAGTGCATCTGGCGCCGCGCCTAACGATTCACGCAGTTATGCAGCTCGCGCGTGAGATCACTGGCGAGCAGGCCCCGCTCGCCGCCCCGCGCCGCAGCATCGCCGGCCATCGCGTGAACTAAAACACCAACCCTGGCGGCCAACGAAGTATCAGGACATTGAGCAAGGATCCCGGCGACGGCACCCGTCAACACATCTCCGGTTCCCGCAGTCGCCATGCCAGGGTTGCCACGCTCGCACAATCCCGGAATTCGATTAGCAGTACCTACCAAGGTCCCGGCGCCCTTCAAGACAATCGTGCCGTGATAACGCTCGACCAGATGCTCGAGCGCCGCGAGGCGATCGTTCTGCACATCATCTGTCTTGATACCCAGCAGCCGGCCCGCTTCGCCCGGGTGAGGTGTCAGTATCCAGTTGTCACGCGCGCGCGTGCCCGCCTCGGCTACCAGGTTCAACGCATCCGCATCCACAACGAGCGGCTTGCGCGAATCCAGCACCGCATTGAGCGCCTTGCGTGCCCAGTCGGTTCGCCCGAGCCCCGGTCCGATGGCAATGACATCGGCACGCTCGATCGCTTCCGCGAGCTCGCCCTCGTGTACCAGCGCCAGGCAAATCAACTCGGGGCGGCCCGCGGAAATCGACGCCACGTTTTCCGGCGCGACCGCAACAGTCACCAACCCGGCACCCACGCGCAGGCAGGCCTCGCCTGCCAACCGCGCGGCTCCCGGGAAACCGGAGCCGCTGCCTACAATCAATACGCGACCGAAGTCGCCCTTGTTGGAAGAGCGCCGTCTGCGCGGCAGCGCCTTCAGGATCTCCGTCTCCATGATGCGCTCGAGGCGCGGCTCAAAGCCCTTCGCCTGCGGGGCGACCACCTCGAGATCATCAAAAAACACGGTTCCGGAAAACTCCGGACCATCACCGATAAACAAACCGGTCTTCAGACCTACAAACGTGACAGTACAGTCGGCACGGACCGTCTCGCCCAGCGGCACACCTGTATCGCTGTCGAGACCTGACGGCACATCCAGCGCAAAGATCGGCCTGCCCGCCGAGTTGATCTGGGCGATCACCTTGGCGATCTCGGGACGCGCGCCGCCTTTGAGGCCGGTACCCAGCAGCGCATCGACGATCACCTCGCCCTCGCGCAGCAAATCCGGCGAGAACGGCCGCAATTGGCCGCCACTGCTCTTGAAGTCTTCGCACGCCTGACGCGCATCGTTGCGCAGCTCATCCGGCGATGAGGCGTGGAGAACCGAGACCGTCAGCCCGGCTGCCTGTGCGAAACGGGCCAAAACATACCCATCACCGCCGTTGTTTCCTCCTCCGCACACAATGACGATGCGATGAGCCATCGGCCAGCGTGTACGCAGGTAGCGGAGAGCGGCCTCTCCGGCACGTTTCATCAACGTGTAACCAGGAATGCCTTGTACGTCGATGGCATGAGCATCGAGCGCACGAACTTGTGATGTGGAATACAGAGCGATCGGCAGAGCCATGCGGTGATTATACTGACATGGGTGGCCTTCCCATGAATGAGTTTGAAAAACTTGACCTCTACGCCGTAAAGCGAGCGCTGATAGACGGCGCCCGCGCGCTCGGCTTCAGCAAGCTGGGTGTCACCCATGTCGAGATCGCCGAAGATGCACAACATCTGCTGCGTTGGCTCGATGCAGGTTACCACGGTGAAATGGAATACATGCAAAGGCATGGAACCATGCGGTGGCGCCCGCAAGAACTGGCCCCGGGCACTGTACGAGTGCTCAGCGTGCGCATGGACTATTGGCCCGCTGAAAGTGCCGACGCAGCCGCAGTGCTGGCTGACCCAACGCTCGGGTATATATCCCGGTATGCGCTGGGGCGCGACTATCACAAGGTCATGCGCGCGGCGCTCGCGCGCCTGGCCGATGAGATCAGCAGACGCATCGGGCCATTCGGCTTCCGTGTTTGTGTCGACAGCGCGCCGGTGCTGGAAAAGGCTTTTGCGCGCGATGCCGGGCTGGGTTGGATCGGCAAGCACACCAACCTGCTGGCCCGGGATGCCGGCTCGCTGTTTTTCATCGGGGAGATCCTCACGGATCTGCCCCTGCCGGTGGATGAGCCGGCCAGCGCGCATTGCGGCACGTGTCAGGCGTGTATTCCGGCCTGTCCTACGGGGGCGATCGTCGCGCCCTACCAACTGGATGCCCGGCGTTGTATTTCGTATTTGACCATCGAGCACAAGAGCGCGATTCCGGTGGAATTGCGCGCCGCGCTGGGCAACCGGATCTATGGCTGCGATGACTGTCAGCTCGTGTGCCCGTGGAACAAGTTTGCCCAAGCGGCCGGGCATCCGGATTTCCGGGTGCGCAATGGGTTGGATGCAACGCAACTCACGGAGTTGTTTGCGTGGACGGAGGGTGAGTTTGACGAGCGGATGCGGGGGTCGGCGATCTATCGGATCGGATACGAGCGGTGGTCGCGGAACATCGCCGTGGCGTTGGGCAACGCCCCGACCTCACCCGAGGTCATTGCTGCTCTGCGCGCGCGTCGGGATGATGCTTCCGAGTTAGTGAAGGAGCATGTTGAGTGGGCGCTGGCGCGCCTTGGAGCTAGCGTTTGACCAGAACGCGCGGCAAGCCCCATCCCTCAGGGCGGGGAAGGATTGCGCGGACGCTGAAGCCGTCTTCTGTTAAAATCCGCGAAACTGAAAGGTCTACGGCAGGGCATGCCGGACGTAAAGCCTGTGGAGCGAACGTAAGACCGGAGGCGCATGGGTCGGAGACACCGTAAAGCGCCCCAAGGCAATCGCTGCGAAGCAGGAACCCGCCGAGGTGAGTTGAGATGGTCAGATCGTTTCAACCACGGCAGGAATCGTCCGCCCTTCGGGCGGGGGAGGAAGTCAACTGGACGTTGTCGATCAATCGGGCCTTACCCAACCGCGCGGCCGTCAACACCACCAGGTGACTGGTGTCCGGCTTCGGGGCACTCAAATCACTCGCTTGCCGGATCGCAAAATAATCCGGCCGCATGCCCGCCGCCTCCAGCGCCTGGCAACCCGCCCTCTCCATGCTCGCGAATTCACTATCGCCGGCCTGCAGTCTCTTCGCCGTCGCCGTCAGAATCTCGTAGATACGCGGCGCGATCGCCCGCTCCTGTGCCGACAGATACTGATTGCGCGAGCTCATCGCCAACCCATCCGCATCCCGCACCGTCGGCGCGCCGAGCACCTGCACCGGAATACACAAATCCGCCACCATCCGGCGAATCACCGTCAGTTGCTGGAAGTCCTTCTCCCCAAACACAGCAACATCCGGCTCCACAATGTGGAACAGCTTGGCAACAATCGTGGCCACGCCTTCAAAATGCCCGGGTCGGAACTCACCGCACAGAATGCGCGACAGCCCCGGCACATCAATGCGCGTGGCCTTCTCGGCCCCGTTCGGATAGATCTCCGCCACATCCGGCATGAACATCAGGTTGCACCCGGCCGCGGCGAGCATCTGCTCATCCAGTGTCGGGGTGCGTGGGTAGTGCGCGAAGTCCTCGTTGGGTCCGAACTGCATCGGGTTCACGAAAATACTCGCCACAAACCGATCCCCGTGCCGGCTCGCCGCCTCAATCAGGCTGACGTGCCCGGGATGCAGGTTGCCCATTGTTGGAACGAATGCAACACGCAGTCCTGCCGCGTGCCAGGCGCGAACGCGCTCGCGAACCGCTGCGATCGTGGTAACCGTTTCCATCAGAATTCGTGCTCAGGGGCCGGGTACTGCCCCTCCCTCACTGCCTTCACATAGTTGGCCAGCGCCTGCTGGCAGGTCCCGGCGCCCGCCATGAAGTTCTTCACGAATCGCGGCTTGCGCCCGGTGGTGATATCGAGAATGTCATAGAGAACCAGGATCTGGCCGTTCGTGTCGGGCCCCGCGCCAATGCCGATGACAGGGACACGCAGCGCCTGCGTAATCTCTTTGCCCAGTGCGGACGGAATGCATTCGAGCAGCACGATGTCCGCGCCGGCGTCTTCGAGACGCTTGGCGTTGGCCATCATCAGCTCGGCCGCATCTTCCTCCCGGCCCTGGACTCGAAAGCCGCCCGTTTTGTGCACCGACTGCGGCTTCAGCCCCAGGTGCGCGCACACCGCGATGTCGTGTGAAGCCAGAAACTCGACGATCTCGATCTGCGAGCCACCGCTTTCGAGCTTGATCATCTGAGCGCCGCCCTCCTGCATCAGGCGCACGGAATTGGACAGCGCCTCACTCTTCGAGGGGTAGCTCATGAATGGCAGATCCGCCATCAGGAACGGCCGATGCAAGGCGCGCGACACCGCGCGGCTGTGATAAACAACGTCGTCCATCGTGACGGGGACCGTAGTGCTGTGTCCCTGGATCACCATGCCCAACGAATCGCCGACCAACACGACATCCACGTCGGCGGCATCCAGCAACATGGCAAAACTGGCGTCGTAGCAGGTCAGGCTGGCGATTTTCTCGCCGTCCGCCTTCATCCTGGCAAGGGTGCTCAAGGTCACCGGCGACCGGTCCGAGCCACGCAGCTGCAGGTGTGTATACATGAGTCCCCCTCTCTTCAAAGACCGCGGCTGCGCAGCGGGTTGTAATACAACCGGCCGCGCTTCATCCGCTGGATCGCCGCCAGCAGCTCGTCATAGTCCGCCTGGTTGTTGATCGGATCGATGGCCGCCGCATTCACAATGAGCAGCGGCGACGACTCGAACTCGTGGAAGAAGCGCGCGTAGGCCTCGTTCAAGCGCTCGAGGTACTGGCGCTCAATGTGCTGCTCATAGTTGATGCCGCGTTTGGCAATACGCTCGAGCAACACATCGACGGGCGCCTGCAGATACACAACCAGGTCCGGCTTCGGCGGCTGAATGTCGAGTTTGGTATAGACCTGTTCGTACAAAGCGTACTCGGCGTCATCGAGAGTGACGCGCGCAAACAGCCGGTCCTTGTCCAGGAGATAGTCACCCACCCGGATCGGGGCAAACAGGTCCTGCTGCTTCAGGGCGGACAACTGCTGCGCGCGCTGAAACAGGAAGTACAGCTGGGTGGGCAGCGCGCCCGCGCGCGGGTTGCGATAAAACCGTTCCAGGAACGGATTCTCGGCCGCCTGCTCCAACACCGCCTCGGCACTGAGACTGGTGCACAGCCGCCGGGCAAGACTGGTCTTCCCCACACCGATGGGGCCTTCAACCACGATGAATTTATGAGCGGGCTCGCTCGGAGCAGTAGACATCCGTCAGCTCGGATTCGTGGGACCACGACGCCTGCGACGGCGTCGGCCGCCCCGGCGCGGCGCACTTTCCGACCTGGGCGCCTGGCCCGTCAAAGAATCGGCCATCCGGGCGCGTTCTTCCGAGGAGACTTCCTGTACCGTGGTCCACCACTGGGTGATCTCATCCGGCGCCATCCCGAACTCGGCCCGCAGGAGCAGCAAGTCGTAGGCTGCCCTGAATCTCGGATGCTCCAGCGCGCGCAACGCGCGCCGGCCGCGCGGATGTTCCAGACGCGGCTGCAAAGCAAACATTTCGCGCATGCCCAGAGAAAATCGCTTAGGCAAGGTGATGTGGGTCTGCACCTGCCGCGCGGCCCGATCGCAGGCGTCGAGAATGGTCGACAGCTCGTGCCAGCGCTCAGGCGGTGTTGCCTCGATGATTGCGGCGATCGGTCCGTACAACAGCAGCGCAAACAGGAAAGTGGGGGTGACCGGCTTGTCGGCCATCACCCGGGCATCGGTATTTTCGAGCCCGCGCATGACGAGTTGCTCGACCAGGCTGCCTGGATGCTTGTTGAAGTAGTCATCGACAGTCGGGAGCAGCACGGATAGCAGCCCGCGCCTGCGCAACACCTCGAAGCTCTTGCGACCGTGGCCCGTGAGGAACAGCTTCAGTGTCTCATCAAACAGCCGGGCGGGCGGCACGCCGCCCATCAAAGCTTTCAGCCGCGGAATGGGCTCGGATGTGGCCGGATCGATCTCAAAACCGAGCTTGGCCTCAAAGCGCGCCGCACGCAGCATCCGCACCGGGTCTTCGCGAAACCGGGTCTCCGGATCGCCGATCAATTTCAGCTTACGAGCCGCGACGTCTTCAAAGCCGCCAACGTAGTCCCAGATGGAGAAGTCGGCGATGTTGTAATAGAGGGCGTTGCACGTGAAATCGCGGCGCCACACGTCGGCATCGATAGTGCCGTACACGTTGTCCCGGATGATCCGACCCGTCTCGTCAAACATCCGCTCGGCGTTCGGGTCAACGTCAATGTCCGCGGCGCTTTCGTCTCCGTGAGCGATACGCTGTTGATATTGGCGGGCGCTTCTCGGCGCAACCACCGGCTGAGGATGGCCAGCATCGTCACCCAAGTCGTCGTCTTCGTCCTCGACGTTTGCACTCGGGTCCGGCAGCACTTCAAGCTCCACCGTGTGATCCGACGGCACATCGGGGTCCGACAGCGAATGCCCCGACGCCAGGACGTCCGTCCGCGTCAGCGCTTCGTCATCCTCGGCTTCGTCACCGTCGGCATCGTCGACCTCATCGTCCTCAGAGTCATCGTCCTCGTCCCCGTCGTCCTCCGACTCGTCGCCTTCGGACCCGTCCGCCTCAGCCTCATCTGCGTCCGACTCGTCGTCTTCGGCCCCGTCGGCCTGCAGCAGCGAGTCCTCGGCCACGGCCGCATCGACCTCCGTCAGCGACCCCTCGCCCGCTGACGCATCCATCTCGGCCAGCGGCTCCTCGCCCCCCGCGGCGTCGGCCTCGGCCAGTGGCTCCTCACCAGGCGACGGCGCCGTGGCCGCACGGAACGTGGCCACCTCGATGATCTCGCGCCCGAAAAACACATGGGCGAGCCGGAACCGCCGTCCAACCAGGCGGCAGTTACGGAACAGCTTCCGCACCTGCTCCGGCAGGGCGTCGGTGGCGACGTCGAAGTCCTTCGGCTCGATGCCGATCAGGAGATCCCGCACGCAACCGCCCACGAGAAATGCCATGAATCCCGCATCGCGCAGCCGATAAAGCACCCGCAAAGCGTTGGGCGAAATGTGCTGGCGCGAAATGATGTGCTCAGATCGCGTAATGACTCGGGGAGTAGAGGTAGGCGTCACAACGGACGCAGAAGACGCGTTCAAGTAAGGGCTTTCAGCTTGAGCAATCGACTGGGATCCCTATAATACCGCGCTCTCGCGACAGCTCTGCATTTCCGCTCCCGTCGTCTAGAGGCCCAGGACATAGCCCTCTCAAGGCTAGTACACCGGTTCGAATCCGGTCGGGAGCGCCAATAAAAACAATAAGTTGCAGTGCCGATCAAGTTCCAGAGCTCGTTCTTGTACGGAAATTGGTGTCAGGGAGTGCTGCGCGGCTCGGAAGGATACACAAGTAGCCGATGGGGTGTCATAGCGTATCCGAGGCTCTGCCGAAGGCCACCCAAAGCGCCTGCTTGACGATATGCCGCCGCGCTACTCGCTAGATATACCTGAAGGAAGGCGACAGCATCGAGATCCATGCGGCCGGAAAGCGAACGTTTGAGATCGACAAGGCCCTCGGGGCGCGGGAGCTCCTGGCTCGACTAGCGTCCAGTTGCTCAACGAGTTCACCGCGGTGGCATCTCGTAAGTTCAAGATGCCGCTGGTCGAAATTCGAGAAGTCCTGGAGACCGTCAGGGATATCTGCCTCACCGAACCCCTGACCGTCGAGGATCATGATCGGGCCAGGTCATCGACAAACAACTCAGGATCACCAATCCGTTCGCGGCTGAGTGATCAGTTGACTTTAGGCACTGTTGCTGTCACTCGCCGGCATGAAAGCATGTCCGTGACAGAAACAAACCCATCAACTGACGCGGAGGCTTTCATCGTGAACAAACTTGCAATCGGACTCTCTGTGGCCGCTGCTCTGGCTGTACAGTCAGCCAATGCTGGCCTGCACTACTCGTCACCGATAACAGTCAGCGGCACGGTCGCTTATGGCCAGGTGCACGCGGCTCGCACCAGCAGCGATAACAAGCAGTTCATTGGCTGCGCTGCCTACGGCGCCGTCAATACCAACAGCACCTACGTAGCCTGCTCGGCGTCAGATGCTGCCGGTCACACGCTCTACTGCTCTACTTACAACCCAAACTACTATGTGTGGCAAGCGGCCATGTCCGTGACCGAGGCCAGCAGCATCATTATCAACGCTGACTCGCACGGTAACTGCATCTACGTCTACGTCCAGAATGCCTCAACGAATCTCTAATGGAGAGCACCGTGGTCAGATCGTGGTCCGTTTGTGCAGTGTCTGCTGTAATTGGGATTGGAGCCGGTTGGGCTTTGCACGGGTCCGGCTCCGCCGACACGAACGAGTCGGCAGCTCCAGGCACTGCGCAAGTCGCACAGCTCTTGGTGCCTCAGCCGCAGGCTGAGGCACAATCCGGCCTCAATCTGGCTCAGTTACACGCCGCGATCGCAGAGGAATTGGCGGCCGCGAGATCCCAATCTGCCAACGAGCGGCAGGCAGCGGCGGCTGCCAAAGCAACTGCACCAGCATCTCCAGAGCTGATCGCGCAGCGCCGCGAGGCGGTGCAGGACATCCAGGCAATGATCGCGACGGGTGAGTGGGGCAACACCGAGCGCGCCCAGTTTCAGCAGAAATTTTCTCTGCTGGATCCCGAACAGGCCCGTCAGGTGTTGCAGCAGGTTACGATGGGTCTCAACAACGGAACCATCCACTCGCAAATAGACCTACCGCTGTAACGCGGAGCAAGCTCATCTGACAGACTGAACGTCAGATGAACCACAGCGGCCAAGCTTCGTGGCGTCATGATCACTTCCGTCGCCTCAGGCCGACACATCCGCATCGATTTTCAATCACCGCTCATTTCTGTGAATTGGGTAATTTCCACCCGGGTTGCGCATGACTACCTTGTAGCCACGTGTTCGAATCCATTCAGGAGATGAGCTGTTGAACAAGTCCTTATCTGTCGGCTTAGTGTTGGGTGCCCTCACCGCGACCGCGGTGGGCGCTGTGGCGGGTTATCGAATGATCGCCGCGCCCAGTGGCGCGCAGGTTATCAGCGCCACGGCGCTGACCAAGACCATCAAAACGCCGCGCCAGGAATGTCATGACGAGCAGGTCACTCACACCAAACCGGTTAAGGATGAGCATCGCCTCGTAGGAACGGGTGTCGGTGCAGTTGTGGGTGGGCTGCTGGGCAGTCGCATTGGCGGCGGCAACACTCGAATTGCAACCGGCCTCGCGGGCGCCGCCGCCGGTGGCTACGCGGGCAACAAGATTCAGGAGAAGGTTCAGAAGGGCAACACCTACACAACGACTGAAAAGCGTTGTGTCACCGCGTACGACACTCATGAGCAGCCCGCTGGATATGACGTTGTTTACCTCCTCAACGGTCAACGGCACCAGGTTCATATGGATCACGACCCGGGTGAGACCCTTCCGGTTCGCGACGGCCAGGTCATGATCAATACGCCCGCATCTCGTTCGGAATCATGACTCACTCACGGCGCCGGTAAGGTTCGAGCGACGCTCCGTTCGGATCAAACTGCATATCCCATTCAACTTCGCCGCGCCAGAAAGGAGGTGTATTCGTAGCCCACATTAACGAGCCGAACTTCCAGTCCCAAACGCGCGGTACCCAGTTGTCGTCGAGGTAGTCCGTGTCGACGTGGTATTCAGCCTCACCGCCGTTGGGGTTATCAAAGTAATAGTAGATTGCAGACGAGATACGATGCCGCGACAACCCGCCGGACGCATTGCGGCTGGTGTTCTTCCAGCCACGCGCGTCCATCGTGTTGACACCGAGCATCAACTCGTCGATGTCTTCGAGGCCGAAGGCCATATGCATGTAGCCCGGTTCATCCGGTGCGACGGGCAACGCAGTGGAAACCCAGAAGATGCTGTGGTGTTCGTGAGTACCGTTTGCCCGGGCAAACGCACCGGCACCCCGCGAATGATCACTGTAGCGAAAGCCCAGGCGCTGCACGAAAAATTCCAATGAGGCCACGTAATCGTGCGCGAAAAATACGATGTGATTGATGGTTTTGGGAATGGCCCGGCGGCGCCACTTGCGATGCAGGTTGAGCCGTTGGATGTTACCTGGCGCATTCACAGGGTCGGGCTGCGATACGACTGCACGCTTCTTCCACAAGCGCAGCCCCAGCGGCATTCCGTCATCGGCGATGAAATGCAATGTACCGTCCGCGTCTTCACGAACTTCCCGGTCGCGCGACAGATCGATGAATAGCGCGCGCAGTGCCTCTGGAGTATCGACTCCCCAGATGGTTTCGCGTACGCCGGGTTTGTCCGCGTAGGCGGAAGGAAGTGAAGGGTCGTCGCGTCGGCGCACAACCACTTTGGAGCCGGATGCCACCTCGAAGACACTCTCGGTCGCGCTACGCGCCAACGGCGTCAGTCCGAAGTCCTCCCAGAACTTGCTACATAAATCGAGGTCGTCCACTCCGAAAATCGCGCTTTCGATGCCCAGGATCGCCATGATCAACCTCTTACGGCAAACAGTTACGTGCCCGGCAGCGCCGAGCGGGTTTCGACGGACCGCGGCTCTTGAACGAACTCAATCAGGTTCCCACTGTTATCGCGAATGAAGATGTTCGATCCCTGTGGCATCTTGCGAACCCAGACGATGTCCGCCCCGCGTCGTTGTAGTTCTCGTGCAAACGTCTGCACGTCCTCTACCGCGAAAGACACATGCTTGTTGCCGTGAGTAAGCAGATCCGTATCGGGATTGCGCCGCTCATCGGGTAATGGCTTGGCGCCAGGGACGTGAAACAACTCGACGTGCAGTGGGCCGTTCCTGAGCATTGCGACCTCCGCGGGTATGCTCGGAATCGAGAAGCGCTTTTCGACTGTGAACCCCAGCACATGGTCGTACCAGGCGATGGAAGCATCGAGATCTGCAACGCTCAATCCAACGTGGTGATGCCAGAACTCGGGAGCGTCGTTCATACTGAAAGACCCAACAGCCGTGCGGCGTTACCGCCGAGAATCGCTGCGCGCTGCTGCGCGGTCAGGTCCGTTGCGCGCACCAGCGCATGAATATCGTAGTGACCCATGTCAAACGGATAGTCGGTACCCACGACCACCTGGTCGGTACCCACCTGGTCGATGAGTTTGCGCAGTGCCTCAGGCGTGTACACGAGGCTGTCAAAATAGATCCGGCGCAGATATTCGCTCGGGGGACGCGCCATCGTGCGGGCATCAGGGCGGGTTCGATAAGCGTGATCGGCGCGTCCAACGTAAGTTGGCAGAAAGCCGCCGCCATGGGCGACACACACTTTGAGACCCGGATGGCGGTCGAGTACGCCGCCGAAGATCAAGTGGGCCAGCGCCACGGCGGTTTCGACTGGTTGCCCGATACTGTTGGACAGATAGGCCGGCTGCAAGCGCTCGCCCAGAGAGCACCCCATGGGATGAATGAAAATCAAACACCCGAGCTCCTCGGCCTTGGCCCAGACCGGCTCCAGCGACCGATGGGACAATTCGCACTCGTTGACCGCCGTGGACATCTCGAACCCACGCAGGCCGAGCCTGTTTGACCCGTCAATCAGTTGCTCCACGGCAAGCTCAGGGTGTTGCAACGCCAGCGTGCCGAGTCCAACGAGCCGGTGTGGGTGTTGCGCACATATTGCGGCCACATGTTCGTTTTGCCGAGTGACAATCTGTTGTGCCAGGTCACGGTCGGCCCAGTAGTAATACTGAGTCGGCTGCGGGCTCACCACCTGCACATCGACTCCCATGCGATCCATGTCCGCGAGGCGCACCGACAGATCAGTCAGCGGTCGCTCTGCCTGCGGCAGCATGACTGTGCGGTTATATTCGACGGAAGCCGCTCCCATGGTCCGCAGCCGGATCTGCGGTTCAGCCAACTTCTGCGGACTCTCGGCGACGAGTCGTTCAACCTCCGGCGAAATCGTGTGGGCGTGGAGGTCGATGGTCAGCAGACGCTTGCCGCGCGCGTCTCGAATCCAACCCGCCGGGTCGGTATCGAAGCTCATTGGGGCTCCCTCGGCGTAGCCTTGGTTCCGGAGCGGCGAAACAGGAAAGTGAACAGCAGCGGAAACACGGAAAATCCCAGCATCCTGAGCAGGCGCCGCGCCTGTTCCGGCCGCAACTTCGCCGTCATCGGCATCGTCCCGTACGCTTGCCCCCTGACCACCAGCTCATCGCCCTCCCGTCCGACTGACCGGATCGTCATCAGTTCCTCGTCGGCGGGGCCGTAAAGCGTCACTGAGGGCTCAGCGCTGCTCGCTGCAGCGGCACCGAGTGTGATGGTTTGCTCCTTGGCTTGCCCGCTGTCGCCACCGGCCACCTGGTCGAAGTCCAGCCCGAAGTGCTCGAACATCCGGATTGCGGTCGCGCGGCCGGCACCGTACACACCGCCACCCGGATGAAGAAAGGGCCCCACCAGGTAGAAGCGCTCAACGCCCGGGACCGTGTATTGGCTCAGGTCCGGCGTCGGCCGGTGGCCGGCGGTCTGGTAGAAATAAGGCGCCACGCCGTGCACGTCGCCACCGACCATGCTGTTGGGCATGTTGCGCGCATGATCCAAGGGAGTTACCACCGTGCGCTGTATGATGTTGTCGCTGGTCAGGTTCGACACGAACTGCTGATAGTGTCTGAGACTGCGATCACCCATCTCCTCGCGGATCTCGTCCCAGCGCGCGGATCCGCCCGCTTCGAGGTTGAATGGCGCAAAGGTGATGCCGTGAAACATGCCTCTTCCGGGCGGCACGCGTGACGGGTCGTTGATGCTCTCGTCACCTCCGGCGCCGAGCACTCTTTGCGTGATCCGACCCCGGCGCAACGCGTCGAAATCATCGAGCATGTCGCTCAGGCGCTCGCTCGCCATGAATTCGAGCATGATCGCGTGGCTGACCTCCTCGCCAGCCCGAAACCGCGCAGGTTCCTTCAAATCGTAATGGCTGACCATGATGCTGAACGCCGCCAGCGAGGCGCGCTCCGCGCGCACCAACACTCGCTCCGGCACGCCGTCGAGAAAAGCGCGCAACCGGTGAGGATGGATTGCACCGATCACACCGTCTTTCGCGGTGAACTCCTCACCGCTCGACAGCCGCACACCTGTGGCGCGGCCGCCCGAGGTGAGTATTCTGGTGACCTCGCTGTTGCAACGGACTTCGCCGCCATAGTGCTCGATGCAGCGGACCAGCGACTCGGATAGCTTGCCACTGCCACCCACAGGCTGCGATACGCCGAACCCGTGCATCAGCCCCGGCATCAAATACAATCCAAACCCCGTGCCGAGCTCGTCAGGCATCTGCAGGTTTTCGGTGACCAGGCGCACCAGCCAAAGCTTGACCCGTTCGCTCTCAAACGACTGGTTGGCGATCTCCAGCGAGCTGCGTTGCATGGCATCGAGTATTTCGCGTCCGTCTTCGCTGCCATCCAGCATCGACACCATTGCGCCGAGTGAGGTGGGCGGAACATACAATCCAGAGGCAAACATGGGCAGCATGGCCATCGCGCGCCGCGCGAAGCGGCGGTAGGTTTCGGCATCCCGCGGGGAGATCCGGGCGATCTGCTCGCAGGTCTTGTCCAGATCCTGATAGGCCACCAGGGTGGTTTGATCCGGAAAGATCATGGCGTACGGGATGTTGTACTGATATTTGAGCCCGAACCGGCTCTGCAGCCCGAGCTCGTCCCGGCGAATCATCGGGTTGCCCTGGATCATGATGTGCACGCTCGAATGCTCGTCGTGCCAATAGCCGGGCGTATTGATCTCGCGCGTCACCACGCCGCCACCGGGCCATGGTTTGCGCTCGAGCACCAGCACTTTCTTGCCGGCCTTGGCCAGGTACGCCGCCGCGACCAGGCCGTTGTGACCGGCGCCCATCGCTACGACGTCATAGGTATTAGCCACGCATTCTCCTCAAAGCGATCAAACCCACCAGGGCCGCCACCACCGCGACCGCGAGATTCGCAAAACCCATCACCGACAGGGTGGGCAGCAAACCACCCAGCGGCTTGCTGAGTGCGGTAATGATCATTCCGCTGAGGAATTGACCGATCGCAAAGCTGGCATTCCACATGCCGGTCCCCCGCCCGCGAATGTTGAATGCCAGGCCGCGCGTGGCCCATACCAGCAGGCTGGGCAAAACGAGGCCACAGCCCACCTGGTTGATGAATGAGCCCCACTCATAATCAGTAGGATCGGCGGCACGGCCCATCAGCACAAAACCAACCCCGATGAATGCGAAATCCGTGCACAGCAGCCACGGAATCGGCAGGCGCGACAGACCCCAATAGATGAAGGTGCCGAGGGGCACGCCGATCGTGGCAATCACGGACAATGTTCCGATTCTCGCCGGATCGCTGACACCGAGCGCCACGAGGGCTTCGGCGCTCTTGGTTATGACGGTATAGAAGCTGACCGAGCCAACGAGCGTCACGGCACAAATGCCGAGCAGGCGCGGCCATGGGAATTCGCGATATTCCCCGGGGTCTGCAGCCGCTGGAGAAGCCGCGTCAGTGTCCTGCGCGGTGGGCTCCCAGATGAGTGTCACAACCCCCAGGACCAACACCAGACTGTACAGATACAGATAGAACGGACCCCGCCAGCCATATGCGGCGCCCAACTGGCCGCCCAGGTAGACGATGCCGAGAGCGGAGATAGAGGCTACTGCCGTCTGGCTCGCCAACCAACGTTCGCGGGCGCGACCCTTGAAGTAGTCGCTGATCATGGTTGTCGAAACCGTCATGACGGCGGCTTCGCAAATGCCAACTCCAACGCGCGAGAGGATGATGGCATAGAGGTTGTTGAGAAACACCGGCGCGACACCAACGAATGCGTACGCCACCATGGACAGTATCAGCGTCTTGCGGCGGCCGAAGCGGTCCGCCAACCAACCCGACGCCGGTGATAACAGAAGAACCCAGATCGACGGCATCGTGACCACGCCGCCCATGACCAGATATTCGTAGTTGGGTACGTCCTGAAAATGCTGCAGCAACAGATGCACGATGGGCATCAGTACTGATACGCCCATCACTGCCATGGTAATCGGCAACAACAACATGATGCCTTGCAGAAAGCCGGCCCTCCTGCCGAGCTGCGCGGCTTCCGCAATTGGCATCGGGTGTGTTGCGTGAATCACTCGCCTGCCACGCACAGATTGCGCTGTGTACCCAGGCCTGCGATCGAGCCCTCGAGTACATCGCCCGAACGCAGGAAGCGGTTCGTGTGCGAACCATTGCCGGAGGGTGACCCCGTGAGGAGCAGGTCGCCCGGCCACAACCGTACCCGGCTGGTGAGATATTCGATCAATCGAGGGATGTCGAAAATCATATCGGCGGTGCTCTCGTCCTGTTTCACTTCGCCGTTGAGCTTGAGAGTGATCCGCACGTCCTGGGGCTGCTGTACAAAACCGGCAGGTACCAGGTAAGGACCCATCGGCAGATAGCCCGGCATGCACTTGCCCATGACCCAATCACTGCCCAGCGCCTTCAGATCCTGACGATGCACTAATTCGCGATTGGTGATGTCGTTGCAGATGGTGTATCCCGCGACGTAGTCGTACGCGGCAGCCCGCGCGACCTGGAACGCCGGCTTGCCTATCACAACGACCAACTCCAACTCCCAGTCGGGTTGTTCAACGTTCGCCGGCAGCGGGATGGGATCGAACGGTCCGGTGATCGACGACCACGCTTTGGAGAATATGTACGGTGTGCCGTTCGCACTGCGCTCATCCATGAGACGCACGCCGTAGGCCAGTCGCTCCTCCCGGTTCATGGACTGCGTCTCGGGATCGCGCGCCTGGTCGACAATCAGGTCGATGACATGTTTGCGATAATTGGCGCCCGAGCAGAAAATCTGCCGCGGCTGTTCCAGGGGTGCATGGACTCTCAGCACGGACACGGGTACCGACATGGCGGCGAATGTGTCCGCCCGATCGGCCAGGTGTGTGGCAACCCGCCGCAGCGCGTGCTCGTTACGCTGCCATTCATCCAAAACGCCCAAGAGGGTGCCCGCGATGCGCAAATCGACGCCCAGTTGTTTGCACAACGGCACGAGGCCATTCAGCGCTACAACTCTCTCTGCCATCACGAGGCCCGGGAATGACGGCGAACCCGCTACTGAGAAGGTGCCCAGCGCGAAAAACGGTGAGTGCGACATGATGGTTAATTGAGCGGCCGGCCGCCGTCGACCGGCAGCACGCAGCCCGTGGTAAAAGTCAGATCCCGCACGGCAGTGAGGACGACCGTAGCTACATCCTGGGGCGATGCCAAACGACCCAAGGGTGTTCGCACCGTTTGCTCGTCGCGCCACCCGGGATCCAGGGATTTGACAAACTCCGTGTCGACCAACCCGGGCGAGACGGACACCACGCGCACAGCCGGTGCGAGGGCACGGGCCAACGATCGAGTCATGTTGTCAACTGCAGCCTTTGACGCACAGTACATGACATTGCTCCCCATGGCAGTTTGAGCCGCAATTGAGGATATGTTGACCACCACCGCCCCTCCCGGCCGAGGACTTGCCTGCAACAACGGTAACAGGGCCCGCAGAGCCGCGAAACTTCCGCGTACATTGGTCGCCAGAATCTCATCGATGAGCGCATCGTCGAGCCCCTCGAGGTCGTCGTGTGCTACGAATCGGGTGATGCCGGCGCAGTTTACCAATACGTCACAACGTTCGTAGCGCTCGGCAACTGCCTCGGCCAGAGCTTGCAGGCCAACGCTCTGCGTCACCGGCGCACTCAGAGCGACATGCCCGGATCCGGGAAGAGACGCCGCGAGCCGTTCAGCAGCCGCTGCCGAACGATGGAACCCCACCACCACGGCAAATCCGGCCCCAGCCAGCGACCTGCCGATCGCCGCACCGATGCCCCCGGCGCCGCCGGTAATGATGGCAACGGGACAGTCCGACCGCATCACCCTCCTCCGGCTTTCACATAGCGCTGCTCGATTGCTCCGAAAATCGAGCGTTGCCCGGCATCGAGCATCTCGATCCGCACACTTTCGCCAAAGCGCAGAAATGGAGTTTTGGCAGCTCCCTCGTCCAGGGTCTCGATCGCGCGCCGTTCGGCAATACACGCGGATCCCGCGCTGCGCGCAGCATTCGAGACGGTACCCGACCCGATGACGGTGCCCGCACGCAGGCAACGCGAGTACGCGGTGTGCTCGATCAATCGGAAGAAGTTGAAAGTCATCTCGCTGCCGTTCGGATGCCCGAACCATTCACCACTGCGCCGCACCTGCAGCGGCAGCGCCACGCGGCCGTCCACCCAGGCGGAACCCAGTTCGTCCGGAGTCACGGCCACGGGCGAGAAGCTGCTGGAAGGCTTGGCCTGCAGCCAGCCGAAGCCGGTCTTCATCTCCCGGGAGGCGAAGGCACGCAGGCTGACATCGTTGACCAACATGAGCAACTTGATGTGTGGCGCAATCTGATCCCGGGGGGTTCCCATCGGAACCTCGTCCACGATCACAGCGATTTCGCCCTCGAAGTCCATGTTGTCCGACTCGCTGGGCAGCCGCACATCCTCATGCGGCCCGAGGAAATCATCCGATGCACCCTGATACACCAGCGGAAAGCGTTCGTACTCGTTGTTGATGCCGTTGTTGAAGGCGCGTTCCATCAACGAGCCGTGATTGGCGAACGTTGACCCATCGAGCCATTGATAGCAGCGAGGCAGCGGCGCCATGGCCCGTAGCGGATCGAAATGAAATGCCCCATCGACGGCAGCACGCTCCAACTGCTCAGCGCGCGTCCGCAGGGGATTTTCGACCTCGGACCAGCGCTCGATTGCATCGAGCAACGTCGGGGCAATCGGATCCGCCAGGACCGCTCGCGTCAGATCCTTCGAAACGATGGCCAGCCGTCCATCGCGACTGCCATTGCGGATGGTTGCGAGTTTCATTGTGCCCCCTCAACGATGCCAGTGTGCCATGGGCAGCCCGGCGACGGGTGCCCGGAAATACGGGATCGACGTGCCCATCAGACTTCCGAGATAGACCGTCCGCAGATCGGGTCCGCCGAAGGTGAGACTGGCCATCCAGGGAGCGATCGTGCCTTTCGTCGCCGCCATGACCTCGGGAGTCATGGTCCCCGCGTAAAAGTGTTGGTCATAAACACTTCTTTGGACAGGATCGCAGTCATCGAGCAACGTCAGCAGTGTGCCTTCGGGTGTCAATGCAATCAGCCGGTCGGTCTGTACGATCGTAATCCACAGGTTGCCGTACTGGTCGAACGCAAAACCGTCCGGGGTGCCCTGCAGGTCAGTGGGCCCGAAGATCTCTCGGCCACTGAGGGCCCCATCGGGCGAGACGCGCAGGCGCGAGATGCGCCGCGCGTTGGATTCAACCACGTACAACCACTCTTCGTTGGCATCGAAGCGGATCTCGTTGGTGCCCACGAAACCCTCGGCGACGATGCGGATACCACAATCGTCAATCACGCCGACGTAGCCGTCCGGTGTTTTCTCATTGATTGATCGGGTCCACGGTATGAGTCGCGTCGTCACTGTGAACCAGATGCGGTCGCGCGAGTCACACAACACAAAGTTCGTCTTGCCGAGGGGGATTCCGTCAATATGGGTATACAACGTGCGGGAACGCCCGTCGCGATGCATCAGCTCAATGGCGTCGGTACCGAAATTCGCGATGATGAAGTTGCCATCGCGATCCATCGCAATGCCATTCGGTAACGTGGCGCCGCCCAGAATGAGCGACCTGGGATCGTGGATATCAACGCCATGATGGCCGGTCTGTGCAATGAGTCGCTGCGTTCCGTCCGGAAGGATACACATCACACCGCCGCGGGCGTCGGCACTCCATAACGTGCCGTTTCGTTCCGCCAAAATGCACTCCGGGCGCTGCAGATCATGACCCACGCTCTGGATCCCGGCACGATCCACAGCCCAACCGATCAGGGGATTGTTTGCTCTACTCATGGAAATGTAATTGCGCGAGTGACCAATGCGGGCAGATCACCGTCGTGGCGGAAGCCTGCCGCGTCGGCCGCGAGTGTCAGCAGGGGTGGGTAGCGGCCGAAATTCGCCTCTAGGGCCGAATCAGATGAATAACTCACACGGTCCAGAACGCCGCGGCCATAGACTTGCGCAACGGCTTGCACCAACTCAGCCATGGATGTGTGCAGCGCCGGCAAGGTCCAGACGCGCGTTGCGTTGCATGCAGCGGCAGGCAGAACGGCAGCGTGTAGCAAATTGTCGACCACGCGATGCACCGACATCAACCAGGTAGTTGATTCCGCGGCCACCGGGCAAGCGTAGGTTCGGCCCGCAGCCAGCTCGCGAATGATGTCGCTCAGGAACGCCGTCCCCTGCCCGGTCCGTTGGGGTGGGCGCGCAACGATGCCGGGAAGACGCACCGCACGGGCATCCAACCAGCCACGGCGGCTGAAGTCGGTGAGCAGGATTTCTCCGATCAACTTGTGAACGCCGTAGGTGAGTTTGGGTTGGGGTGGGGTGAGGTCATCCACCTGCGCCGGCAATGGGGATCCCAGGACCGCAATCGAGCTCGCGAATACCAACACCGGGGGCCTCGAGGACCCGATGGCCTGAGTGCGGGCAGCCTCGAGCAGCGCGAGCGTCGCATCCAGGTTGACCTGCCGGCCCAGGTCGTAGTTAGCTTCCGCCAGAGCACCCGGGACACTGGCCAGATGAAACACAACGTCCACCGGCGTATCGAAGGCTCTGGCGAGTAACGCAGGATCACCGAAGCTGCCGGAGAGCCGTCGCACACGGGGTCTTTCCGACCCCTCAAAGCCGAGGTCGACGAGCGTGAGGCGCCCTATCGGGCCGATGCCGGCGGGCAGCAAAGCTGTCTCACCCAAAAGCCGGTTGCTCAGCGCCCTGCCGATAAAGCCGTTCGCGCCGGTTATCAACAGATTCATGGGCCTTCCGCTGGATTCGAAGGATGCGCCATCATGGAGAGGTTGGCGCTCGCGGGGAAATCGTCGTTTTCGATGCCCACCATCACATTCGGTCATGCGTGCCTTACCCTCTGCTGCCAGTGGCGTACAATTGCCTCCATGCGCTACCACAAGCTCGATTTGAATCTGTTGACCGCCTTGAAGGCGCTGTTGGCCGAGAAGAACGTGACGCGCGCGGGCGAAAGCGTGCATGTCACACAGTCGGCGATGAGCGGGATACTGGCGCGGCTGCGCGAGTATTTCGGCGACCCGTTGATTGTGCAGGTGGGCCGCAAGATGGAGCTGACTTCTCTGGCAGCGAGCCTCGTCGAACCGGTGAATGATGTGCTGCTGCGCATCGACGCGACGATTGCCACACGGCCGGAATTCAACCCCTTGACCACCAGCAGGCATTTCTCGCTGGTGGCCTCCGACTATTCGATCAACGTATTGCTGCTCGATGTGTTGCGACGTGTACATCGGGAGGCCCCCGGCATATCCCTGGAGTTCCGCACACCGAGTGAAAGCGCTGCGGCCGAGCTCGAAGCCGGCGAAGTCGATTTCATCATCAACCCCGAAAGCCAGAACTCGCCGATGCAGTCCGGCACCGTGTTGTTCGAAGACTCCTACCGGATCGTGGTGGATGCCGGCAACACGGAGGTGGGCGACTCGATCGGCATCGAGCAGTACCTGGCGTTACGCCACGTTGCCTTCAAAAGCGGTAAGTTCGGTCTGCCGCACCTGGAAACATGGCTGGCAAACCGGTACGGCGATGAGCGCAGCGTGGAAGTGGTATCACACAGCTTCTCTCTGCTGCCGCGGCTCGTCATCGGCACAGCGCGAATCGCCACGATGCATACGAGGCTTGCGCAGCAGTGTGCGCGCACTCTGCCGGTCCGCCTGGTCGAGCCTGCATTCGACATTCCGCGCCTGACCGAGGTGCTTCAATGGCACAAGTATCGTGATCTGGACCCCGGCAGCATGTTCTTGCGGGACATGATCGTTCAGGGTGCCCGCTCACTGCCGCCACTGGAGCAGGTGGAAGGCGCTAACGCAGGCGACTCTTGATTCTGCCGATGCCGGCGATTGCGCATTCCTCGTCTTTCGAGCTGGGTTCGGCGCCGCTGACGCCGACCGCCCCGATGACTTCGCCACCGGCCTCGAGCGGCATGCCGCCGGCGAACGTCAACAGGTTCGGGTCCGCCTTGATACGCTCTTTCACCGACGGGTCGGTTTTCGTCAGTGCGCCCACTTGCGACGTTGGCATCTTGAAGGTCAACGCCGTGTAGGCTTTGCGAAATCCCGTGTAGGCGTGGGATCCGTCGGTCCCATCGGGGATGTAGTACAACTTGGGCGTACCTGATGCGTCGATGATACTGACACCGACGTGATATCCCTTGCAGGCGTCGACTATCACCTTCGCCGCCTCCAGTGCCAGATCGAGCGCCGGGCTCTTTGGCAACGGCCTTTCCGGCGGCCGGGGCGGTAGAGGGCCGGGCGGAAACGGCAGGCCGTCGAACGGCCGCCCCCCATCTCCGGGAAAGCCCGAGGCGCCCGCTCCGGGTGCCGCGCTTGCACTGAGGCAGGTAATGAGCACGGCTGCTGTGGCAATGAGGCTTCTCATCAGAAGCTGGCCGTCAGTTTCAATCCGGTATAGCGGGCCGAATCGCGCGCGGGCTGGCCGATCACCGCATTGCCGTTCCACGGCCCGCTCCAGAAGTCCTCGACATCCGAGAAGTAATGATGGTTGCCGAGATTGTTGACGAATGCCGTCGCGACATACTTGCCATCGCTGCTTTGGATGCCGGCTCGTAGATTGAGTAATCCAAACCCGCCTTGGATGGCGAACGGATTCTGATCCGGCAGCATCTGTGCCCGCGCTCTATAGGTATAGCTCGCCCCAAACACGAGCTCGCAGCCGCAACCACCCAGCGGCACTCGCTGTTCCGCCCCCAGAGCCGCCTTGAATTTCGGTGAGTTGGGCATCGTATCGCCCGAAACGTCCTGACTCGGGCTGGCGCCGTTGGAAGGAGTGACGCAGCCCTCCGCAGCGGTCTGCAGACCATAACAAGGCGCTCCGGTGTAGGTGATAAACCTGGCATCGATGTACGCGGCATTCAGGCTCAATCTCGTGGTGGGTGTCGCCAGCCACTCCGTAGAGATCTCCGCCCCGCGGGTCTCGGCTTTGCCCACCGACGTCAGATTCAGCGGCGGCGTGAGCACGCCGGGCGCGTAGGCATAGCTTTGAATCTGATAATCGGTGTAGTGGGTGTCGAAAATGTCCGCGTTCACGTTCAATGTACGATTCAGGTAGCTGCCCTTGACCCCGAGCTCGTAGCTGTTGATGGACTCCTTGCCGACCGGCGCCAGGGAATCATTGCTGGTCAGAACCGCCGAGGTGTTATAGGCGGCCGGTGAATAGCCGCGCGCGTAGCTCACATATCCCATCGCGTTGTCCGAAAATTGCCATTTCAGGGCTGCATCCCCGACCACGGTGTTGGAAGAGCTGCTGCCTGAGCTGTAATACACCGGTGGCGACGCTGGAAACGTCACGTTTTGAGTGTACTTGTAGGCGATCTCGTCGTGATTGAACCTCAGCCCGGTGACGAGCGCGAGCGATTGCGTGAAGGTCCACGTCGAACGCGCATACGCATCGTAGGTCTTGGTGTCGGGGATGAGGTGCACATCGAGGCCGGCTGGCGGCAACGTGCGTATATAGACCTCATCCACGCTGGTATCCGAATAGAACAGACCGGCCAGCCACGTCACCTTTTGATCGGCCGGGGAAACAATTTTCAGCTCTTCGCTCTTTTGCTTCACGGTGGCGACCTGCGATTGGGTGTTGAAGAACACCGTCTGCCCGGTCAGGGTCTGCCAGAAAAAGTCATTGACGGCAAACAGGTCCTGGGTCTGATTTTGCTTCTCTTGTGTATACGCCGTCGTCGAGGTCAGCGTATACCCGGCAAACCGATCTTCGAGGATGACGCTGTAGTCACCGTCCCGGTGACTGCCTCCCGCAGTAGTAACCGGGCTCGAGTACACCAGGTTGTTCCACGACGGTTTGTAGCCTGGGAGCAGCAATGCTTGAGTGAACGGACCGGGTGTGAACAGGAGGTCATTCCCTGGCGTGATGTAAGCGTAGACAAAATTGGCACCCTTGCCCTGCGTGTTCTCGTTGTGCGCCATCAGGGTGACATCGAGATCATCGGTGACAGAGAACCGCAGCTTGATGCGCGAGCCCGCCACATCCTGAGTGGTCTTGTCGCCCGAGGCCAGATTGGTGATCGGGTACGCGGTCGTGAACTTGTAGGCCGAGACGCTGCCCGCAACTCGACTCGAAAGCGGCCCGGACAGGAATCCTTCCACGCGATATTCGCCGTCATCGGTGACAGTGGTAGTCGCAAATCCCTCCAGGGAGTTGGTCGGTCCGCGCGTGGTGAAGTTGATCAGGCCCGAGGCCGCGGTACGGCCTCCCAGGGTCGATTGCGGACCGAGCAACACCTCGACGCTCTGCACGCCTGCGACATTGTTGGCGTCGAAGGAATCAGACGGAACCGGCACGCCATCGATGGTGATCGCCACCCCTGATGAGATCCCCACCGTCTGTTCATTCGAGACACTCGAGATGCCCCGCACGCCGGTCGGCACGCGCCCATTGATCGTGCCATTGAGCTGCACGGAGGGCACGAGTTTGTTCAGGTCCGACAGGTCCGCAATATCGGCATTTGCAAGCGACTGCGCTGAGACGACGGCTGCGGCCACCGGCACGTCTTGCAGCTTCTCAGGACGCTTTTGCGCGGTAATTACGACTTCCTCGAGCTCCGCGCCACCGCCTGCCGGACTGTCTGCCGGCGCGGCCCCCGCTGCCGCTTCAGCAGCCAATACCAATACGGCGGCCGCAGCGATTACGTGAGCGCTATGCATTCCAATTCCCCCTATGCGTTCCACCGACGTAACAACGCAATCGACACTCACTGTCCGGCTCGGCCTCTGTTATGTTCTGCGGATGCCGCTCCGCCGCCGAGCCCGACAATGACGGCCGCAGCCTACGAGCAGCGGAGCCGGCTTGTACAAGCGTTTATGGTGATTCCCACTATCGCCGATCGCGATGCATCTCAGCGGCTTTTGTACCGTAATCTTGCGCGTCTACCGGTCACCACAGACTCGCAATGGGAGCAAACATGGCCGCAGCAGGCACAGTTCTGATCGTGGGCGGTGGGGTGGCGGGCATGTCCTGCGCAATCCAAATGCGCAAGGCGGGCTTGCGCGCCGATCTGGTCGAGATCGATCCGAACTGGCGCGAATACGGCGCGGGAATTACGATTACAAGCCCAACACTGCGCGCCTTGCGCACCCTCGGCGTATTGGAGCCGGTCCTCGCCCACGGGGCGACCTGGAACGGCGCCAGGGTTCATGATCAGTCCGGCAAGCTGCTCGACGAAGTGAGCTTTCCCGTGCTGAGCCAGGACCTGCCGGCCACCGGCGGCATCATGCGTCCGCTACTCCACAAGATATTGTCTGCCCGGACGTTGGAGCTCGGAACCCATGTCCGGCTCGGGACCACGGTCGCGCATCTCGAGGAAAAGGCGCGGCACGTCGAAGTCACGCTCAGCGACGGCACGCGAGGAGATTATGACCTCGTGATCGGCGCAGACGGCATTCATTCCAGTTTGCGCGAACGCGTCTTTCCCGACGCGGCCGCGCCGGTGTTCACAGGCCAGGTCGTCTATCGACTCGTGGCGGAACGTCCGCCCGGTTTCGATCGCAGTCATTTTTTCATGGGTGAGCGCTCCAAGGTGGGATTCAATCCCGTCTCAGCCACGCACATGTACATGTTCCTGCTGCATCCCGCCGGAGCCGATCGTCGGGTCGAGCCGCGGGACCAACCTCACCGGCTCTACGAGGCCATGGAGGGTTACGGCGGCTTTGTGCCCCAGATCCGCGAGACAGTGCGCACGACCAACGCATCCAGTGTCAACTATCGGCCGCTGGAAGTTCTGCTGCACCCGGCACCCTGGCACCGCGGTCGTGTTGTGTTGGTCGGTGATGCCGCGCATGCGACGACTCCGCACCTGGCATCGGGCGCCGGAATGGCCATCGAGGACGGCATCGTATTGGCCGAAGAGCTTCAGTCGCAGCGCACGCTGGAGCAGGCATTGCAGAATTTCATGACGCGCCGCTTCGAACGCTGCCGCCTGGTCATCCACAATTCAGTGCAGCTCGGTCAGATCGAGATGACCCACGGCTCTCCCATTGAGCACACGCGCCTCATGTCGGAAGCACTGGGCGCGCTGCGGCAGCCTATTTGAACGACCTAGGCGACCCGGCGGCCGTAGCGCCGCACTCGCAAATCTGCCTGCTCCTTGTGTCCCGCAAACCCTTCCAACTCGCACAAGCGCGAGCAATATTCGCCCACGAGCGCGGCTGCCTCATCAGTGAGCACCCGCTGATACGTACATGTCTTGATGAACTTGCCGACCCACAATCCGCCGGTGTAGCGCGCGGCACGCATCGTCGGCAGAGTGTGATTGGTTCCGATGACTTTGTCGCCATACGACACGTTGGTGCGCGCGCCGAGAAACAGGGCGCCGAAATTAGTCAGGTTGTTGAGAAAATACTCCGGATCCCGGGTGAGTACCTGCACGTGCTCCGAGGCAATGCGATCCGCCTGCTGGACCAGTTCCTCGAGTGTGTCGCATAGAATGATTTCACCACAGTTCTGCCAGGCCACGCGTGCGACCTCTGCGGTCGGCAGCCAGCCGAGCAGCGTTTCAATGGCTCGAGGTACCTCCTGCGCCAGCTCCGCCGAGGTGGTCAACAGCACGGCGGGACTACCGGGTCCATGCTCGGCCTGTCCGATCAGATCGACCGCCGCCATCTGCGGGTCGCAGGACTCGTCGGCAATGATGAGCGTCTCGGTCGGGCCCGCCAACAAATCGATACCCACGCGGCCGAAGAGCTGGCGCTTCGCTTCGGCGACATACGCATTGCCTGGACCGACGATCATATCTACCGGCGCGATAGTCTCCGTGCCGAGGGCCATGGCAGCAACGGCTTGCACACCGCCGAATGCGTAGATCTCGTCAGCTCCCCCTAGATGCATGGCTGCGACGATGGCCGGATGGGGCTTGCCGCCGAAGGGAGGTGCTGCTGCGATGATACGTTTCACGCCCGCTGCCTTCGCGGTGACCACGCTCATGTGCGCTGAGGCAACCATGGGATACCGCCCGCCCGGGACATAACATCCGACACTGCTCACCGGAATGTTCTTATGACCCAACACGACGCCTGGCAGCGTCTGCACTTCAACATCCTGCAGTGCGGCGCGTTGCGCCAGGGCGAAGTTGCGGATTTGGGTCTGCGCGAACTCGATATCGGCGAGTGTACGGGGCGGCAGCGAGCCGACACTATCCTCGATCTGCGCGGCGCTGAGCCGGAAGCTGGCAGGCGACCACGCGTCGAACTTCTGCGAATACTCACGGACAGCGAGCTCGCCGCGGGTCGCGACCTCCGCAAGGATGCCCTCGACCGTGTTACGCACCTGAAGGCTCTGTTCCGCCTTGACCGCAGCCGCCTGGCCGCTCTTGATCTGCCGAATCATCTGCATCCTCCACAACCCGCCGGCTCCATGCTAGGACTGCGCACGTGGCCGGAGAAAGCGATTTTGGTGATCAGCGCTATCGCAGACGCCGATACCTGGCATCGCCGTCAACCCGGTAACATCGGACACCGAAGTCAACCCGAGGCTCGTGCAATGACTGATCGTTTGGCTGGCAAAGTGGCGCTCGTCACCGGCACAGGGGCGGGAATCGGCCGTGGCTGTGCCCTGGCATTCGCCCGCGAAGGCGCCAGGGTCTTCGGTTGTGATATTGATGCCGATCGCGCGCGTGCGACTGTCGCGGATGCGAGTGCGGCTGGTTTTGAGATGGACAGTGCTCATCCCATTGACTTGACCGCGCCGGCGGACGTGCAACGTTGTGTTGCTCAGGTCATGCAGCGTCATGGCCGCATCGACGTGCTCGTCAACGCGGCCGCTATCAACCCCCAGTTCGCGCCGGTCGCGCAGATGAGCTATGAGCAGATCTGGGTGCCCACGATGGTGGGCGAGGCGGATATTGTCTTTCTCATGTGCAAGGCAGTCTGGCCTCACCTGGTTGCCGGAGGCGGTGGTTCCATTATCAACTTCGCCTCGGTGGCCGCGCAGCGCGGCACTGAAATGGCCGGCATGCTGGCTCATTGCGCGGGAAAAGGGGCTGTGCTCGCAATGACCCGCCAGCTGGCCGTCGAGGGCGGGCCCCACTCGATTCGGGTCAATTCCATCGCACCTGGACTGGTCGCAACTCTGGCAACCTCGTCCCAGGGACTGACCGAGGGGGTGCGACGTCAACAGATCGCTGCAAATATCCCGCTACGGCGTATTGGTGAGCCCGCGGACATTGCCTATTGCGCCCTGTACCTCGCCTCCGACGAAGCAAGCTGGGTCACGGGTACCAACATTACAGTGGACGGCGGCGAAACCGCTCATTGATGCGTTGAAACATCCTGCGTCAACTCGGCGAGGGCGGCGCGCAACTCGCCCAGCTTTGGCGGCTTGGACAGCAATCGACTGACTTCCGCGGGCACATCACGCTCACTTGCCAGGCGCTGCCCCCAACCCGTGAGCAGAACGATCGGTGTCGTTGGCGAGGCCGCCCGGATCGCCGCGGCAACTTTGCGGCCATCAACATGCGGCATCCCCAGGTCCGTGAACACGATTGCGAATGACTCGCCGCGCTCTTCGGCTGCCATAAATGCATCGATGCCGGCCTGGCCACCATCGGCCGCCGTGACGTAATGGCCGTCACCCCGCAGTGAATGGCGCAACGCCTCCATGACGATCGGATCGTCGTCGACAATGAGGACACGCAGACGCCGCATGAGCGCCTGCGGCTCCGGAGCGCCCACGTTCGGGGTCATCGCTGCAGATGCGGCCGGAAACACGAGGCGCATCGTCGTGCCGCGGCCGAGCTCGCTCTCGATCTGCAGATCTCCGCCATGCCGTTGCACCATACCGTAGACCATCGCCAATCCTAAGCCGGTGCCGCGCTCGCCCTTCGTGCTAAAGAACGGTTCCAGGCAATGTTTGCGCGCTTCCTCGCTCATCCCGACACCGGTATCGGACACTTCCACGCAAGGGCGACTGGCCTCAGTCACATCCACCCCCTCCCCCGTCAGCATTTTCGTGCAGATCCTGAGCTTGCCCCCTTCCGGCATTGCGTCCACGGCGTTGAAAATGAGGTTCGTCAGTGCATCGCGAATTTCAGCCTCGGCGCCCGGGATCGGTGGCAATTCAACCGCCAGGCGAGTCTCGAGCTCGATTCCAACGCCTCGGTGTTGCGGCTGATCGCTCCACCGTGCACGAGTCAGACCGATAACCTGCTCGACGAGCAGGTTGATGTTAACGTGTGCCAATACTCCTTGCGGTTCGCGGGGCCGGTAGAATTCCCTCATGCGCGCTACGGTTGCCGCGACATCCCCGATCGCGCGCTGAATCGTCGTCAAAAACTCGCGCCCACGCTCGCTCAAACCGGGTTCCCTTTCGAGCAACGCATCCGTGTATAGAGCGACTGGCGACAGCGCATTGTTGATATCATGAGCAATGCCACTTGCCATCTGCCCCAGCGCCCGCAACCGCTCCTGCTGCATCGTCGACTGCTGGGTCCGGCGCAAATCGTCGTATGCCTGCTGCAACTCGCCATACAGTTGCGCCTGGTGCGCAGCCAGTGCGGCGTGCTCGCTCAACTGTTTGAGGAACTCACACTCGCCGCTGCTGAAGCCATGAGCTTGCCGCCGGGCGCTGATCAGGACCCCGAAGACCTCGTTCTGCACCAACAGGGGGGCTGCGACCAATGAGCGCATTCCGCCGCGGGCCAGCCGCTGGGAGAGCGGAAGCTTCACCTGCCCGACGTCCGGCTCATAAACTAACTGCCCCTGGACACAGCGGCGCAGGCCGTTCTCGCTGGTATCAATGGGAGCCTTCTCCGTCAGTGCGAGATCCAGGGCCAGCGCCCGGCTCCTGGCACCGACACTCGTGACAGTCAATGATCCGGCCGCCGCGTCATACCGGCAAACACAACCGAAGTCGATCGGCAGGCTCTCCTCGAGGCTCCGGATGATCACCTGGAAGATGCTGTCCAGGTCCTGGCGCTCCGCTATCGCGCGCGTAATTCGCTGCAACAGGCTCAGACGATCCAACTGCGACCGGAGCTTCTGCTCCGCGTGCTTGCGCTGCGTGATATCCCGCAGGAAGCCTGCAAAGAGCATCGGACCGGCACCCGGCATGCGATTGATGCTCAGCTCCACAGGAATACACGTGCCATCTGCACGCAGTCCCTCGATCTCGATCCGCTTGCCCAGTACCTTCACGTCCCCCGTTGCCACGTAGCGAGCGACACCGTGCCGGTGGCGCTCACGGGCCGCCGGAGGAATGATGACATCGCCCAGCGGCCGGCCAAGGACTTCGGCGCGCCGATAGCCAAAGATCCGCTCCGCCGCCGGATTGAATTCCGCGATCTGTCCTTCCTGGTTCATGGTGATGATGGCATCGAGAGCCGTGTCGAAGATGGCGAGCATCCGGGCATGACTATCGCGCAGATCCTGTTCCACCGTTGCGCGCACGGCCATCTCCGCCTGCAGTGTCTGGTTGACCGACTGCAGTTGCGTGGTCCGCTCCAGCACGCGTCTTTCCAACTCCTCGTTGAGCTCTAGGATCCGCCGCTCCGCCCGGGTTCGCTCGAGCATGTCCGTGGATGCCGCCTGTATGAGCGACATCAGAAGGATCAGATAACCGCCGACCTTGCCGAGATGCGCCACCATCGCCTCAGAGTCGTGTGGTGCGCGCGAATAGAGCATTGCGGCATGCGCGACAAACAGCACCGCGGCCATCAGCGCGAGAGGCCGCAATATGCGCTGTGTCAACATGGGATCTATCGAACGCAGTCGCCAGCATTGCCATCCAACGACGAGCCACAACACTGGTGCAAGAATCAGTGCGGGACGGGTGACCCCGAAGAATGACGGTGCGGTATAGCGCGGCAGCCAGACAAAGAGCGCGACCAGGGCGGCACTGAGAATCACCAGTACCGCTGCAAATGCGGGCGCTCCCCGACCTTCACGGTTGAGCAGCCACAGCGAGATGGTGATTCCGATGGGCAGCACGTGCGCCGCAGGCGGCCAGGTGGACGGTCGTAACACGGCTGCCGCCCCTGCAATCCAGGCCAGATGTCCAGACCACTCCACCGTGACGAGCACGTGGAGTAATTCCAGAAACGATGTGACGGCAAAGCTGATTCCGAGCCATGTCAGAAAAGGACGACGGACTCGCGTTCCGGTATCCCAGAGTTGCCACGCCAACACAACGGACAACAGGCTGACTCCCGTGTCCAGAATCGTGTGCAGATCCGGATAGTCCGCACGTTGTGTGCCGAGCAACGCACCGCTCGTCAGTGCAAACACGATGAGCACCGCGGCAGAACTGCGTTCGTGCGCAATGGTGCAGCGCGAGACATCATAGTTTGACATGACGTAACTCTATCGCAGGTGCACCCCGGACGAACAATGCGCGAGACTCGTGCCGCTGACGCAATGCGACACAACCCGATCCCACAGGTGGCCGGTGAGGGCGTCGGCTTCCTCGGCTTGGGCCTGGTTCGTGGGATGTCGTCTTGCACATAGGCGCTCTGGACATACAGGTTCAGGCAAGATGACGTCACTCAACGCGCGGGGATACCCGACGCTCCATGCCTGCAGCGTCGCGATATACGTGTTTATCGTCACCGTGTGCCCACCGAAAGCAACGCCTTTCCCCACGTAGGATCCACACGTCACAACGCTGCCAGGCGTCATAACCACACGCTTCAAAGACAGGAGCCGGTATTTTCCTAACGCGACTGTTGTATATATACTCGACCATCAAATAATCTCAGTCTCTCGAGCAACCTCGGCCATGCGAATTCCATTGAGATCGCTTGCTCTCCCCATGATGTTGGCAGTCACTGCCGTGGCCGGCCCCAAAGTGCACGCCGGCCCGGTGTGGGCGCTGACATTCATTGAAGTTAGGATCGAAGCCCGGGGTCATGCAGCCAGTACTCTGTGGCAACAGGCGCAAGGATTGCGCGAGCAAGCTGCTCCGCCTGCACAGATTGCTCTCCTGCAGGAGTGGTCACGCCCGGAGCGGTTTGCACTGCTGGAATGCGAAGAGCAAGCAGCATCGAGCGGTGGCGGGCGAGAGGTGTACCCGGCAACTGAGTCGCTCATGGAGGACCTGACCGCCCCGCCCGATCGGCGCAGAAATCGAGAATTCGGCCAAGTGGCTGTTGTAACCTGCCCAAATGCCGATGAGCACGCAAACGTGTACGTTATCGCGCACGTGGACATTGGCGCCCCCGATCATGTTCGAGCCGAAGCAGCGTTGCGCCAATTAGCCACTGCGGCACGCCAGAGCGCAGGTAACGTACGCTTCGATATCTGGCAGCAGATCGACCACGCCAATCACTTCAATCTCATCAGTGGATGGATCAGCGAGTCGCAGTTCTACGCCTTCAGGGCCAGCCGCATGGCGCGAGACTTCCGGCAGACCATCGGGCCGCTGCTCGACTCTCCGTACGACGAACGTCTCCTGCGTCGCCTTTATTGAGTTAGTCGTACTGTACCGACTGGGTCACGACGAAACGGGACACAGGGAGCGCTATCAAGGGCTGCTCACAGCAGAAGTTGCACCGGGTGCAGGTCACACAGGCGGACCTGCACTATGAAGGGTGGTGCGGTATTGATGCGACGCAGTTGAAACGTGCACTCGATGCCAGCAAGGCGAGCAGCCAGGTGGCCACACCCTGAGATCGAGCTGTCGACGCATCATTCGTTGGGTATCCACGGCACAATTGAAGCGGGAGCGCTCGGAGCGGCGGGCGGTGCACTCCCCGTCCACCAGTTCACATTCTTGCTCCAGGCATACCCTTTACTCCACGCGTACCCCTTGCTCCAGGCGTAGCCCTTGCTCCACGCGTAGCCTTTACTCCAGGCATAACCCTGCGACCATGCGTAACCTGAGCTCCAGTTGTATCCCTGGTCCCGCGCATAGCCGGCTGACCAGGAGTAACCGTCGGCCAACGACGCCTGGCCCCAGGTGGTGCCGTTCAGGTTCATGATGTAATAGTTGCCGTTGGCATCCTCGTTCGCCGGGCCGCCGAAATGTGCTGTTCCCAAGATGTCCGCATTGACGCTCAAACCCACGTTTGCGCAGTTGTTCGTGGTGCTGCCTAGCGCCGCCACCGCATCGACCAGTCCCGCACCCTGTTGAAACACGCTGTATGCAAGTTGGTTGCCGGCGGTGATGGCCGGGCGTGCCGAGCTGAGGAGCCGGCACTTGATCGTATCCGGTTGCAGGGAAGAGTCGGCTTGCAACATGAGAGCGACAACGCCGGTCGTTACGGCGGCCGCCTGCGACGTGCCGGACATGGTGAACATCTGCTGGCCTGGCGACATGGAGCCGGGATCGATGTTGGCCAGATAGCTCCGGCTCCACATGGAAGCGCTCATGTGCCCGCCCGGCGCGACCATTTCCGGCTTTACGAAGCCCTCGAACGTCGGACCGGTCGATGAGAAGGACGCCAGCCGATCGTCGCTCCCATCGTACGGCGTGTGGTTGTCAGTCAGAGCGCCGACAGTGATGACATAGGGTACGTTTCCGGGGACATCGACCGTCATTGGGTCCGGGCCCTCGTTACCAGCCGCCGCCACTACGACGATACCGGCACGCCAGACCGCCATCACGGCCTGATTCAGAGGATCGTCCCAGTAGAACGACTGGGGCGGAGCGCCGAAGGAGAGATTGAGAACCCGGATGTTGTACTTCTGTTGATTGGCCACTATCCAATTGAGGCCGTCAATCACCGCTGCGTAACTTCCCTGTCCGAGGCCGTCAAACGCTCGCACCACGACCAGGTTCGCCTGTGGCGCGATCCCGAGATAATTGAGCGATACATTCTGTGCTCCGCCGACGGCGATCGAAGTAACGTGAGTGCCGTGTCCGTACGGGTCTGAAGTCACCGGGCCGTGTGCACTGGACGTTACGTCAACCGACGCCAGGAGCCGCGGGCCGAAATTCTGGCTGGGGTCCTGCCACAGACCTGTATCCAGCACCGCAACAGTCACTCCGCGTCCGGTGATGCCGCGCTGCTGCAACTTGTCCGCGTGAACGAGCATGGGATAGTTGGTCTGATATACGAGAGTGGCCGAGGCCACGCCGGTTCCGTCCTGGGAGCTGGACCCCGAGCTCAATCCCTGCACAATCGGTCCTACGACCGCGCCTGTGACCGGAGCAGCCACCGGAGTAACTACCGGAAGCAACGGCGCCACAACCCCTCCCGCAGTCGCAGCGACCGGAGTCAGGAGCGGAGATGTCAGATTCGCGAGCGGCGCGACGGCCGTGCCCACACTGGAGAGCAGCCCCCTGACTCCAACCGGCCGGTCGGCAAAGAGTTTGAGTGTCGTTCGCTGAGACAAAACACGGACCTGTTCCGGCGTCAGGTCCGCCGTGACCGCGTGAATCAGGGAAAGATTGCGCACTGTCTTCGACCCGACGGAGAGCACGGCCTGCGTGGCCGCCTCACTGCTGGATGCCCGGACAATATAGGAGTGCGAAACACTGTTGCTTTCAGATGCCGCCGGCCGCGCCGACGCGGCCACCATCGAGACTGCGGACACGGCACAATAAATCACGGAGCGCGCGATATTCATGAGGTTACCAACATCTCCGGTGGAATCCCGTGGCAGCCATTTCAACCTGACAGCCGCGGTTGTTGACGAGAACGGTGCAAGCCAACCCGGGGTGACGCGTGATCCGCGTCGCATAATCTTCCTGGTAACACCGCGGTCTGATTGCTAAGATCGCGAAGCTTCCCGCTCGTATGGGAGCGCATCGCAACAAACTGTTTGCGCTGAAAAAACACACGGACTCCTGAGCTTCCCCGGACGATACCAAGGTGGTGTCATGAGCAATCGGCGCAAGACAGATCCCCTCGTCGGGCAGCACGCGATTGAGATAGCGTGTACCGGCTGTGCGCATTCGGTGACGACAACCGTCGCTCAGATCCGGGACAAGTGGCACATGCCGTGTCCGAATTGCGGTCACCCGATCGTGTTGGGTACTTCGCAGATCAATGCTCAGATCCGCTCGATTGTGCAATCCATGTCCCAGCTGCGGAACCAGCTCGCGGAATCCGGCACATTTGGCGCCGAGGGCCTCAACTGGAAGACAACTCCGAGGCGCAGACGCAAGACATAACACTCGGATCACCCGTCGATGCCAGAGCTACGCCGGATGCGTGCGTGCACGTCGCAAGTATGGTTTCGAGTTGTGTCGGACGATCAACACCCTCTGCGATACACGCAAGTCCGAAGGCGCGCGCGGTAGCACCCGCGGCTGCGCACGTTGCGCGCGAGAGCGCATTCCGATCGCAGTGCTCAATCACTGAACGGGAGATCCTGACACCATCCAGCGGCAACGAGCCCATGCGCGACAGCGCAACTCCGACATTGCCGAAATTGCAGAGAATCACCTTGATTCCCAATTGACGCAGGCGACAGATGTTCGCAACACTCGGACCGCTCGCCGCGACGGTCGGCGCATCGACATTCACAGCCAGGTGCGAGAGATCCACCCCGGCCGATTTCGCGATGGCCTGAATCTCCGCGACCACCGCGGCTTCGGACAGCCAGCCGCGGCCGATGGGCAGATGGACTCGCAGGAGTACGTTTCCCTGTGCGACAGCCCTGGCAATGTCGTTGCAGACACACCTGAGCATCCAGCGATCCAGCCGTGAACGCAGATCGAGACTGTCCAGCAGGTCGGCATAGGCCTGTAACTTCATCTCACCGCACACCGCGTGCACCCACTTTGGAGCCGCGACGAACTCCGAAATGCGGCGCCCCTCGAGCTCAACGAGGGGTGAATACGTCACTGCGAGCTGCCCATGCTCAATGGCTGACCGCAACTCGCTCGCCAGATCGTAGCGTTCATCCTGTCCGGCACCGCCAACACTCCGTGTTGCACGCCCGCTGTCCGCTTCCAACACGGATGCATGGCCCTGGCAGGCGGCATGGCCCTGGCAGGCGGCATAGGCTCTCTCGAGCAGAACATCCGGCTCGCTGCCATCGTCGGGATAGATCGCGAATCCGACACTCGGTAGTAACTTGTGACGCGCCCGCCCGATTGGAAGCGCCTTCGACAGCAGGCGCCGGATGTCCGATGCGAGGCGGCGCGCTGCGTCGGCGTCGGCTATCCGGTCCACGAGAACGGCAATCTGGTCTCCGGCAATACGGGCAGCTCGCAAGGATCCAACATCTTCGAGCACTCTGTCCGCGCAGTAGGAGCTCAATCGCTCCGCCGCGGCCGTGACAGCCATCGAGCGGGTGTCGGCTCCGTGAGCCTGCTCAATGCCCGATAGTGCGTCCAGGGCTACAACGAGGAGACCGACACGGGTCTCACGCATGCGCGCCGATTCAATCAGCGCAGAGAATCTGCGCGCAAAGCCCGCGCAGTCGTTGGGATCAGGCGCGCGGACATCAACCTCCGGGCTGTCACTATCCGGTTCGATCCTGGAGGTCTGTCGGATGATGACGAGGCAACGATCGACTCCGTGAGGCGTCACGCGAACCTCCACCCGACGGTCGCCGAGTACCAGGCAGCTGACAATGGGTTTGCGCGCCTTGATTGACGTGCGCAGCGATCTGCCCAGCTCATCGGCGGCGCTTCCGGGCCACAGTTCCTTCAGGGTCTTCCCATTCAGCGCACCCGGCGCAGGGGCCACCCCGAGCTCGCGGCCACCCAGGTTGGAAATCACGAGGCCATCGCGCCTCACGACCAGGCTGAGATCGGGCAAGGCCCCGAGAAACGTATCAGTGAGCTCGTTCATGCGGTGCGGGCGCCAGTCGGCGGCCGCCGCAGCAACAACTCGACTGTCTCGCCGACCATCTCGTCGGAGCGGCAGACTTCCACCAGCCCGGCGCGTTCCAGGTCCTCCAGGTTTGACTGGGCCCGCAGCTCCAGATCCTCCTCGGCGCAGGCCCGCGCCACGCCCGCACAACCGACCCAGGCGTTTCTTCTCTTTTTGGCCTGGTACATGTTGGCATCGGCGACCGCCAGCGCTCGATCCCAGGCCAGAGGTCCGAACTTGCCGGGCGCGAAGGGAAACAGGGCAAATCCGATCGAACAACTCGTGCGCCCGGCTTCCGTGGCGCCCACCTGGAACTTTCGCTTGGACACCCGGTAGCGAATTCGCTCGGCCAGCGCCGCCGCGCCCCTCAGGTCGCGCACACGGTGAACGATGACAAATTCGTCGCCACCCCAACGCACGATCCGGTCGTCATCCCCAACGCACTCCTCCAGGATGCCCGAGACCTCCTCGAGCAGCCGGTCGCCGGCTCCGTGTCCGAACTGGTCGTTGATGGGCTTCAGGCGATCGAGATCAATCAGCAACAGGGCCAGGCGGGCGCCGGCCGGGTCGCGGCGCCAATCCTTCAACAAACCTTCGGTGAGAGCGGGAACCGCCGCGTCGAGGGAGCGGCGATTGCCCAGTCCGGTCAGCGGGTCCGTGAGGCTTGCGCATTCGAGGAGCCCGTTCGCATGTTGCAATTCGGAATTCCGCTCTGCGAGCTCGAGGGTGCGCGCACGCACCTGCTCTTCGAGTTGCGCCCGGTAGGCCACCGCCCTGGCGAGCTGCCGGTGACGTCGCAACCAGAGCCATGCAATGAGCGCCCCGGCAACTACTGAATAGCCGATGTAGGCGTAAGCGGTCCGCCAGGGAGGCGGATCCATTGTTACGGCAAGTTGACTGCCGCGCTTGTTCCAGACGCCATCGGAATTCGCGGCGCGAACCCGGAACGTGTAACTCCCGCCCGGCAACTGAGTGTAGGTTGCCGATGCACGCTCGCCGCCCGGTATCCAGTCACGATCCAACCCCTCGAGCTTGTATTCGAAGCGGTTGGCCGCGGGCGAGGTAAAATCCAGCGCCGCGAAATCGAAGGTGATCACCCGGTCGCGGTAGTCAAACTCGACCGCGGGCAGGGTCTCATACGGTCCGGCGGTTTCAATCGGCCGCCCGGAGGCCGATATGCCGGTCAACACAACCGCCGGTGTGCGGGAGCTCGAACGCAAGCCTTCCGGCAGGAACGAGTTGTAGCCGTTGCCACCTCCAAAAAACAGGCGCCCGCCGCGCCCGAGGTAATGAGCGCCGAAATTGAACTCATCGGCCTGCAGGCCCTGGCTGCGGCGGAAACTGACAATCTGGCGCGAATTCACATCGAGTCGCGCCAGGCCGTGATTGGTGCTCAGCCACAGGCCGCCGTTGCGGTCGGGCACGATTCCATACACGCTGTTGTTGGGTAGGCCGTCGCGCTCGGACAGGTTGGCAAAATGCAGCGCCGCACCCATGCGCACCGGTTCGGTGGTGGCATCGATTCCCGCACCCCGGGTTCCCACCCACATCACCCCGTGCGGATCGCAATACAACGAGTAGAGGGTATTCGAGGCAATCGACCGGCTGTCGTGCGCGTCATGCCGCAGATGTTGGAGTGCCCCGGTCTGCGGGCGCAGAATGTCGATACCGCCGCCGTCCGTTGCCATCCAGATTTGACCGAGCAGGTCCTCTGCAATGGCAGTCACCCGGGCGCTGCTCAGTGTCGTGCCGTCCCCGGGAGCGGTGCCGTAGGTAACAAACCCGTCGAGCGCAGCGTCATATCGGGACAATCCGCCGCCGAAGGTCCCTACCCACAACGTACCCCTCGAGTCCTCGAACAAAGACATGACGCCGTCACTGGGCAGCGCGTGGCTGCTGCCGTGTTGATATCGATAGTGTTTGACCGACAGGTCCTGTGGAGAGATCCGTTCCAGGCCGCCGCCCATCGTGCCCGCCCAGATCACGCCATGTCGATCCGTGAGCAGCGCCATGACACGGCCGTCACTCAATGGGCCGCCGGCACTCGTGTCACGGAGCACGCCGGTCACCTGCCCCCGCAGGTCACTCACAATCAGGCCGCTGCCCATGGTGCCGATCCAGAGCCGACCGTCGGCCGTCTCCGTAAACGACATCACGTTGCGGGACGACAGCACCGGCGCTACATCCGGCCGGCGATGCCCGAAGGACCAGGAGCGCGGATTCCACTTGGCCAGGCCGCCGAACTTCGTGCCAATCCACAGCAGGCCGCTGCGATCCTCGAATATTGAAATGACGTGCGCGTCCATCAGACTGTCGGGATCACCCGGCGCGCCGCGATAAAACGTGATCTGCTCCCGGGCGCTATCCAACAACCCGAGGCCCTTGCTGGTCCCGATCCACAAACGCTGTTCCTGGTCTTCAAACAGGGTCTCGACGCTCGCTTCCGGCAGCTCGCCAGCGCCGGCCTCGCTCGAGGCAACCGGCCGCTCCTGCAGATCCGCGGCACGGATCTTCCTGAGCCCGCGTTCGGTGCCTATCCACAGCGTGCCGGCCGAATCTTCCAGAACCGACCTGACCTGCGGTTCCTCGAGCCGGCGCTCCGCCCGGATGATTCCCGAACCCGTCCCGCCAGCGGCCGTTTCCAGCCGCACATAATCGACACCCGACTCGCTTCCAACCCACATGCCGCCGTCGTGCGACTCCGAGAACGAGGTGATGGCACCCGCCGTATGACCCGGTGATGTGGCTGCACCGTGCGTGTAACGGTGAACGGCACGGCTGCGAGGATCAAACACCGCCAGGCCCTGATCGCGGGTTCCAATCCAGATGCGTCCGGCACGGTCAGCGCGAATGACACTCGGGTTTTCCAACTTGCGCGCATCGCCGGTCCGGACTACCGATGCGAACGGGCGAAACGCGCTCTCGCCCCGATACCTGACCGCGACGCCGCCTCCCTCGGTGGCTATCCAGAGACTGCCGGCGGCATCAATGCACAGGTCGGCAATGAAATTATCCGGGACGCTGCCGGGGAAAGCGCTGTTATGGGTGAAATGAACAAACCGATATCCGTCATAGCGATCGAGCCCGTCTTCGGTACCCACCCAGAGAAATCCGGACGGGTCCTGGCCGATTGCGTTGACGCCCAGCTCCGACAGCCCCGCATCCAACCCAAAGCTCTCGAATCGCATGGGCGACACGGCACCGGCCCAGGCGGCGGCGCTTGACAGAATCCACAGCAGACAACCAATGCGGGTGCGAGAGCTGAGCCTGAACATCGGGCGATGCTATGCGCGAGCGTGATGCTACAAGTGTGAGCCACGGCAGCTCCCAACCTGGGTGCGGTGCAGCGTCGTTAACTAACTGTCGAGTGGCGTTGGATGGCAACTCCTTGTGCGCTTGCCGCAAGTCTGAACCGAGACTCAGGCACGGTCCCCGGCGGCAGGCACGGGGACAACCTCGGGTGGCAGCACGAGTTGCCCCCGGCCGTGCTCGAGCAGTTTCATCAGCTCGGGCCCCGGAACCGGCCGGCTGTGCAGGTAGCCTTGTGACTGATCGCAACGGGCGCGCCGCAGGAACTCGAGCTGACCCTGAGTTTCCACCCCTTCAGCCACCGTGGTCAGGCGAAAGGCGCGGGCCAGGTTGATGATGGTTCTGACGAGGACCTTGCCGGCACCGTTGTTGAGCATCTCCGAAATGAAGCTGCGATCGATCTTGAGTGTATCGATCGGCAACTTCGCCAACCGGCTCAATGACGAGTAGCCCGTTCCGAAGTCATCAATTGCGATCCGGACTCCCGCTCGACGCAGACGCTCGAGCTTCGTTACTTCCGCGGCCAGTTCCTCATGCAGCGTACCTTCCGTGATCTCGATATCGAGTCCCGCGAAAGGCGTTGCCCATCCGGTGAGCGCCTCCAGGAAAGTCTCCACGAAGTCCGGGCGGTGCAGCTGGGCCGGCGAAATGTTGACTGCGATTCTGACAGGGGCCATTCCCGAGCTCAGCCACTGCTGGCAGTCGAGCGCCGCGCGCCGTATCACCCAATCTCCCACCTCCAGGATGAGGCCGCTCGATTCCAGGGCGGGTAGAAAGGCGGCCGGCGAGATCACACCGGACTGCGGATCGCGCCACCTGATCAGTGCTTCGACACCCTCGATGCGACGTGAGATCACGTTGACTTTGGGCTGATAGTGCAGCTCGAATTGTTCGCGCTCCAGCGCGAGTCGCAACCTGTGCTCGAGTGCATGGCGCGTCAACAGGAGCGTCTGGTGGTGCTCGCTGTAATGGGTTTCCCGCTCACCCGAGGTGCGTGCCTCGCGCAAGGCCGCCTCGGCCTTTTGCACGAGCGAGTCCGCGTCGGTACCGTGATCGGGATAGACCGCCAGGCCCGATCTGGTGGTGAGCGAAATCTCGCGGTCTTCTATAACAAAAGGAGTGCCGAACAGGGCGTCGGGTTGCTCGCGAGCCGTTGCTGCCTCGACTGTCAGGTCACCGATGTCCCTGAGAATAGCGAAAGTGCCGCCACCGAAGTGAGCAATGTGGTCACTCTGCGCAAAGTTGTGTTTGAGGCGACCGGCCACTTGTTGGAGGAGCAGGTCGCCAATCCGCCGGCTGAACGAATCGTTGATGACGCTCAGTTGTACGATGTCGATGATGGCTACGGTAAAACGCGACCGACGAACGTTGAGGGTGGGGATCAGTGTGGTCAGTCGTTCGCAGAACAATGAGCGCTTCGCCAGGCCGGACAGTGGATCGAAGTGTGAGAGAAACTGAACGGTCGTGTCCTTTGCCAGGTACTGAAGCGCAAAGGAGAGGTTACCCGACACCTCGCGCAGCATCTGCAGCTCTTCCGTGCTTACGGTATCCGCACCATACCCGGTGAGCACCAGGGCACCCACGGGCGCGCTGTCCAGAACGAGTGGCAGGGCAACGAGCGATTGCAGCCCACCTTCCTGGAGCACGGCTTTCGAGCCCGCAAGAGACTGCAGGGTCGAAGTATCGTTGCAAACGAATTCCCGGCCGCCTCTGGCCACTCGATCCAGGAGCGTCCTGCCTGTCTCGCTCTCCAACAGAATGGCGTCGCGCAGGGTGTCGGTGAGCTCGTTGTCGGTGCCAGCGCCGGCCAACGCCTGCAGCCCGGCGACCCCGGGAGATTCGAGATACACCAGCGCGGTCGCGTAGCCGCCGCCTACCACGGCCAGACGACAAGTTTCATTCAACAGCTCGGTCCGGTCGCGGGCTCGGACCATGAGGGCATTGATGCCACTCAACATCCGAAGTACGCGATCGAGGCGCGCAATTCGCGCCTGCTCTACTTTACGCTCGCGGCGCACACGAGCATCCTCGAGAGCGCGGCTGATAGCGGACGGCAGCCGTGCCAGGTTGCCCTTCAACAGGTAATCGACGGCACCACGGCGCAGCGCCGTGACCGCCCGCTCCTCTCCCATGGTTCCGGAAACGAAAATGAAGGGGGTATCCGGGGTGACTTCCTGCGCAACCTCGAGGGCCGACAGGCCGTCAAATTGCGGCAGGCTGAAGTCCGAAAGAATGATATCGGGAGCGAACTCGCCGAGCGCCCTGCGGAAGTCCGGTTCGGATTCCACGCGCTGTGAAACGCAATTCAGCCCGGCGTGTTTGAGCTGCAGAAGGCTCAACCGGGCATCCGATTCGACATCTTCCACGAGGAGGATGCGGATTGACGGTGCAGTCGACTCCATTGGGGCACGGTCGTGGACCAAAACCTCCTTCACACTAACACCTTACGGCGTACGAACCTGTGAAGCAGGCGACTAATTGCCGTGCTGCGCTGCGCCATGCAGCTCCAGCGGTGCAGGCAAGCTGAAGTACAGCGTGGTGCCCTCCTGGGGACGGCTCTGCGCCCAAACCCGGCCGCCATGGCGCAGGATGATGCGGCGGACGATGGACAGGCCGATGCCGGTACCGGGGAATTCGGATTCCGAATGCAGGCGCTGGAACGCGCCAAACAACTTGTCAGCGTACTTCATGTCGAATCCCACTCCATTGTCGCGAACGAAGTAGACCTGTTCCGCGCCCTCCTCATACGCCCCGACTTCGATCCGCGCCGGATCCCGCGTAGCGGTGAACTTGAATGCATTGGACAGAATGTTGGTCAGCACATGCTCCAGCAGGGACTGATCGCCGCGGCACTCCGGCAGCGCACCTATTTCGAGGTGCCGGGGGCGCTCGGGCCATTGGTGTTGGAGCGTCGCCAGGACCCGCCGCACGAGATCCTGCATCGACAGCGTGTGCATTTCGAGCGGCTGGCGGCTGAAGCGCGCCAGGTGCAGCAAGTCATCAATGAGGCGCTGCATGCGGGCGGTGCCGGCGCACACGTTCGCCAGCAAATCCAGTCCGTCCGCCGGGATCTGGCTGGTATACTCGCGCATGAACAGAGTGCAAAAGCCGTCAATCGCCCGCAGCGGCGCGCGCAAGTCATGCGATACCGAGTAGGAAAATGACTCCAGCTCCGCGTTGCTCGCCTCGAGCTCGCGGCTGCGCTCCTGGACGCGCTGTTGGAGCTCCCGGTTCTCGACCAGCAGCGCTCGCATGGCGAGTGCCCGTGTCACCACGGACAGCAGATTGTCGAGCCGAAAGGGCTTGAGGATGTAATCCAGCGCACCGGACTGGAGAGCTTTGACGGCCGTGTCGATCGTGCCGTGTCCCGTCATCATGATGGCCGACAGGTTGGGATCGATAGCCTGGGCAGACTGCAGGAAGCTGATGCCGTCCATTTCCGGCATCATCAGATCGGTGAGCAGGATGTCATAGCGGTGCTGGCGCAGGTGCTCCAGGGCCTCGGCGGCCGAGGTAAATCCGGTCGTGGCGTAATTTTCCAACTCGAGAGTCCTGCACAGCGCAGTCATCAGAGCGGTCTCGTCGTCCACCACCAGAAGCCTTGCGACAGTCGCTGCGCTCATGAGATCTGTTCCCGGGGATTGGGCGCATCCGCAGCGGCAGCGCCGGTGAGCTCGGCCAGCGCGGCTCGCAGCGCGGCCAGCTTCGGCGGCTTGCTCAAGATGCGATCGACGTGGGGCGGGGTTTCATTCTCGGCAATGAGCCGCCGTCCCCATCCCGTCAGCAGGACCACTGGAGTTTGCGGCGATTGCGCCTTGATGGCGGCCGCGACTTTGCGGCCATCGACATACGGCATACCCAGGTCGGTGATGACCAACGAGAACGGCTGCCCGCCGCGATGAGCCGCCTGAAATGCATCGATCCCGTTTTGGCCGCCGTCCGCGGCAACAACGCTGTGACCATCCTCATCGAGGACTTCTTTAACGGACTTCAGGAGCAACGGATCGTCATCAACCAACAGAACTCGCAGGCGACTCGCGGCTCGAGGTGCCGGCGCATGCTGTTGCGTCAGCATCGTCGACTCCGCGGGCAGGAAGGACAACCGCACCGTGGTGCCCTTCCCCACGGCGCTGTCAATGTTGAGCTCGGCACTATGACGCTGGATCATGCCATACACCATTGCAAGGCCCAATCCAGTCCCGCGTTCGCCCTTCGTCGTATAGAAGGGCTCGAGGCAGCGGCGCCGTGTTTCCTCATCCATGCCGACGCCGGTATCGGAAACCTCCACGTGAACGACGGGCGCATCCTCGGCCTGGAGCCCCGCATGCGGGTGCTCATGTCGTGTACGTAAGACGAGAATGCCCCCTTCCGGCATGGCATCGGCCGCATTGAAGACGAGGTTGGTCAACGCGTCGCGAATCTCCGTTTCCGAGCCCATGATGTCGGGCAAGTCGCCGGCCAGGTTGGCTTGCAATTTGATGACGACCCCCTTTTGCAACGGGAGGTCACTCCAACGGGCGCGGGTCAATTCAACCACCTGCTCGATCAGGCGATTCAGACTGACTCGGGTCAGGTTCATTTCCGGTGCACGCACCCGATAGAATTCGCGCATTCGGGAGACGGTCTCGGCCACGTCTTCGATGGCGCGCTGGATGGTCACCAGGCAAGTACGGGTGCGATCGCTCAGCCCGGGTTCACGCTCCAACAACGACTCGGTGTACAGCGCGATGGGTGAAATAGCGTTGTTGATGTCATGGGCAATCCCACTGGCCATCTGGCCCAAAGCACGCAGCCGCTCTTGTTGCAGGGTGGCTTGTTGTGACTGACGCACGTCGTCATAGGCCTGCTGCAGGGCAGCGTAGAGCTGCGTCTGGTGCGTCGCCAAAGCGACATGCTCGCTCAGATGTCGCAGGAACTCGCAATCCGTGCTGTTGAAGGCTTCTGCCACGGGACGCCCCACGATGAGAACGCCGAACACACGCTTTTGCACGAGCAAGGGAGCGAGTACCAGGGAGAGAATGCCGGCCCGCAAGAAGCGTTGCGGGAATGGAAAATCAACTTTGCCGACATCAGGCTCATAGACCAGCTCGCCACCGACGCAACGGGCCAGGCCGTTCCGGCCGATCGGCACCCGTGGTTGTTGGTCGATCTCGAGGCCGTGCGCCAGGCGCTGGCTGCGGGTGCCGATGGTTACGATACGGACCGCCTCCGCGTCAGCCGGATCGTACAGCGCGATACAGCCGAAATCGATCGGCAGCTCCTCTTCCAGGTAACCCAGCAGGACCTGGAAAATACTGGGCAGATCCTGGCGCTCGCCGATGGCGCGCGTAATCCGATGCAGCAGGTCCAGGCGTCCGAGTTGGCTCTGCAATCGTGAGCGGGCCGCTTCCACCTGCACCAGCAGGTTGTTGAAGGAATCGGCCAACAGGCCGAGCTCCTGCCCATCGGGTCGCCGGACCTGCAGGGCGTAATCCTGGCGGCCGGACACATCGGCCACTGCCTTGGCAAGCGCGAGGATGGGTTGGGAAATCTGTCGTTGCAGGCGGTTCGCCAGCGGATACGCGGCGGCGCACGTCAATACCATGACGAGCGCGGCTATGAGCGCGAAGCTGCGCAAGCGTTGGTACACGGCACCCAGGTCGGCTTTGAGGTAGAGGCTCCCCATCCGGCGTTGGCCCTGCACTACCGGCTGGACCCCGATGAGGTATCCGCCCTCGAACCGGTAGCCATCAGGCGGCGGAGTGGCCACTTGCACACCCTGGCGAGTGGCCGGATACGAGGCGAAAGGCGTTCCGTCCGAGGTGTACAAAGTTGCATCGACTACGTGACTCTCCGCGCGCAATGCGGACAACACCTCCCGGGCGTCATCCGGATTCTGAAATGCGAGTGCCGCGGTGCTGTTGGCGGCGATGGCATCGCCCAGTGTGGCCAAACCATGCAGAGTCTGTTGTCGGTAGGTCAGGAAGTCGTAGGCACAGAACGCCAACGATGTGATCAACATGACGACACCGCTCGTCAGCAACAGGGCAGTCATGAGCGTGCGCCGGATCGGTATTGAGGTTGAAGTCGCAGTCATGCTAGCCCGCCGGGCCGCCGACGATCTCGGCCGGCCGCAACAATTTGGAGCTGATGGTCAGGTGGCCGGCGCGTGCCGCGCCCACATCGATTTGCAGTCGGACATGATTGCTCCGGTTGACCAACCTGATCATGACACCCGTCTGCTCGTCCCCGTCGGCATCGCTCACTGTCAGGATGCTGCGGCCGCCGAGGGCGCTGAGAATCTGGGGAAGATGTTCGATTTCGCTGCGCGCGATGTACAGAATATTGCAGTTATGGAGCTGCGCGATGTTGTCGTAGCGCTGCACCACCAGCGATCGTTGCGCCACCGTTTCACCGCGCACCACGGCATCGAGCTCGGTGCCAAAGGGATCTTTGCCGAGAATTCCGATGACGAAGGGTTGGCCGGGATCGGTGAATGCGTCCGGCGGCCAGTCGACGAATTGGGCGAAGTTGAACAGGAAGACCGCTTTGACGCGGTATTCCGCCAGTGGGACGGCTGCCCAGACAGGCACAGCTACAGACAACAGCACGCATAGAACCACAGGCGCTGCCCACCCGTGCCAGCACGCTGCTGCGCCCTTCTTCACCGGCGCCATGCAATCTTTCCATAAACACTGCGCTCGATCTCGACCCGGTCCGGGCCGGGGAAGCCGTATTCCGGATGGTGGTCATGCAGCAGATTCTGTCCCGTCACGGACACTTCGAGGCTCGAAGACAGTGCCCAGCCGATCCGGGTGTCGAGCTCGAAATAAGCGGGCACCGTCCCGGCGATGGTCCCGCTGTTGACGACGAGCGCGTCCACCCAGCGAACCGTAGCCTCCCAATGCAACTGAGCGGGCAGATCCAGCGAAGATCGAACCGAGAATTGATGCTTCGGGTCGGCCGTTTCGTTGAGCGCGGCGTTGAGGTCGAACTGCCCGGGACGCACGTGCAGACTCTCATGAAGATATTCGTATCCGACATGCAGGGACCAGCGCTCGAGCAACTGCCCGTCCGCGGTGACTTCGACACCTTCGGTGTGGCCGGCCAGGTTGTTGGCAAAGAAGACGGGAATGATGGTTCCCGGCGTGTAGCTCGTGCTGCGCACGTCCCGATAATCGTTACGAAAGACTGACACCGATCCGGTCGAGCGCGGTGCAATGTGCCCCTTGTAGCCCATCTCATAAGCCGTGACATATTCAGAACCGTAGTCACTGCCTCCTTTCACGATCGTGAAATACGGGGGCGCCGGCTCCGCCAGGTCCCGATCGATTCGCGAGGGCGTGCGGGCGGCGCGCGAGATCGACGACCACAGCGACTGGTCCTGCGCCAAACTCCAACGCACCCGGATGTTGGGTTCGTATTCAAATCCTGTGTAGTCGTTGTGCTCGATCTTGGAGCCGAGGATGAGCGACAGATCGGCCCTGATGGCAATCTCATCCTGCAGGAAAGCGCTGAACAGGCTTTGATTCAGCGGCGTCGGCAGGAAGCCGAGGCTGGGAGCGTTTTCGACGACATCATGGGTATAACGGTAACCGAGACCCCAAACGAGGCTGTTGCGGCTTGCCACCGAAAACCGATGCTGCAGATCGATGTCATACGTGGTCAGCTCATCATGCAACAGTCCCGCCGGAGACAGTACGACGCCGTTCAAGACGGCCTGCGGGATTGGATCGATCAGGTGGGTTCTGTCGTAGTAGGCCTGCAGATTCAGGTCGGATTCCTCCGACATCGTACGGGTCCACCGGCCGAGGACGTTACCGCCCGCTGTTTGAGCCGCGCCGCCGGTATCGATACCCGCATGCCCCTGATAGAAGTCGCCATGCAGACTCAACATGTCGCGGGCAGACGCGGTGGAGTCGATGCGAAATCCGGTCTGTGCCTGGTGCCAGCCATCGCCGGCAGACTGACCGGAGGGGTAAACCTCGTCGTCACGATCGAAGTATTTCCCGTAGACACGGAAGCTCGTATCGGATCCGAAGCTGCCACCATACCGGGCTCCGGCCAGTGACTTCAATTGATTGCCACCGCCCGCCTCCGCATACACACCCTGGGTATCCGCGGCGCTGCGGGTGATGATGTTGATGACTCCATTCACGGCATTGGCGCCCCAAAGGGTCCCACCGGGTCCGCTGATGACCTCGATGCGCTCGATGTCCTCCAGGAGGTAGTCCTGATCATTCCAGAAAACGCCGGAAAACAGCGGCGTGTAGACGGTGCGGCCATCTATCATGACCAGGAGTTTATTGGCGAGCGCCGCGTTGAAACCGCGCGCGCTGATTCCCCAATCGTGGGAGTTCTTCCGGGCCACTTGCAGGTTGTCCGCCAGGCGGAGCGCTTCGGCGAGGCTGGTGGCGCCCGAGTTGCGGATCTCATCACGGGTGATGACCTGCACGGAGGCAGGTGCCTGCAGGATGGATTCAGGATGACGGGCAACGGAGGTGACCTGGACGTCCATGAGCTCCTCCAGGCTCAATTGCTTCAGATCACCCGTCGAACCCACGTCCGCCGCGGCAATTGAGCTGAGGATGGGCAGGATCAGGACCGCCAGGGCCGCCCGATGCCGACCGTAGGCACATCGCCTCTTCATTCAGATCTGCCTCCCCGTAGGCGACTGTGCAGGCATGGAGTCGCTCGGCCGAGAGTGCCGTGTGCGGCGCGTTATGCAAAGTACGGGCGTCACAGAGTGTGAGACGGATCGCGATGTTGCAGCGCAGCCAGCGCTCATGTTGTGTTGTGTTCGTTTTTCTTCAGGTCCCCCGATCCGCCGGCGGCAGGTTCGCCAGGCTCGCAACACCTGCTATGAGCTCGCGCGGTTCGATGGGCTTTGCCAGATGCATCTGGTAACCGGCCAGCAGCGCGCGTTGCCGGTCTTCGGCCCGGGCGTATGCGGTCAAGGCAATCGCGGGCACTCGCCCTGAACCGAGCGGATTCCTCTTACGTATCTCGCGGATGAGGCCGTACCCATCCTCGTGAGGCATGCCGATATCACTTACGAGCACATTCACGCGCTCGCGCGCAAGTACATCGAGCGCCTCTTCCGCGCCTCCTGCCAGGATGGCACGACCGCCGCGCTCCTCGATCAGTCGCCCAACGAGCGTTCGCGAATCCAACTCGTCATCGACAATCAGTGCAGTCAATCCCTCGAGACTGGGCATTTCCAACGCGTACGCCTCCGCGCTGCTGAAGATCAACCCCTCGTGTTGATCTTCAGCATCACCGGCAATCGCCGCGATTGGCAGCGCCACAGTGAATGTGGTGCCCTGCCCCTCGCCAGCGCTTCTGACCCGCACGCTGCCTCCATGCATCTCGACGATATGCTTGACGATGGAGAGGCCGAGGCCGAGCCCGCCATAATTGCGGCTGGTGGAGGCGTCAGCCTGCCGGAAACGATCGAATACGAACGGCAGAAATTCCGGTTTGATACCTATTCCGGAGTCCTGCACCGAGATCTCCACATTGGAGTGACTGCGCTCGAGCACAACGTCGATGTGGCCATTGGATGGCGTGAATTTCACGGCATTGCTCAGTAGATTCCAGAAGATCTGCTGCAGGCGGTTCGGATCCCCGCGAGTCAGGCCGAGCTTGCCGTCCAGGGTGATCCGCACCCGTTGCCCCTTGGCTTGTGCGGAGGGGCGTATCGCATCAATGGCCGCGCTCACAACCTCGTTCAGGCTGACCCAGTGCAGATCGAGTTGGACTTTGCCCGAGATGATGCCGCTCATGTCGAGCAGGTCGGCGATTATCTGTGACTGCACGCGCGAATTGCGTTCGATCGTTTCCAGCCCCTTTGCATGGTCGGGGCTGCCAGGCGGCAGACGCCGCAGCAGCGTTGTCCACCCGAGGATCGCGTTGAGTGGCGTGCGCAGCTCATGAGAGAGGGTCGCGAGAAACTCATCCTTCACTCGACCGAGTCTCTCTGCTGCACTGCGTGCGCTGCGCTCCGACTGCAACAACGCTTCCCGCTCGTCGGCGGCTTGCTTTAATTCGGTGATATCGAGGCAACTGCCGATGTAGCCCGAAAACGTCGCTTGCGGCCCTTCGAGCAGCGGAATCGCCGTGTTGATCACCCATCGCCACACGCCATCATGACGATGCAGTCGGTACTCGATTCTGAAGGGCTCACGCGCATCGAAATGCGTCGTGTAGGTCTGCATGCAGCGGTCGAGGTCTCCGGGATAAATACCCTGCGTCCAACCAAACCCGATCTCCCGCGCGAGGTCTCGTCCGGTAAATTGCAGCCAGGTACGGTTGAACCACGTGCACCCCTGCGTCATATCCGAGATCCAGATCATGACTGGAGCGGAATCAGCCATGAGTTGGAAGCGTCTGTTACTGGCGCTCAAGGCCTCCTCGGTGCGCTTCTGCTGGGTAATGTCACGTGCGAATTTGGCCGCCCCAACGATCCTGCCACTCGCATCCTTGATGGGCGAGACGCTGAGGGAGATATCAATCAGAGTGCCGTCCTTGCGACGCCGGACCGTCTCATAGTGCTCGATGCGCTCGCCGCGTCGTAAGCGAGCCAGAATGCTCGGCTCTTCATCAATGTGATCTTCGGGAATCAGGATTGTGATCGGCTGCCCGATGGCCTCGTCGCGCGAATAGCCAAACATCCGGTGCGCGCCCCCGTTCCAACTGACAATCACGCCCTCCAGGCTCTTGGTAACGATGGCATCCTCCGAGGACTCGATTGACGCCACGAGCCGACTCAACTCCTGCGTCTTGCGCTCCAATGCCTCCTTGGTCGCGAGCAACTCACGCTCCGCGCGCTGTCGGGCCTCGAGAATCGCCTCCACATTCTTGAGAGCGGTCTCGCGGAGCTGACGCTCTTCAGTGTCCTCGCGCATCAACGTACTCCCAACCTCCGCTCGGCGAGGGCGGTCCCGAGCACGCGTGCCCGGATTTTCGCGAAAGCCGTGGCACGGCTGGTCGAGACATCGTCGCAGAAGGGCGCGAATCCACAATCGTCAGTCGTACCGAGTTGCTCGAGTGGGATGTATGCGGCCGCCTCGAGTATCCGGTCACAGACCTCTTCGGGTGATTCGATCCGCGGATCAATCGGTGCGATGACGCCCACGAACACGCGCTGCTGCGGCTTCAAGTGCTCGCGGATCAGTCGCAGAATGCGCGCGCGGTCAGGTTCACCCGCCAGGGCGACATAAAATTGACTGAGATTGAGTTGAAACAGACTCGGTAACAGCGCCGCGTAGTCCACATCCGCGCTGTGGGTTGAATCGCGATCCCCTCCCGGACACGTATGGACTCCGATCCGCTGGCGCTCCGTTGCGGAGAAACGCGACAGTGCGAGGTTGTTCAGGTCGATGAAACTGGCCAGCAACCCGCCGGTTGGGTCGACCTTGATGGCCAGGCGCCCTTCGGTGAAATCGATCTGCACTTTGGCAGCCCCTTGATCGAGGCAGCGTCGCACTTCATGTACGTGCTCGCAGATGAGATCTTCGATGAAGCGCGCTCGCGGATAGTCCGGGAGGCCCTCGGCCGGGTATAGCAGGCTCAGGGCGGAGGGAGAAATAACAGCTTGCTTGAGGGGCCGCTGAGTGTAGCGCCGCGCGGCTGCGACATAGGCATCGGCATAGCGCTCGTATCGAAATGGCCCCGAGGTCAACCGGGGCATACGGCGTACATGCCCGGCGGCAAAGGGTATCTTGAAACCATCGGGAGCGGTGTTCGGCAGGCCCTCGACGCTATAGGTCCAGAAATTGTGATATTTACGTTGCTCCCCATCGGTAATGATCGGGGATCCGGTCGCCTCAAAATGGCTGATCGTGTCACGAAGCGCCTCTTCGCAAAGGCGCTCAACACTCGGATCGTCGCAATCACCTCGCGAAGTCAGCGCATCTATCAGCTCTCGCGGCCGGGGAATGCTGCCAATGGGTTCGGTGGGAATCGTCACAGTTCTCAACTCCCCGAGTAGCGAAGCCGCGCTCGACGAGCTTAGGCGAGTAGCAAGGGACGTGCCGCGTCAGCGAACCCCCGCTCTAAGGCTTCTCATGCGCTCGTTTTTCAGCCTCCCCTTTTACCTTCTCAAAAAGTTGACTCAGGTACCGCCGCGAACCCGACGAGTCCGAATCCGTGTTGTGCGTACCCATGACGTACGCGACACGATTGCGGCCACCGCGTTTAGCTTCATAGAGAGCCGCGTCCGCCCGGCGAACAATGTCTACCGCAGTGTCAGAAGGTGATTCGCAACGCGCAATTCCGATGCTGATCGTTACGTTGAGCACCTGCCCGTTTACAACAAACGGCGCATCCGAAATGCACTTGCGCAGGCGCTCGGCCGGAAGGTCCACCTCGGGCCTGCCTTGCCCCGGCAGCACCATCATCAATTCCTCGCCACCGTAACGTCCCAGCCAGTCGCCCTGTCTGAGCTGCGCAGCGAGCCGTTGCGAGAGTTCCCGCAACACCTCGTCGCCACCGGGGTGGCCGTGCGTGTCATTGATGACCTTGAAATGGTCGACGTCGATTATTCCCACCGACAGGGGCGCGCCGGCACGTTGAGCGTGAGCAGTCTCGCGGCTGAGAACATCCAGAATGGTGGCGCGATTCCACAGCCCTGTGAGTGCATCCCGCGTCGCGCGCTCGAGCAGTGCCTGGCGCTCGCGGAACTCCGCCTCCAATATCGTGCGACGGGCACGGAGCTTCACGAGTTGCCAACGCCACGCGAGCCCGATGAGCAACGCGGCGGTGAGTCCGACAAAGGCGCGAAACGCGGTGGTACGCCACCAGGGTGGCAAGACCTCGAACGACATCGAGATGATGGGCGATGCGCGGGCATGGGGTGCATCGACAGCGAGCACTTCGAGCCGATACTCGCCCGCCTCCAGCGCCGGAACGTGAATCTCGGGGCTGCGCGAGCCGAACCACTGGGAAGACAGGCCGATCAGGCGATACCGAAACTCGGTCAGGGCCGATCGGGAATAGCTGTGCGAGCTGAGATGGACATCAAAGGCAGCATCCGAGCGCCAGTGGACCACGGTTTTGTGCCCGACATCGAGTGCCTCAGTGCCCAACCGCGCCCGAGCCAGCGTCAAATCCAACGGCTTTGGCGCTCCCATCAGATATTGCGGATCACGAATGTGAGTGAGACCGGCCGAGGTCCCGATCCACACCGAGCCATCGCGATCGGCGAGAAATCCAAACACCTGGGTGTCATTCCAGATGAGTCCGTCCTCCTGGTCGATGCGACGCCAGAGGTGTCCATCGAAAACGATGACCCCTTGATCGGTCCCGAGCCAAATCCATCCGCGTGTATCCGCGCGGACGAAGTACACCGAGGCATGCGCGACTATGTCGGCCTGAACCCAGGTCCGGCGTTCGAAGTTGGATGTGGATGCTTGCAGCAGACCTTTACCGTCGGAGGATCCCCAGACCGAACCATCCGACGTTGCCGCGACCGAGCCGAACACAGTGGCGGTGCCCGCCGGATCGTTTGCACGTACCAAGGACCAGCGGTCACCGTCTTTGCGATACAGTCCGTTGGAGCCCGCAACCCACAACGTGTGACGCGTATCTTCGGTGATATCGTAGATGCGGGCCGGGCCGCCGGGAAGCGCGACGCTGACGAGTTGAGTTGTTTGCGGATCGAGGCGAAATAACCCGCCATCGAGACACGCGACCCACCCCACTCCGGACGTGTCGAAATAAATCACCGACATTTCGGGCCGCTCGGCGGCTTGGGGAAAGATCAGGTGTCCGCGGGAATCGCCTGCCGGCGTGTTCCAGATTTCGCCATTGTTGAATCCCCACCAGAGGGTTCCCGCCCCATCGATTGCCATCGCATGCAGTGTCTGGTGCGGCAGGCCGTTCACCGGGCACGCTACCACGTGAGCGCCTTGCTCATCGAGCATCTGGCAGCCGTTGCTGGTGCCCACCAACAACCGACCGGCGCGATCGCGCAGAATGCTCCAGATTTTCTCCGCGACCAGGCCCTGTGAGCGGGTCCAGGATTCCAGATGGTCGTAATTGCGCCAGCGCCACAACCCCAGGCCATTCATGCCGAGCCACAAGTTGCCTTCCGGATCGAGCTGGGCGTCGGCAATCGCAGCAGCGGGTAGTCCGTTGGCAAAGGTGAACTGCGTCCAGTGCGGACCATCCCATCGGGCCAATCCGGTCCCCGTGCGTACCAGCAGTCGCCCGCCCGAATCCAACACCATGGCGGGATTGGGCCGGATGTCATCCAACTCGGCGGACGGCGGGTCCCGCAGCACGAAGGACTCAGAAGCAGGTTCGCGCACCAGAAGATGCTGCGGACTTCGAATCCAAAGCCGACCCTGACGGTCCTCCAGATACGCATTCCAATCATCCAGGGGCACCCCATCCGCCTCTGCCCACACATGCAGGGTGCCCTCCCTGACGCTGCACACTCGCCTGCCGCAACTGAGCCACAAGGTCCCATCGGCTGCGAGGAACAGGCGACGGACCTTGCCCAAACCGGACAGTGCTTCCAACTGACTCGATGCGAAGAAGGAGCTCGAGTGCCAGTTGCCACCTCGACGCCGCAGCTCCATGACCCGGCCGCCTTCCAGTACGAGGACTCGATCCGGAGCAACAATTGCTATCGGCGCACGAAAATCGACACGGACGGCACCCCCGTCGGTTCGCACGGCCACAAAGTGGTTGGCTCCCGGCGCCCGCGTGTACAAGCCTCGCACCAAGGACACCCACGCCCCGCCCCAGGGGTCTAGCTGCAGCGCTCCCACCTGGTCAGGTGGCAGTCCGTTGGCTGCATCGAGCGGTTCGAATGATGTGCCGTCGTACCGAAACAAACCGCCGTCGGTTCCCACCCAAAGATCGCCGTTGGAACCGAGTGCGAGGTGTCCAACGGCCAGATTGGTCAGCCCTTCAGCCGGCGTGTAGGGACGAAAGCTGAATTGCTGTGCCTGGACCTCAAAGCTGCTGCCTGCCAATAGAGCCGTCAACGCCGCGAAAAACACTCGCGTCCGACGGTATGATTTTATGTTGCAGTGCGGCATCGCCCCCGAAGGCTCTGGAGAGGGGAATGACGCGCAGAATACGTGGCGGGCGCCTTAACTTGAAGTGAATCAACAGGCGCGGCGGCGTGGTTCGGGGTTATTTTGCACTGCCAATTAATTCGGCCACATCAGCCGCTCCATGCTTCCGCCAGTCCTCTGCGGCGGCAATGCTCTCAACCTCCCGCAGGTCGAGAACCGCAGCCCCTCCGCCGGTGACGCCGGGGTCGGTTGCCCGGTGCCGCTTCAATTCCCACTTCCCAATCTGATTGCAGTGAACCTCGTCGGGGCCATCTGCCAGGCGTAGAAGTCGCGCCATTGCATAGGCGGCCGCGAGGAAATAGTCGTTGTTGGTACCCGCGCCCCCGAAGCACTGAATCGCCCAGTCGATGACCTGACACGCCATGGAGGGAGCTGCGACCTTGATCATCGCAATTTCAGTTCGAGCGACCTTGTTGCCTACCGTATCCATCATCCAGGCGGCCTTCAGAGTCAACAGACGGGTTTGCTCGATGAGGATGCGACTGCGGGCAATCCGCTCCAATGTCACGGTCCGTTCGGCGACCGGTTTGCCGAAGGTGGTGCGCAGCTCCGCGCGGCGGCACATTCGCTCCAACACCCGGTCCGCGAGCCCTATCAGACGCATGCAGTGATGAATCCTCCCCGGCCCGAGACGGCCCTGCGCTATCTCGAATCCGCGGCCTTCTCCCAGCAGAATATTGGCCGTCGGCACGCGGACATTTTCAAACACCACTTCGGCGGCGCGGTCGGGCACTCCATAGAATCCCATGACCGGCAACGCGCGCAGCACCCGTATGCCGGGTGTTGCGACGGGCACCAGGATCATGGACTGCTGACGATGACGGTCAGGATCGTTCGGCGCCGTCTTGCCCATGAAGATGATGATTTTACAACGCGGGTCGGTTGTGCCCGTGGTGTACCACTTGCGACCGTTGATGAGGTAGTCATCGCCCTGGCGGACTATCGAGCTTTCAATGTTGGTCGCATCGGAAGAGGCGACCAGGGGCTCGGTCATGGCGAAGGCCGAGCGTATCTCACCGGCGAGCAGCGGTTCGAGCCACTGCGCCTTCTGCTCCGGCGTGCCATATCGGATCAACACCTCCATGTTGCCGGTGTCCGGGGCGGAACAGTTGAACACTTCAGGAGCCAGATTCGAACGCCCCATGATCTCGCACAAGGGTGCGTAGTCGAGATTGGTCAGTCCATCCCCGGCATCACCGCGGGGTAGAAACAGATTCCACAGCCCTGCGCGCCGGGCGATCGGCTTCAGTTCCTCTATGACGGGAGCGACGTGCCAGGGCCCCAGGCGTTCGGCTTCCTGGTAATAGCGCCGCTCGTTCGGGTAGATATATTGCGCCATGAAGGCCTCGAGACGCTCCCGATGAGACTGCACCAACGGCGAGTAGTTGAATTCCATCACAGCGCTCCGCGGATCCGTGGGGACACGACTCGTATGTAATGCGACTCGGTGCCGCAGCGTCAACTCGAACAGCAGCCAACCGACACAAGTGTGGATGCATCCCGACGAGTATGATTGTTGACCGCGCATGAACTCAATCGCCGCTCCCCCACGCTGTGTTCTGATGGAATCGCCCTGCGAGCACGTGGCGTTGGTCACGCTCTCACGCCCGGATGTCATGAATGCAGTCAACGCGCAGATGGCGCGCGAGCTCGAGGATATCGTTGCCTCGACAGAGGCCGATCCCGAGGTCTGGGCTGTCGTTCTCACCGGTGCCGGAAACAGGGCTTTCTGCAGCGGTGCGGATCTCAAAGAGGTCGCGGCGGGTCGGCTGGGCACCCTCTGGACCGATGCCGGCGGATTTGCCGGTTTTGTAAACGCCCGGCGCACGAAGGTCTGGATCGCAGCGGTTCAGGGACTCGCGCTGGCGGGCGGGTTTGAGCTGGCGTTGGCCTGTGACCTCATTGTTGCTTCCGAAGAGGCTGCATTCGGGCTGCCGGAGGTCACGCGCGGCATGTTGGCCGCCGCGGGCGGAGCTTACCGGCTGATGCGGGCATTGCCCCGCGCTACAGCGATCGAATTGTTGGCCACAGGCGAGCGCCTTTCGGCGCAACAGGCTCATTCCCTCCACCTCGTGAGTTACCTGGTGCCCAGGAACGAGGTCGTAGCGGCTGCCGTGGCTCTCGCCAGGCGGATCTGTCGCAATGCACCCATTGCCGTTCGTGAAAGTCTGGCCATTGCGCGCCAGGCGTACGACCTGGACGATGCAACCTTGAGCCGCCACTCGAGCGAAGCGCAGGCGCGCCTGATGCAGACCGAGGATTTCGCCGAAGGGCCGCAGGCGTTTGTTGAAAAGCGCCCGCCGCGATGGCGCGGGAAATGAACCAGCTCGGGGTCGTGGGTGCAGGCTCGATGGGCGCCGAGATCGCGCTCATGTTTGCGTTTGCAGGCGCGGAAGTTTGGTTGGCCGACCGTTCGGAGGAAGTGTTGTCCGCTGCGCTCCAGCGGTTACAGGGACTGTTGGCAAAGGGAGTGACGCGCGGCTTTTATCAGGCGGATGCAACCGCGGCTGCCCTGGGTCGAATTCGCACCTGCGTCGAGCTATCGGCATTGGCGGAGTGTGACCTGGTGACGGAGGCGGTATTTGAGGATCTGGAGGTCAAGCAACAGGTTCTGCGGTCACTGGATAGCGTTTGCAAACCCTCCTGCATCCTGGCGACCAACACATCGACGATCCCGATTTCCACCCTGGCTGCCTGCGTATCCGGGCCACGCAGACCGCAATTGATAGGCACTCATTACTTCTCACCTGTCTCGAGAATGAAACTGGTCGAGATCATCTGTGCGTTCGACACGAGCGAATCCACGGTCAACCAGACCTGGGAATTGTGCATGCGCGCCGGCAAGACACCGATCCGCGTCAAGGATGTCGCCGGGTTTGCGGTGAACCGGGTCCTGCACGCGTTTCTGATCGAAGCCGTGCGACTCGTCGAGGAAGGGGTCGCCAGCGTCGAAGACATTGATACGGCTTGCCGCCTGGGGCTGGGACACCCCATGGGACCGTTCGAGCTCATGGATGCAACGACCTCCAGCCTGTGCGCCCAGGCGCAGGAGATCATGTTTGAGGCCTACGGCGAGCGGTTTCGACCGCGACCGTTGCTCAAGCAGCGGGTCAGCGCCGGCCTCGTGGGCGGAAAGAAGGCCAAGGGATGGCGCAGGCCCTGACTGTCGTTCTCACTCGCGCACGTTGACGACTAACTTTCCAACAGCTTGTCGCCGCGCCAGGCGCGCGATAGCCTGGCCGCCGTCTCGCAGGGCAAAGCGTTCGGAAATCAGCGGTCGTATTCCGCCCCCGATGCACCAGTCGAATAGACGCCGTAGCTGGTCCGCATATCGGTCGGGAGCGTGCTCCACGTGCGCGCCCCAGAAGACGCCGCAGATCTGGCAACCCTTCAATAGCGGCAGATTCATTGGAATACTCGGCACGCCAGCGGCAAAACCTACGACCAGGAATCGGCCGCCCCAAGCCATCGTGCGTAAAGCGGGTTCCGAGTAGCCGCCGCCGAGGGGATCGAATACAACATCAGCTGTGCCGCCGCAGGCGTCCTTGAACAACGCCGCCAGCGACTTTGGATCCGATGTGTCGCGCGGATATACAATCGTTCGGTCGGCTCCATGAGCGCGGGCCCAAGCGGACTTTTCCTCGGAAGATGTGGCAGCGACCACGCGCGCGCCCTTTGCCTTGCCGAGCTCCACCGCGGCCAATCCAACGCCGCCGGACGCACCCAACACCAATAGTGTTTCCCCGCTTTTCAAAGCCGCCCGGTCTTCGAGAGCATGCAGTGCCGTTCCGTAGGTTATCTGCAATGTGGCTGCCACATCGAATGGCAATTGTTGCGGAAATGGCGCGCACCGATGATCGGCAACGACGACCTTCTCGGCGAGACCGCCCCATCCCGTATACGCGACAACCGACTCGCCGAGGCGCAGCCGCGTGACCCCAACACCTATTGCGTCGATGACGCCCGCTACCTCCGCACCGGGCGAAAATGGCCGCGAGGGGCGGAACTGGTAGCGGTCCTCGATGATCAACACATCCGGATAGTTGATTCCGCAGGTCTCAACTGTAATCCGTACCTCGCCCGGGCCTGGGACGGGCTCTGCAGTCTCACTGACCACCAGAGTCTCGGGTCCTCCGACCCGGGTGCTCAACAGGGCCCTCATTGAAGTGCTGCGTAAACTTCGGCCATGCGCTCCTCGATACCGCGACGAATCTTTCCATGGGGGAAGACGTAGAGCGCTCGCTCGCGCACGCCGCGAATGGCCGCCTGCGCGACGTCGTCCGCTGTCAGACGGCCGGCTTGCACCGCCTTTTCCAGATTGGCTTGGGCGCTGAGGACGGCTTCCGAGTTGGAATTCGTCGCGGCAAGTTCGGCAGGTCGGTAGCGCTCGCTTTGGGCAATGTGTGTGGGCACGAACGCCGGGCAGACAACGGTAACACCAACTCGTGCGCCCTGACTCGTCATCTCCTGGTGCAAGCTCTCACTCAGAGTCACTACGCCGTGCTTGCTCACGCAGTAGGCGGCCAGGGTCGACACAGAAACGAAGCCGGCCGCGGATGCAGTGTTCACGATCCGGGTCTCTCGATCCCGGGTCAGCATGCGGGGAACGAAAGCAGCAATGCCGTGAATCACACTCCACAGGTTCACATCGAGCATCCAGCGCCAATCGGCAACACTCGTTTGCATTACCGGGCGAGCAGTTACGACGCCGGCATTGTTGAACAATACATCAGTACCGCCGAATGTCTCAAAAGCAAGGGCCTCGAGCTTCTCCAGCTCGGGTCCATGACGCACATCAATACGGGCCCAGGTGCACGGAGTGTGTGCTCCCAACTCACTCGCGGCGTCCCGCATACCCTCCTCGTTGATATCCGCCAGAACGAGCTTCATACCCTCCTGAGCACAGGCGCGAGCCAATGCGAGACCCAACCCGCTGGCAGCGCCCGTGATGACCGCGACCCGCCCGGCCAGATCGAAAGGCTGCCTGTCAGAGTGAGAATTGATCACCGGCTGCCACTCGCCAGTTCCCAGGCGCGCGAGGCGACCGGCCGCGCCTGCCTTCCGACATCGGATGCCCTGCTGTCGGCCGCTGTTCCATCCGCGGCCCGCTTCGCAATGCCTTGCAGGATTGCGGCAAGACGAAACATGCTGAAGACGAGATAGAAACGCCAGGCCGGTACCTCCGCCAGCTCCGATCGCCGGGCGTACGCTGCCACATACTCCAACTCGGAAGGGATACCGAGCGCTGCCAGGTCCAATCCGGCCCAGCCGCGAAACAGGTCGGGCTCGAGGTGCCAGGGCATGACGTGATAGGCGAAATCCGCAAACGGATCGCCGACCGTGGCCAGCTCCCAATCCAACACCGCGACGATGTGCGGCTCCGTGGGATGAAAGATCAGATTATCGAGCTTGAAGTCTCCGTGTACCAGGCGGCCACCTCGTTCCGGCGGCAGGTGCGTGCCGAGCCAGTCGATGATCTGGTCCATTTGGACGATTGGGTCGGTGATGGAGGCTCGATACTGCCTGGTCCAGCGCGCCAACTGTCGCTGGAGGTAGTTTTCCGGTCGTCCGAAGTCTTCCAATCCGACAGCGGCGGGCGTGATGGCATGCAGCGCGGCTATCGTGGCATTCATCGATTCAAACATCGCGCCTCGCTCATCGCGTCCGACGCCAGCCGCGTCGACGTTCATGAATATCCGCCCGGGCACGAATTCCATCACATAGAACGGACTGCCGGCGATCTCGGTGGCTTCGCACAGGTCGTAAACCCGCGGCACGGGAACCGCGGAGCCACGGAGCGCTTTGAGAATGCGGAACTCCCGCTCGACGGCATGGGCACTCGGCAGGATCAGTCCCAATGGCTTTCGACGCAGAACGTACTCACCGGAGGGGGCTGAGAGCTGGTACGTCGGATTCGATTGCCCACCACTCAGAACTCGCGCCTGGAGGGGGCCGCTGAAGCCCGGCACGTGCTCGGTCATCCACGCGGCGAGGCGTCCGTCGGCGAATTCGTGCTGCATCCGACGGACAATAATTCGAAATCCCCGCGGCTGCTTGCGGCCAATGGCCATCGAGCCCCCTCACCTATTATTGTCAAGCTCGAGCTACCAAGCATGCGCTTGATTGGTAGCCAGACATTGATAGACTGGCTCCGGGCTTACGTGGCAAAAGGGGGCAAGCGTGAGACTCGCGATGATCTACACACCGGATCGCATTGCGTACTACGGGCTGTTGGGAGCCCCTACTCGACGACTGCACGGTGCCGTAACGGTATACGTTGCGCACGAGACACCTTTCGAGATTCGGATTGGCGCAGGCGAGCGCCAATCGGCTTGGGTGGCATGGGTGCCAGCCAACACCGCGCATGAAATCTTGTCACGCGACCGCCTGATCTCAGACGTTCTGATTGAGCCGGAATGTCTGCGTCACTCCAGCAGTCGTCAGGTCCATTGTCGGATTTCAGACTCCCCTGGTGCGGACTACTCACACATGCGGCAGGCGTTCGATACGTGGGTAGGGGGAGGCTGCAGCATCGATCCCCGTCCGCAGATGATCGACCGCTTTTTCTTCGGACGCGCGCTCGAATCGCCCGTGCTGGACCCACGCATCGAGGTGGCTGTGAAGTCCATCCGGGAAAAGCCCTGTGAGCAATTCTTCGCCACCGAATGCGCGCGCCTCACCGGGCTTTCCTACTCCCGGTTTGTGCATCTTTTCAAGGAAGAGATCGGCATGACCTTCCGGGCGTTCTGCGCCTGGAAACGCGCCCGCGCCGCGCTGCCATACATGACGAGCGCGTGCAACCTGACGGACCTGGCTCTGCAGACCGGATACCCGGACTCAACTCACTTCAGTCATTCGATCCGGCGTATTTTCGGTTTGCGGCCGCGTGACATCCTGGCGGGATCGCGCCGGATCGCGCTCCAACACGGGCTGGGAGCCGGCGGGCCGTTCGATCCACTCCATGTTGTGATGCCCTGGATGGCCGGTGCGCTGCCGGCAAACGTCTCGCGCAGGTGAAGCATGGTTCCTGAGTTGATTCGATACGAAAACTCCGCCGACACGCGCAATCGCATCCTGGGAGCTGCGGCGAAGCTGTTCAGCGCGCGCGGCTTTCGCGGCACGACCACCCGCGCCATCTCCCAGATTGTCGGCATACTCTCGGGCAGTCTGTTTCACTATTTCCAATCCAAGCACGAGATGTTGGTGGAAGTGATGCAGGAGGCCGCGAAATCGGTGTGCGAGCAGGCGGAAGCGATTGCCGCATCGGCTGCGAGCCCACGCGAGCGGTTGCGTGGACTCATCTGGTTGCAACTGCAATGCATCGCCGGCGAGCGTACCAGGGAGTTTTATGCGGTCCTCATTTCCGAGTGGCGGGAGTTGGATGCTGCGGCGAAGCCGCGCCTGACGGCGCTGCGCAAGCGTCATTTCGCAGCCTGGCATCAGGTGCTGAGTGACTGTGAGCAACGCGGCCTGTTGCGTGCCGATCCGCACGGCACTCAGCTCGCATTACACGGGGCCATCAACTGGGCCAACACCTGGTACAAGCCGACGGGGCGCATGCGGCTGGAGGACTATGCCGCGGTGCTCGAGAATTTTGTACTCGAACGCGACACTGCGCGCACGAACCAACCGGCGACGCGCCGTAGCGCCCGCGCCGGCCGCTAGAGTCCCGATGAATCGCGTAATGATCATCAAGCCCACGCGCCTGCTGTACGCCGGCCTCCTCGGCTCGCCTTCGCTGCGTTCGTTGGGAGCCTTGACGCTGTACGTCGCATGCGAGCAGCCTTTTGAGATTCGCAGGTCATCCGGCGCGCGCGAGAGCGGCTTTTTGGCCACGGTGGCGCCGAACGAGCCTCATCAGATCTGCTCCTGCGACTCCGCCATCTGCAAGGTGCTGTTTGAACCGGAGTGTATCGATATCCTCGCGACGCTCGGGTCGTTGCCCGGCTGTCTGCAGCGGCCGGACCCGAGGTACCTGCAAATCCGCAATTCCCTGGAAACGCTGCTCCAGGACAGTGCCTCGCTGGATACGATGACCGAAGAGTGCCTGGACCAGGCTCTTCTCGGACACACGCTGCAGCCGCGACATCTGGATGTGCGCATCCGTCACGCCGTGGAGCTGATCCGCTCCCGGCCCTGCGAACACCTGTTCGCAGCGGAGTGTGCCCGGATCACCGGGCTGTCGTTCTCGCGATTCATTCACTTGTTCAGGCAACAGGTGGGCATGCCCTTCCGTACCTTCTGTGCCTGGAAGCGCGCGCGTACGATTCTGTCCTTTGTGAACCGTCCCTGTAATCTGACCGAGCTCGCGTTGGAGTCCGGCTATCCCGACTCTTCCCACTTCAGCCATTCGATCCGGCGGATTTATGGACTTCGACCCCGCGACCTGTTCGCCGGCTCGCGCCGGATGACCATTCTGACAGACGCTGCCTGACCGCTCAGCCCTCCCCACGCCATTTTTCGAGCGGGGTCGCGCTACGGGCCACCACTTCGGCTGGAACGAATAAATCCATTGTGCGAGGCCCGGGTGGTCCGACATCGTACTTGGTGAAATCATGCATTCCGTGCGCCCGTAACACTTCCTCGTCAATGAAGAACTGGCCCGTGACCATACCTGCGGGCGCTGTGATGATGAACCAGGCGGCATCGGCCATGATCTCGGGGGTCCTGCTGCGCGTCGCACCCATCTTTTCGATGACGTTGCTCACGGCCGCAGTTGCGATCGTGGTCAACGGCCAAAGTGCGTTCACGGCAATACCGGCATTGCGAAACTCCTGAGAGTGCGCCAGCGTGCACAGGCTCATTCCGAATTTCGCCAGCGTATAAGCCGGATGGGACGCGAACCAGTCCGCATGAATCTGCGCCGGCGGCGCCAGATTGAGCACGTGCGGGTTGGATGAGCGTGACAGATGAGGCAACGCGAGCTTCGTGCACAGAAAGGTGCCACGCGTATTGACCTCATGCATGAGGTCAAAGCGTCGCATGTTGACATCCTGCGTGTTAGCCAGCGAAATGGCGCTGGCATTATTCACGAGAATGTCGAGGCCGCCGAATCGTTCGACACACTGTGTGACCGCGTTGGCGACCTCCTCTTCACTGCGCACATCCGTCTGCACCGCCAACGCCTGCCCTCCACGTGCTTCAACCTCCCGAGCGGTGTCCAGGATGGTTCCCGCCAGCACGCGGTGGGGTCTAGAGGTCTTGCCGAGAATGACTAGGTTGGCGCCATCCTCAGCGGCGCGCAAGGCAATCGCTCTGCCGATTCCCCGACTGGCGCCGGTAATGACGAGGGTCTTATCACGAAGTGTTCTAGAAGTTATATCGGAGTGCGACACCATACATTCTCGGTGGACCGGGGAGCAGATAGTCATACCCGAATGACTGCTGGAGATTCAAGCCATAGGTGAAATTGCGGCGGTTCATGAGGTTGGTGCCCCAGGCACGCACCGAGAAGCGATCCCAATCCCACACCAGATTGGCCGTCAGGAGCGTGAGCGCGCCCTGGTTCAGGTATTGATTGCCGGCGGCATCATTGAACGGTGAGAAATACTGTTTACTGGTGTAACTGAGATTGGGCGACAGTGTCAGATTGCCTTTCGCCAGGGTCCCGAGCTTCCAGTCGAATCCGGCATTCGCCGTAAATCGCGGCGCGAACGGCAGATCGTTACCGTCCAGGTCAGTGCCCGATAGCGTGAGCGAATCGTATTTCGCATTGAGATACGCCAAACCCACACGGGCGGTGACCCGTTCGGCAATGTCGGCGGTCAGCTCCGACTCCAGGCCCTTGATCGTGGAACGTCCGGCGTTGCGGAGAAATCCAACGGCACCGACCACCTCGTTGATCTGCTGGTCTTTGTACTTGTAGTAAAAGGCGGCGGCTGTCACCTGGAGGCGGTTCTCGAAGAATCGGCCCTTGCTACCGATTTCATAGGCATTGACCTTCTCGGGTTTGACGAGATAGATCTGATCGGGACTGAAGTATCCCTGGCCGCTGTAGGTTCCGGCCCGGTAGCCGTGATTCACACTGGCGTACACCAGCACGCCCGCGTCGGTTTTATAACTGAGTGCAAATCGGTACGACTCGGCTCCCTCGCTGTCGTGCTTGTCCGGCAGTGCCGTATCCGCAGAGCCCACGGTATACACCACAGGCTGATAATTGATATCCCCAACGTAGGCCCGGCCATCGAGGTAGCCGGAATTGTCCCAGGTATATCGTCCGCCGAGCGTGGCAGTCAGGTGATCGGTGATCTGGTAGTCGGCCTGGGTGAACAGGGCCGTTGAACGGCGCGTCTGGATGTAGTCCTGCACGATCGACTGGGCGGTGGCCGGCCCTGTGAAGAAAAAGAACCCGTAGGTGTTGTGGGTGTCGTTGTGATCCTGTCCGTAGTACACCCCGGACTGCAGGTTGAGGCGCTCGCCGCTGTAGGTCAGCCGCACTTCCTGGTTGAGCCACCAGAAGTCACTGTGGTAACGGGTATCGAGCAACGACAGTGGGCCGCCCGAGCCTTCCTGGCCGAATGTCAGTGATGCGCGCCCATAGGAGCTCAGCGACGTGAGTCCCCACTCGGGTGCTAAGGTGTAGTGCAAGGTAAACACGCCACTGTTTTGATTGGTGCGGCTGTGGTCCGAACGAACGGAGTCAACCTGCCAGAAGCCGAGTCCAGCACGCGAGTAGCCGGTCAGTGGGTTCGTGAGGTCAGCTCCGGTTCCCCGCTGATACACCTGTGCTTGCGTGGGATTTGCGATGGAGCCGTACAGCTTCAGGTCCATGTCGAGCGCTTCCATGGGTTTGAAGCGGAAATTGATGCGCCCCGACAAAGAGTCCTCGCTGTTGCCGTCCGCCGCGCCCGGATACACGTTTTCGATGAAGCCGCCGGCGTTCTTGTAATTCACGGCAGCACGGATTCCAAAGACTCCCTCGACCGGAGTGCTCTCCGCGGCTCCCTGGGCGTGAATCTCATTAAAGCGTCCGTAACTCACGTCCGCAAAGCCGTTGGAGCCCGAGAGGCCGGGTTGGCGCGTGATGAAGTTGATGGCACCGCCGGTGGTATTTCTGCCGAACAAGGTGCCCTGAGGCCCCTTCACGACCTCGATGCGATCCAGGTCATAGAGCTGCATGGCATGGGTCGAGCGGAACGGCAGATACTCATCATCCAGGTAGACACCGACCGGAGAAGCCTGGTTGGTGTTGTATTCATTGCCGACACTGATGCCGCGCAGCGAAAAGTTCGGCTGTGCGTCCCCGAATCCACTGTTGACCTGAAGGTCCGGCACCACGGAGGAGAGGCTAGCTGCCTGGGTGATCCCCTGATTCTGCAGCTCCTGGCTGGTGACCGCCGAGACCGCGAGAGGAACCGACATTACGCTCTGCTCCCGGCGCTGCGAGGTGACAATCACTTCCTGGAGACCGACGGCGTCGGAGCCGGAAGCCGGTGACTCGGGTGTCAGCTCATCAGCCCCCGCCTGTTGCCGGCCGAGGCCGAAAAGCAACAACAAAACAACTCCCCGACGATTCCGGCTCGCGCTCATCGTCTCCCCCTTGCTGTGCGCTTCGCTGCTGCAATCAACAGCAAGGAGACTAACGGCGGGGAGAATCGCGATCTTGTGTTAACCGGCTAACACGCGGTGCGGGGACTGACCCGGTACTTACTCAACAATTGCGCGGGTGCGTACGACAGTTTGGCGCGGCGGAAGTTGGGCTTGCCCAGGTCGCACTCGAAATTCAGCCAGCGTGCCGGGGGCTCGTGGTGCCGACACAACTCCTGGAACATGAGAGGATAGATCCCGGCAAACGCGCGCAGGCCCTTGGCGAATCTGACCACCCGCACGTCCGGATTGATCGGTTCCGTGAGCAGGAAACCGGCGGGCTGCCCGTCCAGGTAATAAATCTCCCCAGGCAGTGCCGGCAGACCCGCAGGGGGCACGAGCGCTTCGCGGCAGGCAACGGCATCTGCGCCATCCGCGGGCAGATTCTTCTCGTTGCACCATTGCTCCAACACGCCGAGTGCCGCCTGTGGGCCATGCTCGCAAATAGCGCCGCGGCTGATGCGGTGGCCGGAGCGCAGTTTTAACGCCGCCCCGCGCTGCCCCCGCAACGAGGCGGCCCGATAATCAACAAACTGCGCCGCCGCGTACAGATAATCCGAGTCATCCCGCGAGGTCTCGATCTGCAGAACCGATCGATCGAGGCGAGTCAACACTTCGGCGGCCACCGGGTGGAAACACTCGCCCGGCAACAGTATTTCGCCCAGCGCGCCGGCCGGCACCGCGGCCAGATCGAAAAGTGGAATGAGATAGGCAGCGCCGTCGTAGCCACGGCCGCTCACGCAAGGATAGTCGCCGGCCATAAAGCGATAGTCGTGAACAGCACGAAACAGGTAGAGATTGGCAAAGGTCAACTCGGACAATGCGCGTTCAGCGAGCGACCGGCGCAAAGGTTCGAGTGCCGCCTCGATGCAGTCGCGATGCTCCAGCCCCAGGAGCGGCAACCGCGATCGGGGACGGCCCTCCAATCAAACTCCGGGCGCTCGTGCGCCGACCCGACGCAGGCCGGGAGGTGGCCCGAGGGCGGGAGGACCGGCGAAGCACTGCGCGATCTTCATCCATGCTTCCGCAATCGGTCCGGTCGTTTCCAACCGGGTGTCGGCGATATGTCGTCTTTGGGTGACGACGAGGCAGAAATCCTGCGCCGAACCGCGTACCTCACCACTGCGGGACTGCTCATTCCAGATCCACATTTCGCTCAAAGGTGCGTATAGCTCCACTTTTGGCGCCTCGGCTGGCGGATCCAGACCATGCACCCGATGGGCCCATTGGAATGTGACCACCCCCAGGTGCGCAATGTGTTTCAGACGCAGGGAAGCCGCGCGTTCGAGTCCCAGAGCATCGTAGACATCCTGCCCATGGGCCCATGTCTCCATGAGGCGCGCTGTCGCAAAGGATCGGGCACTCATGTCGGGACCAAACCATGGCAGGCGCATACGCGGTTCGAGCACCGCCAATGCACCCGATAACGACTCGTAAGCGTCCCGCCATCGGCGCGCCAATTCCGACCCGTTGATTCCCGCGTAAGTCTGACGCGCGATCTCGCTGATCTGCTCCCCACCCTCCAGTCGCGCCTCGATCCGGGACTGCCGGTCACGGAATTCGGCGGCATCCGCGACTGCGACGAGCGCCAGCTCATCAAACAGGAACAGATGGGCTATCTCATCGTAAAGGGTCCATTGATAGAAGTCCGTCCCTGTCTGCCATTGAGCCGGCGTCAGGTCTGCCACGACGCGCTGCAGCTCAGCGTACTCGGCACGGACATCGGCGCACAGCTCCTTCATGAGACTGAGCAGAATACGGACCGTTCGTGCGACAACTCGCGAAAGCCATGGATTCCATGATAACGGCCGATGCCGCTTTCGTTCACACCGCCAAACGGCAGTTGGGGCTCAAACCAATGCAAGGCCCAGCCATTCACCGTCACACCGCCCGAGGAGGTGTTGGTAAGCAGTGCATCGGTGAAGGCCTCGTTCCCACTGAATACATAAAGCGCCAACGGCTTCCCGCCTCGTTGGATGGCCGCGCAGACTTCATCCAGATGATCGTACGTTACAACCGGAAGAATGGGACCGAATATCTCCTCGCGCATCACGCGGGCATCGGCCGGAACATCGTACAGAGCAGTCGGATGCACGGTACGGTCATCCGGCTCCACCGTGCCGCCAAAAGCAAATTTGGCGCCCTTCGCGCGCGCATCATCGAGATAGCCGCTCAGTCGCTCGAAGTTGCGCGTGTCCACAATTTTGCCCATCGCGGCCCGATTGAGCTGGCCATTGACGTAAAACGTAGCCTCAATCGTCGCCCGCAGTTCCGCGATAAACTCATCAAACCGCGCGCGCGGCACGTACGCGACATCCGGACACAAGCACACCTGGCCCGCGTTGTAACAGCGCGCAACGGCGATCGTCGCTGCCGCCTGGGCCACATCAGTGCTGTCATCGAGCACGACGGGGCATTTGCCGCCGAGCTCGAGTGTCACCGAGGCCAGATGCTGTGCCGCAGCGCTCATGACAGCTCGACCGACTTTGGGGCTCCCCGTAAAGAACACATGGTCGACCGGCAATTCCAACAGCTGTTGGGCCAGAGCGATGCCACCTTCAAAAACGGCAATCTCTGCTGCGTCGAATGTCTCGCGAATGAGGCGCGCACACACGGCGCTCGTCGCGGGAGTGAGCTCATTCGGTTTGGCGATGGCCGTATTGCCGGCGGCAATGATCGGTACCAGGGGCTCGAACAGCAGTTGGAACGGAAAGTTCCACGGCGCGAACAGCAGACACACGCCGCGCGGCTCGTACACAATACGGGCCCGGGCGCCGGGGAAATGCGCGGCCGGTTGGATCTCGCTCGGCTTCATCCACTCATCCAGATGCAGCACGGCATCATCGATGTCGGCAATGACGCTCGAGATTTCACCCGCGGCTTCCGCCGCCGGCTTACGCAAATCGGCTGACAGGGCCGCGAGAATCGCCGTCTCGTTGCCCAGCACGGCCGCTCGTAATTGTTGCAACCGTGCCTTGCGTTGGGCGGCGGTGGACTGCTTCAGCGTCCACTTGTTTTTGCGCTGCAGCTCGAATACACGCTGGATCTCGGTCAGGCGCTCGGCCATGGCAATCTCCGGAAGATGAACCCACGCAGCTCAACTGATTTGTCGCGTACGGCCCTTCCAGTAGGGCTCTCGCAGAATTCGCTTAAGTACTTTGCCACTGGGGTTGCGTGGCAGTTGTTGGATGCAATCCACTGAGGTCGGACACTTGTAGTGCGCGAGGCGCTCCCGGGCGAACTGGATCAACTCGCGGTCCGATGCGGCGAATCCGGGTTTGAACACCACGCAGGCCTTCACGGTTTCGCCCCACCTGTCATCCGGCACGCCGATCACCGCTACTTCGGCGACAGCCGGATGGGAGACGAGCACGGACTCCACCTCGATTGGATAGATATTCTCGCCTCCGGAGATGATCATGTCCTTGATCCGATCCTGGAGGTAGAGGTAGCCGTCCTGCAGGTAGCCGGCATCTCCGGAACGCAACCATCCGCCTCCGGCGTCGCGACCTTGTGGGAAGGCCGCTGCGGTAGCCTCCGGATTGCCAAAGTAACCGGTCATGTTCTGCACCGAGCGGATCCAGACCTCACCGACGGTCCCGTCAGGGCAAGTCGCGAGCGTGAAGGGATCGACGATCCGCAACGCGAATTGCGGGCCGGGCCTGCCGACCGATCTGAGCAGATGGGCCCGCGCACCGCCGGGCGCATGATCTTCTTTTGACAACAGAGTCACCGTGCCGCTGCACTCCGTCATGCCGAAGACCTGCAGAAATCCGCATCCAAACACCTGCACACAGCGGGTCAGCAACGCCTCATCGATCGGGGAGCCACCGTACCCAATGCTCCGCAATGACGCGAGGTCATAATCGTGGACGTTGGGTAACTCAACCATGGCGCGGAGCATAGCGGGCACCGCGAACGAGTCGGTCACGCCGTGCCGGCTGATGGCGTCCAGCCAGTCATGTGGCTCGAAATGAGGATAGAAGACCGCTCGCCCGTGGAGATAGAGCATCCAGACTGCATTCACCAATCCGGATACATGAAATGTGGGAAGAACGTTCAAATGAACAGTGTTTCCGGCGTCGTAACCAAACAGCGGGGTCCAGGCCTCGCAGTGACTCAGAATTCCACGGTGTGACAGCTCCACAGCTTTGGGCAGTCCTGTCGTTCCTGACGAGAACAGGTACGCCGCGCCGTCTTCAGGTTTGGGATGCACACCGGGATCCGTTGCCGGATGACTTTCGGCCCATCCGGCGAACGAGCTTGCCCCGTGACCGTCCTCGGTGACGAGGTCCAACTTCACACAGGGCCTGTCAACCTTTGCCAGCGCCGCAGCCAGGAATGCATCTGCCAGTAAAACCTTCGGCCGGGTCACACTGATGACGTACTCGATCTCCCGGTCGGCGAGGCGCCAGTTCATGGGAGACAGCATTGCACCGAGCTTGCCGGCGCCGAGCAACAGCAGGACACACTCGGCGCCGCATTTTGTCAGGCAGGCAACGCAATCTCCGGCGCCGACGCCCTGCGCCGCCAGCCCCCGGGCAATCCGGTTCGATTGCTCATCGAGCTGCGCATAGGTCCAGGCGCGCGAGGGCGAGACAAACGCGAGATCATGCGGGTGCAGTCGAGCCTGATGGCGGATGATGTCGGGAATCGAGTCGAATCGCAGACTCACTTCGCGAGGCTGTACGCTCTCCGGTTCGATGTCAGCTTCGGATGTGGACATCGGCAGTTCAGTGCGTATCTCGTGGTTGCAACGAGACTTCGGTACGCCCCGTTAATTGCACCGACAGCGTCGCGGCGCCATCCGCGCCCGCCGTAATCGTGGCAGGTGCCGCACCGGTGACAATGTAGGTTCGACCCGGTTTCAGGCGCTGGATCCCCAACGTATGTCTGCCCGGCCCGGTCCCCGGATACAAGACCAACTCCAGATCCTCGCCATGACTGAACGCTTTGGCGACCAAAACGTCCGGGTACGTACAGGCACCCAAGAGGGGACCTGCGAGTGCCGTCTGCGGTGGGCCCTTCACAAATGCATTTCGGTAATCGCCGGTGCGCATCAACCGGCCCTGCACACCCCAGACGTTGGCGAGGCACGAGCCCTTGCGATAACTGAGGACGCCATTTTCCATCGTACGCCCGCAGTCCTGATCCATGGAACGCAGGCAGGCCTCCGCGAGGTCGTCGTCACCGAACTCCCGCGCCGACATCATCACCGCCACATAGGCGAACAGAACACCCGGTTTGTAGTGGCCCGGATCGATCTTGTCGAGAAATGGCAGTTGGTCCGTCGGCAGCGTGAGGCGGCTGCGGCCCTGGGCGTCCTGAGCCAGACAAAACCCGAGCTCCTTGCGGCCTACGGCCCACAGGCGCTGCGCGAGCCGCGGCGAGAAGATGTTGGCAAAGAATGCGAAGCCGGCCTCCCCGGAATAGAAGGGCATTTCCAGACCCGTCCACTTGGAGCGCAATCCGATGATCGATCCTTTGTGGTCGGTGAATTCCGTCTCCAGCTTGTGCAACCACTCCGGCAACGCATTGCGCACGTGGCTCGTGCCATACACCGCATCGTGCGTGGCCAGCCCGGACATGCCATACATGTTGCAGATCGGATAGACCCAGTTGGGCTCACAGGGAAACAGCGTAAAGGGGTTGGAGGCGAAGTTGGCGGCCACCGCATCGACCATGGTGTGGAAGCTGTGTTGGTAGACCTTCCCCTCGCCCAGGCGGAACGTGAGGCTGCCTGGCTCACCATAACGCCGGTCGCCCGAATTCAACATGTACTGGCCCACGTGCATGGAAAACCATCCGGACAACATGATGTTGTCACGGACCACCGGGTCGTGTTTCGTAAAATTGAAATGACCCCACATGGACTCGAGAATCCAGTAGTCGCAGACCTTCGGCTGCAGATACTTCTCGATGAGGTTGCGCTGCGCCTGTTGCAGATAGCCGTGGAAGTTGGGCGTGTAGTGAGATTGCACCAGTCCGAGCGCAAACCCCATGTGATTGAGCTGGTAGCGCAGCGCGGCCGGTTGAAACTGATCGATGATGGTGAAGCCCTTGAACTCCTCGATGGGCTGCAGCGCTCGTTCGAGCACGTAGCGAACCGATGACAGATCCTCCGCGCTCAACTCACGAGTGCCGGGTGTCGGTTCATGGGCCACCCGGGCCTGGACCTCGGCCAGCGTCTGCGTGAAATGGCCCTGGCGAAACTTGAACAGCTCGAGGTCCTTCTTGCGGCGTTGGGCCCGCCGATACTGAAAAACCAGGAAGGTCACCAACATCGAAGCGGGCGCCAGGTAGACAGCGGGCGGCCAGATGGCCTCGCCGGTCAACGCGCCGGCCAGCGCTGCCGCGCCGAGCCAGACGGTCAACGGCGCAATCACCATGCCGCACCAGAACCACGCGACCACGGCGAGCCAGCACAACCCCAGAGTCACCGGAAACAGGAGAATCCACCACCCGCCCGTTGCGATGAAACCGGCCCCCGGCAGCAGCAGTCCCAGCCCCGCCGCCTGCCAGCCCGCGGACATCTTCAGCACGAGGGGCAGATAGGCCAGGATGCAAATCAGCGCGTAATGCACGTAGTTGCGGCGGTGGCGACCGGCCGTAACCGGCCCAATCGCGCCGCTGCGCAGGACGCCCTCGTTACCGGTATTCAGGATGGTGGTGGTGCTCATGATCGCTGATCCCCCAAGATGCCTTTCGGCGCGCGCGAACCATGCATCGACAAACGCTATTGCGAGCGTATCGCAGCCTATCCCGGGCTCACTTGTGCGTATCGGCTGTCATGATTGCGCAATCCGCAGAACCGGCTTGATGGTGGTACCGCGCTCGGAATCCCGGGCCGCTTCATTGATCTGGCTCAGGGAATAGAAGCGCAGCAGCCGGTCGAACGGGAATCGGCCCGCCTGCCAAAGCGCAATCAGTCGGGGAATGAACACGTCGGGAATGCTTTCCCCCTCAATCACCCCCCGAATCGTTTTACCGCCGAGCAGGCTCGAGGCGTCGAGGGTCACCGCAGCACCGGCGGGCGCTACGCCCAAAACTACCGCCACGCCCGTCGCGTGCAAAGCGTCGAAAGCCTGGGTCATGACGCTGGGTATTCCTGTGGCTTCGACAGCGTAATCCACACCGACGCCGCCACCTATGCGGCGGATCTCGCCCAGCACATCAGCACTCTTCGCTCCGACCGTGTGGGTTGCTCCGAGTTCCTTGGCGAGGCTGAGACGGCTCTCCTGCAGATCAACTGCGATGATCGGCGTGCATCCGGACACTGCGGCCGCCATGATCGCCGACAGGCCGACCGCGCCTGCGCCGAATACCACCAGGGAGCTGCCGGCCTTGGGCGAGAGGCAATTGAGTACAGCACCCGCCCCCGTCTGAATGCCACAACCCAGCGGAGCAAGGGTTTCCAATGGCAAAGACGGATCGACCCGCACGATGTTGCGCACATGAGTCAACGCATGCGTGGCAAACGAAGACTGATAAAAGAAACACGCCGTCAGGGGCTCTCCGTTCTTGTGATGTGTGCAGGAGCCATCCGGCCTGCGTGTTCCGACGTTGTAGGCCAGGAAAGACGCGCAATAGGCAGGTTGGCCGGACAGGCAATTTTTGCACTGACCGCAGGAGCCATAGCTCATCACCACGTGATCGCCGGGTTTGACCTTTGTCACATTCGGGCCCACCGCCGCCACGATTCCGGCGCCCTCGTGGCCCAGAACAGCCGGCAGCGGCAGTGGGATGTGTTGGTCCCGGACCGCGAGATCCGTGTGGCACATCCCGGTCGCGACGATCTCGACCAGCACCTCATCGGCGATCGGCTCGGCGAGGTCCAGCGACTCGAGTTGGAACGAGCCCGGTTCGCGCACCACGGCCGCCTGGATTTTCACTGACAGTCTCCCGACGATTCGATAGCCTACGAGGGTAGGCGGACAACCGCCGAGCGACTTGCGTGTAGCGGCTAGAATGAGGGCCGGTCGATCAATAGGAACTCCAGACTCTGGTGGCTACTGGTACCGCTGGCAGCACTCCTGGGCGCGGGAGCCGCCGTGTGGATTCGAACGGGCACTCCACACAGAGTCGAGATCGACTTCTCACAGCTCACAAATGAGCACGGGGCAGCAGGCAACACCGGGGCCTTTTCGGGGCACTATCTGTTGGTTGCCTTCGGGTATACCTCGTGTCCGGACGTCTGCCCGCTGACTCTGGTGAGCGTGCACGCCGCGTTGCAGCGTATCCCGGATGCAACAGCCCTCGTGCCGATCTTCATAACAGTAGATCCGAAACGAGACACCTGGCAGCGCCTGGGCAACTACGTGCAGTCCTTCGATTCGCGCATACGCGCATTCACCGGATCGGAGGCCGCAATCGCCTCGACCGCCGTTGCATTTCACATCGAGTACCGGACGCAGTCGCTGCCTGGCGAAGGCACGTATACGGTGGATCATACAGCGCGACTGTTTTTGCTCGATCCGCAACACAACGTGGTGGCCACCCTTCCCGAAAACATTTCCAGCCACGACCTCGCGGACCGGATTGTGCGGGCGTTCAACGAGGCGCGCCGCTGAGTCAGAGCACCTCGAACAAGCCAGCAGCCCCCATGCCGCCACCGACACACATTGTAACGACGACGTGCCGCACGCCGCGCCGCTTGCCTTCAATGAGTGCGTGGCCGACGAGACGAGCTCCCGTCATGCCATAGGGATGACCGACGGAAATGCCACCGCCGTTGACATTGTATCTGTCAGGATCGATTCCCAGCCGGTCGCGGCAATAGAGCGCCTGCACCGCAAATGCCTCGTTCAACTCCCATAATCCGACATCACCCACGGTGAGCCCATGTTGGGTCAGCAGCTTGGGAACCGCGAATACGGGTCCGATACCCATTTCCTCCGGCGCACAGCCCGCAACCGCCATACCCAGATAGCGTCCAAGCGGTTGGAGATTTCTGCGTGATGCCACCTTCTCGTGCATCAGCACACAGGCTGATGCACCGTCCGAAAGCTGACTGGAGTTTCCAGCGGTGACCCGACCGCCCTCAATCACCGGTTTCAGCTTACTCAGGTTCTCCAGAGTGGTTTCCGGTCGATTGCCTTCATCGCGTGCCAGGGTGGCTGAACGTATAGATGTCTGCCCTGTCTGCTTGTCCACGACTGTCATCATCGCTGTGATGGGAACGATCTCGCTGTCGAATCGGCCCGCGGATTGTGCTGCGGCCGTCCTCATCTGAGACTGCAACGAATACTCATCCTGGGACTCGCGGGAAATACTGAAGCGCTCGCCAACCAACTCCGCGGTTTGAAGCATGGGCATGTAAGCGGCCTGTGCATGAGCCGTCACATTCGGATCGATTTCGCGATGTGTCCAGGGAATATAATCGTTCTGAACGGCGCTGATGTTCTCCTGCCCGCCCGCGACCGTAATCTGCATCCCATCCACCACAATCTGCTTGGCGGCGGTGGCAATGGCCATCAACCCGGAGGAGCATTGCCGATCCATTGTCTGGGCCGGCACACTGACCGGCAAACCGGCAGCGAAAACTGCGTTTCTCGCGATGTTCATTCCCGCGGTGCCCGCGCTCAACACGGTGCCGATGATCACGTCATCTATCTCTGCGCCGTCGACGTTTGCGCGCGCCACGGCGTGGCGTATGGCATGGGCCATCAAGGTGGGTGACTTGATGTTGTTGAGTGAACCTCGGAAGGCGCGGCCTATCGGACTGCGAGCGGTGGAAACGATCACAGCGTCAGTCATACGATGAGCCTCCGTTGAAGGTCAGCCAGCAAGGTAACCACCGTCGGCGGTCAGGCAGGAGCCGGTGATGTAACTCGCAGCGTCGCAAGCCAGATAGCCTATGGCAGTGGCAATCTCTTCGGGCTGGGCGAACCGCTTCAACGGCACTCGCTCGAGCGCACTCGCGCTGAAGCCGGCATCGTCGATGAGAGCAGCCGAAAAGCGCGTGCGAGTAAATCCCGGCAACACCGCATTGACACGGATGCCCAATGGCGCGGCCTCGATCGCAAAGGACTGCGTCATCGTGATGATGGCGCCTTTGGTAATTGAGTAAATTCCCTGATTGAGCATCGGGGCGATACCTGAAATGGATGCCACGTTGACGATGCTGCCGCCGTGCCCCTTCATCAGCTCGATTGCGCCCACCGTTGCATAGAAATAGCCGCGCAAGTTCACACTGACGGTTTTCTCGAAAGCCTCACGGGTGGTTCCCAGAACAGGCCCGAAGTACGGATTGGTCGCCGCGTTATTGATCAGCACGTCCAACCGGCCAAAACGCTCGCGAAGGGTCGCAAACAAAGTGTCAATCTGGTCGAGGTCGCCCGCATGACAGGCGAATGCATCGGCACGGCCCCCGGCGGCCGCTATCTCCTGCGCTGCCTGTTGGCTCGACTCCAGCCGTCGGCTGCTGATCAGAACGTGCGCGCCCTGTGCGGCCAGGAGCTTCGCTGCCGCAGCTCCAATTCCGCGGCTGCCACCGTTGACGAGAGCCAACTTGCCGTCCATGCGATACGGCCCTGGACTGTTAGTCATCGAGCTGCTGCCGCGTGCGTGCCGGCGATGAGGTGGGACAATTGCTGCGGCAATTGCATTGGGAAGTCCAGAAGCATTTGCGCCATCCCCTTGCCCAGAGGATCCATCCGCAAGGAAGCCGGGCCGCCCCCACTCAGTGCTTCCTCCATCACAAAATTACATGCCGAGACGCCGGGCAGGAGATACCTGCGAACCGGTCCTTTCACCAGATGTGAGAAGTACTCTCGGACGACTTCGGGCGTCAGTTGGGCCAGGATGATCGGGAGCAACTCGGGATATCGTGCGATCACGCCGATGTTGGAGCAGTCTCCCTTGTCGCCGCTGCGCGCACAGGCCAGCGCCACCAGGGGCACGGTCATCAGCACCCCCACCATGGGTGCACCTGTTGGTAAGGGCTCGGGCGGAGATGGGAAGTCGATATCGAATCGTCGTGGAGCGGGGATCTCGGTTGCGGTGTCGTTCAGCCAGACTCGCGCGACGACTGCCGATTTGGGCACCAGGCCATTGAACTGCTTGATCAGAGGCGCAGGCTTGGGTCGTCCAGCCGGCGGCATGGTGGTCCCCGGGGACCATGAGGTTCCGGAAGGCGCGATTTCGCGCCCAAATATCTCCAGTGCCGTCCTGGAGGGATGAGTTACCGTAACGCGCATCATGACCTCACGCGCAGCCTGCGCGCGGGCATGCGGCCCGTACATCGTTTCCGCTCCAATCACTTCGATCAACGTATCGCTGTAGTTCGAAAGACCTTCCTGTTGCAACATCGAGCGCGTGCGCTCGAGAATGGCTGCCCCGGTTCGGCGCGCCTTCGCGACTGCGTCGATGCCGATGATGATCATCGTACCGGAGGAGCGAAATCCGTCCTGATAGGTGCCGGAGAACTTGTAGGTGTGGGTGGGTGGGCGGCCTCGCGCGCCTGAGACTTTGACTCGATCTGCATCGATTTGCTCGATACGGACCTGGGAGAAGTCGCAGGTCACATCGGGTAACAGGTAGGCCGCAGGGTCTCCTATCTCGTACAGCAGCTGCTCTGCCACCGCCAACCGCTCGATCAACCCGCCCGTCCCCTGGGGCTTCGTCACTGTGAATGAACCGTCCTCGTAGCACTCGATGACGGGATAACCCATATCGGCCCAGTCGGGTACGCGGCTCCAGTCGGTGAAGAGGCCGCCGGTGGCCTGGCAGCCGCATTCAATGATGTGACCTGCGAGACTGCCTGCCGCGAGTCGGTCGAAGTCGTCGGGCTTCCAATCAAACTCGGCGATCAGGGGAGCGAGGGTCAATGCACTGTCCACACACCGGCCGGTGATGACAATATCGGCGCCCCTTTGCAGGGCAAACGCCAACGGCATTGCTCCCAGGTAGGCGTTTACGCTCAGGGTGTGATCTGGCACCCGTACTGGTGATCTGCCATCCAGAGCTGTTGTGTTGAGTGTCGCAAGGGCGCCATGCAAGTCATCGCCGTCGACGACCGCTACGTTGACGGTAACACCCAACTCGGTTGCCAGTTTGGACAGTGCGGCAGCGCATGCTCGGGGATTGATTCCGCCTGAGTTGGCCAACACCCGGATGCGCTTGCTCGCCACGTCCGGGAGTATCCTGCGCATGGCGACATCCACAAAGTCTGTCGCGTATCCGAGTTGCGGGTTTTTGGCGCGGGCCCCGGCCAGGATGGCCATCGTCGTTTCGGCCAGGTAATCGAAGACCAGATAGTCGATCGAGGCGCGCTGCACGAGTTGTATTGGCCCTGCCTGGCTGTCGCCCCAAAAGCCGGAGGCGCCACCAATGCGGACCACTTTAGGCTCGCGCGAAGTCACCGCCCGCTCCAACGGGGCGCGCGTTTCTCGTTGAAAGCCGCCATGCCTTCGCGTGCATCCTCCGAATTCGAGACCAGCGACAGTTGTGCCTCGCCGAAGGCAATAGCCTCGGGAAATCCCATATCCTGCAGAGTATGCAGAGCGTAGAGACCTCTTCTCATGGCTGCGGGCGATCCCGCAACGATGCTGTCGATATAAGTGGCGATGCGAGCATCGAGCTCGGCGGCCGGGACGACTTCATTGAGTAGGCCCGCAGACAGCGCAACGCTTGCTGGAAACAGTTCTCCGGACAAGCACCAACGGTTGAGTATCCGGCGTGGCACCAGAGGCTGCAGCACCGCGATCACCTGCATGGGGAATAAACCCACGCGCACCTCGGGCAAGCCAAAACGTGCATGATCGGCCGCGATCGCGAGGTCTGCCATTCCCAACAGTCCCATCCCGCCGGCAACACAGGCGCCATTCACTCGCGCGATGACCGGTAGCGTAGCCCGGTGGGCAAGTCGCATCAGATCGGCATAAGCGAGCGTGGGACGCGAATGTTCCGCAGCGAAGTTCTCTCCGGGACTCAGGTCACCGCCGGCGCAGAATGCCTTTTCGCCCGCGCCCGTCAACACGATAGCTCTTACTGTGGAGTCGCAATGCGCGGCCTCGTACCCCGCAACCAACTGTGCAATCACTTCGTCGTTGAGTGCATTGCGTCTATCAGGACGATTGATCGTCAGCCAACAGGCGGCACCCCGAATCTCGCGCAGCACCAATGGAGCACTCATGCGGCAGCCTCGCCACTCGGTTGGACTTCCGCAACGATCCGATGGGCACCGACCTGTTGATTGATCTCGGCCATGAGTGACACCAACACGCCATCGAGCGATGCTGTGTGCGTATGCTCCATCTTCATGGCTTCCAGGGTAAAGATGGGCTGACCCTTGCAAACCTTTTCGCCCACCGCCGCGTGCAACGCAACGATTCGACCCGTCATCGATGCGCGAATCTTGCCGTCGCCGCCGCTGTCGCTGAGTGTCGAGGCAACGAGTTTGAGGTCCCTGGCGCTGTACACCGCTCCCCGGAACAGGAACTGCAGTTCGTCACCCACTCTGGAGACTTCGAGCGACTCCTGAACACCCTCCGAGGAAAGACGGATGTGGCCGTCGACATTCTCCAGCACCGAGATTTGCAGACTGGTTTCTTTGAGCTCCACATCGAAACGCGACGCATCCAGTACAGTGATGCGCGCACGGCATTCGTCACCGTCGAGCTCGAACCGCGCACTCACGGGAAGTCGTTGTGAGAGAGAGGCCGACCGAGGTGGTTCGGTGGACGCCACTTGCAGCAGGACTGCGGCGTAAGCTCGCGCCAGGTCGCGGTGGGCAGCGGCCCCAGCCAGCAGTGAATGACTTTCGGACTCGATGAAACCGGTCGTTGCTGCGCCTGATGCAAAAACCGGGTGTCGAAGGCACGCGGCCAGGAACGACTGATTGGTAGCCACACCGAGCGCGACGAGATCCTCGACCGCCCGAAGCAACCGGCGGCGCGCTTCATCCCGGTGACCGCCGGCGGCAATGACTTTGGCAATCATGGAGTCATATTCGGCTGGAATGAGCGACCCGGACTCGAGCGCGTGCTCGACTCGCACGCCATCGGGTACTCGCCAGCGCTGCAGGCGACCGCTCTGCGGGGCAAATCCGGCGCAAGGATCTTCGCTGCAGAGCCGGACTTCGATAGCATGGCCGCTGAAGCGCACGTCAGCCTGGCGAAGCGGCAGAGGCTCGCCCGCGGCGACCCGCAGTTGCAGCTCCACGAGATCCAACCCGGTGATGGCCTCCGTGACCGGATGTTCGACCTGCAGACGCGTATTCATTTCCATGAAATAGAAGCGTCCGGAGCGGTCGAGAAGAAATTCGACCGTGCCGGCCCCTTCGTACTGGATCGCCTTGGCGGCCAGCAGGGCGGCATTGCCCATCTCAGCGCGCAGGCGGGTGTCGACCGCTGGAGACGGCGCTTCCTCAATCAACTTCTGGTGTCGTCTCTGGACTGAGCAGTCGCGTTCGCCCAGGTGAATGACTTCCCCGTATCGGTCCGCAAACACCTGGATCTCGATGTGGCGAGGTCCTTCGATGGCCTTCTCAACAATGAGGCCGGCATCTCCGAAGGCATGGCTCGCCTCGGACTTCGCGGAACGCAACGCTTCAGCAAATGCCCTTGCATGCTCAACCCGCCGAATCCCCCGTCCACCGCCACCTGCGGTCGCTTTCAACATCACCGGATAGCCGATCTCTTCGGCTGCACGCAGCAACCGTGCGTCTTCCTGGTCTGCACCTTGATAGCCCGGCACACACGGCACGCCTGCCTCGATCATGAGTTGCTTGGCTTTCGCCTTGCTACCCATGACCTCAATCGACTCGGGGGACGGGCCGATGAATACGAGTCCGGCAGCCCGACACGCAGCGGCAAATGCGGCATTCTCTGCAAGGAACCCATAGCCCGGATGGACTGCGTCAGCACCAACATGCCGCGCAGCCGCCACAATGCGCTCGATGTTCAAGTAGGACTGTGAAGGGGCGGACGCCCCCAGATACACCGCTTGATCCGCCTCGCGTGTGTGGCGGGCTGTTGCATCAACGTCGGAATAGACAGCTACGACGCGATAGCCCATCGAGCGCGCAGTCCGCATGATGCGCAAGGCGATCTCACCGCGATTGGCGATCAGGATCTTATGAAACGGAGTCGGCGTCATTTCCGCAGTCTCACGGGCGCGCGACCGAGAACTGCATGCGCTGTGGATCTTTCATCTCAGCGTCCCGGCACACGGACAACACCAAAGACAGCACAGCGCGGGTTTCGCGAGGATCGATCACACCGTCGTCCAACACGTGCGCACTGGTTGTAAACACGTCCATCTGACGCTCGAAGTTTTCGGTGATCCGACGCTCCATGTCCGCGAGTTGCTCGCCGTCCGCATCGCGGCCACTTCTCTTCATGGCCTGGCGCGTTACGGTGGTCATGGTTCGGGCGGCCTGCTCGGCGCCCATGACGGCCGTCTTGGAGTTGGGCCAGGAGAAGCAGAACCGCGGATGAAACCCCCGGCCGCACATCCCGTAGTTGCCGGCACCGAATGAGGCGCCGCACAGGATCGTGACCTGGGGCACCGTCGCGCTGGTAACGGCCTGAATCATCTTCGCGCCGTGTTTGATGATCCCCGCTTCCTCGTGACTGCGGCCCACCAGAAAGCCGGTGATGTTTTGCAGATACACAATCGGCACTCGCCCCTGGCAGCAGGCCTGGATGAAATGCGTGGCTTTGGAGGCACCGGCCGCATCAATGGGGCCGTTGTTGGTAATGATTCCAACCGGGTGGCCCTCGATGGCGGCATGGCCGCAGACGGTGGCGGAGCCAAAGCGGGCGCCGAAGTCGAGGAAGTCCGAGCCATCGACAATCCGCGCAATGACCTGTTTCATGTCGACCGGCCGCCGATGGTCCATGGAGACGATGCCGAGCAGCTCTTCGGGGTCGCACGCCGGCGGCTCCCCGGTGCGAGCCGGGCACTCGAGCCCTCGATTCCAATCGATCTTTTTCAGAATGTCGCGCGCAATTCGGATGCCGTCCCGATCATCCTCGGCCAGGTAATCCCCGAGCCCCGAGATGCCCGTGTGCATCTCCGCCCCGCCCAGCTCCTCTTCGGTTGCAACCTCACCGGTGGCGGCCAGCAGCAAGGGTGGGCCGGCCAGAAAGGCCCGCGAACGCCCCCGGATCATGATGATGTAATCGGATAACCCGGTCTGATAGGCGCCGCCGGCAGTAGACGAACCGTGTGTGATGGTCACGACCGGCTGCCCGGCGGCGGACAGACGCGCGAGATTGCGAAACAGGTTACCGCCCTGAACAAACTCCTCAACCCGGTAGGCCAGCAGGTTGGCGCCGGCGCTCTCGACGAGTTGGACGTAGGGAAGTTTGTTCTCCAACGCGATTTCCTGCGCCCGCAGTTGCTTTTCCAACCCTTTCGGTTGCATGGCACCGGCATCGATGCCGCTGTCATTGACCATGATCATGCAGCGAGTGCCGCTGACCTGGCCGATGCCGGCGATGATGTTTCCGCCCGGCACGCTCTTGTCGGGATCGGCCGTGTCCATACGGTACCCGGCGAGGGTACTGAGCTCGAGAAAAGGCGCTCCTGGGTCCAACAGAAGCGCCAGGCGCTCGCGCGGCAGAAGTTGTTTGCGTCGCTCGAATCGAGACTTGGAGCCTTCCGAAGCTTTCCGGGCACGCTCCTCCAGGCTGCGCAGCCGGCCGATCTGCTGGAGCATCTGCGCGTGCGCATCACGAAATGTCTGAGTGCCGCCGGCTATGGAGGATTCAATGCGAGGCATAGGCCGAAGCATAGTCCGCGGGAAATGGCTGATCTTGTGGCAATCGGCTGTGAGTGCCGATCGCGGGCCGCTGAAAAGCTACGGATTCGCCGGGTCAGGGGCCGCCGACGGAGCAACCGGGGCCTGCGTGCGACAGATGAGGGCCTTCAGGCTCGGCCACTGGCCGTACTTCGAAACGAGCTCGACGGCCTCGCGAATGTGCTCGCGATGCTGCGCGAAAGATCCGTTTGCGCCTGGAAGAATGACCGCAGCGAAGGCCAGCTCCCCCACCACCATGGCGGCCAGAACGCTGCGACCTGCAGTGGTGCCGGTAATTGCCTGGAAGCGCTGCCGCCAGATCATGGAGGCCGTCACTACCGGCCCGTCGTCGTACCACTCCCGCACCGGCAGGCCCAGCAGGCTGCGGCAACGGCGCCACAGCGCGAACAACTGGGAAATCAGTGCAATGGCGACGATGCAGCAGCCCATTCGAAGCAACCTACACCAAGGGCGAACCCGATTCCAGCGGCCGCATCAGAACTTCAGCCCGCCCGTCAGCCCCCAGGTACGCGGCGGGGCCTGGACCAGGTAGTAGTATCCAAAGGAGCGTAAGTCCAGTCCGTCGCCGAATGTTTCCTTGTTCGTCAGATTCTTGACCCATACCTTGACGTAACGGCCGCCCGACTCGTACTGCAGTTGTGCGTTGATCTTGGTATTGGCTCCCTGCGACAACGGTGCGTTGCCATCGAGTGTGTTGTAGGGAGAATAGAAGACTTTGCTGGTGTAGCTCACACTCGGAGTGAGCGTGAGGCCGCCAGCACCGATGTTCATGAGACGCCAGTCGAACCGCAGGTTGCCGGTGACTTTCGGGGCGTATGGCTCTGTCAGGCCATTCACAGTGGCCTGCGAAAGCGTGAGCTCCTGGTATTTCGCATCGAGGAGACCCAGCGACAGACTGGCGCGGAATTCCGGGACCGGCTGCGCCTGCATTTCCAACTCGATGCCTTTCATGCGCGACTTGGGCACGTTGGTCAGAATGGACTGCACCCCGATCTGCTCGTTGGTCTGTTGATTCCGGTAATCGATCCAGAATACATCGGCAGCGACTGTCAGCTTCCTGCCGAAGTAGGCACCCTTGGTTCCGAGCTCGTAGGAATTCGCGGTCTCCGGCTTGGTGGTATCGAGCGTCGCACTCGCGAAACACTGCCCGCAGAAGGCCGCACCGCGGTAGCCACGGTTGTAGCTGACATATACGAGCTGGCCGCTGTCAAACGTGTAGTCCAGTGCTGCGCGCCAGGTCGGCGCACTGCTGTCGAGCTTGATCGGCGGCCCCGGAACGATCGCGCCGGCGGCCGCATTGTAGCTGCTGCCGAGAAAGTAGACCCCCTGCGACGGATCCCAATATTGAGGTGCCGTGTCGCGTTGCCCCGTGTAGCTGACGGTGCCTGGCTCGAGGTAGGAGTAGTAGTCCCGATAACTGTTGTCGTCCTTGGTATAGCGGCCGCCGAGCGTGACGGACAGTTGCTCGGTAAGCGACTGGTCCCACTGGGCGAAGACGGCGTAGGAATCGCGGATCTGATTGAAGTATTGATGGAAATTCGAGGCTCCATCCACCAGCCAGTAGTAGCTGTCCGAGGCGTCCTTGTCGTGCCCGTAATAGAGGCCGGCCTGAACCTTGGTGCTGGGCGCCAGGTAACTGAGCCGGACCTCCTGATTGATCATGGTGAACTTGTTGCCGTACAGGGTGTCGAGCGGCTGGTGCAATACCGGGGAGGTGACTCCTGTGCCTTCCTGCTGGAAGTTGGCGCTGGCATAGTCGTACGAGGTGAGCGAGAACAGGCTCAACTCGTCATTCAATCGATACTTCAGCACCAGCTCCGAACCGAGATTGCGCACGGTGTTGTAGCCGAGCCGGTCGCTGTCGATCTGCCAGAAGGACAGGCCATGGGCGCTGCGGCTGTACTGCAGCACCGGATTGTAGTCGGCAGGCTGTCCCGGCGCGCCGGTGCCGAGATCGTAGACACCGGCCTGCGTGGGGTTTGAATAGCCCGCCGTCACCTTGAAGGTGACATCGAGCGCATCCTGAGGCTTCACCCTGAAAATCAGGCGCCCCGCGGCGTTGTCGGTCGAGTTGGCATCCGGCTGACCGGTGAACACGTTTCTGTTCCAACCATCGCCATGCGAATAGCTGAACGAGCCGCGCACGCCGGCGACACCCTCTTCCAGTGTTGCTTCGTACGCGCCCTGCGACGTGAAGGTGTTGAAGTCGCCATAGCCGACCTCGATATTGCCGCCGGAGTCGTGCAGATCCGGCTGGCGGGAGATGAAGTTGATGGCGCCACCGGTGGTGTTGCGGCCGTACAGGGTGCCCTGCGGCCCGCGCAATATCTCGATCCGCTCCAGGTCGAAAATCTGCAGCCCCTGGGAGACACGCGCCGCGATGTAGGCATCATCGATGTAGACGCCGACCGGCGAGGCCTGGTTCGGGTTGTGCTCGTTGTTGACACCGATGCCGCGAATGGAGAAGTTCGGCTGCACCGAACCGAAGGCGCTGTTGGCCTGCAGGGTGGGCACGATGTCCGACAGCTCGCTGGAGTTGGTGATGCCGACCGATCCCAGATCGCTCTGAGTGAGTGCGCTGACTGCGAGAGGGACTTTGAGAATGGACTCCGAACGACGCTCCGCGGTAACCACTACTTCGGCAAGCGCGCCATCGGCGCTCGTTGCCGCAGCGGGCGGAGCCGTGGTTTGCGCTTGCGCCACGATGGCAAGCGCGCCTGCGCCAACGGCAAGAACACCCTGCTTTACAAATAGTTTCATTGTCGCCCCCTCAACGATGTTGGCGACAATATTTGTCTGCGTGAGACTAAGCTTGCGCAGAATAGCTATTTCATCGAAACCGCTCGAGAAAGCGGCGGCAATCAACGTGCACGAGGGTAGCCTGCAGTCGCGACGGGTGCACGCTCGTCGAGTTCCGCAGAGCGTGCGTCTGCTCCTCGATCTGCGCCGCCGACAGCAGTCCGCCTACGGCCATGCCGAGGCAGACTGCTGCTCGTCATTGCCCCAGATGACGGATTCCAGAGCACCCAACATGCAGTTAAGCGCGCTCAGCCGGCCCGATGCGGTTGGCCGGATCCAACGGGCTCAGAAGTTGGATCTTCATGGTGATTGTGGCCACGACGGCGACATTCACCGGGATGTTCGCAGCGACGTTGACCTTGATCCTGTCGTTGAAAGTGGGTCAGACATCCTCGATGGTGATCACGATGCCGGCGAGAATCACGATGGTGATGGTGACCGGGCTGCCGACATGGACGAGTATGGGGATGATCGTACCGGCGCCTGGGACCGGCCCGGGCCAAGTTTGCAGGTGAGCTGCCGTCGCCGGTAGCGTGCGACCCGGGAGGCGTCACCTGAGGGGTCAGCCCGACCCGGGGCATCAGCTGAGCATTGTGTGAGGACGTATATTATATGAGCAATTAATCAAATGTGAGACAATGTATTGCTCACAAAGCGTATCGGTGCTACATTTTATGAGTAATAGATGAGACAGCATTCTATCTTCTGCTCACAAAATGCACACTAAGACGCTCGGATTCAGAACGGCCAGGTTGTTCGAGGGTATTCATAATACTGGCCAGACTGCGTTCACCCTGGAGACCGCCGCGTCCCTGATGGGGGTCACGCACGGTCAGGCCGCGAGCATCCTGCACGCAGCCGCAAAGCGCGGATTGGTCATCCCGGTGAAGAGGGGACTCTACAATCTGGTGCCATTCGAGCTGGGATCTGCTTCCTTTCACTTGGACAACCGCTATGTACTCGTGCGGGAGAGCTTGGGCGACAAGCCCTACTTCTTCTCCTATGCTTCCGCACTCGACCTGCATGGCCTGGCCACACAACCCAACTTCGATGTCTACGTTACCTACTCTGTGCGGCGCAAAAACACGACGATCGGAGGGTCCCGAACGCACCTCATCTACCTGCCCCCGACACGCTTTTATGGACAACAGGAGCTGCCGGTCGGCGACACACACTTCATGGTGAGTGATGTGGAGCGAACATTGGTGGATGCCATCGCCATCCCGAGGTACTGCGGTGGACTCATCGAGGCCGCCAAAGCCTTTTTCATGGCTAAAACCCAACTAAACACCTCAAAGCTCATTGACTATGCGCACCGGTACGGGAAATGGTCGGTACTGCGCAGGGCCGGATACCTGCTGGAACTGTTTGAGCTCGCCTCCCCTTCAATCCTCGATAACTTGGCAAAGTCGCTCCCTGCCGGCTACTCCAGGCTCGATCCGGACCTGCCCAAGGAAGGGCTTTCGAGCCCGACATGGGGCCTGACTCTAAACGTCAGCCGCGCTGAGCTCCTGAACGCCGTGAGCCACTGACTTGCTACCGCAACGGCAGATCTCGAAGCTGGCCAACCGGCTCTACCTCGATGCGATCTCCAAAGTTGGAAAGCAGAGCGCCCGGCGCATCCCCGAGGATGTGGTCGAGCGCGACTACGTTCTCGCGTGGTTGTTGACTCAGATCCCCACCAACACCTTGTTGAATGAGGCCCTGGCGTTCAAGGGAGGCACTGCGTTGCGCCGAATGCACTTCGGCGAATACCGCTTCTCGGAAGATCTCGACTTCACTCTGATCCGCGAGGTGCCTTTGGAGGATCTGTTTGCCGCTTTCGACTCGGTATTCGCGACACTGTTGAAAGTCAGCGGCATACGCATGAGCCGGGATGAGAAAGATGTCACCCGACACGTGCGCAACGACACGTTCTACTTCAATTACCAGGGACCGCTACCGGCATCGAAGCGAGTCAAGGTCGATGTGACGCGTGGAGAAACGATTGTGTTTCCATTGGAAGCAAGGTGCGTTCTGAAAACCTATGAGGAATATTCAGATCTGCCCTGCGATGGAGCACCGCTGAGTGTCTACAGCCTGAACGAAATCGTCGTCGAGAAGACACTCGCGGTAACGGACGGCGCACGCCGCGAGCCCCGCGATCTCTACGACCTCTGGTTCATCCTGAGCGAACGTCATTTGGAGCACCCTGAGGAGGTGATCGCCGGTTTGAATCAAAAGCTGGCGAGCCGAGAGGGCCGAGCAAAGGATGTGCTGGTTGCACGACTCGACAGGGTCGAAGCGGTACTGCGCAAAGGGTGGGAAACCCGCCTCGGCGTTCAGGTTGACATGTTGCCGGGGTTCGAGGATTGTTTCCGCGACGTCAAAAAGCTGATGAGCGGCTTTGACCGACTGCGTGCGCCGGATATCTGAAGGGGTTCGTGACACGGCCGATCTAGATCCCTGTACGGCCGCAGTGGACGGGATCTCCACTCTCAGTGCTGGCACGTGATAGATCTACGGGCGAAGCGTAATTTGCTGTTGGCAACGGGGCTGGGGTCGTGCTCCACATATCGGTCGCGGACTTGCATCCACTGCAAGGGTTCCCTCGTAATACAGCCAATCGAACTAGATTGCGCTTTACAGCGGAAGGTCGGAAGACCTATGAGCACCTCAGATCCGCAGCCGAGCCGCATCCTCATCGCCGGCGCAAACGGCTACATCGGCAGCCGACTGGCCGAGCGTCTACTCACGCGCGGACACGCCGTGACAGCCTTCGTGCGTGGGTCAGCCCAGCGGGTTCCCGCGGGCTGTAGCGTGGTGCCTGGTGATGCGCTCGATGAATCGTGTTACACCGCAGCAGCGCGCGGAGCCGATACTCTGGTTCACTTGATAGGAGTTGCGCATCCGAGCCCATCGAAGACCGCGCTGTTTGAGACGGTCGATCTCGCTTCGGCGCGAAGTGCTGCTCGGGCCGCCGTGGCGGCCGGTATCGGGCACATCGTTTATGTGAGTGTCGCCCGACCGGCGCCGGTAATGCACGCGTACGTTGACGCCCGGCGTCGCGCTGAAGAGGCTTTCAGTGCATCGAGGATTCCATGCACGTTTCTGCAACCGTGGTACGTCGTGGGGCCTGGACACTACTGGCCACTGTTGATATCGCCGCTGTACAAACTGTTCGAATGGGTGCCCGCGACGCGAGAATCGGCACATCGATTGGGGCTGTTGGGAATCAATACGATGCTCAACAGCCTGATTCAGGCGATCGAAAATCCACCGTCAGCCAACCGCATCTGGGACGTGCCGACCCTGCGCCAACTCGGCGCGGTCATTCATTGATCACCTGCGACCCACCTGCAACCACACAGGCTCCCCAGCCAGTATGGACGCTGATTCCGATCGCATGCTGCATAGCCCGACACTCGGCGCCCGCGTTGGCGTGGCGCCGAGTGGCTCGCCGGCCCATTCACCTCGCTCGTCGATGCAGCCGAGAACTACACCCGGCGGCGGAAAACCGTGTGGTACACAACCAACACGATCACGGCACCGACAACGGCCACGAAAGTACTGTACACATTGAGGCCCGTTACCCCGCCATGGCCGAACTGGTTGAAAATCCAACCGCCCACGACTGCGCCCACGATGCCGAGGACGATGTCCAGAAATACCCCTTCCCCGCGGTGGTTCACGAGCTTGCTGGCAATGAATCCGGCGATCAACCCTAGAACAATCCAAGCAAGAATTGACATGGTGATACCTCTCTATTGCTCAGTAACCAACAGACGACCGATCACAATCTCCCGCTAACCTTTCGCTGCCGACCGTGCCCCGCCGGTTGAGCCCTTCCCGAACGAGGTGCTACCGGCCGATATCGCGCAGGAGACGCTGGTAGGTAGTGTCGTCAGGGTGCGGTAGTCGTTGACGGCCTCCCCGCCCACATTCGCGATTTGGGCGACAAGAGCCTATTTGTAAGTATTCTGGCCCCACAATACACGCTATGGTGGAGAAACAGGAGCGCGTTTATGCCGCTCCGCTCTGCCTGCTGCTGAGCTCAAGGAACAGATCCGCGTCGAACCCCAGGGTCAATACGCCGCGGGACGTCTCACCCGGCATCAGCCCGGCCGGGCAGCGCTCTTCGCGAACTCTGCGATCAGGACACCGTACGCTTCGCGGGGTGGGAAGGCCTCGTACGTGTGGACGGCCGGTGAGCTCGCCCACGGCAACTTCTCCGACGTGTACGTCTCGATGTAGGACGTGACCCACCGGGAATCATCAAGAAGCGTGGAGCGCACGTTCACGAAATCCAGCCCGTCGGGGCGCGTGAACATCCAGCTCAGGCAGTGGGGACAGTGGAAGTGACGCGGGTTGCCGTGCAAGCCGCCAATGACCGGCTCGCCGGTCTTCACCGCAAACCCGGCGCTGGGAATAGCCAGACTCAGGGAAAAGGCACTGGCGCTCATTCGCTGGCAGCCCGTGCAGTGACACGCCATTGTCAGCAGTGGCGGCAGGCTACAGGGTACTCGACGCCACAAAAAGGAGCACCCCGGCGCTCAGAAACCGTTCACAGCGAGGGGGTCACTGTTTTCAGCACGCGGGCGCCGAGGTGCGGGAGTAAAGATAGCGCCTGGCAGAGCATTTGACAGGCGGAATTTTCTAAACTGTGACGTGAGAAAATTTCAATGCCGCCGCACCACGTAACGCAACAAACCGGGTGTCTACTGAAATGTGGGGAATTGTAATGAGCCTCGCCGCGCTCAACGCCAACGCGACAGGTTGCGGCGCGCACGGAGTAGCTCTGCAAGTGCTGGGCTCCGGCGGCCCGGAACTGCAGGACAAACGCGCCTCCACCAGTTATCTGATCTGGCGTGACGGTGCTCCCCGGGTTCTCATCGACAGCGGCGGCGGGTCCGCGCTGCGCTTCGGTGAAAGCGGCGCGACGGTGTCAAATCTCGATGTCATCCTCCTGACACATCTGCATGTAGATCACACGGCGGACCTGTCCGCCCTGGTGAAGTCTTCTTTCTTTGAAGACCGTCAACGCCCGCTGCCGCTGTTCGGACCGGCAGGCAATCGAGACTTTCCCTCAACCACTCATTTCATACAGACGCTGTTCGGCAGTCCCAACGGCGCCTATCGATACCTGAGTGAGATTCCCATCGAAGCCCACAATGTTGTGTCTGGTCCAAACCAGATCCGGCAGATCTACGACACTGGCGGAATACGCATCGTTGCGGCGCGGGTCGTGCACGGCGGCGTACCCGCCATTGCCTATCGCGTGGAGCTCGACAATGTCAGCGTTGCCTTCAGCGGAGATACAGACGGTAACAATGGCAACCTCGAACGGGTCGCTCACAACGCCGACCTGTTTGTTGCGCACAATGCCGTTCCGGAGGGTGCCACCGGCGTCGAGCGCTCCCTGCACATGCCTCCGACGGTGATCGGGAAAATCGCTGCAGCCGCCGCGGTGAAGCAACTCGTGCTGTCGCACCGGATGTTACGCACACTGGGACGGGAGACCGAGACGCTGGTGGCCATCCGTTCGTCCTACAGCGGAGCTGTGACATTTGCCGATGATTTACAGTGTTTCCCGGTCAAACCCTGACTCAGGTCTCACTGGTGCGACGCAACAAGTACAACCAGCGTCGCCATTCGAAGACATGCCCCTAATGGATGGGCGTTTCCGCATCAGAAACGTGAGGTGAGTCAGCGAGGCGCGAAAGGCAATACGTAAACTGCGCGCCCCTGAAACACGTAGAGGAATTGATTGTGTATTTTATTGTTGTTACTCAGTTGGTCGCGACCGCGGCTTTGCTCGTTGGCCACCTCGCAGTCGTCGTGAAGAATCGGTTCGCCGGCGCTCGCTGATCCAACACGCGACGGCACGCGGGAGTGCGCGTGCGCAACGGCCACGTGAGCCGTGAATCACGTATCTCGAGAAAACCTATGATTGGCCATTGAAATCGGGCAAGGACTGCCCGAAGCGAAGCCGGGCAACGAGTGCCCGGCATCTTCAAACTGACCGTTATTTCTTCTTCTTAGCAGCGGACTTCTTCGCTGCGCGGAAGGAAATTCCAGCCCGCATTGCCTTCTGCTGAACCGCAGCGGCCGTACGACCGAGCTCCTTTGCAACCTGGCTGGTGGGAGTTCCCGCCTTGGCGAGTTGTTTCAGGGTTCGCAGTTCAGCGGCGCTCCAGCCTGCACCGTCGTTCGAAGGACGTTTTGCCATTAGTACATTCTCCAATCATACCCACTACGGGCATCTTCGGGATGATAACGGCTGAATCGGCCGCGCGCGCGCCCAACATGGTGTATTGACATGTTGTATTGATTTATGTTTCTGAGCGCGGTGTCGGTGTTGCCGCGTGTCGGTTGACGGTGGCGGGCGGGCCGGTTGACTTACCTCACTGCGCCGTCTGCGCAGCGAACGCGGTGCGCAACTGCTCCAGGTCGGCGGGATCGACATCGGACACCGCCCAGAATTCCAGGCCGCGCTGACTCCAACCCAGGAGGTTGTAGCCGTCGTGGCGCGATGGCGCCGGAACGCGCTCGCCCGCGGCGGCCGGCCACACAAACACGTTGATGATGTGTTGCCGTCTTTTGTAGACGATGGCGGCGACCACCCGGTCGTGGATGTAGTCGAGCCGGCCGCCCACCAGCGGAAAGCCGCGGTCCGCCAGCTCGAGCACGGGGGGTGAAAAGTCGACTTTGCCGGCAAACCACGGCTTGACCACATGCCGGTCCGACGTTTGTACGTCGACGAGATGGGCCGCGAGGAGCGATCTCACGTGGCTGGACACCAACTCATCCGACACACCCGCCTGCGGCAGGTGAATGAACAGGACAAATGCCAACGAAGCGGCCAAAGCCGCCACCGAACCGCCCCATCCCCAGGCGAGCCACCGCCGCTGCCGACGCCCTGCCCCACCCAAACGGGCAGCGCCCATGTCGACCACGTCCGCGCTTCGGCCAGCGCCCGAGTGTTGATTGATCTTGCCCGGGGCGCCAACCCCATCCGGAGCCCCGGCTAACACGTCCGCCCCGGTGTCACGCACCTCGGGAACCCGTCCGCCGCCAGCCCCGGCTAACATGGCGTCGCCCTGCGATCCGGTGCCACGTGCCACCGGCACCACTGCACCGACCGCCGCCCTTGATCCAACTTGTGCGGCAGCTGGCCCCGGGCTGGCCGAATTTGCATCAACTGGCTGCGACCCATCTGCGCCGGCAGCCGCATTCTCGCCAACGCGTCCGGCGGTCGGCGCCGGGCCTGGCACGTTTGCGCCAGCCGCATCGGCTCCAACTGCCGCAGCCGGCGCCGATGCCGAGCCCCTGCGCTGCGCTGCATCGCCAAGCGCAGCGGTGATTCGTGCTCGCAGCGCCGCGGGCGCCTCGAAGGCTACGCCGGGCGTTCGCAATCGACTCCGCAACGCCTGCAACCGCGCAAACTCCGCCGCGCAGCCGGCACATTCCTGCAGGTGCGCCTCGCAGCTCAGCGTGTTGGCCGCATCGAGCTCGCCATCGAGCAGCCCATGCAGCAGCAGCTCTTTGTCGGGACACGCGCTCATCGCGTTTGCTCCAGCTCCGCGCCGAGCATCTGCCGCGCCCGCGCGAGTCGTGACATCACCGTTCCCACAGGAACCCCCGTAACCGCGGCGATCTGCTTGTAGGACAACTCCTCCAGCTCGCGCAGCACCAATGTTTCGCGAAAGGGCTCGGGCAGACGCCGGATCATCGCCCGTACTTCTTCTATCTCGCTCTGGCGTAACACGGCAGTCTCCGGTCCGTCCTGGGTGCAATCACCCAGCTCCTCGGGATTGGGAATCCACCTCTCCAACGATTCTCCGCTCGGGTTTTCGCTCGCCATGCGGCGGCGTGACTTGGACCAGTCAAAGGAACAGTTGCGCACAATCGCCAGCAACCACGATTTCGCATCGCCGCCGCGATAGGTTCCAAAGGACCGGAACGCCCGCAGGAACGACTCCTGGACAATGTCGTCCGCAGCGGCCGGGTCGCGCGCCAGAAAGCGCGCGAGGCTGTAAGCCGCATCCAGATACGGAAGAAATAGGTCCTCGAATCCCTGCGTCAAAGCCGGCTCCCCCGTCGCGTTCAATAGCTAAGACTATCGGGGGAGCATTTTTATTCCCAGCTAGCTGGCGGCTCTGAGAACCCCGGGTAACCACAATGACAGCGCTGGCACGTACGCCACCGTCAGCAGCACACACAGGATGGCAACATAAAACGGCCAGATGGTCCGCAGAACATCCACGATGCTGATGCGCCCGATGGCGGCGCCCACAAACAGCACCGAGCCGATGGGTGGAGTAATCAGCCCCAGCCCACCCTTCAGGATCAGAATCACCCCGAAGTGCACGGGGTCGATGCCGATCGCCTTGGCCACCGGCAGGAAAATCGGCGTGCAGATGATGATGAGCGGGGCCAGGTCCATGAATGTGCCCAGGCACAACAGGATCAGGATCATCAACAACAGGAGCAGGTACTTGTCGTGTGTGATGCTCGTCAGCACTGACACTGCCGCGGTGGGAACCTGCAGATACGCCAGTAACCAGCCGAATGAGGCAGCGGCGCCGATGACGAACACGATCAGGCCGGTGGTACGCACCGCCCCGGCGCATGCGTCAACGAAGTTTTTCCAGGAAAGTTTACGGTAGACGACGGCTGTCACCGCAATGGCATACACAACTGCGATGGAGGCGCTTTCGATTGCGGTAAACACGCCGGCGCGGATGCCGCCGAAAATCACACCGATCAACAGCAAACCCGGCAGTGCCGCGCCCAGTCGGCGCACCACGACTCCAAAACCCGGGAACGCCTCGACGGCATATTTCCTCCGGCGGGCCATGGCAGCGCCGGTGATCATGAGGACTACCGTCAACAACAGCGCGGGAATGATGCCTGCGGCAAACAGGTCGGCAATGGAGATTCCACCGCCGGCGGAGGCGGAATACAGGATCAGGTTGTGCGAAGGGGGAATCAACAGCGCCACCACGGCGGACGAGACCGTGACACTGACGGCAAAGTCACGGTCAAAACCGCGGCTCACCATTTGAGGAATCATCGCCCCGCCGATGGCGGACACATCCGCAATGGCGGATCCGGAGACACCGCCGAAGAACAAAGATGAAAGAACGTTAATCTGGCCCAGACCACCGCGCAGATGTCCCACCAGCGAGGATGCCAGGGCAATCAACCGGTCGGATATTCCGCCGCGCATCATCATCTCGCCGGCAAAGATAAACAGCGGAATGGCAATCAAGGTCGTCAGGCTGGCGCCCGCCGCCAACTGCTGGACGACGACGATCGACGGCAGACCGAGGTAAAGGACGGTCGCCAGCGAGGCGGCCGAAAGCGCGAACGCGACCGGCACACCGATAATCAACAGAACGGCAAACACCCCAAAGAGCAGCGTGGTGGCCAAGTCAGTGCTCCACACGTGGCGCCGCGGCGGGCGCGACCAACAGCCGCTCGAGGGCAAACAGGGCTATCAGGGCACCCCCCACGCAGATGGGCAGGAAGTACAAACCTTGAGGCAGCGGCGCTCCCGCCATGCGGACATCCCAACCATCCATGAGCAATACCGCACCCCAGTAGGCCAACAGTGAGCCGATGCCAATGATGATCAGCCGCGCGATGCTGACGAGCACGGCACGAACCGGCGGCGAGGCGACGTGGACGACCAGGAAAAACCCAAAATGAGCTTCGTTGCGCACGCCTGCCGCGGCACCGAACATCATCGCCGCGCTCATGAGCAGCAGCGCCACAGGTTCGGTCCAGCTCGGCGAGTCATTTAATATGTATCGAGCGAACACCTGCCACGCCTCGACCAGCGTCATGGCGACCAGCGCCACGCAGGCAATGAAGATGGCGCACCGGGCGAGCACGCCCAACCCGGCGCTGAACAAAGCGATCTGACGTCCCATCCGGCAATGACCCCCAGCAAATGTCAGGCGCGTCCAGCGCGACCACTGACCGTAACCTCATGCGCACGCGCCGGCCGCAGACTCACGCCAGCACCGCGCAACGCCGCAAGCAGCCCCTGCGGTAGTCTCACCTGACGCAACAGCGTCCATGCGACAGCCACAACCCGCCGCCACCCTGGCCGTCAGCGGCGACCCAAGGCGCCAACCTTCACGAAATCACGCGACTGCGCGAATTTCTTGGTATATCCGCTGTAGTTGCGGATCTTTCAGGTACGACTCGACGATCGGCGCCGCGACCTTTTGAAACGCGGCTCGGTTGACCGGCGTCGCACGAATACCGGCCTTTTCCACAGCGGCGCGCGCCTCCGCCTCGCTGGTATCCCAGAGCGTCCGCATGTACGGCACTGACTGGGCGGCGGCCGTCCGAACCAACTCCCGCTGCCGGCTCGTCAACTTGTCATAACGGCGCTGCGACATGAGCACGGCTTCCGGCGAATACGAATGCTCCGACTGGGACCAGAATCGGGCCACCTCGAAGTGGCGGCTGGTCTGGAACGTCGTCCAGTTGTTCTCCGCCCCATCGATCAGCTTCGTCTGCAGGGCCGAGAAAATCTCGCCATACGACAAGGGAGTTGGGTTGGCCCCGAGGGCCCGGACCAGGCTGACAAACATGTCCGACGGGGGCACCCGGATTTTCAGGCCCTTCAGGTCGCCGGGCGCGCTCACAATCCGCGAATGGTTGTAGAAGCAACGTGCGCCGGAATCATAAATGGCCAACCCAACGAGCCCGCGCTTGGCAAAAGCATCGAGAATCAGGCGCCCCGCGGTGCCGTCGACCGACCGCCGCATGTGCTCGGTCGAGTCGAAGACGTACGGCAGCGACATCGCTTGCGTAGCCGGGAAAGTGTTATTCAGCGAGGCGAAGTTGATTCGGGTGATGTCGAGGGCACCGAACCGGGCCAGGTCGACAGTGTCATTTTCCCGGCCGAGCTGCCCCGAGTGGTAGACACGCAGGCCCAGGTCGCCACCGCTCTCGCGGCTGATCATGTCGCCCATCCAACGAAGCGCCTGCACCGTTGGATAGTCTGAAACGTGCACGTCAGACGCCGTCAACACGCTGACAGCCGCCCCGGCAGTGTCGGCCCCCGGACTCGCCGCGCCAGCCGCAGCCCCGGCAGTGTTGCCCCCCGGGCTCGCCGCGCCAGCCGCACCGCCGGCCATGTTGGATGCGTCGCCGCGGGCCCCATCGCCAACCGCTCCCACTGCCCGACCGTCACTGGCAACCCCGGCGCCGAAGGCACGGCCTGCCTGCGCACACGCAGCCGCCGCAGCCAGCAGGACTGTCCGTCTGCTAATCAAAGGACAGCCCCCTCATCACTAAGCTCGCGCTCCCTTCTGCGCGGAAGGTGCCTTCTGCGCCGGAATAGCCCGGCACAGCAACTCTCCGCATCCCTGGAAAACCACGCGCGATTCCTGGCCGATGCGAATGTCGTGCACGCCAGTGGTCGCGCCCGTCGATACTACATAACCTGACTTCATCGGCAGTCCGCGACGCGCACAGCGCGCCAACGCGAATGCGAGACCGGCCAGCGGGCCGCCCGGGAGGGACATCGCGCCGCCCGTGCCCACCGACTTGCCATCGATGAACACCTCCGTCTGCAGCGACTCAAACGGAACATTCCGCCAATCCGTAATGACAGGCCCGAGCAACAGGCCCGCGTTGTTGCCGAAATCGGAAACGACAACCGCGCCACCCAGCTCGTTGATAGTGGCGAGCGGGCTACCCGCCGTTTCAATGCCGATGTGCATGGCCATCGCGAGCTTGGAAGCCTCCTCGGGCGTCCAATTCACCTTGTCGGAAGGCGCATCCGCGCCGAGCCGGAATACAAACTCCGCCTCGACCGCGGCAAAGCCGCCTTCGAACACCGGAAACTCCACCAACTGCTCCGGCGGCGCGAGCCGGATGCCGCGCCGGAAAATCGGACCGACCAGGCGATCCTCTCCCAACCGCGCCAACCACGGCTCGCCGATGCGCCCGACTTTCCAGCCGGCAACAAAGTCCGGCCACAAGGCGATGGCGCGATCCTGGTAGGCATAAGCGGCATTGAGCGTCGCAGGGATCGTCCCCGGAAAATCCGGCAGTGCCGTCGCATCGAGGCGGGCACGGACAAACTGTTCTGCGATGGCATCGTTCATGTGACTAATATCCTGTATAGGGGAAACCGGTGTCATTTACAATCCGCACCGCCGGCCGCCAGGCCGTTGCAGTCGCCAAAGGAGCACTACGTGCGTACTGATCCTCGAGTATCACCATTCCACCGTACCCGATTGCTGGGGCCCTGGCTTCTGGCAGCTTGTACAGCGTTGACGGCTGTTCCAGCGTTGGCCGCCGAACCGAAAAAAGCTGAGTCCCCGGCCGCGAGCACCGAGCTGCTCGCCTTTCCGGGCGCGCAAGGTTGGGCCGCACATACACCGGGTGGCCGCGGCGGTCAGATCATTCGTGTCACCACGCTGGCCGATAAAGGTCCGGGATCGTTTCTGGAAGCGCTCAAAGCCAAGGGCCCGCGGGTGATCGTGTTCGAAGTGGGCGGCATCATAGATATGAAGGGCGAGGAAATCGAGATCGAGGAGCCCTACCTGACAATAGCCGGGCAGACGGCCCCGAATCCGGGCATCACGTTGATTCGCGCCGGAGTCAACATCCGCGCGCACGATGTCGTCATTCAACATATTCGCGTACGGACCGGCACAGCCGGCATGGCCAGGCGCACCGGCTGGGAGCCGGATGCGATGGGCACGATCGGCGCCTACAACGTCATCGTGGATCACTGCTCGATGTCGTGGTCGATCGATGAGAACCTGTCCTCTTCCGGCAAGCGCTTCATCGGCGCGACGCCCGAGGAGTGGCGGCAACACACCTCGCACGCCATCACCTTCAGCAACAACATCCTGGCCGAAGGTCTCGCCAATGCAACGCACGCCAAGGGCGAGCATTCCAAGGGCAGCCTGATTCACGACAACGTGACTGACATTCTCATCGCGGGCAATCTGTATGCGCACGATGCCGAACGCAGTCCGCTGTTCAAGGGCGGCGTGCACGGCCAGATCATCAACAACCTGATCTATGACCCGGGTCAGCGGGCCGTGCATTACAACCTGATCGCCGCGGAATGGGGTGACCATCCGTTCCAGGTCGGAAAGATCTCCCTGGTGGGGAACGTGCTGCGCGCCGGTCCGTCAACGCCGAACGATGTCGCGTTGTTTGAGTTGGGCGGCGCGGGTGATGTCGAGTTGTACATGAAGGACAACATCGCGGTCGACCGCATCGGGCGGCCGCTGCCGATGTTGGGCCGTTACACGACCAGCCCGGCGAAGATCATCGAGGTCAAGACCGGCCCCGCCTTCCCAGAAGGCGTGAAGCCTCTGGCGGCCGTGGATGTTGAGAGCTCGGTGATCGCCAACGCCGGCGCCCGACCGTGGGAACGTGACGAGGTGGATTGGCGGGTAATCGCCGATACCATCGAAGGCCGCGGCAAGATCATCGACAGCGAGCAGGAAGTGGGCGGTTACCCGGTCCAACTCGCAACGTTCAAGACGTTCGATCCGAACGAGTGGGATATGCGCTACATGACCCCCAAAGTCGCGCCTACCTACAAAGCGATCCACTAAAGGAGCAGCCGCCAAAAACCACGCTTTTTGGCGGCGGAAGAGAACTCGGGCTCCGCGCGGCCAGTGCCGCGCTCATGGAGGAGCGCCTCCGCTTCCTGGCGGAGGTCCCTCCCGGCGGCCTTCGAGCCCGTAGTAGATCAGGTAGGCGACCCCGACCGCCGCGGCGATCCAGCCGAACATGCGGTTCCCCGTCCCGAAGAAGTTGTCCGAGACCGACAGGGCGATCCCCACGCCCAGCCAGATCAGACCCCGCAGCAGATAATCCGAACCGGTCCGGCGATAGCCGCGCGAGCGCTCGCCGGCCGCCGCACGCTCGACTACCGTGTCGGGCGGCAGATCCAACCCCTTCTCGATGGCCGCCATGCGCTCCCGATGCCGGTTATCCAGCTCCTGCATCTGGCGGCGATGTTTGGTCACGATCGAGACGATGATCATGAGGATCCCCAGGACTATCGACACGAGGGGGATCACGAATCCTGCGGGGTTATCCACTTTCCTGCTCCCTCAACCCATCAACCATCGAATCACGGACTCAATTGCGGGCCATGCAGCCTGCACAGGCCAATGTCCGTGCACCAGGTAACCGGCTATCGCGCCTACCAGCGCGGCAGTAGCATTCTGTCTGACTGAGGCGTCATCGTTCATGGAACTTGATACGCGGTAGCCTGCGGGCGGGTTTCGCCGCACGGGCAAAAATAATCTGAAACCCGCGAGCGGTCTGCGGCGTATCAACGCAGTAAGGCCACCCGCTACGGATACCCGATGCTAACGGAAAGCGGCATCTTGGAGCTCGTGCGGGACGACCGTCGCGATGAAGCGATTGCCGCACTGCTGCCCCTGTATCGCCGCAAGGTATTCGGGCTCGCATACAGCTACCTTCACCACCGCGACTCGGCGGAAGACGTGACCCAGGAAGTATTCATCAAAGTATGGCGCGCCCTGCCCTCATTTGACGGGCGTGCGTCCTTGTCGACGTGGATCTACACGATCACGCGAAATGCCAGCCTGTCCGCGTTGCGGGCACAGCGACGGCACGCGTCCATGAGTGATCCGGAAGTGATGGCGGAAGTCGATCAGTCAACTGACGCCGCATCGGACGCAGAAGTAGACGCTCCAGCTTTATTGCGCATGGTGAACGCGCTACCGTCCAAACAACGGCAGGTAGTCATGTTGTTCTATATGCAGGAACAATCACACGAGGAAGTCGCGGCCATGTTGGCCATGCCCGTTGGGACCGTGAAAACGTTGCTGCACCGCGCACGCGCGCGGCTGGGAGCGTCCGCGTGAACGTGGACGAGCGCCTGTCAGCGGTATTCAGTGGGTTGGACGCCCGACCCGGGTTCAACGAACGGCTGCTGGATCGCCTTCAAGTGGAAATCGCAGCCGAGGCGCAGCGGGCTGATGAAGCTCGCCGCCAGGAGCAACTCCGATACCGGACTGCGCAACAGCAACTACGCCCCTGGAAAGAGGCGCTGGGACGCTGGGTTACCCTGGAGACCGTGGGTATCGGAGTACTGGCCGTTCTGACCGTGACAACCGTCTGGCCCGCAGACCAGATCAGGCAGACCGCGCCCCTGATCCTGACGGCAGTAGGCCTGCTGTTGGCCTGCGTACCCGTCATCGCCCCAGTGCTCCGCAAGCTGCCCTGAGGGCCCCCGGTCGCCGAGGCCCACCCCTGCCAACACCGCGCGTCGGCCGACGCGCAAAAAACCGGGCTCAGCACGGTCAGTGAGCGCCGCCGGCCCGGGCGCCGAAGGCGCACTCCCGCAGGCGCAGCCGGCAAAAACCACGCTTTTTGCCGGCGGAAACGAAGCCCGGGCTCCGCGCGGCCAGTCCCTGGCTAGGGATAGTGCCGCGCCAAATGAAAAAAGGGCGCGAGAGACTATTCCCCCGCACCCTATCGCTTTCAACCTTGCCGCGTGCGCCACCCTTCGTGGTAGCCCTCGCGAGCGGCGCTAGCATACGGCACCGGCGCCACTTTCACCCGGACTTCCATCTGCTTGTGACGCTCTACGGGGGGTTTTCCCGTGCCACCCCCCTCCTCACCCCACACCAGGGTGAGCTCATCCCCAATGTTGATGTCCGGATCCACCACGCCCAGGGAAAGCCCCTGGCGCTCGTTGTGGCTGTACCCGCTGAACATCGAAAGACCCACCGTCCACCCGTCGGGGGTGATCACCTTGTCATAGTTCGAAGAGGCGTAGTTGGCGATGGGCAGGTCAAAGAACTTGTACGGCTCGACGCCCGGCTCGAACAGGGACGCATAGATCCGGCCCAGGTCCTCCCCGTTCCAGACGAATGTCACTTTCTTGCGGTGCGGTTGCCTGGAAAGCTTCTCCAGGGCTTCGCGGCCGATGAAATCGTGGTCGAATTTGACGAAGGGGCCATACCCCAGATCGTATGGGGTCAGGTAATAGTCTTCGATGTCGTCGGACACGAAGCTGCCGCCGATAGACCCCGTCCCCTCATAGCCGCCCGGCGGAAGCCACTCGCGATACTTCCTCATAGGCTCGCCGGTATAGATGGCCGGCAAAGGCGAAGGAATCCAACCGGACTCGAGCGTGTTGCTGGCATAGGCACGCGAGCCCACTGGAACCAGTCCAAACTCCCGGCCTGCCTCCAGGATGGTCTCGCGGATCTCGTCGCCTTCCGCGTACGGCCCCCAGATTTCGAGTCCTGGTGCCCCGGACATCCCGTGACGCAGCGCGCGGACTCGGCGGCCGGCGATAGTGATGTAGTCCATGGTGAAGAACTTCACATCGGGAATGGGCCCGCCGTTGATCTTCTCCAGGATCCGGGCCGCGTTGGGTCCTTGCACCTGAAAGCGGTAGTGGCGTCGGGTGACCGCCTTGCCGCGCGGGTGCGACGGCGAGCGATCATCGCGGATCAGATCGACTTTGTACCCGCCGGTCTCACCCTGGAATTGCAGCCAGTTCACCGACGGCGCACGACCCACGAACAACAGCTCGTTCTCGGCCAGATAAAAGAGAATGCCGTCACCGATGACATAACCGTCATGGCTGACCGGAACCATCTGCTTCGCCCTGTTGGGCGCGAACTGAGCAAAGCTGTTGATGGTTGTGTGTGTGATCAGCTTCAGCGCATCCGGACCCTTCACGGTCAGCTCGGCCATGTGATGCGTCTGATCGAACAGCACCGCCGTCTCGCGCCAGGCGCGCTGTTCATCGCGCCAGTTGGAGAACTCGCTGGGAACGACCGGATAGACGTAAGCCCCGATCTGCGAACTGCGCAGCATCTGCACGGGGTTTGGGACGGTGTTGAGCAACTGCTCCAGATTGACGTAACTCATCCCGTCAACGCTACGATTCCCGCCCGCCAAGATCAAATCGATGATCTAAATGGCAGCTATAGGCTAGACCGATATCCCCGAACCGGCAGCGCGACGGAACGCCGCATCGACCGAATTGGACAACAGCATGGCGATCGTCATCGGCCCCAAACCACCCGGCACGGGCGTGATCCACCCGGCCCGCTGCGCCGCCTTGTCATATTCAACGTCGCCCACCAGCTTGCCATCCGCCGTGCGGTTGATACCCACATCGAACACAGCGGCGCCCGGCTTGATCCACTCGCCCGGAACAAACCCTGCTTTGCCCACAGCAGCCACCACAACATCCGCACGAGAAACCTCGGACTCGAGGTCCTTGGTTCCGGTGTGACAGACAGTGACCGTCGAACGGGCCAGCAGCAACTCGAGTGCCATCGGCCGTCCGACAATGTTCGATGCCCCCACTACCGTGGCGCGCAGCCCGGTCAGGTTGATGCCGTACTCCTTCGCCAGCCGAATCACACCAAACGGGGTGCACGGTCGCAGTTTCGGGCGCTTCTGCGCCAACAGGCCGGTGTTGGTCGGATGAAAGCCATCTACATCCTTGGCGGGATCCACGGCGTCCATGATCAGGTCGCTGTCGAGCCCCTTGGGCAGCGGCATCTGCACGAGAATGCCATCGACGTGGCTGTCGCGATTCAGCTTCTGGATCAGGGCCAGCAGATCCGCCTGGCTGGTGGTCGCCGGCAGATCATGCGCAAACGACTCAATCTCCGCCTCGATGGAGGACTTGCGCTTGTTGCGCACATACACGGTGGAGGCAGGATCCTGCCCCACCTGTACGACTGCCAGCCCAGGGCGACGCCCGTATTTGGCGGCAAACTCTTTGGCACGAACCGCAACTTCGGCGCGCACCTTGGCCGCGACGGCCTTCCCGTCCATCACAATCGCAGTCACGCGGATTACCTCAGAACAACAGTCTTGTTGCCGTTACGGAAGACTCGGCGCTCCGCATGCCATTTGATGGCGCGATTCAACACAACAGTCTCCAGCTCGCTGCCGGTGACCACGAGATCCTCGGCGGACTGGGTGTGATCCACGCGCTCGACCTCCTGCTCGATGATCGGACCTTCATCCAGGTCGGTCGTCACATAGTGGGCGGTCGCGCCGATCAGCTTCACGCCGCGGGTGAAGGCCTGGTGATAGGCCTTGGCGCCCTTGAAGCCCGGCAGGAATGAATGATGAATGTTGATGGCGCGCCCTTCGAAATAGCGGCACGCCTCCGGAGTCAGAATCTGCATGTAGCGGGCGAGCACCATCAGCTCCGAGTCCGAGCGCTCGAACAGCTCGAACATCCGCTTTTCCTGCTCGGCCTTGCGACCGTCGATGATCGGCAGATAGTGGTAAGGCACACCGTGCCATTCGGCGAGGCTGCGCATGTCCTGGTGGTTGGATACAACCGCCACCACTTCGATGGGCAGCGTCCCCGTGCTCCAGCGATGCAGGATACTGTTGAGACAGTGTCCATGCCTGGAGACGGCGAGCAGAACGCGGCACTTCCGCTGCACTTCGTGGAAGTGCCACGTCATCTTGAACTGTTGACCCACGGAGGCTCCGAACTTCGCGTCCAGAGCCTCCAGGGCCGGCATGCCCTTGCCATTGTCATGAAACACCGTACGCATGAACGACGTGTTCCCATAGGGATCATCGTAGTGCTGTGCTTCGGTGATCAGAGCGTTGTGAGAGGCCAGAAATCCCGAGATCCCAGCCACGATACCGGTGGTATCGGGTGCCGAAGTGGTCAGAATGAACGATCGCGGCGTCACCGCCGGAGCGGCGGTGCGCTGTGAGCGCTCTTCGCTGGTCGCCAGGGACATAGGCTTCTCGCTTGGTTTTTAGTATCGCCAATCAATAACGATAGTGATCGGCCTTATACGGGCCGGCCTTGTCGACGCCGATGTAGCGAGCCTGCACATCCGTGAGCTCGGTGAGCTGCGCATTCAGCTTCTTCAGCTGCAGGCGCGCCACCTTCTCATCCAGGTGCTTCGGCAGCACATACACGCCCACGGGGTACTTGCTCGTGTTGGTAAACAGCTCGATCTGCGCGATGGTCTGGTTCGCGAAGCTGGAGCTCATCACGTAGCTCGGGTGACCCGTGCCGCAACCCAGGTTGACCAGGCGGCCTTCCGCCAACAGGATCACCCGATTGCCGCTGGGCAGAATGATGTGATCCACCTGGGGCTTGATGTTTTCCCAGGTGTACTTCTTCATGCCGGCGACGTCGATCTCGTTATCGAAGTGACCGATGTTGCAGACGATGGCGTTGTTCTTCATCTTCACCATGTGATCGTGCGTGATCACATGGAAGTTGCCGGTGCAGGTCACGAAGATGTCGCCCTTGTCGGCGGCGTAGTCCATTGTCACAACCCGGTAACCTTCCATCGCCGCCTGCAGCGCGCAGATCGGATCGATTTCGGTCACCCAGACCTGGGCCGACAGAGCGCGCAGCGCCTGGGCCGAGCCCTTGCCCACATCGCCATAACCGGCAACGACCGCGACCTTGCCGGCCACCATCACATCGGTGGCGCGCTTGATGCCGTCCACGAGCGATTCACGGCAACCATACAGGTTGTCGAATTTGCTCTTGGTGACGGAGTCATTGACATTGATTGCGGGGAAAGCAAGCTTCCCCTCTTTCGCCATTTCGTACAGGCGATGGACGCCGGTCGTGGTTTCCTCGGTCACGCCCTTGATGTGCTTCAGGCGCGTGGAGTACCAGGTCGGGTCGGCTTTCAACTTCGCCTTGATGGCAGCATACAGGAAGGTCTCTTCCTCGCTCGTCGGCTTGGAGATCAGGCTGGCGTCGCTCTCGGCACGCGCCCCCAGATGCAACAGCAGCGTTGCATCGCCGCCGTCGTCCAGGATCATGTTGGTGAAGCCACCGTCGGTCCATTCGAAAATGCGGTGCGTGTAGTCCCAGTAGTCTTCCAGCGACTCGCCCTTCCAGGCAAACACCGGAGTGCCGCGCTCGGCGATGGCCGCAGCGGCGTGGTCCTGAGTCGAGAAGATGTTGCAGGAAGCCCAACGGACCTGCGCCCCCAGGGCCTGCAGTGTCTCAATGAGGACTGCGGTCTGAATGGTCATGTGCAGGGAGCCGGTGATGCGGGCGCCCTTCAGGGGCTGCACGGGAGCGAACTCCTCGCGAATGGCCATCAGGCCCGGCATCTCGGTCTCGGCGATCAGGATTTCCTTGCGGCCCCAATCGGCGAGCTTGAGGTCAGCGATCTTGTAGTCGTGGGTCGACTTGGGTTTCAAACTGGCGTTCATTAATTAAATGCTCCACTAAAGAACGAGCGCCGTATTGACGAATCGCGACGCCTTCGAGCCTGGCAGGGCCGGCACAGGAGAGCCCTGTGCCGCGCCTGTCGCAACGCTCCTCAAAGGCGGGCGTTGCCGTGAGACCTCTCACGGCGGGGAATAAAACTAAGCGGCTTTGGCGGATCCCTTCAGCTCGGAGGCCAAGTCGTCAGCCTTGTCCGTTTGTTCCCAGGAGAACTCCGACTCGGTGCGGCCGAAGTGGCCGTAGGCGGCGGTCTTCTGGTAGATCGGGCGCACCAGGTCCAACATCTCGCGCAGGCCGTACGGCGTCAGGTCGAAATGCTTGCGGACCAACTGGGTCAGGCGCTCGCGCGACAGGCGGCCCGTGCCGAAGGTCTCCACCATCACTGAAGTGGGCTCGGCAACGCCGATCGCGTAGGAGATCTGCACTTCGCAGCGATCTGCGAGTCCCGCGGCGACAATGTTCTTGGCGACATAGCGGGCGGCATAGGCAGCCGAGCGGTCAACCTTCGAGGGGTCCTTGCCGGAGAACGCACCACCACCGTGACGGGCAAATCCGCCGTAGGTGTCGACGATGATCTTGCGGCCCGTGAGCCCGCAATCGCCCACCGGTCCGCCGATGACAAAGCGGCCCGTCGGGTTGATGTGAAACTTCGTGCGCTTGTCCACCCACTTCTTCGGCAGGACGGGCAGCAGGATCTCCTCCATCACGGCTTCGCGCAGCGCCTTGGTGGAAATGTCGTCACTGTGTTGCGTCGACAGTACGACGGCCTCGAGGCCCACCGGCTTGTCATCCTCATAGCGCAGGGTGACCTGGCTCTTGGCATCCGGGCGCAGCCAGTCGAGCTTGCCCTTCTTGCGCACATCGGCCTGCTTCTTGACCAGGCGGTGCGCCAGGGTGATGGCAGCCGGCATCAACACGTCGGTTTCGTTGGTGGCATAGCCGAACATCAGGCCCTGGTCGCCGGCGCCCTGCTTGCGCTCGTCCTTGCGGTCGACGCCCTGGGCGATGTCAGGCGACTGTTTGCCGATGATGTTGACGACGCCGCAGCTCGCTCCATCAAAACCCATTTCCGAAGAGTTGTAACCAATGTCCAACACAACCTTGCGGACGAGCGCCTCGACGTCCACCCAGGCATTGGTCGTTACTTCACCGGCGACCACGACCACACCCGTCTTGATGAGGGTCTCGCAGGCAACACGGCCGCGCGGGTCGTCCTTCAGGATTGCATCGAGCACCGCATCGGAAATCTGGTCCGCTACCTTGTCCGGATGACCTTCAGAAACCGACTCCGAGGTAAATAAATAGTTGTTCGCCATTTCACTCATTCCATCGCAGCAATGTGGTTGGGGCGGGGCACGAGGCTCGAACCGCCGGGGCCCGCAAGTGTACCGGGAGTCAACCCGGCCCGAAATTCTCTTTCAGCCTGGCCTCGAACTCGGCCTTGGTAAATCGATGATTCTGGGTGCCTAATGATTCGATCTTGATAGCCCCCAGAAGCGAGGCAATTCTGCCTGTGGCCCGCCAGTCCAGTCCGTGCAGCAATCCATGTAATAAACCGGCGCGGTAGGCATCTCCGCACCCGGTCGGATCCACGACCGCCCTGGCTTTCGCGCACGGCACCTCGATCTCGCCTTCCGGGGTGTAGATCACGGAGCCCTGGGCCCCCCGGGTGACAATCAGGGCTTTGACGCGCTGGGTGACATCCCGGGCGGTCCAGCCGGTTTTCTGCTGAACCAGCTCCCACTCGTAGTCGTTCACGGCCACCCAGGTCGCCTGGTCGACGAAGCGCTTTATGTCATCGCCGCCGAACAGGGGCAGACCCTGACCCGGATCGAAAATGAAGGGAATCCGGGCCGCCGCAAACTGTTCGGCGTGCTGGATCATGCCGTCGCGTCCATCCGGGGCCACGATGCCGATCGCCACATCCTTCGCATCCGACACCTTGTTGGCGTGGGACTGCTGCATGGCACCGGGATGAAACGCCGTAATCTGGTTGTCGTCCAGGTCGGTGGTGATGAAAGCCTGCGCGGTGTGTTCGGAGTCAAACACCTTGATGTGGTCGGCGGGCACACCCTGCTTTGACATCCACTCGCGGTACGGTCCGAAATCGCGGCCAACCGTGGCCATGGGATAACCGATGTCGCCCAGGAGCTTCAGGTTGTAGGCGATGTTGCCTGCGCAACCGCCAAACTCACGCCGCAGGCCCGGCACGAGAAACGACACATTCAGACGGTGGATTTTGTCGGGAAGAATATGGTTACTGAACCTGTCTTTGAACACCATGATGGTGTCCCATGCCATCGACCCGCAAATCAACGCACTCTTTCCGGCCACTGAGCTTCCTTTACTTCAATCGTTCAGGGTTCGCATATACCACATGGCGATCGCGCCGTGCGAAGGCAATCAGCGTCAACCCCGTCTTTTGCGCCAACCGCACCGCGAAAGCCGTGGGAGCCGAGAAGGCCGCCAGGAACGAAATCCCAACCGTGGCACTCTTCTGCACCATCTCAAAGCTCGCACGGCTGGTTATCAACATATAACCTTCGCTTCGATCCGCGCCCGAGCGCACGAGCGCGCCGATCGCCTTGTCGAGCGCGTTATGTCGACCGACATCCTCCCGCACAAACTGGACGCCCTTGCCGGGAATAACCCATGCAGCGGCATGCACGCTGCCGGTACGGGCATTGATAGGTTGCATCGTCGACAACTGCTCGATGGCTTCGTGCAAACCCGCCGTGGATACCGTGGGGCCCGGCCCAACACGTGCGAGCTCGCGGATGGCCTCTTCGGCAGTTTCAGCGCCACACAGGCCGCAACCGGTTCTGCCGGTGAGGTTGCGTCTGCGCTGCAGGAGTCCGGAAAACCTTTCCCAGGCCACTGTTATTTTGACGTCCGCAGCTTCGGCGCCATACGTCACTTCGACGGAGCGGATCTCGTCGGGTCGCTCGACGAGTCCTTCGCTGAGGGTAAAGCCAACAGCGAAGTCCTCGAGATCCGCAGGTGTCGCCAACATGACCACGTGGGGAACCCCGTGGTACACGAGCGCGATCGGCATTTCCTCCGCGACCTGGTCGGCCGCGTGGGTCAACTCACCCTGTGACCAACGATCGACGTTGACCTCGGAGCTGACTTCCAACGCCGGCTCGGTGGCCACTACCCTGCCCGCTTCAACGGCGCCTTGGCTCGGAAGTCTTCACGGAAATGCTTGATGGCGCTCTGGACCGGAAACGGCGTCATGCCACCCAGACCACACAGTGAGCCCACGAGCATGGTGTCACAGAGGTTTTCCAACAACGCCAGGTTCCGCTCACTCTCGATGCCGTTCATGATCTTGTCGATCACCTCGACGCCGCGCGTCGAGCCGATGCGGCACGGAGTGCATTTGCCGCACGATTCCACGGCGCAGAACTCCATTGCGTAGCGGGCCATCTCAGCCATGTCGACAGTATCGTCAAACGCGACGATCCCACCATGTCCCAGCAACGCGCCGATGGCAGTGAGCGCCTCGTAGTCAATCAACACATCAAATTGCGACGCGGGAATGAAGGCGCCCAGCGGACCGCCCACCTGGACCGCACGGATGGGCCGACCCGAAGCCGAGCCACCACCATAGTCGTACAACAACTCGCGCAGGCTGACACCAAAGGCCCGCTCGATCAGACCGCCACGCTTGATATTGCCGGCGAGCTGCAGCGGCAGCGTGCCGCGCGAGCGTCCCATGCCGAAGTTCTTATAAAACTCCGCGCCATGTTGAATGATGGTCGGCACGCTTCCGAAGGTCATCACGTTGTTCACGATCGTGGGCTTCATGAACAAGCCATTGATGGCGGGCAGCGGTGGACGAACCCGAACCTCGCCGCGCTTACCCTCGAGGCTCTGGAGCATCGAAGTCTCTTCGCCGCACACGTAGGCGCCGGCGCCGAGGCGCACTTCGAGGTCGAATCGCTTGCCGCTACCGAGCACATCGGAGCCCAGGTAACGGGCCTGATAGGCTGCTTCGATAGCTGCGTTGAGCACGCGATAGGCATGCGGATACTCGGCACGCAGATAGATGTAGCCCTGCGTCGCACCCACGGCGATGCCGGCGATGGTCATGCCTTCAATCAGACAGAGGGGATCTCCCTCCATCAACATACGATCCGAGAACGTGCCCGAGTCACCTTCATCAGCGTTGCAGGTCACGTACTTTTGTTCGACCGCCTGATCGAGGACGGTCTTCCACTTGATGCCGGTCGGGAAGGCAGCGCCGCCGCGTCCCCGAAGGCCGGAGTCCAGGACCGCCTGAACGATGGCCTGTGGCGTCATGGACAAGGCGCGCCGCAGTCCCTGGTAGCCGCCGTTCGCAACGAAGTCGGCAACACTCGCAGGATCGATGATACCCACACGCGCAAAAGTCAGTCGCTGTTGGGAGGCGAACCAGGGAATCTCATCCGTCGGCCCAAGGAACAACTGGTGTCCCTTGCCGTTCAGAAAGTCCGCGGCAAACAGGCCCGGAACGTCACTGACGGACACCGGACCGTAGGCGACACGGCCCTTCGGTGTTACGACTTCGACGAGGGGCTCGAGCCAGCAGGCGCCGCGCGAGCCATTGCGAATGAGCTTCAGCTCGATCTTGCGAGCCGAGCATTCCTGTGCGATGGCGGTCGCGACTTCCTCAGCGCCGACCGACAAAGCAGCGGCGTCACGCGGAACGTAAACAGTCACCGCAGTCATTGCTTCTTCTCCGCGACGAGTTGGTCAAATCTCTCGGGAGTCACACGTCCGTAGAGTTGACCGTCAATCATTGCCGCCGGTGACAGCGCGCAGTTTCCGAGACAGAACACCTGCTCCAAAGAGAACACACCGTCGCGCGTCGTCTCATGGAAATCCACGCCCAGGCGCTTCTTTGCATGGGCCACCAGGCCGTTGGCCCCCATGGACTGGCAAGCCTCGGCCCGGCAGATATGCACGGTGTGCTTACCGGGCGGTGTCTCGCGGAAGAAGTGGTAAAAGGTCACCACTCCATGGACTTCAGCCCGCGACAGGTTCAACGCCTCGGCCACAATTGGCACGGCGTCCGCGGGCACGTAGCCCAGAGCGGCCTGAACCGCGTGCAGCACTTCAATGAGCGGACCGGGGCGGTCCTTCAGGTCCGCAACAATGCGGCGGACGGTTTCGCCTTGTTCGGGGAGCATTGATTTCATAGGTCTGCCGAGTATACGCCTCGCTTGTAATATGACGCCGCCATGCAGCTCAACCGCTTTGATCTCAATCTGTTAATCGCGCTGGACGCCCTGCTCCACGAGAAAAACGTGACCCGGGCGGCGGAACGGGTGTTCGTCTCCCAGCCGGCCATGAGCGCCGCGCTCCAGAAGCTGCGCGAGTTCTTCGACGATCAGCTCCTGGTCCGGGTCGGGCGCGATATGCAGCTTACGCCCCGGGGGCTGTCGCTGGTCGGGCCGGTCCGGGAGGCACTCCTGCAGATCCAGGCCACCCTCGGTACGCAACCTACATTCGACCCGCGCACGGTGCAACGGACCTTTACCCTGATCGTATCTGCCGACGCGCTCTTGCGGGTTATGCCGACTGTATTGCAACGGCTTTCCCGGGAGGCACCGGGAATCCGCTGTCACATCGAGCACTTCTCCGAAACAACCCTGTCCAGGCTCGAATACGGTGACGCCGATCTGTTCATCGGCCTCAACAGTCTTCGACTGTTTGGGCTGCGCGAGTTCCCGGAGTCGCTGCGCATCGTAGACCTGCGTCCGGTCCGCTGGTTGTGTGCCGTCGCAAAGGACCACGCCACAGTGGGCGACACCATCACCGAAGAACAGTACCTTGCCCTGCCGCACGTGTTTGGTTGGCCGAGCGGTCACACGATCCCCCTGGAGGAACTCGTTCGCCGACTGCTCAGCGCGGATCTCGACGTCCGCGCCACCACTCAGGGGTTGCTCGAGATTCCATTCATGCTCGCCGGCACCCAACTGGTCGCGACACTTCCCGAAGACCTGGCGCGTGCCCTGGCGAAACTCGCGCCCATCAGGTTGCTGCCCGTGCCGTTTGAAACACCTGACACACACGAGGTGGTCATCTGGCACAAGCGCAACGAGCCGGACCCGGGTCATGCCTGGTTACGGGAAGTGCTGATCTCCGCGGCTACTTCTTCAGGATCTTCGCGTGATGCCGCAGGTGATCCTCCATGAAGGTGGAGATGAAGTAGTAACCGTGGTCATAACCCTCGTGACGACGCAGCGTCAGGGGGTAACCGACCTGCTTCGCAGCCGCCTCAAAGATGTGCTGCGGGAGTTGCTTCTCCAGGAACTGATCCCCCAGCCCCTGATCGATCAACAGGTGCGGCCGCCCGGCGGCCTCTTTGAGGCCCGAGACGATTTCAGTCGCGTCGTACTGCGCCCACTGACTCTTGTCCTCGCCGAGGTAGCCCGTGAAGGCCTTCTGGCCCCACGGCACCTGGCTCGGTGCCGAGATGGGAGCAAAGGCGGAAATGGACTTGTAGATGCCGGGGTTGCGCATGCCCAGCACGAGCGCGCCGTGGCCGCCCATTGAATGCCCGAAGATGCCGGTACGCGCGGCATCGGCCGGAAACTGCGCCTCAATCAATCCACGCAGCTCCCTGGTGATGTAGCTGTACATCCTGTAGTTCTTCGACCACGGCTCCTGGGTCGCATCCAGATAGAAGCCGGCGGCTACGCCGAAATCCCACGAGGCACTGTCGCCCGGAATGTTGAGGCCGCGCGGGCTCGTGTCCGGCGCGACGAGCATCAGGCCGAGCTCGGCGGCCACGCGCTGCGCGCCGGCCTTGATCATGAAAGTCTCTTCAGTGCAGGTGAGTCCGGCGAGGTAATACAACACCGGGACGCGGCCGGCCTGCCCCTGCTTGGGGACGAACACGGAGAAGCGCATGGAGGTGCCGGTGCTCGCAGAGTCGTGCTTGTAAAAACCGACGGTGCCGTCGAAACACTTGTGTTGACTGATGATTTCAAAAGCGGGTTTGTCGGTCATTACCTTTACCTTGGGCGTCTAATGCAAAGAGTGGCCCATTATGAACCAGACCGCCTGCCGGGCGCCCCTCGAGCCGTTGCGGCAGCGCCGGCCGTTCTGCCTATGGAACGCTCATGTGCAGCGCCTGAGTTCGGTGATCGCCTGGTTTGCTCTTTTATAGCGCACAGGGATTACAGAGAATCGCTGCATGAGCACCGACCCGCGCGAGACTCTGTCCGGAGCGCCGATGAGCGCACTGCAAATCACGGCGGTGGCCGTCACGGTAGGGCTCACGGCACTCGACGGATTCGACGTGCTGTCGATCAGCTTCGCCGCCCCGGGAATCGCCGCTGAATGGGGCATCGATCGCGCTGCACTCGGTGTCGTGCTTTCGATGGAGCTGTTCGGCATGGCCCTGGGCGCGCTCACCTTGGGCGCCATGGCCGATCGCATCGGGCGCCGACCGACGATGCTGGCGTGCCTGGTGCTCATGACGATCGGCATGTTCATGGTCACCGGCGTGCGGCAGTTGGCGGGCCTGGAAATCTGGCGGTTCACAACGGGACTCGGGATCGGCGGCCTGCTCGCCACCGCGAACGCGGTCGCAGCCGAGTTCTCCAACCTGCGCCGCCGCAGCTTGAGTGTTGCATTGATGGCCGTCGGCTATCCCATCGGAGCGGTGGTCGGCGGGTCGGTTGTCAAAGTCCTGCTCCACGACCACGACTGGCGCGCGGTGTTTTATCTCGGAGCATCGGTCACGGTGATCTTCATCCCCGTGGTGCTGTCCGTCGTTCCTGAATCCGTTCACTGGCTCGCCCGGCAGCAACCCGCGAATGCGCTGCAACGAATCAACAGAGCGCTCACTCGCATGGGGCATGCGGCAATCGAAGTGCTGCCGCAAGTACCGGCTCAGGTACGCAAGCACGCGGTCGCAGATCTCTTCTCACCGGCCTTGCGGCTGACCACGATCCTGTGTGCGCTGGCCTGTTTCTTCCACATGATGACCTTCTACTTCATTCTCAAATGGATTCCGAAGATCGTGGCGGACATGCATTTCCCGGCAACGGCTGCGGCCGGCGTGCTCGTTTGGGCCAACGTCGGAGGCGCCACCGGCGGGGCTGTCCTGGGAGTCCTGAGTCAGCGGATGGGTCTGAAGCCGCTCACGCTCGGCGTCATGTTGCTGTCGACCGTCATGGTGATTCTCTTCGGACACGCGAGCGCCAACCTGAACGAGCTGTCAGTGCTGTGCGCGGCGGCGGGATTCTTCACCAACGGCGGGATCGTGGGGCTATATGCCATCTACGCGCAGGCGTTTCCAACACACGTGCGCGCCACTGGCACCGGTGTCTCAATCGGCCTCGGTCGCGGCGGCGCGGCGCTGGGGCCCATCGCGGCAGGCTATCTGTTCACCTGGGGGTACAGCCTGCCCAGTGTCGCGACATTCATTGCGTTTGGATCGTTGCTGGCGGCGGCAGTCCTCGCGCTCCTGCCGCTCAATGCTCAGTCGCCATCCATCACCTTGTTGAGGAGCGCCAACAACTGATCGCGACCGCGCTTGCCGAGGCGCGTCACAAAGCGGCTCTCATACACCTCATGGATGCTCCGTGCCCGCTGCAGGGTCGTGTTTCCCAACGGTGTCAGATGAAGCGCAGACGAACGTCTGTCCCCGGCCACGGATTTGCGTACCGCGAGCCCGCGCCGTTCCAGCTCATTGAGCAGCGGCACGAAGTTGGCTTTCTGAATACCGAGGGCAGCGCAGACTTCCGTCTGGCGGACTCCCGGATTGCCGGCAATGAGAGTCAACACCGCGAACTGCGTGGGTCGCAGCTCGACTTCCTGAAAGGCTTCCAGGAACTCGCCCACCGCCGCCATCGAAGCCCGGCGCAAGGCGTAGCCTATGTACTCAGTGAGAGGTCCCAGGTCCACGTGGCGGCCGGTGTTGACAACGCCCTCGGCCAGTTCCTTGCGTTTTGTCTTGGGCATTCCTGCTAACACGGCGGACGACGCGCGGTTATGATACATAACCGTTAGCCCGATTGACAGTCTAGGGAAGAATGATGAGTTATCAACGGATTGCCACTGAAGAAGCGTTTGCCACCGCCGAGCTGTTCAACCTGTACCGCCGGATGTTGGAGTCCGGGACTGTGCAGGACCCCGGATTTCTGAGCCTGTGGGGCTTCTATCTGCGCAGCCCGAGCGAGCGTGCCACACGCGTGATCGAAAGGCTGCAGAATATCGGTGCGGGCCGCATCGCGGACATGGACGCGACCGGAATCGACATGCACATCCTGTCGCTGACATCTCCGGGCGTGCAGGTGTTTGACGCCGCGACCGCGGTCGCAGTCGCCCGTGACACCAACGACCAACTTGCTGCGGCAATCGCGAAGCATCCAACCCGTCTCGCGGGACTTGCGGCAGTGGCCCCGCAGAATCCCCGGGAAGCCGCCAAAGAGTTGGAGCGCGGCGTGCGTGGGTTGGGGCTCAAGGGCGCCATTCTCAATTCGCACACACTGGGTGAGTACCTGGATGACCCGAAGTTCTGGGACCTGTTCGCCGCCGCGGAAGCCCTCGATGTACCCGTGTACCTGCATCCCAACAGTCCGTCGGCGGGATTGATCCAACCGTTGCTGCAACGGGGCCTGGATGGCGCCATCTACGGCTTCGGTGTCGATACGGGCATGCACCTGCTGGCCCTCATCACCAGCGGCCTCTTCGATCGCTTTCCCAAGCTCAAAATCGTGGTGGGTCATCTGGGGGAAGCGCTGCCCTTCTGGCTGTTCCGGCTCGACTACATGCATGGCGCGACAGTCGCCTCCAGGCGTTACGCCTTCATGAAACCGCTGCGGCGGAAAGTCAGCGACTATATGCGCGAGAACGTGTATGTGACCTCCAGCGGAATGGCATGGGCACCTGCCATCCAGTTCTGTCAGCAGGTACTGGGCGAGGATCGCGTCATGTACGCGATGGACTACCCATATCAGTTCGAAGCAACGGAAGTCGTCGCAATGGACCACGTCGGCACCGATGCGGCGCGCGCCAGGTTCTACGAGCTGAACGCCCGGGCCGTCTTCGGTCTCTAGATCTGTCGCTCGCAGGCGTCAGAAAAGAGTACCGATGGCCAACTCGTTCCCAATTGGTTCTAAACTCCTGACAACGAACAATTGTCATGGGCGTTTCGAGGGACATAGTGGGTCCATCTTTACCGTCTCGCATCGGTGTCATCTGTCTTCTGATCGCGGTTGTGCTACTCGCGCCCCGCGCGGCGGATGCCATCACGTTCGACGGGGATCTCACCTACACCAGCGATTACGTCTACCGCGGCATTTCCGAAACCGGGGGCCGTTCGGCCGCGCAGGTGGATCTGCACCTGGCCACCGGCGATGGGACGTTCGTTGGAGTATTCGCCTCGACCCTCGACCGGCTCTGGCATCGGGGTGACGAAACCCTCGGCTGGGACTACGAGCTCGAGGAGTATCTCGGCCACCGATTCGACCTCTCGCAGTCCTGGAGCACGACGCTGACGGGCGTGAACTACCAGTACAAGCATGGCAACGCACCGATCAATAACGATTTTCAGGAAGTGTCGCTGGCGGTCTCCTACCTCGACTCCTGGAGCCTCACAGCCGCCTACATCCCCAATGCGGTCCGCTACGATCGCGGCTATCGCCTCGGGCGCTACCCCGCCTACACGGCGGACATGGCGAGCCAGTTGCCGCTCGTGGGCCGGCTGTTCCTGACGGCAGGCGTCGGGTACTACTTTTCGGACAGTGCCGACTATTTCTACGGGAACGCGGGTCTCGCCTTTGAATTCAAGAGCTTGAGGCTGGATGCCGGCTATTATGTCTCCCAGGACCGGGCGCAGATGCTGTTTCCCTACGGACGCGCCGGAAGCCGGTTCGCGGGATCGGTGAGCTGGCACTTTTGAACCCCTGGTTTGAACCTAGGGGGGACTGCGCGACACTTACCGTGTAAATGGACGCTAAAACTCAGGGTACGGTGGAGCCTGGATATCGTAGCGGCGCATCCGCGGCCCGCGAGTCGGAGCTCATTGCGAAGATCGCCAAGGGCGATCGACGCGCGTTTGAAGAGATCTACAATCTCTACCACCGCCGGCTCGCGCGATTTCTGACGCGCCTGACGCGACGTTATGACGTCGCCGAAGAAGTCATCAACGACACTTTCTGGATCGTCTGGAAGAAAGCCGGCGATTTCCGCGGCGACTCCCAACCCTCGACCTGGATTCTCGGGATTGCGTATCGCAGAGCGAGAAACGCGTTCCGGTCCTCGGCACGAGCCGGTTCCCCGGAGAACCTCGATGTCCTCCTCGAGCCACCTACGAGCGACGAACCGATGCGAACCGAGGAGTTGCGGGACTGGCTCGTCCAGGCCCTGGAACAGCTCCCGGTGGAGCAGCGGCTCGCGGTGGAGCTCTGCTATGAGCTGGGTTATTCGTGCGAGGAGATATCGGCAATTATGGGTTGCCCGGTCAACACAGTGAAGACGCGCTTGTTTCACGCGCGTGCAAAGTTGCAAAAGCTGCTTCCCGTTTTGGGCGGTAGCGCTCCTCCTACCGAGAAACGAGGTGGGAAATGATCGCTTTTGATGAACGCAGCCGGCACGAGCAGGTCTGGCTACTTCTGCCCTGGCTCGCGACTGGCCGGCTATCCGCCGCTGAGCGCGAGATGGCGGAGGAACACATACGTCGCTGCAGCACCTGTGAGCAGGAGTTGGCTGTTCAGCATCTGTTGGGCAATGCACTCACGGAGCCGGATCGCGTGACCTACGCTCCCGGCCCGTCATTCCGCAAGTTGATGGATCGCATCGACGCCGACGAAGGCAAGGCACCCGCACGAGCAGGACGGCGCGCCGCCGGTCTCAGCTCGTTGATTGACCGACTGGGCCACGTGTCACTGTGGCGCCCGCCGGGACTCGCGTGGGCCGCCAGCTTCCTGCTGGTGCTGGGAATCACCGGATTGATTGTCCAGACCTATAAGTCGCCGCTACACGAATTCCACACGGTGACGAATGATAAATCCGTGGTTGCTCCCAACGTCCTGCACATCGCCCTGGACCGGACCATCCCCATCGGTGAAGTGGAAGAGCTGCTGCGAACCGGCGGCGCCCGGATCGTGGAAGGCCCGGGCAACACCGGAATCCTGGGTGTGACCCCGGTCGGTGTCGATGGACACACGCCGGCGGAAAATGCCAACCGACAATTGCGGGCGCTTTCAGCCCGACTGCGGACTGACCCGCGAGTGCTGTGGGTACAGCCGCTCGCGGATGAAGGCACCGCGGCTGAGCAACGAGCGCCGGATGCGCTGGAGCGTTGATGAGCGCCCTCATGCGCGCAAGCGCACTAGCTGCTCTGGTCCTCTCAGCCTGGATCGGCGCGCCTGCATCGGCTGACACCGCACCGGTAATCGACGGCAGCCACCACTTCGTTGTCGTGACCTTCGCGAACGACCCGTTCCGCCCCACTACCCGTGCCGGCACAACGGGTCGCCGGTACACCGGCGGCACCTACGGAGTTGCGCAGGGAGCGCACAACAACGCGCAACGCATTGCGAATACCTACTCTCTGAAGCAGGTTGACAGTTGGCCCATCAAGCAACTGGGCGTCCACTGCGTGGTGTACGAGATTCCGGACAACCGATCGGTCGCGGAGGTCCTTGCGGCGCTGACCAAGGATCCGAAGATCACACTCGCGCAGCCGCTGCAGGAATTCCACACGCTGACGAGTCCCCAACCGCCTGCGTACAACGATCCTCTATACGGGTTGCAAACGAACCTCGTGTCGCTGGATATCGCCGCCGCTCATGAGCGCTCGCAGGGTGCGGGCGTCAAGGTGGCGCTGATCGACACCGGCGTGGACAGCAAACACCCGGATTTGCGCGATCGGATTGCCGGCAGCCGCTCGTTTGTGCCGACCAACTCCCCGACACCGCCGGTTGCCGCCTCCTACAGACACGGCACCGCCATGGCGGGGCTGATTGCCGCCGTGGCGAACAACAAAGTGGGCATCGTCGGGATCGCACCGCTCGCGCAGATCCAAGTGTTTGAAGCGTGCTGGCAACTCACTGCGAATGCAGACGCCGCGGCCTGCAACACATTTACGCTCGCGAAAGCGATCGCGGCCGCCATCGACGCCGGCATCCCGCTGGTGAACATGAGCATTGCCGGACCGGCCGATCCCTTGTTGTCCGCCCTGGTTCAAAGCGGCCTGAAGCGCGGCATGATATTCGTCGGCTCGGCGGCCGATGACGGCGATTCCTTCCCCGCCAACATCAATGGCGTGATCGGAGTCGGCAACAGCGACAGCAGTCACCCCGGTACAACACTCTCCGCGCCGGCTACCCACGTGATGACGCTGCTGCCGGACAACGAATATGACTTCGAATCGGGCACATCCGTAGCCGCGGCTGAAGTGACCGGTGTAGTCGCCCTGCTGCTGAGCTCGAACAACCGGTTGACGAGTGAGTCGATCGTGTCGTTGTTGAAAAACACCACGCCGGGATCAATGTCGATTGACGTCGACGCGGCGCTGGCGAAAGTGGAAGCGGAGAAATCCGGCCGGCTGGCCCGCAGCTCAGCTCACTGAAGGAGCTGGCGAGGTGCCAGGCCGAACCCGAAGGTTCGACCCGACACCCCCTCGATGTGGCGACTCTACCGAAGGCGCCGCCATTCGCCTAGGATTTTTTCATTGGCGCGAAAAAGTTCGCGCGGCGCCCGACTGCGGCGCCCGCCGGCAAAAACGCAGTTTTGCCGGCTGAATTGCTGCAAACTGTTGGCCTGGGTCTTTCTGACACCGGTGTCTAAAATGCCCGCGAATACATGGGCGCGTTTGTTGCTTGCACGCCGCAACCACCGGAAGGGCACTCTCGATGCGATTGAAGAAACTCGGCAATACCGGCCTGCTCGTTTCCGAGCTGTGCCTCGGTACCATGACGTTCGGTACCGGCGACGGCCTGTGGCGCAGTATCGGCAAGTTGGAACAGCCGGCCGTGGACGACATCGTCCGGGCGGCCTTCGATCACGGCATCAACTTTGTAGATACCGCCGATGTCTACCATGCGGGCCGGTCGGAGGTGATGACGGGCCAGGCCTTACGCAATCTCGGGATCGCCCGCGACCAGTATGTCCTCGCGACGAAGGTTCACCAGCGCATGGGACCCGGCCCCAATCAGTCCGGTCTCACCCGGGTCCACATCCTCCACGCAGTGAACGAGAGCCTGAAGCGCCTGCAGCTCGACTATATCGACCTGTACCAGATTCACGGCTTCGATGCGCTGACCCCGATGGAGGAGACCCTGGGGGCGCTCAATGATTGCGTGCGAGCAGGCAAGGTTCGCTATATCGGAGTGTGTAACCTCGCCGCCTGGCAGATCGCCAAGGCTCTGTGGATCTCGGATAAGCACCACCACGAACGCTTCCAGAGCGTCCAGGCCTACTACACCATTGCCGGGCGCGACCTCGAACGGGAAATCGTGCCCCTGTGCAACGACCAACAACTGGCCATCCTGCCCTGGAGTCCGTTGGCCGGCGGCCTGTTGAGTGGCAAGTACTCCCGCAATTCGCAGGGCCCGGAAGGCTCACGCCGCGCTCAGTTCGATTTTCCGCCGGTCGACAAGGAACGCGCCTGGCGAGTGATCGATGCCATGCAGCCCATCGCGAAGACTCACAATGTCTCGGTGGCCCGTGTTGCGATTTCCTGGCTGTTGCACAAGGAACCGGTGACGTCGGTCATCATCGGCGCCAAGACCGTCGAGCAGCTCAATGACAACATCGCGGCGGTGGACTTGAAACTGACGCCGGAGCAGATGGCCACGCTCGACGAGGTGTCGGCGCTGCCGAGCGAATATCCTGCCTGGATGTTGGATCGGCTGTCAGCCGACCGGCTCGGGCTGGTGTCGGGGCACGCCGCCGCGCCGGTCAAAGCTTCGCGCAGCTGAATACAACAGTCTGATAAGGGACGGTGACCTCTTCGCGTCGATTGAGCGCAGGGGTCATGGCGATCAGATCGCGCAGGCGCGCCGCGACGATCAGCTGTTGAGGTCGCGGCAGCGCCGCAATGAAGCTGGTGGATGAGATTCGCTCGACAATGACCTGTTCGGGGTGCCCGGTATGGCCATTGCGGAAGCGCTCTTCCTGCAACGGCCCGAAGCCTTCGGCCGGAAAAACTTTCCGCCACTCGCCGCTGCGATAGCGCGGCGCATCCCCTTCGTAGGGAGCCATGATCGCCGTCATCGCGGCACACCAGTCGACCGACTCGTTACGGACATTCCAGATCAACCCGAGATGCCCACCCGGTTTCAACACGCGGCGTATTTCCGCGAGGGCGGTCTTCGAGGCAAACCAGTGGAAGGATTGGGCACACACGACGGCATCGACTGCGCCATCGTTGACGGGAATGTTCTCAGCCGTGCCGGAGCGGGCCGCCACGTCGGGAAGGATCCGCGTCAGTTGGGCCAACATCTCCGATACGGGCTCGACGGCGATGATGTTGGCTCCGGTGGCCAGCAGCCTGCGCGTGAATTTACCGGTGCCGGCGCCCAGGTCGACGACCGTGCGCTCTTCATCCAACTGCAGCGCGTCGCGCAGCCATTGATCGAGGGCAACAGGATATTCCGGGCGACCGCGCGCATACGCCAGCGCCTCTTTGGCAAACCCCTTAGTCGCCTCGTGCATTCGCCCATTGTAGGCCGCGGCCAGTCCCTGGCTAGGGATAGTGCCGCGATTATTTAAATTAGAGCCGCCCTACATATACGTTCTACGAGCTTGGGAAAATCGATGCCGGCTGCCCGGGCAGCCTGGGGCAACAGGCTGTTCGCCGTCATCCCCGGCAGCGAGTTGGCCTCGAGACACCAGAACTGGCCGTCCGAGTCCATTCGAAAATCGATTCGACTGTATACACCGAGTTTCAAGGCGGCGTGCGCGCGCAACGCAAGGCTCTGAATTTTCGCGGCAGAATCCGCCGCCAGCTCCGCGGGGAATACTTCGCGAGCGGCACCCTTCTGGTACTTCGCCTCGTAATCGAACACTTCGCCCTTGGTGATGATCTCGCCCACGGGCAACGCCTCACCGTCGAGGATACCCACCGTGAGCTCACGCCCAGGGACGAATCGCTCCACCATCACCTCATCGTCGAACCGGTCGGCCAAAGCCAGGGCGGGCGCCAGTTCTTCCGGTCTCCTGACAATGGACAGTCCCACGGTCGAGCCCTGTTTGTTGGGCTTGACCACGACCGGCCAGCCCAACGCTTCACTCACATCGTGCTCGAGCACCGGCGCCATCAGCCAATCCGCTGTCGGCACACCCGCCGCGCGGAACAACCGCTTCGAAAGATCCTTATCCATCGCCGTGGCACTGGCGATGTGATTGCTTCCCGTATACGCGAGCCCTGCCAGGTCGAGCACCGCTTGAACCCGGCCGTCCTCGCCGGCACCGCCGTGAAGCGCCAGGAAGACGACATCGACATCCTTGATATCACTCGCGTTTGTGGTCAGCGTGAGCGCGGACTCGCGCATGCTCGCGAGCGCCGTCCGAGATGGCGGCTCGGGCCCGACGCCGGTCGTGAGCATTTTCTGCTCGACGTTCGCAGGTAACCGGCCGGTTGCCGTGTCGATGGCTACTACGTCGTGCCCGAGGCCACGCAATGCAGGGATGACTTGAGCGGCGCTCGCAATCGAGACATCCCGCTCCTCACTGGTGCCGCCAAACAGGACTGCGATTTTCATGGCGGCATTTTGACAAAAGCTGGCGCAGCCCGGCGTGCCTCAGCTCACAGGCGCTCGATGATCATGGCAATGCCCTGACCTACGCCGATGCACATTGTGCACAGCGCGTAGCGGCCGCGATTAGCTGTGAGTTGATACAGTGCGGTCGTCACGAGGCGCGCTCCGGTCATGCCGAGCGGATGACCAATCGCGATGGCACCGCCGTTGGGATTGACGTTCTCAGCATCGTCCGGGAGTCCGAGCTGGCGCATCACCGCCAAGCCCTGCGAAGCAAACGCTTCGTTCAACTCAATGACATCCATCTTGCTGATTTCGAGGCCGGCGCGACTCAACGCCTTGCGGCTCGCCGGCACCGGACCGATTCCCATGATGCGCGGCTCAACACCTGCGGTCGCTGTCGTAATGATTCGGGCCCGCGGTGTGAGGCCAAATCTCTTGACCGCCTGCTCCGACGCAATGATCAACGCGCACGCGCCGTCATTTACTCCCGACGCATTGCCCGCGGTCACTGTCCCGTTGGCGCGGAAAGGAGTTGGCAGCTTGGCCAGTTGCTCCAAAGTGGTTTCAGGGCGCGGATGCTCATCTCGCGAGACGATGAGCGGCTTCGCCTTGCGCTGTGGGATCTCGACGGGAACCAACTCTGACTCAAAGAACCCGCGGGCATAGGCAGCCGCCGTGCGCTGCTGGCTGCGCCACGCGAACTGGTCCTGGTCCGCGCGCGAAACTTTGAAATCGGCCGCGACGTTCTCGCCCGTCTCGGGCATCGAATCGACGCCGTACTTCTCTTTGAGGCGCGAGTTGATGAAGCGCCAGCCGATGGTGGTGTCATAAATTTCCGCCGTCCGACTGAACGCCGAATCCGCCTTGGGCATCACAAACGGCGCCCGCGACATGGACTCGACACCCCCTGCAATGATCAGGTCGGAGTCACCGGCCTTGATGGTCCGTGCCGCCATGCCGATCGCATCCATTCCGGAACCGCAGAGGCGATTCATCGTGGCGCCCGGGACATCGACCGGCAGTCCCGCCAGCAGCGTCGCCATGCGAGCCACGTTACGATTGTCTTCGCCCGCCTGATTGGCACAGCCCAGGAAAACATCGTCGATCGCCTTCGGATCGAGGGATGGGTTGCGCGCAATCAGCGCAGCGATGGGGATGGCGGCCAGGTCGTCAGCGCGGACGGATGAGAGCACACCGCCGTATCTGCCGATCGGCGTGCGCACGGCATCACATATGAAAGCATCGGTCATGGCTGCAGTCGGGTAATTATTGAGGAATCAATAATACCCGACTGAAGTCGCGCCACGTATACAGCCGGCGCAGCCGGAGGTACGATTAACGCACTGTCTATCCAAATTAAAAGAGCACGCCATGTTGCCCGCTAAAAGTCCCCCCAAAACGTCCGGTGCGTTTATCGCGCAACGAGTGATGAGCGCGTCCGACCCCGACAACGTGCTCTTCCGGGGCGGCGACCCAGACTTCATGACCTCCTTGGCACGCGGTCTTCATGTGATTCGCGCGTTCGCAGGTGTCGATCGCCGGCTGACCATCGCGGATGTCAGCCGTGCAACGGGACTGACGCGCGCCGTCGTGCGCCGCTGCCTGTACACGCTGAAGGAGCTCGGCTACGCGGGGACCGATGGGCGCATGTACTTCCTGCAACCCCGGATCCTCAACCTGGGCTACTCCTACCTCTCAACCGCACCGGTACCGATTGCGGCGCAGCCGGTTCTCGAAGAAATGAGCGAGACACTCGGCGAGGCTTCTTCCGTCGCTGTGCTCGACGACGGAGCGGTCGTGTATGTGGGCCGTGCGGCGACCAAGCGGATCATGTCGGTCACCCTCGGCGTCGGCAGCCGCTTGCCGGCCTACTGCACGGCGCTCGGACGAGTGCTGCTGGCCCACCTGACCGATGAGCAGGTGGGCATCGAGCTGTCCAAAGTTGACTGGACCCAACACACCAAGCACACCGTCACTTCGCGCTCGCGGCTCGAAGAGCTGTTGGTGGAAGTGCGGCAGGACGGTTACGCCATCAACGACCAGGAGCTGGAGATCGGGTTGCGCTCGATCGCCGTTCCGGTGCGAAATGTCGTGGGCACCGTGGTGGCCGCCATGAATGTCAGCAGCCAGGCCTCGCGCGTCTCGCGCCGGGAGTTGGTGGAGCGGTGTTTGCCGATACTGCGCAACGCCGCCGACAAGTTGAGCAGCCAGCTCCTGCCACCGCGCTGACGCGCGAAGTGACGGTCCGCTGCTGCGGACGGTTGTCGCAGCCGTCTGTGGTTGGCACCGCCGCGGCGATGACCCGGTTTGGCGCCGGAGCCAGCCCCTGCGCTGTACCGGCCCGGCCCCGGTACAGTTTGTCGACGGTGTATCTGCCCCCTCGGCGCCACTGTGCGTAGCGTACAGTCCTGGCTCACAGGACCCGCCCGCCATGATCGACCCAATGCCCTTCGCTACGTACTCGTTTGTCATGTCCATCACCCCTGGACCCAACAACGTGATGTTGACGGCCTCCGGAGCGAACTTCGGTTTCCGCAAAACCATCCCGCACATTCTGGGAATCGTGGCTGGCTTCAGCGTGGTGCTGTTCGGCGTGTGCGCCGGGCTGGATGTCGTATTCACCCGTTGGCCGGCCATTCAGAGTGTGCTGCGGTGGGTCGGCGCCACCTATCTGGTATACCTCGGATGGCGAATCCTGCGCTCCGGAGAAGCTCAGGACGCGCAGAGCCGTAAGCCGCTCACTGCGCTGGAAGCAGCGGGCTTTCAGTTCCTGAACCCCAAGGCGTGGATGATGACACTGACGGCCGCCGCGATGTTTCTGCCGCGGGAGTTGGGAGTGCTCACGGCAAGCTCCTACATGGTTGGGATCATGGCTGTCACCAACTTGCCGTGCATCACGGTGTGGGCGCTGTTCGGCAGCTCCATGCGCGGCTTCCTCGCCAAGCCCGCTGGGCGCATGACGTTCAACATCGTGCTGTCGTTGGCATTGGTGGCCACGGGTATCGCGATGGTGCTTTAATCCACGATATGTTCGAGCTGTCGCGCGATTCCACCGTAGCGCTCGTCGACCAGGTCGCCGAGCGCATCACGAGCCTGGTCGAGCACGGGCAGTTGCCCGCGGGCGCGCGGCTGCCTTCGATCCGCAAGCTCGCAAAGCTCGTCGGCGCAAGCCCCTTCACGATCGTCGATGCCTACGACAGGCTCGTGGCGCGCGGCATCATCGAATCACGTGCCGGCCGTGGTTTTTTCGTCTGCACCCGCCAACTCGCAACACCACTCCTGTCCATCGAAGCGATGACCGACCCGGGGTCGGATGCACTGGCGCTGGCGCGAGTCTCGTTGACCTATTCCTCCGAGGTCATTGCCGCGGGATCCGGCTTCCTCCCGGAGAACTGGTTGATGGAAGCCGTCCCCGGCGCAATCCTCAATCGCCTCTCCCGCGGGCGCCGGCCACAGGCCTGGATGCAGTGCCCTCCCCAGGGACTGTTTGAATTGCGCGAGCAGATTGCCGCGCGCCTGGTACAACATGGGATCGCAGCCGGCGCCGCCAACATCGTGACGACGTTCGGGGCGTCACAGGCCTTCGACCTGTTGGGACGAATCCTGTTTGCTCCCGGGGATGCGGTGCTCGTCGAGGATCCCGGATATTTCGTGTTGTTTGAGCAACTGCGGGGTCAACACGTCAATCTCATTCCCATTCCGCGCACGCCGACGGGGCCGGACCTAGCGGCATTGGAGGCCGCCTGCCGCGCGCACCGGCCACGGGCCTTCTTTACTCAGACCCTGTTGCACAATCCAACCGGCTCCAACACCGAGCCGGCGGTCTGTCACCGGGTTTTGTCGTTCGCGGAGCAGTTCGGATTCGCAATCATCGAGGATGATGTCTACGGGGACCTGCATTCGGGGCCGGCGGTGCGCCTGGCCCAGATTGATGGCCTGCGGCACGTGATCTACATCAGCAGCTTCACGAAGCTGATCGGACCGGCGTTGCGCGTCGGGTACATTGCCGCCGACCCCGCCATGGTGGCGCGAATCGTCGAGCGCAAGGTGTTGTCGGTGTTGTCCGGCTCGGCGCTGCTGGAAAGCTTCGTGGCCGAAGTGTTGGACAGCGGCCGTTATCGCAAGCATCTGGAAACCCTTCGCAGCCGTCTTTCGCGAATGCGGCGCGATGCGGTGCAGGCGCTCGGCAGCGCCGGCATCACTTTCGAAAACGCGGGCGCGGAAGGGATTTTTCTATGGGGCCGGCTTCCAGACTCGACGCCCATTGATGAACTGGTCAGGGGTGCCAGGGAACAGTCGATTCTGCTGGCCAAAGGCACGCTGTTCTCGCCGTCCAAGAGCTCACGGCAATGGCTACGCTTCAACGTTGCGCACAGCACGGCGCCACCGCTGATTCGATATCTGCAGGGAGCACTGAAGAGCGCAGCCTGACGAAGCGCGACCGCGTAGACTCGCAGGCATGTTCCCCTCGTTACCCCCGATCACGCGCGCATTGATCGTCGCGAATATCGCCGTATTCCTTCTGGAGTACCTGGTTGGCGACCGGATGATCGCCCTGTTTGCACTCTGGCCCAACGGAGCGCTCTTTCATCCGTGGCAGCTCGTCACTTATGCCTTCCTGCACGACCCCACCAACCTCATGCACATCGTCTTCAATATGTTCGCGCTGTACATGTTTGGCGGCACGATGGAGATGTATTGGCGCGGCCAGGGAGCCGCTACTTTTTACGTGCTGTACTACTTCGTCAGCGTATTGGCCGCGGCGGCCACCGAGCTGCTGGTGCTGAGTCAGACGAACACGGTAGAGCCCATCATCGGCGCCTCCGGGGGAGTGTTCGGCGTATTGCTGGCATACGGGTGGTTTTTCCCACGTAACCGTGTGCTGGTCCTGCCTATTCCAGTGCCCATTCCCGCGTGGCTGCTGGTCACTTTGTATGGTGGCCTCGAGCTGTGGCTCGGTGTCACCGGCAGGCAGGACAGTGTTGCCCATTTTGCGCATCTCGGTGGCATGCTGGGCGGTGCAGTCATGATCCTGCTGTGGAGATCGATGAGCCGTGGTCGAACAACTCTTTCCGGGTGAGCCGAGCGCCGGACGCATACAGAACGCCTACGATCTCATCAGGCCGCACATCCGCCACACGCCGGTGGTCGAGGTCAATGCGGCCGACTTCGGGCTGCCACCGCACGTGTTGGCCCTGAAGCTCGAGCTTCTTCAGCATGGCGGCTCGTTCAAGACGCGGGGCGCCTTCACGCACCTTCTGACTCGCCAGGTACCCGCGGTCGGTGTTGTCGCCGCATCGGGCGGCAATCATGGTGTTGCAGTGGCGCTCGCAGCGCAAAAACTGGGCGTGCCCGCCAGGATATTCGTGCCTTCAGTCTCGTCACCGGCGAAGCAGGAGCAGATCCGGCGGCTGGGCGCGGAGCTCGTCATCGCAGGCGAGCGCTACGCCGATGCGCTCGCGGCCAGCAAGCGGTGGATCGAATCCTCGGGCGCGTTGGAAGTGCATGCCTACGATCAGCTCGAAACACTCACCGGACAAGGCACGCTCGGGCTGGAGATCGAACGGCAGTGCCCACAGCTCGACACGCTGCTGGTCGCCGTGGGCGGAGGCGGCTTGATCGGCGGAATCGCTGCCTGGTATCGCGGCCGGATCAAGCTCGTCTCCGTCGAGCCGGTCACCGCTCCCACTTTGGCAAAGGCCATTGCCGCAGGGCGGCCGGTGGATGCGGAGGCAGGCGGAGTCGCCGCTGACTCGCTCGCTCCGCGGCGTGTAGGAGAACTGATGTTCCCCCTGGCCCAAAGTTTCGTGAGCGAGACGGTCCTGGTTGAGGATGACGCCATCCGCGATGCGCAGAAAGCGCTCTGGCAAAACCTGCGAATCGCGGCCGAGCCAGGCGGAGCCGCGGCGTTTGCCGCGTTGCTGAGCCGTCGCTACCTACCGACGCCCGGCGAGCGAGTTGGGGTCCTCGTCTGCGGCGGCAACACTTCCGCGGTGAATTTCAACTGATACAATCCGCGCCCGAAAGGATCGGGAGGGAACTTTTTGGCCCCAACCTCCCTCTAGAGCGCCATCCTATGATCAAGACTGAACATCTCAGCAAACGCTACGACTCACTCGTCGCAGTCGATGACGTGAGCTTCCAGGTGGCCCCCGGCGAAGTGCTGGGTTTCCTCGGCCCGAACGGCGCCGGTAAAACGACGACCATGCGGATGTTGGCGGGGTTCATTACACCCACGGCCGGCAAAGCCAGCATCTGCGGCCACGACATCGCCACCGAGCCGATGGCGGCCAAGGCGAGCCTGGGATACCTGCCCGAAGGCGCGCCGAGCTACGGCGAAATGAGCGTGCGCAGCTTCCTGGAATTCATCGCGGACCTGCGTCATCTGCAAGGCGATCAGCGCCGCAAGCGCATGGACTATGTCATCGGACGTCTGCAGCTGGAACGGGTGCTGCAACAGACCATTGAGACACTGTCAAAAGGCTTCCGGCGCCGGGTGGGTCTGGCACAGGCCATCATTCACGACCCACCTGTCCTGATTCTCGATGAGCCCACCGACGGCCTGGATCCCAACCAGAAGCACGAGGTGCGCACCCTCATCAACGAGATGGCGCACGACAAGATCATCGTGATCTCGACGCACATCCTCGAGGAAGTCGACGCTGTTTGCAGTCGCGCAATCATCATCGCGCGCGGCCGGATCGTCGCCGATGACACTCCACAGGGGCTCGAAGCCAAATCACGCTACTACAACGCGGTCACACTGCAGCTGGAAAAAGCGGATCAGCTCGAGGCGGCACGCGCAGCTGTCGCAGCCCTGCCCTCGGTGGCCGAGGTTGAAGTTAGTGTGCGCGATGCGCGCCTGACCGCGCTGCCCCGCGCCGGTGCCACGATACTGCCAACGGTATCCGAGCTCGCCACGCGCAACGGCTTGAAGTTGAAAGAGCTGCACCTGGAGTCGGGCCGGCTCGACGAAGTCTTCCGCACAATCACTGCCTGACAGCGGGCATAAACCGAAATAGAAAGGGACGCCATGCGTAACGTGGGCATCATCCTGCGCCGCGAGCTTGCAAGTTACTTTGCAACACCGGTCGCCTATGTGTTCATCCTGATTTTCCTGGTCGCGGCCAACGCCTTCACGTTGTCGCTCGGCCGCTGGTTCGAGAACGGGCAGGCCGACCTGTACCTGTTTTTCTACTGGCATCCGTGGCTGTACCTGTTCCTGATTCCCGCGATCTCCATGCGGCTGTGGGCCGAGGAGCGCAAGTCCGGCAGCATCGAGCTGCTGATGACCCAGCCGGTCACACTGTGGGAAGCCGTGTTGGGTAAATACCTGGCCGCGTGGCTGTTCGCAGGACTGGCGCTCGCCCTCACCTTCCCCATCTGGATCACCGTCAACTACCTGGGCAACCCGGACAACGGCACCATCCTCGCCGCCTACATCGGCAGCTTCCTGCTCGCCGGCGGCTACCTGGCCATCGGCTCGGCGACCTCCGCGCTGACCAGCAACCAGGTCATTGCCTTCATCCTGGCCGTCGTGGCCTGCCTGCTGCTGACACTGGCCGGCTTCCCGATGGTGCTCGATCTGTTTCGCTCCTGGACGCCGCAGTGGCTGTTGGATGCCATCGCCTCGCTGTCGTTCATCGCGCATTTCGAGTCCATCAAGAAAGGCGTCATCGATGTCCGCGACCTGTTGTACTTCGGGATGTTGATTGCGTTCTTCCTGCTCGCAACCTCCATCACCCTCGATCTGCGCAAGGCGCAATAGGGAAGGCTCACGAACATGACGAATCGCCTGACACTGGGTGGCGGCGCACTGCTCGCGCTGGCCCTGCTGCTCATCGGACTGACCGTCCTCTTCGATCACGCGCTGCGCGGGTGGCGGGTGGATCTCACAGCCAATCATCTCTACACCACGGCGCCCGGCTCTGATCGCATCCTCAAGGGACTGAAGGAGCCGATCAACCTGTACTTCTTCTACTCGGAGAAGGCGGCCACGCAGTTCCCCCAGATCGCCACCTACGGCGTGCGGGTCCACGAGTTCCTGGACGAGATCGTGGCGCGCTCCGGCGGCAAGGTGCAGTTGCACGTCATCGACCCGCAACCGTTCTCCGAAGAGGAGGATCGCGCGGCCGAGCTGGGAGTGCGCGGCCGACCGTTGGATGCCGCAGGCTCGCAGTTGTATTTCGGCCTGGCAGGCACGAACTCCACGGACGGCAAGCAGGCCATCGAGACATTCGACCCGCAGAAGGAGCAGTTCCTCGAGTACGATGTGATGAAGCTGATTTATCAGCTCGCCACACCCAAGAAGCCGGTGGTCGGCTGGTTGTCCACGCTGCCCATGGCCAACGGCTTCGATCCGCAGAGCGGCCAGATGCGCGAGCCGTGGGCCATCTACTCGCAGGCGCAGCAGCTGTTTGATCTGCGTAACGTGGAACCCGGCGCCGGCAAGATCGATGCGGACATCACCCTGCTGGTGATCGTGCATCCGAAGAACCTGTCGCCTGCCATGCAGTTCGCGATCGACCAGTTCGCGCTCAAAGGCGGTCACGTGGCGATGTTTGTCGACCCGCTGGCCGAAGCCGATCAATCCGGCGCCGATCCGCAGAATCCGATGGCATCCATGCAGGCCGACAAGTCCTCGCAGCCCGGCCCCCTGCTCGCGGCCTGGGGCGTGCAATTCAATCCGAAGCAGGTGGTGGCCGATCGGGGCCATGCGCTTCAGGTATCGACCCGCCAGAGCGAGACCCCCGTACTGCACCTGGGGATCCTCGGCCTGGACACCAGTGACTTCACCCCCGGCGATGTCGTCACCGCCGGCCTGTCGAATGTGAATATCGCGACCGCCGGCCATCTCGAGCAGGTGAAGGGCGCAAACGTGAAGTTTGAGCCGTTGCTGATTTCCAGCACCGATGCGGCGCTGCTGCCGGTCGAGCGCTTTTCGATGTTGTTCGATCCGAATACCCTGCGCGACGGCTTCAAGCCGACCGGGCAGAAGTATGTGATGGGCGCCCGTGTCATCGGCAATGTGAAGACCGCCTTCCCCAACGGACCTCCGGCCGGTGTCACTTTGCCTCCCGGCCAGACGGCGCTGAAGGAGTCGGCCAAGCCGCTCAACCTCGTGGTCTACGCCGATACCGACCTGTTGACCGATTACTTGTGGGTCCACCCGCAGACCGTGTTTGGACAGCGCGTCGACCAGGTGTTTGCCAACAACGGGGATCTGGTTCTCAACACCCTCGACAACCTGGCAGGCAGCGCCGACCTGATCAGCGTGCGGGGGCGCGCGAGCTTCGCTCGGCCGTTTGAACGCGTCGAGAAACTGCGCCACATCGCTGACGACAAATTCCGCGCCAAGGAGCAGGAGCTGGAACAACAGTTGCGTGAGACTGAGGAAAAGCTCACTGCCCTGCAGTCCAAGCGCAACGACAAGTCGTCGACCCTCGTCCTGACTCCCGACCAGGAGAAGGAGCTCGACAACTTCCAGGATGAGAAGCTGCGCATCCGCAAAGAGCTGCGCGCGGTCCGCGCGGGTCTGGACCAGGACATCAAGAGCCTGGGCACCGAGATCAAAGTTCTCAACATCCTGGTCCTGCCAATCCTCTTCTCCCTGGTTGCCCTGAGCGTCTACCTGTTGCGCAGACAAAAGCGTAACGCCGCCGTGGGGGCCCGGCCATGACCTCGCGCCGCGTCGGGCTTCTCCTGGTCAGCAGCATCGTCATCGTCGTCCTGGCTGCCTGGCTGTCCTCGAATCGCCCCACCACGAGGGCCACGCTGGCAGGGCAGCCTGTCATGCAGGGCTTCGCCACGGGCACCGTCAACTCCGTAACCGAAATCCGGCTGTCCAAGGGCGACGGCACCAAAACCACCTTGAAGAAGGGAAGCACCGACTGGACCGTCGGTGAGCGCGACTATCCCGCCGACTCGGGCAAAGTGCGCAAGCTGCTGTTGGATCTTGCCGCGTTGAACGTGGTCGAGGAAAAGACCAGCCTGCCGGAAAACTATCCGGCGCTGGGAGTTGAGGACACCACCTCGGACAAGGCCACCGGCACCCGCGTGGATGCGGTGACGCCCGGGAAAACGTTCAGCCTGATCATCGGCAAGTCCGCGGGCGCGAAGTCAGGATATGTGCGAGTCGTCAGCACGGCGCCGAGCCTGCTGGCGGATCCTTTGATTACCGTGGATGCGGACCCGCGTCGCTGGCTCGATCGCACTCTGTTGGATATCACGCAGGATCGGGTCAAGGAGTTTACGGTGAAGCCGGCCGAGGGGCCGGGATACACTGCCTCGCGTCCCAACAAGGACACGAGCGATTTCGCGGTGTCCGATATTCCCAAGGGCCGCAAGTTGAGCAGCCCCGCGGCGGCGGACCCCATCGCAGGATCGCTGGGCAGCGTCTCCATCGACGATGCTCAGAAAGCACCGGCGACGCCTGCGACGGGCGTTGCCCATACTGTCTTCAAGACATTCGATGGGCTCTCTGTGGATGTTGCAGGACACAAGGAAGGCACCCGGACCATGGTGTCTTTCACGCCAACCTCGACGGACAAAGCCACCGAGGCCGAGGCCAAGACGTTGGCGGCACGCCTGAATGGCTGGGAGTTTGAGATTCCCAGCTACAAGTACGACGGGATGTTCCGGCCGCTGGAAGAGCTGCTGGAGAAGTTGCCGGAGAAAGGTGACAAGAAGAAGCCGGCCGCGGGCCCCGCCCAGCCGCCGGGCCTGCCGCCGGGCCTGCCGCCGGGCCTGCCGCCCGGTCTGTTCTCACCGGGCCCGGGCAAGTAACACGAGCGTCACGGTTGCCAGCAGTGCCGTTGGCAACCATGCGAGCAGCACCGGGTTGAGATCAAACACCACGGTGCCGCTCTCGATGAGCCGCTGCAGCAGGAACAACGTGACCCCGGCAATCAGCCCCATCAACATGCGAGTTCCCGCTCCCGCCGACCGTAACGATCCCAATACAAACGGGATCGCGAGCAGCACCGCGAACAGAATCGCCACGGTCCGCGCGATGCGCGAGGAGAACGCGAACAGGTAGTCGCGCGCGCTCAGTGAGTTGGCCTGCAGATAGTTGATCAGTTTCAGCAGGGCACGACTCGTGAGCTGCTGGGGACTCTCCACCGCGAGCCCCAGAAATCCCGCCGTTACGTTGGACTCCATCGTCCGCTGGCCCAATGGGGGCGCCTCCACCTTATCCCCGTTGAAGCGCGACTCCGAGTAGTCGGTCAGCAGCCAGGTTCGGTTGGCGCCCGCGGTGGCGCCCCCGGCGTGTCCGATCGCCTTCAGCCGGTGATCGCCCGACAGCTCGAAGATCTGCATGCCGCTGAATTGGCGCTGCCCGGACTGACGCGCCACGTTGATGATGAGGTTGCCGTCACGCACCCAGGCGCCACTGCCCCCGCCGAAGCTGACATTGTTGAACTTGCTGAATGCCTTCTGTTCCTTGGCTGCTTCATGCAGGGGCGGGCCCAGGACTTCGCCCAACAACAGCTCCACGCCGATCAATATCAGCCCGGCAATGGCCGCCGCCCCCGCGATACGCTGAGTCGACACCCCCGTCGCCCGTATCACGACGAGCTCGCTGCCACGCGCGAGTTGTCCGAGGCCGAGCAGTGAACCGATGAGCGCAGTAATCGGCAGCAGCTCGTACGCCTGCTGCGGAAGGTTGAGCAAGGTGAACCACAGCGCATCGAGCGCGCCGTAGTGCCCGACTCCGATGTCGTCCTGCTGATCGATGAAGATAACCAGCCCGCCGAGAATGAGCAGCACGGTCTGCACCAGCAACACGAAGCCGAGAATGCTGCGAACAATGTAACGATCGAGAACGGTCATGCGCGCCTCAGACGTAGCTTCGCCATTACCCAGGGCCCCTGGAAGAACAGGATTGCCAACAACACCACGGCCACGTGGGTCCACCACAAGCCCAGGATCTCGGGCGTCTTGCCATGAGCCAACCACACCTTGCCGGCGGAAATCAGGTTTGAGTAGACGAAGTAGAACATGATGGCGACCCACACCTTGGCGTAGCGGCCCTGCCGGGGCCGCAGTCGCGCCAGCGGCACGGCCACGATTGTCAGTACCAGGCACATCACCGGGAGCGCGAACCGCCAATGCAACTCGGCGCGTTTCTCCGGATCCGTGGAGCCGAGCAAGTCTGCGGTGGGTTGGGCTTCGATGTTCTTGATCGCATCCGTTGGGGTGGGCACCTCGATGGGGACCACGTGCTCGGCGAAGCGCACGATCCTGAATTCCGGACTCCCCGGTACACCTTCAAAGCGCTCACCGTCATACAACGTGATGGTGTGCGTCATTCCATCCGCTGTCACCGAGTGACGCGCGCGATTCGCGAGCGCGACTTCGACCTTCGTACCCCGATTGTGCTCCACGAACACATTCCCGAGGGTACCGTCGGGTTTGACATCCTCGGCGTACACAACTGCCGAACCGCCGAAGGTGCGGAACTTACCCGCTGCGATGGCTGCGAAACGGCCGGCCCGGGCGGCAGCAGTCCGCAGACTCAACGTCTGTTCTGTAGCACCCGGTGCCAGCGAAAGCGTCAGCCAAGCCAACACCGCCACCACGAGCAGGGCCAACAAGGCAACGGGCCTGTAGATACTCCCGGGGCCGACGCCGCAGGCCAGCGCCGCCGCCATCTCGCTGTCGTGATACATGCGCCCAAAGGCCAGTACCACACCCAGCAGCAGCCCCACAGGAATGAGGATGGTGAGATTCTGCAATGCGCCCAGCCAGATGAGCTGCAGCACGACACTCTGCGGAAACTGGTTGACCGCGGCCCGCTCCAGCACCACGGCCAGCTGGTTGGCCAGCAGCAGGACCAGCAGCACGGCGGTCACCACGACCGAGGTGACCACCACTTCCCGAAAAATATAGCGCCCGAGGATTTTCCCCAACAGATAGGCTCGCTTGGTTACACTTATCGTAAATCTTAAGGGGAGATCGAATGCAGTTCGAGGTTTATGCCAAGGGACTGGCAACACTGAGCGTTGATTGCATCGTACTCGGAGTCTTCGAGGACGGTGAGATGTCCGAAGAGGCAGGCGCGATTGATGCCGCCTCCAGCGGCCTGCTGAAGAAGCTGCTCGGGCGTGGCGACTTCTCCGGTCGTACCGGCGAGACACTGCTGCTCACCGACGTACCCGGAATCGCAGCCTCGCGCGCGCTCCTGACCGGCCTCGGCACACGGAAGAACTTCGGTCGGAAGGTGTGGCGACGCGCCCTCGGCACTGCCATCACGGCGGTCCTGCGTACCCGAATTGCAAGCATTGCGGTCGCGGTCGAGCGGCCCCCGGGTAAGGAGCTGGACGACTACTATTTTGGGCGTGCAGTGGCTGAGATCGTGGGCAACTCGCTCTACCGCGTCAACGACCTGAAAACCGCCAAGAAGCCCAAGACCCCTGTGCTGCAGAAGGTGCTGGCCGGCCCCGTAAAGAAATCAGGGATCGAGGCGGCCGAACGGGGCCTCGAGCACGGAGAAGCGATTGCCGCGGCCGCCGCTTTGCAGCGCGACCTGGCCAACCTGCCGCCGAACATCTGCACGCCGACCTACCTGGGCGAGCAGGCCAAGGCGCTGGGCAAGCAGCACACCTCACTGCGTGTTCAGGTGCTCGATGAGCCGGCCATCAAGAAGGAAAAGATGGGTTGCCTGCTGGCGGTCTCCCAGGGCAGCGAGCAGCCACCGCGCTTCATTGTGATCGAGCACAAGCCCGCCAAGGCAGACAACGCTCCAGTGGTTCTCGTGGGCAAGGGCGTGACCTTTGATACGGGTGGCATCTCGCTGAAAGATCCACCCAACATGGATGAGATGAAATTCGACATGAGCGGCTCGGCAGCCGTGCTGGCGTCGATGTCGCTGGTCGCTCGGCTGAAGCTGCCTCTGCGCGTGATCGGGCTCATTGCGGCTGTTGAAAACATGCCGAGTGGGAGCGCGGTGAAGCCGGGGGACATTGCCACCAGTGCGGCAGGCCTCACGGTGGAGATTTTGAACACGGACGCCGAAGGGCGGCTGATTCTTTGTGACGCACTCCACTATGCGCGCCGATTCGAACCAGACGCCGTTGTGGATATTGCGACTTTGACCGGCGCTTGCGTGGTGGCCCTTGGGCATCATCACTCGGGCTGCATCGGCAACGACCAGGAACTGGTCGATGAGCTCGTGGAGGCCGGCGTACGTGCCGATGACCGTGCGTGGCAGTTGCCGCTGACGGAGGAGTACGCCGATCAGTTGAAGAGCAACTTCGCGGATTTCGCGAATGTCGGCGGCCGTGACGGCGGTGCCATCACAGCCTCGGCATTCCTGGCCAAGTTCACCCAGGGGCTCAAATGGGCGCATCTCGACGTCGCAGGGACCGCTTATCAGGGCGGTGCGCAGAAAGGCAGCACGGGCCGGCCCACGCCGTTGCTCGCGGACTTTCTCATCCATCGCGCCGGCCGCTGACGAGGAACGGCGTCAGTCATGCAAGACAGCGCCGGCACGTCCGATTCTGCCGCCTCGAGCGGCGGAAGCTCATTGCAGCCCGCCTCATCCGGCGCTGAGGCCGACGTACTGCGGGTCGATTTCTACGTCCTTCAGGAGGCCTCATCCGCAGGCCGCCTGAAACTCGCCTGCCGATTGGCTGAAAAGGCTTATCTGGCTTCGCAGGTGGCGCTCGTATGGCACACCGATCCGCGCGAGCTGAAAGAGCTCGATGAGCTCCTGTGGACGTTCATGGACGGTAGTTTCGTGCCCCACGAGATGATCGCTCCCGGCGCATCGATCGAAGACACGCCGGTGCTGCTGAGCTCGGGAACTCTTCCGCCGCGGACGGTCGATATCATTATCAATCTGGCTCCTGAAGTGCCTGCTTGCCTGGGACAGACGCGACGCGTTGCGGAGATCATCGACGGGGACGATTCCCGCCGGCGTGCAGGCCGGGCGCGGTTCAAAGCGTATCGAGACCTGGGTATCCAACCAGCCTCCCACAACGTCCAGGGATAGCCCCCGCGCTAATTTTATGGGCGAAAATCGCAAGCGATTTTCGCAGAATCAACGGCGGTGCCTCATGCGGCGGCCGGCAGGTAGCGTCAAGGGGTGCTCGCCCCGTCCGCTATAATCGCCTGATGGAAAAAACCTACGCGCCGACTGAAATCGAGCGGCGAATCTACGAACGTTGGGAATCGAATAATTGGTTCGCCCCCCAGGGTGACGGCCCGGCCTACTCCATCGTAATACCGCCACCGAACGTGACGGGCACGCTGCACCTCGGGCACGCGTTTCAGCAGACCCTCATGGACGCGCTTACGCGCTACCACCGCATGCGCGGCGACGCCACACTTTGGCAGCCCGGTACCGACCATGCGGGCATCGCAACGCAGATGGTCGTCGAGCGCCAACTCAACGCTGAAGGCAAGAAGGGGAGCGATCTCGGTCGCGACGCGTTCATCGAACGCGTCTGGAAGTGGAAAGAACAATCCGGCGGCACCATGGCCTCGCAAATGCGTCGCCTGGGCGATTCGCTGGACTGGTCCCGTGACGCATTCACGATGGATCCGGCTCGCTCCGCCGCGGTCACGGAAGTGTTTGTCCGTCTGTATGAGGAAGGACTGATCTATCGCGGCAAAAAGTTGGTCAACTGGGATCCCGTGCTGCTGAGCGCACTGTCCGATCTCGAAGTGATCAATGAGCCGGAAGAAGGTCAACTCTGGCATCTGCGGTATCCACTGGAGGATGGCTCAGCCCATCTCGTTGTGGCCACGACCCGCCCCGAGACGATGTTCGGCGACACAGCCGTCGCGGTTCATCCTGACGATGAGCGCTACAAGGATCTCGTGGGGAAGAAGATCCGTCTGCCGCTGTCCGAGCGCCTGATTCCCGTCATCGCGGATTCCTACGTGGACCGTGAGTTCGGCTCCGGCGCGGTCAAGATCACTCCCGCCCATGACTTCAACGACTTTGAAGTGGGTGCCCGCCACAGCCTGCCGGTGTTGAATGTCTTCACGCCCTCTGCGGTTCTCAACGAGAGCGTGCCGGCCGGGTACCAGGGTCTGGACCGCTTTGCCGCGCGCAAGCGTGTGATTGCGGATCTGGAAGCCGCCGGCCTGATCGAAAAGATCGAGAAGCACCAGTTGAGCGTGCCGCGCGGCGAGCGCACCAACGCCGTGTTGGAACCCTACCTGACAGACCAGTGGTACGTGAACATCGCGCCACTGGCAGCGCCTGCTTTGGCCGCCGTAGAGGAAGGCCGCACGCGCTTCATACCCGAAAGCTGGACCAAGACCTATTACGAATGGATGCGCAACATCAAGGACTGGTGTGTCAGTCGCCAGATCTGGTGGGGCCATCGCATCCCTGCGTGGTACGACACGCAAGGCAATGTCTATGTTGGACGCAGTGAAGCGGAGGTCCGCAAAAAGCATCCAGGCCTGACCGCGCTCAAACAGGAGACCGACGTCCTCGACACGTGGTTCTCCTCCGCGTTGTGGCCGTTCTCGACGCTGGGCTGGCCGGAAAAGACGCCGGAGCTCGCCAGGTTCTATCCCACGAACGTCCTCGTCACCGGCTTCGACATCATCTTCTTCTGGGTCGCCCGCATGATGATGATGGGTTTGAAGTTCATGGGCGATGTGCCGTTCCGGGATGTCTACATCACCGGGCTCATCCGCGATGAGCACGGCGACAAGATGTCGAAGTCCAAGGGCAATGTCATCGACCCGCTCGATATCGTGGATGGCATCGGGCTGGAGGACCTCGTGGCCAAGCGCACGAGCGGCATGATGCAGCCCAAGCTGGCCGCTGCGATCGAGAAATCAACCCGGACTCAGTTTCCCGAAGGCATCGCCGCGCACGGAACAGACGCGTTGCGCTTCACGCTGGCAGCGATCGCGTCTCCATCACGCGACCTGCGCTTCGACCTGGGTCGTGTGGGCGGCTATCGCAACTTCTGCAACAAGTTGTGGAACTCGGCCCGCTTCGTGGCGCTGTCAGTGGGCGATGCGGTTGCCACCGATGCGGGACCGGTCGAGTACTCGATGGCCGATCAGTGGATCCGCTCGCGCTTCGGGCAGACCATCGTGGCTGTCGACAACGCCTTGCGCGACTATCGATTCGATTTCGCGGCCACCGCGCTGTATGAATTCACCTGGTACGTGTTCTGCGACTGGTATGTCGAGTTCACCAAGCCAGTGTTGCAATCCGAAAGCGTCTCGGCCGAGCTCAAACGCGGCGCCCGCAAGACGCTGGTTGAGATTCTCGAAGCGCTGCAACGCGCGTTGCATCCATTGATGCCTTTCATCACGGAGGAGATCTGGCAAGGTGTTGCCGCACTTGCGGGCCGCTCGGGTCCCACGGTGATGCTGGCGAGCTACCCGGTTGCGGCGGACTACCCTCTCGATGCGGTGGCTGAGAAGGAAATCGCCTGGGTTCAGGCAGTTGTCCTCGGTGTGCGACAGATCCGCAGTGAGATGAACATCAAGCCTGCGAAGCTCATTCCGATTCTGCTGCGCAATGCCTCAGCCCAGGACCAGGAGTATGCCGGGCGGCACCGGGCCTCCCTGGAGAAGCTCGCGAGCCTGGAAAGCATCACAGTGCTGCCCGAGGGAACCCACCCACCGGAGTCGGCAATTGCGCTGGTCGGCGAGCTGTCGGTCCTCGTGCCCATGGCAGGGCTCATTGACGCAGCCGCGGAGGCTGAGCGACTGGGCAAGCAGCTCGCGAAGGCCCAAAAGGACCTCGCGATTACGCAGAAGAAGCTGGCCAACGAGAACTTCGTACGCAATGCCCCACCGGAAGTGGTCGAGCAGGAGCGGACCCGCATCGCTGATCTGGAGCGCACTGTGACTAACCTCACGGCGCAACTGGAACGGGTGCGGCGATTATTCGAGCCATGAATGCAGCCGCCGCGCTAGATACCGACTCCGCGGCATTGCATCGCGCGGTCAACGCGCTCGAGACCATCATCCTCGGCAAGCCCACTCAGGTGCGGCTGTGCGTTGCCTGTCTCCTGGCCCGTGGCCACCTGCTGATTGAGGACGTCCCCGGTGTCGGCAAGACGACGCTGGCCCATGCGCTCGCGCACGTACTGGGGCTCGCCTGGCAGCGCGTTCAGTTCACGAGCGACCTGCTGCCGGCGGACATCATCGGCGTGTCCATTTTCGATCGCGCCAGCCAGCAGTTTCATTTTCGGCAGGGCCCGATCTTCACCCAGTTGCTGCTGGCGGATGAAGTCAACCGGGCCAGCCCCCGCACCCAGAGCGCACTTCTCGAAGCGATGGAAGAGCGCCAGATCAGCGCCGACACAACCACTCATCCGCTGCCCGAGCCGTTCTTCGTGGTTGCTACACAGAACCCCCACGAGCAGCTCGGCACGTTCGCCCTGCCTGAATCACAACTCGACCGCTTTCTCATGCGCGTCACGTTGGGTTATCCGGATTCGGCGCACGAGCGCGAGTTGCTGCGCAATGGTGAGCGGCGCGAGATGCTGCCGGGGATCGCTGCTGCCCTGACGCCCGATGTCGTAATCCGGATTCAGCAGCATGTACGCTCGGTGTACGTGTCAGATGCAGTGTTGGATTACGCACAGGCATTGATTACGCGCACGCGCGAACGGATGGACCTGAAGCTCGGTCTCTCGCCGCGCGCCGGACAAGGACTCATTCGCGCAGCCCAGGCATGGAGCTACATTGCCAGGCGATCGGCCGTTCTGCCGGAAGACATTCAGGCGGTGCTTCCCGCCGTGGTCTCGCACCGCATCGAGCGTCGCGAGCCTTCGGCACACGACGATGGCAATTCGCTGGCGGATGAGTTGATCAAAGCAGTACCCGTACCCGTGTAATGCGCGCGGCGTTGCGCAAGCGGATCGCAGCGATGATCCGGAAACGGCAGGGTGAAGACTCCCTCCCGCTGACCCTCGCACGCAGAAGACTGTACATCCTGCCGACCCGCACCGGCCTCAGCTTCGGGCTGTTGTTGCTCCTGATGTTGGTGGCCGGACTCAACTACGCCAACAGCCTCGCGCTGTTTCTGACTTTCCTGCTGACCGGGTTCACCCTGGTCACCATGCATCACTGCCACCGCAACCTGTTGGGTGCGCAGCTGGTCGCGGCGAACGCTCCGCCCACTTTTGCCCAACGGGACGGCACCCTGAGCCTGACTTTTGAGAATGCTTCGACGAACGCCCGCTACCAGATCGCCGCGGCAGTCGGCGATGCGCAGACGATCCCGGCCGATGTGCCTGCCAACGGCTTCGGGCGAGTTGACGTACCCGTGCCGGCACTCAAGCGAGGAATCGTGCACATCGACCGGCTGCACCTGGTCACGACACACCCGTTTGGACTGTTTCGTGCGTGGACCTGGGTGCATGCGCCCATTGAAATGCTCGTGTATCCCAGACCGCATGGCCTGCTGCCCATGCCGGCTGACTTCGGCAACAAGTCAGGTGAGCGATCGCTGACTCATGCGGGCGCCGATGAGTGGCTCGGCTTACGGCCCTTCCGCGATGGTGACTCGCCTCGGCAGGTCGACTGGAAAGCGTACGCGCGGGATGCGCCCCTGCTGGTGAAGGAATACAGCGCTATGGGGGCGGAGATGAGGATTTTTGATCTCACCCACGTTGGTGGTTTGGGGTTGGAGGCGCAACTCGAACAGTTGTCGCGATGGGTGGTGGATGCGGAGGCCAACGGGGAGCGGTATGGATTGAAGCTGCCTGGCCGGTTTATCAAACCGGCTCATGGGCCGGAGCACCGCCACCAGTGCCTGACGGCGCTTGCGCTGGTTGGGCAAGAGGAGGCTGCAGGTGACGCCTGAGGCGACTGCTCGGTGGCGCGAGCGTTGGACGTGGCGCAGGCGTCCGCAAGTGGACGGCTCGCGGCGCGGCCTCGAATGGGCGTCCGTCGCATTCATCGCCGGCCTGTTGCTCAACGTCGACCGCATTCCCGTCTGGACACCCATCGCCGCGCTGATCTTCGTTGGCTGGCGCCTGATGGCTGCCTCCCGCGCCCTGAAGCTCCCTCAGACTCCATTGCGCAGCTTCCTGGCACTCGCGCTGGTCGCAGGAGTGCTGGTCCGGTTTCATACCCTCAACGGCCTGAGCGCAGGCACCGCCCTCCTCGTCCTCATGGGCGGCGTGAAGCTGTTGGAAACACGCACCCAACGCGATCAATTCATCGTCGTTGGAGCCGCAGTGTTCCTGCTGCTGGCCGCCTGTCTGGATCGCCAGAATCTCATGCGAGCACCGTTTTACCTCCTGCAGGCGTGGCTCTGTTGTGCCGCATTGGCGGTAGTCGGATACACGCCAAGCAGTTCCCCAACCGCGACGCGCGTGAGCTTCGACAATCGGGCAGCCATGGTGCTTGCCGCCCGCACCCTCGTATTCTCGCTCCCCCTCGCGATCATGTTGTTTCTCTTCTTCCCGCGGCTGCCCGGTGCCTTCTGGGCCATCCCCCGCACCGACCAGGCCCGAACCGGCCTGAGCGATACCATGAGCCCGGGGAGCATCTCGGAGCTCACCACCTCATACGACGTGGTCTTCCGCGCCCACTTCGAAGGCGCTCCGCCGCCCCCGCAGGAACGTTACTGGCGCGGCCCCGTCCTGCACGAGTTTGACGGCTACACATGGAGGCGAACCACCAGCAGTCTCGCTCGAATCGAACCGCTCCAATACCTCGGACCGGAATACCACTATCGCGTCGCGCTGGAGCCCAGCTCACAACGCTGGTGGTTCTCTCTGGATACAGTTGTAGGATCACCCGGCCCCAAGGCGTTTCTCACCTACGACTACCAGTTGGTCTCAGCCGAGCCCGTTTCCGAGACAACCAACTACTCGCTCGTATCCCACACGACCACGCGCGCGACCGTCGCGCTCTCTGATCAATCACGCCGCTACGACACGCGATTACCCAAAGATCGCAATCCGAAGTCGCGCGAGCTGGCGTTGCAGATACGAGCCAGGGAGCCATCCGATGCGGCGTTCGTCGCGGCAGTGCTCAATTATTTCCGGACCCAGGGCTTTCAGTACACCTTGACCCCGCCGAAGCTGGGGTTCAACTCAGTGGACGATTTTGTATTCAACACGCGGCTGGGGTTCTGCGGCCACTATGCCTCCGCGTTCGTGTCGATGATGCGCGCAGCGGGCGTACCTGCTCGTGTCGTAACGGGGTACCTGGGTGGAGAGTGGAACCCTATCGGCCGCTACTTCATTGTAAGGCAGTCAGACGCCCATTCCTGGGCCGAAGTATGGATCGAAGGCCAGGGTTGGACGCGCATCGATCCAACCGCCGTTGTCGAGCCGGACCGGTTGAACCGGGGCATTCTCGACCTGCTGCCGAATGCAGTCTCGGCGCCCGCGCGGTTTGTATATTCACAACACTGGCTGAGCTCGTTGTTGCAGCGCTGGGATGCGGTCAACACCTGGTGGGATGATCGGGTGGTGAAGTTCAATTATGACGATCAGTTGCGGCTGCTCGAGCGCCTGGGGTTCTCTTCGCCGGGGGCGCAACAGCTCGGGTGGGCATTCGGCGCCGGGCTGCTGGGCTGGCTTTTGTGGATCGCGTGGCACGTGGGGCGCAGTGGCCCGCACCTTCGTCCCGACCGTTTGGCACGGGCCTACACGGCCTTGTGCAAGAAGTTGGATCGCGCCGGCGTGACACGGCAGCCCCATCAAGGGCCGCTGGCGTTTGCCGGCGATGTTTTGCAGCGGCGACCGGATCTCGATGCTGTGCAATCGCTGCTGGAGCGCTACAGCGAATTACGCTACGGCCGGCCCGAACCATCCAGGGACGTGAGCGTGCGCGAATTCGAGCGCGCCGTCAGACACCTTTCGGTAACCGCACGCGCATGAGAAACACCGCACCGATCACAAACAGAATGGTGATCGAAAGAATGGCGAGCCGCGAGTCGTGAGTCGTCAGAGCCACGACACCCGTCAGGGTCGGGCCCAGAATGGCGGCCGCTTTGCCCATCAGGTTGTAGAACCCGAAAAATTCGCCCGCTCGACCCGGTGGCACGAGGCGTCCGAACAGAGATCGTGACAACGACTGCACACCGCCCTGGACCAGGCCGATGATGATGGCCATCACCATGAACTGGGTTTCGGTGCGGAGGAAGTAGGCGTAGCACGCTATCGCGGCATAGACGGCAATGCCGAGCAGGATGCCCGCGCGGGGGCCGATCTTTTGACCCAGCCAGCCAAATCCCAACGCGGCCGGGAAACCGACGAACTGCACGGTGAGCAGTGCGGTGATCAGGCTTTCCTGCTTCAGGCCGAGCGACAGGCCGTAGTCGACGGCCATTTTTATGATGGTGTTGACGCCGTCGATGTAGAACCAATACGCCAACAGGAACATCAGGAGCGTCTTGTCGCTTTTGAGGTGGCGCAGGGTGCTGACCAGCTCCGCCGCTCCGGCTTTGATCGCAGCTCCTGCTGGAAGAGCTGGAGCATCAGAGCGCTCTTTGACAAACAGCACGGTAAACAGAGTGAAGCCGGCCCACCAGATTCCCACGCTGAGGAACGACCAGCGAATGGCTGCGGCCTTGTCGGGCAGGCCGAACAGGTCGGGCTTCAACACCATGGCGACGTTGAGGGCAAACAGGAGTCCGCCACCCAGGTAGCCGAGCGCATAACCGTAACCTGACACGAGATCGTACTCGCGCTCTTCGGAGACATCCGTCAGGAGTGAATCGTAGAACTGGTTGCCGCCCCAGAAGCCGAGCGATGCCAGGATGTAGAGGATGCTGGCCGTGAGCCAATCGCCCTTGGCGACGAAGAACAGGCCGGCCGTCATGGCCGCACCCAGGACGGTGAACAGCCCCAGCAGCCTGACCCGCGCCCTGCCCTTGTCCGCGATGGCGCCGATCAGTGGCGCCACCAGCGCCACAATCAAGCTCGCGATCCCGTTGGCCAGACCCAGCCGAAAGGTGCTTTCCGTGGCCGGCACCCCGGCGTTCCAGAAGTTCTTGAAGAAAAGCGGAAAGAACCCGGCCATGACAGTACAGGCGAACGCCGAGTTCGCCCAGTCATACATAGCCCACCCAAACACCGGCCGGCGGGTCAACACACGCTTAGCGCGTGTAGTCACCGCCGCCGTGGTATTCATGCTGGCCGTCCTTGGTCGCGGCGTCGTGGCCGCGGGGTATCCGCGCCGGCGGCCACGATCACTTCGCGTACTCGCGCGTTTCGTGGAACGTGATGTCCGGCCAGCGCTCCTGCGTCAACTGCAAGTTGACTCGCGACGGCGCCAGATACACCAGCGCCCCACTATGATCCAACGCCAGATGGTCATACGCCTTGGCCCGAAACTCCTCGAGTTTCTGCTCATTGCTCGCCGTTATCCAACGCGCCGTGTGCACATTGATGTTATCAAACACACACTGCACGCTGTACTCATCCTGCAACCGAAACGCCACCACCTCAAACTGCAGCTGCCCCACCGCCCCCAGGATCATGTCATTGTTGCGCAGAGGCTTGAACAACTGTGTGGCCCCCTCCTCGCACAACTGCGACAACCCCTTGCTCAAGGCCTTCATCTTCAGCGGATCCTTGAGCACCGCACGCCGGAACAACTCCGGCGCGAAATTGGGCACACCGGTGAACGTCAACTTCTCCCCATCGGTGAACGTATCACCAATGTTGATCGTGCCATGGTTGTGGAGCCCGATAATGTCCCCGGCAAACGCCTCCTCCGCCGCAGCACGATCCGCTGCCATAAACGTCAGCGCATCCGCCACGCGAACTTCCTTAGCCAACCGCGTGTGATACATCCGCATACCACGCGAGTACTTCCCCGAGCACAACCGCATGAACGCGATCCGGTCGCGATGCATCGGATCCATGTTGGCCTGAATCTTGAACACAAACCCGGTCAGGTGATCCTCCTGAGGTTCCACCGTACGCTCGCGCGCCGTACGCGGCAGCGGCCCCGGCGCATGAGTCGTGAACGAAGCCAACAGCTCCTCGACACCGAAATTATTGACTGCCGATCCAAAGAACACCGGCGTCTGCTTGCCGGCTCGGTAGTCTTGCAGACTGAAGCTCTCAGTCGCGCCCTTGACGAGCTCGATCTCGTCATCAAACGCCTGCGCCATGTCACCAAGAAACTCGCGCGCTTCCGGGCTGTGCAAACCATCGATCGTCAGGTTCTCGCCGACCCGACCCTTCGCTCCGGCCTCGTAGGCATAGATCCGATCTTCGAGCAGGTGATAAATGCCGCGCAGCTCGCGGCCCATGCCAATGGGCCACGTGACCGGCGTGGTGCGGATCTTCAGCACTTGCTCGATCTCGTCGAGCAATTCAATCGGCGCCCGGCCGTCGCGGTCCAACTTATTGATGAAGGTCATGATCGGCGTGTCCCGCAGCCGGCAAACCTCCATCAGCTTGATGGTCCGTTCCTCAACGCCCTTGGCACAGTCGATGACCATCAGGGCGGAGTCGACCGCAGTCAGCGTCCTGTACGTATCCTCGGAGAAGTCTTCGTGACCCGGCGTGTCCAGCAGGTTGACGATGCAATCCCCATACGGGAACTGCATAACCGAGGACGTAACGGAGATTCCGCGCTGCTGCTCCAGCCGCATCCAGTCCGAAGTCGCGTGCCGCGCCGCCTTGCGTCCCTTGACGCTGCCGGCCATCTGAATCGCCCCCCCGAACAGCAGCAGCTTCTCGGTCAGGGTGGTCTTGCCGGCGTCCGGGTGGGAGATGATCGCAAAAGTGCGTCTTTTGCTGATCTCTCCAGTACTTGCATCACTCAAAATTGCGTCTCATCGAGCCAGATAAAAGATAATTTTACACCCCGGCGCAGGAACTAATTTGCATTTTTCCGCATCTTATATTGCCAAAAGGCAAATAACCTGCCATTTTTTCGCACGTTATGGAGTTGGATATTCACCTGAATGGGGCCTGGGTTCCTTGCGCCGTAGTCGAGCTCTTGCATGGGAGCCCCGGTACGCGGCACGGGCACGTGCGCCTCAAATACGAAGCCGACTATGCCGCTCAGCATCTGAGAGCCACAGACTACAGGGCGCTGACTGTGCGTGCTCCCGTAGATTTCAGTGATCGGACGCTCTCTCATTGGCCCTCCTTCCTCATCGACCTTTTGCCTCAGGGTGCGGCGCGGCGTCGCATAGAAAGTATCGTCACCGCGGAGCTCGATGAATGGGGCCTACTTCTGCGCGGCGCAATCAATCCAGTGGGGAATTTGCGTGTACGTCCGGCTCAAGAGCCCGTGCAGCACCTTCACACCGGGTTCAGGTTGGAGGAGATGGCTGCGAGGGGTGATGCGTTTGTGGACTATGCACACCAACTAGGGGCGACAGTCGCGGGGGCCACCGACACTCAGGGCGACGCGCCTAAGTTTTGGGTGGTTCAAGACGAGGCAGGAGGATGGCATCCGGACAGCGGTTCCCTTGGCTTTCCGGTGCGTAGATACGCGCTGCTCAAGTTTCCTGTGCCTGAAGCAGGCGCAAACAGCGAGCTGATCCTCCGGCATGAAGCCGCATACCAACGGGTCGCGCAACGACTGGGCTTGAGAGTCACTCCGGCACTTCCGGAATTCACAAATGGCGCCCTGCTGATTCCCAGGTTCGATCGCCGATATGCGCACGGCCAGGAGGTGAGACTGGGCGTCGAGAGTCTTTACTCTGCTACGGGTGTCATCGACTCTGCAGCCACCCCACTTGGACATCATGATGCGCTGATTGCATTGTCGCGCTGCTTGACTGATTTCGATGTCGAGGTGGTCGAGTATATGAAGCGGGATCTGCTGAACATCGCGATTGGAAATCGTGACAACCACGGACGCAACACGGCCGTGTTGAAAGAAACAGATGGAAAGATGCTCCTGGCTCCGCTCTATGACCTCGGTCCCGCCTTCCTCGATGCACGCAACATCATACGGGTCATGAGATGGGACGGAGAACGACCCGAGGGCAGGGATTGGAACCGGATACTCGAGAATCTGGCGACCCGGTTTGAGGAAAATGGTGTGCAGATGAGCACCTGGCGAGAGTTGATCGCTGCAATGCGAGCTTTTGCCGACGAGTTGGAGCAGTTGCCCGATGTGATGGCGGATTGTGGGGTTGACCAACCCGTAATCGCGCGGCGAGCCACCGATATCCAGCAGTTGCGGGACGAGTTGCGGGCTATACGGGTTTCTCAGTGAAACGTGTTCACCGGAATTTGAGCCGCGATGAGGTGGAGAAGTTGCGTGAGCGACTCACCGCGCTCGTGCCGATCGAGAGCGCGGGTATCCCTGAGCTGCTGCGGATGATGAGACTGATTGCGCGCAAGTCTCAGGCTGAATACGCGCACATGTGCGGCGTCGCGCCCAGGGTACTTGCGAATATTGAAGGCGGAGTGGGTAGTCCGACGGTGGAGACGTTAGGCAAGCTGTTGAGGCCGTTTGGATATCGAGTGGGTGTGGTGATGGACGCCGACCGGGAATTCTAGTGGACGCGGGCTCGGCGACCAACGTCGCCGAGCCCCAGAGCGACCTCAACGCTTGATGTTGAGGAGATTTACCTCGCTGGCACCATTCTTGTTGTCCTGAGTCACGATCATCACTCCCCTGGCGGGGGTAAGCGCGAACTCCGTGGGATTGACAGTGATCGTCTCCCCGATCGCCTGATTCGGGTTGACAACGTCAAACGCTCCCGTGCTGACCGAGCTGTTGAGCGCATTGAACGACGCTGACTGATCGAACGTGTCCGTGTTGCTGCTCAGCAGATCGAACGACACTACGTTGTACGTGAAGCGCGGATTGGTAGAAGAAATCCCAATGTCAGCCAGGTTGGCGGGAAGCACAATCGTGCTGGCATCCGTCGGTGCGGTCGCGAGATAACGCACGATGAATTGGTTTGCCTTGACGTTGAAGACAAACGAACCCATCTGTCCGTTCCTCGCGCCGGTCAGGACCAGTCCTACGTCACCGTTGAAGACGACATAGTCAGGTACACCGTCGCCGTCCACATCCATCTGGACATCAAACTCCTCCTGCTCCGGCGTCGACCATCCCTTGTAGGTATTGACCGCGAAGGCAAGGACGCCCGGGAAACTTTGGACACCGGCCGCATGCAGGTCCAATCTGCCATCCACCCCGTCCTTCTTCTGATCCTCGAGCCCCCACGCATAGAAGTCCGCACTGGCCGGAATCGGGCTGTTGCGGTTCGTGAGCGACACAACACCCTGCGTGTCCTTTGCTTTGATGGCGATTTTCGCATCCACGTTCGAAGTAACACGCGGGACCAGATAGTAAGGCACGCGCAATGTGTATCCATGATTGGATGCAGCTGTGGTGGGCGTAAGCGTGATGAGCCCGGCCACTTCGCGCATTGCCGAGGAGTCACCTGCCGTTGCAACAGGCACCGTCAGTGTTACATCAAACGTGCTCTGGCCCCGGGCTGGCACGGTGAGCGTGGATCTGCCGAGAGAAAGTGTATGGGCTGAGCCCTTCTTCTGTGCAACCGACACGTTGAACGAAACAGGAGTTGCCCCGTCATTCTTCACGTGAATCGTGCCTGACTTCGAGAAGTCCGACGAGAATTCCTGCATCTGGAAGTTCAGCGTCGTCTCATCGTTGTCAGCGAAAGCAATCGCCTGCGTACCGACGGCACTCGCGGCATTGACCACCCCGGTGCCCGCCCGGCTTTCACGATAGTCGGAGATCGTAGACGGATCGCCGCTGTTGATGATTGCCGACTTGATGGCATTCGGCTTCCACTTCGGATGGGCCTGAATGGTCAGAGCCGCCACACCCGTGATGTGCGGAGTTGCCATCGATGTGCCCGAGTCGATCAGTGTTCCAGTCCCCGTTCCCATTCCCGCCGAAACGACGTTCGTCCCGGGCGCAGTGATGTCCGGCTTGAGGCGCGAGTCAGGCGTACGTGGACCAGCAGAGCTGAAGGAGGCCATCCCCGTGACAATGGGAGTGCCCTCGGCCAGGCTGACCGTGGCTCCATTCGCCAGTGCCAGGTTGTTGCCGTCCGAGTTCGCGGTGTTCGCCAGTCCCTTGACACCAAAGAATGGAATGGTGACGGTGTATTGCTCACCGGTGTCCGGATTCGAAGTGATTGGACCCTCGAACGGAGGAAGGCTCGTGGAGTTGTTGATCATCACCACGGCCGCAGCTCCCGCTTTTTGGCCGAAGACAGCACGTGCCACACGCGCACAAGTGCCACGTTGAGTGACCACGAGCTTGCCGACGACGTTCGCGGCGAGATACTCATTTGGATCACAGCCGAGGCTGACTCCGCCGGGCAGGGCGGCGTTCTTCAGCACTACGACCTGCAAAGTCTGGGGAGATGACCAGGTGGCATCGTTGGCATTCAGGGCCGTCATGGTCGCCCCTGTCGACAGACTGAAATTTGCAGTACGGTCAGAGGCCTCTCGTGCACTGGCAGCGACCGCGATTCCCTTCACGCTCGCGCCCGGGGAGCCGAGCACATAAGGGATATCCCCCGCATTGCCCGCAGCCGAAACAACCACCAGACCCGCCTTGACAGCCGCATCGGCGGCCAGAGCGTCGTCAGATACACCAGTGGCGAAATCCGACCCCAACGACATGTTGATCACATCCATGTCATTGTCGACTGCCCACTCAATCGCCTGAGTGACGACGTCGGTAGACCCCGCACACCCGAACACACGGATCGAGTAAAGATCGGCCAGGGGAGCGACACCAGGGCCCACTCCAAACGAGTTGTTCTGGTAGGTCAGCTGGTTGTAAGGGCCATGGAACGTGGATCCGTCCGCCAGAACTCCGAACCCGGTAGCGGTTCCGGCAACGTGCGTACCGTGAGAGTTGCAATCCAACGGGTTGTTGTCCGGATGGGGAATCGGTTGATAGTCGGGCGAGGTGTTATCGGCGTTGTAATCATCGCCTACCAGGTCAATGCCGCCCTTCACCTTGGGTGCATTGGGGCCGATCAGACTGGGGTCGGGGCTTGCTGTATCCGTCGCGAGTGCCGCGTTGTAGGCCGCCACCGTGCCGGGTCCGCCAAAATCGGCGTGCGTATAGTCGATGCCGGTGTCGATGATGCCGATCTTGATGCCTTCGCCGTGGACTCCCGCCGCCCCGGACCATGCGATAGGCGCTTGGATACGCGGTACGGTCACGACGTTGAGTGGCTTGTGGACGCCAACCCGGACCACATCGACTACACCCGGAATCCTCTTGAGCGAAGCCAACTGATTACGTGGGATTTTGACTCTGATTCCATTCAACGCGCTCTGATAGGCACCGGTAACTTGACCACCCAGCCCCTCGATCTGGGCACGCGTGGCCGCCTGTTCCGCGGCGCGCGCCGCCTTGACTGTTTTCTTTTCATCTCGGGTCAGTCGACGGCCCGCGGCCGCCTGCTCATCGGCGACCGATGCTCCCGGCAGGATTACTACAACATTGACCGGTGTTCGATCTATCGACGCAGGTAAAAAGTTCGAGCGGAAGGGCCCGCTGAATCCGGTTGGTTGAAACTTGCTCGCGGGAGCCGCTCCCGCCTCGAGTGCCGAGCTGGCCAGAAATACGCCGAGCAAAGCCCAGCCCAGTCTGCAACGGGTGTCCTTCATGCTTCCTCCCCAGAATTTTTGTTGACTCAGTGCCGTTCGTGTTGTTCGGAGTCCGACAGATGAGGGACAGAAGGATAGAAGCTTACAATTCGTTTAGCTAGCACGACGAAAGTAGAGAAAGCTCGGTGATTTTACAGATGCGTGCTGCACTGCAACCAGGTTGATCCGACATACCTGACTCGGACACCGGAGTTTCCGTATGGGCGCTGCCAGCTAATTTTTCAGCGGCGTCCTCGGACTTCGCGCTCGTGTCTTGCGCAACTTTGGTTGCGCGGGAAACAGGTTATCCACGACAAAGTCGACGAACGCGCGCAGTTTTGGCGGCATGTAGCGACTCGACGGCCACAGAACATGGAAGGCGCCGGAGTGTTGAACGTAGTCATCCAACACTGTACACAACCGTCCTGCTTCGAGTTGGCGCTGCACAGCGAACTGCGGCAGACAGGCGATTCCGAGTCCCTGCTCCGTCAGGCAGATGAGCGGCTCGATGGTATTGACGATGGCGGCGGCCGGCCCCATGACCTCGATGTCCTTGCCGTGGCGTCGCAACGGCCAGCGCTCGAACTTGCCGCTGTTTGCAAACCGATGATGCAGGCACGAATGCTTCAGCAGATCTTCGGGTACACGCGGTACGCCGCGGCGCTCGAGATAAGCCGGTGAGGCAATCAGCCTGAGATGGTATTCGCCGAGCCGACGCCCCACGAGGCGCGTATCGCGTGCGCCGCCGGAGCGGATGACTGCATCGAAGCCCTCGTCAATGACATCAACCAGCCGATCGGTGAATTCAACATCGAGCTGCACCTCGGGGTAGGCTTTCATGAACCCGCCGATCGTCGGCATCATCAACATACCGGCGATGGGCAGACTCACACGCAGCTTGCCACGCGGTCCCTGGCTGACGTTCGTGACGTCCTGCTCGATCCCGTCGACTTCATTCAAAATGCGCCGACAGCGCTCGAGACACAGGGTCCCCTCCGGTGTCAGTGCGATGCTGCGTGTCGAGCGGTGAAACAAGCGCACTCTGAGTTGCTCTTCGAGCCTCGCGATCGCTTTGCCGACCGCCGACGCGGAGATACCCAGTTGAGTGCCCGCAGCTGCGAAACTGCGGGCGTCGGCGGCATGTACGAAGACTTTCAGACTGCCAATACTGTCCATTGTCGTGCTCCGATTCAGGACTCTAGCGTCCGGAGTGTCCGGAACTATAGCCGGATTCTCCCGTCCTGCGTACGTGGCCTATTCTCGTTCCATGGACAACATCCTGTATCGCTACTCGCCGATCGACGACCGCCCGACATTGACCTGGCCCAACGGTGCGCGCATCGCGTTCTATGTTGGACTGAATATTGAGCACTTTGAAGTCGATGCGCCGTCGACCAGTCTCGTCGCGGCCACCGCGCATCTGAAGCCGGATCCGCTCAACTATGGGTGGCGTGACTATGGGCCGCGGGTGGGATTCTGGCGCGTGCTGGAGACTTTGGATCAGTACGGTGTTCGCGCCTCCGCGCTGTTGAATTCAGATGTGGTCCGGCACTACCCGCAAATCATCGAGGCGGGCCGCAGACGCAAATGGGCCTGGGTTGCGCATGGCAGGACCAACTCCGAGCTGCACACGGAATTGCCGCCCCCAGCGGAGCGGGCCGCGCTCACGGAGATTGTCAACACCATTGCGGCCGCGACCGGCGAGCGACCCCGCGGGTGGATGGGCCCGGGCCTGTCCGAGACTTTCGAGACGCCGCAGATCCTGAGCGAGCTGGGACTGAAGTATGTGCTCGACTGGTGCGCTGATGATCAGCCGTTCGCATTGAATGTGCCGGGGATGATCTCGGTGCCCTACTCTGTTGAGTTGAACGACATCATCCAGTTCGTTACCCATCGGGTATCCGGCGAGGAGTTCTACAGAACCGTGGTGGACCAGTTCGATGAGCTCTATCGAAACAGTGCGCGCTCAGGACGGGTCATGGCACTAGCGCTGCATCCATTTGTCATCGGCCAGCCGTTTCGTCGCAAGTACCTGGCGAAGGCTCTGGAATACATTACTTCGCACGAGGGCGTGTGGGTTACGACCAGTGACGAGATTGCTGCTCACTGTGGGGCAGCATCATGAACCGGCGCATTGTGCTGGCCGCGCGCCCCAATGGGCTCCCGGAGGCCAGGCACTTTCGACTGGAAGCAATGGAAGTGCCGTCACCGCGTGGCGGTCAAGTGCTCCTGCAGACGATATATCTTTCTGTCGATCCGTACATGCGTGAGCTGATGAACGAGGTCCCTCCGGTGTACGCGCCATCTGTGGGGGTCGGCGAGACTATGGTGGGTGGGACCGTCAGCCGCGTGGTGGCCTCAGAAAACCCGAAATTCGCAGTGGGTAACCTGGTCCTCGCGAACGCAGGCTGGCAGGACTACGCGATCTCAGACGGAACGGATCTGATGTTGCTCGACGACACGGACCATCCGTCGTACGCGCTGGGAGGGCTCGGGATGACCGGGTTCACTGCGTACGTCGGTCTGCTGGAAATCGGTCGGCCGCAACACGGTGAGACTGTAGTTGTATCCGCTGCAGCGGGAGCCGTTGGATCCATGGTCGGCCAGATTGCACGCATCAAGGGTGCGCGCGTCGTTGGCATCGCCGGCGGGGCGCAGAAATGCCAGCACGTGGTGAATGAATTCGGATTCGATGACTGCATCGATCGTCATGATCCGAAATTCGCGCAGCGACTCGCGCAGGCGTGTCCTGGTGGCATCGATGTTTACTTCGAGAACGTGGGTGGCGCGGTCTTCGATGCGGTATTGCCCTTGCTGAACATCGGAGCGCGAGTACCGGTGTGCGGCAATATTGCTCACTACAATGGCGCGGTGGGGACAGCCGGAGTCGATCGACTACCGCGGGTGATATCCACCATTCTGCAGAAGCGACTGCGCTTTCAAGGGCTGGTCATACTGGACCACTACGGAGCTCGTTTTGATGTGTTTCGTCGCGAGATGCGGCAGTGGTTGGATGAGGATCTGCTGAAACTGCGGGAAGAGCGGGTGTCCGGGCTCGAAAACGCGCCTGCGGCGTTGGTGAGGCTTCTGACCGGCGGCAGTCGCGGCAAGGTGGTTGTTCAGATCAGCGAGGAGCAGCTGCGCACACGGCAGCAACATTGACATGCGGCCGCGCCTGCGTTATCAGGACCACGCCCATCGGTAAGGAGTCGAGCTCGTGCTCTACCTCGTTCTCGGTCTGGTCCTGTTCCTCGGGGTGCATTCGATATCGATTGTCGCTCCAGCCTGGCGCGACCGGACCGCCGGCCGCCTAGGCAATGCCTGGAAGGGTCTTTATTCGTTGGTGACGATTGCGGGCCTGGTCCTCATCATCTGGGGCTACGGCACGGCACGCCAGAATCAGATGCTGCTGTATGCCCCGCCGCGCTGGACTCAGTACGTCACTGCCGTTCTCATGCTTCCGGTATTTCCGCTTTTTTTGGCCGCCTATTTTCCCGGTCGCATCAAACGCGCGCTCCAGCATCCAATGCTCATCAGCGTCATGCTCTGGGCGGCGGCACATCTCATCGCGACCGGCACGCTCGCCGACGTCACGCTATTCGGTGGATTCCTTGCCTGGGCGCTCGCAGACCGCATCTCCTACAGATGGCGCACGCCGCGGCCGATTCCCACGGCACCCGCCATGAGGTTGAATGATGGCATTGCCGTCGTGACCGGCTTGGTGTTTTACGTTGCATTCGAACAATGGCTGCACGTCCGATGGATCGGTGTGCAACCGTTGCCGATGTAACACCGCTTACGGCGACGGCCCGTCATCGGCAAACAAAGCCGGACGAACCGCTGCAGCGGGCTCCTTCGGGTGCGGTCTGGTATCTTGGCTATGCGTTTCTGTTCCGATACGTCGGGTTGGTTCCCCCGTTCAGGGCAGGTCAGAGCTTGCTGAGGCTCCGTTAGAGGCATAGGCTAGATCCCATGGCCCGAGTGCCCAAAATCACCTCTCCGTGCCCCCTGCGCTGGGCGGGACCGCCGCAGCCGGGAATGGACTTCTGCGGGCAATGCCAGCGGCGCGTCCACAACCTGGACCTGATGTCAGACCAGGAACGAGAGGAGTTCCTGACCGGCTGCTCTGGGGAAATTTGCGTCTCCTATACCGTGAAGCGTACAGCGCGGATTCCGATCGCGTTGGGTCTCGGTCTGGCCGCTGTAGTGGGAGTACCGACGAATGCCGCCGATGTGGCTGCTCCTGAAGTGGTAGTGATGAGGGATAGCCGGTACTGCTTGTCGCAAGAAATGATGATGACCGCCGGCGGCACTGAGGCGGGTGCGAAACTCCAATGGATCGACGAGTCGGAAGTCGACCGGCCCGACAAACCGGAGTTGCCGGACATCGAGGCGTCCACCTGGCTGCCGACTCCGAAACTTTAGCGGACCCGGCCTAACTTCTCGATTCGTAACTCCGTCGGGTCACTAAAGCCGGTTTGAACGTCGCGAGGGTCGCCGTTGCCGAGACTCAGCGCCAGATGGGTGGCATCGAACTGACCGATTCCCGCGTCATAGCTCTGCCACCGATCTCCCGTCCACACCTGTACCCACGCGTGCGGACTGAACACTTCCTTCTTGCCACTGAATCGATCGGCATAGACCAGTCCGTATGCAACACGAGTCGGTATGTCCCGAGCGCGAGCCAACGCAGCCAACAACACCGCAAACTCTGTGCAATCCCCCGAACGGGTGCGCAGAGCATCGGCCGCGCTTCCGTATCCCAGATAGTCGACGGCTCCTGTCATATGGGCCTGAACGGCAGTCACCAGGTTGTCCATGATCTCCTTCTGACTGCGCCCCTGACCGTATCGATTCGCGAAACTCTTGATCTGCGGCAGGTCACTTTGTACCCATGCATTGGGCTGCAGGTAGCGTTGCCGATCCGTTTCCGTCAACGGCTCGGCAACTCCACACGTGGCACACACAGTCAGAACGGCCGTGGCGCCCTCCATCGCCACAGCCTGCTCTCCCGTGGCGGGAATGTGCGGAGTGGATCCGTCAATTCGCGACAGCACGTAGCGAATGGGCCCATCAAACGCGTCCTTGGGAATTCGAAAAGGTGACTGCACAACCAGCTTCGAGATCACATCAAAGGGCACGTTGACTCGTGCATTGCAGTCGCGCAGACAGGGTTCCCAGACGAGCGTGGCACCGTAAAACTTATCCTCCCGGTGCAGTACCCGGCCGTCCACGCCAATCCAGAGGACCTCGTTGTGAATGGCTCCTCCAAATGTCGCACTGGTCCGGATCCGTACAACGGTATCTGGTGACGGAAGGAGCTCAGCCCGCATCCTGACAGGCTGCCCGGCAGTGGGCTCAAAATACGGGAACTCCACCGCCTGGCGCGTGTGCTGCCAAAGCGGTTTGAGCGCTTCGCTCAACCGATCCGGCAGAACCAGGTCGCGCGACACAGCGAATCCCTGCGCTCCTACTTCGACAGTCTGACCGTCGGCGCTAAACGCACCCTGCCACCGATTCCGGTTGCCTCCTATCGCTGACTCAACGTTGATCCGCTGCGGCAGGCCGGCCCGGTTGCGGATCACCTCAACACGCGTCTCGGTGGAGACTCTTTCGCGCAACTGCTGGATATCGACACGCGTGACTTCCGAGTCAGCCTGCTGATTGGAATCGTGCCATGCATAACCCACACGCTTCCCGTCGATGGTGAGGTTGTACCATTGTCGATTCGAAGCATCAGCGTGATGCCACCCCAAGCAAAACACGACAACAAAACCTATTCGCTTCATGCCTCAGATTTAACACTCCCGCGTAGCGCGTCGGCAAGGAATCGATGCGGCGCCTGTTCGCTCGCGGTGAGATCGTGCCACTCACCATCGTGCTCGGTTTTCGCGATATAGGCCGTGGACAATACAAACACCATCGGGTCACCGAGCTCAAAGCGGCGGCACAGGCTCTTCAGGCGCCGTGCGAGCTTCTGCCCGTCCACAGATGTCGCGGCGACCTTCTGCTCGAGGAGGGCGGCAGCCCCATCGAGGATCTGTTGAAACGCCCGACCCGGCTCGGATGCCCGCAGGGCGGTGATGAAAAAGCCGAACAGTGACTTCCCGGACGGGTCGGTCAGGGCCTTCTCCTCGTTGAGGATACGGTTCCTGACGCGCTCGCCCACCGAGATGAACTTGCGCGTGATGGTGGGATTCCATTCCATGAGCTCCACGATCTGCTTGCGCACGCCGGTCTCGGTCATGAGCGCGCGGTGCCGGTCCATGATGGCCTGAACTCTCGGTGACGCCGGATCGGCGCCCTTCACGCGCAGAGCTTCGAGCTTCGTGAACAGGACCCGCTGCCGTTCTCCGAACTCCCGCATCGCCGTCGCAGCTTCGGTCGGCCGTGTTGCCCAATATGTCATGTACTCACGCTCCTGCTCGGGCGTAATGGTCTCGTTGACCAGCTCACGAAAAGCCTTGATGCGCAGGGCTTGGTTCATGTCAGCGCTCCTTGCCAGCTCACAGAGGTCGTCGATTGAAAGCGAGTGATTGGCTGCGAGGCGTTCGAGCGCGGCGTTGACGAGTTTGAGCGCCTGCATCGTGGCGGCCTGGCGGGTGAGCCACGATCTCAACTGCAACTCGAGAATACTTTTGAGTGATGTTGGCACGGGGGCCGATAGCACGCCGCGTATCTCCCGCAGCGACAGACCCAGGCTTTTCAGTGTGATGATGTGGTTCAGCCGGCGAAGCTCTTCCTGCCCATATCCCCGCCAGTCATTCGCCCCACGCTGCGGCTCGATCAGCCCCGCGCGCTCATACACGCGCAGCGCGCGGACCGTGAGCCCAGTGCGCCGTGCACACTCGGCACTACCGATTACCCCCTGCGGTTTCGCCTTCCTCATACCCGTAATGTGAGGTATGACGCAGGGTCGGGGTCAATAGCTGTTCGGCGACCGCCTTCCAGGCGGGTACATGAACCATTCCACGGGGCCGAACGGCCTGCGGACCGAACAGGTACAAGTAGGGAACCACACCGATCATCGCCTCGAGCACGTCTGTACGATCGTCAATGAAATGCGTGATCTGCAGTTCACGGCAATGGATCGCTTTCTCAGGTCGTTTGAGACAGAAGCGCACATTGCCCCTCTCGATACCCGTTCGCTCGAAGAACCGGTGACGATCGAACCACTGCAGGGTCCGCTCCTGCACGCGCCGCCCGCACTTGGAAACAATCCACACCTGTCCGTTGAATCGCTCGACCAGCGCCGGAACAACCTCAAACATTCCATCGTAGGGAGGTGTGTTCAATGCATCCTCCACCGTGCCGCCGATAAACGAAGTGTCCGGCTTGGATTCATCTCCGGGGCTGATCAGAACGCGCCCCACATCGATCCCGAGTTTCATTGCTGTGCTCCTCATGTGTGGCGGCATTCAACACCGGGCCACTATTCACAGGAACTTGATTATTTATACGATCTATAGAATTCTTGAATAGTGGATCTGCTGCGCGACCTCACTCTCGATGCCCTGCTCGCCTTCGCCGACTTTGCCGAGGATGGCAATTTCAGCCGGGCGGCGCTCAGGCTGCACATTTCACAACCGGCGCTGCATACGAAGATCACCAAGCTCAGCCGGCTGGTAGGTCTCCCGTTATATGTACGACGGGGCCGGACCATAGAAATCACGGATGCCGGCCGAAAGATGCAGCGATTCGCGCGGGAGCTCGCGGCTTCCACGACCGTGTTTCAGAACGATCTGCTCGAAAGGGATATCGAGCAGCCAGTCGTTTTGGCCGCCGGCGAAGGCGCATACCTGTACCTCCTCGGCGAGGGGATACGAGCGCATCGCGCTGACCGAAAGCATTCTCTGCAATTGCTCACCGTGGACGGAACGGCTGCCGTGGAAGCCGTTCAATCCGGCCGGGCCCAACTCGGCGTTGCTTCCTTGGAGACCGTTCCGCGCGGGCTTGCTGCGACACCGTTAACGCGCGTTGGCCAGGTACTTGCGATACCCAAGCAGCATGTGCTCGCCTCACGCAGACGCATCCGACTGAGGGACCTCAACCACTCCGAGCTGATTGTTCCACCTGCTGGACGACCGCATCGTGTGATGCTGTCTCAGATGCTTCAGTCCGCGGGGGTGGACTGGACAGTGGCCGTCGAAGCATCAGGATGGGAGTTGATGCTGCATTTGGTCCGACTCGGCATGGGCCTGGCCGTGGTGAATGCCTGCTGTCGCATTCCCTCGGGCGTTTCGAGCCGCCCGGTCACGGAGTTGCCGTCACTGCAGTATTTCGTTTTCAGCCGCGAGACGAAACTCTCACCCGCCGCCGGGGCACTGAAACAGAATCTCCTCCATCACGCCGACGCCTGGATGATGAGGTAAGCACATGCCGAATGAGAGGCTGATTCGGATTTCCAAGCTGATGTCGTTGATCCTGCGACACGAGCCGGAACAGTTCGCGGTGGTGCTGGATCCTGAGGGCTATACGACAATAGACGACATCGTGCGGGCAATGCGAGAGTCCGTGCCTGATGCGTGCGTCGACGATGTGCACCGCGTGGTGCGGCTCATCGAACCCGATAAAGCGCGATTTTCGATTAACGGTCCGGATATTCGCGCCAACTATGGTCACTCCCTCAGCCAGCGCATCGCGCAACAACAAGGGGTGCCGCCCGGAATCCTCCTCCATGGGACGAGTGAGAGCGCCTTGCCCATCATCCGCCGCGAGGGAATTCATCCAATGCGACGGCAGTACGTTCACCTGACGAGTAACCGCGACATTGCGGGTCGAGTCGGCGGCAGGCACGGAAAAGCGTCTGTCCTGGAGATCGATGCCCTGCGAGCGTCTACAGCAGGCGTTGCATTCTATCGGGCGAACGAGTCCTTCTGGCTGACAGACTACGTCGCCCCGGAGTTTATTCTTTAGCGTCTCACGAACGACATCGGGCTGCGTCCTACCCAACCCAACGGCTCCCGCACCGCCCGCCTTATCGTAGGCCCATCCTTCGGCGCCGACGCCCTCAACGCCCAAGCCGCCTCAGTCCAATCCCAGATCCTCACCAACCTCGGGTTGGCCCAGCTCGCGGAACCGCGGCGCGCGACCCCTGCGGCAGCCTGATCGTCCATCTCCGGGCCGGCACCCACGCCGGCCCGCATCGGTGCATCAATGCTTCCTGGCGCGCGCCACGCGCCAATCAAACCTGAATGATTTAGCCACGCTGAAACTGAGTTTGCGGAAGTCAGCATGAAGTGGATTCAGGAGGTAATTCCACTCCTCCGTGACGATTGCGGATGGTACTTGCAAAACCGCAGTCTTACCGCGGCGCAGCCACTTTCCGCCAATGCTCTGTAGCTGCGGAGGTGGATCTGCTTCAAACCATTTCGCAGGCAAGTCATCGAGGGAGACGACTTCCACTTTCACGCCTGCTGGTATAGATGCACGGCCCAAAACCGTGGCGGGCACCCAACCCCGCCGGCGATAATTTGCGGTGTACTCGAGGACCGCGAGGGAAATAGTGGCGGACGTATATACAACCGGGTGACCCCTTGGAGTCCATCGACCGCTCGCGTACAGCGCTCCCTGACCACTGAACAACTGTGCCCGGTAAGCACTCTTACCGAGTCGGAAGACAGTCAGGGTCACGCGTAAATCCCAAACTCCATCTGATAGAGCATATTGGAGACCTTCTCGGCGCCCAGATCGCTGATCATTGCGGCGAGAGGCGAACGTCCGCCCAAGGCGTCGCTCGACTCACGCAGCCAGGCCACGGCGTTCACACGGCTCTCCAACACCAAAACTGCCAGGGCGAATATGCGCGCGAGCCTCACGACCCTGTCGGAGGTCGCCGGATCGAGTCGCGCCTCCTTCTTCCAACGGGCACGAGTTCTCGAGCTCACCTGGAGCAATCCATCCTCTTCAACGGGAGTCAGCTCCAATGCATCGGAAATCGCTTCATAAGCTGCCTTCGGCAGGCCCCGCTCCACTTCTTCCAGCAGATCGACGCGACTCGATGGAAGACCGAATGCCCGCGGACCGCCCAGAGCGCCGATGATATTGGGTGTCATCAAACGATTTTCTGATGCCATTTGGCAGTCAGTCTACCGACATTTGTCAGAAACCAGTAAGTGATTGATTTGCCTGGAATGATGGCGTAATCGTTCCCCCGTAACTCCTCTTAACACTTGTTGCGGCAACGCTTACAGAGACTCGTTTCCCGAGGGGGACTACTCAGGGAACGACCACAATGACAACAATCTCTGTGCACGCCACAACCAAACGCGAGCGGATTCAGGCACTCGATGTGCTCCGGGGATTTGCGCTGCTCGGCATTCTGGTGCTCAACATCAACGATTTTGCCGGGCCGGAGGCGACTCACGATATTCCGTATGGGGCATTCACCGGGCCGCACGCCGCGATCAACCTGGTCACGTTTTATATCAAATGGCTGTTCTTCGAAGGCAAGATGCGGGGGCTGTTCTCAATGCTGTTTGGCGCCGGTGTCGTCCTTTTGACGCGAAGGATGGAAGAGCGCGGCGCCGGCCCGATTGCGGCAGACATCTATCTGCGCAGGAACATGATTCTCGTCGTGCTGGGCGTAATGCATTACTGCCTGGTGTGGCACGGTGACATTCTGTTCGACTATGGCTTCGTCGCCCTGCTCGCTCTGTATCCACTGCGCAAGCTCTCCGCAAAGACCCTGCTGGTGACAGGCACCGCGCTGTCAGCAATAGTCGCAACATGGTTGGGCATGGTCTACGTCGGAAGCCTCCACAACATCCCACTCCAACATAAGGCAGCTGCCGTTGCGGAACACCAGCGCGCCGGCGTAAAACTGACCGCGGAGGAAGAGCAGATCCAAAAGGATTGGAAGAAGGCGGTCGAAGACCATCAAGCAACACCCGCCAGCATCCAGAAACAGATCAAGGAAGCCAAGGTCAGCTACCTCCAGGGTGTCATGGATCGCAGCGCCGACTTCAAGGACACATTCTTCCGCGTGCACATCATACTGATGTCGGACAACCTGTCCGCGATGCTGATTGGAATGGGCTTGATGCGGATGGGCTTTCTAACAGGCGAGCTTTCATTCCTGAGCTACGCACTCACCGCCCTGTTCGGCTTCGCCATCTCCCTGCCCATCTACGCCGTGGGAATTGCGAAAACAGTCGCGAGCCGCCTCGACTTCATCGAAATCGACAAATGGCTGTTCGCCGAGTACTACATCACCCGTGAGCCAGGCATGATCGCCATTGCGGCCTGTATCGTGATGCTCATCAAGAGTGGTCGCTTGCGCACCGTGCAACAACTCGTCGCCGGCGTCGGGCAAACCGCCCTGACAAACTACCTCGCGACCAGCATCCTGATGCAAACGCTGTTCATCTGGGGTCCTTGGGATCTCTACGGCAAGCTCGAGTACTATCAGCTCAATTGGGTCGTCGCAGCGATGTGGTCGTTGAACCTCGCACTCAGCGCGCTATGGCTACGCTTCTACACATTCGGCCCAGTTGAGTGGGCATGGCGATCTCTCACGTATCTGCGCCCAGCCGAGTTGCGACGGCCGCTGTCGGAGACCCAATCGAACTCCCTCTTTCGACAGACCGATCCGCAGAACGTTTGAGCGTCGCGCACGACATGCTCTATCGACGACTATCGATAGGGCATGGCGGGTAATAGAGATAGCGACGTGGAACTCTCAGTCGTCGTTCCGATCAACAATGAAGCACAGAGCCTCTACCGGCTGACGAAGGAAATCGTCGCAGCACTGCGCGGTTTTCACTACGAGTTGATTCTCGTCGACGATGGCAGTACGGACGACACTGATGCCGAGGTCAAGCGTGCCCGCAAGTTGCTCCCGGATCTGCGACTACTGAGGCACTCGCGCCGTCGCGGACAGAGCGCCGCGCTTTGGTCCGGCATCAGAGTCGCTACTGCACCTTGGATTGCAACACTGGACGGCGATGGCCAAAACGACCCGCGCGACATCAAGGCCATGATGTCTGCCCGTGTGAACCAGAAGGATGAGACGGTCAAGCTCGTAATGGGCATTCGCGTCAATCGTCGCGATACGCGCCTGCGTCGCATCCAGGCGAAGATCGCCAATGCCATTCGCAGCCGGGTGTTGGGCGACGGCACGCCCGACTCCGGGTGTGGTATCAGATTGTTCGCCCGCGATACCTTTCTCGCGATTCCGAAATTCGATCACATGCATCTGTTCCTGCCCGCGCTGTTCCAGCGCGAAGGCGCGCGGGTGATCTCGGTTCCTGTCCGTCACTACCCGCGCCGAGCCGGTCGCTCCAAGTACGGGCTGCTGGGCTCAGGTCTCATTGACCTGCTGGGGCTGATCTGGCTGCGCCGTCGGCTCGTGACCGATCCGACGACCCTCGAGATATCATCGGGAGATGAAAAAACGAGTCATCGTAGCTTGGGTATTGGCATGGGGAATCACGCAGATGACCCTGGCGGCGGAGGCTGGCGATCCTAAAGCCACCGAGCAGTGGGAGCCTGTGCCACGTTCCGTGACTCCCGGCCCCAGCGCCGGCGCGGCGCCGTCGGATGCCATCGTGCTGTTCGATGGCAGGAACCTCGATGAATGGATCTCGACGAACGATCGAACCCCCGCGCATTGGAACGTTCACGATGGGATCGTGACGGTCGATAAAAAAGCCGGGAACATCGAGACCCGCAGACAGTTTCGAAACTACCAGTTGCATCTCGAATACCGGATCCCGCAGGACATCACCGGCGAGGGGCAGGCCCGCGGCAACAGCGGGTTGTTTCTGGCCTCAACCGGCAGCGGCGATGCCGGCTATGAAATACAGATCCTCGATTCCTACAAGAACGTAACGTACGTCAACGGACAAGCCGCAAGCGTCTACAAACAGTCACCTCCCCTGGTGAATGCCAGCCGTGAGCCCGGCGTCTGGCAAACGTACGATGTTGTATGGGAAGCGCCGGTGTTTGAGCCCGACGGAAAGTTGTCGAACCCGGCCTTCGTCACGGTCTTCCACAACGGCGTGCTCGTGCAGAACCACACTCGCCTGTCCGGCGAGACCGTCTTCATCGGCAAGCCCCAATACGAGCCTTATCAGCGCGCAGCCATCAAGCTGCAGGCCCACGGCGACCCCTCCGCCCCCATCAGCTTCCGCAACATCTGGGTCCGCGAGCTGGCGGAATAGGCACTCCTTCCGACACGCAACCTACATTTTACTATACATTACCGTCCAGATTCGGCTATAATATCCATTATAATGAAGGTCGATCAGGTTACCGAAATACTGGCCGGGCTCGGTAGCCGGCTGCGCGCCGCGCGCCTCGAGCGCAACGACACCATGGAAGTCTTTGCGCAGCGCCTGGGGGTCTCCGTCGGGACCGTGCGGGCAATGGAGCGCGGAGCACCGACAGTACAAGTTGGCGTCTGGCTGAACGCTTTGTGGCTCCTCAACGAGCTCGACGCCATGACCCGTGTTCTCGAACCGCGGGAAAGCCTCCTGGAGCGCTTCAGAGCGCAGGAGCAAGGACGGCGCCATCGGGCCTCGCGGCGCAAGGCATGAGCACTCTCTTTGTGTGGGTGATGCTGCGCGACGGAACGGTGCAGCGTGCCGGCGAGTTGGCTACCACCGATCCTCTCGCAAACAGTGGGCGCTTCCAGTCGGAATTCGAGTATGCATCGGATTGGTCCCGGGATGACTCGAGCTTTTCGCTGGATCCCGAATCCCTGCCCCTGAGACCCGCGGGCGGTCGATTCGCAGCGGACCTGTTCAACCCACCGCTGGGCATATTCGATGACGCCCTCCCCGATGACTGGGGCCGACGCCTGCTGGCCGCCGCCCTGAAGATCGAGGGACGCAAATATTCGCCCGCTGAGATGTTGCTGCGAATGCGCGGCGGCGGTACCGGAGCACTCCTCTTCACTGAAACCAGCGCCGCACCCGGTCCCACGGCCACCGTTCAGAGCAAATCGCTGTCGGCATTGCTGGCGGCCGCGGAGAAATTCGAACTGGGAACGCTTCCACCCGAGGACGAATTTCGCAAGCTTCTCGAGGGCAGCAGCCGTGCGGGCGGTGCGCGGCCCAAGGCGCTCGTGCACAACACACAGGGCGAGTGGCTCGCCAAATTTCCGAGCCTGGCACGCGACGGCGCGCATGACGTCGTTGGGCTAGAAGCAACTTGTCTCGAGTTGGCGCGGCACGCCGGACTGGAGGTACCGAAGTCAAAGCTACAAACTATCGGACGACGTCGCGTCCTGCTGGTCCACCGCTTTGATGTCACCCCGCAGACGGGTCGCCTGCACATGGTGAGCCTGCGAACGCTCTGCCGCGAACGGCCGGGCGTTTACGTGCAGGCGTACTCCGATATGGCCCGGTCGATACGCAAACATTCGGCAGTGCCAAAGTCGGATGTTGCAATGCTATTTCGACACATGGTATTCAACGCCGCCGTGGGCAATGTGGACGACCACCTGAAAAACTTCTGGATGCTGGCCAAGCCCGAAGGATATCGACTCGCACCCGCATTCGACCTCCTGCCAGACATAACCGGACGCGCAGAACACACGTTATCGTTTCGTTCTTCGTTCTCATGCCCTTCGCGCAGCGACCTGATTGACATCGCGAGCGAGTGGAACGTCGACGACGCCGAAGGCGCTGTTTCCCAGGTCACCGAGGCCGTAGGGAACTTCGCCACCACCGCAAAACAACTTGCAGTGCGAGGTCCCAGGAGCCTCACGGATATATCCAAAGATATCTGCGCGCGCTTGAAGAAGATCAGCGCCTGAGCGGCTAACTCCCGACCCGAGGCAAAGGTTTAGCTGGCTCACCCGTGGTTGATATAGACCACCTGTGTTTCCGTGTTCTCATAGAGTCCGTGTTTGCCGTCGGCACCGCCGATTCCTGACTTGCGCCGGCCGGCATGGAAGGCTTGCATTGCCTCGAAGTGATCCCGGTTGACGTAGGTCTCGCCGAACTGCAGGTCGCGGACCGCCTGCATCGCCTTGTTCAGGTTCTGCGTAAAGATGGAGGACGTCAGCCCATACTCCGAGTCGTTAGCCTTGGCGATGGCCTCTTCCATGCTGTCGACCACATGAACGGGCAGCACCGGTCCGAAGATTTCCTGGCGCATCACCTCGGTATCGTTGCTCTTGCTGAGCAACACGGTGGGTTCGAAGAAGAAACCCTTGCCGACGTCGGCCCGCTTGCCGCCGAGGAGTGTCTCGACTCCATTGGCCGCGGCTCGCTTCAACATGCCCTCGACCTTGTCCAGGCCCTCCTGGTTGACCAAAGGTCCCATATCCACGGTGGGATCCGCCAAAGAGTCGCCGGAACGGGTCGCCGCCATGGCCTTGGAGACGCCTTCGATGAAACGATCGGCGACAGCGCGTTCGACGTAGACGCGCTCGGCGCAGTTACAGACCTGCCCCGTGTTGATGATCCGTGAGTCGCGGATCGCCTTGACAGCCAGATCCAGATCCGCGTCCGCCAACACGATCGCCGGCGCCTTACCTCCCAGCTCCAGGTTGACGCGAGTCAGGTTGCGAGCGGCCAGTTGCATGATCTGCGCCCCCGTCTCGACGCTGCCGGTAAAGCTGACCATGTTGATTCCCGGGCTGGAGGCGAGCGCTGCGCCTGTGTTGGGTCCATCTCCTCCTACGAGGTTAAACACACCCGCAGGCAGATCAGTCTCTGCAACCAGCTTCGCGAATTCATACGCATTGGCGGGGGTAACTTCACTCGGCTTGATCACCACGGTGTTGCCGGTCACGAGGGCCGGAGCCATCTTTCTTGCGATGAGAAAGAACGGGAAATTCCAGGGCAGAATGCCGGCAATCACGCCAATGGGTTTACGTAACAGGAAGATGCTCTCCCCTGCCCGGTCGCTGGTCAGAACCTCGCCCTCGAGCCGCCGCGCCCACTCCGCCATGTAGTCGATGTAATCGGCGGTGAAATCCACCTCAATCTGCGCCAGGCTGAGCACCTTCCCTTGCTCCTGGGTGATGATTCGTGCCAGCCGCTCCCGGTGTTCGCGCACTTTGGCAGAAATCTTCCGCAGGGCCGCTGCTCGTTGGATAGCAGGAATCTTCGCCCAGGCAGGCTGCGCTGCACGCGCGGCCTGCACCGCCGAGGCAACTGTCGCAGGGGTGCTGTTAGGGATCCGGGTCAGGAAGTCCAGGGTGGCTGGATTGGACACCTCGATCGACGCTGCCTTCGATTTGACGAACTGCCCGCCGATATAGTCTTCATACTGTGTTTGCATAGTTAAACCTCTTCCGGTTTCAGTACCTTGCCCCTGAGGAGGTCGGCCAGCTTTTCTCCCACCATGAGTGTTGGGACGTTGGTGTTTCCCGAGGGGTCTTCGGGGAGGATCGACGCATCGGCGACGCGGAGATTATCGATGCCTCTGACGCGAAGCTGGGCATCCACGACAGCGTTGTTATCAGTGCCCATGCGACAGGTCCCGACAGCATGATGGCGGTGTTCAGCCTGCTCGCGAATGGCCTGGGCCAGTTCGGCGTCAGCCTGGAACTGCGGGCCGGGCAGCAGTTCCTCAGCGATGATCTCGCGCATCGACGGTTGCTCAAACAACTCGCGGCTCAGCCGGACGGCCTTGATCATGGCGTCCATATCGGCCTGCTCGGTGAACATGTTCAGCCGGATTCGCGGCAGATCGAGCGGATCCGCCGAGCGCAGTCGCACCCAACCGCGCGAGAGCGCATGGAGGACACCGACACGGGCGGTGAAAGCATAGACGGGCGGTTTTGTCATGCCGGGGAACCACAGATCGGCATGTTGGTGTATCGGCATGACAATGATCTGGATATCCGGCCGCCGCCGCTCCGGGCGAGTGCGAGAGAAAATGTTGGCCATCGTGCCCGCGGTCGCAAACGGCCCGTCGCCGGTGAGCGCCCAGCGCATGACGGCGAGCGTCGCGCGATCGAAGCGCAGGTAGCGCGACAGTCCGCGCTTCCCGTTGGCGCGATAGATGTTCAGAACATTGGGATGCTCCTGGAGATTCTCTCCAACACCGGGGAGGTCCTGAACCACCTCAACACCCACGGACCGCAGTTGATCTGCCGGGCCGATACCGGAGAGCTGCAGGAGTTGGGGGGACTTGTAGGTTCCCGCGCTCAGAATGACCTCCCGGTCCGCTCTGACGCGCTCGACCTTACCGTCGCGGACGTATTCGACCCCGACCGCGCGCTTCCCTTCGAGCAGGATACGGGTAGCCTGGGCGTTTACGAGTACCGAGAGGTTCTTGCGCTGCTTCATCACCGGATGAAGGTAGGCCCGCGCGGAACTGGCCCGGCGGCCGGCCTTGGTGGTGAGCTCCATGCGGCTGATGCCGTCTTGTACGGCGCCGTTCTGATCCTGGCACGCGGGCAGCCCGAGTCCGAGCGCCGCCTGCTCCAGCTGAGAGAAGTAAGCCTCGGGATCGTCGACCGTCACATTGTGAATCGGACCCTGGATGCCGTGGTAAAGACCGGGCCCGCGCCAGCTCGTTTCCAGCTTCTTGAAATAGGGCAACACGTCGCGGTAGGCCCAGCCCTCGAGGCCTCGTTCGGCCAGCAGGTCATAGTCGTGCCGACTGCCGCGCACGTTGATCATCGCGTTGATCGAGGAGCACCCGCCGAGCGTCTTGCCCCGCCAGACCGGCAGGGTCCGGCCATCCAGCCCTGGCTCGGGATCGGTCTCGAACGGCCAGATGAAGGCACTGCTGGCCGCCACCTTGGGGAAGGCAAGCGGCATGGCCATGAACGGGTGGTCGTCGCGCCGCCCCGCCTCGAGCAGCAGGACGGAGACGTCGCGATCTTCGCTCAACCGCGCGGCTACGATGGCGCCGGCAGAGCCCGCCCCCACGACAACATAATCGAATGCCTTCATCTGCGGTTCCGCATCCCTCGTTCACGGTGCACTGCCGTGATCTTATAAGATTAACGAGTTAATTATAACACGGACGACGGGTCGCGGTTGCCGGGCTTGGCTGGAAGCTGCCCGGCGCAGACCTGCTATATTGGCGGGCGCGAAACTCGCAAAACCGTGAGAGGCCTGGCAAGGACATGACGGCGGCAAGTCAACTGAGGGCGGCGGCGTGAGCCAGATCCGCAAACTCCCTCCATTCGAGCAAACCATCGGCGCGATTCTCATCCTCGCCAAGGAGTCGGTCATCGCGCCGATGCGGCCCAAGCTGCGGGAATTCGACATTACCGAGCCGCAATGGCGGGTCCTGCGCGTAATCAATGATCGCGGGGCAGCCGATGCGACGGGGCTTGCTGAAGTCAGCCTGCTGCATGCGCCCAGCGTGACACGGATCCTCAAGGAGCTGGAGGCCCGCAAGCTGATCGCTCGCCAGCCCGATGCCAACGACCGACGCCGCTCAATGGTCGCCCTGACCCCCGAGGGACACAAGGTCGTGAAGGAGATCTCCCGCGAGGTACTGCGGCTCATGCGGGAGCACGACGACCGCTTCGGCACGGAACGGCTCGAGCGGCTGGCGGACGAGCTGCGCGCGCTGTCGGCCGCCATCAAGGGCGTGGAATAACACCCAACCGTTCGTGATTGCCGTGGAACTACTTATCATGGTAAGTTGAACCATGGAGTTGCGTACGCTCGGCGGCACCGGAATCAAAGTGAGCCCGTTGTGCCTGGGCGCGATGATGTTTGGGGCCCTCGGCAATGGCGATCACGATGATTGCGAGCGCATCATTCACCGCGCCATCGATGCGGGCATCAATTTCATCGACACGGCTGACGGCTATTCGAGCGGCGAGTCCGAAACAATCGTCGGCAAGGCGATCAGGAACCGACGCGATTCTCTCGTCATTGCCACCAAATTCTTTGCCCCGATGGGTCAGGACCCGAACATGCGGGGCGCGTCCCGCCGTTGGATCGTACGGGCCGTAGAGGACAGTCTGCGCCGCCTCGGAACCGACTATATCGATCTCTACCAGCTCCACCGATTCGACGTGGATACCGATATAGAGGAAGTGCTCTTTACCCTCACCGAGCTGATCCGCCAAGGCAAGATCCGTCAGTTTGGATCATCGAGCTTCCCAGCCGACCGTATCGTGGAGAGCCACTGGGTGGCCGAGCGGAGAGGCACGATGCGCTTCCGCTGCGAGCAGCCGGGATACTCCATCTTCAATCGCGATGCCGAGCGGTTCGTGTTGCCGGCGTGTCTTCGCTACGGCATGGGCGCCATCACGTTCAGTCCGCTGGACGGAGGTTTCCTCGCCGGCAAATATCGGGTCCCGGAGGACCTGGACGGCGACAACCGCGTCGCCTACTTTTCGCGGCGGATCCGTGGAAGCTTCGATCCGCACGCGGCCTGGGTCCGCCGCAAACTCGAGCTCGTCGCCGAGCTGACAAAACTCGCCGGCGAGACGGGGGTAACACTGGCGCAGTTGGCTGTGGCATTTGTCATGCAGCATCCCGCCGTGACGGCTGCGATCATCGGACCCCGTACAATGAGCCAACTCGAGAGCCTGCTCCCCGCAGGCAATCTCACACTGAGCGCCGCGACGCTCGATCAAATCGATGCGTTGGTGCCGCCCGGCACCTCGCTCAATCCCTCACATAACGACCTGCCCTCCGCAACGACCCGGGCGGCACTGCGGCGCGGATAATTTTCGCCGCCAGTTATTTAGCGTGTTAATCTTTTCCTGCGCACCGCTACCGCCCAGGAGAACGAGTCCATGACACGCACCGATCGGGATAATTTCTACGCACTGACCGGCGAGATCATTCGCGAATGGGTGACGCTCGAGCAGTTGTTGTCGCTATGGCTGATCGACCTGCTCGGCATCGACGAGCATCGCTCCCACCTGCTGTGGAACAGTTACGGCGACCTGAGAAGCAAGCTCAATTTCCTGAAAACGCTGATCAGTCAATTCGCCGGTGAGGCTTTGCAGCAGGAGTCGCGCGGCATTTTCACCACCACCGAAAAAATAGCGGAAGACCGCTTCATTCTCGCGCACACCTTCGGCACTGTTGACGCGGCCGCCAGCCAACTCAGCTATGGTGAAAAGTCAGTCAGCACGGACAGCTTGCGCAGCTGGCTCCAGGACATCAAGGGGTGTCAGAACAGTATCCGCAGCTTCAAGAGCAAGCTCGGCCACGGGCTTCGAGGATCTCATTGACCACTTTGAAAGGCGCGTACAGGCCTTCAAAGTTCGTATAGAACATGGCTGTGGCGGTGATCGCGCGGGCAATCAGCTCGGGCGTGATCCCCCACGCCAGCGCCAACAGTGTTGCCTCCCGCAGTCCTGCCTCAGATCCCGTAATTGCGTGGTGCCTCAGCATGATGTACGGCACGATCTGCTTCGGGAGCGTGCGAATGGCCACTTCCCATTTGCCGCGGTTGACCTTCACGAATTCCGGATGATATTTCAGGCCGAACTGAATGGACTTCGGCACATAGCCGAGCGTCTTCTCGTACCACCCCGTGAGGTTGGCGAGATCGGTGCGAGTCATTTCACGGGTGGTCAGATCCAAACCGCATTTGAACGCCTCCGTGTCAGGCCCCCACTCTTGCGGGAACGGCGGTGGAGCATTCGTCGGCTGCCTGTAGGACGGCAGATCCCGGCCCACCGCGCGATACACATGTCCCAACCCGCGCATGCCGGCATACAACTGGTTGAACATCACCAGTTCCAGGGTCTGCTGCACGGCCATGCCGTTGCGAAGTAAGGTTTTGAAGGAGTTGTGGATCCCGGTTTCCCAGCCTTGCATCATGTAGCTGTGCAGGTTCTGGCAGGCCAGCAACGTGATGTTGACCGGATCCGGTCGCCCGAACAGGTCTGAGCCCCACCGGTGCAACTTTGCAAACTGCGGTGCGTAGTCCAGCATCAGGCTGCTGGCATACAACTCGTAGAGCGGACCGCGACCACTCCACACGCTGGCGAGGTTGCCATGGACCTCCTCGGAGGTCATTGCCTCCACGTTGGCCAGGTCCAGACCCTCGCTGCTGCGTTCCATTCAGTCGAACCGCGGCGGCCGCGAAAACACTTCGTGGACCATGGGCTCGAAGAACTCGAGCGGCAGCGAGTCATACTGCGGATCGAAGCAGTTTTCGTCGTAGTTCTCGACGAAATACACTGCATCGTCAAACCATTGATTGTCACGGTGCCGGTCCCGCGCATTCTTGTCGGCGCCGATGAAATCCGCGTAGTAATAAGCGGTAAAAATCGGATGCACCTTCAGGATCCAGCTCAGGCGCGGCTCCACGAATGGCTTGATCACCGCTGAGGCGATCTCACCATGCGAGTAGGGAGCCATGAGGTCACCGATATCGTGGACGAGCGCGGCAACGACATAATCGGTGCTCTCCCCCGCCCGGTGCGCCCGGGTCGCTGACTGCAGAACGTGTTGGATACGATTGACCTGATAGCCGCCAACACCTTCATCCGCCGACTGATTGAGTCCCTCGAGGATGCGATACGGAAGATTACCCGTCAGCGTCCGCAAGGAGGCCATGACTGTCGCGAACTCCTCGGGCGATCCATCCTGGATCCGCGTGAAGGAGACGGGCTTCGCTACGATGCCGGTGGGCTCGGCAGCGGCGGAAAAATGCCGGGGATCTTTCTTACTCATGACGCTGTCGCGACCCTCTGGACCTCGTCGAGCGCGCGTTCCAGCTCTTGCGGTTTCAGTGCCGCCGCGATTTTTTCCGCGCCCAACTGCTTCAGCATCTCAGGCAGCCGGCCACGCAGCGTCCGAATCGTCCAGTCCAACATCGGACCATTCGCGATTCGGTCGAAGTGCACGAGCATGTTCCCCTTGCCTGGAACGATGTAGTGGTAATGCGGCTCGTCAGCAAAACAGTCGAAGCGTAAATACTCGGCCAGCCCTTCGGTGGCAAACACATGCACGCACACGCCGCTGTCGACCTGGTCGGAATTAAACAACGCATCAGGACCTGCGGCGGCGATCTCCTCGGCGGTGAGTTTCGCCGCCTCGGCCACGGGATCGAACACCCGCGGCTCAACCCCGAAGGTAATGGGCCCCGCGGCGACGAAAGTCGTCGCCTGCGGCTCGTGCGGCACCGGCAGCGAGAGGACAAACATCCCCATCCGTTCTGCGTCGATCATATTCTCGCCTCTTTCTCATCGAGGATATCGTCCAGCGCCTCGAACGCGGCGTACAACCCTTCGAAATTCGTGAAGTACATGGCCGTACCCGTAATCGCCTGAACAATCAGCTTCTGGGTGATCCCCCACGATTTCGCCAACAATGCCGCCTCACGCAGCCCTTCCACGGAACCGGTGATCGTGTGATGACGCAACATGAGATACGGCGCGAACTGCTTCGGCAACGTGTTGATCGCCACCTCCCACTTGCCGCGGTTCACCTTCACGAACTCAGGATGATATTTCAGGCCGAACTGAATGGACTTCGGCACATAGCCGATGTTCTTCTCGTACCAGGCCGTGAGATTGGCGAGATCGGCGCGGGTCATCTCACGGGTCGTGAAATCCAGACCACACTTGAAAGCCTGGTTGTCCGGCGCCCAGCCCGGCGGAAGCGGCAGTGGCACCGTCGGCGCCGCGTATTGCGGCAGCGTCTCCCCGACTGCGCGGAAAACATGGCCCAGCCCGCGCATGCCCGCGTAAAGCTGGGAAAACATCACCAGCTCCATGGTCTGCTTGACCGACATGCCGTTGCGCAGCAGGGTCGCGAACTCGTTGTGAATTCCGGTCTCCCAGCCGAGCATCATGTAGCTGTGGATGTTCTGAGAGCTCAGCAGGATGACGTTCTCCTGCTTCGGGCGGCCGAAAAAGTCCGACCCCCAGCGATGCAGCTTCGAGAACTCGGGCGCGTAATCCAGCATCAGGCTGTTCGCGTACATCTCGTAGAGCGAGCCGCGCCAACTCCACACCTTGGCGAGATTGGCGTCGACCTCCTGCGGGGTCATGTCCGCGAGTTTGGTCAGGTCGAGACCTTCAGAGGCAGCCATTTATATTCTCCTTCTCACGCTGGATGTAACACAACAGGTTGCTCGGACCGGAGCAGTGGAATCGGCTTCAGGAAGATGGCAAAGGCGAGCATTGCCAGAGGATAGGCCACTGCCACAATCAGGAACGGAATGACGTACAGGCCCCTATCGGACAGCACGCCGACCAGGAATGTGAACACGACGCCGGCGATGGAGCCTGCGAGGCCTGCGATGCCCGTGACCGAGGCGACGTTACCGTAGGGATACAGGTCACCCGGCAACGGCCCGAAGCTGGAAATCTGCATGCCGATACCAAACATCGCGAATCCCATCAGGATGACGATCTGGTAAGGGTTGGTCACCTGGAGCGCGAACAGGACGCTGAGCGGGACGATGACGCCACACGCGAGCCCCACTGCCTTGCGCGTCCAGAGCACGCCGAACCCCTGTTTGATGAGGCGGCCGGCCGTCATGGAGCCGACCAGGAGTCCGAGAAACTCGCCCAGGTAGGGGATCCAGGTTGTTTTGCCGATGAGCTCCATCGAAAAGCCCCGCGCCTGGGCCAGGTAGTTAGGCAGCCAGAACATGAAAAAGAAAAACACCGGGCCCGCGATGGAATGCAGACAGATGATGATCCAGGTCGGCCGCAGGCGAAACAGCTCCGTAAAGCGATAAGGGGCTGCATTGACGTGGGCTGCGTCTTCGAAGGCAGGCAGGTTCTTCAAGGCCTCGTCGTCGCTCGGCCGGTACAGGACGAGCCAGGCGGCGAGCACGGCGAAACCCAGCACACCGGTGATCAGGAATGCGGCACGCCAGTTGGAATTCTGGAGCAGCCAGACCACCACCACGGGCGCGAAGACCGCACCGATGCCGGCACCGCCGAACACCATGCCGATGGTGAAGGCGCGATCCCGAGGCGGAAACATACGAGTGAGGATCTTGACCGCGCCCGGGTTGATGCCGGACTCCGAAAAGCCGAGCAGAAACCGAAACGCCATCAGGGAGAAAAATCCGACCGCGGCCGCGTGCAAACAAGCTGCGATCGACCATACGGCGACGCACAGCGCCACGCCGCGCCGGCCGCCGATGCGGTCCATCATCATCCCGCTTCCCAGGTATGAGACGGCATAGGCGACCAGGAATGCATTGACGACGAAGGAGTAATCGACGTTGCTGAGGCTCAACTCACGATGCAGCAACGGGGCGAGAATCGACAGGGCCTGGCGATCGATGTAGTTGATCACGTTGGCGAGCACGAGCAATACGAAGATCACCCAACGTTTCTTATCGATCTCCATACGAATGTATGCAAACCCCCTCTTCTGACGCCGGAGAAACTCTACCACGGAATTAGTTATCGTGTTAAGGTTTTCGTGAGCCATCACCTGAGGGGGAACCTGTGCCATGACCACGAACAGCGAGGGTTTGGATCTGGACCGGATGGATGAGCTGTCCAGGCAGGAGGCGGAGCAGAATCTGCTGCACGTCTGGAGTTGGCGCGGCCCCACGTACGAGATGGGCGCGAACAGCCTGATGCTGGACTACGCGCAGCCGCGCTTCACCAAGGCGCACCGCTGGGGGTCCGATTTCTACGGTCGGCCCGACAAGATAAACATCATCCTGCTCGGGATCCAGAACCTGGCCAGCTACATGATGCTCGGCTGGGAGACCGGCATCTTCAACCAGTTCAACCTGCAACGGCGCAACGGGTTGCCCAAGCAGAAGATCATGGAAGTCGTCATGTTCACCCAGATGTATGCCGGCATGCGCGGCCTGGGTCACGTTTACCGCGCGATTGGCGACCTGCTGCCGGCTTTCGGTGAGCCCACCGGTGACCCGGCGCCCTTCCCTGCCAACTGGAACGTCGATCCGGATGCGTTCAAGAGCGGACTGGACACCTCGACGCGGGCATTCACCGACCAGGATCGTCGCGCCATCTCCGCATGGTACGAACGCAACATCGGCTATGTGCCCGAATCGATCAGCTTCGGTCTCGAGATGCATCCCGAGTTCATCAAGATGAACCGGATGAAGTGGGAGAACGCCATTGTCACACTGCCGAAGCAGATCGCGCCCCATGTGATGATCCGGCTCAACATGATGTCCGGCAATGTTCAAGGACTGCGCGAAGCCGTGTTGCTGGGCCGGAACTGGGGTATGAGCCGGCAACACGTGATCAATGGAATCAACGCCAGCGTCATGTATTTCACGGCGTTCGAAGGCCTGCATACCGCTGCGCAGGCAGTCCAGGACATCCTGAAGGAATGGCCCTCCAATGACGCAGCTCAGTGAGGGATTGGACCTCGATTCCCTGGAGCAGATGACGCGCGGGGAGCTCGAGCACAACCTGTTGCACGTGTGGGATTGGCGCGGGCCCCTGTACGAAATGGGCGCCAACAGCCTGATGTTGGATTACATGCCGCCGCAGTTCGCCAAGGCCCACCGCTGGGGATCGGACTTCTTCGGCCGGCCGGACCTGGAGAACATCGCCCTGTTGGGCGTCGGGACACTGGCGGCGTACCTGGTGCTGGACTGGGAGACCGGCATTCTCAACCAGTTCCAGGTCCTGCGCCGCAACGGCATGACGAAGCAGCAGATCATGGAAATTGTCATGTTCGTACAGTTGTACGGAGGGATGCGCCAACTGGGGCACGTGTATCGGGCCGTCGGCGACATGCTGCCGACGTTCGCTGAGCCGGCCAACCCGCCTGCGAAGTTCCCTGCCAGTTGGAATGTCGATCCCGACGCGTTCAAGTCGGGACTGGACCTGTCCACTCGCGATTTCACAGATCAGGACCGGCGCGCGCTCACCGGTTGGTACGAGCACAACATCGGTTATGTTCCCGACTCCATTGCCGCAGGTCTCGAGATGGACCCGACGTTCATGAAAATGAACCGCATGAAGTGGGAATCGGCCATTGTCACGCTGCCGAAGCAGGTTGCCCCGCAGGTGATGATCCGAATCAACATGGTCACGGGCAACGCCGAGGGCCTGCGCGAGTCGGTCTTGCTCGCCCGGAACTGGGGGATCAGCCGCCAACACGTCATCAACGGGATATTCGCCGCCGCGATGTACTTCACAGCGTTCGAGGGTCTGCACACCGCTTCGCGCGCGGCGCGCGACATTCTGCGGGACTGGCCGTCCAATGGCTGACTGAACCGGACACGCCATGCAGCAGCCCAGGTATAAAGGCTCCATTCTGGTCACGGGGTGCAGCTCGGGTTTCGGCAAGCTGATCGCCAGGACCATGGGTCGATGCGGCTATCGGGTGTATGCCGGCATGCGCAGCATCCATGAACGCAATGTGGATGCGGCCCGGGAATTGAGCGACTGGGCAGTCGCTCAGAACGCCACGATCGACATCCTAGAGTTGGATGTGGACAGCGAAGAGTCCGTGAATGGCGCAGTCCGCGCGATTCGGGACGCCGGCGGCGAAATCGACGTTGTGGTCAACAATGCCGCCATCACGGCGTGGGGACCGACGGAAGCGTTCGACTTCGAACAGCTGGCTTCGGTGTACAACACCAATGTGTTCGGGCCGTGGCGGGTCAACAAGGCAGTGTTGCCGCAAATGCGGGCGCGGCGCTCGGGTCTCATCATTCATGTAACCAGCGTTGTCGGTCGTGTCCTGCGCACGGGAGCCTTGTATGCGGCTTCCAAGTGGGCAGCGGAAGGACTAGCCGAAAGCATGGCACATGAGGTCCGCCGATTCGGCATCGACGTGGTTCTACTCGAACCCGGAGCGTATCCCACCCCGTGGGTGGGTCGAGGTATCACGCCCGCCGATAAGCAAATCGTTGCTGAATATGAGAAGGCGGCCGCTCCACCTCCGGAGTCGGTCAAACCCGGACCTGGCTATCGCTATCCCGATCCTCAGGAAGTGGCTGACGAAGTGCGCAGGCTCGTGGAGCTCCCCGGCGGCCAGCGGCCGCTGCGCTCCGTTGTGGGTCACATCTTTACCGAGGGTGTGGCCGAGTACAACGAAGCCTATGAGAAAATGCGCCGCCAATTGATCGAAGCGCTGGCACGCCCCGATCAAGCCATCCCGTGGGTTTGAGCACACACCATCGGCGTGACGCTCACAGTGGCCGGTTCTTGCGCTGGTCCAGACCGAGGGCGTCGAATACGGCTTCGGTCACATGCTGGGCCACCGAGCGCAGCGGCCGATCTGGGGTGACGATAGCGGTGCGATACACGAAGTAGTTCTTCGCGAAGCCGATGGCCAGGCGCCGCTCAGGGTCGGCATAACCGAACGAGCCTCCCCCGCCAACATGTCCGAAAGCCGCCGGTGAGGCCAGCGGGCCGGCGTCCGCGCCCCGGCGGTATCCCAACGCGCGCCGCGTTCTCACACCGTAGATCTCGTCCCTCTCGAAGCTTTGCAACTCGATGGCATCGTGAATACGCGATGCGGGCAGTATGTCGGTGAGCATGGCGTAGTGACGCGCGACACTGCGTGCGTTGAACACACCGCCGGAGCCCGGGATAGAGGCCTGCAGGACTTCGCGTCGATTGAAAACCTCAGCGACGTTGCAACCGGCTGGTTCGCCAACCATGCCCGCCTGGTATTCCAGAGGCGCGGCAGGTGCATCGATAAGAACGGCAACACGGTGCATTTCGCTGTCCGGCACGCCCAGGTACGCGCCGCTGATGCCGAGCGGGGCGCAAATCTCTTCAGCGAGAAATCGGGCGATGGGCCGGCCGTCCACCCGGCGCAGGATTTCACCGATGAGGTAGCCGAAGTTCAGCGAGTGATAGGCAGTGCGTGTGCCCGGGGGAAACATTGGGTCCAGATCGGCAATACCGCGGCACATCCGATCCCAATCGGGCAGCCAGTCCGGAGTGTAACCAACAGGCGTTTGCGGTACCCCAGTCTGGTGGCAAAGGGCGTGCCGCAGGGTCGCTTTCTCCTTGCCCCGGACCGCGAACTCGGGCCACACCTGCGCGACGGGCATGTCGTAGCTCAGCTTGTGCCGCTCTACGCAGAGGTGCATACACGTTGAGGTGACGCCCTTGGTTGTCGACGACAACATGAACAAGGTGTCGCCATCGACCGCCTTGCCGGTCTCAGGGTCAGCCACGCCCGCCCACGCATCGATGACCAACTCGCCATCGAGGTAGGCAGCCACCTGCAGACCCACTTCGGGCGTATCCCGCACCAGCGCGTCGAGTACACCGCGAACCCGATCGTTGGCATCGCCGAGTTTCATACTGCCCTCGAGCGCGCCCAGCGACGCCATGCGAACCCCCGAACCCGATCGCTGGCCTCGCCGGATTTCATACCGTTCTCAAGCGACGGCCCACCACCGCTCCGCGTGCACCTCAAACCGATCGCCTGCGTCGGCGGAAATCATCTGCGCAGGTAACCGATGCGGTCGCCATCGAAATTGCCGATCCAGAAGCGATCACCGGCGGTGATGACCGCGCTGGGTGCCTGCAAGGGCACTGTCTGGTCGGCGCCCGCAACCCGTTCGGCGGCCAGGGTCAGCGGGTCCACCTTGATGATGGACCAACCGGTGCCGCAATTCAGCCAAGGGCAGTTCGGACCCGGCCGTGCGTTTCGGCCGATGACGTACAACATCCCGTCATCGCCCCAGTGGATGTTGTCCGGGTAGACCGGAATGCTGACACGCTTACCAGCTGCAGCCGGTGAGTTGCGATCAAAGCGCACGACCTCGCGCGTCCCCATTGCGTTGACGTACATCCAGCGATCATCCGGCGACACCACAATGCCGTTCGGACACGACATCTCGGTGCCCGGGACCGGCTTCACACTACCCCCGGGATGCCATTCAAACACTGCACCTGTGATCCGGGCCTCGACCAGGTGTTTGAACGCATCCGGATTAGTCGAATCCTTCGACTTGGTCGCCACGAACCCGCCGTCCTTCAGAATGTCTACCGTGTTGCCCCACATTTTCTCCGGCAGCAGCACGCACCCGATCCAGGTAAGTGCGGGTTTAGCGCCGCGCGCGTCGAGCTCGAAAGCCTCGATCGCCTCGCGCTCCCCATGGCTGGTCATGTACATCCGGTACCGGCCGGATGCGATCGGTCGCAGCGCCATGCCGTGCGCCGAGAAACTCTCGGGATTGATAGGACCCGGGCATTCCGGGAACAGGTGTTTATCCTGCCTGAACACCGGCTGGCTCCCCGGGAATGCGACCTCGAATGAGCCATCGAGCCGGTTGACCAGGTAGATGTGACCGCGCGAGCTGGGATCAGGCTGCCAACTGACCAGACCCGAGGCCAGCAGCCAGCGGGTGGTGCCAATCTGCAGCAGGTCTTCCGGGTTTTGCAGCCCGACAACATAGCCGAGCCCCCCGGAGTCAGGGCGGTTGTTACCGGCAAACGCGCAGCCCACACCGAGCAGCCACGCGGCCACGAGATACGCGCTCAGATTGCGAAGCATGCGCAAACCTTAACACGATAACTAATCACATTGCACGCCGGCCCCGATCGGCCGCAGGATAGGCTGCATGACCCGCATCCAACTCACCACCCCTGCGCTCGAGCGCCTGCGTCCGCGACTGGATGCGCTGGCTCAATCCTTCGAATACGTCGTGATGGACGAAACCGGCGCTCTGCGCCTCGACGGCCACGAGGTCGCGCCGGAACACGCGAGCCCCGAGTGCGGGCTGCTCAGCAACGATCTGTTTTTCGCGCCCTTTGCGCTGGCCTACGTCGACGCGCTGGTGCGGTCACCTGCGCTCAAATGGGTGCAGAGCTGCGGCGCCGGCCTCGATCACCCGATGTTTGTCAGGCTCGCCCAGCGGAGCGACATCCGCCTGACCACCAATCACTCCCAGGGCGTGGGCATGGCCGAGTATGTCATGTGGGGTGTACTCGACCACTTTCACTCGGGCGCAGCTCAGTTGATCGAGCCGGCCAAGGATGACCCGCGCCGCTGGATACGCAGGCGGGCTCGCGAGATCGACGGCACGCGCTGGCTCATCATTGGTTTCGGAGCGATTGGACAGGCGGTTGCGCGGCGCGCCAAGGCGTTCGGAGCACATGTGACCGGCGTTCGCCGCAAGCCCCAGCCTTCGGAGTTCGCAGACGCCGTCGTGGCCTCCAGTCGGATCATTAACGTGCTTGGCGATGCCGACGTGGTCGTCCTGTGTATGCCGCACACGCCGGAGACAGAGAATCTCGTCGACGCGAAGTTTCTCGCGGCGATGAAACCTGACTCGATGCTGGTCAATGTAGGTCGCGGCAGCGCGATAAACGACGAGGCACTGCTCGATGCGCTCGATCGTGGCAGACCCGGACACGCGCTGCTCGATGTCTTCCGTGTCGAGCCGCTACCGGACGATCACCCGTTCTGGAGCTATCCTCGCATAACCGCCACTGCACATACCTCCGCAGTCACCACCGGTTGGAATGCTCGCTTCGATGAGTTGGTCGTCGACAATGTCGCCCGCTACCTGGCGGCCCGGCCGTTGCTCAATGAGGTTGCTATCTCCGAAGTGCCGACTTCGTAGTCCCGGAGGGCAGATCATTGACCGGATCGAACATCGTGCCCGGCGGGCAAAGCGCGTCGATCCGGTCGAGAGTCTCAGGAGAAAGCCGCAGATCACCCCCGCCGAGCACGCTCTCCAGGTGCTGCATTGTCCGCGGACCGATGATTGCCGAGGTGATGGCCGGATGCTGCAGGACGAAGGCCACTGCCAGCTCTGCCAGCCCAACACCCAGCTCGTCGGCTATCTGAGTCAACTCAGCAACGAGAGCGATCTTGCGGCGGATATAGTCCGCGTTCGGATCGAACGAACCGCGCGTGAAGCGCGCAAAGCGCTCAATCCGGTTGTTGGGGCCCGAGAAGTCCTCCGGTCCGCGATATTTTCCGGCGAGAAATCCGCCATCCAGGGGGCTATAGGAAAGCACGCCCATGCCGTACCGCCGGCAGGCCGGCAACACGAAGCGCTCGACGTCGCGATTGAAAATGGAATACGGCGGCTGCTCGGTGCGCAGACGCATGGTTCCCCTCTTTTCCGCGATCCAATGGCTTTCGACGATCCGATCGGCCGGCAGCGAAGATGACCCGAACTGGCGGATCTTGCCCGCTCGCACCAGATCCGTGAGCGTGAAAAGCACCTCCTCCATGTCGGTATCAACGTCGTAGCGGTGGAGTTGATAGAGGTCGATGTAGTCGGTGCCCAGCCTGCGCAGGCTGTTCTCCACTTCACGCACGATCCAGCGCCGCGACGCGCCCCGCATGTTGGGGTCCGTGTCGCTCATCTTGGTGTAGAACTTGGTTGCGATCACCAGTGAGTCGCGCCGACCCCTGATCGCCTTGCCGACGACCTCTTCCGACTCGCCCCGCGAGTAGGCATCCGCCGTGTCGATGAAGTTGATTCCCGCATCGAGGGCGCGGTGCACGATGCGCACACACTCGTCGTGGTCAGGATTGCCGACCGCTCCGAACATCATGGCGCCAAGGCACAGAGGGCTAACTCTGATGCCTGTGGCGCCAAGCGTACGGAAGTCCATCCGATTGTCAGAAGTCGTACGAAACCGTACCCCCGAATGTACGGGGTGGATAGTAGGTTCCTTCGCGCGTGCTTCCGGCAGCGTTGATGTAGGTCAAGCCGGTGAGAGAAAATACATTCGTGAGATTCTTGACATAGGCCGAATAGGTAAATCCATTTCCGGTGCGATAGGTCAATTGCGAATCGAGGATCGTCCGCGGCCCCGTGCTCTCCACCAGTTTCTTGAACTCGGTCAGATAGTCGCGCGTCTGGTAGTTGACATCACCGCTCCAGGTCAGCAGCCCGTTGCCGGGCAACTGCAGCGACTTGAAGTCGAGTGCAAACGTACCAGTCATCGACCAGTCCGGCGCATCCCGGGTGGGATTACCTTTCAGGTTCTGCACCAGTTGCGAGGCCGGGGTGGCCGGAACGGTGAACAGCCGCGGATCGGCCGCATCGATGGTGTTGTAGTCGGCGAATCGGGAGTGCTGGTAGTTGACGTTGCCATTCAGATGCAGGCGCACCCCCGAGGAGTCAAACGCGATTGACTGCAGACCCAGCTCCACGCCGTGGTTCTTCGTGTCGGCCGCGTTTTCGAGCACACTCAGGTAGCCGATGCCCGGTCCGGGGAACGAGCGCTGATACTGCGCCCCGGACAGATTGTAGATGTAGGCAGCCAGGTTCACCTGCAGCCGGCGATCCAGGAATGAGCCCTTGAATCCCACTTCGTTGTTCTTGATCTTCTCGGGACCTGCCAGGTTGGTGTTGCCGGGAACCGTGAGTCCGGTACCCGCCTTGAAGCCCTGCGAGTAGGTGTAATAGAACAGCGAGTCCTCGAAGGGCCGCCACTCCAGGCCCGCCTCCGGCGAGAAGTCAGTGAACGTGCCGTGGTTGTGCGCAGCAGAAGGCAGAATCCAGGTGAAGGAAGTGACGTTGGCCGCGACGGGGTTGGCGTCGAAATTCGCGTTATAGCCGAAGGAGAAGTACGGGTTGTAGACATCAATCGACTCGTTGCTGTAACGCGCACCGAGCTTCAGGGTCAGCGGTTGCAGTGCATCCACGAACTCACCCAGCTTGATGTTCCCATGAACGTACGCGCCGTATGCGTTCACATCCTGCTGACCCCAGCCGCAGATGCGCGGCGGGTAATCAGGAAGCCCCGGATTGTTGATGATCATGGAGCCGATCTGCTTGCAGAATGCCAGCACCTGGACCGGATCGTAGCCATGCGCCACGAGATAATCGGCCGTCGCCGAGGTCCTGATGTTGGAGAAGCTGCCATCCGAGCCCAGGGTCTGGTTTTCGGTCTGGTTTTCGTGGAAGTACGTGAGCCCGAACAGGCCGTTGAACCACGAGTTGTCGGCTTTGAACTGCAGCTCGGAGCTCACCTGCGGCTCGTCGCCGATCCGGCGGGTCAGGGGCCCCGTGGCCTTGTAGTAGAAAATGGAGCTCTTGGCGTTGTATTCAGACGTCCAGGAAGTTATGCGCTGGATGTTGTTGATGCTCGTTATTTTGAACCAGTCGTTGAGCTTCCAGTCCATCTGCCCGGTCACCGACCAACGATCCTTCCTCGTGTAGGGATCGTTCGGCTCGGCCGTATCGCGCTTGTTCGTCGCGAAGCCCCCCAGTCCCACCGGCACGACCGCGAATTGGCCGGTCGCCGGATTGATGATGCCGGCGGTGGTCGTCTGTTTGCCCGTGACCGGGTCGATTGAAGTAGTGCCGGCGAGTGTCAGAATGCCGGCCGCATCGTTCTGGTGATACCACTCACCGCTCAGGAACGCGGTGAAATTGTCCGTGGGGTCGATGATAAAGCTCACCCGCCCCATCTGGCGGTGCTCATTATTGATCGGGTTGCCGGTGACGATGTTTTCGCCGTAGCCACCGTGATTGACCTGGTTGAAGGCGATGCGGGCCTTCAGCCAATCGAAGACCGGGCCACCGACGGCGGCGGACAGCGTGTTGGCGTCGTAATTGCCAACCCCAAACCGCATGTAGCCTTCGAGCTTGTCCGACGGCTTGGTCGTGATGAAGTTGACGGCGCCGCCGATCGCGTTGCGGCCGTAGAGGGTGCCTTGCGGGCCGTTCAGCACTTCCACCCGCTCCAGGTCGAACAGTGAGGTGAGCTGGGCTTCCTGCCGCGCGATGACCGCGCCGTCCGCATACACCGCCACACCGCTCGAGGCGCCGGGATTCTGAACGTTCGCGCCTACGCCACGGATGAAGATCTGCGCGATATCAAACACTTCCGTGATGGTGACGCTCGGCGCAAGGACCTGAAGATCCTTGATGTCGTCGATGTTCGCGTTGCGCAACTCGTCACGCCCGATGGCGGTGATCGCGGTGCTGACGTCGTTGATCGACTGCTCGCGCCTGTTTGCCGTGACGACGACTTGTTGGAGCGTGTCACCCGAGTCGGCGGCGGCGACCCGCTTATCGCTCTGCTCGGCAGTCTGCGCCAGGGCTCCCGATTGAAACATCGGCAGCATGGCAATAGCCGACACGACGCACGCCGCACGTAGCACGCTCATGCTCCCGGCAGCCTTAGATTGTAACCTGTTTAGCATTTGCTGATCCCCCTCACTACCCATTCAGCGCTCGCTGAATCTCATCTAAGCCATTGTATTAAAAGACTAATAACTCCTAATCCTGGCCGGTCCGAGCTCGGCTTGTAGGCGCCGGTCCTCAGCTTCAATGCATAAACCTTAACACGATAATTAATTTCAGCAAATGAATTCTGTTCTGGAACCATTCCAACACTGTTGGAACCGCAGGCGCACTCGAGGGAGCGGGTCGAGCTTCAGCCAGGAGCGCCGGCGAGCGCTCGTAGCCAAACTGCAACAGCCGCAGCGCCGGGATCCGGCGCGCCCAACACGCGGTCGCCGAGATAGACGGAACGGCCGCGCCGGGCCACGAGTTGGGCGGTGTGCTGAGCCCCCTGCTCCGCCGCCGCCACCGCCGCCCGGATTGCCACCAGCCAGATGCGGCCTTCCCCGAGCGACAGCCGGAATACGGCGGCAGCCGGTACGAGTGCATCGAGCATGGTGCGGTCGCCGGGGCGGGCTCCGCCCAACTCGGAAATGGCGGCGCAGGCGCCGTCAAACGCATCAGCCCAGCTCTCTCCCCGTCGCAAACACGCCGCTGCGCGCCCCAGACCGACGGCGTAGAACGGACCGGAGCTGCCGGCGATTTCCCGTCGTAAAATGTTGGAAAGGCTCAGCAGGGCAGCAGCCGCCGGCTGCCTGGACAATGAGCCCAGATTCGCGGTGATCGCGCGGGCCGCACGACTCATACTGATACCGAGGTCCCCGTCGCCCGCCGCCTGGTCCAGTTCTGTCAACCGATCTTCAGCCGCCAGCAAGGCGGCGGCGATACGCTGCAACGCTCCTTCCAACTCCACGTTGCGCGCGCCGCCGGGGACTGCTGTAGTTGAGGAATCGGTCTGCGGCACAGCCGGCGCTGGCGCGCTGATGCGAATCGGCGTTGGATAGTCGGGCAGCGCCGGAGCTGCGACCCATGCCGGCGCCGAGGTCGCCGCATCCAGCCGGGAAAGGACTGCAGGATCGACGGGCAGTATGGAAATCGAACAACCGGCCATGTCGATAGCCGACAGGAAGGTCCCGCACCAGAGACGCTCGACCCGTATCTGCCGCGTGCCCAACTCGTGCAAGGCGGCACGGACGATGATGTTCAATTCCATCAAAGGGGTCGCGCCCAGGTTATTCACCAACACGACGACGCGGCTGCCCGCGGTCACGCCGCTGTCTGCTACGAGCCTGTCAATCAGTTGCGCCGCGATCGCATCCGCAGGCACGAGTGGGCTGCGGCGGATCCCGCGCTCACCGTGAATCCCGAGGCCGAGCTCGATTTCCGTTTCCGGCAATTCAAACCCCGGTGAGCCGACCGCCGGCACGGTACAGGCGGACAGCGCCACACCCATCGTCCTGACAGCCAATGCCGCACGCGCCGCCTCTTCCTTGACGCGCGCAAGATCCAGCCCGGCAGCGGCCGCGGCCCCTGCGACTTTGTGAACGAACACGGTACCAGCGATGCCTCGCCGGTTGTTGACAGCGCTGACCGGCTGATCAAAGGCAGCATCGTCGGCCACGATCACCACATGGACCGCGATCCCTTCGGCGCGCGCCAGCTCCGCGGCCAGGCCAAAGTTGAGCCGATCGCCCGTATAGTTCTTGATGATGAGCAGAACGCCGGCCGTACCGGCACAGGCCCGGATGGTCGCCAACACTGCATCAGTACTGGGAGATGTAAAAACCTCGCCCGAGACCGCCGCAGTCAGCATGCCCTCGCCGACATAACCTGCATGCGCCGGCTCGTGCCCGGCGCCGCCTCCGGATATGAGCGCAACCTGCCCGCGCCTGCGCCATTGCTCGATGTCACTTCGAATGACGACAGTTTCATCTCCCAGCAACGCCAGCGAGGGATTCATCGCGACCATGCCTTCCAGCATCTCGCGGGTCACGCGCGTCGGTTCGTTGATCAGCTTTTTCATGTTTTCCCCGCTATTCAAGGCTTTGCCGTAAAATCCCGCCCCGACAATCATCCGCAACAGGTAGGCAGCGTGGCAAAGGGCATTCAGTCGATCGTACTCGGCTTCCGCTTGTTACAAGCGCTGACTGACAGTGACGCCCCAATGTCGCTGAAGACACTCTCGGCCGTCGCCGCCATGTCACCCAGCAAGGCCCGGATGTACCTGATCAGCTTCATGGAGACCGGCCTGATCGTCCAAAATTCCGACACGGGCCTGTATACCCTCGGCCCATATGCCATCCGCCTCGGTACCCGGGCGTTGCAACGGATGGAATTGATGACGGTCGCCACCGAGGCGATGCGTTCGCTGCAGCAGCAAACCAACTCGCTGGTACTGCTGTGTGCCTGGGACGTCCGGGGAGTCATTATCGTCTCGCGCAGCGAGGGCAGTGACCCGCAGCCACTGCAGTTCCACATCGGCGGCTCCGCTTCCCTGGGCAGCACTGCCACCGGCCACGTCTTTCTCGCCTTTGGAACGCGCGAAGAAACCTGGCCCCATCTCGAGGAAGAGTTGGCCCAGCTCGGACTGTCGAAAGCGGAGCAGCGCAAACGGGTGAAGGCGCTCGAGGGCGAGGCGGACCAGATCCGCAAGCGCCGCGTGGCCGAGGCGGATCCGATCTCATACGCTTCCGGGGTCACCCTGTCGGGATTCGCGGCGATTGCCGCGCCGATCTTCGACGCAAGCCAGCGACTGCGATTCGCCATTACGCTCATCTATCGCACGGATCGTAATTCCAGGCGCAAGGACGAGCTGCTGCGCCTGACTCTGCAGGCGGCCAATCGCGCCTCGCACCTGGCAGGTGGCGCCACCACCGGCTGAGCCTCGCCGGCCTCCATGCAACTATATTGCACATGTGAAGTATAGTTGCTTGCACAAACCTCAGTCAAGGCGGTATGTTTTCCGCCATGGGCTCCTTCCAGGTGCGGATCCTTGCGGTGCTGTTCTGTCTGAACGCGCTCGACGGTTTTGATGTTCTGGCGATCGCCTTTGCCGCTCCGGGCATCTCGAAGGACTGGTCGCTGTCGCCGCAGACGCTCGGCTTCATCATTTCCCTGGGCCTGTTTGCCAACGCAGCCGGGGCGCTGTTGGTTGCCCCCATTGCGGACAGGATCGGACGACGCCCGATGATTCTGCTGAGCCTGGCCGCAATGACGGCCGGGATGTTGTTGTGCGCGATCGCGGACAACACCGGGTTGCTGTGCGCCGGGCGACTCATCACCGGCGTTGGAGTAGGCGCGCTCATCCCCTGTATCAGTGCGCTGGCTGCAGAATACTCGAGCCCCGGGTACCGCGATTTCAGCGTCATCATCATGGCTATCGGCTTTCCGGTCGGGGGACTCGTCGGTGGACAAGCCGCCGCTGTGTTGCTGCAACACTTTGATTGGCGCGCAGTATTCGTGAGTGGCGGGCTCGCGACCGGCCTGTTGGCCGTGGCCCCGCTGTTTCTGGTGCCGGAATCGGTGGATTACCTGCTGGTGCGCCGGCCCGCTGACGCACTGCTGCAAATCAACTCGATCCGGGCCCGACTGGCACAGGCGCCGATGGCGGCTCTGCCGGTGACCGCCGCCAACGCCAACGGGCAGCGGATGCTCGACCTGCTGCGGGTCCCTGCCCTGCTGGCCGTCGCACTGACAGTGATGCTGGCTTACACCGCGCACAGCGCCACCCTTTACTACTCACTGAACTGGATCCCCAAGATCATCGTCGATCTGGGGTTCACCCAGCCCCAGGCCGCATCAGTCGCCGCCTGGTGCAGCGGCGGAGGCATCGCTGGAGCAACGCTTGCCGCCTGGCTGGCTACCCGGATCCAGATCCGCTACCTCACTATCGGCACGTTGGCAGGCGCGGCGGCCGCACTCGGCCTGTTTGCGCATACCAGCGCTGTCATGACCAACCTGCTGGCCGGCGCTGTGCTCCTCGGCGCCTGCCTGTATGCCGCGCAGGTGAGTCTGTATGCACTGATGACGCGGTCCTTTCCGGTGCATGTACGTGCTACTGGAGTTGGTTTCGTAACCGGCGTAGGACGGTTGGGCGGCATCGCTGCGCCGTTCCTGTCAGGCTACCTGTTGGTGCACGGACTGCGCTATCCGCAGGTATCTTCGATCATGGCCCTGGGCTCGCTGCTCGGGGCACTGGTGCTGCTGGCAACGCTGCGCTCAGAGCACCGCGCCCGCGCGTCTTGACCCACCCTTCTCATGCAACTATAGTACACACGTTGCAACAATATTGAATTACGAGCCATCCTGTGCCGAAAGACGCTCTGGCGGATGAGCACACACCCTTCATCCGAAACGCCTGGTACGTTGCCTGCTTCAGTGAAGATGTACCGCACGGCCGCCCGTTCGGCCGCAAGCTGCTGGGCGAAAACGTAGCCTTCTACCGCAAGTCGGATGGCACCGTAGTTGCAATGAAGGACCGCTGTCCGCATCGCTCGTTTCCGCTGTCTGCGAGCCGCGTGGATGGTGATGAGATCGTTTGTGGTTATCACGGCATCCGTTACGGCTCGGACGGTCGTTGCAAGCTCGTGCCCACGCAGGCAGCCGCGCCGCGTGCCTTGCAGGTGCCTACTTTCAAAGCGATTGAAACCGCGCCGGTGATCTGGATCTGGATGGGTGATCCGGCCGTTGCCGAGCGCACACCGTTGCCGCCGGCGCCCTGGATGTTGGACGGCTCGGGCTGGGCGACCTCGCGCAGCTACCTCGAGGTGCAGGCCAGCTACGTGTTCCTGCACGAGAATCTCCTGGACCTGAGCCACCTGACTTATCTGCATGCGGCGACGTTCGGAACCCCGGACTACGCCAAGGCGCCCTTCGAGACCGAGTTGGATTCGGAAACGATCATCGTGCGCCGGTCGGTGCAACCTACTCGCTTGCCCCCGATCTACGCGAATCCCCTCAACATGCAGGGTGTGGACGCGGCGCGCATCGTCACTTCGACGTATTGGACGCCCGGCCTGTCAGTTTCGGCCGTAGTCCTTCGCAACCTCGAGGAACCGGAGGACGAGCGCACCGATCATCACATCCGCACCGCCCAATTGGTGACGCCGCGCGATCACACATCCGTCCACTACCACTTCATCGTGGCACGTGACTTCGCGGTCGAGGACAAGGAAGCCAGCGCATTCATCCTGAAGGGAATCCAGGCGGCCTTCGCGGAGGACGTGTTTGCATTGGAAAACATCTCGCGCGTGCGCCGCGAGGATCCGGACCAGGACTTCGTGGAGAGGTCAATTGCCAGTGACAAGGCGGGTGTCACGTTGCGCAGGCGCCTGTACGCGCTTGCCGAGCAGGAAACTGCCGAGCCTGCGATTGCACAATGAACGAACCGCTGCGGATATCGGTTGCTCCCAACGGCGCGCGCCGTTCAAAGCAAGATCACCCCGCGATACCACTGACACCCGCCGAGCTCGCAATTGAGGCCGAGCAGTGCGCGGATGCCGGAGCGGTCCTTCTGCATCTGCATGTGCGGGACTCCAACGGTAAGCACACACTGTCACCCGACAGCTACCGGTACGCATTGGACGCAATCCGAAACCGGGTTGGCAGCAGACTCTTGCTTCAGATCACAACCGAGTCCGTGGGTATGTTTGACATACGTACCCAGATGGACACGGTGTTGGCGGTGCGCCCACCTGCCGCCTCCTTCGCGATTCGCGAGCTCATTCCCGATGTAGCCGCCGAGTCGCAGGCCCGGGACTTTTTTGCGGCCGTCGCCGCCATCGGCACAGTTCCCCAGTTCATTCTGTATCACCCGGATGAGATTGATCGCCTGCGCGCCCTGCAGGCGAGTGGCGTGATTCCTTTCAAGAATGCCGACGTGTTGTTTGTCTTGGGACGGTACACCGATAACCACCATCCGGGCGCAACCGCCCTTGTTCCGTTTCTGGCGCGATGGGGCAACGATCCGGCCTGGACCGTCTGCGCCTTCGGCGCGGGCGAGTTGGCGATCGCCGCGGCTGCCATCGGGCTGGGCGGCCACATCCGGGTGGGTTTCGAAAACAACCTTCAGCGTCCCGACGGCTCGATTCTGAGCAGCAACGCCGAGCAGGTCGCCGCGGTGGCGGCACTCGCCCGGACACTCGGGCGCCCACTGACTACGGTCTAAAGGACACACCATGTACCTGGCGAGCTTTCGGTATCAGGAGCGCGACTTTCTCGGAATCCGTTGGGGCGAGAACCAGTTGCTCCCCGTGAACGACCTGTTGGGACTGGCATCGGGCCCGGACCTGATGTTGGATCTCATTGAGCGCGCTGCCACGATGCTGCCGGCCCTCAGCGGTGCCCGGCTGCCGGCGGGTATCACACCGATTCCGGCGGATGCCGTGACGTGGCATTCCCCGGTACGCCGCCCCGGCAAGATCGTCGGCGTTGCAATGAACAATTCAGCATCGGACGCGCGCAAGATCAGCGCGCCCAATCATCCAATGTTTTTCCTGAAGCCGCGCAGCAGCTTGTTGGGACACATGAACGAGCTGCAGATCCGCTCCTACTACGGCAGCGTGCACCCGGAGCCTGAGCTCGCCGTCGTGATAGGCACCCGGGCCAGAGACATTCCGCCACAGGACGCACTGAGCTGCGTGTTTGGCTATACGATCATGAACGACATGACCGGTAATGCGATGCGCGGTGAGGATCGGGTTCACTACTACGCGTTGTATGCCAGTGCAGAAGACTCGACCAAGGTCGAGCGCCGCGAGCAGCATCTCTCCTACGCGGCACGCTACAAGGGTACGGATGGCTTCGCACCGCTCGGTCCCTGGCTCGTGACCCGCGATGAGATACCCGACCCGGGCGTACTCGATGTCATCTGCAAAGTAGGACAGGAAGTGGTCGCCGAGGACAGCACCCGCTATCTGACCTACTCGGTGGCCGAGATCCTCGCCTATCTGTCGTGCTTTCAAACCCTGGAGCCGGGCGATGTCATCTCGATGGGAACCGCCTTCCGCCAGCAGGAAGGGGCAAAGCGCTCGCTGCACAGCGCGGATTTGCAACGCGTCGCCGGACCGATGACGGTTGAAATCACGGGATTGGGCCAACTGGTCACGCCCGTCGTACGGACGGTGCAGGAAATGCCACAGTGGCGCCTCAAGCGCGGCTGAACTCGATAACCCGCGTGTTGAACTCCGCGGGTTGCTCGAGATTCAACACATGGCCCGCTCCCACGATTTCCACGAGCTGTCCGCGCGGCACCGCGGATGCGATCACGCTCGCGATCTCCCGATAGCCTGCCACATCCTGCTCGCCTGACAGCACGAGCACCGGCGGCTTCACGACGCCCAGGCTCCCTCGAACGTCCGGTCCCGGCAACTGCATGTCGGCCTGGGCCCAGTGCCAGCCGCTGTAGCGGCTCACCATATCTGCAACCACGACCGCCACTTCCGGTCGCGCTCGCAAGGATCCGAATATCGGCTGCGCGAGCCAGAACTGTTTGCCTGCGGCCACTCCATGCTCGGCCGCATACACCGCAGCCGCCTCCGGCGGGCGCTGCACAGCCCATGTATGCCCCGGTAGCCCCGGCGAGGCTAACACCAGCGCCGACACGTTGTCAGGATGCTCCAGAGCGTATGCGAGCGCTATGTTTGAGCCGAGAGACAGCCCTACCAGCATCGCGCGCTCGATCTGCAACGCTCCCAGGATTGCATGCAGATCATCTATGTGGCGGTAAGGCCCGGTCGGCACGGTCGATGCGCCAAAGCCGCGCAGGTCGTATCTCAACACCCGATGACTGCGGCGCAGACACTCGACCTGTGGATCCCACATGCCGCTGTCGAAACTGAAACCATGCAGCAGAACGATCGGGGGCCCGCTGCCGGCATCCTCAAAGCTGAGCCTGCCGCGGGCTACGTCAATGAAGCTCACGTCGGGACGGCTGCCTTGAACATCGGCCGGATGTGACGCTCGGCAAACAGCCAATTGCCGTCTGCGAGCGTGTAGACATCCTCAAAGTCCGCAACAATAGCGGGCACCGTGGACTCAATCGGCGGCAGTCCCGGCGCGGAGAAGGTCATACAAACACTCAGCCCGCGGGCGGCCTGCTCGCTCAGAAACTGGATGCGCAATCCGGTGACGAAATGGCGTGAGGTGCGCGGCCCGTCGCGAGTGCGGTTCAGGTAGAAGTCACGAATCTGTCCGCTCCCGCGCAGGATGCGGGGTCCGTTGGTATACAGGGCATCGGGCGTGAACAGGCGCACGAACCCGTCCGCGTCGCCCCGATCCAGCTCGTGACAGAAGTCATCATTGAGCTGTTGAATGGCGAGTCGCTCGCTCAGCCGGCTGGACGCGTCCACTGTGTCTCCTCAAACACCACGACACCACACCCCGTGATCTGCGGGAACGTGTAGAAGTCGTAAACCTGTTCGATTTCATCCGCGAGCGCTGCGCGCATCGCGTACCACATGGTCAACTCGACAGCATCGGTGCCGCCCGCACGGATCAGTTCCTGCTGTGGAATGGCCACGAGGCGCTCCAGATCCGGACCGAGCCGGGCCAGGAAGCGGCGATCGAGCTCTTCGTTGGCCATCCCGAAGCGGGCGCCCGATATCTGGTGCGACATGCCGCCGGTGGCGATGACAACAACCCGGGCCTTACCGTAAGCCGCCACCGCGTTGCGGATGGCCACACCCAACTTTTGCAGTCGTCGCGGCGACGGCAGCGGGAACCGCAGCATGTTGACCGCGATTGGCAGTACGGGAATGGTCCACGGCGCATCTACTAAATACGGCATCCACGAATAGATGCCGTGATCGACCCGCATCTGCTGACAGACAGTCAGATCGAACTCCTGGCCCACGAGTTGCTCACACATGTGCCAACCGAAAGCGGGATCGCCACGCAGCTCGGGAATCTTCCGCGGCCCCCACCCCTCGTCAGCCTGCGGGAACTGCTCGGCAACACCCAACGCGAAGGTGGGATAGGCGTCGAATGTGAAGTGATTCAGGTGATCGTTGTAGATGATGACAATGTGATCGGGCCGCACCTTGGCGAGCCACGCTTTCACCGGCTGCAGACCGTCGAACCACAACTGCCAGCGGGGATCGAACCGTCCCGCCATGCCACGGTCGTATTCCGTGCCCATGGAAGGCGAGTGAGAAATCCCGAACCCACCAACAATGTGTCCCATCAGGGGAAATCCGGTGGTAGTCCGCCCAGGCGACGCGGACAGGCGGATTGCATCTGCTCAACACTCATCCCGGCGCAATGCGCACCGATGTGCCACAGGCTCTGCCCCACCGTCGCGGCGATCTTGAGTATGGCCTGCAGATGCCCGCCAGCCTGCATCAGGCCCGTCCAATCGCGCCGCGCAACCAGATCAGCTTCCAGCGGTGTCAGGGAATATGTGCTCACATACGCCGGCGGATCGGCCAGAAAGGCGGTCCGGTTCGCGGGAATCTTCAAGCTCAGTGCGAAGCGGTTGAGACGCTCGCCGGCCGAGGACATGGCGCCCGAATAAAGATAGGTGTGCGGCGGCTCCAGCGATTTCCAGTCCACCGTGCTCATGGGTCAGGTGGTGGCCATCCAGACTGTCTTCAACTGCACATACTTGTCGATCGCATGCAGCGACTTGTCGCGACCGAAACCGGACCCCTTATAGCCGCCGAACGGTACAGTCAGTTCCGGCGCGTCCGTTCCATAGACGTTGACACTGACCGTGCCACAGCGAAGGGCTGAAGAGACACGGTGGGCACGTGCAAGATTGGCCGTCCACAGTCCGGCCGCAAGACCGTATTCACTATCGTTGGCAATCCGCACGGCCTCCTCTTCCGTGTCAAACCCGATCACACTCAACACCGGGCCGAATATCTCCTCGCGGGCAATGCGCATGTCATTGCTGACGCCGTGGAATATGGTCGGCTGGATATAGAAACCGCCGGTCTCCTGGCGGGTCGCCGCTCCGCCACAGGCAACTCGGGCGCCTGCCTGCCTGCCGGCGTCGATATAGCCGAGTACGCGATCGAACTGCTCGCGTTTTGCTAAAGGACCCATGAGCGTGGTGGCGCTCAGCGGGTCGGCGGGGGCGAAAATCGACGCAGTGCCCGTCACTCCCTGCAGAACTCGATCGAGCACGCTGTTTTGTACGAGGAGGCGCGAGCCGGCTGCGCACACCTGCCCACTGTTCATGAAGATGGCAAACGCCGCGGTTTGTGCCGCCGCCGCCAGATCCGGCGCGTCGGCAAAAATAATGTTGGGGCTCTTGCCTCCGAGCTCGAGCCACACCGGCTTGGCGTTCGACTCGCCCGAATAGCGCAGAAATCGCGCGCCCACGGCCGTAGATCCCGTAAACGCAATGACATCGATGCCGCGGTGCCGGCCCATCGCCTCACCGAGGCGCGCACCCCCGGTTACAACATTGAAGACACCGGGAGGCACACCCGCCTCCAATGCCAGCTCGGCAATCCGGATTGCCGACAGACTCGACTGCTCATCGGGCTTCAGCACCACACTGTTGCCCGATGCCAGGGCGGGAGGCACCTTCCATCCCAACATTCCAGCGGGCCAGTTCCAGGGCAACACGAGGCCTACCACGCCTACCGGCTCACGCTTGATCAAAGCGACGACGCCGGGACCCGTAGGGGCCACCTCGTCATACACTTTGTCGATTGCTTCGCCATACCAGCGAAAGCTGTCGATCGCCCACTGGACGCAGTGATCATGTGTCATGGTAATCGGCGCGCCCATGCACAGACTGTCCAGCAATGCCAGGCTGGCCCGCTCGCGATCAATCAACTCAGAGAGCTTGACCATGACCGCCCGGCGCTCCGCGGGCCGTCGGTTACGCCAGACGCCTGCGTCGAACGCCCGGCGTGCAGCGGCCACCGCCTGATCCAACTCGGCGGCACTCGCCTCCGGCAGGGATGCGATCGCACGTCCGTCACGCGGGCCGATCACGGTGAAAGTTTCACCCGAGTCCGCCCCGACCTGTCGGCCATCCACGAACATGCCTTTCGGGAACTGCACCCTGGCGGCCGCACTGACCCAATCAACTACTTGCGCCGCGCTCATGCATGCAGCCCCATTAATTCAACATTGTTGCACTATATATAGTATAGTTGCACCATATAGCGCGGTCAAATCGGTGCGAGTCACCTGGGGCGGCGCGCAAGCTGCTCGATGCACAGGGCAAACAACTGACTCAAGCTGGAAATTCCGAGCTTGCTGTAGGCACGCTGACGGAGTGTGGCAATGGTCGGCGCCTTGACCCCCAGGTCCGAGGCGATCCCCGCGACGGTGAGGCCGGCCAGCGCACGTGCACACACGGCCCGCTCGCGACTGGTGAGCTGTCCGTCGAGACTCGTCAGCAACGATTCCAGGAACGCGATGGAATGAGTCTCGTTGTTACGTTCGGGCGCGGTCTGTGCGTTCGTCAGAGTCAGATGCTTCCCCACGAGGCTCAGCAACAATGGCGCCATCGTTCGCAAGCGCTCGCCTTGCCGGCTCGTGAAGCGGGCAGTGTCCCGCTCGCGATACAGGTTCAACATCAGCCAGTGATCGATCGCCCGATCAATGACCGATAGCCGCTCACCCAGCCTGAAGCGCCCGTAGATTGAGCGCTGATAATCAGCGTCCTGAATGTCGGCCGCCCGCAATCTCAGCAGCACCGGCCCACCGCCCGCGTCGGGACGCATCTGACGCGTACCTGGGTCCAACAGGTAGAAGCGCCCGCGTTCATACAACCGCCCGGCTTCCTCAGCGATGTTTACGGGTTCCCGGCTGGCGGCGCCGACCACGTGGGCACTCAGATCAACGTTGAAGACAATGATGGAAAGGTGATCGCAGGGCAGCCACCCGGTCAGTGAGCGCAGCAGCGCAGCCGGAAACGCAACGCTCCCGAGCGCCTCGACCACCTCGGCCAACAACGCCGGTTGCGGCACTTGCATCACCTCCCCCCTCAATGACTGTCATCCATTCAGATGACAGACGACGAGGCGGTCCGGTGTCAATATGCCCGGCACCCTCGCCAGGAGATGAACCGTGTCATTACCCTCTGCCGGAGTGCTTCGCGCCGCGAAAGTAGCCAACCAGGCCCTGGCGGATCGCACCACTGCCTTCGTTCAGGATGAATGGTATGTCGCGGGTTTCAAAGAGGATTTCTCGAGGTCGCTGCGCAAGCGCAAGATCCTCGGCCGCAATCTGGTCCTGTTTCGCACCGAGTCCGGTATACCGGTTGCCCTGGACGATCGCTGCGCGCACCGATCATTCCCCCTGTCGAGAAGTACCTTGGATGGTGACACCATCGTCTGCGGCTATCATGGCCTGCGCTATGACGCGCAGGGTAACTGCATCGAAGTGCCCTCCCAGCCCAAGTGTCCTCGGGGCATCGGCGTGCGTAACTTCCCGTTGGTCGAAAAAGGTCCGCTGGTGTGGATCTGGATGGGCGCTCCCGAAGAGGCGGATGCGGCCGGCATTCCTGACCAATCCTGGCTGGCGAGCGCTGAGTGGACGCGCTCGCAGGGTTACTTCTACCTGCCCGCAAGTTATGTCAGCCTGCATGAGAACCTGATGGATCTCACTCATCTGAGTTATCTGCATGCGGCGACATTCGGCACCGCAGACTATGCCAAAGCGCCCTACGAGGCCACGATCGAAGATGGCCATTTCTTGTTGCATCGACGGGTGGAACCTACGACGCTGCCGCCCGTATGGGCTGAGCCGACCGGCATCAAAGGCAACACGGCAGCGAGAATCGTCGACTCCGAGTTCGTGTCACCCGCACTGCACGTGGTGACCGCGCGGTTTCTCGATACCCGGCTGCCCGAGCCGGAACGGCGCGAATTCATGATCAAGACGGCTCACATCCCAACACCCGAATCCCGGACGTCAACTCACTACTTCATCGTCCACGGCCGCAACTTCGCGCAGCAGGACGATTCGATTACGCACTTCATGCACGAGCAACTGTTCAAGGCTTTCGCTGAAGATGTGGACGGGCTCTCCGCCATTGAGGCCGTGCTCGCCGAGACCGTCGACGAGCCGTTCGAGATATCCGTAGCGAGCGACCGGGCATCGGTGGCGATGCGCCGGTATTTGAAACAACGCGCCGATGGCCGCAGCACTACGCCCGAGGACGCGGCGAACCCACAGGCCCATGAGCTGAGCGCCGGTAGCTGACCTCAGCGCCGGCAGTGAGCTGAGCGCTGGCGGCTGTGACCTCAGCGCCGGCGGTGAGCTGAACGCCGGCCACCGAGCTGGGCGCCTGCGGTGTGTCGAGCGCTGGCAGCTGAGCCAGCGAGGTCAGCCCGCGACTGCACCCGCCTGTTCGCGGATAGGCATGCGGCGAATGCGCCGGCCTGTGGCGGCGAAGATGGCGTTGACGAGGGCTGGCGCGACCGGTGGCAAACCCGGCTCACCAACACCCCCGAGAGGCATGCTCCAATCGGTCGCGGGCAGCAGGTGCACGCGGATGTCCTTGGGCGCCGTGTCCATGCGCGTAACCCGATACTGGTGGAAGTTATCCTGCTGCGAACGACCGCGTTTGAACGTGATCTCGCCCAGGGTCGCCAGGCTGACGCCCATGATGACCGCCCCCTCCAGTTGGGAGCGCACGCGATCCGGATTGACCACCGGGCCACAGTCAAAAGCGATATCCACTCTGGGAATGCGCAGGTAACCTGTTTTGTCGACCTCCACCTGCGCGACCACCGCGGTATAGCTGAGGAAACTGTAGTGCGCGGCCAGGCCGAGACCGTGTTTGCTGCCCCAGCCGGCTTCACGCGTCACGGTTTCGATCACGCGCCGCAGACGGCCGGTATCCACCGGGTAGCGCTTCGGCGACTCACCGTAGTTCCACGTGTCGTGTTGACTGCCCGGGTCAATCAGGCGCGACGCGCCAATCAGATCCAGCAGGAAGTCTCGATGGTCTTTGCCCGCGGCGGCCGCCAACTCGGCCACAAATGACTGCACCGCAAAAGCGTGCGGCACGTTGGAGACCGACCGGAACCAGCCGATGCGCGTGTGCGCCGCCGCTTCGGGATTTTCCAGCCGGATGTTGGGGATGTCATACGGCAGATTGATCAGGCCCATGCCCATTTCGAACGGCAGCTCGTGCTTCGGATCCGCGCCGAAGATGGAGCCGATGCTGGGGGCGACACTGCGATGCAGCCACGACGTCACCTTGCCACTCGCATCCAGGCCGCCCTGCAGATGCTCAACCGACACCGTATGAAAGTAATCGTGGTGCAGATCGTCATCGCGCGTCCAAGTCACTTTGACGGGCCGACCGCCCATTGCCTTCGAAAGCACCGCCGCCTCAGTCGCATAATCAGGCTTCGACTTACGCCCGAACCCACCACCCAACAATGTCACATGCACCGTGACGTTTTCGAACGGAATGCCCAAGTGTTTGCTGATGTCTGTCCGGGTAACCTGAGGCGCCTGAGTGGGTGCCCAAACTTCCAGCTTCCCATCAACGATGCGCGCAACGGCTGATGGCGGCTCCATTGTCGCGTGTGCGATATGTGGCAGATAGTATTCGGCTTCGAGTTTGCGGGCGGCCTTGGCGATGGCACCGTCGAAATCCCCATCCTGGCGCACCACCTGGCCAGGACTGCGAGCCGCCTTTTCCAACTCGGCGCGATACAGATCCGAATCGTATCCGCCGTTCGCACCGTCGTCCCACTCAATCTTCAGAGCGCTGCGGGCCTTGATCGCAGCGCCCGTGTTGCTCGCGATGACCGCAACACCTGCGAGCGTATGAAACTCCGCGTCGGCCACGGTCGGTGGCATTTCCATCACTTTGACGACGCCGGGCATCTTCGCAGCTTCCGCGTCATCGACGTGTTTGATCTTACCGCCCAATACAGGAGAGCGGGCGATGACGGCGAACAACATGCCCTCAAACCAGGGATCGATCCCGTATTGCGCCTTGCCGGTGACGATGTCCTCACCGTCCAGGAGCAATGTGCCTTCTTTACCGATGTACCGGAATTTATCCGCGGTTTTGAGTGTCAGCGCCCCCTGAGCAGGCACCGGCAACTTCGCCGCCTTACGCGCCAACGCTCCATAGCCCAACTTGCGCCCCGTCTTCTCGTGCACCACTTCGTGGTTCAGGGCATGGACCTCAGCGACCGGCACCTTCCACGTATCCGCGGCGGCCTTTTCCAACATGGCTCGGGCGGCCGCGCCACAGCGGCGCATCGGGTCTATGAAGTGCCGCGTGCTGCGTGAGCCATCCGTATCCTGATTGCCGTACTTCTCTTCGTCGGCCGGTGCCTGTTGGACACGGACCTTGCTCCAGTCTGCTTCCAACTCGTCTGCAACAATCAACGGCATGCCGGTGCGCACGCCCTGGCCCATGTCGGAGCGGTGGACGGCAATCGTCACCAGGCCATCGTCGCCGATGGAGATAAACACCAACGGGTTATCGACGGTGCCGTGGGGCATTCCATCAGCGCCGTACTTCTCGGCTTCCGCTGCCGTGAGGATGCGCGTTGCGCTGCCAATTACAACGAGACCGCCTGAGGCCGCCAACGTTGCAATGAAGGTGCGTCGGCTGAGGCTCGATTCGGGTTTCAGTACAGCGCTCATGAGTTTTTCCCCGCAGCCTGTTTGATGGCAGCACGGATGCGCGTGTAGGTTCCGCAGCGGCAGATGTTTCCTGACATGGCCGCATCAATGTCGGCATCGCTGGGCGCCGGCTTATCCACCAGCAGCGCCGCGGCAGACATGATCTGCCCCGCCTGACAATAACCGCATTGCGGTACATTCAACTGCTTCCAGGCCTCCTGCACAGCGTGGCCCGTAGCCGTGGTACCCACGCCCTCGATGGTGGTCACTTTCTTGCCGACCACCGCCGAAACCGGCAACACACAGGAGCGGACGGGCTTGCCGTCCACGTGGACCGTACAAGCACCGCACAGGGCCATTCCGCAACCGAACTTCGTCCCGGTCATACCCAGGAGGTCGCGCAACACCCACAGCAGCGCTGTGTCATCACTGGCAGTCACCTGCACAGTTCGATCATTGATAGTCAGGTCCATGGGTACTCCGAAATTCAAAACTCTTCGAGATCGGACAGCGCGGATGGATCCACGCGCCCGTCTTTGACCGCGACGCCCTCACTGCGAAGGAGTCGCGCCTGCTCCCGGAAATGCCGGGAACCTTTGGGGAACACGATACGCCCACCCGCGCCCATCACTCGATGCCAAGGGAGGTTCATGTCCTCCGGCACCAAGCGCAATGCCTTTCCGGCCAGACGCGCACGACCCGGGAGGCCGGCAGCACGGGCGACGTTACCGTAGCTGGACACCTGCCCGCGAGGAATGCGAGCCACCACGTTCCAGATCGCCTGCAGAGAATCCTCGCTGGACGCCGGAGCGCCTTTAGCGCTCAGCGGACGAAATAGGGAATGGAACGATTTTTTTTTGGCACGTGCCATGCGGACTCGCCGCCGGTTTGGCGGGTGTCTAGCGGGTGTTGCCACGCCGAGGGCGCAAGGCCAACTTGAGTACGGCGGCGTCTTCACGTCCACCCACCGCCTGATAGTAACCACGTCGCATCCCAACCTGTTCAAACCCGACAGACAGGTACAGCCGTATGGCTGACGTGTTTGACGGACGCACCTCAAGAAAGGCTTCACTCATACCCGCGGCGGCGCCTCGGTCAACGAGGTAAGTCAGCAGGCGCCTACCTACACCTCGGCAGCGGTGCAAATCACCAATGCAGAGGTTGAGGATGTGCGCTTCACCGGCACCGACGCTCATGACGCCATAGCCAATGATGGCGTCGTTCACTGTCACTACACGACAGACGTATCCCACCCTCAGGCAATCCCTGAAAATTCCTTCGCTCCATGGAAATTGGTAGGACGCTCGCTCGACGGCAATGACTTCCGAGACATCGTTTTCGGACATTGGCCGAATGAGGATATCCGGGACCTCATTGAGCATCTCAGGCGCAGTTGCCATCGAATCCCACGTCACCTTTCTTAGGTTGCGTTGAGCCCCTGAAATACGCTCCGTGCGAACTTCAGGTCCTCCCACGCCTTGCGCTTGTCGCTCGGAGTGCGCAGGAGATATGCGGGATGATACGTCACAATCAGTGGAGTATTAAGCTCACCGAAGTGGTGAACCTTCCCACGCAGACGACCTAACGGAGCGTCTGTGGATAAGAGGTTCTGCGCCGCAATTCGTCCCACCGCGAGCATAACGCGGGGTCGCAGAAGCTCAATCTGTCGCATTAGGTAAGGAAGGCAGGCAGCCACTTCCTCGGGCTTGGGATCGCGATTGCCCGGGGGCCTGCTTTTCAACACGTTGGCGATGTAGACGTTGCTGCCGCGACTGAGGCCGATGGCCTTGAGCATGGCGTCCAGCAGATGCCCGGCACGCCCGACAAACGGCTCACCGCGCCGGTCCTCCTCAGCGCCCGGGGCCTCGCCCACGACCAGCCACTGAGCTTCGCGGCTACCGACGCCAAAGACCCCCTGCGTCCGGCTCCCGTGCAGCGCGCACTTCGTGCACGCCAGGACCTCTGCCCGCAGGGACTCCCAAGTGGTGACCCCCGCGGTGGTGGGTACCGAAACGGGGGGTACCACTATGGTTGGAGACACTACCGCAGGCAGTACTTCCAGTTCAGGAATCTCGGCGGCCGACGCGGTAGCGGCGGCGGAGCGCCGGGAAACCCAGACGTCCACCCCCATCGTCTGGAGGTACTGATTTCGCCGCAGTGCGTCCATCAACCCGGGCCGGGACCAGGAACGGGCGGCCCGCGGAACACGCGTCGCAGCCGGCGGCCTACCCACAGCACCGGCGCCGAGAGCGCGTAAGTGGCGAAAATCGCCAGCAGCATCGCCGGCGGATCGAGCGCAATCAGCACAAAAAACAGCGGAACGATCAGCAAATAGACGAATTTGACGCGCTTATCGAGATTGAACTGCTTGAAGCTGGGAAAGCTGAACCGGCTCACCATCAGGGCGCCGGCGCACGCCGTCAGGATCATCGCGGCAATCAGCCCGCTCAGCCCCGGCTCGTGGAAATGGCTGGAGAACCAGATAAACCCGGCCACATTTGCCGCAGCCGACGGGCTGGGCAGCCCCTCGAAATAACGCTTGTCCGCGGCGGAACGGACATTGAAGCGCGCCAGGCGCATGCCAGCAGCGGCGGTATAGAAGAAACAGGCGAGCCAGCCGAACCGGCCCCAATAGTGGCCGAACTCGGCAATGCGCACGACGCCCCACTGGTACGCCACAATCGCAGGTGCAACACCGAACGAAACCATATCGGCCAGGCTGTCGTACTCCTTGCCGAAGGCGCTCTCGGTCTTGGTGAGCCGCGCCATGCGCCCATCGAGCGTATCGAACAGCATGGCCACGAAAATGGCCTCGCCGGCCGGGGCAAAGTTCTTGTCGATCGCGGCGACAATGGCGTAGAAGCCCGAAAACATGCATCCCGTGGTCAGCAGGTTCGGCAGGAGGTAGATGCCCTTGCGGCGCGGCTTCAACTCCTCTTCAGGTTCGGCAGTCTCCATGTGCTGGCGATTTCCGGCTCATTGAATGGTGAAGTCCGGCATCTTAGCAGGCGATGCTACTATTCCCGCCCCCCATCTCCGACACGGATCCGAACGTAACCGATGAGGCTCTCGAAATACCCCATCAACACCCTCAAGGAAATCCCTGCCGAGGCGGAGTTGATCAGCCACCAGTTGATGCTGCGCGCGGGCCTGATCCGCCGTCTCGCCGCGGGCCTGTACAGCTGGCTACCCATTGGTCTGCGCGTTCTGCAGAAGGTCGAGCGCATCGTCCGTGAGGAAATGAATCGCGCCGGTGCCCTCGAAATCGTGATGCCGGTCATCCAGCCCGCGGAGCTCTGGCAGGAGTCAGGGCGTTGGCAGGCATACGGTCCCGAGCTGCTGCGCATCTCGGATCGCCACAAGCGTGACTATGTGGCCGGCCCGACGCACGAAGAAGTGGTCACGGACATTGCCCGGCGTGAGCTGAAGAGCTACCGGCAACTGCCCGTGAACTTCTATCAGATCCAAACGAAGTTCCGGGACGAGATACGGCCTCGCTTCGGTGTGATGCGCGCGCGCGAGTTCATCATGAAGGACGCTTATTCCTTCCACATCGACGAGCCATCCCTGCGGGAAGGCTATCGCGCAATGTACGACGCCTATGTCCGCATTTTCACGCGAACTGGCCTCCGGTTCCGCGCTGTTCGCGCTGACTCAGGCGCGATCGGCGGCGATGTCTCCCAGGAGTTCCACGTGCTCGCCTCATCTGGCGAGGACGCTATCGTGTTCTCTGACGGTGATGACTACGCGGCCAACCTGGAGGCAGCCGTCGCGGCGGCTCCCGCCGAGCCTCGCCCCGCTCCTTCGCAGGCGCTGACCAAGGTCTCGACACCCGGCGCGAAAACCATCGAGGATCTGACGAAGTTCCTGAAAGTCCCCGCCGCCAAAACCATCAAGACGCTGCTCGTGGACGGTGTGGAGGAAAACGAGATTGTCGCGTTGGTTGTGCGCGGTGATCATGAGCTCAATGCCATCAAGGCACAGAAGCTGCCCGGCGTGGCCAACCCTCTGCGCATGGCCAGCGCCGATCGCATTGCCCGTTCCTCCGACGCGGTGATCGGATACATCGGTCCCGTTGGATTCAAGGGCAAGGTCTACGTCGATCACAGCGCCCTGGCGCTGGCGGACTTCGTGGCCGGCGCCAACGAAAAAGACATGCACTACACCGGGGTCAACTGGGACCGGGATGTGCAGGGAACGATCGCGGCTGACATTCGCAACGTGGTAGAAGGCGATCCGAGTCCCACTGGACACGGCCGACTCAAGATCACACGCGGTATCGAAGTAGGTCACATCTTCCAGCTCGGTCAGAAGTACAGCGACCCTATGAAAGGCGTCGTACTCGACGAAAGCGGCAAGGAAGTGAAGCTGTACATGGGTTGCTACGGCATCGGTGTGACGCGCATCGTGGCCGCGGCGATTGAACAGAATCACGATGAACGCGGCATCATCTGGCCGGAGCCGATTGCGCCCTTCCAGGTGGTGCTCGTGCCCATGGGCATGCAGAAATCCGAACGGGTACGCGAGGTCGCCGACCGGCTCTATGCCGAGCTCACTGCTGCTGGAATCGAAGTGTTGTACGACGACCGCGACGCCCGGCCGGGTGTCAAATTCGCGGACGCGGAGCTGCTCGGGATACCTCACCGCCTGGTCGTCGGAGAACGTGGGCTGGAAGCAGGCAAACTCGAGTACCGGGGTCGCCGTGACACGGAAAGCCAGGAATTCCCGCTCGACGATGCACTCAGCTTCATCCGCTCGCGTATGGCTGCTCAATAGCATCCGCACCGGCCTTAGCAGGCTGCGGGGCCCGTGCAGGCTGCTAGGCCTGATCATCGCCGGTGCGCTGCTGTCGAGCGCAGCTGTCGCCCAAGGACAGCGCGACCCCGAGTTGAAGGAGGTCGTACAACGCGCCATCAGTCAGGCGGAGTGTTTCACTGACCACTACGACTCCGCCGTCTGGTACACGCTGATGGAGCCGCGGCTGCGGAACATCGTGAAAGCACACGATGAGCGCATGGAGATCCTCAAGCAGGTCTACTGCGAAACACACCGCTCCGGCGAGACCCGACTGCCGCCGGGGCTCGTCATGGCCGTCATGGATATCGAAAGCCGCTTCAACCGCTGGGCTGTCTCGTCAGCCGGCGCGGTGGGGTTGATGCAGGTAATGCCGTTCTGGCCGGAGAAGCTCGGGATCAAACGGTATGAGCTGATTCATACCGGGCCCAACATTCACATGGGGTGCGCGATCCTCCGGTATTACCTTCGGTACGAGCGGAACGATGTCCGTAAAGCGCTCGCGCGTTACAACGGAAGCGTTGGGCAGCGTCAGTATCCGGATATGGTGATATCGAGGTGGACGCGCTGGAATGGCGCAGACGACCTCGGATTCCCGTCGGCGACGCCAAAGAAGGCGCCGGGTCGAACGCCGACCGCGACGGCCCGTTGAGCGGCGGCCCCGGGGCGGCCTCGGGCTACTCCGCTGTCTTGGGAAGCAGCCTCGCGATGCCCTCACGGCGCGAGTCAGCTCCACCCTCCAGCGTGCCGTCCTCGTGCTTCAACAGGCCATGCAGGCCCGAATTTTCAGCGTGGCCGGGCATCAGGTTGATGCCGCGCTCGCGCAAGCCGGCGAGCACCTCAGGAGAGAATCGATCAGTCTCGCCTGCAATTTCATTGCCCCGGGCAATCAAATTGGGCAGCTCGATAGCCTGCTGCATGGACAACTTCCACGCCAACACGCCCACCGCGGTCTTGGTGTTGTAGTCCAGGATGGACGAACCACCCGGCGACCCGAACGCTGCCACGAAGTGTCCGTCGTGGTCAGTAACAATGATCGGCGACATCGACGAGCGCGGCCGCTTACCACCCTGCACCGCGTTGGCGACGGGCCCATTTTCGTCAGTCGGCTTATAGGAGAAGTCGGTGAGCTGGTTGTTGAGGACAAAGCCACCGACGGTGCGACCCGAACCAAACACGGACTCAACCGTGGTCGTCATAGACACGACATTGCCCTCGGCGTCCATCACAACGAGATGACTCGTCCCCTGTGCTTCCCGCGTCGCATCGGGTCCGCGCCATACGTTGGCAAACTGTCCGGCCGCAGGAGGCGGACCGACGTGGTCACCAATCAAGCGAGCCCGTTCGGCGAGATATCCAGGGTCGAGCAGCTTGTCCACCGGAACCGAAATGAACTGCGGATCGGCCACATAGCGATCGCGATCGGCGTACATGAGCCGGCTGGCCTGAGCAAACAGAAACCACGACTGCGGATCCGTCGGGCCACGCTGCGCGATGTCAGTGTGGTCGAGAATCGCCAGGAACTGCAGCAGGTTGACCCCACTCGACGGTGGCGGTGGCACACATACCGAGTATCCCCGATACGGCCCGCACAAAGGTTTCACCCAGTCCGCACGATACGAAGCGAGATCTTCCAGCGTCATCGTTCCCGGATTCGGCGCCTCGTGAGTTTTGCCGACAATTTCCTTGGCGATGCTTCCTTCATACAACGCCTTCACGCCTTCGTTGGCAATCCGATGCAACGTACGTGCATAGGCCGGATTCTTGAAATCGTCACCCGCTTGCAGCGGCGAGCCATCGGGCCGGTGAAACAACGCACGGATTTCCGGGGTGGCCGGAAACCCGAAATTGGGTGACAGGAAGTTGGCCAGGCGCTGGGGAACCTTGAAGCCGTTTTCGGCCGAGCGAATAGCCGGCGTAAACAACTCACGCCATGGCAACTTGCCGAGCTTCGCCTGCGCTTCCGACAACATCCGCATGGCGCCGGGAACACCCGTGGAACGTCCCGTGCGCACGGCCTGGACATACGACATCGGCTTGCCGTGCTCATCCAGGAACATGTCAGGAGTTGCGCCAGCCGGCGCTTTCTCACGCCCATCCAACGCCGTGATGACGTTAGTTTTGGCGTCGTAATACATCATGAACGAGCCGCCACCAACGCCAGAGCTCTGCGGCTCCACGAGCCCCAACATCGCCTGCGCGGCGACTGCTGCGTCTACTGCGCTGCCCCCTTTGCGCAGGATTTCGACACCTGCTTCGACGGCCATCGGATTGGCAGCTACAACGGCAGCTGTCTGCCTTTCGACTTTAGGTGCAACGGCTGGTTTCGCCGCAGCGAGCGTCGTCGCGAATGAGGCGATGATCAGATAACAGAGCTTGCGCAAGCGAAGAACCTCAGCGTCAACCGGTAGTGAACTCGTCGGGAATTTCAGTGCCATGAGCCGGGTCCGCGCTGTCCACAGCCGTGACCTTTGATGCGGACGAACCGATCCAAAGACGTCGGATGAGCTCGTCGTGGGCAGCTTCGCTACCGTACGCGAGCACCTCAACGCGCCCATCGGGCAGGTTTATGGCGTAACCTTTGATTTGCAGCTCGCGCGCATGCCGCGCTGCCGTGGCGCGGTAGTACACGCCCTGCACACGACCTGCCACGATGTACTTTTTCCCGATCACGCGGGCAATATACAGGAATAGCTTGTGACCGAAATTCTCGTCCTTTACTACTCCCGCAAAGGTTCGACTGCGGAGCTGGCGCGGCAGGTGTGTCGCGGGGTTGAGAGCGTCACCGGGGTGACAGCAAAGCTGCGCACCGTGCCCCCTGTTAGTGCAGAAAGTGAGCGCCCGGCAAAGCCCATCCCGGAGAGCGGACCGCCTTACGCCTCGCTCGATGATCTGCGGCAGGCCGACGGCCTCATTCTGGGCAGTCCCACCCGCTTCGGAAATATGGCGGCCCCCCTCAAGTACTTCCTGGATTGCACTTCGAGCCTGTGGCTGTCGGGGGAGCTCGCCGGGAAGCCGGCGGGTGTGTTCACTTCCACGCAGTCGATGCATGGCGGACAGGAGACGACACTCCTTTCAATGATGATGCCGCTGATCCACCACGGGATGTATCTGGTCGGGATTCCGTACACCGAGCGCGCGCTGAACGAGACACTGGCGGGTGGCTCGCCTTACGGTGCGTCCCATGTTGCCGGAGTGCAGGATGACCCGGTACTGGCGGAGCATGAGAAAACGTTGGCGCAGGTACTCGGGAAAAGAGTCGCGGCGCTGGCGCTCACTCTTTCAAAACAGAGCGGATAAAAGGGACAGTCAGGCGACGCTGGGCAACGAGCGCCGCTTCGTCCAACGTATCCAGCAAGACATACAGCGTGCGCATGTCACGGGGGAAGCGCCGCTGGAGCCAGCGCGCGGTGTCATCAGGTAGCTCGAAACCGCGGACGTGCGCGTGCAGTTGTAGCGCTTTCGCCTGATCGTCCTCATCCAACTCGTGGAGCTGGAAGATGGCGGCGGCGGCGAAGCGGGAGCCCAGGTCAGGGAGTGACCAGGGTAACAGCGCGGGAGGTGCTTTCGCCGCGACGACCAGGCTACCGTCACGCTCCTGTATTTCGCGCAGCAGGCCAAACAGCGCTTTTTCCCAATCCAACTGACCGATGACCCGGTCGAGATCGTCCAGGCAGATGCAATCGAGCGAGTTCAGGCCTTCCAGGACGCCGACCCCAAGGGGGGCCAACTCGGTGAGAGGAAAGTGCCCCGCCCGCCCGCGTTTGCTCGCCCCGGCGACAATGGCCTGGAGCAGATGGGTCTTGCCAACGCTAGCGGGCCCGCACAGCCATGTGACCGCCTGGGTACCAACATCGCGCGCGGCGCGCGCATGAGCCTCGCTGGGGACAACAGTGCCGGCTGCGACCTGCGTCAGGTATTCAACCGCCTGCACGTTGGGGCCGGGGAAATAGCTTTCAAACACCGCGCGATCGGGAATCCGTACGCCAAGGGGAAGCTGCTGCATGAGCGGTGCCCTCAGGACAATCGCGCCGGCGCGTCCCATGCACGCCGGGTAAACAGAGCCATATAGTTGAGGCCCGAAATCACCGTGGTGATGAGCACCACAATGGCAAGCGCATCGAGAATATCCTGCGGCGGGAACCGCACGGCCGCATGCACGAGCATAGCAACTGGATACAAAAGCTGCATGAGCGTGTTGATCTTGCTCGATACCAAAGGCCGCCCCCGCAACGGTCCAATCAACACCTTGTACGCCAACGCTCCAAGCGCGATTGAAACATCGCGAGCGACCACCGCGGCAGTGAGCCACCACGGAGCTAACCCCATCCACGCCGACTCGACAAACACCGTGACGAGCAGCAACTTGTCAGCCATCGGGTCGAGGACCTTGCCCAGCTCGGACGTCCAGTTGAATCGCTTGGCGAGATAACCGTCCACACCATCTGAGGCGCCCGCAACTATGAACAACGCAAGCGCTGTCAGGTACTCGTCAGCAGCGAGCGCAGCCGCAACCGGCCACACCAGCAGAATTCGAAACACACAAATGATGTTGGGCAGATGCCGCACGTCACAGACTAAGGTCTGTACTGGTATGCGAGCCGCGCACTGGAGGCTTCTTGTTGTGCGAGATGGCTGGCGCCAGTCAATGAATGACTGAGGGCGTCACCGCCCCCTCGCGCGACTACATCGAACATCGCAACGTTGCCTTTTGCTGCACTTATGTTGACGCGTCGGACGCCGGGAGCGCTCTCCAGGAGCCGTTGCACGTTCACGTAGTCGGTCAGAGAGGTTACGCCGTTGATCTCAACTCTCGCACTGGCTTCCGTCTGCGCAAGCGATCCGCCCTGGGTAGGCGCCATGTTGTCGACGGCGCCATTGATCCCCGCGCTCAACGGGCCGCTCCAGCTTTCGCTCGAGAAGTACGTGTGCAGGGTCCACTGCAATTGACCGTTGGCAGTCCCCGTGTCGGATCGTCCGACCAGGACCGCATCTCCGCCGTAACGTTGTGCCATTTGCATGAACGCATCGCGCCCCAGAACGTTGCCTGATGCGTCCAATGGGGACAGTGGAACGACCGTAATCGGCAGACCGCGCGCAATGGCCGACTGATCGAGCTCGGCACGAGCTGCATCGTCTGCCGGTCGGGGGAGCGGCGGGTAGACAACCACCAGGGTGAACGGGCGAACCGGGTCCCAGGTGCTCCGTCCTGCCGCGACGATTGCGCGTTCTACGGCTGCGCCGTCGAAGATCACTTGGGACTGGGACTTCGAGGGCGATGTGTAGCCTTTTACGAAGGTCTCCGCGCTGGAAATGATGCTGGCCAGGGCTGGGTCCGTGGCGGATTCGCGGCGGCCTGTTGCGCGTATGAGGGCTTCGCGCATGGCGTCTTGTACCGTTGCCGGCGACTGGCCGCCCTTCAATTCGACTTCGTAGACCCTGACGGGGCGGCCCGCCCAGGCATTCACTGAAAGCGCACACAGAAGCAGCCAAACGAGAAAAGCGGAGGCGTTGCGAGTCATGCAGTCATTTTAGGGGCTGGTAGAATATTTACATGGAAAAAAATCCCCCGACCGACCGAGGAATTACGTACCGCGACGCAGGTGTCGATATCGACGCCGGCGACGAGCTCGTTGAACGCATCAAACCCGTCGTGCGCCGCACGCAACGCCCCGAAGTCCTCGCGGGAATTGGGGGTTTTGGCGCCCTCGTGGAGATACCTCAGGGTTATAAGCAACCCGTGCTCGTTTCTGGTACTGACGGCGTCGGGACGAAACTGCGGCTCGCAATCGATACGGGTCGCCACGACACCATCGGAATCGACCTCGTGGCCATGTGCGTCAACGACGTTGTGGTTCAGGGCGCGGAGCCGCTGTTCTTTCTGGACTACTACGCCACCGGCAAGCTTCGCGTCGATGTTGCCGAGTCAGTGATCCGTGGAATCGCCGAGGGCTGCGTCCAGGCGGGGGCCGCTCTGGTGGGCGGCGAGACGGCCGAGATGCCTGGGATCTACTCCGGCGAGGACTATGATCTGGCGGGGTTTTGCGTCGGCGTGGTGGAGAAGAGCGCCATCATCGACGGGACGAAAATCGCACCCGGCAATGTCGTTATCGGGATGTCTTCATCCGGCCCGCATTCGAACGGCTATTCGCTCATCCGCAAGCTGATTGAAGTGGCCCGAGCCACGCCGGACACGATGCTGGAGGGTAAGCCGCTGTTCGATCGGTTGCTGACCCCTACCCGCATTTACGTGAAGTCACTCCTCGAGCTGATTCGCAAGGTTCCCGTGCTGGGCCTGGCGCACATCACAGGCGGAGGTATTACCGACAACATCCCGCGCGTGTTGAGCGACGGATTGGAAGTTGTTCTCGACCGCAAGAGTTGGCAGCGCGATCCGGTGTTCGAGTGGCTCCAGAAAACGGCGCGCATCAGTTCGGCTGAGATGTACCGCACGTTCAACTGCGGAATCGGAATGATTGCGATTGTTCCGAAGGAACAGGCGCAGACGGCGGTGGACCTGCTGAATACTCGCGGAGAAACTGCGTCCGTCATCGGCGAAGTTCGCAAGGGCGCGAACGGCGTCGTCATCAACGAGTGAGCACGCTTCGACTGGCGATCCTGATATCCGGCCGTGGGTCCAACATGGCGACGATCGCTCGTGAATGTCAGCAGCGACGAATCGCCGCGACAGTGAATGTTGTGATCAGCGACCGCCCTGGCGTCGCTGGCATCACAACGGCGCAGGACATGGGGATCGAGACGCAGGTGGTCCCCTACAAGTCGGTTGACCGTCCCACATTCGAGCGTGCCCTGAGTGCAGCGATCGATACGCATAGTCCGGATCTGGTGGTCCTCGCCGGGTTCATGCGCGTGCTGACAGAGACTTTTGTGCGGCGATTTGCCGGGCGCATGATCAACATCCACCCGTCACTGCTACCGAAGTACACTGGGCTGCATACCCACCAGCGAGCACTGGATGCAGGCGATAGCGAGCACGGCGCGAGCGTCCACTACGTGACCCCTGAACTCGACGGCGGCCCGGTGATCCTACAATCCAGGGTGCCCGTCAAAACGGGCGACACGGAGTCGACGTTGGCTGCGCGCGTTATCGCCACCGAACACGTGATCTATCCGCGAGTCGTTGGTTGGATAGCCGACCAGAGACTTGCCTGGAACAACGGCGAACCTTTATTCGACGGTAAGCCGCTTACTCAGCCAGTCGTGGAGAATTTCGCTTGAGAGCCACAGCCGCCATCGCCCTCTTCTCACTGGCGGTCGCCAGCGCACACGCTGACGAGCTGAAGCCCTTCGAGGCAACCTACGCCTGGAGGTGGCACGGCATGACGGTGGCAGTGTCAACGTTGAAGCTCGAACGTCAGGGGGACACGTGGGTTTACTCATCCAAAAGCAGCCCACACGGCATCGGTAAGGTGTTCGCTGAACGCCCGGTCCAGAAAAGCGTCATGCGCCTAACAGACAATGGCGTACAGCCGCTGAGTTACGATGCCGATGACGGAACCCAATCAACCAAGAAAGATGCCCACGTGAGGTTCGATTGGGAGCGCGGGCGAGCGACCGGCGTGTATGAAGACAACAAGGTCGACTTGCCGCTACACCCCGGCATCCAGGACGACGCATCGGTGCAGGTTGCATTGATGGTTGAGTTACTTGCCGGCCGCGAGCCGCAGAAGTTCGAGCTGCAATATGACAACACGGTGCGCGAGGGCGAATATCACCGCGAGGGGGAGGAATCCATCGACACAGCGGTTGGCAAGGTGGACACGATCGTCTATGGAGCCCAGAAAATAGGCTCCCCCAGAATCACCCGCTTCTGGTGCGCACCCACCCGTGGCTACATGCCTATGCGCGTCGAACAGAGAAAAGGCGACGACGTGCAGTGGACGATGGAGCTTCAATCGGTCAAACGCGAATAGCCGGCGCCCGAAATTGCTTGGCCAGCTTCAGGGCCTGGCCCTGATAGTTGGATTTGATCCCCTGCCCGTAGAGGGTTTGCGGCATCTCCGCCATGCGCTCGTAACGCAGCCAACCCACGATCTGGCCGTGTTCCAACAGGAACGGCACTTCGTGTGATCGGACCTCCAACACACCGCGACTGCTGCCCGCCTTGCCATGCTCCGCGGCCCAACCAAACCCGGGGTCGAAAAATCCTGCGTAATGCACACGGAATTCGCCGGCGCGCGTGTCATAAGGAACCATCTCTGCGGCGTACTGCGGAGGCACGGCGATCGCCTCCTTCGTCATCAGGATGTAGAACTCATCCGGCACCAGGGTGAGCGAGGCTTCCTTGTGGAACTGCATGGGCTCCCAGAAATCCAGCGGATCGTAGTCGCGCCGCTCGAGATCGATGCGTCGCGTATTCTGCTTGGCCCGCCACCCGATCAACCCGCCGTTGCCCTCCAGGTCCACGGTGAACGGCAACATCCCCGGCTTGCCGCTCAACCCGCGCTGCTCGGGTGTATCCACGATGTGCCCGTCTTCGAGCAACTGCTGCCATTCCGAGGAAGAAATCTGTCGCGGCGTCATGCCTGTGCGCCGGCGAAAGCGCAGTTGATTCAAGCGCGTGCCGGTCTTGACCACGACACTGAAGCTGCGCGGGGCGATTTCTATGTACAACTGCCCTTCGTAGCCGTCCTCAACCTCATCAAAGTGAGTAGCCCGGTCGGCAATCAAACGGGTGAGGATGTCGAGCCGGCCCGTGGAGCTCTTGGGATTGGCAAACGCGGCCACATCACTTTTGAGACTGATGCTTTCCAACAAGGGAACCACATACACGCGGCCCCGCTCGAGCACCGCGCCGTTGCGGATGTCGATCTTGAACTTGTCGAAGTCCGCATCGAGTTGCTTCATCTTCTCCAGGACGCGCGTACCGCGGCCGGGCAGAAAGCTGGTATCCACCGGATAGGCGTAGTCGCCCAGGCGCAGGTCGATGCTGGCGGGCTGGAGTTGGTCCGGCTCGATCGGCACGAGCAGCGACTTGATCTCGCCGTTGCTCAACATCTCCCGGATGGCCTGGTACGGGAGAATTCCTGTGTACGGAGCTTCCATCTCAACTTTCTTCGACGACGATCTTGGGGAACAGGGCGCTGCGATCGCGGGCCCTTCGCGACAGCACGGCAGCCGTGCGACGAGCCGTTTCGAAGTAAGCCCTGGCCCGTGGGGTATCCGGAGCATTCACGACGGTTGGACGACCGCCGTCCGCTTCCTCGCGAATATGAGCATCGAGTGGCAGCTCACCCAGCAAAGTGACTCCATATTGTTCAGCCATCCGCGCGCCGCCGCCTGCACCAAAGATGTGCTCAGCGTGACCGCAGTTTGAGCAGACATGGATGCTCATGTTTTCGACGATACCGAGTACGGGCACGCTGACCTTCTCGAACATCTTGAGGCCCTTTCGCGCGTCGGCAAGGGCGATGTCCTGCGGCGTTGTCACAATAACGGCGCCGGCGACGGGTACTCGCTGTGCGAGGGTAAGCTGGATGTCCCCAGTGCCGGGGGGCATGTCGACGACGAGGTAGTCGAGCGCGCCCCACTCAGTCTCGGACAGAAGCTGCGTCAGCGCCTGGGTGACCATGGGACCCCGCCAGATCATCGCCTGATCCTGGTCCGCGAGAAGGAAGCCGATGGACATCGCTACGACGCCATGCGCCGCAAGCGGCACCAGATGTTTGCCATCGGTTGTCGACGGCTTCTGGCCTTCCAGGCCCAGCATGATCGGCTGGCTCGGACCGTATATGTCGGCATCCAGGAGGCCCACACGAGCCCCCTGAGCCGCCCACGCAAGAGCCAGGTTCACAGCCACGGTGGACTTTCCGACGCCGCCCTTACCCGATGCAACGGCCACGACGTTCTTGATCTGCCCAATCGGCTTAAGATTTCTCTGCACTGCGTGGGAGCGGATATCCGCCACCAGCTCGATGGTCAGGGGCGTGTTGATCCCCGCCGCCGCCAGGTGGGCCTTCAAACCGGCGGCCAGCTCATCGTGATAGCCTCCCACCGGAAATCCCAGGCGAATGCGTACGGAGGCGCCCGCAGCAGTCCCTTTCAGTTCCTGCAGGGCTTGCGTCGCCCCGAGGGTCTCCCCTAGATAGGGATCTACATACGCATCCAAAGCAGCGCGCAAACCGTTTAGAGTGGAGTCATCGGCCATGTTGAAAACCGGGAGGGTTGAAGGGCTTGAATTGTAGTGGCTGCGACGATTGCGTGCTCGGCGGTAACAGCGCGGCTACCCCTGGCCTCAAGCGAGGCTGTGGCATAATTGCCCGTCGCGCCGCGACCCAGGAATCGCCTACGCGCGGGAACGCCCCGGACCTCAAAGGCTGAATGAGCTTTTTCACGAACTTGCGTGCCGACCGGCTGATCACGGAGATCCGGTCAGCCACCGACCAGGCCAGCCCCGCCCTGCAAAAGTCTGTGGCGCGGCTCAAGGACCTGGGACCCGGCGCCATCGAACCCGTTTTTGCCGCTCTGCCGGATGCGAGCAAGACCGCGACCATTGCCTTTGTCGAGGTGCTGGCCGGGCTCGTCAGCCAGAAGACCTTTCCCCAGTTCATCCGCGGGCTGATCGAGGGGAGCGCCAAGGTCATTGCGGGTATTTCCTGGGCCCTCACCAGCAACCGCAACTATCCGCCGCACCTGCTCATCGAGGCCCTGAACACGCCGGGCATTTCGAAACCCGCCATTCTCGAAGTGATCATGGCGCAGAAGGGCCGCTTCGGGGTGCGCGAGCTGCTGACCGCGGCCTACCAGCAGGAGCCCAATGAGAAGGCGGCACTGTTCAGGATCATTGGCGAGATCGCCGATGCCAGTGCAGTGCCGGAGCTCGTGGGACGCATCGGCGGCAAAGATCCGATTGCGCGCGTCCACATCATCAACCTGCTGGCCCGTTTCAATACTCCGGAAGTCCAGACCGCGCTGCAGACGCAGTTGCGTGACCCGAACAAACTCATTCGCGGCGCCACGCTCTCCGCGCTTCAGAGAATGGACGGACCGATCGACATCGAGCGGATCTGTGCTTTGCTCAAGGACCCGGAGATCGATGTCCAGAACAAGGCGATTGATGTCGTCATCAAGGCCAACCATCCCGACACGATCCGGTATCTCATCGAGATCCTGAAGGATGAGAACGAGAACGCGCGCCGTGCCGCGGTAGAGGTTCTCAACGAAGTCGGCAACGCGAAGTCGGTCAAGTACCTGCTCGAGGCACTGAAGGACAGTGACTGGTGGGTGCGTAGCCGTGCGGCGGATGCACTCGGCAAGATCGGTGGGCCGCGGGTCATCGAGGCCGTGCTGCAGCTCGTCCGTGACAAGGACGATGACATCCGGCGCGCGGCCATCGAGATTCTCAACCAGACGAAGGACGAGCGGGCCGTCGAGTCGCTGATTGCGGCAACCCATGACAGTGATTGGTGGGTGAGTGAGCGCGCGGTGGATGCGCTGGCTGAAATCGGCAGCAAGCGTGCGTTACCCCGACTCGCTGAGATGCTCCAGTCGGGCAACTCGAAGGCCATGCCCATTGTGGTGCGTGCGATCGGCAAGCTCGGTGACACGAAGTTTGTCGATACGCTGCTGCCGCTGGTGTCGGGGGGCGAGCGCGAAGTCCGGATCGAAGCGATTCAGGCGTTGGCGAAGCTGGTGGATGAGCGGCGCGTGGACCAGTTGCGCGCCGAGCTGCAGAACCAGGCGGCGTCTGCTGATCAGACGATTGCCCGCATGGCGGCGTCCGCCATGGCCGAATTGGATAACCGGATCGGCAGCACCTCGCCATCCGGTACCGCGCTGCCTCTCACAGGTACCGGCGGCGGCACACATCACGGCCCCACGTCTCCACCGCAGGTACGTCCGCCTCTGCCGCAAGTCGAGCAGGGCAAGACGATGTTGATGTCAGAAACCGCGGTTGCAGCCGCAACCAAACAGGCGGAAGCCGTTGCCAGGTTGGATATCGGCACCCTGAAGGCCGGCGATGTGATCGAGGGCCGCTACAAGTACATCGACCGCATCGGCCGTGGTGCCTTCGGTACCGTGTTGTTGATGGAGGATACGGTCGTCGACGAGCGGCTGATCCTGAAGTTCTTGAACCCTAACGTGTCGAGCGACGAAGAAGTCATGAAACGCTTCGTCCACGAGTTGCGCTACTCGCGCAAGATCACGCACAAGAACGTCATCCGTATCTATGACTTCCTGTACATGCAGGGCAACTACGCCATCTCCATGGAGTACTTCCCCTCGCACACGCTGGGCAGCGAGATCGTCAACGAGAAACCCATCGAGCTGAAACGCGCGATTCAATTTGGTATCGACATGTGCAACGGTATGACCGTCGCCCACCACGTCGGTATCGTGCATCGTGATTTGAAGCCCGCGAACGTACTGATCAACCAGGAAGGACTGCTGAAGATCGTGGACTTCGGTGTCGCCGCCGCCCATCGCGAGGGCGACACGCAGTTGACCAAGACGGGTTACGTCATCGGCTCGCCGAAGTACATGGCGCCGGAGCAGATCCTCGGCAAGAAGGTCGACGAGCGTGCTGACATTTATGCACTCGGGGTCATCAGCTACGAGATGGTGACCGGTGTACCGCCATACTCCCGCGGCGACCATATGTCTGTGATGTACCAGCACGTTCAGGGTAAAGCGCGCGTACCGCGTGAGATCAATCCCGCACTGCCCCAGGGATTGTCTGACCTGGTGGTCAAAGCGATGGCCGTCGACAAGACCAAGCGCCATCAATCCATGGAAGAGCTGCGCGCAGCCCTCGAACGCTTCCTGTAGGCTCCACGCACGCTCAGGACGTGCGTTACGTCGATTATTTAGATTTGGCGCGGCACTGGCCGCGCGGAGCCCGGGTCCTTTGCCGCCGCCAAAAAACGTGGTTTTTGTCGGCTGCTCCGGTGGTGAGCGTGCGTTACGTCAAATATTTAGGGCCGGCTGGTTGCTTCCACAGGCCACAGCGGGCAAAACAGCTCAACTGTAATTTCGAGGGGTGTGCGCTTTGGCGCGTATAGACGCGTTTTTGAAGCTGGGGACGCAGCAAGGCTGCTCCGACGTCCATTTGGCCGTCGGTGTGCCTCCCATGCTCCGCATGCACGGGGATCTCCTCCCCATCAAATTCCGCGATCTGCGTCCTGGAGAGCTCGAGGGCTATATCACCGAGATCCTCTCCCGGAATCAGCAGGAGTTCCTGGCCAAAGGCAATGACCTCGACTTCTCATACGTATCGTCCGAGGGTGGCCGCTTCCGTGTGAACGTTTTCCGCAAGGAAACGGGAATGGGCGCTACCTTCCGCTCCATTCCGCAGGATGTGCCCTCACTCGAGAAGCTGGCACTGCCGCCGATCGTGACCAAACTCTGCGACTACCACCAGGGCATGATTCTCGTCACGGGCTCGACGGGTACGGGCAAGTCGACCACGCTCGCCGCGATGATCGACTATCTCAACACCACTCGTAAGCTCAACATCATCAGCCTCGAGGATCCCATCGAGTTTGTTCACCGGAGCAAGAACAGCCAGGTGATCCAACGCGAGTTGAATACGCACATCCCGAGTTTCGCCGAAGGTGTCCGCGCCGCGATGCGTGAAGACCCCGATGTCATTCTCGTCGGCGAGCTGCGTGATGCGGAAACCATCACCATGGCGATGACCGCCGCCGAGACGGGCCACCTGGTGTTGGGCACACTGCATACCACCAGCGCCGTCAAAACCATCGACCGCATCATCGATGCGCTGCCGGTGGAGGAGCGCGAGCAGACCAAGGCGTTCCTGTCGCAGAGCCTGCTGGCGGTCGTGACCCAGATCCTGGTCAAAACCGCGGACTCGCGCGGCCGCAAGGCCATTTGCGAAGTCCTGATGATGACCCGGGCCGTCGCCAAGCTCATCCAGATGGAACAGACCCACCAGATTCCGGCGCAGATCCAGATGGGGCGGGACCTCGGCATGTCCACGCTCGACCAGGGATTGCTTGCGGCCATTGCCGCGCGCGAAATCGATCCGGATGATGCCTACAACTACGCCATGGATAAGAAGCCGTTCCAGAAGTATGTGACCGACACCAGCATGTTGCCGAAGGTCGATATCACCGGCACCAACCTGATGCCGTCCAAACCCAACACTCCGGCGTCCGCCTGATCCGCATCCATGCCTGAGGTCGACAACTTTCTGAATGAGGTTCTCGAGAAGCGCGGCTCGGACCTGCACTTCATTGCGGGCGATCCGCCGCGCATCCGTCAGTTCGGTGACCTGACGCCGCTGCGGCCGGACAAGCTGACCGCCGAGTACGTCAAAACCGCCCTCTACGAGATCATGCCCAAGCCGGCGGTAGATCGGTTTGAGTCCAAGGATGGGGCGGATTTTGCCTATACCTTCGCGGATAAGGGGCGATTCCGCGTCAATGTGCTGCGGCAATTGAATGGGATGGGCGCCGTGTTCCGGGCCATTCCGTCCAAGGCGCTATCGCTCGATCAGTTGAAAATGCCGGAAGCCGTGCGGCAACTGTGCCGGGCCAACAACGGGCTGATTCTCGTCACCGGCAAGACGGGGTCCGGCAAGTCCACGACGCTCGCGGCGATGATTGATGACATCAATCTGCGAGTGAAGGGACACATCCTCACCATCGAGGATCCGATTGAGTTCGTGCACCAGCGTAAGAGCTGCCTCATTAGTCAGCGTGAGATTGGGGTGCATAGCCCGAGCTTTGCGTCGGCGCTGCATTCGGCGCTGCGAGAAGATCCTGATGTCATCCTGGTCGGTGAGTTGCGCGATCTGGAGACGATGAGCATCGCGGTGACCGCTGCTGAGATGGGAATTTTGGTGATGGGGACGCTGCACACGAACGGTGCTGCTCCTACCGTCGACCGCATGATCAACGTGTTTCCGTCGGACAAGCAGTCGCATGTCCGGACGATGCTTTCGACGTCGCTGCGCGGCGTGGTCTCACAACAGCTTCTGCAGAAGTCGGATAAGCAAGGGCGCGTGGCCGCGCTCGAAATCCTAGTGAACACACCTGCATCGCAGAACCTGATCCGTCAGGGGAAGCTCGACCAGCTCGAGAACGTGATGCAGGCGGGTGGGGCGAACGGGATGCGCACCATGGATACGGCGATTCAACAGCTTCTGGATTCCCGGCAAGTCACCGGGAAAGAGGCGTACAAGAAGGGCATCAATAAGGCCCGCTTCGAGCCCGTAAAGGACCAGGGGTAAGAGGCCCCGCCGCCCGGGATATCGCGCTAAAATCGCGCGATGGCCCGTACATTCTTTGTCACCACAGCCCTCCCCTACGCCAATGGCCCGTTTCACATCGGGCACATCATGGAGTACATCCAGGCCGACATCTGGGTGCGTTTTCAGCGGATGGTCGGCAACGTCGTGCACTTCGTCTGCGCGGACGACGCTCATGGCGCGCCGATCATGCTCAAGGCTGAGGCAGAGGGCATCACGCCTCAGGCGCTCGTCGCCGGGATCGCAGCCGATCGGCCGAAGTATCTCAACGGCTTCCACATTGCCTTCGACCACTGGTATTCCACCGACTCGCCCGAAAACACCGAGCTGTCCCAGGACATCTATCGGCGGCTGAAGGCGGCCGGCCTCACCTACCAGAAGCCGGTCGAGCAGTTCTACGACCCCGTGAAGGGGATGTTCCTCGCCGACCGTTACATCAAGGGCGAGTGCCCCAACTGTCATTCGAAAGACCAGTATGCCGATGCCTGCGAGGTTTGCAGCATCGTCAACACGCCGGCTGATCTGATCAACCCCTATTCGACGCTCTCCGGCGCCAAGCCGATCATGAAGTCGTCGGATCATTTCTTCTTCCGGCTGTCGGATCCGCGCTGCGTGGAATTCCTCACCGCCTGGCTGACGACCCCCGATCGCCTGCAACCGCAGGTGGTGAACAAGGCCCGCGAGTGGTTGACGGGCAAGGGCGATGAGGCGCTCGGCGACTGGGATATTTCGCGCGATGCGCCGTATTTCGGCATTCCGATTCCGGATGCTCCGGGGAAGTATTTCTATGTTTGGCTGGATGCGCCCATCGGGTATCTCGCCTCGCTGCAGAACTACTTCACCAGCGGCAAGGCACGCGCCCGGGGGGAAACCCGAACTTTCGAGGAATTCCTGGCCGCACCGGATACCGAGCAACTGCATTTCATCGGCAAGGACATCATCTATTTCCACACGCTGTTCTGGCCGGCGATGTTGAAATTCGCCGGGGCGCCCTACAAGGTGCCGAACCACGTGTATGCGCACGGATTCATCACGGTTTCCGGCGAAAAAATGTCGAAGTCGCGCGGCACGGGCATCAGCCCGCTGCGTTATCTGGATGTTGGGATGAATCCGGAGTGGCTGCGATACTACATTGCCGCCAAGCTGAATTCGAATGTCGAGGACCTCGACTTCAACCCGGATGATTTCATTGCGCGGGTCAACAGTGACCTGGTGGGCAAGTACGTCAACATTGCCAGCCGCGCTGCCAGCTTCATCACGCGGTATTTTGATGGGGCGCTGGCCTACAGCGCGGACAAGGAGTTGCTCGCCCGCGAAGCGCGCGGGATTGCTGCGGCGGTTGCCGGACACTACGAGGCGCGGGAGTTGGGAAAGGCCATGAGGGAGATCATGGCGCTCGCGGATCGCATCAATCATGACTTTGATGCGCACCAGCCGTGGGTATTGGCCAAGGATGCTGCGGCCAACAAGGTTGAGTTGCAGGATGTGTGCTCGCGGGCGCTGCAGGGGTTTCGACTGCTCACGGTGCTGCTCGCGCCGGTGTTACCGGAGGTGGCGGAGCGCGTTGCCCGGCAGCTCTTTGGGATGGAGCGGGGGTTTGTGTGGGCTGACGCGGATGTGCTGCCTGAGAGGGTCAATGCTTATCAGCATTTGATGACCCGGGTGGACCCGAAGCAGTTGGACGCGCTGTTTGATGTTGCTCCTGTTGGCGCTGCCGGTGGTGATGCTGCAAAGGCCGGCTCGGGCGCCAAGACCAGGGGCGCCGCGAAAGCTACGGGCGGCGCGGACGCGGCGAAGGGTGGTGCCCCGTCATCCAAGGCTGCGGCCGGCACGGTCGGTGCGGCGGCGAAGGCCGGTCCCGCGGCCAAGGATGCGCCAGGCGCGGGCAGTTCAGCAGAGGCCGGCACTGCGAACGCGGGCGCAAGCGGCGCTGGGGGCGGCGCAACGATCTCGATCGACGAGTTCAAGCGTGTGGATCTGCGCGTTGCGCGGATCGCCAATGCCGAGCATGTTGAGGGCGCTGACAAACTATTGAAGCTCACACTGGATCTGGGGTCCGAGACCCGGACGGTGTTTGCGGGGATCAAGTCGGCTTATGACCCATCCAAGCTCATCGGGCGGTTGACGGTGGTTGTGGCGAACCTGGCGCCCCGCAAAATGAAGTTTGGCGTGTCGCAGGGAATGGTGCTGGCGGCCAGCGGCAATGAGCCTGGGTTGTATCTGCTGTCTCCCGACAGCGGGGCGCAACCCGGAATGAGGATCAGTTGACCAGAACGCGGCAAGCCTCGTCCCTCAGGTCGGGAAAGCATAGCGCCAACAGCGAAGCTGCCGTGAATGTCAGCCCGGGGTTTTCTGTTGCTCGATGTATTGGCGGACGATGCTGATGGGCAGGTGCACGTGGTCGTCTTCGCCGTCCATTTCCACCCGCGTAGCCTGCGAGTCCGAGGAGACGTCGGCGAAGATGCTGCGCGGGACGTCGATTTCACGTGCGCGGCGGCGGGACTTTGATACGAAGACCCAATGCACGTGTAACTTCAAAGCACAGTGTCTGCCGCGCCGAATGTTGCTTTCATTGGTCATTGACCAACCGTATCATACTTTCGTGAAACGCTTGCAGGCCTTCAAGTTCGAACTTCGCACCCATGGCGCGCAGCGACAACAAATGTGCTCCTTTGCAGGCTCGTGCCGCTTTGTCTACAACAAAGCGCTCGCGTTGCAGAAAGCGCGCTTTGAGGCAGGCGAGAAGAAGCTCAACTTTCCCGAACTGTGCAAGCTGCTCACCCAGTGGCGCAGCGAGACGCAGACATCCTGGCTGAAGGATGCGCCGACGCATCCGTTACAACAGTCGCTGAAGGATCTGGAGCGGGCCTACACTAACTTCTTCGCCAAGCGTGCCGAGTTTCCGCGTTTCAAGAAGAAGGGACGACACGATAGCTTTCGTTATCCCGACCCGAAGCAGATCAGGCTCGATCAGGTGAACTCGCGCCTGTTCCTGCCCAAGCTCGGTTGGCTGCGTTACCGCAACAGCCGCAAGGTGCTCGGCGCGGTGAAGAATGTCACTGTCATTCTCTCGTGTGGCAAGTGGCTCGTGAGCATCCAGACTGAGAGAGAGGTTGAGCAGCCCCTGCCGCGCGGCGGCGCGGTCGGCATCGACCTGGGCGTGGCCCGGTTTGCCACGCTCTCGGACGGTCGCTTTTACGCCCCGCTCAACAGTTTCAAGCGGCATGCAACCGCCCTACGCAAAGGGCAGCAGGCGATGTGCCGCAAACAGAAGTTCAGCCGCAACTGGAACAAGGCGAGAGGCCGTGTCCAGCGTATCCATGCCCATATCGGTAATACGCGCCGCGACTACCTGCACAAGACCTCGACCGCGATCAGCCAAAACCACGCGATGGTGTGCATCGAGGACTTGCAGGTGCGAAACATGTCCCGGTCGGCGGCCGGTTCAATCGAAGCCCCGGGTAAGAATGTTCGGGCCAAGGCCGGCCTGAACAGATCCATCCTCGATCAGGGTTGGTTCGAGTTCCGCCGCCAACTGCAATACAAGCTGTCTTGGAACGGGGGTGAGCTGATCCTCGTACCGCCGCAGAATACGAGCAGGCGATGTCCGCAATGCGACCATGTCTCGGCGCAGAACCGGCGGACACAAGAACGTTTCGCCTGCGTTCAATGCGGCTTCGAGGACCACGCCGATCGGGTCGGCGCGATCAATATTCTCAGGGCGGGACACGCCCGTTGCGCCTGTGAAGTAATGGAATGGACGCCCCCGCTTTTTACGGCATCAATTGTGCCAAAGTGGAAGTGTCTAGCGACCACCTAAACTAGCGGGAGCGTCCACGGTGAACATTACGACGATCGGTATTGACTTGGCAAAATCCCTGTTTCAGGTCCATGGCGTTAACGAGCGCGGTAAAGCAGCTCTGCGCAAGCAGTTGAAGCGCGCGCAACTCTTGAGCTTCTTTGTAAACATACCAACGTGTCTGATTGGCATGGAGTCGTGTGGTGGTGCTCATTACTGGGCTCGCAGGCTGACTGAACTTGGACATACGGTGAAGTTGATGGCCCCACAGTTTGTAAAGCCATATGTGAAGACAAACAAGAATGATGCGGCCGACGCAGAGGCGATCTGCGAAGCAGTCGCACGACCGAACATGCGGTTTGTTCCTGTCAAAACTGCAGAGCAGCAAGCAGTGTTAGCCTTGCATC